>JAABUM010000010.1_pt1 | contig 789393 bp, 702 predicted proteins | sample 5559161 | NCBI WGS metagenome assembly JAABUM01 (sample SAMN10711868, study PRJNA513369) | rock metagenome | isolation source: Antarctica rocks | place: Antarctica: Victoria Land, Siegfried Peak nord | reverse complement strand
CACCTTCCCCTTCCCCTTCCCCTTCCCCTTCCCCTTCCCCTTCCCCTTCCCCTTCCCCTTCCCCTTCCCCTTTCCACCTCCTATAACCCCCTCCTCTTATCCGCGACTACAGCCCATATAAATAAAACCTGCCTAAATCTACCGTCACCTAACACCTACCTAAACCTACACCTTCGCTACCCCTAAAACAATCCTTCATCTAATTAATCCTTCAGCCCTTTAATCCTTATACTTCCCTATCTCTAAATAATTAGTAGTTGGATTAGATCTGATATGATATAGGTCGATGATAGTGATATTATAGTAGAGGATGTTGTGTATTGGATGTTATATGTTGTATATTATATAGCACCTGGTAGGAATTGAGAATTGAGAATTGAGAATTGAGAATTGAGAATTGAGAATTGAGAATTGAGAATTGAGAATTGAGAATTGAGAATTGGGAATTGAGAATTGAGAATTGAGAATTGAGAATTGAGAATTGCGAATTGCGAATTGCGAATGGAGAACTGATGGCTGGTGGCTGGTGGGTCCTATATGTGTGGAGGACTGCATAGGCTTGGGGATTGGGAAGGCGTTGGGATGTGCAGTGGTTGTGAGAAGGGAGGGGGAGTGAAGGGAAGCGGATAGGGTTAAAGAGAGAAGGGGGTGGGTGGTGGAGTGGATATGGGAGGGATAAATAGTTGTGGGAGGAGGAGGACGGGTGTAAGCTATATATCCCATCCCATCTCCTAGAAACACACTCTTTCGGGGAATTTCTAGTCAAGATACAGACAGACTAGACGAGTGCCAAAATTGCTAGAAGTGGGATAGGTTAGTTGTAAAGGTTAATAAGTGAATTTGTTGGACAGTGAGGAACACGAGCACAAGCCTTCGTTTTCTGAGGATCTAAGTACGTGGGGTATCATGAAACCTCCCCCTTTTCTCCTGGATTTATTTAGCTAACGATCCAGCTTACGTGAATGGTCCTGTAGGAGAATCAAACGGTGAGTTACCTATGGGGAGCCAAGTACCAAAACGCCATATCATGCCATGCATATGTTTCGCTATTCAGACGTTATATCATACCAACAACACGGCGTTCAAGCAGCCGTCCATTTCAGGGTTGTTCTGCGCGCCGTCAGTGAGTGGTACCCTGTCCTGAGGGACATATAAGAGTGCGTACAGTGACCTGCGCCCATTTGCCCCACACGACTTTCCCGCCCGCAGTCACCATGCCCAGTTCGGAGACGTTGACCTGTAGAGTGTGGGATCAGTATGGTGATCTTATGTCTCAAGATGCAGAACCGGACTGGATATTCTAATTCTATTTCGGACAACGTACCTCGATGATGGTACCCTTTGTTAAGACACCGAGTTGGGTATACATTGGGTTCTGGGGGTTCTGTGCGCGATTTTAGGGTCTTTGGCGCTGGATTGGGGAACCTTGGAATACGTACCTTCTTGACGGATATGATTGGCAGTTGAACGGTGACCTTCAGCTCCGGATGGGTCACATGCCTTAAAGGAGCATATTAGTAGTCATGTGGTTACCAAGGTTGGACCATTTGGACATACGCTTTCTTATACCGCAGTCCCATCGGCCTTATGAATCGCTCATACTTGACAGGTCTCCGTGTGAAATCCGGTCCCACTACCAGCCTAATCAGTATCTCCACAAAGTCGCCATCCGCGTATAAGCACCGGCATACCAAATGTTGGCTTTGTGATCATTCTCTTCCATGCCTTCTTTTTCGTCTTCTTCCCTGTGCCGATGGCCTTGAACATTTCCTCTTCGCTGATACCTCGGACTTTCGGTAACGGGACCGAGTATTTTACCGCCTTCTCGTTCCTCTTGTTTTTGATCGCGGAGCTCAAAGCTTTGGCGTTGGAAGGATTGTTGCGATCCAGCAGGTATTGAGGAATTGGCGTCGAGCTGGGTTCGGGTGCAGCGGACTTGACATCGCTTTGTTCGGTCTGCCGTATCTTCTTCTTCATCTGTATCTTCTCATTGCGCCGCTTCTTCGCGAACCTGTGTAAAGACGCCAGGTCAGGCTCGACTTGACCTATACAGGTGACTGTTATAGACCCACAGCTTCGCCCGTAGGCCCGTCAGGGTTTGGCTGTCCTTGCTGACTTTATGTGACTCGCGCTGTAGAACATTAGTGTCATATTGAACAAAGGATATAGGAGAACGCTCACCGCAGTCCTCTTACGAACTCGCTCATCATGGTCCAATCTGTGAGGATCAGAACAGTCATCATGCTATTACTTTGCATATTCCATCATACCGCTTTCCATGCTCCTTTTGCCAACCTGCGATCTACGGTCAGCTGGGTTGTAACTTGCAGTTTGCGGTCTCTTGGTGCGCAGATGATATTCATCCAGTGATCCGACTCACGTTCTATATACTCATTCTGAGGCATCTTGCGCAGTTGATCGTACAGGAATAGAATGATACTCACTGTCGAGTGGTGCGGCGAATTTGATGTAAATCTTGGCATCGAGCTAAAGACAATCCCTGTCGTCGCGTGCAGTAGCGTCGATCACTACCCGAGTCTAAGTCTTCTTTGTTCTCACTCACTTACTACTTTGTTTATGTACTACCATGTACTCCCATGTACGTGTAACGTCAGTTGGTGTGGAGCACTCAATACCTCATAGGATGTTTCCTTTTGGCGATTGGCTTACCGGAACCAAGTCAATTCCAACCCTCTCTGGTGGTCCTCTAGCTCTTCCCATCCTCCAACAGAACACACACGCATGGCTAGGTCCTCCTGAATGATCAATTCCCGAAAGTGTGGTTGCGGAGGGTATCCAAGAGAATAGGTTCGATTCTTATTGGCGCTGGTCCAATGGGGGTGATTGTGTCTTTTCCTTGTTCGCGGTTAAGATTCATAAGAGAATGGGTTCGATTACTATTGGCGCTGGCTCAATGGTGGGACTTGTTTCTTTTGTCTTTTCTGAGTGGGGATAGTGTGAGGACTCTGCTGACTCTATGCACACGTCCCCACCTTTCTTATAATTGGTTCACTACCTGTGTGCATCCTATTGCCCTCGCTGCCTATATGTTCTTTGGAGTCAAATCCAATGTGGCTTATGGGTTGGGCCTCGATAACGGAACCCAGCAACTCATATTTATTCCAAATATCCATTGCGGCCGCGGCAAGAGATCAGTGGCGGTTAAGTAGATATGGTTGGCGGATCTAGTCGCCCTTCTTCTTTTCTTTGCTGCCAGCCTTTATATACCAGTCTCCTTCAGAGCTTTCCTCCGTTATTGTACACTCTAGCACCTCCTCGATCTTCGCAGAACTTCCAGCATATTGGAATTCGGTCACACCAAGAAACCAACATGAGCCCTCGCACGTCACTCGCACTTTCTAACAATGTCGTCTTCGGAGGTAGGACAGGATACTCCATCCTCATATCAATCTGTTCCCAGCTAGTATGGCTGATCCCCATCGAACAGACGATTCACCAGATTTTGCCATATCTGCCACACTGTCCGATGCTGGGTCCTCCGAACTTGATTATGACTCATCGAATACTCGTTTCGAAGGGTTTACCGCCGAGGAAGATAGCGTGTATGCCGTAAGAAGAGACCTCCTGGTACACAGTACAAAGGAACTCTTCGACCACCTCACTCTGGTCCGGTGCCGCAGTGACATTCCCAGAAGGATGCTGCAAAGGTGTGGAACTTAAGCATCCTCTTGTTTGCCGTAGGCACGATACTAACAGCTCCGCAACAGATTTCCCAATGAGGTTGCTGATCTTCGCCACTCAGACCTCGTCTACATGGATGGATCCCCGCCATGGGAAGCCTATCTCATGACACCGTCACCACGCCGCTGGAATTGGCTACGCCTCCAGTCCAACCAAATAGAACTGCAAACTGCATTCGCCCACACACGCGATTATTACGAACAAGAGTTCTTGACCCACAATCTCAGCAACGAGGAGCAAGTGACCCTTGTTGAACATGTCGAAGCGCTCGCTGTCTTGTATATGGAACACCATGAAGACACGGAGCTCGTGACCAATCGGCGGTTTGCTACTCTGTTGATTTTTTGTGCCTGGGTCTGCCTCGAACTTGGTGGAGTTGGGGGAGATTGGCGTTTCGACTATCTACAGGAAGTGGCAGAGATTGCCCAGAGAGAGCAATTCGGTGTGCAGCCGCTGCAGATTAGCAGTGAGCCCACGTTCTCATAAGCGATGTAAGGATGAACTGTGAACGTCTGGAAAGATCACGCTTACAGTTGTCAGCGTATCGAATTGGTCTTAAACCTCGCTCTGTTCGTCTACAGACTGCTCGTTGAGACAAGACACCAGTGGCAGACCGATGATGGAATTAGAGTTAATGAGATCAACAACATCCACTGTTCATCGAATATTGTCACTATGGCCCGTACCTCTAATCAATAATATCTCCTAACCTAGAGACCCTCAATCAACAGAGACTCCAACAGCGCGTTTTGTACAACAAAGAGCTCTAGTGCATCACTACCAATCTTAGAACCATATTATGGCCTTTGCACTACAGCTGCTACTTCCCCCTCACATAGGCTTTCCATAAACCAGAATAAAAAACTCGATCCCGACTACTAATTCATCAACACCAGAACTATACCAAAATCAATTCAAATTGCACCCAAAGACAAATCTCCCCTTCTTCGCCCACTAAAATTCCCAAGACCCGTCGCTAAAGCCTTAATCTTCTACTAATATCAAGCTTCATATCATATTCATGGCTACTATCTCATAAGCTACAAACCATATTATAACTAAACCACCATCATCAGCCACTAGAATGATCAGCGCAATCGCATCGCCACTAAACAACACTGATATCCTTGACCTTATAAAGGCGTTTAGTTCCATACACACATTAAAGGTTACTAGGATGAACCCCTCCCCTGCCTCCCCTCCTCCCCTCTCTCCCAAAATCCACCAACCAACCCCCCCCCCCCCCCCCCCTCCCACCTAAAACAACCTACACGTGCAACTCAGACACCCTCACCGCCCTCTAATCCGCCACCACGTCCTCAATCGATGATGCTAGAAAGGAGTTCGAAAACCAAAACTAGGATGAGCTATAATCTAGTCTGCAATGTGGTGTGAGCTGGTATAGGATAGTATAGAAGGTAAAGAGGAGGGGTGGTTGTGAGGTCGCGCTTTGATGGTGTTGATGGTGAGCTTAACGGTGCTAGTGTCGTTATTAGGATGGGTTTGGGGGTTTGGTAGTAAGGTAGGTTGAGATGATCGGTATAGTTGGCGTGGAGGGCTTAGGGAGGGTATTAGGAGGGGATCGGGAAGGTGGGTATAGGGAAGGTGGGTAGGATAGGTAGGGTTGGTTTGTTGATGGTGGCGGAACGGTAGAGGATCCGTTGATATCTATTCGGTGTTATTGATGAGGGGGAGGGGAGATATAGGTTTTAAGGATCTGAACTGGTGGTGAATGGTTCGTGGTAGTGACGGCGGTGGTGGGATGTGGGCTGGTGAAAGTAGGGGGTTGTTGTGATGATTTGTGGGGAGAGCGTATGTTGTAATGGTGGTGGGTTTGGAAGGAGAGGATTGATGGTGTTGGGGGATTGGAAGGAGAGGACTGATGGTGTTGGGGGATTGGAAGGATTGAGTGGGTTTGATGGGAGAGGTCGGGGAATCAGCTGGTTCGACAAGAAGCTCAGGATTCCAATGCCTTGCCAGGACATGGGATGGGATACGATAAGAGGCGAAAGCACGACCACCTCATCAACAAAATAGATATGTTGTTCACGCGAAATGGTATTTTCGGTCGTAATACGATCCATGACAATGCTGTACCTCGGCCGTTCTCGAGTCCGTTCTTCCGTCGGGAGTTAGTTGCGATTTACTATATTGAGTGGGGTGGGAACTGAACTTACACAATTCGAAGACTGCCAGTTAGGGACTCGTATACATATATCGCTCCGATCGAAACATTCAAGGGATATCCATTGCTACGAGAAGCTTAGGTCGAAGGCCAGACACGAAACGATCTTCGTCTGACCACACCACCGCGGACAGTACAATTCACCATACCTATACACCACCTCCATCATCGGTCCCCCAAAGTTTCACCGTCCTATCGTGACCAGAGCTGCAAATCCATTTCGAATCTCTGGAAACGTCACAAGACAGGACGTTTCCCGAATGGCCACTCAGAGTCTTCGCCAGCGCCCAATCATCCGCGGAGAAGATATTGACATTCTTGTCGAAGCCACTCGTCACGAAGAACGTTCCCGACTTCTTCGGCTTGACGTCCCCTTTTTCGTCCTTTTCTGGGGCCAAGGTGCAGTCCTCGCCTTTGAACCATCGGATATCAGACACGTTGCCTTTGTGAGCGCCGACTTGCGAAGCTTGTCTCACAGTCCTCAGATCCCAACATTTCACAAACCCGTCGGCGGACCCTGACAGGATTCTGTGGCCATCGTAGCTCCAGTCCAAGGCGTAGATCTCCTTGATGTGCCCGTCGAGTATCATGACGGTGCGACCTGTCCGCAAGTCCCAGATCCTACCGATACTGTCAAGTCCGGCGCTTGCTAGTAGACTTCCGTCGGTGTTGAAGCTCAGTGCGTAGACTTCTCGCGAATGACCTTCTTGAAGCAGGAGTTCCGTGGTTGTGGCCACGTCCCATAGGCGCCACGTAGTATCGTACGAAGCCGACGCGAGGTATTGACCAGAGGGGTGGAACTCTGTGCGGCAGACTCGTGCCGTATGGCCGGAAAGTGTTGATATTGGCGTATCCTGCTTCAAGTTCCAGAGATGGATGTTGCCTTCGCCGCCTGAGCTGGCAATGTTCACTGCTTCTTCCGAAACCGTACTACTAGGAAGGGTAGCCCCAGGGTACCAAGATATGCCTCCTACTCGATCCGTGTGTCCTCGCAAAACACGTTTCTCCTCGAGAGTAGGCACGTCCAGGAGCTTGATCCCACCAGACCAATTTCCGGCAGCGATAATCTGCCCATTTGGGGAAAATCGGCAAATACTCACGGGACGGTCGCCTGCGATTTGTGTGCCAGAAAGTTCAAAGGCCGCCAGCCGCTCCTTGATAGCCTTTCTATGCTTGATGTGCGTTCGCAAGGGTATCGTTGCTTCCATCTTCTGATTTGCGATCCTGTCTCTTGCTCTTGGTAGCGAATACCTGGCAATAGCTTTGCGGGCTTCCAACAATTCGGGTATACCCTGGGTGTAGAACTCCTCATCCTGCTCTCCCTGTCCCCCGTCTTGCGTGGTCTCCTGCATCTGGACATCACCATCTCCTTCATCTCCAGCTTCGAGATCCGCCTCGGTGGTCAGTAACTCTCGTAACCGGTCCCGTCTGTCACTTTTCCCTTCACCAAAGAGCGTAATCGGCTCTCCCAATTCTCGTAACCGTAAACGTACTCTCCCATCGTCAGTTGGGACCGCAATGGCTGCCGCACGTCGCTTTCGAGAAAATTGGTTAAGGATAGCTGAGGCTTTCTCTGGAGCGATACCTGCTGCCGCAGTAGGCAAATAATGATCCCGGTCGAGAGCTGGAAGATCTTGAGTAAGTTACATAGTTCAACTGTCCTTAGGACAACATACGGATATTTGCAAGGTCGACCATCTCCTCATCCTGTAATCCCAGATACCCATCAGCCCTCATCCCGTTGGCTCTGCCCAGCAAGGTACCCTGGTAGAGAGCCCTCGCAAGTCTGAGAAACTCTTATGAACATTGTGATCCAACCGAGGTCTTGAGGAAATGGAACTCACCGCTCGCCCATCCTCCTCCACGTACGCTTGCCTCGATGGGTGCATCATGATGGCGGGTTTTTTCAAAAAAGATAATCGTTTTGGTGATGAAGCTGAACTGCGAAATATAGCGACAAATTAACTTGCGCCGTCACTGTCGGGTTGCGTGTTCTGGAAAGAGTTAGGTGAAAGTTAGGCACGGGCCGCTCCACGTTAGCTCAAATCTTAGATGAGATTAGATTAGATCAGCTTATAGAGACGAACGCAGACCTGTTTCATTGGATCACATGAGGGTTCATGTCCTATATAGTCTTTATAATGCTAGTACTTTGTGAGCCTTTCTAAGCAGTCTTCATGGCGGTAGAAGTGACATGATGGTCAAGATCTAAATTCTCAGGCAGCAGCGTCTACTTAAAGGCGATGTCTGGCCAAATTTCTTGCCCATGGTAAAGAAACCATTCCAATGGAGCTACAGCTAGCTGCACCTGTAAAATCATTTTCCGACAATCATTTTCCCACAGTCAAGCTAGACTTTACTACATTTGGTGATAAGTGAGCCAGGGTACGCACGACGTTCAGTTACTGAGCAGAAATGGAGCCTCAGTTTTGATATGCAGGCAATGTCATAGACATGGGATGGAGCGACACCGACTATATCGGCATATGCAGCCTGAAGCCGACTTAGCCTTGGGGTACCCAGTTACGAAATAGTAGAGTATACCGTCGGGATCAAGGACCACTCCCACCCTTGTAAAAGAAATAAACAAATCATTACAGAAGGTTATCGGCTTTAGAGTATGTTTACTAGGCCAAATTATATCTCGTCTGTCCAACAAACGTTCTAAGTCATCGATTTCAGCCTCTTTAACCTCGCACGTTCGCTAGAAAGATTAGGCTCAAAGAGGATACAACATACTGGATGCTCACACATTTACCAGGTATCATATCCATCCTACTCCATCAGACGAAGCTCAAGCCTCCCGAGCCAAGATTATACTGACATTCGGCAGGGATTAATCTATGATCTCGATCCTCACCTCTATGCAAACCATTCTCTCTACCATCATCTCATACTGCACTCCTCCTTTTACCAATTCAAATTCCATCAACAGATCTCCAACGCTATCTGAGTAATTTTCTATACTACATCACGATGCATTACTAGTCATTCATCGCTAATTATCGCTCGTGCTATACCACCGTGAGTGACTTCCCTTCTACTAATCTTCCCCCACCATGCTTCCATAAACTCCCACCTTTTTGATCAAAAGGAATTGTTCTCAAGTACAGACCATCTGGAAGTATAATTACAAGCACGTCAAACCTCAACCCAAAAATATAAGGAGAGGACCCTTACATTCTCTCATCACCTCAATCACAATACAGCCACAGAATAATAGCGCACTTCTTTCTACTCCTCCATCAAAACCATCGTCGCAAACCCTCACCGCTTCTAATCACTGAGAACTGCGTAGTGTTCTCACACGTCCACACCCCAACACCCCCATATGTAAGTGCAGCCGATTCGCACAAACTCCAACATACTAATGAGGAACAATTACTGCGGCTCAAGCCTCATTCCTCACAGAGTCTGAGTGTTTGTAAAGTGTACCACATCCCGAGGCCGAGTCGAACTTTGATATTTCGCGTTTCCATTTACGGAGGTCGGATGAGTAATGAGTTTGGAAAGGTATTGAAAGGTTGAGTTTTTGGAACGAAAGCCACTTGTGATGATTAGGTCTTTACGATAGGAGGGTCCTTCGGGGTTTTTATTGTGGTGGAGATTACTAAGAGCATGAGATGTTAGTGTTTGTATATATATCGAGCGAGGCGAACAATGGCTCATGTAGAAAACATTGCAGAAAGGCGAGCCGTTTCATGGATTTGGAGAAGAATGTTGAGTACCTTGGCACTTGGTGACGAACTTTTGTGACATAATCATTGCAAGTAACTTCAGTCCTGCAAGTACTCTTGACATCCCTTTTCTGAGTGGATAAAATGACTTAAAAAGACACCTTGTTTCTGGAAGGCTCTACTACGGCGAATATAGCCTCTACACAAGTCAGACGGTTTGATCCTTTCTACGACCTAGGATCTGTGGCTTGTTCGTGAGTCTAAATCCCAGCATTGGCTTTAGCGGCATACCCTCAGATATTCATCTCATAGCTGCTAGACTTGTGGTCTCCGGGATGGGCATCAAAGAGTAGCATTCCACCCATTACCGGGCTTAGGCGGCTTTGAAATTTCCCTCTTCGCAACCACCGAGGAAGATTATCTTATCAAAGATGTTGGCGATACTTATAGTAATGGTGTTGTAGGAAAGCGGATAATCTACCCCCAATGCATTGAGGTGTGGGCTAATGAGCCAGGATAGCTTCGATAAGGGAACAGTTGTGAACTGTAGTAGGAGATACAAATGAATATCCGAGAGCATGGTCGCCGGACAGTCAGGAGCAGCACTGGATGTGGATGTGGATGTCGAAGAATTCGGTGGGAAATGATGTCCTGTCGCTAATCTCTCGGGCGAGGAAACCTCTTGCCTGAATCTAGGAGTTCACAGAGGGCAGATTGATGGTGCTTGAAACCCGTGTAACTGTGAGGGCAATAGAAACCAAGTGTACATGGCCAAAAGGATTCGGAGGGAAACGAAGGTATATTTAGGAACAAGCATATGAGGAATCATACTTCTCCCTGTTGAAATTGTAATATGGTAGAGCCTAGAGTGGTGGGAGCATCCGCCTTCGAGGTTAATGCTCAAATCTGGTGAGATAATTGATATTCAAAACGTTGTGCGGCATAGGAAGCTCAGGAGACTGCTATGGATGTACCACTAATCGGCGTTTGGTTTGGACATTATTTAGAGAGGACGTACATGGCAGGAATAGGGACTTCTCTGATAATATCGAGTCTTTTGCAATTTTTTGATTACGTGGGAAAATAAGATCTTCTGCACTTACAAGCGCCGGTTAAACAGACTATGCTTATATCCCTTGGATTTAAATGCCCTCGTGAAGCTAGGTTAACCTATCCTAAACAGACGTAGTGTAAGGTACGGCATTCTGTAATGGTGAATTAGCGTGTGCAGTTCCAATGCGATTGGCGTGCTGCAAGACCCTAACCCCGACCCCACTAAGTTAGATATAATTGTTAATTTTATTACGCCTACATAACTATACTACTTAACGTTCAACACTTATAATCTATAACTAAGTAGGCTAAAAGATACGTATTTATCTACGGTATCTAATGCTCTAAAAATTATAGAAATCCGTCTACGTACGTGGAAGATATGACTGATTTAATGGGTTTACCTATTAAATCTATGTGTCTTGGTACCGCTTTGCCCGCTGAGCCTGTACCTTACCTTCCTAACGTACCCTACCGACTCATGATAAATATCTGAGTAAGCTAAAAGATGCGCATTTATCTACGGTATCTAATGCTTTAAAAATTATAGAAATCCGTCTACGTACGTGGAAGATATGACGGATTTAATGAGTATGTTGAACCCAAATTTTGACTGCAAATCATGGGGTCGGGGTCAGGGTGTTGTAACACGCCAATCGCATTGAACTTGCACACGCTAAAAGTATTGAGATTTTCCCTATTGAATGTCCAAGTCTTGGCGCCCAATCTTCGCCCAAAGCGTAAAAAATTGCTGACTCCACAACAAAGCAAGCACCGTAGACATGCATCTGTCCACCGTGATCGAGGCAGGAAACTATCACTTACGGAGATCTTCTTTGGGGCAGTATGCGGCCGATGAAGACCCTGAGTTTACTATCCATTCCACCAGTCCTGCAATGCTCAGCATGTCGCAGTGCGCCATTGCTTGCCCAACAAGCATTACGGCTCCAATGCATTCCCACTAGTGTGCCTTCTATATCTCCTCCAAGCTCAGCAAAGCGCTCGTCTTCGACTGCCAACTCCCACTTCTCCTACCGCATTGGAGCATCCTTCTCCGCCAAAGGGCGCCGCTTCGATCCCAAAGACGACACGTTCTCTTTCGATCCTACATCCGACAGGGACGTATACACAGGACGGCCCAACAGCGGTCAAGATGCTTTCTTCGTGAGCAACACTGGTCCATCCGGGCATCATGGCGGGCGAAGGAAAGTGGCCTTCGGAGTTACAGACGGCGTGGGTGGCTGGGCAGACTCTGGCATTGACTCTGCGGATTTCAGCCACGGCTTGTGCAAGCGGATGAGCTACGTCGCGAGTGACGTTTTGACATCGGATACGGGCAATGAACCCGAGGATTTGCTTGAGCAAGCCTACAATGAGATGGTCAGGGGAGGGAGCATTGCTGGAGGAGGCAGCACGGCATGTGTAGCTATTGGAGATGAAGATGGGAGTATGTCAGTTGCGAAGTGAGTCTTTGGTGTCCAATACGTCAGATAGGTTATGCTGACGATTCATCAGTCTTGGTGATTCTGGATTTATACATCTTCGTCTCAATGCAATACACTTCTTCTCAAACCCTCAAACACATGCATTCAATACCCCTTTCCAACTATCAATAGTGCCGCCGAGGATGTTGGCTCTTTCTAAACTATTTGGAGGAGAGCAATTGCATGATTCACCCAGAGACTCCAACTACAGCGATCATCAAGTCCGGCACGGAGACGTCCTCATATTCGCTACAGATGGCGTATGGGATAATCTGAGTTCTCTCGAACTGCTAAGGATCGTAAGCCGACAGATGCTTGGGTTCCAGGCTTGGGCTACAAGTGACAACGGGACCATCGTCACAGATCGCCTCGCTCACCTAACGACTAGAGGTGGGATTGCTAAGCAAAGTCATGAAGATAACCTTCAAACGTTACTGGCTGTTAATGTCGTCGGAGAGGCTAAAAGGGCTAGCCAGAACACGAGACGTGACGGGCCGTTTGCGAAAGAGGTGAAGAAATTCTATCCGCACGAAAATTATCACGGTGGTAAGGTTGATGATATCTGTGTTGTGGTTGCCGTTATAGTTGATACCCAAAGGAAGTAAGCCTTTCCCTGTACAAGTGGCTTCGTGATGGCATTACCTTGTAAATAACTCTATGGCAGAGCGCTCTACCAATCTACTGATGCATAGAGTCGTATGTAAGATAGGATCGACAAAGGAATCTGAAAGAGACAGCACCCGCTGGGACTCACACACCTACGATCGGGTGTTCTTTAGTGCGGCCTCATGCAGTAATCTTTGCCCTCTCTTATAGATAATGAGTAAGGTACGCCAGCCACATGGATCTAACCTGCAACAGTAAATACCTACTCCATGACAAGCTCAGATTTCGCTTGCTCGCCGCTTTGGTCACTAAGCCTTATCGGGATCGCTGTGGTGACCGGCCCGAGCCGTGTCATCAGGGCTAGGGCAACTGGTAAACAACGTCGCTAGTGGCTCACGCCTTTGCCGAGTTAAGACCGCACTTCCAATTCTGAAGGCCGTAACCGCAGCAAGAATGCCCCTGCTCCATCCAAAGACTGCTGTGCTGGGTACGTTTACATCGGCAGCTCTTATTCAACCATGATACGCGCTGTTCCGGATGAACCAAGCAAGCTACAGTCCCCTCGATGGCCACGGCATCTCCTACTCCGTTCCACTACAATGACATTCCTGGAGGACCTATATCACGGCAGCATATGAGGACGCAGGCTTCGAGGCCCAACCTAAAGCGCGGTGCTGCACATGTTGCGAAGCCAGCAGTCAATGGATCCGCTCTGCCCTCGTCGTGGAAGTTCTCCATGGGGGACAGCTCTGATGATGAAGCCCCTCCGCCGCCGCCAAAGTTCAGCGCGGGGACGAAAGCTTTTCTTGGGGATGAGGCGTCAATCATAGGGACATCATCTCCTTCGCAGAAGGAAGAGGGTCTGAAGTCAGAAGCAGTACCTGATATCGTCAAAGCCGTCAGGAGAAGAAGCCCACTGTCACTGAGAAGCCAACGGGAACGGACTGCGTCTCCAGCCTCGGCAAGATCTGGAAGTCCTCATATCGTGCGACTGAGTGCAAGCTTGGCCGCACCTTCTTCACTGCGCAAGTCGGTATCGACGATGAACGACGGGCCCTCTCCGCTGGCCCCATATCGAGATGATCAGACGACGCCAGCGCCTCGAGCTCGAAATAATCCAACGAACTCCGCAGCAACAAGACCAGGGAACATCTCAAGTGAAACCTATGAGTCTTATACCACAAAGCCATCATCCGTAGACTCCGACAGCCATCCGAAGCCTACACCAGCTTCGGGGGAACAATGTCGAATACATGAAACCGCGCTCCAGATGGGAAACCTCTCGATAAACAAAGTAAAGGGAGATGAGACAGGGGTACAGGGATCGATACGTGTCAAGCGAAAATTACCAACTGGACGGTACCTAAGCGGTCCCGCGCGTAGAGGCATGATACGAAGGCCAAGCGACGAGAACCAGACCCCGGTCCATGAGGATATACCATCGTCAGGTCAAAGGCCAACGTCAGCTGAAGCTGGGAAAGGTTCCAATCCGGAAGAAATTGCGTCTACGTCTCCAGAGGCTGATCACAGGTCTGGAAATATACCCAAATCACCACGGCAGGAAGGACCGGCACACGTCCGATTTCAAAGCCAAGCGAGTGTCATTACTGGAAGCCCGATTCGTATCGCGAGAGAGCCGCAGAAGTCACTCCTAGACACTGTCGAAAGCAAACCAAAGATCATCTCGCTCTCCACAGACGAGCCATCACTCAAAAAGCGTGTGCAGCCGATCTTCAAGGTTCCTCCTCTTCCCCTTCTACATTCGCGCTACGACCAGGAGAACGAACCCCCGCCCACGTTCAAACGTAACAAAGCCAATGGCTCTGCCTTGTCGCACACCCCAAAATTTAGTGTTATGTCAGATGAGAAGATGCTCATCAATACTCCTGCAACGGCAACGCCACAAAGACCTGCTCTGGCTGCTCGAAGTCAGAACACTCCTCATCGCCCGGCTCCTGCACCGCCAAAGATGACGGTGCTGGAGACTGCTACGGCTCCCGCAGGTGCCGCCTCCGCTTCCCAGGCTCGGAAGAAGCGAAACTACATATCAGTGAATGGCAAGCTCTTCACCAGAATGGACTGTATTGGCCGAGGAGGCAGCTCGAAAGTTTACCGAGTCATGGCGGAAAACTACAAAGTATTTGCTTTGAAGAGAGTCACCCTCGAGGACCAGGATGAGCTCGCAATTCGAGGATACAAGGGCGAAATTGACTTGCTGCGAAAGCTGGAGAACGTGGATCGGGTGGTACGGCTCTTCGACTGGGAGATCAATCTGGAGCGCCAGACCTTATCTGTTCTTATGGAAATGGGCGAAACCGACCTGAACCGAGTGCTTACTCTTCGACTGAACGCGGAGGACGCGAGATTCGACATCACTTTCGCACGGTATTTCTGGAAGGAGATGCTAGAATGCGTTCAGGCGGTGCACCAACACGAAGTCGTACATTCAGACTTGAAGCCTGCGAATTTCCTCCTTTTGCAAGGAAAATTGAAACTGATCGACTTCGGGATCGCAAATTCCATCGGCAACGATACGGTAAACGTTCACAGGGAACAGCACATCGGCACCCCGAACTACATGTCGCCCGAAGCACTGATCGACTCCAACGCCGGAAACGGCCTACCCTCGACAGCGGGAAAGATGATGAAGCTCGGCAAGCCCAGTGATGTCTGGTCGATGGGCTGCATCCTGTATCAGATCACGTACGGCAAGCCCCCCTTTGCACACATCGCCAACCAAATGCAGCGCATCATGGCCATTCCCAATCCCAACCACACCATCCACTTTCCCGATACGGGCGTGGGAGGCGTGTCCATATCCACAGGTCTCGTCAGGACGCTCAAAGCATGTCTGAATCGCAATCCTGTGCAGAGACCGACGGTGGAGCAGTTGCTCGCACATACCGATCCGTTTTTGTACCCTGATATGGTGGTTCGGGATACCGTGCCCGTTGGCCAGGAGCTGATTGCTAGGCTGCAGCATAATATCATTAAGCATATCAGAGAGAAAGGTATGCCTGAAGAAGCGGAGCTGGCGACTTGGCCGGCGAGGTTCTTTACTAGCATCAAGGCTGCTGTCGAGGAGGGGAGGGCATGATGGTTGCAATTTCCGACCGTTGGAAAGAGGGGGCTGTTTGTGCATTATAACACAGGAGTTGGATACCTCCTCGGGCATTATTGAGAAAAAACCTTGTACAGTCCGGACATTCATGAGGCACGAGTCTCTTCTTGTTTGGCCAGTAGCCAAAATAGCGCGCTTCAGCGGTCCGGATTGGATTGGATTGGATTGTCAAAGCGTTGGATTGGCTTGAGGAGTGTTTGGTTGTAGATACCTATTTTATGTTACATTGATAGATACCCTTTTCTGTAAATTCAAAATTCCAGCAATTGGCATTCCCTTGCTTGCTGTAGCTGAGATTTTTTTCTCATTGGTGATACATATATACAGAGAACGAGGACAATATATTTCACCAGTCCACTCCGACGGTTATCAGACCGTGCTTGCCTCGTTTCCCCCGTTCAGACGTTGAGCTACAGTCAGTCTTCGGCGGGCTCCGCAGCTTAAGTCATTGGTACTCGACTTTCTGCGCTGGTACACCATATCTGGTCCAATTATTAGAGCTCCCTTATTCCATTCCCCCTTTCCCACCTCTAATCCCTACTCCATCCCCCTCACCCCCACCCTCAACCCTCCCCTCCCTCCCCTCCCCCCGACAAAACCCTCAACTCACAAACCCTCAAAACAGTACACCGCATCTTACTCCCCACAGTCTTCACCCTCCTCTGCCTCCTCTTCGTCTTCCTAACCCACCGCATCGGCTCCCCCTCCACCCCCACAACCCTAGCCCGACACACAAACAATTCCTCATCGATCCATGGCGCGCCGCGGAAAGTGTAGTCGCGGGATCCGAGCGTGGAGGCGCGGTTGAGGCGGAGGGTGGTGCCCGGGGGGGCGTGGGGGAGGTGGAAGGGGAGGCGGAGGGTGTCGCCGTGGGTGAGGAGATAGGGGCGGGCGTGTAGGTGGGCGGTTATGTAGTGGGGGGGTTGGGCGGCGAGGAGGGGGAGGAGGGGGGGGGTTGTTGGGGGGGTGGTTGTGGTTGTTGGGTGGGGAAGGTGGTGGGATGTTGGAGGGTGGGTAGGGAGAGGGGGCGATGGGGTGGCGGTGGAGGTGGGCGGGGGTTTGCTTGGGAGGGAGGTGAAGGCGGATTCGGGTGGGTTGGGGTCGGTCGTTGTTGTGGTTATTGTGAGGCGGGCGCGAAGGGGGAGGGGGAGGAGGGAGGTTGGTGGGTGGTGGGAGAGTTGGGAAGAGGGTTGGAGCAGCGCTCGCTTTAGGGGGGTGCTGAATCTGCTGCGAGACATGGTTGTGGTATTGGAGCTTTGGGATATGCATGGAGTTATTTGCTGCATGATATTGATCGATGCCAAGACTCTGTTTGGGCTAAACCTAATCCGGAAATCCAGCGCCGTATCCTAACAGCAGTATCATTGGCTTTTATCTCTACGAGTCAAACAGCTTCTCACACAGACTACCATTGTGCGTCACCGTCGATCGCGAGAACTTCCTTTCGAGGATATCGATACCAGTTTTTGACTCTCGATCTATTCGTGCAGCTCCAAAAGGTGGCACACATAGACCTAGTGAACATATATACGATTCAGCGAGATACTAGAAGGATAAGTGCATCCTTTTTGAACGGATTCAGCTACAGCCCAGTCATTTCATGCGTTATTGATTAAATCTTTGTGAGATACGTTCGCTTGAACCCCTTGGATTTGTCCAGTCGCAGCCAACAATGCGCATGTCATTCCGGCCAATAGTGATTATACCGAGCAAAAACGGTTTGCTCGGCAAACAGAATTCCATGCTCAGAAAATACCACCAAATCTCGCAAATCTCTTCATAGCAGACGGCGATTTGTGAACAGAATGATAAACTTATTGCTCCTGGAAGTCCTGCCTGGGAAGGTAAGTTACACCAGAACCTTGCACAACCTATTTTCATGTTCTTGTAGCAGAGTCCAATTGTCGATCGCATAACCGTCCGTCACAGCTGCGGTGGTCAATGTCTCCGGGGATCACATCTTTCTAAAACGCCTCTCCTTTGGCGACAACTTGGGACCGTTCCGCTTGAAGGACTCCCTGAAATATCATGAGTAAAGACGACAGCTCCAATGACTCAGGAGATCTAGAAGAGCCCAATGGAGGCGAGAATATCTATGTGAACGCACAAACTAGTCTGTCTCATGAGGTCATCGCCCATCAAGTACGCAACGGTCCACATGGTTGTATTCGAGGCTTGCCTTTCTGTTCATGAGAAGTTTTGTTGAATGTGTTGAGTATTTCTACCGTGGCGAAAGCACGCGAGCTAGATAGTAAAGAGGGTAAGCTGTCATCTTTCGCCAACGTGCACATCGCTGAGTTGCGAGCTTTGTAACGAATCAGCGATGATTCAAGTCCGCCGCAATGTTCGATTAACAAGATAATGCTGTTGAGGTGCATATAAGACCACCAGATGTACCTTACATTCATCAACGGAGCATGACTGAGATAAAGACTTCTTGGTCCATAATATTTAATTAGGTCTTTCCGTGAGTAGTTCTTGTCGGCTTACTAATATGATAACTTTTTCGCTGTACGAGAGAATGTAATTATGCGTTGTTCGTGTAGACCATCATAGATATACGCGTCCACCGTCCAATTGCAAGGATATAATAGGCAGTCCCGTCTATGCAGGGCCGAATTTGAGGTCGTAAAGATAGAGTGTACAATGTGTTAATGGATAGCGCATTCACTTATCTCCATCATCAAAGGGTAGACCTTGCGTCTGCGTGGAGAACGAGCATGAAGTGAGGGGTTTCAGGCAGCGAGAATCCTGCAAAGAGAACCAAGTAGAAGGGACATACGGGACTAGGTGGCAAAGGCGTGAGGACAAGAGACTACCATGAGGTTGGGTTAAGATTGGTTGTCATACCAATCAACTGACAACCATCTTAGAAGAAACGATCCGAGCTGCCCCCTAATGTTGCCCTTTCGACCCAGACTCTGCGCAGAAAAAATTCCCCATTCGTTGATACATTATGTTTGAGAACCCTTCCAGAAGAAGCCTAACCGAACCGCCCCCTTATTGTGCCCCGTCGACCCATGCATTTCCAAATGAAGATCCCGTTCGTTGTAACCTCGAGTTTGTGAATTTCAAAACAATAGGCCTCAGGGATCTCAGATCGGATTACTGCGGACGGTCAAAGGGACCCAGCTGGATTCACCAATTTTGAGATGGACGAACACCCAGGAGACCAACCTCTGATAAGCAACCATCGTCCACCGGCCTTGCCACATCCGGATATGAGCTACAGATACTTGTACTTCTCCGTGTTCATTTGGACAGTTCTTTTCTTCCGAATTGGAGTGCCTTCGCCAGCGCATTATGATCTTTGCAGCCTCATAGCAAGTGCCATTGTTAGCATGTTGTTCGCCTCTTCTGTATTTAGCGAAAAGAGTCAGCCGGGCTCTGTTCGAGCGTGATAGGGAAGCGCTACAGGCAACCTGACATTGCTCCCGTCATATGTCTTCTTGCCAAGATAGCGAGATGGTTTGGATTCCAGCAAGCCACGGACTTTCTTCACCAGGACTTGCAGAGCAGCTCCCCTTTCGACTCTCAAACCCAATATCTTGTACAACAAGTTCGACTTTCTGCAACCTGTAATCCATTGGATTTCACAGCTTTGGCTGCGGCTCCTTTGCACGGATGAACAAAGCCTCCCCTGTAGCCAACACATCACCAGCCTCATTCTCAATTGTAGCATCGACGTACATCTTTCTTTCTTTGTGCTCTCGTAGTTTGGTTGTGAGCAGAATAATCGAAGGTGTTGGGGCAGGCCGTAGAAATGTAGTCTTCAGATACGCCGTCACAACAAGGGTTGTAGAATCCATTTTGGCAGCATATGCATTCAGCTGCAACATAATACCCATAGCTTCATCTATCATCAAGCCCATGATACCACCGTGCACGAGACCTGGGTAGCCATTCACTCCATGACCTAGGCTAAGGAGGGTACGTGATTCCGTAATTAGGGTGTCGCCAACAGCAGGCTTTTTGTACATCGTCAGCCATGCCTTGATGGTGTCTTTAGTGTTCAGTGTCTCGGCTATGACAGCATCCTCCGTGCTCTTCTTGTATATTCGGGATGGTGTTGGGATTGTGAGGTAGGCAGGATCGTCCAAGAGTATCCGAGCCCACGATATGCTCTGGAAGAACTTCACGTCACGGTTGAAGTCCATGTCTGCCATTGCGACACAATCATTGCCTTGAACTTTACTTTCAAGGGCTCTCAACTGGACTTGCTAACAAACAAGATGGTCCGGGGATCGATGCGAGCCTATTCTAGCTCTTGGCGCCAAGGGAACTATAATACAAGCCTTTCTTGTTTTGGCGCTTCATTACTTTACACAGTATTCTATTGCCATATCGGCTATCCACTCGAATTGGTTCTACGATAGGCTGAAGAGACTGGCTATGGAGGCTGAGTACAGCTATGCTAATTGTACCTAGGCTCTATGTGGCACACTTCGATCTACCACGGTTTATGAATATTGCTCTAGCTCTTTGATCCTGCCCCTTCGTCCAGCAGTCTGATTGACCGCATTGTGCGATTCGCGTGGCATCTATCAGTATGCAGAGACTACTTCGAAGATACCGACGCCATAAGAAGCAATCGGGTGGAAGCTGCGTCGATCTCAAGGCTTCGAGAGTATGCATTCCATCAGAAGTCAGCCTCGATAATCTACCATACGAATTGAAGCTCGCCATTCTCCATGAGATCACGGACCTCGTCTCTCTTCGAGCCCTTACTTGTGCATCACCAGCATACCGCGAAGTCTACAGAAGCGAATCCCACTTAATTCAGTCTAGCGTACTCCTGAATGACGACTATCCAGATTTGCTCTTGGATCTTCGATCAACCGCCGAAGTCATGCAGGTTGCGGTCGACGATAAGTTTCATGCTCCGGAAATTGAACGCTTCGTCGAGCGCTGCAAGGCAAAAGCAAAGGCATCTTCATTTATGATAGGGTTCGGCTCTTGGACGATCGAAACACTGGTGGATGTTGACCTTACCGTGCGTCATGCCATCAAGCAGTATTTCCAATTCACTCTATCCTGCCATCCGGTGACAGGCGAGCCTCTTAAGAATAATAGGCCGGTGTCGCATAGTGAGATTCGCCGCATTCACAGAGCGTTTTACCGCTACGAGCTTTTCTGTATCATCTTCCGCGAGTCGGATCTCTCTATAGCTGATGCTTGGACGAGAGGAGATATTCAGATGGCCTGTGATCTTGAGGACCTTTTGCAAATTAAATACTTCCTTTTTATAGCCCTCTTCAAAGCCTGGGAAATCGAGGGAATAGCATGTATACGGGACTACATTATACGGCGTTACAAAGCTTTGATTCATAGTCACGAGCAGGAGTTCCAGAAGCAGTGCTTCCGAAAGGTCGTGCCTTGGCTATCTCTGGATACCACCTCAAGGACCGACACGGAGACTTGGGGTAAGGCATTGAGACTGCAGCCTAGGGCGCACCAGGTACGGGCTAACATCCTCGGCCAGACCATAACATAGGCGCCTGTCAAGAGCATTACTTGTCCCTTGGGCTGCAATTTTTCAACAAAATCACCGAAGCTTCTCCCGAACAGAGTTTCCTGATACTCCGAAATAATGTCCATGTGAAAAATCGTTTCTTGTCTGCTACTCTTGCTAAAGACCCCCCAGGCGTCTCTTGTACGAACGACTGTTCTGCGATTCCGATCGACGAGGCCGAGCTGCAGGAGATCAACAAGGACCTCGATGGTAGACCCAACGCTGCATGGACATGGTCGAATAACTACAGAGACGAGCGTTGGTATTTCAGCCCCGTGACAGGATATCTGAGAGCTTGGGGCTATGTATTCTGGGACAAGGAGCGGCTAGATGATTGGGGTGTTCTGGATGAGACAAGAGGCTTTAGAGGTATCCTAGCTGGATGATCTGTGACTAGTGATCAGGTGTCAATAGCCCGTGCGGTAAACTGCTGAGGAGCTCTCCGCAGAGTCTAGATAATTAACATCATAGCAAGTGCTGCAGAGTACCTAAAGACGTCAACGCAGTCGCTACCCAGACTAACGAGGGAGTGGAAAGCAGCAACAGTTCCATACAACATCCCTCCTCGTTAGCTTTGCCACCTTAGATGGCGGTTACCGATGTCGAGATGCCAGACTATGAGGGTAAACCTGTCACGAGCGGAGCGGGCAGGAAAATTTGCAAATATTCTAGGATACCTATATTCGAATACGTCAAGAAGTACGTGGCCGATGCGAACAGTGGCAATGACGATATGCACGACCGCCCTATACACCTTGTCAACTACGCAAAGACTTGTTCCAGGCGCAGATAAAACTCCTTCTATCTTCCCAAAAAACCAGCGAGCTCATGCGGACGATGTTGCCAATGAGGTCTTTCTATGCGGCTATTACGGAAGGAGACAAGGAGAAAGAATCTCCGCTATGTCCAAAACAACGCACTGCGATGTTGTTGCACACGGACCACGGTAACGATCATACATCAGCCACCTGTCATTCCATGGGCACACAAGGTGAATCCAAGAATATCTTCGCACGCTACTGAGCAATTTCCCCTTTGGCAAAGAGGTTACGAATGAATAGTCTCCATTTCTAAGATCAGAAGTTTCGGATGACTTGCTTGAATGGAGAGCGCCATCGCCGGCTCGCAATTCACAGGGGTTACGCTATTCGAATTTAGGTATTCCTATGTGCCATGCTCGATCGTCACGATTACACATAACTTGGGATCGATATTGCACGTCCGCCAACGTACTCGGCTCTAGCTTACCACACAACAAAGATGGAATGAACTCGATTAACCTTACCACATTCAGCTCAGTGTGCTCGATGTACCGCATTAGTAAATGGCGCGCCAATCGATCATCCGTAACCAACACTCATGTCCTCGGATCCAAAAGTTGTCTGAGTATCTCACCCATGTTAGTCTCTAACAGTCTGCTATCCAGCAAACCACCTCATCAGGTACCCCATCACTCTAACCTTCAAGAAATCTGAAATCTGAAATTCGAAACAGGAACCTCCACTCCTAAGTTCTTCCTACAGAAGGTGTAGCCTCACCCCATCTCTCCCTTTCCTATCCCCCAAATCCTCACCCCTATCAACACTCCACCAGAAAATCACAAACGCCCTCTAGAATCTGAAAATCCCCATCCCTCATCTCAAGCAATCTTAAGAATACCAAAACAGTACCATGTACTACTACCACCGCACTTATAAACATATCCCACACCATCACGCTCCCTCCCACTCCACCACATACTAAGAACCAAAAATCCTCTGCTACCCCACTCCCCCTATCCCTCTAATCTCATCCACATAAAGCCGATGCACTAATCTACAACAATCAACACGACACTCACTTCACAGAGATAATGACATCTAATCAAACATGCACGACTACTATACATATACATACGAATCTATATCACCTTACCAATCCCATCACAAGAATAATATCAATATAGTGACGAACATATGTCTTGAAGACGACAAGGAACAGTGAGAAAGGCTATCACGAACGAGAACAACTGAATTCTGGCGGGAGTGGATTACTGGATTTGAGTGGTTCGGGTGGATCGAGTCAAGGGCAGCTTACATATAATGGAGTATGAGCTATGTCGTACCAAAACCACTGGCTCCGAATCTTTCGCCTTGAGCGTCACGTAAGCGGAAAGAGAGGTGTTTCGAAAAGGTACATGAGCGTACAAGAGGCCGTAGCTACCGAGGGGTTTTGGGGGCGGAGGAAATGATGCAACTGATCGTATATATTCAAGGATGAAACGCCGAATACAGAACGCTAGGCTGGCGTCATCACATATGATATAGAGGTAGAGCACCCGATCTCAATAGGTTTCTAACAGCGTCTATTCGGAAGGGAGGAGGATCCAACTCGCCAGGCTAGGCCAGGCCGGTATTACTTTGATTTACTTTGACAGGTTCCATACGCATCTGACATATATACCTTCTACCCTCAATCTACCCCCTCATGCATGCCGTTTTCACACCGTCTATTCTCTCAACTCATACCACTCCCTACGAGTCCTCTACTATATCCCCCAAGAAGTTCGCGCCCATCCCATCTCATCCTATTGCTCTATATCCCATCATATCACATACATCACATCCTCTCTATCCGTTTGTACACATGAAAGGGTTTATCGTTTCCTTGAAAAGATTCTACTACATATTGGAATACGTAACTGTATCTTTAGGGGATGTACTTATTTGTTTACTCACTTGCTTATTTACTTATGGAGAAGGGAGAAGAGAAGAGAAGAGAAGTTGATAATCCCATACACCCCAGCAGTCTAACAGTCTAGATCTGCCCATCATCTATTCCATCGCCTCCTTCCCCCCCCCCCCTCTCCATCTCCGCAGCACAACAAAACAACCACCTATACAACCAAATTTCCAAATTTTCCAAATTTCCAACAATACTATTTCCCCTTCCTAAAAGCCATCCACTATACCTTGACCTTCACATCGCCTCTATCTCCTCCACCCCATCCCCTCCTCTACACATCTCCCACTACTCTTGACACAAATCCCTGACCCCTCATCCCTCCATCCCTCAACCTCCATTCCTCATCCCTCATCCTCTCCTCCATCCTCCCCCCGTCCCCCATCCATCCCTCCATCCCTTCAATCTACCCAAGCCACCAATCCATCCCCACCCCCATTATCCCCATCCATCCACAAATATGGAAACGCAAACGCATACTACTACAAACAACCCGCTTTCATACCTATATATACCTATACCTATACCCCACATATTACTGATAGAAATGCTATAGATTATGAAAAACCAACTCTTCCTTCGTTTTTCTATACATGCACTCCGCCTCGATAAGATAAGATAAGGTGGGTAAGGTAAGGAAGCTGTTGTGCGATCGAATAGAATAGAGCCATAATGGCAGGGAATTTTGGGCGTTGACTCGTTCGATGGATAAGGTTATTATTCATCCGTAGTACTAGTTGGATTCTAGCCTTTACTCCGCTTGATTCATTGTTGAATTTTGTGCAGATCCGATGATGGTGATGATGATGATGAACACATACGCTTAGTACCATGGGAAAAGGAAAAGGAAAAGGAAAGCTGTTTGTAGTGATTTATAGGATGAGGTGGTATTTTATAGAGAAGAGAAGCGACTTGTGGAAATAAAGAATAGGATGATGGAAGCGGGGTGTTGGGTATTGGATGGGAATTTCGACGGATGATGGATGCATATGCATGAGACTAAATCTTGACACATTGCGACTACTGCCAGGAGTGTAAGATAGGACTTGCTGGATTGCTTGCATGATATGAGTTGATTAACCTAGGGGGGCAGTAAACAAGACAATATTGCTTTGGGGGTGCTGCAAAAAATGTACAAAGGCCGTGAACCCACTTCCTATAACCATATCACTAAAACACTTCCCCGGTCATGCATGGGGAAGGGTCCTCTGAAAACTCGCCATCTAACGCTTCAACTTCCGCGGCAAAACACGCTCTGTGACACGTTTCGGTCTTGGTGATCCTTTCGATTCAGGTGACTTGGCCCATGTAGAATCACTGTTTGATACTTTGATGCGACGGCGATGCTTAGCAGCAGTCCCCGGCACACTCGCAGCAGTCGGCGCAGCACTCGCATCCTTCTTCGGCGACGAAACAACAGCAAAGGGCGGCGAGACTGTTGATGAATGAAAGGTATCAGCATAGGTTTTTTCCAAGTATGTTCGTGGAAACTGGGTACTGGACGTGTAGAGGCAGAGCGGAGCAGGCTCAATCCTACGCCGTTGCCCGAGGACTCGCACATGAAAGACTTTGTAGAAGAAGGGCGATGTCGTGACTCACCAAGCTCCCAAACATCCGCGGTCCTTCTTCTGCTTCACGACCACTTGCTGAGGTGGGCCTTGCTGGTATTGCATCTGTGAATTCCGATCAGGTCAGCCATCTGGTCATGATGTCTCTCACGATATCTTCTCGCAATTGCCTCGATCAATGTTGACACCCAACGAAGCATTGAGATGAAGTGGAGGAAACTTACGGGAGGCCCTTGGTTGTAGCCACCACCATACTGCTGCTGAGGAGGGTAGCCATAGCTGCAGCAAACAAGTCAGCCTCGAGCTCCTCTGATAGTCACAACGGTGTATGCTTTCTCAGGCGCAGGCCGATAGGCTGCGCGAAACATTCGCGCGCCACACAGCACCCCTGTCCCATAGACAAAGCACTTTTCGATCGGCGGGATGGGTCGCGTACCTTTGCTGAGGGTATTGAGGGCCCTGATTGTAGTAGCCTTGGCTTGCCATGATGATGTTAGGTGCTGTGTATGAACTGACGACGGCGTCAGCTGAGTTCGACTGGAGAACGCCCCCAAGCTCAGTGCGCCGCCAGGGCTGGGCATCAAAGATATGCACATACACTTGACTTCGATTGCAAGACTTGACGGGTGCGCCTTTGAGTAGTATATCGGTTGATGTTCTCAGTGTATGTTGGTAGGATGGATGTAGATAGTGAAGTGTCTTGTTCAGGGTGTAGACTTGAGGTTGTTCGACTGCGGGAGGCGGAGCAACGCTTATGTCAGCAGGGAATGGAGCGTGGGCGTCCTGTGATTGGCGGAAGGAGTGGAGTGGAAATCCTGATCTACTTTATTTCCGGAGCTTCTCCTGCCCTCTTAATGTTTCACACGCGAAGGAACGCTGCGAGGTATGTGGTTCTACTTGATCCATCTTTTACATGTCTTTCGATGTCCTAAGCCACCAAGAGACGCGCGCAATGATCGATAGATTGGGCAAGACGGGTTAGCCACCGAGGCAATTTTGGTCAATATGCATTTAGCGCTGTGGCAGTGCTTGTATGGCAAAAGACACGTTTAACCTAGTTAATCTAGAACTACTGGCCCAATGGATCCATCGACAATTCTGTAGAAGTATTTGATTCCTTATACATATATAACGCGATGTATGCCTCCAAAGTAATACAGTTCGACCCTGGACAAGAAACATTGATGACGGAACGCATCCCAAAGAACAGATGTCAGAAACGGTGGCCGTTACATCAGAAGACACGGATAACAAAGCAGATAACCCAACCCATCTGTACTACCACAGCAATTCCTCAAGTGCTTGATCTGGAAAATTTGACTTCCGAAAAGCCAAAGGGAAATGTAGAAGAGATTTGTGCAACCCAGCTCTGACTACTTTCTCAACTCGACCGCTCCACGCAGTCCTCCGCGACTTAGATTCGATCCTCCACGAAATACCAACAGTTCACATATAAGGGAAGAGACATGGCAAGGAGAAGTATACAGAACGATATATATAACACTGAGAGATCAAAAGAAGAGATAGGATGGGGGTAAAAGGGGCGGTGACTACACTGGGTCTGTAGGATCGCTGACTTCTTCAAGAGTAGTCGAAGAAGTCATGCTCGGACAGATCGACAGGATCGGCAGGGCTGTTCATACTCGAAATAAGAGAAAGCTTGGTCGATACGACGTTGTTCGTAGCGAGAGACTGATTTACCAACAAAGAGTCCATTGCGTTGGTGTTGAGCTGAGCTGCGACCGGTGCTGATGAAGATATGTCCTTTGTAGGACTGGGATGGTAGAGGTCACTCATGGTGGTGCTAAAGGTGGGTGGAAAGTCGAAGTTGTGGCGAATTTCTCCGTGGGCGGCGAAATCGAATCTGGAGCAATACTCCGGAGATGAGAACTCCGGCTGGACAGGCATGCCATCGCTAGCTGGGAGAGCGTACCCTGAGTGCTCGATTTCTACATTGCTGGAGCTCGCCGAGTCGACGGAAGGCGTAGTAAAGTTGCGCGGGTCGTCAATGGGGTGGAATGTCTGAATGTCGTATTCGTCTTGGAATGAGTCCGCGTCCAGGTTTGCCTCGTCATCATTTTCAGTATCGTCGGACGGTGGCATCGTTTTCTTCACAGGTACGTCAATTTCTTCCATCCACAACCTCAAGACATCCATGGGCGGATAATCGCCTCCGCCATCGCCCCCTCGTGCTTTGACAGGCTTATCACTTTTCTTGCCCTTTGCTCTCGGGTTGAAGTGTATGCGTCGGAGATGAGCACCAGCATTGTAATATGCACCATAAGTTTTCTGCTCCCTACACGATTTGCACTCCGACAGAAACTTCTGATCAGGAGAAGCGTCCCTACACACCCACATCTTGCGAGTCGCGCCATGCCTGTTTTCGACATGCCGGCGAAGCTCGTGGGGACCGCGGAAACCCTCCGGCTTTATGTTACATCTGGTGCAATAGACCTTCTCGTGTGGCGGTCGCGTGTACTTTGCCTTTTGTATCGCAACCTTTGAACCATCCGCAGAAAGTTGACGAATCATGTGGTGTTCTGACGACGACGATGAAGGGATCGCTCTTGATATCGACTCAGCACTGTCTTTGGGGGCCAAGGGTCTCGCGCTCAAAGCGACTTGCTCCTCGCTACGTCGTGCAATGCGAGACTTTGAGGAGCTTGAGGACCCCGAAGAGTCAGTTCGCGTCATGCAAATTTCATCCTCAAGACCCCAAGGCAGGTCAACATTTTCTGTAATAAAGGATTCTGACAATGGGAAGGTATCATCTACCATACCACCAGCATGACTGACGGAAAGAGAGAAATCAATCGCAGGTACGTCCGAAATCGGGGTACTCGTAAAGGAAAGTGGATGGTTCAGAGCAGGCGAGTTATCCCCCCTGCTGTCACAATGGGGCACGACTTCAGATCTTTGGGAATCCAGCTTCAGCATGTTGAGGCCCCCATAGAATGAGCTACCACCGAGACTGTCTTGACGTTGCATATCAGCGCTGAAAAGTGTGGTCGCGTTGGTAAACCCGTCTGAAACGGTACCAGGCGATTGGGAAAGGGAGGATGCAGGTGATCGTGGCTGATTGGAGCTGCGCCGCGATCGTATGGAGGAAGGGAAAGCAGGGGATAAAGTAGCTCGGGAGTCTCTGATATACTCTGCTGGATCATACTCCCTGACTTCTGTGGGGTAATCGGGTATTTGTATTGGGAGATATCCGTTGGCTGTTTTGCGAGCCTTTGTGGGACGTGGTGATATGGGCACGGTGAAGGCGCTGAACGGTGCGTCGCTGTTTATTTGCCATGAATCGAGTGCCAGGGGTCTCACTGCCATTCCGGTATTGACGGACGGCCCACGGCCCATTTGGCTTGATCGCTTTTTCAACATGGGCTGCGAGGCCTGGGATGGGTTTATCAAGCATGAAGGAGTGGAGCTGTGACTGGGGAGTTCATTCTGGTCCTGCATCAGCTTAGACGCGACCATTAATGCGACCTTAGCATACATTGATACATTTCCGTGAGGACGCTATCGACATAGGTGATAAACTCGTAGACTGAGTAGTTTGCAGCGGTGCAGAACTTTTGGTGGCGGAGTTGAGATCAATAGGACATGTAGGTACCGCGACGCCGAGGACGTTAGCGAGGTGAGCGGACTTGTCGGCCCATCGTCGTTGGATCTCATCGGTGGGTAGATGCTTGTTCTCCAGCCAGTGTGTCTCTTTGTCCATCTCCAGGATCTTGACTATTTGGCTGTGGGCCGATGAAATCGCCATAGTACCAACCAGCTGAGGATTCAGGCTCAAGCTGGTGATGGTATTTTCTGCCTAAATCATAGACCCCATTGTTAGCACGCTCTTTGGAGGAGTTGTGTAAAACTTTGATGGTGTACCCTCGATTGAATGAGATAACGGACCACGTGCTCTAGTGGTGTATAGGCGATGGAGCTCTCAATGGTGGTTCAGAGCGTTCGAGCGATAGGGAGAGAGAGGTATGAGGCTGGCAGGCGGCAGGTGTTCGCGTTATGAAGAACTGGGAAGGAAGACTATCTTGAGCTAAGTTGCAATCCCAACCGGTCTCGGTGGATGCACCCCACGGACGACTGACCAGGCCTTGGGCGCAAAGACACTGGGCTTGCAACATAGATTGCTACCAGTCGAATGCGTAGGTAGGATTATTGGTGCCATGGTTGCATGAAAAAGTGAAGCAGCCAGTCACTGTACTAGTCAGATCTTAGCTGCCTTGACTTCGGGCGTCGTCGACTCGTCACTAACTCGTTATGTAGCTAAGCGGACTTGCCATGTCATGATCTGCGAGGCTATACTCCGTGGTTCTAATCGAATTTCCTCATGGGACTCTGATACCTGGCAATTGCTGCTCGACCTTATGCGTACATGGCAGCCAAATTCAGATCTCGGATCTCTACCTCCGTACTAGAATACGGCTGCAGGAAGACTGCACTTCTCTCCAATCCTACACCATTTACAGCAAAAAGGGCACACGGCGCAGCACTAGTGCTCACCCTCCAATCATCTGACTGCATTACTGCTCTGCCTACTAGAACATGTACAAGCCGGACCGCAACCAACCGGCTTACGGCCTGTAGGAAGCTGTGGAAGCCTGCCTGGCCTCTCTTGAAGGAGTGGGAGTCTTGGTATCCAGCGACAATACATCGTTGCTTAGGCTTGGCCTCTGCAAGGCAGGACAAGGCGCAGTTGAGCATGATCCGAACGACAGTTACTGTCGCTGTCCCTCCCCCATGGCTGGTGCAGCAGGCTTTTCAAATACCACGAGGCCTTAGCTGCCTGCATGTACATTAATATTAATTTGGACGTTCATTCATTTGATGTCGAGACGCTGAGGGGCCTTAAGTAAATCTAGATTAACAATGAGCATTGAGGGCGTGACGACGAAGCGTCAATCATAATGTCTATCATTTAACGACCGTCAGCCATTGCATACTCTATTATTGTATGACAGGTTAGTAGTATCATGCCCAAGTAATTTAGGGCATTTCAGCATGAAGACACAATGCTGTCCTCCATATGTGATAGTTCACCAAAAAGGTACTAGGAAAAGTCATGATTGTTCGAATCTCTGAATTCCCATTCAATTTTTGTCGTGATCCGTGGCAGAATGTATGTGTGGTTTGTTTTGGGAAGGATAGAATGTCATAGGCCTTGCCATGCCGTATATTTACATGGAAGATGGCTGGGAATGCTTTACTTCATTTTGAGAAGCCGACGGAGCCCGGCCGCCGGATAAAAGCTTATTTTAGAGCCGCCCACGCGGTGAGCAAAATAATTCGGACACTAAGGATTTCGGGAACCCTACCAAAATTTGTATGCGCATCCCCACTATTAATTAATATCTAGTTATTTAACCTTCTAGTACTATTAAGTCCTTTAGTTATTATAGTATACTATAATACCTCTTATTAATAAACGTCTATAAAATATAATCCTCCTATCCCTCTATTAATAGATACTCTATTATCTTATTATCCTAATAAAGGACTATCTTTATCTATTACTTTAGTCCTTACTAGTAGTTCTCTATTAGAGTAAGGTTAAGACTCCCTAATATATTAAAGTAGTAGTCTAATATATTTTCCTTCTTCTAGGTATAAATAATATTATTATTCTTACTTATATTATACCTAGAATTACTATCCTCTTTTAAAGTAAATAGATTATACTTTCCTAGTTTTATATTAGCTATCTATAATTTAATAATAGGCTCTAGGATAGTATTATAATAGACTTAGAGTAATATCTTCCTATTTTTATTCTCTAGGATAGTATAAAAAATAAGGTCTAATTTAAAGTTATACCTAATAATAGCCTAGATATATTTTAATTTTTATTCCCTTTCTTCCTTTAATTTAGGGGTAATATATTATACGTAGTTAAGATAGTAGTATATACCTAGTTTCTAAATAATATAGACCTATCCTTATATCTTAAACCCTATATATATCTCATTATTAAACTATATATTATCCTAGTCCTCTAGCTCTAATTATAGGAATAGTACTTCTTTAGCCTAAGTAACACGTCTAGCTATATAATCTAGGCTAATCTAGCCTTATTAATATGCTATATACTTTTATTAATCTAGCTAATATATTACTCTTTTTATTATCTATAATAATATATTATAATTAGCCTTATATATAAGTATTTCCTATATTAAAGTCTTCCTATTAAAGCCTACTTTCTTAAGGATTATATTATATTATAAGATATCTTCTTATATTATCTTCTTTTTCCTACCCTAAGTCTCTTATTATTTAGAATTATTACTAATATAATAGGAGGAAGAGCTATAGGCGAGGTCCTATATTATAGACTTAGGTATCCTAGCCCTAATTTACTTAGTATAGGATTTAATCTTATAGTATAACTATCTAGCGTCGTCTTTTAGAGTCTTAACGCGAGCGGTCTAAGGCGTATACTATTTAATATTTATTATATAATGAGTTAGGGATAATATAATATAAATATTAATAGTAGGAATATTAATAGTGGAGATGCGCATATAAATTTTGGTAGGGTTCCCGAAATATCTTAGTGTCCGAATTATTTTGCTCACCGCGTGCCGCCATAGAATACACGATTTTGACGATCTGTACTTTGGCTGGCAGAGTTCCATTCATTTCATCTGCTGTGTCAGTCATGGTGGCAGCAGCTATAGAGCCTTTCCTGAAGGGTGACACGGGCCGTAATACACGAGGTCTTCTTCGTTTGATCATTCTTTTGACGATTGCTGGGGCAGCAGTCGCCAGTCGGTTATTCAGCGTTATACGTAAGCTTTCTTCACCTTTGTGTCAATGAACTGCCAATCTGCTGCAAAGTCTTCATTTGGCGTCTATCTGCTAACTAGAGGCATTCCTTACAGGATTCGAGAGTATCATACACGAATGTCGGTACTCGATCCTTCGAGCATCTCACACTTCTCCTAACATTCGCACGGCTGAAACATTTTCGCGAGCTAATTGAGGAGCAGTCGATCCGTGGTTCAACTTTCGAGCAACTAAATACTTGGTGCAAAATGGGTTCTACAGCTTCTGGGACTGGTTTGATGACCGTAAGAGCCCCGATCTTGTTCCCGTGCCTAGCCTATCAATATACCCAAGTTTTCTGGATTCGAGGGGAGAATGCGAAGGAATGGATATCAATGCTGTGAGCAGTGACTGACCCTTCTGTTTACAGGTACATGGCATCCACTGGGACGTGTTACCGGAGGCACACTTTACCCCGGACTCATGGTCACAAGCGGAATAATCTACCACATCCTACGACTTCTTTCGATGCCTGTTGACATTCGAAACATTTGCGTTCTTCTTGCTCCTGGCTTCTCTGGACTCACTGCCGTAGCGTCGTATTTGATCACATCAGAAATGACAGCTTCTCCCTCAGCGGGTCTGCTAGCAGCTGCATTCATGGGTATCACGCCGGGCTATATATCGCGTTCGGTCGCTGGAAGCTACGACAACGAAGCAATCGCCATATTTTTGCTGGTTTTCACCTTCTACCTATGGATCAAAGCTGTCAAGAATGGATCGGCCATGTGGGGAGCTCTGGCTGCCCTGTTCTACGGATACATGGTGTCTGCTTGGGGTGGCTATGTCTTCATTACCAATCTACTCCCCCTTCATACTTTTGTGCTCATATGCATGGGGCGATACAGCCCGAGACTGTATGTGAGCTACAGTACCTGGTTCGCCTTGGGTACTCTGGCCAGCATGCAGATTCCATTCGTGGGGTTCCTCCCTATCAGAAGTAGCGAACACATGTCAGCTTTAGGTATGTTGGTCCCAGCGTGACCGAAAATAGAAAATGCTGATTTGCAAAGGTGTCTTTGGGCTTCTACAACTTGTGGCGTTCGTCGAGTTTATTCGCCAGCAAGTACCCAATAAGCAATTCCAAACACTTCTTCGAGCCCTAATTCTGGTCGTCTTCGCTATATCCATGGGTGCTCTGGTGCTTCTAACGGTCTCCGGGGTTATTGCACCTTGGAGTGGACGATTCTACTCGCTCTGGGATACGGGCTACGCCAAGATACATATTCCAATCATTGCATCGGTGTCAGAACATCAGCCCACCGCCTGGCCTGCATTCTTCTTCGATCTCAATCTAATGATCTGGCTCTTCCCCGCTGGTGTCTATATGTGTTTCCAACAGTTGAAGGACGAGCACGTTTTCGTCGTTATCTATGCTGTTCTCGCAAGCTACTTCGCCGGTGTCATGGTCCGATTGATGCTAACTTTGACACCCGTGGTGTGTATCGCCGCTGCGCTAGCAATATCAAACATCTTGGATACCTATCTCGTAGCCGATAACCCTCCCACGCCAAAGGAGAAATTGAGCAATGGTCAAGCTACAGGTGACAGCGCCAAAAGCGCCGCTGACTTCATCAAGGATTCATTAAGGTCGACGCGACAACCTGTCCTCGGTATCTACTCATACATCTCTAAGGGGTCAGTCGTGGGAACTATCACGGTCTATTTGTTCCTTTTTGTACTCCATTGCACCTGGGTGACTTCCAACGCCTACTCTTCCCCATCGGTCGTGCTTGCCAGTAAGATGCCGGACGGCAGCCAACATATCATCGACGATTATCGCGAGGCGTATTACTGGCTGCGACAGAATACACCGGACAGAGCTAAGGTCATGTCCTGGTGGGATTATGGCTATCAGATCGGCGGCATGGCCGATAGGCCGACCTTGGTCGATAACAATACCTGGAACAATACTCACATTGCCACTGTAGGGAAGGCGATGAGCTCAAGGGAAGAAGTCAGCTATCCTATTCTTAGGCAGCACGATGTCGATTACGTACTGGTCGTCTTCGGAGGTCTTCTTGGCTACTCAGGCGACGACATCAACAAATTCTTGTGGATGGTACGAATCTCTGAAGGTATATGGCCCGATGAGATAAATGAACGGAATTATTTCACTGCCCGCGGCGAGTACAGGGTCGATGATGAGGCCACCCCAACCATGAAAAACAGCTTGATGTGAGACCCTCAATCCTTCGGCAAGGTTTGCTGGGTACTTTACTAAAGCAAACAGGTACAAAATGTCTTACTACAACTACAATGCTCTGTTCCCTGCCGGGCAGGCCCAGGATCGGGTGCGGGGCTCCAAGCTTCCTGCCGAAGGTCCCCAATTAAGCACATTGGAAGAGGCGTTCACGAGTGAGAACTGGATCATCAGGATCTACAAGGTCAAGGATCTTGACAACGTTGGAAGAGACCACGCCAGCGCGGTGGCATTTGACAAGGGGAATAAGAAGAAGAAGACAGCGAAGCGAAGAGGGGCCAGGATTCTTAGAGTCGAGTAAGTTGTAAGCATTTAGGGTATTGTACTATACAAATGATTTCGAAATTTGCCATTCTATTGTCAGATATTCTAGGCTATCATGGGTCAGCCCTTGAGCTGCTTCTTCAAGGGAAGAGGGAAAACCTATGAGCGCGCTAAGAACGGCGCTTGCTCTTGGTAGACCCTTTTTACCCGACCAGCGAGCCAGCTTCATCCATGCTCTCCACGCTTTCCCCTCTTCCTTACTTCTACAATCCTTCTAGGCCTGCAGCTACACTCAACATATACGGCAACTATTGAGAACCATCCTGAAGGTTCATGCAACGTTACAGGTCGGTGATGTGATTTCGCACATCGACGACCTGTTGTATCGGAGATCTGGCTAGCGAAGCATGGCTGCCCAACTCGCGTGCTCGTCCATGTCTGGCGAACCACTCATGATACGCATTACATTGCCACGAATTCCCTTGGTTGACCTTGCGTGCGCGCTTCTGCAGCGCATGCCGCTGGGATGAGTACCTCAATCTCTTTGGTCTATTCCTCTTCGGGTTCGCCGACGAATTACTTCCCCCTTGTTTGCTATTTGCTCGTGCGTTCGAGTCTTCATTGCGCCGTACTACGTGTCTCAAGTCGTTGCTGAGACATACGTTGATCCTCCGAAATGGCCCCCGCTGTCTGCAATCGTTCTCGTTTCCCTTTTCTTAAAATGTTACCACCTAAGCCCCTACCTTTGTATCGGAAGTACAATACGACCCTTATGGATTGTGCTTGGGCTGCGGAACGTTAGGCTGTATGCCATTTCTGTCCTTCCGTGCTCTTGTACCCACCTATATCGATTTGTCGGATGTGTTTTGGGCGCCCGGCTACTCAACTGTATTTTGAATTCCGAGTTTTCATGATATAAAATAGGGACAGTACTCCCTCCTTCATATGTAAGTGATCCGACCAGTTTCGACGGGTGATGTTAGAATCGAAGATTGATTTGTATAAGGCTCTCGGCCTGAGCATCATGCCAATAGACTACGACAAGCACGGCCGCATCGCACGGGTGAAGCCCAGGACGAAAGATCAGGACAGTCGTAGCATCGCCTCGAGCAGCATCAGCAGGAGACACAGGGACTCATCAGCATCGAGCAATCGAACAGCTTTACCAGCAGAATGTTTGCTTCAGCGGTCAGAAAGCACTTCGTCGAGTGTCAACTTGGATCAGCTGCCCGCGTTGCCCGAGTCGGAAGCAGGCTCACCATCATCGGTAAACTCGCCGATGCTTCGTACCCTCTCCAATGTATCGACATCCAACGCCATGACATCGCCTTCAACTCACCGAACTCCTGCATTTCTGCAAGCGTATCTGGAATCGGAGAGCGACGTTCCCAGTATTGGTGGGGACTCTCAAGCAACACCAAAGGCTGAGAAATCTAAAAGTCAATGCGAACCTTCAGTGGAACTTCCTAAACCTGAGATTGCCAAAGCCGGACCTCCCAAAGTGATCCCTACATCTTCGGCTCCCACACCTATGCCGACCATAAAACCCTCTTCTGATTCCACCAAAGCCATTCCGGCACGATTGTCTTCGCGAGCAGATCCGCCGCCGCCTCTCACCCAAGAAACGCAGCCCAAAGAGTTTCGTCAACCCGTATCCCAGCACCCTACCCCGTCAAACCTGGGTTATGCTGCTGCGCCACCAATTCCTGGTTCTCTGTATCCCTTCGGAAGTGGCCCTGCCGGCCCACAGGGGTTCCATTCTCCACAGCTGGCATACCTTCCGATGCCTCAGACACCTGACCCGTCTGCCAATCAGCAAGCCCTCACTACACAGTCAATGATATACTATCCTGACTATGGGCCTCCTCCACCAGCGCCGAGCCCAGGCTCTCAGTTGCAATATGCACCAGTACCCGAGATCAGGACCGGTAGCGAAAACCCAATGGCATTGCTCCACCGTGTAGACGCTGCCATACCTGACCTTCACAGACTTCTAGATTCGTACCACGATCTACTCGAAGCGTCAGAGTCAAGAGAATATCAAATACGTAGCATGGAAGCTCAGAGAGCCACAGAGAAGCAAGCAGAAGAGCAACATTACGCAAAGATTGAGAAAGAGGTCGAGTCAATGGTAGCGAAACATTCCATCGAGATCAGTCAGCTAAAGCTTGAAGTCAGTAACACAGACAAGCGTTACAAGGACTTCACGGATAAGTTAACAGCAGAGGAGACTCATAACGACGAATTGGAATCTACCAATGAAAGTTTGCGAGCAGAGCAGAAGCGAGCAGCTAAGAAACATGAGGAGGAAAAGGCTGCGCTGTCGCACAAGTCCTCACTGGAAAAGGACAGGATGGTCGCAGAACACCGAGCAAAGCAACGAGCCTCGCACGACGAGCTACAGGCGCAAATTCGGAAGGCGGAGGCTTCGCTGTCACACAGGGAAGCCTACCTCAACCGAGCTCATGAGGAAGAAAAGCGAAAACTTGAACTGGGATGGACTAAGCAGAAGCGAGAGCTCGAAGACCGAGCGGAGAGAATACGTATGGATCTTGAGGCTCGGCTCGAAGCAAAGATGAAAGTGATCGACGAAGAGCGCCGTACGTACTTGCAAGCTCGAGAAGGCTGGGATAGTGAACGCGAGATCATGACTCGCAGATGGGATGAGGAGCGTGGAATGCTTCGCAAGACGTCCGAAGAACAGCAGAAAGCCCTCTTGACGAGGTACGAAAGGGAGAAGAACGACATTCTCAAGCAAGTAGGGCAAATGCAGTACCGCACGGAGAAAGACGACACTACCCTCAAGTTGCAAAGAGAGATGGAAGCGCTGCGAGCGGGCTGGGAGGCTGATAAATTCAAATTTCAGAGGACGGCTTCCGAGTTCAAAGCCAGTGCAAGGACGCTCAACGAGCACAACAACAAGCTGCAGAAACTGACGGAGGGTTTAGGGGACGCCATGGATGTCAAAGGCAGATGAGAAAGATGGTACGGCATAATCGGTGTTGCGGCATTGATGGTGTTGCTGGCTCGGTAGATACCCCCTGGGCGCACGATTTATGACATTTTTTTTATCTCTATTTGTTCTGCCAATTCTGTTTGCGATCGCCTGCTCAGTGATGAATCTACGAAGCTTCGGCGAAATGCAAATCACATAGCGCCCTGAAATGGTGACGAGCGCTGTGAACAAGGCTATTGTGCAGCTTCTCTATGTGCCGATTTTCGGGGCTCATTGACGTGCCAACTCGTGAAACGCTGGACCGCACGGCATGAATTGTTGTAGAAACTACTTCTGTCTCGGTGACCATGATTTCCTTGCTGTTGGCATGCCCATCAGTCCCGAGCATCTGGTTTGAAACAGCAAAGGCCGATCAGCCTTGAGTTCGATGTTGGCTCCTTATATAACCCTGCTTTGTGTTTCAGAGTACACGAATTGAATAGAGGCATTTCAACGGCTTTTAAGGAGGAGTATAACCGGGAAATACATAGCTTCTGTTAATGTCGCACTAATACCAGATATGTGGTAATTGGTGAAAGCCTGACCAAGGCAGTCTGCCTGGCCGTGGCCCTATGCTTTATCGAGGTAAGACTATCCGAGGCCTAAGCCCTTTGTAGATCTAGCCTCTCAGTAGGCTGCTAAGCCCGCCGATTCGCCCAAGATACAGCCTCAGCCACCCCGCCCGATACAGAGGCATTTCTGGACAAGCAGATTATTGATTTGATTTTCCAGTGATACACCGTCTATGTGTACCTGACAACTTTCTTCTAATTAGATTGCTTGTGTGACGGGAGGTTCGGGAACATATGCACCAAGACCAACGCCATTGTTGTCCTTTGCGTGGGATGTGGCGTGTATCAAGATTAGCGTGGACCCCACTATCTTCCTTTGCCTGACATCTCACTCGCCCTCTCCCTACGCTTGCGTCTAACATCCCATCTTTACAGCCAACACAAGTCGCTTTCGGTCCTTCTACACGATCAGCCTTGTTCCATTTGGACACTGACTCGACGCCTTCGTTCATCGACTTCACCTCAGCGCGGACCGATACCAGAGGATGGGGCTAAAACTAACTATCTGAGAAGCTCCTGCCCAATCACTCACCTTGATCCAAGCTTCCGTACCAGGATCTTTATAGCTCATTGCTTGATAGCGGAAGACTTGTAAGAGTTGCGATCAAGGGAAAGTCTATCAGGGATAGCAGAGAGGACAAGACAGACCCGGAGGACTCCCCGCTGAGTGAACATGTCAACCGTGCACTCCACCCCTTCGACCACTGCTGGACAGAGGTCACATCCAGTTGGCTTCAACAATCAAACCAATTTCGATCCCTTCTTCCCTTCCTCGGCCAGCGAAGAATTCCTTACTCCCATTGGGAGCGAATATTCCTCAAGTCACCACTCATACCAGACGCCCTCACCTCCGCAGACTCTGGGCTCGAAGAATAGCTCTACACAAAAGTCGTCCGCACCTCCAAAACTATACAACCATCTCCAGCCACCGTCAACCACTGCCTTTGCCAACGGCTTCGAGTCGCATACTATAGATTTTGAGCTCGACCGCGAGGCTACGGGTGGTGCCTACGACTATCTGAGTCCCCTTGGTTATGCGTCGGACAACCCTTATGATTTCTTAAGCGAGCATACCGCTACTTCAAGCTTTGGCGGTAATGAATTCTGCTTAGAAGGAGACTATGGCTTGCCGGTGGATACAAACCAGAACTCTGAATTGGATGATCACAATCCGGTGCTGAACGGTAACCTACAGCAAACACAAGCCAATCATAATATCAAAAGTCCTCAGTACACTAACCACACTCGCAACTCTGCCGGAGCTGCTACACTATCATCCCACCTTATGAGCCCAGTCTTGACTGAATTTGGAGAGCCAACGTCAAGGCACTGTACCAAGAGTCCCTCGGAGGAGAAACGTCACATCAAGAGTGAGGATATCGAAACTACATTATCCATGGATGACGTCGCTCATGGAAGCATGGAGGACTTTATACCAGTGCAAATCACGCCAAGCCTCACAGAGAGCTCGAAGCGCACCAGTCCGGATCTATCTTCTGCTTTGCCGTATATTGCTCGCATTCCATCTCCTACAATTCGTGTTGACGGATATAGCCACGAAGCCTTGCCCACTGGGGAAGAAAATCTGCTACATCCCACGGGAACCAAGCGCCGCAGAGCGGGCAGTAGTAACTCGTATCTCTCTGTACATCAGGATGGGGATTCTGAAGACGAGGTTCACAACAATGATTCTTTCAGTGGTGCTCCGCACTCTACAGAACAAGGTTTGGGTAGACTTGGCCTTGATCCCGTGGCGAGGCATGAACTTGGCGCCATAGAAATTATCAATCTCAAGGAACAGGACATTGATAATCAGATAGCGCTGAAGAACATAGACGTGGAGGAGTGGCTAGGTCGCAGTGAGCCCGGTAGGGAGGGAAGCGTTGATACGCCTCCTCGGGCAACAGCGGCTATGAGCAGGCGACAACGAGCCAAAAGTGCCGGAGCTCAGGCACTGTCTTACGCAAACGTCGAGACCTTGAAGCTCACCATTCCAGATTCACATATTCCCGGGCCAGGTGTCCTTGTCTACGAGGAAAGCGGTGATGAGGAAGACGATGGAGACGACGAGCTAGCTCTTATTGAGGATCCTCCGTCGCCAACGTCTCTGGACGAGCCTGTAAATGACGTACCAGGAGAGGCCAAGCCTGGCGTATATGACGAGCTCCCCAAGCAGCCGCCGTTATATCGCGCTAAGCTCTGGCAAGATCCACTGTACGACAGCTCAGACCCTGGCGTCAAGATGCAACCGGACACGGCCAATGCTGCTATCCAGAGATATCAGCAGCGAGCAGGAGACATCGAGACACTGTCCCGCGTTGCCACCTGGGGTACTCGACGCATGAGTGAATCCGATTTGCGCAGCTTGCTCCACCGTTTCTCCTTCGGCGACAGCGCTCAAGAACCGGTCAAAGAAAAGCGTGACAGACGTGGTAGCTTCTTCCAGCAGCTCTCGGGGAAGCTCTCATCTAAGAGAAGTAACAGTAATCTGAAGCGTCAGGACAGCGACAAGTCCATCCAGTCAAAAGAAAAACCAGCTCGCCCGTCAACTTTTGAACACAGTAGGAATGACAGCCATGGTAGCCGTAAGGAAAGCTTGGGTGTTCCACAAGCACCAAGATCCGGTCTTAAAAGGATGTCAAGTCTGAGTAAAAGGCCGAAGTCCCCAAGAATCAATACTAGTAGCGCTGTAGCTGCAATGGCCTTTCAAGCTGGTGCTCTTGGTGCCGGTAGATCAGTCAGCGCGACTGCAACCTCATCGCCCACTGGCTGGCCGAAGAAATTGATGAAGGGTACCAAGGGCCGAAGTGAGCTGAACGCTCTTGCTCAGGGCCCCGATTCTTCCAGCGCGACTGATCTGGGGCTCGCCGCAATGTGGACAAGGCAAGGCGGACCTCCGATGCCTACTCTTGCAGCCCCAGCACTCAAGACCGAGGAGACCTTCAACAGCTTGGGTGAGGGCGAAGATGATGAGGACGATGATGTCGGTGGAGAGCATGGTGTCACAATGGATCTCTCTATTCGATCAGACTTAATTATTCCCACATTGGAAGGTTTCAAGATAAACGTTCGGCAGCTCAATCCAAGGCTTCCGAATTTCATGTTCGACCGCATTGCTCAAGAACAACTGCGGCGATTCAAGAAGCTCATGGACTTCAAGATCAAACATATACAAGCGCTCAGCATAGGCAAGTGTGCTTCAGGAAAGCATTGTAATGATTTGGGAGAAGGACCTACGTACTTGCCATCGAGGTCCAGTGCCAGAGAGCCAGAATTAACGCACACTGGATTTTCCGTTGCTGGCTTTGGCCAATCCGACGAAGATGTAAATGCTCTAGCTGAAGGCATTGTGACGCCAGCACAATTCCCACCCGGAGTGCCGATGCCTCCTGTAAAGCGTCTGCCAGCAGAGTTCGAATGTTCTCTATGCTTCAAGGTCAAGAAATTCCACAAGCCGTCCGACTGGTCCAAGCACGTCCACGAAGATGTTCAGCCATTCACTTGCACCTTCGAAAATTGTGCTGAGCCGAAGTCCTTCAAGCGTAAAGCTGATTGGGTCAGGCACGAGAACGAAAGGCATCGGCAACTGGAGTGGTGGATATGTAACAAGAACGACTGCTCGCACAAGTGCTACCGCAAGGATAACTTTGTCCAGCATCTTGTTCGTGAGCACAAGCTCACCGAGCCGAAAATAAAGACCATGAAACTGGGAAAGCCTGCCGTACGGGGACCGTCGACTCAGAAAGCTCGGATGAGGCAAGCAGAGGATACTGAGGAATCCACTGATGATATCGATCATGTGTGGAAGCTTGTCGATGAATGTAGACAAGAAACACCAAAGAACCCCAAGGACGAAGCCTGCAAGTTCTGCGGCAATATTTGCAACAGCTGGAAGAAACTCACGGTGCATCTTGCTAAGCACATGGAACAGATTAGCATGCCTGTGCTTGATGTTGTAAAGCACAAAGAGGTCACGCCAGAGACCATCGTCAGCCCGATCGAACAGCGTATGGCTTCTCAGCAGAACAGCCAGTCGCCCACGATCCTGAGCCCCTTTCCACAGCGTATGATCTCTCAGCAGAACAGCCTATCACCCACGGTTCAGAGCCCTTTCCAACAGCCCGGCCAATTTAATTCTATTCCCCAGTATGGTACGGCTGTGGGAGGCCTTGGCGGGGATGTACCTGCCCCTTTCACTCCTCTGCAGACCCAATCGAATTACTATGCGAGTATGACACCAGAGCATCATTTGGCGAACTATCAGCGCGCCTCGCCGGCTACTTATCCTCCACCAACCCATGCACAGCAATTGGGGCCAGGCTACAATCAACTTCAAGGCGGAAGCCCGGGAAGTCCTTGCCTATCGGACTACGGATCGGTCCACAGGTCTTCAGCGCCCCAGTTCAATCCTGTCAACATGAACAGAGGGTTCTCTCACCCTCAAACTCCGAGCCCAGACAATATGTATGGTGGCAGCATCAGAGCACCAACATCGCAACCGCGAACAGCGGCTTACAATGATGGCAATGCTTTCCAATACGTACCTCAACAGCAACCGAATTTCTCGAGTCCGATTGACGGCAATGCATACCAGTTTGACAGCACGACAGCCCCATCGTACTCGCAGCAGCAGACGGCCCCTCCAACATCGTACCCAGCTCAACAACAAACGGACTCCCCCACTTCTCTGTATCCACAGCAGCAGATCCCAACAAGCGGGCAGATGCCGGTACCGTACAACCAGATGGACCAATTGCAGATTTTTCCACCAGATGATAGCAACGCGTCATTATATAATCAGCAGCAGCAGCATTATTACGGTCAGCAATGAGACATATTCATTGTGTGACTGACGTCATTTATGATTACGATTTACGGAATTTGGAGCGTTACAGATGCTTCGAATATTCCCTATATATGTGCTAAACGAGACTCTCAAGTCATGGCTACGATAGCTTTGGTTTCATTTTGTGCTGGTTGGAAAATGGGATTAGATACCATTCTTAGCCTATAAGGCCTCGCCAAGTCAGGCTTACACACGTATATTCTTCCACCAATGGCTGTATTCCCTCAGAACGGGGTACCACTGCGGGGCTTTGTGTAGGTCTACCCGAGACTCACGGACTACGATCCGATTCAGGGGTACATCTCCCATACATAAAACCGGCGTAGAATGCACGTTGACCGGATGACTTGCATTGCATTCCGCGTCGCAGCAGTAGGATCTTGGGGGTTTCAAAGCAACGATTGGCAGCACTTCGGTCCCCTTGATCGGGCTATGTTGGCTAGCAGAGCAGGACCAATGGAAGAGGGGCGGTGTCGAACCCGAGAGGCGTATGCACTATGTACTTTACTGTAGAAGGAAGAAGGGCACACTTTCAGGCAACCATCACACCATCAAGTATGTACTTTACTCGATGATTACTCTAGTCCATCCATTAGGACGTACGCTTCCGCCCGCGGGTAAGCCTCACTTTGGGGTGCCCACAAATCAGCGCCTCTTTTTGAGTGGGTAAGGTAAGGTATGTTGTAATGTTGTAAGCACGAAGCAACTCACATGATTTGTATCTTGTACTGCCGTCGACCTTGGAATCGCCTCCGATTCTGCTCCAAAACCGTCTAGGGCGAAAGCAGGGCGCCACACACCGACCTCATGCATCAAGATGCGGCTCTACAGTTCCAACAGACGCGCGCAAGGCTGTACCACCTGTGAGGGTGCAAGAGTTGTTCTACTACCCATTGCCGTCCCTCCTTCTCAGGCTGTGCTCATTGCCTCAATTGCACACCTTCGCACCAGATCGCCATTCATACCAACCAACTCGCCCCTAGTTCACCCCGGCAATGCTCGTTGATTGCCGTCGACGCAGTGTGACTACGAGATAGTCTTCGAACTTTGCTAACCTGCAGATATGGATTCGCACAAGAGACCTATCTCCCAAGTCGAGTTGCAGTCTGAAGTATGGGGACCCTTACCGTCGTTGTCTCCGCAGCATTACAGCATCGTATGAGCTGACAATGGCTGCCAGCATGATCCATCTTACAGCCTCCGTTCGAAGAGAGGCAAGATTGATAACTACGCGCAGCACCATCGGTCCTCGTCCAGACACATGGGTCCTCCGCCCACTCCCATTGACCCCACTTTGGAGTCTTACGGCGCAGCGCCAACGCCAAGCCTTGGTTTGGATCAATTGTTCCTCACCTCTCCTGGGGCACAGCATAGGTCCTATTCCTACCCAAAGGATCTCAGTCTCTTCCTTCAAGACAGCCAGGGGTCGTCGATGAGACCAACTCAAGTGGAGCTCAATCCGTCGCTCAATGCGCAGCCAGATCCATGGGACTCGCAACGTATCAATGGTGGAGCCACGCAGCCTCAGCTCATGAACCATGGCCATACCGGTGCTCGGGAACGGGTCCACCAGTCGGGACCATTGACGCGATGGGAGACTCGTACTCACTCATCGGGCATTGACAGCAGTACAGGACGGCATATCCAAGATTCCGGCTACTATACCCAGACTCACGGCACCGCAACGATCTTCAGCGGCGATGTTGGTTCGACTCACGACTGTCAGAGTCTGGCCGGAGGAACGACCGAGATGGACCTTCGCCGAGAGGAGTTGCAACCTTTCAGTAGTATTTATCCTGAGCCGCCACCAGATTATTCAATTGGTTTTGCGGGACAGCAACGTGGGTATCCTCCCAACTTAATTTGCGAGGTCTGCCAAAAGAAATCCAACAATCGGTCGGATTTCAAGTATGTCATCCTCGAGCTGAATACGAAATCAAGCTTACCGTAGATCACAGCAAGCATAGGCTTCGCCACGAGAAACCATTCAGGTGCGATGTGGAAGGCTGCAATAGAACCGATGGTTTCACGACCCAGAACGACTTGGACCGGCACAAGAAGAGCTTGCATCAGGTCCCATCCGGTAAATCTTACGTGTGCGCTGTCCCTCACTGTGCAAAGAAAACCAAGGTATGGCCGCGTGCGGACAACTTCCGGCAACATTGCCAGCGGTTGCATAAGGAGTGGGATTTGAGTGTACTCATGGATAGGTCAGAAGCATCTAGAATGAATCGTGACGTCCATAGAGAGGGGTATTGATGTAGACTGAACAGGTCCTGGGAATTAGGAACGAGGCAGGCTTGTAATCCAGGAAAGGAGTTTGGACCTATAGAGCCTGAGCCAGACGGTCGCTATTTCGATCTGACTCAATCTCAATTGGTCAATATGCAAGACGTACACAGGGACATACATAATGATATGCCGATGGATGTGTATCAGCAAAGCGCCGAAGTATCAGCGTATTCGATCGAAGCTCATCATGAGGGACTGTGCAACGACCTGGTATCTCAGCAAGGTAGGGAATACTATGGGAAACCTGATGCGGCGGCGTCTAGCCAACATCGAGTGACGTTGGATCATTGTGATGAGGTTCCTCTTACTGGAACGAACGAATTCCCTCCATTGGATGATCAGTCTACAAGGTCGTCATCAGGATCCAGCAAGGGCCTACCGATGGACAAACTCCTAGAGCACTCTATCGGTGATCCTGGAGTGCTGTCGGACGATGGCAAAGGCTTGCAGGCGAGGGTAAACAGTACCTCAAAGCCAGCAACGTTCATATCCCCGGACTTAGCTTCTACATTGGCATCAGCGATCGCGGATCGTCTAGGCTTCAGCTCCAAGAAAGAATGCCAATACAAAACCAAGGAGGATGTTGAAAGGGCTATTCACAATAGCGTGACTAATCTCCTAGGCTCGACCCCGTCTTCGAAGAATGTCCAGGCCTTGCCTGCAACAGATGCTACGGATGCCGAGAGATTGTTCAAGTGCGAGTTCTGCAGCAAGAGAAAGAAAACCCAGTGTGATCTCACGTAGGCCATACGTTTCGCTTCTATCCATCCGTCTCCTTCTCATCAGAATCGACTGATAGGAACTGAACTCATAGCAAACACACCAAACGACACACCCGCCCCTACGGCTGCACCCACACATCCTGCCCCCGCCGCTTCGGCAGCAAGAACGACTGGAAGCGCCACGAAAACGCCATGCACTGGCAGACCGAAGCGTGGAAGTGCGCCGAGCCTCGCGATAAGCCTGCCCTACCCTCAGCAAGCAAGTACGCTGATCCCGCTCACGCCCGCGCCAAGGCACAGAACAAATCCAGGTATCAATGCGGACAGGTCTTCTATCGACGGGAACAGTTCCAAGCTCATCTGGATGATCATCATGGATATGGTGGCAAGAATGTCGAGTATGTGCGCTTGCAGTGCAGGACGAGACGGATTGGCAGGAACGGACAGAAGGGGTTCTGGTGTGGGTTTTGTCAGACGGTAATTGAGTTGAAGAAGAGAGGCTTGGAGGTATGGATCTGGAAGCGACCCCCTTTCTTTCTTTCTTACATACATAGCTCTGGGCTCAGAACACTGACTACGGATACTTCTGACTTGACAGGCGTGGGACGAACGCTTCACGCATATAGATGAAGAGCACTTCAAGCGAGGTGAGCGGGTCGAGAATTGGTTCCCGATGGACAAGGAACTGCCGAAGGGGATCCTGGATGAGGAAAAGAAAGATACGGATAGTGAGCCGGAAAGGGGCAGTGACGAGGAGGCGAGTGGAAGCGATGCCGAAGAGGCGGCTTCACTCCCACCTTCTCAACAGCTAGAGTCGGAACCGGTGTCGATCGCGTCGACTAAGCCGAAGCAGAAGTGCAATGTATGGTTTTGTGTGAGTTCTCCCTCTTCTTCTTCCTCTTCCTCTTCCTCTTCCTCTTCTTCTTCTTCTTCTTTGCTATGTAGCATCTTTCACGGTCATCTTGTTCTCGAATGCTGAGGGTTGTTTGCCGCGTTTCTCTAGTGTCAGTGCAAAGACGGCCCTAAAAGCCGACAGCTGTCCGATATTTGTCTTGGAGATGGGTTGCGCTGTCAGCATAAACGCTGTCCGGCGTGTAGGGATCGGTAGAAGGAGAGGGGAGGCAGAAGTGTGGACGTGGCGTGGTTAAGTATCTATCATATATGATATAGATATATGAAAGAATGAATGTTGTAGATAGATATATTGAAGGATGATGTGATTATATGATTTTCTTAAGTACTTTATGTAGGCACGTGATCGCATAGAAATACGCTGATAACTGAAAGACCTTAACGTCTTGCTCACTTTAGCAAGCTTACGTTCGACATATTTGGATATTTCGAGTCAATTGATTCTGGCAGTCCTTTCCTAGATGTAGGGGGCTGCTTGGCTATGCAATCGATAGCGGTATACCTGTTGTAGCATGGGTTCATTTCTTTGAGATGTTCTCTTGGCAAAGCCACACAGCCACAATACGAGGCTGACCGGCGCACCAATATCTTGGCGGCTTGCAAAATCAGCCTTGCATTATCGTCTCCACGACATTCTCTTTATTCTAGTATGCAGCTCTGCCATCATCACCATGTGCCTGAACAATGCAGCGGTCCTCCGCAGTCCAAGGCGCGTAACCTGATACGGCTTGGTGCGTACTACGAACATGTGCGAACGATCCTTGACCAGCTGAAGGATTTCTTCAGTCACATCCCTGAGGGGCTTCATGCATCAGCGGAGAAGAATCCATCTGCCGGAAGGGATTTGGCATCCCAGGGCTGCAAATTCCGCCGCTCCGGTAATGCTGACAGTGTGGGGGAAAGAAGCAGAGCCGCATCAGGACCTCCACTGTTGCACTGAGCGCGTAGAGGCGTCAAAGGATTGGAGGTTGCAAACCGGAAGCGAGAAGGACCCGGTGCTGCAGTAACAAAGAACAACGAAGGTATCAGGGTACCTCAGGCCGGTGATAGCAGATTGGACAAAATTACCCACGAAACGAAGGATCATGCAAGCCATTCCCGCTAAGGAAAATTGCAGGCAAAACCGGGCGTCAGCCCTCTTTGAGGCGCACGTCAAGGCCAGTCCCAAAGCAGTATCAAGAGCCTCAAAAATTAGAGACGCTCAAATCAAATACGAGTTGGAGTTCATTTGCTATTCGTCGGGCCACACATTTTACCGCATATCTTCCGAAAGATGGAAATCCACGATATTAGCTCTGCACCGTGGGTATCAGAGGGGTCTGAGCAATGTGCTCAGCGGCCAGCCGAGCTGCCAATATTGCATGTGCTCTCACAGACCGGCCAAACTCTGCCAGCGTTAATGCAGCTATTGGGAGGTAGCGCTGTACCATACAGCTCGTTGAAGATCAGCTGGGGCTGAAGGCAGCAACCACTCAAGGGTATGCCCCGCCGCAGGCACCTGCACTCCCAACGGATGGCTTCGAAAAGGTGTGGGGTCATTCGACATCCGCCCTCACGGCCACTGTGTACCTGCGGTCATCTTGTCGTTCCACTGATCTGGGTCTATCAACCTATCTGACAAAGGTAAAGCGTTTAGGGATCTCTGATGCTCTTCTTCCGCCCCATTATTGTGGGCTTATCACGCTCGAGTCCCCTGACTGAATAATCAGGCCTACATGTTCCTTGATGGGAATCTTGATAGAGTCGATGCCCAATTTAAAGTGAAAGATTACTAAAAGATACGAAACCGGTCACCCGAGATCGATCAAAGGTACTATGCGGCTCTTCACCGGGTAGCAAGTTAGTTTCCACATGGTGGAGGTTGAGTCCAAGCAGTCCCCTATAAAGTGTTGGCGAAGACTGCTACCTCTTGAAGCGTGCTCAGCTTCTTGTATATGCCCTGCGCAAAGCCTTTGCTTCGCCTCCCTTCGACTTTGAGTGCCCAAGCTTTCGTCATTGTCTCTCACGCTTCCTACTGATAGAAACCGCCGGCTTGATTAGCCGCGGACCCACTCTGGCCGTCTTCCCAGCGGCCATTACCCCTAGGATCTCTCCCGCCCTATGTGGGGATTTATTCCAGCTCTCGGACTCTTCACATTTGGTACTCCTTTGGCATATAACAGCCCGTTCTCAATCAAAGTCTTGCCCGGTTGTCCACTCGAGATATTAGATATTATCCAAGACTGCGCTACCTAGTTGCCATCTCACTCGCGAATTCTCAGCATCAACTGCATGAACAGATACATGGCAACTGTTCATCCTTTCCCTGGTGTCCCTCAGATCGAGTACCGCAACCGCGAAGAGCACTCCCAGCCTCCCTTCACGATCGGTGAACATTTCGACATCGACTGGTCCGCTTCCAATTTTCAGGCAATGGCTCGCAGAGCAGATGCCTCGATTGACGTGGACCTTTTGCCTGAAACGGCTTCTTACCGACATGCAGCAATGCAACCTTGCCTCACAACTCCGAATCGCCGCTGCAGCATTGATGCTCCCATTGCTTGGCAAAGTGGCCTCACCGACTGGCACGGAGGGCATAGCCCATTGCCATACCGTCTCGATATACCGCATAACGGCTCCACGGTCGGCCAATGGACACCCATTGATCTCGAGTCCACCTGCTCCGGAGGAAGCACATGGAGTCCAAGGACAAGCAAGAGCCGCTCCGAGGCAGACGGATGTGGAAATTATGGTTTGTCTCCAAACCATGACGTTTCAGGACCAGCTGTCGGTTATGCAAACCTTGGAGGTCAGCTTCCCTTTCCAGAAGATCTGTTGTACCAAGGTCCAGGTTGTGCCACAGTGATCTCTCCGCATGAACTCCATCAATACCCTGACCATGAAGAGTTCGTAGAGGATGTTCCAATGAGATCAGACATTCACCAAATTGCGATCGGTGATCTAGGCTCACCCGGCAATGCTGAGGCAAATGTACTCCATGGTCGACCTGATCGGATTGGCCAAGATGATGAAGCCTTAGGCCCCTCCATCCAAGACGAGTGCAGTGAAGTCTCCTTCAAAGACGATGAGGATTCTACCATGGGAGACAGTCTAGACCAAGACGACAGCGACGATAACTACAGCCCCAAGTTCGAGAAACGTGCTTATGGACATCGCCTTCCCCAGGGGTCTGCCATTCTAAAGAATCCATCAACGAGCAGCAAACGCTCTCCGCGAAAACTTGCTACTATCCAAGCACCAAAGCCTACCAAGATTGCCAAAAAGGCTTCTACTAAATCTTCAGTCAACTGCCCTACGCCCAACAGGAATGCCAACACACAACTCTGTCCTCACTGCTCCGACAGCTTCCCTTCCGAATCAACCCTCAAAAAACATATCTTGGCTTCGCACACCCGTCCTTTCATCTGTACCTTTGCTGGCTATGGCTGTGCCTCCACGGTCGGTAGCAAGAATGAGTGGAAGCGTCACATCAACGTACAGCACATGCATCTGGAAACCTGGACATGCAACATCGGTGCATGCGCACCCCAATCAGGTGGGTCAAAAGCGCACCACCATGCTTTGAATTCCAAAAGCGAACAGCAAGAAGCCAGTGGAGCAGGATCCCATGACTTCGATCGAAAGGATCTATTTACGCAGCACCTGAAGCGGATGCACTCCCCCGCCGCTTCTGCTTCTCGGGCCGAGAAAGCAAAGTACGAAGCCTCGGTTGAAGCCATTCAGAAGCGCTGCTACCGAAGACTGAGGGACCCACCGGCGGATACCATCTGTCCCTACTGTACCCAGCATCCACGATTTGAGAGCTGGGATGATCGGATCGAGCATGTCGGAAAGCATCTTGAGCGAGGAGACTTTGACAAGAGTATGGAGAGGGAGGATGTCGCACTTCGGGACTGGCTCATCAAGGAAGAGTATTTGGTGTGGAAGGGACAGGCGCAGGGGTGGCGACTGCTGGAGAGTGGGAAGAAGAGAAGGGAGCAAGGGAAGAAGGCGGTGAAATCGGAGGCGGGCGAGGAGGATGCAGAAGGAGATGAGGAATGATACCCACGTTGTTTCTAATGTTTCCCTACGGTCGTTGGGTTTGGCTGACGGCGTTCTGGTGTTGGCGCACGGGCTGTAATGAGGTTATGAAATGAGCTTTGTCTTGTTGTCCATTGTATGTAGTAATAGCCATTGGGTCTGGCGACCTATTCTATCTCTACCTTGTGCTGAGAGAATGATGAATGAAAGACTGCACGAAAACATCTCTCTGTCTTCGACCGTTCACTTCACTACATTCACTTCTGCTTTCGCGCTATTTCGAAGCAATCTACCTTGGTGAATCTGTTGCGACTCGAAGGTGACTGCCCTGGGGGGGCCTATTCAAAGGTTCCCCGCAATCCGCTTCCAGAAGAATGCTAAGGGGCTAAGGCGTTGAGTGGGGGCACGTCTCAGCATCAGTCCCCCACAGGAGCCAATGATCAAGCATCTATGTAGGGGCATCCTGTGCCTTGAAGACCGGTCCCATTAAGCTATGGTGCCCGTAAAGCTCCTAGCCATTTCGAGCTCAAGTTACTCAATTGGTCTCTCAGACTAGTTTCTTACCGTCTTCAACGTCCTACCATTTCACGCCAAGGTCAAATCACCATAGCACCGCAGTGGGCGATGAAGACGAAAACATGGCTCCTCAATCTCCATCGTCGCCTCGACCGCCTCGATGGTCCCTTCCGCAGCCTATCGAAGAAAGCAGACGGAGCAACCGAGCGTCGTCGACGACAGACGAGGAGCCATCTTCGGATGCTCCAGGAACCAAGCCACGACAACCCCGCCCCCAACCTGTTGGGACATCGATTACCCATACCCAAGACATGTCGCATGAACAATCGCATGGCGCCAATTCCGCTTCGTCAATCGCACATTCACCGCCGCAGCCAATAACATCGACGCCGCTAGCACCGGTGCAAAAGCCTCGAAGGTTCGCTCCTCAGATTATAGAGACCACACGTCGAAGGCGCAAGAGCACCAACAATGCCCCTTGCGTGACACCTTCTGACAAAACCGAACCCTCACCTGGCGACCAAGTCCAGCTGCCTGGGCATTGGCGGCAAGCTCGGCCGAGTGGTCTCCCTGTGACCGCGGATGATGTCCCTGTTGTCACTCCAGAGCAAGTCACTCCGATACTCGAGTCCAAGTTCTCGTCGTCAAGGTTGGCCGAGAAGAAAGAGCGAAGACATTCATTCCGTGTACCAGACCTCCCTTCGATCCAATCCCTATCCGGGACTGAGTCCAATGCTTCAAGCGTTCCCTCCCTGCCTACCTCTCCAGGTGCCGAGCTCGATGATACAGCCCAAGGAGCCAAGAAAAAGGCAATGAGTCGAGCACGACGCGAAAGCCAGAATACACAATATTCAGGGTACCTGCTGTCGCTGGCAGCAAAGACTGCAGAAAAACTACTGAGGAAGCAAGCAATGGCAGCATACCCCAACGAGCATGCTCACGAACCGGTGCATCACTACGCTATCGACCGGGACTCGTCCGAATCGGACGTCGGGGTAGGCGTGGGTAAGCTTCAGGGCGACGGTTCTGCAGACGAAGGGGTCGCTGACCAGCCGCCTGTTCGGCACCGCAGGCATAGAGACTCCGATGCTGGGTGGGGCAAGACCGAGATGCGAAATCATCAGGAGAAATTGGAGCAGCAAAAGAGAGATCAGTGGGCTGCAGAGCCGAGCGAGATTGGGAGACGGAAGTCTACTAGGCGGGCTATACATGGGACTGAGAACAAGAATGAAGATAGTATTGGTGATGCTCCCCCAAACAACATAGTATGGCAGAGGGACAACGAGATGCAGCGCATGCAAAAAGCTGCAAGTCCTCCGATGGCTGGCGAGGATCTTGTATTCCCCAAGTGCCTATCCCCACAAGCTACCCGCTTAGATGTGCACCAATATCCTGGCATGAAAATACGAGACGATGCCGAATCCCGACACCGGTCCGGACTCTGGACCCCCGGCGGCGGCACCAGTCGCAAGAGCACCGTCAGCGGCCTTTGGAACGGCGTTTGCAACATCAACAAGCAGGACACCTTTGCACCGCCCAAGATATTACATTCGGGCCTCCTCACTCCCGCCATCGAGCGCGGCGATCCACTCTCTTGCTCCGGAAAGGATGGCAGTACCCAGCTGCCGCCCTCTCCCCCAAGCTCTCAAGAAGACCCCTCGGGTCTCGACACCATCCTTCGCCGCGAACAGACCATCGAAGCCGAGCTCAACGACACTTTCGTCACCCAAGTCTACAACTATCTCTCCCTCGGCTACCCCAGTCTGGCCCGCAAATTCGACCCGGAGCTCAGCCAGATCACACGCGTACCGATCGAGGATCTACGGAAAGATGACGAGCGGTGCAATACCAAGGGTTACGTCGGCGCGCCGGAGGGCACGGGCGTCGATGCCTCGGGCGTCATGGAGGGGGACGGGAGGTGCGAGAGGTGGTGCGCGTTGAGGGTGTATGTTAGGGAATGGGGGAGGCAGCAACCGGATATGGGTGCGAACGAGGAGGTGGAAGGTGGATGGGGGGCTTTGGCCCGGAAGGGAAGTTGGGCTATATGATTCGAACGGTGGTATCTGGCCGGAATACCATGGTAGGTGTTTCGTCAGGAAGGTCGACGGTGACTTCGATGTGCATATCTTAAAGGGGCTGCTAGCACATATTCATTTTATCCTTGGCTCAGCGTGCGGGCACTCATAGGTTTTGGGAAGATACAAAATGGGTAGCGGGCGTTTTGTCTTGGTCCTTTTTGGCAGATTGCGATTCTTCTAGGAGAAATGGGGACGTGCTAGCTAGCATGTGTGGTGGTCACGAGGGATGACAATTCCCTGGGGACGGTATCTGGAAGTAGAAAGAGCGCTGAGATATTATATATTATATATCAATGCTTCATGTAAACTTTATACACTTGTGTGCTCTATCTACAGGCTTAACCGTCGTCTTATAAGAGATGGATATCGAATATTGACGTCCGTTTTAGGCCATGGCTTTTGGACAGTAGTTCTTAGGGCGATGGTATGTTGAGAATCTAATGGTGGTGTGGAGCTGTTGTTGACAATTATGAGCGGTTGAAGAGAATTTGGCGGGATGGTTGGGGATGATATAGCTTTCGTGGGTTGTAGGAATGGAATGGACTGGTGAATGGGAGATATGGTGGGAATGGTGGGAATGGTGGTTATGGTGTATGGGCGTTATCTTTGCTTCTTACTTGTTACATGGAACGATTTGGAGGTAATGGCGAAAAGGGGTTGCCAAGAGCTGCAAGAGCTGATAAAGTAGTTCTAGACTACGGTCGACCAGATATCTGACACCGCAGCGGGGTGCCGAGGTCTGGAATGAACCACTTCAATCTGCACTTGTCCATCGTTCCGAACCCATTGTCGCTAATTGTTAGTATCGAGCGTTTCAAATGTCTACCTTATCCTGCCACTCACAAAGATGGTAAGAAGATCTTGTAAACTTCGATGACCGGTTCCTACACCCTAGAATACATTGTACCGTTACCCTGAGGTAACGTGGTCATGGACGCCGTCAAGGTACGTCTCCTTGGTCTCTCCAACTTCCCTAGATCTAATGTACAACAGGATACTCTCAGTAGCATAATCCTGGATCCTCAATACGCCGACTACCTCGCTCTCGTCAAAGCAGCCCGCAATGGCGCCGTCTACGGAGCTAAAGTTCGCTTTCCGCACGCACTTGTGTAAGAAATCTACGCGGCAAGGAGACACCATTGAGGATTCGGAAATACTGATGTGATCTCTAGCATGGTCTTCCTCTTCCGCTCTGGCCCGTATGTCTCCGTACCGTTCAACGCCTGATCTGCACTGACACGCCCGCAGTCTCCGAGAGAAGCTCGGCCTAATCTTCAAAGCCACTCGAACGCACGCCCGCAACCTCGCAATCTTCGCTCTCGCTTACAAGTCCTCCATGTTATTCCTCCGCCGTGCCTCCACGAACGGCAAAGAACACCGTGCTCACTCCTTCATCGCCGGTCTCACAGGCGGCTATCTGGTATTTGGCCGAGGTATACAAAGCAGTGTCAATCAGCAGATCGTCATCTATGTCTTTGCGAGGGTGATGCTTGCGCTGGCGAAGCTGTCGGTACAAAGGCGGAGCGAAGGGGGAGTCGGGATGGGAAGAGAGCTTAGGGAAAAGGTGCGGAGGAATGCTTGGCCTGTGTTTGCGAGTTTGAGTTGGGCGATGGTTATGTGGCTGTACAGGTGGTATCCGGAGACGATACAGCCGAGTCTGAGGAGTAGCATGAAGTACATGTATGTGACCCATCCCCTTCCGGTTACTTGCTGCCCAGAAATGGCCTTGAAACATCCCTTGATCCAGCCTACACTACAATGGTTGCTGTGGATTACATGTCGTATCGGCCCTGTACTGACTGATTCGGCGGTCCTACAGATATGTTGATTCCGATCATTGGGATAGTCTCAGAACATTTCTGGTGCACAACAAATGAAGTCATAGTTGATGAGCGTCGAGGTCATTGCAACGGCGTTTCTACACGGGGGTAAGATGTACAGCAATATGGGTAAGAACCCCGCCGTCATTGATAGTCTTCACCATGAAGGCTTCTGTGTCGTCCGACGTTCCATCAACAATGCCAAATCAGCTGAAAGGCAAGTGGGAGACGCGAGGGTTGGAAGCAAATGCATTCATTTGCACACTGTTCAAGTAGGAAAGCTGGCTTGTCAGTGGTGTGGAGAGATGACACTAGACAACTCGAAGCATTTGCATTATGCGCGAAGCGGTTCATGGCCGGATTTTATGGCTTTGGAAGCAGTCTTGGAATACCAGAATACACGCATGTTGAAGACTTTGACGGTCAGCTATGTGTGCAATAAGTGCTTGCAAGGCTGAGTCCGCTACTGTGAGTGTAGCAGTCCCGTCGCGTTTGTACAGGTAAACACAACACCCTCGTTGACGCGAAAAGGCACCAGCAAGACATGTGGATTCACCGCTAAACAACTCATCCCCACTCTATTATCGCAATCTCAATCACAATGTACCACACATCTTAAATATCCCCCATTCATTAGCTTCGTTATTACTCAGGCACCCTACACTTGGTGCAAGCAAAGCTGCGAGCAAAAGCCACGGCCCGGCCATGTTGTGAACGTGCCCAGTATGCCGACGCTGAAGCAATTGACCTGCAGTGTGGAGTGGGAGCTCTCCAAGATCCCACTTCAAGAGTACCAAACGATTTATAGCGATGGCTACGTAGAGACCTATATAGCAGTACCAGAGCTGCCGACACCGTTCTCGATTCACCTTCAATCCAATGGCTACATTGCCCCTGGCTTGAGCATGTTCGTCTACATCGATGGCGTCTACCAATGCAATCGCAATCGCCAGAACCTCAAGATTCCAGACAAGAACACGACGAAGAAACAAACAGAGGTCAATTTTCGCGTACGCCAGAAGGAGGAACTGTCATGGAATGGCTCCATTCATGGGAAGCCATGGAAGTTTGAGAGGGTGAATATTGGTGCGTTGACTACGCGTCTGGAGATTATCTTCACTGATGTGATTTTCCCAGTATCTGACCTGGACGTCGGTACCAACGAACGTGCTCCCTACGACGGCGAATATGTGGGAACGATCGAGGTCGTCGTCCTCCGATGCTTACCCTCAATTCAGGCCAGTCCAACTTCCGTTCCCGCAAAGACTCCCCTGAACGGAGCCCTATCGTCTTCTTCCGACTCTTCCGACAATGACGGCCTTCCCTCTAATCTGGATGGAGCAGGTGATCCCAAGCCTAAACCAACACCCGACTCCAGGTCCGAGTCTACGATTCAAGGGTTCGGTCTTGATGGCTACTGGGACGACCCTAAGCCGGCAACTTCGCCGATCGAGACGGGGAAGAAGTCACCAGAGAAAGCTTCGGATGGTTGGGGTGAGTGGCCTGCCGTGACGGAGGATCCGAGCAACAAGTCATGGGGAAACTGGAACGAGCCCGCGCCAACGAAAGATGAACGGAAGATGGGAGTGGTCGAAATGACAAGTGCCAATGCGGGGGTTCACCATCCTCCCACTGGGAACCCGTCGGACAAGGCTGCGACTAAAGCTGGATCTGTATCTGGATCCAAAGCTGTGTCTAAGGCCGGTCCTATAGCAGGATACCGAACAGGCTCCCAGAGCAGTAAGCCATGGATTAGCCGGAACGAGCCATCATCGACAAAAGATGAGCCCAAGAAAAGATCAGGTGACCCAGCACAATCCAAGACAAGGGTTATCAACTCAATCGGCAAAAGCTCATCAACGAAACCCGCGTCCAAGGCTGGATCTCAGTCCGGCTCCCAACAGGGTCAATCCTCCAAGGTTTCAAGCGCCACTGGCCAGCAGACCCCACGCGCCATCGAGCTCAGAGGTGGTGGAGCATCAAGCTACTCTGCGCATAGCCGCCGTGGGTCTGCGATCGGCTCCCCAGTCTTCAATATCGGGTTTTACAACGCGCCTGGCAGTGGAGTCGGGACACCACCACCGCTCAGCATGGGACCACCACCACCGAGAGATTGGCAAGCTGAAGAGGCAGCTAGAAAGACAGCTCCAAAGCAGAAACAGAGGGCGACAGCACAGCCAGTCATTGATGGCTGGGGGGATCTTCCAAACTTCGATGCAAATGACACTACGGCCGGGATTGAGCCTGACCCGAAGGACAAGATAGACAACTGGAACGCGGGCGGGAGTGACATACCTGGAGCCTGGGACACGTCTAATGACCAGGAAAACAACGAGGGATGGGGTGCCAGTAGTACAAAGCCTCAAGACAACAATCATTCCTGGGACTCAGCCCCTGACGACACACAGAATAGTGATTATACCAACCAGGCTACCAAAGCTTCTAGTTGGGACGCACCAAATAGCGACGTTCAGGACAATGGCACTTGGCCTGATGCAGGGAAAGCGTCTGATTGGGATGAGCCTGCAAAGTTGGACGCTGAGGAGACGAATGTCAGTGGTGAAGCCTACAACAACGGTGGCAATGTGGGAGGTAACGAAGATAACGAGCCCCAACCAAACTACGATTGGAACAATAATGACACCAGTAACGCTCAACAGACGAATACGTGGAATGGTGGCAACGACGACGGCGGTGGCGGCGCAACAAATCATAGCTGGGGAAACTTCAACGCAGAGAATTTGAATACTGCGGACGACAAGCCAGCTGCTGCCAGTGGTCCCAAGAAAGGCTCGCAACCTGGATGGGTGGAAAAAGCTGCGTCTGTCATGCCGAAGGGAATTTCGCCGCTTGTAGGAGGACCAGGCAGTGCTGCTGGTAGCAAGCTATTCGGGAGTTGGAGCCCACCTCCACAGCCAAAGAAATGGACACCATCCCAAGCAGGGCAACCTTATATCACGACCACTCATGCCAAACCCAACTTCTCATCATCCACCGTTCCTAAAGTCAAAGCCTACTGGTCTACCTGGCAGGATCCAAACGCGCTTGAAGTGAGAATGGGTCTAAAGGAGCCGATACTCATTGCGGAAGAACCCCTATGTAAGTACATTCATCATTGATGTTGAACTTAGTTTGCAAGACACTTTCAATGGCCTTTTTCTAACTACTCCTACTCGCTGACCACGTCTCATGGTCTCGTTCTAACAACTACTTATCCTAGACGCCATCCCCGAAGAGGTCGCCGCCCGCAACAACATGTCCCACCAAGTCCGACCCGGCCGTCCAACCAACTACGCCCACAAGGTCTCCAAACCAAAATACATGGACACCCACGAAACCCCCTACGCCGTCTTCGTCTTCCAATACCGCGACAAGACCATCATCGAAGAAATGCTCCAGACCACCATCGACGAACCCGCAATCGACGAAAAACGGCGGCTGTCCAGTCTTCCTAAATCCGAAATCATCGAAGAGCTCTTGAAGGAGAAAGCAGCCAGATCGGCATCGGGATCCAGTATCAGCGAGAGAGCTGCGACGTTCAAGTCGAACCCGCGTGGTGTTCCGATCGAGCCTGATGCCAGCGCACTGAGGGCTAGATTGAGTAAATTGGAGGGGAGCAAGACGGCTACACCGGAAATGGTGGGCGCGTGGGTGGATTCGGCCCAGGACCAGGAAAGTGGCAATGCGGGTGGGAATGGGTCTGCGAATGGGAAGGGGAGTTGGGGTAAGCAGGCTAATAACCAGGGCAACAACAATAACAACAACAAAACCGGAGGAAACTGGGGAGGTACTTCATGGGCCAACCAAAAACCCAATAACGTCACCAACACCGCCAATACATGGACCAACCCCAAGCCCAACAACGAAACAACAGCCCCCCAAAAAGCCCCCCAAACCAGCACCAACTGGAACAATTCCAACTCCAATTCCAATTCCAATCCCACCCAACCCACAAATGCAAACCCACCCTCATGGTCCACCACTCAACCCACAAACGCAAACCCACCATCATCATGGGACGCCAACGACAACACCCTCCCAACAACAACAGCAATCGACGGCAACGATACTAATGCCAATGCCAATGCTAATGCCAATACTAATTCCTGGGGCGAAACCACCGCCGCTGTTGATGGTAGTGGTGGTGGATGGTAGATAGGTAGGTAGGGAGGGTGGTAGGTTTAAGGGTTTAGGGTGTTGTATAGTATAGTTCTATCTATCAACGGTCGTCGGTAGTACATACAAATTATGCCCATCAATATTAAAAACCCGTGGCACTCTCAAAGATGCAGAGTGCGTTAGACATTATACAGCACACCATCCTACACTATCCTATACCATACCCACACTACACTACTACTTACCACACTCCATACAAAACCCACCGAAAATGAAATACCAAGGTCCTTGACTTCATATCTCCCTCCAACCCAGAATATTCAAAGCCGCAAACCGTCAACTATATTCTAGACTTACGATCCCACGGCTAAGAATAAGAAACACTCACTCCCTAACGCCGTCAGGAATACAAATACAATATACGCTTCCCTCCCCTCCCCTTCCCTTCCCTTCCCTTCCCTTCCCTTCCCTTCCCTTTCCTTCCCTTCCCTTCCCTCCCCTTCCCTCCCACTCCAAATCATCCTATCCGTAGAAAATAAAAAACTCCTATCCTACTCCATCCCAACTTAATCCCACTTTATCCTACTCCATCACCCCTGATCCTATAACCGAATCAACCACCTCACAAAATACCAAATCCAAAATACCAAAATCCAAAATACCAAAATCCAAAAGCCAAATACCAAATACCAAACCCTATTATCATTAACAGACACTTACTCGCGCATCCATTCTATTCCATTACCCTTCTATTACCCTTTAATACAAGCAGCAATATTTTGCATATCCTACCCCCGCCCCCTCCTTTGTTGGAAAGGGGAATATAGATACTCCATTTACTCTTTTTCATCGATATTGTTGCTACGTTGTACTATTCCATCTCTCTACCACTACTTATTATCATCTTAATTCCTCTCCTTCCTCTTCTCTTATCCCACCCCTGCCTACTTCCTTCCCTCCTTTCTATTCATACCTCCTCCTTCCTATCTGTCCCTCTTCCCCTCCCCTCCTATCTTTCCCCATCCACCATCCAACCCACCTCAGCCCTCACCATAACCCCTCCCAAATCCCCACCTACAAACACAAACCCCAACACAAACGCAGAAACAAAAACAAAAACAGAAGACCACGTAAATACAAAAAGCCACAACCCCTGTCCCCAATCAACCCACTAACTTTTACAACATATCGGCTGCTCAGGAACCTAAGAAGAAGGAGGAGGAAAGGTATAGAAGAGATAGATCCACCACCCACTCCTAAACTCAAAACCACAGAAAAATGACAAACTCAAAGTCAATCTAGCAATCCCTCCCCATCAAGATCAAGATCAAAATCGAAAGCGTACTCTCAAAGCAAGGGAATGTCAAATCATCCTACCCATCTACCCATCCAATCGCAACGAAATAACTTACAGCACGGTACCTCTCCCCCCGCAAGAAAATCTTCCAACATATCCACTCGCCGCAACCTGAGACCAGAACAAAAGCCGAACCAGTAAACAGAGAGATATCAAACCAAATCATCTCATCCCAAAGTCCTCCCTCCGAAAGTACAACATAAGCATTCAAGCAATCACCTCCCTCTCTTGAGAACGATGGAATCCCAGTCAATGGTGATAGGAATTCCCATTACGTCTAAACTGTATACGAAAAGGAAAGAAAGCGATCGTCCAGCGATCGTGAATATCTACAATGCGGGTTCCCGCCCGCAAGTATCCTGACAAGAAGAAGAATAAACGTCTAAGAATACAGTATGTTCACCAACAGCTTCCGCGTCCGCCTCTCAAACATCCTGGATTCGCGTTTGGAAATAGAGCAGCATGAGCCACCACTTGGAGGCTTCCCCACCATCCAACTCGCAGTACCCTGAAGATTACCACTCCATCTCTCAACAACTTACATCCAATCATACTCTGCCGCTGCTGCCGAATCCCCCTCATACTGTCCTTCCCCTGGAACGTACCCATAGCCACCGATCTTGTTGCCGTAGAGATCCTCTACCGGTGCAGACGCATAGCTTACACCATTGTCTCCATATACATCTTCGACGGGCGAGTACTGGTAGCTGGCACACCCATACTCGGTGCCTCTCGTTGTTGTATCATGGTAGAAAGGAGGACGGTAAGCGGAGTTCTCGGAAGGTGAGGCGCTTCGGCTTCGAGGCGGAGAAGGTGGACCGCAGGCATATCGATAGTGCGAGGTCACATTTGTCTGTTCGCTTGGTGGTGTGATGTGCGACGATTTCAGCATTTCACTTAGGTAGTCGGCCTGATTGTGAGGGTCAGTCGACGAAGGAGCGCGAAGGTGGCGGAAGGTCAATGGGGTCACAGGACGATGCTCGTCCTCCGTGGAGTCATCGCGATATCTGCGGCGTCTCTTATTTTGCGGCGTTGCTGGGTCATCAGACCGTCGCTTTGAGGCCGGTGTCACGGAGCCATCCATTGATGTTTTGTTTCGGTTCTGGTATCCAGAGTCTGCGCTTCTGCTATATGTACGTTTATGACTACTTAGCTTCCGAACGCGTCCTGACACTTGACTTGCACTAGTTGAACGAGGAGCTAGACTCGGCGCGTTATCTTGCTCTGATAAGGTGTCGCAAGCAGCCGAGCTGCGGTATTGGCGATGACGTCCGTGTTCTGAGCCAGCTGCTCTTGCGTTCTCTGGAACGTCGTGCTGGTGTACGTATGGATCGCTGACTGCGGTCGTAGACTTGGAGTCGAGGTATTGGTGTGAGCTGGGCTTTTCTTCGACACTCTGGTCGTCACTAGGAGCGTTTTTGATTTGAGACATAGGACGGTATGGTGGAATGATAGTCTCAGCAACCAGTTCCACGCTAGGGGTCGAACGTTCTGCCTTATGTACAGACGACACCGATCGCGAGCGGCCCCGCTCGTGGCTCTCCGCAGTCTCCAAAGACGCTGGCCCATCAAAGTAAACAGCTCGTCTTCGGCTGATGCGTCTTGGTCGTGGGAGTGGGCCAGGTTCATCATACTCATCAACGAATTGGACTCGACTTGAGCTTCTGCGTCTATGGCCAGAGACTGGTGGTGCAAGTTCCTCGACATAACTTGCTCGGCTTAAGCTTCTCGACCTGGATCGGTATCGCGGTCGCGCCAGATCTTCTGCATACTGAGCAGTGCCATTGTCAAGATAGTAGGCACGGCTAGAGCTTCCTGTTCTGGACCGAGATCGTATACGCTCAGGTACTTCGACGAATGATGTTTGGCGACTGACTCGTACTCCTTCAAAAGAAGAGCTTCGTCTTGGGCGCGGCCTTGGTCTCTCGCCAGGCTGATTCGCGATGACAATTCGTATATTATCTCTGGAGCTTGGTTTGGGCCTTGGGTAGTCCCTGCTGTCCGATCGATATCTGCGTGGTGACCGCCTGTCCTTGAGGGAGCAGTAACTTTCGTCTGTCCTTTCGGTACAGCGTCGAGAATGACGGTGATGATAAGGTTGTTTCCTTCGGCGAGTTTTCGGTTCTCTCTCTTCACTTGAGGTGCGATCATGCTGACATCTCGCACAGATGCTTGAACTAGCGGCCATGCCTGGTGACAAAGGATGGGTAGCTTCCCACCTTGCTGAGCGGAACCTACCGCATGCGGCGCATGTCTGCCGCACACTTGTAGCAGTTCGACCAGAAGGAGGAGGGGCCGTGGTGTAGATCATGTCAGGTACGCGAGTGCACTTATATCTTGCGCCAGACGTGTTTGGCCCATAGCTTACGTAGTAGCCGTCACGTCGGGCGCGGGAGAACATGCCCATTTTTGCTGGCGCGCCTGACGAGTAGACAGGTAGGGATAAGTTGACGGTCTTGTCCACGACCAGGATGGGCGGAATCGCAGTTGGTCGCTTACGAACAAAGGTCTTCCGGGTACGGCCCGGGAGTCTGCCAATGTAGGTTTTGCCAGGTATCATGAGCTCGCTAGGAGGGATGCCATATGTGCTTGGCCTGACTAACGTCAGAGAAGGTCTTGGTGATCTTGGTGACAAACTGAGGAGAGATTGTCACGTACGGAAGCGTGGCCGGAAGGTTTTGTTGCTCATACGCGACTAGAGGGCCTCCCATATTCGTCTCAAATGTTCTGTAAATTGGAAGTGCATGGCTGTAGCTAAGCGTGCGTTGTGAATTGGAGGCTGTTCCGGTCAATCAAGGTAAGGCCGACTACTTCAGTCGAAGAATGTGAAATTCACGAGGAAGCGATAGAAGTGAATGCTATAGGGGATAGAACTGAAAGCCGAGCAACACAATGCAATGTAGAAGGTAAGATAGAACTGTGCAGCGACTTGCAAGAGTACTGTAGTTGAATGTGGAGGTGATCGTGATCACTTGTAGCGAATGTCAAGGTGTTGAGCCACATAAGGTACGAGGCAATCGCGCTAGTGAAGCTAGTGAAAAAACGTCGAGTTGCAAAGAGCAGTCGCATAACACTTCTTGTACAGAACTTTTTACCCCTCTCGCGGAACGGCATGAAGAAAGAAGTAGCGAGCAGAAAGAGACGTTCAATTACAGGTTTACCCAAGGGGATGAAGGACTGAGAGATCTTGTGATAGAAAGTAGCAGTGGTGTTCACCTCAGTGTCATCATCCTATGACATCTAATGAATATACTTGATACGCAGCCTACTGCACTCTCGTTGCGGAATAAAGCATACAGCCATCATCATGAATGCGTAATGGTGCATATGTGCGAATTGTGGATGGTGACATAGATGGATATGGTCGATGAGGCATGGGTCTTTCCCACTCCAAGATCCTGACTTCGCTGCCCTATTCGGTCAAGCTACAGAGACGCGGTTCTAACTATAAGCTTTAGGAGCAGAGAGCCTCTTACAGTAACGATGATAGATGGAGGGGATAGAAGGACTGAGGTTGGATTCTACCGCAGAAAGTAAAACTAGTTCTTGGCAAGGGGCGGGAATTTCCGTCTCCGTTTTTGGCGTGCTATTGTGCCCCTTGCAAGAGCTCTCTTTGAACCATTGATCGTGCAACTCGCACTTCACGAGGAAGCGACTCTCTGTAGAAGCTTATCCTCTTCCAGTAGGAAGATGGTGTGTCAGTGTTGACGAGGAAACGAGACCTGGAATACTTGGACCCTTTCCGTTGAGAGCCACAGAGCCCTCACATGTACTCCGCAATGCTTGTACCACCTTATGGTTGGCCTGCACATGATATCGTGTACATTCAACCGTAATCCCATATGTCGACCAGACTATACGTCCAACGTCGCCGTCATCCGATTGCAGCTGACTGTGTTCAGGCTGTGCTGACAGCCTGAATACAATCAAGCCTGAAGAATTCTCAAGTCATTGCACTTGCACCTATCTATCTAGGATCCTTCCACGGCTCAAGCATACATATCCTTTCGGGCAATGTCTACTCCAATCACCGTCCCGATGACCAAGTGCGATAATCCCTCGAACCTCCAGACCCTCTCTCCTACCGTCCTTGGCTATCTACAGACCGTCTCTTCAGGACAACGGCGCTTATCCTCCACACAACTCGCGGAGCTTGCAAAGCCTCAGTTTGACAACAAGTTCCTCGAGTACATCAAGTCGTCCTCCTCCAATGCGTCCGATCCCACGCCACCTATAGATCTCAGCTATCCGTTATCGAATTACTTTATCAATAGCAGCCACAATACATATTTGACTGGGAATCAACTATATAGCGTATCAAGTACGGACGCTTATAAGCATGTACGTTGTTAGTCCCCGGTGTCACGAAGAGTCGTGGACCATCAGAGTTACTTAGATAATCGGATCCATTGGTTGCATACAGCATCTGACGTGTGACCGAAGGTCCTTCTCCGAGGATGCCGATGCATTGAGATTGATATTTGGGATGGTGAGCCTCACTCCAGGGTAGAAGAGGCAGAAAGCAGATTGGGTAAAGAGGAAGAGAGGCATAGATTCAGGCCGCATATTCTGGGGAAGCTTATGTCTCACGGACATCATGTGCATAAGGAGAGTGATTCCTCTGCCTCGGCAGTATCCGGAAAGCATGATGATTTGAGCATGCCTACCCCTTGGACTTCAGCATCTACCGCTACAAGAGCAGAGCCAAGAGTGCTACATGGTTATACGCTTACAAAGGACGTACCATTTCGAGATGTTTGCATGGCGATTAGGGACGCAGCCTTTGTCAACAGGTATGTGGAGGATCATCGAACCGTGGATCCCCGTACCACTGACTTCCAAGCGCAGCGATCTCCCAGTCATCGTCAGCCTCGAAGTTCATGCCGCTGCCGAGCAACAAGAGATCATGGTCGAAATCATCAAGTCCACCTGGAAAGGTCTCCTCACGCCTCCCCTCGACCCTGAAGCCACATCTCTCCCCAGCCCAGACTCACTTCGCAAGAAGATCCTTGTGAAAGTTAAGTATGTCGATCCCAAGAAAGCTGCTGCCAAGGCCAAAGACACATCACCAAGCAAGTCGCCAATGCCATCCTCGTCTTCTGCGTCAGACTTAGAGGATGCCCCTGGAGAAGTGAAGAAGAAGAAAAAGAAGTCCGCGATTGTTCCTTCCCTTTCAGAATTGGGAGTCTACACCCGCGCGTTTCACTTCAAATCCCTTTCAACTCCGGAAGCCACCCTTCCCACCCACGTGTTCTCGCTGTCAGAGAAGAAGGTCATGGACGTACACAGCTCATCTGGTCCAACTCTCTTCTCACACAACAGGAACTACCTTATGCGCGCTTTCCCCTCAGGCATGCGTGTCCGCAGCGACAACCTCGACCCCGCAGTCTTTTGGCGTAAGGGCATACAAATGGTGGCCTTGAATTGGCAGCGCTGGGACGAAGGCATGATGCTCAATGAAGCATTGTTCACGGGTAGCGACGGCTACGTTCTCAAACCCGATGGCTACCGTGGTATGAACCTCCAAGCGTCAACTCCGGGGATATCAACAGAGTCGCAAGTGGATGCCATAACGCACAAAACCCTCACCCTCTCCATTGAGTTTTTAGCCGCGCAGGATGTTCCCCTCCCACTCGGTGACACCAAGCCGGAGCGATTCCATCCGTATATCAAGTGTGAATTGCATGTGGAGGATCCCGCCGAGAGAACGGGAGCGCCAATCGAAGGCGGTGGAAAGAGCAAGGAGGGAAGGTATAAGTGGAAAAGTCGATCAATGAAAGGGACAGAATTAGACTTTGGGGGCGAGAAGGTGGAATTCAAAGATATACCCGGCGTGGTTGACGAGTTGAGTTTTCTCAGGTACGTTGTTGCATTCTTTTCTCTTCCTTCGACATAATGATCGTGAAATGTGCCCCTTGATTTCCTGGGAAGAGGTTCCCATCGGTATGGCGCGTTGTGTCGGTTCAACAGGAGCTGGCTTTAGCTTCGCGAGACAGCACTACCACCAACACTTTGAGTCGTGGTCTCGGACTCACTGCAAACAATTCGTCGCATCTCTTCATCAGATCTTCAGATTATGCGCCAGACCTGCTAATTCCCACCATCAATGTTGGAAGGGTAGCTTGGCTTACCAACGAGCTACTGCATGCTTTTGCATCACAGCTTGAGATTGGTCGGCTACTCTGAATTCAACTGATTCTTTCATGCACGTTCCGACGCTATGAGAAATAATTTGAGGCTTCCCATTCGATAGGCTTTACGTGTAGAAACAAGCTAATGGAGTCGTATAGGTTCAAGATCCAAGACGACGAGATAGGCAAAGATGACCTGGCTGCTTGGGCGTGTATCAGGCTTGACCGCCTCAGGAGTGGCTATCGGTTTGTGCATTTGCGTGATGCGGCGGGCATAGAGAGCAAAGGAGTGATCTTGGTTGGTATTGAGAAGAGCTTGGTTTGATCCTCACGAGGTTACAATCCGCATAGCCGCAGTATACGAACCCAGTCTATGATTTTCCTCTTGGTATACGCTGACGATCAGCCGTCTTCTAAAATTATTACGATTCACTCTCCAAGAATTCTTAGCTCCGGTCTCCATGATTCTGACCTTGATGTGTCACTAGCACTGATGATGGAAATCTTCAGGTCAGATATTAGCTTCGACGTATGTGATTACTCGGAGGGTACTGTCGGTAAACAACGTAAAAAGGCTCTCCTCGACTTCACGTCCTCTCATAAGATCGCCTCGGTGGAGTGCATAAGATGTCCCGGAAGGTCATTCTTCGTGCACAAGAACGGTTTGGGAGGATGCTCTGAAGCTGAGCTTTGCATAGGTTGCAAAGGCCAGATTCGCTATTCTATATCAAGCTCACAACAACACCATTTTCGTTCACGAGCGCCGACAAGAGCATACACGTCTGTTGTAGGGGCTTAGAAAATCTTATAGATTATAGGAAAAACCTCGTCGAGAGTAGGAGACATCCAATAAACAATTTTAGAAAATCTTTCCATAATGCCCGAGACGGGACCTAGCTCATAGATTGAAACTTCTATCCCGTTGTTTTTCAGAATCCCGATTCCACCTACACTTCTGAAAAACAAATCTCTTCACGCTATCAAGGTCCTGTTATTCGAGAGGCTTTTTCCCATCGTAAAATTACTTTGAGCGTATTGCCAGGGTTTGCTTTCTTGGCTGCCCGTTGATTCTCAGTCTAGCAATTGTTATCTGCCGTCTTTCTAGGCGGTCGGTATTCTTAAGGCGATGTTGAGGCAGGGAAATGGGTGAGGAATGAGAGGATTGATTGTTGATACTCCAACTTGGATGCGGACAGTCCCCTTCCCCAGTTCCCCATCAGCCACACCGCGGATGTTCGGATTCTATGTCGGGATGTTCGCCTCTACCTATGACTCTTGCACACCATGCTTGTTGTTTCTTGTAGTTGATATTTTGGCAGGGTTTCGAGTACTTTGGTGTGGCACCTGTGGCTAGGGCAAATTTAGTAGAATACTACGGTACCTTATCCAGCATTTTGATTGTTACAGAGTACGATGCGCTAAGCCAGGGGAATTGATTGGCCCGCACGCAAACCCTGCTGTGGCGCGTGTACTAACGATTAAAGCGCTGGATACCGTAGCAAGCGTAGTAGGTAGGGGGACTGTGGGAAGGTCCAAGTCGGACATCGTAGCTCACTTGTATCCGATCTCCTGGCAAGGCACTCGTTTCAGGGGTTTTGACGGAGGTACGGCCGAGACGAGTGCCAAAGTCGCCGGGATAGGCGGGTTGAAGGTGGCGTTTTGGACCGAGAGGCAAAAAGTGCGTTCGGTAGCTTCGGGAGAAGCCACAATTGGCGGGGTAGTGTTAGATGGACTACCTAGCGTTGACAATTATTGAGGCTATATGCTCCCGTCTACCTATTCTATGGCTCTTTGCCCGTCTTCACTTTTCCGTCATGATCGGCCAGTTACCGCGGGAGAAAAAAGACGAAGCCTCGCACGGCACCTTGCTTGAGAGGTGGCAGCCGCGACGATGGTAGGAGCTCTGCCCGCTGGCGTCAGAGAACGGCTAGAATAGAATAGCGGCAAATCCGTCGTCCGTACCGCGATCGGACAGCTGTCACTAAGGTACGGCCATACCCGGATGATCACTGGAGCGAGGATTCACTCTTCCTTCAAGATTCTTCATCCAATGTCTGACTCCTGACATGGATCCTCGAGCTATTTGGACCACTCACACTTCTCACTTCTTTTGACACCAGCCTTTTTCCCACCCAATATCCATCCTTCTAGCTTCTAGACTGTCTACGCTTAACAGTGCTCAAGGCTTGGGCCTAGAATACTGGCATCGCGCGCTACCGATCCAAGCCACATTTCGTATCTTTGAGCGTATCTTATAGCCCTTGTGCTCTCTTTCTACAGCTTGACTCAAACAGAAACCCGTATATTTGTTTCCTATCGTCAAGAACGCCTCAGATCTCCCAGAAATATGTCAACATTTCTGGTCATAGGTGTCCCGGCTCATCGCATGTCGGAAGAGGCATTGTTCCAGGTTTTTCATTCAGATTCGATGTTCTAAAATGGCAAGATTCCGAGCATGATACTAAATTTTCAATAGCGTTGTTTCTGGTGGCGTGCGCAATGGCTTAGTAGAATCGTGCTCGACTGCAAGATGAATATCCTGGAGCGGCAGAAACTGGTCGTAATCCTTGAGGGTGCCATGGTAAAGGTCGAGACCAGAGCTCAACAGACCTGGAACTCGCAACTGAGCCACAAGTTATGGATCAGCGCGCATCTCCAAACGCTCTGGTACTCGAATCAACAACTCGTCCACTTCTCTGGAATTCAATCCTCCCAGTTACGATTTAACTTCCGACTCCCGCTCTGACTATGCCTAAAAAGCGGCTTCCTTCATGCAGGAGTACGTCGTATGCATATGCGGCCGAAAGAGGTTGAAGACCCTACTTCATGAACTTGGATTCTGTGACATCTAATTTGTCGGAAAGGACCTGGGTGACCCCCCTCGGCAGTAAAAAGAACTACGCGGGCCAAACATTTGCAAGAATTTGGATCCCCCGCAGAATGCCCCACAGACCTGTGGCTTGCTCTCAGGCAGGTATGCAGCATAAACTGAGGAAAAGGTCATAAGAAGGCTCCTACCCTCCAGCTCGTTGCAAATTCATGTATACTCCTTGTCAACTAGTATTGCATTTGTCAAGAAGATTTTCACTCTGCGATGTCGTGAGGTTGTGGATGACTACCTGAAAGCATTCAACCGAGTTGATACCCCCTGCCCACGCCAGAATGCTGACCAGAATTGGGAACGTCACCTTTACGTCATTGCTCAAGTCTGCTTTTGTCCTCTTTGGTGTTTGGTTATTCTTTTCAACTTTAGGTAAAATCAGACGTGCTCTTCAGGTTCGCCGTCTGGCCGCCGCTCAGGGCTGTGGTTCAGTAATACGATGGAAGACCTACGATCCTATATTTGGCTTGGATCATCTATGGAGAATCTACAAAGACTACTCTGCTCACAAATTCCTGCAGGCGACCACCGATCGCTTTGCTAAGTTGCAATCCTATACCATTCGTTACTCGGCCTTGTGGGGTCCACCAACCATCTCCACAATAGAACCAGAGAATCTCAAATGCATCTTGTCTACCAAATTCAAAAACTTCAACATCGATCACTACCGGAAGGAGGCTTTGAAATCGATCATGGGAGAAGGCATCTTCTCTTCAGATGGCCAGACCTGGCAACACTCACGCGATTTGCTCAAGCCGACCTTTACTAGAGCGAAAATCGATGACCCAACCTTTCTCCAGACGCACGCTGACGACCTGATGAAAGCAATCTGGGCCGAGAGTGATAATATAATAGACCTACAGCCGCTCTTCTCCTCCGCAAGTCTAGATGTCATAACCGAATTCCTCTTTGGGGAGAGTGCTCGCTCTCTTGATCCTGACAAACGCAAAAGCAACGACGGCGACAAGACCGAGGCAGAGAAATTCTACGACGCTTTCAGCTACATAGTGCGAGCTATCAACGGACAGGATTCCAAATATGGCATCTTGTCATTATTCCTGCCAGACTTCGGCTTCAAGAAGGCTAAAAAGTTCATGGACGACTATGTAGATAGCGTGATCGGACAGGCCATCGCAGACGAGAACTCCTCCGACACCAAAGACGACGCCCACCAACGATCCACCTTCCTCTCCGACATCGTCCAGTCCACCCAAGACCGCCCCAGACTCCGCGCCGAATTCCTCAACGTCCTGCTCGCCGGCCGGGACACCACCGAGTCCTTCCTCTCCAGCCTCTTCTTCACCCTCTCCCAACGCCCCGACATCTTCAGGAAACTCCAACAGGAAATCGACAGCTCCGGCATCCCAATGGCCCCAAGCTTCTCCGAACTCAAATCCCTCCCCTACCTGCGCGCCACCCTTAATGAAACCCAACGCCTCTATCCTTCCGCGCCCGAAAACGACCGCCAAACGATGGTGGACACGACGCTCCCTCTCGGCGGCGGTCCGGACCAAAAATTGCCTGTGTTCTTGAAGAAGGATACGGTCGTGCACTGGAGCACCTTCGCGTTGCACAGGCGCAAGGACCTGTACGGGGATGATGCGGAGGAGTTTCGGCCTGAGCGGTGGCTTGACGGACCGAATGGGGAAAAAGGGTTGAGGGTCAGTTGGGAGTATATACCATTCAATGGGGGCCCAAGGGTGTGCATCGGGCAGCAGTTTGCGCTGATGGAGGTGAGTTATCTAACGGTGCGGTTGGTGCGGGAGTGTGAGAAGATTGAGGCGGTAGAGAAGAGGCCGTGGGTGGAGAAGGCGACTATAGTTGCTACAGTCAATGGAGGGGTGAAGGTGAGAGTTACGCCGAGGAAGTGAGGAGGATTCTGTTGAAGGAAGCATTCATGACGGTATACAACGCTAGTGATGCCCCCCCCTCTGCCCTTGTGTCTTACATAAGTATACACCTTGCTGAGGATATTGCAACGATATACAACAAAAAGGCTACAGGTCGGGTGTAGGATACCAAGGATTATATACACACGGCGAGGTACCGCTTCATATGAGACTACTATGAAGGTATATATATAGGATCGCATGTCGTGGAAGAATTGCAAGACTACCACACCCGCATACTCACACCTATGAGTACCAGGTTTAACTCCCCATACTTCAGGGATGGGTCCCCTGGGAGGTAATTATTCACTCTTTTGTGCTAGGGAATGATGAGCTATGTATGTGCTAGGGACTGCGGGGACTGAGCTGCTAAGGAGTAAGCTAGTGACTGAAGTGCGGGGCCCCCGGGGATATAAGGGGGCCTTCAGTGGACACGTCGTGCAGGTACCGAAAAGTGTGGTATATCTGTAATTCGCCGTAGTTTGTATGAATTCTATGCAATGGACATGAATCCTTCAAACAAATCTCTATTGCAATCCGTATTGCCACAATATCTTGATATTATCGCAAGTACATCCTTCGCGACGTCAAACTTGTGTATATACTTGTCGAAAACAGAAGTCTTCTCTTCCCCAAGCTCCCAGCACGTTAAGCATAACGCTCGACGTCATCATGAGCCCACGTCATAACCAGGAGAGTATGCCGGCTAGTCATAACCTCTGGCGCTCGTTCGACGGAAAATACAATGCTCAGAGCCCTCACCAGACCTTCATTGACACTGCCACACCGGTTCCCCGTCAAACCATCATCCTTCACCATCCTGACAAGAACAATGTCCTCAACCAACCCATCGAAACGCTCAAACGACGACCTAAAAACCTCCAAGCTGTTCGACGTCTCCAAATTCACCGCCGTAGTAACCGGCGGAGGAACAGGCATCGGTCTCATGATCACGCAGGCCCTAACCTCCAACGGCGCAAAAGTCTACATCACAGGACGGAGAGAAGAAGTCTTAAACAGCGTGGTGGAGCAATATAACACCGGACCCGGCACCATCATCGCCCTGCCCGGCGATATCAGCAGCAAAGACGACGTGAAGCGTCTCGCAGCGGACGTGGCTCGAAAGGAACCCCACGGCATCCACCTCCTCGTCAACAACGCCGGTATCGCCAAAGACGACAACACCCGCTTCTCCCAAGCCGGAACCCCAGATTTCAGCTCCGCCGACGCCATCTCAGCGCACCTACTCCAAAGCTCGCCGGACCAATGGGCCCAAACCTTCCACACGAACCTGACAGCGCAATTCTTCACCACCGCCGCTTTCCTGCCCCTGCTAGCCAAAGGCCGGGACGTCACACCAGGGTACACGACCTCCGTCGTCAACATAGCGTCGATATCCGGCGTCATGAAGGGAAGCAGCATGGGCCAATTCGCCTACGCGACATCCAAAGCCGGATTCATCCACCTCACTAAGATGATGGCGACGACGTTTGCAGAGGCCAAGATCCGCGTCAACTGCATCGCGCCAGGTATTTTTCCTAGTGAGATGACGGCTGGGGAATCGGGTGGGGATCAGAAATCCAAGTTGGATATTAGTATGTCCAACCCTGCGCAGCGGACGGGATACGATTCCGATATGGCGGCTTGTATACTTTTCCTGGCGGGGCCGGGTGGACTGTTTATGAATGCTCAGGTTCTGTATCCGGATGGAGGTAATACCTTGGTGCAACCAGCTTCGAATTAGCGAAATGCGAGTAGCATGAGGTAAATTAAGGATCCTTGACAATGTATATAGTATCTCGGCGTTCAAAAGCTGGACATAAGTTATCTCAACGTTCAATCATCCGGAACAATCAAATCGTCTAACTCAAGATAAGGGTTCTTCTCCCATTCCATTACATCACGTCACGATCTGTTTCCGATTACTATTAAAGCACCCACGCCATCACTATCCCTTCCATATCCTATCCCACATCCCCTTCCATCCCATTCATATCCCACATTTCCTTCTATATCCCATCACTCCACACATCCCATATCCATATCCACCCCAAACATCTCCCACGTACCACCTGCATAATTCCACGCAATCTGAAAATAGTGCACACAACCTGCTATAGTATAGGATGATTATTATTATATACACATATCCAGTTCATGAGTTCCTTAGTATTCAAGTCTAATTCTATTTCCATTTCCAAACCTAACACTATCAACTACATTATCAACTATCTCTAAACCCAAACCCAAAGCTAAACCCAAAATCCAGCGGTATCCTCTCCTATCCCATTTCATCCAATCGCATCCCATGATACATTATCAAAATAGCCTCAAGATCCACTCATTAAATGCAAGTTCGTGGAGAGTGCCGATTGGAAAATTGGGAGCTGGGTTCTGGAATACCGTAGATGGAGATGGAATGGAGATAATGTGGGCTCCGTGAGGGTATGGTTAGTGGGAGTGAGTTTGTATAGTGTTATGGGTGAGAGTGGTACGGATAGGATTGGATGTTGCTAGCTAGCGCTGTGGATGTGAGGAGGAGGTAGAGAGGTAAGGGAGGAAGTGGATGAGGGAGACGAATGGAATGTGTATGTGTATGTGTATGTGGGTATGACCGAAGACAAGAGGGAGATGGAGGAAGTTAATTGATTGGCTTTTTTTGAAGGTCGCGGTCAAATTTGAGGATGAGGGGATGGGTATATAGGTCTTCACCATGCCGCGGAAGGCAACGTGCAAGATATGCGCCCTTTGCCACATTGGTTCTCGTAAGGCTTCGGCCGAGACTGAGGATAGAAATATGCAATCCGACTGTGCCTGTATCCCTAATCTCAGACTTCCTCGTCCACCGAGATTTGTTGCTCTACGGCCTTTTTGGCTGGGCTCACTGTTTCTCGTTGGAGACCCGTGTAGTGTAGTGTAGTGAATTTTAGGCGTATTCCCTGCCAACGGTCCCTCTTTTGTTGTTGGAATTCGTCCATTGCTTCGACTGTAATTAGACGGTTGGATCTTGCGGAGTGGAGCCAAAGGGGGTAGGGAGGAAGCTTGTTCAATGGGCACCTGCAGATATGATGCGAGATCACGACCAACACTGTTGTAGATTTCGTAGATTCTAAGGGGTTCGTCTGTCTTTCCTGTCAGTAGTGCTGGAGAATATTACATATGGTTTACCTCGTTCTCGTCGTGCTTTCTCTTTTTGAAAATAGCATCATTGACACCGTCGGTCCTATGGGCTTTGAGGGACTATAACATAATGCAGGTTCGTCACTTGCTCTCTGGTTAGTCCAGAACTATTCTATAGCTCCAGCAGTGCTTGGCATTTAGGGTACGTTGGCTTTACTTCTGCCCTGTTCTCGATGGTAAGCCTGCCGTTCAAGTGCCGCCAGCGAAAGCTAAGTAGCGAGTATATGGATTGATACGGGGAAGATAAGGGGTGGGAGGATAAGAGTGCAAGGAGCTCCGAAGCAAGTCTCGAACGAAATAAATATTATCTCATCTCCAAAGTCAAAGGCGACATTTCTGTAAGGCCGTGAGACTTGCCACTGCACGATACAGGCCAACGAAGTCTTCTTTGACTGATACGCTGCGATCTAATGGGGCGAGAATGACACCAATGGAGGACCTTACACCTTCCCAGTGGAACCTCGTAAAGCAGTAGACGTGGGTATCCGAACAGCTGTCACTTGGAACGGATGGATGACTCTCCGGTAGGATTTCCTTCCTAGGCTAAGACAAAGGCGGAACTCACGCAACAATGAAAATCGAGCGTCGCACTGGTCTTTGGTGGATAGACATGGCCGTCACAGCGGCCTTCCTCGATACAGGCGAAGGATATTTCTCCTTTGTCCCCGAGACCAGGGTGGGACTTGACCTCATGACAAGGCAGGAAAACTCGTTAATATCGCAAAAATCAGCGTGCATGGGAGATTCGCGCAGTCTTTTGTATGTTAGAGAGACCAAATACACGAAGTAAGGGATGATGCTATAGAGTGCGAGGGAAGCTGCACAGACGAAAGCCAACAGACTGGGAAGCCACATGGAACGTGGGATGAGAAAACATCTCATTGACAGGATCAGATTAAGGACAGATCAACCATGTTAACCATAATAATTCAGGATCAGCGGGTCTACAGTGCCGCAACATCTGGATTGCACGCCATTTGATCCGGAGCATCCCCCCGCACCCGATGGACAGTCGTATAGCAGGACGTGGTTCACGAATCCAGGGATACTTTCGGCTTTGCCAGTGTCGAGATGGCTTGGTCTGGCACACTTGACGATCGTAGTCAAAAGGGTTCTTTTCATAGTCACGAAGGATCGATATCCATACCCTGCCAAGACATGAGCCATATAATTGGGTGACGAGTACTTGATTTTGCCGCATGCGGGCGTCTTTAACGTGCTTCAGATGCAGCCAGATAGCCCAATCCCAGGTCGGAGGGGACGCGGAAGGTTATAAGGGGCTGAGAATACGCAAGCGCTGCATGGTATGAAAATCAGCATAATTGCAAGAAGATGAGCAGTCTACGTAATACAAGCATCCAAAATGCTAGCTGATGGAGCACAATTGGAGGGCACAATATTGTACTTGAGCACTTTTGGAAAGCTGTATATTCTAATAGTAGGTACTGTCAATTCAAGCATTTCAAGGCGATGAACATAAGGCACCTCAATCTAAGGTAAGGTTTAGTATCGTTCGCAGGGCAGACAGAATCCTGGCAGCTGGGTCCATGGCTCCATCACCGTTGCGCTAATAGAGGAGCCCTTGTCCGGGTTCGGGACTGTCGGGAGATAGAATGGGCGGATCAGTCATTGGTCAGCTATCGCTGAGTCATCGATTGGACCCTCGAGTTCCGCGTTGCACCCCTTTTGCCAAGACCTGGTGACTGCTGCCTGATCTGATGACAACTCTCACACTCCTCAAGCATACCCCACGTCTTCCATCACACTCTTCTTTCTGTATACCATCAAGATACGGCAGGAACGCAGCTTCAGATTGCTCTGTGCAATCACGTACAGCGTAGCTTTCCTCTCCTCCTGCTGAGCCCATTTGCTTTCAAACGACCCCTCACGAGGCTCCCTCTTCAATTGGTGCACAGCCCACCACGACAACCTCGCTCCTTCGACTGAGCCCACCTCCGCCTCAACTTCGCAGCGACTTCTACCGTTCAATACTCTCATCGGACTGATTGTTCCATTCATATCTGTGTTATCCATTCGTTTCAGGCTTCCTCAGCCATCATTCCTGAATGGTAGCGCGAAAATTCAACTTGCTGTGGGAAAAGTACCACAGACCTGACAGATCTTGTGCTTCACGAGACGACGAGTTTGAACTGACTCTGATAATCCCAAATCTGAGAGATTCCCTATTGAACAGCACGCGTTCGCCGTGAAGGTGTGAGTCATCCGGTTGTGACAAGGCGATAACGTACATGCTAATAATCTGTCCATGCACAGTACGAGTCATTCTTTGCTACTCTACCCGCCTGACCACTCAGAATGACTTCCCCACAACCAAATCCCAGGCGATGCTACAAAACCAGAGGTACCCCCGCCTTCGCCTCGAACCAAGCTACACCTACCCAACAACGTGCGCGCCACAACCACACCGCAGTCGAGTCCTCATGTCAACCGTTGAGGAAGAGTGCCACCTTCCACTCCCCCAAGTCACCTTCTACTGATGACGACCCCATCTTGAGCATACCCTTGCTGTCTCGAAGATCTCCAACATGCCCTAAGGATCTGGAGGACGCTGTCGCTGCCTCAGAACACCGCATCGGTCAGCTCATCGGCTCCGTGGATCGAAGCCTGTCAGGGCTTGAGTCCTTCTCGACCGATAGTCAAGAGGCTCTTCGCCCAGACGACCTTCCTGTCCCACGCTTCATGCTTGGTACATACCACGCCACTGAGTCTGATCATATGGACATTGACGACTCAGCAACCAAGCCCAAGCAACGATCAACACACAACCGCCATACCTCCGACAGTGGCCTTGGCTCCTCTGTCTCCAGTACTGAAGAGTCGCGTCATGCAGGTATGCGACGTTGCTTTCAAGATGCATCAAGCGAAACAAGATAGACTGACACCAACTCAGGTCACGACTCGAACGAACACAACATAATCACTCCTAACACCGCTGAGTCTGGCATCAATGGAGCGATTGCCAACACTCAGACCAAGATCCAGCATGCACTAAGCTCCTACGCCTGCAAACAAATCCAAGAACACATCATCACCCCCATCTTGAGGGAAGGGACACTGAGGGCCTTCCATCCCCTGATCAGGAGCATACCATACCGCGTGGGGAGGAAAGAGATTACGTGCTTGCGAGATTTGGAGAAAGTCGTTTTGTGGCTGGCGCCTGTAAGTGGATCTTATCATGTTTGGGAAAGGAGTTTGGCTCATGGTTTGATTTCTGGCGTTAAGAGGTTTTCGGTTTCACGGTCATCCTTCGTCAAATTCTGCGAGGCGTCAATCCAGTGTTTACACACTACCGTCGAATATCTCAACGACTCGGATCGACAACGGCCAGCCGACAGACCTTATACTAACGGCTACTTTCTCGATCTTACCGAACAGGTTCGACAGTACGCCGCAATGATAACCGCAACAAGGGAGAGGATTGCCTCCGGAAGGGCAGTGAAGGAGGAAGACTACTCAAAGTATATTCTACCACACGTCCGGCGAGATGTTATCGCTAACCGTATCCAGTGATGAAAGACTTACCCTGCATGGTGGTCTCGGTCACACAGGCCGCCCTGCCGAGCTCGTGAGGATTAAGAATGGCCAGGCCATCTCTCTTCGTACTGGTGAAGTCATTCAACCTGATGCCAGCCTCGGCGTCAAATCTGGCAGCCCGGATGATGAAATCTTACATTCCATGGCTCGTCGCAAGAAGACCGAGGCGGAGAGAGCGAAGCAAATTCAGCGATGCAGCGAATGTGACAAGGAGTTCAAGCGTCCATGTGATCTGACTAAACACGAGAAGACTCACTCTCGTCCTTGGAAATGCAACGAAGCAAGCTGCAAATACTCGCAGTACGGTTGGCCTACAGAGAAGGAAAGAGATCGCCACGTCAACGACAAGCACTCTGTGACACCATCGATGTACAAATGTGACTTTTCTCCTTGTCCCTACGAGAGTAAGAGGGAGAGCAATTGCAAGCAACACATGGAGAAAGCCCATGGCTGGGCCTACGTTCGATCCAAGAACAACGGCAAGACAGGCAAGAAACCTGTCAAGGTTGGCAAAACCCCGCCAACTCCCCAGATGACCACTCCTGGCTCCCACATCTTCAGTGCATCTGGTTCGGAATTTGGAGAACCGACTAGCCCTTACTCCACCAGAGAATCACTCAGCCCATACATGCCAAACGGCCATGTTGCCGCATCAGCCCATGGGTCCAGCGGCGAGAGTGCCAGCACCTTTGAGTCACCAGCTCTTGGAGTGAATGACACTTTCGGCTCGTGGGATCCAAGCTTTCAATGGGATGAATCATACAACGGACTCACCCCTCAAACCTCCTACGCGCCGAGCTCTCACCGCCTTTCTTTAGGCTCTGCTCCTACGGCGCCGTCATCGTACGAGATGCAGAATGACCCGACCCTGTTCGGAGAAAGTTATGACTGGAACAACATGGACTTTACATCAATGAATATCCAACTCAACACAACGACACCAGTAAGCTCCGATGCTTACAGCCGTAATCCCTCCATCTCATTGGAGCAGCCTCACAGCGCCAAGAATCCTAATCTTTCCCCCTGTGCACAAGGCAACGAGATGCTCTACTCCCCTTATGCCAGTGGAGTCGTCGATGAAGGCTATGGCGAATTCGCCACTAATGCAGGCAAACCAGCCACCGACTTTGCCCTGTTCGATGACTCACGCCCCGCTTCGAGCATGGGCAACGGAGCCATGAATCTATTTTCGGACCTGCCTCCCTTCCAGCCATCGACGTGGTCTGGACGCGGCACGGATCTCGCGCAGCAGTTGGGCATGAATGAGATGATGCAGCTAGATGAGTGAGCAATAGATGATGCGCAGACTTCTGGAGAAAGGGCAACAGCACTTCTCATTTCGGTCCTTTAGCTATGACGGTTATGGCGATTTATCCCTGGTCGGATGCCGATGGCGCAGCTGGATTAACAGGACAGCTATTTAATGGGAGAATGAATGAATTGGCAGGCAGGCAGGCAGGCAGGTAGCTTGAGGAAAGGAAACCCCACCCAACTTTTTCGTATAAAGCGCAAAATGGTTTTATGTAGGTCCGTTGGCTACTTTGGAAAAATAGGTCATGTTACGGTATACGAAGTTTTTTCTATAGATGTCGAATCAACAGTTTCAAACCGTTCGTGATCATGTTGTACGTTGCTGTTGCGCTGCCAATTGCACAGTCGTTGATCGCGGAGATGAAACAGTATGAGCGTGTGTGGCGAATTATACGCGTGTCTGCGTTCTGATTGGCCGGCTGAAGGGCCGTAACTTACCTCCGACTTGAATGAAGAATGGTTCAACATCTTCGATTTCGAGCTCGACTGTTATTTGTTTCTTTCTTCAATTCTTCAATTCGTTCTTATTCTTTCTTCCCTTTCTTCCATGCTCGCCTCACCCACAAGATGATTATCCTTTCATTATCGATCTTCTCTTTATTAGATGGCTACGTCCATTGTTTTGTTTTCTCGTAGCTAATATTATTATCTTCTAGTAACTATCCTATGTCACATCTTTTTTGGGTTTCTTGTATTACTTCACTTCACGTTACTTACTTACGAAATCGATCCATCGATTGTTGCACGACGAGGATATTGATATTTCGCTGCATTACACGACCGTCTCACTCCTCCGGAAGGCCGTCGATACAATACTAGTATATAGAACCACGGTTCAAAAACTTAATAAACATGCACGCCACCACCATCACCGCAGCGCTGGCGCTGACACTCGTCACCACATCCCTCGCCCTTCCAGCCACCAACCTCCAAAAGCGCGGTTCCCCCCTCACCGCCACCACCCTCCTCGCCATCGCCCCCAAGTCCAACACCTGCGCCGGCGCAACACACCCCCTCGAATGCAAAACAGCCACCGAAGCCCTCGCCCCCATCCTCGCCTCCTTCGCCACCTACAAGATCACCGACCCCGCAACGCAAGCCGCCGTGCTCAGCACCATCGCCTTCGAATCCGGCGACTTCAAGTTCGCGCACCATTATTTCCCCTCGCCCGTCGCGGGGCAGGGGACGCGCAACATGCAGTCTGCGGAGTACAATCTCAAGTTCGCGCAGAGTATCCCGGAGTTGGCGGGGGAGTTGCGCGCGGCGAATGCGGCGGGGCCGGAGAATGTGACGAGTTTGTTGGTGTCGTATGCGGATTATGATTTCGGGAGCGCGGCGTGGTTTCTGACGTCGCAGTGCGATCAGGGTGTTGTGGGTGGGTTGGCGAAGGCGGGGAAGGCGGCGTTTGAGAAGTATATGGGGTGTATTGGGACGAAGGCGGATGAGGATAGGATGAAGGTCTATGATAGTGCGCTGAAGGCGTTTGGGATTACGGGGGCGGATTGAGGGATTTGGGGGGGTTAGCGGTGGAGGAGACCGATTGTCCAGGTTTGAAAGGTTTGGGCGGATGGGGGGAGGATGGTGGTGCTTGTTTGTAGGGTGTTTTTTAGGGTTTCCAATGCCACAGTGGGAAGTTGAAGCTCTTCGATTTTGTTGCTTTGTGTCTCGAGCATGGTTGATGGTGCTGTGACTGTGGTGTAGAAAATCTTCATTGCTCGTTGTGTGGATGTCGATGAGGTTGAGTACATCAGGTCTGGGGTGAAGACCCATAGCTGGTCAGGGTTAGAAGGTTATTCTGCCTATCAAGGCCATCAATAACGTACTAACAGAGCATCCTTTGCATCCTCAATATTCCCGCTATAGGTGAGAAATTTGTATGTTGCTTGATCCTCGACCAGAGCCAGCATTTGGGCACTCATGATCTCTTGGACTGAATACGTCTCCCAAATATTGCCGTAGGATCTTTGCACAGCTAGACTCCACTTGTAAAGTCGAAGTGTCCCATTACGCTTTTCATGCTCGCCAACAAGATCACCACACGACGAGCAGACCATCACACCTTCGCTTCCCTTTACCTACAAATTTCAGCATATGTATGTACTGGGAGTATGATCTCGAGAAGCTTGTCGGTCTTCAAAGCCACTCGATAAACTACTGAGGCGTCCCAGACCAAGACAAGTCTTCGTGAGCGCACGAACCCATCCGCATATCAAAAGACATCGAGGGTACGGTGAACACAAAGGAATGGCATTGCTTGGTATTAGTCTTGGGCAATTGTATCGGCGACTCTGCTATGGGACCATGGTAGCGGAAGCAGGCCTCCTTCTTGTTACCCGTGGACCTCATTGAGGCGGGGATTGCGGAAAATCTGATCCACCTCTTCATAATAGCTAACTCACAGTTTGACGTACCTGCAGACCAATGCAATTACTCCTGGCAACCAAGAAGTGGCCAATATCCACCAATCCAACGCCAGCTGTAGGACCCAAATCGTTAGATGCAGCATATCCTTTCATATCGCCAGCAGAGACACAAGTGCTGATCTCAGGACCAGGCTTGTGGCAATGCCAGAAGTCCATCATGTCGGCCCAACCTCCACTCGGCAGATCCTTCCATTCAGTCACATCCTTGACAAGCAGATTGCCGCATGACTGACAAGCAAGTTGCGTCTCGGATGTCAATTTGGACGCCGGCCAGGGCACGTAGGGTTCCGTGTCTGATTTCGCCAGTAAAGGTAGATTGGCTGCAACGTCGACGCCAAGACGGAACGAAAGCTCCTTAGTTGGACTCGTAGGAATCTTCAGAGCTGAAGTACGGATGACCTTGCAAGGAAGTTCGATGGTAGCTTCGTCTTCCTCATGATGAAGATGCAATGTCTTTTGGTCAGAACCTAGATCGATATAAGTTCCCTGATTGGAGTTCGAAGGCAACGTTGCAAACACGGTAACTTGTCTGATGTTGAGCAGCAGCTCGGCATACATGTAGATCAGCGCCATCGTCGCTGCAAATAATGAATTTCTGTGATTCTTCTACCGCCTGCTCGAGCCATTCACGACTCTTGTTGACGATTGTAAGGAGTACTTTACGTTCATTATAGATATGCAGCCCTACGGTCGATCTCCCGCCTATCAGAACGCCAATCGTTGAGGTGGGGAAGCTCCAGATCAACTCTTTGTCTTCGAAACATTATAATCTCTTGAGGCAGTCCTTTACATTGCGTCCTACAGCAAGTACAGCCCGAGCTCACATCCCATATCATGTTCTCTTCTTTCGTCTCCTTCTCCAATCCCTTTAGTCTACCCCGCTTCCTCGGAGGCAACCCCGGGCACGCAATAGACCTCGACCCAGTCCCGGTCCACGATGTCGAGATACAGCACGAGAAGCGAGCTCGGACACTCAAACATCTCCTCAAGCTCAATCATGCAAATCACTCCATCGTCTACCACGATCTCGAGTTCCACAACCATCTGCCCCATGTGGGTGCACCAATACTGACACGATGCTTTGACTGAGCTCATGTAGCCTGACAGATTCTGGGATCAGCCTTTATTCTAGGAGCTAGCTCAGAGCACTTGGAAAAAGTTTATGAGGAAGAATCAAAGGAGCTAGAAGCATGGCAAGATTCTCCAAATGAGATTTCTGATTTCGATTGGCGGGACTATCTGGGTGATAGGAGGTGGGGTGCCTATACAATATCACGGAACACAGGCCCTGAATCTTCATAGATATTCACGTGCATACGTCGACTTCTTCGAAGACCAGCTCGTGCTTAGTGGCTACGATTGGAAGAAAGTCCTGGCCGAATACCTCTTCACTGGCAAAGCGCCACTCATCAACTGCCTCATTAGTGGGCGTATGTTATGGCTCTCATTGTTAATAGTCATTCAGCTAAAACCTCATATAGTTGGACACCCTCTCATCCACCTCGGGTACGCCTACGAGATCTCCTCTCGCGAAGTAGCAATGGAAGCTCTTGGTCTTGCCACCACCCAGTATAATTTCCTACACAAATACCTTGACGACGCTGTCTACACCAAGCCTTCCGTTTACAGCACTTCCTCTCCAATCGAGATATTACAGACTGTCTCAGAAGACAAGCGATTCGACAATCTATTTGACCACCAAGGCGGGGATATGGAACTTTTGTTTGAAAAGCATGAAGCGGCAGTGCTGGAACATTGGAATGCATGGCATTTGCCGAATCCAAGGCAGCAATTCGAGGATAGCCAGTATGCAGCCGTAGCGCTGCTGGTGGGTACTCAGGAGCCTAGGACCACCAACTCTTATGATTTCTTCATTGTCCACCTGCTAACCACAAGCCACGCCATACGAATACTACTGCCATTGATACCAGCAAAGTTCCACGTGGCACTCGTGAGACAGTGGTGGCTGCGGACCCTAGCCGTGTATATCGCGCAATTACGGCCCAAGATAGCTGTGGACAGTATAACGAGATATAATATCAAGAGCAAAGATTGGGATTGGGTAGACAAGCAGGCTCTGGAAGGCAAATGGTCGATGGACGCACATTATGTAAAAGGACTGCGGGCAATTAAGGTCGCTGCAGAGACATGGGGAGATGGCCAGCAATACTACCTGAAAGCGGCATGTCGGCTGGGGACCGAGTTTGCTGGATGGGGTGGCTTTGGGTCGCTCTAATCTTGAGGCAGATGGAACAGTGGTAGTGGTCATGGATCTGATTAATATGATGATGTTGATATGCCATTGTAAAGCGGAATTGCGTCTACCTGATCGCCCTATGACCAACAGCAAACCAGCTTTTGCGTGAGATCCTACAGGGAGGGTCATGCACTTGGAAGGGCCTTTCCATCTAAAGCATTAATACTGGAGAATTGATTTCTGCAAAGAGGCCATGACTCCCCTTCCTTCATATGGTATAGGTGGCCTCGCGCGTTCACTGCCTGGACATCAGAGGTCTTCACAGTACTGGCGTCTAGACCCATTTCAACCTCTCGACAACATCCTTTCTAGACCCTTTGATAGCCCAGGGAACAGATTCCTCGGGCCCTCCTACCACACGATTTGGGTCCTCAGCAATTGTACCGGAGCCTACAAAGTTGATCGTCATTAAACCTGGGCAGTCCATTAGGATCGATTTCACGTTTTCAGCCGACAGCCATTTTGCGTTCCGAATATCAAGCTTTTCTAGATGTGGTAGATTGGTTAGATACTGAATGATTGCATCGGTGCTGATGGGTTGGACTTCTCGGCTGGCCTTTGTCCATGACCTTGGGACGTCTGAGACAAAGACCATCGATGATGTTGCAGTGGCGGGGTATGCAGCTGAGTTGACTACAAAGTCCTTTAGAATGGATTTGAAATGTAGGTTGACTCGTCTGTTCGATATGAGTATGCTAGTAGATGGGAAGCCAATTGTGAGCGTTTACCTGAGGTTTTTACATGCGCTGAGTACGTGCACAATAGCTCCCACAGGGATCCCCATCTCGCCAGTATATTTCTTCAAAAATTGATTGCATCTGGGGTGCGTTGCCGTCTTGCTCGTCTTCCTCGTCTGCCCTTGCGGCTGGGCTTCTGAAGGACGTGCAGCAAAAAGCGGCACGCTTCTGTACTTCCACTCCATCCAGCTCGCCAGCTCATCTCTCCGATTGTCTTCTTCGTGACTATCCCATAGAGAAAAGGAACGGACCATACTTGCCAGATGACTGGAGTGTGAAACTGTGGTGACGAACTGGGCGAATCTATAAGTACTTGAGAATCTTGGAGCCTTGTACAATTGGAGAGCTGCTGGCTCAGACAATGCCGTACTTGTAAGGAGCAATGCGTGGAGCTTTTTTTGAGATAAATGAGAGAAAATCTGATCCATGATCTCGGGTGGTAGAGACTTTAGTGGGAACCCAGCTGAAGCCATCTTGCCGTGGAGTGACCTAGATTTCGAGAGAATGATGGTAATAAAAAGGCAATATCAAGAGTGAGGGGGGGATCCGCTGGCTCCCATGTAGGATTGAAAGTTTTGATGAGCCTGGAATAGGCGTAGAATATTTGGCGGACAAATCTTTGGTGAACACGATATAGGTTGACAGCAAGTCACCTGCATGATTCTTTCAACTGTCAGTACAAAGTTTTAGGATCTTACTGAAGCTCTCGATTTTGCAATTTGGGCTAAAATATGGCAACAACATGAGCTGTTTGCTCATGCTTGTGCTGTTTTGAAAGCCCGAGGTTATTCTAGAACTGAAGATTGGCGCTAGGAATGAAGACCAATAAAAACAGGCTATTTCTTGGCGCAGATACTCACACCTCAATACAAGCCATTTGTCCCTTTGTTCTATCACTACGTTAAGTCAGCGGTGCCAACCTCACCTCCACAATTGACGTCCATGTCTATGTATACGGAGCGTAGACCTGTCTCAGGTCTCTTCGGCGTGATCAGCTTTCCGTTAAGATGACAAGCGTGTATGGCGCAGATGCCCCATCCATCAAGGTGGAATCCGCTCAAGATGCCGCGAATGGGCAAGATGTTCGTATCAAGCCTGATCCGGATCATTTAGGTGCCTCGCCTGGCCCTCAATTGGAAGACGACATCTATGAAGATGCGGGAGACCTCGACTTTGCTGGGGCGGAACAAGGCTTCTATCTCACGAAGCTGCCCAACTTCCTCTGGGATAGCTTATCAAAGCTTGACGCCAAGCAGGGAATTCAAGTTGGCACGATCAGAGTGGAAGGCGATATGGACAACATCAAAAGGGTCAGACTACATGTGCTCGGTTTGTACTACATGTCACTGATCTGTATCCTACAGATGAGTCTCTTTTTGACCCCACAAGCTGCCGCGATCCACCAGCTCCCAAGAGAATACAATATGCCTGTCATCGAGCAGGACTCGATCAACACGTTCGTCTTTTCGGAGAAAGATCTACCAGGTCACAGAAAATATATACCTGGTCGGGCGCCGCCTCGATCCCAAGATCGAAAGAGGGTAGAGAAGCCCAGAGCGCCGGGGAAACCTTTCACCAGGTTTATACCGAGTATGTGATCCTTTATGCATCGTGAAATCCATCTGGTTGACACAGGAGGACTAGAACAAACGAGGTTGTCGGGCCATATCCAGTCCGAGTTCAACTGTCTTCCTGTCGAGAACACGGAATTCCAACAATATAGTTTCAGAGAGAGTAATCGAAGAGAGGCTCAAAAGCCAAAGATAAAGCCCTGGCTTGGTGGGGACGTCGTGATAGATGGGGAGCCTACCAACTACTTTGACGGCCTAATCGTAAGTACCAAACTCAACCGTACATATGGGGTGAAGCTGACAGCACTTCAGTCGAATACGCAAACTATGAGGAAGAAGAACAAGGAGAAGACAGCCAGGATCGCACAGAACGAGCTAATGGACCTCATCTTTGACTGCTTCAAGGATTTCAAGTATTGGACTCTTGCAAGCCTAAGGGCTAGGTTGCGTCAGCCGGAGTCTTTCCTCAAGGAGACCCTCGAAAAGATTGCGATCCTTATGCGGGCTGGAACAATGACGGGAAAGTATCAACTAAAACCTGAATACACCAATACAGACGCTGGAACATTCGACAACGTCAAAGCAGAAGCTGCGCCTGAAATGGATCTTGGTATGCTTGGGATGGCGGAAGATGACGAGGATGAAGAGATGGAGGATGTTCTAATATGATACTCAATCGCTCATAGTTTGCGATCTTGCGCACACTTGTAGATTTCTAGCATAGCGATGGAGTTTACGAGACATATCCTCAATTACCTTCGCTCTGAGGCTGTGGTGCCACACTCTTGTGGAGCATGTAACCTAGGATGGTCTTTCCTTTGAATGACAAGAGACTGAGGCTTTACTGTGCTGATTAACAAGTGGATTGCCACTTTCGGACTGACCGTATCAGGACTAGCGCATCAGCGCTCGCTGATCAATACCAGTCTTTGTCCTTCATCAAACACCTGCATCTTGTTTACTACCATAATTATAGCACGCTACCCACTGTACATTTTACGGTTTCTAGCTGACTGACTGAGAAGTATGTCGGAGGATCAGATCTTGCTAGCTCGAATAGGCAAGCTTTCAGGTATATTCTCTCCTCCAAAGCTCTGCGTAGTCACTAATGCACAAAAGGCCATATAAACCACCACAAGACTCAGAGCCCATCAATACGCTCCGATGAAGCGTATACATATAAGCAGTTGCACGCCCCGAATGGTTTCACGTCTGGCACTCCAAGCTCCACTGCGCCCTGGCCCACGTCAAGCGGTGCTTCATCTAATCGTGGACGAGGACGAGTTGGCAAGGTTGCGATCAATCCTCATCGGAATCGTACGCTTGTCTTGAACCACAAAGCTGGGACGCAGACCCAAGGCCATGAAGGGTTTAAGCCAGATTCGCAACAGCTAGATACAACCACTATCAAACCTGGGTCCGGTATTGGGATTGAGCCGTCACAACCAGCAAACGGATGGGTCACAAAGCGTGATCGACATATGCAACTCATCAACACTTCCATCTTCGACAAAGAAACCCAAGTCCGTAATAAAGCTATAGAGGAGACTCGGAAGCAGAAGGCTCTTCGGAAGGACCAGCGAGAGAAACATAAAATCGAGAGGCATCTTAAGACACTTGCTCCTCACACTAGGCCTACGATAGCTTCCCCTACCGTTCATGAAATCACCATTGATGGGCTTCGATTCCACGTCCTTGATGGTGGTAGCAAGCTCGCACGCGTGCGCGGTGAGATCTTTCATAAAGGAAGCCATCTTCCATTGAGCTTACGGCTTGCAGGCGCAACTGACTCTCCGAGTACTACGCCCAAACAAGCAAACATTGGAGGTGTGACTTTCCTACGAAGCAAACACGGCAATCTATACCGCTCGGGGGTGGTCAAAGCCAAAAGGTGAGTTCACGTTTCCTATTGGATGTCTTTGTGCTGCGAGAATGTCGAAGTGAGATGAGCCCTGACTGACGTTTACAGGTTGACCGGCAGGCCGAAGAAGATTCCCGAACTTTGCAAACGATTTACTCTAACCGGTACCCTTTTCTTCACTCCGCCCTAAGCTCGACGCCCACGTTGGGAATCAGTCACTACCCACTGGAATCGACTTATGTACAACGCTAACCACAACTCTGTGTGTTTAGGACATTGCCCAAAAGGCCCACTATGCTCTTATATCCACGATAAAGACAGACTCGCCATGTGCAAGGAGTACCTCCAAACCGGCAGCTGCCCCGCTGGCGAATTTTGCGATCTCTCCCATGAACCTACCCCAGAACGAGTTCCTGCTTGCCTGCACTTCCTTCGTGGTAAATGCTCCAATGCGGCCTGTCGCTACGCACACGTTCGCGTGAACCCAGCTGCTCCTGTCTGCAAAGACTTTGCCGTCCTTGGCTACTGTGGCAAAGGAAAGGCGTGTCCAGCACGTCATGTTCATGAATGTGCCGACTACGCTAACACTGGGGTATGCCGCAAGCGCAAATGCCATTTGCCACACGTTGACCGAGCTGGACAAATGAGAAAACATGCTGCTAACGTTACAGATCCTACCATCGGCTCAGCAGACGATGATGATAGCGATCTAGTAAGTGATGACGACGAGACCGATAGCGACGATGTCGATTCGGATGGTTTGGAAGATGATCCGATGCATCTTCTCGATGATAGCACTTCCCAGGCTTCCCATGCGCTGTCTCAACAGCAAGACTTTGTGCAGTTTTGAAATGAATGAGGTGCCGCGAACTGCACCAAGAGGCGACTTGACGCGGCGGATGAACGGAACGTCTGACATTGCACAGCGACGGCTCACGGGGTTCTAATGTGCATGCTCATGGTTAGCATTTTACGAGAAGGCGTCTCATCCGTTCATTCAGGCGGCTTTTATGGTCCGATTCGCTCCATGGAATCACAGAGCAGAATGTGGGGTGCTTGTTGTCTCCTACATAGTCCTTTCATAGCCAATACCAATAGCAATTCTATCTAGTAGATCTATGGCTCCGGCAGCGTTCGAGAACCGTTGTGCATGCTACAAATAGCTGCCATGTACTCTTTCCAGCGATAAGTAACAAACGTAAGTGGCCACCACAATGCGGCCAGCCGCCGTGCAGCTAAGAAAGGTTCCGGGGAAGGATGGCAGGTTGTGAGGCTGACGGTTACGCATGCTTAGCATTGTTCCAACTCTTGGGGGAGACGTCTCATCACGGAAGGCGCAGTCTCAATTGGATTCATTCCTCAGCCTCGATCCCATGGCCAGCATCATTCGCTATTCTATTCCACCATACTGGCAAAACAATCAAGTCACGGTCGTAGCTGGAGTTCATGACTATTTACGCTTTCCAGCCTGTCTCATGCACCGTTCGACACTTCCATTAACTAAGGTATGTAGTAAAGATTCCGAAATAGACTGACCATTGATGGAGTCAGTGGAGAACAGTGGAGAACACAAAAGGTCCCTAAGGTGGACAGTTAGACGTCGCGATAGAGTTCGAGATGTCAGCTGTCAAACGAAATGGCATATGTCATATGGACAGACATCACTTGGACATGAAAGCAGGGACGGACGGACGGACGGAGAAGGGAAGCTCGTACTACCCGCAACAAATCAAGTGCGAAGTTTTCAATTTCAGAATAGAATACGAGGGAATTGTTTGCAAGATCAAATAATCTAAGGCTTGGAAGTACTTCAGCCTCCAGATCCGAGTACCTAATGTTGGCTTGCGCTGAACGCGAATGACAGTCTACAGGCCACGGTCTGTTGTTGCCACGAGATGAAGGTTAGAAATAATGATATCAGCCGTGGAAGCTGTAAACCAAGTATTCTACAAGCCATGTGAAATTTTCTCAATGAGTCAAATGGAAATGAATCGGGCAGCTATCACATCTTCTACAACGAGAGTAAAGTAAGGTAGGTTTTGTACCTTGGTACCTTAGCTGGTCTACGAAAGAGACCCATCACATCCATCACATCGTCGGAGCTCATCTATGGCCTCAAGAATACTGGTAGAGGAACAAGCCATGGCCCATCATCTGCCATTTTCTGAGAGCCAGGGCCAACCATTTCGACTTCAGTCATGGCAGCCTTGCTTTTGGTCATCACCCCCTTTCAAGCCTCTCTGTCTCTCTCTCTCTCTCTCTCTCTCTCATGGTTTCAACCCCACGGAAGGTCAACTTGTCAAAGGTCATGCAGTGGCAGCAGCAGGGCGGAAGGGAGAAGCGGGGTCGGTAAGTACCTTAGTGGCTTGATGGATTGTAGGGCTCAGCTGCCACACTCCCGATTGGCCGAAACCTTCTCAGCAGGTTTGGCAGGGGGGGGTGGCGCTCCATGCATGACTACCCAACCTAACGCCATCGGTTGCAGCCCGTTCGCACTTTCCGGTCGCAGTTTATTTCCAGTTGGGCGAATGGCGAGGGGAGATATGCGGTCGGCTTGGTCAGGTAACCCAACTATACTGCCCCATTCGATCCCTCTTGGTTCGGGACTACTGCTCCGTACTACTGCTCCGGAGGAAGACTACGCCATGATCTGGGTTGATGCTTGGAACTTTCCTGAGTAATACTAAGGTATGTACGGAGTAGTACTCGGTAGCTCCAGACTTCCCCACGCTAATGAGGAAGGAAACTTACAGGCCGAAAAGCGATAATCGATCACATACGCACTCCATCGCATAGAATACCTTACCACCTTACTAACTAAGTACATACTTTCCTCGCTTGATCTCCCATACGCCGGTACGGATCGCCCACACAAGTTTCCCTCCCTCCCATCGTATGATCTGTGTTTAGCAGCAGTCCTCAGGCTGGAAAGGCAAGGCCGGATTCTCCATTACCTTATTCTACCCACCTCGGATGAGTGCATCACTAGTCATAAAGCTGCTACTATCTTCCTCTTTTCCCAGTCCCTTTCCGGTGTACATTTGGTCAATCATTTCCATCATCACCACTTTTACTACCATTTGGCCCTTTGCCTTTTCGCTACACTATTAAATTCCCACTGCAACGCGATCTATTTCCAGCTCTCTATTCTACTAGAATCTAGGAAAGTACGAGACGACGACCGCCAAGCTCCGTACACAGTCGGCTGGATCTGGACCGGCGATCATCCCAGAATTATCCCCCCCCGCCTCTCCCTCACCGCCTGTTCTGGATATTCCAACCTTCAACTTCACACACGCCAACGACCGCTGGCTTGGCCCACTACCAACTTTATTCAAATGAGCCGCAACCTGCACTGCATTGGCACAAGACATCTCGCGAAAGGAGGAGAAGACGACGGCACCCTCGACGACAATATCCTGGACTCCAATCCCTTCAACATGGCTGCTGTAGAGCACAACCACCGGCGAGAGTCCTTCGCCAGCAGCACGTCACTGGTCTCGCCCACCCAGCCGACATGGACCGACTTTTCCTACAATCCCGACGCTGCGTCCAACTATCCCATGAGCAATCATCACCCGACAAGCCTCTTCCCAGAGCAGGCCAGCGTTCAGTTTCCCCAGCATGACGGTTCGCACTTTGCCAACTTCTCAAACCATATGGCACCATGGCAACAACAGACCAGTCTGGGACCCGATGCGATCAACACCGGCTTCGGCACCTTCGCATCCGAGGTCGATACCATCAAACCGGAGGCGCCATACACCGGTGACGTTGATTCAGCAAACGGTGCTTATGGAGGATTACCTGTGCAGATGGACTCCGAATACTCACAGTACCCTGCATCCGCTGCTTCCCCTCAGTGGTCGACATCATCCTCGGATGCTGTAGAGAAGATACCCCGCAGCGGCCAATTTCAAAACCCCATGTTCAACCACAACCCTCCTCACCTACGACGAGATGGTGTGCGCAAAAAGAACGCGCGCTTTGATATTCCAGAGGGACGGAACCTTCAGACCATCGATGAACTGATCAACAGCGCCAACCCAAATGACGAGGACCAGATCAAGGAATTAAAGCAACAAAAGCGCCTCTTGAGGAATCGACAAGCAGCGTAAGCTCAACAGTCGCGCTTTATGTCTGGCAGTCGGAGATGCTAATATTGATCTAGTCTCGACTCACGATGTCGCAAAAAGCACCATACGGAAAAGCTGGAAGAGGAGAAGAAGCATTTCCTTGCTGTCATCGACCGACTTGAAGATGACAACCGAAATATGCTTTTGAATGAGCAGCGGTGGATGCATGAGCGACAGCAATGGCACCAGTACACAGAAAACCTCTCACGAGAAAAGGAAGAGCTCCTTCGCCAACACACCTTGGAAACCGCTGAGTTGCGCCGAAAGAACAATTATCTGATGGAGGAAGCTCACAGGTTGGAGGGAGCCGCCATGTCTGCTCAGCCAAGCTCGACCGGAGTATCCGCCGGCTTCCCCGAGTTCCAACACTTGACCATGGACAGTAGTCCCTTTGACGATTTCTCCTTCATCGACAATTCAGGCCTGGATGTGGAGAGTCGACCGGAGTCATCTATTGTCATGCAGCCGAAGAGAGAAAGCCCTACTCCAACCAATACGGAAGACAGGTCGGCTGCTTCTGGTCTATTGTTGATGCTCCTGCTGTGCGGCGCTTGGGTTGCGTCGAAAAGTACCTCATCCACAAGCGCTCCTATCCCACGCATGCCAGACGATGTTCGCGTAGCCTCTGCCGTGGTGTTGGAGAATATATACAAGGACGCTGGTCTTCAACCCCAGGGTTCTGCCCAATCAAACGTTGAACCTGCTGGCATGAACCGTCCTGGAGCACTTCGTGCATCCGTCAGCCGGACCCACTCATCGCCCCTTGCATCGATGCACCACGACCTTACCACGCCAAGCCAGCAACAACAACGAGATCAAGTATTCTCGCTGTCTGTGGATCAGTACAATCACATCACCTCGGACGACAACTATGATGAGCATCTAGGTCTGAGCCAAGCCCCACGGAAGCGAAACTTGGGTGACACTCTTGCTGCCATGCGAGCCCAGAAGCAAGGTCCTGCCGCTGAGGTATACACACGCTCGCTGATGCTTGACAAGGTGCCGGCAGACGTGGTCAGAGATTTTGCACGGATGATGGAAGATAGCAAGAGAGCCGAGCCCCTGAACTGAGCGCAAGATTGGTGACTGGAACGGGCATGGTTCCGCATCGAGTAGGGAAAAGGCGGAGAGTAGCAGAGCGTTAGCGGAAAGGCATTGGGGAGGACGTGCAGAAAGCCGAGATGGCTGATCCAGAGGGCCCAGAAGCGACGAGGACAACAGAACTCACGAACGATTATCACGAATACTGACTTGTCCATTACGAACACATCACCACGTACGAAGAACCATCCCAACTCATGAAATGAAGAGCCATCTTCCACATTCCACGATTACGATTACGATTTTCCTTACTTACGATATTCAACGATCACGACCAAAGCAAGATTCAAGACGGCGTTCAGCACGCACACGGTTACGTAACTCCGCAAGGGGGCCTCCAAATATCCACATTCGACGGCTTTTTGATCTTTTACGAAATGAACAGATGAACAAATGAATGTTTTTTGCGAGCGAGCGGGCGAGTAATGGGATTTTCAGTGATGTGTTTGCTTTTCTATGATGCCGTCTTCACCGGTTGTCGTGTGCGCCATTGTTGAAATTGGAAATAGCAACGGGATGGGATGGGAAGGGATGAGGATGGTATGAATGAGTGAAATTGAGGCCAAGGCTGGCCATCAGGCCAACCTTTGCTTTGCAATGACAGGGTGACACTGTACTTACTCCGTAGGTAGTCAATAGGTACCTTAATCTACTTTACATTAACCCATACACTCATCAAAAGCCTACTTTCCTTACCCCCTCCCCTCCCCTCCCACTCATCTAGTTCCACACACTCGTCAAGACCACCCCTTCCCCTTCCCAATCCGCACCCACCCATCATCCATCCACCCAACCCAACCGTCCCCTCATCTCCGCCCACCAAAGAAAACAGTACCGTATACCAGCCCCACCGCATCCCCACTCCAATTAGCATAGTAATTGTGATTAATATCTATCTCCTCGTTCCCTGGGACTGAAAGAACTCCAAAACTCCCAATCGCAATCGCGCACCATCAGTTGGAATATTCCAAACATCCACCTTCTTCTTCTTCTTCTTCTTCTTCTTCTTCTTCTTCTGCCCGTCTTGTTATTTATTACGTAAATAAGGTATTTATTTATATACCTGTTATATTATATTATGATATATTATAGAATAGAATAGAATAGAATACTGGATTTTATAGTTAGTTATACTTTCTATATCCTAGCTTGCCTTAGGTATCTTGTCTACCCTCCTCTTCCTCTTCTCTACTACTTTCTACTGTACTACTTTTCTACTATCCTTTTCACCATATATCCCCCTTCCCACCATCTCAATCCCCACCAGTCTCAATCCCCTCTCCCCCAAAAAGAAATCCCAAAGGATACCCTTCATACTACCTAGTAAATAGTAAATAGTAACTAGGAGTGAGAAAAATCCGTGCTTTGGTGGTACGATAGACTATTGGCATTGATGGGAGATGGGAGATGGGAGAACGGTGGGGAAGATAGAGGATAGGATAGGATATCCGATGGTCACCTTACCTTATAGCGTCTAGATGATACTAGAGTCTCAAGTAAGTAAAATCCGTAGTGTATAAAGTCGTGGTTATAGCGTATAAACACCACCAAGAACATTTCAGTCCTTCCTTCCTGACGACTTGGCGGTTGTGGGAAAAAAAAGGACAGGTTTTACATGGAATACCAAAAACGCGACTCCTCCTGAAAACCTTCCATCACACCCAAGCCAAGCCAACCCACCTCGTACTGAATGTAGGAAGACACAAAAACACAACGACACGCCTAACCGTGTCCTGTTTGGCAACTCTACATCCCATTCCCACCCCATACCATACGCCTATCCGATCCCCGTCCCTGATCCCGTCCCTGATCCCGTCCCTGATCCCATCCCCACTTCCAGCTCCAGCTCCAGCTCCAGCCTCCACGCCAAGCAGATAGCGAAAGACCTTAGTTCGTTGGCGGATTATACTTGTCTTTCCAGATCCTATTCGGGAGACGAAAATAGAAGTGGTTAGCCTAGCCGAGAGACAGATTTATTTGTACGAAGCGAGGGGATCGACGGTGGATCATCGCTCGGTACATCTTTCCACTTTTCATTTCCATTTTCACCAACGTTCACGGTTCGCAACGTTTGTTAGGTATGTTAGGCTTGTCAAAGCTTGGACAAAGAAAGATTGGGAGCAGTGGGTGGCGGAGCGAATCCTTCACCGCTCGCTCGCTCGCTCGTATAGTGTGGGGTAAGGACTGGGAATGGGAACGCGATTTGGGAAGACGAGGACCAATCATCCAAGATTGATCGTAAGGGGATGAAACATGATCGTCTAAGGTACGTAACCAGGGCTGACGAGGCTGTTGGGACTTGAAAGTGGGACGGGGATGCTGGATTGGGTTGGATTGGGTGTCCAAGTGTAGCGGAGGGGGTTGGGCTGGGAGGAGGAAGAGGAGATGGCACGTACCATGAATTACCCAAGGTTTTGCTACCGTTCTTTTCGGCGAGCCGGTAGTATTGCGCTGCTGTGTACTGTGCGCTTGTTAGCAGGACTTTGAAAATATGCGTTGATGCCTGATGTGATGTGAGAGAATTAGGGAAAAGTATGGGTGCGAATGGGGGATATGTTATCCACGGGTGACTGTGCTGCTGATTCTTGATCGCCATAGCCGGTGTTGTAGCTCGTCCATGCAGGGCGTCAAAGAGCACAATCCACCTCTGACTGGCAGACATAGCTACGCCAAAGCCGACAGGGATGACTCACCCGATCTTTCTTCCCACCGTACCCGTCCTCGTAGCACCTCGCAACCTCGTTCATCGCATCGGTATCGCCAAGGTTCGCAGCGGTCTCATAGTACTTCCTCGCGGCAACAGCATCTTTCTCCACCCCCCACCCATGCCTGAAGCTATTCGCAAGCTCGTAAATCGCAAGCACCAGCTCCCCCTTTGCCGCGCCTCCTTTCTTCATGCCGGAAGAAAGCGCAGCTGATTCGACCTTCGCCGACGATGCGGCTGCTCGAGAGAGATACTGAATCGCAAGCGGGGGATTGGGAGGTATGCCCCAGCCGTGCCGGAGGGCGAGACCGTACATGATCTGGGCCATTGCGTTGCCTTCTGCCAAGCGGCCGAACATGGCTGTCGAGGCGGAGAGGTCGCCGGATTCGTGGAGGCGGATGGCTTCTTGGATGTTCTCGTCACCTTTGGCGGAGCTGACGCTGCGGGTCATGCTCGGTCGATCTCCTAGATGAGCCTGCCCGCGCGCATGTACGTTCTGATTGGGGTCCACTGGTCTAGTGGAGTGCCCGTCCTGAGATCTTGGCCGTGCGTTGGGGTTGCTGTTTGCCAAGATCGTGGCTCTTTCTTCCCATTTGGCCTCCTTCTCTTCTGCCTCGATGGAGAGGTCCTTGATATCTGGGAGGTCTGAAGGCACATTGACGGAATTCTGACTGGAAGCTCGTGAATGTAGATGTAGCCTTTGAGACAACCTTCGCTCGCCCTTGTCACCTTTGCTTGAGCCTGGAGACATCGTAGAGGCATTGGAAGCACTCCGTAAGCGCTGAGACGTGTTAGAGACACTCCTTAAGCGAGACAACTTTTTGGTGATAGAGTGCTCCTCTGCCGGAGCTGGAACAACGTTGTCATCCGCGAACGTGGGCGCCTTTATGAACTCTTGGGTATTGGTATCGGAGCGCATAATGGTGAACGGAGGAGGAGACTCCTCTTCAGAAGGTGCATCGGCGACTGTAGGCGTGGCATCCTCCCCAATCTTCTCTTTCTTCTTGAAGACATCCTTCAGGGTCATGTTTGCTACTGATGTGACAGGTAGTACGGGGTGGGTGTTGTTGTTGGTAGCCTTTGGATGGGCGTGCTAATACTCCGGTATACCTATTGACGCGCCATTCAGCTAATACGAATGCTTTCTTTGTAGCTTCGGAGACGCCTCTTGAAGGTATTTGGAGTCATTGTTCGGTCGAGCTGAAGGCGGAGGTGGTACAAGCCTCCGCAAGACGTTCCGTTCGGCTCAGCCCCAGGATGTCGCTTGCGCTCGTCAATCTCAGTCGACGATTCAGTTCCACCCTTCATTCAATCGCATTTAACTGCGACGGAGGCCAATTCAAGTCTTGGTACGTCTCATTGATTGTTCCAAAAAAAAACGCATGGTAGGATCGTCGAGACTCAATTGACGGCTAGTTGGGTGGAAAAACCTCAGCACCGAGGACTAATCTACGTCGATAGATGGTTTGCGGCTTACAATACCCACATTCGCTCGCCGTGAAGGCATGTGTATTGACATCTTCGAAACCACAGTATTCGAATCACGCCGTAATGATGACAAGGTATTCGATTCACCTGAGACTCGATCAATGCGATCATGCTCCTCTAAATCTCAATATGGAGAATCTTAGCTTCAAAGATAGGCATTGCAAGAGTGAGGCTCGTCACCTTGAATCCGAAAACCTGCTACTCGAATTAGGAGCGAGTCAAGTCAGTATCAAGCTTTCCCCAGATGGTTCGTTGACCAATTTTGTCGATCATAGCTCAGTCCGAGCTGTGTGCATGAGCTGTATTGTGGGATCCAATTGGATGTCTAGGACATTGTGCAACGTTACTGCAAATAGGCTATGGAATTACTTGACACTGCTACAGTAACAGGTGGGTCTTCTTTTGTGATAATTCTATACACATGATTCTCTGAGTATTCTTCAGCATATCCTCATTATGTATATGCATTCGTTCATTCATAGTGCGCTGAATCACTTTAAAAGCTTCGTGGTGAACCCTACATGCATCTTGTACGAAGCTCGCGAAGAATCTTGGATCCGCGGAGTTTTCTCACTGTCTACTTGCACAACGGATTCAGTCGTGCCAAACCCTCAAGATTCCGCCAAGATCTGTTCAAGCCATTGCCGAGTTTGTATGGAACCTTGTATATATATATCAAGTGGATTAGTTTTTTCCTACGCCCTCAATCCCTGAGGTATCTCTCCACTCTCTTCAGGTACATAACCTAAACTTCGAAATCTCTTTCAATAAAAGTGGGTCCATACCCCCATTCTTGGGATTCAAAGTCTACTCGATGCTTGTCCATGCAAATTGTACTGGAAGCGGTACTCAACAAACCTTATAAATCTCTGTTCACATCTACGCCGTTGCCAAGCTTGCCCGGCACCTTCAATATCCGAATTAGTCCTTCTCTACTACCTCTATACTGCTTATGTCGTTCCCCAATCCCTTCAGGTACACACTGTAAGTTTCCATACCTATTTCAAAAGAGTTCACCCATCCTTGGGGCTTAAAGTTTGCCCCATACCTATGCATGAAGAACTTACTTAAGACCTGCATTTGCCGTGTTCTTTCCTAATCCATTCACCTGACCACTCATCTCTCGAAGATAGCAGGTTGGAGCGTCCTAAGAATTTGATTAACACCTAACATCGTTGATCAAAATGTTCGCCCAATCTTCTGCTATCCGGGCATTCGCGCTCATTGCGCTCTCATTCTTTCTGGTGGCAGTGTCAGCGCTGCCACAAGCTTCCCTTCCTGCCCTGAGACAATGGCAAAACGGAACAATCGGTTGGAACACCACCAGCGATTCTATTCCTGCTTCTTTCGTCACGTTAACTGCCTCACCAGAACCTACATCACACCTGGTCGACTCAACCATCGCCACCTCATCGACACTGGAGTCCTCTCTTACTGTCCCGTCCTCGCCTCCAAGGTTGTTTTTGTCCGCTTCACTCTCCGATGTCACCATCGTTATGACCAGCCGTGAAAGCGAGGCTAATTCTCTGGCGTTCGGCTCTCGTCCTGCAACGGCTTCCATCACGTCGTCCATGCAACTATCTACGTCTTCTCCAGTGGACTTCACTACGGCGAGAACATCTAGTGAAGAAAAGCCTGCCTCGCCCTCGTCCACCTCCAGTCCGGTCATGGAAACATCCCTTGTGCCATCCACGGCATCGTACGTCGATGCCACAACTATAACATCCGTTACTCGTGGCTACAAGCCTGACTCTTCGTCTTCTGGGTCCAGTTTGACAGTTACAGATGATGTGACATCGTCCCAATTATCAGGGGATAATTCCATTGAAACAATGACTATCAGGGGACACACAGTCCTACTTCTTCCCGGTTCGACGAATAGTCCAACGACGACCAGACATTACGCTTCACCCACACCTTGGGTTGACACAAACACCACAATGCAAATGCCGAATCGTGACAAGGTCAAGAAGATCGCAGGCATATGTATCGGTTCTAGCGTCGGCGCTGGTATCTTGAGCTTTACCATCAAGAAGGGCGTCTGGATGGCCCTGGAGAAGGCTCAGACAGTTCATCCGGATTGGAGCAAGTCGAAAGTGATAGACTACCTCATCAGGGGTAGTCACAGCACCGACTCGTCATGGAGTAGTGAGTCTACTGACAGTTCTGATTTTTCTGACAGTACAGACTCCTCGGACAGCAGCTGGATTGGTTTCCCATCTCTTACAGGAATAGAAGGACATGCTTTGGCTCAAGTCGAGGATTTCCTGATACAGGAAGAAGTCCAGAACCCTGGGTCTGTGTTTGAGCCGGAGCCGGCAGGGCAGATTCGATCCGTGATTGGAGAGCATGCTTGGGGACAGCCTTATGCGCTATCTGGCCCAACATTGCCGACTGATCTTGATCGTAGCAAAGCCAAGGGAAAAGGCAAAGCCACGGGAAAAAACGAAGCCACGGAAAAAGGCAAAGGACCCCAGAAAGCAGCCGGCTCTGACGAAAGTTTTGAGGACAAGGCTAGCTGGTCTTCCAAGACCTTTGACTCGAAGACGGCAACTACGAATCCCCAAGACGCGGGTAGTGTCACCATCACGACTCTCATCGGTGGAAACACTGTCTTAATCCTTCCACCTGGAGCCACGCGTGCCCCTTTACACCTACCGCCAGTCGATCAAAACACCCCATGGAAAGTCGAAAGGAGTCTGGTATCGAATGCGACGGTGTCAGACGGGAACGCATCGAATATAACAGGCTACACACCGCCCGAAGACAATTCAAGGGCTTTAGCGGCGAGCATTGTCGCCCCTGCACTGGGCATTCCGGCCACGTTTGCTGTCAGCTGGGGTATCTACAAAGGCATAAGAGAGTGGGTTTATCACGATAGTGCCATCAAGGAGGCCCAAGAGGCGGAAAAGCTAGCAGAAGTCATGGAAAGGATGATCCGGGTACAAGAGAAGATGCCGCTAAGTCTGGATGAAGGAAACGAAATGGCTCAGATCGAAAATTTCCTCATGATAAGAGAGACTTACAATCCTGGTGGTACTTACACAAAGGCCGAGATGAACCAGATAGCAAAAGCTCTTGGCAGAAGCTCTACTAGTTTTTGGAAGGAGGCAACGATTGAAGGCCTTCCCAAAGAATCAGAGTTCTTAGCTAAGCATGGGGTATCAAACGTGTTTGGGAACCACGGCATGGATGAACCGGAGCCTCGTCCTTGGCCCAAGCAGGTAAGCCATATTCTTGGTTCAGATCCTTTCCCACCGCGAATCTGATATGGATCGAAGTCTCTGAATCAAGAGTACCTTGCTCCAAACAACTAATGTTTCGAATATTCGAGAGTTGCTGACACCAACGTCATCTAGTGGGGACCCGCACCGCCCGGTCTGTCATCCGAGGAGCCAGTCCAGCCAGATCAGCCAGACCCGAGTGAACCACCAGTTGATTATACTATGAGTGGTGGTCTTGGAGATCCTCCGCCTGATGATGAAGTTCCTCCAGACGCTGTACATGCAGGCCCTCCATTTGGGCCATGGCGATGGATTCCTGATTCGCCTGCTCCAGACCAGCCAGACCCAAGTGAACCACCACTTGATTATACTATGAGTGGTGGCCTTGGGGATCCTTCGCCTGCTGCTGACGACGGTCCTGATCAAGACAATGACAACGACGACGAGCCAACTTCGACAACACCGACAGCAAGGCCACGGAAATCAGTACATTGGCAAACACCGCTGACATCGATTTTTCCAACTGCTGTTCGGCGCCCATGGTGGAAGGGCCCAGGCGGTGGCGCTGATGACAACAAGTTTTCCGACCCTGGTTCCAATGATGCCACTCCCACAAATGAGCCGACATCAAGGTCTCCAACGACTGAACCTAAAATCACTCAGCTGGGAAATTTGACGGGACAGAACGTGACCACCACTGGACTTACGACTTCACCACCCCTGAAACCGGAAGGATCAACCGAACATGCGACCAGGCAGTCTACCTCTATTTCGACATTGACGGGGTCATGTACAGCTGCAGATTGTAGGTCATCGAGACGACCCACTCCCACGGAGCACGATTCGGTCCGCTTACATGACCTGTCGTCCATGCATCCGGAGTGCTCGTCCAACGATGGGCACGGGACCTGTCTGTCCTCCAAGCAGCCGACCCCAACAAGCCATAAATCAATTTGGTCATTGCACGTCGACTTGACGAACACACCGCCAACGACAACGCCATTGCCTCGTTCAACGGTGGTCATTCATACAATGGTGACAATCTCCGTGGCTACTGGTGTGGTGCACCCTAAGGTCACTGTAGCTCCACCTGCTCCACCTGCTCCGCCGCTACCCCCAACTCCACCCCCTCCACCACCATCGCGGCCTCGGAGGCAGCTGTGTGGAGGTGATCATTGGACGGACTGTTGTGTCTATCGATATGGTCGTAGTGATGGCATGATGGATTGCTTTGATGGACCACTCCCTCATAAGCATCATATGAACCCTCCCTGTCACGATGGCAAGCTGACTGACTGCTGCATCTACAGAAAGGGGGTTGCTATGCGCTGCTCGCCGACGAACCTACTAGGCTAACGTGAGTGATAGTGAGCTTAACATTACCTGTACAGTGGTTCTTCTAGCTTTTTGGATGACGACGCAAGTTTTTATATCTGCGATCTGACCCACACCATCACCACGGACAGCCTATGTCGTGTGTAAGACGAGAGCTGAAGCTGTGTCTAGGGAAACCAATATGTGACATCAAGTTTAGCAGGAGTCTTATATCAAGCGGTTCCGTACAATGAGGGAAGAGATTATTGGGTATGGTTAGGCGTTGGAGTCGTGTCATATTTTTCGCAACCAGGCCAGGTCCACTGTATGGATTGTCTTTTGTTTTAGGGATCGTTCTCTTATAATGAGAAGAACCGCTCTAGCCGGTGTAGACTTAGCGAGCGTTGTTCGATCATTCCTAGATTATATCTGCTATGTGATTGGTCCTTGTATCTAGCAAAGTATTAGAGGCTCAGCCATAGTAGGCCTCCTTAAGGCGGCTGTATCGAAGGTTCAATTCCATGTCAGGATGCTGTGGACTCTGTTGATGAGGGGGCTCCTGCTGTTGACCTCGGTCTCTTCATTATAGGAAAATGCAGCCATGCTTCCCCACAACCATAGCTCGTTCAGAATGACATCTCCTACTTCCCACTTTCTCGAACTTCCTCTTGAGATTCGTAATTGCATCTATACATATCTATTTGTCGACGGAGACACAATCTGCGAAGAACGTGAACTCAGATGTGATGAAAGCGATCAGATCTGCCTGAGCGAGATAGATGACATCTCGAGGGAAGAGCGTCTTTCCTCGAGTGAAGAGGGTGACTTCATGAGTACAGCAAGCAGTGCTGCGGCCACAAATGACAGCATCTATCCGCAACTTGTCCACGGCGCTGTCATCATAAGTGAACTCCATCCAGGGCGATTCAAGCCCGGCTTACGGTCGACTTATTGGACAGTGAACTGGGACCAGAATAAACAAATCGAGCAGCAAACGACTTATTGCATAGGATCCGATATCGATCTCCGGCTCTTGCGTGTTTGTCGCCAAATCTACGAGGAAGCCACCTATATATTTTACACGAAAAATCGTTTCTATGTAGAATCCATAGAAACGTTGGCGCCGTTCTTGAAAGATCGATCAGGTCGAGCCCGAGCCCTTCTCAAGACATTGTCCATCCCGATCCCATGCGGGACCCAAAGAGATGAAGATGGATACCGGATTCGAAGATATTATAGTGTCAACTACTCTACATTTGACGCAGCTTGCCGCGAGCTATCGAACCACCCCGAGCTATTGGCAAATGTGAAAGAACTAGATCTTCGAGCGTGGGATTTCAACACGAGATACTGTGTGCGAGCGAATCCAGCCCTAAAGACGCTCAAGATCTCTACCAGACGTGCAAAGCAGCTGGCTTCGATCGCTGAACCCGGGGTGATGACTCTGTCCTTCTATGACTGGCAAGAATGCGGAAGCTGCGGACCAAGTTCACATTCGATATTTGAGCCATTGCCATCTTCTATCAGCAGGAAAATCCAACGATTTCGTGAGGACTTCTTGTGGGGCACGCACAGCCCGAAACTCGACCCCATCGAAGGGGAAGAAGGTGATAGTGAATCTGATGAGAATGACGATGATGATCACTACACGTCATGGACGGACATTCTGATGGGTCGACGTGGGACTAACGCAATCTGAGCTTGAGGACAGTCATCGTATAATGTCAGTGCCGTAGAGAGACCTGCGGCCGACAACTTCGATATCCCCTCCCCACAGTTGTCACTAGCTAGAACTAGTTCTATCTCGATGTATGTCTACCTACACCAACTACTAATCTCACACATCACGTCCGGTTCTCTCTTTGCAAGGCAGACGGTAGTGGGAGGAAGTTCTTTCAGCCCTCAAAAGCGACGTCTTGGCAGGATTTCGTGGAGTCAATGAGTTGTCGGCGTTGTACGACAGCTATACCATACGTGGCCGTGCAGGAAACAGACTCGCAGGCCCAGATCACCCATCTATACATCTAAAATGTAGATACAACAGTCGTGGAAGTGCGACGTTGCTCAGTCAAGGCACGTGTGGCTGGGGTGGTATTAATGATCAGGGGGACTGTTGGAAGGACACTGTCCGCATCTAATTTATACGGCCGATTGGGTTATTAAGATCCTACATATGCATGTAGACTGTGGTAGCAAGCCTTGTACATGAAACATGACTCAAAGCAAGGGCCGTTGAGAGAACGATTCAAGTGTGCAAATGATCATGTTCATAACGACTATCAGGATGTTAGCAATATACTATGTAAATGGTATCTTCGTCACTGGTCATCACACCCTATGGTGGTTGGCCGTGGTACTGGTATCTATGCAATCGCTCAAGCGCCTTCAATGCCGTACTCCAGCCCTTCGCATGCCGTTCAATGAACCATATTGGCCGTCACAAAATCCTGGAGGGCTTTGTAAGTCCCCGTTAGGAGGCATAGATTAGAGCATACATACTGGGTACTGAGCCTGTAGCATCGATGCCACGCGCTCGACCTCCTCTGCAATACCCTGCACCTTCGCGTCCCATTTCCTCATCTCATGGCCTGCAACCTTCTTTGTCTTCCTAGCATCAGTCCTCTCCCCGCTGCCTTCGACTCCATCAAAGAAGATCACCCCGTCTATTTGGTCTATTCTTCCAGTCAAGCGTCCTTGCTCCAGCATAGTAGCAGCATACTGCTCCGCCTTCTCGGCATCCAGGTCGAGCAGTAGGCCGAGTTCCTTGACCCCAATGTTGTTGTAGAGCCTTGATGCACTGAGGAGATTATGTTCAACCACGGCTTTCGCTAGAACGGTACTGCCGTCGGCCGTCTTTGCAAGCTGATGGGGGGCGAGGTTACTCGCAAATTTGTCCACCTCTTCCTTAGAGAGCAGCCGGTCCAAGAACATCTTTTCCAAGATGCCAAACTCTGCCGCTTCTGAGGCTCTCTCATCCTTGTATAGCTTGGCCAGAGTCCGTGAGCGTTGTGGACCCGCTGGAGCCAAAACAGCACAAGTAATCGAGGCAGACAAGGCATGAATCCGCTCTTCCTCAGCAAGCGCAGGAGTGAAACTAACACTGTGGAACGCTGCACTGGCATCCAAGAACCTCCTCCGAGCATCTAAGATCCTGGCCTGTGAGAGATGAAATTGCAGGTTGAGTTCTGTATCATCCACTTTGTAGAGCAAATTCTTTGCTCGATTTAGGTAGCTCTCGGCACTTGTAGTATCGTCTTCTTCAATGTAAAGCCGACAGATCCGCATCCATGTCCTGACCTTTGCATCATCGGAGATCTTGCGCTGGGAAGATTCCAGCTGTATGCCCTGCAACATCTTGGCCGCATCAATGAAATCCTCCTGCTCAGTGTAGGCATCCGCCATGATTTCGCGTATCATGGCATCCTGCTCCTCGAAAGACACAACCCTCGACTCCAGACTCTGTATTGCATGTGTTCCAACATCGATCTTAGCTTCAGTACTTGAAAGTGATCTGATCGCCTCAACCGCTGAGCCCAGCAGAGGTCTTGCTGCCACAATGCCCACGGACTCTCCAAGTATGGAGTCGATGTATGCGGCGAGACTCGAAGAGACCTGTGAAGGATCGGATCCTGAGGCAATCTTACTGAGAAGACTGTTGTAGTGAGCCGGTCGGTCTGCTTGTGGAGTCGATGAATCCTCAATCTTCGCAAGAGCTGCGTTTACATTCGACGAAGCCATGATGGCGCTCGACTGTGTTTAATCAGAGAGTGCTAGTAGTTCACCTGTATCTCAAAGCATTTGGAGTTGTCCTAGGAGGATGAAAGTGAGGATCGTAAACACATGTAGCGGGAAATCTGTCGTTTCTGGAAGCGTGTTGGTATTCTAGTAGATGGTGGCCTCCTGGGAATTGGTGTTGATAAGGCTGATGGCCGAGCACTTGTTGAGTGTCTACTCGTACATCATGCCGTGAGACTACGTTTTACAGGTTCATAGAGTTTTGTGGCACATTTTAGTTCTCTTGAAATAGTGTGCCCGTAGTTATGTACAGACGACCACGGGATTGCAGACCGATAACCCCAGAACCTGAAAAGCCGACCAGAAAGCCATCATTGGGCTTTAGACGATACAATTTCTGTACAATCCTTTAGTGTCGATTCGCTGTGAAGCAAGGGGTACAAGCAACTTACTCTCAACATCGGTAACACTTTGCTGGAGAATTTGTTGAAGGGTCTTGGGGTTCTCCAGCTCCTTCGTGATTTTATTGATGATGCTCTCCGCAAGCTCCTTCTGCTGTCTTTGCTTGACTTGGCCTTCGTATCGCACCCATGATTCCAGGACGGCCTTAGCCTCGGTGGCCAACGCTGTTTTCTGCTCCAATTCAAAAGCTCGAGCTTCGAGTCTTGCAGTCTCCTATGATACGTTAGTATACAGGATAGGTGAGTGTACATGTGAAGATGACCTTTGAGACTTCAAACAATTGCTTTGTGACATCGATGACACTGCCCAATTGCTTCACATTATCGATTCTCGACTGAACAGCCTTGGTGTGGTTTTCCCGCGCGGAATTAAGGATTGACTTGATCTTGTTCACCTGACCCTCTGCCCACGATTTATACATTGGCCCACCATAATGGAATATAGCCCAAAATACGCTGAGTGTCGCAAGCATGACAATGGATTCTTCGTTGACGACGTAGAATTCATTGCTGATAGCGAACACTGAGAGTGAGGCACCTGCAGAAAGAATGGCAGTCTTAGAGATGAGGGATGAGCCTGGGAGGGCGTCGATGATCGATTGCGCCCTTTTAGAAGGTTCTTCAGCGGGCACGTTAGATGCGTATCGTTGTGATGTGAGAGACGTGGATAGCGGAGAGAGGGTGCGGAGAGGGAGTGATGCTGGTCGGAGTCGGGCAGCGCCTTCATAGAATTAGCTAAGTTCTTATTTCCATCAAAGGAAGTCTCAATTGAGTTCAACTCACCCACAGCGCTTCGTGCTAATCGAGAAGCCATTGCATGCGATTGTTGGGACGGCGATCTAGAGAGCTTCAATGAGGTGTTTCTGTTCGATAGTGCGCTAGAGTCCTCTGGGCCTAGCGTCTCCAGCACTCTTGGCAATATCAAAATGCCGTCGACGATCAACCATGAAATTCACAGAGTTGCCTTATAACTACATTTCGCTATGCTGGAAACCACCAACGGTACTGAGCACCGATTGAAGCGAAAGAGAGAGGATGGCATTGCTAGCGCATCGAGGAATAAGAGACAAGCAATGGAAGGGGACTCTGCGAAGACAGATGATTTTCACACCCGAGTCTCACATCTAGAGGAGGAGATCCTCGCATCAAGGAAAAATTACAACAACATCTCGACGCTGCTTGGATACGTAAATACTGGCGGTGATGGGCAAGAAGACGATGTCGCCGCTGTAGCTCTCTGTCGCGTGTTTTGCACACTCATGGCTGCGGGAAGTCTCGTCAGGGGTCGGGATCTATCCGAGAGTGAGGCCACCATTGTCCAATGGCTGAAAGAGAGATATAATGAATATAAATCAGTCCTTCTGCAGCTGCTTGAGAAAGTGGCTGTTGTCAGGCAACGCACCGCACTGACGCTTCTAATGCAACTTGTGAAGATGGAAAAGATTTACCTCTCTTCGTCTGGTGATGCCATATGGCGGCATGGTGTATTTGCAAAGCTCGTGCAGGCGTTGCTTGCAGGTACTGCTGCAGATGAGACGAGGGAGAAGTTCATGGAGGACTATGTGGCGAAATATCACGATGTTCGATATTACACCTTCGAACAGCTGACAGAGATATCACTTTCTGATACATCTGAACCAAATATGCAGAGAACTATCTCTCTTCTCACCGCCATTGAGCCGATACCAGCACAGCAAGATGAACTTCGTGACCCTAAAAAGTTCTTCGTTGCCCTTCCAAGCAGAGCCAAGCACGACCTTTTCTCTCTAACGGCGCACAAAACGCAAGCACAAAAAGCATGGATGACTGTACTAAGAAACAATCTGAGTAAATCACAGCGAAAGACTCTATTAGGATTGATGTCACATCGCATAGCTCCCTGGTTCCTGAAAGTCGAGCTTCTGATGGACTTCCTCACCGATTCATATAGCATAGGTGGCTCATCCTCGCTGATGGCACTGTCTGGTCTCTTTTATCTGATCCAGCACAAGAATCTGGACTATCCTCAGTTCTATCATAAGCTCTACTCACTGCTCGACTCCAACATCCTTCATTCAAAACACCGCTCGCGATTCTTTCGGCTACTTGACACCTTTTTGGTCTCCACACATTTGCCAGCAGCACTGGTAACAAGCTTCATCAAGAGACTATCAAGATTAACACTCAACGCACCTCCTTCAGCTATTGTGGTTATAGTACCATGGATATACAATCTTCTGAAAAATCACCCAAGCTGTACTTTCATGATACATCGGAATATTAGCACCTATAAAGATGAAGAAGGGTGGCAAGATCCTTTCCTCATGGAGGAACCTGATCCTATGGAGACAGATGCTCTGGAGAGTAGTCTCTGGGAAATCCAGACGCTGCAAACGCATTATCATCCTAATGTTGCCACCATTGCAAAGATCATCTCAGAGCAATTCACGAAGCAGGCATATAATTTGGAAGACTTCCTAGACCACTCGTACGGCACTGTGAGTGATTCTCACATTAATTGATCAAATGTATCGGGCTTACCTTGGTAGATGCTTGATATGGAGCTCTCCAAGGACATAAAGAAACCGCCTGAGATTGAATATGAGATACCGAAAAGGATCTTCTTGAAGCACGACGTTGAGTCAGGAAAGGAGGACAGCTTGCTCGTGAAGCTTTGGAAATTCAGCTAATGCGACAGACGTCCCAATATGTCAATCCTAGCCGTATCACAAAGTCAAGTATACGTGAGATAGCCCTGCTATCTGATCCAACTCAGAAACGACTCGCTTTCGCATGGTTACCGCCAGTATCATACGTTGAGAGATCGGCGACCTCTCTTGTAGGTATCAGAACATTCCTCGGAATCCCTTCCAAATTCCTGTCCCAGTCCCAGCGCTTCTTCATCTCCACAGGCAGCTCATCTTTGAGCATCTGCACGACGTACTCACCTATAATCGGCAGAAATTTCCACTATCATTGCCCGAATTGATCAGCTGCTCTCTGGGGTGGTAAAGAAATGCCTCCGGAATGCACTTACACCGTGAAATGAACCCGCTGCGGCAATGAAGAGATTTTCACAGCGTGGGTGCTTCGATATGTACCAATTAGAGTCTTGGGTGATCCCATCCCTACCAGCCACTTCAGCGAAGACGCAGCCCGGGGTCAGTAGCGTCATAGTCTCACCAGCAAAACCGGTATGTTGAAATCTCGAGATCCTGCATCTCTTTACCGTATATACCTTTCATGGACTGTCGAATCTCGTCTTTGATCCCACTTGGCATTTTATCTGGCGACGTCCACTGGCTCCTATCTGTGCTGGTGAACGGGACGGAGAATTTCTGGCCGGAGGCATCATGCTTGACACTATGGAGGAATGGTATATCCCGGATGAACTTGAGCTGTCCACTGCGTGTTGGTGGCATTGTTTCGCCTTCGGCCCCATCTTTGTCAGCTCAAGTGCTGGCACCAGTGTTTCAAGACATTACCCTGAGTTTCGTTCGCATCAAGCACGAAGCCTGGAACGTCTTTGAATCTGGCAACCTGCTCAGGGTTAAGGCTGACATACGCCTCACAAACGCCGGCAGCAACTATCCTATCTCCCACCTGCAAGTCCCGCTGCGTCGGCGCGCTATCTGCCAAGAGTTTTGCGGTATATGCACCAGCGGATAAGATGACTTTTGAGGCAGTGAAAGTTTTACCGTCTTCTGTAAGTAGCCCGGTGCAGGCTCCATCTTTCAATATTAGTTTTGCAACCGAAGCGGTGACATAGTGCACCCCGTTCTCAACGCAAGCTTGTACCGTGTCTTTCAACGCATAGTCAACTTCGGCCCAGCCACAAGATGGATTCCACAACAGGTTCTTGACATCAGTGAGATCAGTATCCGCATAGATTCCTCCGAACCTAGTCTTCAAATCCTCAGGATCGAGCAGCTCAGCCCCAACATCCACCCCAAGCTCCCTGTAATTCTCAAAGATCTTTCCAACGAGATCTGTCGCGTGATCCGTCGCTTTCAGCAAGCCACTCTGATGATACCATTTCCGGAACAAAGGATCCGTTCTCCACTTCTCGAGCGTCTTCAAGCCGAGCTTGCAGTAGAAAATGTCACCATAATCCGATCTCACTATCTTGTTGATGTCATGGGATGCGGCTATTGGGCAGGGATATGGCAGTCTGTCTACCAAGGTTATCTCTGGAGCTGGGTTTTGTTGGGAGAGATGGAGGGCAGTTGAGGCTCCAAAGACGCCTGAACCAATGATGAGGTAGGAGTCTGCGAGTGGAGACATTATGTATGTAGATTAGTGGTGATGACGGTATATCAATTGTGTAAGACGTTGAACGAACATGGTAAGTAGTAGCCTTCAATAACGGCACGATCGAAGTCGGTCGACGTCATACTGCATGATGTCCGAGTTCTTCCGCTTCTGCTACTGCTTCGTTCTTGCTAGATCCTCACTATATACGCCTTATATGGTTATTTCGGAGGATCACTGACTACGATCCTGGTCCTTCCCCTGGGTTTAGGATGATGAGCCTTGTGAGTCTCCAATGGTGATTCTTGATTCATTGCGCCAACGCCCTTTGTCCCCCGTATGATATACCCAAGGATATCCAAAGATGCTTTCTGTATGCTTCCAACATATACAACCTTCCACACATAGCAAAGAGCAGTAAGCTCTCCGAGAGGTTGGTACATCTTCATATACCCAACCCTAGTCCTCCTCGGAAGTTCTCCGCTTTGTATCCTCAGGAGAGCCGAAAAGGTAATCTTCCATCCTGGGGCTCTCTCGCAAAAGCACTCTTTCCGTTCCCCAAAGAGGGCTATGTCAGAACCTAGCAATCGCACTCTTCCTGTAATTGTGTCCGGAATGCACTCACCTTTCTGGCAAATCCTTCACTTTCAGACCTTTCACCCGAGAACGAGGCTTCCAAAAGGCAATTGGTCGCTGGGTTTCTGTGTCGTCCGCGAATCTCAATTTGTAATTCTCCAGCGCGTGCGACTTGTATGTACCTTCATCCTCTGGACCGGGACCTTTCCGGATTGTCCGTGAGCGAGCCGATGGATGTATATATTCGTTCGTCTGCCGCAACGGTCGTCCTGTCGTTTCGCCAGTGTCGGGATCCACTCTGCAGTACATGCCCGGCGTACGAGTTGTCCTTCCACCGAGGATGTATATTCCAGTCATGGACCTGTATATTTCACCGAAACTCCATGGTCTGGGTTTTTGATCCGTCTTTTCGTAGTGTTCCTCGGCCTCGTCATATTGTTCCAGAATGTAATCTTTGTTGAAATCCAGGAAAGGCTCTACATTCGCCATCATCCACGCCAATGTGAGGTTTGACAGTCCTTGGTCTGGGTAACCGCCTCCAATATTTTGATGGACTATATGGCTTCCAAGTCAGCATATCCTCGATAACGCTTAGGTCGATCAACGAAACGTTTCGAACGGGCATCTTCCGCAAGAATAGCCTACGCCTCATGGGACCTTCAACCGTGACCGGCTCCGAATGAAAACATGACCTACCACCAGGAAACCACACCTGCCTCAAGTTGGTCTCATTCCCACGAGGCCTCTCCCACACGGCTGGGGAGAACGCACTGCGGTGTTCATCTAGCGCTAGAGCTTGAAAAGCGTATTCAATTTTGTTGTTCAGACTAGTGTCATAGAACAAGTATTCTTTTGTAGATCTGGTCTGTAGATGAAGATTTTCGAGCCACGAGATTCGGGGTATCCCTAGAGACCCTAATGATTGGACCATTAGAGGAGCAATTTGAGCGCAATAAATGCACTCGACTACCTACCGACAGTGTCCCAAACGCCGACTACCTTGATTCCAATATCCATCCTGGAGAGGCCCCGCTGTCTCAAGTCAAAAGCTAAGACTGAGTACATGGAGCAGCGGATATTACCTTCGAGAGCTCCTCCATGTACCTTGGACTAGCCGCACTTGGCTTCTCCGGAAACGGAGTATCCGGATAAGCGGGCTTGTATCGAGGGTTCTCGCGATTCTCTGCCCGTGGTGTTTGGAGTCAGTCATAACGTTTGGAATAGGCCCTGAGGTGCGAGTCATGTCTGCATAAGACCCAAAGCAAATGCTGGTCGAAGACATGAAATGCGACACAATATCCGGCGTGACAGGAGGAAAAATCACAGCGAACTAGCGTACCAAAATCCTTGAAAATTTCGGCCAGGTACGGGATACCGGCTTTCGTCAATAGTCCAACGCCATCGATGAGGCCGGCAACCGATCTAGCGGTAAATGCTGCATCTTCCTCTTAGTAACTGCATGACTATGAGTCTGTAGATCTTACCTCCTCGTGAAAAGCCAAACAGGAAGATTTCGTCTCCACTCGCATGACTAAAATCCAGCTGTTACTATCATGATACCGAATACATAGCATAAACAGACATACTTGGTGGCAATGAAGGCATACTAAAAAGCTAATCAGACCTAAGTCATCGTAAGATCAGGAAGCAAGGGGAACCGACTGCGTTTCTGATATTCTCGGACAGACCTGCGGCAGTGGCTCCCCCAACGACCCTATTGAGGAAGCTTCTACAATGTTTTCGAAGTTAGCATCACCATCTGTGGTCGTGAAGCAGTGCTCAGAACCAAGTACAACGTCCCATAGGCACAAGAGCCCTCGTTGCTCCCAATGGGGGGGAACTCCATGTTTCAAGAGAGCGCAAGGATTGAATGCATTCGGCTGGAAGATTTGCGTACCCAGTACTGCCAATTCCAGCTTGATAGTATACCACCTCGATGATGGTAAGCACATCTGCCGAACAACGGCAATATGTGACAACGCACCTGCTGAATACCATTCGAGCTTACAGGCTTCATAGCTTGACTCATGCGAGTGACATTACTAGGAATCGGGAGTTTGCCACTCATGAGCCCACTAAATGATTGTGAAGTCAGCATTCTCTCACCCAGGCAGATATACTGATCATGAGATGTGTCTCGAGTACGAGTTTCCCTCAGATATGGGTCATGAATCTCGGCAGCATTGTACTCTGGAGATAGATAGATGGCAATATACCCCTCTGAGTCGAGCCATGTCCCTTGATAGTCATGATAGATTAGCATCTCATCTTATACTGAAATCTTTCTTTGATCGTGGATGAATGAAGAGGGTTGAGGCCAGGTACACACCGTCGCAACAGACTACGAGCCTCTTCATGCTAGATCTGACAGCCTTGACTTGATGCGATTTCCTTTCTGTTAAAAGATGGAAGAAAGCAGCTTCAAGCGGTAGATATCTCTTGAGATTAAAAATTATGCGGATGCAGATACAAAGTGGCTAAAATGGCACATTTGCCTGGTAACAGTTTTCTGCTCGATCTTGACATGGTCAAGTCCTACTATGTCTTCTGGTCTTCGCAGATTAATGATGTTCTTGTCTAGCGATGAGGATGTCACATGCTCGCGTCGTATAGCACGGACGCCTTCCGTTTCAGGTTGTTAGGACGATCTAGGATTCATTCGCAATGCTGTATCCGTATCCCAAGATATAGTAACCAAGATAGGGTATCCAAGGACCTCGAGACTGCACGCAATATTATTGACGTAAATAATGAAGAGCCTTAGAGGCGCCGACCTCTTTGGCGTATGCAAAAGCTTTGGGAGTTATCCTGCCGCGCGTGCCTACGCTAAATGTCTCCGCGACTGCGGCGCAAGGGCATATCCGGACTCATACAAGCCGATAGCCCATCACCCCATTTACTCCAGAGATCATACCATGTCTTTCATGACATAGAGACTACTGAAGAGAAACATGTTACATTTGGTTTGCCTGCACTTACGCCTCTTGCTTGCATGAACCAAAGTACCTCCTGCCATTGTCCGGCTTCGTCAATTGATACGCCACCTATGTTGTAATTCACTTTCCTCCTTCACTCGGTCAGCGCCGTTGTAAATTCGTTGCCTACAGAAGTTCAAGCATAGCCAAACTATGCTTTTCTATCCATTTCCTGATGCCAGAATCGATCCGGCCATTGCTCCAGCGTGGCTTACTATTCGTTTTCGCCTGCTTCAACTACCTCGTGATTCGGAAGGGAGGGCTATCACAACCTAGCGATGATAACCTGTCTTTGATGGTGGTATTACTGGGATGGATCCAGTTCGATCAACTAGCCCAATTCTTCGCAGCTCGGATGTATCGAATGCTACGGAAGCAGATGACAGGAGTGATATTCGTAGCATCCAAAAGGTATACTTGGGCTTTAGTGGGCTCGGAAATGCACGTCGCATCTTTGTTGGAACCGCGACGTGTGTTGCACTGCTCTTGAGCATGCGACTTGGGATGGTCTGCGCGGCATAGAATAGATAAATATGTCAAAGCATATTTATCACCAGAAAAATAACCACAGAAAACCGGACAGAAGGAGACCTGGTGAAGACCCTCCTGCAACATGAAATGATGCCAGCTTCGATTAGTCCATGATACGTGGATACATCATCAGTTTTGCAAGAGCCACATACGTTCTGTGCTCTATACAACCGAGTTCAGTCATGCACGGCTGGGAAGGATATATGATTGAACACATTATCGCGTAGCGCATAGCTAAAGAAACTTGAACTGTCTATTGCGATAGACCATTAGGACCGGTCACAATGTTTCGAAGAGTAGAAACGAGGCCTCAAGACGTCATTTTTATCCACAAGGGGTGTTCGCAGCGGCTGCGTACTTTTCAGAACTAGCCTCAGTCATGCTTGGCAAACGATGTTTCCTCCGGAGCTTGAATTACCTGCATTTAGGGGACGTTCCCTTCTGCCGGCTATATGACGAAACTCCATATAATTCCAGCAAGAATTTTGAAGCTTTTTGAAGACGAATAAACAAGTTCACATTATAAAGCACTCTAACGTGCGGCTTGAGTTCCGAAAACTTCGTGGTCCGCTGGCGTCACGCGAAGGACCACCTTCTTGACCACACCCCGAGTGCCGTTCCAATCGACAAGAACATATAACATGGCATCTCTTGGGGAAGACCTCCTCGGTGTAGTGAATAAGTTGCAGGATCTAGTTTTCAATACCATTGGCAATGATTCGCTCGATCTCCCCCAGATTGTATGTTTAAAATACCTCGGCTGCATAGATCCTGAACTCGGACTGACAATGTTCAGGTGGTGGTAGGCTCCCAATCTTCCGGGAAGTCATCCGTATTGGAGAACATCGTTGGCCGCGACTTTCTGCCTCGTGGTAGTGGCATTGTGACAAGGAGGCCTTTGATCTTACAGCTTATCAACATACCCAGCGAGCGTGAAGACAAGGCGGAAAATGACGAGATACACATTCCACATACGTCGGCAAGTGTGGCTGGGCAGGGAGAATGGGCGGAATTCCACCACATGCCTGGGCAGAAATTTCGTGACTTTGGGGAGGTCAAGCGGGAGATTGAGAACGAGACGGCACGGATAGCTGGGAGCAACAAGGGAATCAATCGACAGCCCATAAATCTCAAGATCTATTCGCCTCACGTACTCAGTCTAACTTTAGTCGACTTACCCGGTTTGACAAAAGTACCCATTGGAGATCAGCCGTCAGATATAGAAAAACAAACCAGGAACCTTATCTCCGAATACATTGCGAAACCAAACAGCATCATACTGGCGGTCTCCCCGGCGAATGTTGATATCGTCAACTCCGAAGCCTTGAAGCTAGCTCGTCATGTGGATCCTATGGGGCGACGGACGATAGGCGTATTGACCAAGATAGATCTTATGGATCACGGCACAAATGCTCTTGACATATTGTCGGGTAGAGTATATCCTCTCAAGTTAGGCTTCATTGGTGTGGTCAATCGGTCACAGCAGGATATTCAAGGGAACAAGTCTTTAGCAGACGCATTGAAGGACGAAGCAGACTTCTTCAGACACAACCCTGCATATAGGAATATGGCGAACCGTTGTGGGACTCAATTCCTCGCGAAAAGCCTCAATACCACCCTGATGGCCCATATTCGAGACCGGTTACCGGACATCAAAGCGAGGTTGAACACATTGATGGGGCAAACACAGCAAGAACTTGCTAGCTATGGCAACATGCAGTTCAGTGGAAAAGAACACCGGGGATCTCTCATACTTCAATTAATGACACGCTTTGCGTCCTCATTCATATCTTCAATAGACGGCACATCCAGTGAGATCTCGACAAAAGAGCTTTGTGGTGGTGCAAGGATATATTACATTTTCAATTCGGTTTTCGGTAATTCATTAGAAACCATCGACCCTACGACCAATCTCTCCGTACTCGACATTCGAACAGCAATACGCAACTCCACTGGTCCTCGCCCCAGTCTCTTCGTACCAGAACTCGCCTTCGATCTCCTCGTAAAGCCCCAGATCACGTTGCTCGCAATCCCAAGTCAGCGATGCGTCGAGCTGGTCTACGAGGAGCTCATCAAGATCTGCCATACCTGCGGCTCGACCGAGCTCTCACGATTTCCTCGCCTCCAAGCAAAACTCATCGAAGTGGTTTCCGACCTGCTTCGGGAGCGATTAGGACCCTCTTCGAACTACGTAGAATCCCTCATCTCCATACAACGCGCATATATCAACACCAATCATCCCAATTTCCTAGGCGCTGCGGCAGCGATGTCGTCAGTGATTCAAAATAAGCAGGAGAAGGAGCGAAAGGCAGCGGCAGCTGAAGAGCGGAGAAAAAAGGAAAGACGGCGGATGAAAGAGCTGTCGTCCGGTCTCAATGGTACCGAGACTCCGGAGGATGACGAGGAGGCTGCGGATGAGGTCAGCAGTATACACACGCTACCACAAAGGGGCCATACATTGAAAGGTAGCCGTAACATGTCTCCAGCCGTAGGTCGGCATGCAGAGAACGGTCATAGCAGCATCGCCGCGCAGATGAACGGCCGAGCGAGCTCGCCATCACGAATAGGTGGTGCAGCCTCGGGGAGCACACGCGATTCGTTCCTCAACTACTTCTTCAGTAAAGAAGGCGGGCTTCCCTCTGCTGGTGGCATGAATGCAGTTGGCGGCACAGCTGCCGCCGCGGCAGCAGGAAACCGTCACGTCAGCCACAATGCCGAACCCAGCTTTAGCCAGAGCATACGGCGAGGGGAGAACAGACATACTGAGCGAGCTCCGGCCATGCAAGCCTCATATAGCCAAGATGATTACGATGTCGTACGGCCCGGTACAGGGTATAACGATTACGTTCAATTCGTACGGCTTCCTTCACCCTAACAGTTATCTATATTGCTAACAACACATTCGTAGCCTCCATCCCCAACACAAGGCGACCCTGAGCTTACGGAACGGGAAGCCCTGGAAACCGAGCTTATTCGCCGGCTCATCTCCTCCTACTTCAACATTGTCCGTGAAACCATCGCTGATCAAGTACCAAAAGCCGTCATGCATCTCCTTGTCAATCACAGCAAAGACGTCGTGCAGAACAGATTGGTGAGCGAGCTCTACAAAGAGGACCTCTTTGGCGACCTGCTGTACGAGGACGACGGTATCAAGGCGGAGAGGGAGAAATGCGAGAAGCTGCTTGGAACTTATCGGGAAGCTGCGAAGGTAAGTCTTACGTGCAAATGCTTAGTTCTAGACAAGAAAATGAACGCTGACACCGAGACCTCCATCAGATCGTAGGCGAGGTTCTTTGATGGATTAGACGGTGTCGACGGCAGGTTGTATTTGTAATATCAACATGTACTTCGATAACGGATGGTGTAGTACCCGCGTCTGATTTCCGCTCACTTTCGGGGCGGCGGCTTACATCTGTTGGCCCGATAATAGCTATGGTTGTGCCTCGTAGCCCATCCGTGTTACCTTGAGCCAGGGAGCTGCAGGTAGAATACCGTTATTTATGTTATTCTATTCACCATTAACCATCCCAGGAATGCTTTTTGCGAGGCCATTTGTCATTATCGTTATACCTGATGGTTTAGTTCAGATCGCCTCGAACCAGGGAGCCACGGACAGACTACTGCTGTATATGCCAGCTTTGCATGTGATCTGGGGAATATTTGCATAGTTCTCTATGCTCCTTACACCCCATATGATGGAGGGCTCATAGTCTACAGAGGGTATCAGACTACAATGCAGTTCTACAACCTATATGATTCCTTCTTATCATCCTTTTTCGTTCTTTCTCCAGCCCTCTGCCCTTCCCACGCCCAAACCCCTGCACTCCCAAACACCACCGCCGCGCCCGCAACAACGCCCGGTGGCAGCTTGTTCCCAAACAACCATATGCTGAGGAAGAGACTGATGAGTTTTCGGATATTCAAGACGATGGAGACGCCCAGTGCTGATGTCCGAGCGCCGAGGAGGTTGACACCGCGGATACACGCATACTGCGTCAGTGAATTGAGAGCGAGGGTGAGAATGTGTCTGGGTATGGGTATGTTGACTGACGAGGGTACAGTGAGTATCGGTCGGACTTTTTCTGCAAACGTGGAGTTTGCGTGGTGGGTGAACAGTAAGGGATTTTGATCGACTTGGATGGGTGTGGAGGTTAGGAGCTTGTGGAATTGGGTTCGTAGGGAGGGGAAGAAGACGGCGAAGAGTGGGATGGAGAGAGCGTGGCTGTAGAAGAGGTTCTCGTGCCAGTGGGAGCCGTATTTGGCGTAGGTAAGCTGGGTGTAGAGACCCATGAACGCGGAGAGGAGTTGGGCGACGAAGAGGATGGCAAGGCCGGTTAAGAAATCAGAGTCGAGTTTACTGCTGGCTTTTGCATTTGTCTTGCCCTACGTGGTGTATATTAGCATCTTGGAGTATGAGTGAAGATTGTTGAGGGTATCACCTTCGCTTGGGCATCTCCCATTGCTGCCATGATGATCCCAATGTTGAGCATGGCCACGCTAAAGACTGCAACACATTCAGCTGATCCGTCCAACTTTGTCATGCTTGCTGAAGGGAAATGTCATACCTTGCACTTTGGAATATCTCTTCCCCCATAGGTAGCCGACACCCATGGTCATGACACTGCCACCGCTCCGTAGAATAATGTGTACCGGCACAGAGATGTTGTAGCCAAAAGCGAAGTTGTTCAGCATGTTGACAGCGAAGAACATCGCGATGTTTGGAAGCCATCGAATCAAAGGGACAGCTCGATCTTTGACGAAGAACGGAGGGCGGGAGGCGGAGAAGTGAACAGGCCAAGTGAAGAGAGCCGTGACAACGAATTGGACGAAGGTGATGAGGAGACCGCTATCAGGTTCTTCTCTGTGGAGATGCCGGTCAGCGCATTCAAGGTAGCAGGCTTTACTGCAGCAGCACTTACTTGATAATGGTTTCCAGGGCAAAGACCTGAGGTAAAGTGTCAATCCACGAGGTTTTGTAACTTCAAAAGCCATCACTGTTCACGGACATTGGAGCAGCAACCGCCGAATATCAAGCCCACCATGGCGGTGAATGGCAATACGGCTACTGCAAGTTCTACAGCTCTACCAAACGTCCATGGCTCTGTGTCCCTTGAGCTTCCTTTTCTAATGCCTAGATCTCCATTGCCTTGTCTTGTCGCTGTATGACTGGGGTCAGATTTGGCAGCATTGGTATCAACTTGGCGCTGGCGATGGCCATTGGCTGAGCTTGTGCTAGACATTGAACGTTTGCTAATTAGGTGACTGCGAGACATTTAAGTACGATGCTATCGATCGAACAGGGAAAGGGGAAGAAATACCATGGCAATTGATGGGGATTTGAGATACTGTTTTGTGCGTTCTGCGCGCCAGGGGAAAGCCTCTTGCATGCGAAGAAGCAGATCAGCAGATCTGTGATCTTCGCCGTTGAAGCGGCTCAGCGGCCCAGGCCGAGGGTCGGTTTGGAAATGGAAGGAAGTCGGCAAGGATTTTTGCAATCGACCCTCGGGCCTTGGGGCCCTAAAGTAAGTAGTGTGTATAGGTGTGAGGTCGTAGGGACATCTACTCAGAACAACAGGTACTTTACCAATGCGACAGTGCATTGACTAAAGTCACATCATGATATCAGCGAACTCGGTTTGGTAATACTCTATCTACCATGTTGATAGTTCCACCATCCGGCCGCCCATCAATGCTTCATTACCACCATGAGGATCTGGACTATTTTCGTCATTCATGCCGTGAAACAGCTATCAGTCCCCCGTCTTCATGCAATAGGCGACCGTCTTATAAACGGGGTGGGTCAAATCCTTTTCAATCAGTCCTGGGACTGTTCATGCCTGCCCGGTTGAAGTTCAGTGATACATTCTATGAGAAGGACCCCCACGTTGGACAGATGAGAAGCATGCATCAGCACTTGCCAAGCGAGCATGACTGGGAGTTGCATTTACGAAAGCAGTGTATGCTTACAATGCCGAGAACACAAAAAGCTACATCCCTAACGTCAGCATATTGCTCGTGAAGCGAGAATTGGGGCTCCGAGACATACATTATTTGTCGCCGCAATCGCTATGCTATCTTCGAATGGATGCCAGCTCATGTGTAAGATTTTCTTGTTGAAATCGATTTGGTCTGCATCCGTTTCTTTCTTCATTCGCCCGCCTTGGCCTCCTACTCCTGCCGCTGGGCTGCCAGCTCGGGAGGAAGCCTTTTTGTTCGACGGCCCGTTCGTAGGGCTCGTAGATGAATTGATCGGTGTCGGAACACCAATCTTTTTCTGCTTGAAGGCTGATTTATCAGCTTGGAGCACAACCTCGGTCTCCCTTTCTGGGTCCGATGGGTAGATCATGAAATTGTTATTGTAGCTGCCGGTCATGACATTCTTGGCATCTCCTGAGAAGACGACCTCAAACTTGTCGAAGATGCTATCGTTCTCGTAAGTATCACAAAGTCGGGGCCGCAGGTGCTCGTGGATCGGTATGGTCTTAACGGGCGTCCGCTCCATATTGACATCCCAAATTTTGACGGTCAGATAGTCTCGTGATAAGATATACCTGCCGTCATGCGAAAATCGTACATCCGATATCGAAGATATGATTTCTGAGAAGAACGAGCGAGCCGAAGGGTCTTCTTCTTGTTCGAATTCTGCACAGGTCACATTAGCTTTTATGCGTCTCGCGCATGACATTCGAAAGCCTACGCTTGGCATGCTGATCGCAAAGAGCATTCTCTCGCATGTCTGCCAGCTTGATGGTGCCTTTGGAGCTCGCATACATGAACCAATTACAACTTTGCGGGTGAAACTCGGCAGCGGTGATGACCTCGGTCAACTCTTCCATGTTTGTAGGTTTTATATCAACAATATTAAAGCTCTGATCTTGTATGTTGAGATTCCATAAGTTTATTCGTAGGTCATCACTACTGATGAAGGTTTCTCCGTCACTATTAACAGATATGCTGTTGATGTGGTATGCATGGGCGTTTGCGTAATTTCGACGAGGAACTGCAGCGACGACGGTATCATGATGTGTCAGGCGAGGGAGCTTTAATGACGATGCGTCCTTGAATGATACATTAGGATTCGGTCGTGGAGCGCCTCCACCTCCGCCGAGTGCACCACCAGGTGTGAGATCGTGTGAGAGGTTGTTCTCCGCTACAACCTTTAGTGACTTCTCGAAGACTTTCCACAGCTTGATCGTCTTGTCGTTTGTTGAAAGCAGATAGTGAGATGCATTCTGCCTTCTGCACCACTTGATCTTGTTGATCTTTTCTTCTATCTCCAAGGATTTGAGGTAATCAAATTCTGGCTCGTGGGATTGAAATTCGGTGTGAAACTTGTACTCGCACGTTTTCTTCTGCCAATGGTCAGCCAAGCAGGTCTTTGGCTTTGCAAGCCCTAGCAGGCCTTCTTGCTCAGGGTCTCAACTACCGATTCATTTCTTTCGAAAAGCACCACCCTTCCCCCCTTATCACCTGTAGCCAAATAGTTTCCTGTGTGGTCGAATTCGACAGTCGATATTATGTCCGCTAGAATAAAGTTGTCAGCATGGTTCCGACATAAGGACGTCAGCTACTGACCTTCTGTAATGTCTTCTACATCCCCTTTGTCGCCAAAACACCTAAAGTCGCGCGTCAGTCAATGCCTAATCACTAGATTGAAATCCTCGTGAAGCCGAGTACCATCCGATTTGGTGTGATCGGTTTGTCGATGCTTTGCCAAGATGCATGTGTTTGAAGATGTATAGGCTTCACTCCTAGTGACACCATCCTTCCTTGCCACATCGTAGAAGACCTGAGCTTGACACTTACTGAGTGAACTTCCATGTTGGCTGGGTTGGCTCATCGGGAGCCACCATCTTCTCAGGCCCTCAATGTCTCACTACTGTTGATCGTATAGTTTTGAACCCCCACTGCGGTATCCGATTGTCGAAATTCTCCCAGGGCAGTAAAATTGAAGTCCCGGAATATTCCTCTACGCTTGTGGGCGTTCCTGTATAGGCGATGGAGACGGAAATCCCAGTTGGAGAATGGCGACTGTGTATGGTTATCTTGAGGCAAAGGGGCAGCGCGAGTAGGATTGTAGAATTTATTTTGATCGGTTCCCTATGCCAGACTCAGTGGTCAAATCACACTGTAAAATCATGTTCCTGCATGACCTTTACAGCTTGAAGACAAATCAATAGATCGGCAGATGTGAATGAGTTTCGAGGCCGAGCAGGGAGGTGTAATGGGTGACAATGCCAAGGCTGATCAAGAAGGGCTCCTCACGTGCGTCACCGAGCAGAGCCTCTTTCTCTTTCGGTCTGCACACTCTTTCAACCCAAAGTTGCTACCTCATTGTAGTTCCGTGTTGCCAGAGGAGCTCAGGATGTATTATATCACTGTCATCTACCCTGACACGCTTCACAGTCTTAGAGGATCGCTTTGCTCGAGGTCAAGGCCGATGTCAAGCGAATAAGCTCTGCCATGATCGGATATCTATCTGACATTTGCTTTACTTTCTCCCCCGACACCCACCACATGAAATTCTAGTCCGTAAGAAAGTAGTTTCCTCCGTGACCATTTGCCTTATCATTAACCCCAAGACCTCTGAATGAAGAAGTGATCACTTGATCAGGCCCCAAAGCCAATCGTTAATGCCCCTCTATCAAATACCCTACAGGACTGGTGAATGAACACAAGCCGAGCGAGAACAGTAAGACCACTCGACCATATCCTTGATCCTCGTATTGCGCAACGCCCCTGGCTCCCTTCCCTGACTCTAATGCTTTGTTGAAGCCTCCTGGCCTGGCGAGATGCCATTAGGCGGCCTTCAGAAGTCGGAATTTTGCTGCATGGAGCTTTGCTTTGACTTACTGGACTAATATCAAGACAGTACTGAGATGAGATGCAGCCTCTAGCCATATGGGCTCGTGAAAAGCTGGATGCAGTACGAACTAGTCTTGTTCACAACACCATCCCGCGCTTCAGTCATAAGGAACAGTTTCCCGGATAATTCAACTACCCACCGATGATCAAATCGACATTCGAAGGGCAGCTCACGTGCCTTTGGCGAGCTCATCATATTCCTTCATGAGCTTGAGTGCTCTCTCATATGTCCACATAGTGACCGCACTAGCTGGGGCAGATTTGACCAAACCGACTCCAAGTCCTCTATACAGCCCCCTCCATCCTTCTTGCCGAACGATGCTTCTGCTCGTTCTCCAAACGCCTTCCCTATAAATGGGAACCCTCCCTCCGCAGTATCGTGCCCTGGTCGGGCCCTGCACCTGCAGTCGCTTCCTGATCAAGTCTAGTGGGTATACTGCAGTCTTCGCCAAAACACTAGCGATGACACCAGCCGAGGCGTCACCAGATCCCCAAGGCAGCGATAGCGTCGCTAGGGGTGGACGAAGAGCTTCGTAGGCGCTAAAAAAAAGCCCCATGTACGGTACGACTTGGCCGACTCCAGCGCGCAAACCTTGGAAGAACCCTTTCGCCCCTTCCTCGCGCCAGATGTCGCGAATGCCACCTCTTAGGCTTGCATAGACCCTGTCTGAGCCTTGTGCTGCAAAACGGGTGCGGAGGAGATCGAGCGGGTAGGTGAGCGTGGTTGCTGATGCACCTGCGACGGCACCGGATATGAAAGCTTCGGCGCCATTAGGAAGTTGGAACGGCCGGATGGTTCGGGTGGTGAGGCGATATGTCGAGAATTGGACTGCGCCATAATTTACATAGAGTAATTCTGCGCTTAAATTGCCTTTCCAGAAAGCCTACAGACATCAGCTCTGCGTGGCATTGAGCTATAGCATTAGCGGCATCAATACCTACAGTCACACCCTCATCTCGAAGAATATTCTTGAACGTTGCGACCGTGCCATAACGCGCCTTGCGAGCTGCATTCGTTGGGTCGGAGAGCGAGTGAACCCGGAGCTGGAGCCGGATCTTAAGGACGTCGAGGGGAGCTATACAGAACCTAGAACGCCGTCAGCGAGAGAACATATGTTGGAAGCGATGGGTGATTGCCTACCTGGACACGAGGCCGGCGATAGCTCCGGCTGTCACTACCTGTATCCTCGAACCCTGATGCTATTCGTCAGCGATATTGCGCATTGTGCAACGATGATTGCAGGATACCTCATCTTTGAGATGCTCACCACCCCCAGACATCCAATGGATGCTCCTTCAGCAGCACATGTCCATGTTGGATGACGACGGGGGAAGGTACGATTCCCAGCTGTTATTTGGTCAGATTTCGCCGCGCTTGGCGTGCCACAAGCCGCCGAAAATTCTCAGCAGGCACGCACAGCATGATGTGCACAAAAGATATCGGCCTTCTACGGAGATATTTACGAACAGAATGTCGGGAGAACAATGTTCGTCGAATTCATAATATTCATGGCTAATGTTTCTTCATGATGATTTTATCAACATAGCTGCTTCTCTTTTCAAGTGCTGATCGGTGCTGCCTGAGCCTCCGGCGCGGCCATACCACCTTTTCCCTTAGGAGCTGCTTGATATTCGGAGAAGTATTCTGGGTCGCTTTCTAACTCTTCCTTCACAATATCAAGACCACCAACAAGCTCCCCTTTGAGGTACAGCTGTGGAAAAGTTGGCCAGTCAGACCAAGCCTTCAACCCTTGCCTTACCTCTTCGTCGGCAAGTATACTAGAAGCAATGAGTACTCGATCCTCTGTTCTCGATGTTCTGGAAGATCTTACTTGAAGAACCCATATCTAACACCCTTTTCCCTTAGTAGCCCAACAAGCTGCCTGCTAAAACCGCATTGGGGCGTACTTGGTGTACCTTTCATGAACAGCATCACAGGTGCAGCCTTTACCAATTCCCCCAACCGCTTGTCCAGGTCTTCTTTCTGCCCTTCTGTAGATGACATCTCAGGCGCCGTTGCAGCATCATTACTCCCCGGGGCATAGCTGCTCAAATCTTGAGTCTTCTCAATTTGCTGTCCTTTCTCCCCATCCCCTTTGGGCTTCGCCTCCAGCGCCGATGGCAGTCCTAGCTTCCCCGTATTGCCTCCCTTGCCGGCATTCCTCTCCACGGCGTCTCGCACTATCGATGCGTCGCTTCCACTAACGCTCTCGATAACTTTGCCATCTCGCTGTAGGACTAGGAAGGGAACTGCAGTGACATCATAGGATTCTGAGATATCTGATAATGCTTCGGCGTCAAGGCTGAGGAAAGAGATGACTGGAGGAGACTGTAGGGGGTAGGATGAAGCAAGTGTTTCCAGAATGAGGTGCATTTGCTTGCAAGGTGCCGCCCATGGTGTGTGGAAGGATATGACAGCAAGGGCGGTGGGCGGGAGAGAGGAGATGTGAGAGTGAAAGGTAGACTCATCGCTGATATCTGTGATGGTAGACATCTCGTCGTCTACCAGCGAATTAGTGAAAGGGGGTAGAATTCGTAAGCGCAGTAGAATATATCCAAGCTAGGTACGATGCGCGTAGGAGTGTGATCAATGAAGGATTTCTATATTTCGCTCTCCAGCTGCAGAATATTATGGGGTGTATATAGATCGGCAGAGCGTCGGTCATGTGCTGAGAAGGGGTTCACTAATTGATTGAGCGTGCTGATCAAGTGAGTGAGGGTCGTTGATCAGAAAAGAAATATCAACATTCAAATCATCGATGACGTCAAGTTCTAGGCCCTTTTCATCGATTCCGGAGTTACATTGCGCTTATCTATTGTAAAATAACACATTCGGCAGTAACCCAACGTGTACTAGTCAATGAAACGATCTTGAGGCATATGCGGGGACTGCTGGGAGTGTTGTTATAGAGTATGTTGTAATGGTTTAAGGGATTACACCAGCCATCCAAAGCCATGCGCATGTCTATTTTACGTAAGGCTATGTACAATGTATAACGTGGAAGGTGTATCATCACAACATTAATCGTCAAGCCGACATTCGATTAGTCGCTCTGTGGCTCGTCCATGTTGAACCATGCAGCTCTACACTCCACAGCTTCCTTTCTGACAAGCCTTTTTGGGTCATCTAAGACCGTCAAGAGTCCTCCTGTGACCGTATTCTTGTAGGGTAGGAGTGTGCTGTCTTTGATCCTTCCTGGGAAGATCCGCAGGCATTGCAGAGCATTGTGGCGTACACTCGATGCGCTTAACTTTGGATCTGATGCAGATGTGAGAAGTCTGCTCACAAGGGTACTTATGTGACCTTCAACAGCTTCGGGACTTTCCTGGCTGATGACTGTCAGACTCTGGATCGTCGCTGCTTTGACACTGGGATCTTGCAAATCTAGACTTTGCAACAACAATGGGAGCAATGTATTGATTTCTGGCATGATGATATCTGTAGGCATGTTCTTGAGTATTCCCGATATTGCAATAAGATAATTTGGCTTGGCAGCTGTCTCCGCGTTTCTGAATTTCTTTGCAATGGCTGGGATGCAGATGTTGAAAACCTTCTGCTTCGCCAGCAGTCGGACACAGGCACCATTCTCTTTGGATAGCACGTCATCTGGAGTTAAAAGAAGGCCGAACCCACGAGCGCTCGGAAGGCCACTTTCGGTGTTTGACAGCAGGGATAAGAGTAGCTCGAGGATCTCATCCGTATGCGCGAGTCGGAGAATGAGTGCTTTGGCTTCCCAGAAAATGATTCGTATTGCGTTTTCGGGTAATATTGTTTTCTCCAATAAATCAGACACTAAGCGTTTTATCATGGAAATAACCTCTTTCGTTTCTTGTGGCTGTAGAAACTTGTTGATCAAGAGCCCGATCTGTCTCAATACAGCTTGTCTTACTGGGGAAACATCCTCAGCCAGAGCGAGTCTGACCAGCTCTGCGAGCAGTTTTGGTATGGAGCCGTTGCTAAACTTTGTGAATTCCAGCGTAGCCTGACACTTGTAAGTACGTGTACGAATTTGCAATGTGGCAAGCTTACCGATCTCCCCACGCCAGCCATCAGAGCCGTGGAAAGAATCATCGTCGACCTTTGCAAGCGTGATGATTTCCTTCCGAAAGGCACTGGCGTAAAGGTGTCTTCATCGACGAATAGTGAATAAATCTGTATCGCAACGGAATTTTGTTTGTGTTCTCCCATGGCACGGACGATCGTAGTTGCCAAACGCCCCAATATTTCCAGCGTCAGGTCCTCGTTTAATGCCGTGATCTTAGCCTGGCCTACAGAAGCGCGCACTACTCGCCCTATAAGACCAACAACTATCCTCTCGTGGTAGCTACTAAGGTTCTGGTCTTGGGGAAGGTCCCGCTGCCTCAAGACATGATGTAACGTAGACAAGATCGCTTGTGGGTATGTTGATGAGCCGTCATGTTGGAGAACAACGTCCAGTCTATTCAAAAGCCTTCGAATCAGAGTGTCTGACACATACTTCTCCACACTGAGCTGGGCCAACCCTTCCAGCGTGACGAGGTAATCCCAATCATTCGAAGGGCTCGAGTCGGGTAGTTTCGCCATGAAAGCAGGAAATGTAATATCCATGATTAGGTTTGGTTTTATCCTGGATAACTCGACCAATGCCTTGATAGCCTCCTTCTTCAACTCTGCCTTACCACTCGGATCTTCTGAGAGTACGATCTCATTGAAGTACTGAACGGCTAATCCTACTTCATTGTCTTGGAGAAATTTGCGTAGCATACACAGACGTAGCAGGGCATTGAGCGCTACGACACGGAATGATACTTCATCTACCGCAGTACTCATCAAAGCTTGGCTTGTTATCTCGAAAAGCCGGTCTTTGAAAGAGTCCAAAGGGTTCTCCACATCTGTCCTTGGAGCGGGTATCGTCAGCGTACCATATACTGCGATGGCCGAATCCAGTATCTGTACCAAAACTTCTAACAAGGCTCTCTGTCTAGAGATACTGTCGGCATCCTGGTAAAGTGTATTTAAAGGCGGTATTGTTGCTTTGACAATCAAACAAAAGGCTACAGGCGACGCTATTGCAAGCGCCCCCAAGATTTGGCCGACGGGCTTGGCCTGCTTGTGTTGCGGCTCCTGAAGCTGCTCGTTGCACTCCTTCGTTATTGTTCGTATATATCTAGCCAGAGGCGTTTTAAGATCCGTTGATTCCAAACCGCGGCTGAGCCTGATCGCTACAGCCTGTAGCGTGACCAAGGCTTCTGTTGCTAAGTCTTCTTCCTGAGCGTTAAGAACTTCAAACTTCAGTGAATCCCACAGAGTGACTGAGTAATTAGAAATTGTAGTAAGACCATAAGACAATGCGCAAGCTGCAATTGTTTGCAAAACATCTTTCTGGTCTACATCAGAGCTGTCTAGCGTAGTGACCAAGGGGTTGCTCACCTTGACGTTTGGCGAGGTAGAGTCTAATTTATCAATCAACTGGGGTAACGCATAGGGGGCGAGTTCCTCGGATGCTGCAATACAATCTCTGAGCCGACTCTTAAGGTCCTGTGCTGTAATGCTGTAAGGATCATTCGGTGGTGGCCGGAACGTTATTGGAAAATAGCAGAATACGGACTCGAACAGGGTCTGCGGTGTTTAGAATATTATCGTGCTGGTGGAAAACAGAGACAGACCTCAGCGTGGCCGGATATGTCCCACTCGATCATTACCACCCTGATAATTGAGAAGATGACCATCAAATTTCTTGGATCCTTCTCTCCACCAACAAGGTTCGTAATCCCGACGACGGATTGATCTCCCAGTTCTCGGAGCGCATCACGGTGCTTGAACATTAGATCATGGAGCAATTCGAGAATCTCCAGCCTTTGCGCTTGTGGGCGTATCTGCAGGTCCTGAAAATGCTCGAGCATTCTGTGATCAAGTCAGCTCACCCGCCAAGATAAGATGAGAAGCTCGAAGGGTCGCCCAGGGGTTTCGTAGAGGGTGCGACGTCTTAATGTATCGCGCCTACAGCGACATACTGCGGGCCCAAACCATGTGTAGACACGCTGATACACTTACTCACGCTCTGAACGTCAACGATGCCATCTCTTTGTTAAATCGCCCCAGAGCAGCCAGCTTCCTGAGACCTCCCACGGCCCCTCCATCTTCGATCCGATCGCACAAGAATTGGCAGAGCACCTGTATTTGTTGCCTCGATAGAAACGTGGTTGACAGTTGGCCGATTACTTGTGAAAGGTAGCCAATCGCTCTTGACCGAATTGTAGCATCCTCATCGTTGATGTAATCGCCCAAGGACTGGACGAGGTCTATCAATGTTGACTGCTTCGTTTCAAGACCTGAATCACAATCAGGCTTGTGCGTAAATGGTAGCGTGCCTTACATACCTCGTGCTGTATCTTGGACAATCCTTAGAGCTTTGGTCTTATCATTACTGACCGAGAGCAAATATTGTTGGACATCAGACATAGTCAATACCACCTCACTATCACAATTGTATCACTAATCGAGCGTCATTGCTCTTGCCTCCATAGGGTACTTTAGTGTGTGGAATTCGAGGCTGACACGGTATCTTCCATAAAGTAGGTACCTAAGTACTCGGATTATCTTACGGAGATTTAGCGTGTGCAAGACCAATGCGAAACCTTCGCGGTGAAAATAAATATCCCCCCCCCCCTTTTCTTAGATGTAAAACCATATAAATAGGTAATTATTACACTTATATTAGTCCAGACAGGCTGTTAAGTATACGGTTATAATCTGAGACTAAGTAATAATAATAGAATGTAATAGAATAAAAGAAGATACGCTAAGAATTCGTCCTTATTTTATTATAAACTGACGTGATAGTAATAGAAGGGTTCACCCCCTTCTAGTCCAAACTTACTTCTAGTCCAACCCTAAGGGGCTAGCGGCCCGGAGCTTTTAAGACTCCGTACTCCCAGCCCTAGCTCTAGGGCACTCTTAGGCCTAATAGCATTCTATATTCATATCTATAGATCCTTAACTAAGCTAATTCTAAATATAAGTTTATTATAAGAATTATTAAGCGTAAGATTTCCTATAATACTTATAGCGAAAAGAAGTTAATAAAGTCTATCGTTATAGAAAGCGAGGGCGTGGACTAGAAGTAGGTATAGACCAGAAGTAGACTGACCGCGTCGAGTCGGTACTTCGAACTCGAGTCGGGTACCCGACTCGAGTCTTGGCGATTTAATACTAAAATCTAGTACTAAGTATTTAAGTTAGTACTAATAGTTAGTACTAAGTATTTAAGTTAGTACCTAGGTAGGTACTAAGTATTAGTACTAAAGTATTAACTTAAATTACTAAGACTTTAATTTTAGTAAGGGTATTTTACTAGACTATAATATTAGGAATACTTTATAGTAATATAAAAGGGTAATATAATTATTTAATAGTTATTAGTAGATAGCCTATCTATCTAGTTAAATATCTCTATAATCTTATACTTATAATCCTTCTATTTATTACTATCCTCTTTACTATTATTATACTTACTATTATTATCCTTACTACTACTACTAGTCTTACTAGTATCTTCTAGCTTATATTCCCTATCCTCTTCTTTATCCTCCTTAGTAGTATACTTAATTTCTTTCCTATTAATACTAATTTTAATTAAGATATCCTCCTTATCTTAATTCCTCTTTATAAGGTTAGGTATAATATAATCCTTTATATTAAACGCGTTAGTATGCTCTTATATAAACTTAATATAAGTATTTATAATATTAAGATCTTATATATCTTTTAACTCCTCTAGACCCTTATAATATATAATCCTTTACTTAATGATTTATATAATTAGTAGATTAAATCTAGTAAATTCTAGCTTAATAATATCTATATCTTCCTTAGAAGTATTCTAAAAGTTAAGTTAATTAGAAGATAAGATTAAAGACTAATTATATATTTACCTCTTTTATAAAACTAGTTATACTATTTATATTTTATATACAATTTACTAGTTTATCTAGCTTAACTTATTCCTTAGTAGCCTCTTTATTATCTTTAAGGTATAACTCTATCTTAAAATATTCTATTATATAGTATTAGCTATTTAGGAAGTATTATATTACCTAATTATATTATTATAAATCCCTCTTTTATATCTTTCCTCCTTTATAATATCCTTTACCTTAATTACTAACTCTATATAATCCTCTTTAGTAGCTATCTTCTATATATCTAATTCCTTTAACTTCTTAATCCTTTTTAATACTACTTCGCGGTTATTAGATACTTTTATATATAATAGCTTCTATTACAATTACTATGCATTTTTATACTATTTACGTTATAGCGATACCTAAATAGGCTTAGCGTCCTTCCTCGCTAGAAAGCCGGACTTCTTATATATAGAGAATACATCTTTTACCTACTATTCATATTTAAATGTAATAAATAGTAGTAATTTATGGCGATTACTATGTATTTACATGCTATTTACGTTATAGCAATACCTAAATAGGCTTAGCGTCCTTCCTCGCTAGAAAGCCAGACTTCTTATATATAGAGAATATATCTTTTACCTACTATTTATATTTAAATATAATAAATAGTAGTACTACCTTCTAGCCTCTACTAAGTACTATTAATTGCCTAGTATATCGAGATCATATACTAGCGGTATTAGTACCAGCTTCTTAAGTACTAGCGGTATTAGTACTAGCTCCTAGAGTACTAGTCCTCCCCCCTACAAAGCCTTCCGCAGCGACATTAGTCTATTAGCTACGATAGCAGGCCTGTCTATTAATTTAAACGCTATTAGTAAGACGTATACTAGCTTTATAAGTACTACTAGCTATATTAGTACTAGCTCTATAAGTACTAGGTCCTCTATAGCCTTCAGCACCGTACTATCCCCAGTCTATTCAGCCTTAGACTAGGCTATCTACGAAAGCCCTCCTAACTAGTAAACTACCCTACATATTACTATTAAAGCTTATACTAGACAAGGGCCTAGTTTATTACTTCCTACTATCATCTAATAGTATTAGGATTTCTTTTACTTTTACTAAGGAGAGACACGACTTTTCCCCGTATTAAGTCGACGTCTACTAGCTAGGACAGCGGGTCTATCCATCTTATCAGCTACTTATAAGGTACTAACAAGGTCCTTATTACTATTAGAAATACTACACCCCTTAGTAATTATAGTTAAGTAATATTAGGATTCTTATTTACTACTCCTTCTATTATTCGGAGAAAGCAGCCTAAGCAATAGGTATAAATCCCCATCACGGTTTTTAATAATATTAGTAAAACTCCCTACTACACCTAATCTACCAACGATAATATAGATACTCCTAGCTTTTCAGACGCTTAGTATACTAAAATAGTTAATATTATAGCCTAGGCTATAAAGATCTTTAATAAGACTTAGGTAGCTCGTCGTATCTTCTAGCTAGAAGATATTAGATATTTTAATCTATAGGTAAGAGATAATAATATCTATTATAATATCTTTAACTTTATTAATCGTCTATATCTTAAGGCTAATAGTATAGATATAGATATTATAAGATAGAATATTAACGCTTACTTACTTAGTACCGTAAAAGACTAGTATAATAATAAACTAGATTAATTAAGTAAATGTAGTCTATAATATACTCCTAATAGTATTATTAAATAGTACAAGTTATTAGAAGAATATTTCTACGACTTATTAAGACCCTTATTACCTACCTCTATAAAGCTACAGCTACAGCTAATTAATATAAATAAGTTTATTAGAATATTAAATATTAATAGCGAGAATACGTACCCTTAGCTATTCACGCCACCCTTATTTAATATACCAGCCTATTAGCTAACGGTATATGAAAATAAGACGCCCCTACTAGCTAAGACTACTCAGCCTAATAGAGTTACTATTTAGGAAGACATTCCTTAGCTAACTACATATAAAAATAAGACGCTAATTAAGACTACTTAGCCGCCTACTAGAGTCTCTATTTATAAAGATATACCCTAACTAACGTCGTTAATTCACCTTATAATTAATAGCTCTACTAATAATATCATTTATAAGGCCCTATAGAAGCCTTCCGCAAAGGTACTATTAACAAGGACCTTGATAGCGACTAATAGTCCTACTATCCCTTATATAGTATAGCACGTTCCTATAATATATATTACCGCAGGTAACGGGGATCCGCGTGCTATAGTTACTAGTAACTATATAGAATTAGATAAATAGTATAATAAAGACGGAATAGTAATAGTTACCCTCTTATCTACCCTCTCCTATATTATCTATCTAATAAGGTCCTTTATACCCCGTTAGGGCCTCCTACGTACTAGACCCGATGCGTAGGTAATAAGAATTAGGGTTACTAGGTTATATACATACATTTCTATTTAGTATTACTTATAGCATATATTTTACTACTAGACGACGTCTATAAGACATCTAATTAGTTAGGAAGTATAATATATTTATAACTAATAATAGTATATACTATTAAGGCGACGGCTTTTATTTTATTATTAGTATTTATTATAATTACTATATATTTACATACTATTTATATTATAGCAATACCTAAATAGGCTTAGCGTCCTTCCTCGCTAGAAAGCCGGACTTCTTATATATAGAGAATATATCTTTTACCTACTATTTATATTTAAATGTAATAGCTTCTTATTATTATCCTAGTCTTTTATATATTCTCTACTTATAATTAATTTAGGATTCTAATTATAAGGACTTAATATTATAATAATATTATATTAGCTTATCTATTTAATAATATATTTAAGTAATATAATTAGTAATAAATACTTATTATATATTAATAACCTATCTTACTATAATATCTTAAGTATATAAAGGTAGGAGGAGTTATAAAGAAGATTTTAAGGGGTAATTCTACTTATAATTACACTTATAATTACGCGGAATATTCCGCCCGACGTTACTTTACCTTATATTAAAACTTCTAAACCTTATATTCCTTCTTTTATCTACTATTATATATATATTTAATAACTTTAATAATAGCTTATACTAAGTAGACTAGTAATATTATTTTATAATATATTTCTTACTTTATATATTAATAGGTAGATAGTATAAGGAGCTAATAAAATACTAAAATTACTAGCTAGAGGGGGTAAACCCTTATAAAGTAGAGGAGTAAATAAGCCGCTATATAAGAAGGGAAAGGTAATATAAATAGGTAATATATTAAAATATAATTAGCTAATCCTTTATAATTACTAGTACTAAAACTAATAATTAAAAGATAAAAGTATAAGGTTAACTTAAGTCTTAAAGCTTTAAGGGAGATAAGATAATATTAAAAGTCTATTAATAACCTTATCTTAAAGCTACTATTTAGTTATATTATAAGGGAGGTATTTTTTATATTTATATTTATACTCTACTATCTAGCTACTTAGAGCTAATAAGGGCGTTCTAACTCTAGCTTATTAAGAGGAAACCGTAATATATAGAAGAAAACCTCTCTCACCTATCTAATTTACTATAACACTTCTAGGCCTCTAAATACTATATGCTATCCTCTCCCTTATACTTTATACTACCTTAGTATTAGATCCTAACACCTATATACTCCTTTTTCTTGCCGGGGCCTCGCCCCTTTCTCCGTACTATTTCCTAATAGTACCTCCTAAAAGGTCTATTCCCCCTTAATCACCCTCTTACCCTTCCCTATATAGTTTAACTAATATAAGTACCCTTAACCCTCCTACTAGTTGTTACTACCCTAGCTACTCCTTTCTCGTGTTATCTAGTAATATAGTATCCTTATCTATTTAACCCGTAATATATAGGCCTCGATTACTATTATATTCCCTAGCGAGGTAGCCTAGTAGAAGGCCTGTAATACTCTCGTTAGGAATTACCGCGTATCTTTTCCTAATGCGTAGGAGGGGGCTATCGTAGTTATTAAGAGGTATAGATATGCTTCGTCGCCGTTATCACGTCGCTATTTCCTAGTACTAAGCTATATAGTAATCTACTCGCAAGGGAAAGCGGATTATATTAAAATCCCGCCGGCTATACCTGTAATCGTAGGGTTACTACTCCTACTCCTACACGTAGTCACGGTTCTCCTAGCTAGGTAGGGCGGCTCTAGCCTTTTATTCCGTCTTTTCTACTTAGTATGCCTTCTATCTCTTAACCTAGAGTCTCTTACACGTTAAGCTAATGCTACTAACGGGAACTAAGGTAGGTATTATCGCGTATACTAAGGGCGCGCTTATAACACGCATAAAAACTTTATATTATAAGCTCTACTACTACGTAACGTCCTAGTTTCATTCTAACTACGTTTAAAGAGACCTCTTAGCTCTATTAATAAGTAATAGGTTCGTAGCTAGTACTACGTACAGGTAGATCTTATCGCTGGCCTTATAAGGGAGGTTATAGTAGATATTATAGGAGTTAGTATAAACTTATATTAAATCTAAAGTTTAGCTTTAGAAGTATTATAAGATATTATAAAAGTATTTATAATATCTTTTCTCTTAAATAAGTATATTACTATTTTATATTACTATTAATCCTTAAAATAATTACTTACTAATATATCTTATAATATAGATTTAAATCTACTTTATATTTTTACTAAATATATTACTATTATATAGAGGGATTTAATACTTATAAAGGAATTAATAGGGAGCTTTAGTATTATACTATTTAGCGCTTAAGAGTAGTAATAGTTTTATAGTATTAGGAGTAGAGGGTAGGTCTAGGATAGTATAGCGCTTCTAGTATTATAACGCTCCTAGTATTATAATACTCCTAATATTACGGCGCTCTTAATATTATAATACTCTTAGTAAGATAAAGAATTATATTACCTTCTTATATTACCTTTATATATATATATAGAAATTAAACCTACTTTTTAAATATACTACCTAATTATTAAATAACTTTAAAATAATAACTACTAATTTATTTATCTTAAGATATCTACTAATTTTAACTTAAAAGGATCTTTACCTCTATTAATACTTTAATTAGTATCTTCTTCCCTTTAAAGAATATCCTAGGGTTTAGTAAGAGCTTCTTTAGGGTCTAAACTTATAATATAATTATAATACTTTAGAAGTATTACTTTTTCTATAAACTCTAGTTCTAATTATATATAATCCTATAAATATACTCTTTAAGTAAGACTAAAGACTCTCTTAATACCTATAAATAATATTAAATATAAAAGGATATCCTTAGCTATTTATATTAAATTTAGATAAGCTAAAGTATTATCCTTTTAGTATTCCTATATAGGAATATCCTCTGTTACAGTCGCTTTCCGTTACTTCCCTACGGAAGCCTTTCTATTACTTCCTTATAGAAGCCTTCCGTAGGCTATCTATAATAGGCTTAGCGCTTTAGTATAGAGGTAGGATTCCTATACTTAGAATAATTATCTTTCTACTATATCTTAAGTACGTGTATAGTAATTAGTAGTAATACTATCTAGCCTCTACTATATACTAGTAATTATATAGTAAGCTAAGATTATAAACTAGCTCTATAAGTACTAGCTCTTTAGAGTATTACTAGCTAAGGAACCTTAGTACTAGTTATTTAAGTCTTCTACTCCGCTATTATACTAGGATATTAACCTTATATTAGACCTTTACTAAGAAGCCTTTTATAACCCTAGATATATATAAAGGTCCCCTTAGAAGTATTAGTATTATTAAGGCCCTTCTTTATTACTTATTACTACTACCTAATAGTATTAGGATTCATTCCTATTCTATTAGGATTCTTAGAGAAACTCTGGCGTTTAGCTAAGTAAACTTAGGTATATCCCTAAACTATCTCCGTTTACCACTTATCCTAGATTCCTTAAGGGAAACCCTAGTCCTTACTTTCTAGATATACGATTTTATTAATACTAGATATAAATACTCTAATATTATTAATAATATTAGCCGTTTCCTAATTAAGAATATTACTTAAGGGAACCTTAGACTACCTTAGATTAATTAAGTCACCGCTAACTCTTTATAAGAGTAATAGTACTATACTAGGTTATTATCCTTAGAGCTTATAAGTCTATTTAATATTAACGAACCGCCCTAGCCTTCTAACTAGGCTATTAATAAGAGCTAATTTCGTATAGTAAACCGTCGCTTTAAGAAAGCTATAGTATCTATAAGATATTACTTATAGGAGCCTCCTTTAATACCTACTTCCCTAATAAGGATCTTAATCTATTTACTACTAAGGTCGACTTTATTAATATTAATACTAACGGAGTCTATTTTAGTATTAATAGGGTCGACTTAGGTAACCTTAATAGAAGAGGCGATCTATAATTAACTAATAGGACTAGAACTTTTTAATCTATTAGAAACTTTAAATATAGTAGATAATAGGGGAAATAATAGAAATAATTAGGGTAATAATAATAGGAACGGTCTAGCGAATAGCTAAACTAGTATACCTAGTAGAGGCTTTATAGCTAAATAGTTTAATATAATAGCTACTTATATCTAGGGCCTAAATACTAGCGCTACTAGACGCTAGGCTAATTAGCCTACTATAAGAATAGGTAGTAGCACCCCTTAGTTCTAGTTATAAGATATTAGGTATTTTAATCTAAATCCTAATATACCCCCTATTAAAGTTAAGGATACTTATAATATCTACTATAATATTTTTAGCTTTACTAGTAGGCTTAAAGTAAAAGCTATTATAATAGATCTAGCTATTATATAACTAAACCTAGACTTATATCTACTTAGGAAGGCTAATAATTAGTTTATAAATTAGCTAACTTATCTTACCCGTAGTAGTTTATAGAATAATCTAACTAGTATAACTAAATAGTATAAGGCGCTATAAGAGCGTTTCTAAGACTTACCTAGGAAATCCCTTAGTCTCCTTAAAAATATTTATTATACTATTAAGGATGCTTATAATAGATAAGATCTAGTAGACTATATCTCTAATATTATACTAAATAGTAAGAATACTAGTATTACTTTAATAGATAGCGCTTAAGTACTATTAGTATATAAGTATCTTAACAGAGAACTTTATTATAACCTATTAAGACTAAATAGTAGGTTAACTATTCTAGAGCTTCTAGAAGAGCTTCGCTTTATAAAGAATAATTAGTTTAATATTTATAGGAGTAATAAGGCCCTTTATAAGGTAAAGTAGGATACTTATAATAATAACTATTATAATTAAGATTCTTAAACAGGTTAATATTTAGGTCTATTCTATTAAAACTTCCCGCTACGCTAATTTAGTAGTTACTATAGTAGGGCTCTAAGGTTATACTATAGTAACCCTCGACTATTTATCCCTTACGGTAGGAATAACTTTAGGAATTTTAATAATAATAGGTAGTAGGTATAGGTAGAACGGCCCTAGATTACTAGGCTACGTTAACCCCTATAAATAATTAATAGAAATATAAGTAGGTCACCTAGGCCGAATTAATATTAGAACTAAGGTTAAGGGCATCCTTTACTAAATACTTTAAATAATAACTAGGTCCTATATAGATCTTTTAATAGGGCCTAATAACGGCCTAGGGTCTATTAAGCCACTATTAAAGATAAAGAAAATTCCTAGGAACGGCTGTATAATAAATAGGCAAACTATAATACCTATAAGAAAGACTTCTACTAGTCTACTAACTAGGAAAACCCTAGTTACCTAGAAGATTCCTAGGAAAATAGCTAGAATCCTAGGGGTACTAGGGATAATAGTAATAATACTATGGAAACCTATTTCCTATCTATTTAGTACCCTATTAAAGCCTCTAAGTATTAGAAATACGTATTAACGTTCCCGTCTAATAATACTCTTTATAATTATCTATACTAAGGCTATAATAAAATAAGGGCCTTAATAATATTATTATTATTAAGAGCCTAGGCAGGTAGTAATAGTTACTAGAGCCTTCCCTAGGGTAACCCCTTAATTATCTAGAGTACGTCTAAAGATGTCGCCTTAAGTAGGTATATGTTTAGGGGGTATTATTTCATTACTACCCTAGTTAAATTTACGTCTACTAGCTAACTCTAAAAGCTATATATAGATACCAGCTATACTATAAGTCTTATAGACTAGGCTTTTCTCCTCTAGTAGGTCTTAAACGCTAAGATATTAAAAATGCTAACGCTTATAAGAGTTAGAGGAATTAGTAATAAGAAGTATAACGTAAGCTACTATATAAAGCTATAAATATACCTCCCTACTATTAATAGAGCCACCGCCCTTATTTAGCGTAAGGTATATATAATAGAGAACCTCTCTATAAATACACTTGTTAGCGTCAATATTCTTAAACTAGAAGGGATAGTAGTTAATCTAAATAAAAATCTAATAATTATTTAGTTATATTAGAACCTAGAGGTCCTAATTAATACTTTAAGTAAGGGTAGCCGGATAAATATAATAGTTTTTAGCTAAGTATATATTATAATCGCTCCGTATATAAATAGATAGATTTAAATTACTAGGCTACGTTACCGTAAGTTATAACTACCCTCTAGTAGAGATTTAATCTTTAAACCGGAGAAGCTAGATAGCCTATCCGTCTATACCCACGTTATAAACTACTATATATCATATATTTTTATTAGGAATAATACTAATAAAGTTATTAAACTACCTAAAAATATAAAGCTAGGATATATTACTAAATATAAAGTCGCTAAATACTTCCTAGTTAAAGCCTTTTATAGTAACCTTACTACTAGACCCCCTAAAAGGGCTAAAGCATCTAATTAGGTCAAGATAAATCTTTAATAACTAGTAGCTATAGCCGCCGTATTTACCGCTATTATCCCTACTATTCCTACGGTAGCAGATAAAGTACTAGAGGTTATCTACCTTATAGGTGCTACTATTTATAGATCATCTGAAATAAGGCCCCTAATAGTAGAGGTCGTCGAAAGGTATCTAGCCTTATAATAGGATATAGGTAGTATTACTAATATCCCGGAATTAGAGTAGATAGATATACCCCTAGTAGATGACTAGCCGGAAATCTATAAACCTAGTTAGGCGAGGGTATATCTATTAGGAAAAGCTAATAAGGAGGTTATTAACGCGGAGTTTAATAAACTCTATAATTAAGGGAGGATAGACTAGACTACTAAAGTAATACTATTCTCTTTCCCTTATTTTATTATTTAAAAGGTAATTATAGATAGTATAAGGAAAGGTTATATCATTATAAATATTAGAGCCTTAAATAAAATTACTATACCTAACGTATACCTAGTACCCTTATAAGCTAAGATATTAGCCCTATTAAAGGGTACTATATATATTAGTATAGTAGATACTACTAGTTTTTTCTATTAATAGTTAGTAAATTAATCCTACTAATATTATCTTATAATAGCTAGCTATTAAGGCTAAGAGATACTTAATATACTAGTAATAGGCTATTAAAACTCGCTAGTATACGTCTAACGTATAATTAATAGGATACTTTAGCCGTTTTAACGTTTTTACTAAGTATATATTAATAATATCATCATTTTTTCTACTTTACTAGAAGAATACCTTTTACACCTATACTAGGTGTTTAAGGCCCTTAATAATATAAATATCTATCTCTCTCCTAAGAAGTTATTCCTTAGGTTCCTATCTATTTATCTACTAGGCTAAAAGGTTAACGCCTTTAGACTAGTTATAATAGAAGAAAAATTAGCCGCTATTATTAATCTATAATTCCTATTTACCCTTAGTTCGCTTAAGTATTATCTTAGCCTTACTAGGTATTTATACTAGTATATTACCTTCTATACTACTATTATAAAACTACTATAACTACGGAAGACTTATCTTAATAAGTTAATTTATAATAACTCTTAGTCTAGTATTTAGGGGAATATACGTAAAAGGCTAGCCTAGAGAATATATCTAGGAAAACTAATATTAAAAGAACTTAACGCGTTTTACTAACTTTAGAAAATATTTATAAGCCTTATAATCCTCTATTATTTTAATAAGGTCCTCTAGCTATTTATAGATCTAGATATTAGTAAAGAGTTTAGATTTAGAGCCTACGTCTACTATATTAGAGGCCTAATAAAGGCTTCTATAAAGTACCCTAGATAGAAGTCTTACCTACCTATCCTCTTCCTTAGTCGCCTCCTTACTAAGGCTAAAATACGTTATTAGCTAATAGAGTTAGAAATTATAGGTATAATCTAGGTAGTTAAGAAAATCCGCTATATAATTAAGGCGGCTTAATTAATAATAATTATCTATATTAACTATTTAGCGGCGGTTACTATTATTTAGTAAACTAGCCTAAATACTATATTAATTAAAAAGCTTAACCTACGCCTTATTTAAGTATTAGAATACCTCTAGCGATTCCGTCTAGATATATAATATAAGCTAGGAAAATCTAATATTATACTAGACGCCCTATTAAGGCTAGCTAGTCGCGAGTATTACCTATCTAATAAGTTGAGTCTAAACGTACTATTAGTATAGGCTTTTCTAGTTAGCCTAATAGAAATGTCTCCTGAATTTTAATAAAGGGTTATTAAGGGCCTTATTAAGGTTCCCTAATAGGTAAAGGTAATATTAATAGTAAAAGGTAATATAGCCTTAGGTAGTAATACTACTAAACTTCTATATTAAATAGTTAATAATTTATTATATTTTAATAATAACTAGAGAGGCCTCCGGCTATATATACCTATAATAGCTTTAGAATTAGAAGTTTTCTAGCTTACTTATAATAAAATAGGGTATCTAGGATATACCCGTATATATAAACGGCTGACTAAAGGACTATATATCTATAACCTAGTAATAAAGCTATATAACTTTATTAGGTATTACTTATACTACTAGCTTAATTAGACTCTAAGGTATAAATTATATAAATCGCTCTAGCCTATCCTACTACTAGCCTAGCTATTTTATACCCTTATTATTAATTTTATTCTTACTCTACCACCTTCCTTTAACGGATTTAAATATATAATATTAGTTACTAATAAATTCTTAAAGGTAATTACTCTTATTCCTAGTAAGAATATATAGTTAGGAAAGGACTAGGCTATTAAACTACTTAACTATCTCTCCCTATTAAATTAGGGTATTCTAAGGGTAATTATCTTAGATAGAGATAGGAAGTTTATTAGATAGGTATAGAAGTATATTTTCTTATTACTAAGAGTTAGCCTCCTTTATTTAATAGTATAGTACTTATAATCTAATAGGATATTAGAACGTACTAATTAAACGGCTAAAATCGCGTTATAATACTATATTACTACCCTAGATAATTAATAATAATAGCCTACTATTATAGATAAGATATCTACCTTATTAAATAATTCTACTAAATATAGCTCTACTAATCTCTCCCTAACCTAGGTCCTCTATAGATTTAAAACCTGCGAAGCCCTAGATCTATTACAAGTAGATAATAATAGACTACCTACTAAAGGCTTTAATAATAAGGCCCTTATTAAGGAGGAAGTTATAGCTATACTAGTATATCTACCTATTAATATTAGGGAATATCAACTAGCTTATATTAATATAAGCGACGTAATTACTTTTACTACTATAAAAATAAAAGACTATTATAACTCCTATTATATACCTATATTTATTAAGGTAGGTAATATAGTTAATCTACGCCTTTATAAGGGTTATTATATCCTAGCTATTAAGTCTAAGAAAATAGATAGTAGTTTACTAGACTATTCTAGGTAACTAAATATATTAGCTAGCTAGCCTATAAACTTAACCTCTTAAGTACTATAAAAATTTATAACGTTATCTTAGTAGCCTACTTTAAACCAGCTACTATCCCTACTAATAATCTATACCTTTAACGACACCTAGCGGTACCTACTATCATTAATAATTATAAAGAATAGGAAATTAATAGGCTTATCTATAAGAGAAGGGTACGTTATCGTTAGGGGTAGTTAATATAGTATTTAGTAAGGTAGAAGAATAGTAGGCCTAAGGAAGACTACTAGACCTTAGAAAGGGAATTACTTAGGAATACTAGTAAGATTATTAAGGACTTTAATAACGCATATAATAAAGAGTTGGTAATAAGTTAATTACTTTTACTATCGGGGTAATAGCTTTATTTATATAGCGGCATTTATTATAGTCACTTTCTATTACTTCCCTATAGAAGCCTTTCCATTACTTCCCTGTAGAAGCCTTCTATAGGCTATCTATAATAGGCTTAGCGCTTTAGTATAGAGGCAGGATTCCTATACTTAGAATAATTATCTTTCTACTACATCTTAAGTACGTGTATAGCATCCTCTAATAGACTTTTAGAATAAAAGTATTAAATAGCTTTACTTTATAATAAAGACCTATAATTTAGATATTAAAGTAGACTTCTCCTTATTCTTATTAAAGGCTATTACTAGTTAGTATAAATTTAAATATATTACTATATTATATTACCTTATTAATATTCTATATATCTTATATATTAGTCCTTTTAATAACTAGTACTATCTTATAATACTTATAAAAGTAGTTAGTAAATTTATTCTTATATATCTCTTTATAAGAGGTTAAAGTATTATTATTATTTAACTGCTCTTATTTATCCTAAGTTTTATATAGACTTAGTTTTATAAAAGGGTCTAGAATATTAGTAAGGTTATATATTAATCTACCTTTACCTTCTATTTTAGAATAATACTTAGTAAGTTTTATTAAGGCTACTTTATAAGTATTAATAATATTTACTCTACTAAGTATCTTACTATTATATATTATTATTTTAGTATAATTAAAATCGTTAAAAAGTATATTATATAATTAGAACCCTAAATATATACCTATATTTATTATCTAAGAAACTATTAAAGTAAGTTAATAGATAGGATTTAATATATTTCTAAGTAGTAAGATAATTAACTACTTATATCTACTAAGGTTAATCTTATTAATTTTTAGATTAATTATATTTTTATCTACCTAAGAATTAATAAATTTATATAACTAATATATATAATAAAGTATTAGGTAGGTAGAATTCTAATAAATATCTTATATCTTATATAAGTTTTCTAGGTCTTCTAATAGAGCTTTCTTATAACTATTAAAAATTAAGCTTTTATTAAGGAGATAAGTTAATAGCTATTATAAGAGCGCGGATCTATTATAAATATTAGTAAATATATTACCTATTTATATTACCTCTATTATATTATACCTTCTTAATAATAGTAGATAGACTTATACTTACTTAGATATCTTTAACTTAAGTATCCTCTAATAATACTATTATATTATCTAAGGCTTTTAAATCTAGGGCTTTAATAAAGTCTTATATTAAAAGGTTAAAGATATAAGTTATATAAGGAATAGAGTTCTATAGTTTATCCTATTAGATATTATACTAAGTAAGAGATTTCTCTAGTTTATCTTTTAATATTCTATTATTACTAGTATTATTAGTAATAACCCTAAAAAGTTTATCTTTAATTCTATAAATAGTTAATATCTTTACTAGTTCTATTATAAGTAAATACCTAGAATAATATATATTAAGTAATATAAAAGTAATAAGATATTCCTAATATTAAAAATTAGTATTAACCTAGTAGACTAATACTCTAAGATAGGTAACCTTTTAGGGACTAGACTAGGTATCTAGTATAATAGAAATATATTAGGGATACTCTAGATCTACTTTAATTTTTATATATATTCCTTTAAAATCTAAGAAGATTATACTCTATAATTTAGTATAATAGATTAGGGTTAAATCTAGACGGGCTATTAATAATAACTACTAAAACTCTAGTTAATTAATAATATAAAAAGACTAATTTAAGGTAAGAAAGTATTTATATAATTATTTATTCTACTTCTCTTAAGAAAAGTTAGTAGAAAACCTAGTATTACTTTTCTTCTAATATTATCCTAAAGAATTAGTTTTATATTACTATTTTATATTACCTTAGATAACTTACCTAGGTTAAAGAAAGTTCTATTTATAATAATAGATTAAGCCGCTTTTATAGATAGTATTTACTTATCTAAGTATATTTCTTTATATTAGATATACTTAAATTACTAGTTACTATTAAGTAGTCTAGAAGCTTATTATACTTCTTATATATAATCTTTAATAATCCTTCTACTATTAAAGCTAATTAGATAAAGTTATCCTAGATATTAGCCTATTTACCTAATATAACTTTCTTAAATTAAAGGGGATCTTTAACTTTAGTATTAGACTTTAATTTAATACTTTTACTAATAGTAGTTTACTACTATTATACTTTAAATTAGACTTTAGAGGCTAAATTCTATTTAATATATTTATTATTCCTTACTAGTATTAATTCTAGGAATTCTTTTCTAATAGACTAAATAGTATTTTAAAGAAGCTCTTTCTTTTAATAAAAGGATTTACTTAATATACCCTAACTAACCTAACTTATAGATTAGCTAGGACGAATACTACTTAATATAGAATTAAGTATAGTAAGATTATCTAATTCTAATTTAATAGCTTTACTACTAGGTTTTATAGGAGTTAATATAGTATAGACCCTATATATAAAATAAGGTAGGAGTAATATAAACTAGTAATATAAATATTTATTATACTAGGAAGAATATATAATAGATACTAGGAAGATAAAGTTATAAATATAATAATTATTCTAAATATATATTATAAAGAGACTATTTTAGTTCCTTCTACTATTTTATTAGGGGCTTAGCGTCTTAGTAATACCTTAGTAATTTAAGTTAGGTTAACCTAACTCGCTAAGGTATTAAGGCCTTAGCGAGTTAGTACTAATAGCTAGTACCGAGTATTTAAGTCGGTACTAAGACCCTAACCCGAGTATTCGGTCGGTACTAAATCTTAGTATCGAATCCCGACTCGACGGTCAGTCTAACTAGAAGGGGGTGAACCCTTCTAATTATGAAACGGGGAGGAAATATTTGTTTTTACCGCCAAGGTTTCGCATTGGTCTTGTACACGCTAAATGCAGCACTAAGTTTCAGGTCAAAAGTCGGCCACCCGAACGCTCGGTTGCCGATCAGTACTAGCCCTACCCGTATCCTACGCCCACTCAGGTACCGTTTTAGTATTCAGATCCAATTGATCTTCTAGACCACATGCAAATCCCAGTCCCAATCTTAATGGCTGGCACAAATTGTAATTCCAACTCGTGTCAGGTCATCTTAGCCGCTACAATTGCTCGAGGCCTTTTGGTCGAGGTATCGGAAAACCTAGCGAAATCGAAAAGACTCCCTCTTCTTGTTGGCTTTCTTGCAAACGAAGACCCAGCTGCAAGGAAATACGCGGAATGGACCGATCGGACCTGTCGAGAAAAGTGAGAAATCATGTTCGTACCACTTGGATTCATAGTATATCTAGTTCAATATGTTCTTCAGGGGTCAGCGTTGACATTGTTTGTTCAGTGGTTTCAAATTTGAACTACGGGAAGTTGATCGTGAAGAGTTAGAGTCCGCCATACTCACGTCGAACCAAGACGGCGCCGTGGATGGCATCATCGTTTACTACCCAATATTTGGCAATCGACAGGACCAATACCTACAGCAGATTACGGATGACAGCAAGGATGTTGAAGGACTCAGTCACCGCTACATTTTCAAGCTGTACCACAACGAGCGTTTCCTTGATGAGGACATGACGCAGAAAAGCCTGCTGCCATGTACTCCACTTGCTTGCTTGAAAATACTAGACTATCTGCGAGTATATAACAGTATCCTTCCGTACGGGAATAGGCTCTTTGGGAGGTCGATAACCATTGTCAATCGCTCCGAGACCGTAGGACGGCCGTTAGCAGCGTTACTTGCCAATGATGGAGCCTGCGTTTATAGCGTAGATGTCACCGGAGTACAACAATTCACCAGAGGTGAAGGAATCAAGAAGGACAGGCATGAAGTTGTTGCAAAGGAACGGTGGGGATTGGCGGATTGCGTGCCTCTCAGCGATGTTGTCATCTGCGGCGTGCCGGGACAATCTTTCAAGCTTCCCACTAAATTGTTGAGGGAAGGCGCTGTATGCATCAACTTCTCAACGGAAAAGGTATGCGAGAACGCAGATGGAGCCCTGCATCAAATCAGCTTCCTGACATTTAGTACAGAACTTCGAAGCCAATGTCAAAGAGAAGGCTTCCATTTACGTTCCCGCTATAGGTAAAGTAACGATTGTGATATTGCTTCGGAATCTGTTGGTAAGCAATCATCAAGATGCGACAGGCGTAGCTTACCACCGTTTAGAGACTCGTACAGAATAGGGAGGCAAGACAGCGGAAGGAAGATAAGGTGCCAGAGTCGATCACACCAATAAGCTCAACCCAAACGAATCCCTAGCGAATTGCTCCCATTCCATCACTCATGCGTGCGTACATCTGTCTGCAATACATACGGTATCACGAGTGTCATCCTAAGGCTTGATGGTAAATGCTGGGAAAGGGACAAAGTGTAAGCAGACGCCAAGTGCTCCGAGACTTTTAAGCTTCTGGAGATGCACGGAGAACTTGGGTAGGTTACGATGTGGTGAATACAGTATAGGGGACCATCGAGGCCCCGATCTTTTCACACCGTCTGGAACATGCAGACTTTCAATCACTCAAACTTCTACCGAGCCTGAGAGTAAATGTCTCTGTCAATAATGGCTGCAATATGTGTATCGATATGTCCATCCTATCAAGTTATTGAGGGTGTTTCAACATAAGTCTTATTGTCAGGCTGGTCAGCAGAGGTTATGTATATCTACCCGCACCCTGAGGACAATGGATCGCTTTCCAACTTCCATTCCGTAGACCGTACATCCTGGCTTACCGACTTGCGGGTAACTAGGTGAGGAGAATATGCTACTCTTTATTCCAGAACGCTGTGGCCTATCATCTTTAGCCATGAGACTTGGATTTTCCAGTCGTAAGTACTGATGCATACTTGTGAATACTCTCTCCCGGCGTAGCAGCCCGAGACAAGTCTTTGGTAGCAATGAGCTAGGTACCGAGCATACTTTGCCATGTTCCACACCCCTTCTCTAACGCGACGGACATCAACCGCTATTATCTCCTTTCCTACTCTCACAAAATAGACTTCCAAAAAGCATGGAGCATTGCACGCTTCCAGTTCATATTCCCAGCATGGCCAACGGACCTCGCTGAAGCCTTCGATATCGTGAAGCCAAGGATTCCCTCGCACTTTTCCCGGAACCAACTTAGAGGCCGCTCAACGACAGAGAGTACTTACGTTTTGAGACAGCGTTGATTATACAGCCTACATGCTTCGTGGCTCTGCCTTTCGTCTCAAGGTCAGTTGCAAGTGCAGGTTTCTGGTAGGGTGATCTGCTGGTCCTCGCTTCTTTACGCCTATACTGGGGACCATAAATAGCAATGATGATCTATCTATCAGTATCCCGTATCCTAGCAACTTTGGCACTACGTTTCCGGCAAATATCCTTGACGACCCTTGCGCGACCAATACTTTTCGTGGCGGTTCAATCATTCTGCCGGTCAACAAGAGTATAGCATCACGGTTCAAGCAATTGACGATACAGACAGCCTCTTCCCTTACTATGGCGTCTTCGAACAATTCCTCGACAGTTGGTTAAAGCCGCATCTTCGTCTGCGGGGGTTGTAAGTCATAGGCAAGCGGGTTCAGCATTTGTGTCATCAGCATCGTGTGGCTTGTATTATTGCGTCTCGATGCATACGACATTATATGGAGTTACGTAAAATGGTATTTGCATCCAGTCACCAGTCAACACTTTCAGGGTCCTGTGCCAAGAACTTCACAACTTTTGGTCGACCGAGGGTCGGTGTCAAAAGTCCTGGCCGACATTTTCCCGGATTTAGGCGATAAAGTCGGCCAGGACTTTTGACACCGACCCTCGGACGTCTAATGTAGGGCTAACCTTTGATCCTGAGCATTCATATCTCAAACCTCACTGCAATGCTACAACAAATGTGGGCTACCCTGAATCTTTCAATCTTGATAGTGCGCACTGACCAGTTGCCCTCCTAGTAAGCCCAAGAATGCCCGCTCGAAGCGCGCCCTCGCAAAACAAGAGCCCCTCCCAGTAGAAAATGCAAAAACGACCCTCTTCCTCCGTGGCACTTCTTCCTCCTCCCTAATCAACTCCCTCCTCACAGACCTTCACGCCCTCAAACGTCCGCACGCTGTCCGCTTCACCAAGAAAAATCCCATCCACCCTTTCGAAGATGCTTCAAGCCTTGAGTTCTTCAGCCAAAAAAACGACGCCTCGCTCATGGTGTTCGGTAGTCACAGCAAGAAACGCCCACATTCTCTGACCTGGGTGAGATGTTTCGGCGGCCAGGTGCTCGACATGTTGGAGTTGTACGTGGTGCAGGAAACGGCAAGAACTTTACAGCAGTTCAAGGGCGAGAAATGCAAAATCGGCGTGAAGCCGCTGCTGAGCTTTTCAGGGGCGCAGTTTGAGAGTCCGATTGCTAATCAGTATACACTCGCCAAGAGCATGTTTGTGGATTTCTTTCGCGGGGGGGAGACGCAGACTGTGGATGTGGAGGGGCTGCAACTACTCATCAGTTTCTTTGCTGGTGAGGATGGGAAGGGTGAAGAAAAGGCAAATATTCAAATGCGGTGTTGGAAGATCGTCACTAAGAGGAGCGGGCAGAAGGTGCCGAGGGTAGAGGTAGAGGAAATGGGGCCGAGAATCGATTTCGTGGTTGGGAGGATTCGGCAGGCGGATGATGGGGTCTGGAAGGAGGCCATGAAGAGGGCGAAAGGGGTGGAGGTATGTCATTCACGTTTCATTTCCATGGCAATGATTATTTACTGGGTCGCGTGCGTAGGCGAAAACCAAGAAGAATGTGGAGACAGATATCGTAGGTGACAAGGTTGGGAGGATCCATCTTGGCAAACAGGATCTCCGCGAGCTGCAGACACGAAAGATGAAGGGTCTGAAGCGAGGGAGGAATACGGACGACGAAGGCGAAGGGGATGGGAACGTAGAAGACGACGGGATCATCAGCGAAGACGAGGATGGCATAGGTGGGGGAGTCAAAATCAAAAGGTCAAAAATAGTATAAAAGTGGTTTCATGTTACTGGTTCTGTTTAGCAAGGCGCTGGGGGCTTAATATTCATGATCACGAAGGACATTTCAAGACGCAATACCCGATATTTGCAAGTCTACGACTATGATGTCGGTGCATGAAGGAGGTAGGCTGATTTGCTCACCCATCATAAGTCTTCCTCTATCAAGACCGAGTCTTCGATTACTCTGGGAATTTACTCGAGATGTGAAAAGGAAGTGCGCCAACTTTTATAGTTGAACTGCGAGATGGCAGCTTCAGACACGATATCGTCTACCGTCTTACTAGGTAGGAGGCATCCTTCTCGCCGAGAACAGAGAGATTGGCAAAGAGGGAGATCTTTCCAATGTAATGATTTACCAAAGAGTTTTCACAACACTCCGGGAAACCCCTATACTAAGAGTTCTTCAGATCAGTGAGTGAATAAAAACTTGGAGCAGTATGCTCGGTATTGACATTATATTATCTGTGGCCCATATTGCCAAATGTTCCAACTCAGAGACATCTTGGCAAATCCAATAATTGCTTTACATGCAAGCGCCTTCAGATGCACGTCTATGTCTAATGTAAAGGGCACTCGCTAAATCGCTAATCGACATTCACCTAAGTGTCAAATCTTGCTTCAAGTACCCGAACGAGCAATATTTCTCAGCTCGAAATCCTCCGTTTGACTCGGATGCTGCCCAGCTGATCCGGCAGAATTCAAGTACCTCGAATCCGAACTTGGTCGCACAGCCTGTGGGCTGACGTAACCCGTCCTTGGATTCATCCTTTCACTCGGACCAGCCGCTTCAGGAATATCTGCCATCCCCTGCTCCATCAGATCCTCTTCTTCCTCACCATCAACTCTCTTCTTACCCCTTGGAAAGAATCGGTTGCGGTGAATTAGTGAATTGCCCCTCTTCACATTAGATTTGTCGGTCGAAGTTCGCCTGATGCCAAAGGGAGACCGACCATTGCCGGTGCGAGACTCGGCTTGGCGAATCGCGGTATCGTCCTCGCGGCGGTTGGCCTCATCCTCCTCCACAATCCGTAGGCGAGCTTCCTGAGAGCGTGACGCGGATTCTGTCCTGTATTTAGGGATACCAGTCGGACTACGTTCATCACCCAAACTGGCCATGATGTCTGCCGAACTGACATCTTTCATGCCTAAAGAGAAGTCGACGCGCTTCGACATAGCCGAGATAGATTCACCTCGCTGTCTGGACGTGCTAGCACCATTTCGAAGGATGGATGGATTAAGACCCAGACCGGGGCTGTGTCCAGCATTAGGGACAAACGCCGGATCGCGATCGCGCGCTAGAGGGCTAGAGTGTGGACCATGACTGGTGTCGTCGTTACCAGGCCTATCTGAACCTTCGCCGGCTTTACCAACGAACCGTTGATAAAATGGGTTGTCCTCTGTGGCGCCAGGTATCCGTCTTCGAGGACCCTCAATGCCAATCTCCTGCATGGATATCATCATCGCACAGATGAACTTGTTGCGGCGCTGAAGGCGTAGAAGTTCGTTCTGCCAGTTCGACTTGTAGAAAAAGACGACGTTCAAGTTAACCGAATGGGCTTCAACGAGGTCCCGGATTTCCGTCAGAATGTTAGGCTGATATTCTCGCTTCTCAGTCTTGACGTATTCCAGAAGTCGAGTGCGGAGTTCATCGATCTGATCCAAAGTAGTACCAAACTTCACGGTAATAGGGACGGCTTCGGCAAGGCCTCCAGAACGACGCATGTTGAGAATGAACAAGGTGTTCAGGTAGCTGTTGGGAGCTTGCACAATGTGCCCTTCCATTTTCTTGAACTCAGTATAGAGTAGAGAGATCTCTTTGACGAGATAGTCGTCACCTTTCATTGTTGCTCCAGTGTTGCCATAGATGGTAACTCGGTCACCGACGTCAAACGGATGTTTGACTAGGACGAAGATACAGGAAGCCAAGAATTCCTGTGCCGTGGTGGAAAAAAGCCAGGATAAAGCAAGGACGGCAGAACCGGCACTGGTCAATACACCGGCGGCCGATGTCGAAATGAGAGACAGGAAGACAAGAATCGTCGTGATCAGTACGAAGAAAAGTAATATTGCATCTAGCTTCGCAACGACTGAATCCAGGTCTTTCAAAGATGCCGTAATGGACTTACGTTCCTTTCCGATATCGACACACACGGCCTCCAACTCTGCCATCGAGATGTCGCCATTCATATCTTTGTCAAACATAGCGAAGGCGCTCTCAGCTTCTTCGTCATTGTCAAAAGCATGCTTCAGATCATCCGAGGAGACGGTATCAGCATCTTCCAGGACGAAAGTCCTGTAGAGTCGGCGTGCAAGGATTTGAGATTGGGATGGCGATGATAACAACGTGAGAACAAGTTGGCGAGGGTGCGTGCTCTTAGTGACCGCCTTGCCAGTAAAGTCACCTGCGACTTTGCCGGCGACGTCTCCCACCTTGCCAAAGACGCTTTGGGTCTTCTTTTGAGCTTCGTTCAGATATTGCATTGGTGTCCGCGCACCTGAACCGTTCGGGGTTCGTTCCTCAAAGTCCGAGTCGTCCATTGCTATCTTCTCTTTTGAGTATTGATATAGCTTCGTTAGACTGCCGATCTGGAATTTATTGATGTCAATACGATCGGCGTATGTCCGCAAATGGAAGCTGATAGCAATGAGCTGGATAACGATCTTTTCGACAAAGTTGAGTGTTGCGCCGGTGAATATTGAGATGATGACTTTGTTCATCGAGACCTCCCAGGATCGTGGTTTTGGCCCCCCTTCGAGATGGTGGTGGACCATGATTGGGAGGAAAGAGATCAGCACCGCGAGAAGCCAGAAGAAGAGCGTTGCCGGTATTTCGAGTTGCTTGCACATGTCTCTCCATTTTTTGCTGTTATTGGTGAAAATGCTAGAGACAATTCCCACGGGCCATGGCAGTGACTTTGCGACAATTCTTCCACCCCAAAGGGTAAGCCAGACCAATTCAAGCCACACACAGAACCAAAGCAAGCGCACCCCACCCACTGTGGCTCTCTCGAATACCAGGCCACCGAGTAGTAACGGTGTGAGTATTATCAAGACCAATGGCACGATGTACATGAAGTACCGGACGAGGAGATTGGAATTATGGACTCGCTTGAACGCTTTACCAAACCCCGACGTGGGATGCTCTGGCGGAGAGTATGTATTGGCCTTCTCGTGGATGGGGTTCGTATTGATATCAAACTGATCAACAGGCTCCGGTCTAGACCTTGACCGGCGCATGGACATGGATCTTGCGAGTTCACCGGCGCCTGGGTGATCCTGAGATCTTGACACATTCCTCTCGGCTTGTAACATTGCCAGGTCATCTTCTAGTCGCTGCTCTTCCTCTTTCGATCGAGATTGGGAGGCTGTTCCTCCAAGAAAGTTTTGCTCTACTGCCTTGAACCTCTTAGAGCGATCGGACTCGTTGGAAAGTGTGCCCTCGTCCTCAGAACTACTTGACCGACCATGGTCAGGATGTTGAGCATATGGATAGGTTGGCCGTTGGATCTCTTCCACCGGGGTAGACATGGCTCAGTTATTGTTCTGGCGTACTGAACGATCACAACCTCGAAGTGAAAGCGAGTGTAGATGGAAGAGAGTGCTCCCCAGTGGCTGTATGAGTGGGGGTGGAGGGGAGTTCGGATTGATCGACTGCATCAAAGGTACAACAAGGAGGGACAGTATTAAGGAAGAAGACAATGGAAACACGGCAAACTAGTCACACCGTACTTAACACAGGCTCATTAATCGCGATCATTGGAGTTGCGTAGAATTGCGCTGCCGTTGTTGTTGAGCAATGAACAATTAGCAATGAACAATCTATAAAAAGCAGATGAGCTTGGGGTTGAAAACCCCTTCGATTGCTGGGACCCAATCATGTCGAACCCTGTTGCAGGGTGCTATAACCCTGCAGGTACGAGCCGCACTAAGGTAGTTCTACGGATCGTGTGCTTGATCGTCGAAGTTGAGATGCCTTGACAGAGAAGGCACCGCTCACGACGATAATCTCAAGCGAGAGACTTCTCTTATTTTACTATTCTATTGCTTCTTCTCCGCAGTCGTCTCATAATCATCGTAGCTAACAATCTTTGAATCGAGTCCACGCAGTACCGGTAGTATTCTATGGGCGCTAATGTTTGTCGTGAGCTAAAAGCGCCGCAACCGAGTTAAACCGTTTCAACAGGTATGTCAAACTTCAAATCCTTGCTGTCGATCATGGATGCCAAGAGCTTTGAGATTGAAGTGTACCTTACACTAGTACTTAACTTTACATATATACAGTAGGCATTGGAAAATCATACAGTACGTTCCTTGGGACGTGTTAAGATCCCAGTCAACGAAGATATGCTTAGTCCAGGACAAACACTGTGCTTGGAGCAGGGTAAGACACCAGAGATTAGCACGACTTTGAATGATACCCAGTACTATCACCGTCCAATACCTGAAATGCCATCAATACTAGGATCATACACTGAGTATGAAGGACGTCTTTGGCATACCGGTCCGTTCCACATAACACACGGATTGTTGTGCGCGGACCCTCATCAACTTTCCCTTGATGCGTCTTATAGGGTGATAAACAGATCTCATTCCACGGTTCATTGATCTTAAACAAACATCTACGGTTGAACGGCGCATAAACGCACTCATAGCACATTCGCGCTATAAAGGCGATCGGTAATGAGCCTGGGATTATACTCAGTGCTCTACACATGTTTATTTGATACTAGCTAGGAGTCTATCCTCGACCCCTCTCAGTATGTATTCATGCTCTACGACTTCTAGGTTCTCGGCTTCGCTTTGAAACATTTTATCGGGATCCTGTCCGGGCTGAAACATGCCTGCAGCTGCACCGGGATTCATTTGTGACATCTGCTGGGCCATTTGACTGGCAGCTGTGGACGAATCAGTCTAGAGTACCGAAGCAGGACAGGATCATATGCTTACCATTATCATTTCCCAATATGAAAATGAAAACAGACTGCAGTCCGAAGAGATTCAGAAAGTACCAGGATAGGCTGGACACCCATCGAACGTCCAGATCTTGGGTTGCAACGCCAGACTGCAGCATTGACTTGAACCTAATGGTCAAAGGAAAGGGCAGCTTCACTATCCAAGGAAGCTTCGATTAGCACCTCCCGTTAGGCGCACCCGCTCCCAACCAGAAAACTGGAGACGTACTGATAACGAAGCCTGCAAAGAAAGCATTGATCCAGCCCATAATCAAAGTCTGCGGTATCATCATCGCCATATTTCCTTTCATCATACCCATCATGCCTTCCATCGCAGCAGGATCAGTCATAGGATTTCCTGCAGGTTTGCCACGGGCAGCTGGGTCTTTGAGAAACGTCCCATCTTTATATGCTGAGACTAGGTAATTCTTCCGCAAGACGAAAGCGGAGGGTGATATGACGGAAGAGTTGGAGCGAAGGTTGATTCCGCGGAGGAGGGAGCGCTGCTCCCGAAGGACAGAGAGTTCCTGTTTTTTAGGTGTCGTTTGCAGGAGCACGGTTGCGTAGTGGCGGAGGACACCAGTGAGGATCTAATCATTGCTATAAGCAGGCCTCGCAGATCATGACGAGACACCTGATACCATGACAATGGAGATAGGGAACAGAATCCAGTAGCTGCACAATGCTATCAGAGAAGTGATTCTGAGGTATTAGGTGACTGAGTAGCTTACAACAATGCCGGGTCCCTGTGAATCGTTTGATCCACCATTGCGCCGATGTAGAGCCCGCAAGAGCAATCACTGGACTGATGAAGCTCTCACTTAATGCATGGCCAATCTGCCTCACTAATGAACTCCAAAGTTCAGGCAATCTGAGGCCTAGAGGGAAAAGGGCGCTAGACAAAACAAAGTATAAGCCGCAAGAAGCGCCAGATCTCGCCAGCTTTCATTACTTCAGATTTCTTAGGTGGTAGCACGTCCAACATGGCGGCTCAGAAGATCGCCGTTTACTCACTCTCCGGTAATGAGGTCCTAGTAATCCTGGGCATGTTAAATTTAATCAAGCATAGATCTCAAGAATACGACGGACGATGCGCTACCGAACTATCTGACATCGCTCAAATTCAAGCAATCACACTTCCTCACAGACGTACGATTAGCACTTGGTTATACAGCTGTTGTTATTGCCGCAATCACATTCTACGCCGACTACAAACTGGGATGGGACAAGACTAAGGCTGCCACATTCTGGGCTGTCGTTTTATACTTCACCTTGAATGGAGCATTGACATATTGGATATGGGGCGTCGAAACTGGAAACGTGTTTACAGGCGAAATCGATCAGCCTTCCACTGGAACAAGTCTGGTAATGAGCCTTGTCATTCTGTGGGAGGCTCCATCATTAATTCGACTTGTAGCTGTCAATAGCCTCGAGTGTCACGAAACATATACCTGTCTATAATCTCACCGTTCGCTACGGAAATACCGGCAAAGAAAGCAAGACACTAAAGCTGTCTTCGACATTTACGCGATGGTTCGATGCTGATGGATTTTTCGTTGCCAAACCCTTCCAGCAGTGGCTTGCATCTGAGATCCCGTTGATCGGTCAAGTGGATCCTCGAAATAAGGATGGGGGAGCAGACACAATATCGAGTACCAGTGAAAGTGTAGAGACCTCGGGATCGGCGGAACTACAGACTCATGTTTCCCCTAAGAGATTCGATTCGAGTGGGCAGACGACGGGAAGTATCAAACCAAGGAGGGGAAAGAAGTCATCGGATCGATGATTTCGTTGATGTCCCGGGGGCTAAGTTGTCGTTCGTAGAGCTTTTGAATTTACTCCTGACAGGGACAGACTGTACAAACAGTCGAAATACTACAGATCTCATTTCCGTCAGATCTATACTGAAAGTATATCTTAGCAAGACGTACTGCTGGACCGCGCACTCTTTCCTGCTACGCTGTACAGCTTCTGTGTCATTGGATTGCAGTAACGAAACACCACACGGAAGTTTAAGGCTCCAGGCTTGAGCAGTGGTAGACTTGGTACTGTTGCAGGAACAATCATTGATATCGCCAATCCCTGGTCCTCTTTTAGCATAAATGCCCAAGTTGCCCGGTCGATGCTTGAAACCCCTCCCGCGTGGTATAGTAAATTCAACTCGTTGAGCTTCTCTTTTCTACTTTAAATGGACGCGCAGTGATCCGAATTCCTGCAAGAAACATTGTTAAGCCAAAGTGGACCTTTTGGCTTATGCCTAATTTGGTAACTTTCACATTGTTATCGCTCGACGGCCTGTTTTAGAGATATCGGAAAAGACAATCGAAATCTGCGGATGTTTATAGAAGGTCGTCATGTTGCTTGAAACATAGAAGAATCTCACTGTGCAATAAGATAGTGCCGTTGTTCCACTTCTTGATGGGCTGCGCGACCACTGTTTGTCAGCTCAGCTGAATTCGGTCGTCAAGGAAAGGTACTATCGATTGACTGTTTCAAGGTCCTAGTTGTTGAGGACATTATATTATGTCTTCACGAATGATACATGATAACGACCGCATCCTGTTGCGTCATGAACGCAGCGGTCTTTGTAGTCTGTGATGATGCGATTGCTGCTATGCCTCCAACTTTGCTGGGTACACGGACTAAGAACAGAAACGGTGCCTTACGTGGAGGAGCCCTCAGTGCTTATTTGCAGCTGTACCATCTCCGCTGACCATATTGTGCCTCGGACCGGCAGCATCCTTCCGCCTGAGCTCAGAGGGCCCATGGCATATGGCCTTTGCTCATTGACCTCAATCTGTTATACAACAGATTTTGTTGGGTTTTCAAAACCCTAGATCATTCGACAGCCTCGGGATGGTGGAGGTCAGAAGACCTTGCATGGGACCGAATCGGCTTTGAGGCTATTGATCGCACAGCGCATGCTCAAGGACCAGGAAACGACACAGATTGACTTCCTCTTCGCCATCTTTTTCTGGCTTAGGTACGCTACAAGTTTTGACAGAAACAAGCATCGAAATGGCGATGTTTATCAACAGTACGCTGGAGTACTTTGAGGAAGGTCACTCATCACTGTGTAATCAGTACGCAAGAAAACTGTGCAGCTCCTGTATGACAGAAGTCTACCATAACTCTTAGTTATCGCAACGAATAGGAAGCTGATCGGTGTTCACCTCGCCGTCAACTTCCTCGTCTCTTCCACCACCTCAAGGAACATCGTCGGTCGTTCGAGGTCGAGCTTGGGGATTGGTAGGCGTTGGAGCTGCGATATGCTATCGACATAATCCATGGCGACATTGCCATGCTTCACCACCTAAAGGCTCCCTATTACTAGAGGCGTGAGCTTCAAGCAGAGAAAAACCGGCTTAGGCGATTGATTTTTTTTGCTTCTACCATGTCATCTAGGGATAAGACAGGCAGGCCTCGAATGACGTGAATTAACCTGTGACGGAAAGTGCTAGATATAATGCCTTGACATGACCGTTGGATGATCGTGGATTCAATGCAGCAGAGCACCTTTTACTTCTGCAACTGCGTTGGCACAGCGTCTGCGATTCATTGATCAACCATTGAATTATCTGAGCCATTCGAGCTGTTGAGTATTTCATCTCCTAGCCAGGATCGTGTCCTGATTAAGAAGTCAAGATAACCCATCATATCCTTTCATACTCGAGTATATTATGTCACTTAATGAATGGAGGGGAGAGTTCTTCTTAGGTTGACCCACAAGGGATGGATTGGCTAGCCGTAGGAGAAGACAGACGGCTTCTGGGATTGATCAGACCTTGCCCTTATCATCGCGGTTCCACTTGACTTTCTACTTCACATCGCTTACGGGGGATATTCTCCGAAGCCCAGACGAGCATTCCGTTCGTCGACATGAAATGATGACCTTCTTGCTTTTATGTTCTACGCGAAGGGTATTACTCTTCTAGTTGTACGTGGTTGGCAGGGAAGAGGCCATGCCGACCCCCGTACTCGCCCGACCACCAATCCTCGTCTGGAAACTCCTTTCATTGGACGTTAGTAAACATAACGGCTTTGCACATGGAAAGACTTACTACGCTCGTGATTCTTGCATCTTCAGGAAAGCTCAATTCATTTCCCTCCGCTGCTTCGTAGTCATACAGTGCTATAGCGGTGGCTCCCTGGCTTGTTGGGCCACTGCCACTGTAAGGTTTTTCAGTCCCCGGCTCAGGCTGGAGGTTGGCGCTTGCTTGGTGTGATGACTGTCCACCGTCATCAGCATCGCCCTCTACTAATTCCACATAAACGCTTGGAAAGAGTCCCGACTCTCCGCGAGGATTCTGGCCCATCCACCAGTTATCATCCACCATTTCAATATTGGTGACATACTCGCCCTCTCTCATTTCCAGTTCATTGTCCTCGGCCTTCTTATAGTCGTACTGGACCAGCGCACGTCTACCAGTCTCATTTGCCACTAGATGTGCAGGTTCAGCGGCGTGTTGGCTGAAGGCTATGGCAACGGTAGCTTCACCTGCGCCGCGGGCGGGGTCGTACCCGGTAGGTTCTTCTATAAGGTCTTCCTCATGAGGTACCGCCTGAGCTAGTGAACGTGCAGGCATGGATGGTGGAGGTGAAAACTGCTCCTCATGAGCGTCTTCGACCTCCTGTTCGTTATGGCCTCGACCAACAGGTATGGCGACTCGTATGGGAGAACCTGGATCGGTGGCTGGAGGCGTGGGAGGCGAAGGGCTTCGTGATGGTTGTGCAGGCGGTGTGGGTAGGCCAGGTAACGGAAGCTCTTCATCTTGCGGCTGTGAAGGTCGTGTAGGAAGGCCGGGAATGGGGATACCACGGCCCGCATTAGGCTTACTGGATGTATGCAGCGGTGGTGGACTGGGTGCCGAGGCGCCAGACCCTTTACTCGCAGCTCCCATTGGAGCCGCATCTCTGAAGCGGTCTCTCATAGCTTCAACACCGCCTGTAGGCGAAGACCCGACACCCTCATTGGCTGCTTCCTCCTCCTCTACCTGGGTTGTCCGCTGTTGCTCCAAGCTACTGGCTGATTGCTCTGCTCGAGTGGTTCGGACAGGAGCCCAACTTTTGCCTCCGTAACCACTCTTCCACTCTCCAGGACTTTGACTCGGAATAGGAGCTGCGGAGTTCCCAGTGTTGAGAGGAGGGTCGTCAGCCGCCCCACGAAGTCCTTGCTCTAGCGCTTTCTTCTCGGCCCATAATTGTGCTGGAGTTCTGCCACCTCGGTCGGCAAAGGTTCTGCCGACACCAGAAGGTGGAGCAGCTGGGTTTTGTTTAGATTCGAAGCCGAATCCACTGGGTGTGGGAGCCTTGGTCCCTGTAAAGGAAGTGGTGCTGGAACCATGGCGATTAGTAACTTTCGATTCGGGCAAAAATGTTGACCGCTCAGACATTAAGGATGGTGCTGGTCGGTCCGGAAGTGAGTTCCGTGCTCCATCTTGATCGTTACCGTGGCTAGGACTTCCAGTGACCGCAGGGGACATGCTGCTTCGAGGCGAAGCCGTACCCTCGGATGGTTGCTGAGCTCGAGCCCGTATGGCGGCAATGTCAACCTTGCCGACCGGTTCATATGATCCTTTCACGGTAGTTGGTCGGTCGTTATGCTTTTCCTGAGCCTGTCTCCTCAGAGCCGCAATATCGACCTTTCCAACAGGTTGATAGCCGCCCTTCACAACATCGCTATTCCCAATTGCACTGTTATTATCATTGCGGCTGCCATCGAAGCGTGGAAATTCTGGTTTCTGCGAGCTAAGCTCGCGCATGTTGACCTTAGTGGGTTGATAAGAAGGTTGGACTTTTTCGAGTTGTGTTCGAGTGACTGGTGGAGCGTCTTGGCCCCAGCCATCCTCATCAACGATGCTGTCTTTAGGGGCACTTGGACGTATACGTGACCCAGCAAGGGGATTGAAGCCTGCCCCGCTTGCACTGCTTTTCGTAGGTGTGAAGGCCGGCTTGGACGAATTTGGAGCCGGAGGACCAGAAACTGTGATGGCAGGGCTGTCGCCAGAATAGTTCGAGCCAGACGCATCAGCCACCTTTTTGATTATGGACTCAGGTGTGAGATCCCGATCTGAGCGGGCGGTGACTTGAACGTGGTAGCCCTTCAGTGTGTCAGCCTCCATTGTAGCCCCCCCATTGTACTGTCAACGATTCACTCACATGAAGTGCCTTTGAGACAGCGGCAAGGTAATTTGTAAAATATCCTTTCGTGCGCTCAGGAACTCCCTCTCCGCACCAGCTGATGAGCACCAATTTGGGCAATGTTGTGTTTGGGTCTTTAACCTTGGCAAATGCAAATTGGACCCTGCCGTCAGAGAATGCGTCTATAAGGTCCACCAGCTCGCCCTCTGAACTCAAGTTAGTATTCGCTTACACATGACCCAATGGCAACGCGTTTACCGCCAGTGCTTTGTACTGTGAGCACACTCTCTTTGATGCCGGCGTCCCGCTGAAAGGCATTGGCCAGTGGGGTAGAGACGGAGAAAATAGCCCATTGTCCATATGTAGCAGACTGCGTAGTACTTCCAGAAGGTGCACGAGCGTCGACGATTGACTGATAGCTATTCGAAATCGATGTGCCGTTCGTGGACAGATTCAAGGTTGCCATGTCGTGATGAGGTAGCAGGAGTTTGTTACGACCTAGAGACCTTGTAAGATGAACGACCTGATGATGGTATATTCCCTTGTATGTATTACCTTGTTCAATGTGGCTAAGTCAGATAGGTATACATGTTAGATCGATTCATATTCCCAGGAGTTGCATATGTCCGGGTGTCAATATGATGTACCGTAGCGGCTTGGCAAGCTGGGGAGTAAGTACCTACGAGCCTACGTGCCGAGGCACTAGAACTAGCGCTGCTCGCCTCATTTTCCTTCTGCCAGAAGTTAAAGTCTCCAGCATTTGCGATGAATTACCATCTCCTCTCCGTTGCTCTTTGTGTCACCTTCTAAGAAGTCTTCTATGCGTTCGATGCCAAATCATTCAGTGCATCAATTTAGCTTGCACTAGATCTGGCAGCTTGCTTCATATAGTAAAACGTGCCCCATGGTCCGGACCCGCCGTTGAGCTGTTTTCGTGGCCATTGCTGTTTTCTACTTTTGGCCTCTCTTGTTAACAAGACTGCAATCCTTTTCGTGTATGCAGTGCCCTTCCTTTGTATGCTTTCCTAATATTCTTACGGGCCAGAGCCATCCGCAAAAGTAGACTCGGAGCCGCGCTACTTCCCATGGTAGGTCTTTTATTATACCCAGAAAGCTTGCGCTATGAACTATTCTCTCAATCATGGCAGCGTCCCCACGAAGCACGGTGTCTTCAGATCTGTACTGCTTGTCAGAGCAAGCACAGCCCAAGGTCGATCCCAAGGGAGGCCGATTTCGGGAGGATGCCAACCAACTTTCATGCAACAATGCAGATGACCATGCACAAGCATCTAGGTATTTCGACACTATTCAGGGACTGGATTCCGCCGGTGAGGATGCCTCCGAACCGTCTAGAGCTGCGGCTGGCCCTACTACGAATGGCGCGTCGCCTAAACCAAATCACAAACGTAAGCGTAACCAAGACTCGGGAAGGGCAAAGGCTACAGAAGATCATATAAATAATGGAAAGAATATGGAAATGCAGCCATTGCCTGGCAGGAGTTCCTCCTATCGCTTCATGGATGGGACCCTTTCCTTGTGTCAGGGCAACAGAGGACCGCATGATCCATCTGGAGCAAAGCGGAGCAAAATCAACGGACCTTTCCAAGTTGCTATCCAGAGTACAGCCGTTCCTTGCAATGTGGCTGCATTGCCTGCTGCGCTCTGGCAGTATATCTTCTGTTTCGTTCCTCCAGTCTTTCTTGGACATCTCTTATCCGTGAATCGCACATTCAAATCCTATCTAACTCCGGGCAATGGAAACCAGAGTTTGGCAATCCTGGGGCACAGTATTGTGCAGCCATTGACAGCGGAAGCCATCTGGGTGGCTTCTCGGAGACAGTTTGCTCCTGGATTACCGAGACCCATCCATGGGCTGCAGGAATTAGATATGTGGAGGCTATTGATAGGCAAAAGATGTCAGAGGTGCGGCCACGTTGGCGAGGTCGTTTCCGCTGCCCCTTCAGAAAACCCTTGGGAGTCTGGTCCCGGGGCATCTGGCGTAAGGGTTATTTGGCCTTTTGGCGTCAGATGCTGCGGTTCCTGTCTTCACCATATTTCCATGAAGGTACCGAGAGACACTACGCTAGTTTGCCATATTACTTGCGATGTGGACTAACCTACTGAATAGGAGATGGACTTCTACGTCTTGGCAGAATGTCCGTCATTCTTGCTGCAGGCCGTTCCTTTCGCTTCCGTTTCGGAGGATGACCATTACATTGGCCACAACCTCGTCCGCAACCAAGCAATCCCCCCATCGATACTATTGACTAAATACTTTCACAAGCCAGCAATTAAGCAATTAATGCACCAATTCGAAGACGTTAAGCTACTAGGCCCTGCCTCCATAGAGGAGTGGATCAAAGGTTTAGCACAGCAGGGCCAAGAGCGTGTTGAGGACATCATCCGCTGGGAGCAATGGGAATCCAAGGGAGGGCTGAAGAAAGTGAATTCCCGTCCCTATCCCAAGGCATTACCCGCTGGTGCAGTGACCATTGGGAGGAAAAGCGTTCTCGTCAAGGACGATAGCCATTCGGATCGGTCCACTTCCCTGAGCACGGTTGCTTCCACATGGGATTTTCAGGCCATTCCAGGAGCCCCTCCCCTCCAGGAGTCCGCCCCATCCGCACCAATCACTGGAATGAGTGAGTTGATTGTACCCTATCAAACCTTAATGGATCTAGTGACTGATAGATGTATCTGAAAGCCCCAGGTCAGCCTGCTTGGAGTGTGATCACTCAATCTGCAGTAGACCTACCTGTGCGGCGGCAGACGCCAAACTGCCAGCCACGACCCGAACGAAGTCTAAGAGATATCAATGGAGCCAAAGCAGCTCGACGAGCAGAGATAGAGCGCCGTTGCGCGGCATTAGACCCGCCATTGTTGCCCAGCCTTCTGAACCATATGGAATCTTTTCAAGCAGCCATGCAGATAACGCAGCCAATGACTGATCAGGCTTGGAAGATTCTGAAACCTCGTCTCTTGGCTCAGCTTCCATACGCCGAGAGCAAAGAAAATGATCGAGTGCAGCAGAAAGAGTTGCTTGAAGAAGGTAGACAACGGCGCCACCTTGAAGCTCATCTGAGAGACACCAAGGAAAGCTTCGATCGTGAATGGGAAAATGTTCAAAATCCAATTAGGATTCGGCTTGGTGCTCTGGCCGACGATGTGATTGAGTCCAGTTGGGCGGGTGGCAGAAGCATCACAAAAGATAATAGTCCTAAGTTTGCGGCAGATGTTCTGCTCAATGTTCGTCAGCGGTTCTATGCTGATATTGCTCGAGGACACCAAGCCGCTGGTGCATCTGGTGAGAATGTCGTTACGGGCCCGAATAATGGACTGCCTACAAGGAAATTGATTCTTGAGAATATGAAATGGTTATTTGATACGAAGATCAAACCACTGACTGACCATTTCCAGAGAGAACTGTTCCTTTGCAATGGATGTGACGGCAATTTCAAATTCTATGGCTTTGAGGGCGTGATCCAACATTATGCTGCCAAGCACACCACCACGCTCAGTATAGGAAACGTTGTAGTCCATTGGCGAGCTGAGTGGCCTGAGCATCCTCCATTCAGTCCAAATCCTAGCGTCGCTAAATCATCTCACTACAAAATACCAACGCCTGCCAATCCTGTTCAAGGCCCGATTGCTAAAGACATACAAGGGCCTTTATCACCTGGCGTCATCAGTCAAAGTGGTGAGACGGAAAGATCAATGGCCCTTCAACGACAGAACGTCCTAGGACACTCTACGGATACCTACACGACCCCACATACAGGATATCCGCCAGAGATTCGCCCCATAGTACCAGGTCAAACATACCTGTCACAGTCGGCATACGGCGTGGGTGCTGGCTACCAAGGGGCTCCGAACGCTTACGCAAGCAGTGCTGCTGGTTATGATCCTTACACAGCCACACAACAACCTCACATACCGCAGTCCTTCAGTTCTCCATACCCAAATCGACAACCGTATACGGCATTTGCACAAGGACATCCTACTACCAGTCCGCTGGTCTATTTTCCAGGTCTCAACAGTAATACTTATGGAGGTGGTCAACCCATGTCTTTGCAAGCGAACTGTTCAAGCGGAGTCTTGCCTGCCCACACCCACAATCCTGGTCAGGTCTCTGATCTTTACCAGCGTCAAATGGAAGACATGGCCAAGCATGCTAAAGATGTTTTCACCAGTATAGGCGGTGTCAAAGATCTACCAGGCAGTGTCAGGATTTACGTCGTGATACAACTCACCGTTACCAGATTCAAAGCTAATTTCCCCAATGAGCCTAGTCTGTCAATGTTCATTGATGGCCTTGACCACAATCCCACCATGAGACCGGTCAGAAGCGTGAATGGCTTAGGTTGTAAGACCTGCATGAGCAGTGGCACAGGCGCCAAGTTGTTCACTCTGCCCCATCTAGTCAATCACTTTAGGACGGTTCATGTTGAAAGCCCGCATATACTTGGCCATCCGCAGATACAAGAATTAGATTGGAAAGTTGATATGATAGATCTTCCCGACGCCTCCATCATCTCCAAGCTTGTCAGTGCCGCTGGTATGACTGATACGAAATTGGCTCTCATGGCTTCAGTATTTCATGGACTGTTTCCTTCGCCTTTACCCATCATGAGAGGCAAGATAAACACTGGGCCTTTACCGACCTATAAAAAAGGAGCCGACCCAAAACTTATCGGCGTATCAAGGCTACCAACAAAGGGAATGACCGACGCTCCCACTCAGTCACCAGAGCCCCTGCATGATCAACCCCATGGTCGTTATTACAGCGGTCTCCGACCCCTGTCCCGAGGTCTATCGTCCGAGCCCCTTGAGCCTCCTGGGGAAGATGAGTACGATCCCCACAGACCCGCTCTTCTTGGCAAGATCTGCAAACCAGAGACCAACGTTGGTCAATCTCATAAGCCTGCAAGGCTATCAACCTTGCAGAATGTTCATGGGTCTTCTCTGCATGTTCAGTACGAACCGAGTCAAGATATTTTATCCAGGCGTGTAGATGATGAGCAATCATTTGCCAGTGCAAGTGCAACACCGACTAACGGCGGCGGTAGGTACCCTGGCACGGTTCATGCACAAGTTCAAGATGCAACCCCCCCTCCCTCTCCTAGACCTAACCTTGCAACTCAACCTAGACGACGGCCAAGTCTAAGGGCTGAAGAACAGAGCATGACCCAAGATCAGAACTATTCCGATGATCTCGACACATCCAGGGAGTACAGCACGAAATACCATCGTACCCTTGCACGTGGAAGCGTGGAAGCAAATCCGAAGTTCAGCGGGTATCAAGTAAGAATTGCCTTACCGCAAAGGGTGGCGGATGTTGCCGACCAGTTTCTGAGTAATCTGGCGCCCAATACAGATGCTGAATACTTGGGTGAACCCCTCCCCTTAGATTGCAAAACAGACCACCGTTCATATGCTTCGTGGCAGGAAGCCGACCCTCAGCTCCGGCGCCGCCAACAGTATTTTGGACAAGATGGTGTCCACAGCCAGTGGCCAAGCGATCAAACTTCCATTGAGAATCTGCGCCCCGGCCTTTCGGAAGTTCATAGTAGTAGTCGGTTGGGTGCTTCGCATACGACGGGATCTGGCACCAAATATTTTGAGGATTACCGCCCATCGTCGCATATGCAGATTCCTCTCAAATCGCTCAGGGCTGACGGAAGTCCAAATCCACCCTATGGCTCTCACCAAAGTGTTTTCCAAGAAAGACAAGAATCAATGGGCAGTGCTCTCAAGAGAGCTCGTGGTAGTAGCCTTGCCTGTTCAGGGACCCGAATGTCGCAATATCGCCCATCATCCAGATCTCCAAACGAAGTACCTGCAGACACAGCTCTCTATCACCCAAGAAGTCCGGTAGAAGAAGATAGAGGTGATCCAGTATATCAGGCGCGTTCGCGTTCGCCTTCCTTACTCCGGCATGATCGCCCACAAAGCGTTGTCAGCTACGAATACCCATCACAAGTTCGCTATGAATATATTGACAATCATGATCTACGTGAGCCGCAACATAATCAACGAGTCGAGTATATTCGAGTACCCATTGACTACGAAGAGCCCAGGCTACGGGAGGCTCCCGCTCGCTACTTCATGTCCCGGCCCGTGGAGCAAATAGAGCCTGAGTACGTTTGCTATGAGCAAAGCTATACAGGTGATCCCTTTCTCGAGCGAAATGGTCGAACCTACCATGCTCCCCAGAGAACCTGTCAGGCTCAGCCCAGCAGAACAGCTCCATTATTTGCTCCAAACTACAAGTATGGATGAAGTGGTAGTTTGTGGGCTCTAAAGCAACACGATTTCCACGTCCCCATTCTTTGTACGGTTTTGCAAGACGTAAAATCCTAATTCTTCAAGCCAACCACTGCCCCCACGTCTCATCCTGCATCACTACCTTCTCTGAAGAACGGAAAAACTCCTACGCCCTGCATGAATGACTCTGTGGAGTCAGCTCATCGAGTATTGCCCGATTCAACGTTCTGGCATCCTGGGTCGCTCTATGGGTGAAGCCTTGCCCGTGAAAGGTGCATCGAACCAAGAGGAGGCGGATGACCACACTCCCAATGCTGTTCAATTTTCTCCTAGATACCGAGTAGATCTCTACAAAATATTGTCGTCCGTTCCTATGAAATGTTGCTGTGTAAGCGCTCGGCCCTATTACTAGTCGGAGTAATAATCCTCTTTACTATATATAATACTACTATCTGTATATAATTATTAAAGAGCCTATAGTATTATAATTTTAAGGGTCCTTTAGAAATAAGTATAGTAAAAGTATTATAGTTATATACCTTTTACTAATAATTATACCCCTTCTTAATAATAAATATATCCTTTTATCTTAGAAGGTATTATAATTACACCCTTTCTATCTATAATTATACTCCTTAAATACTTATAATTATACCTCCTAACTACTTATAATTATACTTTCTAGCTACTTATAATTATACCCCTTAAATATTTATAATTATATCTCTTATACTAAGCTATCTATTATAATATACTTTATAAAAGGCTTCTACTAAAGAATAATCTTTAGTAATATACTTAGCTATTAATAGGGATATTTCTAATTTATATAGATTAACTAATTAAGAAAGCTATCAAGGGTATTAAGAATAATAAAGTATTAAGGAGGTAGAAGCTATTCTACTATTACTAAGTAAAATATATAAAGTAGAGTATATCCTATATTAGTATACTAGTAATTTAAAAAAAGTAAATAACCTCGTTTAGTATATTAGTAAACTAGGAACTTATATAGAAAATCTAAACTATTAAATCTACTAAAAGCGCTTTTTCAAGGTAAAATACTAGTAATAAATAGGAAGATTTTAGGGTTTTTTTTATTCTAGCTTAAAAGTCCTAAATCTAGAAAATCTAGATTTAAGGCCTTAAATCCGTGATTTTCCTCTAGTACTAGGAAGAAATAGGAAGCTTACTAGAGTTATAATAGCTACGCTATTAATACTAGTATAATATGAGTTTTAAATATAATTAATTTATATAATTTATATATATATAAAGTATACCCCCCTAGCCTAGCCCTGTATTCTATACTTATATTACGCCTACTATTAATTCTTACTAAGTATAAGGACTAGTTAGGAATATAGTACTACTATTAACGTGGCGTTTATAGTATGTAGTAGTACTACGCTACCCCTTTACCTATAGTATATAAAGGAGGGAATTCCCCTTAAAGGGAAGGGTAGTAATTAGTCTTATAATTAATAAGAATAGAGAGTTTTATATATATACTATTTATAATACTTAATAGTTATATTATTATATAATACCCTTATATTTTAATTACTCTACCCTTTTTAGGGGTAGTAGCCTAACTATTAGTAAGATAAGTAGAGAAGGGTTATTATAAGTATAAGGTAAAAAGGTTAATTAACTAGTATAAATAACCTACCTAAATATAAGGGATTAAGCTTATAAAGAAAGTAAGTCTTAAGAATTAATTAATAAATTAATAATAGATATATTATAATTATAATTAAATATTTAAGGGTAGCTACTAAGCGTATAAACCTAGTCCCTACTACCTAAAACCTAAGAAGTACTATTATAAAGGATGTAAGAACTTAAAGAAGAAGTCTCTAAGAGATTATAAATATAAGATCTATAATAATATTTATAAGAGTTAGAGTAGGAAATATATATTAATAATACTACTTAAGTAGATTATTAATATTACTTATTATTAATAAAAGAATTAGAATTAAAGTATTCTTAATATAAAACTTATATTCTTAGGTTATAAGACTTATATATATATAATAGGAAGTTAATATAAAAACATTAAGAATAATTTAATAATATAATTAATATAATTAAAATAAGTATAACCTATTTTTTAATAATTTTATAAAAATCTAATACGCGTTATAGTATATAGCCCTGTATCTTAAAGTTATATAATATAAGTATATAAAGGATATATTAAAAGATAAATAGTCCTAGAAATACTTTAATAGTTTCTTAATAAATTAAATAAAAGATCCTTAAAATTAATATTTAATAATTAGTAAGTATTACTTAGAAGCTAAGTAAAAGGAATATTAAAAGATTATAAACTTTATAAATTACTTTATTAAGTTAAAAAGATAACTTAAGCTATTAATAGAGTATATACTTTATAATAACCTTTTAAATAAGTTATATAAGGATCTTTATAATTAACTTATAATACAACTTAATATTCTAAAGATAAGGGATACTCTTATTATATTAATAACCTAATTAAAGCCTTATATAATACTACTTATATATAAAGATTAAAGGGATAATACTCCTACTAGGGGTTAATATCTTTAAAGAGGAAGAGGAAATTTTTAAGGGTAAAGAGATAATAACTTATATATAAAGTAAAAAGGACAGGGCACTATTAAAGTATTATTATTCCTTCTTTAAAGGCTTAAGCCTAACCTTTCTACTATTAAATATTATAATTATTAAAAGAAGGGATATATAATTAAGAATTATTAGAGTATAAGAATTAATAGTTATGAATATTATAATTAATAAGCTTATAACTAATAACATATCTAATAATAAGCTAGAGAAAGGCTTAAATTTAAAAAATCCCTAAGTATTATAATTATATCTACTATTATAATATAAGGGAAGAAGTAGATATAATAACTTATTATTATAATATAAGTAGAGCTTAAAAGCTTATAAAAAGAATTTATTATATTAATTAACTTTAAAGTAGATATTAATTATATTAATATCTACTTAATAAAGGAGTAGGATTAAGAAATAAACCCTAACTCTAATAATACTTTATATAATAAAGTTAAAAATTTAATATTATTATTAAGTTTTTATATAAGAAAAATTAAACTTATTAATTTTAATAGTATTATATAATATTATAAGGGTACCTTTTATATAATAATAAACCTTAATTATAACTTCTACCTTAAGTATTTATAATTAGAGGAATAAAATCCCTAAGTAGATTAACTTATATAAAATTAATAATTCCCTATTAAGAAAAGTAATATTAAGGAGTACTTTAATATTATTAAAGCCTTAAAGGAGTAGCTTAATAATATTATATTTATTATTATATACTTAAGAGTAGGTAATAAAAGCCTACTACTTAAAGTTAAGCTTCTTTTAAAATTTTAAGAATTCTAAGATATCTTTTTAATTAAGAATATTAAGATACTACTAGCCTATATAGATTATAATTATATAATTAATATAAAAGAGAATAAAGAACCTCCCTTTAACTTACTTTATAATTTATTAAAAAAAGAGTTATATATATTAAAAGAGTACTTTAAATAAGCTTTAAAAAAGAGGTAGATTTATTATTTTATAAGTCTAATAAATATATTAATTATAAAGTACTTAATAAGATTATAATTAAAAATTATTATATACTTTTATTAATTAATAAAATATTAATAAGATTAATTAATATTAAGTACTTAATTAAGTTAGATCTTAAAAATATATATTATTACTTATAAATAAAAAAGGGTAATAAATAAAAGATTATATAAGGTATAAGGTATAATTATTTTAAATATATAATTATACCTTTTAAACTTATTAATATACCTATATTATTTTAAGTATATATTAATAAAGCCTTAATAGGACTGTTTAATATTATATATATTATTTATTTAAATAATATTCTTATCTACTCCTAGGATAAAAAGTCTTATATTAAAGTTATAAAAGTAATATTATAATATCTTTTTAAATTTAAACTTTATATTAATTTAAAGAAATATTAATTTATAATAATAAAAATAAAATTCTTTAACTTTATTATTAGTTATGATAGTATATATATAAATCCGCGTAGAGTAGATATTATAATAGAATAGCTAGAACTTAAAAGTATTAAAGATATTTAATTTTTTTTAAGGTTTATTAATTTCTATTATTATTTTATTAAGTATTATTCCTCTATTATTCCTCTATTAATAGATTATCTAAAAAATAATTATTTATATATTAAAAATAGAAAGTTAATATTAAGTAATATTATAAGAGTAGTATTTAAGTAGTTAAAATAACTCTTTTAAGAGGTACTATTACTTATATATTTTAACTTTATAAGAGAAATCTAATTAAAGACTAATACTTTAATTCTAACTATTATAATTATTTTATTATAAAAGTTCCTTATTAATATTAAAGGGGTAGAAGTAGAATAATATCCTATTACCTTCTACTCTTATAAGTTATATTTAGTAGAAACTAAATATAAGACTTATAACTAGGAACTACTTATAATAGTTAAAGTATTTTAAGTATAAAGGTACTTCTTAGAAGGTAGCTTATACCTAATTATAATAATTATTAATTATAATAACTTAAACTATTTCTAGATAATATTATTATTAATAAGGAGATAAATATATTAGGTAATAAAGCTTATAATATATAACTTTAAAATATACTATTATATAAATATTAAGAACCTAGTTAATATCCTATTAAAGTAACTAAATTATATAATAATAATAGATAAAGAAGATACTTATCTATTAATATTATAAAATAAATTAAAAAATATTAAGTATATTCCTTTTAATAAGTATTATATATATAATGTTTATAAAGGTTTATAAGATAGTAAGACCTATAATTATAAATAGTATAAAAGGTTAGAAATAGGGCTTAAAAAGCCTTATATCCTAAAAATAAAGGAGAGTAACGCGCTTTTAAGGATATAAAGTAATATAAATCTTAACTTAAATCTTATTATAAAATAATTTAATATTAATTAAATAGTATTTAAAAGGTATATTATAACTATATTAATAATAAAGCGCGTATAAAATAAGTATAATAACTTAATATTAGAGATACTCTAATATCTTTAAGAAGGAGATAAGGATATTTATAATAAGAAATAATTATTAAAGTCTTAAAATTATAAAAAGGCTATTAATATACCTTTATTAATAAATAAAATAGGGGTCCTTTATAAGGGTAGTATAATTTTTATACTTAATAATAAAGTAATTAAATAAGAAATCTTAAAGCTTTATTATAATAACCCTTATATTAGCTACTACTTATAAAAGTATATATAAGAGCTTATTAAGTAGAAGTTCTATTAGAAATTAATAAGATAAGATATTTATAATTATATATAAGAATACTTAACCTATTAATTAATAAAGCCGCGTAGATATATTATTTATAATATATTATTATTATTATTAATACTTATAAGACCTTTTTAATAAATTATAATAAATTTTATTATAAATCTCCCTTTAAGTAAATAAAAGGATAGTATTTATAATATAGTTTAATAGTTATAAACTATTATATTAAAGTAATTAGATATTTACTTATTATAAAGATAGTTAATATTATTAATATTATTAACTTATTATATTATAAAATCTTCTTAAAGTTTAATTAATTAGAAGGTATTATTAATAATTAAAAGATAATATTTATAAGTAGTTTTTAAGTAGTTATATATTATTATATTAATATAAAAAGAAAGCTTAATATTACTTTTTATCCCTAAATAAATAGTTAAATAAAGAGATAGAATAGTATATTTAAGTAGTATTTATACTACTATTCTACTTAGAGATAAAATAACTAGATAGAGTTACTTTATCTAATAAAGTTTATATATAATTATATAAAATATATTAATATTAAGTTACCTTTATATAAAGTACTTTATAATTACTTACTTAAACTAGATATAGAGTTTTTAAAGCTATTATTAAGAGAAGTCCTATTAATATAAGAAAAGATTAAATTACTTTAAAAGTAAAAGGAAGGTTTAAAATAATATTTATATTAAGTATAAGTTATATAAGTAAAGTATATAAATAAATAATAAAAGTAAAGATAATATAATATAAATAATTATATCTTATTAAATATAAAGTATATTAAATTAATATAAGTAATTAAAAAATTTTTATAATATTATTTAAGGCCTTTTAAAGTCTTTAATTATATTAATAATTAGGTATATAAGTTATAACTATCTAATACCTTTTATATATATAATATCTTTTATTTCTTATTTATAAAGTTATATTAAGGTAATAATAAGAGTAATATAAAAGTTATATAAATAGAGCTTATAAATAATAAAGATAAATAGGAAGTTAAAGCTATTTTTAATTATAAAATTTCTTATAATAAACCTTAATATCTAGTAAAGTAGAAGGGTTAATCTTATAATTATAATTAATAGTTATATAAGTAGGACTTAGTTAATATATTAAATATATTAAAAAGATTTAAATAAGATTACCTTAAAATATAAAGTTTATATTATATAAGAGGGGAAATAATTTCTATTATTATTAAAAAAAAGATACTTAATATAATTAGACTATTAAGGGTATTATAAGAGAGGGCTGGCTAGCGATAAGATCCACCTGTATATAGTACTAGCTACGAACCTATTACTTGTTAATAGAGCTAAGAGGTCTCTCCGAACGTAGTCGGAATGAAACTAGGACGTTATATAATAGTAGAGCTTATAATATAGAGTTTTTATACGTATTATAAGCGCGCCCTTAGTATACGCGATAATACCTACCTTAGTTCCCGTTAATAGTATCAGCTTAACGTGTAAGAGACTCTAGGTTAAGAGATAGAAGGTATACTAAGTAGAAAAGACGGAACGAAAGGCTAGGGCCGCCCTACCTAGCTAGGAGAACCGTAACTACGTGTAGGAGTAGGAGTAGTAACCCTACGACTATAGGTATAGCCGGCGGGATTTTAATACGATCCGCTTTCCCTTGCGAGTAGATTATTACACAGCTTAATACTAGGAAATAGCGACGTGACGACGGCGACGAAGTATATCTATACCTCTTAATAACTATAATAGCCCCCTCCTACGCATTAGGAAAAGATACGCGGTAATTCCTAACGAGAGTATTACGGGCCTTCTACTAGGCTACCTAGCTAGGGAATATAATAGTAATCGAGGCCTGTATATTACGGGTTAAATAGACAAGGATACTATATTACCAGATAATACGAGAAAGGAGTAGCTAGGGTAGTAACGACTAGTAGGAGGGTTAAGGGTACTCATATTAGTTAAACTATATAGGGAAGAGTAAGAGGGTGATTAAGGGGGAATAGACCTTTCAGGAGGTACTATTAGGAAATAGTACGGAGAAAGGGGCGAGGCCCCGGTAAGAGAAAGGAGTATACAGGTGTTAGGATCTAATACTAAGGTAGCATGGAGTATAAGGGAGAGGATAGTATATGGTGTTTAGAGGCCTAGAAGTGTTATAGTAAATTAGATAGGTGAGAGAGGTTTTCTTCCGTATATCACGGTTTCCTCTTAATAAGCTAGAGTTAGAACGCCCTTATTAGCTCTAAGTAGCTAGATAGTAGAGTATAAATACAAATATAAATATAAATATAAAATAAGAGAGGGCTATTATATTATATTAATAGTAGTATTAGGCCTATTACTATTACTATTATTAATAATAGAAGTATCCTCCTTATTATCCTCTTCTTTATCTTTTATAATAGGAGGGAGGCGCTCTTATAAAATATTAATAAGGCTTTAAAAGTACTTTAAAAGGGGAGATAGAGTAATATATATATATTAATAAAAGATATTAAGAATACCTTTTAAGGTATTTATAATATAAATAATAATAGCTTAGTTAACCTTAATAGGAGTTATAATAATAATAGGGGTAAAGGAGGTATAATAAAGGTAATAATAATATTATTAAATAAGCCTATTAAAAGTTTATTAAAATCTAATAAGTTAAGGGAGGTTAAAGCTAGTATTTAAAGTAGTTATAATATTTAAAGATTAAAGAAGGCGCGTATAAGTATAATAAATATAAGTAAAAATCTCTTATTAATATTTAATATTAAGATCTTTATAATATTTATATTTTATTAAATTAAGGGAGGCGCGCGTATAAGTTATCCTATTAAAAAAGTAAATAAGGCTTTAATTAAAAATATTAAATTTATAACTCTTTAAATTAAAATATAATATAATAAAGGTATATTATATAAGATAATATAAGAATAGGCTAGGAGTAGCTTAATAAGGGAGGTTATATATTATTATAAATAAAGGGGGTAGTAGTAATCTTCTCTTAATTAATAATAAGGATAAGTTTATTATAAAGGATTACTTATAAAATAACTAATAAAAGTATAAAAAGGTATAATAAAGTATAAAGGGGGTAATAATATAAATAAGACTTAAAAAGGACTTAATATAATTAATAAAAAATAAAGATATTATAATTAGAAGAATAATATTAAAGTTATATAAAGAAGGTATACCTTAAATACTTAATAAACCCTTAATAGTAATAACTTCTTATTTACTTTAAAATACTAAGACTTCTAACTACTTTTATAATAAATTAATAAAGGATAATAAGAAATATAATAAGAATATATTATAATATAAAGATTATATATAAGAGTAGTATTTATAATTATTATAATTTAATAAAATTATAAATTCCTTAAAGCTTAGCTTAAATAGCCTTATAATTAATTATATTATTACGCTTTTATTAGAGGTATATTCTATTATTAAGAGAGTATATTTTATAAATTATAACCTTTTATACTCTTAAAGCTTAAGAGCCCAGATAGGGAGATAATTATAAAGATTAATTAGGAATATAATATTATTATTAATATAGTAATTATAATATATAATAATACTATACTATCCCTTTACTTATAATATATAAAGGAGGGAATTCCCCTTAAAGGGAAGGGTAGTAATTAGTCTTATAATTAATAAAAATAGAGAGTTCTATATATATATACTTATATATAAAACTCTCTATTCTTATTAATTATAAGACTAATTACTACCCTTCCCTTTAAGGGGAATTCCCTCCTTTATATATTATAAGTAAAGGGATAGTATAGTAGTATTATATATTATAATTACTATATTAATAGTAGTATTATATCCTTAATTAATCCTTATAATTATCTCCCTATCTAGACTCTTAGGCTTTAAGAGTATAAAAGATTATAACCTATTAAAGGTACTTCCTTTATAATAAAATATAGCTTTAATAAGAGTATAATAATATAATTAATTATAAGGCCCCCTAAGTTAAGCCTTAATAAATATATAGTTTTATTAAATTATAATAATTATAAATAATACTTTTATATAAAATCCTTATATTATAATATATCTCTATTATACTTCCTATTATTCTTTATTAATTTATTATAAAAGTAGTTAGAAGTCTTAATATTTTAAAGTAAATAGTAAATTATTATTATTAAGAGATTATTAAGTATTTAAAGTATACTTTTATTATATAACTTTAATATCCTTTTTTTAATTATAATATCTTTATTTTTTATTAATTATATTAAGTCTTTTTTAAATTTTATTTATATTCTTATCTCCTTTATACTTTTAATAGTTACTTTATAAGTAATCCTTAATAATAAACTTATTCTTTATTAATTAAAGAAGGCTCTTATTATCCCCCCTTATAATAGTATTTAACCTCTTTTATTAAATTATTTATAACCTATTTTTATATTATTTTATATAATATACCTTTAATATATTATATTTTAAAGTAAAAAGTTATAAATTTAATATTTTTAATTAAGGCTTTACTTACCCCTGTAATAATTTACTTTATATATACGGCTCTTTTAGTTCTATTAAATATAATTATTATAAGTATCTTAATATTAAATATAAATAAGAAATCCCTATCTTTATTTACTAGTCTTATACTTACCTTTTATAAGCTTTAAATATTATAACTACTTTAAATACTAGTTCTAACCTCCTTTAACTTACTAGATTTTAGTAAACTTTTAATAAGCTTATTCCTTAATACTATTACTACCTCTATTCTACCCCTACCCCCTCTACTATTACTTCTTTAGCTAGAGTAGACCCTATATTATTAGTTATATTATAAATACCCTTAAGGGTATTTCTAATATCCTCTACTAATATATATATATTACTTTATATTCCCTTTTAAAGCCTTATTAAAACCTTATTAATATATTATAAAAGTACCTCCCTCCTATTATAAAGAATAAAGATAAAGAGAAGGATCTTATTAATAATAATAATAAGGGTAATAAGCCTAGTATTACTATTAATATAATATAATAGCCTTTTAATATAATACCTTTAATAGCCTTAAGTATCTTTTCTTTTTATTTAATAATAATTAAAATCTCTTTCCCTCTTATATAATATAAACTTTATATTTTTAGGTAATCTTACTTAAATCTTTTTAATATATTTAATATATTAATTAAGTCTTACTTATATAATTATTAATTATAATTATAAGATTAACCCTTTTATTTTATTAAATATTAAGGTTTATTATAAGAGATTTCTTAATTAAAAATAACTTTAACCTCCTATTTATCTTTATTATTTATAAGCTTTATTTATATAATTTTTATAATACTCTTATCATTACCTTTATATAACTTTATAAATAAGATATAAAAGATATTATATATATAAAAGATATTAAGTAGTTATAACTTATATACCTAACTATTAATATAATTAAAGACTTTAAAAGGCTTTAAATAATATTATAATAACTTTTTAATTACTTATATTAATCTAATATACTTTATATTTAATAAGATATAATTACTTATATTATATTATCTTTACTTTTACTATTTATTTATATACTCTACTTATATAACTTATATTTAATATAAGTATTACTTTAAACTTTTCCTTTATTTTTAAAGTAACTTAATCCTTCTTTATATTATTGGACTTCTTTTAATAATAGCTTTAAAAGCTTTATATTTAACTTTAATAAGTAATTATAAAGTACTTTATATAAAGGTAGCTTAGTATTAATATGATTTATATAATTATATATAAACTCTACTAAATAAAGTAACTCTACCTAGTTATCTTATCTTTAAGTAGAATAGTAGTATAAATACTATTTAAGTATTATTAGAGTACGAATAAACTAGTATAACTTATAGGTTATAAGAGCTATTATTCTCTAGATATTAAGACGTCTAGTCTACCTATCTAAACTAAGCTATATTAGGCTTAGCGCTCTAAGTAGATTACACTAAGTTATATTAATTATTAATAAAAGTATATTATAATATCTCCTACTATTATAAAAAAGCTTATCTTAAGCTATTATTATAATAAGCTATTATTCTTATCTATTTTAATATAATCCTCTTAATTAAGTTAATTTCTAAGGTTTTAAGTTATAATCTTACTATCTAGATTATATTCTAATACTAGGGCTTTTAAAGTAGGGAAGTATTTACTTAAAGTAACTATTATATTATCTAACTTCTCTAAAATCTTATTAATATTTAATTTATATTATTCTTTAGTAGTATTATTATTAATAATAGTAAGTTTATTAAATTTATTAAATAGTAGTTATAATAACTAGTCCTATTATAATTTAAAAAGGGTTAAGGCCTTAACCTTTTTATTTATAAATATAATAAGCGCCTAGAGTTTTATTACCTATTAATTAAGACTATCTACCTACTTTTATAATTATACTTTATACCTTTCTAGGATTTTTACTTTTAGAAACTTAGGTAGGTTTAGTAGACTTAGTTAAATTTACTCTAGATTTAAGATAGTCCTTTAGTTTAATAATAAAGTTATTAGTTTATCTATTAAGAATAGGTTTAAGAATTTTAGTAATCTAGGCTCTATACTTAATATTAGAAAACCCTCTTATTTTCTAGACTTAGCTACTTTACCTTTAGTCTTTCCTTTCTTTTAGAATTTTAGTAATCTAGACTTTATACCTAATACTAGGAAACCTTTAGGTTTTCTAGACTTAGCTACCTTAATCTTCCTGATTTTTATTTACTTTCTTAGTGGTAATTTCCTAAGTACGTCCTAATTATTAGGTATTATATATATAGGATAGAGGTCCCCTAGAACCTATACTTAATCTTTTTTTAATATACTAGGGACCTCCTTTTTCTTAGTAAATTTCTAGTAGTTTATACTAATTTTTCTACTCTTTCCTATTCTTTCCCTTATATCTTTATAGAGTTAAAACTATTCTAGATTATAAATTAGAGTTAGCCTTTATTATCTTTTATAAGGGTAGAAGCTTTATATACTCAAAAATTACCCGTAAGCTATCTATTAATATTAAAATTTAATTTCTAGAATTAGCTCTACTTTTTAATATTAAGACGTATAGCCTAAAAAGCCTAAAAATCTAGTAGGATTATAAACGCCTAATAATATACTATAAAATTATCTCTATTAATTTCTACTACTAGGTCTTATATAACTTTATTAGGAAATATATTTATTATAAGCTACTTAGGGTAGCTATTATAATCTACCTATTTCTATAATTTTAGGCTTATAAATTACTCCCTAGTATTTTTCCTATTATAAACCTCCCTTCTAATATAGCCTTCTAAATTATAATAGGTAATAGTTATATATTTATTTATAATCTTAGTATACTCCTTAAATTTACTTATAGGTATAGTATAAAGTTAGCTAGTTTCCTTTATATTAAGCTTTATAGTTAACCTTCTTTTATCCTACTTAGATTCTATAATATTAGTATTTTTAGACCCCCTACTATTTATCTTAAGATTATTATTATTTCTTTAGTCTACTTCCTAGTTAATACTTAATAATAGGCTACTTATACTTCCCAACTCTACGTCCTAGTTAATATCTAATAATATACTAGGTCCCCTTTCCTAGTATTCCTTTAATTTATTAATATAATTGAAAATATTTAAGGTTAGACTTATTATTAATATTTTTCTTTTCCTTATATTCTTATTTAATACCTTAATAATACTATCTTTTAAGTATCTAAGATCTTAGTTAAGTTTAAAGACTTAAGAGGGAGGAGCTTTTAGATATAATTCTAAGTAGTTATTAAGGTCTTAAAAGGAAAAGTTTTTAACCCTATTTTAAAGACTAACTACTACCTTAATAGTAATAAAGTTAAATACTTAAAATCTTTTAAGAGCTTCTAACTAGACTTAGGCTTCTTCCTAAGTCTACTCTTATATTAATATAAATATAGTTCCTTAAGGGTATTTATTATAATTCTTAGAGTATATAACTAGAGGTATAAATCAATATTAAATAATATCTTCTTTTACTTAATAAAGGTTTTTATTATATACTATTAATATAGATATATTTAAGGAAATTCTATTTAACTACTAGGCCTACTAGATTTATACTTTCTAGGTAGATTTCCTTAGAATTCCCTAGAGTAGGAAAGAGAGGTACTAGTTATTAAGAACTAGATAGATAAGGTTATATAAAGGTAATAGCTTTTTAAAAATATTATATTAAAGGAATATTAATACCGCGGCGTTTAAATACTAGTTTAAGTAGATAAGTTAATCTCTTATTAAGTAGTCTAGAATCTTAGTAAGTTTAATTTCTAATCTCTATACTTAAAGTAGGCTAGATATATTAGGTAGATATTTAAGAATTTCTTTAATAGATAGTCTAATTTTATAGAAGTTTATAATAGGGAAGTACTAGATATAGCCCTTATTAACCTTAATCCTTAACTAGTCTACTAGGTAGGACTTAATTTATACCTTAGATAGTTAATAATAATAGTATTTAACCTCTTTATAATTATAAAATTAGCGTAGTAAAGACCTTACTTTAATAGTAATAGTAGTATAATAATCTATTATTATAAGTAATAAGTTATAGTTTAAATTAAGGTATAAGTAAAAGAATATATATTAATACTAAGTATAGGAATACCTATTTTAGTATTTTTAGCTATTATTATATTTTTTATCTAATAGTAATTTTCTTATAAAGCCTCTATCTTATTACTATTTATTAATTTAATATCTTAATATAAATATAGATTCTTTAATCCCTATCCTAGTAAGTATAAGACTTTTTAATTTTTTTAATAATATTTAATATATCTTTTTTAAGCCTCTAGGTAGGCTTATAAATATCCTCTTTATAACCTTTCTACTTAACTTAATACCCGTTTTACTTACCCCGTTTTTCCTTTTAAATTATTCTTTCTACTATAAATTCTTCTTAACCCTAGATAATAATTAGAGCTAGTAGGGGTATATCTTAATTATATAAGTTAGCTTTTAATTATTTAAGATAGATAACTAAGATAACTAGGTAAATCTTTATTATACTAGGAGGAAGCTCTAGCTTATAAGTAAGTAGGCTTGTTTTTTATAGAATTCTATAAGGCCCTACCTTCTTAGTAGTAAGGGATAAACTTTTAGGGATATAGTACCTAGTATCCCCTATTTTTATTAATTTTAAATAAGTATATCTAGATAAATATAATATATAATATTTTAAATCCTACTTATAAGCTATTTTAGCTTAGGCTAATTTAATAGTATTAAATATATTATTCCTAATAGTTTCTTAGTTATAAAGAAAATTTCCTATTATAGAGTTAAATTCTAATATTATAAATAATAAGAACCCTCTTAGCTTTACCTTATATAAAACTTTAAATAGTATTATAATTATACTAGTATTCTCTAAAGTATTTAACGCGTACTTAACTTCTACTAGAAGGGTATCCTAGTTTTCCTTATACTAACTAATCAATAAGTAATATAACGTTATCTCTACTATTTAATTTATTTATTTGGCCTAGCTATTAGCGGCGGGATAGTATATAATAGTTATTCCTAGGGAAACTTTATATCTAATAAATAGGGTGTTCTAGAAGGTACTAGTAAATTTTAAGTCTCCATCTAAAATAAGATAGCTCGGTATATCCTAAGTTTTATAAATAGTATTAAAGTATCTATTAGCCTAGTCTTATACTAAATCTATTTTATTACCTAATATTAGATAAATAAACTTAGAAAATTTATCTATTATTATATATAAAGAATTATAGCTACTAGTAGTTAAAAGAAGGCTAATAATAAAATCTATTAATAATTCTTCTAATAGCTACTAAAATACCCTTATAAGTTAGAGTTCCCTATATAATAGTTATTTAGAAGGCTTAGATAGTTAATAGGCTAGATACCTATTAATATAACCTTAGATAACCTTATATATCTTTAGAAAATATACTAAACTTTATAAGTAGTTATATATATAATAAATACCTCTATATATATATTAATTATATCTATATTCTAAGATTTTCCTTATAATTTTTTTAGGAATATATAAGTAATCCGGCCCTAGATAGCTAATTATATATAATAGTTAAGAATTAATAGTAAGCTAGTATACTTAATAAATAGTCTTTAACCCTATTTCTAGTTATTAGGATTCCTAGACCTACTTCTAGACCTACTTATAAATTCGCCTAAAATAAGGGTCTTTTAATAAGGTAGCCACGATTTCCTTAAGAAAATCTTATTTAGCCTAGATAACTACTACTAGGAATATATTAATTAGATTAGGTTTCTTAGTAGGAAGTCTTAAAAGGCTATTAGTATTTTTATAAGATTTCCCTACCTAGTAAATAATTTTTATCCTTAGTTAGAATATTAATAAATATAGCGCCTATTTATTTAACCTAGTAGACTACTATCTATTTATCTTATTTTATAGTACTAATTTTAATATAATATAATTAGTAATAATAGTAAAACTACTATTATTAAAGAATTAAGGAAGTTTTATAAGGGCCTAGACTAGAGTACTAGCCTCTAATTCTATAGCCTAATATCTTATTTTAGTATTTAAAAGGTCTTTAGAAAGAAATAAGATTAGTCTTTCTACTTTATTAAACCTAATCTAGTATAATATAGCTTTATAACCCTTCTCTTTACTACTATTTATATAAAAAATAAAAGGCTTACTAAAGTTAGGGAATACTAAGGTAGGGGCGTTATATAGTTTATCTTTAAGTACTTCTTATACTTTATAATATTAGGGGCTAGTATATAACTACTTATATTTAAATATAGATCTATTAGGTTCTTTAGGTTTATTAGAGTTTATTATTAATTTTAATAGTAGTAACTTTACTAGTAAAGGGCTAGAGGTATCTATTAATAGATACTTCTTTTATATATAGTTCCTCTAGGGGTAACCCTTATTTAAGTTACCCTTAAAGCCTTTTATTTTTAGTCTAATAAGAGGTCGCGCTATTATAATATAATATTTAATAAATTTTTAATAGTAGTTAAAAAATCCTAGTCTAATTTTAAGTTCCTAGAGATTTATTAGGAAAGTTATATTTTAAACTACTTTAACTTTCTCTTTTATAGTACTTAAACCTAGTCTAAAAATATAATATCTTAAAGTAGTAATACTAGGATAAGTAAAATAATATTTTATTAGGGATAATATAATACTACTTTTCTCTAGTAGCCCTAGGACTTAGTCTAAGTACTTAAGATAATTATTAAAAGTAGTTAAAAAGATTATTATATTATTAATATATACTAGAATAAATTATTATAAGTATATAAATAGCAGTATTTTTATTTAATATTAAAAGAAACTTAAAGTATTTACTAATCCTATTATAAAGACCTTTAACTATTCCTAACCCTAATAGGGGCTAATAAATATTATCTTCTATTAGTTTAAAGGGCACGTACCCTATTAAAAACCCCCTTTTATAAGGTTAATAAAAGAGAATATTATTAATCTATTAAGTACTCCTAGGATTATATCTTATTTTAAGAGGGGATATATATCTAGGTAGAGCTTAATATTAACCTTATATAAATCTACTACTACTCTTAGCTTCCTATTCTTTTATACTATAAAGGCCGGTAATAATATAGTAGATAATACCCCTAAAGAAACCTTTTTAATTTAGCCCTACTTTACTAGGGGGTCTAGAATTAAATCTATAGCCTTATAATCCCTTTAGGAAAGGTTATAAGGGTTCTATTTTAATCCTACTATATTAGATTTATCCTTAAAGGGTATTAATATCTTAATACTATTATTAAACTTTCCTAGGCTATTTTAAAAAAGTATATTATACTTTTTAATATATTCTTAGTATTTAGGCCCCTAATAGGTAGAGATATCTACTTCTAGAGTTACTACCTCCTTTAAGAGATCTACTATATAAGGTATATTAGGTTCCTCCTAGAATTTACTAGTATAGATATTAATAAAGTAGAAATCTACCTTTATAAGCTTTACTAATTCTTATAATATTAATAGTCTACCTAGTAGCTATCCTTTATAAATTTTAATAGAGTATTAACTAAAATTTACTATTAGGTAGGCTTAGGGATTATTACTAACTACCGCTTAAATACTTAATATAAAGGTTCCTAACTAGAAATTAACCTTTAATAGAGGTTTAAATAAATAGTTATAACTTATTACTAATAGGTAGTATTTAATTAGTATATTTTATCCTATCCTAGAGTCTAGTATTACTATTAAGTTAATATAAATATTAACTTTTTTATATTTAAGGGCCCTTAGCCTTTTTAATTTAATTAGTAGTATTAGTATTATTATAAATTCTTAGATACTAATATAAATCCTTAGAATTAAGTCTAATTTAAAGGTAACTCTAATTAGAATAGGGGTTTAATATATTATAATAAGATCCTAGTATTTACCCTATTAAATATTAACTATATTTAGTTTTAATATCTATACTAATAATTATATTATATAGGAGTCTTAAAACTATATAAATTTCTTAGTTAAATTATATATCTTAATATCTACCTTAATATAGTCTTATAATAATAACTCCCTAAAACTAACTCCTTTATATTAAAGCCTTTTCCCCCTAGTTATAAGGTAGATATTATAACCTTTAAAGAATACTAGATAGTAATATTTAGAAATAAGGGATACTAAGGATCTAGTATTAAAATAAAACTCTAGTATTCTACTATCTTTACTAATATACTAGTATATAATACTAGAGAATTTCCTAAAATTTATACTAACTCCTATTAGTATAATAGGAAAAGTAAAAATACTAGGTTCTAATCCCCCTAGGGATAAAATAGTAGGGCTATTAAGATAAGATAGTTTTAAAGTTTTTCTAGTAGTAATATTTAAGCTATTAGTAGAGTTATTATCCTTTAATAGGCCCTAACTACTAGTTAAGAGCCCTAAAAGGCTTCCCCTTATAACTCTTCATTTATAAGGATCTCTAAAGCTATATAGGTCTCTACCTAGATTATATAGATTAAGATTATTATCCCTATTATAATAATCCTTATTAATTAGGTTAATATCTATTTCCTCCTTTAACTTAACCTTTAAGGACTTTTTCTTTTTATTATTATAATTATTATCCTAATAATTTCTACTATAATACTAGTAAGGATAAGGTAGGAACCGTAGGGTCCTTTTAAATTATTAATTATTAACTATTTTTTTTAAAGGATATCTTTTTATCTCTATAACCTTAGGGTTAGCTAATTAGATAATCCCCTTAGCTATTAGATTATTAAATAATTACTAGACTTAGGCTAGGGACAGTACTTATAATACTAGAGTTACTACTAGTTTCTAATAGGGTTTATTTATCTTATAAACCCGCTTAGCTACTACCTTATTATTTTAGACTCGCCTATTAAAGTTTTCTATAGTATCTCCTTCTTCCCGTATTAGGGTTATAAGTACTAGGTTTAACTTAAGGCCTTATTATAAATACTTAATAATTATATCTTTATTATTAATATTTATATTATATAAGTAGTTAGTCTTTTAAGTTAAATATTAGTTAAGGGTAAGTAATAGTTAATTAAAATAGAACTTTATCTTCTTAGCTTCCTTTATTAATTTAAATTAATTAGGCTAATATTCTTAAAGAAGTTTATCTTCTTAAATAGCTAAATTATAATTTATTTCTTAATAGACCCTTATAAAAAGGCTATTATATTATTCTAGAGTATCCCCTTCTAAATATATTAGGAGTACTTTAAGGATTAGACTACTATTTTCTAACTCTATTATATAGTAAAAGCGGCGGATAAAGAAGGTTATAAAGTATTTTTTAAGATTAAATATTATAATTTCTTAGGGTTAAAGATTTTACTCCTTATACTCCCTTAATTAAGGTAGATATTTATTAAGGTCTTTATATTAATAATAGTTATACCTATTAATATAATTTTAGGGTAGGTTTAATTAAAATTCTTAGAGAAAGTCTTAAAGAGGATTTAGATATCTAGCTTTAAGTAGTTTATAATTATAATACCTAATATTAACTCTAACTAATAATTTTCTTAAGGAATAAACCTAGGTTCTAGGCTAAGGTTATAACTTTAATTATAATAGAGTTCTACTTCCTATTAAATAACCTTTATATATAATTATACTAACTTATTTTATTTTATTAAAAGATATTATAACTTAGGTTTTTATTAATAGTAATTAGGCTAGAATATTCTAGGCTAATCCTTTATAAAAGGTTAGTAAGGAATAAAGGTCTCTAGCTAGGTATCTTAATAAAGTAGTATTAGGGTATTTTAACCCTATAAACTAATTATAATTAATTTAAAGCTAGGAGTAAGTAGGGACTTATTATATTATACTCTTATTAAATCTTCTTTAACTTCTTAATTAAAAGGGTCTTTTTATTCCTAATAGGCTTTATTTAATATTAGACGCTAGATTCTATTAGCTTATAACCCTCTTCCTAGAGGGCGAGCTAGCTTATATTATATAAGTAATAGATAATAGCTAGAGGTAACTTCTTTAATTACTTATTAAGAAACATTAAGATTACCCTATTTACTAGGCCTATTATATAGTTTATTTAACTACTCCTAGAATATTTCTTTATTTTTAATAATAGAGTATAGGTAGCTAAGAAGTTATTACTTAGCTTCTAACTAGAAAGACTTCTTCTTAGCTTCTAATAAGAGTTAGTAGATAGTTTAAGTAGCCCCTATATTAATATTACTAATTAGTTCTTAAAGGAATAGGGCTTTATATCCTAGGGTCCTCTTAATTAATTATCCTATAATAATTAGTATTATAATATAGTCTTATTAATATACTATTTTTAAATACCCTATATTACTAGAATTCTTCTAGATTCTTATAACTTCCTTAATCTACCTAGAAATATATTCTATTATACCTAGATAAGGTATAGCTCGTTTCCTAACTACTACTAAGGATTTACCCTAGGCTACCTCTATTAATTTAAATAGGTTAACTAGATTATTAAGGCCTAAATTATTCCTCCCTAATTTAATTTAGTTAGCTATCCTTATTAGGGTTATTCTAGAATTCAGGGTTCTAGTAGATAGAGGGGCCCTTAATAAATACTAGGTAGTCTTAGTACCTTACTTAAAATCTTATAAAGTAGCTAGAAATATCTCTAGCTCTAGTTTAGACTACTAGGATTCTAGCTAGGCTAATCTTTTAAGATCTACTACTACTCTTAAATTATACTAAGCTAGTCTAAGACTATTTTAAATAAGATACTTAATAAGGTATTAATTAAGATAGTTAACTAGGTTTACTTATTTAAGTTTTATAGAGAGGAAATTATATAAGTAGAAGGTAAGAATAAGAGTATTATAATTAATTATAATAGTAGATTAAGCTAGGTTAAATAATATAAAGGGCTTTCTAGCTCTAGATTTTTACCTCTAGTTTTTAGAAGAAGTATAGGGAATAGAATAAAGAAGAATAGAATTATTAAGGCTAATAAATAAAAATCTTCTAATAGGGTAATAAGATAGAATAAAGCGGAAGTGACTTTTATACCTTATAATCCTATTAAGAATAGTTAATTACTAATAAATAGACCTAATTTAAATAGATAACTTAGTATATCTATTTAGAATCTTCTAGTATTACTACTAGATATCAGGGCACGAATAAACTGGTATAATTTATAGGTTATAAGAGCTATTATTCTCTAGATATTAAGATGTTTAGTCTACCTATCTAAACTAAGCTATATTAGGCTTAGCGCCCTAAGTAGATTACGCTAAGCTATATGAATTACTAGTAAAAGTATATTATAACAAGTATACTATTCTATCTCTCTATTTAACTATTTATTTAGGGATAGAAAGTAATATAAAGCTTTCTTTTTATAATAATATAATAATAAATAATTACTTAAAAGCTACTTATAAATACTATTCCTTAATTACTAATAATACCCTTAAGTTAATTAAATTTTAAAAAGATTTTATAATATAATAGATTAATAATCTTAATAATCTTAATAATCTTTATAATTAATAAATACCTAATTACCTTAATATAATAAGTTATAACTACTAGGATTATATTATAAATACTACCTTTTTATTTACTTAAAGGGAGATTTATAATAAAATTTCTTATAATTTCTTAAAAAGGTCTTATAAGTATTAATAATAGTAATAGTATATTATAAATAATATACCTATATAGCTTTATTAATTAATAGGTTAAGTATTTTTATATATAATTATAAATATCTTATCCTATTAATTTCTAATAGAACCTCTACTTAATAAGCTCTTATATACGCTTTTATAAGTAGTAGCTAGTATAAGGGTTATTATAATAAAGCTTTAAGGTTTTATTATAGTAGTAATTACCTGTAGGACTAATATGTAATTATATAATTAATTATTAGAGAAGCGAAGCCTCTCCCAGGTATAAAGTAGCCTAGCGGAAGGCTTCTACTCTCTATAAGCTAGCTAAGGTAACTACTAGCTATATATATAATAATGCCGTTATAAAGAATAAAAGCGACGCCTATATTACTATACTATACGCCTACGTTACTATATTATTAAGGCCTTTAATAATAATAAAGTTAACGGGTTAAATAGTTATTATACTCCGTTACTAAATACTATATATTATAAAGATCTACTATATTATACTATATATTATATTTATAACTATAGCCTTTCTACTTAACTAGATATTAAACCTTCTAGCTAGAAGTCTATTTACTAATAATTACTTAAATTTTATAATTATTAGCCTTATCTATTAGGCTATCTATCTTAGTTATAGGTAGAGGCCGATAATTTTATACTTAGGCGTAGGGATTAGAGGACTTTAATAATAGCTTAAGTTAAGTAATTAATATAACGGGGTAAATATATATAATAGGACTTAGCTAGAGTTAGTATACTAATAGGTCTACCTTTTTAATAATCTTAAAGGGCCTTATATACTATTAATATAGTTTTAAATTAGTAATACTAGGTATATAATATCCCTCTCTAAGTCTAAGATAGGCTTTATCTCCTACTACTATTAATAGCGTTTAATACTTACTATTATAATAAATTTTAATAAAGATATTAGTAAAGGCTATTAACTCTTCTACCTAGTCTCTTTTAAGCTATTATAAGCGGTTAAAGTCTTCTATAAGGAGTTATTAGGAGAGTATAGTAAAGGTATTATAGATATTAAAGTTATAGAGGACCTTATTAGAAGAAATACTAGTAGATTAGCTTTTAGAGTTATTAAGGTATCCCTATATATAGGGGAGGATTATAGTCTAATTAGGGTTATTAGTATTTTATATAGTATAGTATTATAGCGTAATCTCTATTATTTAATTAGTTCTCTTAGATAGACTATCTATCTACGCGTAATATATAATTAAAGTTAGTAGTTTATAACTAAGCTTCTAGAAAATAGTTCTCTAGAATAATAATATAAACTTAGCATCCCTATTACTAATAATTCTATAGGGAATTCCCTAACTATAAGCTATAAGATTAGCGAGGATTATATTAGCCTATTAGGCCGCTACCTAAATAGTCTATCTAGGTATAAGTAGAACCCTTTTAGAAAAGTTATCTATAATAGTAAGGAGGCTATTATAGCCTTCTATACCTATTAGTAGAAGTATTATAATAAAATCTATTACTATAATATAAAATAGAATTATAGGTCTATTTATAAAGATTATACTTTTATAAGGCTTATATTATTTTATCTAGTTAAGTTAATATTCTAGATAGTACTTTATATAGGTCTATAAGTACTATTATAAGTAATAAATATATATAGAAGCTACTATTTATTTAAAAGTATAATAACACCTATTATAATATTACTAATTATAAGCTAGCTAGAATATATCCTTTTTTAAGGTATTTAATATATATAATCTTTCGCGGCTATTATTAAAGTTTATATAATAGATTAGTCCCTTATAGACCTTTAAGTATAACCCTTATAAGGTCTTACTATCTAGTATAACTAGGTCCTTATTTACTAGTATAAGTATTCCTAGTAGCTAGGACTATTAGCTATCCTATTAATACGCCTAGGTAAGGTACTTTTTAAACTCCTCTAATATTTTAATAAGTATAATATAATAAATAAGACTTAGTAACTTATTATATTATAGATAAGTCTTTATAAAGGTAGTTATATATAAGGTATTAAGTATAATAATCTCTTATTAATTAAAATTAATAAGGCCCTTATTATTAAAGCCTTTAGTATATAAGGTATCTAGTATTTTAATAATATTAATAGAGTTCTTTCTATCCCCTTAAAGTCTAGATAGTATATTTAGGATAATATTAGACCTTCCTAATTTATACTTTACTATTAGGTTAAATTATAATAGATATAATAAGGCGTAAATTAATTATAAATTAAGTTTATTAGTTAAGGAAGTAGTAAGACTAGTTTAATATAAGATAGATACTACTATTAAGTAATTAGTATAAATAATTATTAGTAGTTTCTAGGATAATTTAATAAGGTAGTAAGTCTATCTTATAACTTATATAATATTAGCTACCTTAAGTTTAATTAGCTAGTAGTTCTATTTAGCCTAGTTAAGTATCTTACTAAGGAATATTATTAGTTAAACTAAGGTCCTAGGAAAGCCTTCTATTATATTATCCTTAATATAATAGATTATTACTATAAATCTCTACTTTTTAGAGGTATTTAGATCTATAAATAAGATCCTTATTTTATTAAAATAGATAAGGAAAGTAGGACTATTTATATTTATATTTATATTTTATACTCTACTATCTAGCTACTTAGAGCTAATAAGGGCGGTTTATATCTAACTTATTAAAGGAAATTATAATTTATAAAAGAAAACCTTATCCCCTACTCTATTTATTATTATACTTCTAAATCTTTAAATATTATATATTATCCTTTTTTATATTCTTTATATTATTTTATTCTCTTCTTTTATTAGGGTTATCTACTCCTTTACCTTCTAATTAAAGCCTATTTACTCTTATACTACCTTAAAGAGTTATTCCTTTATTAGTATAAACTAGCTAAGTATACTTTATTAAATTACCTATTTAATTATTACTTTTAATCCTTTTAAAGTTAATATTATTTAATAAAAGTTATTTAACCTTATTATTTACCTCCTCCCCTTTATATAATTAGGGTAGAATATAAGTATATACTTAATATCTTAATATCTTTATTTATATTTATAACTAATATTATTAACCTTAAGTACCCTCCTTTTATATAAGAATGCGTATAGTCCTATCTTCCTTATATATAATTAAATACTTATAAAGCTCTTAACCTTAAAAAGCCTTATATAAAAGTTAACTTTTATCTTTTAAATTTCTCCTTTTTATATTACTATCTTTATATAATTAGGGATATTCTTTTAATATCTTAGCTACCTCTCTTTCTATTTCTCCTTTACCTACCTCCTAATCTTTTTAAGGGTAGGGTTATCCCTCTTTATTATTTCCCTACTTCTAGGGCTCTAGTCTATTATTTTAGTATCCCCTCCCTTTATTATTATTTAAAGGGCTCCTCTTACCTAAGACTACTTCTCTTTTATTAGAGTCTTTATAACCCTCTTCTCTCTTCCCCTCTTCCCTTTTAATTTATAATAGATCCTCGCGTTCCCTTCTTTAATTAATAGGTAGATCCCTTATATTATTAATATTTATAAAACTAATTAATTAAAGCTTATCTTTATTAATAAGACCTTTAACTCTACTTTTAATACTTATATATTAATTATTTTAAAGGCTTTAAGTACTATCTTTAAGTATTTATTTTATATAATTTTTAATATTATAATATTTACCTTTTTTACCTTTAATATCCCCTTTAAATTATATTATATCTTTATTATATAAGTTATTATTAATTAAATTATAATATTATATACCTATCTTATTTTATTAAGTTAATAATAATTAATAAAGCTAGCTTTTATATCTTTATCTTTAACTTTATTTTATTAATATATAAGCCCTACCTTAATTTATTATTAATATAAAGTTTAAGGATTTATATTAATACTTTAAAGTATATTATTACTACTTTAAGGTCTATTATTACCTTTATATTAAACTTTTTTAAGCTCTTTAATAAATAGATTAACTTATATTTATAAAGGGTAAAGTTTACTTTATATATATTTACTTAATAAAGGTATATCTTATATACTTTTATTAAGATCTTATAATTCTTTTTAATATTTTTATTATATATTATTAAGTAAATATTATTAATAAAGCCCTTAATTTATACTTAGAATTTTATCCTTATATACTCTTTTATAAGTAGAGAGTTAAAAAAATAAAAGTAATAATAATAATATTAAAGATTTTTAAAGGATTTTAATCTTTATTATTTTTATCTTATTTATCTTTTAACTTAATATAATTATTATAACTCTTTTTATTAAAAAGCTTTATACCTACTTTATAATATAAGTTAAGACCCCTTTCTTCTTTAAATTATAAAGTAACTTTTTATAAGAGATATTATTAAAGGCCCTTATAATATCTAATAATAATATGTTTATTAAATTAGATTTATTATAACTTTATATTATATATAGGGTGGTAGTACGCGTATACCCCATCCTAGCCCGCGTATACCTAATTCTAGTACGCGTATACCTTAGTCCTAGTCCGCGTATACCTTATCCCGGTACGCGTATACCTGTCTAGATTAGGTATAATAGACTACTAACTAAGTAAACTACTAAATTAGACTATTAGGCCGGAAAAATTATTTAAGGTTTTTAGAACGCCTAAATTATATATTTACTATTATCTTTATAAATAGATATATTTATACTATAAATGTTCTAATTAGCTAATATCTAGCTAGCTAGGTTACTTAATAGGTTACCTAACTAGGCTATAGTATTAAAAACCCTTATATACGTCCTATTACTAAACCTAGCTAGCTATTCTAATAGCTTACGTACCCTACCTATAATAGCTTACCTACCTCTTACTATTATTAATATAGTCCCTCGTCGTTACTAACGTGCTAGTTAAGCTAGAAGGCGCGTCGCTAATAGGTTACCCTATAGGCGAGCTAGTAAGGACTAGGCCTACGCTGACGTACTACTATTTCTTAGTATAGATATAGCTCGTCTACCTTATATATTAGCTCCTCCCCTTAGTATAAATCTAGCTCTTACTCTACCCCTTAGTATTAATAGTAGTATTAATAGTAGCGTTAATAGTAGTATTATACCTCCCTTACCCCTAGGACTAAAGTATACCTCTAACTCTTTATTAAGTATATACTCTTCTACTTAACTAGTTATAATAGCTAGTTAACTATTAACTTAGCTCGCTATAATAGCTACTTACTTAGCCTTACGTCGACCTTATAAGGTAATAATATACTTAAAACCTAAGGGTTTATAAGAGGTAGACTTATTAAAGGCTTACTCTCGCGTATACTTTTTAGTATTATATTTTTTATTAGGAGCTCTTAGTAGATATCCTTTTAATTTAATAATAGTAGGTTCGCGTATTCTAAGAAGCTTATTAGTATTATTATTAGGAGTATCTAATAGGGGCTTATTACTATTACTACCGCTATTATTATTACCTTTATAGTCGCTATTACTACTAACGTAAGGGCGGCTAGGGAGCGTAGGCTTTTTAGATTACTAGTAAGGGTAGATATTATTAATATATAAAACCCTACTAGGACTAGTTATTTATACCTTAATTTTATAGGAGTATAAAAGCCCTATTCCCTTTATAAATAGCCCTAGATATAGCTTTATTATATAATAAATTACCTTCTAGTATTTAGGGAGTATTCGCCGGAGGGTAAATAGTATTACCTTTATAAAGAGGTCTTAAAAGACTATAAGTCTAATATCTTTATTAAGTCCTAATTTTACCTATCCTATCCTAATATTATAATTTATATATTAGAGTATAAGGAGTATAGCGATTTAGTTAATAATATACTTTAAATTACTTATAAAGCTATTAATAAAGTATTTTATAAAGGTATTAATATACTTATTAGTTAAGATATAATTTATCTATCTCTTAATCTACCTATTACTACCTTTACTACGTGAGGTAGTATAATTTCTAAAGGTAAGTAGCTAACTTATCTAGTATAAGATAAACCTCTTCTTAAGTAGTATAATATAATCTTAAAGATAATTAATAGTATTAGAGTAATTATTATTATAATTATCCTTTAGTTTAATCTATTCTTCTTTAAATTCCTATTTAGTTTTCGCGTATATAACGCGATGCTAGTTAGTAAAGAAAGTATCCTATTTATCCTTACTATTAAATTATAGGTTCTATTTTTTTAGTATATTATTATTAATATACTAAATATAGATAATACGCTTAGCCTTAGGAAAGACCCTACTAGATATCCTAATTAAGGCCGCCTTATAATTAATTAGAAGAATATCTAGATATAGGATTTTAAGCTCCTTATAGAGTTCCCGTAGTAATTATAAGATAAATTAATAGTCCTTAGTATATTTACTTTTTATAAAGGTAAAGGCTATATAAAAGGATATATTTAGGCCTATTACCCTAGTAATTACTATAAGTAGGAGCTTATACTTATTTATTTTATAGGTATAATTAAGGATTAGGACTTTATAATTATACTTAAGGATCTCTTATAAGGACTTCTATATAAGGAATATATTTTTAAGTCTATTACTAATCCTATTCTTTTATACTTAGATAAACTAATTATTATACTTATAGAGGTCTATTATTAAGGCCTACTCTAATATTAATAATCTAAGCTTTATAGCCTTAGTAGCCTTTTTTATATTATAAATATCTTATATAATAATAAATAGATTCTCTTTATCCCTATTAAGGAGAAGACCTATAAGAATTATTAATAGCTTTAATCTAGCCTTAGTTTAATTAATAATTACTATCTTAATATCTCTTATTTAGTATCTAACTTAATATAAGGGATATATACCAGGTAGTATTAGAGGATAATTATAACTAGTATCCCTAATATCTAGAGTTTATAAGCTACTATTATTAATAAAGGTAATAATCTTAAATAGATAAGTAATTAGCCTACTATTAGTTATCCTCTTATCTATACTTTTACTATTCTTTTTATAGGCGTCTACTAGCGTAGTAAGGTAGACGCCGTCTTAATTATACTTAATAAGAGAGCCTAGATAAGCCTTTTATAATAGCTAGATAGGGATAGGAGAAGTATTAAATATATAAACTTCTAATATAGATAAATTAGTAATATATATAAAGATACCTCCTTAGAGGCCGAAGTTTTAGGTATACTCTAGTTTAAATAGGAAGTCTCTATTAGCTAGGATATATCCCTTATAAACTATAGGCACCTTTATAATATAATAAAGTAGAATAATAATAGATATTATAGTCTTTATATATATTTAGTATTTAAGGATAACTAAGTTTAAACTTTTATTAATAATATAAGGTCTTAATAAGAGTCTAATATTACTATTTACTTACTAAAGTCTAAGATTACCTTTTATAATACTAGAATATTATTATTAATAAGTAGGTTAGTTTTAAGATCCTCTATAATATAAGCTTTTATAACTATAAAAGCTATTACTAGTTTATTATTAATAGTCCTGCTAATATATATATTAATTAAAGTAAATTTATTAGTCTTTATAATTTTATTACTAACGCCTTATACTAGTATTAGGGATACTATCTTCTTAATTTCTATATTTAGTAGAATCTTAGTAAGATATAATTAGTTAACTAATATAATTAAATAACTACTATCTAAGTAGACCTCTATCTACTTATCCGCCGTATTTATAGACTAGAATATACCTACGGTAGTATATTTCTATCCTTTAAAGCTATATCCTAGGGTCTTTAATTAATCTAGATAAATAGTTAATTTAATTAATAATAATATAGTAGGTATTATTAAAAGGGTTATACTAGTCTTCTTAGTAGTTATAAGGGCGGATATAATAGTAAGTATAAAAGGCTTTTATAACGTCTAGTAGTATTTTTTTAAGTAAACAAATAGCTTATTTCTTAAAGAAAAGGTAGGTATATAAGAGAAGTAAGTATAACTATTTATATTATACTAAGCTATAAAGTTTACCTTAAGTACTTATTAATTATATTTAATAAGGTCCTTGTTTATTCTGAAGGACTTAATCCCTATATTAAGAGAGTCTACCTAGTCTTATAATAGGTCTAGCTATTTAACCGCGTTACCTATAATAGGGACTCTTTCAATTTATATAGATTAATTAATTAAGAAAGCTATTAAGGCTATTAAGAATAATAAAGTATTAGGGAGGTAGAAGTATTCCGCTATTACTAAGCGAAATATATGATGTAGAGTAGATTCTATATTAGTATATTAGTAAAATAAAAAAAAGTAAATAACCTTATTTACTTGGACCTATTAATTAATTATAGTTAGTAATAAGATTAGTAGCTATCTATCCTTATATACCTTTATTAATTTACCGGCCTTAAATAAATTTATAAGGTTATATTATAAATTATCTTTATTATTATAGCTAACTTATTTAACTAAGTACTAAGTCTTTCCTCTTAAATACCTTTTATCTAGTAATCTTTTAATTTCGTACTTATTCCTATAAACAGCCCTATCCTTAGGGGTAATAGGTAGAGGCCTATTATTAAAAGTCCTATTATAAGGATCTACCCCTTCTACTTTTAACTTAAGCTATACTATTAATACTACTAGTTATATACGTATTATAAGGGGTAGCTTAAGCTAATAGGCGAGTAATCCTACCTTTTATAAAATCTTAAATAGGCTAGTATATTATTATAAGAGTTTCCTATTAGAGATACTAGTGATCTTATATCCCTTATATAGATAGAGGAAGACTTTATTATTTTCTTTAAATTATAGACTTTTATACTTACTATTATACTAGGATTTTATTATAGCGTTATTAAAGGCTATTATATCTTCTACCTATTCCCTATAAGTAAGTTATAAGCTATTAAAGGCTTTTATAGGGATATTATTAATTACTAGTATATCTATACTATTATTTACCTTTAAATTATAGTAGAGCTTATTAGAAGCGTATCCTATAATAGTAGGAGAGTTATTAAGGTTAGCCTAAATATATAGGAGCGTATAATCCTATTAACTCTAGGTATCTAGATAGTATATAAGGTAGAATTATATAGTAATTTCTATAATTTAATTAATACGCTTACTCTATCTATTAGTCTATAGATAATATACTGTAAATATAAGAAATTTAACTCTAAGACGCTTAAAGATCTCTTACTAAAAGTCTAATATAAATTAAGGGTCTTAATTACTAATAATACTACGTAGAATACCCTAGTCGTATAATAGTAAAGATAAAATTATAACTTAGGCCTACTAGGGGGCTTTCTAAGTATTAATACTAGGTATAAGAAGGACCTTCTTGAAGAACTTATAAGTAATTATTAGTAGGTAATTTATACTTAATAGGGTAGTAGGTAGGGTAATTATAAAGTCTATTATAATTATATAAAATAGTATAAGCGGTATTAGTATAGGGACCTATTCTCTATATAGTAGATATCTTCTTATCTAATTAAGTTAGTACTAAGGGTAGTAGCTAATATAAGCTTAGAGGTTCTTAGCTAGATATCTAATATATACTATATAAGAAAGTTAGTTATAATATTTATAACAACTACTATAATTAGAAAAGTTATAAGCTTATTTAAATGATTCTTTCTTTATAATAGGAGGAATATATAATTATTACCTTTTCTTACTATTAATATAAAAAATAAGCCTATCCCTAAGAATAAATAATATCCTAGGTTTATTATATTCTAAATTAGTGTCTAGATTACTATTTATAAGAGGCTTTTATATATTAAGGATCTTTTACTATTACTTATTATTCTAATAGCCCGTTTATAGTTAAGATTTAAAATCCTCTATTATTTCTATATTTATTATAAAGTAGATAGTAAGGCTATTAAAGTCTTTAGTATTATAAAAAAGACTACTAGAGGATATAAAGAAAATATTAAGAATCCTATCTAATAAATTAGCTATTTTAATCCTATTTATAGTTATATTTATAGTTATATAGAGCCTAGATAGTATATTAGGTATTATATTTAATTTACTAGATTTATAATATAATTCTAAATTAAATAAAGAAAGGTACTAAGAAGCTTATATAAGCTAGAGATTTAATTTATCTATACTTATAGTCCTTAATATTAATTATCTTAATATTAGGATTATAGTAGAATAATTAGTATAAATAATTATAAGTAGTTATAGATTTAATTTAATTATATATTAAACCTTTTTAATAACTTATATAATACTAGTAATTTTTAATTTAATAGGCTAATAGTTCTTCTCTATATTATTAAGCTAGTAGCTAAAAATATAATAGGCTATATATTAGTCCTTATAAAAGGCTTTAATAACTATATAAGATCTCCCTTTATATAGTATATAATAGCTGTAAATCCTACTACCTTTAAGGTATCTAGATCTATATATAAAACCCTATTGTAATTATAGTAAATAAGAAATTAGGGAGTCTTAAAAGCCTCTTATAAATCCTAAAAAGTACTAAGCTCCTCTTATATAAGCTTATAAAAAATTACCCTAATTACCTTCCTTTTTTATATATAACCTTTTATACCTATACTAAGGCCCTTATTAAGGACTACCTTTCTCTTTTATAAGGGGTCTACCCTTTATATATATCTCTTAATTAATAAATAGAGCTACCTAGTTAGTCTAAGAAATATTTCTAGGTTAGCTAAGTTTTATAGAAATTATAGTAAGGTAATAGCCGCGATTTTCTCTTTTATTATAAATATCCTTAAGCTATTAATATACTAGCCTAGTAGGGTAATAGAGGGGTAGCTAACGTATAACTTTAATAGTAATAGGCTTATATACTTCTTCTAGAATAGATTAAAGACCTTATATAAATATTTAATATATTCTTATAAGGTATATAAGTAGATAATAATATTATTAATATAAGCTTTAATAAACGCTTAATATTACTAGAGAATAGTATTAGTCTAGTATTAGATATATAAAGGCGAGCCCTTATAACTTATAAGGGCTATTAAAGACTACTCCTAGCTATAATAGCTTATAATAGTAAGCTTATAATAATCTTTAACCTAGATATAGAATTAATAGAACTATCTTATAATATTAATAATTATAATATATTAATAACCCTATATTAATATTATAATATTAGCTTATAAGGGGAGTAGATATATATTATTCTCTATAATTTTTTTAAGCTCTTATATATTAATTATAACGCGGCCTTTTCACCTAGTAGGAGTATTATACTAAATTATAAAGTAGGGATAGCTAAATAGGGTAAGTAAATTAGCTTATATAAGTTTTCCCTAGGTTTAAAGCTTATTAAAGGTTTTATTAATAATATCTTTATCCTTTTACCTAAGAGGATATACTTATATAGGCTTAGATAATATATTTAGTTTTAATAGAATTAGTATCTATTACTCCTTAGGGATATTAATTATACTTCTACTATTTATAAAAAGATCCTAGTAGGAATTAATAATATTTATTAGCTAATCCGTAATATATAGTTCTTTATAGATCCTAATTCTATTCTTAAGTATATTCTTAAGACTAGGGTTAATAATAGTACTTAATTCTAAGGAAAGAGCCTAATTAATAGATACTATAAATATAATAGAGGTTATAGAAGCCTCTTTATTAATTATAATTAATAAGGATATAATAGATATAGCTAATATAATAGCTAATATAATAATTTTAGCCTATTTACCCTTTTAACTATTATACTAACTATTAATTATAAGGCTAGAATAGTAAGTATTAATTATAAAATATCTATTATAATTAAACTCTTTTATAATACCTAATCTTACCTTCCTAGGAATAAAGATATCCTTATTAATATTATTTTTAATAAAGACCTTCTTAAGAGAAGTATTAATAATATAAGTAAATATACTACTAGCGTATCTAAGATTAAGATTATAAGAAGGTTTAAAGAGTAGGTTTTAAATATCTAGTAAAGTCCTATTAAAGATAACGGCTACTAAGGTAGTAATCTTTATAAGAATTAAGAATTTTTTCTTATTCTTAATTACTCGTTTTACTAGTAAAGAGTAAATTTAAGTATTTATTAAGATTTTGATATTTTAATAGCTATTAATAGTAATTTATTACTTTATAAAATCTAATATTATAGCTTCTAAAGTAAGAATATTAGCTCTTATAAGTATTTTAGCTTTAAGATTATTTATAATATAAATTTCCCTAGTAATATTTATAATTATAGGCTTATTATTATTAATAGAGCCTTAAAGGAAGAAAGTTATAATAGTAAATTTATTAAAATAATAAATTATAGACCTAAGACCCCTAATAGGAATACTAGTAGGTATAGTTTTAATTTCTATACTTATAAGGATAAAAGTTAAATTTATAATTAATATTATATATCCTAGATAAGAATAGACTTTAATATCTTTATTATTACTAGTCTACCTAATAGTTATAATAGTATAATAATAGTTCTTAAAAGTATAGCTTATCCCTTATATACCTACCGCTAATAAAATAATTATAGTAGGATCCTCTATAGAATAACTTACTAAGTTAGTATTTACTAGAGTATTTATAGCTAGTAGATTAATTATAAAAGGCTTTAAGATAATTATAAAAGGCTTTAATAAGGTAGCCTTTTAGTATTAGTTATAAAGATAATTAAAGAGTTCATTCTTTAATAGGAATCTTAGTTAGTAGTAATAATATTTATAATCTAATAAAGGAATAGTTATAGAGAAATAGTTTTTATAGTTATTCTTAAAGCTATTATCTAGTTTAATATCTTCTATTATAAATACTTAATAATATTATAAGGTTTCTTCCTAGGATAGTTTATAAGAACCTTCCTAGTAGAAATTAGAGGGCTTATAAGTAAAATCCTAGTATAAACCTTCCTATTTATAACCTTAAGGGCTTTAAGAAGGCTATCCCTTAGAGGCTTCCTTAATAGCGGCCTAGTAGACTTATAGAGGTCTTAGAGGCTATTACTATTATTCCCCTTATAATTTAAAGGGAAAGTAATTTCTTTAATTCTAATTCTAGTTTTAATTTTAATTCCCCTAGTATTAAAGACCTTATTAGGGTTACTTATTAAATAAATTAGACCTATCTAGTAGGGCTAGTACTATTATTTAAAGTCTTATTAATTATACTAGGAGGGTATAAACGTTTACGCCCTAATTACCCTAATTTTAATAGCCTTAGTAGGGTTAATAGCCTAGTAGAGGCTTCTAGTACTAATTATTATAGTAAGTATTATTATTATTTTATAACTATATTTAAGAAGGTAGTAACTACTAGGAAGGCTATTAAGATTAAGATTAAAATAGAGACTAAAATTAAGACTAAGAAGGTTAAAATAGAGATTAATACCTACTATACTATTTTTACTAAGATAGCTAATAAGATTTTAAGTATTAAGATATATAATTCTACTATTAATACTTCTTATAATCTAATAAGGTAAAGAACTTATTATAATTAGTATTATTACTAGGTTTAAGAATATCGCGCTAGAATTTTATATTAAGACTATACTAAATAAGAAGAATATAATCCTTTATTACCCTAATCTCTAAATCCTTAGCTACTCTTATAATAGTTTAAGAGTACTCCTAAGGCTCTCTCTATTAAGAAGTATCTTATATAATATACTTTTTATAAATTAGTATACTTATATTAATATAATATAGGGCCTTCTATTATTATATTAATAGATAATACTATTTATTAATATTATAAGTAATAAGATATTTATTACCTTCTCTAAGCTTAGTAGTATACTATCCCTATATAATTCCTTAGAGATATAGTTAAAGGTTTATATAGATAATAGTATTACCCCTTACTTAAATAATATCCTTAATATAATTTATAAATATGTAAATATTATAGAAATACGTAGTCTTACTAGTATATTTAATATTAGAGGTGGTATTTATAGATTTATTATTATAAAAGGGATTAAAATATCTAATATTATTAGAATTAAAGCGGGGAGTACTATTATTATAAGGTACTCTAGGAGGTATACTAGGATCTACTAGTCCTAGTACTAGTAGTAGGGCTAGTAGTATAATACTAGTAATTATTTCTTATAACTTAGTACGCTAAGCCTTAGTAAAACTACTATTCTTACTTATAACTAGATATTATACTAGTCTAATAGGCTATTTATATATAGCTTCTTTAGTAGAAGTCCTATAAGTTATAGGATCTATACTAAAATTTAGTGGTATAATACTTAGTATTACTAAAGGTATTCTTATAGATAATTCTACGTTAGATAGAGTAAGAGTAGAAGATATAGTAGGTATTTTAACTAATAGGAATCTCTTAGGACTATTCCTAGTTAATATTAGCAAATACTTTATAAAATATAATAAGAGTTATAGGAGACTTTAGTACTACTTAGTACTCTTAATAAAATATTTAATTACTTTTTAAGAGGCGGGGCTATTAGTAGCCTAATTAAATAGATAGAAGGATAGTTCTACTAAGGTAGTATATTAATTACTTAACTTAGGGATCCCTAGTTATAAGGGATGCTTATAATAAGTAATAATATAATTAATATAATACCTAATAGTCTCTAATACCTTATAAATATATACTTTACTAGTATCCTAGATAAATTTATAGATTTAATTTACTAATATAATAAGATAATAATTAAGGGGTAATAGTAGTCAAGCTACCTTAATGGCTTCCTTTTGAAGAAAGGCTTCTTAAATCTTAGGGAAGAAATACTAGAAAAGTAATATACTTATCTTCTTACTATAATAGAATATATGTAATTTCGAACCCTAAAGATCTCCCGGACCTCTTATCTAATAGATTTATCGCTTTATACCCCTATTTAACCGCTTTTAGTTTAGCCTACTTTTCTAAAGAATATTAAATTCCTAATATCCTTTATATTCTACCTACGTATATACCGACGTATTATAATATTTTCTATATAAATTATATTATTTGGTCTATTTCATACTACTTAGCTATATTAAAATTATTAAAATCGGTCTAGTAGTTTAAAAGATATATCGGAATAAATAGATTTACCTACTAAATTCTATATACTAATAGCTAGAATATAGATTATAAATAATAAAAATCCTACTATTATTTATATTTTACCTATTCTATAATAACGCCTACTAACGTGTTAGCTATTAGTTTAAATAGGGGGAATTATCCGTCTTATTACTAGGTATAAAATGCTGTTAGAATAGGTGTATATATATAATATAGCTAATACTATTGTATTTATAAGCTACCTACTAACGTGTCTAATATACTCCCTACTATTTACCTTACCTACTAACGTGTCTAATATCGGCCTGAATAGGGGGAAATATCCGTCTTATTACTAGGTATAGAATGCTATTAGAATAACCTATATCGCTATATAAGTCTATAAGCTAATACTATTATATTTATAGGCCGCCTACCTACCTACGTGTCTAATATACTCCCTACTATTTATATTACCTACTAACGTGTCTAATATCAGCCTAAATAGGGGGAAATATCCGTCTTATTACTAGGTATAGAACGCTGTTAGAATGACTTATATCGCTATATAGGTCTATAGGCTAATGCTATTACATTTATAGGCTAAAAATCCTACTATTCACGTCACCTATTAACGTGTCTAATATCGGCCTAAATAGGGGGAAATATCCGTCTTATTACTAGGTATAGAACGCTATTAGAATAACCTATATCGCTATATAGGTCTATAGGCTAATGCTGTCGTATTTATAGGCTAAAAACCCAACTATTCACGTCACCTACTAACGTGTCTAATATTAGCCTAAATAGGGGGAAATATCCGTCTTATTACTAGGTATGGAATGCTATTAGAATAGGAGTATATAATATAGCTAATGCTATTATATATATAGGCTACCTACTAACGTGTCTAATATACTCCCTGCTATCTACGTTACCTACTAACGTGTCTAATATTAATCTAAATAGGGGGAAATATCCGTGTTATTAATAGCCTACTATATCTGATATACTTCCTACTATTCACCCCACCTACTAATGTGTCTAATATATTCCCTGCTATTCACGTCACCTACTAAACGCTAGGTAGTAGGGGTAATTTTCTAACGTAAAAATCTTGAATTTTTACAGGTATTTTCTAGTATAAAATATAATAAAAGAGGCTATTAAAGTCTTTAGTAGTAAGCTAAAGTAGTATAATATTATACCTAAGTATAGTAGTAGAGTATACTATTAGGGCTCGTCGCTATTATAATAGATAGTAATAAATAGAGATAGATTAGTTATAGAGAAATAGGCTTCTCTATACTACTAGAGGACTTTAAGGATTATTAGTACTATAAGGGTAGCTTTAGTATTTTTAGTAGTTTAAGATAATTAATTAGTATTATAAAGCCTTTTATATAGTATTACTACTATATTAATAGGGACTCTTTTAATTTGTTTAGATTAATTAATTAAGAAAGCTATTAAGGCTATTAAGAATAATAAAGTATTAGGGAGGCAGAAGTATTCCGCTATTACTAAGCGAAACGTATAAAGTAGAGTAGATTCTATATTAACCTAGTTATATCTTCTTTACTATAATAGAATATATATAATTTATGACTCTAAGCTTATTACAGCTTATTAATTAGTCTAAAGTCCCCTAAATTACCTCCTTAGGACTAGCGTTAATTACGTTAAATATTAAAAGTCTAATATTTCTTTATATTCTACCTACGTACGTACTAACACTCTATAATATTCTCTAATTAGAATAAGTTATATAACTTATTTTAATATACCTACTACTTTAAAAATTATAAAAATCGGTATAATAGTTTAAAAGATATATTATTATAAATAGATTTACCTACTAAAATTAGTATAATAGTCTAATATCTTAGCGCCTATTAATCTTATTAGGGATTTTTTCTCCCTACCTATTATTACTATTAATAGTATATTATAGATTTTAATACTCCCCCTAATTATCTATTATATATAACTTATACTAGCTGTCTTTAACCTACTTACTATTACCCTTTTTATATTAAACTAAGCTCCTCTAACTCCCTTATAATACATTCTAAGCGGGTAGCTCTTTCTAAGCTAGATTATAATACCCTTAATAGTAATAATAAGAGGGCTAAATCTTATAAAAGTAATAGTATAAGCTAAAAATAATTAATATAAGTACTTAAATTTAATTTATAATCCTTAGGGCTAACCTAATAGATATTATATTAATATAACCTTACCCTTAAGATATACTATTAGGGATTCGCCCTTATATTAACCTTAATAAGGGTATTACTTCCTAGTAGTATATAATAACTACTAATATAACTATTTAAGTAGTTATTCCGCTTAGGAATCCTTAATAACCTACTCCCTCTATCTTAAAAGAGACTACCTAAGAAATTACTCCTCTACTAGCTCCTAAACATTATCTAGATACGCGTTATTAATACGCCTACTAATAGGTTAATTAAGATAATAATACTAAGTACTAGCCCCCTATTTAATAAGGCTTATACTAGTAGTAGAATAATATATATTAGGGGCGGATACTAAGCTAGAGATATTAAGTATATAAGGATTATTATATAATAAGATATATAGAGCTTTACTAGGTTAATAAATTATTTAATACTAATAATAATATATACCCCTATTATAATATACTATTATAAAAAAAAGTAACTTAGAGGATAGTTAATAGCTATATTATAATAGTAGGAAGAATAATTAGCTATCCCCTAACTAGTTATATAAGTTAGCTAATATTAACTTATTACCTAAAGGGCCTTAAAAGGAGGTAGAGCTTAGGGTATAATTTATTAATATATTACTTAGTAATATAAATATTATTATTATTAATAAATAGTTTATAAGAAGGAGGATTATATATAGTAAAGAATTTTTAGATAATATTATTAGTTATAATAATTATCTCTCCTTTACTAGTAAGGGTATAACTAATATTAAACTACCTTTTAGATCTAGGAGTCTATTTATTATCTTATAAGTCCTCTTATTACTAATAATAGCCTTAGGCTAAAATTCGCCTAGATTTATATACTAGATAGTATATAGGAGTAACTAGATATTTACTATTAATAATTTAATAATTTAAATTAAAATACCCTTACTTCCGCTTAATATACCCTCTAATCTATTAACTTATATATCTAGGGGTTTAAATCCTATTATAATCGCCTTAAAAAGGATAAATTATAATATCCTATTAATATTATAAGCGTCTATATCTAATAGCTAAATCTTAAATAATAGGATAAGTATAAGGACTTTATATAAGCTAATAGGCCCTAAAAAGGACGCTAAGGTATTTAGATTATTACCTAAATACCCCTATTCTTCTAGGTATATATACGCGTATACGTGCCTAGGGCGGATAGCCTAAGGTATACCTATAGTATATATAACCCTTATAATTATCCCCCCCTCTAAAGCCTTTACCCTAAAGGCTAGGGAGTAGTAGCGTAAAATATATATTATTCTAGGATAGTTATACTAACCTTTAAGGCCTTATTAGCCTAATTATAACTTATAACTAGGGTCTATAACCTAATTAATATAGAATACTTAGTTAGATTATATCTACTAGTAGGTAGTAGGCGCGCTAGCCCTTAATTAATAGCTTATAATTAGGGCGTATAACCTAATTAAAATAGCTTATAATTAAGGCGTATAACCTAATTAATAGCTTATAACCGGGGCGTATAACCTAATTATAATAGCGCGGAATCTTACTACCTACGGGGGTCTTAGTACCTTAAGAGGAATAGTTCTAATAGTTATACTACCTAAGGAATAGTATTTATAACGCGTTACGTATATATAAATAATATAATTTTTACCCCTAAGTAAGAATTTAATAGCCCCCTAACGGGATTTTTTAACTACTTATAATATAATTTAAACTTATAATATAATTTTCTAACCCCTTAACTTAGCTACCTATTACGCCTAGCCCCTAGAACTAGCCCCTAAATAATTAGTTCTAAGGCGATTTAAATATAATATAAGGACTTTATATAGGCTAATAGGCCCTAAAAAGGACGCTAGGGTATTTAGATTATTACTTAAATACCTATTCTTCTAGGTATATATACGCGCATGCGTGCCTAGGGCGGACAGCCTAAGGTACGCTTATAGCGTATGTAACCCTTATAATAAGGGTACTTATAATTAGCCTACCTTTATAAAAGTCGCCCGTATTATAACAACTCCTAATAATACTATAAGAGGCCGGATTAAGCGGGATATTTATATTAAAATTATTAAGGGGGGCCTTATATTAATCCCTAATTAGTATCCTTCTTATATAGCCCTCTAATATCCGCTTCTATTTCTATTTAGTAGATAGTTATAATATAACTACCTTCTATTAACTAGATATTAGCTTCTAAGTAACTATTTATTATATATATTATAATAGAACTATATTATTAATATACTTACCTAGTATACCTTAATTAGTAGTAATAATAAAGTAGAGTAGGAAGAGGGTAGTAACCCTAAGTAGGAACTAGACTAGTATATTACTAGTAAGTATATACCTTAAGGTTATAATAGGTCTTAGTAAGTAATAAGATAATAATTTTATATAAAATAAATATAAGTAAGACTATTTAATATATTTCCCTAATTATTTTTTAGACTTAAATCTACTTAGTTATAAATAGTTCTAAATAATTTAGATAATAGTTAGGGGATAATTAATATAATCTAAATAATCTACTAATTAATATCTAGATCTAGCCTAATTTCTTTAATCATACTAGTAATAGTAGATATCTATTTAACTACTAGGCTACTAATATCTAAATATTAATAGAGCTTAATAACCTAAATTAGTATTATTAGAATTAATAGACTATTTAAGTAGACTACTACTCTAGCCTAATAGATAGGCTTAATATTAATCTAGATATCCTACTTAAAGATATTAGTAATAAGGTAACTATCCTCCTATTAATAATACTAGGAAGCCTATATACTATAAAAGTAAGAATATAAGATATTATAATAATAATTTTAAAAAGGGGTAAAGCTAATTTTTTTTTTACCTTTATATATAATCTTAAGTAGCCTAATATTTAAGGCTTACTAGTATCTAGTTAGATACTAGAGTACTATTATAACCTAATTACTTATATCTTTAATTAAAAGCTCTAGGAGCTAATAAAGGACCTCCTTAAGTAATATATCCTTAATATTTATATAACTTATTATTATATTATTAAGTTTTAGAAGTAAGGTCTCTTATATATATATATTCTCCTAATTATATAGGAAGAGGATTAGATCTAAATAGTTAATAATATTAATAGTATTATTTAAGTATTTATCCCCCCTTTATAATAGGGTAATATACTATATAAGTTAGTCTTATAATATATATTTTATAATTACTATACTAGCGTCCCTAGTAATAGATATTTTAATTAGGAGAAGAATTATTATAATAAGGCTTTTTTTAAAGGATTTTTACTAAGGGATATCTTTTATACTTAATAGGAGTTATCCTTTTTATAAATATCTAGTTAGCCCTCTTAAATCTAATTCCTCTATTAATAATAGATAGGTTATCCCTTATAACCTATACCTATTAAAGAAATATAATACTTATATTAATATTAAGATTTATAACTCTATTAAGTCTATTTTCTATTTATATAAATATATTTATAAGGGACCTTATTAGATTAATATCTCCCTTACTAGGAAATATATATATAATAATAATAACCCCGCTCCTAATACCTAGTTATAATAGTAAGGGGAGTTAATAGATAAAATTATAGAGTTTTAGTCTACTTATTAAATTAGGTCTATTAAAGTTATCTAGAAGATACTCTTATTTAGTATAAATATTATAAAGCCTTATATAAAGTATCTATAAATCTACCTCCTAGACTAATAATATACCCTTTTTAAACTAGCTAGTAACTAGGCTATTAATAAGGCTGCTAAATAAAAGCTAATAAATAGTAATAAGCTTTATAAAACTATATTAATAGAGTTTTTTAATATAAACTATCTTATTAAGGAAGCTTATAATAATAGTTAGCTATTACCTTTATAAAATAGAATAGGAAATATCCTACCATTATAAGGGATCTACTTAACTATTTATATAAGATTTTCCTAAGGTCTTTACGTAGAATAAAAGAAATAAATATTAGAAAATATATAAAAGGGGGGAGACTCTTAGGCGTATTAATTTATTAATTTTAAAATTAAGGATCTCTACTATTACTAACTACTCCTTTATTATATTAAGGGAGCTATATTATTTAATAACCTCTAGATAGTAGATAGCTAGCTAATAAGATAGAAGGAGGCTTATATAAAGCTTAGGTTAATTAAAAATAATAGATATACTAATAAAATCCTTAATAAGGGAAAGGATTTTAAGAGAGGTTATAAGCTATATAATCTATTTATATTAGTATTAATTAAACTCTAACCTACTAATACCCTTATATTATAGAATAAGTATAAGGAGTATATCTTAAATAACTACTTATACCTCTTATAATAAGATTTTTTAATACTTTAAATACTAGATAATTATTATAAGTAATAGTTATTTATAAAATAGTACGCCCTTTACCTAATTAACGGCTAATTAGAATATTAATTAACCCTTAAATATACTAAGTATCTAACCTAACATAGCCTACCTATTCTAACTATCCTATTTAATAATTTTAACGACATTCTAAATAGACTTTTATAGGAAGAAATATTTTACTAAATTACCCCTAATAAGGCTAAGGTCTTATAAAATAGGCTAAATATTAACTAATATTATACTATTAATTAGATTATCGCCACTATTAATATTAATACTAATAATAAATTTAGTACTTTAAGTATACTATTCTTCCTTAATAGTACTAGGGGGACTAGTAAAATAATAGTTTAAAATACTATTATAAAAAGGCTATATTCCTAGTAAAAAGTTACTTTAATAGTAGTATCTTCTAGTATTATATTAATACTATTATAGGGAGGTTAAATAACTTACTTATAATTTAAGATACCCCTAAACTCTAATACTACCTCCTTATATAGGGTTAAGAAGGGGATTAATCTTACTAAGTTAATTAAGTAAGCTTATATTATCTTTTAGGATAAGTCTCTTATATAGATTTAATATAATATAAAAGCTATTATTTATAGCCTTTAAGATATTTATAATAATAACTAGGCTTATTTTAAGGGTAAGGTAGTCTACTTTTATAATCAGTTCTAATAAATACTCCTAGTTATTCTAGGAGGATCTAGTAGCTAGGTTATTAAGGTATATCTTTAAAAGGCCTATTTCTAGAATAAGGTTATATATTTAAATCTTACTATTAATAAGTAACTTAATAATCCTAACTTAATAGATATTATATATTATAAAATAGGATTATTTATAAGTAATCTCCTTACTATTAATAATAGTATTAATATCTAGAAAAGCCCTACTACTAATAAAGATATATTATATTAGAAATATAGTTATACCCCTAGAGATATTATTAATAATTTAGTTAAGAATATTTATATTAATATTAAGATAAATATTACTTAAAGGGTTTATTTATTAGGATAGGCTATTCTTACTATTATTAATAAAGATATTATTAGTGTTAATATTAAGATAATATTATATATCCCTAGTAATATAATAATATACTAAAGTATCATTATTTATATTTATATTTATATTTTATACTCTACTATCTAGCTACTTAAAATTAATAAGGGTAGTTTATATCTAACTTATTAAAGGAAACTATAATTTATAAAAGAAAACCTTATCCCCTACTCTACTTATTATTATACTTCTAGATTTCTAGATATTATATACTACCCTTTTTTATATTCTTTATACTATCTTATTCTCTTCTTTTATTAGGGTTACCTACCCCTTTATCCTCTAGTTAGAGCCTATCTACTCTTATACTACCTTAAAGAGTTATTCCCTTATTAATATAAACTAGTTAAATATACCTTATTAAATTATCTACTTAATTACTACCTTTAACCCTTTTAAGGTTAATATTATTTAATAAAAGTTATTTAACCCTACTTTTTAAAGTATCTACCTCCTCCCCTTTATATAATTAAGGTAGAATATAAGTATATACTTAATATCTTAATACCTTTATTTATATTTATAACTAGTACTATTAACCTTAAATACCCTCCTTTTATATAAAAAGGCGCGTAGTCCTATTTTCTTTATATATAATTAAATACTTATAAAGCTCTTAACTTTGAAAAGCCTTATATAAAGGTTAACTTTTATCTCTTAAACCTCCCCTTTTTATACTATTATTTTTATATAATTAGGGATACCCTCTTAACATCCTAGCTACCTCTCTTTTTACTTCTCCTTTACCTACCTCTTAATCTCTTTAAGGATAGGGTTATCCCTCTTTATTATTTTCCTACCTCTAAGGCTTTAATCTATTATTTTAATATCCCCTCCTCTTATTACTACTTAAAGGGCTCCCCTTACTTAAAATTACTTCTCTTTTATTAGAGTCTTTATAACCCTCCTCTTTCTTCCCCTTTTCCCTTTTAACTTATAATAGATCCTCGCGTTCCCTTCTTTAATTAATAGATAGATCCCTTATATTATTAATATTTATAAAATTAATTAATTAAAGCCTATCTTTATTAATAAAACCCTTAACTCTACCTTTAATACTTATATACTAGTTACTTTAAAGGCTTTAAGTATTATCCTTAAGTACCTATTTTATATAATTTCTAGTATTATAATATTTACCTTCTTTACCTTTAATATCCCCTTTAAGTTATATTATATTTCTATTATATAAGTTATTATTAGCTAGATTATTATATTATATACCTATCTTACTTTATTAAGTATAATACCTTATATTAAGCTAATAATAATTAATAAAGCTAGCTTTTATATCTTTATCTTTAACTTTATTTTATTAATATATAAGCCCTACTTTAATTTATTATTAATATAAAGTTTAAAGACTTATATTAATACTTTAAAGTATATTACTACTATTTTAAAATTTATTATTACCTTTATATTAAACCTCTTTAAGCTCTTTAATAAATAAATTAGCTTATATTTATAAGGGATAAAGGTTACCTTATATATATTTACTTAATAAAGGTATATCTTATATATCTTTATTAAGATCTTATAATTCTCCTTAATACTTTTATTATATATTATTAAGTAAATATTATTAATAAAGCCCTTAATTTATATTTAAAGTTTTATCCTTATATATTCTTTTATAAGTAGGGAGTTATAAAATAAAAATAAAATTAATAATATTAAGGATCTTTAAGGGATTTTAATTTTTATTATCTTTATCCTACTTATCTTTTAACTTAATATAATTATTATAACTCTTTTTATTAAAAAGCTTTATACCTACTTTATAATAAAGATTAAGACCCCTTTCTTTTTTGAGTTATAAAGTAACTTTTTATAAAAGATATTATTAAAAATCCTTATAATATCTAATAATAGTATATTTATTATATTAAATTTATTATAATTTTATATTATATATACTACCTTTATTATTATCTTAAAGGATATTATTATTAACCTTCCCTTCCTTACCTTTATTTATTATAAGGGTAGTAGCTTATATTCCTTTATAAAGTTACTTAATTTCTTTATAATAACTACCTTTAACGCCTTCTTTAAGGTATTAAGTAAGGTAATTAGATAGTATAACTTTAACTTTAAGTAGTCCTCTTTCTTTAACTTCTTTAAAATAATTATATTAGCCTTTTTAAATTTTATTAAATAGTATCTAACCCTTAAGTATACCTAGAATAAGTATATAAAGCTAGGTAGTAGCTCCCTTTTTATTATTCTTAAGAACCTATTTAGGATCTTATTTATCTTTAATATTTTATCCTATTTTAGCCTATTAATTACCTTATAAACCTCCTCTTTAATAACTTTTATATCTATTATTAAGGGTATCTTATATTAAAACCCCTAGATATTACTTAAATCTACCTTTAAGGGTAGGGGGAAGAAGGTCCCTTAAAGGACCTCTACCTTCTTTTAAAATAACTCCGCTTTAAGACCCTCCCTATCCTTCCTAAGGGTAGGGAACTTTAGGAGTTCTTAAGGTAGTATATTTCTCTCTTAGCCCTATTTAACTAGCCTCTAAAGTCTATTAAGTATCTAAGACGCCTTATATACTATCTCTTTAAAATAAAGTACCTTTACTTTCCTTAATACCCTCCCTTTAATTTTTTAGGCCTCTTATTATACCTCTAGACTCCTCTAGCTTCTCTTATAATTATACTTTACCCTAAGCTTTAATACTATCTTTATAACCTTTATATAATCTAAGTTCTAGAAGGACTTTACCTTTAAAGAGGGCTTTACTTATAATACCCCTTTTTTTATAATTTTTATTAGGCTTTAAAGTATTTTAACTAGGTAGCTATCTATTTACCCCTTAATTATTAACTCCCCTTCTAGTAATAAGTATTAAAGGGCGCCCGCTTACCTCTCTATCTCCTTTAAATCTACTAACTTTTATACCCTTTATAATTATAAGACTACTACCTCTACTTTAAGGCTAACTTTAATATATATTAAGATATAATTAGATTTATAATAAAGGTCTAACTTAATATAATATTTTAATAGTATTTACTTAATAGCCTCTATTATAAATATTAGATTAATAGTACTTTCTACTTTCCTTATCCTTTAAGTTATTATATCCTTTAATAGGGTAAGCTCTATTCCCCTTTCTTTTATAATATCTATTAATATATCCGCCGCTTTATAATATATATATCTACCCCTATTATTCTAGTTTAAGTAATAGGGGTTAAAGTCTCCTATTAATATATATTCCCTAGGCTAACTTAGCTACTCTTTTACCCCTAATAGTATAAAGGGGCTATCTATTAAGGTCCTAGATTCTAGGCTAGGGTTATATATATTATATATCTAGAGGCGCGCTAGTACTCCCCCTTCCTTTCTTATAACCTATATCTCTAGGGAGTATAAGTCCCCTAATATAAATTTAACTCCCTATTTATTAATATTCTAGCGCTTATTTAAAGTATTAATTATATTATATTAGAAGAAGATAATAAACTCTTCCCCTTTAAGTACTTTTATAGGTTTTATAAACCCTCCCTACTATCTTATAAGTTATATATTAAGCTAGGCGTACTAGTTATATTATTAAAGAACCTTAATCTACTATATTTATATAGTAGGACCTAATTATAAGTAATAAGATATAATAAATATATCTATAAGAGGGAGATTATAAGTAGTACTTATAATAGTAAGAAGGTAATACTATTTAAGATACTATTATAATTTTAAGAAAATAATAGGCGGATTCCTACTCCCTTTATTTATAAGTAGTACTCTATCTACCTAATATTTATTATAACTATTAATAAATATAAGGCTAATTAATAAAGTATATAAGTATTAACTTATAAATTAAGCCTACTTTTAGTTATAATTAATTTTATATAGCTCTATTATAAGTAATAAGATAGGGAAACCTTTATATTATTAAGCTTAAAACTCTTAAATATATATCTAGTTAAATAATAAGAAATATCATATATAAGTAGGTACTATTAGATAATAAGTAGACTACCCTTAATATATTAATTATAACCTATTATTAATACCTAGATCCTATTAATAGCTACTTAGTAGCTTATAAGAGTATTAATTATAATATTAAAATTATAAAAATAGCCTAGTATTATACTTAATTATATAATTATATCTTTATATTAAATTATAATATTAGACTTTCTAATAATAAAAATAAGCTATTCTACTATTTAGTTTATTAAATACCGCCGGTTAAATTTTAGAGGGCTAGATAAATACTAGGTTATATTAACTCTTATATCTAATAGATTCCTTTATATTAATATAATAAATCTAGTAGGACTATTGATAATTATTATAAGAGTATAAAAGATATATTATAATATAAGGGATATAATAATTTAAGAATTATATTAAATAATTTAGTAGTATAGAAGTTATTAATAGAATAGAATATTATAATACTAGATATCCTATAATTAATTAGGTACCTAGTAGATAATATTAATCTTTTAATACTTTTATCTTAATAATAATAATATATTTTCTTAATAATAACTAATATAATAAGTTATCTAATAATAGTATACTTAGTTATACCCTATTAGTCCTAAATAGTAATATTATAATAGAGTTATAATATAAGTAGGCTTAATAACTATTAATTAATACTCTAATACTAGGTAACTATTGTAAATAATCCCTTAGATCTAAAATTAATATTTTTAATTATATTTACCCTATAACCCTTATAATACTTAAGGTAGGTCTTAGTATCTATAATAGTTTACATAAATATTTATTATATTTAGTCTTAATATTACCTTATTACTATTATTACTTACTAATAAATAAAAGAAATATACTTTTAAATATACTTTTTATATATAAAAATCTTAAATTTTTATAGGCATTTTCTAGTAGTAGTATAATATTCCTAATAACTATTAGGATTACTATTAATAAAGTCTTCCGCTATATCCTTTATAATAGCCTAGTATACTTATTATAATAAAAAGCGCGGTATATAATTATCTTATAACTAACTACCTAGCTAGTAATTCCCTTAACCTAGCCTTATAAGTTATAAAGGTTATTAGAGCTAAGGTTAATTAAGTTATTATATAAAATCTAATATATTTACTAGGCTAGCTATAACTTAAAGCCTTTATACTAGAGGTAAGATTTAAGGGGCGTTTTAATAAAACTACTAGCTTTAATAGGGCTATTAGTTTATCTAATAAGCCTAGTCATTTTAAAAGGGTAAGAATAGGGGGTAAGTATTATTATAAGACTAGTTACTCTACTAAAATAGCTAGTACCCTACTCTATTATTAGAAAAACTATACTAACTATATTATCTAATAGGCCTATATTTATAACTAGGATATTATTATAGCCTATTACTTAGAGTACTAGTAGAAGCTCTCTACCTACTTATATAAATCTACTATTTATACTTCCTATCCTTAAGTTCTAATAAGAAGTTATTAATAGAGGTCTAATTAGTAGAATAGTAAATATCCTAGTAAAGTTTGAAATTATAATATTATATATAATATTAAGTTAAATCTCTATATCTATTAACCTACTAGTATCTTTTATAAAGTATAGTATCTTAGTACTAAACTCTTATAACTTATAATAGCTAGTAGTATCCTTTATAATAAACTTCTTATATAGTATACTATTAATAAAGATATTTAATAGCTATTAAAACCTTCTTAGTAGTAATTATAGCTATTTATTAATACTATTATTAAAGGTTACTATCCTTTATTCTATCTTAGAGAGCTTATTATTATACTATTTAAGTACTTATTTATAAAGGCTTAGTTAAAGGTTATTCCTAATAGTAGTAGGATCCTTAAGTAAGTATATTTACTTAGCTCGATTAATAAATATCTAAATATCCTAAAACTAAGTATTCTTTCTAGTATACTTGATAGTTAAACTAGTACTAATAGATTTATTATTATATATAGGATTAAAGAATCCTAAGTCCCTAGGGTTCTATTAGGAATAATTATCGCCGCTATTAACTCTATTTAATATACCTACTTCACCTAATTAGCTAGGCTAACTAGGCTAATTAGCCGGTCTAGAAGGGCCTAGTAGGCTAGGTATAGTAGGATTCTCCTAAATATATTAAGTTATAGTAGCGTCAACAGTTACTTATATAGTAGGGTTAATAGTAAAGGTTATTATACTACTAGATAATTATTAATAGCTAGAAGGATTAGGTTCTAAGCTAATTAGTTATTTATAAATAGCCTCTTTAACTAATATTTACCTAATAGTAGTAGTATTATTAAGAGATAAGGTAGTCTATAGTTTACTTAGTAAGGGAGGATTATTAAAGAGTTTATAAGAGGCTTCTATTCCCTTATTAAAGTATAAGATAGCCTTATAAATAATAGGTTTATTAATTACTTAGTCCTAAGGTTAAGATTATATAAAAGCCCTAAGGAGGCTAACTACTTTTAAGGATATAGATCTAGAATAGGTACCTCCTTATCTAGTAGAGGAAGAGGCTTCTTAGCCTAATCTAGTAGGTCTAAGGGTATCCTTTATAAATAAAGAGATAATATAGCGAGCGGCGTTATTAATTAAAGATATAAAGATATATCTAGTCTATATAAATTTATCTAATTAAAAGGTAAGTTCTACTACTTCCTAAGAGGTTTAGGGAGCTACGATAATAGAATATAAAGAATATTAGGAAAGAGCGGTAAATTTATTAGGGCCTTAGTAGAAATTCTCTAGCTTAGTATAAACTCTGTAGAGGTATAGAGAATACTTATTAGTAAAGGCTTTTATAGATAGGAAGTCTATTATAATAGCCTTATTATAATACTTATATAAGGCTTCTAGTATACTTTTAAGGTCTTTAATAGTAAGGTATATTATTATTAATATATAGTATTTACGGAAGTCTTTCTTAAGCTAGGAGGACTTAATACTAGTATTATAAAGACGGCGTTTAGTTCTTCTTAAATAGTTATATAGTATTTATAGAAGATATTAGTATAAATAAAGGTATTACTACTATTATTATAATAGTAATTACTTATAAGACTAATATATAATTATATAATTAATTATTAGAGAAGTGAAGCCTCTCCTAGGTATAAAGTAGCCTAGTAGAAGGCTTCCGCTCTCTATAAGCTAGCTAAGGTAACTACTAGCTATATATATAATAGATTTCTTATCTAATTACTTTATTACTAGGTATAAAAACTATATTACCCTTATAAAGGACCCCTATCTTATTTATTAATAGAGATATATTAGTAGCCTTTTTATAGTTCTAGGACTTTGATAATTCTTTTTAATTATAAATATCTTTATCTCCCTTTTAAAGATATTAGAGTATCTTTAATATTAAGTTATTATACTTAATTTATACGCGCTCTATTATTAACGCGGTTATAATATACCTTCTAAGTACTATTTAATTAATATTAAACTATCTTATAATAGGATTTAAGTTATTACCTACGCTACTTTATATCCCTAAGAGCGCGTTACTCTCCCCTATTTTTAGGGTATAAGACTTTCTAAGCCTTATCTTTAACCCTTTATACTACTTATAACTATAAGCCTTACTATCTTATAAACCTTTATAAATTCTATATATATAATACTTATTAAGAGGAATATACCTAATATTTTTTATAAGGGTATTATATAATAATATAGCTATTAAGTATTATAAATAGTATATATATATTTATAGGGTAAAGAGGTAGGTAACCCTAGTAAAATCTAGCTCTATAATAGGACTAATAGCTACGCCTTACTTAATAACTTTTTATTTATATATTACCTTAGTATTATTAAATCTCTACCTTAGTATAACTTATAACTCCTATCTACTTAATACTCTAGTACTTTCTAATAATTATTAGTTATCTACTATAACTTAGCCTTTAGATTTAGATTCCTATATTAGATTAATTACTTTATTTAATTTAATAGTAGGTAGAGAATTATTCTTCTCTAGTAAAGTACTAGGCTAAGTATAGACTTTAGCCTTTTTAATTAATCTATTAAATAGTACTATAATATCGGGAGTATTAACTTTAGCCTTTCTAATTAATTTAATAGATATAATTATATTATTAGCTGGAGTATAGGCTTTAACTAGTTTAATAGATATAACTAGGTTATTAGCTAGACTATAAGCTTTAGCTAGTTTAGTAGATATAACTAGGTTATTAGCTAGAGTATAGGCTTTAGCTAGTTTAGTAGATATAATTATATTATTAGCTAGAGTATAGGCTTTAGCTTCTTTAATTAGTTTAGTAGATATAACTAAGTTATTAGTTAGAGTATAAGCTTTAGCTTCTTTAATTAGTTTAATAGATATAATTATATTATTAGCTAGAGTATAGGCTTTAGCTAGTTTAATAGATATAATTAGGTTATTAGCTAGAGTATAGGCTTTATCTTCTTTAGTTAATTTAATAGACGTAACTATATTATTAGCTAGAGTATAGGCTTTAACTAGTTTAATAGATATAATTAGGTTATTAGCTAGAGTATAGGCTTTAACTTCTTTAATTAATTTAGTAGATATAATTATATTATTAGCTAGAGTATAGGCTTTAACTAGTTTAATAGATATAACTAGGTTATTAATTAAAGTATAAGCTTTAACTTCTTTAGTTAGTTTAATAGATATAACTATATTATTAGCTAGAGTATAAGCTTTAACTAGTTTAGTAGATATAACTAGGTTATTAGCTAGAGTATAAGCTTTAGCTTCTTTAATTAGTTTAATAAGGGTAATTAAATTAGAAGATTTATATAATAACAGGATAATTAATAACCCTATTTATATTAAATAAATACTTCTATCCTTTACTAGCGCTTTATTAAGTACCTCCCCCTTTTAATCTAGCTCTACCTCTTAGTTATAATCTATTAATATTATAGTATTTAGTATTATATTATCTTTATCTTTATTATATAACTTAATACTCTTATTCTTAGATAATTAGTTAAAGTATAATTAACTTATAATAGTAGTTTTTAATTACTTCTAAGTAGGTAATATATTATATCCTATTTAAATCCCTAATATTTAATTAATTATTATTATAACCTTTACTACGCCTTTAGCCTATTATAATTATATCCTTTTATTATACTTTATCTCTATTTCGCGCCTCTTAGTATTAGGCTAAGGATATCTTATTTAAATTTAGGCCCTAGTTATAATAGTAGATATTAATTATATAATATTTATTATTATAATAGATAGAGAAGGTAGTTACTTACTTAAAGTCTCTAATAAAGTAATTAATAGAATAGAGGCCTACTAAGTAGAATTATCCTATCTTATTATAAACTTAAATATAGGGTTAAAACTCATACTATTAATAACCTCCTTTATAACCTTATAAAATAAGTAATTATTAGTTAATTTAATTAGAAATTAAGCTCTTTTATACTTAAATTATAGTATTACTTCTAAGAGCTTTAGCTCTAAGTCTTTATTATAATACTAAATAAACTAGTCTAAGGTTAAGTATATTAGTAGGCTTCTTATATCTAATAAAGGATTAAGTAACTAGATAATATCTAATAAGAGAAGCTTAGTAATTTTCCTATTATATATCGCCTTTAAATTAATATCCCTTATATCTTAATCTAGCGCGGCCTCTTATTCTATTTATTACTTTAAGGCTAGTAATACTATTATACTATCTTCTATTATTAAGTAATCTAATCTTATATTTTAGAGTGGTAATAGTTATTATTTCTTATATTCTTCCTTTTTATTCTTAATTCTTTTTATAATCTTATAATCCTATTATCTAATATTTAAGTAAACCCGTTATACTACTATAGAGAGTATAATAAATTTACTATTTTAATTTAAACTATCTAGTAGGTATAACTTATTATACTTATACTTTTAGCCTAGCTTTATAATAAAATTATACTCCTTTACCTAGGTATTAAGGCCTTTAAAGTCTTTAATACCTACCTTTTTATACTATTTTTTAATATCCTCTTTTACCGGCTTCTAATCCGCGTCTATTATAATAGTCTTATTATATACTTTAATTATATTTATATAAAGAGGGTCCTCCGTCTTATTATAAAACTTATTATATTTTATTAATAGTATTATATTATTAAATTTAAATAGGTAATATAGATCTTATCCCTTACTATTAAGGTAATATTTTCTTTAGCTTAATAGTAATTATAACTTATATAGAGGTAATAATCCTAAACGCGAGTTCTATTTATAATTAGTTAATAATACTTATTATAAATAAGGTTTATTAGTAGGGCTATATACCTTTACTTACCTTACTAAGTATAATCTTATTAAGTCTAACCTTACTAGTTTAGATTAATTATACTTAGTATATATAAATAATTACTTATATATTATTATAAGGAGCTATTACTTAGTATATCCTAAGTCTAATATATAGGAATATTTCCTATAATTAATAAAGTATATAAAGGTAATAAGATAAAAACTTATTTAGGTAAAGATAATAAGATAAAAACTTATTTAGATATTAAGTAAAGTAGAATATAATATATTACTTTTTATAATTAAATATACCTTAGTAATTACTTAGGCTACTTACCTTAATTTAGATAGGGGTATATATTTCTTTTTAAGTAAATAGCTTATACTAGGTAAGGGTAGGTAATATAATAGTTAGTTTATAAGTTATACTTACTCTTATAAAAGGGGGCCTAAGAAAAAGATTTAATTTAATATATAATCTATTAACTTATAATTGAAGCTTGTTATATAAAATACTAGCTTATAACCTAGTCTTATATAGCTACGTACTTATTAGTTTATTAGATTATACTAGGTTTATTTAACCTACTCTACTACTTATAATTAATTTTAATACCCTCTAGGCCCCTACTACCTATTAGTAGGTACTTTAATTAGGGTTAAGTTATTAGCGCTAGTAGCTATATTTTTATTATATTTCTCTCCCTTTATTAGTTTCGTTAGGATTATATTATTAGCCCCAGCTTTACCTTAGTCCCCTACCTCTTCCTATTTACTTATATTTAAATCTACTCTTTTATTATCTAACTTTATATTATAGTTATATATATTAAGATTTAGTAATAATAGTTTAGTATTATATATAATATAATTACCTACTCTAATTAAATATTAGAGTATTTTATATTAGGCTCGCGCGTAAGGCTAATTACCTATTTAAATTCTTATATAATTTATAATAATTACTAAGACGTCGCTTATATAAGAGACCCTAGAAAGGAGGCGGGAAGGGAGGGCTATAAAGCCTAGTATATATAATACTATTATATAAAGGATTACTATAGACTTCTTATCTCCTTAATAGCTATTAATAGTTATAGACTTTATATTATATAATCTATCCTCTAGTTTTAATATTTATTTAATAAGGTTAACTTATATAAAGTACCTTATAAGGATAATAATATCCTTACTTTTAATTCTTTATCTAATATAATATTAATAGAGCTTTATAATAACTTATAACTTATATTTATTTTAATTAGATTAGGAGAATCCTATCTTAATTACTTTACTATTAATCTTAATCTATATAAGTATAATATTCTAATTAAATATATCCTAATATAATTATATACCTTTATTATAATTAAGGCGGTTTACTAAATCTATTATATACTAGATTTTTAAAATAATATTACTAATAACTAGAATAGTTTAATATTACTTAATAAGTCTATATTTAGGGTAGCCTAAGGTTACCTAGCGCTTATAAATACTCTTATTTATTAGTTAGGTAAATAGATTATACTATATATCCTATTTCTAGGGCGGTAGCTATTAATTATTACTAGAAAGATATATACTATTCTTATATTCTACTAGGATAATAAAAAGATCCCTATTCTCTACCTTACTAGCTTCCTAAATAATTATATAATCTCCTTTAAAGGAAGTTTTAATAATTATATAACCCGTATTTATAAGGGTTATAATAAGTATAGTAATATTATTTTAAAGAATATCCTTAGATAGTAAATATTTAAATAATTTAAATACCTTATACTCTTCCTTTATTTTAAAGGGGATACTAAGTAAAGCCTAGAGGAATATCTTATAAAAGTATATATAAAGTCTCTTATATTAGGATATACTATTAACTTCACTTAATTTATAATTAGTTATCTCTTATACTACCTTCTATAACTTTATAACTACTAGAGTATTTATATTATTCTACTTAGGCCTAACCTTATATTTATATTCTTTATTATTATCTTTAAAGGGTATAGCTTATATAGATTTATAATCTTAGGTAGTTTCATTCTTATTTAGTACTATCTAAATATTATTATTTTCTAGTCTACTAATATTAATAGTATTAGGGTCTAGTATAATATTAAGATCTAGTATAGTATTAGGGTCTAGTATAGCGTTAGGGTCTAGTATAGCGTTAGGGTCTAGTATAGTATTAGGGTCTAGTATAGCGTTAGGGTCTAGTATAGCGTTAGGGTTTAGTATAGCGTTAGTATTTAGTACTTTATATAAGGGTACTACGTAATAACGTGGCTATTAAGTACTATAAATAGTATATATATATAAAACTCTCTATTCTTATTAATTATAAGACTAATTACTACCCTTCCCTTTAAGGGGAATTCCCTCCTTTATATATTATAGGTAAAGGGGTAGCGTAGTACTATTATATATTATAAACGCTATATTAATAATAGTATTATATTCCTAACTAATCCTTATAATTATCTCCCTATCTAGGCTCCTAGGCTTTAAGAGTATAAAAGGTTATAATTTATAAGAGATACTCCCTTAATAATAGAATATACCTTTAATAAGAGTATAATAATATAATTAATTATAAGGCCCTCTAAGCTAAGCCTTAAGGAATTTATAATTTTATTAAATTATAATAATTATAAATACTACTCTTATATATAATCCTTATATTATAATATATTCTTATTATACTTCTTATTATCCTTTATTAATTTATTATAAAAGTAGTTAAAAGTCTTAGTATTTTAAAGTAAATAGGAAGTTGTTATTATTAAGGGTTTATTAAGTACTTAAGGTATACCTTCTTTATATAACTTTAATATTATTATTTTAATTATAATATCTTTATTTTTTATTAATTATATTAAGTCCTTTTTAAGTCTTATTTATATTATTACCCCCTTTATACCTTATTATACCTACTTATACTTTTAATAGTTATTTTATAAGTAATCCTTTATAATAAACTTACCCTTATTATTAATTAAGAGAAGACTACTACTACCCCCTCTACTTATAATAGTATATAACCTCCCCTATTAAGCTACTCCTAGTCTATTTTTATATTATCTTATATAATATACCTTTATTATATTATATTTTAATTTAAAGAGTTATAAGTTTAATATTTTTAATTAAAGCCTTATTTAATTTTTTAATAAGATAACTTATACGCGCGCCTCCCTTAGTTTAATAAAATATAAATATTATAAAGATCTTAATATTAAATATTAATAAGAGATCTTTACTTATACTTATTATACTTATACGCGCCTTCTTTAATCTTTAAATATTATAACTACTTTAAATATTAGCTTTAACCTCCCTTAACTTACTAGATTCTAATAAACGTTTAATAGGCTTATTTAATAATATTATTACTACCTTTATTATACCTTTTTTACCCCTATTATTATTATAACTCCTATTAGGGTTAACCTAGCTATTACTATTTATATTATAAATACCTTAAAGGGTATTCTTAATATCCTTTATTAATATATATATATTACTCTATCTCCCCTTTTAAAATACTTTTAAAGCCTTATTAATATTTTATAAGAGCGCCTTCCTCCTATTATAAAGGATAAAGAAGAGGATAATAAGGAGGATACTCCTATTATTAATAATAGTAATAATAATAGGCCTAGTACTACTATTAATATAATATAATAGCCTTCTCTTATAATACCCTTAATAGTCTAATTATATTAAGTGTCTTTTTTTTTATATTTTTAATAATAATAGAAATTATTTCCCCTCTTATATAATATAAACTTTATACTTTAAAGTAATCTTATTTAAATCTTTTTAATATATTTAATATATTAACTAAGTCTTATTTATATAACTATTAATTATAATTATAAGATTAACCCTTCTACTTTATTAAATATTAAGGTTTATTATAAGAGATTTTATAATTAAGAATAATTTTAACTTCTTATTTATCTTTATTGTTTATAAGCTCTATTTATATAACTTTTATATAACTTTTATTATTACCCTAATATAACTTTATAAGTAAGATATAAAAGATATTATATATATAAAAGGTATTAGGTAGTTATAACTTATATACCTAATTACTAATATAATTAAAGACTTTAAAAGGCCTTAAATAATATTATAATACTTTTTTAATTATTTATATTAATCTAATATACTTTATATTTAATAAGATATAATTACTTATATTATATTATATTATTTTTACTTTTACTATTTATTTATATGCTCTATTTATATAACTTATATTTAATATAAGTACTACTTTAAACCTTCCTTTTACTTTTAAAGTAATTTAACCCTTTTTTATATTAATAGGACTTCTCTTAATAATAACTTTAAAAGCTTTATATCTAGTTTAAGTAAATAATTATAAAGCGCCTTATATAAAGGTAACCTAGTACTAGTATATTTTATATAATTATATATAAACTCTATTAAATAAAATAACTCTATTTAATTATCTTATCTCTAAGTAGAATAGTAGTATAAATATTATTTAAATATATTATTCTATCTCTCTATTTAACTATCTATTTAGGGATAAAAAGTAGTATTAAGCTTTCTTTTTATATTAATATAATAATATATAGCTACCTAGAAGCTACTTATAAATATTATCCCTTGATTATTAATAATACCTTTTAACTAATTAAACTTTAAGAAGATTTTATAATATAATAGGTTAGTAATATTAGTAATATTAACTATCTTTATAATAAGTAAATACCTAACTACCTTAATATAATAATTTATAATTATTAAGATTATATTATAAATACTATCCTTTTATTTACTTAAAGGGACATTTATAATAAAATTTATTATAATTTCTTAAAAAGGTCTTATAAGTATTAATAATAGTAATAGTATATTATAAATAATATATCTATATAACTTTATTAATTAGTAGGTTAAGTATTTTTATATATAATTATAAATATCTTATCTTATTAATTTTTAATAGAACTTCTACTTAATAAGCTCTTATATATATATTTATAAGTAGTAGCTAATATAAGGGTTATTATAATAAAGCTTTAAGATTTCTTATTTAATTACTTTATTACTAGATATAAAAACTATATTACCTTTATAAAAGACCCCTATCTTATCTATTAATAAAGATATATTAATAGCCTTTTTATAATTTTAAGACTTTAATAGTTATTTCTTATTATAAATATCTTTATCTCCCTCTTAAAGATATTAAAGTATCTCTAATATTAAGTTATTATACTTATTTTATACGCGCTCTATTATTAATATAATTTAAATATACCTTCTAAGTATTATTTAATTAATATTAAACTATCTTATAATAGGGTTTAAGCTAATATTTATACTATTTTATATCTTTAAGAGCGCGTTACTCTCCCCTTTTTTTAGGGTATAAGGCTTTTTAAGCCCTATCTCTAACCTTTTATATTATTTATAATTATAAATCTTATTATCTTATAAACCTTTATAAATATTATATATATAATACTTATTAAAAGGAATATATTTAATATTTTTTATTTTATTTTATAATATTAATAGATAAGTATCTTCTTTATTTATTATTAATATATAATTTAATTACTTTAATAAGGTATTAGCTAGGTTCTTAATATTTATATAATAGTATATTTTAAAGTTATATATTATAAGCTTTATTACTTAATATACTTATCTCCTTATTAATAATAATATTATTTAGAAATACTTTAAGTTATTATAATTAATAATTATTATAGTTAAGTATAAGCTACCTTTTAAGAAGTACCTTTATACTTAAAATACTTTAATTATTATAAATAGTTCCTAGTTATAAGTCTTATATTTAGTTTCTATTAAATATAACTTATAAGAGCAGAAGGTAATAGGATACTATTCTATTTCTACCCCTTTAATATTAATAAGGAACTTTTATAATAAAATAGTTATAATAGCTAGAATTAAAGTATTAGTCTCTAATTAAATTTCTCTTATAAGGTTAAAATATATAAGTAATAGTACTTCTTAAAAGAGTTACTTTAATTATTTAAATACTACTCTTATAACATTACTTAATATTAACTTTTTACTTTTAATATATAAATAATTATTTTTTAGATAGTTTATTAATAGTATAATAATAGAGGAATAGTATTTAATAAAATAATAGTAGAAATTAATAAACTTTAAAAAGATCTAAATATCTTTAATACTTCTAAGTTTTAACTATTTTATTATAATATCTACTCTACGCGGATTTATATATATATTATTATAATTAATAATAAAGTTAAGGAGTTCTACTTTTATTATTATAAATTTATATTTCTTTAAGTTAATATAAAGTTTAAATTTATAAAGATATTATAATACTACTTTTATAACTCTAATATAAGACTTTTTATCCTAGGAGTAGATAAGAATATTATTTAAATAAATAATATATATAATATTAAGTAGTCCTACTAAGGCTTTATTAATATATACTTAAAATAAGGTAGGTATATTAATAAGTTTAAAAGGTATAATTATATATTTAAAATAGTTATACTTTATATAGAATATAATCTTTTATTTATTACCCTTTCTTATTTATAAGTAATAATATATATCCTTAAGATCTAACTTAATTAAGTACTTAATATTAATTAGTCTTATTAATATTTTATTAGTTAATAAAAGTAGATAGTAATTCTTAATTATAATCTTATTAAGCGCCTTATAATTAATATATAAATATAATATTCTATCCTTTTGCAATATAAAAAGAATTAGTATACCTATTAAACTTATAGAATAATAAACCTACCCCTTTTTTAAAGTCTACTTAAAGTACTCCCTTAATACGCGTAACTCTTTCTTTAATAGGTTATAAAATAAGTTAAAGGGAGGTTCCTTATTCTCCTTTATATTAATTATATAATTATAATATATATAAGCTAATAATACCCTAATATTCTTAATTAAGAAGATATCTTAAAATTCTTAAAATTTTAAAAGAAGCTTAACTTTAAGTAGTAGGCTTTTATTACCTACTCCTAAGTATATTATAATAAATATAATACTATTAAGCTACTCCTTTAAAGCTTTAATAGTATTAAAGTACTTCTTAATATTACTTTTCTTAATAGGGAATTACTAGTTTTATATAAATTAATCTACTTAAGGATTTTATTCCTTTAATTATAAATACCTAAGGTAGAAGTTATAATTAAGGTTTATTATTATATAAAAGGCGCCCTTATAATATTATATAATATTATTGAAATTAATAAGTTTAATTTTTTTAATATAAGAACTTAATAATAATAATAGGTTCTTAACTCTATTATATAAGGTATTATTAAAGTTAAGGTCTATTTCTTAATCCTACTCCTTTATTAAGTATATATTAATACAATTAATATCTACTTTAAAGTTAATTAATATAATAAATTCTCTTTATAAGCTCTTAAGCTCTATTTATATTATAATAATAAGTTATTATATCTACTTCTTCCCTTATATTATAATAGTAGATATAATTATAATACTTAGAGGTTTTTTAAATTTAAGCCTTTCTCTAATTTATTATTAGATATTTTATTAGTTATAAGCTTATTAATTATAATGCTTATAATTATTAATTTTATATTCTAATAATCTTTAATTATATATCCCTTCTTTTAATAATTATAATACTTAATAGTAGAAAGGTTAGGCTTAGGCCTTTAAGGAAGGTATAATAACGCCTTAATAGCGCCCTATCCTTCTTACTTTATATATAAGCTATTATCTCTTTACCTTTAAAAATTTCCTCTTCCTCTTTAAAGATATTAACCTTTAGTAGGAGTATTATCCCTTTAATCTTTAGATATAAGTAATATTATATAAGGCTCTATTTAGGTTATTAATATAATAAGAGTATCCCTTATCTTTAAGATATTAAGCTGTATTATAAGTTAATTATAAAGATCTTTATATAACTTATTTAAAAGGTTATTATAAAGTATATACTCTATTAATAGTTTAAGTTATCTTTCTAACTTAATAAGGTAATTTATAAAGTTTATAATCTTTTAATATTCCTTTTACTTAACTTTTAAGTAGTACTTATTAATTATTAAATATTAATTTTAAGGATCTTTTATTTAATCTATTAAGAAGCTATTAAAGTATTCCTAGGACTATTTATCCTTTAACATATCCTTTATATATTTATATTATATAGCCTTAGGGTCTAGGGCTATATATTATAATATATATTAGATTTTTATAAAGTTATTAAAAAAATAAGTTATATTTATTTTTATTATATTATTAAACTATTCTTAATATTCATCGGCAATTCAGGAACCCGGCCCTAGAAGCTCTAGCAGCTTAACTAGCCCGTACGGGAGGACTTGTACTTAGGAGTTATCGTGCTAGCCCGAATAGGAAATATTATAAGTATTACGTCATATATTACTAATAAAATAGTAAAATAGGCTAATTTCAAAGTTTAAGCTAAACCGGACTAGTACTCGCTAAGATACTAGCTCCTAAAGTTGGAAGTTTTTTTTTCTTCGTTTTAAAAACTTCTAGCTTTAGGAGCTAGTATCTTAGCGAGTACTAGTCCGTTTTAGCTTAAACTTTGAAACTAGCCTAGTTTACTATTCTATTAGTAATATATGACGTAATACTTATAATATTCCCTATTCGGGCTAGCACGATAACTCCTGAGTACAAGTCCTCCTACACAGGCTGGTTGAGCTGCTGGAGCTTCCAGGGCCGAGTTCCCGAATTGCCGATGTTCTTATATTAACTATTAAAATACAGGGTCCTGCTAAGACGCTAGTATACTTAGTAATATATAACTAAGTAGTCTCTTAGTATCTATACTTAGTTCTTATATATCTAGACTTAGTAACCTAATTAATTATTCTACTACATATTTTAATAGGTTATAAGCCTAGAGGTATAGATATTTATTTTAATTATAGCTATTACTTATCCTATCCTTATTAATCTAGTACTAAAGTCTTAGTAGCCTCTAATACCTTTTTAGTAAGTTAATAATTACTATTACTACGTATATTACTTAAAATTCCTTAACTTCTTATTAAAGTACTTAGCCTTTACTATTATAAGTAACTTTAGATAAATAAGTAAACTTAACTAATTTATAGTTATAGGGTTTAGAGAGACTAGTTATAAGGGCTATTATAGTATTATTATTAGCGTAAGCGCTACTAAATAACTATACTTAGCCCCCTAAGTAAATACCCGCTTCTAACCTTATTATTATAATAAATATTAATTCTATAAGTAGAAATCCTATTAATACTTCCTCTATTAAGCCTTCTTAGGTAGACTACTACTACCTTATACTTAGGGAAATAAAGATACTTCCTCCTCCTAAATAATTACTATAGATACTATTTTCTATAATAATCTCTACTTTACTATATTACGCCTTTTAATATTATTTAGCTATTTCCCCCTAGAAAAATCTCTTTAAAGGAGGTTAGGTCCTAGGAAAAATCTCTATAAAAGGAGGTTAGGCCCTAGCTATCTTAATTCTCCTAGATCTTATTAGGTAGCTATTAACTATCTAACTAGGCCTAGAGCTAGCTTTTCCTACTACTATAATTACTAGCCTAGCTATTCCTATTAAGTTAGCCCCCTAAAGTTTATATCTTTAGGAATATCAGGATAGCTTATTATAGTAAATAACTTATTAATCTTCCTTTTATAATTTCTAAGCTAAATTAGTTTAAATTAATACTCCTTAAATCCTATTTTTATTCTAATATTTTAGTTATTATCTATTAATACTCTAGGTTAAAGTTCTTCCCCTACTTATTAAAAGCTATTATAAAGGAGGTTAAAAAGCCTATTACTAAGGAAGATAATAGTAACTATAAACTATTATAATTACTCTTAAGTTATAATAATTCTAGGTTAGAAGCTAGTAAATTATTATTAAACGCTCTTAATAAAATTATCCTCTTTAGCTTATAAGTTAAAGGTAATAGACCTACGCCTCCTCCCTTGATATCCTTATTATTAGAATTATCTTCCTTAATATCTTTATTAGCGGAATCCTCTTAAGACTCTATAGAAAATATACTAAGCTTAACTAACTAGTTACTATCTAAAGCTAAATCCTTAGAGGTAGACTCTTAGTAAAATAGCTAATAGTTAAAGTAATAGTAGGAGCTTTCCCCTTACCTTAATTACTATCTTTAAGTCTAACTTAAGCTATAGTTATTAGGCTAAAGAAATTAATAAATAGCTAGTTCTAAATAACCTTAAGCCCTTTTTAGAGGCTACGTAGATTAAGGTATATATTATAATTTATAACTATCTTAGTTTTAATACTTATAAATTTATTAAAGATCCCGCTTATTTTAACTTATAAGCTTAGGCTATCCTTAATAAAATTAAGATTAACTTTAAGCTTATAAGCTCTAGTATTTATACTAAACTAGTTTATTACCTTTATATAATCTACCTTAATAGGTCTACTATTAAGGATATAGATAATTATACCTATTAATTTTAGGAGGTTAATACTAAACTTAAGGAGTTAGATAAAGAGGTAGTTATACTAGAAGCCTATATAATCTAGCTCTACCTTATAAGATTAGGTAGTGCCTTTAATACCTTCTAGACTACTTATACCTAAGGTTATACCTTCTTTAGCCTAGGAAAAGTCCCCTTTAATTAAGTTATATTTACCGCTCGTAATAAGGAGTAATATTAATAAGCCTTAAAGAGTTATATTATTATTATATTTAGAGCTTATAACACCTAAGGGAAAGGTAAGGTAGATAATAAGTTATAGTAGAGCTATAGCTATTATAGAGACGTCTTATATAAGTCTCGCTATATTTATATTATAGATTAGTACTAGGAGTAGTTCCCTTATATAAAGCCTAATAAATTTAAGAAAGCCTTAGTAAAGGCCGCGGCTACTACTACTTAAGCTAATAGTAATTTAAAGAAGTAAAAGCTTAATAAGACTCTTAATAAATCTAACTTTATAGGTTATATTAATAAGTTTAATATTTATAAGATAGTAGGTAATAATATTATTATCTTAATAGTGGCTCCTAGGAAATTACTCTTAGACTTAAATAGTATAGTCTTTATAGACTCTAGTTATAGCTAGTATACCTCTTAGGATTATAGTATATTTATAGACCTATAACTAATTAAAACCTCCCGCGCTATTAGGGGTATTAGCGGCGTCTATTACTCCTTATAAGGTAGTAGGACTATTAAGATTAATTATAATATTAATAGTAAGCTTAGGTTAATACTTATACCTAATATTATATAGGTACCTAACCTAGGCGTTAGTGGTCTCCTATTTATAGGTTAGCTCTTTAATACTAATATAAATATAGCCTATATTAAATTAGGCTATATTATCTTAAAGGGTCTAGTAGTCTTTAATACTAGCTAATTTATAGGAGTTTTTATATTAGACCTATAGAAACCCTTAGCCCTTAGTACTTATAGTATTCCCTTAGACTAAGTTTAATAGTTATAGTACGCCCGTATAAGGTACCTTAGATAGTAAAGTATTAATAAACTACTACTTATATTAACTAGGATTAATTTTTTAAAGCCTATTTCTAGTAAACTTATATATAAATATTATATTTAAGGCTACTAGAAGGTAGTACCTTATAAGGATACTATTTAAATAGGGGAGTATTTAATAGAATTTATTTATAATAATATTATTAGCTCCTTTAATTTAATAGGTTTTAAAGGGAGCTAATACTTTGTAATATTTAAGGATAATTTTACTTATATCTTAGTTATTATTTACCTTAAGTATAAGAGTAATACTTTCTAGTTATTTTAGTAGTTTAAAGTAGCTTATAAGTATCTAGACCGCCGTATCTATTACCTTTATATTAATAATAAAGGTAAATATATAAGTTACGCCTTTACTAATTACCTTAAAGACTAGGGTATCTATTATAAAGTTATAATACCTAGGAACCCTTAAATAAATAGGACGGCGGAGTATTTTAAGTAGATATTATTATATAAAATATAGCTAATACTCCTTAGCTCTAGGCTTAATAAGTCTTTCTAGCCTAAGATTATATTTATAACTAACTACCTTACTATCTAGTCTCTTAATTTAAAATTAGAGAAGACTCTTTATAAAGTATAGTATAAATACCTATTAAAGCTATTATACCTCTAAATGATAGGCTTAGTAGCCTATACCTTATATTATATTTAGAAGAAGTTAGAAGATAAGAGTAATAAGTACTACCTCTTTAATTATAAAGGGGATTATATCTTTTAGCTATAGAACCCTATAAGATAATAGATTATATAGGTAAATAATATCTATTTTTAGGAGAAACGCCCTTAGTATATTAGTGTTAATAAGTAATAGTAACTAAACTTTAGGCTAAATAAGCGCTTATAAATATCTATTCTAGGGGAGAATAAAGAGAAGTGGGATATCTAGGATAATATTAACCCTATCTAATAAGTAGCTCCCTCTTAGTAATAAGTTTATACTTATAGGGTAGAATATATTAGTAGGGAAGAATAGGCTATCTAGCGGGTAATATATAATTATCCTAAGCTAGCTCTACTAGATTTATAGGATCTATTATTAGACCCTCTAGTTATAATAGCCCTTATACTCCTTACTAATATTAATAGGATTAAACTATTTAAGTTAAAGACCTATTAATAGGTAATAGAAGATAGCTATAATATTTAATAGAGCCTTAGGATAGATAATAAAGTTAAATCCCTTTAAGAAAATAATACCTAGAAGGTAGTTAATCTACCTATAAGTAAGTATACTTTAGGAGGTAAATAGGTTTATACCTTAAAGCATAGCCCTTAAAGATAGGTTATATATTATAAGGTATACTAGGTTATTTATAGGTTTAAATAGTATAAAGGTATTAATTATAATAAGACTTTTACCTTAATAGTAAAACCTATAAGTTATAAGGCTATCTTTACTCTAGCGGCTATTATAGACTAGGACTTAGAGTAAATAGATATTAAGACGGCCTTCCTTTATAGTAATATTAATAAGGAGATTTATATTAACTAACCTACGGGTTATAAATAAGGGAATAGGGTCTATTAGCTTTATAAGGCTCTTTATAAACTTAAGTAGTTATTATAAGTTTAGTATTATACCTTTACTAACTTTATAAAGGAACTAGGCCTTATACCGCTATTTACTAACTTAAGTATCTTTATTAACTTAAAGGAAGGGACTTTAATAGCTCTTTATATAAATAATATCTTAATTACGGGTCTAAATAAGTAGGCTATTTAGTAGATTAAAGATACCTTAAATAACTAGTTTAAGATAATAGATTTAGGTCTATATACCTACTACCTTAGTATAATAATTACTTAAGACCGCTAATAGTAAATACTATAACTAGGTTAGGTAGCTTATATTAAGAAGGTACTACGGGACTTTAATATATAAGAGTATAAGTAAGTCGCTATATTAATAGAAACTAGTACTTACCTAGAAAAGGCTAATAATAAGTATAAGGCGAACCCTATATTTAAGAAGAACTACTAAAAGGTTATAAGATCTCTTATATATATTATACTAGGAACTTAGCGTAATATTACCTACGCGGTATTAGCTATTAGCCGCTATACTATTAACTTAAATAAGTTATATTAATCGGCTATTAAGCGTATCTTTTAGTATCTACGCGTTATAATTAAATTCTAGCTTATATTCTAAGGCTCTTTATAAGACCTTATTAGGTATACTAACTCTAACTAGGTAGGTAATTATAATACTTATAAATCAACCTTAGGCTATATCTTTAATATTAGTAGTATAGCCCTTAGTTAGTCTTCTAAGTAATAGGTTATAATAGCCCTTTCCTTATATAAAGTGGAATATATTAGCTAGATATAGGCCTTTAAGGAAGCTATCTAGCTAAGGAACTTACTTAGTTAACTCCGTTCTAGGGAAGTACCTAAGATAGTAATTATCTATAATAATAACTAAGGTGTAATTACCTTTATAAAGAACCCTAAGTTCTATACTTACTCTAAGTATATTAAGCTCTAATATTACTAGATAAAGGAGTAAATTACTACTAGAACTATTAACTTTAAGTATATTCCTACGGACTAGTAGTTAGCTAATAGCCTTATTAAACCCCTTTATAAAGAGAAGTTTATTACTTTTTATAAGGGACTTAGTCTAGAGGAGGTCCTTTAATATAGTAGGAGTATTATTACTAGCGGGAGTAAGCTTAAGGATACCCTAGACCGTTACTAAGTTACGGGGATTAACTACCTTAAAGACTTAGTAATAGTAACCCTATAATAGTATAGAGCCTTATAGCTACTTACCTAGCTATTATAAGTGCTATTAAACCTAGATAATAATAGTAAGGACTAATAATATATTAATAGTTAATAATAGTTACCTACTTATAGTATATCTAACTATATTTTAGTATAATTTTACTATATATAGCTTTATCCTAAAATAAAAATTTTAAATAACTATATTTTTATAAAAAGTGGAATTTATAGTTTAATATAGTTATTTTTAGTATTTAGTAGTTTAATATAGTTATTTTTAGAATATTTTCGGAATATTCTTTAGTTTTAGGGGTATAGATAGTTTAAGTAGGAGTATTAAAATATAGGGTCCTGTTAAGACGCTAGCATACTTAGTAATATATTACTAAGTAGTCTCTTAGCATCTATACTTAGTTCTTACGTATCTAGACTTAGTAACCTAATCAATCATTCTACTATATATTTTGACATTAACTTCCTATTATATATATAAGTCTTATAACCTAAGAATATAAGTTCTATATTAAGGACGCTTTAATTTTAATTCTTCTATTAATAATAGGTAATATTAATAACCCGCTTAAGTAGTATTATTAGTATATATTTCCTACTCTAACTCTTATAAATATTATTATAGATTTTATATCTACTACCTCTTAAAGACTTCTTCTTTAAGTTCTTATATTCTTTATAATAGTACTTCTTAGGTTTTAGGTAACGGGGACTAGGTTTATATACCTAGTAGCTACCCCTAGATAGTTAATTATAATTATAATATATCTATTATTAATTTATTAATTAATTCTTAAGACTTACTTTCTTTATAAGCTTAATCCCTTATATTTAAGTAGGTTATTTATACTAGTTAACTAACCTTTTTACCTTATACTTATAATAACCCTTCTCTACTTATCTTATTAATAGTTAGGCTACTACCCCTAAAAAGGGTAGAGTAATTAGAATATAAGGATATTATATAATAACGTGGCTATTAAGTATTATAAATAGTATACCATCCGGTCCACCTAGAGTAATTTCGGTCTAGGCCGAAATAGTCATAAAATGATAGTACTAACTATTATTAGCTAGATGTATAACCGATAAATAGTAGTTATATAACTCTTCTAACGGATATATACTAGTTAAATACTAGTAAGATAACTATTATATAACCGTGTTTAGCTAGCTATATAACGGGCTTCTAATCGTTACTACCTAGATAACTAATAGTACCTTAACCGCTTAATAATAGGATTAAGACTATTAGAAAACCTCCTACCTTTACTAAAACTAATAATAGTTAGAAAACCTTAATAATAGTAGTAGTTATATAACTACTAGATAACTAATCTAGTCATCTAACTATTATATAACGAGTATAATATAAGGGTAATATTAACTTAATTTTATCTAGCCTACGCCTCTACCTATATAACCTGACTAACTATACTCTCTATTAGTATTATAAGTACTATAAAAGGTATTTACTAGTAGTTAATATACCTCTACTACCTATTAGATAACTATCCTTTAAAGGCTTTTATAGGTATACTACTCCCTACGTATACTCTAATAGATATAACTTATCCGGCTAGTCTAGTTTATTTAGTACGTCTACTAAATAGATCATCTTATAATAGATAGCTAGTAATCTAAAAATATACTGCTTTTCTTTATAATAATATACTAGTAGGTTAAGTACTATATTAAGAATAGGAACCCTAGCTTTATTATATAATATAGTTAAAGGCTTTATAATTAAGAATATATATTTCTTACGGTGATAGATATATAAAAAGACCTAGAGTAGTCGACCCTTTTCCCTCCTAATTTATAAGTAATTACTAATATTATATATATATCGCCGCTTAACCTCATAAAAGGCTATATTAGACTTAACGCGGAAGCTACTAAGGTACCCTATACTTATAAATCCGTATAAGTAATCCTGCGGTACTATTATAATATACTTATACTAAAGTCTATAACTTATAGCCTATACTCGTCCTTATAAGTGGCTATAAAATACTAAATAAATTCGTGTTATAGGTTAAGCTTTATTAAGTTTATTATAGCCTAGATTTAATAGTATCTATTAAGAATAAAACCTCTTAGAGAAAGCTAGCTAGAATAGTATTCACTATTATTAAGTATATTATAGAAGCCTTTAGCTATATTATTATCTATATCCTACTTACTAATAGGGAGGAAACTCTATACTAACGTAGTATACTATATATTAAGTATCTCTAGGGTATCTACTATATTAGGGTAGTTATAATCCTATACTCCTACTAGGCCTAGCTATAGTAACTACTATATTACGTCTCTTATAAAGAGATACCCTATTAAACTAGGTAGTATAGCTATATCTATTATACCTTTAAAAATCCTATAAAGACTATTAGTAGCTACGGGAGGGTTAGAGTACCTTAGGGTAGACGACTTATACTTTAATTCCCCTACTAAGATATTTAAATTTATAACTATTACGTATTCCTTTATATTATTAGTAAGATAAAGACCTATATATACGTTAGGTAGTCTTAAAAGCTTCTTAAACTTATTACTAGCTAGTTACTATAGTATCTTTCCCTTACCCTTCCTATTATCTAGACGCTTTTTAGCTGCGGCCTTTATAATAGCCTTTAGATTTCACTATAATAGGTTTATATTAGATTCTAAGCTTCCTACTTCTAATAGAACCTCTTATAGTACGGCCTTATTATTAGAAATATTACTCTTATTATTATTATTATTAAAGCCTTCTATAGGAGGGATAATATATAATATTAATTCTTAATAAGCCTTACGCGCCTCTATAACGCGTTAATATAAGATATTTAAATTAATATATTATTAACTCTTAATAAGGGTATTTAATTAGGTAATAAGTCTAAACGCCTATATAATAGCTTATATAGGGGTTAACTAGATAGTTATTACCTATTTTATAGCCTAGAGATATAATAGTTAAAACTACCTAATTATTACTTTATTATAAAGAATTAGTAGTATAAGTATAATTACTCTACCTACCTCTAATAGCGACTAGGACTATATATAAAATATAGGACTCTAGATATACTTCTATCCTAGTAGGAAGTAGAACTCCTAAAAGGCCTAGAGGAACGCTATAAAGCCTTATTTACTAAGGATAGATATTATTAGAAAGCCTTATAAAATCCTACTTAAACCTCTCTACTCTAAATACGGTATATTATAAGCTCTAGTCTAGATTAAATCTAATACTAGTATAAGACTTATAATTAGTAGAGCTTTAACCTAGATACCTATATCTTAGATAAATATCCTAAGTTACTAGCCATTAAGATTCTTAGCGACCTAGCGCTATTTAAGTATTTCCTAGTAATATCTACTATTTATTATAGTATTATAGCTAAGATCTACTTAATTATCTTTTAGGTAGAAGTATATATAATAGCCCCTTATTATTATATATCTTATAAACCCGCTATTATTAGCTTATTAAGGTATATTACTAAGAAATATTATTATAAAAGCCTAAATAGTATAAGTCTCGCTATTAACTTTAAGCTCTATAGCTTAGTCTAACTCTTATATAGGTTTATAGAAGCCTTTTATAATATCTTTTAAATTTATATTATAAGGCCCTAATAATAGAGTAAAAATATTAGGAAGTTTTCTACGCTCCTTATAGCTTAAATAGGTAGGAATAAGATAGAAGGCTTTTAGTATATAGTATATATTACGGTAGATACTAAAATTATTAATAAATAGGAGATAAGGAAATAAAATAGGAGACTTTATAATTATAACTTTAAGGGTAGTATAATTAAAGTATTCTACTTTAAGTTTACCGCGTACTTAATATAACTATTAGAGAGGCTAGATTATAATAGACTAAAGATTTAGTACTTTATAAATAAATAATTAATTATCTAGGAAGAGAACTTTATCTTTATTAATATTAAAGTTATAGTTAAGATAGATATTAATATATTATATAATAGACTACGGGTCTTACTTAAGTAGAATATTATCTAGGAGGAAGAGCTTACCTTTTATATCTAGGTCTAGGTTAGAATCATCTAGGATAGATATTATAAAGTCTATAACTACTTATAACCTTAAAAGAATATTTCCTACGGCGCCTTATTAATAATTATAACTAATAAATATAATATATCTAATCTAATAAGGATAGGATATTAACTAGATTTATACTAAATTACCTAGGATAATAAGTATTCCTCCTTATATATAGTAGACTTCACCTAATATAAACTAGATTAAGGAACCCTATATATATAACTACTATAGTTCTATTAGCTCATTTATATAATAGGCTATACTAAAGAATATCTTCTTATATAAATAGGTCGCTAATAATATTATACGTACTAGATCTAAGGGGTTATATTAATATTATTAAGCCTATTACTTAATCCTCTATTATTATATACCCTTCTATTATTATAATAGTAATAGTTATTTCTTAATAGTAACTATTAAAGGCTTCCGCGAAAGCTATAATAGAGGAATATACTAGCGAATCTATTACTTAAGTATATCTAATTTTAATAGAAGGCTTTATATATCTAATTACTTAGGCGAATTTATAATCTTATTATCTCCTTTAATAGAAGCCTTTAATAACTATATAACCTCCTATAATTAAATATAGTCTATCCGCAAATCCCCTAACTTTTTAAACTATAAACCTAGTACTAGATATAGAGTAGAGGGCATAATATCTTTACTACCTTATTAAATAATTATCTTATAAGAAGGAGTTAGTAAGGGAGGAGAGTATACCTAGATTAAATAGGTCGGCGAAGGTACTTATATAAGAACGTTATACGCGGAGGCTTATAATTTATCTTTATTACTAGAAGGATTAAGGTCTTTAAGAAGCTTAAAAATTATAAGTAGTTATAATTCCTAGGGAATTCTTATAACTTTATTATAAGGCTACTAAATAATTAGTAATAGAAGGATATAAAAAAGAAGCGTAGATATAATAAATAAATCCTTATTATCTTTACTAGCTATATTATTATTATTAAAAGAGGCTAAGTATATTAGATCTAATACTTATTTATTAGAGAATAAATCTAGAGACTTTATCTATATATTATTATCTATACTATCTATCTAGTTACTATATATCTTATTAGGCTCCTCGCTATAAAAGCCTATAAAGCTACTCTTACTACGGGAATTATAATTAATAGAATATAGAGAAGCTAGTTAGTTATAAGGGCTTAAAGAAGTATTCTTATTATAAGGGCCTTCGTTATTAGATTATATAAAAGGGGGTTTATAATAGAAGCCTATAGAAGTAGTCTTATTCTAAAAGTCTTTATCGTTAGACTATATAAGAGGAAATCTATAATAAAAGCCTAGAGAAGTAATCTTAGTATATAAGCCTTTATTATTAGATTATGTAAGAGGAGGTTTATAATGGAGACCTAGAGAAGTAGTCCTATTATATAAGGCTTTATTATTAGACTAAGTAGGAGGTTTATAATAGAGACCTAGAGAAGTAATCTTATTCTAGAAGGCTTTATTATTAGACTGAGTAGGAGGTTTATAATAGAGACTTAGAGAAGTAACCTTATTATATAAGCCTCTATTAGAATTAAGGGAGCCTTTAATAAGAGGTATAAATAGAGCCTTAGTAAGGCTATTATCTATAACGCTATTAGTATAAGTAGTTACTAGATAAGATAGAGATAAGGATCTATTATTATTTATATTCTAGCTAACTATTTATAGGTAGTCGATTTTATAAGGCTAAGATATTATCCTAATAAGTTATTAATCTAATTCCCTAAGAGCTATTCTAGAAGGGAATTTATATATAGCTTCTTAAAAAGGAATAGTCAGTCTTATTATAGAGCCTTATTCTTATTTAAGCCGCATAAACTCTATTTATAAAGAGCTAAGAGGTTCTTTATTAGTATTAAATTAATAGAGTGTTTCTATCCTACTAGGCTAGTAGGATAGGTTTAAATTTTATTTTATAGAAATCGCCGTCTATAAATATAATAGTTACTACTAGTATATACCTTAAGAATACTATAGATTAGGGGTATATAAAAGCCTTCCTACTATATAAGAGCTATTATAACTCCCTATAGAGATTACCTAAAGAAAGTAATCTCTAAATACTACTTAGGAATATAGGTATTACTATATACTTTAATTAGGGGAATATTATTATAACCTTCCGCGGAACGACTATTAAGATATTAGTATATTAAGGTCTTCTATAATAGTAGAATATTACTTATATACTTAAACCCTAATTTCTTTACCCTTTCTTAGTAGTATAATATACTTTAGGACTTTATATAGTAAGAGAATCCTTAGTTTATTACCCTCCGCCTAATCTATCTTAATATAGCGCACTAATTCCCTATTCTTATATACTTAATTATTAATATTAACCTTAAATTCCTTTATATCATTACTACTATTAAAAATCCTTCTATTAAGCTCCGCTATAACTTATAGAACCGCTTTTTTAATATTATACTAAATTACTTTACTATTAAATATATTATTAATAAAGTATTCGTAGAGCTATACTAGAGGGCTTAAGTTACTAACCTATATAAGGCGACTAAGAGCTTAGGCTTATATACCTAGGTTATACGCGCTCTTAATTATATAGATCCTCTAGTATTTCTATCAAAGATTTAATCCTATAAAACCTATTATATAGGTTATTATTAGTACTTTTATATAATTATCTACCTCTATAAATATACTAATAACCTCGCTACGCTTAGTATTACCTTAGAAGGCGCTAAGAGTAATATATTTAATTTATAATAGCTGAAAGATTATAATAATAAGAATAGTTATAGCTAGAAGCTATTAAAAGATTTAAACCTTCTCCTAATCTTAGATAACCTATAATAGAATTAGTATATATAAGAGGCTATTATAAGGGACGTTTAATAAAAGCTATATGCCTATAAAAGGCTATAATAGGAAGCCTTTAGTAGGGAGATATACCTAGCTACGGATATTTTAGAGTAGAGTATAAAGCTTAGGAGCTCCTTCTAGTAGCTATTAAAGTAATACCCTAGGGTTCCTTATAACGTCCTCTATTAACGGCGATTCGCGAAACTATTATAATTAAAAGTAATTAATCCTAAATAGCTTTTTAAGGTTAGTCGCTTTTAGATTTTTATTAGTATCTAACTACGGAAGGTAAATCTATATAGTAAGTAATAAGAGCTTCTACTATATAGAGAGTAACTATTTTAGTTGTAATATTATATCTCTAGTAATAATAAGCTTTCCTATTAGTACGTCCTCCTTACCTTTATATAATATTTTCTCCTATATAGTAAATATATAATTAAGGATTATAGCCTTTATATAAGGTAAGAATTTAGAGATTTTCTAACCTATCTAAAAAGGGATCTAACTTTATAGTATACGTTAAATAATATATTTATACTAGATCTTAGCTATATAAAAGCCTTTATTAATAGTATTAATCCTTAAATTAAGAATAAAGTCTTTTATAAAATAGTAAGCTAACTATAGCTTTACTACTAGGTAATCCTCTAGTACTAGGAATAGATTATTAGATTCGTTAAAGCCTATTTTCTAAAGGCTTTTCTTAGAGAACTAGGTATCTATATTATAAGGCTCTAAGTAAGGCATATAACCTTCCTAGTTAGGGATACTATTAGGAATTAAAGTCGCGGATACTATTAAGTAAAATAGTATTTAGAGCTATTATAAGGTAACTAATATATTAGAATACTTATATTTAATAAGATAGCATTTATTTATAATAACTATATAAAAATAAGACTCTAATTAATACTCCTAATCTAGATTATAAATAAATTAAATTTTATCTACTTATATTTTTATAATCCTAGATTTAACTTAATAAGCGTATAGTTTAGTTAGATTATAATAAATACTAAATATATTATAGCTAGTAATAATAATAGCCTTTATATACTATTTTCTTTTATTAAATAACTTATATATACGTGTCAGGTAGCCTTATATTATATACTTATTAATAGAAGCCTTTAAGCGATAAGAGTCGTTATAATATCTATAAATATTAAATATATTCGGCGTAATAATATTAAAGGCTATAATCTATTATAATATAAGGCCTTTAGGAATAATAATTAGGACTAGTCTTGGAGTTTCTCTAAATTCTCCTAGGGACCTTTCCTAGCAACGCTGTAATTAAGCTATATTAGTAGAAGGACTATACATAAAGATCGTTATAAAAGGCTATAAAAAGAGATATGTATTTATAGAAGACTATAGTAATAGGAACGTTTTAATAGGAAGTCTTTTATAAGGAGTCTTTTATAAGGAGTCTTTTATAAGGAGTCTTTTATAGGAAGTCTTTTATATAAAGTCTTATTAACTTATATATAGTAATATATATATTACTATCTAGGTCTTACCTAACCTAGTATAATCTAAAAGGAAGCCCGCTCTAAGATATTAATTATTATAGAAATTAATTATTACTTTAATAGCTAGTATTATATATCACGTAGCTAGATAGCCCTAATAGCTCGGAGACCGGAAGCCTTCCGTAGGTAGGTTTTATGCCTGCGAGAAGCTTCCCTTCTCTATTAATTAATTATATATATATAAATTAGAATAGGTCTATTAGCTACCTTAATAATAGTAGTAATACCTTTATTTTACGCTTAGGTAACTAACTTCTCTTTAGATACTATATAATCGTCTAATACAGACTAACGCTATCCTTATAATACTAGATCTAATCTCCTTTAAGACCCGCCGAAGACTTCTATTATACTTATTAGGTCTATAGCTATAATATTACCCTAATCTATTATCTAATAAGGCCCTTAATAGCCTACTAAGCTATTATAACACGATAATATTATCCGCTAAAGGCTTTAATAACTAGGACCTCTAAGTCCACTAAGTCCTTAGTTAGAGAAATTATTAAGGATTCTTACTAAGGCTTACCTAATTTACCGCTCTTTTCCTACCTTCTTAATATTTTATTATTATAGCTCCTTAAATTACCCGCGAGATTACTATCCTTACCTTTTAATTAGATAAATTTATATAAACGGGGTACGCTTTTATATTAGTTATTAATAATATAGCTCGCTATATTATCTCCTTAATTATAAAGGATACCTTTAGGCCTACTAGACTAACTCTAGAAGCCTCTACTAGGTAAGGAGGTACTTATTCTAGATCTATATCTTTAGAAGTCAGTCCCCTTAGAAACTCTAAGCCTTCTTAGCCTTAAGACTAGGTAATTAATAAGCCCGTACTATAAAAGGCTATATCTAGGTTTAATAAGGGAATAGAAGCCTCTTATAAGCTACTTAATAATCTACCCTTACTAGGTATATTACTATAATAGACTAATACTACGTTATCCTATAATAGTACTACTACTACTAGGTAGATATTTATTAAAGAAGCTATTTATAAAAGACCTATCGGCCTAGAACCTAACCCTTCTAGTAGTATAGTAAATATAAATATTAACGCTATTATATAAGTAGCTATTAATACTAGTATATAAGTAGTTATTAATACTAGGATAGCATAGTATATACGCGAAAACCCACCCTAATAAGGACCTTCTAGACTACCCGGACCGCTAGGCCTATATGGCTAGTTAGGTTAGGTAGGCTAGCCTAGCTAGGATAGTCTAATACTAATACCAAAGGTAGAGAAAATCGAGGACCTTAGTAGAATCTAGGAGACCTTAGCTATTTTAACCCTATATATAATAGTAAGTCTCTTACTACTAGCTCTACTATTAAATACGCCGGAAAGGAAATATACTTTTATAATATTTATCTCTTCTTAAATTATACTAAGTAAATATACCTATTAAAGGATCTAGTAACCGTATATAATAATCTCTAGCTAAGTCTCTATAGCTAGGCCTTAGAGTAGTAGACTAGATAATTATCTAATAATAACTAACGCCTTATAATATTTAGTAATAGTATTAATAAATAGGCTAGATTATTAATAAGAAAGTTTAGCTAGCTAACTAATATTATAATTAATGCTATAATATATAAGAAATATACTATAAAGGATACCACTAACTATTATAAGCCTATAGAATTTAGTATAAAAATATTATATTATACTAAGGATATAGGCCTAAAAGAAGTAAGGGTCTAATTAGATATCATTTATAATACTATTAATTAGGAGCTTCGCTGTAATATTCGCTGACTAAATAATAAAATAACTATTAATAACTTTATAAACGACCTTAATAATACTAAGTATAAATAATAGGCTTATACTAGCAGGTATTAGACTACTAATACTTAGAATATCAGGTAATCTTAATATCCTGCCTATAAAAATAGGTAGGGATAGTATAGTTAGTATAGTTTTCCTAATAGGGTAGGCTATTAGCTATATTAGCCTAGTGACTAGCTATATAGAAATACTTATAGTAACTCCTACGGTAATACTCGCCCTCCTTTTTTAAATTATTAGAATAATAATTAGGCTTACTAATTATAATAGTAGTTTCGGCTAAACGCCCCTTAAGTCTTACTACCTAGCTAAAGACTTTAAATTATAGTAGGCCTTCTAAACGGGTTAGATTCTAAATAGCAGCCTAACCTATAATAATAATCTCGCCCTTAGGGTAATTATTAACCTAGTGCTCGCCCGTAGGATTATTAGTAACTATAATTCTCTTAATAAGCCTACTAAGTATCTATAAAAGACGTGGTAGAAGACTTTATACCTAATAATAACCTATTATAATAGTAATATTATTAGTTTAGTTCCCCGCCTTATAACCCTAAGGATCCTCTAGAAGGCCTTAGTTAGTTATTCTATATGAATAAGGATCCCTTATTAGGTAATAAGGTCCTTAATAAGTAGGACCCTATAATGCCTAATATAAACTTCATACAGACTAATTCTACTAATCACGCCTATTTTATCTACGGGGAAGGCCTTCCCTCTAGAAATAAGCTATTTCTTTACCTACGACAGTAGTACTAGAAACTAAAGAAGCCCTTATAAAAGCCTTCTATAAAGGCCCTTATAGATCCTCCTATAGTATATATAATAATAGGGGACGTCCTATTAATAATTAAATCGACTATTACTTCTAATCCTATTAAGCCGCTAGGTTATAAGTTCTATAGATAGAAATATACTACTATTCGCGTATCTTAGGGCTATTTAGATAGCGATAATAAGTTAGATATATATCTAGATACTAGCTACTTAGTCTCACTAATAGATTATACCTATTTAAAACAAGTACTTCCTAATATAGAAATTAGGAAAACATCCTTACTAATACTAGTATAGGGAGTAGGTAATAAAGTAGTAAAGACTAATAAGTACGCTATAGTAAAAATATATATTAGAGGCTCTATTATAAAGAACCCTATAATAGTAGCTATTATTATAAAGATCTACCTTATTAATAACCTAAAGGCTAACCTATTAGTAGGTAATAATAACCTTAAGCCTTAAGGAATAGTTCTTAACTTTAGAGAGGAAAAGGTGACTCTTAATTCCTATTAAAACCTTATAACTAAAATTAATATTTATTCTTATATATCTCCTAATACTAAATAAATTATTAAAATTAAATTAGCCTTTATCGTGCCCCTATATACTATTATACGGGTACTAGTAGCGTATAATAGGGAGGTCCCACCTAATAGGGACTACCTATTTAAGCTAAACTATACTTAAGACTTTAGCCTTAAAGGGAGTATATTCGCGTATATTATAGACTCTTTAATAGTATTTATCTAAGTATATAATATTATATTAACGGTAGTATATCTACTATATAAGACTTATCTTAGTTTAATTATTAAGTATAATTAGGATAGAGTATACCTTATTACCCTAATATATACCCTACTAGCTATTAGTAATATAAGGTCCTAGAAGGCTAATCTTATAAAAGGCTTTATAGCCGTAGTAGCGGCGTACTCTACTATTATAAAGCCTTCTATATAGCCTGTAATAATAGTCCCTAAGCCTATTATAATAAGGGCCTTATTAATAACTATTAACCCTACCCTAGAGTATATTATACCTAATAGAATTATAGTATATAATACTCTAGATATAGTATCTTAATTTACTATAGTAGTAGATAAATTTCTTAATATCTAGATAGACCGTGGACTTATAATAGATATTCTAGAGGAAGAATAGATACTAATTCTATTAAAGCCTAACGTAATAGCTAAGCCGTCTTAGGTATATCTAGTTAGTTAGAGAGATAGGGATCTAATTAATTAGACCTTTAATAAATTATATAACTAGGGAAAAATAATATAATTAGACTAGCCTACTCTATTTAGCTACCCTATTTTTATTATTTAGTGTAATATTATAAACGGGCGTAAAGGCTAGGTAGTTATTAATATTAGGGAGCTAAATAAAATTACCTAGTTAGATAGTTATCCTTTACCTTTATAATCTAAACTTACCTTAGCTATTATAGGGTATCTATATATCTCTATTATAAATAGTATAAAGTAGTTTTATTAATTTAATATTTGGAAAAGGGACCGTTATAAGCTAACTATTATCGTATATTATAGTTAGGAATAGTACTATATTATACTTATAGGGTATAAAGGATTACTACCTTATATCTAATAGTAGACTAATAAGCTTCTTTAACTATTTAAGTACTTTATAAAAGTATATATAGATAATATAATTACCTTTTTAAAAATATTACTAGAGTACCTATCCTACTTATACTAGCTATTTAGTCTCTACTAGAAACGTCGCATAAGTCTTAACCTAATAAAGACCTTCTTAAGCTACCCTTTTATTACCCTCCTAGGTTAGAGAGTTAACTCCCTAGGGCTATTAACCTTAGATAAAAAAACTCGTAGCTATTAGCTCCCTAATCTTCCTAATCTCCCTATAAGACCTAGAAATCTTTCTTAGCCTTACCGGCTAGTTATATTTATTAATACTAAGGTATACGTAATATATAAATCCGCTTTAGAGGTATAAGACTAACCTTACTAGAATACTACTAAAAGGTTCTAAAGGTAGTGCCTAGAAGACTTAATTAATACAGATAATATATAAGCCTACCGTAGAAGAGTAGTAGGCTTTTAATAATTTAAAAGCGGCCTTTTATAGTCCTACCTTCCTAATTTATTTTAATTATAATAGAATCCTCTTTATTAACCTTAATACCTTTAAAAGGTAGGGCTTTATAATAATAATATATTATATAAAAGGAGATATTATAAAAGGCTTCCCTAGGATAGCTATCTAACTAATTATATTTCTAAGTAAAATACTAAATTAGGCCGAATAAAACTATTAGCCTACTAAATTAGAGGTCGCTAGAATTATCTAGGTAGTTAAAAGAATAAGATATCTTATTAAGTTATATAAAAAGCCTCTAATAATTATATATACTAACCACTCTACTATAGTTCCTATTTCTTACTAGACTAGTTTAACTTCCTTATTAATAGATAAACTAAACCTATAACTTATCCGCGCCTCTTCCTATCTATTATAATTTAATATCCTAATTAAATATAAGTCTAGGAAATCTAATATTATTCTAGACGCCCTATCGCGGTTAAAGGCGACGGATTTATTATTAACTAACGCCGTAGGTATCCTTAATACTCTATATACTAAAGCCTTCTATAAGGCCTACCTTAGATAGATAGGTAGTAATAAACCTACTCCCGTATATTATATTACCCTTATAGAGATATCCTAGGATTTTAAGTAATATATTTCTTAAGCCTATTATAATAATAGCTAATAGTTCTAGCTATTATAAATACTTATAATAGTAAATAAGGACCTTATTATAAATAATAATAGCCGTTACCTTAGTCTACGCTTTAAGCTCCGCGATAACCTAATATACTATATAAACTTTAATAATAGCTAAGAATAGCTATATATCCCTAACTCCTTAGAGAAAGAAGTATTTCACCTAGCCTATAATTTATAATATTACGGGGGATATTACCGGACCTATAAGAGAATTATAGCCTTACTCTATATCTATTATTTATTATAGTACCTCTATACTTATATAGAGTATTATCTAGAATATTAGTTAAATTAAATAAAATAGTATAGACCTTATAGAAGTATAGTATTAATTAACCGGCCTACTATTCCCTTTTATATAATAGTTATAGACTTTATTATAGCCCTACTAGTAATATAGCTTATAGAAGGCTTTAATAGTCTCCTAATAATTATAGATAAGTTTTCTAAACGAGTACTTCTCCTACCTAGATAAACTATTTAGTTAGCGGCTTAATAGGCTAATATAGTATTAGCTATACTTACTACCTATAAATAGGGGATCCCCCTTAGGATAATTAGTAATAGGGACGCTAAGTTTATATCTTCTTTCTAGAGATTAATCTTTAAGAAGCTTAGCTATAAACTGCTAATATTAATAGCCTATTATACTTAGATAGATAATCTTTTAAAATAGATAAATTAGATAGTTAAAATAGCCCTATATTACTATATTATATAAGATATTAATACTATTAACTAGACGCTAGTTCTCCCGTACCTTTAAGGGTATCTTAATAATTCTAAGAGCTAATTTACTAATATATCTCCTAATAAAGTCTTATATAGCTTTAACGTCTATAATACCCTTAATATACTATTATAATAAGAGGTTCCTACTAAAGACTTTACCCGCTTATAGTAACTTAAATAGGATTAAGTTAAGGAGTCTATTACTTTTATTAATATCTTCGCTAAAATCCGCTATAATAGTAAGTATAAAGTTATAGTAATATCTCCTAGTAATAAAGCCTATCTTAGGCTAGGTAATAGGTATGAAATTCCTAGTATTACTAACTTAAAAATCTATTAATAATAAGTTAGCCCGTTTAGAATTATTAAGAAGGTAGGTAAATTAGCCTATTAGCTCTAACTTAGCCTAATTATATATATTTATCTAATTATATTAGTAGCTTAACTTAAGCTATTACTAAAGACTTCTAACCCTTACGTAAGGGTTAAGAATTATTAGCCTCCCCTAGTATTTAAAATAGATAGCCCTACTAATAAGTTAGATGATTATAAGATAGAATTAATTATTAGTATAAGAACCTCTAGTAAAAAGACTTAGTATCTAGTTAAGTAGAGGGGTTATAGTTATAAGTATAATACTTAGTATAATACTAATAAGCTTTATAATACGGAGGACCTTATTAGGGAATATAATAGTTATTCTTATAGGCGACTACGTTATAAATAAGGTCCTTATTAAGGGCTATAAGGGGTTATAATATAGTATCAGTAGATAGAGGGCTATAAGGGGTATTATAGTAACGGGGTCGTCGCTTATCTTCTTTTATAGTGGCATTATTATGTGTCACGTAGCTAGATAGCCCTAATAGCTTAGAGACTAGAAGCCTTCCGCAGGCAGGTTTTATGCCTGCGAGAAGCTTCCCTTCTCTATCAATTAATTACACATATATAAATTAGAATAGGTCTATTAGCTACCTTAACAGCTAGTAGCTAAAAGAATTTTAGAGACTAAGAAAGATTTATTCTAGGTATATAGAATATTATATCTTTAATTCCCTTCTATAAAATACCTAGTAGCTAATATAAGTCCTCTATATCTTCTTACTAGTACTACTTAGAGTTAAAATATACTTACTACTAATTAAACTCTATTATAACCGCATTAGTCTAAGGCTTATATTAGATTATATTATTAATAAGATTATAAGTAGTCTAAGTAAACTAAGCCTTCTACTCCTCTAAATTAATTAGGTTAATCTATCCTATATATTATATACTCGCCTATAATACTTTAATATTATTAGTCTTATAAATAAGTTCTATAATTAGCTAGGCTTTCTAGAATTATTTAGATATATTAAACGGCCTAGAATTATTCTTAATAGCTATAATTTATATATTACTTAAGGCTTCACTACCTATAATATCTTTATCCCCTCTCTCCTACTTAATATCTTATTTAAATTAATAGTCTACTCTATTTAATATTACGACTTCTACCTATTTATCTCGCTCTATAATATTATTAGGTGGCGGGGAGATAGGATCTATAAGTAGGCTATCTAGTAGTAGTAGATTAATGTTCCCCTAGGATTAAATTAGCTATTATAAAATACTCTAGGAAGGGAGCTTATTAAAGGCTTTAATAGAGTCCTTACTATTAGTAATATAATGATTAGTAATAGACTAGGAGGTAGAATCTACTAAGAGCTAGAGCTAGCTAGCTAGTTAACTAAAGGCTATAATAGAGCTTAAGAGGTAGGTAATAGGTTAGTAGAAGCCTATAATAGGGTACTTATAGCTAGTAGTAAGCTAATATTACTAGCGGTACCTAAATCGCTTTCCTAGGTATAATAGCGGGATAGAGTATAGCTATACTTAACTTACTTTATTAGTAGCTAAACCTATAGATATACCTAAGCTAATAATAGTTCCTTACTAAAGAATAGACTAGTAATACTCTTTATATTAACTTAGGATATATTATATAATATCTATATAAGGTAATCTATCTAATCCTAGCTTACCTTATCTAGAATAAAAGTAGAATATATATCTCTACTAGATAACTTACTATAGATTACTCGCTCTTTAATAGTTTTTAGTATTAGGCCTCGCTTATAAATACCCCCTTTAACACGAATTTACTTCTATTTAGGTAGAAGCTACTCCTTTATATAGATATTAAAATACGGCTTAAATTAACTTCTATTAAGGAATCCTCTTATTTCTATTATATTAGTAAAGCTATATACCTTATAAAGCTTTCCTAAGTCTTATAAATCTATCTTATCCTCTTATATTCTAATAAGTAAGAATACTATATTAGTAGTTCTCTTATCCTAACTATAAAAGCCTTTAATATAAGTCTAGAAATCTTATAGATTAGGGTATTTATATATCTAATTAAGAAAAAAGCTAAGGAAAGCGTTTCTTTAGTATTTTAAGTAATATAAGTATAATTATAAGTGTCTTAAAAGGCTAATATAGAAAGGTAGGTAAGGTAATATAAGAAGGAAGAGTCTAGAATCTAAAGGATATATTTCTCTATAAGTAAAGTAAAACTACGAAAAGCGTAAATAATCTAACTATAAGACCTGTAATACCTATAGAACTACTAGAACTATACTTAATAATATAGTAAGGGCTACGTATACTATTTATTAATTATATATATTTAATAACTAACTTATAGATATCTAATACTAAATAATAGGTCCTAATAATATATCTTAACTTATAAAGTCTATAATCTCCTGCTAAGAATAAACGTAATACTATAATAGTACGTTTAACTTAATAGTCGCCTATAATAGCCTTTACTATAATACCTTATTCGGGGGATATAAGTGCCTTATAAGGTATCCTATTATAACGACCTATACTTCTACGCCTAAGTCCTACCCCCTTATACCTTATTATATTTTAGGAACCAGTAGGTATATTATATTAGAATAAAGGACTTAAAATAAGTAGCACTATACGAAATAAGTAGTACTATATAAGATTAAAATAGTAATAAGACGCTAGACTAATAAGAGTAAGGTTATTAGACTTCCCGTTTACGGACTAGAATAGAGAAAAATTTAAGTACTTATAAAAGTACTAAAAGTCTCCCTACTACTACACGGTATTAAGGTCTTTATAATAGACTAGTAATAAGCCTTATTAGTTGCTAAGATATATTATAATCAATTATTCCTATTATATATATATAGTAGGGGTAGATATAATAAATCTTAAGTAGGTATTATAAATGCTAGTATAAGGAAATACTAATAGACTATTAAAGACCCTTAGGTCTACTAGCGCTTAAAATATTACTCTAGAAAGGCCTCTTATAAGTAATAGTAATTCTAGGGATAAGCTTATAAATTTAAAGACTAACTATAGAGGGAATTAATAAAAATAATAATATAAGAATAATAAAGTTATAAATAACGAGGAGCTAGTATCCCCACTTAGACCTAAGGTTTATAATCTATTATTATTATTATTATTCTAGGTCTAATATCTTCTAGGCTAAAAGACCTAATACCTAACCCCCGTTAAAGGCTTCTAGCTCTTAGGCTCTATATATAAAGCCTACCACGGCCTCTATATAAGCTCCTTACCCCTCTAAGCCTCCTACCTATAAGCCTATTACCCTAAAGGCTACTAGCCTAGAGGTTACTAGTCTAAGGTCTATTAGTCTAAGGGCTACTACTCTAAAGGCTACTACTCTAAGGTCTACTAGGCTAAAGGCTACTACTCTAAGGTCTACTAGGCTAAAGGCTATAGTCTAGAGATCTACTATACTAAAGCCTCTTATAGCCCTAACTTATACTATTAAAGCTATAAATAGTAGGCTGAAGTCTTTAATAGCTAATAGAAACGCAGGATATACTATAAGCCCTAATAAGAATTATACTACTAAAGAAAGGAGTTAGAGTAATTTAATAATAACTTTAATATTAGTAAGTACTTAGCTAAGTTAAAGCTAACGGTAATCTTAATAGTATAAAAATAAAGTTAATAGTAAGAGGGTATGCTTATTATAGCCTTTTATAAACTAGGTATTAATATAGCCTACTTTAAAGTATACCCTAAAATTAGAAGCGGTAGCGTTCTTAGAGCTAAATATTCTTAGTAGATAATATTTCCTAGCCTATTTATTAAGTATATTTATAGATAAACCTATTTATACTATCTTCCTAGGTATAAAGGAGGGATATAGAGTATATAAAGAAGCGAAGTACTATATATAATAGTTATATAAGATATAGAAAGGTGAAGTACTTAAGTATATACTTTAGTAGATATAATATTAGATAAGGAGTACTCTAATATAATTAGAGACCCTTATAATATATATAATAATAAGGGCTATAATCTATATAGACTATAATCTAATATAAGTAGAAAGTATATTTAAATTTAATATTAATACGGTTAACTTTAATAAAATTACTCTTTAAGGCTTACTATTCTTAAAATATAAATCTATTACTACGTGCTTATAAAAGCCTTCCGCTTTATAATACTAATCTACTCTACTAAATACTTTCTTATAACTTATAATATAATCCTATCTAATAGAATTATATACTAAAAATCTATTAAATCCTATATATATTAAATATACCCGTTAGTATCTTTTATATATCTTTAACGCTCTATATCTAAGAGAAGGCTTTAAATACTAATTAATTAATAACTATCTTAAGCGTTTAGTACCACGTGGCCTATAATATAAAAAGCGCCTAAAGGTTAATATTAATAAGGACTCTAATAGTAATATTAGTAATTCTAAAGTTAATACTTATAGTAATACTTATAGTAATAGGCTTAATAATAGGCTAGAGGATAGGCTAGATAATAATAATAATAATAATAATAATAATGCTACTACTACTAATAGCGATAGTAATAGTAATAAAGGTTAAGGTAGCATTATTCATATTAAAGATAAGGAAGAAGAAAACCTAATTTAGATAGACTATAATAAAGAAATAAGGGATAATAAGGAAACTAGGGATAATAATAAGACTAGGGATATTTAGATAAAGTACCTTATACTAGTCCCTTATTTACTTATAGCTTCCTTAGTATATTATGCCTTTATAATATCACTTTAATATACTACTAACGTAGGCCACTAAAGGCTTTAATAGTAGCTAGTATATTACTATATTAAGGCTAGATCTACTATATCTTATTAGTTAATAGCTATACTATATTTAGCTCTATTAGTAAGGTACCTAGATTATATATTATAAATCTATTAAGCTAACGCGTTCTTAGTAGGCTTCCTAGAGTATTAATATCTATATTTATAATACGACGTCTATCTATACGAGGCTTTACGAGAGTATATATAATATAGTACTTAGTAGATATTATAATAAGCTTTATAATATAGGAACGTCTAATAGACGTTAATATATAGGTAGCCTATAATAATTACTCCTTATATTATATTTACTCTATCCACGTTATAATTTACCTAGGTAGGTAAGGTAGAGACCTTACCTACCTTATATAATTTAGAAATTAATAGGCTTTTAGCGACGAGTTATATGGTTATATAACGGTTATGTAGCTATTAAATCTCTAGTATAATAACTATTAATATTAAAGGTTTTTAGCCTATAAAATAGCCGTTTTCAGTCTATACGATAATGGCTAGATACCTGATTCCGTTAATAACTAGTTATATAACGGATTTATCACGGACTTAGGCTGTACTAGAAGGCCCGGAAGGTATATATATATATATATAGAACTCTCTATTCTTATTAATTATAAGACTAATCGCTACCCTTCCCTTTAAGGGGAATTCCCTCCTCTATATATTATAGGTAAAGGGGTAGCGTAGTACTACTACGTACTATAGACGCCACGTCGATAGTAGTACCGTACTCCTGACTAGTCCTTATACTTCGCTAGTATTAGTAATATTCTATATTAGAGTTAGATTAGCGCTTAACTTAGGCCGATTAATAATACCTATAACTTAGAGTAGTAGTATATTAAAACTTATATTATAAAGTTAATATTAGTAATCTAAGATATTATATAAGCGCTTATGAGATTTCTTAATAATATCTATTATAAGTTTATTATAAATAGAAATAGGGATTAAAGAGATAGAGTCCTATTATAAGTTATTAGTATTATAACTTATATTATACTAGGTATCTACTTAAATAACTACTTATTCTATTATAAGTAAATAAAAGCGGATTATATTCTTATTAGTAATTATAATTCTAGCCTCCTTAAGCTAAGTAAGCTTAGTATTTAGTTTTATAATAAAAGAGTCTATTACTTTATTTATAAGGCTTAGTACCTTTACCTTTTTACCGGCTAATATAAGTAGTAATATAATAATTATATTAATTTTTATTTTTCCTATTCCTTATAATCCCTTAATAAGTCTAAGGTTATTAGGTAAGTATACTAAGTACTCTAATATATTTATCTAGGAATAATCTAGCTTAATACCTTAGGTTATAAGCTTCTCCTTATACTTAATTTTATAAAAGAGATTACTTATAATATATATTTAGATATCTTATTTAAGGATAAGTTATTATTATCTAGGGTTATAGATATACTTTCTATCCCCTTTATATATAGGATTTAGGGTCTTAATAACTATTAACTAGAACTTATATAATATATTAAATAGGACTAATCTAATATTAATTATAATTACCTATTTATAAAAATAGTAGTATTAAATTACGGTTAATAGTATCTTAGTAGTATTTATTAAATTAAAGATTAACCCTAATTATAAGTTACTCTAGACCCCTTCCTTAATAGGATAATAAAGTATAATAGTATAATTAATAAAACTAGTAAAAGGGAATAGCTCTAGGAGAATATATACTAACTACTCCTTATTTTTAAATTTAATAAGGAAGGAGTCTTCGGCTAAGAATTAATATTTAAACTTAGAGGGTAATTAGAGAAGGCCTATATAAATATAATTACTCCTAGGTATAACTTTTAAGATATATAATTAATATTCCTAGTTCTAATATTTTATAATATCTTTAATATTATTTTCTTCCTAGTAGATAATTAATATACCTTTTATAATCTAGTACTTATTACTATTTATATATATATATAGGATATTAGTATTTAAATAGGCGGATAGTTTATATATAATATAGTCTAACCCTTTTAAACTTTATATTTTATATCAGCTAGTCTATTAAATTAACAAGTATAAGGTAAAAAGGCTTTTTTAGTATAAATACCCTTATAATTTTATTATAGGATATAGAAAATAAATTAGGCTCTAAAGTAATAAATAACGTGGTTAGCTTAATTATTATATTATTAAATATATTAAATATTTTAAGTAGTTAGTCTTAAATATATTAGTAATTACCTAGAGTTCTAGCTTCTTAGAGGATTCCTTTAGTATATACCTTTACGGGGTAGAATATTAGGGATAGGAAATCTAACCTACCCTTTTAATAATAGGTAATTACTTCTTAATCGCGTATTATAATATAGAAGTCTTTAAATACTTTCTTAATATAGTTTCTATTTATATTAACTATTATAGATCTTATATAAGTTATAAGATATATATAAATAACTAGCTAGTCTAAGATATTATATATAGTATTAAGTTAGATTACTTAAATATAAAGTAATTCCTCTACGCGAGTATATTTTAGAGTAGGTATATCCTTACTTATTAAGGCCTTAATTTTAATCTTTACGCTTAATAACTAATTTTTATATTTAATTATAAAGATCCTAAATATTACCTAATTACTATTATCTTTAAATTAGCTAATAGGGGACTTCTAGCCTAGAAAGAGGAGCTTTACTTTATATATAAGTAACTTTTTAGTTTTTATTATAGCCTTATTACCTATTATATCTTTAGTAGGCTTATAATTACCTTTAGAGCGGTTATCCTTATAGTACTAATAAGTATTAGGATTTATATAGACCTTACCGCTAGCTAAACCTAGGTCTTTATCTTATATATAAGCGGCTATAGTATTTTTATAAGAAGGTATCTTAGGTCTAGAGTAAAAGCTTATAGGAATATTAAATAAGGTATATTATATAAGTAAGGGTAAACTTATAAATAAAGTAAGTTTACTTACTACTATTTATAACTTAAAACCTAGTTTTATCTTAATATTAGAATAATTAGAAGCGGATACCTTAAGGCTAAATATTTAAAGTAAGAGCTTTATATTAAAATATACTCTTAGTAAGGAAGGTTTACTAAGATAACTAAGTATAGAGTCTTAGTACATATAGATAGATGCTCTTATAATCTTAGATAAATTAACTAAGTATTCTACTCCTACTATTTTAATAGGTTATAAGCCTAGACGTAGGGTATTTATTTAAATTACCTCTTATTTAGCCTACTAGCTTATTAACTAAGTATATAAAGTCTAGGGCGCTATATAGGCACGCTACGCGATATACGTACTATACTATAAGGTACCGCTTATTATAAGTAACCCTTAATCTTTAATTAATAAGTAAGCTCACTGTATAATAATTAATTAACTAAAGAAAGTTAGGGGAAGCCTTAAGGCTTAAAGTTATAATTTCCTAGCTACTAGGATTCTTCTAAGGAAGTTAGTACTACTAGGTTTTTCTCTATAATAGTACCTACTAATTGGCTAAGTATACTAAATAATACTAATTCCCCCTATATAGAACGCTAACCTATTTAGTAGGATAAATATACTAGGGTAGTAAGAAAGGAGGTATAGCCTTAGTCTACTAGGTGAAAGTAATATTAAAACTACTTTACCTACTCTAGAAAACTACCTATAAGATAGCTAATATAGCCTTAATTAAGTGGTTACTAGTATACTTTAATACCACCGCTACTTATAAACTATAAGATGAAAGTAAGGAACCGCCTACTAAGCCTAAGGTTAAAAGAACTAGATTATTAGCCTATTATAATAACTCCTAACCTTTTCGGATATAGGATATAATCTCCTAGCCCCCTTAGAACGTAATAGTTACTAAGATTATAAGGTATAAGCGCCGTAAAAGGCGTCTAGATCCCCCGTTTTTTCTAGGATAACTATCTTCTAATCCTGTTATAATTCCGTTAAACGAAGATATTCCTTTAATAGAATGAAACTCGTTGAAATCGCCGTATCTTTAAGCGCGATTTTCTAAGGTATAATACTGTACTTAATAAGGCGGCTAGGTAATATAAATGTAAGCGTTTTAATTAAAATAGTCGGGACTACGTACCTCAATACCTCTCTAATAGTTCCCCTTCCTTAGGTAACTTTACTTAAGAATTATCCCTTAAAGCCCCTAATAGCGATAATCTTTTTAGTGCTACCGTTAACTTAGAGCTACTTAATTTAAATTAACCCTCTAAAGCCTACGCTTACCCTTATAAAAAGTAATATTAGAAGAAAATACTGTTATTATAGGTAAGACTAACGGCTTACTACTCTATATTAAGAAGCTTAAAGGACTAGAAGGGCTCTAAGTATAGACCTAAGAAATGCGTAAGTACTTAATATCTACCTACCTTTTTAAATTCTATAAGGTAGACTAGGCCGTAGCCCTTATTATTCTAGCTCTCCCTAACTATCTAATAATTAATAATATTAAAACCTATAAATCTACTTCTAAGGAGCTAGCTAAGTAGGAGCTTAGGTATAAATTAGCCGTTAATACTATTAAGAGCCGCTTAGGCGATAATTTCTTTACTAATTATAAAGATATTAAAAATGCCTATATATTATAAGAAGCCCTTAAGATTAATAATAAACTTCTAGGCTCTAGTACCCTTAATAACCTATACCGCTAGCTACTTAAGTTAGACCTTAGCTAATATAAGGATATTATAGATTTTATAGCCCGCTTTAAGTCTCTTTATAATAAAATTATATTAATATCTACCTACTTAAAGCTAGAAATAAACTTCCTTATCTTCCTCTTTTATATAGGTCTTAGTAAGGCCTATAAAGGGTATTTTACGTACTATATCTAGACTTATAGCTTAATAAGTAAGACCGACGCTACTAAGCCGGCTTATTCCCTTAAGTACGCTACTAGGCGCTTTATTTAGATATTAACTAACCCCTTAACTAACTAGGAAGAATTAAACTTTACTATAATAGCTACTTATACTCCTACTACCGCTAGTCCCGCTATTCTAATTAAAAATTAAAATGGGGCTATGCCTAGACTTAATACCTAGCTCGTTTAAAAGCTTATTAAATATTATATATATTACTATATATATTACTATACTTAAAGGGAATACTTTAAGCTTAGGAATAGTAAGCCGTCTATAAAGAATAACGCTGGCAGTGGTAAGGGAAGAGGTAATAAGGCTAAAGGTAAAATAAGTAGGGGGAAATAATCCTTTAAGGATAAGTCTAATAATAAGCCTAATAAGAAACGCCGCTATAATAATAGCGACTCTAAGGCTGAAACCTACGTAGCTTTTTAAGATGATATTAGTATAGCGTTTACCGCTAAATTAGACGCCTAGCCTAAGAAGTAGGCACTTAATATTACTTACTTAGCGTATTTAACGCCCTCTTATATAAGTTTTATTAAATACCGCTTACTTAATCCTTTACTAGATAATATCTAACCTATTAAAGGTATTAATAGTACTTACTACCCTCTTAGTATTAGTAAGGTCTATATTCCTACTATAATAGATAGGAAAAGGAAGGACCTAATTCTTACTAACTACCTTTATATCCCTAGGTTACCTATTAATTTAATCTTATAAGGATAGCTCTAGCGTACTTTAATACCTCTTTAAATTATTTAAAATAGTATTAAAATTAGTAAGCGAGGTATTATAGCCTAGTTATAGGATAATAATCTTTACTACCTATATATATAGGAGTCTCCTTATACTATACTATCCGCGAAAATAGTATTATAAATATCTATTCTAGTGCCGAAAATACCCTATTCCCTCTTTAAAGGGGTTACTAAAGTCCCTACTAAGGTCGCTATACTCTACGCTATATTAAGGTAGAAGGAGCGGGCTAATCTAGTAGATAGTATTATTCCTACTCTAGAATATTTAGACTTAGACTTAGATTTAGACTCCTCTAGCCTTAAAAGCTAAATTAATAATAAAATCCTTAATCTATAATACGCTTATATAGGCTATTTAGGTTATTAAAATATTAAGAAACTCGCTTATCTCTTTAAAGGGATTAACCTTATTAAGGAACTTATTAATAAAGATCCGTACCTGTTATATACTATTTAAAAAGTAAAGTAGGTACTATATAAAGCCTATATCTAACTGGGAAGAAGGTCTCTTAACCTTATTTATAGTAATATCTTAGGCCCTTATACCCCTAGAGGTTATAGGGGAGGGCGTTACTTTATTACCTTCCTTAATAATTAGGATAAGTAGTCTAAAGTAGAAGTAGTAGAGGTAAAAAATAAGATTTTTAGGGCCTTTAAATACTATTAGGCTTATAATAAACACGGTAATATTATTATAAATTACCTAAGATCTAATTATAATAGTAAATATAAAGACTATAACTTTAATTCCTACCGCGCTAATTATAATATCTCGTAGGAGCCTATAGTCCTAGGAAACTTTAAAAGTAATAGAGCTACTAAACGTTTGGATTAAACCCTCTAGTTAATAGTAAGTACTATCTTATAAGATATAGGTCTTAATATAGACTTCTAGCTTAAACTTATCCTCGCGGCTAACTACTTATAAAATAGAAGCCTTATATCTAACTAAAAGCTTATACTATATAAGGCCTATACTAACTATTACCCTCGTCTCTCTTATATTAAATATATTAGAATAAAGGGCTATACTAACTACCAGAAACCGGCTACTAGCTAGGGTTATAAAAAGGATTAAGCTAAACTTAATACCCTTATTAGTTTTAAGGGTAACTATATCTATAAAATATTAATACCTAATAAACGAGTTATTAGGGCCTTAAGGGTTACTTAGGGAAGGGAAAAGGATAGCCTACTCCCTATATTACCTATTATTATTAATCCCCCGACGCGTAAAGTATTAATGGTAGGGGAGTATAATATTAAAGAGTATTATCCTATTAGTACTTTCCTACCTATAGATCTAATAGATATTAATAAACTTATCTAATTAGTATAGCTAAGGCCCTTAGTAATAGATTTAAGGCTAGAATTAGTGGGAATTTAAACCCCTTAGTCTACGGAGTCTCCTTTAATAGTAGGAACGCTAGCGACTCCGCCCTTAGTCTTAGATAAAACCTTATAAGTAGATAGTATATAGCTTAATTACCCCTATCTTATCCCTTAAGATCTATTACTAGATATCTACTTATATTATATTATAATATCTAAAGCTATTAATTAAGAACCTTATAAACTTAAGATGTTTAAGGAAGTTATAGCTAATTATACCTACTAAAAGTAATAGAAGGCTAATATAATAGACGAGTTTAACTCCTTTATTAAAAATAATACTTAGGAGCTAGTTAACTTATTAAAGAATTAGACTACCCTTTATAATAAATAGGTCTATACCTTAAAACGTGGTTTATAGGGGGAAATTACTCGTTATAAAGCTCGCTAGGTTATTTAAGGGTTTAAATAATATAAGGGACTAGATTATAATAAAACCTTTACCTTTATAATTAAGCCTATAAGCTATAAGGCTATCTTCGCCCTTACTACTATTAAAGACTAGGATCTAGAATAGATAGATATTAAGATGGCCTTCCTCTATAAATATATAGATAAGGAAATCTATATGGAATAACTAATAGGGTATAGTAATTAGTACCCTAGGAAGGTATATAAGTTAAATAAAGCCCTTTATAGATTAAAATAGTCGTTATAGGTTTAATATAACTACTTTATAGAGTATATAAAGGAGATTAGCCTTAAATCTATTAATGCTAATTTTAGTATATTTATTAACGCCTCTTTAAGTACTATTATTACTCTCTACGTGGATAATATATTAATTATAGGGCCATTAAAGCCTAAGATCTAGCGGATTAAAGACGCCCTTAGTACTAAATTCTATATAACTAATTTAGGCTTATATAGCTATTACCTTAGTATAATAGTAACTTAGGATTAGGTTAATTAGATATTATAACTAGGATAAGCTACCTACGTAGAATATTTCCTTAGGTACTACGGAATATAGGAGTTAAAGCCTATTATAACCCTAATAGAAACTACTACCTAGCTTCTATTAGCTAAAGACGGGTATATAGTACTATTAGACCTCCTTAAATAGTATTAGTTAGCTATTAGTTTCCTTATATATATAATACTAGGCACTTAACCTAATATTACCTATACTATCTTAGTAGTCTCTTACTATTTATTAAACCCTATAGTGAAATACTTTAGAGCGGTAAAATATATCTTCTGCTACCTCTAATCTATAATTTACTAGTAACTTACTTATAAAGGGTCGCTAGAAAGCCTTACTAGATAGACGGACTTAGACTAGTAGGAAGTCTACCTCTAGCTATATCTTTAACCTTAGAAGCGGTGCTATCTCTTAATTATCTAAGCGTTAAGTAACGGTAGCACTATTAACCTATAAAGCTAAATATATTAGGTAGATATAGGCCGTAAAGGAAGCTATCTAAGTAAGGACTCTCCTAGATTAAATCTAGCCTACTAGTAATATACTCTAAATAGTTATTATCTTCGGGGATAATTAGGGTATAATTACGCTTATAAAGAACCCGCTTTATTATAGCTATATTAAGTATATAGATATTTAGTATTACTAGATCTAGGGTTAAATTACTAATAGTAAGATTAACCTTAAGTAGACTCCTACTAATAAATAGGTAGCTAACGGCCTTACTAAGGCCCTTAATTATAATAGCTTTATTATCTTTAGGGAGGTAATCAGTCTAGAAGAGACTACGTTAAGGAGTATAGAGTACTAAGTTAATTATATATAGAAGCTATAATACCTTATAATCGCTAGAGCCTTTAAGCCTTAGTAATATTATTAACTAATAACTATTAATAATATTACCCGCTAATAATACTATTAATTATTATATAAATAGGCCTAAGGCTTAATTATACCCCTAGGTATATATAGTTTAAACTAAGACTTTATTAGTTTATTAGTAAAGCTATTATACCTTAAATAGTAGAAGGTAGTTTTCTTATAGTTGTAATATTCTAGGATACTCCTAGGGTTAACTCTCTAGGGTATAACTACCCTAAATCTTATAGTACTTATTTTATTAACTAATATATTATTAATTAAGTGCGTATTTATTCTATTAACTAATATCTTATTAATTAAGTACTCTACTATCTTTATTACTATTATAATTATTTTAGGCTACTCTACTAACCGCTATAGGGATGTAAGCCCGTAGTCGGCGCTATTATTACTGCTAAATGCCGCTATACTAGCTCCTTTTCCACCCTAAGTCCTATAGTATTTTATCCCTTTTACCTATTAATTAAATAACGCTTTATAAACTAGGTCCTTAACTATATCTTATTACTATTACGCTATTTCCGGCTACTTAATTAAAGGTTATAGGGACGCTAGCCTATAGGTAGTACTAGTACTATAGCTGAATAGTGCTGTATAGGCTGACTTTCTAAGGGATCTACCTTGAAATGGTATAACGACGACGATAACATCGTACCTCGTAGCTACTTACCTAGCTACTATTACCCTATCAGGCCTAGCGGTTAACTCTTGCTAGTAACTATTAATAGTCACCCTCTTATAGTATATCTAACCACGTTTTAGTACGATTCTAGTATATACAGCTTTATCCTAAAATAAAAATCTTAAATAATTGTGTTTCTGTAAAAAGTGGAATTTTTGGTTATTTTCGGACGTAGTAGGGTTTACTCCTACTACCTGGCGTTGGATTTTTTCACTTGTTAATTCTTAAGACTACTAGCGATTATATAGGAGTATTGAAATGTACTCTTAGTAAGGAAGGTTTACTGAGATAACTAAGTATAGAGTCTTAGTATATATAGATAGATACTCTTGCAGTCTTAGATAAATTAACTAAGTGTTCCACTCCTACTATTTTAATACTTTATAATAAGGCTATAAGTCTATTTATTAGTAAGTAGTATTATTTTATAATAAGGAGTATTTATATATATAAATTATAAATACTTACTTACTACTACTCTAGTCCTTAAAGGTTAAGGAGAAATAATAAGTAATATATTATTAATAAGAGGTTAGTATTATATAAGTTAATTCTAGATAATATTTATATAACCGCGTTATACGCTAGTTAAGTAAAGTAAAATAATAAGACTATTTATTATTAATATAACTTATTTTATTAAGGCTTTTATTACTAAGTTCTAAATAATAGTAAGTTTACTTAAGGATATTTTAAAGGTATAAAGGCTATCTTTTATTATTAAGTTTAAGTATTAATATTAGATAAGCTCTTACTAGGTAAGGGTAGGTAATTAGTAGAAATTATAATATAAAGGATAGATTATTAAGTTCTTATAAGTAATAATTAGTTTATAATCCCTAATATAAGTAAATATAAGGTAGATACTAGCTATATTAATATAGTATTAGGAGTAAAGTATTAATAATATTAAACCGGCGCTTATTTAATCTATTATATTTAAAGGCCTTAAATAGTTTTACTTTTATAGTTTTCTATTAGTTAGTCTTTCCTTATATATATTATAAAATAGGTATAAGTATATAAGTAGAATAATTATATTTACCTAGCTATTATATATTAAGGCTAGACTTCTAGAAATATTTAATTAGAATAGGTTTAATAAACCTTACTTTAATATAACTTAAGCCTAAGTTTAAGCTCTAATAGTAACTACTATATATATAACTAATTAACTTCTACTATTAAGATAATAGATATATAAACCTCTTTTAAAGTTTACTATTTATATTACTATTATTATAGGCTTTTAAGTTTTCTAGGGGTTTATAGTAAGTATAATAGTAGTAGGTCTAGTAAGAGATAGATAATAATAACTATTTAAGTATATTATATAATTAATTAATAAAAGAACGCGCTTTATAATAATAGAATTATTAAAGTATCTAACTTACTACTAATTATAATATATTTCTAGAAATTAGGAAGTATAACCTAGCGCTTATATTCTATTATATACTTCTAAGAGATACCTACTCCCTAATTAAAAATTATACTACGCTAATATTAATTAATTAATTGATTAATTATACTCCTATACTAGCTAAAGCTAATAAGGGTAGACTTTTCAGGGGGTACGCCTAGCGTACCTGTCGTTCGGGGAGAAACCTAGCTAAGGGATAAAAACTCCACCTACTATCCGCAGGCCATACTATTATTCGGCTCCTTTCCTCCCCCCCCTAATAGGCCTGCTATCGGGGCGGTATATTAAGGGGTCGAGTCTACCGTCTATAATACTAAGGTTTTATTAATTATATTCTCTTCTCTTTAGTTAAGGCGGAGCCCGTCCTCTCTATTAGTTCTCGCTAATATCTCTTTTACTAGTATAAACTAGTAGAGGGCGCCTGACCTAGTTAACTACCTCGCCGCCGCCTTTATCCCTATTAGTAATAAGAGAATAGTACTATAATCTTCCGACCTAGCCTCTAGTAATATCTAACTCCTACTAGTATAATAGTTAGGATAGAATAGTAGGACGTATTACCGGTCTACCTCGCCGTACCGCATAGGTAGCTAGGACTTAGGATCCTAGGAACCTTCCTAATAAATAAGAAGTAGTTAAACCTAATCTTATCCGTGCGTAACTAGACCGTTACAGAGCTCTCCGGCTTCTTTAGGCCCTTATAGAGGTCCTATCTCCCCCCTACTAGGTTACCCTTCTATGCTAGGCTCGTATTTCGGCCCTCTAATCCCCGCTGGTAGTGGCGCTACCGGCCCTATTACCGGCCTTCCTACTAGGTTAGTATCCTTTTTTATAGCGTTAAGTTATTAAGTACCCCGTTTAGCGACCGCTTTACCTAAGACTCCTTCTTAGCTAACGGGGGTAGCGGAGGGCGTAGCCTCCTACCCCTTTTTAGTTATAACCGAGACTTAATCTTCGTATTCCCTCTCAGGACTATCTTATATATCCCTCGGAGGATCTTACTCCGTAGTAGGGCCTTGTTAAGGAAGTCTCTTACCGACGGGATTCCCGCCTCTACTTCGAGGACCGGAATTAGGGTGGCCTTATACGCCCCTAGTACTTTACGTAGTCCTTTATTCTAGATCGTCGTCAGGGTCTTCACATGCTTCTCTACTACCCCGGGGGTATTCTTTAAGTTATATTATATTAGCGCCGCGAACGTTATCGTAGGCCTTACTACTACCGCGTATATAAGCCTACTAACCGGTAGAATCGCGCCTTATATAAAGCCGGCGACGTAGTAGAGCGCTTGAATCTAGTTATCTATCTTAGCTTATACCTTCCTTAAGTATACGTTCTAATTTAGCTTACTATTAAGTATAAGTCCTAGGACCCTAATTAACGTCTTTAGTTTAACTTTAATTCCCTCGAGTTTAACTATTACGTCTATCTTTATACCCTTCGTTCTACGGGTTATATAAATGAGCTCGTACTTCTTCGGTATAAACGAGGCTTTATAGGTCTTCGCCTACTATAGGTATACCTTATAAGCTTTATCTAGAACCTCGTAGTTCCGTTTAGTACTCCTATTATAGGCTAGTAGATAGACGTTATCTATAAATCCGCCGACTTAAATTAGTAGCTTTAGCTTTTTATACTCCTTAATTAGGGGAGTATTAAAAAACAGGAATAATATCGGAGAGATAGGTAAACCTTAGGGGATCCCTATCTCGACTAACTCTATTTAACTCGTCCTCCTACCGAGGGTAATTAAAGTCGCCCTCTCCGTAAGGAAGCTTACTATCTAGCGTACTATCCTTTTAAGGACTCTCTTTATCTTTATCGTATAGAGTAGCCTGGAATAGGAGACGTGATTAAAGGCTCCGGCGATATCTAGGGAGAGGAGGCTCGCTACGTTCCTCTTCCCTATTCCTTATATTATATAGACTGCGTTAGTAATCGTTTCTAGCGTAGTTTCTACTAATCTCCCTTACCTTACACCTATCTATTCTTCCGGAAGGAGGTTATTAGCCTCCGCGTAATCTCTAAGCCTAGCCGCTATTACCGTCTCGAATATCTTTCCTAAGGTATTTAAGAGGGCGATCGGCCTATAGGACTTAGGGTCGGCGTAGTTCTCCTTCTACGGTTTCTTCAAGATTACTGTATTAGCCTCCTTGAATTTCCGGGGGTAGTATCTAATCTCGAAGTACCCCTGAATCTTTATAATTAATTAAAATACTTTTATTAATTATAAATAATATAAAGCCTTAAGTCTTTAAGAATATAAATAATATAAAAAAAACTAGATTTAAAGTAATTATTTTAAGTTATAAAGTACCTTTTTAAAATATAAATAAAGTATTCTTTACCTTTAATTATAAAGCTTTTAAGTTATTTAATATAAATATCTTCTTTAATATTCTTATTAATAAAGGTTATCTTAATATCTATTTAATTTAATTCCTAGTTAAGGGATATAATTAATATAAAGATAGCTTTATAACTTATTAATTTTAATATTAAAGTAAAGGTCTTATTATAATTAATACCTTTTTATTATTTAAAACCCCTAACTACTTAATATACCTTATAATAGAGGACTTTATTATAAGGCCCCCTTTTTAACTTAAATATTTACTTCTTTTAAAGTACCTTCTAACTTAAAGGTAGCTATCTAAGTACTTATATATTATTTTATATAAAAGAATTAAATTTATTTTATAATATTATTTTTTAATCCTTTATAATATTATTTATTATAACTTCTTTATATAATTTAAGTTTAAAGGGCTTTATACCTTTAATTATTATTAGGAAAGTAAATATTATTAATAAATTTAAAGAGTTATTATATAATTTATTAAGGGATATTTTAAATTCTAAGTAATTAAATAAAACTCTAGTTAATAATAAGAGCTTATTAATATCTTAATAAAATATTACTAGATAAATCTAATTTAATTTAAGGTAGATATTTAATAAAATCTTAAAGTAGGATTTATCCTTAACTATTATATTTTTAATATAAATTAGTAGTATATCTTTAATCTAGATTAATAATACTTAGCTTTTAAAGAGAGGTTATCCCTTTATATTATTAACTACCTACTTAAAGTAGTAAGAGAGGTTTATAAATATATACCTTTTAACTTTTAATTTAATATAACTTATAAGGACTTTTTTAATAATATAAATATTAGATAATTAAGTAAACCTCCTAGATTTATTATTAATAAGATTATAAATAGCTTTACCTTTATAATTAATAAATTAACTTAGATAGGAATAGGCTTTAAAGTAATTAATTTTAATAATAATCCTATTAATATAATAAAAGGCTTAAGAGTTAAGGATTTATAAATAAGAGAGGTTAAGTTATAGCTATTAAACTTCTTATAAAGTATTATTTTAATACTAGACTTAAAAGACTTATTTTAAAGGTAGTTAGCTACTTAAATAAATTTAAGTTAATACTTATAATCTATCCTATTATTTATAAGTATAATATAAGCCTTATTTATTAGGGTTTTATTAAGATATTTTATAAATTTATTAACTTAAAAAGTATTTTATATAATACTCTCCTAAATAATACTATTAATTTAATAATACTTTATAAAAGTTATAAAGTTATAAAGTTAAATTCCCCTCTACTATTAATATAATAATATTATATATATTATATTAAATACTCTTAATTTACTTTAAAGACCTTAAAGGCTAGGAGGAACTTACTTTTAACTTTAAGTAAGGTAATATTTAATTCCTTAATATAATTATATAATATTATATTAAAGAATTAAGAGTTATTATAAGTTATAATAATCCCTTTATAAACTTTATAAGGGCTTATTAAGTTACTATTAATATACTTATATAAATACTTCCTTAAGGTAATAAGATAATTATATAAAGCCCTTATTATTTAAGTCTTTATATAAATATTATATATATAATCTTTAAAAATAATCTTATTAAAGTTAATTTCATTAAATATATTTATTAACTATTTTAAGTTTTATTAACTTAAATAATTTATATAAGTATATTAGAGGCTAATAAATAAGGAGACTTAAAAGGCTATAAATATATATACTTTTAACTCTAAAAAAAGTTAAAATATAATTATTAAGGCTATAAAAGTAAGGGTTACATAGTCTTAAATATTAAAGTAGAAAATATTATTAAGTATATATAAAGGTATAACCTTTATAAATAATAATATATTCTTATAAGTTAAAAGAGACTTTAATTCTAAAATAAAGTAGTTAAGATATTAAAATTTAATTTAATTAAGTATTTAAGATATGAAGGATATTAATAAGGTATACTTTTACCCTAATTCCCTTATTAATCTTATAAGGGATAATTATAATATTATACCCTATTATATAAAAATTAGCCTAGCTAATCTTATAAATAGGAGACTTAAGAATTACTTTATATTCTTTAAAAATATCTTAATTATTAATAATATATTAGTTATATATTATATTTAAGAGGATAGTAGTAGTAAGGTTAGTTATATTTAATATAATTATAAAGTTAATAATTAGGTCTTTAAACTTTATAAGTATATAAGGATACTTACCTTAAATATTACTACCCCCTTAATTATAACCCTCTTAATTTTAATTATTTACCTTAATTATTTTAAGGTAGACCTTTATTAACTTAGGGTACTTAATTTAATATTTAAACTCTATATAATCTAAATAATTATAATAGTTATAATACTTATTATTATATTATATATTTAACCTAACCTAATATAATAGGTAAGTAGTAGTTATAATAGAAGACTTTATAAAGTTTTAATAAGCTTCTTTATTTATTATAATTAATATAAGTTTATTAAATAAAATTATTATAATACCTTCTTTAATAATAATAGTATATATCTAAATTAGGCCTTATATATATAACTTAAATAAAAAAGCTAGGAATAAAGAAGAATAATACTACTATATAGTATTACTAAACTAGGCTACTAGAAACTATTATAAATAATAGTATAAAGTATTAAAAGTTCCTAAAATACGCGCGGTTAAATAGGGAGGTTAAGTTAAGACTAGGTAATAATTAAGACTATAAGTCTTTATAATTATATAGATAATTTATTAATCTATTTATTTACTAAGGAGTAGTTAGAAATAATATTATATATATAAACTATTATACTTACTATTATAAGAGTAATATTACTATTATATTTTAACTTAATAATATTAGGGTTAGTAGTAAAAAGGTATTATATAAAATAAGTATAAATAATAATATAATAGAGGTTTATAAAGATAACTATATATATATAATTATAAAAGTTATTAATTCTATTATATCTATATACTATAATATAGTATTACGGATTTTAGCCCCTAGTATCTAAGAGCTAGCACTTATACTTAATAGTTTAAGGCGCCCCTAGCTACCCCTAGCTATTAGGGCTTCTATCCCTAAATTACTAATAAAGCTAGTTCTAAGTAGTTTAATAATTTAACTTAATACTAAAAATAACTCTTAAGTACTAAAAAAATAGTTAGTCTACTTATAACTAATATAATAAACTTATTAATATCTTAATAAGCTAGCCTAATATTTATAGTTAGATATAAATATTATACTAGCTTATTTATATTTAAATATATATTTAAATAATTTCTATTAATAGTACTTATAAGTTTATAATAGTAAGTAATATAAGTAATAAGCTATATACTTAGTAAGTTAATCTAGATTATTAAAGTTTATAAATAGTACTTTATTATATAATCTACTTAAATATACTAAAGATATATACTATCTTTTAGTATATAACGAGTTTTAGATATATTCGAATTTTATTTGAATATCCTGAAAACTAGTATATATTTTCGAATATCCTACTAGCGATATTTGTTGTTACACTGCCTCTGGCCAAGGGATCACAAGGGTCTATACGCTAGGTGTTTCCTTACCATTGTAGATATCTACACTTCTGTACATCGATTGTGACAACGACCCTTATAGAGTGTTTGTAGAAGCTTACAGCTGAGGAGCAATGCTATCGGATGACGAGGAAGACCGAGATGCTGGTGTTCGTGGATACATCAAGCATGAGCCAATAGCAGAATCCCCAGTATTTACTGCAGATGCGGCTGATGACACAGGAGCGAGCACACCTTCCAACGACTTAGATGACGACCGTATCCACGGTCCTCATCGAGTAAAGACAGCCTACTACAATGCAGCTTCGGAAAAAGTCTTGAGTCACGAGGAAGCAAAACTGTTCTACCAGAGACATCAGCTTGAAAAATCGCAGTTGGAATCGGAGGGATTTAGCCCCGTCTCACGAGCGAGAACGGTCTCCGCGGCGGTTGATGATGACGGAACATTGAGCCGGACAACAAGCACCACTTCACGAAGGAGTGGTCGAGTATATACTTCGAGAGACCCGAATCGGCGGCAGCATCCCATATCTGCACCAGATTCTGATTTTCAGTTCCCAAGTCTTAATGGTGCTGATCTACCTGGTACAGACGACGATTCTCAGTTGGTTTCAAAATTTGCAGATGCGGATGGAGACGAAGGTGCTGGACGCGGACTTGGAATTAGTAGCGATAGTGAAGGTCCTACAATGCTGGGCTCAGACATATCTCCAGAATTAAGCGCTATTTCCATCAACATCAAGAGAGTCCTAGAGATGAGGCACAAATATATCCATCTGTCGCTGCAAGGACCCCGTGACAATCCGAAAGATGGCCCAGAGTGGCAGATTTACCCAGCTCCACCAAATCCTACTTGGGATGCCAACAAGAATCGGCCGAACGGTCAAGAATGTGATGGGAATAGTCAAAGTAGCAGCAGGATACTGCCAGAGGAGTCGCAGACTTTCAAGACCAACTGCCCGCCATCTAACTCTCTACCACCAGTATCGCCTACAGTGAAGATGAGGAAACCGGGCAAGGACATAGGGGAAGACTTCAATATGTCAGATCTGCTACCACTACCTGGCAACGATGAAAGTATCTCATTTGGTCTCGACGAGGGTAGTGTGTATCAGATCTACCAGGCCTCTATGACAACCCAACGTCCCGTTCCCCTGATTCAGGTTCCAACACTACGTGAATTCTACAAGGATATGGACGAAGTCCAGAGCATCTCTTCAGACGGGCCCACTAAAAGCTTTGCTTATCGGCAGCTGGATATCATAGAGGGAAGGTTTCACCTTTACTTCTTAGTCAACTCGTATCAAGAAACGGCAGATTGCAAGAAAGTTCCACATAGGGACTTCTACAACGTCCGAAAAGTGGACACACACGTTCATCATTCGGCGTGCATGAACCAGAAACATCTATTGCGGTTCATCAAGAGCAAGATGAGGAAGTCTCCAGATGAGATTGTTATGTACCGTGACAACATGGAGTTGACACTGAAGCAGGTTTTTGAGAGTATCAACCTAACAGCATATGACTTGAGCATTGACACTCTTGACATGCATGTACGTTTTCCTTTGGTTTAGATGTATGGCGCTTACACTGGGGCTCAGGCTCATACAGACTCATTTCATCGGTTCGACAAGTTCAATCTAAAGTATAACCCGATTGGCGAATCAAGGCTGAGGGAAATCTTTCTCAAAACTGATAATTATATCAATGGACGCTACCTCGCTGAGATTACTAAAGAAGTCATATCCGATCTAGAATCTAGCAAGTATCAATTCGTTGAATGGCGTGTTTCCATTTATGGTAGATCCACTGACGAATGGGATAAGCTTGCTGCCTGGGTCATTGACAATAAGCTCGTATCGCATAATGTGCGCTGGCTCGTCCAGATTCCCAGACTCTACAGCTTGTACAAAGCAAACGGTCAGATGGACTCTTATGAGCAGATTCTTATCAACATCTTCCAACCGCTTTACCAAGTCACTAAAGATCCCTCCAAGCACGAAAAGTTACATGTGTTTCTACAGCGTGTCGTCGGCTTTGATAGCGTTGATGACGAAAGCAAGGCCGAGGTTCGTCTGTATAGGAGGTATCCGCCGCCGAAGGAATGGAATACGAAGCAGAATCCTCCATACACGTACTGGATCTACCATCTTTTCGCCAATATGGCTTCGCTGAATCAGTGGCGGCAGCGACGAGGGTTCAACACGTTTGTGCTTCGCCCTCATTGTGGTGAAGCTGGCGGCATAGACCATGTCGCAGCGGCAGTCCTTTGCTGCCATAGTATTAGTCATGGACTTATGCTCAGAAAGGCGCCTTTATTACAGTACATCTTCTACCTTGATCAGATCGGAATAGCCATGTCCCCCCTCAGTAACAATGCTCTCTTTCTTGCGTACGAGAGAAATCCGTTCCAGAAGTACTTTAAGCGAGGTCTCTGTGTTTCCTTATCAACTGATGATCCTTTGCAGTTCGCGTTCACGAAGGAACCTCTAATTGAGGAATATTCGGTCGCTGCGCAGATCTACAGGCTGAGTGCTGTAGACATGTGTGAGTTGGCTCATCACTCGGTCATACAAAGTGGCTTCGAGCACGAGCTAAAGCAGAGATGGCTGGGACCTGATTACCATCTCCCAGGTGTGGATGGGAACAATGTTTCCAAGAGCAACGTACCCAATATTAGGGAGAAGTTCCGATACGATACACTCATGCAAGAACTTGATATGTGAGTGGTTTGTGTCCCGATCATCAAATGGTCTCGGCTAACCCCAGGAACCAGGCTTGACCGTTATGCTGAAGCCTTTGCTCCCCATCCACAAACTCGTACACCGGTCCAGGCGTCGTCGTCTTGTTTGGCCGGATTACGTTCAGCCAACAATATACCATCGCGATCTCGTGACCAAACTTCTTACTCGAATGCTGATATCAAGAGTGTCGGATTGCAGCAAACCGGGAAAGTTCCAAGCAAGCTACCACGGTCTTCTTCAATGAGTATGTCACCATCTCAAGCATATGGTGCATCTTATTGGACAGAGGGGATTCCTCCTTCGCCTAGAATATTCCCAGGTGTAGTGCATGAAAGAACAAGGAGAGGAAGCGTAAGATACGGGAGCAGCTCAGAGAAGGACTTGAATGCTTCAGAGCGCCCCAAGCTTTCAGCATGGGAGCAGAACGACAAGAGCCCTTATGCGCCTGTGCCTGAAGAGTCGGGCCAACAGGAGACCATGGGAGGGAGCTCATGACGATTTTACGAACCGTATGTTACCTTACGATCCTAATGAGTGGAATAATAGATGTAGAGTGTAAGGATTGTCCACTTCCTGGTCTCGAGCAGCCCTCCATGGTGCTCATGGATGGAGGTGCTTACATCAGATTAGACCTTCGTAGATGGGTTGTGTTGATGGTCCCGCATCAATATGTGAGCAAACGTGATGAATATGGCCACACGTGGATTAGTATACAGTACAGTGTCAATGCACTGTACTACTGATTCGTCTTATGATGTCTTCCCGTTCCCAGCTATTCCTAATGTTGGACCACACAATATTCAATATGCGTGTCTACGAAATACCTTCTATTCTCCAGCCTGCATCTACAAAACCTACACTGTTTGTTGAGTTGATGTACCTCATATAGCATCAAATCAATACCTTATGCAGAATACCGCGTGACTCAATTTTTGATCTCGAATTTTTTTTCTGGCAACGAGTACGACTCCAGTACTAACAGGCCCATAAAGCTTTCGTGAGCATTACTTACATTCTTCTCGACCGCGATGGTTCATAGCCTTGCGTAAGTGCAGAATCCAGAGACTTGCCAAAGGCGACAATCTCTTCCATGGAATCATCTATTGCTTAGGATAAGCTACCAGGCGGTGTCTTATCACGTAGACGTAGCATGGGATAGAGGCATCCCCCAATGAATAATGCCATCCTGTAGCCGCCTTTCGCCCTGGCTAATTTAAACAGCCACACAGATATCCCCCAGGATTACGAGCTTCTCTATGCGCCTTTCAACTCAGTAGAAGGGACAGAAGTTAAGCTTTCCCTTCTAATACCTCGATGTCAAGATTACTCTTAGGAGCTCCACAAGTAAGATGGCATCACAGATATGAAGAGGAAGCAGAAGAATAGTAGGAATGATAAGAAATCAGAGGGGTGGCCAATTGGGGTCAAAGTGACGTCTTTCTAAGCTGAGCACGGCATGAAAGTACGATGTGGCCTATTGGAAGGCGTTCGCCGACGTTGCGTCACGCTGATGAGATGGTTTGGATTTGTACGTGGACGGTGAGGCCTAAAGTGGAACGGCTTCAATGCTCACAGGTGCCATAGCAGATTGAATCGTAATCCCCAACACAAGCTCCGGGGTATCAACCGACGAAAAGCATGGGATCCTGCCCCCAAATACGATACAATCAGAGGCTTCAACATACATAACTCCACCCTCGGAAGGACATTGATGGTTTCAGTCTTCAATGTCGTCATCGCTGAGATACGTCTTCTCCACCTCCTCTCCCACTGAAAGTACGGGCATGTTTACATCCTGTCGTGCTTGTCCATCGCTCAGTCGTGGAGTCACTGAGCTTGCCGAGTTGACCTCTGTTGGACGATCTGTGGTCCATTCAGCGACGGGGGTAAGATCATTCGCATCCTCGTCCTCGGATATCTCGCTGCTCGGAACATTGATGCCACGAAACTGCGTGATTTTTTGCAGTTCTTTAAATTGAGAGGACATTGTACTGTGTTGCTCAAACTTCGTGATGTACGGAAGCCGCTCAAGAATCAACTCAGCCTTGGTGCAATTGAGACTTGTGCGAACAGACTCTGGCTCATCTTGGTCTAGCTGCTGCAGACTGTGATGAGCATCGATTGAGGGCCACTTCTGTCCATTCGACATCACGCTTGCACACTGGTGGCTACGATTGCGCGCAGACTGTTCCGATGGACCGCTGCCGAATTGAGGAAGATTCGACCACCGGTCGACCAGGCTGTCAACCTCCTCCATTCTCCTCAAGAGTCTCATGGAGGTGGGGTATAACATGCGAAAATGATCATTCTTCCCTCCACTCTTTCCCACAACTGGATGTGCACGTCGTTTAACTGGATCTGGTAACGAGAACAACAGGCCACGAACGGCAAGTTGAAAGCAGATCTCATCCTGCCGTAGCAACTCTGACGCTCCCCACTGAAACAAGCGACCTCCGTACTCTGCACCAGAGCCAAACCTGCCGCCTCGTGGCGAGCCTAGTATATCACTGTCAGACAGAGCGTCTAGACATCCATTAATAGTATCAACGAACGATGTGCCTTCGCAAGATAGTACACAGTTCTCGTGCAGCGCAGCGATGAAAGTCGCCGTATCAGTGCCTGTCTCGTCAATGAGGCGATCGACAGATACCTGGGGTACCCCCTTTCTCGCATGTTCCGACAGATGACACGGAGGCTGTAAGAGAATCTCTTGAGATGCACCTACCTGATCACGCTTGTTGTAGACCACTTTGCCCACAGCATGAAAAATGCCAAGGCTGGACTCTCGCTGAGTGACCATCTCTAACGACTCCATTTCCATACGTGTGATTGCAGTTGATGCACTGACTCCCTTCCGAGCCCTTGAAGCAACCCTTCCTCCCCACTCGTCGCACTTTTCTCCTCGCAGGCATAAGAATTCCAGAGATCCAATGGCACTGCGTATATCACCAATCTCACCCAGTCGCTTCAACACAGATGGACCAGGAATTCTGCGCCGTCCAGATTGCCTAGCTTCTTTTTGTATCACCAGGTCCAGGGCTTTAGTAAGTAACGTGACGGCCACTGGGTTGAAATCGATAATGCACACACCTGGATGGCTCAGGATGGCGGAGCCCAGAAGCCTATGAGCAGTAAAGCTATCATTGGCGGCAGTCGTGGTAGTCAATCGAGTCTCGGTGACTACCATAATTAACGGCACGACATTATTCACGAGCGTCTTGTCTGTCACAGCCTTCAACGACGGCGTGTTGACTACTAAATACTCCAGTATATTGGAGCGGAATGAGCGTAGCGCACTCGAAGTACTCAGAAAAGTGTTAGGGAACTCCTCGATCAAGATGACTTTTTTTCGAATGGACTGGCCATGTGTGGTTGGGATGACTGGGTCCTCTGTCCGGCGCGCACTGTTCATCAACTCCAATCCGCCAAATTTTCCACTTCGGCCAAGGAATTCTTCGAAACGAGCAGCCATCGAGAGATAACCCTCGGACGAAAAGTCTGACCCCACAGGATTTCTCCATTCGCACAGCTCAAACCCCATAGATTCGGCTAGTGTAGATATCGTAGCAGTCTTCCCAGCACCTGAAGGGCCTTTGAGGATCAATAACCTCTTCCTCCGGTCAGTCATTAAAAGGTGAAGGTATAGAACATTGACACACCTGAGGTTGCCGACCTTGCAGCACATTGTCCAGCCAAGTCTGTATATCTGAGACCTTCCTCTTATGCACCATCAGCTCCTCCAGGTTGCTGGGACCAAATCGCTCCGCCCATGGCGTTAAGTGGACTTCTGGTTTTGGACATTGCTTATCGGCAGCCCCTTTCATAGCATTGCCTGCCAACTTGAACCTCTGACTTCCACTTGATACGTTGTCATTGTCTTCACATCGTACCCTTTGACGATCCGGGATCGACTCAATCTTGTGCTGCGGTCTTGACGGCTCATCCAGCACCTCGATTGGTGAGTCATCTTCTATCAAATCTGCTGCATCGTTCTCCACCTCAGGCAATGTAGCTTTGGGCGTCTTCTGGCGTTGGACTGCGGTACCGAAGAAGTTCGATATAGGCTTCGATCCTTGAGACTTAATGGGGGCTTTGGATCTACGATTTGGGCTCTTTGAAGAGGTACCAGTGGTATCAGGGCACGTGGGAGTGGTTTGAATTGCTGCGGACCATTGGGATCTCTCCTTTATGCTTTCCGTCGGCTTTGCACGGGATCTTGTAGGGAGAGACTGCTTTGCAGTAACAACACTAGATGTTAGCCTTGTGACATTCTTCCGGACCTTGTGTTTCTCCAAATTTGGAGGGACAGGAGTCTTGTTATCGTCGTCGTCGTTGTCGTCGTCCGAGCTCGAAACGACCCGTCTCTTCTGCCTTTTAGCCGGCGGCGGCGACATGCCTGAACGCAGTCGACAAAGCGGAGGGACAAATGGGAGTGAATTTACTCATGATGGTCATGACCCGATCTTTGTGTGGTGTTGGAGACTACTTGAGGTCCAACGATTGGTTAAAGGCGGTGTCAATTAGTCATAAAACTGTGTTGGTAGGGTTGTTGTCATTATTTATCCTATCACGCGGGTTTCAAAATAATTCGGACACTTTGGTAGGGCTGTCGGCCAAATGTGTCCGAATTATTTTGAAACCCGCGTGCCTATCTACTCTTTCCATGAATTGATACTTGTTGTCGCATCGAACTGTCCAAGATAATGACCTGGCTATGGGCGACTGATTACCATGGAGGAGGAACTTCAGCTGCTCCAAAGTTTGCAGTAGAAGGGTTCACTCCTAATTGTCCACACCTAGATATGGTCTAACCCCACCTGGTTACTCGTACGGATGAAACGTCTCCATCCTCCGGGGCTAAGTTTCAGGGTACATTAGGGCCCAAGTATCATGCTCTAATCTATATAGTACTGTAACATCTTAAGGTTTGGTTGGCTGTCGTTGCGCCAAGTAATCTACCTCACGTGATCTAATTTCCCTAGGAACTTTTCTTTACAGCATTGCCTACAGCATAGCTACAGCATTACCTACAGCATTCCCTACAGCATAGGAACAGCATTACCTACAGCATAACAACAGCATTACCTACAGCATTAGCTACAGCATATCACCTACAGCATGACAACAGCATTGCCTACAGCATGGCTAGAGCATTACCTACAGCATAGCTACAGCATTCCCTATAGCATAACAACAGCATTACCTACAGCATTAGCTACAGCACATTACCTACAGCGTGGCTAGAGCATTACCTACAGCATGGCTAGAGCATTACCTACAGCATTACCTACAGCATAGCTACAGCATTAGCTAGAGCAGTCCCTATAGCATGGGGGACATCATGGGGGACAGCATTGGCTACAGCATTGGCTACAGCATGGGTACAGCATTGGCTACAGCATGGGGACAGCATGGGGACAGCATGGGGACAGCATTGGCTACACCATGGGTACAGCATGGGTACAGCATGCGGTACAGCATAGGTACAGCATGGCCTACAGCATGGGGTACATTACCTAGAGCATGGCTACAGCATTAGCTAACAGCATCGCTACAGCATTACCTAGAGCATGGCTACAGCAGTCCCTACAGCATGGCTACAGCATGGCTACAGCATGGGTACAGCAGTCCCTACAGCATGGGGTACAGCATGGGGACAGCATTGGCTACAGCATTGGCTACAGCATAGCTACAGCATTCCCTACAGCATGGCTACAGCATTACCTACAGCATTCCCTACAGCATGGCTACAGCATTCCCTACAGCATGGCTACAGCATTGGCTAGAGCAGTCCCTATAACATGGGGGACATCATGGGGGACAGCATTGGCTACAGCATGGGGACAGCATGGGGACAGCATGGGGACAGCATGGGGTACAGCATGGGTACAGCATGGGGACAGCATTAGCTACAGCATTGGCTAACAGCATGGCTACAGCAGTCCCTACAGCATGGGTACAGCATGGGGTACAGTATAGGGACAGCATGGGGATAGCATTGGCTACAGCATGGGTATAGCATGGGTACAGCATGGGTACAGTAGTCCCTACAGCATGGGGTATAGTATAGGGTACAGCACCCCTAGAATTATAGATCTTAGCGGGTTTTTAGGGAGCTTGGCCCCTAGAGTAGTTAGGTTTTTAGGGAGTCCCTAGCTTAATTACTAATTTCGCACCGAGATGGCGACCCTCTAGTGACTCTGTAACATAACATCTTTCAAGGAAGATCCGGATAAGAATCAGTCAGTCTTAGGAGAACCATAACTTCATCGGCGAAAGAAGAATGTCAAACTCCTCAATGATGGGAATGACCATAATGGACCATAAGAGCGTTGAGCCCGTGAAGGCTAGCTCTCGTCGCTAACTGAGGGTGTGACATCCCACCGGAGTATAACGGGAGAATTTCTTATAAAGTGTGCATTATTCCTCAACTTCCTAAAAGCCTTGCACTTGCGGTGGTCGACATGATCGCACATTGCGCTTCCCATTCACACGGTAGGTACTCCGTTCGGGGGCTGTGATAGAGAATTGTGGGCTAGGTACAAAGTAAGGAGTAGTCATTCCTCCAGTACTTACCAAGTCCACAACGGTAGTAAACATCGAGATCTTGTGACACTACTTCCATCCTACTTTACTACTTTAGCCCTTGCAAACCTTTCCACCAGCTGATGACGCCATGTCACGCACGTTCCAACTTTAGATAATGTCCTTCATATCACCAAAAGGTCACCATCCCTGGTGGTCCTTCCAGAATGCTTGTTATGGGGCTTGACCTCGCCTTCGTACCTGTTTTTGCCTCCGAGCTGCTACCAGGGCCTTTATTCTTTCGTCCAACCGAATCGATTCTTGTCACAACTTCGTTGGCCAAAGTATATAGATTCTTGATGATCCCCTCATCAATGATCTCTTTGGGACTCCATTTGCCTATGTCGCCGAACTCTACTACCTCACTTTCTGTCAGTATCGTTGCAGCCTTGACAGACGTCAACGAAGCCTCCCACCAAAGCTTGCTACCGGATATCATCCTAGCGGCGTTTTGTATCGAGCCGTGATACTCACTCTCGGAAGTACGATGTACAGACATGTCCTGTACCTGTTCCAAGTGGAGCAAGATATCTTTGTTGGTGTTGTTGGCGAGGTGAACTGTCACACGTCGAAGTAGGACCGACTGAATCACAAGCTATACGGAAGTCCAAACTTAGTATTGACCATCATGGGCAAGGCGTACTGGACTAGACTGCATATCTGGAGGAAGCCACAAGAGTAGATAACCCTAACACGAGACCAGCTCGCTAGGACCCGAAGATAGGAAGAAAACATACTCCTCACACGACGTACCTCTTGATCCATCGTCCTACTTGAGAAAGTGAGAGTCTGTCCATCGGCCCTGTCGACGGTGACCTTCATGTTGCGGACGATCTCTTGCGCCTGCTGCTGATAGTCGCCCATCAGTGGTTCTCGGCTTGTGATTTGCAAGCGCGAATCCCAGGACCGCAAGGGAAAGTGCCAGTCTAGAGCTCCTACGAGGAGCTCCGAACCCTTTGTCTTGAATGAGCCATCTGCACTGACTTCAATCATAAGTCGTTCCTTGGCTTGTGTTAGGCACGAGATTATATATGTGACTCTTCGCTCGCAAGGGTCTCCAACGAACAGGCTCTGGCCTCGAGACAACTTGATGTTCAAGATACTGTCGGCATCCGGCGAGTACGTTGTAAGTCTTGGCGTGAAAAACGTCTCCCTCACCAACCCTCCTACGCCATCCTTTGTCGGAAAGACGGAGGACCAGTCCGCAACGGCGAATGGCCTCTTAAATTCCACGGATGTTCCTTCAGGATTAACGAGAAGTCGTCCGATACCGACTTTAATGGTGATAGATCCTTGGCACAGGAGTACTAGGTCTAAGACTTGTCTCGTAGCTGCCTCAAATTCTTGGATCATTCCAGCATTGCTCGCAATTATACCTGTTTTGGCTTTTCTTTGACCCATCGTTCGTCTGAATTCCTTCTTCCTTGTTGTATCATCGCGGCTTTCCTCTACATCAATCAGGACGCCTGCCTTGACACTCCGGACTGGATTGCTTTGCCACTCTACCGATTGACCGGGCTTGCCTTGTATGGTTGGCATAGGGGCAACGATGAGGTTTGCTGGGGGGACTGAATCTGGGGGAGCATTGCGAGGAATCTCGATCAGGGGTGCTGCTACATTGCCGAAAGGTCGTTGAGTCCACTCAGCAGTAGGACTTCCTGGAGTGGTGTCCACTAGGATCGATCCAGAGGGTGAATGGGCTTCGACACAAACTCCATTCGATTGTACTTTTCGGCCCAGTACATGAGATACTGTTGGAACCACTCTTGGAGTCACGGTTGGAGGCCCTAATTCAGTCGCTACCCGAGTTGTGTTATCAAGAGAAGCTGCTTTGGAAGCTCCTCTAGCGGCCCTGGAACGCTTTGTTGACGGTTTGACTGGTATAGGTGTCGGCTCAAGCACCGGTCTATATGTCATTCCCTCCAACTGAGCTTGTGTTGCTGGCTCCTGGATTTGGGGATCTGGCTGGAATGGGTCCAAATATTGAGATCGTCCAGCTCGTTGAACCCACAGGGCTGTTGGCGAGGCCGAATGCTCCGGTGGGGCACTGTCAGCATTAGAGATGGCAGACTCAGCTGACGCTTGGGAAACGTCGTTCCCAATACCGAAGGATCGATAAGGAAAGTTCGTCCAGAGCGATTTCTCCTTTGAAATGTGCTGTACGCCGCTTTGCTTCAACGGAACCTGTTCTCCCGCCTGAATCATTGTTACTACCAATGCAATTCGACGAATGCTAGTCGATGGAGAGTCTGGTGAGAGAAGAGTGGTCTCAACACGATTATCTTTGAGATCCTTCAATGCCACCATCTGTAGCATCGGCGCTAAACTACCTTCCAGGAGAGGAAAACTGAAGATGCGGGGAAACGACTGCCTCTCATACTACGAAATTAGCATCCATGTCTGAACGGGTTGCATCCCGACTCACAGCTGCTTTTTCTACGACCTGGAGCTTTGACATGACTCTCTGAATGTCCTCTTCATAATCGCCTTTGATTTTCACAATCATTGATTCCGAATCGGTGTACTCAAGACCGCAGTTGCACAGGGTTCCTATCATTCCTAGAGCGTAACCTTTCGATCTTAGACTGAGGAATCCGCCCTTGTGATTCAAAGCCCAAGTTCGAGTCACTGTCTGATGTTGGATTAGAAATTCGCCATTATTGAGTTCATCTTGGCTCCCATTGGAAGGTTGACCGCTGTCATGAGTTACATTAGACGCTTTATCCAACTTTGCAGCCTCGTCACTGATTCGGGTATCTGCTATAATTTGAGTTGTTTTCACTCCTGAACGATTCATCAAGGGGTTGGGGCGAGTTCCTTGGATTCTGTCGAGCCTAGGCGGCTAAGTTCAATCAGCGACTGTGTAATGAGCATCGAAATATGCATACCAAGTCTTTTCCCACCAACAAGTCTGGCTCTTCTTTAGTCTTGGTTTTCTTGATGAAATCCTCCAATAGCCCCGCAAAGATGAAGAGTGGGGTATCGTCATCTTTCGGGCACTGGATACGAAAGTAATTGCTCTCGTTAGACTCACAATTCACGTTCGGGCCCGCGATCAACCTAACGTCAGAATTTAAAAACAGCCATCCTTCACCTGGATAGGTACGTACTTGAATGAGCTTAAGATTTCGTCCTTCTGCGTAAGCAATCAGATTATTGCGTCGTAGATGCTCGGTAGAGGGGAATAGGAAATCTTACCGCTTCAGGGGAAAACTGGTACAGACTGCCGCATAAGTGGATGGCATTGGGTTTTGTCGTGACTAAGGACATGGCTATAACTCGTGAAGGCTAATGTTGATGATGACTTGCACTTGTTAAGCGATGCTTTGATGTCCTAAGGCATTTGGCTGGCAGGTATGGGTTGCTATTCGGGTAGGTGAAATATCGGACGCGTTTTGAGGGGGTGGTAAGAGATCCTGCTCTCAGTTGGTAGAGGATACAGTGGACTCCTTGATCGATGAAAAGGTGCTTCCTCGGAAGCAGTGGCAGACTTTACCGCGTAGTACGATGCTCCATTCGTTGACGATGGCCACTTACCGATGAGGTGGTACAAACAACGGGTGGCAGCACGTTGCCTTTGGTCCACCTCGATTTTTAGGAAGGTGCCACACCGCCGTTTCCCAACAGGGTCTTAACACTCAAAGAAGGCCGAGATGCATACAATGTCGAAAGTCCGAAAAGCTGTCGTGTTGCCTCATCTGCAGGTTAAATATCATAATCGTTGGGAGGGCATCGTCGGCAGCTCCCTTGCAATTTTGAATGGCGATTCTGATGGAGCAACAGACACGCATATGCAGTGCCCATCCTAGGTACTTAGGTGAAGTGCAAACTGCTGACACGGTAAAGTACTTTATTCGGCAGGTCGTGGCGTCAGCGCTTAATCTATCGTAGAGGAATAAGTAGGAGACCAGCAATGGCCAATGGGTTGAGTGTGTAGTACGCAGTTTCTGACAATGGAAAAAGCACTACGCTCACTGAACGAAGGTTCCAAGATTACCTGCTATCAAGACTCGTACACCTTGCAATGCTTGATACACGCTCCTACGCTATGCAACCGTCAAGGGTATCATCATCGTCGTCTTTAACCCGGTACTCCTTGCAATGACAACTCATTCGTCTATCCCACAGTGTCCATCACTCGGTGAACATCCTTCTTAAGATTGACAACGTATTTCATCTCCCCCAGCACGGCCTGCATTTGCTCCAACGTCCGATCATGGGCTGTGCTGTTCAATTCTGCTCTCTTACGAATCCCTTGAATACCAGTCTCCTGCTCTACCTTGTATGCTCGAAGGTCGGATGACAATTTTTCCTTGATTTTTCTGCTCTTGTCTCCTTCTTGAGCGAGCTGCTCCAAAATCACCTCGAGCTGGGCCAGTTTCCGTTTGTCACCCTCGATCTCCCTCTGGAGACCCTTTGTGTCTGCTCTGACCTTATCTATCTGCTTTTCGTATCCTTCCTCCATACTCTTCCACGATCTTGATAGAACGTCGTACTGGGAGATTGCTTTCTGGGCTTGCTGCTTGTCTTCTGCAGCATCCTTGCGAAGTCGTTCGACCACGTTATCGCGTTCTCTTCGACTCTCCCATGTGTCCCTCTCTGCCTTCTCCCTTCGTGACCGCTCTGCTCCAAGCTCCGTCCTCAATTCTTCGATTCGCCGTTCCTTTCTTGCGAGGAAAGTTTTGTCCGTGTCATGTATTGATACCAGATTTGAATTCGAGACCTGGAGTGATTCCAAGGCTGACCGTGCCGACTCGCTCCGCTTGATCTCTTCTTCTAATTTGACCGTAGCGAGTGTCTTCTCCCTTTGTAGGCGATCGTTGTCACCCATAAGTTTCTCTATGACCCTGCCAGATTTGCCTGTCGTAGCCCTTCCGACTGCCGCTGACCATGGTAGACCGCCAACTTCGGAGGTAGGCGTATCAAGGTCGGAAAGTATCTGCGTAGAGTTGAAGGAAAAGTCTGCGTCTGTAGGTGGCGGAGAGCCAAGGCGACAATCACTTCGCGGCCGCGGCCTCGTTGGGGTTTGTTGTTCTTGTCGAGGTTCGGCCGATGGAGACAGAGTGCTGTCGTTGGAGGAGCGATTGGGAGTTTCTGCGTCGTGAGGTTCGGGGATGGATGTGTCGGTAAAGAGATGTTTGTAGCCATTCAAGGCCATACTAGGTGAGAAGAGCTCGTCGAGCGTAAGTTTAGGCGCTTCTGCCGGTTGGTAAGCCTGACTATTCGTTGCGTCTTCGCCGGAGAGCATCGTTACGACCCAAGGGAGGTAAGTCCCTAAAATGATTTGGGAGCCAGGGTGAGACACGACATACCAGTCAGTTTAAAGGTTCTCATTCGAACCAGCTCGGGTTGTGGAGTTTGGCGCGGCTTCATAATGCTTACGAGTCACCTATCAATGATGGGACATCAAGTCCTGCGGTGTTTACGTTCTTCCTTTCACTCCGCTTTTGTTTAGCGCCCTTTGGGACAATAAGGATATCTTTATCTAGCTTTTAGAATTTCGGGGGATGAAGAGGATAAGGCACGCAATATTTTGATATCCGGGCAGCCTTAACTACGCAACAACTTAGACAGATAGGTACATGTTAGGTGGAGTTGCTCAACTCCGCAGATTGAAATCTCGGTCGGCAACTTCGCTTGGCAATCTGGCGACATTCAAGTTGAACACGTACTCTCGCCTTTCAGAGCAAGTATATGAGAATATTGACTTGGAATGCCGATGTTACAAGTCCACTTTGTTGACTGTGAATCGAATTGGAAGGACCGATACAATTATTAGCCTCATCCAATCATGACCTGGCCTTCTTTCCACCTGTGGCTTTGAATTCCGCGCCTCTTCTACTGCTTCGGGTTCGCGGCTTTCCCTGCGACTTTCTAGACCCTCCTATCTTCAAGACACCCTTACCCTGCAGCCGGGATGCCCTGTAGCCTTCAAAGACGAGAGACTGCGGAACTTTTGTAACGCCAGCAACCTCTGACGAGGGAGCACTCCTTGCTGTAGCAGCTCTAACCCTTGCAGCACCAGCATGTCCGAGCAGCTTACCTACTCGTCCACCCAATGACTGGACCCGTGGAGAGACTTTCGGATCGTACGATGATTTAGAATTGCCTCTGCGCTCGGATGGCTTCTTTCTGTCTATCTGACCACCGGTTCTCTTCATGTTCTTCGCCCTCGTCACTCTAAGATTCCGTGGCAACCTCGGTGGATACTTTTTCTCGTTGAACAGGAGAGCCCCCTCAACGGCATTTGCGTCCTCGAATTGCACATATGCGAATCCTTTGCCGACTCGCGTTGATTTGTCCCTGACTACCCGGACGCTTTCGACAGCTCCAGCTTTTGCGAACTGCCTCCATAGACCTTCTTCAACGTCTGCAGGTTCTTTGGCTTTCCGTCGGGATTTGCCGTTCTCGTCGTCCTCGGCAGCATTAATGTTGGTCTCGTCGTCTACGAATCCAAGATTGCCAACAAAGACACATCTTCGGTGGTCAATCTTGGCTGGATGCGCTACCGAATCGACCCGTAAGTGTCTATCAAGAATCATAGAACCGTTCAGCTTCTTTGTAGCCTCCCTGGCGGCCAAGTGTGTAGTGTAAACAGCATATGCATTGGTGCTCTGTGTAGTATTATCCATCAATTCCTTCTTGGCAAAAGCAGCCTTCTTAGGAACCCTGCTACTTGCGAAAGCAGTGGAGCGGAACCGGAGAGATTCAAGTCCATGCTTGACATCCTGTTTGGGGAGTAACGATGTAACAGAGGCAAGATGTTCGAGTAACGTTCTCTTGGCTGTCTTTGATTTTATAGCCAACGTAGAGACATTGGCAAGAAACACCGTCCGTGAAGACTTTTCGAGATCATTCGTATCATGACTCGAAGTCGCAACACTCTCGTGCAGCGGTACGTCATGCTGGGCACCCTTATCTTCACTTCTTGCAATCCCATCTATGCTTACCGCATTGGATCCTTGTTCAGAAGAGTTCTCATCTCGTTCAGTGTCTAAAGCTTCGATCTTTCGACGCTTGTCATAGTCCTTCTCTTTTCGACGCTGTGCTTCCTCGGCTGCCTCTCGAGCCAATCGACTGATATATCTTCCCTCCACATCATCCTCTACTTCTGTTCGTTTCCGCTTTCGAGGTGATTTGGCCGAGCTGCTAATAAGCACTTGTCTCTGATCCGGCTCCGGAGCGAAGTCGTGCTTCTCTGTTGCAATACGAAACCCAGATTCGGTCCCTATGCTATCTGCTTCGTCCGAATAGTCCGGGAACTGGACTTCGGCGCTTGGCTTAGGTACCCGAGCCGTTCGAGAGGAACCACTGATAATGGGTTTCATGGGTCCCAGCTAAAGTATCGTTAGTCAACACATTTATTGTCGATGTTGGGTTACAGACGGAATTTTCAAAGAGCCTGGCTAGATTTCGATCGTATTTCAGGGGCGTTGTGGAAAGTTCGTTCTCAACGCAACCTGTGCCAACCTCCTCTGACCCTGTCTTCCATGGTTTTGACTTTGCCATTCTTGCCCACGATGTAGATATGGAAAACTAAATCCAAGTCCTACTTGAGTAAATTGATTGACAGGTCTTCAACACTAACGAGTGCGTGAACAATGTATCCAACAGAGTTCTTCGATTAGGGATGAGTCAAGTCCTCGATGAATTACGTTGCGTGGTTGCTTACTCTCTTGGTGCCTTGAAAGGATACCAAGCCCTAGCCCTAACTGAGCTAGCTTATCGTGACTCTGCAGGGTTCTGGGGATACTGCTGCTCCGAGATGCACGATGGGAATGCATACATTCTTGCTCACTGTCTCGACAATCGCACAATGACTTGTCAATCGCATCACATGCCCAAAACCTCGCCCTTGACTCTTCCAAAGTTTCCTGACTTACTCTTGACGATTGTCTCCAATACCTCTCTCGACAGAACCTGATAGTTCCCCGTTCAGATTCGCCCTGCATCATTGCATCCTCTTCATTCAGTGTCGCTCTCAACGCCAGTCATTCAATCACGCCCTGGGCCTTTTATTTGTCGTCCCAGATAGCTTTCTTGTACCGAGTTTTTGCTTGGGCTCGGAATCTGTTGCCACATAGGATTTCTCTCCTAACCAGGGAGGGCGCCCCTCTTCAGCACCCACCACCACCACGATCACCATTCCTACCACCTGAAGACACGAATCTGCCCTGAATCGAGCATCATGACTTCTCCTCCCAGCATAGCCTCAACGACGGTGCCAAAGACCGATCACGGCATCGTGATTGGCGCTGGTCATACTGAAGCGCCGCATCACGATGAGGACGACCGGTCGAGCAGTCTCAGCGAGATCGGTGAGCGCGCGGAGCACGACGAAGCGGACAATGCGTTTTACAATGGCTCTGATGAAAATGACACCGAGGCGGAAACCGAACGCTTAGACAATTCCCCCCAAAATTTACGGACTCACAAGGCCATTATCCTAACCTCCTCCGATGCCCTTTACGGAGTTCGCTCGGGCCCGTTGGAAACATCTGTCATACCCCTGATGGTAGCAGACTGTGGTAAGGATACAACTATGTTGTCGTCATCGGCACAGCTGACCAACTCCACAGGCTCACGCTTAAACACCGACACGATGGAACAAACCTCGGAAATCAGCTCGCTTGCAGATTCTGGTGAGGAAACTTCAAAAAGATTCTCTCTAAGCCCATCCACGGCACGAAAAAGAAAGCGTTCAAGCTTCGAGCAGGACAGCCCAAGCGATCGCAGCCGTCTTTCGGAGCCTACCGCTAAAGCTACAAGACTTTCTCGAGATGCGCCTTCAGGCGCGTTGGTTGGCAATCCATCTCCCAACGAATCGGCTAGAGAGTACGACCACAAAGTTGTCAATGACACAAGTGCGTTGGCAAAGGAACGAATACAATCGCAAGAGTCACCGGAACCTGCTCTAACCCTACAGAGGTATCCGAGAGGCAAGAGAAAGGGTAGAAAGATTCGCGATGACGAGCTCGAGAACAAAGACAGTGGTTCCGTTAGCGAAGTGGGTCCTGCTAAGCAGTCTGAGGGTCAAGAAGCAGTATACAGTAACGAAGAAGACTGCGAGAACGACGATACTGGAGATGCCCCTGGAGCTGACAGTTCGGTGAAGAATGAGGAAGGAGGTAAATCAATCTTCAATACTAAATCACCTCGACGCTGACATACTGGTCCATAGCACTCCTCAAAAAGTCTGCCTTTACTACGTTAAATGCGATGGAGAAGTGCTTTGCAACTTTCCGTGACAAGTAAGTATGTTGCGGTATGTTAGATAGCTCTCACTGACTAGGGAAAGGCTGTTCGACGAGCGGCTTTCGCAATGCAACGAAGAATTAGCGAGCTTGGAATCAGCTATACCCATCCATCCAGACCTTGTCGCCATGAAAGATGTTATTGACCAGCGTCGTGACCAGAAGCTCAGGTACGAGCAAAACTTGATGAAGTACAAGTTACAAACGTTGCAAAGAGAGAGTGTTGCCAATAAAGCCCAGGCGCATTCGCAGTATATGCAGACGGCGCGAGAAATTCGAGATTCATTTCTGGAAAAGCTCAATGAGGAGTTTTATCAACTGCAAAGAGAGAGACGGAGTGTCGACGATGATGTTCCCGATTACTTCTATGAATTTTCAACGAAAAGGTCACAGCAAATCAAACATCAAACCGCCTATAATGCAGAGGTCTCGATCCTTTCTGGCTTTGCGAAGTATGTGGGATTCCCGGCAGCGCCGGAAATCAGCAAGGCCAAGCCAAAGGAAGTCGAAGACGATCTTCGAAGCATGGGCGTAAGTCATATTGTCCGTCCAGTCCGCAGATGCGTGAGTGACTAATGACATCCACCATCTAGATATCTTCCAAAGTCCCGCAAGCTCCACATAGCCACCCTCAAATTCTCAGAGCTATGTCCACTACCTCCAATTTCCCTCGGCAAAAATACGGAGCAGATGAGCACTTTTTGGAGCAGAATCCCTGGGCCAACCCGCAACATCCTTCACACCACCAACAGCTCCAATTGCATCGACAGGTCTCTGGCCTGTCAGGCACTGCAACTCCTTTATCAACACCAGCAGCTCAAAGAAGAGTCGTCGACATGACCGAGCCTCAAGGTTCCGCGTCTACAATACCTGATCACCCTTCAGGACCGAATTCTTCCATTGCCGCCACTCCCGCCACAGAGGCAGCGAATGTAGGACAATCCAGCCAGAGCTACGCAATCAGCGGCTACCTCCATGAGACCACCCCGAGCCGCAAAACAGTGATCTCAGAAGAAGGCACTGCGGCTAACATGGGGCCGTTTGACGCCTCGAGGATTAGAGGCAAGGGATCTCAGTCGAGCAAACTCGATCAAAGTCACTCCCCCTCCCAGCTCCAACATTCCTCTCACGATACCCAGTCTTCCAAGGCTCTACCGAAACCATTACCGTTCCTACAAACAGGTGGCGCCTCTTCCTCAACGCCTGGACCGCGAACAGCTACCCCAGGCCGATACGCTATCGTCAAAGCCGAAGACCAAAGCCACGTCTCACGACATTCTCCAATGCCTCAGTATAATACTCCGCCCGTCAGTACTGTGGCGCACGGTAAAATGAATCGATTTGCGCCATGACAGCACCACGTAATGAATTGAGATTGATGATGATGGAGGACATTTAGATACCCTATGGCATGACCGAAAAGACGGCCAAAACCCATCACGTTCGGCGTTCTTGAGTGGATTTGTCGGTTGATACCATCTTGCATGTTGGTCTGCTTGCGTTGCGGCAGGAGAGACGTAGGATAATCTTCCCTCTGTTTTTAAATCTTTGGACAGAGTGATTATATTAAAGAAGAGTTCACTTCCAACGAAGTACAATATTTGGAGGAAACCCCCAATTTCGAAAGGGATGAACTGATATCAGTTCGCTTCACGGTGGCACATATTCGCAGATGCACTCGAGTCATGATTTTCTGATTTTCTGAACATCTGATAAGTGCAAGTGACTAGATGTCAAGAGTATATCGATACGACATCCGAACATTTGGAGCCTTGCCGTGTAAGAGATATAGTCATCCGCTTCGTGGCGCCAATCCTACGATATATGTCATGTCGTCCCACGTGAGATAATTGCCCAGAAATCGAAGCCATTTACTCGAGTCAATGAGGAATACATACAATGTCCTTCAGGAGAGATCAGCATCAGCGACCTTCCTCAGCCGTCGCCACACCTCCTCCAGTACCTCCCCATCAACATCTCTTCCCTCAAACCCCAAACCTTCTACGAACGCCTCCACCTCACCTGCAAAAGGACTATCCAGCCCATGACTTAATTGCACTCCACCTTGCACTTCCCTCGCGAAGCCCATAGCCACAACCTGCCAATCGACTCCAAATCTCTCCAGGACCTTCACACTCGCATCTCCTTCACCGAGGAGTGTCGCAATCTGCACAACGCAACGCAGCAAGACCCAATTTCGAACCACGCGAAGCGGATGCCGTACGAACGGATATCGGACAGGGTCGATATGGAAATAAGCTCGGAGGGCGTAGCCGAGGGCTCGAGGCCAAGATTGCGTCGCTATGCTGTTGAGGAAGGCGGTGTGCAGAATGGTGGGATAGGGTTGCCGCCACGGAGGATGGGATGCAAATAAGCCGAGAGCGGTATTGAGCATCGGGGCTGCTTCTTCAGGTGGCTTGGCTGAGGCGTCATTTTGCAATTCAATGGCACGGACGCTGAGGGCTTCAAATGCCAGGTCAGGAGCTGGGTCCGGCATTCCATCTGTGCAGTTCGTTCTACAGGATGGGCACGTGCAGGTGAAGAAGTAGCGAGATTGAAGCTCAGACTGACGTGTTGATGTGAGATTTGAGGTGTCGATGTAGGAGATTGAAAGTTCGGTGTTTGGAGGGATGGAAGCGAGTGAGCGTAGGGCGATTGTGGAACCAGCATAGACGACGACGGTGTTTGGGTTACAGCTGTGGTTTATCAAGGACAAGAGAGGAGACAGACATAGTCCCAAGGGATCGAACGATGGCGTTGTCAGCGTCAAGGTATTGATGAGGACCTAGATGGTTTAGCATCGTTGGACTGGAAGTTCGATGGGAGGGTGCATACTCGAGCTGTCAGGGACTGGATACGGGCAAGAGGCTCTTTACTACCAGAATATGTCGAGGCTGCCTGGCTCATCAATTCAATTGTTTGCCACGTCGTTAGGCTTTCCGCGTTCTTCGTATTCGAGGAGCGGAGATCATCGAGGTGAGATTGCAGCTCAAGAAAGTCATGCCATTCGGCATCCAGGAGTGACTTGGCTTGTCTTCGGAGCAAAAGCTGCAGTACCATCCGAACGGTATTGGGAAGCACGTTCGGGTAGAGCCTTGCGAAGGTCTTGCATTCGTAGCGGTGGTGGAATTTCCATGATTGAGCCTGGCAATCCTGTAGTAGCCAGACTCGGTGAATGAGCGATTGAGTGAACCAGATACACAGGAATAGCGTTAGAGGCTTGGGTGCACGAGACTCGAGTTACTGTGGACATGAGGAGCAAGGACACCAACTCAGACTTCAGGAGAAAATGGGATATAGAACGAAGATCTATCGATACAATGAGGAAATTACTTGAAAGCATGGAACGATATGTTGCAGTTGCACGAAATACACAACGCAAAAGCACTGTAACGACCCACCTTTGAACAATACCTTAGGATCTTGCACCCCTGGCACGCTCTGAGCTTGACGTTTCCACCTTTCTCCCCTCGCACTTGGCCCACCCCACCTCCAGGCACCCAAAGATAGCAGTTTGAACAGGCATCCTTGAGATGAGGAGTGTCAAGGACTGAGACAAGTGGTCGATCAATACGGAAGATCTCGGTACCTGCGTCTATGGCTCGGGATGAAAAGAGCCCCTGACCTGCATTGTTGGGGGCTTTCTGGGTAAGGATATGCGATGGGAGTGTTTGCATGGTGGTGGAAAGGGGAATGATTATCTTTAAACGTGTAATATGTAGAATGAAATTTCCAACGTCCAATTCTACACAGTGACTCCATTATATATATCCTTTTCATTGATATTTAGTACTATTATTAACACTATGTACCTTAAATTTGTATGCCCTTCTTCTAGTCCTATTTCGTCTCAAATGCAAGGCCTTAAAATCGTTATAATTCTACGCAGTCTTGATTTACGTTTACCTCGGCCCCTTCAAGCGCGCCCTGCTGTCTCCCCATCCTTCAACTTCCCATTGACTTTTGGCCAAGCAACAGCCCTTTCGAGAGCCTGCAGCACATCTCTCTTAAGGTCATCTCCATCTTCTATTCCACAACTCAATCGCACCAGATCGTCCCATACCCCAGCCGCCTCCCTCTGCTCCTTCGGTATGCCTGCATGCGTCATGCTGGACGGCACTTCACACAAGCTTTCCACGCCGCCTAGACTCTCTGCTAGTACGAAGATACCGGTGCTTTGACAGAATCTTGCCGCAGCCTCTGGACCGCCTTTTATACGAAACGAAAGCATACCCCCACCAAGACCAGCTCGGTGTTGCTTTAGAGCTATATGGTAATGGGGATGCGAAGAAAGACCAGGGTAATTTACCAGTAGCGTGTGAGGTGAAGCAGCGAGAGTGGTTGCTACGACATAGGCGTTGTTGGAAGCTTCACGAGCACGAAGATGCAAAGTCTTGAGCCCACGGTGGGCAAGCCAGCAGTCGAACGCGGAAGGTACGGCGCCAATTGCATTTTGCAGGAAAGTCAGCCGCTCATTTATTTCAGGTGAATTGAATGCTGCGGCGCCCATCAACACGTCCTGGAAAGGATATTAGCACGTACCATGGGCTTCCAACGGCTGTTTGACTGACCGAGTGTCCATTGATATACTTGGTTACTGAGTGAACGACAATATCTGCGCCGTGGTCCAACGGATTCTGTATATAGGGGCTGAGGAATGTATTGTCAACGACCACCATGATGCCATGTTGATGGGCTATGGTCGCAACAGCGCGGATGTCCACCAAGCCAAGGGTGGGATTGCTGGGGCTCTCGATCCATATTAGTTTGGTCTCATCAGGCCGGATCAGCTCGGCAACGTCAAGTTCAATGCTTGGAGAGAAGGTGACTTGAACGCCATGAGCTGCTGCAACTTTGGTGAAATATCGATGTGTGCCACCGTAGACATCAGAGACCGAGACAACATGGGACCCTTGTGCGAGAGATTGTAGTATAGTGGCGGTAGTCGCAGAGCCAGAGGAGAATGCAAGTGCGTATTTAGCATGTTCAAGAGCAGCTATGGCTGTTTCGAGATGATCGCTACATGCCTGCCTTAGTATTGTCCGGGTTACGCTCTTGGCGAACTGGCCTACCGGTTTGGATTCGAACTCCGGACGTATTCGTAGGCGCCAACTGGCTTGCCAACTTCGGTCTGAGCAAAGGTAGTGGATAGAGAAATCTACCACCATGATTAGCCCACATGATGGCAGGAGGGTGTTCAGAGCATACGGATTCAATGACAGCTCCTGTGGTTGGATCGTGAGGACTGCCAGCGTGAACTGCTAAAGTGCCAAATTTGTGCACTGGGGACGGTGCTCGTGGGGGCGTCTCGATGGAGCTAGAACTATGCGTAGCGTGCGGCGACATCTTGGGCGAGTTTATGCTCCTCTAAAATTACGTGTCGTCTTAGTCCCGTATATTCAAGATATATAGTATCCATCGGAGCCAGGTTCCTCCCGCTAAGAACAGCTTTGATGACTAGCATCATCAAAATGACCATACTATTGGCACAAAGTGCACAAAGTGGATGTGCGCATTGAACTCTATATGGTGTGTGGTCTCCCAACAAATGATGCCATTATACTTGCCGAGTGCATGCTCGAATTTCTTCAACCCACAACAGTCATTTACAATGAGGTTCGTGTCCTCGCAAATGTGCCGAGACTTCGGATCAAGTCTGAAGCTATTGGAAAAGCATGACTGTAATATTCGGATCGCATCTGAAGCTTTAAGCCATGCGCAATGTGTTCCATGTTCAAGCTAATATCCTCCGTGCTTTCCATGCTTGCTAAACGGAAAGCGGAAGCGTCCGAACACCTACCTGCGAGACAAGTTTGCTTTCGACTGTCTCAGGATTCTCCACTCGCCTTCGACGGCTCCTGATCTAAGAGGCCCCTCTCGCCAAGATGGATGATAGCCTTGAGTATCTCCTGGTCCTCTTTCTCCTTCTCCTGTTCCACCAGCTGCGAAAGAACAGGGATTAATTGTTGATCATGTGGTCATAACGAGCCGGCTGCAATGAATAAGCTTACCCGTTGATGCAACCCGATCCTTTCTGTTTTCCCCTGGGCCTTCTTGTCTTCCTTTCGCCCTGTGTGGCGACTTCGCCTTTCTGGAAGTTCATGCCGATATTGACAGTTGTCTCCCCTCTTACAGCGGCCACTTTTGAGAAAGTCTTTGCATATATTTCTTGGTCTTCTTTGCTTCATTGCCGGAACTCTCTCTGGGCCGTTTCGCCTTGAAGTAGACTCATCAGGGGCACCGCTGTCGCTCTCCGGGTCGGAGGTAGACGAGCCACTCGAAGATGTGAATTCCTCGGAGTCAGTAGAGGAGAGTTCGGAACTTGACTCGGACTTAGAGACACTATCAATGTTTTGAGCAACAGTCTCCTTGTGGTGTTCGCTGACGATGTCAGGGGCGTTGCTAATACCAGAAAGAGGCTGCTGTGGCTCCAGAGCATCATCTGGGGCTGGAGGCTGTGACATCGGGGTCAAAGGATCTGGCACAGGGTTTGAGCTTGCCTGTACTTTTTCTTGAGGATCGTTGATTGTAGAGTCGACCTTTGATATCTTACTAAAACTATTCGGGTTGTTTAGTGAAGCGACCGCTATGGCCTCGGTATTAATGGCACTGATCGCTAGCCCAGGTTGGACCGTTTCCGCTCTTCGAACTTCCGCAAGCCGTTTTGTCTCGTACTCATTACTATCTATACGCTTTCTCTTCTTCAGTCCATCTTCAGATGGCGCTGCTCGCTCATCACCTCCATCACCAAAACCTCTTTGTTTCTGCTTTGCTACCCTCGCTTCTGCTTTCGCGGCGCGCTTCTCTTCCTTTTCAAGCTGCTTCCGAAGTTTCTCAACTTTACGCTTGGCTTTGGCCGCTACATCTTCGGATTTCTGTCTCGGGTACTTTTCCTTCTGTTCTGCTTCCAATGTCTGTTCATGATTTCTTTTGTTTTCGGCCCTTTGCTTTTCTTGGACTTCTTTCCGAGCCTGGTTCGCCGCCTTGTGTGCCTCGTCCCGTTGTCGCTTACGCTCCGAAGCTTCTGCCGCACGAGCCTTGGTAGGGTATCTCTTCCTCCGTTCCTCAATCCAGGATGCGATGTCTGACGAGGACTGTAAGGTCGAGGTGTGACCGTTGTACTCGAAACGAAGCAATCGAGAGCCTACCGAAGAATCCGTAGAGACGGCGGCAAGTCTAGATTCCTCATCTGCGTCATCTTCCTCTTCTTCACTAGATTCATGCTCCTCCTTCTTAGGAGTCAGTCCGAGCTGATTGTGCTTCCTCTTTTTCTTTCGCGGTTTTCGAGCATGGTCCTGGATAGATGGAGGTTTAACAGGCAGAGGAAGAGCACCACCAAAGCTTGGCACTGCTGGAGCTGCTTGAGGTCTCGAATTCTGGTTTCGCTGTCTACCAAATGCCTCCCGATGCCCGCGCTTTTGACCACTCCCGCGATGACCGGGAAACGATTGTGGAGAGTCATGGCGAGCCAGTTGGACGGCCATTGTAGGATCGTATGGGTATAGTGAGCCACTATCGTTTGACATGCCGGTTTGAAATGATATTGCGCTGCTAGACGTTGGCTGGGTTCGGGACGAAGGCTGGTGGTCGCGCTTATCATCATCAAATCCCATACGGATGGGTGGGCCCATTGGTGCGGGCTTGTTGATAGAGCCGTGTATGTTATATCGAGCATTGCTGGGGTTCTGAATTTCCCGGGCCATTGGCTGAATAGGTAGGCTGTGTCCATTTGATGGGTATGAACGATGCCCGTTGTAGTACAGATGGGAGTTCTGTGGGGATGGTGGACATCCTACTTGGGGAGGTCTGAGGCCGGTATGCACTCCAGGATCCGAGGACTGCCGTTCTAAGTCGTGACCTATATACGCAGCATATTGAGGAATTTGGACGGCTGGATAGTTAGGAAGTGGATATCCTCCGTTCCTATGGTAACCGTCCTGCGCACTGGCACCTCCATTGTGCGGTCCCGTCTGTCTATTTACCCCTGCTGGATGCACTCCATACGCCGGCGCAGACCCATAATTGCGGCCTCGCACACCACCACTTCCTTGGTTCCCTCGCCCGTAACCTTGATAGCCAGTGTCTCTCCTATTACCCCTACCTCCGTACGCATTGTGGCCCCGCGACGCCTGGGAATATGCAGGATAGGTTTGAGAGTCTTGAGGGGGGGCTGGCGGAGGTGGGGGGAAAGTGAAATGTTGGCCACTCATGTTCTCATGTCCGCATAAGATTGAGACACCCCTGCGCCCTAATACATCTTCAATATGCTAGTTCGGTCACAGCTCTGTGCGAGTTATCTGTGATAGTGTCCTTGATTGCAACCTCCTATTCATGTTCTTGGTAGACAATTATGAAGGTGGTAGTGACTGCGCTGGTTGCTCCTACGAGTCTCTAACTCCTTGCAACTGCTCTGCGAGTCCTCTAATTGCCGTGGGACTAGACCACGAATTCGCCCTTTATACCCAAAGAAAGTCAGTAATTTTGTTCTGGAAGTAAGTACCGACATCGACATTGCGGCAAGAGCGCCAATTCTGAGCCGCCAACTAATCGCTGTAGACGCGAAGATATTTGGGCTTCGGCCCAAAGGGGTTACTTTAGATAGTGTAAGTAAAGTACGAGACCCTTACTATAATATAGTTCCGCGAATTGGTAAGAGCTTACGGATTCTGGGTGGGAGTTGCAATGTTCATTTTAGTGAGTTCAGAACAGCTCCGAGCGCTAGAGATGCAAATCTCTGATCATGCAGACAACTGTTAGCGATTTGGTCCAGATTTCGCCAGAAGATATTGAAAAGCCGAGTGGAGAGAGCCTCGAGGACAACATTAATGCCAAATATGCCAACAAAGTACGTAGACCTGGTTAAATAACCTCATATTGGCTAAAGTGCATCAAGGTCATCCAGAAAGTTGGACTCTGCATCTGTGTTTACGACATTCTAAAGGCCTCTGATGGTCTCATCGGCCATGGCACTGGAATCGTCAACATCAATGGTTCGTGGCGAATGCAAATGATGTTGTCCCGTGCTGAAGTGTCCCAGTCGAGTTCCGTATTATAGTCTTTCGGCCGTTCAAAGGAGAAATCATTCTAGGACAAATCAGCAGAGCCTCAGAATACGGTATACAGAGTAAGAAACATCGAGCCATGTGTCAAGGTGCAGTGTCTGACAAAGAGTGCAGTACGTCTGGACTTCTTCGATGACATTCTTGTTCCTCCGAGCCTGATGTTTCCAAAGAGTTACTTGTGAGTCCCACCATGGAGGCACCCAGCTATCTATTCTCTATTTTTTTAAGGATAGATACCTTATCGTATGCTGTAATTTCCTTAATACCGCCTCTGATACTTGATGCAGCAATGTGCAGGAACAAGTCTGGACCTGGATGAATGACGGCGACGAGTACTTCTATGACAAGCTCGAGTGGGTTCGTTTTCGAGTCGAGGAGGAGCAATGGAATGATCTGTCTCCTGTAGCACCTTCGGAGCGCGGTAGTGAGGCTGTTACTGAGCGAAAAAGTCCATTTTCCATTACAGTAGGCTTCTCGATGCCTTTTCATCTCGAGCCTCACGCTGATTCTTTCCAGGCTTCAATGATGCAAGCCGGGCTCGGTATTACCGAATGGTGGTAATCGTCGCTTTATTCGGCTCCTTGCCACAGAATACAGAACAGCAGTACTCCGAACGACCAATTGTAAAGACCATACCGCCTCGCTACCCCTTAGTCCTCAATGCCCTAGTTGGGCGAAAAAAGAACCCGGGTGAGGGAGCGATGCGCTTGAATGGCGCCTGCACGGTCGACCATCCCACAGACACTACGTATGGACGGGGTCCTTCAACCAGATCCACGTTTTCGAGTCTCCTGTGCTGACGACGTCAACATCCACCACGCGGCGAACGCCAGCGACCGTCGCACATCTGATCTATTTGTAGTCTTCAAGTCATGCATCCCACTCTTGAAGACGACTCGAGCAGAAGTTGAAGCAAGCATAGGAACCAACACTGATACGACAAAACGTGGTAACAGAATTGCAAAAACCTTACCAAGCAACCCTTCTACACCCCCACTGGAGGCGTTTCATGAGGTCTACTTACGAAATCCTGCGCCCGGCGCTGAAGTCGATGTTAGGGTCGTAGTAAATATCCATGTCATGCTCTCTTGTTAGGTTTGGGGGGCGCTTTATTGATACGTTAATATCTACACGGTTCAAGTATGATGAAAGTAACGAATTCTCCCCATTTTCAACAAATTCTGGGGTTGTGAACCTTGAGCCATCTACAAGTTAGTCCTCCAGACTTCAACATAAACGATTAACGGTGAGTAATGTTGAGCTACTCATTCGCCTAATATGCCAGTCTACAATGCTGTTATCGAGTAGAAGAAGCCTGCTTCCAAAATCAGTAACGACAATGCGGAATAGTACCTGAGCCACGTTCGCTGCTCCCTATAGACTTGTACATCTTTACTCTTCCCTTTCATCCTTTGTAAGCCCGAGGCAATGATGGTCCGGGCAAGCTCTCGCACAGCCTGCGCACGGGCTGTTGAGATGGCGCGTAATCGAGTCAAACATCAACAATTTGTGCGTAGGTGACGTGCAAAGTTGTTTCGCTGTACCAGAGGGCTGGTCACATTGGCTTCTCGAATGAGTCATCTGTCGCCTTGTTGGTGGACGGAAACGGAAAGAGAGCAGTGCTAGCGTCAAGCTGACTGGTGTAAACGTCCTCCTATTCATGCAGAGGAAGCAGAGAGATCTTGTTGACGAAGAAAGTTCATGAGTATGAGTACCTCTATGTTGCCTAGCCATCTTTCTGCAAGCCGTATCAGAGAACGGTTGGTAGTTTTCTATGTTTACATCACTTGGTATTTCTGTTGTTATGTATGGAAGTATTACTTGTCCATACACGAGATCTTACAGGGTTTTCCGGACCGATTGTGATTGTGACGAGATTTCCTCACGGAATGTCCTGCACTGCCTCGGCGATTGAACGAGAACCATGACGTGCAATTTTCAAGGGGGGACAAATCAGTCCAAGAATGGGCATATGATGACAAAGTGTGTGTTGACAGACAGCTATATGACGAAGAGGGCATGCAAAGAAAAGGTTTGAAAAGTTGGTGGGAAAGGACACGCATGCACAGAACCGCATTGTAGTGATAACAGAGCTGTACGAGCCATTGTTGTACAAGGACCGTTGCTTACCACTTGCCAAATCAACATGCTACAGAGACGACTGAAAATCGGCACAATCTTCGCCTCCCACGAACCTTCATGCTCGTCATATCACTGCATCCGATCGTCATCTTCTGGTTGCCTAAAAGTCCCAGAAGCCACTGTCCTTTGGCGCTTGCTGGATCTTACTCGCTTTAAACTTCCCTCCGTTTATGCCTCCCTCTCCATCTTCGTCACTATCAGATCCGAAACCCCAAGAACGTCCGGCGCCCTTCTTGCCTCCCATGCCATCACCACCGGTTTTGATGCCTGTGCTCCTCTTGTTACCGCCTCCTTTGAGCAAGTTTTCCTTGTCGCCAGACATCGGGATGATACGGTCTTCGTTGTCCTTGCTGCGCGACTGAGGTCCAGGGGACGAATCAGTAGCTTCCCATTGCGCGCCCATCTGGCTAACGATTTTCGCTCGTGCTTCGGGAATAGATCCTTGCTTAGGCTGACTAGAGGAGGGAGAGTGGTCGGTCATGTCGAAGTGGGGATCGAAGTCCTTCCGTCTATCTTTTAAGTTCGTTACTGTTGCTAAGATATGACTCTTCTTGTCGGGGCTAGCTCCCTGGTCGAAGATGTTGTTCTGATACAACCCATTGCCTTTGACGTTACCCATTCCTCGTGGATGATTTGTGGGACGTCGATCGCCCGCTGGTGTGCCATCGTCTTGAAAGTTGAAGCTTGCGTTCGTATCCGGACGGGCTTTGGCAACTGCAGGGTGCTTTGCTGGACTGTCCATGTTGGGTTCGTCGTCGCTCCAACCAAAGTGGCGGACATCTTGACCTCGGACCTTAGTAGATACCTTTGCGGGAGTCGTGAAGTCTTCAAAATCCCAATTGCTCTGATGCTTGGATTTTGGACGGGCTGCCAATGGCTGGGAGTTCTCGTCGCCTGCGCCCAAGTCGAAGTGGCTATATATCGCAGCATTCGCCTTGTTGCCTTTGCCTTTTTCGGGCGATCCTGGCTTGCCTGGCTCGGATCCATCAACATCAAACAGTCGTGAAGGCTTGAAGTTTTTGCCGGCGCCTGCCTTGGGCGCAATGGCGGCGGGCATAACGTTCTCCTTTTGAGGCGACGGCCCTTTGCCTCTAGACATAGGGGATGCGTCGGAATCTTCACCAACAAAGAGGTCATGGTAATTCCTTGGTGGAGGCTTCGCCGATGAAGATTTGGGAGCGATCCTGCCACCGTTCTCCTTCATTGGTGACATGCCGCGGGGCTTAAAGGCTTGTGGTGACACATCCGAATCGTTGCCTACGAAAAGGTCGTGATAGTCCCGTGGTGGAGGATTTGCCGATTGCGCCTTTGAAGCACGTGCGTGCCTGGGATGAGAAGACTCTTCCTCGTCTTCGCGAGGAGCGAAGAGGGCCAAGCTGGCATGTGGGTCTCTCGTGACATTTTTGCTTTGAGACCTAGGCTTGTTCGTAACGCCAGCATCATTTGGATCACGAGAGCTGTCCGAAGTAGCTGTAGAAGGCCGTGAGAATCCGTTGCTTTGAGGTATGCCGGCTGTGCTCGAAGCAATGAGGCGTGCTTGATCTTTACCGTCGCGTATAGGCCAATTCCTGGCTCGAGCCCCGATTACATCAACAAGCTTGAGCAAAGAGCCTTGGTCCCAGTAGAGGCGGATTTGTTGGATCTTCTGGTTGGTACCGAAGTGGACAATGTGCACCTGGGAAACGAAATCAGCGTAGCTCTATGTCAACTCGCTAGTCCTGTATTGCCCACCATGGGAAACGTAACAACGCGGTCGGTTAGGAAGTTGTCGTCCAAACCCGGCAAATATGCTCCACCTCCAGTGATGAACTCCAATGTCGTCTCAACGTCAAGGCATAGGGCATCGCTGCTCTCAATGCAGCTCAAAATCTTCTCTGCTTTCTTCCTAAGGACTTTCTGGTGCGCCGCATTGTGTTTAACGATCGCAGTAGCGGTATTAATGGTTGTGAGTGTTGTGATGTAATTGAGCGATGCATTCTCATTCAGCGCTGAGGCGGCAGGGTTCGCCAGATAATTGTGGTAGATGGTTCTGAGCGACGCCATCTTGACTGAACATGAGACTCGGCTTGGGCAAGGAAGCTGTATTTGTGTGGACTGTTGTTATTGTTTTGGTGGGATGCGTTCCCTCGGGTGACTGTGTTTACGGCTTGGCAGCACCCCGATATCGAACGGCAACCATCTCTTACAAGTGCCAATTTGCTTATGAGATTGCAGGAGAACTCGCTTTGCACAGGCGATATCGATTTTTAGGATACGTATTCGATCATTTGCACATGATATACCACAACGCACTGCATAGCAGCTGGGCTATGAGCAATGTGAAACTGATGGATATGAGGACCCCGGTCGGTAACATTGATATCACAACAGAAAACTTGTTCGCGTATGTTTGCCAGTCGTGTATAATCCAAGACTATATCAAAAGCATCAACTCCATGTTTAGCGTAACTTTGCTTGCCATTGTCGTCTTTGGTATCCTTTGTTATCCCAAGGTGCTCCATTACTAGGCAAGCCAACTATATAGCACCAAACACCGCCCTGTCGTCACCTCGCAGAGTTTTCAGTCCTATACCTAAGCATGCAGACAGTGCTTGCATCTCTTCTCACCGTCAACGCTACTATGAGTTCACAGTGGCAAGTTGCCTGGAGGTGTGCTGACACCCATAAATGCATTTGGAGCTTGTTGGAACATGTTGGCTTGGGGCTGCTGAGGCATTTGCGTGTGGCCGTCCGCCGCGGGTGTCATCAAGGCTGGGTCCATACTCGGGGGCCAGACCTGATTGTTCGGTTCGATATTGGCATTTTGAATGTACGAGTCCCAGGCATCCTGATCTCGAGTTAGTATGAAGATTTTAGAATTGTAGCCTTTTTAGCGTACCCAATCTAGATTCGCTGACATATCTCCGCCAGGACCTCCATTACCGAAAAACGAGAGTGGGCTTGGTATTGATGGGATGCCGTTTGCTGTATCTTCCATTGGATAGACTGGAGTCATTCCTGAAGGCTGCGTATCGCCTATACCAGGATTGCTGCCAACATTGGGGTTGAAAGCCCCATTGTTGAATAATGCCGCAGGATTGGGAGACATACCGCCGCTGCTGAGCATGCCCAGTGTCATCGCGGCTGAATGCTCTGGCTTCTCTTCCACGCTGGCTCCGTAAGATTGACCATCTGTGCCACTTGTCATACCAGGAACACCAATACCAGGGAAGGGAAATAGATTCTGCGGTGGTCGACAGGCTCCTTGGTTTCTACTATACTTCAATTTATTAAGAATGACTGTCAGAACCTCCGAAGCTTTGTATGCTTCCATTGACTGATCTCTTGTCTCCTTCCAGATGTTGTTAGACACTTCAATCGCGCGTATCATGTCCCCGCGTCGTTCTAGGCCCCATGTGTACATATCGCCTGAGCTTTGGCCTCCACCTTCCATTTCTGCTCCGTAACACAGATCAAGAGCGACAATCATTGCTGCAAGCAAGAAATCTGCTGCAGTGAGTGAGCTGATGAAGACCTTCATACCGTGGAGGCGATGGCCTGGATGAGCCTCGTAGTGAAGGATTTCCTGATGGCTGAGAAGCTCCATTGAGGAGTCTACGCAAGTTCGACGGGAGTGAGCGAACCGATTATTCTCCCGGGCTCGAGCAAGGAATTTTCGATGAAGCACACACTGGCCTTTGTGGTACAGAACAGAAAGATTGTATCGCTGCATTATTAAGGCGCCAGGGTCCATGGTAGAGTCCTCTATAGATTTCAGGCGAAGATGGGGAGGGAGATCAGCACGAGCAGTCCTAAGATCTTGGTCTAATGTCATGATCTCCTCGTACGGGCATGATGTTACTTGGTGCAATTTCTCAACGACCTTTCCGAATGCAAAGGCCATTTTAGCTTTCGCGCACATATATGAGACGGGCGTAGGCTCCGACGCCGCCCTTGTCACAGGGAGCTCACGCGTATCTTCGTCGAACTCGTCATCGAAAAGATTTGAGGGGAGCTCTGTATCGCAATCTCCCAGTCGAATCATACTTGGTAGTCCCAGTTGGAAAGAGAAGAGCAAATCTGCTTGTCGCACAAAGGTCCATACGCGTCTTCGCAGTTCCCCTTGGAAAGGAGTGATGTCCTTGTAGTTCTTTGGATCTCGATGGTAACCCATACGCATAGCGAGACGAACAATCATACCCACTAAAACCCACACGCCAACCTCCGCATCGCGATTTCTTGCATATTCGCAGTGCAGATGGAGGACCATGGTCTCAATCATGTTGTTGACGGGTTTGGTGAAGTCGGCAAGAAGTAGGCTTTGTCCTGTAAGACCTCTGTAGTTCGCAGCCAACGCAAGAGATTTGCCTTTGTATTCGGGAGGCTCATCATCCATTCGAAAGAACGAGTGCATTGCCAAGCAAAGGATCGCATACATTTGTCCCAGCCAAACTGGTCCACTCTTCTGAGGATTCTCCCAATGCTTCTCATACATTCTATACCATGACGGAGGATGTAAGATATGGATGGCAGGATCGTAAGAATTGAAATACCGCGACACAAGCTTATCGGTGACTGACCTCTTCGGCATCTGTGCCAGTAATTCCGAGTAGGGAGGCGGCTTTGAACCACCGAACAGGAAAGTTGGACCTTGAGGTGCTGAATCAACCAGGCTTTTGGCTTCTTGAACCTTGATAACTTGCTCATCAAACTCCTTCTTATGCTGCGAAAAGTAGCTTTTGACTTCCTTGATATCTGATAAAATGGCACCCCAATGTGCATCTCCGTAATACATCGACTTATTGTTGTCGACTCTCATCACTCCTAGCGACTGCACTACCTGGTCGGTCTCGCTCTCTTCTGCTCCTGAACCCCTGGGCATACCATCTTCCTCCTCTCCGTCAACATCAACATCACCGTCTTGTGGATATCCAACCGATCCCAAGCTAGAGTTCAATGACAGCGCTCGATTTGCAGCTGCTGGACCCGCGGATTGCGAGCCATTTGTCATGAGCGAGAGCACTAAGCCCTCCAATCGATCAATGCGATTCTGCATGTCATCAGGCGAGTTGCTCGATTGCGACGATGCCGATTGCTTTTTGCGGCTGCCTGGAGCTGCATAGGAGCATGACATGGCATCTCCTCTCTTCACGCAGTTCTCGCATGGCTGTGATCTATTGCACTTCAGCCTATAATTGCACCATCAGCTTCCGCTCAGGGACCTAGAGAGGAGGATTCGCAGCCCATGGGATAGGCAACTACAAGACAGCCTCACTTTCTATTCCTGCATGGGGCGCAGGATAGCGGAACCCGATTTCGCTTTCTTACAACTCGAAATTGACCATCAGGCGAGAATAGACTGGTGCTCGATGTTGTAGTGGAGGGATGCGTTGACGTCATATTGGGAGACTGAAGGTCTTGAGGTGGGAGAGTTGGAATCTGGAAAGCGCTGTTGCTGGGCTCATCAGTCGAGCCCTGTCGCGGTACTTGACAGAATGCGAAGTTCATGAGTTGGATTGGTTGAGGTTGCTGGTCTCCGCAATGGCTTTTCCAACAGGATTCTCAGAAAATTCCACGGTCTCTTTCTCCCTCGGCTACAGGTCGACCACGTATCGGCTACCCTCGACTACAACAGCGTAGTTGCGCTTCCTAATTCTCAGTGATGGTATGAGAAATCATAGACAAAGTATCGTTATGGGTGGCGATGTGAGGTGCTATATCTCTAGCCCGAGCGTCGAAGGATCTTGTCCCAGCTGCTGACAAAGCCAATGAGACTAGGTACTCAATGTTTGTACTCGAGCTAGAGGTACTTAGTAGTTAGTACCGCAATGAGCAATACAAGAGGGGTCTACTATCATTATGTTATTTGGGCTGCAGGATTGCAAATCCACCGTTGGTCGTACCTCATGAACTCGGCTGTAAGCCCATAAAGGCGAGTCTAGTATGCGCTAGCGGATAGCTTGTAGCGATACGGCAATTTATACGTACAATTGTGACTAGAATCCAAAACTACGGTAAATGCCCACAGGCAATACAGCTACACTAATCGGCGCCCCCCTAGTAGGACTAGGGGGCGCCGATTACCTCGCTTTAGGTATAGCTAAGTCCGCATACAAATGGATGCAAGCTATGTTTCTTTTCCTGAACATTCTCATTCACATCGCAATGCTAGGTGGGCCGTAGTGTTGGAACAAACAGAGTGAGCTTCTAAATACAGCATGGCCAAGAGACATCGATGCAACTTTCTCAAGTCCGCGCAGTTGAGGATCAAGCGTGTTGACTCGGTATCGATCCACCACCTTTGGCCGGTAGCGCTCGATCGGGGAAATGCAAGACGCTTTGTTCTTTATGTTACAACTTTGACAAGGGTTGGCGACTATTGGAGACTGTCTCTAAACAATCCTCGCTCAGAACCTTCTCAAGTAAAGCTTTTCGTGAATGAAATCACAACTTCCTTCAGCTTAGCATCTATCTCCTTAGTCACCTGGCCTTCCTTGTCAATGGATGCTAATAGGTCGCTCTCGTTGTTCCTTAAGTGCGACAAAAAGTCTGCCTCCCACTGGAGAATCTTGGCAACAGGAACGTTGTCGAGATGGCCGTTGACACCAGCATATATGAGGGGTACCATCTCATTGACAGCCATGGGTTGGTATTGCTTCTGCTTAAGAAGCTCGGTTAGACGCTCGCCACGGTTGAGTGTCTGCTTGGTGGCAGCATCAAGGTCAGAGCCAAACTGAGCAAAGGCAGCGACCTCACGGTATTGAGCCAGGAAGAGCTTTAGAGAGCCAGCGACTTGCTTCATCGCCTTGAGCTGAGCAGCTGAGCCGACACGAGAAACAGACAGCCCCACGTTGATAGCTGGTCGTACACCTTTGTAGAAGAGCTCAGCTTCCAAGAAGATTTGGCCGTCAGTGATAGAGATGACGTTCGTGGGAATGTAGGCAGATACATCACCACCTTGTGTTTCGATAATAGGTAGTGCTGTGAGAGAGCCGCCACCGTTCTTGTCATTGAGTTTGGCAGCACGCTCAAGCAGACGTGAGTGAAGGTAAAAGACACTAACCACTACATTAGAGGATGGCCGAATTAAGTATGTGGGTCTAAGGTTGACTCACTCTCCAGGGTAAGCTTCACGGCCTGGTGGACGACGAAGTAATAGAGACATCTGACGATACGCCACGGCTTGTTTGGTCAAATCATCGTAGACTATCACAGCGTGTCGGCCATTGTCACGGAACCACTCTCCCATAGCACACCCTGCGAAAGGTGCAATATATTGTAGGGGAGCGGCTTCCGAAGCTGTAGCAGCTACTATAATGGAGTATTTCATGGCATCGTTCTCCTCGAGGGTTTTGACTAATTGAGCAACAGTGGATCGCTTCTGGCCAACAGCGACATACACGCAGTAGAGCTTTTTCGATTCGTCGTTAGTGTTGTTCCATCGTTTCTGATTCAACATGGCGTCTAGAGCAACGGCAGTCTTCCCAGTCTGACGATCCCCGATGATGAGTTCACGCTGACCTCGGCCAATAGGTACCATAGCATCGATAGATTTCAGACCAGTCTGCACAGGTTGATTTACAGAGTGACGGGGTAAAATTCCGGGTGCCTTGAGCTGAGCTCGGTATCTCTTTGAAGTCTTAATGGGGCCCTTGCCATCGATAGGGTTGCCGAGCGCATCGACAACGCGACCTAATAACTCAGGACCAACAGGCACATCGACCTACAGGAGTGTCAGAACTGAGATTTCGCACGGACTCAAAGAATACTGACAATCTCTCCAGTACGCTTGACGGTCTCGCCTTCTTTCACGAGACGGTCCGAACCGAAAAGCACGACACCAACTTGGCCAGCCTCGAGGTTCATACACATACCTTTCACACCGGACGCAAACCTGTTAACGTGAGTTCACTGCGATTGCAACTCCATGCACCCTATGCTTACTCGACTAGCTCTTCAGCCTGAACATTGTTCATTCCATGCACTCGAGCTATACCGTCGCTGTCGTGGTATGCAAGTTAGCCCACTTAAGCTCTCCATGATCCTTTCCTCTGTAGCGTTACACGTACCCAACTGACAATACACGGCCAGTCTCGGCAAGACCGGCTTCCTCTTGGACGCCACGAATCCTCTGTTCGAGGATTGAGGAGACTTCGGTTGGTGAGGCTTTCGCGTCGGCGGCATAATTACGACCTTGCCTTGTCGCTGTATTGACTGCGGCTGGTGTTGTGGTTCGACTCTGTGGGAATGCGGCAATTAGCCTCTTGCTGCCAATGTAGCCCCAAACGCAGCTAAAGGCAGCTACCGAGCTCAATACCGAGACCGTGGCATGTCAAACGAGCTTCACATATGCCACAAGGTCGTCCACGGCCGAAGCAAGCGGTGCTTTTGAGCTTACCACAGCGACTCGGCCTGTTCCCGAAACTGCGCCAACCGCACGCCCGGACTGTCTCAGTGCATTTCGAAACATCTTGACTGCAAACTCAGGGCGTAAGAGAAAGTAGTTGGGGTACTGCCAATGCAATTGGTCGTGACGAGGCGAGGGTTGAGATGGAATTGGAGTTCAAAAGGAAGGTCGTAATTCTGGAGAGGATGATAATTAGCGTGACTTGGGGGGGGCTAATCTCCTTTGGGACCAGGATCCTTAATAATTCATTACTTCCACCCAAGCCCCTTCACACTCCATGGTATTAGATACCAGTCGCAGCTTTCATTGCATCCTACGTCCTTTCGAATTCCCAACGAGCCTATAGTCATGTCCCTGAACCTTGAGAAACAACTGTTATTCGTAAGTCTGACTCAGCGAAGCTATTAGAATAAAGTTTCTCGAATACTGATATCGCCTTAGTACGGCTCATATCATCATAACGGTGTATGACAGGTCCTATCTCTGAGCGCATCATAGAAGCTGACTGCCCGAATTGAAGGCAAATAAAGTCATACATATTATATGCGTGCCCATGATCCTAATGACATCCTTCCTATTGGTATGTCATCTCGGTTCTTAACCTCTGTTGTTTTAGCATTGATATAGCTCGGGTCCAGGGAACCAATACGCCATCCCTACTGCCTATGCCGACCTGGCTCATTATTCCGAACCTTCCGCCGAACCTCGGTACCATCTTTACACTATTATATGCATCACTGTATATCCTCATGGAGCCTGTAGCTGGAGGCATACTGGCACCCCTTTTGCTGGCGGGCACTGCGTATTCGAAGCACCTTACCACCACGTATGGTGCGACGGCAAATTACTACGCACTTGGTATCTTCGTCATGAGCTGGATCTCGCAGTTTGTTGGTCATGGTGTATTCGAGGGAAGAGCGCCGGCGCTCATGGACAACCTGGTCCAAGCCCTTTTTCTAGCCCCCTTTTTCGTATGGATGGAAGTTTTGTTCACTTTTGGGTATCGACCAGAGCTGCAATCACGGGTTCAGAGCGCTGTTCAAATCGAGGTCTAGAAATATCGGAAGTCAAAGAATGAAAGCAATAGCGCCATCAACGTTGGCAAAGCAAAAAAGGAAGGGCTGTCATAATACTTAAAGATATGAAACCACGGGCCATGATCTCTTTTTGTGATTAAAGTGACTTCGAGCAAGCCCTGCTGTTTTTTCCTTCTTAGTTGTAGCAGGGTCTGCCAATGGGATTAGAGTAGCGTGTTGTGATTACTCTGACGGAGATACACTGGTTACTAGCGAAGCATACTGTGCTGGTCATCATGTCTGTACACAATGAAACATAGCTTGGAACAGAGTATATGAGTCCCCTTGATAAAGCATAAGCCTGGGTTCCGTCCTAACAGTACTACGCAACCATTCGTCTACGCTGCTTGGCTGCCAGTACTTTAAGGTTGGTTGCGTTAGCCGCCAATTTTTTGCTGTGACACGTGCCCAAAGTAGCTTACTTGAAAAGCCAAACGTTTCTTGAACGCCGGTAGTACGTACAACAGCGTCGACGACGTCTCCAGCAATCTCTCTAAGTCTTCCAGAGAGCGTGCTCGAGAACAACGTCCTTGCGCAGCCACTCCTTTCTCAGGCGGGCCTCAGTACGTTGTTCAGAGCGCTTCACTGCGTCTGGACTATGCTGATCCTCAGGCGTGTACAAACAAGTTGTCGCTCTTTCGCGCATGATATTAGAAGACTCGGACATTGTCCTCGCCTATAGGATACTAGGCTTGGGTTGAGACCGACATGCTAGCTGACCAAGGGGCCCTAGCTGCTACATCGTATTGAAGCTTGAGCGAAGCTAAAGCTCTTTCGCAAACTCCTCGCCAGTCTCAACGACAAGCATACAGGAAGTCAAAATCTATTGGTCCAAGATGTATTTTCTCTACGATCTTGAGCGCACCATCACCCTACATCCGTCCTTCTTTGGTCCGCGCGTGAAGGAATACCTCACGAATCGGCTGTTGGAGGATGTCGAGGGAACATGCACTGGTTCCTATTATATAATATGTGTCATGGATGCCTACGACATATCAGAAGGAAGAGTTGTACCTGGCAGCGCGGTCGCAGAATACACAGTGCACTATAGAGCGGTCGTATGGAGGCCTTTTAAGGGAGAAACAGTATGTCGTGCATCAAGGCAAAGCCACGACATGCACGCGCTGAGATCGGCGTCTCCTCTTAGGTCGATGCCATCGTCAGCTCGGTCAACAGAATGGGAGTGTTCGCTGATGTCGGACCTCTTCCTGTCTTCGTCTCCAGTCACGTGCGTTGTGATCTTTGAGCAGAGAAGTCTTATACTGAATTTCGAATAGCTGATTCCAGGCGACATTAAATGGGATCCAAACGCCACTCCTCCCCAATACACAGACAATGGCGATCAGGTCATCGAGAAAGGCACACACCTACGTATCAAACTTATTGGTACAAGAAGCGATGTGGGCAGCATGTTTGCGATCGGCAGCATCAAAGAGGACTTCCTTGGGTTTGGGGCATACATCTCGCTGTTCTAACGTATACTGATGTATGTGCAGCACTCTGTGAACCAACCCGACCCGGCGATACCTAAAAAATTCTATAATAGTTGCGCTCTTGCGGGAGTCACTGATGACGCGGTTTTGATACAAGCTGGATAAATCGAGGATAATCAGTGCTGTCTGTGACTACTTTCCACAGCTCAGACTGATGAGTAGGTAGTGATTCAGGGATGCTGAATTAAAGACTATGGGCAGTCAAGTTTGTGGAGACCATGGTTTTAGATACTAAAAATAGGCACAAGCCGAAGCAGGCCCTGAATGTCAACATCTATTTCGATGTGTTGTGGGACGGGGCTAGTAATTACGTGCAGGGCTAGCGGGGCACGCGGGGGCAGGGATATTTCCTTGGCGTCTATCATCTTGAAAGTACAGAGTTCAGAACGAGTAGAATCACGATGGTGAATAACGAATCTTTTTCAAATTGGGGGAGCTGTTGTGGGCCTACTATGTAGACGATCATATGCAAGACGTATTTATTGGACGAGACCTGCATCTAACCTCCGCAAGCTGCATAAAGTATATTGATTAAGGTACGGACAGTCTGGAGGAACCAGCCTTGCGCGTCCGTGTCACATTCTACCTCAGCTGACGGACAATGCACTGATGTTATCCACGAATATGACAGTCTGCTCAATCCATGATACTGTTTCTCGATTGTCGACATGGCTTCCAGTCCATATCACGACGATGATGACGAAAGAAAACCCCTAAATCACGAGTCCACCTCGCCAGGCCGGCGGAGTCCGCTGGACTCCCTCACTCCCTCATCCGATACTTCAATAGCGTTGGAGAGTCTCAATGGAGATGGCAACACCGTCGCCGATGGACATGCTAAAGCTTCACCTCGGGCGATGATCCTTAGTGACAGTGGTAAGAACTACGATGAGGAAGATGGCTTCTATCGCCCACCTCCGAGGCGCCCCAACGAAAAGAAGATTCGGCGCATCATATGGTCCTTAGGGGGCTTATGTTGTGGTGGATGGTTACTCGCTCTGATTCTTTTCCTCTCGCGGCAGACTTACAAGCCCGCGTCTACAATACCATTTGATCCAGCAGCTACGGCATCCCATGGGTCTGGCAAGACTATCACTCTTGACGAATTCCTCACAGGAGCCTGGAGACCAAGGTCTGCACAGATATCTTGGATAGCAGGCGCAAATGGCGAGGACGGTTTGTTGTTGGAGCGGGAGAAACCCGGACAAGATTATCTCATCGTCGAGGATGTACGAAGTAAGAAGCCGGGTGCTGAGGCACTTCCCAAGCAGACGTTGATGAAGTCTGGGACTTTTGGGGTGAGGAGCGGTCACAAAGCGGATGGCTCAGAGGTAAGAGCAAGCAAATCATGGCCCAGCAAAGACCTAAAAAGAGTTCTGGTCATGTCAGAAGAGCGGAAGAACTGGCGACATTCCTACACCGGCCTATATTGGATCTTTGATGTTGCTACTCAAACCGCCGAGCCCCTGGATCCTGCCATGCCAGAGGGTAGGATCCAATTAGCATCATGGTCTCCGCAGGATGATGCCATTGTCTTTACAAGGAATAATAATATGTTTCTGCGCAAGCTTACGTCTACCAATGTAGACCAAATCACGGTAGATGGTGGAACGCAACTTTTTTACGGAGTACCTGATTGGGTGTACGAAGAAGAAGTTTTTGGGGGCAATAGTGCGACCTGGTGGTCTGAAGACGGAAAATATGTTGCTTTCATGCGTACAAACGAAAGCGCTGTTCCCGAGTATCCCATCCAGTACTTCGTGTCCAGGCCGAGTGGCACTGAGCCTGCAAAGGGGGAGGAAAACTATCCAGAAGTGCAAAAGATCAAATATCCAAAGGCTGGCGCACCAAATCCGGTTGTAGATTTGCGGTTCTACGATGTTTCCCAGAAGGAGGTGTTTGCCGTGACTACTGATAGTGACTTTCCTGACGAAGATCGTCTCATCACGGAGCTAGTATGGGCGGGTCAGCAAGTTCTTGTCAAAAACACGAATCGAGAGAGTGACATACTCAAGGTAGCGCTACTCGACGTCGGCGAGCGGGCTGGCAAAGTCGTCCGAACAGTAGATGTCAATGCCATCGATGGTGGATGGTTTGAGGTTTCGGAGAACACTCGATACATCCCTGCGGATCCAAACAACGATAGGCCGTATCCTGGATACATTGATACTGTGATCTACAACGGCTATGATCACTTGGCTTACTTTACCCCTCTCGACAATACCGAACCGATAATGCTCACGTCGGGTGAATGGGAGGTCGTCAATGCTCCTTCAGCCGTTGACCTTGTATCGAATCTCGTCTACTTTGTTGCAACGAAGGAATCGTCCACACAGCGCCACGCCTATACCGTCAACCTGCTTGATGGTACTGCGCTTCAGCATTACACTGAACATCGTAAAGAAAGCTACTACGATGTTTCTTTTTCAACAGGCATCGGATTTGCGCTAGTCAGCTACCAGGGTCCCGACATTCCGTGGCAGGAAGTCAGGTCAACTCCAAGCTGGGATGGCCACTATTACTCCCACCGTTTTGAGAGTAACAAGGAATTGGCGCAGATGGCTTCTGCTCATGAGCTGCCCATCGAGATCTATCAGACTGTCAATATTGGTGGCGTTGACCTCAACTTAGTAGAACGTCGTCCGCCTCATTTTGATGAGAAGAAACAATACCCTGTACTTTTTCAGCTCTATGGTGGTCCCGGCTCACAGCAGGTTGATAAAAGATTCAACGTAGACTATCAGTCCTATGTGGCCTCAAGCCTTGGGTATGTCGTCGTAACGCTAGACGGGCGCGGGACTGGTTTTCTGGGGCGGAAGGCAAGGACTGTCGTCAGAGGTCACATTGGCTATGTTGAGGGCATGGATCAAATATCCGCCGCCAAGATCTGGGCGAAAAAACCGTATGTTGACCCTGAGAGGATGGCAATATGGGGATGGAGTTATGGAGGCTTCATGGCGCTGAAGACGCTGGAGCTGGACGGAGGTGAGACGTTCAAATATGGAGTGGCAGTTGCGCCTGTGACGGATTGGAGGTTCTACGGTTTGCTTCCAACGAGTCATCCCGTTGCCTTCCAGCTGGTCTAATTGATATCTAGACTCCATCTACACGGAGCGCTATATGCATACACCCCAGAATAATCCCGATGGGTACGCAAATACTACGATAACGAACATGACTGCCCTACAGAACAATGTTCGCTTCTTAATGATGCACGGTGTCGCGGATGACAATGTCCATTTACAGAACACGCTCGATCTCCTCGACAAGCTTGACGTTGCGGGAGTCGAGAATTACGACTATCACGTTTTTCCAGATTCAGATCATGGTATCTTCTTTCATAACGCGAATAAGATGGTCTATGATCGTATGTGTTATGTCATTAGGTGTGTATAATTTACTGATTCCGTGATAGGGTTAAACAATTGGCTTATCAATGCCTTCAACGGCGAATGGTTACGTACTGAGGACGCAGTACCAACGGAGAGTATAGGGGCGTTCTCTCATCGGAGGTAAAAGTTGGCATATAGGGAGTTCAACCGGTTGGAATGCATCCGCTTGGCGCATTGGAACGGTACGGATAGGTTTTAAAATATTGTGATGGATGATACAACTGCTTTTCACGGTAATCAATACCCTTATCATATGTAATACTCTGTTCAAGAGGATCCAGCTCCCTTTGCCGTCGCACAACCTTACAACAACAACAACAACGCTGATTGTAGCTGGCGGCAAGACATCTCCGTCACGCGCCGCTTCTCCATCTATTGACTGCGCTCTGTGCTCTACGCTTTTCTCCACAAGAGTTCAAGCGAACTGATGTCAAACTATAAAGCTTCTGATATTCCCAGAATTATACCTTTTTTGCACTGATTTCCCTGTCCATTGCACAGAATCTCTCTGAATTAAGATACGCCGATATTGGTGTTGCTCCATAGCGCAAATTTCTGGAATTTCTGGAACGTTGTTATTACTCAAGTATATATTCAAGATTGACGAAAGGCATGAAGGACGGCCAGGTGACCTTGTTTGCATATTGCATTAGCTCTCCATTTGGGTCTTTGTCAATGGTTGTCCTACTGTTGGGTGGCTTTGGACCTTCACTCAAGATGAGAGCGATACGACTTCCCTGACCCCTATGATACTCCTCAATTCTGCTGACACTCCATACAAGAACACAGTCTTTGTACTATCTTCATTGACATGACATCCGTCATCGTTGCTCGTTTGAATATGTATAGTTGCACATAAAGACCCAGAAGCGTAATCATGAAATCCGTTTCCATGCTAGAGCTTACTCTCCTCTTTCTCACCAATCAACGTCTCAAAGGCCACCGGTACTTCATCTGTCAAATCGCTTGCTTGCAGACTCCTTCCGCGCTTCATGAACGCCAGTCTAGAACATTCCCTTGTGATCGCGCTCCCACCCCAAGCCGCGAGCATCAACGTCTCTTGCCTATCCAGATTCCCCTCCACGTCCCACAATTTATCGTGATACAGGCTGCGATAGCCCAACAGTGTCCCGATACTCCCAGTGAGGGTGTCGCCCTGACCGCCGCTTCGCTTTCTCCCTCCTTCACCCTCGCCAACGATCGCTCTTTCTCCATCGCTGATCCAGTCTACAGCTCCCTTTCGTAGCACCACCACGCCTCCGAGTGCCTTGGAGAGTTTCTTGCATCCTGCCTCGCCTGAATCCGCTAGGTCGTCCTCGCCTATACCGGCTGCCTTGGCCAAGCGTCCAAATTCTACCACGTTCGGCGTAAGCACGCACTCGGTGTAGCCGTGTATCAGGTCAGGCTGGCCTTGAATCAACCACAACGCGTCTGCGTCCAACACTAATGGCACCTTCTTTTCTCGTGCGGCCTTAACAACCTCGGCGACGGTCGCTTGCATCAATTTATCCCTGCCGAGACCAGGTCCGATCACCACAGCGTGAAGATTTTCGAGCATGGCGATGATGGGGGAGGCGATTTCAGCGGCAGGTTGGTCGGAAGCGGGTGCTTGATTGATCTCGCGCATTATGGGGTGGACCATCAGGTTGGGAGAGTAGCTTTTGATGACATTGGCTGCTGGTGGCGTGCAGAAGACGTGGGACTGCGCGTATTTAGCTAGTGATTGGAGGTGGAGGAAGGGTGTGTAGTACAAGGTCAGCTCCTGGGTATGCCAGTCAGCTCAATGAACGACGACGAAGGTAACCAGGGATGGAATGATACCTAATCGTGCGGAGGCCATGGCCGAGAAGTAGGGCGCGCCAGTGTAGCTTTCACTGCCCCCAATGACAGCTACCCTACCCAATTGACCTGTTTCGCGGTCAGTACGAATCCCGATAGGATACAATTGTAGTTGCTCTTACCTTTATGGAACTTCTCAAGCATGGGCGGCACAATCATGCGCACCTTTTTGAGAAGTTCCTTGGATCCTGGAGACATGGTGGGCTGTTCTGGCATATCTTAAGTGCAATCAGTCAAGGTCGTTGAACAGATTGACGAAGAAAGAGCTTCTCACCGAATCTTGGTGTTGACCGGAGCACGGAGTTGTAGTAAGCTAACGGATTACCCATGCATGGATCGCTTAGCGTATTTAATAGTCCTGTCATTCCTTAGCTCCTAGTAGAACGTGATAGATTCAGTGCTAAGATTTCACATCAGTATTGAGCATGCTAAGCACGCTGAATACACATTGAAAGAGTACTTCAGCTTGAGGACTACCTTAATTTTCGATCTTGCTAGTCTAATTAGCAATTTCAGTCTTGCCAATATTCTGGGAAGGGATGTCTGGACATCCGTTGACACGATGATGGAGGGGTATACCTTTTCGTTTCAAATAGACCAGGACGATATATCGTCAGAACTATACAGAACTAGACCTTACAGGGTGAACCGACGCGCTCGAAGCACAGTAACGTAACTTCACAAGGGATATGAAACGTACGCGGAACTTAGCGGCGACGATACACGAGTGTATTGCCTAGCGATTGCTAGAGCGATGAATAAAACCAAGTAACTCCTGAAGACCTGCAGTTAAGGCCACCGCAAATCAACCGCGCTCCACCTGTGCACACCATTTTCGCATCCGGAATCTTCTGCCGATGCTATCGATGACGCAGTGACGTCTTTCACCGAGATTTGAGCCGCGATTAACATCCATCATGGTAGTAAGCAAAAGCATTCGCTGTTGTATTTCCCATGGAAACGATCGAACCGTAGTAATAAACAGTAATCGCTGGTCATTCGTAAAGCTCTAATAGAACACCCGCTAACAAAAACACCAGTGCAAAGGGAACCCACTAGAAACCAAGATTGCGAGAAATCTCGTTGAGCCCTTGAAGTGGGTTTAAACGCCGTTATCCCCCTTAATCATAATGAAAGTTGTTATGCCTCAGTATCTTTGAGGTTTCGCTTTCTTCGCCATAGCCTCTAATCTCTTTCTCCTATCATCCTTCTCCTTCTTCAGCTGGGCTTCGAGCCGAGCTTCTTCCTCGTCTTCTTTCCTCGCAGCTTTGGCCGCCACGCTTTCCTCCTGCTCAACGTCCGAGAAGCCAGCTTCCATGTCCTCGGATCCTTCAGAGCCGTATTGGTCTTCCGCCACATCGTCCAGGTCTTCTTCATCGGTGGCGGCGTATTCATCGTAGCGATTTCTGGAAGCATGACTATCTCGGTCTTTAGAGGCCGGTTTTCGGGGCATGCTCCCATCAGGCTTCATAGTTCCTTTGTAGGTTCGCTGCGGCTTAGGTTTGGCAGTTCCCTTGTAGGCAGGCTGTGGCTTTAAAGTCTTTGTCGGCTTCGAGGAACCTGGTGCTGGACTGCTGCTTAGACTGCCAGATGAGCCAGGCCGGCTATTTTGTTTGATACCAAGCTTTCTATCTTTCGACGCTTTTTTGTTCATCTTCAGCTCCTTCTTATGGCTAATAGCGATCTTATCCTTGGGCTTGTGGCTTATGACGCCTACCGCTAGAGGCTTCGCTTGTGTTGCCTTGGCACGAGCCATGATCTCTGCGTAGGAACCTTTCTTGGGTGGCTTCGCGGCTTCGCCGACAGGAATAGCAGGAGTTGGGGAGACGGTCTCTGTAGCGGACGAAGCGAGATTAAGCTTACTGGTGCCACGATATGGCACTGAAACCTTCGAAGGCAGGGATGAAACTGGCTTCGAGGGTGTATTTAAATTCGCACGCAGAGCCGGTGCAACACGGGAGCTTGGTGCCTCAGAAGTACTACTCTTCACAGTTTTGCCGTTCCGACCAGACAGCCCATCTTCCGCCTTGCGCTTATTGCTCTGAGGGGGCACGTCCGCGACTAGAAGATCACCGGTCTGCACACTACGGCCTTGCTGTAGGGTATCGGCATTCTGTACCCTGGTTGGTTGAATAGGACGTGGGAGGGGCTGGGCACCAGTTCCCCCAATAGAGCCCAAGACGGAGTTGAGGAACTTCATGGTAGAGTCAGTATTCAAGAGCAGTTGACAAAACTTCTCTCCATGCAAATGACTCACACTCATGATTGGTGGGGGGAGTGAGGTCTTGTGGATCAAGTGCTACCGTCGGTGGTTCGTAGGTGGGTATTTGGGATACATTCTATGCTGATGGGCGGGCGAAGGCCTCCCTTATAGACGTTGAAATGTTTGGACAGAATTAACTCAGACAAGTGTCTACCAGGTGGTACTGATGTTTCAGAAGTGAAGGATGCTACATCACACAAGTATAGACAGTCGCAGGCTGAGCATCATTCCCAATCCAGCCTTCTAAGTGTATAATGCCACGAAGCTAGCTTAGCGCCCGTGTTTCCCACATCCCCTTCTCTAATCCTTTCAATATGGATTTCCCTGACTCACTCCGCAAATACATAAGAACTTGACGTTTCAGTCTCCGCTCATATCGCGGTTAAATCGATTGACTCTCTCGTTCGACGTATCATCAACCAAAAAAGTGCGTGGCTCCCCGTGCTCAACCCAACCTCAACACTAATTCAACCAGTAGGACATTCATCATGAAGCACCTTGCAGCTTACCTCCTCCTCGGACTTGGTGGCAACACGTCGCCTTCCGCGAAAGACGTCAAAGCAGTCCTCGAATCCGTCGGCATTGAAGCAGATGACGAGCGCTTGAACAAGCTGATCGCTGAGCTCAAGGGCAAGGACTTGCAAGAGGTACGTTGGGTTTCAAGAGTCCAGGCTACTACATTCATCTGACTGACAAATTGCAGCTGATCTCCGAGGGTACCAGCAAGCTGGCTTCCGTTCCATCCGGTGGGGGTGGAGGAGGAGCAGCCGCATCTGGAGGTGCTGCTGCTGGGGGCGCCGCAGCTCCAGAGGAAGAGAAGAAGGAGGAAGCGAAAGAAGAGGAGAAAGAGGAGTCGGATGAGGACATGGGCTTCGGATTATTCGACTAGAGACAGGGTATTTGACGACATGGGGGAGAGCAATTCAGGCCAAGCGCACAATGTGGAGAGACCTGATGGATAGGCAGAGTCTCTCAAACTCGAGGCTATGGCAGGACGAGTAACCTATGCAGTCATAGATATCTACACTCCGGAATCTGTGTATCTGCGATGCTGTAAACTCATATTGGCCAGGATTGAACCTGAATCTGCTGGTGTGTTGGTCGTCAAGTGATCGTGATAAAGGCGCCAAGTCAAGAGACACAATGTCACACCTTGCGCATATGTAGATGCAGGAACAGAGATTGATGTCTTGACCGTCCAAGTCTAAGGTAGATTAGCGAATCCACAGAGGGCACTATATTGCTTTTGGGTTCGATCACTATTCTAGCCCAGACTTAAGCGAGCCCGATCCGCCCGCCCACCACTGGTGAAAACACGACCTCATCAGTATTCGATACGAACAGGATCTCATTCGAAGTTCAACAGATCACGAGCGACACTGCTGCAGATCGCTGTCATGGCTGACGCAGACTACAACCCAGAGGAAGCCGCCGGTATGTGATGTTCCGGTCTCAGACATAGGGCAGGACAGCGAAGCTTAGCAGGCGCTCCAATTCTGTACCATTATGTGGGGATATGGGCATTCGAGGGCCATGAGCTGACAGTGGCTTTTTATACAGAGCTCAAGAAGAAGAGAACTTTCCGCAAATTCTCCTATCGTGGCATCGACCTTGACCAGTAGGTCTTCACCCGTCGGCTCGTATCATAGTACTTGCTAACACGAATTTCTTCGCGACAGACTCCTCGACCTTTCCTCTGAACAACTTCGTGATGTTGTGCATGCCCGCGCCCGTCGTCGATTCAATCGCGGCCTGAAGCGCAAGCCTATGGGGCTGATCAAGAAACTGCGCAAAGCGAAGCAAGAATCCAAGCCCAACGAGAAGCCTGAGCTGGTCAAGACGCATCTACGAAACATGATTGTGGTTCCGGAGATGATTGGAAGTGTGATTGGTGTCTACTCTGGAAAGGAATTCAACCAGGTCGAGATCAAGCCCGAAATGGTGGGGTTCTACTTGGGGGAGTTCAGTATCTCATAGTGAGTATTCTCATCGTGGCATATGGGTTAAGGTTTTAAATTCTGATGATGAGAAACAGTAAACCTGTCAAGCACGGTCGACCGGGTATTGGTGCCACACACTCGTCGCGATTCATTCCGTTGAAGTAAAGGGCATGGGGTTTAGGCTGAGAATTAAAGACGGTAAAGAGCAATGCGAAAAGGGCGAAGCTCCTTACCAACGAGCTTTCAAGGTGTGCTCATACTGAGTCGATTGGCATGCATTGTGTACGGAACGTGACTCCTCAACTATCTCTTCACTTGCAATGGATTGTTGCGTTTTCTCCTCATTATACTGCTGCACCATGGTTTTGTTGCACACCGAAATAAACACGAATTCCATTTCCGCTGTGATCAGATCTCTTGTGCTCACTGACTTATATGTCGTTCCACTAGCTTTACGCGTACCTCAGTGGGTGCTATGCGTTTACTATGAGTGCTTTTGTTTTGAATTACCGATAAGTCACTTGTTCAATGGTGTGTCTCAGGTATGATATTGATGCTTGCGAACTAAGGGAGGACATCTGGGTCAAAAAAATCACAAGGCCTGTATCAACGAACGCCAATCAGATTTCCATGCATGCACCTGGTGACCTATATGCGTCGAATCTTTCAAGACTGCCCCGACGTGCCTATGAAACCAGATGAAGTCTACACCATCATAGGAATAAGATCAACAAGTATGGACTACGGTCTCATGTGCCTTTTGCTGGGTTTAAAATTTCGATATAGATTGGGCCTTCTGCCATTCTTCTCTCTCTCGTGTCTATCACGGTCTTCATGTTTCCGTTCGCCACGACAGGTGTGATTGATGACGATCCACTTCGAAAATAGTGCGGGCTTTGTAGTGGACGCTTGGAGGAGGACTGTGCAATCGAAAAGTTGACTTCATGGCGCTTCGCACGGTCTACCTGCAGTACGGCCATGCTAATGCTAGACTGCCATCCCCTAGAAGAGACAATGCTGTTCCAACTAGAGTGGGACCTATACTATCGCCGGCAGTCGTTAATCTCCGATGGCCTAGGACGATCATGATGCAGTCGGGAAAGTCCACATCTATTATAGAACAGCTAGATCATCACTTATAAGGACACGGACCTCAGAAGTCGTTCAACGACCCCTTGAAAGGACATACGAGACTCTATGAACTACTGCAAAGCTTTCTGGATACTCGAGGTGGAAAGTCAGGAAGTAAAGGTAGGCTTCATACATATCTGGGCATTGATCTCTCTCCTTCATAAGCAATCCGTCTCACAACATCAAGTCAAACATCCACACGATGCTGTACTCAACCGGACGCCCTTGGGCTATAGAATCCCCGTCTGTCTAAGGCACCACATATGTAAACACCATCGCCATACCACCTCCCATCCCCCATCCCTCAGCACAATAACCTGCCACCAAAGCATGGGATACCCAGAGCCCCTACCAGCCTGCGTTCAACTGACCTTCACACGAAATATCCTATATGATCCACAGCGAAACCTCCTCAAATACCAAAAAGGATGTACCGACCCATAGCCTTGAGAAAAGCAACCAGATGTAGGAAAAGAAGCAGAGAGTAAAAGAGGAAGATTATCCTACCTTACTCTACTCTAAAAACACCATTTCATCGAAGGTCAAGAGACTAGATAGAATGGGGTAGCAGAACTTTATATCATCGCAGTCTCGGACTCTGGATCCGAGGATTCAGATACTTCGTCTAAGTAGCGGAATCCCTGTCCTGTATGCGAGATAATGGGCCATGTTAGTGAGCATGCGATTGGTTGTAGATAACGGGATTGTTGTTGGGTTGGTGGTAGGTCGCTTGAGACTCTAGAGTATATCCTGGTTATGAGATATGGGGATCGGTGGAAAGCGAGAGTTGCTCAGTATTGAAGCGGCTTGCTGCTTCAAGGAACATTTTCATGCAGGAGATGAAGATTTTTTGACACTTTGTTGGGGAGGCCACAGGTCGCCACACTTGCAGGCGCAGAAGGATCGAGAAAAGGTTGGAAAACAAGCTGAAGCCTTCCATAGTGAGAAACAATCAATGTATGATAGCTTATACTCAATGAATAATATTTTTGTCTTTTCGCTATGATATACATGAATGCTGACTACCTAATCTCTCCACCTCCTATCCACACGATGTCAATTAATTCTCAAAGCCTATCAAAGGCATATGCCGCTGACCATTAAATCGCCCTATTTGAAGGTATCGTTGCTTGAAGAATCGAAGATCTTGGCACATGACAAACATCAACAAAGTAACACAATATCCGCCTATCCGAGATATACCACAGCGACGACCGCCGCGCACAGTAGCGCGAAGTTGCTCGCAGCAGCCACGACGGCGGCACTCTTCGCGCTTGATGATGGTGCGGTGGCACTGCTCGTGGTACTGCCGCCTGATGAGCTGGTTGCAGCTGCGGATGAAGATGCGGACGCGGAAGATGTGAGGGTGGCCGAGCTCATGGTGGTGTTTCGGTACATGGCTGTGCCGGTGGCAGCGCTGCCACTAGCACTTGCGCCTGATCCTACGGCACCGGTCCCAACAGGGGTGGTAAGTACGGCGGGGCCAGTACCCACGATGGCGGTGGCGGTGGTCTTTGCACTGACGACAGCTGTCGTGGTGGTGTTCTTGCTTGATGAGCCCGTGCCACCAACGATGACGCCGCCGGAGGGTAAGGCGCTGGAAGCTGTAGTAGCGAGGGAGGCATCGGATGAGGCAGCGGATGAGACAGATGATGACACAGGTGATGAGGCAGAGGACGAAGCGGAAGAACCGCCGGTCAGGGTGATCATGCCAGTGTAATTTGGCGGCTGGCCTTTCTGATCAATTCTCAGGGCGTAATTGTCGCCATTGGCGAGAGTGGAGCTTGGATTCCAGGTGTAGACGTTGCCAGTGGCGGAGGTAGTCAAGACGGTGACAGTCTGCAGGTTGTTCATGTCGCCGCTCTGGAGAGTAATATTCACGGCCTGCGGGAAGAATGGCAGTCAGCTACCTGGATTTGGTTCGCAAGAGAAGAGGGCTCACCGATCCATCGCCTCCCGTATATTGAAGGGTAACGGGCGTGTCAGCATGTACAGTAGATGGGATCACTCCTGAGAAGGCAATGCGTTGTGAAGCTTGCGCGACGGTTGCGACAACGAACGACGCGCACGTGAAAAGGGTTTGAAGCTGCATTATGAAAGTGATTTGCTGGAGAGCGGAAGGTATTTCGGGTCCTGAGATATCAGAAGACTGATAGGCGAAGAAGTCTGGAACGAGTGGCAGACAATTGTATACGGCAATGGAGAGCAAGAGAGTGTGGAGTGGTCAATGTTGTTGTTGTTGCTTGGATAGAAGAAGAAGTAGAAGAGTCGGGCGCATTGGGCGAGGAAGGGGGCTGTTACTTTTTGATGGCGGGAGACTGGCTCGGCTGATGAATTGAAGTCAATTTAATTTGCAGCGGTACCAACCCAAGCGGGTCAATCCATGGTCCCACACCTGGCTGTGATCCAATCATATCGCTGCGCCCTGATATCCCATGCTATTTGACCCGTTCGCCCACATGAACCCAATCTACTTAAAGTACCTCGTAGTAGTGTCTGGGCAACGACAAGTACGAGGCAATTACGGAATCCTCCCTAGGCAAACCCATGCTGGCAGGGGTGTATATACCCAGTAATACTGTGTGCATGGCAGCGTGCAGATGAAACTGCGGAGCTCATCGGTCGACTTCGAGAAGAGGACCAGTGCAGAACATCCGTTACCAACACTGCAGACTGCAGTGGACGAATGTTATGACTGAAGCAAGCTCGCGACATCTCTCATGCCACAATGGAAACTAGAATAATAGTGAGAGTCGCGGCTCTCGGAACGTCGTCAAGATATGTACACTGCAGGTTCCCCTTCCCAAGACCTCATGCATACTACTTCTGTGGTCTCCTGAGGCCTACACTTTCTAAAAGCGATGAGACCGATGATGGCCTCTTCCCCTCCTGCACTGGCCCCTCCTCAGCCTCTCTCCTCTGTATTGATGAATCGCTGTCGCCTGCCTCGGCTGATAATCTCGCCAGTTGCTTCTCTCGTATTTCCGAATTCCGCTGCTGGTAATGAGCCTTCAGTTGACTAAGGTCTGCCGAGTGGCCCGCCGGGACGTTGTATGGAGAGCCACTATTGAATATCCTAGGGAGGACGTAGACGACTTAGCCATCAAGTTTCATATATAGTGTTATTTGCGGGAGAGGAAGCAAAAGTTGGAAAGGCAATGTCAGGCCCACTCCCCCCGGACTAAACATCTCGTCACGAAACCCGAGCAACGCGGGTATATATCAATGGAAGGCAACGTACTCGGGAAACCTCAAATCAATATGATGTGTCCACGGACTGCTCTGGAACAGCTGCCTATCTGCTCCTGCCTGCTCCGTCATTTTCGTGTGCAGATTATTCCTTTCCACATATCTATCTTGCCAGAAGCGATAATACTGTATAATTCGAGTAGGTAGAGGTTGCTTGTCAGGATTACCCGCCGAGGCAGGGTCGTTGGATGAGGAGCGCGAGAATTTGTAGACGGCGAAGGAAAGGGCTAGAGCTGCAATTGTGATGTAGAGTCCGCGCTGGTACGGATGAATATATCAGCTCTCGCTTGGTCTGATGCAGAGGCTCCCTAAATGCAAATAGACTCACGCCGAGTTCTTCATTGACCGGTTCCGGATGATGAGCATGGTGGGTTGGATCGTAGTGGCCCGCGGACGAAGCATGGACTGAGTCAGTTCCACTGCTGTCACCTCCCTGGATACCGTCTGAGTCAACACAACCAGCTTCAATCACACCATAAAAGCGGGACATCATACGCCGAGGGGCTCATTGACAGGCTTAGTATTGGTTCCCCGGTCTGCATTCGTGGGATCAGGTGGCTTGACTTCAGCGTACCCACGCCATTGAATGCGATGAGGTTGCTGCGCCAGACGATAGACCGCCCGCCTTGTAAGAAGCATCTTATGTGTGACAGAACGCTTCAATCCTTGGCTAAATAGGGCAGCGATGCTTGGTCGATTGAAATTAGTGTGTGCAAGACTCCTGTAAAAGCTTGGCACTGGCTGCGTAAGATTTCCCCCTCCATTTATATTCTACTCCCTACGGAGTATGCGAGACGAGATGGTGGTCGACCATACAATAAATTCCTATTCCATATGTATCATCCCACATGTTGGCTGATCATTGACCGCTACCTATAACTGTTTATAACTTTTGGGGTGCAGTCAGTGCTAAGCTTGTGGAAAATTTTTGCATAGAACTACGCTAAATTAGCCTATCATTTAAGTGTCTAGGTCTAGCGATTGCAGAGATTCCAGGTTACAATCAATCGAAGGAGTACGGATGGGGGTGTGGAAGGGAAGGCAGCAGTGTATCTTAGATCATCACATCTTTCGGCCCTTTCTCAGGCTTTACTTGTCATGAGAATTTCTTATACAATACGTTTTGCTTCCTACGTGAAAATGTCTTCCACCCGTCTCAACGCGCTCTTCGCTTACATCTGTCTTCTCCTGCTGTGCTCTTCAGCATATGCCAACGCCCCAGCGCCTGCGCACTCTCCCAAAGCCAATACGGTACTTATATGCCACACCTCCCACGCTTCCGAATGCTATCCGGCCATCTTCCAACCAACCGAATACTTCCAACAAATCCACGACGACCAATCCATACCACCTGGCCTGCACGTTCGTTTGAATCTAGCAACCGGCCTCAAAGAAGCCCGACTCAACGTTCCTGAAGCCGAAGATGCTCCCAAGGCAGACTTAGTTATAATAGATAATACAGCTCAACTCCCCAACGATTGGGAACAAGCGCCATATCTGGATAGGAGTCAGAAAGTATTGGAAGACCAAAACCGAGAATGGCAGGAAACGGCGCCCTCGAAATCCGGACTAGGTGACTCTTTCGCCCCCGGGGATGTATCAGACAAGTCCAATTATCTTTTGGCCCAGAAGACTGTACTCGGCTCCTCAAATGTCCAGTCCACCCTTTCAGCGATGGAGTTCCTTACTGGCCTCTCCCACGATCTCGAATGGGGAATTGCACTGGCCCGCAATGCAGACTTGTCCCGCACCCTTGTCGAATACATCAATCCCCAATCAGGAGTACCCATCAAGGTTCGCTCGGCGTCCGCGCAGCTCCTGGCCACGGCTGTACAAAATAATGCCGAAGCCCTGGCAGCGCTGCTAGCATGTTATACAGAGGCTGAACAGTCTCAATATACACCAACAAGGGTTGTACATACCGCCTTGAAAACCTCAATGACGAGGGAAAACCCGGACACTATCTTTCAAAGTCGCCTTTTGTTCCTGCTCACCAACCTCGCCCCTTCGCTCGCACAACTTCAAGCCTTTGTCTCTGACGGCGGTCTCACTACCCTACTTGACCTTTTCGTTTCTATGGAGGTGGAGCCAAGCGCGGATGGCCAGGGCAGAATCCGCATGAAGATCGCGAACTACCTTCAAGATCACATCATCTCCACCATAGACGGCTGGCCAGGCCACTCGCTTCTAAAGATGTTTTCTCCAGGCAAAAGTTCCGAAGTATCAGATAGTCAATTAGTATGGAATGAGGCGATGAAGGGGATGAAAGCCTGGTGTAATGCTTTGGAAATAGCGTTCGAGAGATACGACATTGCCCAGTCTTCAGGTGGCGCGTCCATCGACGCAGTCAACGAGCACAGAAGTATATATGAAGCTCATGAGATGTTAGAGAGTGTATTAAGGTATCACGGCTGCAAAGGGGGATGTGGCTGCGATGTTGGTAAGACTTGACCATCGCAAAATTCACAGGCCGAAGCATGGCGTTGTTCGACCCATCGAGGAATCGAAGCTTAATCGACTATGCATGCCTGACGACGACCTACTTCTTCCCTCTATGAGGATGATTGCTATGGGTACATTAATTCGTGATCAGAAGTGAAGGTTGGTTGCTGCCCCTCAGACCGCTGCCATGTGCAAAAATACTTGAGAATAGCCAGTGGATGGACACCATAAAGCGCTGGTTCAAACTTCCTGCTCGAACTTCATTGGGACCATTCCATCCATGCCATTACCATCAACGGCATCTGTCTCGGCACCCATAGCCTCGTGAGCTCCGTTAAGGGCAATACGACCCTGTTCGGCGGCAACCTCAGACTTACTCTTCGTAATCGGGGGCTTCTTGCCGATTGTAGCTGCGGCACTCCTCTTAGGTGTTGCCTTGGCACGGCTCTTAACCTTTAGGGGAGCGGCCTCCACTTCTTCCTCTTTTACGGATGCATCTTCATTATCGTTTACCTCGCGGGCTTTGGCGGCTCCTTTCTTGACGACTTTGGCTGTCCCTTTTTTCGTGACTGTGGACTTCTTGGTTGGGTTTCCTACATCCTCGTCGCCATCATTGGAGGCCGAACGCTTATTGCTCTTGTTATTGCATTTGATTGCGGACTATTCCCCATCAGCCATGTCAGCAGCCTGGAGGTTTGTCTACCTACACTGCCATTGCCCTTCAGCTTCACGACAACAGAGCCTTCTTCTTCTTCACCATTAACAGCTCCCTCTTCATCACCAAGGTCGGTTTGCGTGTTCTTGACGGTACCAGTTACTCCTTTCTTGATGGGAGCGGCACGTGGCTTCTTCGGGGTAGTAGCCGTGAAGGTACCGGCATGCTCAGGGTTTTTCTCTGCGATCTCGCGTCCCATCTGACGCCACTTACGGAACTTGTGCTCCAAGCTGCACTCGGTTCGTTTTTCTTCATCCATGGCAGCCATCTTCTTGAAGCTAATGGCTGGATTGCCGATGACGGCGAAGAGGAGAGGCATGATCGAGTCGACGTCGGTAATAGCAGTGGCCTTGCCACGAGGGCTAGCGGCGGTAGACATGGCTGGTTATTACAGTGTTATCCTTTCCTGAAGTAAAATCCGACGGAGTATTAGCCTTTGCTCAATGATCGCAACGCGTGCATCGTCTTTCCAGACGAAACTCAGTAGGCAAAGACCTTGGTACCATTGACAAAGGATCGTGGGGCTGGATCAGGTGAAGGTGAAGGACTCGCGGCCAACGTCGTTTTGAATGCTGCGTTTTCGATGATGATACCTCTTGACGATTATACAAGATAGTGAGCGCAGTACAGTATAATAAACGCGATTGCTGAGGTGCAGCCCGAGGGGGATGGGCTCCTAAGCTGTGCCAGTAGGCTATTTCGCAGAGCTGGCGGCTTGAGTAGGAACAGGAAGCTGCCAATGTCGCAGCGCAAGAATAAGATGAATTGTCTTACCTTTGGTGATCTCAAGAGACTTGTCGCGTTGAGATCTCGGATGTGTGTGAGTGTTGCGCTTTCCAAATGCGAAGACTGAGAGGTTACTCACAGAAGTACTTCGATGCGCTGATGGAGTACAACGATGGCAATGATGAGATGTGGAAGTCACTTTGCGAATGGATGTGAAGATGATCAGAACATCGATAGGAAAAGTGGTGACAGAGGGTTGTCTTGAAGAGTGACGGAAGCAAAAGGCGCCAGCTTGCAAAATCAACCTCCTCCCAGCGTGATCGGAACGGAGTCTTGTTATCAAAGCTTTCACTCCTCCTGCCTTCAAGTACAGAAAGGTGAATTCTGCTCGTCGCGGTGTTTTGTGGAGATGGAGATGTGACCCTCGTTAAGGAATACATATATCAAAATAAGACCTACCTTCTCAGTGGGCAACAGGTGGAATGGCCTAGTGGCAAGCTTGCTGCATCATCCGGCAACGGTTGAGCGAAGATGTCACTTCCCATTCTGGTGTTGAGATCGATTCGGTTCGACCCCCGTTGGGTTCCTTCTCGGTAACATTAGGTTATTAAATTTCCCAGAAAAGAGTTGCGGATATCTCTAGATCAATTGTTGTGTCAGTGTGATCACTTTACCTTGTAAAGTCGTTCATTCGATCCTGAGGTTCGCAATTCCTTTTTTGGCATTTTTTTGGCAGGGAGGTTTTATGAGGGTGCTTGCTGGGCGTGTGATCTTGCTGGGGAGAGGGATGAGGAGAGTTGTAAGTTTTTATGGTGGTGTTTTCTTGATGGGGAGATTCGCTGGATGGGGATGGTGAGGGGGAGTGACGGTTTAGGATGGTGGTGGTTTGATGGGTATCTTCGCTAACAATCATACACCGTAAGGCCTTCCTATCATCAACACCGCCCCTGTCTATCGCTAAAAAATTGCAAGATTCCCACGATTCCTTCACCTAACCCTCCCTCCCCTCCATCCCTCGTCCAGAGAACTCATCCTCTATACCCTCACTCTTTGAAACCTCCATCACCACCTAGTCTAACAGCCGCCCAAGACATTGCTATTCTCAACGATTCTGCACACCGATGATGATGCTTTCGATGGCGATGCCTCTTGCTTGATACCTATGTATTCTAGGTCACGAATCTTGATCGTGGCTTAGAACTAACAGTCCTTATTGTAGTCTTTATTGACACCGAGTCCCCAGTCCAAGATATTATCTACGTCGCGTCGGGACTCTTTGACGCTGGTGGGATGGGTTATGGAGGATGAATGCAGCTTGGGCATGTTGAGGATTAGTTTAGGAAATGATCCTTTCTGTTTGTACGTAGTGTATGTGTAAATGCGGTCTGTTTGGGGGTATTGGGTATATGATGAAAGCGCATGATTGGCCATGAAAAATGATACTTAAGTGGATATCTTCGCTAATGAGTATAATATGAGAGGTTTCATAGCCTTAAATTGGATATCCGTCTCACGAACCATGATTCTGGCTCAACAATATTTGAGTATGTTTGATCGGATCTGATACCGAATCTCGCATCCATGATATTATCCACGTCAAGGAGTACGAATACAGCTCGTACAGGTGGCAAATTACCTTTCCAGTGCATGCATGATTGAGTGAGGTTTTCGAGCATTATATATATAAGAATGGAGCATAATTGTCCAGAGGAGTGATACTTGAGTGGGTATCTCACGAATCCTGATCTTGGCTTAATGATACTCGGTAAAATCTTTTCGGAAACCGAATTTCCAATCCGGAATGTCACCCACGTCAAGGAGTACGAATACAGCTCGTACAGGTGGGAAAATTATATTATAATCTGATCCTTTCCGTATGTGTCCGGTGCATGCATGATTGCGTGAGGTTTTCGAGCATTATATATATAAGAATGGAGCATGATTGTCCAGAGGAGTGATACTTGAGTGGGTATCTTCGCTAACAAGTATTATAGAATGGGTTTATACCCTTGAATAGGATCCCTACTCATCGCTATTGCCCGTGGCGCATTTGCGTTCTTTCGTGGTGGCTGCTGCCGTTCCATGGTCGGCCTTGTTGTTGTTGACGGCTTTGTCGGCGGTGACGGCCGTTGTTCCCTGCTCTGATTCTGGAGCTTCCTCAGTATCGCCGATATAGCTATATTCCCCTTGGTCGATACACACGTCTCCCATTACGGTGTCATGGGTGGCGTGGCACTGCACATTAGACTCTGACTCCGCCGCCTTCGATGGCCCCAAGCGCTTGAATTTTGGATCATTGGCCTTGATCTTGGCCAGGCACTGCTTGATGTATTCGAAGCGAAGGTTCAAGCCCCATTCTAGGATGTTGTCGACATCACGACGGAGATTGATGACGAACTCGGGGTCTGTGAGCGGATATGATTTTAAGAGGTGCATGTGGAAAGTCACCTTTCCTGTCGGCTCTGTAATAGCCCGGTGGATGAAGAGTTGCGCAAGATCTGGGGTTGTTATGTGTATATATATATATATATAATAGTGCGTTATCAATCATGAAAAGGACTACTTCGTTCACAGTGAGAGATTTCTTGTCGATTGGTGTTGATTCCAGGAATTTCGCATTCTAATTGCAGTGCGAAGTGAGTTATGGCATGACCTGACGGCGCCAAAAGTGACATCGCATTGAAATGTTCGCAGTGTCAGAAAGCAAATAAACGTGCAGAGGCAAACGAAGCAAAACCGCAACCACTCCAAAGAAAGTTGTACGGAATGAGAAATTGGATATCCGAAGTCTTAAAATGTTGGAATATAACTCCCATTAGCTCCGGGAGGTATCATTTGTGAATATGTATATTATGACAGAGTACCAATTTTCTGTAATAATGCTGCTTAAGTGGGTATCTTCGCTAATAAGTATCGTAGGATGGGTTTTATACCCTCGAATAGGTTCCTTTTCATCATTAATTGAGTTGAGAGTTCTCACAACTTTCCAATCCTTCCCGGCCCTCCTCATGCTCGTGATAGTTCGTCCTCCGAGCCGTCCTCATCATCCTCCTCCTCACCAACTTCACCCCCATCGTTGTCGTCGTCGTCTTCCTCATCCTCGTCGTCGTCCTCGCCTTCCCCGCCCGTCGACTCCTTGCAACGCGGGTCAATCTTAGCCAACAGTTCCTTGATGTAGAACTTTCTTTTCAATAATCCCCAGTCAAGAATATTATCAATATAAGACCTCAACTTGGGGAGCTGCTCTCCTTTCCGTATATCAAATCCTTCCATCAGAGCCATTTCGTATACGACCTCCCTGCTTTTCTTCTTGTGCGCCCAATGCACGTAGATATCTGCAGCGACGACGTTCATGGCCATAGAGAATGCCAGACGGCCTTCATCATTCTCGTTATTATTATTCGCCAGTCCAGCCTTCTCCCTGAGCTTTCTCATGGAGTGAATGATTGCAGCGCCGTCTCGGCAGGCTTGGATCCTAGCTGCTTGGAAATCCGCACTGCCACTTTTGAATTCGATGACGAAGAACGGATACAGAATGTCTTTGGAAAAGTTCGAGATCCCCTCCAACCCAAGATTTACCAGTCCTTCATGTTGTCCAAAAGCCTTCTTGTGAAGCCCATATATAAGATCAGGCTTTGGGTTGAGGACATCGGGTAATTTGCGTAACCATTGGTCGAGTGCCTTCTGACCGGAACTATCTTTATATGGAACGCTACCCTTTAGGAATTGCTGGTTCCTGTTGTGTCTCAGACCACTGTCGTTCCACCTCACTGTCAACCATTCCTGTTGACATTCAAGTTCATCACTAGAATGCTGCTGGACTTTTCGGCTGTCGTCAACCAAGATTCTCCACATAACGTCCACAAAGGTGTCCTCATTTGAGAATTCCCGGTCCATGCGGTTCTCCAGGAAGTTATCGACGGTCCTCTCGCTCATAGCAGAGTCTCTTGACGACGTGACAAGATCTTGTGCTGCATTCATGATATCCATTCCAATTTTGCTCTTTATGGCCAAAATGCTGTCAATGTTCATGCCGTTGTAATGCAATATGTCAGTCTGTTTCCCGTGATCTGCAGTACTACTCTTGGCCATTGGCGGCTTGGAACTACTCGTGCCGCCATCCTCCGTTTTGCTCTTCGGCGGCATTGTGCCGTCCAGTAATGCCAGATTCTCCTTTGTGAGTGGCTGTGGCGTACAAGGATCGGCACTCTCAACCCTCAGTCGCTTTTCTGGCGTCTCACTCGCTCCATGCACCACAACCTCAGTCTGCGAACACTCAGCGTCAGCTACTACTCATAGAAGGACCATTCATGACTTACTTCCGAGTATGGTTCGTTGCCTCTCTTTCGCTTCTCACCCATCACATGTGGACCGATGTTGGAGGTGAGGTTGTGGGGTGGAGGGCAGGGTGCGGACGTGACTTTTGAGTGACAGAGCTTACTCAGATCTCAGGGAGAGAGCTCGCTCTAATAGCTCGTCGGCTGACAGAGTCTACTCCAAGACTCTGACTATGTAATGTATGAGGAAGTGTAGATGTCGTGAGGACGGAAGGGACTGGTGGTAGGGATGTGTGGGTTTATAAAGTCGAAGTGATAATGAAGCCGCGCCTCAGATGTGAAGGATAAAGGTCGCTCCGTTCGTATGACAGGGTTGACTTCAAATTTCTGATTATGAAGTGCGGATAAGAAGTGATGTGAATGGTAGTGAAGACGGAAGAATGATGTGTGGGTATAATTGAGTTTGAGCGGAAGTAAGACCGCCCATCGCGCGTGGAAGCCGCCTGATCACGTGCAAGTATCCGTGCTTGCCATGCTAGAGTGAGGTGCTACACCCACGCGATGAAACACATGTGGAATACGTAAGCGGATGATGCGCGTTCGGTTTTGCTGTAGTATCGCGGGCTCCTTATTGAGCATGCCTATAGAGTTTTGTCCCTTTGACGTGTAGCAATCCAGCTTGTGTCATTCATCCAGCCCAGGGCTAGTTTGCCGTCTCCTTGCGCAACTTGCTCGTAAGAACTCAGCAACACCTACAATCATGCCTCTACCTTTTGGGTACTGTTCCCCTTATGCAATGGCAATTGAGCGAATCAACCCGGTCTTCTGACATCTCTAGGTGACCTTCATCCAGCTGCGGCGACTGACACGCTATCTTGACTGGGCTTCATCTGCTCTCCCTCGGCGGTAGGGATAGCTAGTGACATAGTGGAGATTGGCGAATTTTTGATCTCGGACAGCGGTGCTCCATGCTTGATGGGCAAGGGAGTTGGCGTGTGTTGTGGTTCAAGTACGTGCGGTCGCCATTTTGCAAGGTGTTTTGCCGCTGGTGCCCTGGCATCATCATCTACAGAGAGGCGTCAGAAATTGTAAGGATGAGAATGGTAGCAGAAGACCTACAGTTCCGCCATAGATCCTCCAGGGCATCAAGAGCTATATCGCGAGCTGGAGGTTTCATCATGATCAAGTACCTGATACAAGTCAGAGAGTGTGAAAAATTTGATGGCAACTGGGAAGAGGCATACAGCAAAGTAGTCACAGCCAATTGCACCCTCTCAGGATCCTTAGCTAGGGCCTTCACTCGTTCAAGTACGTCTTCGTTGACCTCAGGGATCTCTCCGAGGAACCTTGTCAATAACTTGTCCTTAGCGTCCAGGTAAGGCACGATACTGTCCAATACTTTCAGCAGCCAAACCTCGTAATTTCCTTGAGGTTGCGTTGTCATTTTGCTCCCCATTCCTTGCCCAGCACCTTGCACTCGATCATTGAACCATTCTTCGCTCAGCCATGCGATGGCTATAGGTATCCGAGGTCGAAAGTCCTCCCTGATGAATTTTGCTAGAGACTCTCTAATGCCGTCACTCAGACTTGATGAGACCCCGTGCCTCTTCACCAATGCTTGGGATTCCTCTCCTCCGCTCCCTTCTCCAAGCAACCCTGTAGAAGCGCGTGTTGCGAGCCTCGTGATAACGGTGACCCAAGCTTCTCTATCATAGTTACTCCCTGCAAGCCTGTTAAAGCCTGACTTTTGCCTCTTTGCAGTTGATGGCTCTTCCAAAACGTTCATCACGCTGAATACGCGGCTGATCGTGATTTTCCCTAATTGCATCGTCTCTTCTGCAGTCAAGGGCGGAGGTTGCGGAAGTTTGAAAGGGCCTAATGCCACCTCCGTGGGCGCCACTAGTGAGTCATCCAACGGAAGAGCATCAGCTTTGTTCATAGCTTGCTCCATGTCTTCAGTAGGCTGGAAGTCCGGCTCATAGTCTTCTTCATCATCTCCAAGAGCGCCGACTTGTGGCAGTGCGGGATATGCTTTGGCAACGGAGTCGTACCGAACTCGGACGTGGTGGATTGCTTGGTCAAAGGCTTGCTGGTCTACCTTTTGAAGTACCGGTACAACGATCCTGGTCATCAAATCCAATGGTATAGGCGTGACGTCGAAATTAGTGAAGGCTGGGTCTTTGGTGAGGGTGTAAAGGTCCTTGAAGCTGTTTGGCCCGGGTGGAAGGGGTGCATAATCTGCTCGTTCAGGTAGCCCGGCTCCAAGACGTCTCCGCTTGGCACCGTCAAGACCATCTGTAGATTCGCTGGGCAACTCTCTCTTGCGAGTGCTACCTTCATCGAAGATGTCCATACGCGCCTGAATGAGACGGTCGACGTAAACTTTGATACGACCTGCCATTGGTGAGTTTTCATTTCTGGGGATCTCATTAGCATTCCGAGCCCTCTAGTATGAAAATCAGAAGCTGGTACCTTCGATATATATTCATGAGGAATGCCCTAGTTGTCCTTTCCATAGCCTTGATCTGGACCTTGGCTTTGGGGCTCATCGGCGAGTTGGCTTGCTTCATTGGGTTGAAACTTAGTATGGTAGAGAGTATCTTGTTTGCAATAGACGGACGAGATCGCAGCAGGTTGCCCAAGCAATTTAGAGTTGCGGTGATCAATACAGCATTGCTACCACCACAGTATCAGACTTAGTTCCTTGCACGTACAGTGATGGCATAGATACCTATTCTCTTCACTAAAAACGTTGAGAAGTCGATCCAGCAAGCCTGATGCTTCAGGTTCCAGACTTGGAGGTGGTATCAAGGGGTGATTTCGAGGGACTAGGGAAATGGATGTCTCGTTCTGTTCGGGCCGCTGATATCGAGCATAAGCATTGGTCCTGACTTCTAAGATAGCATCGAGATACACACCCTCGGATCTGCGACAACTCCAGGTGTCTGCACCTGAACGACCCTCTGCACAAACTTGATGCAACATGTTCTGACCCCAGTTGGTGCAGAATCCCATCTTTTCAATATATTGGACTTGATCGAAGCCATCTGATTCCATACGGGTACATCATGCGGATTTGCAATGCTAAGAAATCAACATCAATCAAATCACTGCCCTTCTCCTAGATGACCTCTCCCGCGGCAGCTACTTCGAGGCAAGGTAATGCCTGTCTACGGGGGCAGAGGCAGATTTGCACGTACATATATCGAAAAACGAGACTGTAGATACTGGCAGCAGTCTGCACAACGTTCTTCACCACCCCAGTATCTTCCCCGGGTATCTCCAACAAATCCTTCAATGTGCCCAGTACTCCCACAGCCGAATTCTCTTTGGGCGCGGACGTGAAGGCTGGGCTGGCGAAGGTTTCGGCCAGGAATTCAGCTCCCCATCTTCGTAATTCAAGTCGTGCGTTAGCCCCTACTATGGGTAGGATGATTGAGACGATCTGGGGGTAAAGGGCAGCGTCTGCGAGGACGATTTTACGTGCTGCTTCGAGTTGGGTGAGCTGGTCTGGGAGGGCGAGAGCCATTGCGTAATTTGTCGATGTCAAGTAACGGAACGCGGTCAAGAAAGGAAGGGGTTGGTCGGGAGGACTACAAAAGGGCAGATGTCAACGTGACATTGGAGGAATGAGAGCTAGCCGAGGTCCTCGTTGCTTCGAAAATCGACGACGAGGTGAAGAGTGGCCTAAAGGTGATTTTGTTCTACGACGAATAAGGAATGAAGGGGCATCGCAGAGTGAACGGTCGATGAGAAGTGGTCGATCTTGCAGTAAAGCTAATGCCGATCTGAACTCGCGCTAGCAAACTTCCCGCAAACGGGGAACTACTTTCTCTTCAGCTTTTCAACATCGCACAATCTACACTACCACCCAAAATGGGCATGTACGTAGAGCCCACACTTTGAACATGCTTCACTCTAATGGATGATCCTCAGACTCCCTCGATCAAGTTACTATGACAAACACAATCGCCAATCTGCGGCCCTTCTCCGCGCTCGCCAACCCTACCTCATCAAAAACATGATTACCGGCGTCTGCCTCTGCGCTTTCACTGTTGGTGTCTGTGCGTCTCGGCTGCCTTTCTAATTCTTTGTACTAGAAGATGGAGGTCTGGCGTATGCTAACCATACATAGACTCGTGGACCATCAATGCCGTAGCTCAGGACGATTTCTCTGATGTCCCGATCCCAGATGCGCCATCACAGGCAGCACACACGCCTCATACGGGAGTGGAGAAGGCAGCCAGTGGGGCAGCGTTAGATCAGCGAAGAGAGGAAACACGTGCACGGTCATAGGAAGCATGGACAATTGAGGGTCTGGTTTGTAAAATTATACGGCGAAGAATGAAACTTGTGGGGCTTTAGGTGTGTCGAGAGAGGAGAGCTGCACATTGGCGTATCACTGATTGCGGCTACAAATGGCGTTGTGGTATGGGTACGCGAAATAGCATGAGACTCGGAAAACGACCAATATCACCTCTTCATTCAAAATGTCACAAACCCTCTGTTCTTACTCGTTAGGCGTACGAGATGAAAGAAGAGCAAAGACAAGTCCTGGCGAATAAAGGTAGGAAAGTCAGCCCTTATAGTCTCGATTGTGACATGAACACATGAAAATTAATCAGGGGATAAATTACAAGCTGGCATACTTATACAAAGGATCAGGCGTTCGACAATATCTATCAGACCCGTCATCCCACACACTATGCGTCAAAACCCTCGTATGCATACCAGTGCTGCCAAATCATATGTGCTAAACTTTTTTTGATTGTCGTCTCACAAGACAGCAAAAGTTACGCCGAAGATCATGGCAAATACGCTTCCATTCATGCCCAGCATATTCGCAATACTCGATGCCGCCGTGGCAGTTGCCGAGGTTGTCGAAGCACGCGTGCTGCCTGACGATAGATCTGCTGAATTAGCACTTCCAGTTGAAATTCCGTCGCTTCCCGGACGTGCTCCCTATACCCATTGCTGTCATGGCCGTGGCCGCCCTATCGAAAGTGCTCTCCTCCGGGGTTTTAAGCTCTAAAGTATAATCACAACTTGCATGTTATAGTTCAGGTTGCCATCAGCAGTGATCTTAATCGCTCGATACGACCGCCTCATCTTGTGGGCGGGGAGAGTGAAGGTGTACGAAACAGGATGAGGGATGCTGACTATAGAGACAGTTGGATCAGTCGCGCGTTCTCAGAGATCGCTTTCACGGTGCCCTCATTCAGGCTACTTTCAGTGGCACTGCGTAAGGTCAGAGTCATAGGGTCATTAATTACAGGATCTCAGGTGACATTAGATGTTTTACAGGCCGTGGCCATGTAGCTATAAGGAACTAAAGGGAAGGGTTTGTCTGCGCGATAGTCGCTGTAACGACGCATCTGACAATGATACATAGTGCAACACGCATACCATAAAGCACGCGCTGCTCATGTTAGCTCTTCAAGGCACGTGGCTTCGGCAAATTGAAATGCTTGCAATATGTTGTGGCAAATAGTGACACAGTGGTCGTACGCAAAGATAGAGGCAAAAGGAGTCAGATGCAAATTGATGGCCTGAGATAAATAACTTACTTTAAGTAGGTCAACATGGCAGCCGCGCGCTGAAAAGCCTAAGACGGGTCGGACCGTCGGAGACAAATACCCTAGCCCCCGTGCTCCCTGCGTGCCTGGTTGCCTGGCAACCTGGGTCGTTTGATCTATGCAAGCTGACTATGGTACGATGGCGATGAACATGGGTTGAGATGCCCTACGACAATCACGTCCTCTAAGAGAACGTTCGACAAATGTTGAAACATTGGTCGAAGTCTCACGTCGCCGCTCCAAATGTCGTTTAGCTTTGGCTTTCACAGTAATGATATTGAAGAAAGCGCCGAAGAAGTCGTAACTGACCTGCCTGAGCCCGCATCGCAGTGGCCCTCTGAAGTCACAACACCAAAGCATCATGATCTAAAGTCCTTGGTAAGAAGGTTGCTCTCTTTTCATAAGTCCTTTGCCTGCATCGTGGCTGCAACCTTTATCAGTATTAAGTTGAGGATTATGGCGCCTGCACATCGATACTCTACGTGTACGTGTGTCGATCCAGATTTGTATCGCCAAATAGAGGTATTCATCCTGTCGCGCACAGTCTCTGACTGTCGCAGCTGAGAACGCTACCTTCAAAGATCTCTTACTCCACAATTCAAATATCTGGCTATGGCAGTGTCCCAATTCGTATTCCTCGCCGTGAGCTTTTTGACATACGAGCGCAACTGATGGCCGAGGATACCTCTGAACAAACTTGTGTCGTGGGCCTCTCGACAGACGATATTACCCCCAATGTCTACGAAGGAGGTTTCAAGACTTGGGAATGTTCTATAGATCTCGCCAATTACATCCTTGCAATGTTACGTGCAGAGAATTACTCGCTTGCTGGACGGCACCATTTTGCTGAGGTAGAACCCGATATCAGATGCTGTTCGATGTACAAGGCTGAAGCTCTTCTCTACAGGTTGGCGCAGGAACGGCTCTTCCAACACTAGTCCTATTTCATCAGTTGTTCAAGCATCCAGATCCTGTATGGACAGCCATTCACATTTCCGTTACAGATTACAACCAAGCCGTACTAGAGACTACTACTATACCTAATCTACTTCTCACCTGGTATTTCGCGCGTTACAATCTTTCCCCTTCACGAGAGGGCGACCTCGAGATCACAGAGGATGTTCTCGGTCGCTTCCAGAAAGATCTATCGGACAGAGCGATCCATATTTCTGGTTTATCAGGCAGTTGGAATGACGCGTTCTGTGACCTTCTTGTGCCCTTCGATGGTCTGCGACCTCCGAATACCATGCAAACTCTGGTTTTAGCAAGTGAGACGATCTATTCACCTTCATCGATCCAAACATTCACAAAGCTACTCTTGAAAACTTTAAAATGCGCTCAAACTGCTGGTGGACGAGCGACGGCTCTGATAGCTGCAAAACGCGTCTATTTCGGCGTTGGTGGTGGAGTCGACGAGTTTCTTGATACCTTGGGAAAATTCGATGGGAGAGCAAGCGTTGCCTGGGAGTCAATGGGTTCCGGCGTCGGTAGGGTAATACTGGAACTCATCACAGAAGGCCAGATGCTGGCTGATCCGCTGTAATCTGGAGTCGGAACTCCTACAAAACAAGGAAAATCTCTATACAATTCAGAGCCTACCTGTGGTCGTCTTACGGTATCATCATTTGAAACCTATTATTTCCCCATCGGTTTCATGCCTGAGCAGGCTCATCGGGATTTGTTTCAAGCCTAGCAGATGACCCGAAAGGTTCGCTTAACCCAGCGCATCCCACAACCGTGGTGCATGTCCCACCACCATGATTTTCTTTCCGGCCAACATCAAAAGCTCTTCGTTAATTGTAGGCCTCTTTCAATGACCTTAGAGAGCTGATGAGTGTTGCAGCATGCTATTACCTGGCTACATTTCTGAACGCTCCTTGCCATACGGGCCGGACAACTTCTGGGCTACTCATTCATCACCATCCATGGAGCGCTACCAAGGCTACAAGCGACATCCCATGTTTTAAAACCCTCGAATGACCAACGAAGGCGTGAAACATCGTCACCTGATGGGACGGGTAAATTAAGGCTTGGTAAATGTCATACCTTGGAGGCGCATCAATTGCTCCCTTGATTCTCCCTACTATGCCCGCATTTTGATCCCATGAACCTTCTCCGCAATACAGTTAAGACCAACTCGCGCGGCTAACACGTCTAGGACATCCATTTGAAGAGGTAGAATCACTAGCGTCACAAGACATGAATCTCTTCCATCAGTTTCTCTCTGTTGTCATATGTTTTCATCGTTGAGATACTCCTTCGCAAAGTTACTCCAAATACTGTCATCATTCACCCTACCTATTCTCGGACCGTGAACACGCTCGGGGGACCCAAATCATCATGCCACACCTTACTCTGCTCCTCTCTCGGAGCGTGCTATTGTCCTGCCTCTTCATACATGCAGCGCTCACCGCCAACATGCAGGCAGCTTCACAGGCCAATATTGTTCAACCTTCAATGGTGGCTCCAGAATCATCTGTTGCAGCAATAACTTCCGCATCGCAGATAACTCCATCAACGATACCAGCAAACGGCGATCCCTGTGGTCCCGCATACCAGGAAAACCCCAATTTTCCCAACACTTGTGATCTTGTTCCCTCCCTCGTCACGAGCCCCGCCCCTTATGGAATAAATTGCACGGCCACCATCGACGTGGTCAAGTATCCCAAATTGGCGGTCAAATGGTTCAATGTCGAAGCTTCCATATACAACATTTGCGTTAAGATGGAGGACTCCCGTACCTTGACAGGCAAATGGATTTGGTCCATGCTTGCCCCCAGTGCTGCGATAGGTTTCTTCCTTCCACCATTCCAGAATTCTGCAGCCAGGCCGTCAATGAAGAGATGTTTGCAGATCTTTGCGGCGATGAACAACACTTGTGCGACGACGACGACTCCGTCGGATTATGGAAGCATCAATCTGAGAACTTTGCCGGGGATCGATGCGAGTTTTTTCGGTGGCGGAGCCAATGTGGGCAAAGGACCTCCGAAACCCACTTATTTGGAAGATGGTAGTGCGGTTAATGTAGGATATACAAGTTTTGCTATCAGCAATGGGATTCATTAGTGCGGACATGGTGCGAGTCAGGTGAAAGGGACTGTCGATGGGGGAAAGGGTGATGTGAGGATGGGATCGCGAGTGCGTACCACATTGGCTGTCAAGGCTGATTTGATGGACGGGGATGTAGGATTTGAGATTGTGGTAATCTTGGCTGGGTAGTCTCTATTTGATGCTGCCTGGTACAAGATATGGGATCACGTTCAAATTGCTTTCGTATATCGTACCAATATTACAAGGCCTGGAGTAATGCTTTTACCTCATCCTTCCACTGTCAAGCTCGTGGTGAACGAGTGAGGCGGATCACAGGCCGGTGATCCTCGACCAACTCTGTCCGACTTCCCAAGACCTGCAACATCATCACGTGCAGCTGGCAACTTCCGTGGGAGGTATATACATTATCAGATCAGTATCCGTGACCGTGAAATTCGCCTGCAAGGTGTGAGTATATTGCTATGAGCTTGCGCTCTGACTGTGAGCTGCATGTTCACGATTTTCTGGGCATTATAGTACTCCGTAGAGAGTGTGCAATAATACACCGTCACCGAACCTGAAATTCGGTGGACAACATCCTCAGTGTTTGCGGAGGAATATAGGGCGCTGGTGTCTTCTTCTCTCTGGTCTAAGGGCTAGGATTATTCTAGACTAGCTTCTCATCTCCTTGGCGCGCCCCTGAGATAACAGTCATCGAGACCGCGGAAACGCAAGCTCAGACATCGTGAAAAGCAATGGCAAGCGTCACGACTTTCCCTAGTTGTCGGTGCGTACTGGTGGGCTTTGTGCCTCCGTACATCTCTGCTTATACAAGCCCAACGTGAGCTATCTCTTATTATGTCAGGATCCCTTGACGACTCCTCGCCTTTCTCTCCCTACCGCTCAGACGGGAAGTTGTATGGCTTCGTCTGCGTCGTAACGGGAGCAACGCAGCCAATCGGACAAGCAATTGTTGCAGAACTTGCTAGTATGTGATCAATAGCCAGTCAATACTCACTGGCTAACGCAAAACTTTCACAGCTCATGGCTCTGCTTGCATCTACGCCTGTACACGGGCCCCCAATGAAGACACCTCCGACCTTATCTCGTCTCTCAAGAAGACCTACCCCAATGTGAAGATAATACCCTATCCTCTCATTGCTGCCGACGAGCAATCAACCCTAGGTCTGGTCGACGACATACTAAACGCATGGGGTCGTCTTGACGTATGGGTATGCAGCTCCGGCTTGCTAGGCCCACCGTCAATCGACATGACGACGCCCTCAGACCTTCAGAAATGCTTCGAATCCAACAGTCTCGCGCCATTCTTTGCGCTCAAATATGCTCCGCCTGCGATGGGGAAGTTGGCTTCGAAAGGAAATTATCCCAATGCGGCGCCAAAAGATCAGAAGTATGGGAGTATCATTGTGGTATCTTCGGTGGCTAGTACATACGGAGGTTGTTGGGGCCCATGCTACACCATGTCGAGCCATGCGGCCCTGGGTGTGGTACGGGCAGGTGTGGCGGTCCTGAAAGGCGAGTAAACTCCAGCTAATGATGGTCTATTGAGGATTTTGTGATGGCTAAATTGGTTGGCAGGCTCTGGAGTTCGAATCAACTGCATCTCCCCAGGGCAAATCGACGTTGGGATTGATCTGAAGAGCTTTGACATGCGAGGCATGAAGTCACAGCTGCCACCAGCGAATCTGCAATCAGCTGAGGTTATCCACAATTATTCTCCGCAAGTGTGGCAACCACTAATAATACATGGCAGTCACAGAAAGAACACATCGGCCTCGAGCGTGCCGGCACGCCAACGGAGGTTGCTCGGGTCACCGGCTTCTTGGCGAGCGGCTTCAGCAGCTACATGACGGGAGCCAACATGGTTATCGACGGCGGTGCTTCGTGAGTCTAACTTCGATATGTCTTTATCGGCCCTGTCGAAAGCTGACGTCGCTTTGTCTGGCCAGTGTGATGATGCCCCTCACGGTTCCAGTATAAAGCTTTCGGGCTACAGACTGATAGAACTCATTAGGACCTTCTTAAGATAACAAGCTCAGAAGCCCGCTCATACTTGACACCAAATGGATCAAAGTACCTACAAATGCATCTTCGCTCTTGTGAACCCATGTTTCCTTCGATCGTCTCCTGCACTTCCTCCACTCACAATTTTCTTCATGATCAAAGATCTCCCCTTCATTAATCATGAGCTTCTTTTCCCATATCCCGAGCCAAAATCGCCAATTCCATAGTCCCTGCTCAATAAGCTACGATAATCTGCCTGTCCAGGCCCAAAGTGATCAAATAGACACTTTTGGCCCTTTTTCTCAAAACGCATACAGTGGCTTTCCGAAACCACATACCTTGAGAAGCCCTCTGGTTGAACACCTCACCATAGAGTTCCGATCCGACTTTCCAGCCAAAACGGTGTAGCATGCTCTTATCAAGGAAAAGTCCGACGACAACCATTCGGTGAAGCCTGATGTGAGAGGTTGGATCCGGTAACGGCAATACTCCTCTTAGAACTACTCCATCAGGATAATGGCAAAGTCTGGTTTGGGGGTCATGTGATGTCAGGTGAGGATCAAATCTTGTTAAGAGCGAGGTAGGAATTCCCACATGTTTAGATCTCTCCCGGATTATACCAGAGCTTTTATCAAACAACGGCGATATGAACCACGGAGAACAGCCACCGGAAACATCAAGGTATAACCGACTGCATCTCACATTATCAATTAAGGTTCATCTTGAATGTTTCCTCCTAACCCCTCACCAACCCCCCCCAAGAGTTCCAGTAACGTACCGTCAACGAAACTTCAAAGCTCAAACCTACAGCGTGCTTCTCTCCTTCGCCTACCTCAATCCCTAGACATCCGCGAGGATTGTAAACTTCAACAGCAATCTCCGCAACGCAGCTTCCACCATTTGAGATTGCCTTCAGCAGCCACTGCCTTTTTCGTGATATTTGACCGGACAGTTGAAATGCTTTGATGGGATGGATCCTACATAGCGCCCAATGGCGATTTTCCTCAGCGTATATCCCATATCCTACGCCTACATTCCATTATCATCATCAACCCGAAGGGCCGCAGCTGTTCATGAACATCCATCAACAACCCTATCCTATCCTATTCTATCTCAACCTCTGTAGCCGGTCCCGTTCGCGCTGTGAGATCTATCTCCCCACTCCCTTCTGCATCTGCCTCTGCGTCTTTTCGAGCGTTTCGAACGTCAAGTCATCCTCGCGGAACTTTTAATTTCAAGGTCAGATGATGGATGCTGTGGGTATATACTTTGGCGACGCGGATTCGGGATGGTGAAGAGCGGAGTGGTGTTGTGTGGTATCATGTTGTGCTGTGCACGAGCATGTGATGTCAAAAGGAGACGCTGGTGAGTACATGAAATCCGCAGCGAATGCCATTTCTTCCTTCGTTGGCCCTGATAGCGGATCTAGCCCTGCTCGCGAAGAATGTCGATTAGATATCCGTCGGCGTTGCTTTTAGGGTGGCTATCCGTGAGTGTGTACATCTTCAGCTATCCGTCCATCAGCCTCATCCCTACAGCACCGGCCCATCTTCCTTCGCCTCGTCCGTCTAAAGCTATGGCTCTCACCTAGGCCTATCTATAACTACGCTGTATCAGACGCAGCCGTGCATCTTTCAATGGCGTCGTCGCTCGTGTATGTACAACTATTGGGTTATCGATATTAGAGCGAGATTTCAAGCTCACCTTCTCTCAAAGTACGCTTATGCTGTATGTATCACGTCATCCTTTTTCCTACTTCGAAGAATTAGGCGCAGTTCATCCACGTCTCGCTATTGATAATAGGCCGCGGCGATGTTTGCTTGTGAGGATGTGTTGTGGGGCCAATGTGTGTTTTTTGGTCTTGAATAGCACTATCGAAGTTTCAATAGTACTCGTTGGGAATCCAGGTGGTGTGATGTGGAAGGGGGTCAATACGAGGACCTTAATGCCTTGAACGAGGCAAAGCCATCCGCTCTCATGGGAGACGATCAGTGTGACCCTGCTGGTACGCATGGCCAAACAAATCTGCAGAAGGGGAAGATTTCTAGGATGAGCCACAGTTCATAACCGTGATAATGGTACTATATATTCGTTCTTCGTCATTGGGTATATAATCAGGCAAACCGACTCCCTTTTCCGAGACCCTACTTAGCATACGTCCGCGTCGTGATATCCACCGATGGTTCACCTTCAACAACTTCCGTCACAGTCACCACCCCGTTCTTGACCTCCGCTTTGTGCCGATCGACTGATAACAAATTTCGGTCAGGATCGGCTCCTTTGGTGGCACATTCAATATGACCGGTAATGTTATCTTCTTTCTCGAACTCCTCGGGTGGTGGATGCCACCATGTGTCCGCCTCTTTCGTACCGAACAGGGAACCGCCGAACCATCTCCTCAGGGTTCGCACATGGACGTTCAGGAAAAGTGGCCGCATCAGGGGTAGACAGGCGCAGACTATGCCGACGCAGGGCTCTACAGATGCCCATGCGAGAGGCGCGGCGTTCATGTCTATGAGCGTGTCAACGCGTTGTATGGGAGCATGAAGAGCGAATGAATACTTACATTTCGGATCATGGTTATGGTATCGAGGGGCGGCAACCGAGTAATTCAACCTCACCGCACTGGCAGCTAGGCAGAAAATGCCAACCCCAAACATGCCCACGACCGCCAGCTTTTGCATCACCGGCAGATGCAACTGCCACACAGGCCGTATCGGCAGACTCAACAGTAACACGTTTGTGAGCGAATTCAACGCTGCCGTCACTATCCTACCCGCCTGGGCATGCAAGCAAGTATCCTTGGGATTTGCGTCCCAAAAACTCTGCACCGGCGTACAGCGAAAGATGACGCTGAAGAAGGCGGCGGCTGTCCAGAGGAGGAGGAAGGCGTGGACGAGGTGGAGACACAGCCGAAACCGTGGATAACCGGACCCGGCGAAGATGCGGGCTAAGAGGAGAACGTTTGAAAGTTTGACGAGGTATGTGCAGATTGTCCAGGTTATCTCGATGGAGAACTGCATCTTCAAGACTCTCGTAAGATCGGTCGGGTGCAGCTCGAGGATGTAGAGCAGGTGGTGATCCATGCCAAAGTGGGCGCAGAGTATCAATTCGATACAGAGGATGTAGGTAATGAGCTGCAGTAAAGTAGTCCAGCATTAGCAATGGAAGACTACAAATCTCTTGGATCGAGATTCTGACCAAAGCAGCTATCAGCACCAAGTCGTTGGCTTGCCATGATGCCCTCGTTGTCTTGCTGGCAATCATCCGCAGAACGACGAACACGGTTGCAATGGCTGGGAGGACGACATTAACGGCGACCATGCTCGTCGAAGAGCTCTGCTGTATGTGTGCGGACTGATAATTGTCCTTCGCTGGAGGCAGCGAGCCTGCCATAGCTGGCTTGTTTCAATCGAAAGACTATGACGTTGGCGAACAACGATGACCATAGTGAAGACCACAACCCCCTCCATATATCTCCCCTGCAACTCATACTATTCGCCATAATCCCGCTGCCGTTATGTAGGTCAAAGCAAAGTAGACCAAACCAACCTTGGGCGATAACAGACCCGGTCCTCGTGTTCGACCATGACATGACGCTCTCCCGTCATTAATCCAACTAAATTCTCCGATCCTCATCTCAGACGCGTTGAGACGAATGGAGCGCTTGCAACTCGGACTCTCTCCACATTTCGCGTAATGGTTAGTGTGCTTGGTTGCTTGCGCTAGAACATATATCCGGGGAAGGTGTCCAGGACTAGGCGGAGATCGGATTTCCGTGATGAATTTCCCGGGTGGGGAGGGGGCTAGAAGGGGGACAGATGCGCTAGAATGTTGGGAAAGGCTAGGAGATTGTGGGGAGATCCTACTTCCATGTTGCGCTTCCTTATGACTTGCTTCAATGCTGGTGGTTCGGATGGTCAGGCTTGGATAGGCTGCAGTGATTTGCCGACCCGACGATACGGATCCTTGGAGTAATCTACCATTTAACGAGTATGTTCAAGCCATCGTTGATCAATATGAGGTCGAAACAAAGGTTGGCGGACCTGTAGGATTGAGCTGTTCAGGAGTCGTGGATTTGTGACTGGTTTCTTCCGTTTGGGTTATGTCGTTGATGGTGTGGGATGGCGCTATCGGCAGATTGTGCATCTGGCGACCGGTTGGGGACGGCGAAGGCTTCGTCTATTAGGAATAGAGGTTGCCGAATTGCTTCATATTTCACCCAGGGATTCCCGCTGTTTGAGTTCCACCACCGTTCAAGGAGTCGATCCGTGATATGATCTCCCCTTTTCTCCTGCGTTACTTTTCGTTCCCATCTCTTGTCTTTGCCTTTCTTTGAACCCCTGAGTGTCAGACGGTAACAACTTGAGGATTCGGTACACATGATTCAGCCTGGTACGATGGTACACGATGGAATGATTTATATGGCCCACAGCCATCGATAGGCTACCTACTCCTTGGGCTTCGACTAGCGATCTTATCCCTCTTGAACCCTGGTCCCTCACCCTCCCACACCCTCAGTCCACTACCCTTCATGATTTCCAAAATTTCCCAGAAAGGTGCCCATTTTTCGGTGACACTACCAGCGAGGGACAGTCTATCGAAGAAAACCTCCTCCGTGCCATCGAAAAGCTCCCTGTCATGCAGCGGCGAAATTGCGATCGCCAGTGTGAACAAACTTCTGCAACGTTCGCGCATAGCTCTCATATTGCTCACTACCTTCTCTGCATCTATGTCGGTGAATGCAACATCGAGAGTAAGTATCGATGTCGGGAGAAAGGCTAGAAAGGACGAATCAATGTTGCGGCAGCCTACGCGGAGGTAGAGCAGATGAGGCAATTGGTCGAGCATGGCACGCAGGCTTGACATGGGGGAGTTGAATTGGTTTGGTCGCCGCCTTCCGAAAGACATGGTGATGCCCAGGTTTTGCGGATCCTCATTGAAGGAGTAGGTACGAGCGAGATAGAATCCCGAGTCTTCGAAGAAGCTTGCTGGGAGACCGGTGACGTTTTGCTCGAGCGAAGTCTTGTTCGACAATTCGAGTAATTTGGAAAAGTATTGGAGGAGCAGCGGAGGAATGGCTTCGTCCATTGCCATGACCGCATGGGTCACTGGCCGTCCGTGGAGGTCAGGTCGATACTCCCAAGATTCAGCCCTGCTGCTGAGGCCTGGTCGTAGCTTCTTAGCCCATGCTGTAGCAGAGATAGCCAACTCATTCCCAACGTGTGGGTCATGTACTAGCATATCGTCGTCGAGCGTAGCCCAGATCATGCTAACGTTTGCGTCTTGTTCAAAATCAAAGGTGAGGGAAAGAAGCCTTGGCAATGCTCGCAATGCTGCGTCCCATGCCAGCATCCTGTCCTTGACATATTTGGCCTCATTGAACCGGAGCAACAGAGAAGAAAATCGAATAACGAGATGCCGGATACAAGCGCTGTTTCTTGCTCCGATGGTGCCAAGCCAGCGGATGATCTCGTTGGGATGACAGACGTTGATACAAACGGTCTGGTAAAGAAATGGGGTTACTTCATTGCGAACCTGACGGCAGATTCGTAAGTAGCGATGCAATGAGCGAGGCTTTAATGTGTTCGCTGTTGATGCCGTTGCCTGCCGAGACGCCGTGAATCCTCTAGAACACCACGCCTCTTCTCTATGGCATGTGTAGGCATAGATTTGGTCTCTCAGCTCACGAGGAAGACCGATCAGGGAGGCCATATCTGCAAAACCTAAGGAGCAGGGGCCTGGTTTGCTCCTGATATAATTCCTTGAAGTTGTCGCCTGTGCTTCGATAGCTGCGGCATACATGAGGCCGTGCTATTTTTAACACTCCAGATCTGATAGGGCTGATCACTGTGCAATCTTCCACCAAACAGCTATATTGGTCAACTTACATGCGCTATATTGGGCTTGCGCGTTCATTCATGCATGCAACAAGCCGGTAGATCGATATGACTGCCATCACGCTGACAAACAATGAGCCTTGCATCGTTTCATATAGAATATCCCATTACAGACTCCCTCATCCGATGAAACATCACCTGCACCAGTCTTGTGGCGCGATACAGTGGCAAGCCATTGAGTGCTAAACATCTGCAGCAAAGCACAAACGGCGACCTTGTAGTCGCTGTCGATCAAGTCAGTCCAGAGCAAAGCTCCTAAACCCAATAGTGTTGTTCTTCTGGTATCTCTTCATCCACTTCCAGATACACTGCTTCTCTCCTGCGCTTGTCCGCCTTGTTATCACTTTCAACGAGGTTAAGGCCAGACCAGACCAATCAGGCAAGCCTGGTACTTCAGCCTCAAAGGGGTACCTAACGAAACATGGTCTTGCTAATATCCTTGGAAATTCAAGGTAAATTTGGGTGCGAAGCAGACGTAGGCGGAAGTCGTCATATCTTGACTCCCTTTGCATTCTTTCGAGCTTTAATTCACGTCTAGACCGAATACGTCACGACCCGAAGACAGCGAGGATTTAAAGACATGAAGCCTTACATCGACAGATGTATGTCAGCCAGACCGACCTTCGATGCATTGAATTTGACAAGCACGAGGCAGGGGGGAAGCGCATTGTCGTCCAATAAAGCAAGAATCAAGGCGGAGGTAGAGTATCCTCGCTTCACTGCCTTCGATCCTCTGCAGCCGCAGGGCTTCTGGACGTTGGCGAACAGACGATTACCAACAATGGAACCATTGCAAATGCAACCAAGACGCAGATGGGCGGTCTGACTTACATCGAGATATCACCCCCATTAAGTAACGATGATACCAGTATCAAAGACCATGAAAGAACTACGTAGTAGCGTCCTTCCTCGTGGCGACATCCCTCCTCAAGTGCCTTATCACAGCTCTATTCGTCTCCCTCTCCGCCTTGAGTCCTTCGACCTCTCCCTGCAATTCTGCAATTCTCTCATCCTTCGTCTTGACCATTGCCCGCGAAATATCCCGCCCTCTCATGATGCCTCTTGTATAAAGAACATGCCTGTCGCATATGTTCTTAATTGCAGTCCTTACATCATGTGGGAAGGATACATTGGACATTTGTAGCGTGGTCAGGATCTCAGAGGCGAGTTCTGAGTCTTGGGTAGGGGGGATGTCTTTGTAGCGCAATGGTGTAGGCGATTCCGCGGTCGCAGGCGGGGCTGTATGAGCGAACAAGCCTTTTCCTGCCATTCCTCTTGCTGGCGTATTGAATAGGTCATCTCCCTCGACCCCGGTTGAGGGCGTTGGCCACACCCTGGCTGTACCGTCCCCACTCCCCGATGCCATATCATCATGTCTTCGTTTCCCAGGGGTAGAGAACATCTCCGTTTTCACTGCTTTCCTGGGGGTTTCTGGAGGTGGCATGCCATGATCACTGGATGCTTGATCCGCGATCTTCGCCATTTCGTCATCGTCGCTCGCGGGCCAGTCGTAGATGTCCTCCTCCGTATCACTACCTTGTGTAGATGCCTGAGTACCAAGTCTATTGGCTGAAGATGAGGGCGTAAGGTGGGACGTTTTCGATGGCGTGTACGGCGTTGTGATATCTGGACTTCCGTGCCTGAAACGGCTGGAAGTCTGAGGCGTTGCTAAACCATAGGACGAGAGCTTGATGGGTGTCTGAGGTGAGCTTGAAGGAAGAGGCTCGGTGCGGGAGTTATTCAGCACAGCAGCTGCTTCTCGGCCTTTAGCTTCATCATCCCAAAGGAAGAAGTCGCAGCGTTTTGGTTGAGCATTTTGGCATGTGTAAACTGTGATAATATCCTAGTCAGCCGCCCACCGGAGTGCAGCTATGCTAAGTCTTGTTGAACGTACACCATCGCCCGTGATTCTTCCCTCCGTTCTTTGTCTGGAAGTGTTGCGCGGGCAGACGAGGATGGCAGTTACACTGCCAGATGCCATCCGCGAAGAGTCCTTTCAACGGGACTTTTTTCACACCTACGACGAAGCCTCCTCGTCCCCGGCTACCTTTACTACGGCCTTTGAACATGATGAGTGTCGTCGTGGGGTAGAGACATGATATGTCAGTCCGCGGTTTTGCTCATCTCTTAGAACATCTGTCAAGAAAGCATTAGTCTTCGTAGATGCTTCGCCAGCATTGTATAATGGTTGAGTCTCGTTGGGGAAGGCAAATTGAAGATGGTCGTTGCCATGACGATGACTTGGGACTAGTTCTAAGGCTACTGCAACCCTGCTCACTCCCTTATACTCATGATATGGATCATTCGTATACATGAATGATAGACGAACGAGAGTATTGGGCACATCTTCTAAGCTAAGGCTTAGCAAGGCATGAGCTTGTATCATATAGAATAGTCTTCATCTTGACCATATCGAAGGATACTGTTAGAGGTGGACTGGTGTTCCATATTAATTAGCGGTCTAAAAGGTGCATGGATGCTATTCTAGTTTCATGAATGGAATAGAAACTGGAGGATATGCTCATGCTGGACCAGTATCCACTATCAACGCTCTGTTGGTACAAGGCGCGTACCAATTTCACAGATAAACGATAGCTTGCATGGAAAGGCAGTATGGTTGGCCCTCAGACCGTTCCTGAAGCATGCCTTGACATAAAGCCCGAGTCTCCTGTCATAACGAGTGAACAGGATGAGAGATGTGTTTCATAGAAAAGAAGTGGACAAGTAGGGAAGAGAGGAATGGGAGTTGAGCAGGGGTTTCGCGACGGCAGCAGGCTTCAAGTAGATCATTCCCTGCAGAGCTAGAAAACTGGCAACTAAGATCTTTATCTACACAGTACAAACAGCAACGTCCCTCTGGTTGCGATTTGCTTCACCAATGATCACGTCTCGTCAGCAAACCCCGCACTGAACTGACAGCTCGCTTGTGGAGCTTGGAGGAAAGAAGATGGACGGTGAAGTCAATAGGATCGGAGTAATCTCCTTCCCTGCATGAATCGGATAGAATCCCAATTTCAGCACCCGCTAGCACTGGAGGAGACCGCCAAGGCCAAGCATGCCGATGTCTTTTAGAAAAGGACATTAATGGGGATGAGGATAGCAGCTTGCTATGGGATCGATCCTGCATATTGTTCGTTGATACCCTAGGACGTTGATCGGGACGCTGTTCTGAAGTCTTGATTAGGCGGCCGGATTTGGTAGCCCTCAAGAGGATAACAACATAGACAGCAAGATCCATATCAACAATCGGTATGCGTAAAATATATGCATGGAAATGCTTTCCTGCAGCTTCAGATGGGAATGCTATCAGTCTATCATTGATACAGGGGCAAGGATTATTTCGACGGCGCATGCACCTAAATCCTCACACGGTTCTCTAAGAGATGCTAGCGAAATACAAGCGGCCCACCGTTTGTCACACTCAATTGGGACTGGACTTGTACCAGCAATGATTACGGATTATAGTCTCAACGCAGGTATTGCAATAGTGCACTCTGCACTACACATATCTGGTTGAACCAGCACCTTTCTGGAGATTTTGTGCGGGACTCATAGAACATGGGTGTCCCTCTGGACAGTGATTGCTATCGGCAAACCGTGACATTTAGGGCCATTGTCTTGAACAGGTTCATGACTTTGGCTCCCATGTTTATGGGACGGACGGGTTGCTGGAGATCTCCCGGAATGTCAAACGATGTTTGCGGAGGATTCTATTCGATCCTGAGGAGTCACAATATGGTGCGCTGGCTTCTTGACGGCGGCTTATAATCCAAGGGATACGTTCCAGAAGCTGCAGATCACAGGTAAAGGTCTGTATGGGGCTGGTGCCCCGATAATCTATCCAGTATCAGGAGATAAGGCATAGGTCAAAGCGTGTCGGAATATGCAGTGCTATGCAGGCGCAGGTGTCAAAGGTCCCTGCATGCATGCGCCACAGATGGGAGGAGCTGCAGAGAAGCCCCACGTTTTGTTCCCCTCCACCCTTGCTGCAAGTCACCACAACCGCCGTGCTACAGGTCCTCGAGATGATTTGCTCTCAAGGAACCCAAGCTGCGGCAGGGTTGGATTTTATGCCTGATACCGACTTTCTGGGTCCACAACGTTATCAACGGTTCGTGGGGGTCCTTTCTATAATATCCAAGCATGCATGCAATCTGATGTCCCTCATCGAAATCGCAATCCTCGAGCGAGTTCACAGGCTCTAATTATCAAACTTTGTATTTGACTTTGGACCAATATTCGTGCCTTGATGAGCCGAAGTTGAGATGGCGAGCTTTCTAGGCAGAGCACAATCATAAGCGATGTTTGAGGGGAGGGGTCTGAGGTGGTTAACAGTGACACCTCTGCGCCTCTCCGACTGGACCGTGCAGCTTTACCCACAACCGTAAAGTACGTTGCGGACAAGAACATCTCGATTATGTATCTTCTTGTTTACCAAGTGAGTCCGATTAGGTCGATCCTTTCCTTTCTGGCACGGTCGCAGCGGAGTTTGCACATATGCCCCGCTCCCAGGCGTTGTGCTGGTGAACTGAGAGTAACGGTCTTCTATTGCCCAGGTGAATGGAGGGGCTCATGAAAAGGCTTGATGCTCTGTCGCAGCCGAGGCGTAGTTATGATTCGGCAGCCAATGGTCAGAAAACCTCCTAGGTTGTGCGCTTGTTTTGAATTTTGATAGTACTGTAGATTAGTAGTGCTGTGGCGCCGGAAATTTTGCCAATAATGCCGGGTCAGGGAAGAATGACTATCTCATGAAAACAAGCATACTCCCGACCATTAGAATACTCTTCACCTTCCCCCGCTGTAGCATTGTCACCCATATCCCACTGTCGCTGAGGCAGTCTCCCTAACAACAGTGAAAGCATTGAACTCACTGATCGTGATCGACCGTTTCCGACTTTGGTAGAGTGTCTGTGCGGTGCCACTAGGACAACAGCCAAAGCCGGTTGTTCCTTTCCCCACACGCCTGACAAGTATTTCTGAGCCTCCATACAATTTACCTTGATTTTCTCCCAATCAAGTCTTCTACATTCTCAACGCTCTAGGCCAATTGCCCGAAATCTCAAACGCAGGCCATTGCATCTTCGTTTCATTGCTCAGCACCTCATCACGATTGACATTGGTGCCTGAAATCAAGACGACACGGCCCCATTGGCTTTGGCTTGGATCACTTCGAAAACCCAAGCACAATTCGTACCATTCAAAACCTCAGATTCCCTCAGCAAAACAGTGCGACATAAGACCAGATGACATTGCCAATTGACTCGCTTCAGTGTTTACGGCTTCACTTGGGAGGGCTTGGTGGAGGGGGAAGGAGCGCCTAAGAGGCTTCATTCGCCCAAACATTCTACTCACAAACTATACCTTAGATACCTCCTACCATGACGGAAGTACTCTCAATTACCCAGCCAGAGGGCAATACACACTTCGGGTCGCCCCTGCAGCGCTCTTCTTCCCAGACATCCTTCCTACTCCAAAACCCCGCTTCATACTCACGATCACCCTCAAACCTGAAATCAAGATACGCTGCTGTTGGCTATGACACTACGAAGTTACCGCATTCGCTTCCATCCTCTGCACCCTCATCTCCTCGACTGATTGCTCCAGAATTTTCGAATCAACCCTCATACACCTCCACCCCATCGAGTAGCTTATCATTGTACGAACAGTGCCAGACTGAGGAGGACATAGTGTTTCCCTCATACGGGGATGGAGGCTATTGCAATGAGGTCGAAGATTCGGAGCCTCCCTCCAGTCCCATATCTCCTAGTCCAATTGTCATGATACACTCGGCCAGCGATACCTCGCTATCGAAGCCCGGCTGTTCCGACTCATCCTATGCTCAGCCTACAGCTGGCGATGATTCAGCCATTGAGAGTGAACCTACAAGGCATGTCGACTACTTATCACATAATTGGAAGGAGGAGGACATATGGTCATCATGGAGGCATATCGTGTCGAAGCGAAATGTGTACTCTAATGGTGCCCGGTTAGAGAATGCGTCGTGGAGAACATGGGCAAAATCGAAGTATCGGCTGAAGACTGTTTCGCCAGAGAAGTTGAACTGGTGAGCTTCAGGGCAGAACGTTCTACACCAATGTGAAATTAACTGCTAGCAGGATGAAAGACCATGATGTGACTTGGCTGTACGGACCTCTACAACCTGGAACCGCCAGATCTCTACACTTTAATCCCAGTCCACCCACAAGTCGACTCTCAAGAAGCAATTCCTTTGCTTCAAAGAAACCGATACTCAAGAAGCGAACGTTGTCGGAGATCATGCTTCAAAACTCTCTATCCTCGTTCACCCTGATGAAGCAAGCCACTGATGCCCTTCGTGCACAAGAACCTGGACAGAGGCTTCGTGACCGACCCAACCTTGGCGACCGCACACTGTCTGAATTTGGTGCCTCTTCCGACTTCAGCATATCCCTCACGAGGTCCACGACCGACCCCTCTACGGAGCCATCAGCCTCATCTTCGGGGATACAGACCCCATACACCAAACGTCACATACATTTCAACAATAAGGTTGAGCAATGCATCGCCATCGATAAAGATGCGAGTGATCGACCACCCTACTTCAGTGCAATTCACGACGATGACGATTCATCGGAGGATGACATGTTGATCATGAAGCCTGTGAAAAACGCTACAAAGGCCAGGATTGGTAGCAATCGAAGTACCCCTCGGAGCAGCTTCAGTAGTGATAGCAAGACTATCGCTATGCTTCCATCCACAACTTTAAATTACCGGGGAGATACCCCAGAGCCTGGAGAACAGCAGTCCAGGCAGATAGGTAGGCTCTGGAGTGGTGGATCAAAGCTATCTCCGTCTCCCTCACAACAGACTCTGAAGCCATCCTCGTCCAGCAACTTCTTACTCGATGACGAGGATGAAGATGCCGATATGGACTGGCAGCCTTCAGCCGCTGGAGCCAGAAGAGACAGCCTCTATCCTCGCGGCGGCCTTCAACTAAGTGCTGATGACGAGAGTGCCGATCCCGAACACAGCGGGTTGCGTCGAACGCCCTCTGGTATGCTCATGCCTTACGAGGACGAGGATGATCCTACCGACGCTGGCATTTTCGGCAAAGTCATCGACACGGTCAATACTGCTAAAGATATTGCACATGTAATATGGAACGTTGGCTGGCACCGATGAAGAATGTAAGGGGATGGTTGTTACTTCGTCTCGACCCTCTCATCGCAGCATCACCATCACCACCAGCCGCCATTAACAAGGCCATGCCAAACTGGAGATCGTTATTTCACCACCCGCTCTTTCATTCCGACGAACCATGTTTATAATCTGGTATTTGGCACGGCGTTGGTGGCAGCTATCATAGCAAAATATCAGGAGTAATTGCCCCGTGGAGGGGTTGGCGCACAACAATAGCGGCAGACGACATGCCGTCTCATGATTCGGATAGGGTCTTCTGGCAGCTTCTCTCAACAGCCAAAGACTTTCGACATATTGCATAGACTTGTTTTCGTACTGGTCCTGTTCGCTTTACGGAGCACTTTCAATTCCGTGGGATTGACTGGATGTCGATCACGAGACATGATACGATGATCATTTAGTGGCAGGTTGAAGGCGCATTTTGAAGAGCTGAAGAGCATTCTGCCGAGGAGTTCATAGTTCTTAGTTATAGTATATAGCTTCACGCTGCAAAGCAAACAAATCCGATCCAGAGTTATCATCTCAGTGGTCTAGCAGCAACTACGTTTGTGCTGATCAGTCAGAGAGTGGACTTATTTACAAGCCATTTTATATTCCACCCCGAGTCTTCGATCTACCCCTGTTGTCGTATATCTGCTCGTTTTGCGGAACTGAAAGTCGCGCGTACCACGAGTATATCTGAAAGTCTTCTTCTTGTTCTAACGCAATAACCACGGGTTGGTATGACTCTAAATTTATCTAATATTATCCTTAATGCGTAGTCATCATATCCTACTATTTACATATAATTATTCTAGGTATTCCCATAGTAGGACGCTATAGTAGCCTCTTTATAGAGCTAACTTTCTAGCCGAGGTAACTTCTGATAGCGGGGCACGAGGAGTAGTGAATTTCCTAAGGCTTTAGTTCTATATAGGAATAAGACCTTAAGAAGTTATAAGACTTAGCGGATATCTTATTTATCATGTCCTCTAGATTCTGCGAGAATTTAAAGTTATACTAAGGCGTGGTTGTTGCGTTACAACAAGAAGAAGACTTTTAGACATGCTCGTGGTGCGCGCGACTTTCAGTTCCGCAAAACGAGCAGATTTACGACAACAGGGGTAGTGGGATATTCTAGCTGGGTTGGGGGACGAAATGCCAAGAGTTTCACCAATGACACAATTGGAAAACGACATTCAGTGATTAGATATGTGTTTGCAGTTCCTTCGCACCCTATCACCAACGATAAACATAGTTAACATACTATAATACCACTACTTCTCCGATCTCTGCCCCTCCTTCAACTGAAACCCCTCCCTTGCCGTCGGCAGAATGGCAGACACAATACCAGACTCTACTACCACAGAGCCCCAAGCAAGGCTTGTGACTTACTGCGGTGGTGAGTCTCTCCCTCATACCTTCCGCTCCCAGCTCATCCACCAACGACACTAACAGTCCGGTAGTTTGCACCTTACCACCAGAGGTACTACCTATGCCCCGCGTCGAAGTAGACAGTACCCTTAGCAGCTTGAGACAAGAAGCTAAGAATTACAGGCTGATCCACCAGCCTAGTACTGCGAGTTTGGCGGCACGGCAAAGAAATGCAAAGAATGGCTTGAGACGGAGCATCCCGATATGCATGCGAAGTTGTACTCTGAAGGTATATACCTACATCTCTTCCATACCGTCTCTGACTACTACTGTCCCAAACATTTCTGTCCTCTTGTGTCAGATCTGCCGCTGACGTCGGAAGATGGAAACAGAAGCAATAACAGCCTCACTCTCGACCCTCTCCGTAGACGCCCGCAAGCGCGCCGAGAAGGATTCTGCAAAAAAAGAAGCCAAAGCTGCCGCGGCCGAGAAGCGGGATGCAGAAGCCAAAGCGGAAGCTATGGTGTATATCAAGCGGGTGGAGAGGAATAAGCGCAAGTATGTGACGGCTATCAGTGGGTTGGAGGCGCATGGGATGGATCTGAAGAAAGTGGCTAAGGAGTTCGGAAAGAAGTGTGAGTATAACTCATGTGTTGTTTTGCTCCCATTTATGGGGCATTGGCGACGGCGGTGCTGTCGGGGATTGGGGCTGATATGGGATATAGTTGCTACGGGGAGTAGTGTTACCAAGACCGCGAGTGGGGGAGAGGAGATTGTGGTGCAGGGAGACAACAGTGATGATATCTTCGACTGGGTGGTGGATGTCGGGAAGGTGCCGGAGGATAACATTGAGTGTATAGAGGACAAGAAAAAGAAGAGTGCCGGATGAAGAGAAAGGGTCTTGACTGTAGGTGAAGGGTAAGCTCTTGATGTCTCATGAACATACCAAGTCAACGGTGACAATCTCCACCATCTCTACGAAATCGTATCGACGAAGGAGGCGATAGACAGTTCATTCCTTGGTAGAATTACTCACTGTCACAATTGTCCACTTTCTTCAACTTGTTATCAAGTATCCCATATCTTGGCCATCTAGGGCTTTGCATTTTCCCGTGATCCGGATGCCTTGCCTTGCCTTGCCAAGATATGGGATACCTGAAACTGAGTTGCAGTGAATTTTCTTCTCGAAAACGTTTTGTAAAACGGATTCCTCGCTTACGTCACTCTCTAATGGATCTACAGGTGGAGCCAGTCATACTCATATACAACAACGGCATTCATTGTGTTCAACAGTACGTACTGTAAAGCCGATGCACGCACATTATCGCAGAACGCCGTTGTACATAGGAGTATGACCGTGTCATTCAAGTAATACAAATACAAATACAAATACAAATACCAATCCGCTACTACCATCATTCTCAGCTCACGCAATAGCAATGACCGAATAATCTAGTCCAACCTATCGACACCAAAACGACGGCGGACCTAGAACCTTACCGCCCTTCCATGACCACAGCTTCAACTAACACCACAGTACCTACACATGAAAACACCACATATGCCGTTAATGATGATGGCAGCAAGCCGCTCACTCATGGGCATAGCTACGATGATGAAACCGACGTCAGGTTCATGGGTTTGTCTTTGAGCTGGCTGTTTATAAGAGGAACTCGAAGACCTGGATAGGATATAGTAGTATGGGATATGGCTATACGAATTGTACGCTTCCGGCGCGTTGGTGGAGTATGTACTATATTAAGGGGTATGCCTGTTCTCGATGGTCTGAATAATGGGTCTTTCTCAGGTCCGTGTTTGTGGCACAATATCGCTGAATATGTTTTATGTCTGAAGAACGGGAATGGACTTACCATTCGCAAGCTCAGCATCAGATACCGGCTTCATTGATAAATCGGGGAGGAGGACGGCTGGGTATGAATCCCATTTTAAGGCAGGGTTATATATAACATACCTTACGCTCAACACCCTCTCGTATCCCAAAGCTTTACCTTGGAGTCCATGTACGTAGTAACATCCCAGCCCACGAAGTCAATATCCAACACTGCATATAAGTTGTCCACAAGAGCACTTTTCTATCATCTAATATACCTAACGCTTACAGCCTAACATCCCAACATCCCCCACATCGCGTACAACATACCACCATTCCAGTTCGAAACTGCGACTCACATCAGCCCTACTGCTACTACTGCTGTAATAAAGTATCCCTATTCGTAGATGGGGATGAGATTGCGCGTTTTTGGGGGTAGGTGATCTGGCCTTTTCCTGCTTAGTAGATTTATAGGGACGAAGCAGGATGGAGATGGAGGTGGGGGTGGAGGTGGAGGTGGAGATGGGGCTTAGATTATGTTGGGTGAGGCTAGGGAGGGGTGGAGGTGGAGCATGAGTGCATGGTGGGGAGTTATCGGATTTAGATAGTAGGATTGTAGTATATCTAATGTAGGTAGTGTTCGCGGTTAATGATCATAAGAGAATGGGTTCGATTCCTATTGGCGCTGATCTAATGGTAGAGCTTGTGGTCTTTTTTCTGGTAGGTAGGGATTTTCTGGTGTTTGTTGAATCAAGGTTATCTTCTAAAAAAAAGTGTTCGCTTGTCTATCTAGGTGAATGTGAGTGTCATCGGTAACCATTTCTACAGCACAGGCTCCGATCGAAGATTGAACAAAAGAAAAACCAGAAAATGACAAGAAAAGTCACGACATTCAGAACAGTTCAATAACGGAGACTACTCCCTGAATATGTGCAAGGTTTGAAAGTAATCATACACATAAAGATGCATTGCTTAACCAAAGTCCTGAAAATGCTAAACGAACGCCTTGAACGTGCCTGGCCTCTATTCATCCCTCGTGGCCCAATCATTCCCAAAGTCTACCTTATCTAATAAGTGCGCTTGAAAGGAGCAACGGCCTGTAGAAGCAAGATATTAGCATTATGTTTGCAACGGAAGAGGTCAAACTCGAATGCTCGGATGATTCCCACCTTGCATTCATTTTCATCTAGCGTATGCCCAATTACCCGGCGATATCCAAGGTCTACTTTACCCTGCGCCTCCTTTTGAAATGTCAGAGTATGCTTCATCCAGTTCTCGTCGTCTCGGTCTGGGAAGTCCTCTCTGGCATGGGCACCTCTCGACTCCTTTCTATTGGCGGCCGACTCGGCGGTTTGGATAGCGCATGTCAGGAGATTCCTGAGCTCAAGCGATTCAACGAGATCACTATTCCAGATCATGCTGCGGTCAGTGGTTCCCAGTTCCGCGAACGATTGATCTACATCTCTGATACGCTTACTGCCTTCGTCGAGAGACGCTTGCGTGCGGAAGACGGAGACATCGGTCTGCATCACTTTTTGCATGGAGCTGCGGATCTCGTGAGTTGACTTGGGGCCCGAGGCTGTTCTGACCTTGTCAAGCGTGCTGATAGATTCCGCTCCAGCGTCTGCGCGAATCTCCTTGTGAGGGAGGCCGGGCTCGAAGTTATCGCGCACGGTGTGAGAGACGGCGCGGCCAAAGACAATGAGATCGAGGAGGGAGTTGGCGCCTAACCGGTTAGCGCCGTGGACTGATACGCAGGCGGCTTCTCCGCACGCAAAGAGACCTGGAACGACTTTGTCGTTGCCGGCTTCGTCGACGGTGAGGACCTCTCCGGTGTATTTGGTGGGAATCCCGCCCATGTTGTAATGGACGGTGGGTATGACTGGGATGGGTTGTTTGCGGACATCGACACCAGAGAAAATTGATGCAGTCTCAGAGATGCCAGGCAGACGCTCATGCAGGACCTCCGGAGGCAGGTGCGAGAGTTGAAGATAGATGTGATCTTTGTCAGGTCCAACACCACGTCCCTCGCGGATCTCCATAGTCATAGATCTGGAAACGACGTCTCGGGATGCTAAATCCTTGGCTGTGGGCGCGTAACGCTCCATGAACCTTTCACCCTCGGAATTGAGCAGATAGCCTCCCTCACCACGCGAGCCTTCGGTAATCAAGCATCCCGCGCCGTAGATACCCGTCGGGTGGAATTGGACGAACTCCATATCTTGATTAGGTAGTCCAGCACGAGCAACCATGGCCATACCATCTCCTGTGCAAGTATGGGCAGATGTGCAGCTGAAGTACGCTCTTCCATAGCCTCCTGTCGCTAGTACAGTGTTATGTGAACGGAATCGGTGTAACGTGCCGTCCTCTTGATTGTACGCGATGACGCCTTTACATTCCCCGTCCTCCATGATCAGGTCCATCGCAAAGTACTCGATGAAGTAATTGGTATTGTGCCGTAATGATTGACCATAGAGAGTGTGGAGCAGAGCGTGACCGGTCCGATCAGCCGCAGCGCAGCATCGATAAGCCTGTCCTCCTTTCCCGTACTTTTGCGATTGACCACCAAAGGCTCGCTGGTAGATCTTTCCCTCGTCCGTTCTCGAAAATGGACATCCGTAGTTTTCTAATTCGATGACACTGGCTGGTGCCTCTCTTGTCATATAGTGGATAGCATCTTGATCACCCAGCCAGTCGGAGCCCTTGACAGTGTCGTACATATGCCACCGCCAGTCGTCCTCATGCATGTTCCCTAACGCCGCATTGATGCCGCCTTGTGCAGCTACGGTGTGACTTCTCGTGGGGAATAGTTTTGATATACACGCTGTATTAAAGCCTGCTTCCGCTAGCCCGAAGGCAGCTCGCAGACCCGAGCCACCAGCACCAACAACGAGAGCATCGTATTCGTGGTCCTGCGGGAGTCAGTCCAGGAATGATCGAAGAGTCTGAGCTGCGGTAAGCCTACTATGACAGGATATTTGTTGTCGATGAATGGGGATGCCTCTTTGGCTCGTAGCGGCTGGTTGGTGATGATTCGGGCTGCCGATAGTGTTAACGTAGGACTTATGATACCCGACCTTTGCAGTCATACCGTGGGATTTCGAAGTAGAAAAGAATCGACTGGATCTTGCAGCCTTCGAGAACTGCCCACTAATCAGAACTCCCCCCTCATCGAAGCGGTAGGAACATACCTTGGAGGCTGAGGTAAAGCTCCGTAACCCTAAGGGAGCCATAGGATCACAAGTACAGACAGTCAGACAATTGAGTCTGCTTGCAAGGGAAGGAAGAGTGTAGAGTGTAGAGAAGGAATGAAAGAGGCGAAGCGATTTGTTTGCGGAGGCGGCATATTCTATCGAGTCCGTGACGATGATTGACGCTAGTTCTATTCTATTCTAGTGGGGACAGGGCCGAGGCTGCTCCATCGACCAATCAGCTTCTACCAATTCCTAAGTGCATATTTGGATTTTTTGGATACCAAGTCGCAATCTCCATAGCATGACATCCTAATCATTTTCTTATTTGCATCACGCGTTTTTCCTGGCCTTGGACGACAAACAACTTTCACCATGCATCAGATGATAGAAAGCTAAAAACCATGTCCGTGAAAAGCACCAATGCCTATGTTAGCCCTGTCTTTCTTTCGAAAGAGTTTGAGTCTGTCATTACATCAGATAGGCAGTGACCAGAGCGGTCTCTCGTCCGCTGCCGACAGAATGCTCAACTCGTCGATTAGAGACTGCTACCTGAGACCGGCTGGTCCACTGGAAACTATCAATCATGTTGCTACTGTCAACAAGCCGCTCTCCTATTATGTCTTGCGTATACCAGGGGTAATACGTCAAACGGATCTGCGATGGCGGACGTCTTGCTATTCCGCAAGAGCCCCAAGATGCACTGTGTCATTCCCCAAAACTCGCATTTACGGATTCGATGCCTCCAATTTGTGTGGATCAGGGAAGCCTTCAGAAGCGAAACCAGCAGAGTATGTCGATGGGAGAGATGGACCACATAGCTGAGTGCAGCATCTATTCAGCTCGAACCTGATGAGAACAATGATCCTCACGACGCTTTGAAATATCGAGACTATCAACGAGCCACGGGTTCAGAATTGCAGTCGAGGCAGTGCCATGAACACCACCAACAGCACTGGATTCGTTGTTCCCAAAGCTCGCACTAAGAACGACAATTCCTTGACGACACTTCAGCAACTTCGGCAGATATGGCTACGCAAAATGGTCAGGATAGTACCTTATGTTGACCTAGCCATCTTCCATGGTCCTTGTGTGGATGGATCGTTGACCTAGCGACCATTGCAACCACCTCCGGGAAAGATAGCTATATCGAATGGAACCTTATTGATGTCCTCGTAGAAGCCCAGAAACGGTATCATTGTATGCTACTTGTTGAAAGGACAAAACTTACCGCTGTACGTCTATAACTTTCACACCATTCACCACACGAAAACATTGACATACCCATGACAAGATGCATGCCAAATACCTAAACTAACGCGGCGTTGATCAAATGACCATTTCGCTAGGCCTTGACTCTTAATGCTTACAACATACCTTTTGGTTTAGCCAATCCTTCACTTGCTACATGCTAAGATTTCCCTCTGCGCCCTCAAGCTTTGATGCCACCAAACAACTTTTAATAGAAGTCTTGGGTAATTCCTGTCTTGCTGTTAGACTGATGCCGTACTTGGATTGCAAATATTGAACCAAGCGCGGCTCTATCATTTCTTTTCACGGAATGAGTACTTGCTCTTGTATCTTTCAGCTTGAGGGATACTAGAGCGCTGACATCAGTCATCGATGAGTGGTAAATGTTTGAAAGAATCTAGGTTGTAAGGGCACTATTCCCCTGGTAGTACAGCACACTCCGAGGTCTAATGCTGGTAAGTAGCTCACGATCGACGCTGCTGTAATATACACACCGTCCGTCCAATCTCCGAACGTCTTTTCCCACCATCCATCCCCTTGATCAACCAACAGAGTTCTCCTAATTATACTGCATATACGTGGCAGTCGAGTTGAACTTCAAGTTCCCCTTGATGACCTTGTCCACCGCGGCCAAGAAGTCTTTCTCCGTAGCCACCTTCCTCCTCGCCCTTATCGCGAACATACCCGCCTCAGTAGCAACACTCCTCAGCTCCGCTCCAGTGCTGTTCGGGCACAATCTTGAGATCAACTCCCACCTGATGTCCCTCTCCACCGACATACTTTTGGCGTGGATTCGCAGGATGTTGGCCCGACCCTCAAGATCAGGTAGGGAGAACTCGATTTTTCGATCTATACGGCCAGGACGCATGAGCGCTGGATCTAGGGTTGACGGTCGATTGGTGGCGAACATGACCTTGATGTTTCCGCGGGAGTCGAAGCCGTCAAGTTGGGTGATGAGTTCAAGCATAGTGCGCTGGACCTCGTTATCGCCACCGGCTCCATCGTCGAAACGGGCTCCGCCTATGGCGTCGATTTCGTCGAAGAAGATGATACATGCCTTCTTGGTCCTCGCCATCTCGAACAGTTCCCTTACCATTCTCGCACCTTCTCCAACGTACTTTTGAACAAGTTCCGAACCAATAACGCGGATGAATGTGGCGTCTGTCCTGTTCGCTACAGCCCTTGCGCAGAGTGTCTTGCCTGTGCCTGGGGGACCGTAGAGGAGGGCGCCTTTCGGAGGATCAATACCAAGAGACACGAATCGTTCAGGTGAGAGGAGGGGCATCTCGACGACTTCACGGATCTTTTCTATTTGATCCTTGCAGCCGCCGACGTCGCCGTAGGTTACATCCGGTTTATCCTCGACAGTCATCATGGTCACCGAGGGATCGATCTTGGGTGGCAGGGGAAGCAGGATTTCGTATTTGTTCCGGTCGACACTGTTGCGATTAATTCCCGTGCTGCTACGGAGGCGAGCAACGCTTACCCAACGCGCATTCCCTCTTCAATATCGGTAGGACTAATTCGCTCGCCAAGCTTGACCACGAACTTGGCGATTTGCTTGACGTTGATGACGTATTTGCTCTTGTCGGGGTCCTTCTCATCCTGGATGATCTTGGTACACCGAGCGACTTGTAGCGGATGATCTTCTTGCATTCGTTGCCGGTCCGCGGCGATATCCCATAGATGTGGTGGTGCCAGACCTGTATCCGATTCCTGGTCCGCATCAGTATGGATTATATGGAGAACATAAGCAGCTGAACCTTGACTCCTAACGACTCCATTAGCACTTGGTATCATACCATGGAACAGGGCTTGGAGCTGAACCTATTTTCTCATTGACACTTGTCTGCTTCTCCTTGATCTGCTTTTCCAGCCGTTTCAGGCCAGCAGCATACGGTGCCGCTCCATATGTTTTCAGCACTTGTATATCCCTGATGAACTTTGTATCAGCATCAAGGGTGCTGTATATAGTCTAGCCCCCAAAATATTCGCAAGCACATACTCATCTGTGAGCGGTGTGATTTTCTTTTCCGGTTCCTCGTCGTCCACATATTCCTTCTTGTACTTTTCCCAACTTTGCCCAGTGGCGCTCGGCATCTTAGGGATCGAGCTGTTGTGTCTGCTCGTCGATGTTCAACTGATGATGAAGGTCTCTGTGCGAGCGTGCGTCTTGTGATTGATGTGAAGTTCTGGAATGAGGCTATCTTCTGTGAAGCTCCTACTTCGAAGTGATGTATCGAAGGTAGCGGAAACTGAGTGGTGCAGTCATGAAAGATTGTTGATCTGAAGACGGCGCATGTCATCCAGAAGCTCCCCTCGGCTTCAGCCGGCGCTAGCATCGCGGACACAGAATTTCGAATCTGACGCGCCGAGCACCCTTAGGAACGAGTTGAATCAGCCGTAGGCATCTTCTTCAACCCCTCTTCTCCTTCCATGTGAATTCTCCTCATCGAAGATCCTTTATCATCAACATGGCCGTCACGGCGCCAATGCAGTCGAACTCGGGCAACAATGCCTTCAAGGTACTTCGCATTTCGCTATGCCTGAGTAACTCGATCATGCTCACCTTGCTTATAGGACAAAGAGAAGCCGATGGCCGTCCGGAACGCCAATATCATGGCAGCTCGAGCCGTCGCAGACGCTATTCGAACCTCACTAGGCCCCAGAGGCATGGACAAGATGATACAAACAGGAAAGGGCGAGACTCTGATCACGAACGACGGCAACACGATGCTGAAGGATATGAGCGTCATGCATCCCGCCGCAAAGATGCTGGTAGACCTCAGCTCGGCTCAGGATGTAGAAGCGGGTGATGGTACAACCTCCGTTGTGGTGATTGCTGGAGCTCTACTCGGAGCAGCAGATCGATTACTGGCAAAAGGCATACATCCCACCGTCATCTCGGAATCTTTTCAGCGAGCGGCAGCTGCAGCAGTAAAGACGTTGGAGGACATGTCACATCCGATATCCCTTTCAGATCGACCTACGCTACTACAAGCCGCTTCTACATCCCTCTCCTCCAAGATAGTCTCCCAACACTCGAATCTACTCGGTCCCATGGCAGTCGATGCCGTGCTCAAAACCATAGATCAAAAGAACGCAGACAACGTCGATCTCAAAAACATTAGGGTAGTCAAGAAAGTGGGCGGCACGATAGAAGACAGCGAAATGATCGAAGGGCTCGTACTCAACCAGCCCGTCGTCAAAAGCGGAGGTGGCCCGGCAAGGATGGAGAAAGCCCGGATAGCCCTGATACAATTCCAGCTCAGCCCCCCAAAGCCCGACATGGAGAACCAAATCGTCGTCAACGACTACAGACAAATGGACAAGATCCTCAAAGAAGAACGAACCTACCTCCTCAACATGGTCAAGAAGATCAAAAAGGCAAAATGCAACGTCCTCCTCATCCAGAAATCCATCCTCCGCGACGCCGTCAACGACCTCTCCCTCCACTTCCTCGCCAAACTCAACATCCTCGCCGTCAAGGACATCGAACGCGACGAGGTCGAATTCATCTGCAAATCCACCGGCTGCAAACCCATCGCCGACATCGACTCCTTCACCGAAGACAAACTCGGCGCCGCCGACCTCCTCGACGAAGTCCAAGCCTCCGGCTCCCGCATCGTCAAAGTGACCGGCATCTCCCACCCCAAATCCTCCTCCTCCGCCTCGACGACCGCAAGGACCGTCTCCATCGTCTGCCGCGGCGCCAACGCCCTCATCCTCGACGAAGCCGAACGCTCCCTCCACGACGCCATCTGCGTCATCCGCTGCCTCGTCAAGAAAAAGGCCCTCATCGCCGGCGGTGGCGCCCCCGAAATCGCAATCGCCAACACCCTCTCCGCCAAATCCCGCGAACTCTCAGGCACGGAAGCGATATGCTGGAAGGCGTTTGCGGACGCGATGGAAGTCATACCCACAACGCTAGCGGAGAACGCGGGGCTGAACAGTATACGCGTCGTGACGGATCTGCGCCATCGACACGAGTTCGGCGAGAAGAATGCGGGCGTTAGTATCAGGAGTGGAGGGGTGAAGAATAACATGCAGGAGGAGAATGTGCTGCAGCCGCTGTTGGTGAGTACGAGTGCTGTGGAGTTGGCGGCGGAGACGGTCAAGATGATACTTAGGTATGTTTTTTGTTTTTGTTTTGTTTTGTTTGTTTCTGGTAGCAATTCGAAGGGGTTATGCTGACGGTGGGGATAGGATTGACGATATTGCGTTGTCGCGGTAGATGAGACGAGATGAGATGAAATGAGATAGTACCTCAAAGTTTGAAATCGATACCTTCTTACGAAATATCATGAATGAGTATTTCATCGAGTGGCCTCTTTTTCCCAATTCCATGCGATTTCTCCCTCCATGATATACGAAAGTCGGAAAGTTACGAGTTTGGGTTTTGCCCCCGCCGAAGATGGAACCTGATGATGATGATGATGAGGCTTCAGCAATGAGTGATGTTAAGCTTTCATCTTATTCAATGAAGATTTATGACATTGATTGTGCCGCGTGTATGCTTCCATAAAATCAAGTTGCTGTGCAACAAGATCTGATTCATGCCACTCGATGTAACGTCCATCAAACACAGAGTAGGCAGGCCATGAATTACAAACTAACTATGCACAATCATCACGTCACAACTCAAATGCCGACTCAGACAAACAATCGAAGATAGCTAACCAAGATTTATCAAAGCTCGGCCAATCTCAAGGCACCTCATAACTAGTAATACAAAATCCCATCGAAACGTGAGGTATCAATCGCCCGCCCGCCAGCCAACCGAAGAAGAGTCCGTCAAGAACGTTGGTATCATGAAGGGTAAATTCGACTTCAGATCAGGCCCCGAAAAATGTTTGAAAAGAGTAACAGCAAATAAACAAACGTGCTCGCTTCAAGCGCTAAAGAACAGCAGATGCATCAAATAGAAATCAAGTTTGCGCAAATAGCAAAAGAATAGCAACATGCTTTTTCACCAGTTAGGAGGCTCTCACGATCACGACTTCCCACTGACCTTCCGCCAGAAGCGTTTGACGACGCTCTGGTCCTTGGGTAGGGTATCCCAGATATCGGCCTCGTCCTTCGTAGGCGGCAGATGCTCCAACGCCAACGGATCATCGCCCGTCGTGTGTGCATACAGCGCCTTCTCGTCCGCGCGCAGATCGGGTCTCGTCAGCGTCATCCGCAGCGTCATTTCTCTACTCCCGGCGAGTAGTTGCGCCAGGGGCTCGCTGCAATGGTGGCGGATGGTGGGTCGGGAGTAAAGCGTACGGCTTGACCTGGAAGATGCGGCGTCGGAGGGAGAGAGCAGGATTGCGTCTGCGTGGAATGCGGCGTCCATGGGGGTGTAGGGTGCGTCGCGGTCTGGGAGGCTGGCAGCCGAGGAGGAGGCGGAGGAGGAGAGGTCGAGGTTGTCGAGTATGGAGGGGGCGTCGTCGTGGAGGAATGTTTTGCAGGGGGCGGTGTTGTGGGATCGAGAGAGGGAGGGCCGGTGCATGGGGAGGAAGGATTTGTCGTCTGTGGAGGGGAAGCCGAATTCGATGGCTTCGTCGAACTTTTGGGGCGAGGCGAGGTAGACGCGGAGTTTGAGGCGGGCTTCTGGGTCTTGGTAGTGGCGGGCTGAAGGTTCCATCGCTGAAATGGAGGTCTGTTTGAGATGGAGTGGTGGTAGAGGTGGTTGTAATCGTGAGCTTGTCCGTTGGTGGGCACCTCGGGGTATTGATACAGTTGGAAGAGATGATGGTAGAGGCGGAGCCAACTGTGAAGATTTGAGGAGCGAGGAGTGGGTGGTGTGGAAGGGAAGCGAGCTTATGGACAAAGCTCTTCGGTAGGATGGCCCACGTCTTGATTGTCTGTTGTTCTTGTCTGCTGCCTTGTTGATGAACTCATGATAGTCATCCAATTGTAACTTCGAGTCCAAGTCCACATCGTTGTCATCGTCGAACCAGATTACTGAGTTATCCATGTCAATGGCGGAGTCGACACGTTGCTCAAGATCGAATGTGTTCGAGGATGACTGGCTGGAGAAGGAACAGGCTCGTAGGGTCGGCACACTGCGGTTTCTATCACGTCCAAGCTTGTAGAGCTCTCGTTCCAACCTCGTGTCTGCAGCGTCCGCAACGTGGGGAGGTACACCCGTCTGTCCCGATAGTAGGTTGCGCTCCTCCAATGTGAAATGCCTCCTCTGAACCTTTTCAGGAAGCCGCAGGAACCACTGAGCGTCCAATTGAGAGAAAGTGTCTGTCGTAGGCGAAGGAGCCTTTCGACGAAATGTTGGATTTTTGAAATAGCTTGAATTCCGATGAGCCAATTTAGGACGAGTGGGACGCGAGGAGTCTGGTACGTCGCGCTTAGACGTTTTCACGGTGCCATAGGTGCTGCTCAACGATGCGGCTTTTTGGGGGCTGGACGTAGAGTCTCGAGCAAGTCTGAGCCTCTCAAGGGATGAAAAATACTGCATTTAACAGAGGGTCAGCGGATTAGAGATCATCGAAGTGGGTAAGGGAATTGCGGATAGCATTGATGTATGAGGGGACGCTGAACGGGTCGATTGGACCGTGGAATGGAATGCTCATGTACGTACCTTGCGTCTGAATGCTGGAGGGAGATTTTGCCATTCTTCAATTTGCTGGTCCAAGGGTGAAAGCATTTCGTAGGCGGGCGCCATGGTCAAGTGTCTTGGCGTTCCTGGTGTCTTCGACATCGGCGCTGGTACGTTCCTATTCTAAGTGGAATAGCCTCCCTTGGTCACTCCACATATAGATCTTCAGCTCGGTGAAGTTGAGAAAGTCGTCTAGATACAGAGGACAACAGGAGGATGATATAGACGGAGATTGGATCCATGGACATAAGCATTGAGGGGGAAGGCATGCAATGGACTACCGCCGCCTTGCAGATGGGCAGGGATCCATCCCTTGAAGCACAGCTGCCACTCAGGCGCTTTTAGAACCTATCAGCTTCCGCATGCTCGCTATTGGCTTCAACTTCCCCTGGTGTGGCCCTTAGGCTCCGTGACAAGGTATCGACACATACAGCTGTGGAATCGGCGGGTATGCCTGATATGAGAATTGGATTAGGGTGTCGGCAGGTGTGAGTGACAGCTCCACCAGCCATCCATGTGTCTCATTCCCTTTCGTGAAGAGATCTCGATTGAGCCGCTCAGAGGCATTTCGCAAGCCTTCGTCTCCACATGCCAGGTGGTTGTCGCACTCTAGCACCTTGTCGGTGATCGCCCTGATGCAAGGCACAGGGAGACTACTGTTTGCATGCAGTAGTACTGGTTTAGGGCCGAATTGACCCCAGGACTAGAAGAGTGGCGCTGACATGCCTAGTCGGTGCCTTGGCGAGGATGATCGCCCATAGGTCCAGATCTGTGTGATCTGGCTTGTGGAGCTGTGACAGGGCATCCTGGTGCTTGAAAGATGGTGCAGATCACGACTTGTCCAAGGCTGGAATTTTCAACGAAGAGTTTCCTTCATAACATGGGTATCGTGCGCTTTCTTTGAGGATGTATCATTACATGTGGGATGGAGGGCATATACACACAAACTTGGCGCACGGGTCGCTGCTGTGATGTCTCGGAACGGAGAAGGGTTGATGCCGAATCCACATGGCATACAGCATACCTACCTATCCTCATGCCCGGCACTGGATGACCTCAATGGGTGAGCTCTGCCGTGCAAGGTCTCCTGCATGTGGCGGAACAAGATATTGATTCCGTTGGGTGGTTGCAGTATCGAGATTTGAGGTACTTCTGGTGGTGGAATAAGTCACTAGTGGGTGTGAGAATGGTTCTAGATCAATCAGGGCTTCGCCTAAATTTCACTGCACGTTGGCGTCGCGTGAACTTGCAAGGAACGAGAAGTCAATGTGAACTGTGAAATGTGGAAGTGAGGGATGAGTGAATTGGCGCCCCACCTTGCCGCCCTCTCATAAAAGAAGCTTCACACGTACTGCATGGAGTAATCGATACACTCCTGACTATAGTAAACGTCTTACCTCATACGCCCAAGTCTAAATCTTATCACTACCGTGGTACGCAACCAGGCAAGATGCCTTCCGCTGAACGAAGATTCTCCGTGAGCAAAGGTCCGAGCGCAAGGTAATAAGACGTCTGTGATACGTTACAAGGCTCAGTGTGTAAGTACCTCCATGTGTTGACCTCTTGGCAGCGAACAAGGCTCCAAGATCCACCGCCAGTTCCGCAACGCACATGAAGGGCACCGCCCACACGCCGGTCTCGATCCCTCGCGAGCCAGCACGGGCGTAGTCTGGTGTACCGAGCGAGCAAACGAATTGGGCTTCGCCGACGCCCCTGGTAACTGGGCCAATCTCGGTCAAGGTGCTCCAGAGGTAGAAGAATCTCTGTTTGTGTCCTGGGCGGTTACTAAAGTAATCGATTGCGGTACAGGTCGACGATGACATCGAAGGTAGCTTTAACCGCCCAAAGACCATTGAAGTCTCCATGTCCGGTCGTGAGTATGGGCCGACTGCGGGTATCAAACCCTTGAGGGTTGCCATCGCCAATTTGTACAACGCACACCATCGTCAGGGTAAGGAGAGCCAGTACACATGGGAGAATGTCGCCGTCGTTCCCGGTGGCAGAGCTGGTCTGATCCGCATTGCCGCCGTGTTGAACAATGCCTACCTCGGTATGTACCTTCGGACAGGTCTCAAGCAGTGGCTCTCTGATACGTGTAGGCTTCTTCATCCCTGACTACACTGCATACAACGAGATGTTGGGTCTGTTCAAAAACGTAGGTCGTCCATTCCTGTTTAATAACGTTCACACAGGTACTTCCTGTTTCAATATACAAACAAAGAGTGCTGCTCTGTTGGACAAACATCTATCCTAACCTCTCCTGCATAGTTCGCCGCAATTCCATCGCCACTGTCAGAGGCCGATGGCTACCATATCCATCCCGAAAAGATCTCCGAAGAGATCGCTCGCGGAACCTCTGTCATCTTGACGTCGAACCCTCGCAACCCTACCGGCCAGGTCGTCAAGAATCCACAACTGGCAGAGATCCAAGACATCTGTCGAGGTACACCTTGTAACAATCTGCCGTTGAATCTTCGGGATCTGACCAATATATAGACCGCGCGACACTAATCATGGACGAATTCTACGGCGGCTACAACTACACCAGCAACTGTGACGGCTCCGTCGTCTCGGCCGCCGACAACATCGAAGACGTCAATCAAGACGACGTCCTCATCATCGACGGCTTGACCAAGCGTTTTCGCCTTCCAGGCTGGGTAAATAAAAAAACCCCCAGTAAACGACCATACTAACACCCCCCCAGCGCGTAGCATGGATCGTCGGCCCCCGCGAATTCATCAGCGCCATCGGCAGCTGCGGCTCCTACCTCGACGGCGGCACCAACGTTCCCTTCCAAGAAGCCGCCATCCCGATGCTCGAACCGGACAAGGTGCGCGCGGAGATGAAAGCGCTGCAGCGCCACTTTAAGACCAAGCGCGACTATGTCCTCGATCGGTTGGGGGGATTGGGGTTTAGGATCAAGCATGTGCCCGATTCGACGTTTTACATCTGGCTGGATCTGAGCGGGTTGCCGAAGGAGATCAATGATGGGTTGAGCTTCTTTCAGAAATGTTTGGAGGAGAGGGTTATTGGTGCGTTATCCTCTTTCCTTATAACCTCCACCACACATCCATCCATCCAAAGCCAAAACAAAACTAACCCCCTATCCTCCTCTTCCACAAACAGTCGTCCCAGGCATCTTCTTCGACCTAAACCCCGCCAAGCGACGCGATCTGTTCGATAGCCCATGCCACCATTTCATCCGCCTGTCGTATGGGCCTAGGATGGAGGTGTTGAAGATGGGTCTTGATGGTATTGAGAGGATCATTAAAAAGTCTGTCCCTTCAGTCCTATATCGTATTCGTGAGATAACGCTAATAACTGGTCTAGGGCGGGAGCTACGTATGAGAAGAAGGGGTAGGGATGGTATGACATGACTGGACGATGTATATCACGAACGATACGAGCTCTTGCGGTCAAGGATCGAGAATCGGTTTGCGTGAGACGGGAAGGATATATATACCTGGGATTGGGTGATGCACGTATATAAGGTAGCTTACGAATCCTTCCGAGCCCTTTCCCCCTTTCCAAAACCCTTCCTCTCACCCCCCTCCTTCCTCCAAAACAAAAAATCTACAAAAACCCAACCACTTCCCCCCGTCCCCTCACCCCGCTCATTCCTACAATACTTACAAGAACCATAATATCCCGTCCCCTCTCACGCATACACACATAGAGTACTATGATATCGATTTTCCCCAAATCCGTAGCATAGTCGTAGTAAATCGTTCATTCAGGTTTCAGGGTGGGTGTGGGCGGATTATGTCGTCTCTCCAATATTCGATTATTGACTTTGGATGGGAGAAAGAATGAGGTATTTTAGGTAATTAATATTGGAGATGGGTTTTCCGTGTTTTGTTCCTTTTCACTCGGTAGCGAGGTGTGGTTTTATTGTAGGTTATTCGGTTGTTTATGTATCGTTAGGTGTGGATGTCTTCGGAACTGTGCATACGGATACAGGGTTCTCTTCTATTGATGCTGAGATTCGTACTCGTGAATTTAGTCTACCTGTTGGCGTGCGCATCCTTTGCTTTCTTTACGCCATAAGGTGCATGATGGTTCTTTTTGACGCGCGATTCTTGTCTCTGGAATAAGGATCCATTTTCTGATCCAACGCGACGGACCCTGGGCTTCAACAGATGAATATTCACGTCCACGTCCACGTCTACCTTCAGCCCCTTCTTCTCGCGGGTATGGAATGTTTGTTATGACAGTTCCATCACATGCAGCGACTAGCCAGACTTCAACTCTAGACTGCCCGCAGACTGGAAACGCGATCTGGGCAATGTGCTCGACGAGTATGCGGTACTGCGTGAGTATGAAGTCAAATTTCGGAAATCTCAGGCGGCCGGAGATGCTATCTTCGCCAAGGAAGTCACGATTGGCAGCTTTGGCGAGGTAGAGGATGCTTTACGGGGAGGAGATGCCTGGGATGGAAGGTTCAAGTGAGGGTTTGGGATAGAAGACGTTGTTCGTGTAACATGAATAGATATATTGTTTTTTAGGTTTTGAGAATTGTCCATGGCGTCAACGTAATGGGGATCAGTACCTTGAGATTGGTGAAGGCTGCGTGGGAGTGGCGATCCATGGTGGGGATACTGTTGGAGGCCAGTGTGTTGCAGTATTCTGTGTGTTGGAAGCCACGCTGACTTGCTGTGTGGTATGAGCACCTTTTGCTTTTGAAGCGGAGCGATTGTTTGCGGACTCACAGCCACCGTACATAAGCGGTTGTGGCTTATAGATACGTATCTGTCCTGCTTCCATTGCGCGTGGATTTCTAGGATGCTAATTGTACGCAATTGATCGATGTTCTGAGATCCTCGCACTCATGGACGCCGTCGTTTTCGCAGCTAATACCAAGTCGGCGTAGGTCTGATAGACCGCTCAAGGCTCAGGCCAGGCTATCGAGTGGCATCGTGTAGGGATTTTGTGTTTAGGAGAGTTGGATCAGATTGACTTCGATACGCCTGGAGCCTAAGTAAAGGGTTCGATAGCAACGCCAAATGCTTGAATTTGTTAATCGTGACTTGAGCATGGTAAGTCACACTCACGAGTGCTCAAAGCCCAGGTACTGGACCGTTGACATAAGCTGATTAGCTGTGGTATTGACGTCCATCGTGTTTTATCATTGCGTCTTTGAACTCAAGCGGAGCGAGGTATGGTTCTGACTCTCGGCATCATCCTCCCTCAGCCTCATCTTATGTTATCCAGCTGTGTTCACGGCGAGGTGCCACAAAGGTCGATCCCTAAAGTATGGAACTGCGAGCTTCACGCAACTCGAATCGTGTCAGCTCTCAAAGATACTGAAGGACATCTTACACGAATGTCGCATGTAATTCTGGCAGACTCGTGGATTTAGATGCCGTTTGTGCGCATCAGAGCAACTCATTGAGTATCAAGAGTTGTGAGGCACTCGCAGAACCATGTGGCTGATGCAGGGTGACCTCACATGTGATCTGGGGACTGCCACCATTGGCTACAGACTTACGAGTCTGGACATAGCGTCTCAAGGCTTGAGTATGGGCCAATAGCATGGTGTCGCTGCGCTCGTCCAATTACAGGACGGGATCCGAAGCCTCTTCAGCCCCGACGCATGTCTTCCACGCAACAGCCACGACAGCATGTCTTGTCATCTTACAAATGCCTTCGAGGTATGCATTACTACTCTGTTTACCGATCCTCCTTACGAGGCCATGCTTGTGCTACCGCCTCTTCGATAGTCGAGGTGCACTCGTAAGATCAGTCATAGAAGGGTGTCGCAGCAAAACACCTAATGAAAGGGCGCAATGTTACCCTATGCTTCGCTGCATTCTGAACGACATCCCCAGCGAAGTCACAGCACGTTGGAATGCTGGTAGCTCCATTATGGCTTTCATTCCCACCATTGTTGGACTATTGTCGAACAGCATTGAGGAGACCACGTCGATAGCCGACGAATCGATCCTTCTTGCGATTGCCTTATCCATGTCCTCCGTCACAGCATTCACCAGGAGATTTGGAGACAGACCCAAGCGTTTTTCTGATATCGTATTTGACGGGCAAAGCGAGAGTCATGCTCGTATACAAACAGCTGTGTCGATTGTGGAAGACTTGATCGCTCAATCCCGTGCAAAAAGTCCATGGTGGAAAAGTAACAAGATGCAACTTTATAGCTGCAGCATAGTTGCACTCTTTGTTGGTGCGGGAGTTTGGTACGAAGTGTATCAAATCACCAGATATGGCATTGTAGTCTTTGCGTGTGCTGTCAAAGCCAACGTTGCAATGTGGATTGGGCTAACTCAGCTCTTGACTGTATTCAATGTGCTATGCCGCTCTATGATGTTCGACACCCGCATCATTCACATCAAAACCGTAGGCGCAAGGCCAAGGCCGAGGAGAGTACAGAACGATCGGTCCTCAACCGTGGTGCTTCGATCCCGTTGCGATACCTTCCTGCGATGGCTCTTGCAGACTTTCACAGCGATAGCCAGCTTCACGCTATATGCTTACGGAACTATTATATTGGCTAGTACAACTCTCATTCCGGCTTCTGATGCAATTCGAGCTCTGGTGATGTCGGCTATCAGTGCCAGTGTTGGAAGGCTCGCAGCATACTGGTTCACTTCGCCACAGAGGAGAGGGAGTCACACCATAGTAGTTGATGTTCCCGCGGATTGCCTACAGGAGCTGACGGCGTCGATTTCGGCATGCAATAGGGTCGTTGGGTAGCGAGGGTTTGTCCACTCCCGTACCGCCATGCTGTTCATCTATCAGCTTCGTATACATGGCGCTACCATGTTCAATGGACCAGCCTTGGAAGCTGTTTGATGGATCGAGGTGGAACGCATGTAGCTCTCATACTCGTAATCATAAGCTCGGTCAATTGACATCTCTCAAGTTCAGGAGACCATGCTATCCTATTACCGGAGAAAGCCAATCTGGTATAATTCTAGATTCCAGTGTTGAAATATATCTCTGCGCCAGCTTTCGCCAACGGATCCAGTCTTATCAATAGAAAATGCATGAGACCAAGCTTTGGAGTTTAATGATTGCATGTATGTAACTAATCTAGCGCTTGGTAACATAACGCTGGATCATTTAGAATACAATCACGTTAAGGACGCGTTTAATGACGTAGAAATATGTTGTAGCACTATCAATTTGGTGATATTGGCTAATTATCGCAGAACTGAAGTTCTCTAACTTCACACCCAGTCATGTCCAAGAAACGTGCTCTAGATTCCTTCTTTGCTCCCGTATCGCAAAAGAAAGCTCGTCTCACCGAAGCACCTGTGCATTCCGAATCAACTTCAGCCGAGATCTGCAGTGCAGAAAGCTCCAACCACTCAACGTACCCCTACCCTGTTCCTCACCTACCGTCACACATAGTCGATCAACTCGCTGAGGTACCCTCATCCCAGGGCAAGGAGATCAATGACCAACTCGATCTTGACCTTCTTTACTTCCAACCCTATATCCCGAAAGATGCCGAGAGGGATCTCTTCGAATTCCTACGGCGCGAGCTCTTCTTCTACAGGGTGCAATATACAATAAAGCGCTACGGCACAGAAACTCAAATCAATACACCGAGATTCACGACAGTCTTTGGCGTCGACACATCCTCTGTTTTTGACGCTGACGGCAATCTCAGCGATAGCCAGACCGCGAAACCCGTCCCTTCAGAAAGGTATAAGACTTGCCACCCGCGACCTTTGCCCCAGTGTCTTGACCATCTTCGCCAATTGACTGAGATCTTTACGGGCGCGACCTACAACTTCTGTCTTGTCAACTACTATGCGAATGGCGCAGACAGTATATCGTATCACAGCGACGATGAGCGCTTCCTCGGTCCCAATCCATGTATTGCCTCATTTTCCCTTGGCGCCATGCGAGACTTTCTTATGAAGCACAAGCCGATTCCGCCGAAGGACGGCGAGCCCCCACCCGAGCAAAACACCAAACCACCACTGAAATTGCCGTTGGCCAGTGGGGATATGGTACTTATGAGAGGCAAGACTCAGGCGAACTGGCTTCACAGTATTCCGAAGAGGAAGGGAAAGGGAAGCGAAGGCGGCAGGATCAACATTACATTCAGGAAGGGGGTCGAAAGGTATTCGACGCAGAACTACTACCAATATAACGTTGGTAGCGGCGGGGTCTGGAAATGGGATTCAAGAAGGAGCGAGATGAGAGCATGGCCAAATCCTTGAGAGGGAAATAGAATTGCACAGGGTATCACGAAAGACCGCCGTCCTTTCAATTGGGGAGCAGAATGCACTCGGTACACTCTCATACGATGCTTGTGGTGTATGAAGCGTCTAGTTCCAGGGTCTGGTTGCAATGATCCCCTTTACAGGCAATCAAGAACACTTGCTTTACTGGTCCCGAGCGCTATGAGCCCCCTTATCGATACACGCCCATTATACAAAGTTACGGCTGACAGTGCATAAGACTCGGGATTGTGCAACCAGCGCCACTGGTGCACTCTCAAACTGTAGCTTGTGCTATGAACATCAATGTCGCTAATGTGAAAGCGTTCTTGCAATATCCTAGCTTCAATTCTGGAACCATTGTTACCGCGCGACGGACGCGTTCGGCAGACAACAATGATTTTGCGGCGATCGGAAAACTAGCAATTATCATTGCTTTCGGGACCAAACTTCTTATGACAATCTATGAGAATGGATACATTCTGCTCTGCAATCACTCTTTGCTAGGTTTCTTCCTTATAGCGCTACACGATCTTGATGAGCATCAATTCCTGGATCCTTGCAAGACTATAGGTAATTCGACCTATCGGGTCACAACGTCGTTCAACAGGGTGCCCTAGTCGTGCCTCCATCATGCTGTGTACCGTGATCTTGCTGACCACAATGTTTGTGGCGCAGACAGCGCAAATGAAAAGCCTCTTGCAATACTTCTAACATTCGAATATGACAGATTTCGTGGATGAAGGTCAATTTGGATCCATACACAGACGCGGCCACATAGCTATAGCTTTGGCCCACGAGCTAAGCAGTTATGGCAATGTTTTGAAGCCCAGTCAAATACAATGCAGACAGGACGATTGCTCTAGAACATTGAACCTTTCTATGGACTCAGCAACCGAGAAACGATGCAACATGCCTAGGACGAAGAGAGGTACTGATCCTACATCAATCGGCAGGGCGCTGGAGGTCAAGTAGAAGAACCCTACCCACTACTTCTACGTGGTGAGTCACCAATTGAAGAAATTACGGACGGCTCCCTGGAGGTGAGACAAGAGCTTCGGTAGCAAGAGCGTAGAGGACACCTACCTCTGCTTCAGCAACAAAAGCATTGTGCGGTCGTCACGAGATCGCACCGCCACTGCATAAGAGTGCAACCGTCGCATGGTCCTTGATGGAACATTTAATATCCTCCTGGAGGAAGGAATTATGAGTACAATCTATGCTATTAGGAATCTGCCCATCGACTTATCTATCCTTCAACAGAGTTTGGCTTGGCTTGCCTTCAAATGCGCCAAATCAAATTATTATGTCACCCTTTGCAAAAGGACGGGAGTCATGAGACTTACTCCTGTTGTGAAGACTTTTCTCCTTCCGCATTTGGTTCCAGATCTGGAGGCCTTCCGGATTCTTTACTGCTTCGCTTATACTCTCTCCCGACCATCGATTAGCTCCCTACCACTCATTCAACCGAAAGGCCTACATGTCACCAACGAACCATCGCATTATCAACTAAACACTCAACTGCCGTCTTCCGCCCGAGTCCCCTTTCCCCCAAACACAGCATATCTCCACAACCTCCTCCCCATACGATCGGCAAGATAACTCAACCCATCCCTTCCACAACCCCCTATTCCTCTCATCTTTCTCAAATCACTAGAATGGCAGGTCCAACGTCTTCGCTTCGAATTAATTACATGATTAATCAGAAGGCCAATGCAGGCAGTAGTGCCATCCCCCATCCCCCATCCCCATCCCCATCCCCATCCCATACTCTCTCTCCTCTATAAACCGTGCATCCGCGACAAATCGTACATACGCAACACAACAGTACTCTCGCACATTCTATTCGATTCCCTATCCGTTGCAGCAGGTGCTGTACAACAACTGCTCTCTATCCACTCCCTCCCCCCCTCCGGGAGCTACAGTACCCCTGATCCCTCCCTTGATGCCAGACTCTTACTATCTACTACGGCATCCATGATCCACAAACAAATCCGTCAATCCCCCGCCCATCCTGCCTCCAAGCCGCTCCGCTCCCTCACCTATCTCTATAATATCTTCTACGATAGAATACGCAATCCACTCAACACGCAGACAAACCATCTCCTGTCTAGGTAAAAGACAGACTGAGTAGAGCTTTAATGATCTGGAGACGTTCTTTGGTATGTTCATCGCCACAGAGTCAATGTCTGGATCTGCATAACATCCACTTCAAAACACCCGAGACGATGCGATCGTATACTGTTATCCCATGTTCCTGGCGAATTTGACATTCGTGATTTCTTGGCACAACCACCGAGTTTTTTCAACACGGAATCACCTTGTTATGTTTCTTCTAACATCGCACTTTTATTTAATGTTACACAAAAAACCGGGCTACATCATCTGCGGTATAGTTTACAGGCATGATATCGGCTTAACAGTAAAACATGAACGATAAAGACGTCTGTGGTTTAGTACTCTCGCGATGCCCGTGTGAACTTCAGAGCGCCGTCCGAGTAGTATAGTTACTGCTGACTCGAGGTGTTGTGTGTGTGCTCATATAGCCGGTGGCACATCCAAGCCTTCCAGAAAGTCCCAATCCATTGGCGTATCACCGACGTCGCTCGGGTTTTGTAGAAATTGATCGACGAGCCCCTGCATGGCTATCAGTCTAAATGTACATCTAAACGGAATCGAAAGAGCTGATGACCTACCCAATCAATGTCATCGGCTACGCCGAAGATTGTGTCTAGGGGATTCACGGTATTGGGAGGGTTAGTTTCAGTCGAAAACGCTTGGCTTGGTATGTTGTTCCCATTGGTAGTCCACGGGGAGCTGTTGAAAGAGTCCATTGGATCTCTTGCCAAATCCGAGGGTTCTGGCGTGTCCTGAATTGTGTTGACTGGGTTGGAAATAAGGCTGGGCCGAGCCACTTTCGAGAGCATCACGGCAAGTACATCGGAAGCACGACGCGCATCTCGAGAGGTCGTTTTTCGCGATGACCAGATGTCGTGTGAGAGCTTTAAGGCATCGTACTTCTCGTTCTGAGCCTTTGAATCTTGTGGAGCTGCGGTCGCAGTTGCAGGTTTGGTATGAGACTCGTACAAGTCTAAGCAGATGATCATAGCAGCTACGAGAAAATCGTGCAATTGCAGACTTGTGAACATCCACTCATCGTTGCTGAATTGACCCCCTGGCTGGCATGCGACGTGCAATTCGGCTTGATATTTCAGAAGTTGGAGAGCCGCATCGGTACAAGTCCGTCGTGGATAGTCGAACGTCGGGTCTGACCTATGCTGGCTGAGGTATTTCCGGTGTAAGACGCACAGACATCTCAGATACATTTGATCAATGTTTAGTCTGTTCATGATCACGTACGCCGGATCCATGAACTGCGAACTCAAAGATCTCATACGGAGACTAGGGGGAATGTCCACATGCGTCTCATGGATGGCCCGGTCAAGCTTCATTGTGGCCTCATGCGAAGTAGGTTTCAGAGCGAGTACGTGCCGAATAACGCTCCGAAGCATCTTCGCCAACCGACTTTTGTAACAGAAGTATAACATTGGAGTTGGGTCAGTAGACGGACGAGAAGGTGGCAAAACCTTGCAGTTCTCGTTGAAGTCTGTATCGAATAAGTTGCTAGGAGGATCCGTGTCATACTCATCTTCGTGTATGATTGGAGGCAGTCCCGCCTGAAAAGAGAGTAGGAGATCGAAGGTTTCTACGACCATGAAAGTTCGTCTCCTCATTTCGCCTTCAAAAGGAGAGATGTTGGCAAGATGACGAGCTGATTATGGATCGATAGTCAGCAATATCCTTTTCGAGGGAGTAATTCGAGTCTAGACCCATTTTCGAAGGATAAGTACGCCCGTAAAATAATTCCAATACCGAGGTAATGGCACAGGAAAGGCAATCAAGGGCGCGAGAACACCTACGATCTCGATGATATCCCATTCTCATCGCCAGGCGCGCACCAAGTCCCATCAGCATCCAAGTCTCGGTATCTCGATCTTCCTTCCTCCGATAATTACACATAGCATATAGAAGCACCGCTTCCACACTGTACGGTCTAGCTTTATCGTATCTACCCGTTACAAGTGCTTGGCCAGCTTTAGTGAAGTACGATGGGTTCGCAATCCCATTGGATGAGTCGGTGGCTTCATGACCATTACCATAATTGGTCTGAGAACCTATATATAAAGTAGAGAAAAGCATTGAGATCCACAAGAATGAGACCGAAGAAGGGTCGGCCCAGAAAGATTCATACTCCAAGGTGAGTCAGTACATGAATAAGCTCTGAAACGGGAGGAACCCACCTCTCTCAGGAACTTCGCATTGTGCAGAATCGCTGTTACGTCGGTCAGTAAAGACTATCGTGAATGAAAGAGTATATTCACGGATTTGAGTCTGCTTTCCATTGAAATATCCGGATAGGACCTGATCTACTATAGATCTCGGTGGAAGGACGTCACAGACGTCGCTCAGTGTCAGTGTTGAGACTGTGCCGAACACGACATCAGGATCAGTGGGAGGGACACGTATCGGCATCTCCTTGCTGCCGTCGGTCTCGGGTCCCAAAACGCCTTGAATGTCTCGGATCTAGATGATATCAGCTACTAACCAGAAGCCTCTTGTGCCCTAGAGCACCAACGTTCTCCAGTATCGCTTCCCAGTGGGTGGCGCCAAGGTAGTTTGTTTCGGAATCGTTGACGCTCAAATGTCCTCCTGGAGCTCCCTCCGAAGGCTGAGTAGAATTATGAATAGAGAGTCGATTCAAGCTTTCGTCAACTGTCCGGCAGCGGGTGGACGCTTGGTTACCACCAGTCTCGGAATCAGCCTTCGTCGTTTGCATGAGGCTAGTGACCATCTTCTCGAGCTTCTGCAAGCGAAGCTGTGCTTCGGAATCCTTGGATCTACCGTTCCGTCTCGGTGCGATTCGCTCATCACGGCTGGCATTACTATAGTTGCATGAAGTTGCCTCTCCTCTCTTTAAACAGCCTGCACACGGGTGCTGTCTGTCACATTTCAATCTAGAAGGGTGGTGAGCGCCGGATAAGCGACATACGATTTCCAGAGAGTAAGCTCACTTTCGTGTCCGGCAGGCTAGGCAAGACACCGCTTGCCGGTTTCGTCTTGTCGTTTGAGGTTGTGCACCATTGCTTGTAATATCATGCTTCGCTACCCTGAAAGCATTTTGATATTGAGATATCCCGGACATACTTGATGAATGGAAGTTGTGGGCCTAGTTTACGAGTGACCGTACAAATGAGAGAACATAAGTGATAATAGTATAGTAAACTGAGAAGATAAAGAATTAAAGATTCTCAAGAAATAAAGTGCTTACGTCGGTATAGACTGTAAGACTATGTAATAGTTTAGACCCGGCTATAATAGAAAACCCGAAGCTTTTCGCCTTCTAACCCTAACCCTTATTTTCACGCCAGACTTCTCCAAGAGAAGGATCGTTGGCCTGCTACCTCTAACCTCCAACCTCGAATAGAATATTACCATACACATCGTAATAATAACCATAAATCCTATCCTACAATACAATGAGAAAGAAGCGAGCTAAAATATAGAAGACAGCATTCCCTGTAAAACAACTCCGTAGGCTAACTTCGATCCGCAATTGTGCATGGCAGGACAGACAGAATGGCGAGTAATTGTGCTTCAAATTGTGGCCGTATGTAGTGATATGGAGGTCGGTCTGTGTATAGGAGACGTTGGAGACGTTATAGTCATAGACCCAACGTCCTGGTTAAGATGGATCCCACACATAAGAAGGTAGATATGACCTGCGAAGAGCGTCTTAGAATCAGAACTCCCAGTAGGAAGGCAAAGACGAGCACTTCTGATCTCCCTCACCATGTCACCACTTCTCCAAGATCGAAGTACTTTCATTTACATACAGCTTTTCGCCACTGGGACTTTCAATATACACATTGTTATCAGATCCTCACGGAAGAGTGAGGGGCGCATCTCTCCAGCAGCTAGCCAGTCGGTGAGACTTCTTGCCAGCTCTTCTGAAACGCCTCCTATCTCATTTCCGTCCCGAAATACTCCAATAGCGCCTATCGCTCACGTCATATCGAGACATATTCGAACCGGAAACGCTAAAGATCGACAGTTTGTGGCATGAGAACAAAAGGAAAGAGCTCGTAGTAGTAATTTACAATAGATAACAGAGGAGGACGGCTGTACATCAGCCGAGGTGCCAGGGCTCGCCAATCTCGAGGTAGTACCGGCGGATATAGTTCACCTACTCTGTGCTGGGTCAAAATTCAGTCTTGGAGGCGTATACGATCCTGTGGGCAGAGATGACTGCTCGATAGCAGCATTCGCGGCAGCGGTAGGAGGTTTTGGCGTTGCGTCCATGTCAACAACCTCGACCGCACCACCCTTAGATTGCTCCGGAAATAGTACTGGTGGTACAATCGTACCGCGTGGATCGGCCACAATTTTCGTCTTGACGTCAAGATTCGATGCCGCAACACGCTCATCTCCGCCAGATGCAACGCTGCCGCGGCTACTGGTCCTCATCATTTCGATGCCAAGCTTTGACCCACGAGATTTGCCCTGTGGACTCCTTGCGCGTGATGGCAGCTTGCCAAGCTCCTCATCTTCGTCATCTCCCGATTCGGCGCATTCGTGCCGTTTCTTCTCGAGATTCTCACGCTTGGCTTTGACTGCTTCGACCGAACGTTGTTTGCGCGGTGTCCGTAAGTCTAAAGCTGGAGGTGCTGAATTCTGGTGGATTAGATGAGGAAGTCCAGGATGAGTGAAGGTGGAAGTCGGTGGTGAAATATCTTCGGATATCCCAAGACCACTGATCGGGGCCCAATCATCCGATTGTCTGCTGATGATGACGGGTATGTCCTCCGTGTTCGTGGAATCGGTATCTCCAAATAAGCTAGAACCAATGGAATGTTCTCGGCTTGATTGCTTATATAGACTAGGGATATGTGTGAAAGGACCTGAAGATTGCGAACTCGGACTGTCCTCCATGTGACGAGATTCCTGGCGCAGACCCGAAGGAATGATCTTTTGTTGTTCCTGCTGTTGTTGTTTATTGGGATCATAGCCAGGCGGCGGAGGCTTCCAAGCGCATAAGTTGCACAACGCCTCGATCAGCTTTTCTGGAGTTGCTGGCTTCTCGATGAGTGAGTCGAAATGATGTGTCTGGGGCAGCTCCTTCAGATATCCAGTCACAGCTATGATTGGTGTTTGGGTGTTAGCACTCTTGGTGTCTCTAATCATGCGCGCGACGTCGGCACCGTTGATCTGGGGAAGCTTGAACTCCATCATGATAATGTCGAACTGGACTTCACTCATCGCGTACCTAGCGGCTTCCGAGCCATTGGTCACGCTAATTGTGCGGCACCTAAGCTTTTCCAGCAATCTCTCCATGACCATTCTAGAGACCGGATGATCCTCGCAGACCAATACATCCAGAGGTCGAAAGGTTGGTCCATCCGCAAGCATGATCTGAGACATTCTTCTTGAACTCTGCCGCCTCCTCTGCACACGAAGCAGAGCTTTTGCACGAGGATCATCGTTGTCTGATGATGAAGGAGACATATCAAAAACCTGACTTTGACGTTTGTTGTGAAATGGCTTGCTTGGAGGAACCACTTCTTCTTGAGAACCGACAGTCTGCGACCTCGCTCTTGACGAGCTATGTATACTGTGAGGACGAGGTAAGACTGAATTTCGCTCAGGCGAGGTCAATGGCATAATCATGGAATTGCGATTCGACTTGATAGGAGACGAAGTACTTGCCCCTACGGTGGTTGCTGCAAATCCTGCGGGAAGTCGTTGAGCTTCGAAGTACTGTCCAGGCTGGAGCGAAGCACTAGACTGGTGGGATAATGTTGAAGAGGTGCTAGAAGTCTTCCTCCGCTCATGATTCTGGCCAGTAGAGAACGAGACTAGGAGTGGAGACGATGGGTTAGATGGTCGACTGGGTGATTCATTGGCGTGGCCAAGGTTTGACGGTGAAGCTGGTCGATTGTTGCCTTTATTGGTCGATCGTGCTCTTTTCAAGGGCATCGGTATGAGTGGGCTGCCTTCAAGAGAAGGCGAAGCGGAGTTCAGACCTGGAGATTGACTCAAAGGAACACATTTTGCTGATCTCTGCGTCGATTCGAGTAATTTCTGGAGCACATCGTTGTTTGCTTTTTGAAGAACTGGAAGGTTCTTGAATGCAAAGTTGCCAAAATCATCTGTTGCGACAGGCTCGCTGAGCCTTCGACTGCGGCCATCGCGGACGTGAGCAGGGATATGGAGCGGCATGAGACCACGCTTCAGTGAGCTAGAATTGACCTGAGATCTGACACGCGACAGTGCATCATGAGGTCTTTCGAGATAGTCTGCACCTGGTGTGCCTGCAGAAGATGAAGCTTGATCTTCCATTTCTTCGGCAAAAGATTGTAAAGTGGCACCCCTTGCATCAAAGTACTCTGTGTCTTCGGGATTTGATGGCGCAGGGACAAATTGTGCTTCATCTTCAAGAAGTGTTTCCCATTTCATACCTTCAAAGAATGGATGCTGACGGATTTCATCACCTCCTGTTGCGTACTCGTCAACCAAATTTGCACCAAGGCGGTCCTTCGGCTCAAGCGTCATGAGTTTGACCATGAGATCTTTTGCTTCATCAGAGACTGCAGAGGTGGCTTCTTCATCCGGCCAATCGATCTGGCGGGCAAGGATGTTCTCAAAGACTTTTTCCGGAGTATCAGCATGAAATGGTGGGTATCCGAAAAGAAACTCGAAGAGAATGCAGCCTAAAGACCACCAGTCGCTCATCTCATCCTGGCCCAATCCCTTTATCGTCTCTGGCGCAAGGTAATCCGGCGTTCCCACGAATCTCCGGTTTTGATCTTCTGGATCAAACAATGCCATTGGAGGAGGCAGCATGTTGGAATGAGGCGGAGTGTCGGGCTGGCCGTTGGATAGATTGCTAGCTGTAGCCCTGAGAGCGTACAGATCTGGGGACCCTTCGCCCTCGCTATGTGTTTCTTCTTCAATCCGGGCTCCGCGATTCGGTATGTCTTCGTTCAACGAAAAGTTCCTAAACATCATGTTGAAGCTGTCGCTGTTACCACTATCGCTTCGATAGCCCGACTTTCGTCTAGAATGTTCACGCCCAAGTGCGGAGTCGCGGTTCAGACTAAAGTATGAAGGCTGACCATGCGAGCTAGCGAGATCCGGCGTCATGACTGGCGTTGACTGTGGCGAGTGGGTTCCGCCTTGCATGTCGAACGATGCAGACCTAGAAGAAGCCATTGACGTATTACGAGCAAAAGGTCCAAACTTTAGCAAATCTGGAGTCGAGTCATCGGGACTTTTGAGTGCTCGCTTTTGGCGCCCAATCAAACCCATTCGCGAGAGACCAAAATCAGTGAGCTTCAAATGACCCTTTTGGTCGATAAGAAGATTATCTGGCTTCAGGTCGCGATGTACGATTCCTCGGCTATGGAGATGCTCTATCCCAAGGACAACTTCGGCCATATATTTCTTCGCCCAGTCTTCCGGCAGGCCTCCTAGAACCTTAACTAGAGCCGCACAATCACCACCGTTAAGAAATTCCATAACGAGGAATAGAAAGTCCTTGCTTGAAAAGGTCCAGTAAAGCTTAGCGACGAAGTCGCTTTCCCCTTGCCACATCATGATAGCTCTCTCGGCTTTGACGTTTGTGACCTGGTTCTTGGCAACCATGTCTGCTTTCCTGAGTACTTTAATCGCAAAATAGTCCCCTGTAGACTTCTTCTTAGATAGATAAACACTGCCAAATGCCCCTTTGCTGATTGGCTTGATAATTTCGAAATCTTTGATAGATGTTGGTACCGCTCGTGCTGGTGGTTGACTGAGACCCGCAAGCCTTGGCGATAATGACGGCTTTGGAGGATCTGCAGCAGATGATGTTGCAGAAGACTGGCGGCGATGTCGCTGAGCTGATACTGTCGGTGAAGACATTTCCGTGCCTGAAAGGGGAGGAGAAGCGACAGGCGACGGCAAAGAAGGTAGCGAGTCCAAGCCGTATGTTGGTCGAGGTTTCGGGATCCTTAGTGGGGACGATGGTGGCTGCATCCTGGCTGGTGAGGGCTGGCGATTTGGCGATGGAAGATTAGGCAGCCTAAGACTCCTTCGCTTCTTCTCAGCTGAGCTTGTTGATCTGCTCAAGGCTAGATCTGCATTCGGCGATTGTGTCCGCCTACTAGCAACATGCATAGATTGAGACATGTTGGTATCGCTATCTCCAGCATCGCTACCCAGCAACATTGAATGTCGCTTGCTGACCGAGTCCATCCGGCCCAGCATGGAGATGCTATTCGTGTGTGATCGTGGTGTGGGACATTCCATTGGACTGCTGGATCGAGTTGATGATGCTGCTACGGACGACCGTCTTTTTTCGAGTTGAGATGCCAACGAAGGGTCCGAGACATTCTGTAGGGCAGTAGACATAGCCGAAGCCCCGTCGTACACCCCCATAGGAAAAGTCATCTCCTGAGCAGCTGGTGTTTGTGCCTCCTCCTCGTTATTTACATCTTCTTCATCAGACGAGTCGCTCAATTGGCCTTCTTTGATCTTTTTTGCTTTCTGCATGGCGGCCTCTATGCAGTCAATCACGAGCGAGTTGAACTCAACGCGAATACGCTCCGAGTATTCGATGATTTCTCGATGGCGGAGAACGGCCTCTACCTTTGCTTGGGCAAGATACTCCGTGTCGGTGGTTAGAGCCGCAAGGCCTGGCTCTTGTTCCAATGTGCTGGCACTTGGACTCGACCATTGCATTATTTGCATGATCAAGGACTCTGAGTGGGGCGACTGTGACCTGACATCTCCGTCGGCATCTGCTTGCGTCTTGTTTTCCTTGAGCGCGGGAGTACTGATCGCTATGGCGGTGTCACAGAGATCGATGATTAGCTCTGCTACCCGGTACAGTGGTCGTCGAACAGTGAAGGATTTCCCACGAGCATGACCAAGGTTCCCAACTGATGCATCGCGAGAACGTGAACGCATAGCAGGGGATGCCCTGCCAGAGTCTGTGCCTGGAGAAGACCCCTGTGATAATCCAATCAACAAGCCTTTGTATTCGGGTGGTGTAACTGGACCAGCACCTTCTCCCGGGGCCGATCGACTTTGTCGTTGTTCCGGATCAAGGGCGTCCAGGACCTTGACGATGGCTGGACGATGGGCCACAAGAGCGTCTTGAGCAAGGCTCACTGCTTCTTCCGCGCGATACTCTTGTGTACAGCCCTCCGAGTGTTTCTCGAACCACCACGGCTTAATCTGACGCTCGCAAATCCGGCAAAGGACCGGCAGTGGAGGCGGATGGTGTTCGGGATCGTTGGCACCCGATTCCGCCAAGCTTGTGAGATAATGAGCCAGTATTTCTGCGCCCAAACCCAGGGACGTGACCAGCAATTCCGGCAGATCAATCGTAATTTCTCTTGGAGGGTTTGACGGGCGCAACATCCACATCGTCTGCAATGACGTTAGCATGAGTTACTAGACAGTAGAGCCGATCCATACATGACTTTCGTCCCCAGATGATCGATCGTAGACCATGATCCCCTGGCCTTCGAGATTCAGTACCTGATCGTGTTCTGCAGTGTCTTCTTGGTCAATATGTTCCCCTTCGAGTGTTTCTTGATCCCGAATAGCCTGTTGCTTCAGCACCGACAGCGGTCCCAACCGAACTTGAAATCTTATAATACGACTCTTACTATCATCCTTTTGCATCGACTCGACGGCGTCGGCAAACGCGTCCTTGTTCGAAAGTAGTAAGTCCGCAATTGGCTTGTTCTTGACAGACTCGACGGTAGTTCCTACTACATCTACCCAGGAAGAGCTGACCCATCGTATGGTTGCATCAGGCGCGAGATCGAGTATGACGTTGAGCGACTGCTCTGCGGCCTCTTTGAGATCCTCACGCTCCGCCCTCATATCTGTACTAGTAATATTACGCTCCATGGACATTCTAGAGCCGGGACTTTCTTGACGTAACGCTATGGTTGCAGGAGGTGCGAGAGATTGTTGCATGTTGTCCCCACTCAAGGACATCTTGAGCGGCGTTGGCCGTTCGGAAGGCGACTCGCATTCGAAGCCCCGAGGGGTCTTAGTCGTTGATGACCCAGGGCCCTTCGCTGCATCAGCAGCGATAGCTGGAAGACATCGTGGCAGCAGAGTTCCAAGGACTTGCTGGCCCGCTGTTGTTGTTGTGATGCTGCTGTCGTCGAGAGATGAGCGGTGGGATTCCTTTGAGGCGTGGATTCACACATGAAAGACCCGCCGCAAGGCCAATGTCTTAATGCAGCCCCCCGTACGTCATGTTAGCGAGTGTTTCAATCTGTATCATATCTGAATTGCAAAAGGCAAGCAATGGAAAAAAATGGATGGTACGAGGAAGGGCCGCATGGAAAAAGCGTGGTTACGGTTATTCCTCCTCTGAGTCCCAGAGGTTGGAGGGGTCCTCCTTAGTAGAAACTCTAATGCCGGCAGGCAGAACCGTCAAACCCGACTGATCCTTCATCCCATCAACCTTTGTTGCTGACACACTGGGATGTGTCAAGTGCCAGACTACTCTGCAAGGGCTCATCTACGCTGCTGGTTCTCGTGTGGCATACATAACCTCGCCCGTCCTCGGAAAAACCCACTCCTTAACCTTCTAACAGATGCATCCGTGGATATCCTCATGTCAGACCCACGAGTCGGTCATGATGAAAGCCAGGGACTATTTCACTGAAGATGTTGGGTCACAGCTCGACTACCATGGCAAGTGATACTGCCAGCGCATCCACAACGTCAAATGACTATACCCGAGTCGACCATGGATCGCAGAGAAAGGAAGGACTGCAGCGCTTCTAAAGTATGGAACTGGCTTCCACGAGCTGCCGCGAACTATCCGGAACTACTGCATGCTTTTGATGCAGGGAGGGGCTTGGACTATGGAACTATGTGGGGTAACCTAGGTCATTACTTTAGGGAATTGGGGACGACGACCCTTTCGTCGATGATCGGTGGCATATCGAAGATGGCTTAACCACTGTTGTGGGACTCTGGATTATTGCTCGCACATGCCATGCAGTGGGGTACTAGGAGCGCTCTCCGGTTTACGCTCCTTTCTTCCGTTCTAACGTCCGATATTCATTCAGCATGAAGTTTCATGAATTGTGGTCGTATGACTACAATCTGAATTCTATCTTGGTTGTGCTCAATGGACGAAGTGGAAAGCAAGATACAATTATACCGAGCTGAGAGCAGTATGTGTCTGAGGAAGTAACATCCTAGATAGAGCCTACAAAAGCTTGGCGTTGACGACGTCAAAGGTATCAGTATGAGGGGTTCCTTTGATATCAACGTCCCTCTAGACATTGATGCTGCAAGTATATTTCACGGGAAGGTCTCGTGGTAAACGACAATTCGTCCGACTTGAACGTTGCTCCAGTCTAAATCATGGAGCAGATGCTAGGAAGCTAATCACAAACTCTGGGCGCCAGATATGTTATAAGTTATCGCTGTTGAGAGATTGCCCAGATGCAGTATGATACAAGCATCATGTTCCAGTAGCTATCATACAACACATAACCGTCTTCCCCACACTCTCCTGCCACTATTGCACCTTTTTCTCACCCCCATCTTTCACATCTCTCTCTTTGTACCATTCCATGGTCTTCTGTACCGACTCCTCAAGGCTCCATTTAGGCTTATACCCCAACCGTATCCTCGCCTTATCAATCGAATAGTACCGCGTCATACTGCTAAACTTGACCTGCTGCCTCGTCAGATTCGGCTTCCTCCCCGCCAGCCAGAACAACCACTCAATCATCGTCGCCAACGAGAGTCCCACGTCCCTCCCAATAATCCACACCTGGGCCGGCGTCGTCTGATCCCCCGCCGCGCTCCACACCATCCTCGCAAAATCCCAAAAATACACCGGGGATCCATTCGTGATGAAGAACGCCTCCCCATCCACACGCTCATGGTCCAGCGGCTGTGTAGTCAACACATGCGTGTCCATCAACGCAACCGCAGCCAAAACATGCGCATAAGCCACATTCCCCACGTACGTGAAATCAAACAGATTCTCATTCTCCCCCAACTGAAACCTCGTCTGCCCCCTTTCCAACGCACCCAGCATACGTGGCATCATCTGCGCGTCCCCCTCGCCAAAGATGCCAGCCGGCCGCAGCGCTACCGTGAGCATATCCCCATATTTCCGGTTCGCGTCCAGCACGAGTTGTTCGGCTATGCCTTTAGTTTCCGCATAGTACTCTTTCTGCATCGGCGCGCGCAGAACGGGCCATCGCTCGTCCGCGTTGACGAGGTCGGATTCGTTGTCGGAAATCACGCTTGCTGAACTCGTATACACGAATGCTTTCACGCCGCCTATCTCCCCCGCCTGCTCTAGCAGATTCCGCGTCCCCTCGACATTGACTTTATGATACAGGGCTTTCTGTGCAGTGTTGTGCCCAGCATTCGCGACGGGGGAGGCTGTGTGGATGATTATTTGCGGTTTCGCTTTTTGTAGGACTTCGCGCACGGCGGTGGGCGATGTTATGTCGGCGGAGTAGTATGTAGCGCCGTCGAGGCGGTTGTGCGTTGTGTGTAGATCGAGGATCGAGACGGAGGAAGTTGAGGGTGCGAGGAGTTGGGAGACGATGTGGTGGCCGAGGAAACCGCAGCCGCCGATTACAAGGACAGGGGTAGTGAGGTTAGAGGATGGAGTGTGTTGGTTCGTCATGACTAGGCTGGTTCCGGTGGAGCTGTCAATTGTCTAAGGGACGTGGTAGGTAGGAGAGCGTTAAAATTGGAATTGGGGAAAGGGTTATAGCAGATTTGTATTTATTCTACGCTGTAGGGCTGAGTTCGAGTTGGTAGAGAGCAGATTTGGGACGGCGGTAGGACCAACAGTTCGATTTCAAAAAGTTATCACCGTCGTCAAGGAGATTCTTCATGTCATCATCCGCGTCAAATCGATTTGTGCATGCTCCCTGACGGCACACAACTCCTTCGCTTAACTTCGAAAACAATGTCCCATCATAGCAGTGACGCTCTCGGTCTACCTCACAGATGAACTTACCTAGCTTCACTTCATTCCATCAGCAAATTCTCGGTCTCGATCTACGGATACAAGCAATACCTCAGGCTTGCTATCAGGAACATCCACCTGGCAGCCGAGATCCTAGCCCTCACGAGGATATAGAGCCGCTTTGGTACGGGGATTCATGCATGGAAGGAGGTAATGCAGGACCCCAAGACCTATGCTGAGTTCAACCATCGTCTCTCATCAAGTACGTTCCAATGATGTCAAGGATTTCTTGCTTAACCTGAGCTTTCACTGAATGCTACCTGATTCGGTAACCTGAAGCTCGCGCAAAACATCCTCTTCGTTGGCGCAACGTCCCGGACATCCCATATCTCGACCTCTCCCTCGTTTTCCGGATCACCTGGCTTCACCTCATGTCTCAAATGTTCCGATATCTCTTGACAGATCTTTCTCTCCTCTTCCTTGTTGTCATCACTTTTGCTACTAAAGCAATGTACATGCACCATTGGCAACTTCCTGGACTGATGCGGCTCGAAGTAATCTGAGTAGCCCGCATACACACCAATGAACGCAGAAAGAAATGAGATAGCCGAAGCTGGAAGGTTCAAGACGTAGTGATTGAAGAATCTCGGAGACTTCATATACACCCCTGACATTCTTTTGCCACACGTTAACTTCTTCGTCCGAGATTCCTTTGGAGTTATGTCAACTTCTGTATAGCTATGCATGAGACCTTTTGTCGCAGCGCGGATGAAAGTACGGCCATCTTTATTGAAAGGTTTGACAAATGAAGTGACCTTTTGCAAGTAAGCAAGTCCCGTCAATAGTATCTTTGAGCAAGAGCAAACGTACCTTATTCCTTGCGACAGCAGCTTCAAGACTAGCATAGCTATCAGGGTTCAGATCGTTGGCCCACACAAAGCAACGCTTCTTTCCTGCAGGTACAGCAAATGGCCCGACGCCCGCCATAACATCGCATATAGCTTCTCCCGGCTGAAATTTCTCAACCAGGCGCCTGTGTTCGGTTTCAAGGCGACTGTTCCAATAGACTTTCGAGTAGTCGAAGCTGAATGTACAATTTGCTTCCTGGACCTTTACTCTCATATCGTGTTCACCGGCCAGCAGCTCGTAGCTAAAAGTGCGGTACTCATTCTGCTCGCCTACTTCGTCGATTTTGTTGATGACGGTGCGGATGTGTGGAGTCTTGTCCAAGAGAACCTCGGCAATCAGATTCCTATATGGGAGATATCGTTCTCTTAGATTTAGATGCGCTAAATGCGATTAGCGATAGCAACATTATATTCATGGTGTCAAGATTGCATGCACACCGATATGGCCAACAACACTAAAGCCCGAAGGAGTGTCATCTTCGATGTCCTCTGGCAGTATAGAGCTGAGAATATCACCTACGTGATATCAGCACTTGCACAGTCATCACGCACCGTAGTTGTCAATATACATACGGTATGTCCAGTAGTTGTAATCTACGTCCACTTCGTACGGCACGATAGAAACCTGAGACGACTTGACGAGGTCTGAAAGTATTGGACTCCACGTCGATTCATCTAACAAGGGTCTCAATATGGATAACTGAATCTCAACCCAATTGGGGTCAAAAGCAACCAATTACCATCAGACCGTATTTCTGGCTTTAGTAGCAACGCTTTAGCGTCTTCACCTTGCGGATCCCTTACTGACACAACGGTCTGCATGCGGTCAAGCTTCAGTATATCGAGATATAGATCACTTTTGCATTTCGTTATTTGCTTGCGGTCGGTGACTCTTGCAGCAGACGTAGGCAGTGTTCTTTTGAAGAAAAGGCGATCTAGACTTCGCATTGCACGGTTAACTGGAGGGCGAAACATTTTTGGACCTAGGGCTTCGGATGTTGTAGTCATGTTCCTCTAGGATCTGTTATAGGGGCATAGATCCAAATGCTTATATCCCAAAGCGTATTCACGAGACATATCGAGCGGACGAATGCTGGTACACGAATGAGAATTGTGACAAAACGATGAGAAGTCAAGTATTATATATACAACAGTATGGCGCTAGCTTTCACGAGACTTGGCAATATAATGGTCTCAAAGTCCGTTGGAATTTTAACGATTTTGTGCCAACCCTAGGTACATTCACGGAGGTGACTATTGGATCTTCAGTGTCACATGAAGCCATTGATCTCAATACAGGCCGAGGGCAGTCCCTATACTCTCATTTGGGACCATCATTACACATCAATGCGAGTACGCTAAAACAAATTTCAAGGTCTCTTCCGTAACACTCTTCGTACAGGCGCAGGAGCCTCTACGCCTGCGACTTTCTTGCCTACAGCCCGCACACCTACATCCTTCTTCCTACTAGCCCTAGTAGGTGCCTTCTTCGCGTTGCTTACGATCGTCGTTTCGATGGAGACACTCGATACATTACTGGTGTTGCTGGCTTTCCGCACATCCTCTGGCTCGTGCGCAGGCCCAGCACCTCTTTTTGCTCTTGTGGTTCCTGCTTTCGTGGTTGTTGGATTGCTGCCTGTTCGAGAGATTGCTGCTTTCGAACGTCCAGCCTTAGATTTCTCGCCCATTGTACTGGCTAGGCTAGCTGTGGCTGTCGCCGTAACTACCTTGGCTGGTGACGCTATCTTGATGGGCGAGAGTTGCTTTAGGGGTGAGGCTGGATGAGAGTTGTATAACTTTTGCAGTGAGCATAGCGCAGGTCGAATGGGAGACTGGGGAAGAGTGCGTGAGTTGGCCGATTTCGGTGAAAGGACTGTGGAAGGATTGGTGACTTGGCGAGACGGCCCTTTGGCGAATTTGGTACGCTTTTTAGGATTTGGTATATTAGGTATATCTCCTGCGGTGTTTTCTTTGTCTGCTGCTTCCATGATATCGCTGTGATTTGTTAGGAATAAAGCTATTGAGCGACGATGTTGCGGAATATACCTATTCCTTTTCCTTCCCCCATATTTGGTTGTTGCTATCGGCATTTCGTCTTTGGCAACTATGATTGATTTTTCTGGTATTGCGGGCCGTTTCAATGTTTCTAGGGCCTTTGGCTCTTCTCGTCCTGCCTTTTCCCTCTGGTCGGCTATTTCCCGATACTTCTCTTGAAGCTCCCCCATGTTCGCCTTTCGAAGGAAGTTAGGTATACGGTTGATCCGTAACTCTATTCGAGTCCTTAAATTCTGTGCTTGTAATGCGTACTGCGCTCGTAGCTTACGCGCACGTTCTGTGACTGGAAGACGTGAGACTTTGTAATCGTGCGATGAAGACTAGCATGAATTACCCTCGAGCTGGAGATTGTCTATGAGAGCCTGTTTTTGGGCCTCTGTTATGCCCAAAACTTTGCTTTGAGGTGAGTGTACTGGTGTCCTCGTGGGCGATTCAAGGGCAACGGTTTGCGCGCATTCTACTGGGTCGATTCCCATGGAAGATGTTTTTTTTATTGTAGGAGCTGGCACCATCTTGGGACTAATGTAATGAAGAGTAGCAGTATTGCAGTTGGTTCACGATTTACAGCAGGAGCGAGAGGAGGGGCTATGCGAGTTGAATAAAGTAACCAGATTGTTGGCAGTGCCAAGCGTAAACAAAGATCGGCGCGGGACTATATCCGTGCTCTTGGCACTATCATTCCGCCTCTTGAGCTTGGAGTATCACTTCCCTTTGAATCCACTGATACTATTTCCACATCCAAAATCACCTCTCATCTCGACGCTCGTAACTCTTATCGGACTTCGCGATCAGCTAACTCTACATATTGCAGCCGCAAGTCCGCCGAAATGGTGCTCGAAGCAACGATGATAGTGTAAGCATCACCTTCCTCTTCCATGTTTCCCAGCTCTTGCTAATCCTAAGATTTACCAGGCTGGACAACAGCGAGAGTAGCAGAAATGGCGATTATGTGCAAGTTATAACATTGCTCTCGGCTGCATCAGGAGCTGACTGGGCCTCGATACGATATAGCCCGTCAAGGTGGGAAGCACAAGCCGATGCTGTCAGCCTTATCTTCTCCGCCAAAACACAAGCGAACCCTGAATCTTCGGTTGGCCTTATGAACATGGGAGGCAAAGGACCAGAGATGCTAGTAACCCTAACTACGGACTTTGGGAAGCTTCTAGATGGTATACATCGAACCAAGATAAGAGGCAGCACACACCTGGCCACGGCAATACAAATCGCGGGTGTGCGTCGATGTGAGACTCCCTGATCGTTGCCTATGGCTGCTGATATCGTTGTCCGTTCAGCTCGCTCTAAAGCACCGCCAAAACAAATCACAACGCCAACGGATTATCGTGTTCACCTGCTCCCCTATCGATGAAGACGAGAAAAATCTCGTCAAACTTGCTAAGAAGATGAAGAAGAACAATATCTCAATTGATTTCATCGCTTTTGGCCATCTAGAATCAGAAAACACGAAAAAACTAGAAGCGTTCAATGAAAACATCAAAGGTGGTGACGGCTCACATCTCGAAATCATTCCGCCAGGGCCTAGTCTGCTTAGCGATCACATCATCTCGACACCTATATTAGCTGGTGAAGGTGTAGCACCAAGAGGAGGTGACGCTGATGGCGACGGTGGAGGAGACGCTGGTGGGGGTGGTTTCGACTTTGGTGTCGATCCAAGTGCGGATCCAGAGCTGGCGCTAGCCTTACGTATGAGTATGGAGGAAGAAAAAGCGCGGCAAGAAAAGGAAGCCCCGAAAGAGCCCACACTCGAAGGTATACCAGAGGAGGGAGGAGAAAACCAGCCGTTACTCAATGCGGACGGGGAAGCAAGTGGAGGTGTGGATGCTCCTATCACAAAACCCGAAGAGGGAGAGAACAAAATAAAAGAGCACCCTACCGATCCGGATAAGCGGGAGGACAAACAGGACGAAGATCGGGATCCGGATAGTATGGACACTGCATGAGCGTTGCTGGCATAGCCCGGCGTTCGGGATGAATTTTGCATAGATAGCGTCTCTATGTACCATCAACATTAGATGATCTCTTCGCCGCTTTGATCCTTCTGCACCATCCAATCCCGAGTCCATGAAATAATTGGGGTATTTTTCCTTTTGACCTCTCCAATAACCCAAACGCCGCGCTATGCCCTTGTCCTCACTCATGGACCACGTAATTTCTGCTTCCGCAGCCATCCAAACAACACTCGTCCCGGCGACCTCCTCAATATGTTTGTCCCATCCTGATGACATCGTAATATCAGATCCACTGATCATCATGCAATCACTACTCGCCCTCACACTATCCCCTCACTCAACAAAATTCCTCAATTTCGTAATGTCATCCAGCAGCTCCTGCAAATCGGCATCGGTGATCTTATTCGACAAACTCGGTATCAGCGTCTTGGCCTCCTCTGCGCTCTCACAACACAAGCTACCAAGCTGCGACCGCTCAAAGAGTTCCAATTCCGTATGCGACGTGAGCATGCGCTCCACAGCCTCGATATTCTCTTTCTGCTTGAAGCGCGCGAATACGTCCAGGTAGTCTTGGGTTTTGATCAGTGTCCTGCGCGCAGATGTATATCAGCTGTGCTTCCTCCTATCGCTGCACGATGGGGGGAGATGTGGTTTGCGATTTCGGCAGGTGTAGAATGTACTCTGTCTCCTCGACCTTCCTCTGCCCCTTCCGATGATCCATGACTGCGTTTATGAGCAGCCGCGCTTCTGAAAGTGTGAGGGTGGGCACGTTTTGGAATTCGCCGAGCTTTAGGTCTGCGGCTGCTTCTTCGTCGCCGGTGATTTTCTCTCGGGTGCGTGAGGTGGGGGCTGTATGCTGGGTTGTCATTATTGGTTGAGGCTCGATGTAGAGTGCTGGTAGTTTTCCTCAGGGTCGAACGTGCGTTCAGTCTTGCGCCCACGGTAGTGGCTGATTTAAAGAGAGACAGGTTCCAATCGGTAGAGACCGTGTTTGTGATGCGCAGTATGTGGGATGGTGTTGCTGCAAATCAGACTTGTCGAAGAGTGTTGGAGGCTGCGGGGTGGAGCTCGTGCGTTTGAAGCGGACAACTTTCACTTTTTTCACCAGAAGAGTACCACAAAACGTTTCGTGCAGGAATCCAGTAGTTCGGGATTGACTGGAAACAATGTGTCTCGAGACGATGGCATGGCTCTCACGCCCATAGCTTTTTTCCAGAGTCATACCCATGGACTGAAAGGCAGACACTGCCAACCCTGATCCCGATCTGAATATCCTTCAGATATCATGTAATAGCCCCACTTTCCTACCCAAGAATTTGCTGATACTCGGAAGGGTCGTCTACTCCCTCATCATCATCAATAAAGCTGGCGGCTTAGTCTACAACCGCGATTTCAACTCCGCCCTGAACAAAGTATCCGTCAATGATCTCCTCGTACTCGCTGGCACGTTCCATGGGTATCGCCTCTACTATCGCTATTTTCTGTCATGGGAACACCTGCTAATGAGCTCATGTAGCGTTCATGCGATAACTAAGTCCCTTACTCCTTCCACCCTCGGTGTACCATCCCGCGATAAGACTGGCATTGAAGTCCTCGAATCATCCTCCTTCCGCTTAACCTGCTTCCAGACCTTTACCGGCCTCAAGTTTCTGCTGTTCACGGAACCGCAGCAGCCGAACGTGGATGTCATTACCAAGAGAATATATGAGCTGTATGCGGATTATGTGATGAAGAACCCATTCTATCAGCTAGAGATGCCAATCAGGTGTGAGGCGTTTGATCGGGAGTTGATCAAATACATCAGGGCTAAATAGAACGGAGCAGGGCAGTGCCCAAACAGCATGCAGTGAAGAATGTGGTCAAGATGAGATCTGGGAAGTAAGACATATCGGGGCCCCCAAGGAAGTGGTGATTTTCGACCTTTGAAACGAAGCTAGAAGGCTGCGTTGGACTCGTTATGGAAGTCAGATAGACCCTTGCAAGCCGCTTCGACGATTTCCTCATCATTGACCAGAAGTACAACCGTGGCAACTTTCTCATTCCGAACTTCCCGAACTTATTGTGTATTCTCGCAGTCTCGCACCGTCTTCGTGAGATCACTGCCTGCGTCAGAAAAGGTTATGAGAATACCCAAAAAGCATGCCCATATTATCATTGCTTCCATAGGAGTTCTAAAAGCTTGGGGAAATACCCATCGACCCTGTTGAAGACGACCAAGTTGAAGGGTAGGTGCAGAAGGACACATGCGACAATTTTGTTTACTAGTGGGCACGTTGGTGAAGGTCTATCTTCTCCGACTCATTACAAATCTCCTCCCACTGAAGACAAAGTCATTTTAACATGCTTTTGTTCAAAGTCGAGACACTGTTTGAACCCGACAATTTCATCGTGGGCATAAGGAGCAGAACTTAAACCTGGAACATAGAGCTTGGGTCGATGGATCTAGTGGGCATCCGGTTGATTGGGATTGAAGAGAGAAGTCGGCTACTATGGCTCGGGAGGTGCATAAAGGAAGAAATGTGGAGGAAGGGAGTCTGCTCATGTGATTTAGCTACTCTACGGGGGTTGCGGTGTACGTCAGACGGACTCAGCGTGATAGTCTTTAATTCTGGGGTGTCCATTGATGGTCTCATCAAGCATACAGAGTAGGGAGTGGGTCGAGACTATTTTTCCCATCTGACGCTAGCACGGATCTGTCTCAAAGAGGATTAGCCCGCCCTGTGCTCCACGAACTTTTGAAGATTCAACGGTAGTATAGTGCAGAAATTCCCAAGCACCAACATGCCCATCTCATTATCATCGATTGTTTCCACGCTGCCTTCGGACGAGACATGGGGCCCAGCTACCACCACCGATGCGCTCGTCGATGGCGTTCCGTACGCACCCTATTCGAAGGGGGACAAGTTAGGGCGAATGGCCGACTGGACCACCGAGGGGAAGGATCGAGATGGACGAGGAGGTAGACAGCAATACAATAGGAACTATCGAGGTGAGACCCGACTCTAGAACGTATAGGTCTCGGTGTGCAAATGCTGACTGTTCATCAGACCAGCAAGTCTATGGTGCTGGCACCTCGAGTCTCTTCGCCGTCCAAGTCGCAGAAGATGAATCCTCTTTCTCCGTCGTTGATAACACTCGAACATCCACTAAAACGCGGGGCTTTGGCCGAGGCGGTGGCACCGTATTCCGGGGCCGGGGAAGAGGTGGTCGTGACCAACGTGGAGGACGGGGGAATTTCCAGAACTCTCGAGTGGGTGGCCGCGGCGGTCAGCAGGCATACCTCTACGACCAGCGAGGAGGAGCAAGAGGTGGACGAGGCAATCGCCGATTTGGCTGGAAGGACTATGACAAGCCTCAACGGAATCGGGATTCCTCTGTGAACATCAAGCCTGACTGGACCATGCTGGAGGAAATCGACTTCGCCCGATTACTGAAGTTGAATTTGGAGACCTCCGCAGGTGAAGACATTGACGGCTACGGTTTCCTCTATTACTACGACCGAAGCTACGATAAGCCGCCAGTCAAGAACACCGAGCGGAAACTCAATGTGGTGGACCGAGCAGCGTACAATGTCACAACCTCTTCAGACCCGATTATTCAAGACCTCGCCGAGAAGGATGAGGCCACCATCTTTGCTACCGATAACATCCTATCCATGCTTATGTGCGCACCTCGATCCGTTTACAGCTGGGATCTCGTCATCGCCAAACATGACAATAAGATATACCTTGACAAGCGTGACGGATCGTCGCTAGACATGGTGTCGGTCAATGAGAACGCTGCTGATGCGCCCTTGGAAGCCAGCGAGGGCAACAAAGATAGCATAAACTTTCCTGGTGCACTAGCGCTGGAAGCAACATTTATCAATCACAACTTTGCCAATCAGACGGTCATGGAGAGCGAGACAAGCAAGTTGGAGATGCAGCACGAAAACCCGTTCTACAACCCGTCGGAAGAGACCGAGCCGTTGGCCTCGAAAGCATACAAATATAGACGCTTCGATCTATCATTAGAGAAGGACGAGGACCCTCTGCACTTGATCGTGCGTACCGAGATCGACGCAGTGGTCAAAAATAACATCAGCGGCGAAGACCAACTGCTCACCCTGAAAGCCTTGAACGAATTCGACCACAAAGCACAAGGCAGCGGTGGCGCTTTAGATTGGCGAACGAAGCTTACGAGTCAACGCGGTGCCGTCGTAGCCACAGAAATGAAGAACAACAGCTGCAAGTTAGCGAGATGGGCTACGCAAGCCATCCTGGCTGGCGCGGATGTCATGAAACTTGGGTAAGCTCTTTTTACTCCCACGTCCCGTTATCCCCATTTATCCCCCAAGTCTACTTGCCATAAGCTTCATCATCTGATCATCGTCTGATGCAATCCGCAGCTTTGTCTCGCGCACATCTCCCAAAATGCCCGATAAGCACGTAATCCTTGGGGTCGTCGGCTACGACCCACGCAAATTCGCCGAGCAGATGAACCTAAACCTTGCGAATGGCTGGGGTATCGTCCGCACCATCGTCGATATGTGCCGAAACATGAAGGATGGCAAGTATGTGTTGGTGAAGGACCCGAACAAGGCGCTGCTTCGGTTGTACGAGGTGCCCGCCTCGACCTTCGAGGATGAAGATGGCGATGAGGGAATTGCGGAAGGCACGGAGGCTGGTGGTGAGGAGGATTAGATGATGGCACGGCTGTGGTGCGGTTATTCAATTTCGATTGAGGCAAGAATAGGACACGCGAACACGTATGAAAGGCATATGAGTGGATGAGCCGCGCCATAGTCACCTTGCACCCAATAATGTTCTCAGATGCTTGATCGAGTCTCGTGGATGGCCCATGCTCTGGTATCCCGAAGCTTGGCGCTAGGTTCCAAACATAGCTCTTGATGTTTCAGGGCACCTTGCCATCACATCGAACAATATTGCGAGAAGTTCGAAGCAGGCATGGCAGCCATGATCTCCTGATATAGCATCGTAGACCAGTTGTGGAAACTCTTCATAGCAGACGTGCTGTGGAGATTGCTATCACCTTTCGATCGTCCACTTACTGGACTTATCAAGTGCCGGGGCGGAAGCGAACAATCATGCCAGTTATACTTATCAGTGCGGGTGCATGTTTACCGTCGACGTTGGGTGTATGCGGGTGATGAGAGACCTCCCTCCAGTCACACCGTCCTGGCTGGATATGCCTTTCGAGACTCCGGAGTCCCAGGTCTAGCTATTTTACTATAAGAACTTTTTAGTCTAAGGTTTTCTACAATTATTATAGCGAAAATAAGTTAAAACAATCGGCCGTTAGTGCATAAGAGGGCGTGGACCAGAAGGGGGTGAACTCTTCTACCTTCCATTAGCATCATTAATCTACGGGATGTCGATCAGAATCTCCGACGAGAGGATTCACAATTCTCCTGATGGTCACACCAATTGTTCACATGTCTATCACCCATCACCGTTACATCCGAAAGGGGTCTGACATGCATCAGAGCTCTCCATATTCGTCAGAGTTGGTATTTCATGTGCCATAATCATGCATTGCCGAGCATGAGAAGTGTGCTCGTCCGGTATCGACGATGATTGGAGCAGAAAGTCGAGGTGCACGTTGCATGCGACAAGGCGGAAAGGCTCTTCCAGACTTTTGGACATGGTGGGGGTGAACAGCAGGACTTCTGTTACCTTTGCCCTCGTACATGGAGGGGAGTACAGAGTCGTATCAGGGAATGGATACAATACAACTTCCCGGACACGGAGAGTTTAGCACCTATCGTCAATGCCTGCTCTACTCCGTATCGGGCTTGAGATGGCAGTATCAGATCGCTTCGATGAATGGGAGGGTGATAAGGACTAGGCAAGGCGCGTGGCCTCGGCGGCTACTCATACAGAGGCTGGCTGACATGGGAGAGCCACTCGCACCTCTCTGAGAGCGCAGCATGATGACGGGAGATCTAATTGGGCATGTCAATAGCCAAGATACACCATCATGGGCGGCTATCGGACTCTGGTGGGAAGGGAGTCTGGGATAGAGGACGGGGCTGTGTGCGGGAGCTGCTGCAAGTCATGAACAATCTCACTCACTACGCCTAGTGGGTTAGAATTGGGAGAAGATGATGTTGTAGCAGATCGCTGCATGTCTGCATGGAATGAACAATCTCTGTAGACGCTTGCCTGAAGATTCAGAAGTGGTCGATTGTGCTTACTGCAGGCTCGATTGGGCTTGGTGTTGCGCTGTTTATCCACATGCAATCTCCCCTTTCCCCCCGGTTCGATGACTGCGCAATTGATTGCGGTGACGTTGGCTTTTCATGGCTTTTCATGGCTTTTCTCCAGTCAGCCGCTCATCCCCTTTTCAACTTATATTTTCCCCTTTCCCTTTTCTCTCTTCCCTCCAATCACAAAATTCCTCTTCAAGCCAAAGCATTCCATTTTTCCATTGGCTGCCACGCTCGCACTTTCCCCATTCCTCAAACGCGCTTGTCGTGTGCTAGAAGCTACAAGCACATTATTGCCTAAAGTGTTTTCACCCCCAACGCCTTCACTGGCTCGCTCCTCCTTCCAATCGTTCTCATCAACCCGCCAACAGCCTACAGCCTCTCTCTGCCACCAAAGTCCTCATCCAATCCACTTCCCAGTACCCCACGGCAGATCGACTGTACCGCGATTAGGTCAAGGCAACCTATCGCATTGCAGCCATACCACATTGCGCGACCTTATCGTCCATACGGAGAGGGCAAAATCAGCTGACTCTCGACGACCCAGCGCCGCGGTCGCTCAGACCTGTCAAGGCTGCCTGCAGCCAGTCAACGCTCTCAATTGGATTCCCAATTGAACGTTTCGTCTGTTAGTGAGTTCCCCCCCAACAGCCCCGCGTCGTCAATACTGCGTTGTTACTGTCGAGCTGTTCGACGCATCATACAACAATGACGCAACTAAAAACAAGACTCTATCGCATAGGATAGAATCACTATCAAAAGCAGTTGATATACCATACACAGCTATTGCCCTGCTGACTTGCCTGTACGGCTGTCGCAAGAGGCAAACAAGAATCCAACGAGACTCGCATACGCGACACTGCGACAGTGCAAACAAGCGCTTCGCCTTATTACACCGCCTACGGGCACCGTATTAAATCCACCCACGCGCCAACCTCTAGATTGACCCTCACACGAGTTCGAAACATCATCGTTTGATCCAGATCGAACGTCAGCTCGTCCTTTCACTGTCAAAGCAGCTCTGGCAGCACCTTCTGGTGATCGACACGGTACGTTTTCCGCCTGCAGTGCCTACCGCGCGCTATGCAATGCCAACGCATCAAATCATCACCGCTCTTTCTGCCAATGCTCAACCTGGCTCGCACACACCCCTCCCTTGTGCAACCTTCTATTATTGCACACCATGCTAACATCACTCCGCCTGCGAAGCCAATCTCGACCTCACCAACGAAACCTTCGGCTTCTCTCCCCACCATTCCCAGCTGTGCGCCACGAGCTTCACGGGAAACTTCCTTGCATTACTTCGGTAGTGGCGATACATAGCTTACCGACACATGCGACCGACATATGCACCGCCTCGTCACTCCGAAAACAACGAGCACGTCGGGCAGCTCATCCTGCTAGCGGAAGCATCTCGAGACCACCAGTGGGGGCAATATTCACGAAGAACCCAATAGCCTAGCGTCTTACCGAACACCGCTGCGGCCAGACTCACTCGTAATATCGTGGAGCCTTCCTCTAGTAAATAAGAAGTGGTTGACAGCGCACGCCAGTGACACCAATCCGCTGCATAGGAGCCTAACGCTATTCGCCTCACAGGACAGCCCCATCCATTCCCTCGATTACACGCTCATAATCCTCGTGGATTGGCATTCATGAAGGCATAAGAAATACTGGCCAAATCGAACAAACTCATCATTATTCACGTTGTTATTGTTCAAAGATAATTGCTCCTGGTGAGTTGCTGATCTTCAAATTCACCCAATAGAGACGGAGGTTTTCGTGCCGAGACTAATACATGCCAGGGCTGCAGGTTCGCGCATAAGATCTTGGCCAATCCTCGCAGCTGGCTGGTCCCCGCGGCGAGTAAATTACCGTTACCAAGCACAGCTTCTCCCAATCACAATACAAGAAGTCTACGTCGTCTACAGACTTGACAATCTCGAACCTGACTAAATTCGGGCGTGGTCCGCATCTGCCAGCCTATCCGACCCTTGTTGAAGCAGATTCGCGTTTGCATTCACGGGCGCCACTTCTAGGTAGCACCGATCTTCTATATCTCTGCTCCACCTTGGTTTACCCATGATGGATTACGCGCAGACCCAGGCCCATTCATATGGCCATCCACAGGCGCCGCACATGCACGCTGCATACTCCAACCCGCAGCAAGGGCCGACGATAACCTCTCCTCCCATTCAACCACCGCACATGCACCAACAGCATCCAAGTCAAGCCTCACCTATCCTCCCATCGCAGGGCCATTCGTATCCGCAACAGTCCACACCCCAGAGTAGCCATCCAGGGCTCAACTATCCGCAAACGTATGGTGCTGCGCCGACCAACATGCATCAACCCTACGGCATGTCACCATCGGCGGCAGCGGTGGCCATGGCGAATCAGGCAGCATCCGGCCAACAGAATCACTACGCGTATCCGTTACCACAAACCTCCATGGCCAGTGGGTCGCCGCGTATGGCAGGCATTGGGATCAAGAACGAGCCGGCACGACGATCACCTCCTCAAGCGAATAATCCCATGAACACCTTGCCCTCGCAGGTTCAGCCAAATCATCGCATGTCGCATAGCCACTTGAACCATCACGTCGGTAGCCCTCACGTGCAACACGCGTCATCAGTGATGATGAACCACCAACCCCCGAGAAGCTCTGTGCCACCTCAAATGCCTCCACCTCAACAGCAAGCACCTCATCCAGCTTCACCTGAGATCGGACCCTCGGGTGCGGAAGAGGCACCACTCTATGTCAACGCGAAGCAGTTTCATCGTATCTTGAAGCGGCGCGTGGCCCGACAAAAGCTGGAAGAGGCACTCCGGTTGACCTCGAAGGGAAGGAAACCGTACCTCCATGAATCAAGACACAAGCATGCGATGCGAAGGCCAAGAGGCCCAGGTGGAAGATTCTTGACGGCCGAGGAAGTGTCACTGATCGAGAAGGGTGAAGGTGGAGAGTTGCAGAAATATGCTGCAAAAATTGAAGGATCAGACAAATCAACACCAGAAAAATCCAGCAAGGCATCTTCCAAGCGCAAGTCAGGTGCTCTTGATGACGACGACGATGCGCCGGCTGCCAAAAAATCCAAGATGGCACCAAAGGATACCCCGAGCGGCGAGAGTGAAGAGCCCGAGGACGATGATGAAGGTGAGGATGATACTTGAGCGTCGTACACGTTCGAAACTCGAGATACCTCTGGCGGCCTTCACTTTTCATTGCGTGTCTTCACGACTTACGAAGCGTTACATTTCACATATCGAGTCCCCATGACCACAACAAATTTTTAATATTACTTAGCTCCACATTCGCTTGGCCGGTACAGCACATGATTTGGATTGCATTTTGCAGATACCCCTTTGGTTTAGCATTGGCGATGGCTAGAAAGGAACCCCTCACTGGGACAAAATGGATATGGATATGGGTATTGGAGGAAGTAGGAGTACATTCGCTACCACACTTATGTTTGACGATTTTCCTTGCATGTCCTGATTACATGCAGCGAAGGATTTTGGAGGACATAGCGTGGCGTTTTGACTGTGACATACTACTTGGCTGAGAAGGGGTAGTACCACTGCAGGATACATATAGCACATATGGAGACTGGTCTTCAACGTCGTCTTGTGATATCGAATATAGTGATATGAATATAGTGATTACTGGACCAGCAGTTCGTGGAGCATACTGATACGCACTAATGTTTCACAGGCTCTGCATCTTCGGGGTTAGCGAATGTTTCTAACCTATGGCAATAGGCCTTGGCACTCATCGCCCCCGAGTGAAGGTTGAGGTGTCCAGACGTCTCTCATGTACAACGGGGACCTCTTTTCCCTCACACCACACTCTTCTCATCATGATTCTGAGAAGTTGTCATCCTATATTGTTTCCTCTCTCCATTTTCCTCTATCTCCTCCTCACATCCCCTGCTCTCGCGAAAAAAGACACTCCGCGCATCACCAAATACAAATTCGACGCCTCGCCCGCCGCAGCACCCTTCTACTTTGAAGACTCGGATATAATCCTCATCCTCGACGTGGTCGGAAATGTCATACGCTCCCCCAACGCCGGCGAAGAATGGGCGCCTATTGTAGATGTCCCCGAAGGCAAAGCCTGGGATCTCGTCTTGCACCCATATTCCAAGAAGACCGCATACCTTTGGGGCAAAGATACCACGCATTGGATCACAGAAGACCAAGGGGCGAGTTGGCGTGAGTTTGAGATCGTCGGTTACCCTGTACCTTTCAGGCGGCCGTTCAGCTTCCATGCGAATGATCCGGATAAGGTACTTGTAAATGTGTGCACCAGCCTTTTTGCGTGCGATGAGATGGCCTGGTACACTACCGATGGGTTCAGAAGTGCTGCGAAGGAGTTGAGGAAGGATACGAGGAGTTGTGTTTTCGCGCGGAGCACCGACTTGTTCCAGACGAGCGAGGATGATGAAGGCGATGATCGCGTGGTTTGTGTCGTCAAGGGGAAATACTCGAACCCGTGGAGTACGAGGGATAATGGGCTGAGGGTGAGCGATAATTATTTCGAGCACGAGCAGGAGCCAATCTTGGACGAGGGGCGGACCGTGCAGGGCATTATCAACGTCGCGGTGGTTAAGAGCTATCTGCTGGCGGCGGCAAGCGCTAGGGGCACAAATGAGCTGGCTATGTATGTGACGGATGATGCGAAGACTTGGCATCGTACTGTGTTTCCAAGTGATCACAAGATCGAGGAGGATGCTTACACGATCTTGGAGAGTACGAATTACAGCATACAAGTCGATGTTCTGACCACGTCGCCGCTCAATGCTATGGGAGTGATGTTTACGAGCAATTCGAATGGGACGTACTTTACCCGGAACATTGAACATACAAACCGTAATTACAGGGGAATTGTGGATTTTGAAAAGGTTTCCGGCATACAGGGCATCGTGCTGGTCAACGTTGTGGATAATTGGAAGAACGTCGAGAACCCACGTTCGACAGCGGCAAAAAAGATCAAAAGTAAGATTAGCTTCGACGATGGAAGGACTTTTAGCCCGCTTACGGTTGGTGGCGATGAACTTCATTTACATTCGGTATCAGACAGGTCGAACTCAGGCGCAGTCTTCTCAAGTCCAGCACCGGGGCTGTTAATGGGTGTGGGGAACAAGGGCGAATACCTGAAGGAGTATGGAGAATGCGACGTCTACGTTTCCGACGACGCGGGCTTGCATTGGACAAAAGCGCTGATGGAAGCTCACAAGTATGAATTTGGCGACAGAGGCGCCGTTTTGCTAGCCATCTACGACGAAGGTCCCACGGATATAATTCAATATTCTCTGAATCACGGTCATAATTGGGTGAAGGTCAAGCTTGACGGCAAAGTACGCGCCAAATTACTCACGACTACAGCCGATTCCACCAGCCTCAAGTTCTTCCTCGTGGTCACTGAAGGTGGCGGAGAATCTCTCGAGTATTTCGCAATGATGATCGACTTCGCCGAGTTGCATGAGGGGAAATGCAAGGATACTGACTTCGACAACAAGTGGTACGCTCGCGTCGATGAAGATGGAGACCCAACTTGCATTATGGGACACAAGCAATGGTATCGCAGACGCAAGTGGGACGCAGACTGCTTTGTGGACAAGGAGTTCACAGACCCAGTACCAGGGTATGAGGCATGCGCGTGTGCCAAGGAAGACTTTGAATGCGATTTCAATTTCATTCCTAGTGATGATGGAGAGAAGTGCGTTCCAGCCAGCTTCCTAGACGTTCCCGAGGATCAGTGCAAGGATGAGGGTGATACGTTCCGGGCCAGCTCAGGGTTTCGACTAATCCCTGGTAATAACTGCGATCGAGCGGCTAAGGGTTCTGTGGAGCTTGATGTGGATGTGGAACGTTCATGCAAGGACTCCAAGAAGCCTCCAGTCAGCGGAGCCATCAGTACCGAATTGACTCGATTTCGAGCTGACAACTTTGCGGACTTTTACTATCTCGAGAGAACCGACAAAAGTCACGGGGTTGACGAAACTATCGTTATGCGGACTACCGAGCACGAGATATACATTACCAGAGACGCCGGTAAGACCTGGAAGCAAATCCTCAAGGAGGAGGAGATTACCGCGATTTATCCACATCAGTACTTCAGCGATGTTGTATTCTTCCTTACGCCGGGAAAGAAAGTATTCTACTCGTACAACAGAGGCGACACGATCAAATCGTTTGAAGCTCCAGCAGATCCAACCCGTGATAGACTACCAGTGTTGAGTTTCAACCCTACCAGCAAGGAATGGCTTATCTGGACCGGTGCGGTGGACTGTGATACCAGCAGTAGAGGGGAATGCCACAACGTTGCCTTTTTCAGCGAAGACCGGGGTGGCAACTGGGTGCACAGAGTACGATACGTCAACAAATGCGAATTCGTCAAGGAAGAGGGCCGAGGTGGTGTGGATAAGCTTGTGTACTGTGAGCAGTACGAAAACGAAGAATTGAGTGGCCGACTTCAGCTAAAGTGGAGCGACAATTGGTTTGCCGACGACCACAAACCATTTGAGGACATCATTGACTTTGCTACCATGTCTGAATTCATCGTAGTCGCTGCGAGGAAAGAAGACGACCGAGACGCGCTCACATGTCATACCAGCATGGATGGCAAGAATTTTGCTGACGCTCAATTCCCGCCCAGTCTTGAGGTACCGCGAGAGAAGGCTTACACCGTCTTGGATAGCTCTACTCACGCCGTCTTCTTGCATGTTACTGTCAACAACAAAGAGGGGTCCGAGTATGGCTCGATTATCAAAAGCAACAGCAACGGCACTTCATATGTGATGAGCCTTGATGGCGTCAACAGGGACAGCCGGGGCTACGTCGACTTTGAGAAGATGCTTGGTCTCGAGGGCGTCATCCTTGTTAATCAAGTGGCGAACCTGAAAGAAGCTGACAAGGGAGCTTCGAAACAGTTGAAGAGCATGATCACCCACAACGATGGAGCCCAGTGGGATCCGATACAAGCACCGGCCGAAGATGCAGATGGTGATGCCTTCAACTGCGACGTGTCAAATCCTGAGCAGTGTTCTCTTCATCTCCACAGCTACACGGAACGCAAAGACCCTCATGCTACATTCTCCTCACCATCAGCTATGGGCCTCATGATGGGCGTCGGCAATGTTGGAGATTATCTGCGTAAGAAAATAGACGACGACACGAGTCTTTTCATCACCCGTGATGGCGGTGTGAAGTGGCATGCTGTTAAGAAAGGCAACTATATGTGGGAATATGGCGACCAGGGTTCGATTATTGTTATCGTCAAGCAGGAAGTCGCTATACAATCGCTGTTCTACAGCCTTAATGAGGGTATCGATTGGATCGAATACGAATTCTCCGAGAAGGACTTCACCGTCAAGTCCATATCCACTGTTCCCATCGACAAGTCACGCAACTTCATCCTTTGGGGCTTCGAATCTACCAACGACAGAGACATTGCTACGATCAACCTCGACTTCACCGGATTGACCGACAGGCAATGCAAACTTGACGAGAACGACCCCGAAGCAGGCGACTATTACCTCTGGGAACCTAGACACCCTGCGCAAAAGGACAACTGCCTGTTCGGTCACGTTGCACAATATCACCGCAAAATCCTAGACCGGGATTGCTACAACGGACCAAGCATCAAACACCTCCACAACATCGCCAGGAACTGCTCTTGCACCCGGGAGGACTTTGAATGGTAAACACTCCCCCTTCCTAAACCTCTCTCAATCCACATACTGACACCCTGACTTCCAGCGACTACAACTACCAAATCGCCTCCGACGGCTCCTGCAAACTCGTCCCGGGCCTCCCCCAACCCGACCACAGCCAAATCTGCCGCACCAATCCGGACCAAATCTCCTACTACCTCCCCACCGGCTACCGCCGCACCCCCCTCGACACCTGCCAAGGCGGTCAAGACATCGAATACGCCTCGGGCGAAATCCCCTGCGAAGGCCACCGCAGCGAATTCGAGCATGAACAGCGCAAAAAGGGCCTTGGCGGCTTCTCCTTCTTCCTCCTCGTCTTCGTCCTCCCCGTCGCCATCGCGTGCGGTGTCGGGTACTGGGTGTGGCGGAACTGGGACGGGAAGTTTGGCCGGATACGGCTGGGGGAGTCGGGCGGGGCGTTTGATGCGCAGAGGGCGTGGATCGCGTGGCCGGTTATGGGCGTTAGTGCCGTTGTTGCGGTGTTGGGGGCTGTGCCGTTATTGGTGGGGAGCGTGTGGCGGGCTATCGCTGGGGCGGTGGGGGGTGGGAGGGGAAGGTTTACGCAGAGGAGCGATTTTGCGAGGGGGGGAAGGTATGCGGTTGTTGATCCGGATGAGGATGAGTTGTTGGGGGATAGTGGGGATGAGGATGTTTAGGGTGGTGGGTTGTGGGAGTGGGAGTGGGATATCTGTTTTTGGGGGGGAGGGAAGGAAGTGTGGAGCGGGGGATGAAGTGTGTAGGTAGCCAGCGGCATTGGGCGGAGTTTCGTTTTCATGATTGTGGTGGATTGGAATGGGCATGGGTGTGCTTTGTAGCGAGTGAGCGAGCGGGCGAGATCCTTTTGGGGGTAGTGGTGTATAGTATGTATATCCGTTATTACCATACCTAGCAGTCCGTAGATACCATTCGTTCATCTAAATCAACGAGAGACACTTCGTACCTTTGGTCCTCTCATTGAATGTAGTTTTTTAGATATGTCATCTTCAACTCTAATCCTTTCTGCTACATAGATCATCCATCCCCTCGCGCATCGATCTACTTACCTATTCGCCAAGCCCCCTCAACCTCCGTCCCCCTTCTCCTTCCCCTTCCCTCATCCCTTCCCTCTACCCCATCTTACCCCATCTTTCCCTTTGCCGGTTTGTCAACCCTCCGCCCTTCCCACCATTGATATCCTCCTCATCCTCCTCCATACCTCCGCCCATATCGTCTCCTCCACTAACCCTCATCCACGCCTCTATCTCTCCCGATCACCAACGCCTCAGGAAAATGAACCCTAGTGCCGAGACCAACGTCGACGACGACGTTCTTATCAAACTTAGGGATAGCGCTGTAGCGGCTAAGGGGGTGGCTTATTGTAGGTTCATTCTCACTTTTGTCTTTGATTAGTTTCTCTTCTTGTTTTATGCAATCTGCTTGCGATTCTGATTTCGATTCTAAGAATTGGAAAGTATGAGATTCGTATCAAATAAGAAAGAACATGGTTAGAGATGGAAGATGGAAGATGTAATATCGTGTTGCCTTTCGTGCAGAAATGAGGGAGGGGAGGGGTTTGCTGAAGCGGTGATTACGCATGTATGGAAAATGAAAGATGAGGGAGGAAGGTGCTGTTAGTTGTTTTGATGCTTTTTTCTCTTTTGGATAGGGGGGAGGGGAAGAAGGGGGATGTGGAAGGATGGTGGTATTTCTACTTGTATGCACGTGCATGTGCATGTATGCTATACTCGTGTTTCTGGGTTTTCATACGGCTTTGCGTTGCCTATCGCTATTTCTGTTACATGTTCTGTCCACCCATCTCTCTCTTCCTTCTCTCTTCCCCTCTTCCCTTCTCCCTTTCCTATCCCCCTCCCCTTTCCCTCTCCCTTTCCTCACCCCCTCCCTTTCCTTTCCCCCTCCTCACCATCTCCTCCACCCCCCCATCATCTCTTCCTTCCCCTCATCAATACCATTTTCCATCCATTCACCCTCCATCTACAAATCTAACTCACCCCCCCCCATCCAGGTCCCTACTCCAATTTCCGCGTCGGCGCCGCCTTCCTCACCGACGACGGCATCATCGTCTCGGGTGCTAATGTCGAAAATGCGAGTTTTCCGGTGGGGATGTGTGCGGAACGGTGTGCGTTGGCGAGGGGGGTGGTGGGTTTTTTCTTTTCTTTCTTTCCCATCCATTCTTAGGAGGAAAGGGGGGGGTGCAGGAGAGGGGTGGGAGGGGCGAGAGGAGAGGAGACATAGGCATCGTATGCTGCCTGATACCACATTTCTGCTTCCATGATCGAATTCCTCAAATACCCACTCTCCATACTCCCCTCCCCTCTCCCATCCCACACTCCCTTCCCCTCCCCTCTTATCCTCTCCATCCTCTCCATCCCTATCAACCCCCTCACCCTACACCACAAAAACGCTAATCTCATCCTCTAATACACAGACAGACGGCCACAGAGTATACAAAGCGTTGGCCGTAGCGACCGATATCACGCCTCCAGGTACGTCTCCCACTCATTTCCCCTCACCCATTTCCTTTGCTTAACTTAATACTTTGATTTATTCATTCAATCCCCAAACCCTATCCCCAAACCCCCCTTTCCCCGGCTTTTCCTTCTCCTCAACCACCTCATTCACATCACCCATCCCTCTTCCCCTTTCCTTATTCACATCACTCATCACCCATCCACCACCACCCACCACCACCCATCACCAATAACACCAACATCAATACTAACCCCCCTCCCCCCTCCACAGCCTCACCCTGCGGCATGTGTCGCCAATTGTACGTCCTCCACCCCTTCCATACTTGTACTCCTAGAGGAGACTATGCTTATACCAGGTAAACGATGGTAGCATACGCGAATTCTGTCCGCTCTCGATGCCAATTTATATGTATGATGGCGAGGGAAGGTATGTTGTGAGGAGGCTTGAGGAGGTTAGTTTCCTTTTCCTTCTTTATTTCTCTATCGGTTTCTTTTGGGTTGGGGTTCCTGTTTTTTGTGGGGTTGGGGATTTTAGTGGGTGGGTGAGGGGTAAGGAGGGGATGGTACGGGAGAGGGGATTGGATGGGATAGGAGGGGATGGGATTATATGGGATGGGATGAGATTGAACTGATTCGCATCGGTGTAGTTACTTCCTATGAGCTTTGGGCCGGATGATTTGAAGGGTGCTGGTAATGAGAGGGTGAGAGGGTAGGGAAGGGGTGGGGGCATGAGAGGGAAAGGAAAGCAGGTTTGGGGAGGAAGGCAGGGGAAGGGGAAGGGGATGGTGGTGTGGCTTGAGTTAGATTGGATTTGATGTGATGAGGCGTATTGCAGGGACAGTCACTGATTGTTGGTACGGGACAGCATTCTGAGATGCATATGTTCTATATTTGCTTTTCAGTTTCTAAATCTAATGAGGCCATTTCGACCAGTCTATCTCTCAATGCCTTCCGCTCGATTAACGAGATGATACCTTTTCAGGAATCTAACCTCTAGCACAATTCGTATCATCATCCCCACCACCCCCTCAACCCCTCATAGACCGCAAAGATGAATGCCGAGCTAGGCGCCGCCCTCGCAACGGTGATCCCACAGCCTCTATACATACCCCTCAGCCCCTGCTGCTGCCACAACACTCTGCCGGAAGCCCAGAAGCTAGCCCTTCCATTACCCGCCGGAGTGACTTCTTCGGTCTGCATACGCGATTTGATCGTGTCCGCGGGGAAAAAGACGAAGTTGTAGCTTACACCGGATGTGGCACCTGCGAGAAGCTGTTGGTAGAGTGGTAGAGTCGCTGGAATATGATCTACGGACGAGAGAGCGGATGCAGTACGGGCGTTGTACGTTCGGAAGAGGGTAGAGATACCTTCATAGCTGCCGAACCACGCGGCCGACCCGCCCGTTTCGCGGATCAGGGTTCCTAGCTGACCGTGCCAGAAGCCGAAGAGGCCATGATGTCGGAATACGGATGAGATTATCGACAATGGTCCCGGTCCTTGCTGCGTAGAGGGCGAGAGCGGAATCTGCATCTGGCATTTCACCAATTCGATAGGTGTGAGTAACAAGCTCGTAAAGGCACCGCTCATCGCTCCGCACGCCACCAAAGCGCTCAAAGGCAATTTTCCTTCCCGCCTCTTCTCCTCTCTGAGCGTGGGCACGGTAGCGAGTAACGTATTTTGCGCGATGCGGTAGCTAAAGAATAAACCGCTCGTCTCAATCGCCGCACCGAGCAAAGGGGCGCTGATACCGCGATAGAGACCTTGGATGCCTTCGGTACGGAGGGATTGCTTGATGCAATCCAAAGGCCCAGCGTAGAGATGTGGTAGCGTGGAGGGCTGCGATTGCAGTCGAACTTTTACGGTGTCGAAGGGGTATTCGATCGTTTTGCCGATGATGCCGGCTATGGAGCCGAAGGCTATGTCTTTCAAGGCTTCGGTGCTTTGGGTACTGGGGGATGCGGGCGCTGTTTGAGGTGCTGGCGTTGTGGTTGCGAGGCCATCGTTGGTGGTGGTGAGTGCCGTTACTTTTGCCGCGGCAGCGTCGGTCATCGGGTTCGAGATGAGCTGTGAGCAGGTGTTCTGGTGATGCGGTAGAAGGGGATAGTGATGGCCGTTCTAAGCGTGGTAGAACGGCCTTGTGGTGTTATCGAGTGGGCATTTCGAGGTTATTGGAATGGCTTGCTGAGTGAAGCGGTGAGCTCTGGTAATATCATTGGACTTCAAATCTACATGGCAGCCATTGCGGGGGCTGGGTGTGAGATCAGTCTTCATTTTACTATCAGTTTAAAAAGGTGTACTCTTACAACATTTGAGAGTATACGAAGAAGACATAAAGTTGACTCAGTCAGATCGGACAGCACGATGCTTTCTGTCCGAAGATCAGCCGGTTATCTTATCGTATCCTAGCGGTCTCGTTACACTTTATTCTTGAGCATCTCTACTTTGCGAATGGGCTATTACTCAGAGTTTATCCGAATTCACTTCACAGGTTCCTTTGGGTATATTACACAGTTTGGATTTGATCAACGACCTCCAGCATGACGGAGAGCAAGCCTACTCCGAGTACGGCACCTTCAAGCTTGACTACCCCAGGCCTACGGAAGAATGGTATACTCTGTACCAAATCCAAGTGTCTGTCCGACCCATCACTAAAGCAGATCCCTAGGCAAGCAATGGCATGCCCAAAAGACCGCCTTCCGCCCGAAAGCTGGACAAACCTCGTATGAGAAGCGCACCGCAGAGCGAATAGCCATGGCAGCTATGAAGGCCAAGGAAAAGGAGATGAAGGATGAGAAGGAGGATGAGAGACAGGTACGATATGTCGTGTCATACAGGTCTGTCTAGGTCTCTCATTGACTTGACATCAGCGGCGTATACAGGCCATCAAAGATAAAAGGGCGGCCAAAGAAGAGAGAGAGCGTTATGAGAAGATGGCGGAGAAGATGCACAGGAAGAGGGTGGAGAGACTGAAGAGAAGGGAGAAGAGGAATAAGCTGCTGAAGTCATGAAGGATTATGTTAGCATTTACGGTGCGGCGAGGGGCAGCTGGCACGATCATGAATGTTTTGAAATATGGCGTTTGGATTTGGGACGACCACGAGCGTCATGATACCCAGATTACACTGATAAACCACAAGTCTCATAACTTATCGATGATCCGATGCTTGACTGGGTGACGACCACTGTCTAAATTAATTTATCACTTTTCTGTTTGCCGAGGTCAATTTCATTACGTTTATAATCCAACTTCCTCTACCTACAACAACGACAGCAAAAATGTCCCGCCCAACAACTCCCCTCCCTTCCTTCGTCCCCCAGAGAGAAGAAGCCCACCTCATCCCTCCTCCCCGCTCCTCCACACACCCAGTGAAACCGCGGCAACACATCCCCCACCACCCCCACCGCGTCCATCACCACCACCACCATCACCGCGACAAAAGCGTACCGCAATCCGCCATCCAACCCATCATCTCGAACCCCTTTTCAACCTCGCACTCCTTCGGCGATTTCCTCGCCAAGACCACTTCTGCCGTCAGGGTTGACAGTGGGGCAACGTCGCAAGAGGATCTTGAGAAAAAAGAGAAACAGCGAAGAGAGAAGAAAGAGGCTGAAGATCAGGAGCTCGAAAAGGCGAAATGGCGTGAAGTAGAAAACCTGCGTACGAAGCGCACAGCCGTTGACGAGTAAGTCCTTATTCCCCTCCAACACCAATCCCATCCTGTACAGAAGACATCACCAATTAACCCCCCACAGCGACCTCCGCACAACCCTCACCACCCTCTCCACCCTCAGCACAACCACCACCCGCCGCCTCGACTACACCTACTACGCCCTCCTCTCCTCCCTCTCCACCCTCACCACCACAATCGCCAACCTACACAACCTATCCACCACCACCACCGCCTACGCCTCCCACCTCACAACCACCACCTCCACTTTGACCACCTCAACACAAGCACAGATCGACGCCGCAGACAAAGGGTTCCAGCAGCAAGCGCGACGGATATCGGAATTGGAAACGCGCATGAGGGAGGGGAGGGAGAGGATGCAACTGCTGGAGGGGAGGTTGGAAGATGCGAGAAGGAAGGTGGAGAGGAATGGGGAGAAGGATCGGGAGGGGAGGGAGGCGGCGGTGAGGAGGCTGAAGATGCTGTGGGGGTTTTTGGGGGCTTGGGGGGTGGTGGTGTTGGTGGTGGTTGTTGTAAGGCACTGGCCGGAGTTTCGCATGGACGTGGGACGTGTAAGACGAGTGGAGACGCCGACCACATGGGAGGGCGCTGGATTCCAAGAGGGGCAGGGGAGACGGACGGGAATATCGAGGAGTGAAAAGGCTGCGTCGACAAACGTGCCTGAGCATCCTGTCTTGAAGCTTTTCGATGAATTATGATACAAGATCGAAGCGCGACCGCTGTTCTACATATTCACACCAACATGGGGTATCATATAACGACATGAACTCCCGCGGCCTCGCGAAGAACCAAGGCAAATGCAGATCTCTAATGCAGGCCCTCACCCTCCGAAAATATCATAGTAGTAATCCTCATCTAGTCCCTCGCGACTGGGAATCTCAGGTGGTTCGCCTGCGAACGCCATATCATCGAATCTGACGTTCAGCAGTCGGATCTTCAGCCCGTAGTCCTGCACCATCTTAATCAACTTATTAGTATCCGCAGTGATAGGCTGCTGATTCAGTAACATCAAGAGGCCGTCGAGCCACTCCGAGGCGAGGCTGTGTGTTTGTGGGTAGAGCGTTAGCAAGGTAACCTCTTTGCGATTGGGGTGTGCAGAAGTCTTGGCGAGATTGGAGTTGTTGCGATCATATGTCTTCGGCGTATTGGGACGCGAAATTGAGGGGAGGTGCCCGTGGATGGTTATTTTGGTGGTGCTGGTGGGCTGGTTGGCCTCTCTCAGTGTGGAGGTCGAGGAGTTGGCATCAGAAGCGGCGGACACGTTAGAAGTGACCGATACAACGGAGGTGAGATCGACCTTCTCTGGTAAAGCGTCTAGACCGGGCTCCTCTACTGGGCGGCATTCGAAATCTGCGTAATGCAGATAGCGTCTATTATGGGATAGTTTGGCGAATCGATGAGGAGGTGCTGCCGACTGCCGTTCGACATCCTGCTTTATGGCTAGGCCAACCTCGTCTTTGGAGCCTTGGTTGGGAAACCACGCTCCAGCTAGGAGACATCGTATGCGCTGTTCTCTAACGAATTGGAGAGCCTCGTGATTCAGCTCATCCCGGATTTGGCGGAGGTGGTGACCCCAAGTATCTTCGTACGTCAATTCAAGAAGTTCCATCTGAAGCTGCCGAAGCCGTTGCAACTCGAACTCTCGTATCTGAGTCTCTACTTCATAGACATCACTAGTACGCAAGGCTCCTCCCACAACCGATTCGAGCAGTATTCGGAGAAGATCTACAATCTTCAGGAAGTCTTCCAACTCAGCGCCCGTGGCCTGCCATAATCGAAAGAAAGCGTGCAAGCCTGCAGTGTGGAGGACAGACCACTGTAGGAGCATGGGCTTGAAGACCTTGTCAAAGTTTGTTCGCGATTCGAAAGCCAGATGGAATTTGGCATCATCCACATCTGCATTCTCCATCTCAAAATGCTCATACAATATGGCCGTGACAGCGAGGCTTGCTCTTGCAATCGGACATCTCTGCTCTGCACGCTTCGTAGATTGCTCCAACAAGAGCTTCTGAAAGCCATCCTCGTGCTTCCTCACGTAGTCTGTCAGATCCATCATGCCCAAAAATCCGGTCTCCTCGAACTCCCAAGCTGGGTGCTCAGATTCAAACCCCAACCGCCTCCACTTCTCAGGATTGTGATTCTTCTTTGATCCGCCGTCTCCGTTCTCCACGGGTGTGGAGAGTCTCTCGGGATTGCTGGCTAGATGTATGCTCTTCAACGCACGGCGATGATCCGGCTTGTCCAGCTCCACAGGGATATCCCTCCATTTTCGCAGCAGTACCTTGGTCAGGGCTTGGAACTCTAGCAGCGGATGTGACAGATCTTGAAGTGCGCTGCTCTGCATCAAGGTATAGACGGCCTCAATCACTCCAAGATCCTGCAACCTCTTGATGAATTTCGGCCATTCGGATTCGAAGTCGTTAGTAATTGCTTCCCGGATAAGAGAATTAATGAGTTGTAGAGCATTCGCGCACAGAGCATGATCCGCCGAGGAGAGTCGGCTTACAAGCATTTCCAAGAATTGAGGATAGACAGCTATTGCAGGTTTCAGCGCTCTAAAGCCAAACGAGTCCGGCTGAGAGATCCTATTTGAGGCCGTGTACGGGTGAGACACTACATAGACGAGGATGGACATTGCTCCGCGTAGAATGTTGACCAGAGGATGTGTGACCACCAGCTCCACCACCTAAACTGAAGTCAGTAAATGGCTCGACATAGCCACTAATTCAGTCACCCTCTCCACCAAGTCTTGGTTCACATATTCCCACCCCTTGTCTACCTCAAGTAGCCGTGAGAATGACGCCAGGCTGTAGGCTAGCGTATTCCCGGTTGCATGAAGAGTTAGATATCGCAGCTTCTGCAAGCCTCCCTCGACAATGAAAACGTCGGCGAAAGAAGGGTCTCCAATATTTGACTGCAGCTTGAAGACGGCCATTTTGCGAACGGCATCTTCATCACTGCCCAGACGCTCGACGAGCTCCGAAACATTGATGCTGTCCATTGGAAGCGGTCAGTGAAGGAGAGGTCTATGTAAGCAGCATCATCATCTACTAAGGCCCACAGTGATTGGGAAAAGAGAATCTATGGATCATGGTCCCCTTGAGGAAGCCGACGGTAAAATACAGGCCTAATGCAGAGCTACTCCAGCTCTAGATCACCCTATTCTACGGCCGAATCAGGGCTAGTGCAACTATCCTATCGATCGCTCGGCCCGGGAGCGGCTGTTTCAGACATTGCACAACAGGGTAGCATGCTCCAATCCCCTCGGTCTGCCTCTGTAGTCTCAAACCGGCGCAGCTTTCTCATCACTGCATGAATCCAGCTCCATCACATTCGACTCTGCTTCTGCAGGGGCGAATAGAGTGGAACGTAGCTAAAACGTCAGATGCAATACTTTGTGCATAGTCGTGGCTCCTTCGTACGTGGACGTTGCGTGTGGCACGATGGTCCTGGGGCTGATGCCATACCTACCTACAGGTTGAGCAGAATAGAGGTGGTTTCATCGATCCGCGGATTCATTCGTCAGCCTTTCTCTGAATTATTCGCTATCTTCTTGTTTTCTTCTTCGTACCCTTCAGGCGTTATCGTTGAATATATGCCAACTTTCAGTTTTCCCATTACCAGTGCATTGATTGCTTCGAGTTCATCTAATTCCATATCTATCTAATACGGGCCGAAGATCCCTTCGATAACACTCGTATCCTTCCCCCTTGTATCCTTTTCCCAGCCCCCGTATGATGAGGCTTCAACGCCTCTTCTCAGTGCTTCTTCCACTGACCACCCTAACAACAGCGACGAGTCCATCAATCGTTCAGTGGAACTCCACAAACTCATACGGCCCCGACGGGCCTTGGCAAGTCGTGACTGTCAAGATCGGCAATGAATTCGCTGGCGACGCCGTCAGTACAGTCAACCTTCTTCCAGGCGGAATGTGGGAGTCAATGATCAACACTCCTCTCGTTTGCAATGGCTCCTCAGCCGACGCTTGTCTTGCAGCAAAAGCTGGGCTTTACAACATCAATGGCTCGCGCCACGCCGTCAGAATTCTCACGACCAGCAGCCCATGGGTGTGGGAATGGGATAGCGAGGTGGCACTCAATATAAGTGGCCACTCAACGATTGTGCTGGATCAGATGAGCATCAGTACCTTACAAGAGACAGTAACCGTTGGGAATATCGCGTTGTTCGCAGTTGAGGCGTCGCAAATTATGTTACCAGACGGAAGAAACTACTCGACTCAGGTGGGTTCGCTTTCGCTCGGTTCTCCAAAACAGGGGATGATACGATATAACCCCGATAAATACGACAATTCGACAAATCACCCTCTTGGGGTAACGATTCCTGGTTACCTTGCCCATCAGAACTTGACTCCTTCAAATTCGTTCGGCCTCCATTACGGCTCCGCATCGCTTGGCCCAGTAGGGTCACTTGTGTGGGGAGGATATGATCAGAGCAGAGTCCTAGGTGATATTGGTTCGTTCGATCTGGACTCGAAGAATGCGATGCTCGTGTCGTTGCTCGATGTTCAGATTGGCGTTGAGAACGGAACATCCCCATTCCATTCCGATTCGTTGACCGGCCTGCTCAAGCTCAACGCGAGATTCTATGGGGTCCAACCTGTCATCATCGATACAGTCTTGGCATATTTGTCCATGTTGCCTGATACCTGCGCCGCCATCGCCCAAAACCTACCTGTATCGCTGCAACCGAGCATCGGGCTGTACACGTGGAACACTGCAGATCCGCAATTCCAAAAGATCATGAGGTCCCCATCCTATCTCGCGTTTGTATTTCAGAAATCGGGAGCCGGTAACCTGACGATCAAGGTACCCTTTCAACTTCTCAACCTTACACTTGAAGCACCCATTGTCCCGCAGACCCTGCAGTATTTCCCATGCCAGCCTTTCCAGGCTAATGATGGCAGCGGTCATTACTTTTTCGGCCGAGCCTTCCTTCAGGCGGCCTTTATAGGTTTGAATTGGGAGCAGATGAAATGGTTCCTGGCTCAAGCACCGGTACGTGCCACTATTTTCGCGTAAGCTGATTTTGGAGGCTAACATTGATAGGGCCCTGGTGCCGGCGCTTCCGACTTGAAACCAATTGAATCTCATGATACCACCATCGGCTCGGCTCAAATCTCCAACTTCGCTGCGACCTGGGCTAAAGAGTGGATTCCGCTCTCGAACCTTAACAATACCACACAGAGCGCGAATAGCACCTCAGAGAAGAATCCGAACTCGGGACGGTCAAGCGGAGCAAAGGCTGGCATCGGAGTAGGTGCCACTGTAGGTGGTTTGGCAATTGCCGCTGTTGTGATGTTGTTCGTCTACCGCAAGCGCCGCGATCCTGCACCACAGCCAGAGGAATTGCACTCAGAAGTGCAAGATACCTCAGTGCACGAGGCGTCTGGGGAGCATTTATTCCTTGAAACCGGAGAAGGTTTGGCGCACGAAGCTGAGACAGATGGGGGGGTGCACGAATTAGCTATAAGAGGAATTTCCGGCCTGAGCGAACTCGTTTGAGGGTTTCATGCTCCAAAGGTAATGATAGCTTCAGAGATCATAGTAATTCTCTATAACAGCCTCGACGAGAGGAGATTTACCTTTTCCTAACATTTGTACTCTAATTAGCGAATTGCTATTTCCTCTACATACAAATCATGCATTTAGCACTCATTATCTTTAAATATCCAACAGATTTGAGTCATCATTCATGTATTTCAACATCATCTTGCTACTGACCAAGCGAGTACCACAAGAACGTACTTTACCGCAAGCGTCCCTTTACAGAACCCATCACTAGTGCGTTCAACAGCTTCTTCTACCTTTCATCCCATCCCATGGCACAAGTCCCCTCATCCCTTAACAATCTCCCATCTATACGTTCCCAAAAATCCATCCACTACTTACTCTAAGCATCACATGTCATCTCCGAAATTCCCATTCTGCAACAAACATGCCATTAATGCATACGAAAAGTTCCAAACCGATCCTTCGCCAATATCATCATGCGCATGCGTGCTGAAAGACGATCTCCGCGAAAATAGCTATATTCCAGTAACTTCAACAATGTATATTGCGAGGTGGCGCAGGGAGCTAGGGGAGCCAGGGGAGGACTTGCTTATTTTCGACTAATTGCGAGCAAAGCACTTATCTTTGGTTCGGTACTTGTGCTCTACCTACCATGGCAACTATCCCTCCTTAGCTACGACATCCACTATCCCCAGCTACTACACCATATCCACCCCCCCCCCCCCTTCAAATATCATCATCACCCCCCAAAAATCACCACACCAAAATCAGCCCCAACACCATCCACCATCCCCCCTCCCCCTGAGGACTGCCTCCAACATCATCCTCCCATCATTCTCCCATCCATCTCCACTAGGTCTACGCACTTACAAATTCAAAAACAAAACCACACTCTTTATAGAATTTCCACATCCATGTCCAATACTGTAACTTCGTACTCGCACTCGCACTCACACTCGCATTCACTCGTCTTGGGTAGATATAGTGGGTGTGATGAATGTGGCGGATTGGAGTATGAAAGGAGTTTTTCTTGGTTGGGAGAGGATGGGGGATAGGGTGGGGGATGGGATGGGATGGGATGGGATGGCTATGGATGAGGGTTTAGGGGGGGGTGGGGGATAGGGGATGGGATGGGATGCATGTTTAGGGTAGGGGGTGGGGGGGTGTTGGAGTGTTGTGGAGTTGGATCTAGTGTTTGGTGTGGGAATCAAGAAAGCAGGGCTGGTCAATAGGAACTTAGTGAATCGTGTCAGAAACACTGACGTATCTTAGAGATAGTTGTAGGTATACAATGCCGAATCAGGCGTTGGAATAGAGTTGGTGTGCTGATGATCCCCAATTAGCTCAAAGGTTTACTTCTGTCTGTCAACATCGATCGATCAATCATTCAATGGACAATACCCCGTATATATACATCACCCCAATAAGCGCATGCCCCCGCCTCTTCTGTATCATACCAGCCAATGTGAGGGCGTTCGATCCATACTCCCCCTAATGCACATGCACCCAGCCCAGCGTCATAACAATCATCCCTAATTCAGTCCTTCGTATCTTTATTACCACCCGTACTCAATCCGCAAGCACCATCCTAAGCATAGCCAAGAACCCTTCCCTCATACCGACCAGCTCGGTGACCTCCGGCTTCACCGGCTCCCCCGCTCTCCTCCTCAACATATCCGCAGCCTTGCTTCTCCTCTTTCTCTCGGTGGTGATGGGATCCGCATTATCGTCTTCCTCGGCATCGTCCTCGCTCTCATCATCACTCTCCAGGTCATCGAGATCAGCCTGGTCGAGTCCAAAGTCGCTAGATCTAAACGTTGCACTACCTCTTGGAGTCGCACCGTTGGGAATGCTGGACTCGGCAGCCATCTTCTGGCGTGTTTTGTCTTGATGCCATTTCTTACGTTCGACCTGCCATCTGATGAGAGCGTTGACTTCCGCAATGGATTTGTCCTTGTCGATTTGGCCCATATCGACAGCGCCCTGGAATACAGCATTCATATCTAACTTGCCACCTTTGGGACCGTGGCGGAGAAACTCGAGGATACCTTCCAGCCACCCCATGAGCGCTGTGAAAAGGCCATTATCGTGGATGTGGACTTCATGTACAAATTTGTAAAAATTATCTTGATGTCTGGCGCAAAGATCAATGAAGGCCTGGACGGTTTGATTTGGATCGGCGCTGACGTCTTGCCGTTGAGCAGCTGTCAAGACCGAGAAAGTGTCGTCTGCAAATGAAGCGAAGTCGGTAACGGAATTGTAGACATTGGCAGATTTATATACACGGACTAGAGGTTCGTAGAAGATGGTGAACAGATCACGGAAGAGGCGGAGGGTGACAGGCTCTTCGATCACAGCTTGCATTTGTGCCTTGTCGCGTTGGCGGGTGTACATTTTTAGGAGTTGCTTGAGGTGAGCGAACAACTGCGCGCCTTCTTTCATTGCATCGTCGATCTGCCACTGTCAGCATTCGTAGCCACGGTATACATAGTACACATTAGAACACTCACGTTTTCTACCGCGTTATTCCAGGCTACATAGGCATTGAAGACTCTACCAATTTGCACGGGAGTCAATTCTGGTGCGATCTTCTCTGACCGCAGGATGGCAACTATCAGGTCGATGTCTTCTGCCGCAGCCTCACCGCGTATCTCGTTTTTCGTGTCTTCGCTGCCATTACAGAACTGCTTGAGCTTTTCACATAGTATTGGATCACTAATCTTAAGGACTAAGGAATCGATTACTTTCTGGAATGTCTTGATGCCGTCATTAAGGGCAAGTCCGAATATTCTTTGTGCAAGGGAGCGTGACCCAAATGGTTGTGCGAGGAAAAGGTCAAGGACACCACTCATCACTGCTGCTGGGTTGGCGAAACGGATGACCTGCTTCAAAGCACTATATGGTATCATCGAGTGTATTCGTTTGGCTTGGGCCAACAGCTCTGGAGAGTTGTCCTCGGCAAGAAAGATGTGATAGATCGTTGCAGCAACCCTTTTAGCGCATTAGTATTGTCTATCGTCCTGCCGGTGGAATGCTTTACTCTATGCGCAGCCATTCTGCAAACTTCTGGTACTCCATACTTAAGTCAGCAATTCTCTCTTTATCTTTGATCTCCTTGAATAGCTTCGTAAGACCATCTGCGAGGTATTAGCGTGCATTCTCCCTCTCGAAGAGACAAGCCGACGTACTACTCTCTACAATATCACGTCTGAACCTTTCCATGTAGATGTCCAGTTCCCTGGCTCGTTCTCGAGCGATCTCGTAAAAGCGCCTTTGCTCCTCGATGCGTTTTTCGTCCATGCCCTTCCTTCGTTGGACGTCTTCTAACTCCTCCTGGTTTAGCTTGACGGGATGTCTGGTAAGAAATTCGTGCATTGCTTTTGATTCGGCTATTTGCTCGTTCTGTAAGAAAGTACGGAGAAAGGCTCGTAATGAGACCCGCTGATCTTCGCGGTAGAGAACGACCTTCTCCCTAGGTGCTTCACTAGAAGCCCTAGGAGAACGATTCGATGACCTTGAAGCTGAACGGGAATGACTGTAGCCAAGAAGACCACGGTACGAACTCGTCTCTTCTGGGGCTGTCGCTTGAGTATTTTGGGTGGATACTGAGGACACGGATGAAGCATCATCATCAGCCCCAAATCCAAGGTAGGATGAGGTAGTAGAACTTTTGTTCTTCCGAGGTAATGGGGCAAGAACTTTGCCGGGAAGCTCTGTACGTAGGCGTTTATGTAGTTTAGCAAATTCTCCATACCTCCGCCCTACAAAGACATCCGATTGACCAGCTCGTCTGACCCTCATGATGAATTCCTGCAAATGGTCAGCAGGCGCCTTTGACGTACAGTTCACTGGCTTGGATTACCGCATGCTGATGATATCTCACAGTCCGCTTCACAGAGGTCGTGCGCACACCGGCTACATTCACATCCCAACCATTGATTGAATGTCCTTCAGGCTCGTTCACAAGCAGCCCCTGCTCGTTAGCACCCCGATCCACGACTTCGAGCTCCGAGAAACGTATTCGCTCTTCGTAGCCAGACGCTGTAGGTATCCCAGAGACCATCATCAACTCAACCAGCTTCTGAGCCTTTATTGCAAGCTTCCTTCTCTTCGTCTCTTCCAGCCTGTCTTCCGAAGAGGATATATGTTTTCCGGCAAACGACTCGAGGAACTGCACTCCCATAAGCTCCTGCATTCGGGTGACTCAAGTCTAGATTGGCCCACCACTTGGAGTTTGTCCTGCCAAAACTCCTTCTCCCTTGCTTGATCCAAGAATGGGAACTTGCGGACATGGTGAACGAAGATATAGCGAAGTAGGGGGAGATCTGAATCGACTGGGGCAACCTCCCCAAAGTCGGACCTGAACGGTGCACCGAACCTCTGCAGAGCGGTTGTTGAGGCTAGCTCAGAGATCTCATAAATGACTTGCTGAGAGATGAGCTCTCGCTTAAGGTCTGAAATGCATCAGCCTCGACAAACTGAGTATTTGAAGATAACGTCATTATTACAGTGTTCTTGTCTCCCTGTAAGCTGTTGACCAAGCGGAGGAACGGTGTCTTTGACAGAAGCACTGATGCCCCGGTTGGGTCGTAACGGCAATGGTGTCTCAATTGTCGGCTTTGTGACACTGTCCGTTCCAACACCAATCTGCTGGATCGATTCGTCTAACGCTTTGACCAATCCGGCATGACCCAGGTCATCCGGCATCCTGGGTCTCGGTCTAAGAAAGAGTCTCGTATTGGCCTGGCCAAACTGTGCAGAGTGGTAATGCAATTCCAATGTGGACTGCCTCCAGATCTGCAGCAGACTCTACCGTCGAGATCAGCATATGTTGATGTACGTAAGTAAATCGACTAAAGCTAGCATACAGCTGGGCAGTGTTCAAACTGCGCTAATTGCCATAATTAGATGAACGCAGCTAGTCGTACGCTGTGGCTTGCCTTGGCAGGGGTTCAATTTAGGCTTGCAGCGGCCCGCAGCAGCTGCCAGACAGGCAGCGGCGCATCCTTGGCGTCTCCCTGGCTTCTTTGATGTCGTGTTTGTTCTGGAGAGCACCGGAGTTGAGGCCGTGTAGAGGCCAGAACACACTCTTTTATGCTAATCAGATGTCAACATCATCTCGTATCATGAGCGCTGTTACCCAGACCCCCGAGATCACCATCCGGCGGATACGATAGCATCCGACTGCTTTGTCAACAAACATCGCCGTTTGATGCCATCAAATGGCGGGAGGCAATATCAAGGTTGTGGTCCGAGGTATGCAGTGCATCGGACTCCTGGGGTACGATTACTAACAGATTGCAAGTCCGCCCCTTCAATGGACGCGAGCTGGACCGACGGGCAAAATGTGTGGTGCAGATGAAAGACACCCAGACAATCCTAGTGCCACCCCCGGAAGCAGAAGAACGCCTTCGTAAAGGAGGGAAATCTTCCGATGGACAGAAAGTATTTGCTTTCGACCGAAGCTACTGGTCTTTTGACCGTGGGGACAACCATTTTGCTGGGCAGGATGACCTTTTCAATGACCTGGGCTCGCCGTTACTCGACAACGCTTTCCAAGGTTACAACAATTGTATTTTCGCATATGGGCAGACAGGATCTGGAAAGTCGTATAGTATGATGGGTTATGGGAAAGAAGCTGGAGTTATACCCAGGATTTGCCAGAACATGTTTGAAAGAATTACGGAATTTCAAAAAGACCGAAATCTCACATATACGGTGGAAGTCTCTTATTTGGAGATCTACAATGAGCGAGTGCGGGATTTGTTGAACCCTGCGACAAAAGGCAACCTCAAGGTCCGCGAGCATCCATCTACTGGCCCTTATGTGGAAGATCTTGCAAAGCTGGCAGTGAGGTCGTTCGAGGAGATTGAGCATCTCATGGACGAAGGAAACAAGGCACGGACGGTCGCAGCCACCAGTATGAACGAAACATCAAGCAGGTCGCACGCAGTCTTTACTTTGACCGTCACCCAGAAAAGGCATGATGTGGAAACGCGCATGGACACAGAGAAAGTAGCCAAAATCAGCTTGGTCGATCTTGCAGGCTCTGAACGAGCTACTTCAACAGGCGCAACAGGTGCTAGGCTGAAAGAGGGCGCAGAAATCAATCGCTCTCTCTCAACGCTTGGCCGGGTCATTGCTGCATTGGCCGACCTATCGATGGGGAAGAAGAACGCGGCCAAGGTACCGTATCGAGATTCGGTCCTCACCTGGCTGTTGAAAGATTCTCTAGGTGGTAATAGCATGACCGCTATGATCGCGGCTATCTCTCCCGCAGATATCAACTTCGAAGAAACCTTGAGCACCCTACGGTATGCAGACTCTGCGAAGCGTATCAAAAATCATGCTGTAGTCAATGAGGATCCGAACGCCCGTATGATCAGAGAATTAAAAGAGGAGCTGGCACAGCTTAGGTCTAAGCTGAGCGGTGGGGCCACCTCTGGAGGTATTGCCGAGGAGCAGTACGCTCCAGATACACCACTAGATCAGCAAATTGTATCGATAAGTCAAGCGGACGGGACAGTCAGGAAGGTGTCGAAGGCGGACATAGCGGAGCAGCTGAGTCAGTCGGAAAAGCTGTACGAGGATCTGAATCAGACCTGGGAGGAAAAGCTTGAGAAAACCGAACAAATCCATAAGGAACGTGAAGCAGCACTCGAAGAACTTGGCATTAGTATTGAAAAAGGGTTTGTTGGCGTCTCGACTCCCAAACGGATGCCACATCTGGTCAATTTGAGCGATGATCCGCTGCTTGCTGAATGTCTTGTGTATAACATCAAGCCAGGAACGACAGCCGTTGGCAATGTCGAGAATCCAAGCACCTCCTCTGAAATACGTCTGAACGGCTCCAAGATCATGGGAGATCATTGCACTTTTGAGAATGTTGATGGACTGGTCACATTGGTTCCAAAAGATGGTGCAGCAATCATGGTGAATGGGCTTCGTGTTGAGAAGCCCACCAGACTGCGAAGTGGTAATCGCATCATCCTTGGAGACTTCCACATCTTTCGTTTCAATCACCCACAGGAAGCGCGTGCAGAGCGTAAGGAGCAAAGCCTGTTAAGACATTCTGTCACTGTGAGCCAATTAGACTCACCTTCTCCAAGGCCGGCACATAGTCGAACAGGAAGCAGATTTGACGGCGATATAGACTTCGATGACAGTAGGCCGGAGTCGCCGATGCCTTTAAGGAAAGGTCGGGACTCGGACTGGTCTTATGCTCGTAGGGAGGCTGCGGGAGCCATTTTGGGAGCTGACCAAACGATAACGAACCTGAACGATGACGAGCTTGATGCTCTGTTCGAAGACGTCCAGCGCGCCCGCGCCGTTCGCAAAGCTCGTCCGGAGTCCAGGCATTGCGGAGCTGAAGATGAAGACTTAGAGTCAGTCAGCTCGTATCCTGTTCGGGACAAGTATCTGTCGAATGGAACCCTTGACAACTTTTCTCTGGACACTGCTCTCACTTTACCAAGCACTCCACCCCAGGGTGGCACCGAGAGTACCGAGTCAGAGGACAGTAGACTAGACTTGGAACGGGAAGATATGTGCACAAGGTTGGAGAAACAAAAGGAAGATTTTGAGGAAAAGATGCGGCTAGCGGAGACCTCGACGGCTCAAAATGCGGAGGAGCTTAAAACTGAAAATGAGCGAATGGAACACGTGCTGGAAGCTGTGAAAGAGGACTATCGACGTCAGCTCGAGCAGCAGAAGGAGTCCTTCGTAAAAGAACTACGGCACGCCTCCGTCTCGCCGTCGCCAAGGAAACCGCGTATCACTCTGGAGGGATACTCGGACCTTCCTGACGAAGAAAAGACAATTATTAGAAGATTTCTCCCACTGTGGCGCCAGGTCGGATCCGTACGTCTGGCCGAGGCCATCCTTCGATATGCAGCGACACTTAAGGAGGCACAGATCATGAGTCAAGTCATGGACAAACATGTTATTTTTCAGTTCACTATTGTTGACGAAGGACAAGACATCTGCTCTTCTTACGACCTTGTGCTCAGTGGGATATCGGGCGACGAAGACCCAGCACTCGAGGCAGCCGGAAAACCGTGCATCGCTGTTCGAGTTGTCGATTACCTACACAACGTCATTCGTTTATGGTCTTTGGAGAAACTAGAGATTCGCGTTCAGATAATGAGACAAATGCATCAGTACCTAAATCGGTCAGACTATCTGCAGCATTTCCGACTCGAGAATCCCTTCATTGAGGCCTGCCTGCCGCGGTTTTCTCTAGTCGGGGAAGCGGATATACCTTTGACGGCAGTCTTCGAAGCCCGAGTGCAAGATTATGCTGTTGAGATCCACTCTACCTACACACGTGAAGCGATTGGTATGGTTAAGCTATCTTTGGAGCCATCCTCCGCGCAAGCTCCTCCTGAAATGCTGAAATTCAATGTTGTAATGCATGAGATGATCGGCTTCGCAGAACGAGAGGGCACCGAAATTCATGCTCAGATGTTTGTGCCTGGCATTAGCGAGGAAGGAGGCGCTACAACCACTCAGATGATCCAGGATTTTGATGAAGATCCGATCCGTTTTGAAAGTGTTCACAGCATGAGCCTGCCTCGTAAAGCCCCTCGAGATGCGACCTTGCGTGTTGCTATATATGCTCGAGTAACATCGATGCACCTTGATAGACTTCTGAGTTGGGATGACATCCGTGAGAACAGTGAGGAATGCTTGGAGAATGTTGCGTCTCGGACAGCAAGATTGCCAGAATCAGAATATTGGACGCGGGAAGAGCACGACGTATATGCCAAGATCAAAATTTTGGAGCTTTCCGAGACCGGCGAGTATTTACCAGTAGAGATCGAGCAACACAGCAACCTTGATCCAGGGACGTATCAGCTCCACCAAGGCCTACAAAGACGGATCATGATTAACTTGACATGCTCTTCGAGTGAATCATTGCAGTGGAAAGAGGTCAAGGGGTTGCGCGTTGGTAACTTGCGGCTCATCAGCCAAGACACTTCTATATCTGATCACAATCGTTCCGGTCATCAGCTCCCGTTGAAGCTAGTCAAGGAACCGGCTGTGGTAGAAGATGGCAATGGGATCAAGGAATTTACGCTGACGGGCCAGTGGGATTCGAGCCTTCATGGCTCTTCGCTTCTTGACCGACCTACAACCGATTCTCACAGCGTGCAGATGTCGATATTCGTCGACATTGTCTCGGATCGAGTCCCTAATGTGATGACATTTACAATAGACGAAACCTTGCAGATACGTCCACGATCGTGGCTTCGACCGCAGTCATTGTTCAAGCAGCTCTGGAAGACCACTAGAATCGTACACTACACCTCTGGCATCTTCTCGGTCTGCTTGAAGCCAGCTTCCACCAAACGTGCATCTGATATATGGCGTATGGACAGTCAACAAACCTACGTCAAAGGCGAAGAAAATCTCTCCAACTGGAAACCTCGAGGCATAGGACTGGTGCGTGATTACGTCCGAGCTCAGCAGCGAAAACGGCGTGCTACCGAAATAGAGGCTACAAAGGCTTACCTCCGCCGCCACCGTGTCTCAGCCCCTCTGCACATCGAATCCGAGAAAGTCACCACTTCCCAACAAAATCTGCTCAAGAAATGCCTTACGCTTTGGACCACAAGTTCTGATACCTTACCATCTTCCGAGCTACTATCCACCACTCCAGCTTCCACCAAACCTTTCAACCCCATCAAGTTCTCACCCTCTGCCGTACCGGACGCACCACCCCTTACAGCAGAAATCCATACCCATCCTAAGAACCCCGTACTCCTGAAATCATCCTTCCTCCTCACTCCCAACCCGACCTCGCACGCCTGGACTCGTCATTTCGCCGAACTCCGACCCCCCTACCTGCATCTCTACGCCGTCCCAAGTGGAAGCGAAACAGCAACGATCAATCTTCGCAGTGCGAGGATCGACATTGACCCGCCTGTGCAGAGGCTGTTAAATGGCGAAGGTGGTAGTGGAGCCAGAAAAAACGTATTCGCCGTTTACGCTCGTGGTGGCAGCTGGTTGTTTGCAGCTCGGACCGAAGAAGAGAGATCCAGGTGGGTCTTGGCTATCGATGAAGGCTTCGTTGGTGATGATGGCTTGGAGAATCTGTGATCGTCTTCCGTGTGCGAGAATGAAGGTAGAGGATACACCAGTATATAGAAGTTTGCATCTGCGGTGATACCCCGGGATTTGAGATTACACATTTCACTTCTTCCGTTTTGTTTAGATACCCTTTGTCATACCATATGCAAGCAATAGACAGACGTGTGTAACACTGAATATTCCTCAAAGAGCTCATTCCATCCCGCAATGCTGCAGCTCATGATTTGCTCACTTACTGTACAAACATACCAGATATGTTCAACGATATGGAATCTGACAAAGCTCGATATCCAACGGCACGGCTCGATAAGCATAATCTTTCATAGAATGGAAAATGTCATTACATGGGAAGCTTCACGCCACCTCCAGCCACCTTATAAACCATGTGCCATCCCCCAACAGCCTCCTCACTCGTCACATCATAGCATCTCACCATCCATTAAGGGCTTTTACTCCCAGAATACTGCGACAAGGCTAGAATCCATTCTATTACCATCATACTTTCCATCGCATCCAACCTACAAACAATAACCTCTACATAAGTCCACTACACTAACGAACCCCAATTACCCTCATAAATTGACGTCTCTTACCTCTCTACCGCACATGAAACAACATCAACTCATGTATCGTCGATGTTACAGACAGTGATCAGCTGCGGTGTCGTACCTGTTGTACTGAATATAGTAATCCTCCATGGAGGATTAAAGAATTGGCAGTGAATGGATCTCTACTTGTATGTTGAAGACTGTCTTATATCCCGTGGATCTATGCGTTTGATGACTCTGTGAGATATAATAGGGTTGATGGGCCTCATTGATACGGTTATAATCAATGGCATCTCTGGGACTAGTAATAAATCTTATATAGAAATCATGATTCGCCCATTTCCCCAATATATTTGCTTGGTAGCAGTCGAAAACGGAATTGGATTCTGCAGACAGGAGATAGGAAATGAAGAGGAGAGGAGAGGGTTGGTGGCTGCCAGCTGATGGCTACTACCACTCCACAAATGCGTAATGGGAGGGATATAAGTAGAGATGATGGTGGTCTTGCTCACGGTAGATGGAGAAGTCTGTACGCGCTAATTGCGGATTTGGGGAGTGGAATGAGAGAAGGAACATGCCAGATGGTCTCTGAGCAGTGTGAAATAGCAAGTGGAAAAGCGGTGGATTGCGGTTCGTTGATGGAGGAGGTGAAGGTGAAGGATTGGCGATGAGAGGTACTGACGCTGGTCGTATCATGGAATTTGCGACCACTTCAAGGGATAATCTCGCGCTCACCGGTTTTCTTTTCTATCCAAGTCATTATTGTCAGGCGAATTGGAGGAGGTGCTGGGGGATGATATAGGTTATCAAAATGGATCTGGAATCGAAAGAGCTTCGACCAAACGCCACATTGGCGTAAGTAAACTCATGAGCCAGTCCACAAAACAAAAGGATCAAGGATTTCAAGCCATAATGATTGCCTGTAGGCTATTGACTGCTCTAATATTGCCCTGTGTGGAAGCCAAAGGGGTCTACAAACCATTCATCTGCAATGTGTAATGATGTAACAAGCACAAGCAGACACAACGTATAGCTGTGATGCTCATCTCGCATGCATGAGCGCATATGAAGGAGCCCAGCCAAGCTTTCACAGCTCTTGAGGTGTAATGATCTCGAGAGCTCATGACTATTCTCATCAAGACAGTCAACCAGCTGAGGCGGCCACTCTTCGACGAGGCCATGGACAAATGAACAATGACCAGCTCAATAATTGAGCTCCCCTCCACCTCCACCCTCGACAGCATCCAGGTCATCGTATTTCTTGAGCGTCCTACCCTGTACAGCCTCTCGAGGACCAACAGTCTGAGCACCACCATCACCCCACTTACCTCCTCCACCAAAGCCACCACGCCGGTTCATCATTGGGATGCCGTTACCCATGGGGGTCAGACGACCATCATTGAAGCGAAGAGGTTGTTGCCGACGATCGTAAGGCCCTTGGCGGGTGTTGAAACGGCCACCACCACCGCGACGCATTGGACCCGTTTGGTGCGTCTCATCGCCATTGGTGCCCATGCCATTGGTCGTGGGCCAACCGCCGGGTACTTGGACAATGTGATTGCCAAATTGAGGCATAGGGAAGGCCCCTTGGGAGGGAAAACCGGAGGGAAAGCCAGGCATCATAGACATATTAGAGAGGTTGAAGCCACGTGGCGTGCCAGCGGTGATGGTGTTGTAATTCATAGGGAAGTGGCCATTGCTATTGGCATCCGAGCGAGAAGGAGCTATATGAGAAGGATCCAGAACGTAGGTATTGACGAGGGTGAGCTGTGCATATATCAGTATGTAGATCTGAAGGATTAGCTGGAGGATCTTACGTCGGTCTTAATGCCGTTATACCACTCTTCGTGACGCTTCTCAACATGCTTACGCCAAAAGACGTCGCCCTTGAAGAGCTTGGTGCATTCAGGAACCTTACATCTGAATTTGGACTCATCCTCCTGCTTGACGAACTTTTTGAGCTCCTCGTCCAGGCCCTCTTCGATTGGCTTTCCACCAAGCTTTCTGACATCAACATTTTCAGGTTCAAGTATTTGCAAGATCTTTTCTTCGAAAGTTTTGACCCAATTGAAGGCGCGCAGGAGCTGCTGGTCGTTCTTGAAGTTCTTGTTGAACTTCTCCACGACCGGTGAACTACCATCACCATCTTCCGTCGACTCTTTCCGCTTCAATGGGAATGGCTGCCCTAGTGCACTGGCTTTCGCCGCCATTTTGGCCGAGGAGCTCAAGCTTGCTCTAGGTCGGCGCAGATGCCCACCAGGACACTTTCGAATCAATTCGTGCACCGAGTCAGCCTCGAAGACGCAAAAGAAGCAGAAATTGAAGACACGACGAAGGTATTCGACAAGCAAGTCGAGGGTCTTCTTCTTGATCAGTAGCTCTTCACTGTCGTTCTCTTCGTCAATGAACCCCTCTTCCTCTTCTTCCCCTTCTTCTTCTTCCTCGCCGTCTTCCATGTCGTCTACGTCCATGCCAAGAATTTGGCGATTCTTCTTATCGGGTTTGATTGCAGGAACAGCCGACTGAAGAAGACCTCTGTCGCGTAGTGCTTGGACTCGTTGCTCTACCTTGGTCACACCGTCTGTCTCGGAGCCGAAGTCCTCGTCGAATTTGGAAACCAATCGCTTTGCAAGTTCAAGGTCACGATCGATCCGCTCGGGTGCAGAGAAGAGATCCCACAAAGCCTTTTTCCTGGGCTCTTTGGGCGGAACATGAACGCCAACATGACAGGTGAAATCGCCCCGAGGCTCGTCATGGATTGTCTTCCCATTAATAGCTTCAAGTGCCTTGTCGGCTGTGCTTAGATTTTGTTTGGAATCGTCTACCGAACCATCAACGTTGCCTTCATCATCATCTCTTCCATCGCCCCTCTCGAGTTGCGTTTCATCCTCTTCAGGACCCGAATGCAACATGATCCAGCCGATGCGGTGGCATTTCTTCAGCGGATTAGGATCGCTCAGGCTTAGCCACTTGAAACCGCCAGCGTCTTCACCAAGATGCTCTCGGCAAAAGTCTTCGATCTTCCCACGACTGACCATAGGGGCCAGGGTCTTGATCAAGAGTGCTGGTTGCAACGCCGATTCGTCTCGGATATCTCCGCCTCGGCTGGGTACTAGATCACCAACACCAAGAACTTCAGCAGCAGCCACAGTTTCGCCTTCTTCCTTCTCCACCACACCTCCAAGGCCGTCACTTTCGGCTTTGTAGATGCCTTCGAGCGTAAATTCATCAAAAGATCCATTCGCAATATCACTCTCCCAGTGATCCAGGGCGCCGCGACGAAACTCGATGATCCGCTGCTTGAAGGGAATCCGAATCTCCGGTAGGTAGCGCTCCTTGAACCATTCTTCCGTCTTATGCTGCTGGACAAAGTTTCTAGCCATTTTGACTTGTAGCTCCTCCTTGTACATGTCATAGGCAACTTGAATTTGAGCTCGCTCCTTCTCACGATCCTCACGAGATTCACGTTCGCCTTTGATTGGCCGCTCAGCCTGCCGTCTTCCGTCTTTCTGACGCTCTTTGTCTTCTTTAATTGCTTGTTCAACACGCCACCATTCTGCAAACCAGTTGAACCCAACCTGGTATTCCAAGGACAAAGGGTTCGGTAAAGGATTGGTGCGGATAGCAGGCTGGGGTGTCTGGCCAGGAACATAGCGATCAATATGAGGTGCTGGCGAAGGAGGGCGACGACGGTCATCTCGATTGCGCGGTGGGTGATCGCGAGGTTGCTCATAGAAGTCATCACGGGGAGCGCGTCCAGCAGGCTGGTAACGATCTATATTGAGCGGCGACCGTGTGCGGGCTCTCCCTCCACGATATCCTCCGCGACGGTCTTGCATGCCTGTAACAGGAGAATAAGCGGCTACCTTTGACAAAGAATAGTTTGAGCGTTGTATTGCCATAGCAGAAGATGAGCCATCAAATAAATTAAAGCTGCTGTTTAAGCAAATAGGAAATGGAGAGAACGAGTCGAGCATCATGATATAACTGCAAAGGACTCAACTACTCAGAAGGACCTAGACTCTTACCAGGAGATCGACGTCCACGATACGTATCATTCCCAGATGGTTGTCGTTCCGTCATGTCCTCGCGTCCCCATCTCTGCTCTGTCTTGACCGGTGGCGAGTATGCCTCAAGTGAGCCGTCCATAATAAAGGTGATGGGTATTGAGACGATAGGGTGTAGTGTAATGATAGAGTGTTCTGTCCTCGAATTGGGTTGTTCTTCAATAGAAGAATAGAAAGAAGGATATCGAATTGTGTCCGTAAGGAGTGACGGAGAATAATTCACCGCATCTCAAGTGATTGCTGGTGAATAGTGGTGGAAAGGGTGGGAGATGAAGCTGTTTGTCGCCATGATCTCGTGTTAGAGCGCTTCCAATTGAGTGAAGGACAATGCAATCAACGCTGTGAAGCTCGGAAGTAAATATAGAGATGAAGGGCAGCAACAAGCCGCCCGAATCAGAGGTGCGTGAAGAGGTGAAAGACGAGGGCAGAAGAGGGGAGCTATGTCTGAGCGACTATTGGGTGGAGAAAGAGGTGCAGATAATGGGAATGTAATGCGACCATGTATGGCCTTCTGTATACGTGGCAGGCAACTCACGTTTGGGTATGTCAGCGACTTGCACCTGGGCGAGCTCGTGGATGATGATGATGGGAAGTGGAGAGCCGTGAGGATTGAAGTAAAGCTGAGGTTGTTCTGCGGCTGTTCTGCGGCTAAACGGAAGCTACACCGAAGTCGCCAAGCGCAGGTGGGCATATTGGCCAAGGTGCCAAGCCAGGTTCAATACGTGAGCTTTCGCAGTTGTACATTCCTGAACATGATATGATTGGATGGCTGCGTACTAATCCAAAGGGACTGAACGCCAATCCTTAATCTGACAAATCCAGCATAGGTTCGTTAACACGCAGGCCTTGGATCTTGAACATCAGGCCATTCGTTCGCCGTTATTGTGATTGACACGTCCTCTAGCTTACATCCAACCGTCTAAAGCCATGACGACTTTTATCCCGTCCATTACACTGCCTGAACAGGTATTTGCCAATCCAGCTTCATCGATCCTCCTTCCCATTGTTCTGGGAGGCAGCATAGGCTTTGTGGTCCGTCGTATGTCGCCCTGCTCGATTAGCATAATGAGTAAACTCACTGTTGCCGTTGGCCCATAGCCAAAGACACTCAGCGTACGTACCTGGCATTGAAGCAACCTTCCCTCCGACCACCACCCCAAGTCTTTGGCCCTGTATGGACGACATTATATGGACTTATGGGGTACGCTGCGTTCAGAGCGTGGAACACAGGAATGTCATCCCTCAATCCACAGGTCGTTGCCCTGACGAAGGTATGGGTTGTCACGGATGCGCCAGAGAAGACTTCGCTGATTGGGAACACACAAATAGCAAGGCGCTACTCTCTTCACGATACAGCTTGCTCTGAATCTGATATGGATGCCTCTCTTCTTTGGCCTGAAGCGTCCTATTGAAGCTACAGCAGACATAGTTGCTCTGACTGGCACAGTGGGCTATCTAACATATATTTGGTCGCAGGTCGATACTGTTGCTGCCTGGGTGAGCAAGACCCTACCTGACGAAAGACCCTCAATTAATCAAGCTTAGGCTCTCGTACCGTACCTAGGTTGGCTAAGCTTTGCTACGTATCTAAGTGCTGGCACTGGATATCTCAATGACTGGAGGTTCGGCGATAAAGAAACGAGTGTGCCAATAGATAGGGGCTCTGGGACGGACACCAAATATGTCAACGAGAAGTAAGAAGGAACGTCCTGCAATACAAAGGCTGTCTCTCGTTTCTCGAATTTTCTGGCGTCTGGGAAGGGCGATTTGTGGTCTCTCGATATCTTGTGAGGGATGAAAGCTCCTTGCCGGGCACTGGTACTAACATACTTCTTGCACTTCGGTCCCAGGTCAGGGTAGAGTCATACTAAGAGCCATAGATGACGAATTTCACATTTAAGAGTCATGTCTTCTGCCTGAAGGCCAAATCTGACAACTTGCTTATCATGCTATCTCTCATCCATTTGCAACAACATCCTCAATTCCTCCGAGATCTCATACTCCCTTTCTACAGGCATCAACCCTCTCTTCACCAACTCGTCCACCCCAATGTCGTTATCCTCATCAACTACCCTTTTCAACTCTCTGGCTTTCTCAGTCACATCCTCAATCCCCACCACCCACTCGTTTGCCCATGTGTTACTCACTTTGCCACTGATCCCGATCTGAATACTGCGATAATCTAGCATACCGATCCGAGGCGAGCGTTCAGGATCCCATTGCACCCTCACTCCTTTTGCTCTCTCCTCTACTGTCAAACCCCCCTTTTGCCCTTCCGTCACTGCCGCTTGCGACAGAAGATGTTGGAAATGCTCATGTTTCATTTTGATCGCCAATATCCTTGCTTGACCAGGGTCTTTGTATGAATAGCCCGCACGATACCTATTCAAGTGAGTATATGAGAGACGAAAAATGTCCTCAGACTGGAGGAGGGCCTGCAGAAGACATTGGGATTTACTTACATCATCCAGCACCAGCTTGGCTTGATCCAGGTCATTCTTGTGCCAGAAAACTTCGGTGAAGCGGAAAGTCGCTGTTCCTGCACTGCAGCAATCGCGATCTCTGCTGAGTATGCTTGATATACTGTGATGGTATCTTCATCGTACGAGGCCCGAATCTGCCTGTACGGAATTTTGTTCGTTTGTGTGGGAAGTGTCATTTCACGCAGCCTCTTGTTCTCCCAGCAATAATTACAGAAGTGACTGAGTCTATTGGAGAATTTCACAACGTATACGATATACAGCACTTTGCAAGGATACTGGAGATTATATACACGGTGACAACTGTTTGAGTGACTCACTAACAACACAGCCACACGCCGGACAATTTGATCTCGCCAATTTCTACCACTTTGGTATGCAGGATCGCGACGGATTGGATACTCGGATGGGATCATCTATCTTTGAGCTTTGAGCAAGCAATACGTCAGGGCGGAGCATGTATCCCATATCGTGGCATGGCATCCGTCAGTAATGCCGAGGTTCACCCGGGTTTCCTGAACACCAAAATATATTCTAGATGTGCTTACCGTTCATATTAGGAGCTTTCTATCAACTCCCTTTAGGATCAACGTCGATAGTGAAGGGTACTAAGATCTAGGTACGCCTGTAGGCTATATATCATGTATCTTTGTCGTGGAATGCGATGTTAGAAGAGATAATTCCGTAGTCAGAAATTTGATGGTTCTTGCCACGGATGCCAGACTTGCCAACATGTCCCGTCTGTATCCCCGCTTTCGACTCTTCGCTTGGCCGTTCACGACGCTCATCGCCAACTCAGATCGTCACCCATGAATATCAACTTTGTGCTTCATCATCTGCTGTGGTGAATCAATGCCTCTGTCTTGGCCAACCGTTGCGAAGATTCATCACCTCAGACTCTTCACTTCCTCATGAGGTAGAGTGAAAAGCGCCACTATCTTTCATCTTCTGTCTTCTTCCTACGTCGTCCTTTTAACTATGGCTAACTTTTTGATGACAATGTCGCCAACATTCAAGATCCAGATTATCTGGTGACACAGTTTCGCCTCCGTCTCCTGGTTGATCTCTAGTCATTAATATCTGTCCGTGCATGATTGCTCCCTGTCTCCCTCTCTGATGAATGTCTGTCATGATCAACTTGATCTAACTCCCCTATCTCTGTCTAGTTGCATACGTATCTATAATCATAGGTATTTCGTTCAACATTCTGAAATCTTTATATATATATGTTGGCTGCTTCCTACATTCCTGTCAAGTACCCGTGATGCAGGTTTTCATCGAGCGTAACTCTAGATACTTTGCTGATGCTTCCACGTCAATCTTGGCAAAAGTAACGTTCCATCACCGTCTCATGTCTTTGACTGATTTGATAGTGTCAACCCCATTATGTTCAGACAATGGGCGAGCATTGCGTCACGGTCTATCAGATTCCTTGGTTTATGGAAGTTATGTTACGTTGACCACGCAGTTCTTATCATAGTGATTTTTGTGCATGAAATCACCTTGCCGTGATGAGACCATGGGTCACGTCAAAGTCCGTAGTAATATGGTCATAATCTATGCCGGATGCTGCAAAGCATCATCAATTATGGGTAATAACGGAACCACAGCCGACAGCCAGGAATCATCAAAAGAAAGAGCTGTCTGAAATTGGTTAGAACGCAGACTTTCCAGACATCTGAAGCGCTATACAAGACGGGGATCCATTTACAACAATTACACAGTCTTGATCTCACTTTCAGCCTTTCAGTCCCACGAACAATCTGTTTCCTTGATCCCGTTCTTAGGCAAATGTTTCCGGTGAAGGAGAATTCATAAGTCCCAATACACTCTCAGACTCAACTTCTTTGATGTGTGGGCGAAAGACCAGCGATGAAGTCCGCCATAACATGTACTTCGCCTTGCATGCATAGGTTTCAAATTTATCACGATCTATCGAGGACATATCTTTCTTGCTTGACCAGAGGCAACGGAAACAGAATCCGAAGAAAGGACGGAGGAATCCGAAAAGTTCACCAAGAGGTGTTTCGGACCTGGATTCATACAGCGCAGTCGTCAAAAGGATGACAAAAGCTTCCGCGAAACGTTATCTAATTTGTTTTCAAAAAGTCTATTGAGTTATGTACAGGAATTTTGATATCCGCTTCCGTTAATCAACATCTATAAACGCTCACTGAAGTTAGTACACCTTCGAAGAGTCTAAAAATTTCGATTTCACAAACTTTCAGTTTTCCTGAAGCGTCCCTACTTTCAACATGACTAATCCCTGTAAGGCGGTATACTATAACGCCTTCTTCGTTAGTCCGGTATACAACTCATAGGCTCAATTTTCTCGAACTTTAAATCTTTACTTAGTCGTTTTTCTCGAAAAACAAAAGACAGAGGACCTAACTACCAAAGAGCGATGGATATGAATTTCAGATATATTCAATCTCTGAGAATTCAGACTAAACTATAGAAAAGTCGGAGACTCTGTCTAGGCAGCCAGTAAGGCAGGTACTGAAATGCAAGGACTGTAAAGCCAGAAACGATGTTCTTCTCTTCCGATCCTCACACCAATATCTTAAGCTAATTTATCTTTTCCGAAGCCGATGCCAGATGGCGATAAAGTCCCTATGGGACATGACGAAGAAGAACCCCTTCCCTACGGCTATGCTTTGGAGGTTCGTTTCTATCGAAGCTATATACTTCAAAGCTAGTTCGATTCTTTCGAAGAATGCGGTTGTCGAAGCCTGGTTACAAGAGCATGGAATCCCTGTGTGCTGGTAACGGTCCAACAGTGGGACCTGGGCACCCTCGGGGGCTAGGTATTTAGGGTCGAACGTCAAAGAAGACCGAAGTGAGTCCCCTTGGTTGTACGTTGTCTGATTCGGTTTCTTCGAAAATTTGTATCACAATTTACTCGACGTAGCCGCCGAGGCGTTGGACTCCAATATATGACGAGCTTGTCCCCGTTCGTGGTCTCGAAAATTGATCATACGAAAGTCCTGAGCAGTCTCGTTTTTTGAGAAAATACGAAGTTTCAGTATTCAATGCAGCGGGAGAGTGTGTTGAAACTCCTAGCACGTTATTATCTAGACAATCTCAATCATTATGTCTTCCGAGTCCGTCCCATCGTCATCCAGTCCCAACCCTAATGGCAAGCCACCACATGATCCGGCCTTCGTCAAAGTATGTGTCTTGAACTGGAGCTTATCCTGATCTATCCTGATCTGGCCTTCGTTGACACGAGATAGGTTACAAAACTCATCTACGACTATATCAGCGATGATCACAGCAATATGTCGACGGATAACGATATTTATGCTGAGATGCGTGAGAAGGGTTTGCGAATCATTGAATTCACCCGACACTTCCTTGGGTCCATCAAAAAGCCTCGGCAACAGCAGAAGAAATCTAAAGCAAATACCGGGCCCCCTGGGTCGCCCTCACAGGTATCTGACACCAACCCAGCTCCACGCGCCGACGAGACCGAGGGCGACAGTGAATACGTGCCATCTCATCTTAGTGAAGATGACACCGAGACCGAATCAAAACGGTCTAAGGACTTTTCAGCCTCTGATCACGGCTCGGAAGGCCTAGGCAACGAGCCAGAGGAGAGCCAGCCAACAAAGCCCTCAGCCGAGGAGCATGAGAAGAGCACAACCGGGGAGCCTAAGGACGTTCCCCCCCCCGAACCTCCACTGCCACCGGTAGGTTCTGTATTCTACTGGTCCACACGTCATTTGGCTGACGTGTCAAGGTTACGCCCCATGCTTGTGGGCCACATATCTGGATCTAACGGCCAAATCGTTTATGATCTTCCCGCTAGGTCGTTTACCAAGATGCATGAATCAGTATCTCCTATCTCAGTATCTCCCTGAACCTGGGCTCTACAGCCTACAGGTTCAGTCCGAGATCCGCTTTCCAGTGAAACGATTGATGGATGAATCTACGACAGCGTTGGATCGGATAAATGCGACTTCCCTCTCTGCGCGGCATCTGCACAACGAACAATTACAAAGTTAACTGCTGGCAGCGATTTATAAATACCGGGCCGTAAACGGGGTAAATTGTACCGTCTGAGTCTGAATTCGGAGGGCTACTTACCGATCCCTGCTATACCTGCCGGGGCAGCGTCAACTGCCGTTGACGTACATGGAACACGTCGACTCCGTGTGTTTAACGGCCATCAGCCCCACAGGGACCTAGAATAGGCGAAAGGCTGGGCAAAACGCACAAGTAGTCTTCAACAGAGTAGGTAAGAATGCTGGTAACCCAGCATTCGGACTCACCTGATGCCAAAGGTAAGAATGCGCTATGGTCTCTAGGAGAAGTATGCCCAGATACCGTGGTCCTTCCAGAGGACTGGGATGTTCTCGGAAAGCTGCCACCTGTTGTATCTTCCCAGCCAGATGTCATGCATTTTTCTATCGAGTAAGCATGCCGCAGCTTGCAGTAATTCCCCTTGACATCATTGAAAAATTCTGGCTGTGATATCTGCTCGTCAACGCAGAGTATCGTCCTACCTAATCTTTCACTTGCATTTTTGTAAATATATCTGATCTGATAACGCTGCATCCTGCTAATTTACCTATCGACTTCGGTGTTTCGCGAGCATGTGCAATCCGATATTCTCGACCACCTCACGCAATATCATGTCAGTCACCTCATCCGACCTCATGCCGCCTACTGCCTACCTGTCAGCCAGGGAGGATGTTTTTGGACGCAGAGGGTGTCGGCCTAACACCTTGACCTTGATGACCCTTCCGTCAGTTACGTTCATTATCACCTCTTCCAAATACTACTATATAAATATATGTTTCTACCTCTTGTACCCTCTCCCAACGATAGGCCCCAATTCACATCGATCGCCGCTCCAGCCTCCCCAGAACAGACTTCTTTTGACTTGACCACCCTCTCAAGTGGCATAGGATACAATATGAGGTTCGTTAAGAATCCTTGCTAACGACATTAGCTAACGCAGTTTCAAAGCCACATATTAAAAGCTCTCTTCTCGACCACCGCCTCCAGCAGGCAGCACAGACAGTCACACGCGCTTACAAGACTAAACTCATCAGTTTTTTCGACAAGTGCCATCAGTCAACAGCAGGATGGAAGCGAATGATGGAGTTCATCGATGCGAAAGGCGGCCAATCAACCCAAGTCCACAAAACCTGTGATGATCCCAATTCCCGCTTCGTTTCCATCCTGGTATGAACACTCTCTGTTGTTTGCAAAGCACCTGAATCACCTGATAGGACCACCTCCGTCCAATATACCCCCACCTACACTGCCGCGGCCATGTTTGCGCATGAGAACCATACCTGTCTTGTCTGAGTCGTCCAAGCCCAAGTAGCAGCGCCTTCTTCATTCGGACGATCTCGGAAAGTGTCAAACAATTCCTGCCGAAGGAAGAGCCGCAGTCCGATCGAGTACTTCTAAACTGGAATGTTCGAACAGACTAGGAGGGAAACAGATGTGATTCTTGAGTGGTATAGGAGAGTTTTTCGGCTTCTTTTTGGGGAAAAGCACTGGAGCTCCAAGAGCTAGTGCTGGAGCGTTGAAGGCTCAGCCACATCCTTTCCAGGGTCTAACCCACCTTTACAAGAGTACGTCTATTGTCGACATTGGCTTGAAATTTTGCAGAACCGTAATTCTTCGCAATCCATAGCCTCCAAAGGACCACAGATACTTGGCTCTATGCATTACCAAGCCAAGAGATGACATCCCGCATCGCTCAGTGTGCATGCTTTATACGTCTACTATTGTAGTGAAGGTCTTTTTCCTCAACCAGAAAGCTTCGAAGCAGAGCTGCATGATTACATGTTTCCACTCAAGGTCGTGTAACGTTCGAAAAGCGTTTTCATGAGTGATATGGTGAACATTGTCCAACACACGTGTCAGGTGAAAGATATTGATCAGTTACGCAAGGTGCTTGACAAAAGCATCGTCTTACTGTTAATATATATCGACTGCTCTTCTCTTATTTCCTCTTCTCTTCCGACCTGATTGCGGTCACGGAACCGAATCTGGTTCAATCTCATTTTGACGACGATCGAGCAAAGATATTGCACACGGAAGCAACTTGGCCCAAAGTCAAATGCCTTACCACGAACTCTTGAATTCGGACTGCGAAATCCCTCTTGAAATATTCGATTGACCTTGGCACTACGAGAGAACCGGCTGTTGATTTCGAGCATCGGCTATGGACACAAGATGTTGTTGTTGATATCGTTGAGGAAGGAGGTAGAGAAAGTATTGAGTTCGAGGATCAGTGGATGGAGGCTATTGACGTGTAGTAAGGGCTCACTAGAATGGCTAGGATATTAGCTACATGTGAAATTTCTTTCTGTTATCCACACTTGGACGAAGTGTCGACTTCACCGAAAGTCACACAATCAGAAGAACACACTTCGTCTACATGCTCGTCCCTTCTCTCACCGCAAAGCGATCCCTCTAAGCTGCCTCCATCAGAGGAAAGTGCTAGGCTGCCATTCATGATACGATCATAGCGCCGCCCTCTTCAAAAAAGATTGGTTCTTCACCTTCTTCTATGCTGTAGGTCCCTTGGCTCTTCCATGTTGACATGTAACATATAAAAACGATATCTAAGCAACCTTAGCGAAAAATAATAAACACACAGTAGAAGCCAACGATGTGAACGCTTGGGAATATTGCTTGAGTTTACCCTGTAGCTATTGAGAAGTAGACTTAGAATTGTTCGGCCACCGTCACAATGACGTCTTAAGATGTGTCTCCAACGCTTCACGATCAACGGCCCTTATGTGGAAAAGGCTCTGCAACCTGGAATCAGTCATGGTTGGTTGATACACGAAACCGACTGGATATCTAAGATAGCCGACCTTCTATTCAAAAGATGTGAAAGGACGGCACCAATCAATAAGGGCCACATTATAGGTATCTTGATATGACGATTGAACCGAGATAGCCATCATGTAATGGGCATCCTTCAGATCCTGTTCTTTGTGCCAGCGGCCTTCGATTCTCGGGATATTCACGAGCTACAACAACGACATGATACTGTTTGGACTTGATCTGATGTATATCATGTATAGGTCTCACGTATCAAAGGTGCACCGAGAGTAAAGCGCGCCATGCCGATTTCTTCTTCAGCCATGATATCTACTTTATGATGAAGAAAGATGTGCTCGCTAAGAAGGACTTAGTCGCTTCACTCCAGAAAAGGGGATTAGTCAACTAATGCTAGATGTACCATTCTAAAAGTAAACTCGTATACCTAGAAATAATAATAATTAATATTAATTAGACTCTAAATCTATATATATATATACTATTATAAATAATCTAAATAAATATAATAGGTAATATTAATTAATTAATTAATTGATTAATTATACTCCTATACTAGCTAAAGCTAATAAGGGTAGACTTTTCGGGGGGTACGCCTAGCGTACCTGTTGTTCGGGGAGAAACCTAGCTAAGGGATAAAAACTCCACCTACTATCCGCAGGCCATACTATTATTCGGCTCCTTCCCTCCCCCCCCTAATAGGCCTGCTATCAGGGCGGTATATCGGGGAGTCGGGTCTACCGTCTATAATACTAAGGTTTTATTAACTATATTCTCTTCTCTTTAGTTAGGGCGGAGCCCTTCCTCTCTATTAGTTCTCGCTAATATCTCTTTTACTAGCATAAACTAATAGAGGGCGCCTGACCTAGTTAACTACCTCGCCGCCGCCCTTATCCCTATTAGTAATAAGAGAATAGTACTATAATCTTCCGACCTAGCCTCTAGTAATATCTAACTCCTACTAGTATAATAGTTAGGATAGAATAGTAGGACGTGTTTACCGGTCTACCTCGCTACCCCGTACGGGTAGCTAGGACTTAGGATCCTAGGAACCTTCCTAATAAATAAGAAGTAGTTAAACCTAATCTTATCCGTGCGTAACTAGACTGTTACAGAGCTCTCCGGCTTCTTTAGGCCCTTATAGAGGTCCTATCTCCCCCCTACTAGGTCGCCCTTCTATGCTAGGCTCGTGTTTCGGCCCTCTAATCCCCGCTGGTAGTAGCGCTACTAGCCCTACTACCGGCCTTCCTACTAGGTTAGTATCCTTTTCTATAGCGTTAGGTTATTAAGTACCCCGTTTAGCGACCGCTTCGCCTAAGACTCCTTCTTAACTGACGGGGGTAGCGGAGGGCGTAGCCTCCTACCCCTTTTTAGTTATAACCGAGACTTAATCTTCGCGTTCCCTCTCAGGACTATCTTATATATCCCTTAGAGGATCTTACTCCATAGTAGGGCCTTATTAAGGAAGTCTCTTACCGACGGGATTCCTGCCTCTACTTTAAGGACCGGAATTAGGGTGGCCTTATACGCCCCTAGTACTTTACGCAGTCCTTTATTCTAGATCGTCGTTAGGGTCTTCACGTGCTTCCCTACTACCCCGGGGGTATTCTTTAGGCTATATTATATTAGCGCCGCGAACGTTATTATAAGCCTTACTACTACCGCGTATATAAGCCTACTAACCGGTAGAATCACGCCTTATATAGAGCCGGCGACGTAGTAGAGCGCCTAAATCTAGTTATCTATCTTAGCTTATACCTTCCTTAGGTATATGTTCTAATTTAGCTTACTATTAAGTATAAGTCCTAGGACCCTAATTAACGTCTTTAGTTTAACTTTAATTCCCTCGAGCTTAATTATTACGTCTATCTTTATACCCTTTATTCTACGGGTTATATAAACGAGCTCGTACTTCTTTAGTATAAACGAGGCTTTATAAGTCTTCGCCTACCGTAGGTATACCTCGTAGGCTTTATCTAGAACCTCGTAGTTCCGTTTAGTACTCCTATTATAAGCTAGTAGATAGACGTTATCTATAAATCCGCCGACTTAAATTAGTAGCTTTAGCTTTTTATACTCCTTAATTAAGGAAGTATTAAAAAATAGGAATAATATCGGAGAGATAGGTAAACCTTAAGGGATCCCTATCTCTATTAACTCTATTTAACTCGTCCTCCTACCGAGGGTAATTAAAGTCGCCCTCTCCGTAAGGAAGCTTACTATCTAGTATACTATCCTCTTAAGGACTCTCTTTATCTTTATTATATAGAGTAGCCTAGAATAGGAGACGTGATTAAAGGCTCCGGCGATATCTAGGGAGAGGAGGCTTACTACGTTCCTCTTCCCTATTCCCTATTTTATATAGACTACGTTAGTAATCGTTTCTAGCGCGGTTTCTACTAATCTCCCTTACCTTATACCTATCTATTCTTCCGGAAGGAGGTTATTAGCCTCCGCGTAATCTCTAAGCCTAGCCGCTATTACCGTCTTAAATATCTTTCCTAAGGTATCTAAGAGGGCGATCGGCCTATAGGACTTAGGGTTAGCGTAGTTCTCCTTCTACGGTTTCTTTAAGATTATTATATTAGCCTCCTTAAATTTCCGGGGGTAGTATCTAATCTTAAAGTACCCTTAGAAGAGATAGTAGATCTCCTCCTCTAGTTTACTATATACGGCGCGTAGGAACCTATTTAGAATCCTATTTATCCCGGGAGCCTTATCCTACGACGGTCTCTTTATAAAGCTATAGACTTCCGCCTCCGTTAGATCCCCTTCCCCTAGTATCGGGCTTAGGTATTCTACCTCGGTAATATCTTCTAAATCTGCCCCTAAAGGAACTAGGAAATAGGTTTCCTAAAGGCGCTCTACCTTCTCCTTAAAGGTAGCCGCCAGCGTCCCGTCTTATCTACTTAGGGAGGGGAACTTAGGCAGGGCTCTTAGCGATATACTCTTATTCTTCCCCTACCGGGCTAGTACTTATACCCCGCGAGGGTCTTCTAAGGCCTGGTATATAGCCCGCCGGAAGTAGAGGGTTTTCTCTCTTCGGATTATGGCTACCTTCGCCCTTTCCGCTTCTCTTAGAGTCTCCCTCGTCTCCGTATTACGGCACTAGTAGTAGGCCTTTAATTCCCGTTTAGCCCTTTACGTTATATCTTTATAGGCCGAGTTCTAAAAGGACCTTACCTTACTAGACGGCTTCGCCTACGGAATATATTCCTATATAATAGCCTGGAACCTATCTAGTATCTACCCTAGGTACTCATCCGCCTCGCCGGCGGATCTAATCTAGGGAAGCCCTAGAGAAAGTCTAAGCTACTAGGCCCCGTTCCTTATATTTATAGCGACCTCCTTGTCTTTAAGTATCTTCTACGCCCTCCTCTAGACTAGGGTTTAGCTCTCCCAGCTCCATTCGAATTCCGTGTATACCGGGAGGTAGTTAGATCTATACTAGAGGTCTGCCCTTAGGCCGTAGTTTCGGAGTATATTAGTAGTACCCTCGGTAGTAAAGACTAGGTCGATTACTAACTTTAGACCTCTCCCCTACTATATTACCGTACCCTCCGGTAGGGTAACTTCTATACTATATTTACTCGTTTCGCCTAGTAATATATCTGTTATAGTATAGTATATACTTCTCCCTTTATTATTCTATCGGGGATAGTAGAGATTAAAGTCCCCGAGGAGGATATATTCCCCTAGCCTCTTTAGGGCCTCTATTATTAGCGGGATTATTATTAGGCTATCCTTTAACTTATACGTCGTTAGAGAGGGGTTATAAATATTATATATCTAGATATTATCCGCTTATATTCCCTATTACCCTTTCCTAAGGCTGACTTTCAGCGAGTAGTAGTCGCCGCTCGAGAAGTCTACCTCCTAGCTCTTTATATTAACTCTTTTATTAATATAGAAGTATACCCGAGTATTCTCCTTAGCTCTATAAACTAGGTAGAACCTATTATAAGATAGGTCGTACGTCGACTTAGTCCTTAGGTTAGTCTATAGCTCTTATATTACTAAGACATCTATTTACTAGACTTTAGTATCTTCTAGGAGTGGCGTTTATACGCCGTCCTTTTCTTTTTATACGTTATACTACAGGATCTTAAGCGGTTATCCTACTATATAGTCGGTATAAGGCTAGAGTCTACTACTATTTAATCGTCTATAGCCTAAGCGCCCCTAAGGGTAACCTCGACCCCAGGTACCCTTTAAGGTAGCGGGAGGGCCTATTATCCTACCTCCTTTTAAGTTATTTAGACTATTATAGTTAGCCGCCCTCTTTATCAGGGAGGGGCTAGGTCTAGTAGTTCCCTTTCCGCTTATATCGGTGACTTCCTCTTCCTTAATATACCTTAGACTACCCTGAAACTATCTGCGTCTATCTCCTCTTCGCTGCGGGTATTAGTTCCCCGTAAGCCCTACGTGTTATAGAACGCCGGCCTAGTCCGGCGTCTTTATACCACTCTCTAGTACTCCCTTTACCTAACCGGGTAGTCCTTACTCTAGGCCTTATAGCCTTATTTATAAGCAGCGTATATTATTACTCCTTCGCCCGTAACGTAGCCCGCTAAGTTATAGCTACCTATATAATAGCCGTACCTCTTCTCCCTTTAATACTCTCGCGTAAAGTATCTATATCTATAGTAGTTAAAGTATTATCTTATCTCTACTCCTTACTCCTATCTCTTATAAACTAAGAGACTACTATTAAGAGCTATCCCTCCTCGAACTAGGCGGTTTACCGCCTCCGGTATTACCACCCCGATAATTAGGGTTAAGTAGGTCTTCTTACTCCTATCCTACCTTAGTCTCGCCGTATATTTTACCTACTTAAAACTAGTAAAGTTAGTATTTAGGTAGGTAATAATATTATCCTCCCTAATCCTCGCTAGCCCCTTCTCCTTTTCCTTTTTATTAAGGAGGTTTATACACGCCCCTTTAGCCGCTACGTAGAAGGTCTTCCTTACTACCTTCGCTAAGGGGTAGGCTACGCTTACCTACTCCTATATTCTCTTAAGGGCCTTACGCCCTTTAACCGTCGCCGTCTATAGTACTACGTCTATTATGCCTCTAGTATAGGTACTAATAATATTCTTTATAACTATATTTACCGGGTTTATAAAGCTTTTAATTAGCTCCTCCTTTTTTATCTAACTCGCTTTCTTATAGCCTTCTTTATCTCTGAATTATACTACTACTTCCCTTATCCTCCGAATATCTAATTACTTAAGTGGCTAGCTACCTCGCGCCCCCCTTAGGCCCGGTCCTATCCTTAGGCCCGGGCTTTACTAGGACCTAGTCCCTATACTAGCTCTAGCTACCTAGGCTTATAACCCCCTATTATACCCTACTAACGCGTTTCTATCCCTCCCTATTCTTTCTAGACGCGTTTCTAGCTTAGTAATACGTACCTCCGTAGCCTTAAAGCCTCCTATTATAATATAAAGGGCGACCTAGGTAACGCCCTATATCGCCTCTATTATCTCCCCGAACCGGAGACTCTAGATCGCCTAGATTATATCCCTTACTTTTATAATAGACTCTATAATATCTTAACCTTCTTAGCCTTATCTCCCTTACTCTTTCTCCCTAATTTCCGGGGACTTTAGTAGTATTAGGGGTCCTGTAATCGCGACCCTAAGAGCCTCCCCTCTTACTTCCCTCCTACTACTACTTCTATCACCTCCTCCGTCCCCTTCCCGTGAGTTCGCATGTAACGCCTAGTATATTACCTGTAGTCTTTGCGCGTACGCTTGTTCGCCCGTTATTACCGCCATTTTTTAATATTAGAGGTATATTATATTACGGGGGTAATAGGTAATATTACTAGCTAAGGCCTTATTATATAATTATAATAGAGACGCTAAGTAATTTCCTCCTTATTAGCTTTAGAGAATATATATATAACGCCCTTATAAAGTAGTATACTATCCCTATCTTACTATTTATAATTATATACTAGGAAGGACTTCCTAATTACTACTCTAAGTAGTAGGACTAAATATCCTATTATTAATAGCCTCTTATAAAAGTTATATAATAGGGATATCTTAATAATATATTATAATAAAATTAACTCTTAATAAAATTTATTAACTTAATAATATATTAAGATATCTATTAATTTAAAAAGACCCTTAGATAAGACCTAGTAAGAAAAGTACTTCTTTAAATATTATTTTAGTTATACTAATTTATATACTTAATCCTTTTCTTAAGTTCCTAGTTTAATAGCTTACTTCTAGCTATTTTATTATAGATATATATCTACTTTATTAAATATTAAGTTAATATATATTAATTCTTACTAACTAGACCCTTTATAATTATAATAAATAGGGAGTAATAACTTAGCTACTCTTATAAAATACTTCTAGTAGATATATATCTACTCTATTAAATATTAAGTTATTTTATACTATTTATTAGCTCTTAGATTAATATCCCTTCTTTAATATATCTCCCTTAGCTACTTATACTTAAGGATTCTTAATACTATTTATCTAAGATTACTTAAAGAGGACTTTACTATTTAATTATATTCTTATTTTAGCCTACTTAGACTATTAGATATACTTTATATACTAGCTATACTAGCCTAATTACTTACTAGGATAATAAGTTAAGTAGTATAATTATACTTTAACCTTCTTAGCCTTTTATAACTTTAACTTATTTAAGCTTTCTCTACCTTTTTCTTTATATCCTTAATAGATCTTCTTTATAATTTATTAAAAATACTTATTAATATTATCTTAATTATTCTAATATAACTTTTTATACTTTATAAGGGCCTTTATACCCTTTTTATTAAATTCCTTTAAAGTCCTCTTTATTTTATATTCTTATTAAGTCTTACTTTAATTTACTTTATATAAGGTCTTTAGAGTAGCTAATAAAATCCTAGGATAAATATATTATTAAAATTAATTTACTTTTATATTTTTTAAAGATTAAGACTTTTATTTTATTATTAAAGGAATATACTTATAAAGTCCTTTTATTATATTACTAGGATATTATTAAGATATTATATTTTATAATTATTAATTAATTATAATAGAGATTATAATTATTATAACTCTATATAATTCCTTATAACTAATATAGCCTTATAAGCTTTAAGGCCTTTTATTAGGATATTATTAATTAATTTACTACTATTTTTTATATTTATATTTATTACTCTAGTAGTAATATTAAGAGTTAAACTCTACTTAATAAGTATAACCCTAGAGATTTTTATTTTCTTTCCTCTTTTCTTTCTTCTTTCCTTAACTACTATTATATTATTTAGAGATAGTAGGTATCCCCTTATCTTATATATACTTATATACTATTAATACTCTTATAATTAATATAATAAATTATATAATTTATATTAATATTAATATTAATTTTATAAGTAATCCTTTTTATATCCTTTAAAGAAGTTTCTCTTCCCCTTACTTAACTTTAAAGAATTTTCTCTACTATTAATTAATAATAGCTAATAATAAGTAGTTCTTTAATTATATAATATATAAGCGCCCTAGCTAGCTTACTAGCTATTTAAGTATATATATTTAATTAAATATAAACTATTACCTCCCTTCTAAGCTTATAAATAGGCTATATTTTTAAGAGGAGTTAAGTTAAGTTACTTAGGTATATATTTTCCTATTATTTTTATTACTTTTATTAAATTATTTTATTAGCTAGTTAATAGGAGGAAGGCTCTATTATATACTTAGTATATAAAGGTAGTAGTAGGGGGTTATATTAAGGCTTATATTAATTATATAATTAATTCTTATATTAATAGTTATAAGAATTATTTATAGTAATATAAGCTTATAAAGTATTTATTTAACCCCCTAGCCCGCTTTATAATCCCTTCCCCCCCTTATAATATCTTAAATCCCCCCTTTAATAGGAGGGAGGGTATTTATACTTATATCTATTAGAGGGGGGTAACTCTTCTAGATAATATTATTTATTCCTACCTTATAAGTAGAGCTCCTTACTCCTATTATTATTCTCCTCCTCCTCCTCTTTACTTTATTAAGGTTAGATATTTAATTATAAATTCTCTACCTCTTATATTAAGCCCCCCTCTTATATCTTTACCCCCTCCTTTTTTATCTAGGGTAGAAGACCCTCTAGAGTCCTTCCCTTCCTAGGTAAAAGATTAAGAAGGGGAGGATATCCCTCCTCCCCCTTCTTCTCTACCTCCTTTACCTTTACTACTTACTCTACCTCCTCTTTACTACCCTCTTAGGTAGGTAGTAGTTAACTAGCTAATATATATACTACTTAGTTTATACTCCCTCTCTTCTCTTAATTTTAATACTTAATAAATATATTAATTATCTTTTTATAAATTTTTAATTAATTATTCTTAAGCTTAATAGGTTAGAAATAAATTAGGGGCTTTAAGGCTAATATTAATAGCTATCTTACTTCTTTAAAAGCTTTATATATTTCTTTTTTTTCTTTTATTATATTTATAAGTTAATAGAATTAATTATTTCCCTTTAAAAACCTTCCTATCTTAATTTCCTAATAATTCTACTTATAAGGGAAGTTTTATAAATTTCTAATAACTAGGTCTTTAATTACTTATATATCTATTATATATTAAATAGCCTTAATATAATAGGCTTATTTATATACTCTCCTTTATATTTATAAGTAAGTAATTATCTATCCTCTTATTAGTAAAGTTAATTATAACTATTAAACGCGTATCTTTCTCTACCTTTATATATTTAAAGGTTAAATTATAAAGGGAATAATTAAGGGTTTTTCTTTTAATTATCTTAAATATCCTTAACGCGGCTTATAAAGCTTTAAATAATTATTATAATATATATAAGTTATAACCTTCCTATTCTTTAAGATTAATTTATATAAAGTTCCCTACTTATTAATATAGCCTATTATTATAAATAGCCCTATCTATCTTAAAGATAATTTTAGTCTATTAATTTAAGTATTATTTTTTATAACCTATTAGTTATATTATAATAACTTAGTAGGAATTACCCCTTTATTATATCTTATTTTTATTAGGTCCTTTATATAAATAAATTAGTAGAGAATTAATTCTCTAATATTTAACCTCTTTATTATAAACTCTTAAATAACTAGTAGTATTTCCTTAAGATTAAGTATTACTAACTTTTTAGGGTACTTACTAATTTATATACCTTATTTAAATACTCCTATTACTTAGTTTATATAGAATTTTAAGGGGTAAATAATTCAAATAGTTAATAGTTCTTAAGTTAATATTAATTATTAATATTTAAATAGATATATCTTAAGGTTCTCTAGGAATATCTTCTCTCCTTTTCTTAAAATATTTTATTAAGATATTATTAGACTTTTTTATTATATTAACTAAGTATTTTACTCTACTTAAAGCTTCTAATATAATAATTCCCTAGGACCTAAGGAATTTAAATATTTCCTTATTAAGGAAGTAAGTCCTATTATTAAAATAAATAGTATTAGGAACTAGTACCCTTATAAGATATCTAATAATTACTCTTATAATAATAATTATATTAATAAAATTTATTACCTTTAAAAATATTACTCTTAAGAAGTAATTTATAATAATTAAGATATATTTTTATTTACCCTCTAAGGTAATAAATAGTTTAATATAATCTATTCTTAATAGCTAGAATAGCTTTATAATCTAGATTAATAATAGTAGTACTATTCTAGTTATATTTACCTATTTTATATATAGTAGATACCCTTTAATATATTATATAATATCCTTTATTATATTAAGCTAATAGATTATATTATAGATTTTATTTATAATAATTTTTATAAAGAAATATCTACTCCTATTATAAATATCTTATAATAGGGTACTTACCTCTCCCTTTATAATATATATAATTCTTTAATCTTTAAACTTATATATTAATTAATTTATATAATTATTAAATATAAATTAAAAAACTTTCTTTTTAAAGGTACTTATCTCTTACTTATTTAGATTTTTTAATTTCTCCTACTAAGTATAAAAGTAATATATATTTATATACTAGTTATTATTCTTATAATCTACCTTATATAACTTAGGATAATCCTTTAAGAATAAAATAATAAATCCTTAAAGTAGAGTATCTAGTATTTCCTTATTAATTATAATTAGTATTATAGGGATAGATAGCCCTACTTTTATATTAATAATAATAACTATTATCTACCTAATAATTTAAATAACTACCTCCTCTCTTTACTTCTAAATTCTCTTTATATAATCCTCCTTACTAAGTTACTTTAATATATAAGTATAACTACCCTTTCTAGATTTCTAGAACTATACCTTATTATCCTAATATTTCTCTACTTCCTTTAATAAATTCCTTATAAGATTATCTATCTTATAATCTATATTATTAAAAATTACTTAAGAAAGGCTTTTAATAATTATATTCTCCTTCCCTTAAATATATTTAAGTTATATATATAACTATTTAAGCTTTGTAACCTACCTAATAAAAATATCCTTATAAAACCTAATATTTATAAAGCTTATTAATAATTTATAATCTATCTAAATTATTAAGGGTTTATTAGCCCTTATTATATAAGAGAATTTCTATTTAAAGTAGATAATAGCTCTTAGCTCTCTTTAATATATATTATAATTCCTTTCTAATTTATTAAAGGTAAATAAATTATATATTATTAACCTCTATTTACTATTTTATAATTACCTTATATAATAACCTCTATTAAAACCTAATATATTACTAAATATATAAATCTTAAATATAAGATCTTATAAGAATAATACTCTAGTAATAGTATATAATTTTCTTATTAATTAAAATAAGAGCTCTTTTAACTCCCTTTATATCTATTTAATATTATCTATTAGCCTTAAAAGGGGCCTTACTATCTTAGTATATCCCTTAGTCTATTTCCTAGTAGACTAATATATCCCTAGAAACTTATAAACTTTACTAACCTCCTAAGGTCTTAGCTAATTCTTTATCTTCTTAGTAGTTACCGGCTTAATTTATATATATCTACTAATCTTATATATCTTACCTAAGGCCTTAACCTTAGTTATTCCTAATAGAAGTTTAGAAAATAAAAGCTTTAATTAAGATTATAATATCCTTAGGAAGAAGTAATCCTAGAGAAACCTAAATTATCTCTCTTATAAGTTATAAGTACTAAAGATATTATTAATATAAAATACTACCTCTAGTTACTTATATAACCTATTACTTTATAATAGTAATAGCTCTAGACTAGGTAATAAGATAGGCTTAAGGGTAATATCTATTAATTCTATAAATATAAATAATAAAGTTCTTATCCCTTAAGGTATCCTTATTAGCTATAACTAGCTAATTCCTAGGATATTAAATACTAGAAAATATCTATCTTCTAGGTATATAGATATTACCTAGTATTTATACTTAATATCTACTTAAAAGAATATAATATATATAGGTAGTCCTAGTAAATTATAAACTTTTACTACTAGTTTTATATAGGATCCCGCCGGATCCTTATATATAAAATAATAATTAAATATTAGGCGTAGTTTAGCCTTTCCCTCCTTATTAACTAGGATAGCTCTAATATTCTATTAGGATACCCTTTTATTTACTATTATATACCTCTTATAATAACCTACTTTTATACCTTACTCTACTATCTTTTATAACTACTATTCTTTATTATTTATAAAATATTTTTAAAGAGCCTTATATAACTTTAATCTATTATAAGGTATAATCTTATATACTATTAGATTAATTATTAGGATCTCCTTAACCTCCTTAGCTTTAATATCCCTATATATTTAGATTAGGTTATAATAGCTATAACTTAATATTATTACTAGGGATTACTTCCCTAAGTATAATTCCTTTATATTTTACCTATTTAAGGAGTAATTTAAAACTTTCTATATAATTAATAGGCTAATAAATTACCTATTAACTTATAAGGAACCTTAAATTCCCCTTATTATTATATAAAACTATATTATTATAAGCTATAAGGGTAAATCTATACCTCTCTATATACTTATCCTTATCTTAATAGAGTAAATATATATACTTAGTATCCTAGGAGATATATTTATATTTTAGTATTTTTTAAAATACTATTTATATTTTAATATTTATATAATAGACTTAAAAGCTATTATATACTCTACCTTTATTTATATACTTATTAAAGTATTCCTCTTAAGGCCTTAATATTTAAGGGGAGGTATAAGTAGATCTACTTCCTTCCTTATTCCTTAAGGTTTTAATATTATTCCGGAGACGCTCTAGTTTCCTAACTTTTTAACTCTATTATTAAATTCTAATTTAAAATCTTTATTACTACTCTTATTACTAGACTCCTTTAAGAGACTCTCTAAGTTATTACTAGAAGTATATAAATTAATAATCTTATTACCTTTAATAATATCTTCTACTATTAGCTTTAAAGGCTAATACTTTTCTAGGGTAATTTCTATTATTATTAGGATAGTCTTAATTTTAATAGGATAGATCCTTTTTACTATCTTATACTTCTTTATATTACCTAGATTTAACTTACTCTTTATAATACCTATCTTAGTATCTATTAACTAGAGTTAAGGGAGCCTAAGTAAGATAGTAATACTAGGATTATTTATAAGAGAGATAAATACCTATTACTCCCTCTTAATCCTAGTTATACTAAGCTAGAAAAGTATCTAATATTTAAGTTTATTATCTTTACTATTTACTACTAGTATAGTAACCCTTTAACTTTTAAACTCTAAGATAGAATAGATAGGTAAATTTATAGCTAATATTAATAATAGGTTTATAATAACTATATTAGATCCTTAATCTACCTTAGCGCGTTATATAAGAATAAGTATTCTTTTTCTACCTATCTTCTAAATAATTATATCTATAGCTTATACTATTATCTCCTTATATATAATCTTATAAAACTATTATTACGGAGTCTTTAATAGCGCGTAATATAAACCTACGCTTCTATTCCCTAGGAGTATAAACCTACTCTTTTTATTAATATATTATATTATAAATATTTTTATTACTTTAATATTAATATCTAAGTCTTTAAATATTTTCTTCTTCCCCTTTTTCTTAAGGGCTTAACTAAGTCTTTATAATTCTTTTTTAAAGAATAGTAAGATCTATAATATATAAATTATTAATAATAATATTATTATATTTATTAATATTTAATTAATATCTAGTTAAGGTTTTTTAATTAATTTATAAACTATTAATAATTCTTTTTTAACTCTTATCTTTTTAGTAGGAGTTCTCTTTCTCTAAGTTTTCCCCTTAATTAGTAGTAGCGGCGACCCTTCCTCTTTAGGCTTATTATTCTTCCTTCTATTTATACCTAACTAAGTATTATATACTTTAAGAGTATTATTATTAAATTACTTAAGTATTAAAATATTTAAATTTACTAAGTAACCTATTAACTTAATATCTTTAAATACTAAATTATAATAGGGTATCTAAGAATTCCCCTCTTCTTCTAATTCTTTAATCTTTAGGTCTAGAACTTCTAGTACTTTTCCTAATAAGATAAGGTATAAAATAATAATATTTTATAATAATAGTATCTACCTTATAACTTCCTAATAAGACCTATTATTAATATTATAGCTTTATTATATATTTTATTATATAAGATATTAGGTAGGGAGATAGAATAGATTAGCTTATACCTCTTTTATTTCTTTATAAGCCTTTTACTTTACTTAATAGTCTTTTAATTCCCTTCTAATCTAGTACTATTCCTCCCTTAATAGAGGGGGATTTATATACTCTAGACCGGTATATCTAAGTTTACTATATTTTAAGTATAGCTTTTTATTATTATACTTTTAAGGTTCTTATAACTTTAAGCTATTTACTTATAAGTTTACTAATATCTTTTAGTTATATAATTTATTAGGAATAAACTCTAAGTAGATATCCCTTATTTATATTAGCTTACTACCTTACGGAAAATTATTTCTTAACCTTATAAGCGGCCTTTAATTTCTATCCTATTATCTAGGGTTTTTATATAAATCTTATAAGCTATATCTATTCCTAGTCTTATAATTTTATAAGGGTTACTACCCTAATAATAATTAGGGATTAAACTAAGAATTTAGCCTAAGGCTATTTCTAGTACCTATTACTAGCGGCGCTACTATCTACTTTAAGGGGGCTACTATTAGCTATAAGTTATTATATACTTTAAGAGGAACTCTAGCTATATTATAATTACCTTTATCTTATTTAAAGTATATATTTAAGTTTACTATTAATTAGCTTAAGTAGTTATTATTCTAGGGGTAAAATATTATATCTTATAAAATTCTATTTTAATCCTAATATTAAGGCCTAGTTATTATAAATATAAATACTTAAATTATATTACTATTATTTACTACTACTATTATATAAAATACTCTAAATTTCTCTAGCTTATATTATTAATAGTTCTTTTTTATAAAATCCTTAAGTATAAATAGGATTTCTATATATACTTAAGCTTTCTTAAATACTTTATATAATAATCTATTTATTTCTAACTTATATTTTAATATTCTAAGTTATAAATCCTAGTTTATAAGGCTAGAGATCTATTTATAAATTATATTAGTAAGTTAATACTTTTTTAATATACTTAATATATTAGAGGCCGTCTCTTCTACTTAATCTCTACCTCCTATTATCTTTAGGAGTTATTTTATATACTTAAAATAAGCCTCTAGGCTCTTATTATAAGTCTAATAGCCGGCGACGAGATCCACCTATACGTGGTACCGGCTACGAACCTTCTAGTATCTCGGTACTAGGAGAGCTAAGAGATCTCACGGTATTTTAGAAGCACCGTCTAGGGTTACCTAGTTATTACGGAATCGATACGCAGGTAGAGTATAGTAATAACGAGAATAGGAACGCTAACGCGATAGAAAAACAGAGAAGATAGAAGGAGAACTCTTAAAAGATTACGGTAAAAGATATAACGCGATAGAATATATAGATATAGACGAAAAATATATACTATATAAATACCCTTCTACCTCTCCCTAATATAGCCTCCGCTTCCCTACGCGTGTTATAAACGTAATATACTAGTAATACTAGTAATACTAGTATAAGATAATAGAAATACTACCGATATAAAACCTCTATAGTATTATAAGATATACATGGTACTTCTATACCTATACCCGCCACAGGGTCTCTTACGAGGCCACGTCCCTATACTCCAGCTGATTCCGCTCCGCGCGGTCTAGGTAGCCTGAGTCTACCTACCTTAGGGTAGTTATAGTATATACAGATAATAATAGTATAATAAAAAGATAGTAATACTATAGAGCTAGCCCTTCCTTCCTCTTAATAATCGAGCGTAAGCTAGATAGTATACCGGGTATATACTACCGCTATTACTGCCGTACGGCGGCGAGGATACTCCAGTCCCCTTCCTAGGTAGTCCTTATAGTACGGCTACAGGTAGTAGGTACCTAACCCGAAATAGGACGTAGGTATTAGACTCCTCACCTAATAGCTTATAAGCGCGATAGGGCCGCCGGTCTAGTTAGCTAACGGTGCCTATTATCTTCTACACGCATATACCTTAATAGTAGCGGCCGATATAACCGCGGTAAATATACCGGGTATCCGCTACCTTACTATTATACGGCGGGGGGATGCTTAGCCGTACCTAGGTAGTCCCTACGGTATAGTAGTAGGTAGTAGAGGCCTAACCCGTATAGAGATACGTGGATATTAGCCTTCCCACCTAATGGTCTATAAGCACGCTAGGGCCGCTGGCCTCCTCACCTAGTAGTACCTGGCACCGATAGACTAGTAGGTAAGTACTAGTTCTATCACCTCCCTTTACGTATACACCCTCCCCGTTACGGACGTTATAACCGGGACTATAAGGAATTATCCGTTATAAGGATTTATCCGTTACGCTAAACGGATTAGATTAAGAATAGCCGGTAGAGATAGAAAAGAGAAAGGGGCTAGGCCCTAGATAAGGAAAAGAAGTTTCACTTATAGATGAAACTTTAGTGTAATAGGTAGTAAACCCGACCCCTCTACTACCTCCCTAGTAGTAGGCCTACTAGGGGGGGGAGGGAAGGAGCTATAAATGGTTAAGAGAACCGTAATTATTAGGTGGAGTTTTTATCCTTATAATAGGGTTTCTCCCCGAATAATATATACGTAATACGTACCCCTAAATAGCCTACCCTTATTAGCTTTTTAGCTAGCATAGGAGTATAATTAATTAATTAATTAATTAAGTCTAATAAAGCGCTTTAATTTAGTCTATTATATTAATATTAAACCTAATATTTTAAGCTTCTCTAGGGAATTCTTCCTTAAGTAAGGTAATAACTATCTCTTTATCTTCTTTATTTCTATAATTAATTCCTTCCTTATTAAGGATCTTAGCTACCTTTAATATATAAGCTAACTAGTTAATAGCCCTTCCTTAAAGCCTTATATTAAACCTCTTAAGCTATATAAGGATATTAAGATCTCTAGGGAGCTCCTCTTCTAGTATACGGAGCTACTTAATTATACTACTTATACTATTAAATAGCATCCTTATTTCTAATAGTATTATTATATTAACTAATATAGGTATTACTACCTCTAACCCTAATAATAATAATACTAGGCTAGCTATCTAAAATTCTAGTAACTCTTTAAGAGCTATAACTTTTTATTTCTCTAGTTAGAGAAAGTACTTTCTAAGTACTTTAAAAACTAATTAATAGACTTTACTATTAATATTAAAACTATTCTTTTAAAATAATATAGGGATATATTTAATTATATAATTCTTTAATAGTTACTATTAATAGAGCGTTATCTCTAAACGCTTCTTTAATAGGGGTAAATTAGGCTAAGAAGAGGGGTTCTATTATATACGTCTACGCTACTAAGTACTAAGAAAAGTAGATAGTAATTAGCTAATAATAGGAATAATTTATATAATAGTTAATTTAATATTTAGATAATAACTTCTTATAATTTAATAGTAGTAATAACTCCCTAATTTATAGGTATTTAAGGTATCCCTAAGTCTTTCTTAATTTTAAATAACTAGTAGATTACCCCTTTTTAGGGTTTAGGAATAGTTTTTTTATATAATAAAATAGCGTAAATAATAATAATTTTTCTTTATATTATTAATATAAATAATTTAACTTAAGTATATAAATAGTTCTTTTAACTTATAAGAATAATACTAATATATCTATATAAAGTATATAAATAAAAGAGATATAAAATATAGCTATTATTAGTATACTAAATAGGTAGAAACTTTTATAATAATATAGTCTTCTTAAAGGGAAGAAGATTTACTTTAAATACTTAAAAGACTATAACTTACTAATTGTATTATAGTTACTAGAAAAGGGGATTAATTAATTAATACTAGATATACTATTTTAAAAGTAAACTTATATACCTAGAAATAATAATAATTAATATTAATTAGACTCTAAATTTATATATATATATTACTATAGATAATCTAAATAAATATAATAGGTAATACTACTAGCTAAGGCCTTATTATATAACTATAACGGGGACGCCAAGTAATTTCCTCCTTATTAACTCCGGTCGGATTCAATTAGCCCGCCAAGACCTTGGCGCCAAGCTGTTAAACTTTTTGCCGAGCAGATGATTCCTATCATTATCATTATCACTGTGGTCCGTTCAACGGCAACATAGTACTTCTTGTATGGTGATAGAGTGTCCGGCTCACTGTATTCATAAAGCACTGCAAAAGTACCTCGTGCCATCACCTAGTCAGCATCAAGAAGCTGATTCTGGCACCGATGTGGTTATGATCTGAAGAGCGGAGAGCAGTGACTGTTTCCATGTACCATTCCTGACCATAACTACGGACGATTTTGCATGCTCAAAGAACACAACAAACCATGTCAGAGATGGAGATTCAAAAGCCGCAGAAACTTCTGCGACGAATCGAAATATTCTTCATCACCTTGGCCCCCTTATGGTAGTAATGATATAATGCACCGTTTACTTGACAACACTTTAGCAAACATTTTTCATGTTCTCAATAAGCAATGGCTTGCTGATGAGGAAATTCAGGGTGAAAAATTCACGGCCACAATGATGTTGGAAGAAAGAAGGTACACAAGCCACCCAGCAGCAGTATTGACTCGCTCCCCTCAAGCCTCGACTCCTTGATGTTGGTGCAGCTTCGCTATGGGGAGTCCGGCCCACCAATATCTTTCTAGTATTGTTCCATACAGATTACGAATGAATCAAGGTCGCCGAATGTCTCCATACACTATGATTTAGCACCTATCGGCAACCCACGATCATAGATATCACAGACTCGTCAACGAAACGCCAACGCTTCTCTAAGAGGTAGATGGAATCTATCCTTTTCACAGATGGGAGAGTAAAAGATCACTATCGATACACAAAACATGACAAGAAGAGACTCAAATAATAGCCCTACCTAAAACTCGACCGCCTGCGGCCGAGACTACTTTAAAATTAGGCTTTCTGATGGGATTCCCTCGGATCGCTACCCTTCTTGAGACCCCCAAAGTTCTCATACCACTTATAAGGGTTGAATTCCATGTCCGGCTCCTTGCCGCCAAAACTCGCAAGGCGGAATTCAAGATCCGATTGCTCCGATCTCCGATCTCCGGTTTCTGGGCGCACCAGGCGTCCATACATCTTCTCGCCACTCTTTTCCTCCAAATGCTCGACGTTCCCTTGCCATTTGTCCTCATACTTAGGGCGGTCAATAGCAAAGGTTGCAGGGCGGCAACCGAGATCAGCCTCCTCACTCATAGGTGGATGGCTTGGCTTCTCAACATCGACCGTCGGTCGTGTTGAGTCTTTGGAAGTTCCATCGCTGTTGCCTCTTTCCTGACGCTCATTATTGCCATATTTGGTATCTTCATACCTCAGCGCCTTGAAACCATCTATTCCCCCATCAGTGGATCTCACAACTCCTGGACCGGGGATCAGTTCGCCACCCACGGGCGGCTGTCTTGGCTTTGCAGTATTGAATGTCGATAGGATCGGGCCCTTTTTGGGCCGGGCGTTGTCAAATAAAGTGTCTCGAATGAGGTAGAAGGCCATTAGCGCGACGGTGATGAGGCCGAAGGTGAAGAGCAATGGATGACAAGAGTTGGGGTTTGAACAGGTGATTCCTCCCATGATCAAGGTCGTTTCCTAATATATATAAATAAATATGTTAATGATCAGAATTCCGCCTGCAGAACGCTTCGCGCGCGTGGACGACTTGATGGTGGATATAGTACTGAAAATGTGAGTGAATGTTTGCTCTCGTGAACCATGGCCGGGGACAATCGCATTACTTACGAGAATGTGTTGACAATGGCCCTTGTGCCGACTTCCCAGCTCTCAGAGCGAGGAATAATGTACTTATTGAGGCTGCAACAAAGAATATGTACAATGCCGGTTGTGTTGGACTTATGTACAAGGAATACAATGATACGCACAAAATATGTACAATGTCTATTGTGCTTGAAGATGGACAAGGATATCGCGATATGCAAAGATGACAAAGGCAGCGGTCGCCAGCAACGAGGACGGAATGAAATTGATGAGTTGACTTGGTACTATGTTGCTGGTAATGATCGTGACGGTCAACCAGGACCGTATGAAATCAAGGAACGACTGAATGAGCGTGATGGTCAACCAGGACCGTATGAACTTAAGGAGCGACTGAGATGCCAAGGAAAGCTAAAGGAAAGTGGGTAACTTCTTAATAGAATAGGATATACTAAGGAATGACCATGAAATCTTGAAGAATTTTGATATTTTCTTAGGACGTTTAAAGGTACCTTTGTATGCTCAGGCAGTTACTCTGACCGTGGCAGACGTTTCAAGACAACGTACGTAAACAACCATTCTGAGGCGTCGAGTGTCTGAGGCAAGACCGTCTCTAACCACCAGGCCTTGACCTTTCGACGCATCAACCAAAACTTACCCACAATACATACAACTTTATTACAAACCATCGGAACCCAGGAAGTCTACCTAACGCGACGCCGACCTCTCGACCTTGACTGGCAATCAATCTTCAGACCTCCGCGCGCAGCTGTTCAGAAACACTAGAAATCTGAAACCATGCTTACGTACACAACCCACCAACACCCGCCACCCAATAGATCCCATTCCCCTCCACAACCCCAATCATCGTTCTCAACCTTCGCACCAGATTATGAAACAAGCATCTTCGCGCACCCTTACCTACATAAAACATGTCGATTATCAAACATCTTCAATCGTCAGAAAATCGCAAAAGCGACCGATGAGCAAACGCAAGACCGGAACACAACGAACTAACAAATACGTGCTTAAAGAAGTAACGAAGAAACCTAAGATATCAGTATGACAGTATCATTATCAACACCTCCCATCATCAAAACCATCAAAAACAATCGAAACTCACCCTTACGCAAAACGTCCCGCTATCCCAATACAAGCACCTCTCCTCATTGCGCCATCACTGATCCCCCATCTCCTACGCCAAATAACCCTTAGAGTGGCCCCACCTACATACATCCCAGACCCTAAACATCAGCGCAGCACCATGTACCTCCCAAACCAGAACATCAACGCTAACAACCCTCTCCATCGAACATAGTATGCTACATAAAGACCCCCCCCCAACACTCCCTCCCCCTCCCTCCCATTCCCCTCCCATTCATCCCTACCCCCTCCCTCCCATTCCCCTCCTCTTGCCCTCCCGTTCATCACTACCCCCTCCCATTCCCATCCCCCTCCCTCCCTTTCATCCCTACACCCCCACCAACATTCCCACTATCCTACACTCCACAAACTCAACCCACTAAACGCTCGCTAAAGTCCAGCTCTCACGCCCCCAGAGATTCAGAAACGAGGGGTACGTTTGAGAAGAAGTGGAGGGTGAGGTGGCTATGGGAGTGGGAGGGGAGGGGAGGTGGCTGACCCGTTTTGCGTGGTTTGGAGAGTGTGCGGGAGTGGAGATGAGGTGGGTGGATAAGGATATTGTGTATCAAATGGCCAAAAAATTTGGTCAAGTCATTTAGGGGGAACGGTTGTCTAAGATTATGTTATATATACTCTAATACGGACAGAGCCCACGCCGACTAGGTTTCCGCCTCTCTAGGCCGTATATACATACATATATACTCGTCAATATCGCTTGAGGATGGGACTCCAGGAAATCGTTGCCTTAACTTGCATGTCACGACTTCGTCTGTACCCATCAGGAGTATTAGGACTGGTAAGGCGGAAGTTAAGCGTACATATTTGAAGGAGCATTGTGCGTGTAAAAGTTATGTAAGTAAATGTATGGTTTCATGCTGATGTTGTGGCTAGGTGGGCCTGTCCGTACTGGAGTCGCAAGAATTGAAGGACGATGAGAAGCGGAAGTGGGTGAAGAAATGATGTGACTAAATCCAATGGATGGAAGAACGACATATTTGTCTTCAAAGCTTTCCGGGTTAGGATGAAGTGGAGTTTTAGAGTTACGGCTCGAAGTAGGGATATACTTCCGGATCGTGCGTTGCGTTGCCGTTGGCCTCGCCACCATATGTGAGGTAGGCGTTGATGTCGGGGAAGGGGATGTTTCGTATCTGCTGCGTATCGCCAAGAACCCACACCGTCTGCATACCTACATCGAGAAGCACATGTTAGCATATTTCCAAGTTACCACCCCGTCCCTACTTTCGACCTCGTCAAGGGCCCACTCACCCATAAGCATATGCTGCAGCGTATGGCAATGGATCATCCACACCCCCGGCTCCTCCACTCTGAGTCTCCACGCCCGCCATCCGGCTTTCCCACCCGGCGTCGTCATTTTCCCATATCGATACAGCATCGTCGAGTCGCGCTTCACCGGGTGTGTACCCGCCAGCAATTTCTCATTGGCCGCAACGTCGTATGTCCCGTTGCCCGCGCCGATGTCCCAGAAGTGACCGCCGTGAGCGTGAAAGGGGTGGACGTCCAGCCCGCCGTTGTCGGCACCTGTGTTTTGGATCACTATTTCGAGGACCTCGCCGATTTTGGCGGGGAATGTTCGGGTGGCGTTGTCCATGCCGCCGTTTTGAACGGCGTTTGCGTAGGACGGCGATGCGGCGTCATTGTCTGTGTAGGCATCTTCGTAGAGGGCGACGAGATAGGGGACTTGTGGGAAGGCGTCGGTCCATGGTAGTCCGTTTTGCACCCAGGTGTCGGAGCCGTTGATGATTTGGTGGACTGTCATTGTTACGCGGCGAGTCACTTCTGAGAGGGGGGGAAAATTATTATCTTTGTAGGGCTGCAACTTGTAGTCGAGGAAGCCGACGGTGTTGTTTGGTAGCACGAGAGGGGGCGAAGCAGGGATCGTCGCGGTCATAGCGGTAGAGCTGTTGCCTGCTGCGGTGGTATAAGCTAGTAAAGCATAGGCTCGAGTCATCGTTGGTCGTTCGCGCGTCTCCAATTGCATGTAGTAGGTACTATTCTCGGGTTCCGATTTGGTCTTGAACAGAATGCTGTACCTTTGGCCACTGCCGATCTGAAGATAGGGGGTTGTATATGGCTTGGTATATTGGCCATCGGCCTCAATCACCGTGAGCTCTGGATGGCCTTCGAAGGCCAGCGTTACGAATGACAAGGCTGTTCCTCCGATGAACCGGAACCGATATCTTGTATTCGGCTCGACATCAATCACAGGCAATGAGCACGATGGACCTGGTGTTTTTTTACCCTCACTGATACCGTAGCCATTGACCAGAACGTTATTAGTCTCACCACTCCACATAAATGGATTAGCCCGAAGTCCTTGCGTAATGTTGGTGTCGGATCTATTGAAGACGTCAGAGAGGAAGACGATTCGTTCGTCATCATACGAATATGGCGGCTTTTCAGCGTCTTCGACGATCAAAGGTCCCGCTGCGGAAACAGCTTGAAAGCCAACGTGCGAGTGATAGAAGTAAGTCCCTGCATCCTCAGCCTCGGGATGTAACTCGTAGTCGAAGAAGTGCATCGGAGGAATAGGCCATTGGCTAACTTGCGGCGTTCCATCAGAAAAGGGAGATGCAGCTTGGGCGAGACCATGCCAATGCTGATTCATTTGGTCAGCTGAGTGAAACACGATCATCCAGTACGATCTTGATGGCAAACATACCACGGTGAGGTTTTGGTCTGGGATATCATTGTACACGCGGATCCATGAAGTTATTCCAGGTCTCAGTCGCAACTCGGGTCCGGGAGAGGTACCATTCAATAGCACAGACAGGCGAGGGATACACGCTTGGCTTACGTTTTGTGCAGTGGCTCGGAGTATATATTCAGGCACGAAGGCTTCGTTGTGGCATACTCCACGAGCGGGCTTGAGCAGGAAGAAGAGGAAAACACATGATCTGACCATACCCAGAAGCAAGAGCATCTTTGCAGTGTCGTATCTCCTGGTACCTGAAAGAAACGATATTGCAGGGACTTCGATTGTGACAACAATATATACTTGAGGATATTGGCAGAAAAGGTGATGTTGTTGTCGTCTTCTGATTTTGTCATGCTGCTATGGGTTGGCCCCCCTATATACAGGTTTTCACCACTAGTCAACTTTCCCCTCATCACTGGCTCAGTCATTGGTGACAGCAGTGAACTCAGCCGCGCCAGCTGAAGAATCCTTCAATTTCACAGATCTCCACCGCTTGCATATCAGTGACATTGACTCCCGCTGGTAGTGCAGCCCTACGGCTTGTCGTGACAGAATCAGACATTTGACTGCCTTCTTAACTTGATGCAATTTCTACTATCATCAACCAGAAAGTGGTCATTTGATAATGAATTTCCCGGGTGCGAGAATCTCCTTCTGACATGGTTTGCAGAGTCGTATATGACATACTCTTAAAACGCTACACAACGCATGGAGCCAATTGGCCCGCTAGTCATGTATCCCGTCTTCATGAGCCTGAATAAGGGCCTTATCAGGCATCTTAGTGCAGGCTTAGTTCCGGGTAGCCATGGTTACTAAGGTACCTTAGATGAACATCCAACATCATTAGTTCAGCCTTTTTCAACCGTTTCAGTCAGCCCTGTGCATGCTCCCTGCAAGGCTGCAGGATCCTGATCAGGAAATTTTATCCCTCAGGGTATCAATCGGTGATTTCTTTCTCGGATCTTGTCCAGTCTTCTTCCGTAATCCCAATGACATCCATTCATGAGTTGACACCAAGAGTAATCGCGTTGACTGAAGTGGATATTATGGGTCGCATAGGTATTCTGAGTGGTGAGGACCAGTTCTACCAGTCGATTGACCGCCACCGAAGTCAGTCAATGTTGGCGGCGCCAGAGACATTAGAGGCGACAGCACGTTCGATCAGATGAGAGGTGGTTGGCTAAGCCCTCAGTGGGTTAGCGGCATCTTGCTTGGAATGCTTCGAGCTAAGGTCTTTTAGGTTAGCTGTGCTGACCACCCCATGCATAGGTCGTTACTAAGCGAGCGGACTCACGAGTGGTAGGTACAACCGACTCCAGTACTTCTACCTACTATACCCTCGTACATACGTTGTCCATCCATCCAAGCTAGTGGAGATATGTCTCTAGCTGCGTATCCAACAGGCGCCAACCTGATGAAATAGGACCCCAGCATATGTCTGAGCTACCGAGCCAATGAATGAGATATAGGTCCTTACCACCAGTTCCCACAGAACTATTTACATGCGCACCAAAGAGAGCAGAGAGAGGCCCACCGTAATTGATGGTGCTTGAGTTCTATTGATACTGTCGTACAACATATATCGACTGTAGATACGAGGCCACCTCTCTACCACCATGGGTCATCTACCCGCGGAAATCTGGTGTCATATCGCCGACTACCTGCCACCCAGTGCTCTTGATGCAATGCTCTCGACGTCTGTCTGTCTCCGACGAACGTTGATACTCAGCGCTGCAATTAGACAGCATCGTGCATTAAAGGAGAAATACGCCCTTTGCACCTGTGGCCATGGACAACCTGACGGCGAACTTACCAATCTAGCACTGAACGTATTTGCGCGCCCAGAGCTGAGTTTCTACATCACGAAACTGGTCATCGTCAATTGGTCCAGCGATTTTGATCAAGATGGCTGGCGAGTCTACACACCCGGGTGCTTTCAGAAAGCTTCAGATGCAGCACGACGGGGCAGAGAGACTCTTTATAATTTTCTGCGCTGTTTTGAAACTGAGACTGGCATCTTTATACTACTGCTACAGGCGCTCCAGAACCTACGCTCGCTCCATATCCTCGATTGGCCTGAGCGTGAATTTGGGATTGGCGGTATGATCGAATCCACACGTGACATCGGTTTCCCAGGTTTCGTTCCTGTCTCCCCACATGTGCTACCAGGTCTCAATGAGGTCTCGTTTGGCGCTGCTGCAACGAGCGACAGCTGGCCATCAAATATGGTCGAAGCATTCGCTGGGATCCCTACTGTCAAAAAGATTCTCGTGCAAGGCGTTGAGATAGATATGCTTCTACGTGATAAGTTGCGACGGGAATCACTACAACGTCTCCGCCATCAAGGTGGTACATTTCAGCAGTTCTTCCACATACCAGATGAACCATTTCACACTCGCTAGAGAGCAGCATGCGAACACCGCATGAAGGGCGGGAAATAGGTCACGACAACAAAGGCACGAGGTAGAAAGTAAGTACGGAAAACAAACAACGTTACCGGAATTTTCGAATATGCCGACGTGTATTGTTTGAAGGAAGCGAGTGCGATGGCATGGGAAAGGGGGCGAGGTTTTCTTCCGTGGTACCCAGTCCCCTTCCCTATATATAGATAGCAGTCGAACAAAACCCATCCCCGTCAGCTCTCGGTAGCTAGAAAGTGGGCTGAGAAATACTGATACCAATACTAGATGAAAGCTCAAACACCCCTACGACCTCCCCATCAAGAACCTCTATCATGTACATCCCTGGACTTCCATCTCTCCACGTACACAATTCAGATATCCTAAAAGCCGCCTTCACGATCCAATATCAGTATCACACCCATCCCACCACCATTACTGGAGGAACTCCACACCCAAGTCTTCAGTCGATGTATGAAGAAGCCGAGCGGATTTAGGGAAAGTGGAAAAGGTATCCATGAAGTAAGAGAAGACAAGATAAGAGATAACAAGAGAGAAAGATAGAATAAGCGCTAAGTCTTTATCCCTGTGACTTAACTTCCTATAAAAATATAATCATTCAGGTATAAACAATCCAAACCCACAAAACCAAAACCGACTCTCTTACTCTAACCATAAACTTTCATCTTTTTGTGTAAATTGTTTCTTCAGAAATAAAACCCAGTAATTACCAAGTTTAATATCATTGTTATCTTCTTGTATTTGTATTTCTATTTCACACTCCACTATCTAGCTACTTAGAGCTATTGAAGGCGGTCTACATCTCGCTCGCTGAAGAGGAAACCGTGACCTACAGAAGAAAACCTCGTCCCCTACAATATTTACCATCGCGTTTCTAGACCTCTAGACACTATATACTGTCCTATCCCGTGCTCTCTCTATGCCGTCTTATGCCTATCTTTCACTAGGGTTACCTCCCCCCCTACCCCCCGGCTGAAGCCTTGTCCACTCCTACGCAGCTCCAAAGAGTTGTTCCCTCGCCAGCGTGAACTGGCCGAGCATACCCCGTTGGATGACCCACTCGGTCGCCGCCTCCAGCCCCTTGTTATCTTCTTTACTAATCAAAAACTACGATCAGATCCTAGAAGGATTAAATAAAAAGAAGAATGAGGCTGTTGGATTGGCGGAGTGAAGGGTTGGTCTGGTAGGTAGAGGGTGGTGATGGTGCGTAGCTTAATTTGGGGGTGAGGTAAGGGGTATAGCGGAGCGGTAGATGTGGGTGTGTGGATGAGGGAGGGAGGGAGGGAAGTGTTTATGAAGAAAGGGAGGAAAGAAGGGATGGTAAGGGAGGGAGGAAGGAAGGGACGGTAAGGAATGGTAAGGGAGGGATGATAAGGTGAGTGGAGTGGGGATGAGATGAGAGGAGATCAAAGGAGATGAGAATAATACTATAGATCTAGAGTAGTAGAGGGGGTGAATAGAGAGATATCACACCTATGATTCAGAACTATTCAGTAGCAAGATGAAGAAGATGGGCGTTTTCCCATAGCATGATTTATATTTGCGATTGCTGAACGGTTTCCATGTGATCTAATTTCTATGTATGTAAGGTATGAATGACAGGCCATCTCCGGGTATAAACGCTTCTATCAATTCCAAACCAACCTCTATACCCCCACTCAAAAAACCCAACAATAAATATACAATACCCACAAAATCGTAAACGCTGTCTATCCACCCACAACCATCTCTCCTCAGCCAGCCAAACCGTACCCCCTCTCGTCTTTCGATTCGATTCCATCAAACCCCCGTCCCAAAATTCTGCCACTTGCACTCACACCCCCCACTCCCACCATCAACGCCCCCCGGCCCACCCTGCGCCGCCGTCACGTTGACATCCCCAAAAGGTCCCAGCGCCGGATTCACAAGCTGACCTCCCACGCCTCGATCCTCCAATTGGTACAGCTTCTGCGTCGCATTGATATGTTCGCGATCATCGAGACCGTAGCAGTACACCATTTTCTGCGTGAGAGCGCCGCCGTGGCGGTCTAGGGCGATGGTTATGGGGTAGGGGAAGGAGCCCGGTTGTGTGAAGTTGTTGGCGGAGGAGGTGGTGAGAGTTGTGGCGTTCGATGAGGGGGATGGGGAAGTGCTGTTTGCAGGCTGCTGCGTGAGTAGGGTGGCCGAATCCCCTTTTTTCGTCCATATCTGCACCAGGAAACGGGTCTGAGCCCAGGTGCAGCGGACTGCGGCTGCGTTTTCGTCCGCACCGCCGTTTTCGTCGTCGGGGACTGATGTCGTGTTGGGGGCGTCGGTGAGGGGTGCGGCTGATTTGAGGAAGATGGAGCGGTCGAAGTAGGTGTAGAAACCGTAATGTTCCGTGTCAAGGCCGCGGTCATAGAGACGGAGCGGCTGAGCGGTGGGGAAAGGGTGGAGGTTGGCTGCTGCGGCCGTGCCGTCTGGGTTGGAGTCCGGTGGTGGTATGGCTTTTGTGATATCGCCAAAGCGGACGGTGCTCCCATCTGGGTTGCTGGTTCGACGCTTCAGCCGTCGAGAGGATATCTTGATTGCAGATTCAAAGCTCATGAAGAACGGCGTATATTCCCCATCAAACGGAGCTGCGTTCTTGTCTGTGGTATTGCCTAGGAATGTTCGGTCCTCTAGAGAAGGTGGTGCCGGGGAAGGGGTGTATTGGTCGCTGCTGAAAGCACTCCGAATGCGGAGCAATCGATCTCGAACGAAGCCGCCTGCAGAGACCGCATTGGCGACGTGGCCATAGGATCTTCGACTGACGGCTGATGTGCCTGCTACGGTAGTATTCGTAGTCGCGTTCGTGCCATTCTGAAACACGATCTCCACCCGGAAGTTTGGCTGGTTTGGAGCATTGGGTTGAAGGCCTTGCTGTTGTTCCTTTGGTACTGCGCAACTCCACATCGTGGCGGGCTGCACACAACTGGGGTTCTCGGTCACAGCATTCGGCTGGACAATTGTGGAAACACCGGTAGGTATAGGAGGAAAATTGGTCAGATTGAGCCAATTAGACTGAATCGGCGTCTTGTCGCTTTTTCCTGTTAATGTCATAACGAGCACCAGTACTAGGATGATCATCAATATAAGGCCAGCGGCTATTGCCATCAATATCCATTTTCTCTTTTTACTCTGAGGCTTACTACCGCTGAAGCAAGTTCTACATCTCGGGACGGTTAGCGGTCTGTGTTCCTTTTGCGACCGCTGAGGAAGTGCATCCTTCTCTCCAATATCCAATCGCCTTGGATCTCGAGATGCGTCTCTCGGCGGCGGATAAAGATCAGCAACAGTAGTCTGATCTGGTTCACGATGGCGTTGGTAAGACATCGTTCTTGGCTGGCCGAAAGCCGGATGCGAGCCAGAATTGTTTCTGTCGACCTCGTTTAAGAGTATAGCATCACTAGGACCCTGTCTCTGCTGGCCGGGACTCAGAGGCCCAGGAGAGATTGGCTGCTCGTACGCCCGCTGAGGCTGTTCAGGAGGCAACACGGCCACATATCGTTTCGGAGCCCTCTCCTGCCTGGGTGGTGAATACGCGGGAGCTGGCGTTGCATGGGGTACGGCTGCTGGAGCTTGAGGTGGTTCTTCGACCCCCCTCGACTGCGCAGGCTTAGGCTCAGGCTCAGGCGGTGGTTCTGACTCGTGCTCAGCTGCTGGTATAGGTGGTTGGGCTGCTGGTACAGGCGCTGGAGCACGCACAATAGGTGCAGCATGAGCTTCCTGGACATCAGGTGTAGCGTCTAGATCTTCAATCGCTGTAGAGTCGCTCATGGGTCTCTCTCTCGCTCTCGGCGTCATGGCTTCATGAAAAGCGGCCGAGAACCGGTTCATCGGGGCTTGCTGAGCGGCGAAGTTGTGAGGTTGCTCTGCTATTCGCGGTGCTTCAGGTTCTGCGGCCGGACCAAAGCCTTTCCCTTCATCAAATCCTCTAGCATCGTCATGCTCGGCTCCAAGAAATTCCGCAGGAACAACCTTGTAGGGTAAGCAAATATGATTTTGGCACTCATAGTACGGCGTCGGGCTATACATGTCATACAGACAAGCCTCGTGATACTCTGCTGCTAGGCCAAACCCCTCGAATCTCGTGGGCAACAAGGCCGATTCTCGCATCGGATCTTCCTGGGCTTCATCCATTATCAACGTGCTTCTATCATGAAAGCCATCCAGCTCCAGCCTCTTCTTTTCCAAGTCAATATCTACATCCGAGTCTGTCCAGCTGGTGTGACCGCTTTTCAAGCCGTCTGAGTTTGGCGGTGGAGGGAAAGTCTGACGAGCCTCTTGCAGACTTTGATCTTGCCGAGTGGCATGAGAAGGACCAGATGCCCCTGGTGTTAGCTCTCGTGGATGCGGTGAAGCCTTGAACGTCATTGGCGATTTTGGAAAGAAGGGAGATATAATGTGGTTCCACCAGCCTTCGGATCGATGCCTCGTGGCAAGCGTATCCATGCTCCCCTTATTGGTTAATATTCTCAGCTGAGAGTCTCCGGTACCGGGTCTGTACTCATCCCGGACACCTGGGCTCTCGCCTTCGTCAATGTCTGTGCAGGTCGACATAATCCGGGGTGGTGGACCTTTTTTGGCAAATACCTGGCTTTGGTTTGATGCATAGTGCTTTTGGGCATCTGGTGGGAGCGGAGGTATTGGTGGGACAATAGTTGAATCTATGTAACGTCCACTGGTGTCTGGTGTCGGCATCTGAGAGTAGACGCTCGACGCTATTCTCCGCTGTTGAATCTGGACCGGGTCCTCCTCTTCAGACCAAGGAGCTTTTTCCTTCGCTGGAGTCACGACGATCATGGGCATGTTGGGTGATCCCCTAATGATGGCATGTTGCTCGGTCAAACCGTCAGGCTTCGCCGGACTTGCTTCAGGGCTGGCAGACTGCTTTGCCAGCTCTTCCGGAGAGATTGAGATGCCTATCACCACTGCCCGATCCGATGGTGACAGAGTCGACCACTTGCTTGATGCACGCTTCAGATCACCCAGCCGTCCTTTTGAGCCTAAAGACTTCAAGGACCTGCCTGATTGCTGATGACCTAGACCAAGCGTCTCCACCGAAGGTTTCCGTGATGTAGCAATCAGACCACCTGCCTCCTTCTTCAGCCCCAGGCCAGCGTCTTGCTTGGCATGTTCTTCATGCCCCTTCTGAGCTATAATTGGGGCCTTCGCGAAGTTTGTGACAACATTCAAGCCTGGCCACTTCGATTTGCTGTCTCCGTTCTCGTGTGATGCCTTCCGTTCACCAGGTGTAGGTCTCTGTGATGGTAGCACCCACTTCTCTTTAGTGTTATCTTCCAGCCTAGCTCTACTTTGAGAGAGCTTGATCTGATGTTTGGGTGAGCTTCGAGAGGCATGCGGTGAGGTAGGAGAAAGTATCTCTTCGCCCATAGGTGAGGAGAAGGGCATTCGTGGGCCTCTTTGAGGGCCGAGCTGGAGGCGTTGAGGTGTGGCATTATTAGGCTGAGGTCTCGTAGTCATTATGATGTCTTCGAATTGACTGTGGTCAGACAAGGCTTCTGAGAGGCTAGGTAGTGACTCACTATATGATCGGATGGAATGAAGATCGAAATTTCCTCCGGTATCAACACACATCGATCTTCAGATTCACTGTTGGTCAACACAGTCCTCCGATCTCGCTCTTATTGTCAACACTCTTCACTCGACCACAATAAGCATATTCGTGACATCAAAACGTAATTCTTGAATTGAGCCTCACTCCAACGCCAAACGTGACAACGGTCCAAGATGCACAAGGCTTAGAGCCAGCAATTCAGTGGTATCAGTGACCAGGCTCAACGACAGCAGAAAACAAACGACGCATCAATCGCGCCCTCCACATCTCCAACGCCGCAATCCAAACCGAACAACCTCCATCTCAAATAAGCACAACCATCCCCTCCCAGCTCCGTCCCAAAATACCCCCAGGCGTCTAAGTACCCCCTCTTCATCGTGATTCGACGAACAACGTAACATTGCGAAACCACTATGCATAGGTTTACCATGGTCGAATTGAGCCTTGCCGAAAATGCTATAATTATTAACCGCTGTAACGCTCAAGGTGTGCGTCGATAGGAGCAGACGTCGTCTGAAGATGAGGTTGCGCCCGACCCCTGCAAGTCTGCGGACACCAATGAGAGACGACGCGGATATTCTGTGTGCATGTGAGAACGCGCCCACTTCGCGATGGCTTCGACGCTGTTTTAATTGTCCGGCGTTTAGATTACGATACCAAGCTAATAATAGTAATTATTACGGAGGTTGACACCAAAAGTCTTGAGACCAGGGCGCATAAGACTTGGGCACAGCTCTAGGGCTCTGGGGTGCGGTTTCCGGGGCAACAGCCCCATCGATGCCTTAGGTAATTGGTGCTTCTCCCGTTAGCGCCTGCTTAAGACTTTTGGTGTCATCCGTAAAGTAACTCTCAATACGAGTTTAAGACCGCTGTCTGAACGTTTTGAGCCAAAATTCAAAACATTGACTGAACTACCTTAGGTACCTTTACCATACTTTAGTTAGCTAATTCTTATTTAAAGCTACCTGAGAAAGATGCGCTCGGAATCCTGCAGTCCGGAACTGAAATATTTTGCAAAAAAGCTGGGCTGAACTGGGATTTGAACCCAGGACCTCTTACAGACGAGTAATGTACCCAAAGCAAGAACTGATATTGGCATTAGCTAACTACCTCCCGGGGGTTCTTGATATAACTGACTTCTGCCACTGAACTATCCAGCCATCTTCAATTTAATCGAAAGTTTGGCAAAAATGACATATAATCTCTTTCACCATAGCCACAGCCAAATAGATTTCACAAACAGCGGAGGCGCAACGTGGATTTCCCACGAAAGACACCGGGAGATATAATGGAGGCACCATTCACGCCAGGCTCCAATTCCACATTGGGGTTGCCGCAATCGACCGATGCACTCTAGATCCTTTCAAGAATCTTTTGTGTACCCGACATCCGCCAACTGCCAAACAGCTGAAAGCTTTGAAGTGAGGGCAGCGAGTCGCAGACTAACTGGACCTGGCACGCTTGACCGCAAGAGGGAATGCGAGAACACGAAGTCAGATGACCAAGCTTTGGCGCCCATATGCACTGCCAAAACTACAAAAGTTCAGACTTCATCGGGACTCAACCCATATTGAGGTATTTATTAGTACAAAATGTCGATTGTCAATTTCTAGCGCTACTCTGTACACTGGACGACGACGGCTTCTGCCCTCTGCCTCTGATCATGAAGAATATTAATATTGAAAAATAAATGCCTCCAACTTGATATGATATGATATACCCAGACATCATCCCTGGGACCATTCGATGGTGAACAGGCCTTCGATCGGTAGCGCCACTGCTGGCCCGTGCCAAACACGTAGACCCAGCTGAAAATTTGAACGATGAAATGTAAAGACGAGTGATTCTCCGAAACGCCATGGTCACCCTTGTTGAGGCTTCTAGCCTCCTTCCGGCTTGTCCTTTCCCCTCAGAGTCTTGATCCGATCACTGATGGAGTCCTTGAATTTCTCCCACAGCGTCCTGTTCAGCTTGTTGCTCAGTTCGCGGAAGTTGTACATTTCTCCCCAGCAGTCTCGGCCCCATTCGCAGCCGGCCATGTTCACGACGAAGTCGCGGTCGCGCTCCGAGTAATGTATTCTCGTGTCCTCTCCATTGTCTCCACATGCACCCATGGGGAAGCTGTTCACTTTTCGTTGCGGTATAAAAGCCGTATGTGGTCTTATCCATGGCTGGTTGATATATAGGTGCTCCATTGCGTCTTGCTCTTTATGTTCCCACTCCATGTGCTTCTGCTCGTATCCAACCGGATCCCACCAGATGTCGAGAAGACGGTCCGTCCAGATACTGCGGTGAATAAAGAAGGAGCCGAGGTTGAAGCCGCCACAGTCTTGGGGTATGATGAGATCGATAGAATCAGTCTTGCCGTTGCCGTTGGCTGAACGCGCCACAACGTCGAGGTGAGGGGATTGAAAGGGGTGAGAGATGTTGAGGGGGTTATAGATGTTGATGTCACGATACGTGTTGGCCGCGAGATCGTTGAAGATGTGCTTTTGCAATGTGTATGAAGGCTCCATGATGAAGGTGTTGAGGTCCAGCCACCAAAACCTATGATCTCGGAGTCAGCTTAACCTACCATCACAAGCAAATTCGACGGGTCTCACCATTCGGCCTTTGGGTACTTTCTCATAGAATTCCGTATCGTGTCGACCTTCTCCCAGCTTTCTCGCCATTCGTGGGCATATCGTTTCTTGGTGCTCATATCGACAATCTCCAAATCGTAGCCCCACTTCTTCGCATACTTCTTCTTGTTTCTCACACTGTCTCTTTCGATGGCCCATTCTCTTGCACCTTTCCACTCCATAACACCGCCCCCTTGATTAGCTGCTAATATGATAACAAATTTGTTGCCGCCACCTAGCCATGACGCTCTCCGATACACTCTATGCAATGCTATCACGTCATCAGCTTTGCTACCACCGTGATGGAAGACATGAGACTCACGAGTAACATAAAACAGGAGGATCGCTAATATGAAACAGAGCACTATCCCTAGTCGTAATCGTAGCCGCCATAGCAGCCTTCCTAAAGTACTGAGGAATCGACCAGTCCTACTGCCATTGATGGGCGGCCATCTGCCTCGGCCGAGCTTCTCCTTGTCCGAAAAGTCCCTTCGCCCTCCCATACTAAAGGTGGGAAGACTCGTAGAGATCCTCCTTGCATGCCGTGAAAAGAAGCCCTGATTCCTCGTTGAAAATGATGGGTACCCATTGACCTCCTCACTCCTTGCCTTCGCCGATGCCCACTTATTATCATCAGTGCCGGCGGACCCATTCATTTGAACGTCTCCGAATGCTTTCCTCGGGGTAGACTTCCCACTAACGTTATCAAACGGACTTGTCAGCCCCGGGCTTGACCACCCTCCTCCTCTTCTAGGCGACGGCGACCGTGACAATGACATATCGGTATACGGTGTTCCAGGTATTGGAGGCAGTGAATTGTCGTAGCCACCCGTCGGGAGGCCCGACGTGGCCCCTGATCCGTTAGTCGATCGCTGCGCCTGTAGATTCAATGATGCAGGTTTGGGGGCAGACGAGGTGCGTCGTCGGCGCTGTGTTCCTGACTGAAGCTGAGTGGAGGACGGGGAAGCCAGGATGCTCGTCTCGTAGTCGAAAGACGAAAGAAAAGGTGCGAGCTCAGATGTGAACAGGAAAGCGAAGAGTACTGCTTTGGCTGGTGCGCAGGTTAGAGGATGGATGGCGACGGTGCAGCCAAGAAGACGAATCGCAATAGCGAGATGGTATCAGCGCCGTCTTGATGGGGGTGTAGGATGTATGATGTTATCGCTTTAGGTTGATATAGGTGGGTGTTTGCTGTGGATTTGCCAAACTTCCCGTATTTCTTTCTCTGGAGGTTTCAACTCTAACGATGAACAGGGGTGCTAGGTCGAAAATTCGACCCGCTAAAGCACTAGCGCCAAGCCTTCCACCGCTCACGGAAGCATCATTACTCACGGGTCCAACTTCCCCAATGGTAGTTGCGAATGGCCACAGTGGGATGAAGGAAGGAACGATGATAATGACGGATTCAAAGTTGATCATTGAACAACAGAAAGAGGCAGGCTGTCTAGGTCGCTCTACGGTAGCCAATGGAAGGGCTGATGCATGCTTGGAGATTGTTCTCTTGGCGAGTGGGGTGCGACGAAATTGGGAGAAGTGCTGTAAAGGGTATTCGGGCATGCAGCTTACGGAGGACTGCTGCATAACGATCATCTTGCAAAGTATAACCCTATCATAGGTGGCATCTTTTTGAACGAAGTATTTGGATAGACTGGACCGCACGTCTAATACACATCGGCAATCACGGTCGTTGGAGCTGGGAAGGCCCCTCGAGACTCGTGGTGAAGCATTTCCATGCTGCTTTGCATAAAGCCAACCATCTATTGCGGAAACAATCATGCTTCCTGTTTGCCCGCACACAAATGCTGATTGAACGCCACTGTTTCTGGGTATCCGTGTAATGCCGATGCGCCCGCTCGCCCTCAAGCCCAACGAGGAGTCGTATCGTTGAGATACTTGTAGAAGGGAAGCATCATATTCTCGATGGACGACATCACATAATTCATCAGTCTCTGAGATCGCACATTAGCCCAGTGATTCCATTCTGTTAGTAGCTGGCAGTGGAAAGACTTACTCCGTACTCCGCTGCACCGCGCGACGCAGCAGGCGGTTGTACTGCTTCTTCTCCTCTGCAGTACCCCAGTAAAGCCTGGAGGCTTCAGCATTGACCAAGGTGCGTGGGTCGTATGGCGGCTCAGTATCCTCCACCGCTTCGATGATAGCCTCAACATGGTACTTGAGCTCGTCCGAACGCTTGGGAAAGTAGCAAAGCACCCCTTCCTTGGAAATGCGGTGGTGAAACATTTTCGTCTCGAACATCACACGTGGCTGCTCTTCTGGGAAACGCGGGCTAATCGTCATCTTGATTTTGAACATGCCTCCATCGAGGTTTGTCATAGGACGGCCAAAGTAAGTCAGATGCCAGACGAAGGGATTCTTGTCCAGGAATTCAATGTCGAGCGTAACCATGTTGTTCTTCTTATAGCTTTCTTTGATCTGCTGCAATTGTCGCTCGAACATCGAGGCCAAATTCGCGTCCTTACCTCCTAAGACGGCGCCCTCCTCAGCCCAGTAATCGATTTCGCGATAGAGCACGGAATGAATCGATTGAAGGCGTCGTCGGAGCTCAGGATAATTGAATTTTCCTGCCATACTATTGCCACCTCCTTCGAACGGCATGATGACAAAGTTCTGATTTGCCTTGACTTCCTTTTCCGCTTCGTCGATCGAAGAAAGGTAGGAATCGTAGTACCAGAGGAACCTTCGTTTGCATGTGTCTTTGAAAGGTTCGAATGGAGGAGCTGTGGGCTCTACATCGTACTCCGTGCGTTGTTGGTCGCACTGGTCCAGTGTAGGGAAGTCGTCAACCATACCGTCGGAGTGAATACCAAGATAATCCTCGAGACGCTGGACTATGGAAATCCGCAGAGTTTCGTGTCTTATCTAGGGCACATTAGACACTATGGCGCTGTCGCGAAGCTGTTGAAGCTTTGGGTACCTTGGCTACATATTGGGCTTGGGCTTTCTTGTCCTCGGCACTGTTTGCGTTCTCGAAGCCCGGTTCATTTTCATAGGGGTTGGATGACATCAGGCTTTGGATTGAAATCAAGATCGATTCAAGACCTTGTGCAGAAGACCACTCCTCGCTCCGTTCACCTCTCCAGGTCCTAGAATCACCATTTTAGCTGCAGGTTTCGGAGAGAGCTTAAGGCTCATACCCTAAAATAGATCTACGTTCGGTTAGCTTCTCACGACAGCATTAACAGCCTGCAGAGCAACCTACAAGCACACTTTGCCGCCGGCGTAGATGTTTGGATTGAAGCGACATCGACCTCCGTTGGTCGTCTTCGCGGTCACAACAGGGGGTTTCCCTGGATAATCTGAATATTCTTAGTGAAACGTAGCAGCTGAATTATCTGCTCGGTCCCCAACCAGAAGGAAACTTGACGCTGAACTGCAACAAGGGGTCAACATTTTGAAGAATGATCAGCCCAAGGAAGAACGTACCTCAAAGAAGCCGAACTCATATGGAGTCTCAGGAGGGCCCACTATCATTGCTTTAACATTCTGGACATCACTATCACGACAGGCCACCGCGATTGCTATTGCGCTTGTTAGCTTCAAAGATCGATATAGACTCTAGAGCCTCGCATCGGCAGAACAACATACACAGATCGTTCGTCTTTTGAATCTCCGAGAGCTCCTGCCGGACGTGTTAGATACAAGGGACGACCTCTGAAGATATGCCTTACGCGTATAATACGATAGATACTCTGGCTTGACATTCTCAATATCTTGTCACAGAGCAGATTTAAGAGAGGTTGCTACTGTTGACTGTTGGCGGTGAATCCCCTCCGCATGGTAGTCTCATGAGCGCGGCCAAAGTTGGGAATCCATGGATGTTTGACAGTGCTACCTCCAGTGTTGTCGAATGCAAGCTAGTCAGTTACCTTAGTCGGTAGTTCTAGGCAATCGCGCATAAGGCTGTGCAGTGGACAGCAACACATACCCGGACGGCTATGATGTCTGATTAGCCTGACCAGAATATCGTCAGGCTAGGCGAAGCGACCCGATGCACTTGATAATTATCTCAAAGGATTGCGATGTCTGGTTGGTATTTTAAGCCTGATATTGACGGGCACGATTGGTCCCAGCATACGGTATATTAGAATACAGCCCTACGACCACACGCTAGTGATTAAATTACGCCGCAAGTTAAAGGAGTAGACTCGTTGAATGCTTGTGCATGTGTTCCAAAGCTGTGATCTTGTAGCTTGTTGATGTTTGGTGACAAAATGTAGTTAGATACTGTTATATAGACATTTGCTAAGATGATGGGATCGTTGTCTGGTGGGTGACCAGACAGCAGCTCCGAAGATTGCTGTCGACTGAGACTCCTCCGCAAAAGCCAAGTCCGCTAATTTACGATTGCCGCTTGATAGATCATCTCAGGATACTCGACCACCAACTGAGCTCCACCATAACTCACTACCTCTACTGACCCCAACCCCGATCTTTCTCCTCTTAAGTGTCATCACCGGTAAGCATCCTACCCGGTTACCTACAGCCAGCGACAGGCTTGACTCCACCAACTCACATTTGATCCATCATCTGCTTCTCCTACATCGCTTTACGTCGTCAATCAGCGCCTTGCTCACAACCCGGCTACTCCAGACTGGCTTACCTTCGCTTTGCGCGAGCCTATATCATAGAACGTTTGCCGCCATAGAGCTACTGGGTGGTCCAGGGAGGCTGTTCCAGGAGGCTGTTCCACCACCTGCCTACCCTTAACCTACTTGGGGCCTCACCGCGACTATAAGTCAGGGCTCCTATAGCAAGCTCCGGCCAATACTGCACATCCTAGGCTTGCTGTGCCTTCTGGCTTTACCTTCGTTCTGCGCCATACATTGCTCCAATCATCATTCTGACAGCTTCAGGCGCAACAAAGGATTAATCGGAGCCCTGCTGCCCACCCAGCAGTTACGCAAACGCCGAAGGCGAAGCTGGCTTTGACGAAATCTGCAGACTGGCAGGGATCCATCACGAGATCGGGAGGGAGGTCGCAAGGATGAGCCTACGGTCGGAGGGAAGGCCATCCATGGACAGGAGACCCGGTGATGGTGCATACGATAATCGAGTAGACTACCGACAACAACAAGACTTTGAAGATTACCAGTACCAGCAAAATAGTCGCGCAAATGGACACGGTCAGATGGATGCTCCAAAAACGCGGCTCATGGCTCCGCCACCACTCCCAGGACTTGGCGATACAAGAAGCCCCAACGGCGGTCTGCCTCCTCCATCAACCGATGGACGCAGTGGTCGAAGCAGGGATACAACACAAGACGTACCGATCAGGGAGAGATCAAGAAATAATGGGTCGAGTACTGGAAAGTCGCACGGTCCGCCGAGGCTATGCAAGAAATGCGGTGAGACCCTGACAGGGCAATTCGTGCGTGCGCTTGGAGGGACCTTTCACTTGGATTGCTTCAGATGTCGGGTTAGTAGTCATGTGACGTTCCCAGTAATTGGCACTAATGATCATTCTTTAGGATTGCGAGGATATCGTGGCTTCGAAGTTCTTTCCTGTTGACGATGAAGAGAATGAGGGGATTCAATATCCGCTCTGTGAGACCGATTACTTTCGCAGACTCGATTTGTTATGTTACGACTGCGGAGGAGCTCTCCGCGGTTCCTACATCACTGCCCTGGACCGGAAGTATCACATTGAGCATTTCACTTGTTCAGTCTGCCCTACAGTCTTCGGTGCGCAGGACAGCTATTACGAGCATGAGGGAAAGGTTTACTGTCACTACCACTATTCCACCCAATTCGCGCAACGATGCAATGGTTGCCAGACAGCGATCCTGAAGCAGTTTGTGGAGATTTTCAGGAATGGCCAGAACCAACATTGGCATCCAGAGTGCTACATGATCCACAAGTTCTGGAATGTCCGCTTGGCTCAATCAGGTATCGAAGGGTCTGCTTATATGCAAGCTGAGGAGAACGCCAGTGAGGAGAAGCGAGATCTCGTACGTGTGGAAGAAGAACAGATGGAGGAAAAAGTCTATCGGATATGGAGTGTACTATCTGCATTTGAAGAATCGGCAGCTGCTTGCATTTCAGACATGCTTCTTCATGTCAGCAACGGCTCGTATGTCGAGGGTATATTGGTCGCCAAGAAGTTCATCTGGCACGTGGATATTCTTTTCGGGGCTACTGATCGGTTAGATTCCATGATGGCCTCAGAAGGCGTAAAGGGTACTTCAAGCCTCCTTGTGCCTGTTGAGTAGTATCATCATACTAATTCTATCTATAGGTCTCTCATACGGACGAGAAGCGAAACTACTTTGCAAGAAAATTGTAGCATTCTTCTCGCTACTGTCAAAGACACAGGAAACTGGCGTCAAGAAGCTTGGCGTCACGCAAGAGCTTCTGTCACTTGTTACTGGCCTTGCGCACTATTTGAAGCTTTTGATCCGTATCAGCTTACAGGGCGCACTCAAATTGGAGAAGGAGCGGAGGAGTATGGAAGGACTGCACCAGTTTCTTGCGGACCTGGAACATCTGGAGTCCGTCAAGGAAGCTGAGAATTCAGATTTACTATCCGACGTGTCTGGGCTGGCAGATCAACAATCGGATCTTTGCCATAGATGCAAGGAACCCATTGACGATGAATGCATCAAATTGAAGCAGCAACGATGGCACAAGCACCACTTGACTTGCGACTACTGCGATTGTATTGTAGGCGATGACTTGAGGAACGTTCTGTGGAGTGAACGAGAAGGTCAAGTGATTTGTTGGCGCTGCCATGAAGGGCGGCACCAAGCGCCTGACGCTGTTGCCAGCTTCGAGTATGTCACCAGACTTCAGCAGTACGTCTACCTTTTGCGGGTGGCTCTTGCACGGCTGCTGTCTGTCCTTCGATCTGGAGGCACTCTTCCGCATACTTCAGGTAAGCATATCCCCTTGACCGCATGTTTGAGTTTCCTAACATTTGAAAAGATGACCCGAATCTTACAAGCTATGATTCAAACGAGGGACATCGGGTGAATCAGAGTGGAGAGTTGGACCCACCTCTTCTCCGAGCGAACTCTAGATCCAAGTCATACGGCGGCACCGCCACTTCTGCAAATAACAACAATGCGTCTTCCTATGAGCAGACTGTGGGCGAGATGAAGAGGCTTAGATCTACGCGCATGGACACGCAGCTGTCTACGAATATAAAAAAGGCTCGCACCTCCCGGATACTTGACGGACCGGAAGGCTTTAGCAGGCGGCCCGGTTCAGCAGATGCTGATAACTCGGATCAGAGGAAGCAGCAAGGCTTCCACATTGTGCAAGAACCGGACGCAAACAATAACCGGCCAAGTAGCAACCTGGTCTTCGGACACCAAGATGCGCTAACGCTTGATGACATTCCAAGAATAGTAGCAGCTGAACAAGCCAAGGAGCAGCGGCCAAATGCGTATAAACACGCCAAAAACCAACTTATCGGCTCCGGCGGGCGTGAGCCGAAGTTCTATACTGGTCATGAACGCCGTGCATCTGGAGGCAATGAACTCGATTTGGCTGGCACCGAGCAAGTACCTCAGAGGACCAAAAAGTACTTCTCCGAACTTTCGGCCCTTGAGTATTTCATCGTCCGACATGTCGCTGTGCTTTCGATGGAACCATTGCTCGAGGGTCATTATAATCTCGAGGATCTCTTGGGTCTGATAGAGAACAAGAAGCCTGAAACTTTCTGGGGCAAATTCGGCAAAGCGTTTTCCAAGAATGACCGACCGAAGGGTAAGAAAAAGGGGGTTTTTGGCATTCCATTGGATGTTCTTGTTGAGAGAGATGGTGTGGACTCCACTTACGGGGTTGGACCTGGGGCTATCAAGGTTCCCGGCCTTATTGACGATACAATCTCTGCGATGCGACAGATGGATATGTCGGTCGAGGGCGTCTTTCGAAAGAACGGTAACATAAGAGGCCTCAAAGAGCTAACCGAAAAGCTTGATGCGAAGGAATTCGAGGTTGATCTTTTAAAGGAGAGCCCGGTTCAGTTGGCTGCGCTGCTCAAGAAGTTCTTGAGAGAACTTCCGGATCCTCTGCTCACGTATAAGCTCTACCGCCTCTTCATCATCTCTCAGAGTGAGTTTGTTACTAGCATCATTGCCCATGGTCAATTCGCTAATCGATGTCCACTAGAAATCAAAGAGGAGTCGAGACGAAGGGTCCTTCACTATGCTTGCTGCTTGATCCCCAAGGCTCACCGAGACTCAATGGAAATACTATTCTCATTCCTCGTGTGGGCTTCGTCTTTCTCGATGATGGACGAAGGTGAGGGGACTGGAAGTAAGATGGATACTCACAACCTCGCGACTGTAATCTCACCCAACATCCTCAAGGGGAAAAGCCAAATCATTGGTCAGGATGAAGAGAGTTTCTTGGGTATTGAAGTGATCAACACCTTGATCGAATATAACGATGAGATGTGTGAAGTAAGTCTTTCGCATTACCAACATTTTGCACAGTCAGTTAATCCTAGATCTAGGTCCCAGAAGATCTCCAATCCATTCTGAATGACTCTTCCCTCTTCAACAACTCTTCTGAAATCACCACCAAGGAAATCCTCAAACGCTACGGCGACATCGGTCGCTCTCCCGCCCACCGAACCAAAATCACCGATCCCACCCAAATAGCCGACTCGCCTTCTCGCTCCTATGATTCCAACCCCCCAGGTTCAGCCAGACCGGCCGCGCCGATCATCACACACGTCGACACCGATCCTTACCAGACACCTTCATGGCCAAAGGAGTCCAGCGTACGACATGTCCAGGGGCAAGCCCAGGGCGCGCCCACCTACCCAAGTACGAGCCATCAGACCCCGCCACAGCAGGATTACGGCTTGCAAAACCCAAAGAGTCCGTACCATAGGCGCGGCGGAAGCAGCGAGAGTCAAGCGAGCCGTGGGAGCGGCGGGGGCCATGCCCACAAGTACTCCGGGTGGGGGAAGCCAGGTGCGCCTTCTGGTTTAGGTGTCGCTGGTCCTTGATGACTTACTCCTTTGGGACAGATGGTCAACATTAATTTTCTTGTACGCGCCAGTGCTCCTGCGAGCCGAATTTTCCTTCCTTTTGTTTTATTGTCACATAGTCTACCATTCTCCAAGCGCCACCAAATCAACGGGGGCCAAGCGAGCGAGCGGGGCGTTTCTTTCTTCCAATCGATCGATCGATCATATATCAGGGCCCTAGCGGCATAGGGTTTGGGTAGCATTGCACAATGGCGTTCTTTTCCCTCCATTGGTAAGGTACGGATATTCATGATAATTTTTTCGGCGGTTGGCAGACCAATAACTTCTTACTATATGGCGATTGAGTGTTGAGTGTTGAGAGTTGAGATTACATTGATCAATCCTTCCTGGTTGCGATTACCTAGGTGGACAGATAGGTTAAGATGGATGGAACATTTTTCCTTTTCTCCGTTTGGATTTCTCTGTGCATGTGCATGTGGGATTTGTGATACTGTGCGGTGTGTGATCATCCTTTTTTGTGATGCATGTTTCAGGTTTTAGTAGGATGGATGGATGGGGTCCCGAAGGAGCTTAATACCCTGTTCTACCTCAGTTACTGGTAGGTACCTCAGATGGGGATGGGGATGCTGTGCTGTGTGTGGAATGGAAATGATTGGATTCAAATGAGGATCGGATAAGGAGTCTTCAAGTTAGGGGTTGGGTGCTTGGGAGTCGGAGGATCACAGTATGTATGAGGGCGTAGTATGTAAACGCCCTGCCCAACGTAACCATCCATTGTGTAAAGCACCTTTCCAACGCTTTTACATAACTATATAAACGCCATGCGAAGCCAAATCGGCGTTTGTCAAAGGATATCTGTACATTCAACACCGTCCAAAGCCTCTAAGGTATCCAAAACAAACCCCCAAGCGCATCTCTACTCCAAAAGTCATCATGAAGTCATAAACCATAACATCATGCCCGTCGTCTCTAACCCCAAACAACCGCAATCCTAAACCCCTATCCAAAAACACAATACCCAAACGCATCTCTATTCCCGAAGCCATCATGAAGTCGTAAATCATAACATCATAACCATCACATCTCAACCCCACCAACGCTCACTTCATAACCACAACAGCCTCTTCCCCCGCATCGATCCATGCCGATCCCACGCCTTTGATCTTCCTCTTGCCGCCCATATACATAATCAACCACACCTCGGCCACGACTTCGCCCCAGCAGTAGACTTTCAGCAGCTCCTCTTTCTCTGACGACGTTGATTTCGGGATACAGGTATCTCTGCATTTTTCACAAGCACATTTGTGCGCATTCGCCTCTTCTCGCACGGCCCAGACGCCCCATCCTGCGCGCCCGGAGGTGATGTAGAAGTGCAGGAATTCCCAGAGGTCGTTTTGGAAGGTGGGATCTTGGGTGGTGAAGGGGATGAGCCAGTGGCCGCGCTCGAGGGGGTGGATGGTGCGGGTTTGTGTTTTTTTGAATTTGGGGTAGCAGGTTGCGAGTTGGGCGGCGAGGTCGGTGAGGGAGGGGGTTAGGTGGGTTGAGAAGCGCGCGGTGGAGGGTTCGGGGTAGGGTGGGTGGATTTCGAGAGGGTTGGCGTTTGGTGTGGAGAAGGGGGGTGAGGAGGAGATGTGGGTTGGAGGGGGTGATGGGGATGTGAGTGGTGCGGCGGGGGCTGAGGGCGATGCAGGGGGGAGACGAGAGCCTTCGGGGGCCGGAGTCTCGTTTGGTGGCGAAGATGGGATTTGAAGTCGTGGCTTCTTTGTGCGTGGTGGGGAAGGGCGTGTGGGTGATGGCGAACTCGATTGAAAGGGGCGCTTGAGACATGGTGAACTTGTCATTTCGGGCAAGTGGTAGGATGGGACATGTGGTTGGGAATCGGGAATAGTGCTTGGAGGCGTCTGCCATGAGTCTGATCGGGTACGACGTAGAGGCGGAGCTTGTTGCGAGGGTGTGGCTGCCGTTGGCGCTGTTCGTCGACGTGGGAGGGCCGGTGTTCGTTCGATGAGAAGGCGTGGAGTCTCTTTCACGACGCTTGTCAACGGTAGTGCCGAAGTATTGGTGTTCGGTGTTGGTGGTGGTGTTTTGGACGACTTTCCGGCGCGCCCTTGGATATCCTTACACAATCCGCCGAATACTGCTGCCGGCTGTCGTAATGGGGTATGATTGTTCAATAGCTCTGTCCTGAAACCAATTTGCACTCTGGAAAGGTTCTCCTCTGCATCATTTCTTTTGCCAGGCAAAGACTCGAGCGAGCTATGCGTCTCTTCAACATCATGTACTCCTTTGCTAGACCCATGAGCATCTCTCATACCTGATAGATTACTCTCGCCATTTTTCTCTACTTTCTTGCCGTCTTTCCCATATTCCTCCTTTTCACGTGCTCGTTGTATCATGTTGGTAGTTTCATCAACTCTCACTGCTTCATCCTTTCCATGCTTTCTTGGTCCCCATAGTCTATGACTGTCCCGTTCAGTATCCGTTCGAGGTGGATAGGAGATCTGGGTCCCTCGCAAGCTCGGCACTCCTTCTTCAGCTTCAGATCTCCCTTCATTCTCCAGTCCCAGGAATAGATGCTTCCCCACCGGCTCAAAGTCCAGGAAGCCTCTGGCCTCGGTAAGATATCTAGCATCATCCCTACCTCGGCTTGGTGCGGAGACGTGTACAAGTATTTCGACTGGTCGCATCGCCGCTCAGCTTCATTTTGCAAGCAACAAGTAAAAGTCGCTGCTTGAGAGAAATCGAAGTACGTCCGTCTGTCGGATTGGGACATATGAATGAGTGTCAATGCATGAGCGCCGACTAATCGCCCCGAGTATCTCAGGCGTGTTGATGATACTTGCTAACCCGAAGTGCCTTAGCGCTGGCCAGAGAAAGGTATATCTTATCGCCGATATCGCCGATTAGCTAGATTCCTTGACAGTCAAAAACTTACAGTTGAACATCTACAGTGATGACTCGATGGATTCATAGCTTGAGGCACGTTCAGAACTCCCATAGTCTCAGTTCATACGCTACGTCAACCCTCAACGTATTCAATCTTGGGTAATGTCCGAAGTTTGGCATTCCCGGTGTCATTCGGTGTCAACAGCATCTTGTAGTGGACGTTATATGATGGTGCATGATGTCAAGGCAGTATCGTGAAGCTATTTGTAGTTTCGTGCCTCGGGATTCACGTGTTCTGCGACTGGTACTTTATATGTACAACATCGTACCGGATATTTACACGCGCTCCACAGGCCTGCAAGCACAAGCATTAGTACCTCATAGCCAGAAGGACCACATTGCCTGTCGCCACTCACCTATCATCACCACTCAGCTTCCCTCCTTCGCAGGCTCCCCTTTTGCCTTACTTCCTGCCGTCTCCGATGTTTCTTTAGCCCCACCAAACCCCGCCTGCACCGTTGTCCCGGCGCCTTTCGCTACACTCCCCAACCCACCTGCCACACCAGTAACAGTATCACTGAGCCCTCCGCCTAGCGTCCCAACGGTATTACCAACAGTATCAACAACACCCTTCAAGCCCCCACCGACCGTTTTGAGGGCATCCTGTCCCACGCCTGTTGCGCCTTGGGAGAAGGACTCGACTGTCTTGCGGGCTTCGGGGGAGAGGTTCTCGGTGCCTTGCTTACTATATGCAGTGAATTTCTGGTAGCAGAAGGATGAACCGGTAGAGGTAGCGGGGGAAACGGGCAACTAACGAGAGCTTGTCTGCCTGGGCTTTGAGTTGTTCTTCTTGCGTGCCTGGGAGGACGTCTAGATCGACAATCTGATTTTCGAGTACTTTGACCATTTTTGCAATGTCTTTGGATTGAGACGGCGGAAGCGCGATGGGCAGACCGAAGTCTTGCTCACAACATCATGTGAAAGCTCGTGGCCAATCGGTGGGCCACCGATCATGCCAAGCCACTTATCCCGTTCCGAAATGCGGGGGGCGACGTGACAGCGGTATACTAATCTAGCGCCAGTTGCAAGATCCAATGGAATAATGGATGGAATCGAGCCTTTCCTTGTTGGTCACTGTGTCACTGTGTTCAGTCTGTCTTGTGTTTAATACCATTGGCGCATTATGATCATCGCTGATGTAGCTTGTACGTCCTATATATGAGTTCCTGCCTCGTTGGTCGTCTATCTGATCACAGCGAGTCATAGGCCCAACGCCATTGGAAGAAGGTTGTTGATGTTTAAGAATCGATACCGGCTGTCTGTATCAATGTATTAGCAGACCGTCTTTCACTACCCTTCGTTTGGCACCCTTTTTGCACCCTCAACGTCTTCTGCTGCTCGCATTTGATAAATCACCAAGTCATATATCTTATTCAAATCTCCACTATACTGGCCCAACTGTGTGATTCAACCCAAAGAGTCTTCACCCCAGAGTTGAATTATTTATTCAGGCGATGCTGACTGTGATAATAGAAGTTGGAGGATTCTTGCAGGAAGCCGACCAGCCAGTGTTGGCTTAGCAAGTCTTGGCATCACGCTAGCTGCTTCTATTCCAATCCAATCCAAACCTGTCTACTCAGCACAATTTTCTACATGCTCATCAAGAGGTAATGATGATCTATCGACCGTCTGCACACACTTTGTCTGCTCACCCCAAACTCTCGTCCTTCGACATGCAGTCAAGCTGGTCGGTAGCAGGTTGCTGTCGATCGTTCAACGCGTGGATAAGGGCCGGCGTCATCATGCATGGGCTACTCCTTCTCTCCAATCATCCGTCAACTGCTGAAGATGCGCTTCCTGATGGCTTCCGGGTTGCGTAAGCCATTTGAAGGATGCAAGCCCCGCATCTAATGACCCTATCTTGATATGCTGCACGCGAAGTGAGTCAATGCTTCAAATCTTTGGTCTCAAAAGATCCTTCTTGTATCTCGTCATCCTGAGATTTATTGATATCTCTACCGCTTTGGTATCCAAGCCGACGAAATGAGTCTGCCTTCGTACCGTCTCGGTGTCGATGTTGGCGGCACTTTCACAGATCTCCTCCTGTTACGGGAGGACACAGGAGAGACATGGCGTGCCAAAGTCCCGTCCACTCCCGAAGATCAGTCCGTTGGTGTTGTGGAAGGTAAGGACCGGATCTTGTCTCAAATCCCTAATGGTGCAGATATAATTCTACGCGTTGTCAATCACGGAACTACCGTGGCCACGAACACGATACTTGAACAGAAGGGAGCCAGGGTCGCCCTTGTTGTGACAGAAGGATACAAAGATATCCTCCAAACACGAAGGTCGCAAGTACCTGGTGGGCTGGCAAGCTGGATCATGTGGCCCAAGCCTGAGCCATTGGCTCCTTTGGAGCTTACTGTCGAAGCACCAGGCCGGCTCGCGACTGACGGCACTGAGGTCCGCACCTTTGATGAGAAGCTTTTCGAGACGAGACTTAGACCTATAGTAGATCAAAAGCCCGATTCGGTAACAGTCAGTCTGATCAACGCATACGCAAATCCAGCCCACGAACGAAAGGCTCAAAGTATTGTGGCTCGAGTTCTTCCAGATACACCTGTATCAATCTCGTCCGAGGTTTTACCGGAGCTCATGGAGTACGAACGTACTATCACGACAGTTGTCAATTCATATATTGAGCCCCGCGTGAGCCTCTATCTGGATCATCTACTTAAGTCATTGAAGGGAAAGGTCAAACATCTTCGAATCCTCCGTTCTGATGGCGGCCTCTCAACAGTCAGTCTCGCACGTCGTTTCCCCGTCTCTTGGGTCTTGTCCGGCCCAGCTGGCGGTGTCTCGGGAGCTGTGTCGGTCGTTGCCAGCCAGACGAAGTTCAAAAACCTCATCACTGTTGACATGGGCGGCACTAGTACCGATGTTGCATTGGTCGAGAATGGCGTGCCGCGTATTCGCCGTGAAACCAAAATCGGAGACCTTGTGGTGAAGACACCCTCGGTTGATGTGCGAACTGTGGGCGCTGGAGGAGGCTCGATCGCCAAAGTTCCAGAGATAACCAAGGCACTCAGGGTTGGTCCTGAGAGTGCTGGAGCAATTCCGGGGCCAGCATGTTACGAAAAGGGGGGAGCCTTGGCTACTGTTACTGATGCAAATGCAGTGTTGGGCTATCTACCTAATCACTTGCTCGGAGGTACAATCTCCCTGAACGTAGATGCCGCCAGGAAAGCTGTCCAGCAAGTAGCAGATGACCTTGGGGTAAGTCTTTACAAAGCAGCAGAGGGTATCCTGAGAGTATCGAACGAGACGATGTATGTAGACCTTCATACCTCCTTAGTCATTGGTACCGTGCAGTTGTAAAGCACTCTGTCTGACGATCTTCCAGGTATGGTGCTCTTCGGTTGGTATCAATCGAGCAAGGCTACGATCCCCAGGACTTCAGCCTCGTAGCTTTTGGTGGTGCAGGACCACTTCATGCCAATGCTCTTGGGAAATTGATTGGCTCATTTCCTGTGATAATTCCTCCATCACCAGGGGTTCTGTGCGCTTTAGGCGATGCAACAACGATCCTTAGGCATGAAGTTGGGAAGACTTTCATCCAGTTACTCAAGCATACCGATCAGAGCGTGATTTTGGAGGTCTATAATGGACTCCTCAACGACTTGAGGAAGATAATGCGGGAAGAGCAAGGGGTACCCAAGGAGAAGCAGGTATGTACGGATATGACGCATTGGTACGCTTGCTACCTGGCTTGCTAGACTTTGTCTATGACCAAGTCGTCTCATAGATTGCTCTTGGGCTTCGCAACAATACAGTACTAATACTCTTTACGCAGCTCTACACCTTCCAGGCAGATTTACGATACCGTGGGCAAGGCATCACTGTTCCCGTGGATGCAAAGCTACCGGAATTGGAAACAGGGGGCCTAGAGTATCTCCAAGAGATCTTCGAAACCGAGCACGAAAAGCTGTTCACATATCGTCTGTCTTCGGATGTTGAGCTTATCAACCTCCGTGTCCTCGCTGAGGAAGTCAAAGTCGATATACCTGTTAAAAACCTTAGCAAGGCTGAATGCATTGACCCTCCTTCATCGCTAGTAGTATCAACGACAACCTTAGTTTTCGAAGATAGGGAGGTGAAGGATTGCCCGATTTGGGAACGGACAGGTCTCAAGCATGGGCATCGCGTTTTCGGTCCATGTGTAATTACCGAGATGGATTCAAATACTCTCATTCTTCCCAACTTCAAAGCTGAGGTCGATACGGTCGGGAATATAATGATTTGGAGTGTAGAAGACAAGTCCCAGCCCGCTCCCTCGAATAGGCTTGATCCGGTCACCGTCGATATCTTCGAAAGCGCTCTTCAAAATGCACGGAACGAGATGGACTCACTGATGACACGGACGACGATGAGCCCTGCTATAAGGGAGCAGCAAGATGAGTTCAATGTGATCGCCGAACCTGGCGGAAAGATGATAGTTGGACAATTTGGATCGTTCATTCCGGAGTTTCTTGAGGCTTGGAATGGTACCATCGAGCCAGGTGACATCTACCTTACGAACGATCCATATTCCGTGGGTGGAGCCGTGTCGCATTACAACGACTGGCTGATCATGATGCCAATCTTCGTGAAAGAAAAGTTGATTGCCTGGACTGCGAACTTCGGCCACATGACCGACGTGGGTGGCAGTGTTCCAGGATCGCTTCCATGCGCGGCTCACAGTATTTTCGAAGAGGGTATACAGATACCGGTGACCAAAATTGCTTCCAAGGGTGTCTGGAATATGGATCTGATGGAGGTGATTTACCGGAATATTCGTCTTCCGGAATGGAACCGTAGTGATGTCCGAGCGCTTGTGGCGTCCTGTGACATTGCTGGAAAGCGGATGATAGAGCTCTATACTCGTTTTGGTGACACTGTATACTTTCCCACTATCAACGAACTTCTCGACCGTAACCGCAAAGCCGTATCCTCTATCCTTCAATCGGCCATTCCTGACCAGCCTGCATATTTCGAAGACTGGATTGATGACGACGGACAAGGGGTTGGCCCCTGGAAGATAGCATGCACCATGCGAAAGAAGGAGGGGAAGCTAAGCTTCGATTTCTCCGGAACAGACCCACAGTCTCCATCCTCCATCAATATGTATCTCAGTGTGAGCATGTTTAAGATGTTCGTTGGCATGTACCTCCTCGTTGTTTACGATTCTAGCGTCGTACCCAACGACGGCTTCCATGACCTCATAGACATCCATATTCCAGAAGGTTGTCTTCTCCATCCGATACGACCCGCCGCGTTATCATGCAGGACGCACACAGTAGCACGGCTCTTAGATATCCTCTCCGGTCTCTTAGGCCAAAGAGCTCCCCAATTCATGACAGCAGCTGGGTTCTCTGACAGCCCACACTTCATGTACAGCGGTTACAGAGATAATGGAGAATGGTTCCAACTCTACTGGCTCGGATTCGGCGGCATACCCGCCCGTCCTATCGGCGACGGTCCAGATGGTCACTGTCTGTGGCCCGCCATGAAAGCCATCCCCAACGAATTCCTCGAATTCTACTATCCTCTTCGCATAGAAGTGTTCGACACAGTCGCCGATTCTGGCGGCCCTGGCTTCTACCGTGGTGGGAATGCGCAGCGTATATTCTGGCGCTTCCTTGAGGCAGGAGACATCTCCATCCACGACGATCGCTGGCTGTCGAAACCGTGGGGGGTCCTGGGTGGAGAGCCTGGTGCACGCAGTACCAAAGTACTTGTGAGGTACTCGGAAGATGCGAAGAACCCACCACGAGTGGCATACGGGAGCAAGCAAGATCGCATTAAAGTCGGAAAAGGCGATGTCCTCGAGTGGATCACCTGGGGTGGCGGCGGATGGGGCAATTCTCTCGAACGAGAGCCGAGTGTCGTTGCGCTCGAAGTTGCACGCCGACTCGTTACCCGTGTAGGTGCAAGACGGTATGGCGTCGTATTGCGGCCAGACTGTAGTGTCGATCCAGAAGCGACGGAAGCGCTCAGACATGAGATGAGGAAGGAACGACCCGCTCAGGCTCAGTCCGAAATCGTCAATCGTGGTGGTACCTGGGCGGAGCTGAAGGCCAAGTGCTTCGAGGAGACTGGATTGCCGCCGCCAAAGGCACCGTGGGAAGTCGATTTCCGTGGTCCAATGACACAATTGCCATATTTCAAGACATGGAGAGAGGAGCATGGCAAGGAGACAGAGAGCAATTTGGTTTCATCCTCGGTGCTCACGCTATAGGGAATCAAGCTGTTACATACCTAGTGAAGATTATCTTCCTTAGCTAGATAGGTAGGTAGGTAGGTTGGGTTCCAGATTTGATATGACAAGGGGCTAGATGCAAGGTTATGTACCTTCACCTTACAATTGATTCGGTGACCTCTCACCATCTGCAGATTATCGGGAACGATGTTGATAATATTACGATATTTACACAACAACCAACCCGACTTGATCTACCTTACATCCATTCACGAGAAACCTAAATCATAAACCCTAGGTACTTGACCACGACAAAACACATTGTTAAAAAAGGAATAACACAACACACCATGCCCATGCCCATGCCCCTCAACAACATTTATGCACCCACCTACATATCCCATCCCTCAATCTCTCTAAATCCTCCTCTCCTCTCCTCTAAATCTTCCTCTCCTCTCCTCTCACTCTCACTCTCACTCTCACTCTCCCTACTCCCTACTCCCTATCACTACTCTAACCACCCCTATCTATTCCCTATTCCTTATTTCCTCTTTCCCCTCTACTCCCCTCCAATCCTAATCCCAATCCACTCCCCTCCCCTCCCCTCCAATCCCAATCTAGAAAACGAGATATGCCATCAAATATCTACATTCTAGTCTTCAATAATGGGCCGAAAGAGGCAGGCCATTTCTATAATATCTACGTAGTACCGCGTGTAAACATCTATTGAATAAAGTAGATTCTACATGCCAAGAGCTAGTAACCCAGCAAGCTCAGAGCCCTTCCGATACAAGAACTGGAAAGAATATCTTTCCATCGTTCGAATACAGGGGTATTGTTGAATTTCATGAGAGAAGAGTAGGTGAGTAAAAGATCCTTTTGTGTCATGGGCTGCTGTCTGTGTTTCGGTGTGCGATGAACTAATTATCGGATTAGTATATAGTAAGTTAGATCAATGCTGTATCTATCTACCTTATCAGGTTTCCGAAGTAACGGCCATGCTTTGCGAGGGATGTTCATTTCCGCTAATTGAGCATCCATCGCTGACACCGATAACGAACTGTTTGTTGTAGCCTTGTTGTCGAGTGCTCTTCTACAGATCCGCCTCTGTATTTTCTTTGCAAGCAGCCCAGCAAGATCGACCAAAGCATTTGCTTGAAATATTATCAATCTTCTCTGTTGTGTCTCAGCGTTCTTATATATATATATGTAGACTATCAACCTCCTCTTCTAAAGTATCGACCGTAGCCTAGACTTGGAGTTCAGAAGTTGTCTTAAGAGATAAGATGATGGATTTGATTACCTTAAGTCTTGAATCTGCCCCCAATTCCTTCTCAAAAGGTATACAAATATGAAGCTTGTCTCGATCTTTCGGCAATAAGAATCGTACGCGTTCATGATACTTTATAATGGTCGAGTCTTCTGCTCTAGGCGCTGGACCGAGTCGAATTCTCTTAGATAAGAGATTTAGAACTCGGACGTGAAAAGATGAGCTTTTCGCTGTAACGGAGACATAGCCTTCTGTAGAGGTCAGGAACTCGGCTCGGAGTGAGGTTTGACATTCGAGGGACCTCTAGGAGGTGTCAGCATGCAAACAAACGAGGAATGACCACTTGAACGTTTACGGTAATATACCACCAGCGAATCTTAAGATCGCTCTGTCTAACCAATTCCAGCACTCCGACTGATATCCAAGTACATATAATTATGTATATATGTATATATATATCTAATTATAATGTCAAGGCCATGTCGGCATAAATAAATATAGATACTTAATGGTTGTTGTTTGCACTTTAAAAGAACAATAGGAAAGGAATGGTTGTGAAGTGGGAAAGAGCGTTGAAGGTTGGGAAGTGACGGAGAAACTCAGTTAGAATGGGAAGTGACAAATTAAGCCGGCGCCACAAACACCTTACATCAATAGCATATATACAACTATCACATACAGACTGAACGATCATCTCATCTCACCTCATCTCATCCCATCCTATCTAACCCCATCTCCCATCATCAAAACTCCATCATCAACATCACCATCCCAAAACCAGCGCCATCCACACCCAAAACCCCAAAACACCATCAACCGTCTACCCCCAAAATAATCTCCCACCAACAAAAATAAAACCCCCACACTATAGAACAATAATATCATACCATTCTTATGCTATAGCGTAGAATAAAGAACCCTGCTTCTATACAGATAAATGCCCGTCACACTTATTTCTACTCCACATACCCCACATACACACCATATAATAATCCCCCTTTCCCCCTTCCCCCTTCCCCCTTCCCCCTTCCCCCTTCCCCCTTCCCCCTTTCCCCTTCCCCCTTCCCCCAATCCCGGAGACCACAAAACCCCAGCACCATCACAGCTTTCGTTTCTATCATAGACAGAATCAGTACAGCACAGCACAGCACAACAGCACAGCACACCACATAACACAGTACGCTATACGCTATAAAATACGTCAGAAAGCATGCGGCAGGTATAGCACAAAGAAAAGGTAGTATATAATCACCACACGTATACTCGTCACTAGCACTATCAGAATTAGAGTTAGAGATTAGAGGGGATCGATAGATAGATAGATATAATATCTGATAAAGAAGTGAAGGTGATGAGTATGAAACCTATAAGAGTGGGGTGCTTATAGTAAAGTACCATATAGGTCGATTAATACTCGAGACGTGGGAAGGGGGGTGGGATTGATAGATTGATGTAGATGCCTGCCGCTTTCTATTTTTAACGTCTTCTTTCTAGGATTTAGGATTTAGTATCGAGAAAGCGCAATGGTGTGGTGATTTAGTACGGAGTACCAACTCGTGAAATACTATACGGGGATCGGAAGAGCTCTTGGTTGATAATTATTTCAAAGTACATATTGACACTTTTTAACCTTTCTAATTCTCTCTATTTCTATATCAATCCTCCCACCTTCCTCCTGCACCCACTTCTCACACTGCCCCTTCTCACTCCCCATGTACGCCCTCCACAGCCGCACCCCGATCCTTAACCCCTGTTTGGAAACACACCACCTCGACTCACAAACCCATTCTCTCCAATACACAACTAAACCACCCGCTTCACTCCTCCGTCCTAGCCCCCAGCCGGCTACCTCTAAGCTAATCCATGCCCTGGCAATGCACTTGGTTCAGGGGTATTCACCGAGGCACGGCCAGGACGAGTGCCAAATTTGCCAGGATGTGGGATATCTTCAACTCCCCAATCACTATAAATCCAATCAAAGTCATTTCAAAACCCAAAGTCCGATTCGCAGACACAGTGATGTGCGTGCCAAGAACCGATCATAGGAGGGAGCTACATCATGCACGCCCATGACGAACATGTAGCGGTTTCGCGGCCGAATGGCTCAAGGCAATACAATTTCTCAAAAAGGAATCGGTTGGGTTAGGTCGGCGTATCGTTCGAGGCGTGATTCTGTCGCCACTCGAATTGGTGATGACATATGTTGCCGGTGGTTGTTGATGCAGCGGGGTCTGAGACTGATGGGGTTGAGGCGTCCACTCGGATATCATGTACAGGTGACGAGGCGGATGCGATGGGATTTGCCTCTGCCGGCGGGGAAAGTAGGTCGTGTGGTACAGCGCGACTGTGTCTATGAAAAAAGTTCGATTTCCGGCTTCGTTCGACCAAATTACAACAGCTTTCAAGACTTGCAAAGAGAGATCTTAGAGACCTCCCGGTCCTTTGCGATTCACGTACGGAACATTCCCTCTTCTTTTCAGAGGTACCTGAGTACGCTGTCATCGATACTCAGAAAGCTTTCTCACCAACCCCGATTGAGTGCCATCAGCTGCTGAATAGTGGTCTCTTGCGGTTCGACCACCAAAATTCCAGGTTCCAGGCTTCCCCGCAGAATACACTACAATGCATAGAAAATTCCGTGATGCCATACTACTGACCAGTGATGAATTTTTCTCGCAGTATGGCCATTTTCCAAACGAAGGAGACTGGTCAGATGACCCAATGCTGAGGACTTGTGAATGTCCACAGTGTCACCTTGAGGGAATTCCTTACGATTTTGGGACAGGTATGGATTGCGGGCATGGAAATGGTAGACCCCGAAGGCGTGAATTCGGAGGCGGCGGTAGATATGGGCATGGTGGATACGGAGGCGGCGGTGGATATGGGCAAGGTGGATACGGAGGCGGCGGTGGATATGGGCAAGGTGGATACGGAGACGGTGGGCAATCCCGCGGTATGAGAAATACACGAAGGGATGAATATGGAGACGATGGGTACCCTCGCGTTGATAGACCAAGACGAGAAGGTGGCCGTTATGCGGGCCAGGGAGAACGACATAATGCTGGCTTTCGAGAGCGCGACAGGCCCATGGGCCCATCTGGTCGGTATGGTGGTGGCAGAGCCTCAGAAGGAAGCGGACGGGGTCGTCGTGAGGGAAGAGGCATGCCACCTCCGAGAATGGCGCTAGGCGGTCGACGCCTCATTGAAGAGGGTCCCAGCAGACAGGGAAGATTCCAGGCACCTCGCGGCAATGGAAGAAGAGAGCGTGCACCACCTCTAGACAGCGATGAATATGAGGAAGAAGAAGACGACGACGACGACGTGCATGATGATTTTGACGACTCTGATGATTGAGGCGACAGAGGAAACAGGAGTGAGAGTTATGGCGGAGCTGGAGGATTTGGGATGATGGCTCATCTTAGAAGGGACCGTGGTGTGCTTAGCCTGGCTATGCTTGTTGCTTCGAGTTGCATGCAGGCTGCTGGACAATCCCTACATAGCTCCTAGAGATCAATAGAAGTCTAACTGAAGCTCTAACGAACGACATTATGACTGGAACGCTGTATGCTTGAACATGAAGTGCTGCTGGCAATCGTCAGAATATGTAGTCGATATACTCCTCGGCCGTCGCGACTTACATGATTAATTTACATATCGGGCTATTGAGTCCAGAGCTCCGATGAGCCATAGGAAGCAATACTGAGACAAGTCATGCACCTAGCACCTGGTAATGGTCCTTGAGCGCGTATGCCATAAAGGGCAGTCCACATTTGCGGAGGGCGATGAGTCACTAGGATTGCTATTTGCTCCTTGGCCTCAAGGGTGACATATAGCAAATCCCCTCTTGCTCATCACTTCCTCTTCGCCCCGTTCCTCGTCCTCGTAGGCTTCTCCCCCACCTTGTCCACCCATGGATTATACGGCGCCGCAATCACGCTCTCGGGCGCCCTTTCCCTCGGCCTGAGATTCTCATCCCTCAGCGGCTGTCCAGGACTTGGCCTCGCTCTTTGTTCCTCATGGAGCTTGTCCAAGGATTCGCCGACGATATGGTATTTCGCCCAATTGACCGGCGGCATGCGGACAACGTTTTGAGCGGAAGGTATAGTACCAAACAGTTCTACTTTTCCACCATCTCCACCAACTCTCGTAGATCCAGGATTATCGCTGCTCACATCAACCTCGCTGTCTTCATCCTGATCTTGCTCGTCCGCTGTAGGTATGATACCCTGAACTCCCCTAGCCTGGATCCTCCCCTCACTGACACCCCTAGCAAACGCCTCTGGATCGGCCGAAGCTTTGATCTTCTGCTGTTCCAGCGTCTTCATATCACGAAGCGCTTGCTGCCGCTGTATTTGGAGTATTGACATGGCAGCGCGCAGGGCGATGGCGTCTGGGTTGTCGGACATGGAGATTGGTTGAGAAGGTGGTGGGGGCTGCGGTTCTTGTTGTTGCGAAGGGGCTGTTTGGCCTTGAGTATCATATTGAGAGGCTGCTGCATTCTGTACTGCCGTGTTGAGCGGAGGCACATAGACATTGTTGGTCAACGTGCCTTCGTTCTTAGCAGGGAGTGACACGGACATGGTGGGTGTTATTGGGGAGAATGGTGGTGGGGAAGGAGAAGGTGGACGTGTTTGTTCTGGCGGGACTTCATCGTTGGAAGTGGAGAAGCAAGGCTGTGCCGCGTCTGTCATGGCTGGTGATCGCTAAAAATATGCCGCGAGGTGGAAGTGAAGGATGGAATCTTGGAATGGAAGGTGAAGCGACGAGGCATTATTGGATGACTTTCATCACAGACCGGGTGGTGACCACAGTAAGATTGTCTAATCGACAGTGATTGTACGAATTTCGTTGACATATTAGATAATTATACTAGTGTGGTTACAATAAATAATAATATACATTCTCCTCTCTCCCTGACCTTTTCCGTGTGGGGGTATATAACAAAGCAGCAAAGACATCATCATCTCCATGATCCTCACAGATTAGCCAGTAATCAGGTCAGCTGAAGCAGTAGACAGCACAACAGGGTAAGCAAGGAGCGCTGAAATAACAATCAAATGGTATCACAAATCCCAGACGCCACGCTATTGACGCATCGCAAGTGTCACTTATGGAACAATGACATCCGACCCTTTTTCCGCAAAGATTGACCACCTTCTGGTGTTGGTGTGACCATCCGCTCGCCTTCGATAGACTCACCAGACTGGTCAGGAGAAGACCATGGCGCAAGCGTCGAGTTCTTCACGCTCATGCCTAATCCAAGCCTGTCTCGCGCAGAGTTGTGCCTTTGAGGAACCACAGGAGAAGCTGTATCAGGACTGGGGAAACAGGAGGAGAGGGTTGGACGCGGAGGAGTATGTTTTGGCGTAGCTTTTTTGAGGATAGAATGTGGTTGCATCTCCAACTCAAGTGCATCGGGTCGAGCCAAGCCGGACTGGCCAGGAATAGCTTTGGGTTTCCGTTTTGCTGTAGCTGGAGGGCCGAGAATATTTACACCAGCAGATATGATGACGACTTCGTCGACAGATGTGGGTACTTCCACCATGGTAGTCTTGATGTCATCCTGCAGCCTAGCCTCCGATAGAGGGGAGGCTGACACTTTCATTGGTGTAGGTCCTTCGGGGGTCACCGGCGATGACTCGAACGGTGTGAGCGCGGGTGAATGGGAGTGAATTGCCGAATAGGGCGAGCCAGACAGGCTTGGGGGAGACAGCTCAAAGTACGAGCCGGGACTGGTAGGAAGGTTTTGTGTACTGTGGAGTGGAAACAGTGTCGTACTCTTGGTCACTGGTGCTGCGGGAGCGCTATGTGAAGTCTGCATGCGAGCCGTGGCAGGTCTATGCTCAGCAGCAAAATCCACGATTGAGGAGCTGCTGCTGGAGATTGTGTTGCCCTCCCAGCCGTAGAGATCTGCCAGTCTATTGCTGCTAGCATGACTTTGCGTAGACAATCCTCCCGCAGCGCCACGGCCGGGCCTCTTGTGCGAAGCCGACATTGTTGACCTGTCAGTCGATCTTACGGAGCTAGCTTTGCGACTGTGTCCACTTATAGAGATCCTGTGATCATGTTTCTGTCTGTCCCTCTCCTTGATCGTCTGCGGAATGCCATCCCATTTCGAATTGACCTTGGGGACGGTCGGAGGCAGTTTCGCTGATGAGATACCGGGAAGGCCAACGGTACAAGTACGGTTCTGGCCCTGCTTTAGCAGATGCTTCTGGTAATCAACCAGAGCTTGGGCCGAGGGCTCCTTGGCGAAAAGCCCGGTGAAGAAGCCTGCTTTCTTTTTTGATGGATTGTTCGGTGTCTTAGGGCTCGTCGAGGACGGAACAATGGATGGTGATCGTATCGCGGGATTGAGCATGTCAGTGGGTGCCTCTCTTGGGGAAGGGCAGAAGGTGGAGTGCAGTGGTGAAGTAGGATTAGTCGAGACGGTCGTCTTCGAGACATTGGTGGATAGGGTGTTGATTGACTCGGAATCTGAAGACTTGTTGCGATAGAGTAATTTAGGAAGTCGTATTGGTGGTGGTTCAGGGTGGCTATGGCTCTGGCTCATCGTAGCCATGCTGAGCGTCTCCGAGAAGGAGGCTGGGCTTCTCGTGTGTATAGGTACTTGCAGTGGGATGGCGACCAGGAATGAGGAGCGGAAGAGAGGTTGGATTTGGGTGAAGCTGCCAAGCTTGTTCTTGATGTCGGGTATGGAGGATAATCGACGATTGGATCGGCAATCGCCCGAGATGCGGCTCGAATTGCTTTCGTCTCAAGACAGGCGCGGGATGATGAAGCAGTCAATGGAAAACGAGTGGTGGGGGTGGCAGAAAGCCAAAGACAGCGTTCCATGGGGAGACATCAAAGTATTTGATAGAGAAAAGATTAAGACAGAATTAGGGGATACGGTGAAGGAGTATGATGGGAGGTCATATTTGATACTGCCCCAGTTCTTGCCTTGCCATGGCTGTCCGCTCAGCACTTTATGGGGCGATGACAGCTTGGGCTTGAAGCCAGGCTGGCCCGAAATTTGATTTGCGTGGATGGTGGGACTGCATGGGGGGATGAAGAGCCTTCGACGTTGAAGCTAGCGAATTCTATTGGTGAAGAAGAGGATCACCGAAAGGTTAGCTGCATGATCGCGGAGGCTTTCTCAAATGATATACTCGCATCTGATTCGCTGCATTGGCCGCCGGATCAAAGCCGCGCATTCGGCTTGGAGGCTTTTCGCTTGACTTTCGCTAGTTGAGCTTAGTGTCCTGAATACCGGGATTTGCACTCAAGATGATCTACGAGATCCCAGCCTAGCCAGGGGTTTCTTTGGTTCTTTGGAATTCCTTCCCGTGGGTTTACATAAGGTAAGTACTTAAGGTAAGTAAGTATCGGCTTCATAAGTAGTAGTACTCCCTATCTCGATGAGATGGATCTGCCGCCGACTTGACATGGTCACAGCTTGATCCGTCCAAGATTTTCAACTGTTGCGGCCCGGTCATCTTCGGTGGGATAGCAGCTTGTTCAGCAGCACCATGTCAAGCCACAAATCATACCTGCGGTTTTGTGATGTTCTAGATCACTTGGCAATACTATCACGAGGCACTACCATACGCAATGACTTCTACGATAGTCGAAAGGGCATGTGTCTGTCATTGTGTTTGGATCTGTAAAGCTGATAGCACATTCATCTTATAGTATGCTCAAAGTAAGAAGAGGATCATGAAGCTCACATAGCTACTGAGAAGCTTTGACCATTTGATCAGCGTCGAGGCAGGTCGAGTCGAACAATGTTTCGGGGATCAGCACGTCAACGGTGCAGATCAGATGTGCAGACCCTACCGACCCTCGATACTTTATGCTAGGGGGATAGCGAGAAGAGCAGTTCCTTGTGGAGGATTTACAGCGCCACATTGCCCGCCCCAATTGTGCGCCCCTTTCCAACCGGTGTCCGGAGCGCGATCCGGCCATAAATCCTAGCAAAACACGGAGTACTCCGTAAGGGTCTCGTCTTGGCACACGCTACTCTTCCCTACAAGGCTCAAATCTGTAGTTGCCCTCTCTCATCCATGGAACGTGTGCGGCAAGCAATGTATAACTGCCTGGACTCGTGATAAGGGCCTTGCGATGAGTCTCATGTCTGATACACGACGAGCTGCACTCCACTTTCTTTTGCAGCATCAAAGCAAGCGACTAGCACAGATTGATGCACTTGTGAGTGACTATGCTCACTTACCTGGTAGGTACCTCGGCTCAATTGCCCGAAAGAAAGGTAAGACCGATTTACATTTCTATAGAAAACCGCTACCGATCACGACTAGTACCTTATTCTACATGTCATATTCTAAGGTTACCAGAATGTGTGAAATCTACCCGGTTCATCACATATGTCACCGATTAATGATACACCTCGTCACACTAGCTTCGAGTATCTCAAAGACACTAACTTTATTCGAATAGTGTTCAGGTTTCCTCATGCTGCACAAAATGCATTCGAACTGTTGACTACCACGGTCTCTCTATTATACTATTGTCATATTTAGGTCCCAGAACAGGATCGCCCAAATAACCAAAACACAACCTGTATCGTGGCTATTGTCCTGCTTAGCCAAGTGAACTCCGGCTAAACCTTTTGAACCTGGGATTGAGATTCCGATCTTCTGTTCCTAGTGTAGAAAAAGGGCAAAATGGACGACATTTCCCTAGTATCCCATCTTGATACGGCGCTTTGGCTCCTATAACTCTGATGAAGAGTGGAAGTACGGTAGATCTCATATGGAAGGTCCAGAAACTCCAACAGTCACCAGTGGCTTCTCAAGGGATCACACTAACATAGACATGAGCTGCATCTGGATATGCCAGATAACAGTTTTCTGGAATAGAAGAAAATCCTCATGCCTTGAGAGGCTACCTTTGCCTCGTGGGTGTCAATGTTTTATCTTTAGCCGTGAGCAGCAGCTTCATCGAGAATGTGCTATGCTTCCGCCATATCAATACTCTTCTCCTTGTTCCTCCAAGCCACTATTTGCAGTCAATTCTGTCAGTATCCTATAGGAACTATCGGAATCACCACAAGTTGCGGGTCTCTTACCGGGCAGAAGACTGTCAGTTCTTTCAATACTCGCTCTCGCTCCCTTTGCGATATCTACAGTAGTATGAATGACTCGCTGATCATCACCATGACTACCGAGGATAAGGTATGGCGATCTCATAGATAGTATTACCCTCTTCTGTATCCTGGTCTTCTTCGATGTTTGGCGCCTTTCTGATGCTGACCACAAATGTTTAGCCAAGAGCTGTTCCCCTACTAACAGCAACCTTCTTACCTTGTAAGCTAGGTAGCAGAGCATCTCTATCCGAAAGAGAGCTGTGAGGGAATTCCCATCACTACCGCACCCCAAGATAGTGGACAATCTGTGATCTCTACTGGTAATTTGCTCACAATGCAGTGCAACTTTACGCCGGACTCGAACACAGTTCTGTAGGTGCTACAAATTGGGAGGTATACTATGTGATTAATCTAAAGGGACGGCGCAAACCCTCGTTGACCGGACACTGTCGTCAGAGGACCTTCAATATATGCAATGAAGGAGTCTTAGCTAGTATCGACTTGGATTGGTCAGACAACATCAGTAATTGGCTTTATTACGACATTGTACCGAGCATGGAATGCATGCTGTTCTCCGGATTTACAGGGGATGAGGCTCCCTATGGCGCGATTAACCAGCAGCACCCACACATATAATGATCAAACTTTCGTTACTTTGAGGTGGCATAGAGACATAATTAGACGTAAAGAACGCCAATTCTGAGCTACGCACATTTTCAGGTCTATATATTGTGTGCAGTTCTGACGGTATTGATTGGTGGGTAGCGTCTTTGTCACAACATGAAGGTGCAAGGTACGATCTATTTCTTCCTTTCTGAAACCTTGAACGACCTGCAAACAAGAGAATCGGCTTGTCTTCCTCTTCTGCTATTGAACATGTCTGCTTCTATCATTAGGTCATTTTGGCTGCTCTCCGAGAATTTCCGCTTGGGGAATTTCACGTTGTACGAATGCTAAATCTGGGAGCAGAGGTACCCCAGAACCACAATTAGATCCTTGATTGATTGCTAAAAATTGCGAGGGGCAGCGACGTCACCTACGGTTTTGCAATCACCACCATCGATTGGCCGTGCCCTTGCTTCGGATACTTGAGATGGACAGGCTCTTACGTTATATAAAAGCTGGAACAGGGTGGCCAGGCGCTCTTACGAACCTGGTGTTTGTGCTACATCTCCTTCTACTGTTATGAAGATGGACTGTTGTCTCTCACCTTTCTCTTCCCTTCCCTTGGTTCTACCCAACATCAACCCTTTTCACAAATTATCCATCACCTTCCCCTCACACACAAGACGCTTCAACAGCTCCATTAAGTTGCTACACGTATCCGGAAGCGTCGGTACCTCCACGACTTGAAGTCTCGAGATACCCGCTAATTTTGGTGAGAATTCTAGATCGTTGAACAGGCTGCACCGTCAGAATCACTCTCTTGCCACAGTCTGGGTACCCGATCAGCTCTCGGATTCAGCATGTGCTTCACAGAAATTCGTTCGTTCCGCGGCTGCTCTCACCTTCAATGTAACGATATCAAATGCCCTCTAAGCTCCTCGGGGCCGCGCAAATGTGAATCCAAGGGCGAGAAATAGCTGGAGGCGGAACCTGGCTGCTGTAATGAATGCGAAGACAAAACCGACGCCAGACTCAAGGCGTTCGTTGCAGATGAGGAAGCTAGATGGCCGGGATATTCGCGGAAGTATTGGGACGGTTACAGCACGGGCTATATGAAGGGCTACATGGACAGGATCGAGGATGCATATCAGTCGGCTCGAATATCCAAACAATGAGAGTTTGGGGGGATGATACGAATATACATTCTGAGTGGTGGTGAGCAGCACGATCGGAGTTGTAGAGGTTCTTCACAACAACAATCACAATCAATGGCTTACTGGATTGTGAAACGATTTACTTCACGATAACAAGAGAACAAGCTATTTCAACACTTCATGTGCCACATATCTCACGCGGTACAACCATTCTTTATGACAGCCGCACTCAACGGACGTCATGGCTAGCAAGCTCACAAAGCATCTCTACACACGTTAACACTTACTATAAGATCATTGTTCGGAGTGCAGCTTGGCAGCTTCCGATAAGTGCCATCCTCACAAAGGGCACCAGTTCGACACAAAGCGTAAGGTCTGAGCCTTTGACCTACAGGATATAAGACAAAGCTGCGCAGTACCACGTCATTCTGTGTTACCCAATAGTTGCTACGGCCGGCCGTGGATGATATCAACACTATCCTTGAGAGATTTACTGTCCATCTTTTTCCTCTCCTCCCTTCATTCCACCAAACACATATTCTGGTACCGATAATCATCCAACAGTCTACTAACATTGTCCATACGCTGTACTCACCATCAAACCGTCGATCTCATTACGCACACTGCTTGCAGCGGTACGACCTCGCTCACTGTCTCTCCGCTCTTATCTGCCTACCAGATTACAGAATCCCCAGCCCAGTGTCATCCCACACAGGCACACCCAGCGTCTACAATACTCCATCCCATCCGCCCGTGTCGTCACACTTTAGCTACCACTCTCTCACCAAGTATGTGCAAGCAACAGACGTACATCCGGTGTCGTAATCTTATCACGATGGACGATCCCACGCCATGCAGTGCCGTTATTCACGGAATAGGCACATGTCCCGGCATCATTAAGTCGGTGCCTATGAGGCGTGAGGGAAAATGTCAAGTATGCAAGGCGGCGGAAAATGCGAGGGAGAAGAATTGGTGGGAGAAGATTTTGATCAAGCATAGAGGATATTGTTAGAGCGAGGGAGGAAGAGTGTTGCGGATTTTGAGGGGATACTGAGATTTTGCAGGATTAGTGTTGGTGGAGGAGGGAGGCGAGTGATTAAGGTTACACAAGTCTACACTAATACATCGTTTGGCATGCGTCACTCTCGAGAAACCCGAGTTCGGCATTAAACGGCTACTCTTCCCCTATCCTTCCGAATTACATCTGAAAATACTCTCACATGCCGTTTCAAATCTTGAGCACGGCCTAAACCTTTCACTTTTCTCTTTTCATCGATTACATTTGTTATCAGCCACTATCATAGAATTCGACAAGACGCTGCTATATACATCTACACCAGCAACTTTTCGGCGGTGGGGTTTTCAATAAAGACCAAGATGAGGAAAATGTCTAGGATGATTCTCGATATGAAGAATGTGATGGAGTGTGATTACTAGAAAAGCGCATCGATAGTGGCACTTTTACGGAACAGGTACTCGAGCTGCTGTCAGTAAGTCCATTCATGAGGTCAGGTATTTGTAATGGTTGGGCATGTGTATTCCAAACCTCATCTATTGAATTCGGATCAGCTAACCAGAAGTAGCTGGTATGGATGCTGGGATGTAGTCCTTGCTGACGTCCGAGTGGCAATAGGCTTCCCTTTCGCGATGTCTCTTGGCTTTTAGCGATTGAGAATCTACAGGTGATTGAGGCCGTAAGGCCAGGATCGAAAGCGAGATGTACTTAAAGTAAGCTTTTGCAAGTCTTCTGCTGATTTTGTACTTTTTTTCGATCGGCCAACTTACAGGCCGTGGATTACAACAGGAATATGGACGTTTTCCACCCATTAGTATTTGCTCCACTTCGTCCTACCATCAATAGCATCATCGTTGGGTACTTGGCAAGCTCTGGTCTTTGCACGTTATGGACATTCATTGACAAGTTGCTAGCCTTTTGAGCTGTTCTAATTATAAGGTAACGTCACAACCCACCGACCGCCCTTCCCAGTCCAAGTCCGGCTCCATCGCCATATCTAAGTCCCTATACAAATCCCTTTACCGCCCCAAAAATCTAACATTCACCACAAAACCCCAATATCAATACCAACCCCAACCATGGCAAACCATTGCAATGGATCTCACCATCGTCCGAGAATTGATCCCAACGAAAAACAGCTGAATAATTCTGGAAACGTACGGGGTTTCCGGGGTTGGATGGTGTTTGCCATGTGGGAGAAATGTTGATGGTGGATCTCTCGGTGTCTTTGAAATGGGTGATGAGATATGTACATCGGCTAGCATGTAGGAAATTCCAATGGTGATATTTCAAGGCACATTTCTTTTGTGGGAAGATGAAGTGGGAGTGGTGATGGGGGTTGGTGATGATACTGTTGTGCGGAGTGTTGGTAGGTTGCTTTTTCTATGATGGCGTTGGCCGTTTCGGCGCGTGTGGGAGGTGTAAGTGTGGTTGTTAAGGGGTTGAAATGAATATGGGAATACGATACGGCCGTACTGTAAGTGACTGGTGAGTGAAGTAGAGAACAGTCATCTTAACATCACATCCTCCCTTATCGTTATATCGTTCTCATTCCATCATCCACCATCGATACCTTTGAGGAACTACAAGGAATCACCTTTAACAACATAATCACCAAACAATCACCCCTCGTCAAGAAACCCAATCTCCAAGAGACAAAACACAACCACTCACCTCTTCAAAACCCCCACTAAGAGAAAACAATGTCCATCCCAGTCCATCCCAGCACCTACATCCCCTCTCACCCCGCCCCAAACCACACAAAAACCCACCACCTAGGCACCATAACAACCGTCACCACAACCCCACCCTCAATCACAATCCTCCCTTCAAACGGCAGCCACCCACTCACCTCACTCACTCTTTCTCAAAAGGAACTCAGAACCATCCTTCACAATCTATCCGCAGGCGCGGCAGAAGTTTCGTACACTATTCGCTATTACCTTCATGGGACGTTCGCGGCAGATGTGAAGAGCATAGGGATGGTGGATGGGGATGATGAAGGGAGGGGTGGAGCGGCATGGCAAGAGCGGCTGGGGTGGGGGGTGGTTGTGCCTTCGCAGGGGGAGGGGTGGAGGATGAGGGGGAGGGTGAGGGTGAGGAGTGGCTGGAGGCGTCGTGAATGGGGTGCGTGAATCGACGGGATCTGAGTGTCGAGGAGATGTTTACGGAGGTAGGAGAGTTGGATGCAGTCTCAAATTTCGGGATGTTGGGAGGAGCTTTGAACAGATTAGAAGCGGAGGCTGTCGACGGTAGGTTCAGCTAGGAAATAGAAAGTCTCTCATGATCGAGTGGGAGTTCGCTGCAAGGTTGTAGGAGTGTTGGCTTGCTAACTCAAATATTCTATGATCGAAGGTGTCAAGCTGGATAGATGTTGCAGTACGTGCTTTCCTTGGAACATGGAATCTGCGGCAAAGAGAGGCACAGCTACTCCTCCTCGTCACAGACAGTACAATGGAGCGATGCCGGTCTCGAATTTCAAGAGGAGGTTTGCCCGTTATGATCACTGTTTGTACCAAGCGCGGCAAAGTCCTTACCGAATATTGACGTTTTTTCACCTATCCGTAAGTACTATTGACCGTGGTGGTTAATCGTGTTCATGTGTCCTTTTGCGAGCATCCTGCTATGCATAAATCGTTCGTCATTGCGTTTACTCCCTTTTGTACCCTCATATTACAGCCTGCTCTCCCAACGCCTTCCGAGGCTTTCGCTGCAGGCATGGAGTAGGAGAGGAATAATCACAAATTTGCGGATTGAGCTGGCTACTGCACATAGGACAAGCTATGAGAGTCTTGCGATCCACAGGACGTCGAACGAGCCGGAATGTGACCATCTTTGAGGTTGCTAAAGTCTAACGTGTTTGCTCAACACCGCTGTATCTGGCGAGCTTATCGTTGATAAAGTCCTGGACCTAAGATTGGGCAGCTTCACCAAGCGCGTCTTACAGTCCTTACGAGAACTCAGTATCGGAAATGACGAGCTTTATCATCTAAGGATGACCTGAGATCTGTCGAGACACCAATGCTGGAAACCTTCAGCCGTTGTACATCTGTCGTGGTCAGAGCATGACAGCGCTGAGCCATTGGAAGGCAGCAAGAGATATTCGGTCATCCATCACGGATCATATACTCACAGCCATACTGTGAGAATCTTATGAGAAGAGTGAAGTTCTTCAAGACATGCGCGGCAGATCGTTTTAGCCTGCCAAGACGGAGAAATTACGGCTTGCGCCTCGGCATTTTCCCGCATATGGTTAGCTGCTACGGCAGATCGACAGAGCTCTGCAACTTCTTCGAAGCCTTCTGTCCAAGCACATATATCAGCATTGCTGCCATTCTCTCTGCCAAATGCTCAATAAAACACTGTGTGACCTTCCAGTAGCCCTTGTGGACGATCTTCTGTACCATCTTGCCGAGTACAACGCATGATTTGAGCATCTCAATTAGTTTGAGTGTTTTTGAAGGCCTGTTTACCAATTGGCCTTGTTGCGAAAAGCATCTCCGCCGAGCTGGTCTTGGTCCTTACGCCTTATGAATTGGATAACTTAATCTGTATTGTCATCCAATCCAGACTTATCTCATCTGCTGACGTCCTGTGAGGCTTTGAAACAACCAGCATATTGAGCACTTACCCTGTGGCCAAAGGCTCGACGCGCATCTAGTTATTCTCTGTCATTAATGCTCGCCATTTGGTCGTGAGCTGTTGAGCCGCCTTTAAAGCCGTATGCCAAAGCCCTCAGTGTGATGACCGCTGCTGTACCTTATTTGATATCGGTCTTTGCTACTGCGTCAAGCCAAGCAAGGAGATAGAGCTATAATTTAAATTGAAGGCCACAACATCAGCGCGGAACAATGCATACCGATATCGGCCTATGACTCCTATTGCGGCTGCTTAAGGAGTTCTAGCAGGATCTACAGTCACAAGGCTGTTGCTATGTATGCACCCAAAACAATTCTTTTCCTCTCAACTTTATACATTTCCCATTAAATTCCCATCTCATCTGTCCTACTATGATCTTCCTGGTCTTTGCGCGATCAATCGCATCGTGGCCGCAAACATTTTATTTTGGGGAACGGTGCAGCGCAAGCTAAGCCTATGATCTTCATCCCTGTTAACACAACCCAACATCAACACTTGAGAACTGCATCAGCCTACGCGTCGTTATGGACAATGCTTCTGTTGCCCGGTTTCTGTCCGAGAGCTTGGACGACGTCTATATGCGCGACCCAGCTGATCATCATAAAGACTCGAGTATCTCGAGCCCAGATCTATCATTTGAGATACCTGATAGCCAGGACCCCTATGTAACATCGCAGTCGAGCCACAAGCAAGATTACCTATATGGTTCCCTTGGTAACCAGGAGGATCCAACAGCTGTCCAAGCTGCCCACGCTCGTCAACAAGGTTTATTGGCGGCGAGATCTCACAGCTGCGCCGCAAACCTCGACGAGCCTGATAGCAACAGCATCCAACTATGCGACACCAGATTGGAAGAAGCTTACCTTGAAGACGCCGACTTTGATGACTGTGCGAGTATCTATACCGACGATACAGAGGTAATCGAAGGTGGTACGCGTTTGACTGAGAGGCCTGAGCCACGATTCGTAAGTCCCGAAGCATTATGGCTCTTGAACCCCGTACTGCAAAATATCCATGATTGATGCCTAAAGCGTATGCTTTGGCTTGGCCTTCGCCGCTTCATGCGTTCCTCAATACATATCTTTTTAGCTCGAATGATACTTGCTTACAGCTGACGGCCTTCTGAATAGCCACTACACAACAAAGGATACGATATCAACGGACGGTTACCTCGTGAGCTAGCTCGGTATCAAGGCATTATGGACGACGAACCAACGCAGCCAAATACCCAGCCATACCATGACCCTCGCCGGCATGGAACAAACAGCATGCTTTGTGAGCAAGATGAGGCAGACATCATTGCAATTTTACATCCTACATCACCTTCAGCACATCGTGCTGTGAGTCTCACTGCCGAGGCTGCGTCGCAACATATCTTGCAGAATCACACCCTCTCGCATATCCCGGAGGAGGATGACGAGCTTGCACCCCGGCCAGATTTTGATGGATCTGCCCGAGACATTGCACTGAGGTTTTCTTCCAAGGTCAACGATCTGCGCAACGGCTTTTACTTTGGTCGGAATCCGAGCAATGCAGATATAATCCTGGGCGGCAGGCCCCATAAGGCTATCAGCAGCCGTCAATTCCGCATATTTCTCAACCATTATGGCATCCTTATGCTCGAGGACACGTCGACGAATGGGACCATTGTAGATAGTATCGTCCTGCGTGGTGATCGAGGCACAGACCATCCTGAGAACTCTCAGCCCCGAATGACACTTCATCAAGGTGCCATGATCGAGGTACCTACAACAAGTAGTAATTCGTACGGAGAATGCATCCGATTTGTGGTGAACATTCCCTCGAGAGACGTCAGCCAGACAAGGTACAATCAGAACCTTACGGGATATCTTCAATGCATAAATCAAGCAGAGCGTCGAGCTGCCGCTTTGGAGAAAGCCGGTGCTAGCACAGCGGACGTGACACCTGTAATTTTTAGGCTACCTTCGTTGCCTCGGCTGCTGAATGCTAATTTACGAACAGGCACCTACGAACACTCTGCCTTCTGGAATCAGGGAGGAAGTAACCCCCAACACCTCCGTACATATAGCCACTACAGGTGGCAACACGCACGGCATGCACTGGAACGGAGGCACTAAATATAATGTCGTCAGCTACCTGGGTTCCGGAGCCATGGCTATGGTGTTCAAGCTCTCTTCCAAACGAGACGGCGTAGTCTACGCATGTAAGCAGCTCGACAAAAAGAGATTCTTGAAAAGCGGCATCGTGGGCGACAAGGTTTACAACGAGCTGAACATAATGAAAAAATTGCGTCATGTACATGTACCGTTCTTCCCAAGCAATGGAAAGAGACTAACATAGTACAGCGCTACATTGTCGAGTGCACCGATCAGCACGAAACCGAAGCTTTCATTTTCATAATCATGGAGCTGGTCCAACACGGAGATCTAGGAGCCTATACTACTGCGCGCAAGGTGATGCCCGAGCACGATGCCGTGGTCGTGGCTCGGCAGATGCTTGACGCTCTAGACTATTTACACCTGAATGGCATTACTCATCGGGATGTCAAGCCCGAAAATATTCTGATTGCCGCACCATTTCCCTGGGTCTATAAATTATCGGACTTCGGATTGGCAAAGGTAGTCAAAAATGACGAAACATTCCTGAAGACGTTCTGCGGTACTCTACTGTACCTTGCTCCGGAAGTTTATCCAGGCTATCCGCTCGTCAGATCAGGCAAGGATCCCAATCCCAAGCGCGCTCGAGATGCCCCGTAAGTTGAATCCCACTACGACATGAGTGCTGCTAATTAAACTTGGCAGACCCATCGAGCCCCGACCTTATCGGCATTCGGTCGACATATGGAGCTTGGGAGCGGTTCTCTATCAGCTTCTGGCGGCAAAGCCCGCATGGTCAGGAACATCCGCTAACAATGGAGCGGAGTTTCTTGTCACTGTCATGACAACATCGGTGGATTACGAAAGTCTCGTCCTGATAGGTAATTCGCCTGAGGCCGTCGCGTTCATCTCTCGAATGCTAGTCCTAGACCCCCGAGGGCGTGCTCGTGAAGCAGAGCTCAGAAATCATCCTTGGCTCGTTCCAAAGCCGAATCCCCTCAATCCACACACGACAACAGATGCATCCGAAGGGTTGGATGCCTCGCAACTGAGTCTTGTTGATACCAGCGACGAACAGGGAGAACCGTTAGAGTACGATGAAGACCTGGAAGACGCAGTAGCGGATCCTCGTGATTCAAAGCGTTCTCGACCCATGAATTGGGTTGGGGAAGACGACGACGACCTGCCCGATCTTTATGGCAATAGGATACATCAGCAATTGCCAAGGCCATACTTTGAGTACGAGACTAATCAGCCACTTCCGCCTATGGGCGGACCGCCACCACCTCGACTTTTCGGGGAAATCGGAAGCTCTGCTCTTCAGAGCTCTGGAGTGCTTGGCCAAAACGCCAATGCTGCTTTGGAAGTTCCTACGGAGGGAAGCAGCGACGACGAATACCACCAAGGTTCGTTCCAGGACCGTCTTGTCGGTGTCTCGGAAAACACTAGCGCCGGCTATCCGCATTTACCTCGCACCACTGTCAACACCGTGCGACATTTAACAGCTGTGCAACAACTAGAGAAAGGCTTGACTGGACAAAGCACTCAGTTACCCCAGACCTTACCCAACTCTACTAGCTACAGTGGTGACCCAAGTCTCCTAGGTGCCGAGGAACTCGTCGGTCAGCTCAATATGGCGTCTATGGACAGTCAAGCAGCTAGCCAAATAACACCGATGGGTCGTGAAACCTCACCTGTTTTCAACACATCTAAACGTCCTGGTCAAGCTGTTGAGTCCACCCAGGTCGAGTCTGCTTCCAAGCGCTCAAAGCAAGTTCTTTCATCGACTGCGCATCCTACGCAGCGTGTTGACCCTCGCACTGACTATCGCTCTTCTGCTTCCGAAGGCAGTGGCAAGACTGCCATTGACGATACCACGACCCGCAAGAAAGACTCAACTACCTATGCCCACACCCTACCTGCAGCCCAAGAGAGCAACAGTGACCTACGCGCTTTGGTTAAGAACGACCCTGCTTCGAATGTCAATATTGAAGGTCGTGCCGATGACACTGTTGCTGGAGCGAACCCCACCAGTCCGTCTCAAGACAGCCAACAGTCCCACGACCGAGGCGAGAATGCAAAAACTCCGCCAAAACCAGCATCAATCCGTGATCAAGTGGTCTACTCCTCCACCACCCATAAAGCCCCAACAACCTCGAATCCACCCTCCATCCGCTTCCCCCTCACCCCTTCGATCAACCTGCCCCCACCCCCCACCCCCTCCCCGGACGGGTTCATCAAACCCAGCATCTGCAAATTCGGCACCCTCTTCCCAACCCGCGGCTCCATCAAAACCGTGCCCAAAATCAAAATCACAACCATGGGCACCACGTTTGGCCGCGCCACCGACAACAAATACATTCACCCCAACACCAACGAACACCGCGTGCCCAAGGGCGCTTTCGACCTCCAGCTCTGGTACCCCGGCATGGAAAAGGACCTCGAGGCCGGCATCGACTGGACGCTGAACCCGAAACTGAGCTGCTACATCTCCACGCGCACGAGCCGATATATCAAAGTCAACGGCGTCCGACTGATGAAGGGGAAAGACTGTTGGCTGTACGGCAAACTCCGCTCCGGCGATGTGATTTCGGTCTTTGAGCTTGCGGAGGGCCAGCATGCGATTACGAAGGCGGATACGGAGTTCTTGCGCTTCTCGTGCGAGTTCAATATTGGCGGTAGCAGGGCGCATCGGAAGGGGGAGGGGGAGCGGTTCGTGGTGTTGAAGGAGAAAGTGAAGTTTCTGGGAGGAGGGAAGAGTAGGGAGGGGAGTCAGGTCGGTGACGAGGATAAGGGTGTGGGGGGCAGTGCGGCTGCTACGATGGGTGTGGGCGCAATGGTAGCTGCAAAGGGCGTGGATACGACGACTGTTACCGCTGCTGGTAGTGGTGCTGCTACTGCTCGTACAACGGTGACGGGCGAACGATCGTCCAGGACGGGCACCACTTGAGTTTCTGACCCTATGGATTTGTTGTGTCACTGTCCATCATCACTGCATGCTATATAATATGCAGGGATGTGGACTGTTGCTGCTTTCAGATTGTTTATGCTCTATCAGCATTCATTTGCAGATAGCGGTAGCGATCGTTTGGGCGTTTGGTGTATGAATCTATATCCTATAGAGTACCGCAAGACTTTATCCAGTCTTTGTAATCACCAAGGGAGCAATGGCCTTTCCTCCGCAGAATAGTTACTGTGAACATGGGACTTGGGTATGCTCATCGTTGCATATCGTACGCAGGGGCCTCGTACTACTGTGAGGGATTTTACCTATGTTGTACGGAGTATGGAGAGGCAGATTTAGAATTTTACAGATGGCATTTGCAAAGAGCGATAATGGTATATGGGTGTCTGGTGTATGGTGTATGGTGTATGGTGTACGGTGTATAGTATACGCTATATATACATTCAAGCGTTCCCTTAGGCGTATAGTATATGATAGGATATAAGGATAGGTATGGGGATGGGGATAGGAAGCAGCAATGAGATATAGGGATAAGGAAAGGAGATAGGACGTAGGGATAGTACATAGAGAGAGGTTGGACCTTGTGATAGCGACAGCGATGGTTTTGACGATGACGATAATCTTATAATAGAGTGGGCTTTTTTTGGGGTAGAATATTGTGAGTGGTATACACTCTGTACTCCATACCAATGCTTTTGTTAACATCGCTACGTACGGTCATCTTATGCCCAAAATATCTTTGAAGAGTATAAACACTACTCCATATCCGGTTCCATGATCCTCTCAGCTTCTTCTTTCACTTTAACCCCATCTCCATCCACCCCATCTCCATCCACACCATTCCCATTCCTATGTCCATTCCCCTCTTCGGTAGACCTACAACCAAGCACCCCATCCATCACCCTCCCCAACCTCTCCACCGCCTCCTCGCAAATCTGATAATGAACCACCACCCTCCCCCCCATCAACTTGAGCCCCTGCCTAACCCCCTCCTCCACAAACCCCTCCCTCCCCACCCCCGCAGCCTCCAAATCCAACCAAACCATATTACTCTCCACCTCACCCAGCACGCTCCCCCCCCTCGCCTCCCACATCCCCTTCACAGCCTTTGCCCTCACATGCGTCGCCGCCAATCTGCCCCCCAAAAACGTCTCCCGCACCGCCACTCTTGCCGCAGCCGTCACGACCCCAGCCTGCCTCATCCCACCCCCCATCATCTTCCTTAACTGCCGCGCCTTACGCACGAAAGCGCCCTCGCCCACAATCACACTGCCCACCGGCGCGCCGAGACCTTTGGAAAAACACATCGTCACGCTGTCGAAGCAGGCGCTGTAGTCTTTCAGCGAACCGGCGCCGGCGGCGACGGCTTCCCATAAGCGTGCGCCGTCGAGGTGCAGCCATATTGGGGGTTGTTGGGCGCGGGCCCAGTGGGCGATGGAGCGGCAGGCGGAGAGGGGGAGGATGGTGCCGTTGAGGGTGTTTTCGAGGGCGATGAGGCGGGTGGGGGCGTGGTGGATGTCGAGGGAGGTTATGGCGTGTTTTTGGATGTCCGGGAGGGTGAGGTGGTGGGAGTTTGAGGGGAGGACGGGAATGGGCATGGCGCCGGATAGTGCGGCGATTCCGCCGGCTTCCCTGGTTTGGAGGTGTTATTTCGGCTCAAGGGTCGATTTGTGGTAGTTTCCGCATTAGGTGCTGATTTGGGGGTGGTGTGAGCTCACCAGCCTATGATGTGCGATCTGCTATCTACGAGAACGCTGTGTGGCGGGCCACCCAAGGCTGATCTCATTGAAAGTTGGTTCCCCATCGTTCCACTTATTACGAACAACGCGGCCTCTTTCCCTGTCATTTCTGCCATGTAGGCTTCCAGGCCGTTGGTGGTGGGGTCTTCGGCGAAGACGTCGTCGAAGAGGGTGCAGGAGGAGGTGGCGGCGAGCATTGAGGCGGTGGGGGTTGTTACGGTGTCGCCTGGGGAATGTCAACAAGGCGCTGGGACGGAGTATCGTGGAGTGAACGAAAAGGAAGATGTACTTCTGAAATCAAAAGCCGCCGCACCGGGTGCATCCCAGGCACTCCTTCGAGCAGAGTCCAATTCATCATCACCAGTAGATTCATGGCCATTGATGCCATTCGCTTTCGGCTGCTCGTCCTTTTGATCTATCATACTCGTGTCTATGGCGGACGGAGTGGAAACGAGGAACGAGCCCAAACTAGTAGTGAAGTCTTACACGCATGAGCCGATTGGAGAGGGAGTGGAAGCTGCCACTTCATTGTGAATTGGTACCCCACCGTGCCCACGTACCACGGATTTCGTGAGGTGCTGCTTAAATAGGAAGGTGATGTTGATTCGAAGTACCGAGGATTTGCCGTATTTACTCAGCCATATATGTTGTAGTCGTGTTTCCGTCTTGTGAGATCTCTCAATGGCGCGCGAAAGACTTTCCAATACATAATGACGGCGTTAGGGTCCTTCGATAAAGCATAAGTGTTGTCTTCGTATGATTGTAAAGCTATTAAGCAAATCTAAAATCCCAGTACTATCTACATACAGCGCGGAAACAAATGTGCCCGAGCAAAAGCGTGAACGCTGCGAGGGAGAGCTCATGCCAGAGATCCCGCTGTTTTATTGTCTCCTGATTGCCATGATACATCGTCCATGTCCCCTGCCTCATAGCCGTTGGAGGGAAACCTAGTCATCCGACTTCCAGACGCATCACCGATCCTTAAAGGGCCCACTGAGTCCGCCCAGCGCTCGAAGTTGCCCGCATATAGTCCATGATAAATGATATATTAAACACAACAACAAAAGTCGAAGTATCCGCAAGCCAGGCATGAAAGGAAAAACACCGGACAGCAGGCCAAGTATGGCATGAGGTCTATCATAGCGCCGCGATTAAGACGTTATCCACCGATGGGTCTCGAACTCCAGACCTGATTTGAACTCCGTAAATTGATGATGAAATGAGTATCGTTAAGCCGAGATCAGCAATGGGATGGCGGCCAAGAATAACAACTTTTTGATACATGCCATGAGAACATAAGTCGAGTAATCGTCGGGGAATCCATGCCCCTGATATTGTAATTTTATTGAAATGTATTGAGCGATGGCCTGGCTCTCAGCATGATGCTAATATTCTTCGTGAGGTCAAAAAAGACCGTTCAGTCATACAGACGGCTCTTAGCGGCGCTCATCTGTATACTGAACGCCTTGCATGCTGTTGTTGACCGCAGGAATGCCATTCGAAAGTGGAGGAAGAGATCTTGAAGGGTCTCCAATAGGTCCAGATGGCCCATATATTGGTTGCTGCGGATGCATTGCAGTAGCAGTGTTTGGGCGCGCTTGCTCCCGGTAGTGCTGCATCTCCTGGAATAGGTGGTGGTTCTCGTTGCGAAGTGTCTCGTTCTCTCGTCGAGTGGCTTCAAGCTCTTGACTTGTATGTTGTAATTGTACTTGAACTTCGCGGCCCAGCTTGCATCCACCTTCAAGATTTCTGATATGCTCAGAAGCTGTTTAGTAGTCAGATCAGGGTCCATATCACAAAGATTTGAGGGCAAGGATTCAACAAACCTTTGGAAAGGATCTCCCACTTGCTTGATTTACTTCCATGGCTGGCTGGAATCTGAGATCGCAGTGTGTCGAAGAGAGACTTCATCTCCGTCCGCCGTTTTCGCTCCGCAATTTTGTGACTGTTTCGCAGGGCTGGCGTTCGGCTGTAGGGCGATGTTGCCTCTGGGGAGTCGGCTTCGCTAGCGAGTGAGCTGACTTGCTTGTGCTGCAATGAGTGATGGTGTGTGCCAGGCATGTCGGGAACATCTGGTAACAGTAAGCCATGGGACAGACATTTACCCATGTGGTATATCTATGGCTTCAACTCAATGAATGAGTATATTTGGGATCGTAAATGAAGAGAATTATTTTCAAGGTAGGAAGACATTGACCATATTCAAGAATGGACGTAGGACTTACTCTCATCCAGATGATGCTGTCCTGAGGGTAATCGTGAGTCGTTAGTGACGATGCTGCTAGCGATGGACGCATGGTCGCTGTTTCGACGGGACAGCATGGACGAACCATTTCCTTCACCACTACCGCTAGATCGATGTGACATATCAGGATCCGGAAAAGCATAAGGTTGTCCGGCTGTGGGCTTATCGGCGTTGTAGACCTCTTTCATAGGATTAGCACTGATTATAGGAGCTGCTTTAGGACCCGTTCGCGATGAGTACGCCCGCTCCGACTCGCCAGGATACGGTGCCAAGGGCGAGATTGGCTGCTGGATGGAAGATGTCCCCGAGTTGCGCACGCCATTGGTGTGTGGTATGCCACGCTCTCGCTGTAGGCTAGCCGCAATGGACGACTGAGAAGGGTTGGCGCTGTGGCCATTGTATGGAGAGGCAACATTATTGATGTGCAGATTGTTGAAGCCATTAACTTGACTACCGAGACTGCTTCGCCGAGACTCTTGAGCCGGAAACTCGTGACTGCCGCGGCATTGGGTCTGATCCTGATATTGCTGGTTCAGAGTAGGAAGACCGAGGCTGTTGTGAGACGGTGCAAACCCAGGGGAAGATACTGATGTAGCAGAGCTCGGAGTCTTGTGATAATCAGCTGGATGGGAAGTGGCACCGAGCTGACTGGAATTGGAGGCGCGGTGAGGAGAGGTCATCGATGAATTGTAGTAGTAGCCATTGGGTCCAGATGAATACGCTGATGACCCTGTTTAAACAAATCAGTAATGATCTCGCAATGACCCTTGCACGCAAGATGGATGTGCAAAGTAAGACCAAGTGGTGCAGACACCTATGGGAGCCTTGACTGGGTAAGACAAGGGAGGTATGTGTAGCTTACGGGAACTCTGTGGTGGAGTGGCCCATTGATCGGACGAGCGATTGGTTGGATATATCGGAGATGGCTGTCCGTTAGCTCCGGGCGGCAGCTCATTTGTCAATGTTGCAATAGAAGGGAGTGTTGCGGCATGAGGTTGTGAGGTTCTATGTGGTGCAGGAGCGGAAGAGTCATTCTCCCAGATCCGAGTCGACTGTTGCGTGGCCATCTCGGTCGTTTTTGAACCTGCAGGTATCCGTAAGCGACAGTATCCACTCGATGATGGCGCTGTATGTACCTCTTGAACCCCTTCACAGGAGGTTATGGCAGACAAGATCTCTGAATGAGGAATGTAGATCACGCGGACGCACGTTGACGTATCCCGCGGACTTTGCTGGAATGTGTGCGAATTGTGTGCTTCCACGAGCTTCGCGGAGGGATCGAGGAAGATATCAACGGGGTTGAACACCAATTCGGTTTCCCAAGCGTATGGAGCTGGTGAAGCTGGGCTGCGCTTGCTCGCGAGCAATTGAAGATTGTGGTGTAGCCGGACAGCGTAGAAAATGATGGGTGGCAGATTGGAATCCAGTGCGGACATACAGCCTTACGGAGCTGCGATTTGAGGCGTAGATTGAGTTTGTGAAGCTCAATGGTATCGAGTCATGGCTGATGAGGTGGTGGCTGAAGAAGCGGCAGTGGATTTTGGATTCCGCTGGTTCCAGCAAAGGCAAGCTTCAGTACACCTTGGCCCACACTCTTGTTCATCGAGTCCTTGCGTGATGTCCAAAGCAATCCTTCCTTGCCAGCCGGTACCCGTCCACCACGTTCCCTGCGACGGTCGGGTTGTCGAAGTCCGCTTCACAAAGACATTGTCTGTCAGCTAAGGTAGAAGACGGCAGCGGAGATGGAAGGGAATAGAGGAGGAGAATTGAAGGCGTCGCATGCGATAAAGGATGAAGGAAAGTGGGAAGAAGTGAGGTTGGAGATTAGGATTGTAACGGTCGCAAAGAAAGACAGTGGAGGAGAGTGTCTGGGGGTGGTGGATGGAGTGTGGTCAGTGGTCAGTTCAGGATCCCCGTTCAAGCTGCCAAAGTGGTTTAGTCTTCCCTTGCATGGTGGGCTACATGCAGAACTACAGTCGGCAGATGGGCCACCACACCCCCCTCCCTCTGCACTCTCAGTCTCTCACCCATGGTCAGGATCACCGCAATCAAGCTCAACACTAAAGCTACAACAAAGATGGTTAAATCTTGCTCTGCGCTGATTATCTCGCATACAACATAGAAATAGGCATTTGGTGGTCCGTTTTGTGCTCCACACTAGAACTAGGTAAAATAATAGTAGGGTAAGCAGTGTCGAGGGTGGAAAAAGGGGGAAAGGTTGTTCCGCCTGAAACTTACGATCCACCGCCCCTGCGCCGTTCCCCAAGTACCTTACTAAGTAGAGCCTGTAGAGGGAAGGAATTGATTACGTCTAGAACACGCTAGTTACGGTATCGCGTATTTGACTGGCCATACGGCTTTGTGATACGAGTACTTGATTCGAAGTACCTTCTAGTCGCCTTTGGCCTTGCATCAAGCTTAAGGAACACCTCGTGGCCGTAATAACGTGGCCCCCCTGCGCCCTCCTTCCCCCCCCCCACCTATCGCTCCTATTCGTTCCAAAGCCGCATTTTGCCACTTGCCGATGAGCTCGTAGTTGTAATCTTCCCGGGCGAGCAGGATGGATCCGTGGAATCATTGGTTGATAACAGAGCGATTACAAGAGCTGCTGACCGTGCATCGAAGAACCTGCATCCTGTCATTCTGCAAGCTAGCATAGCTCACTTGGAGATAGTCACCCAGGACTAGTTCAAGTATTTTTCGGCGCTTGATGCGCCGAAGCTCTCCGCTTTGCCCACACTGCCGGGAGCGGAAATGCAGGGATGGCTGGTCTGCGCACAGGATAATGGATATTCTAGGAGCGTTGTCTGCCCATCCTCCCGAATCATGATCCTTCATGATCTTCCATCCAGGATTCCAGGTATCGCGGACCGCTCTGACTCTTATGCGCTCCCTTCTCGCTTCTTCGGCAAAGCGACAACCATCGGCGGAACCCATTCCGTTATGCGACCCGCCGTCGAGGTTTGTCCGCAGATGTCTCATCTGCCTGGCATGAACATCCCGGCGATTCCAACGGTCTCGCATGACATCCACAGAGATCTCGAATACGAGTGGCGAATGAGATTGTACTGTGTATTTTGGTTGTTCATCAAATCGATCCCTGCCATCGATGAGGGATGAGGGATGATTTCTCGGACGGCAGATCGCTGAGGAGCGGCCCGGAGGAGGCAACCCTGGCTGGTCGAACGCTAATTGAATTCAAAAAGGCAAAAGGCAAAAGCACAGGCCGATGGGAGATCCGAAGTGGAGTTCAGCCATCCAATGATCCAACCTCCTTCGATTGTCGACATCCATCATGACATGCCAGATCATCCTTCCGGCTTGCGACCTTGAACGGACATGCATGACTCATGGAGAACTGCATTGCAGCATCCATGTGTGCATTGTTAACCCGGTTCTCGTCGCCTGGAAGCGTGTTGGATCACGGCCTTCCAACCACAGGTCGGGTGCTTTTCTCTGTCATGACCATTCGTTGCATAACTCCTTATGCTACACCTTGTCCGTTGAACGTCAATCTCAGATGGTACTAGCGCCTGACCACCTTCAATGATAACGATGTAGTTGCGACCGTGACTAATAGCTGGAGACGGGGGGATTGAAGCCCCCTGACTATTCGATCAATCCGCCAAAAGCTTTATCTCTGTTGGTGGACTTTCTGTGGAAGCGAAGCTTTAGCATAGATGCCAAGTATAAAGGTTAACATCTAAGTGTCGGCAGGCCGATCTCTTGATGTGTTCTTGATATCAACCGTCACTACAGCAGCAGCGAATATCTGTGTCAGAGTTTGATATTCTGGGGTTCATCGAGGACTATTCTACATGCGAAGAAAAGGCCCGCATACCAGTCCCAAGCTCTCGGAACTTTCGATGGTCTCACGTCAGACCGACAGTTGACTGATGATTGGCTGCGGTCTGTCGTCCGCATCACCGATAACCCGATTCCTGAGGCCTCAATAATATGAATAAGACATGATGAAGGCTTGTACACCAATCCTTGTATGCAACATATGGTATTCGTACCCCCTCGCTACCCGAAACGAAGGTGAGTGCAGCCTCCCAAGTACTGATGCGACAAGTGGAATCCTAGTTTCGATAATGGACTTTCAACCTCTTGTGAAAGCGTGTAGCATACACAGTGCTAGTGATACTGAGATGATAAGATCACCATTACTAAAGTAATAGTTTGCACTTACGTCCTATCTGTCGACCATCGGTCTTCCCCAGACCATTAAGGACACAGCAAAGGTATCAGGGGTCAAAGCTTGGTCGGTTATATCTTCAAATGATTCAAGGCGACCGATATCGAGTGATATCCGAGGATCCTCTATTTCATACAACATATCTGGGGGTGGTCATTGATACCTAGCTGATCTTGGCACTAACATCGTTTGTAGCCCCGCAAAGTGATCAGTAGAATAGACATACGTCAATACTCCAAGCAAGAATCGGCCACTTCATGACTCCTGTGTGCCATAAAATATAAAATTCGGCTAGCTACCTTACCTTAGCTCTCCAAAGTATAAAATACCATAGCTCCCGATAGCGGTAATCTTGAACACAATGTTAGGTAGGTTCTTATTAGAGTGGAAGCAATTTAGGTCCGCAAAAGTCTTTGATGATTCTTTCTACTATGATCATTGCAGCGTACGATGAAACGTAAAGCAGAGTCATTGGAAGGTACCAAACCAGACGTCAAAACCAAGCGACGGGCTGTCGGCCATCATGATGAGTTCCGTAAAAGGCTGTTTGACCAAAGTGTGTTGGATGGCTATACTAGGAGCTATACAAGCTCCGTGCCGTGAGGCTCTTGGAGACTCAGACCAAGCTACCTGGCTTATATCTGACTGCTTGCAGATATCGTCATGGTGTGATTCAAGATCTCATCTCTCCTACTCTCCTCCGCAATGTGCGTTCCGAGATTCAAAAATTGTCCTTCACTCCAAAAGAGACCGACATCTACAAGATACACCAATCTGGGGATCTTGTAAACTTAGATGGCTTGGAAGGTTCTTCGCTCAAACTCCTTCCGTCGCTTCTCATTCTCCGCGATGCAATGTATTCTTCAGACTTCCGACATTACCTCGCGCATATCACTGGCTCTGGCCTGCTGTCAGGAAGGAAGACAGACATGGCAGTCAACATCTACACGCCGGGATGCCACCTTCTCTGCCATGACGATGTCATCGGAAGCAGGAGAGTCAGCTATATCCTCTACTTGACAGATCCAGACCAACCTTGGATGGAAGAGTGGGGTGGAGCATTGCGGTTATACCCTACCCAAAGATACACGGAGGAAGACGGAGTGGTCACTAAAGTCCCCAGCCCTGACTATAGTACGGTCATACCGCCGGCCTTCAATCAATTGAGCTTCTTCGCCGTGCAACCGGGCGAAAGCTTTCACGATGTCGAGGAAGTTTACAGTCAGGCAGAAGCCGCTGAGGACGAAAAAGACGGAACAAGAGTCAGGATGGCTATCAGTGGCTGGTACCATATACCCCAGGAAGTGGAAGAGGGCTACGAGGACGGCCTAGAAGAGCGACTTGCAGAGAAGAGCAGCCTGACGCAGCTACAAGGTAAAGAGGACAAGTACGATTTGCCGCAACCTAATGGCCGACCCTATCAGGCGAAGATTGGAGATGGCGGGATGCCAACACCCTCCTCCCAAGAAGATGCATTCCTCTCAGAAGATGACTGCGATTTCTTACTGAAGTATATGGCTCCAACGTATCTCACCCCTGGTAAGTGTTTACCTCAACTTCAATCTCTAGTACATAGCATGGATTGTGAGACATTATGAAGGAATCTGCTCCCCTGTCACGAGTTATGCCCACGATTGTAGTCTCGGAAAAGAGACAATACTGACGTGGAGAACATCATTAGATACGCTCGAATCTGTCTCCAGCATCTTTGCCGACGAATGCTGTATGTGCCTCGAGACTTTTTTATCGAACAAATTCTCTACTTTAATCGACGACTACATCAAGTTGGAGGAATCCCAGATACTACCGACATCTTCCACGGACATTGAAAACACGACAATCTGGAATGTTGCCCGACCACCTCATAAACACCGCTTCCTGTTTCAAGGAAGTACTGCTTCGTCACTCGGGGACAACCCGCTGCTTGATCTCCTCCAAAACCTCTTGCCTTCGAAAGCTTTCCGAAAATGGCTTTCATTAGCTACCGGACATGAAATAACGTCGCAGGACTCATTAATTCGCCGATTCAGACGAGGGATGGACTACACGCTCGCGACTAGCTATGAAGAGGATAGCCCTCGTATCGAGCTATGTCTAAGCCTAACACCAAGTTCAGGTTGGGGCGACGACAAGAGCGAGGAAATAACGGATAGCAAAACTACCCCAGAAGCGCACCTTCCTGGACGAAATGAGGATCTGAGTGCCGACTCTAATGTGGGCGGATACCTTGCCTATATGGCGGGCGATGAAGCTAACGACAGTCTTGACGATGACAATGGTAGTAACCATGGCGTTGAAGTACCTCTTGACATGAGTACTGGTGCCCGATCTTCAAGGGCTACTAAGCCTGGAAAGGTCAAGCAAGACCCGGCTATCTACCAATCTAGCGAGGAAGATGATGGGGTATTGTTCAGCATGCCAGCCTGTTGGAACCGATTGGCCATTGTTCTGAGAGACAAGAGTACGATGCGATTCGTCAAATATGTCAGCCGAATGGCTCGAGGTGATCGATGGGACCTTGTAGGAGACTTCGAAATTGTGGATGAAGATAGCGACGATGATGTCGAAGACGATAAGGCCAATGCCAATGCTGACACTGCGCAGGGACTACAAGATGACGACGCAACTGATGACGACCATGATGATGTAGAAGAAGAATCCGACTCAGACTAATGTACTGAATCATTGCCATGACCACCACTGCTTGCCTCCATGGTTGACTCGCTATCAATTGGTGAAGCGGAATCTCTCACCAGACCGCCAGAGCGAGTGGCTTGGCAGCCGGCAGTTGGCAGCAGCCACAAGCCGCTTCGGCCAATCTCTGTAGCGCCCATCAGCCTTCTTCATCTCATCAACTTCAGGGGTTGCGAAACCAAGTCCTGTATCTCTCTATCTCGACCATGTCTCATCAATAGTATCCCAGGCTGTCATCGCTTTCTCCACCGCGCATGGTAGCCTGCAAATCATTGTTGAACACAATCGGACCACTAATGATGCATCTTCCATGCTTTCCAGCTGCACTGTGATGGTAACTGCATGAACTGCTATACCCCACTCTGGCAGCTGTCAATATCGCTAATCACGCCACAATACAAGCTACATACGAGCTCACTCTGTGCGCCAATGATCACCTCTCATTTCTTCTTCTGAAGATGCCGTACTGCACGATGTATCTCGGTGTGCCCACCGGGATCCTGCGGCTCCTCTCCCCTCGCAATGACATGAAGATAGGGTATTAGCCTCTAAGGCATCTCACCTTGCAATAGTCCGATTGTACCAAACGTCAGCACGGTGTCCAACACCTAGACAGCTCCATCCTTACCCGATGGAAAAAGTAAAGGACTCCGAGGTTGCGACGGTCACCGTTGAAGAAGCTCCCATCAATGCGTCCGGTCATCGTCAAGAGCTCGATCGAAACTTCACCTTGCTCACTCTCTGCGGTCTAGCAATCTCATCGGGCAATGACTGGATAGCTCTGGGAGGCAGTGTCACTGTGGCGATATATAACGGTGGTCCTCCAGGTGTCATCTATGAATTCATCGCCGCTACTATCTTCTACTGGCTGATAGCAGCTTCGCTCGCTGAGCTTGCGTCTGCAATGCCTTCTTCGGGCGGTGTTTACCACTGGGCTACTATCACGGGAGGGAAATATGGACGTGTCTGTGGATGGTTCGCTGGCTGGTGGAATTTCTGGGCCTGGATATTCGGTAATTGCTCGATTTTCCTCCAAATAAAGCCCTACACCGATGTTATCTTGAGTCTCGATCTATCAATCGGAGCTTCGTCTTGTGTCGTCCCCCTTCCCCCAACCTCATACTTGCAATTGGGGTAGGAACCCTCTAAAGGTGCGCTTCATGGGGTTGTAACCGGTGATTTAAGGGCTTGCAGAGCTCGCGGTATAGTGACTCCTTATGCATGTTTCGTATCAACTTCCTTCGTCAGGAAGAAGTGCTGACTCCTGGCGGTTCAGGTTTGGCTGGATCCGTTCAGATCGGTGCTGAAATGGCGGTCTCCATGTACAAAGCCTTTCATCCAGAGTTCACAACGCAGAGGTGGCATGTCTTCATGGCGTACCTCGTTTTCACCTGGGTCTGCTGTATTGTGGTTCTCTATATGAACAGGGCGCTGCCCATGTTTGCAGCCATCGACGGTGTTCTGGTTATCGCTGGGGTTCTCGTCACCATCATCGTCTGTGCAGTGATGCCACATTCCCACGGGGGCTATGCAACTAACGCATTCGTGTGGCGCGAGTGGCAGAATACCACAGGCTATGAAAGTAATGGATTTGTATTTCTTCTGGGTATGCTGAATGGAGCGTTCGCGGTCGGTACTCCAGACGTCGTTAGCCATTTGGCAGAAGAGGTTCGACAGTATGTATTCAAATATCCATCACACTGGTCTCTGGCGCCAAATAGACATCTATTGACGAGCCTGCAGCCCGAGCAGAAATATTCCCCTAGCAATGTTCTTCCAGTTTGCCTTTGGCTTCGTCTCAGCATTCTTCTACCTCATCGCCATCCTCTACACTATCTCCGACCTCCCAAACGTCCTCGACAGCGCCTTCCTGTTTCCTCTCGCCTCCATATACCGACAAGCTACCAACTCTGCAGGTGGCACAGTCGGCCTTCTTCTTTGCGCCTTCCTTCCGTTCGTCATCGGAACCTTAGGCTGCTACCTCACGGTCAGCCGCATGTTCTGGACTCTGGCGCGTGACAACGCCACTCCTTTTGCAGCGTTCTTCAGCCGGGTCCACAAAAGACACAGGAACCCCTTCAACGCCATCGTGCTCTGCGCCGTCGTCAACACCCTACTCGGCTGCATCTATCTCGGCACCGCCGCAGGCTTCAATGCTTTCGTCGGCGCTTTCGTCGTGCTCACCTGTCTATCCTACCTAGCAGCCATCCTGCCTCATCTACTGCACGGGCGGTCGACGATCGAACCCGGATGGTTCTGGATGAAGGGCGCTACAGGCTTTGTCGTCAACGCTGTCACCTGTCTGTACATCATCGTCTTCACCGTCATCTTCTTCTTCCCTTTCTCACGCCCCGTTTCTGCCGGCACGATGAACTACTGTAGCCTGATTACCGGCGGCCTTACGTTGTTCGTGGCAGCGTTTTGGTTTTGGCGACAGGGAGATTACAGTGGGCCCAAGTACATACCGCCGACGGCTGCGATGTTGGCTGTCGATGCGATTTGATCATGTATAGCTACGTAGATTAGGATATCCCAATGCACGTATTGTGGCCAGCTGCTACACCTATTGTAAACCGCAACGCACTCGGCCTTGACTCCCATACTTCCAGAAAGATTAGCTCACATATGCTTTACAGGCTGAATGCTCACAAACAGTGAAATGCCCTCCATCCATCACCAAACCAGCACTCAAAGATCATCCACAACCTCCACACAGCACAACAGCACAACAATCCACCACACGCACCCATCGCAACTCTTGAAACCACCACACCTCAGATCCCCACCCTAGATCCCCCATATCTTACAACATACCAAGTACCTTACACTCTTCCTCCAGTGCGAGGTATTAGTATCTATCGTGAATTTCTTGATATGTTATTCTGATATGTTATTCAATATCTATTATCATGAGGAGCGCTGCCTTTCACTCTTCGTTTTTCGCGGGTGCTGGTGTGGAGAGGTGTCGGTGTTGTTTGACATTGAGTTGGGTTGGGGTGGGTTGGGTTGGGGATATGTTGGGGAGGGGATATGAGATGGGATTTTGATGGTGGGTGCGAAGAGGGATGGATGGTGGAGAAGGGTGGATGTGGTTGGTGATGAGTGGGTGATGAGTGGGTGAGTGGTTGGTGGGGGTAGGGATGGGAAAAATATAGGGATAGGGATGGGGATAGGGATGGGGATGGGGATGGGGATGGGGATGGGGATGGGAATGGGAAAAGGGATGGGAATGGGAATGGGAATGGGAATGGGGATAGTGGTGGTGATGGGAATGGGGATAGTGGTGGTGATGTATATATACATATAGCGCGCAAGGGCGAGATGTATTAGAGGAAAGAGGATATCCTAATAGGCGTACGTATAGTGATTGACAATAACAGGTACCTTAGGCATGAAGCGATGGTTTTTTCTAGCTCAAGGGTATTTGTCAGGATAGATTTAATACATAGAATAGATAGTAACATGACCCAACGTGACTAAATTCCGCCATAAATGCCATACAGATACCACCTCCCCCATACAACATACCACCTTTCACTCACCAAACAAACGCCCCTCACACTCAAAAATCAAACTCCCCCCTCATCTGCTCGATATCCATCCCATACTCCACCTTCTCCACCAAATCCCTCCTCCCCATCTGAACAAACACCCTCCGCAACGTCTCCAACAAATTAGTGCTAGAATCCATCTCCACCATCCGCAACACCTCATCGGTCCCCACACCCGTATTATTCGGATCATCATCGCCCATGACTTCCCGAACGCGCTGCATGCCCTCGCGCTCGACGACGCGGTGCATGCTCAGCGCGCCGAGCAGATGCTGCGCCGCCTGCGGCAAGACGCCGATGTTGATGCAGGAGACGCCGAGGTTGTAGCGGGCGCGGACGAAGTTGGGTTTGAGCGTCAGCGCCTTTTCGTAGGCGGCGATGGCTTCTTCGCTGCGGCCGCTGTTGGCGAGGGTGGCGCCGAGACGGTTCCAGAGGAGGTGGGCTTGTTGGGGCTCGTTGATGGTGCCGGTTTCGGTGGAGGCGAGGGCGGCGTCGAAGCAGTCGACTGCTTTGCGGTATTCCTCCGCGCCGTAGAAGAGGACGCCGAGGCCGACTTGGACGTCCGGGTCCATGTGTTCGCCGTCTGGGGAGAGTTGAGCGGCGCGGATGAAGAGCTCGGTTACTTTCTCGTGGAGGACGTGGCGGTCCGTGAATCCCAATTCGCTTTCTGGGGTGAGGTCGTTTGAGGAGATGATCTGTGGGTATTTGGTTGCAAGCCATCGTTCCAAAGTCCGGTAAGCGATCGAGTCGTAGCCTTCATTTGTGTATGATATCGCGAGGCCCATGAGGGCTGGTAGATTCGACGAGTCGATCTTCAGGGCTTGCTCCAGAGCGCGGATGGCCGGGCTTTCTTTCTCGTTTTGCGCTTGGGCACTGCCTAGCTGGCACCAGGCTTGGACATGTTGTGGGTCCTTCTGTGCTGCGGCTTCAAAGGCAAGGGCGGCAAGGGAGAGATTGCCACCCTCGTTCATGATGATGAGGCCTTGTTCAAAAGGATCTTTTGATGTGGCGAATGGGTTGTCTTCCTGGAAGAGGTATTCGCTTAAGTCAGGGTTGCGGTAACCGTCCTGGAAGTTGCTATCGAAGTTGTCCCATTGGTCGAACGTGTTGATCGGTATGTCATCGCCCATGTGAATGCCATATTGCTCGTCATCCATCGCCGACCTGGCCGCAGCAGTCTCAGCTTGTATACCTCGCCATACACTCTCGAAGTCGCCATATTCGTTGGTCTCTGAGAGGACTGACCTATCCATATCGTTCAATTCTCCCTCTATAGCTGCATTTGCTTCGGCATCCAAATCGCGCTGTCCTGCTACGTCCATCTCATTGAATTGCTGCTCCCAGTCTTTGTCGTCTAATTCTATCATTCGCCCTTTGCCTTTTCCATTCACTTGCTGTTCCGACGGCCTTCGTTGTATGCTAGAGTCTTGATATCTCATATTTTGCATGCCCGGTCCATAGCCCCTACCCATTGGTCTCTGGTAACCATTCATTGCCATGGGCATATGTGACATGGAATTTGATACTCGGGGCGAGCCGATCCTCTCCATTTGCTGAAATTTCTGAAATGCTGCGGGTGTGAATCCTGCGGGCACGAGACCTCCAGTCTTTGGCGTTTGAAACGCAGGATTCAGTTGCGACTTTCCTGCTGGATCAAATTCAGCTGCCCAGCCGGGGGAACGTGTCCTTGCAAAAGTCGTCCGGTAATCATCCAGATCTCTTCGCATTTGCTCCATGACAAACGGCTGCGGCATATCGTGTGGTAACTGTCCGCTCTGCTGTATGAAGTTTGCCATCATCTACACTCGTATATCAGGTTCTATATCTTTCACAGTATTCCATAATTGAAATTAACCCACCTCATCTTGAGATGCTCCATCCTGCTGACTCCGAAAGCTCTCGTGCAAGCCACCTGATCCCTGACCCACCAACCTATCTCTTTGCAACGAGTTGTCGTCTTGTACGTGCTTAGTGAATTGGCTGAGAGGATTGCCTGCGGTTGAGCATTCGGCGCCGCCAAGGAAAGACATTGTTTATTGAGAGTGGGAATGGCGAATGAAGATTGTGACGAGAAGGAAAGAGCGATGAAGGAAAGATCAAACGCGGCGCTATGTATAGTCAAGTGTCCTGGCTTGTGGGGTGATAATGAAAGGCTGAAGGTGAAGCCTAGGCTCATGCAATGCCTCGTCATTGCTATTTCCACATCCACTAAAATAGAAGTAGAACTCTGGGATCTGCTAAGAGTTATGCCAAGCGATCTCAAGAACGACAACGACTCTGTGCTCTCGTTCCTCTTAGTCATTCGTTGGGACTGGCTCACCTATCCCAGAGCTTCGAGCGACCTGTATATCTACCACGCGCAATTTCACACCTACCACGAAACTGAATCCAAGCACCATTGACAACGCAATGCCAACCCCCGAATCCGCTCTCTTTCTTGCCAAAAAGCCTAAAGTCCCACCTACGTTCGACGGCGTCGACTATGCCGACACTGCTCGACTGAAGGCGGCCCAGGATGCGATTATCAGGGAGCAATGGGTGAAGAGTATGATGGCGCGATTAGTGAGAGAGGAGTTGGGGAAGTGTTATTATAGGGAAGGGGTCAATCATTTGGAGAAGTGCGGAGCGTTGAGAGGTATGTGAAGTTGTCGTCTACTGCGTATTATATAGGATACTGGTTTAGGTCTACATGTGGGATCCGAGGGTTTAGTGGCTGATTGGAAGTACAGAACGATATTTTGAGGCGTTGAAGGACGCGAAGGTCAGGGGATATCTATTTGAGCAGCAGAACTACATAGAAGGACAAGGTCAAGAATCGTGAACATTTGGAACGGCACGGCAGAGCTGTTAGGTACATGAATAGTTCTGAACGAAGAATGGGCGGCACCAAATTGCATACAGCAAATCATGGCGTTAGGAACAGCTCTACGGTGAGCTTTGGCTTGCTGACAAGGCACGCTAAACATCTACGTTTCTCAAGACCAGGCGTGGAATGGCAGAGTACTCGTGGCTTCATCAATAGTATTCATTGTTGTTGGAAGCCGTAAGGGACGATCTGGGAAAAGTGCCTGGAAGGCCACTTTGCTTTGTCTGCGGCGTACCATCATCGTCACTGTCGCTGTCATCGTGATCAAATGCCGAACTTCTAACACGTTCAGTATCCGGAGGGGCTCGCATGCGGGCTAAGGTCTGCTCGTCGAGACCCGGTGGTACATATAGTTTGGTCGAGTGGATGTCCCTACCTGAAGGCATCGTTGCTACGAGAGGGTCTGCAGGGGGTATCACTTGCGTGTTGACCTAATCTGTTAGCAATGATCATCGTTGGATGAGACGGGAAAAATTTACAGTATCGTTCATCTTGTTCCATTTCTGTTCCAGCATCTCAATCACTCTCAGCTCTTCTAGCCGGCCAGCGTCGCTGCCCCATTCACCCCCTTTCTCAATTTTCTTATCCTCCTTTTTCTCCGTCCAATCCTTCTTGAACTTTGCCAAACCTTTTATCTTCGAACCCTCGTCGCTCGGACCCCTAAATCCCAATTGCTTCTTGCCTCCAATAAGCCACGCTATCCCTTGGCCTGTCTCACCCTCCAGCTCGACGTTTATACCAAAGAGTCTGCATGCCTTTGCCCTGGAGACTTTACTCAAGTCGTTCGCGTATATTGTCAGTGCCTCTTCAATTCTGCCTGAAGCGCTCAGCATTGCCTCCGCTTTACTCGCATGCTCTGCTGCTGCAAGGCATAGCCTTGCGAACAAATGTGCTCGCACTTTCGGGATTTCGGGAGGCTTGATCATCCAATCCTTGTCGTTCTTGTTTCTATCTTGGGCCACAACAGCAGGATACGGGTCATCTTTTAGCACGGCCAGTAGAGTGGCCTCGGCGAGTGCGAGCGCAGCAAGACCGCCTTGAGTTTGGGATAGTGTCTCGACAACTGCCGATGAAGCATCAGTCTCAGCGGAACGCGAAGCCAGATAGCTAAGTATTGAGTTGGATTGAAGGAGATGCTTGGTAGCGATGGTGATAATAACGTTCCTTTGGTCATAAGTTGGGGTGACTGCTCTGTAAAGTAACAAAAGCTCTGATCGGGCTTGCAATGTATGGACGCTAGCAAGTGTATGTAAGACAAAGGATATCTCGTAGTCGAGTCCTCTGCCTTTTATTCGAGGAGCCGCGCGCCCAGGAGTTGTAGCAACCAGCGTGCTGCGCCATTCTACCTCAATCTCTCTCAGCAACCCGACCTCTATCTCTTCTCCATCAACGACCCTGTCGCATATAGCAGCATCAAGTGCGAACAGATAGGGTATGTAGTCCTCGAGTGCCGATAATACTGTGGATAGATTGGAGGTCCTGGCTTGTGGGGTCAAGCGTTTATGCTTCTTCAACACATTCCGCAAGACACTTCTGTAGGTACTGGCTGTTTGAGGCAGAGATGGATGTGTGGTACTGCTAGTGAAGATGGAGAAAGAGAGAGGAGAAGTGGTGGGGAGAGTAAAAGCGAAAGGCATGCTTGGTTGAGAGGGCGACTCCAACAACCTCGGCACGTCTATGTAAATAAGTCGCTATGCACACCAGTCTAGTCCGAAACAGGCCCTGAGGCATATTAGCTTGCGCATCCATTCTGATTTTCCATCCTTCATGCTCCATCACTACTTGTCATATATGCCTGTGGTTGCTTCCCTAAGTCTGACCTTCCAGTCGGCTGCAGGCAGCCTAAGCCTGCAACTCCAGTTGAGGCATGCGCGATGAAGACGCAATGCCGCAAACAATTCGTCCCCTACCAGCAATTCCCCAAAGCTCTCTGCACCAATGGAAGTAAAGTCGGGAGGTACGAAGAGCTTCTATCAAACATAATATAGCATTCTAGAAGCTAGCTCTAGGCAACTACTACAATTGAATTTAGCAAATACATTACGAGCCCTAGACTCAAGACTGAGGTATCAATTCATGTTGTATGCTGAATTGGTAGCCCGTACGTCCGAAATAAACGACCACCTCAAGACCATTAGCACTGGATTGCGACAAAGGCCTTATAAGCATTCACATTGGCAATCTCATATATGAGCTGCCCGAATTGGGACATGTCACGTTCATGTGTGCGACTAGAGCGTCACCGTGCAAATATCATCGGAGGCCGTGAAAGGCAGCTTCGCCAGGTAAATTATGTTAGGAAGTCATGTTTGTGCATGTTCGGAAGGTGCGTCAAGCTATAAGCCGCTTCTTCGTAAGTATTGTCATCCACATGAACGGGTTTCAGGAGTATTGCTTCCATATCAGATATGTTTCATATTTATGCCGATCGAGCCTGTCACTTGCTCCCTCACTATTCAGAAAGGGATTCCTGACTACGAAACCATGTACCATATTCTTTGCCGTTCCATTAAAGTATGGTCAATTCGCGATGCTTTGGTGCGTCTTCACACAGGAGAGAGTATTGATTTGAAACACGGCTACCTGTTCCCTGGCTACACGACACCTGTCCCAAAATTCCGAACGTCGCGAAAAAGCTAAGGGCTATAGAGCGTTGAGGAGGAAAGCTAAAACCTCAATCACGGGGACGTTGGTTGCGGCGTTGCCGACATCATCTTCAGCGGATTTGGAGTCTTCGAAACCGCACAGATTCAACGGAAGGGCCAAGAAAATTTCAGCATTACATAGTGCACTCATGCCAGACGCGCCATGGCTACAAAGTATTCGGGCTTCATATTGGCCTACATCTTTATGTTTTCTGAGATCGCTCCGATAGTGTGCTGCGCGCCGCGATTATGGTCTTGACTGTCTTGGTCGTTCTCAGAAAGACAATATGTTCCGCCAGGTCTTTCGAATTCTTCGAAACTGCTTGATGCTTCACAGGAATGAATGTAAGGAGTTCCACATTCCTGGAGGCAGACCTGGAATTTCTTGGCTCCAGCAACCTTTCTCTCAAGGCCATCCACAACCCCCAGGTTGCCTTTCCTCTTGGGAAGGCACTCCACTTCGCCGTGATGCTTCTCAATACGAATCAGAAGTGGAGCGTGGGTAGCATTGTTCTTCTCGTGATCTTCGTGACTCTAGTCCATCGCATCCAACATCCCTCAACCGCAAAGACATTCAAACTACCTCCCTTTCCTTCTCTTGGATCTCTTACCAAGGGCAAGGTCACCCAAACTTCCAGTATCCCAAACATCGTACATTTCGTGCATCTTGTCAGGGGATCTGATAGTGAGCCTGTGGTGGAATTTCCATTTCGACAGTTCGTGGCCATCTACTCTGCGCATTATTACCTAAACCCGGACAAAATCTACATACATACCAACCTCGAAGACCACATCCTAGGAGCTGCCATTAACGCTTCGACCAATCCCTATGTTCGCGTACTTTCGAAATTGCCAAACATTATCTTCAATTACGAATATACTCCGTTGAAGACGACTAGAGGCAAACTAATCAACGAGTTGGCCCACAGATCAGACTTCATACGGACGCGAGTGCTCAAACGGTGGGGCGGCCTATATCTTGATGACGACGCATACGTTATCCGGGACCTTAGACCTTTGCGAGACTCTGGGTTCAAGGCCATTGCCGGCAGGCAAGAAAATGGCCAGATCTGCAATGCCGTGATTATGGCGGCTCCCGAAAGCGACCTAATCTCCCTCTTCTATGCTCTTCAAGACAGAATCTTTGATGGCGGATGGACCACGCACTCCGTGGAATTGCTGTCTCACTTGGCTCAAGATTTTTCTGGTGTAGATGGGCAAATGTTGATTCTCGAGCGAGAAGTCTTCTACCGACTCGGTTTCAACAAGGGAGACCTTGTAGAGCTCTATCACATTTATAAAGGCATCGGTGATGAGGAAAAGGATGAGAAGAAGGAGAGAATAGAGGGGCCGATCGACAATGGAGATCCACTCATCACGAGCGAGGAGTGTCGAAACATGACAGAGTACATGGATAATTTTGAAGACGATCGAAAGAGCGGAAAGGGTAAGACACAGGTCGACTGGCGCGGATCTTACATCCTCCACGGCTGGACCACGCAATTCCAGAAATATGACGACGAGAATAATATCATGTTCGGTCGGAAAGGAGGCATCACTCTGGACTACATCTTGGCGAAAGAGAGCAGGTTTGCAAGCGCCGTGTATCCGGCGGTCAAACACGCCGTGGATACTGGAGTGCTCGATGGCATAGCTGACGAATTGTCCATATCCAAAATCTCAGGTGGTGTATCTGTTGAGGGAGTCAGCTAGATTTGGAAGTCGACCCAATTTCGCTATGAGCGATGCACGATGACAGGGATATCATACTGTAAGAATATTGAAGCTTCTACCCAGTGCGTGCATTGACAAGGGCTCCCGAAAGTTGTCGACTTTTCCACTATCTTTCCGAAAGAATGGTCTCTGAAAATGAACCTCGCAGCTATATTGCTATCACTTAAAGTGCTACATTCGACTCGTCCTCAGTTATCATTGTATATTGCATTGCCTTATGTAATGTTGAAACAGTCTCGACAGCAGCCTTCTCCATGTCTTTAGCCGACACCTTCCCTTTGTATCAGTCTCTGTGGGCCTACGTAATGTTAGTTGGAAGCATTTGCATTCTTAGTATGGCTTTCTCACTCGTGGCCATCTTCGCTACTGGAACGGAGCTTGCCTGATTCACCTCCGGTGTTCAAACATCAGAACCCTTAGCATACTTTAAACACATCCCGGGTGCTTTCTTGACTTGCATATAGCTTTCACTTCAAGACTGGTAGTCGCTCGCTCTGACCTCGGCGTTTTGGCCCCTTTTGGTTTGGCTCAGGGGATTACGACGTCGGATGCTCAATTAATGAAGTCTTCTTGTCATTGACATAATACCGCCGAGGTGCTTGCTCATTTATCATTTACTTGGTGGCTGTTGCGTTGGAATCCTACACATTTTCGTTTCAGACGCTGATGTCTATTGAAAGTCCATGTGGATATTGAGGAAAATATGCGTTTTCCGATCTAGAGAAGTTGGTGTTCAGAATTCCCACAACATCAGCGCCTACTCCGAACTAATCCCTATCAATATAGAGATTCACCCCAGCCCAACGGCTAGGAGGCAAGACGAAATCAACATGCAAAATGACATAATGAAAGTTCAACCGACAGCCAAACCCAAATCCACGCTCAACATATCCAAACAAAAAAAGGTAAGACAGACATAAATCTCCTTTCCCCCTTCAATCTTCGCCTTACTTACACCGAGGACACATATCATCCAAATCCTCAAACACCACAATCCGATTCGGCGCCAACTTCTCATCCCGAAAGAGACTCAACCCCACAAACGCCGAACACAACCCCCCACAAACCTCCTCAACAACATCCTCCGACAGCCACAACGGCCCCTGCCCCCCCGTCCCCCCCAACTCCCTCCTCTGCCCATTAAAAAACACCGCATCCTCCCCCCTCGCATTATCCACATCAGCAGCCGCGTAGCAAAACCGATCATGCCCCCCCATCCCATCATTCGGATCCCTTCTCCACCTTCTACAAACCTTCTCCCCATGCACGGCATGATTTACATTCCGGTTCTCAAGACAGGACTGGTGCGTGCTGTCGAAGGTGTCTTGGCAGACGTCGTCGACGATGTAGGTGGTGTTGCTGTGCAGGTTGTAGTATTCGTATTGGAAGATGTGGGCTTCTTCGGTGCGGGCGGGGATGTGGAGGCCGTCGGGGAGGTGGCAGTAGCAGGAGGTGGCGGTTAGGTGGTCGCTTTTTGGGTGGCGGGGGTGGAGGTTCCAGGAGTTGAGGAAGCCGGGGATTTTGCCGAGGGCGGCTTCGGTGGGGGTTGCGGCGTTGGTGGGGGTGGTGAGGAGGGGGGTGAGGGTGAGGGTGAGGAGGAGGGTGAGGTGGGATTGCATGGTTAATTTGTATGTGTGTGGAGATGGTGAGTTAGTATGTGTATCCAGATGTGAGTCGATTTTCGTATACAAAGTCAATGAATTTCATCCAAGCTTGAGTAGATTCGTCAGGTTACGCAGGAGCCGTAAGTAAAAAGACCGGATTTCTGAATATTGAGAACCCAGAAGCCGGCGCAGAAATGCACCCTTGATATAGATAAAAGAGTGGACCTTTCGATCAAGCTTTACGCCATGGGAAAAACTCAACATTTCGAAGCGGAGACCAGAACAAAATTGTGGGCCATGACTCAGATCCCAGAGAACCTAGGACACCATTGGGGAAAGAAACGACCTTAATCGTACAACAAACAGTACGGAGTGATGTAGTCTCTGCGTATATTCACCTCACCAGAAAAACCTCGCCTTCGGAATCGCACATTCTCGACTCGACTTCCTCTTCGGAAATCACGATCTTTTCATAAGATAACGTCCATCGCTCCCCGTTCTCATTTCCTAACCATCAAAAGTCTCAGCAAAGAGCCTGGCAAGAAACCATCGTTGTATAGACTCCTTCCGCCGACCCCCTACCGACTAGCCTCCTGATACCTCGGAGGCTGCGGTCCCTCCCCCTCCACCCTCCTCCCCCTAGTCAAAAGAATATTATAAAATATCCTCCCTCCCTCCAAAAAGCCAGCAAACATCCCATTCAATTTCCTAGCAAAAGATCATTAACTCCTCATGAATAAATACATACATCAAGCGTCAAGGGACCTCTAGAACATAACATACCATCCATAATATCGCCCACCCTTCCCCAAGATCCCAGTGATCAATTTGTGTTTCTCAGGACACATGATGCTCATCGTGTTGGCGAAACTGCACAGCACATGCTCCGCCATGGGTATACCGTCGACGGTCCCAGGCACGAACTGCCAGCAGCGGTCGGCGTCGTTGTATTTGATTTGGAGGAGGACCATTTCGAGGTTTGTGGTGGGCGGATTTTGCGTCATGAGGATTGCAAGATTTTTGGTGGCCAGGTGTGTGTATGGGAACGCTTGAGTATTATTGAGTTGATAAGTATGTGATACTGTATGCTGTATGCTGATGGATGTGTGCAAAGTGTAGCCATGACCGGCAAGATAATTGTTCACGTTTTCGTATCGATGGCACTTGCCCACAAAATTCAACCAGATGGTCATATTTCTCCAATTTCGGTACCAAGCCTCTCATTGGGAGCACTTGCCCCCGATATTTCCAATTAGATGCTTATTTTCGATCCAATATTGGCAGCGACGCCAATTATCTCAAGACTCTTGTCTCAGCTTAGCATCATGAACCTCATGGAAGGGCAAGGATTGAGATGGGGTCATTATCCGTGTTATGTATTGGGAGTAAGTCTTTTATCCTTTGGCACGGCTCGGAAGAATTTGAGTCAATGATGACTCGATATAATAGGGTTAGTAGCAGGCCCAAGAATCATGACTGCATACGTTGTTGTCGGTTTTGCCTCAATCCTGGCCTCTCGATATATTTTCATCTTACACTGAGTCACATTGGCTACCCAAGAGTCCAGAATGATAAAATCGTTTCCAGTCATTGCTGTGTCGTAGACTCTAAGAGCTCATGCCAGAAATTAGTCTATCAAGATGCCTGATAGCTCAAGCATGTAATCGGAGCAGAAACTTTCCCATACTCGGCAAAACTCAGGTCGTACATTGCCAGCTTACCTGCGTGATGATAAGGTTACAAAACTGCTTCATCCAGATAATCATAATGTTGAGTCTTTCACCTGTCATCATATAAGTTTACTCTAGAGTTGACCAACATACAAGATTGATATCAAATTATGCAACATGCCACCCTGTCGGAGCAACTCTATCATGTACCAGCGCAGATATGGGTCTATGCCATAGATGCTCTCTGCAGACTTTGGAAACAAAAAAGAAGGATGCCGTCCTTGCTGTTGGGCACGTACAAGCAGCATATGACTTTGTCGCTCCAGTGGCTCTGATATCGTCAAACCCCCGTGGTAGGTGTATCGCACTGAATATGGTGGTAGTAGTGAGGACAGGCTGTCTTGCTGTATGCTGTGACTTCTTCGAGGTCTACGGTACTTTCATCTTTCCCTTTCGCTATGCCGTGGCTTCGTCGGGTCAGTTTTCCACCGACAGCAGCGCATACCAATCTCCAAGTCTTGATGTTGCCACTTGGGTGAGCTCGGCTCAAGTTGCTACAATGCAGCAGCCACCGCCAGTACTTGCTAGATACTTCAAAACGATCATTACTGACCACGGTAAGAATGATACCCATACTTATCCAACCACAGGACCACCAATTTACACTTCAATAGCGTCTGGAAGTCCCTAAAGTTTCCAGGGACTTTAGGAAGAATTGTACTTTCATAACGCTCGATTAATCCTCGCATCCAAATTTGCTGGTAGCCGTTTTCCAGAAGATGGAGCTTATGGAGACCAGGCCATTCCTCACTCTTCGAGACACCGGTGCTCTGAGAAAGTCGTCCGATGACGGTTCGATTAAAGATGATATTGAAGCCCTCAATGACGACCAAGGGTGGCCAAGCCCAATTTTTGGTTCCCGAGCAGATGCGGGGCTCGAAGCTCCTCCCATCAATTTGCGCACTTCGATACCACTCTTGCTGATAGGTATCATTCTCTCCCCCTATTACTCGGTTGAGATCTTTGATTTGCACATGTCAGTCGCGAGATCTGTTCTAAATTATCTGGCATGTTATAGGCGTCTTCTTTGTCAACGCTGATATCTTCCTCGTCCTTGCAACCAATGAACTCATATCATCGGAATTCGATGACCTCGCTGATGCGGGGTGGCTCGTCACGAGCTATGGTTTGGGAATGTGCGCTTCACAACCTCTGGTTGGTCTTCAACAGTCTATCCTCGGGAAGCAATTGTTGACCTTTGCGAAGTATGGCAAGTTGAGCGATATATACGGTCGGAAAGCCGTATTGTTGGTGTGCTATTTTGTATTCGCTTTGGGTTGTGCAATATGGTCCGTAACAATCGTTTGAAGGGCTTGTGGAACACGAGATAATGAGCAATGCCTATAGTGGTGCTGGAGCGACCCTCGGGCAGGTTATTGCTGGGCGTGCCATCGGCGGGATTGGAGGAGCTGGAATGACTTCTCTGGTCTCAATTATCATCACTGGTTCTTGCACCATCTCCTGCCTTGGAATGTTTGGATAGAACTGACTAACACGAGCATCAGATCTTGTACCCCTGAAAGATGTGGCATCCTGGAGAAGTTATGTAAACATCGCGGCAACAATGGGAAGGTCTCTAGGAGGACCGATTGGCGGATACCTTGCTGATGTTGTTGGATGGCGATGGTAAGACAATCAAATGATTTCTCCTCTAACGTTTTGGTTCTGATTCATCGTCAAGGTCTTTCTACGGCCAATGTCCGCCAACGCTATTTGCCGCTGCTTGGGTATATTGGAGCTTACCCTCCGTAGACCCCAGTCGAACCTCAGATAGCTCGACCCTGAGCAAGCTGAAGCGAATAGATTTTATGGGTGCAGTACTGTTAGCAGGGGCAGTTGTATGCTTCATGCTCGTACTAGACCTTGGAGGTCAGCGGCTGCCATGGATAGGACCTGCTGTATTTTCCCTTGTTGCCCTCTCGGCCATATGTGGGATTCTCTTTGTGCTTGTGGAAGCATATTGGGCACAAGAGCCCATCTTCCCTACCAGATTGATGACCCATCAGGATGTTCTAACCTCTTATCTCATTGCCGGTCTCCAAATCGGTGCTCAGACAGGTGTATGTTAAGCCGTCTTTCAGTTCTATCATACCACTTTGGCATGAGCTAAACACAACCACACTTGAAGGTTATGTTTACTGTTCCACTCTATTTCCAAATCTCCGAGAACGCTTCTGCCATGAAAGCCGGCGCGCAGCTATTCCCTGGTGTGGCCGGCAACGCCGTGGGCATGCTCCTGGTAGGCCTCGTGATCAAAAGGTACAATTTACCAAGCCCATCCCATTCGAAAGCCACCTCTTGAGTAACGCATCTGACCATTCTTTGCTCCAGGACTGGCCGCTACAAGCTGCCCACACTCATCGGCGCCGTCGTTGCCACAAGCGGCTATGGGCTTATAGTGTTGCGTTGGCGCGGCCACACCAATCTTTTCGAATCGCTGTACATCATTCCCGGCGGCTTCGGCACCGGCGTTGCGCTGTCGACAACTTTCATTGGACTTGCGGCTGGTGTGGAGCCGGCGGATATCGCTATCGCAGGGACAGGACTTTACCAAGCCCAGAATATTGGAGTGGTGGTAGGGTTGAGCGTTGTGGGTTCGTTGCTGCGGACTACGCTGCGGCCACAGTTGGAGGAGGGACTTCGGGACATCAAAGATATGGAAAGGATCATCGATCGTTCGGTATCGGACATTGGCTATGTGCAGTCCTTGACAGGTCACGTCAGGAACGTCGTTGTAAATTCTTATGTTCAGAGTATGATGTACGCGCGCATAGCGTCTTTGATTGCAGCGGCTTTGACATTTCTCATCGCGTTGTTGGTGAGGGAGCATAAGTTATAGACAAATTCATACATTTGTGGCGGGTAAAGTTGTGGAGTTTTTTCAGATCCTTTGATTCCTGCAGTATTCTGGGAAGAGTCTAGAGGCTCTCTATAGGTTTTACTATAATGTGTAATGTCAAAGTATTTGAACATCAAAACAACGCGATATTAGCTGTCGGTAAACCTTCCCAGCCAGATTGGGCTTGGCGCTAGAATATGTGCCAAGAGTTTTCCTTCTATCTACGTACACACTATGTGAGCGAATATTACCGCATGGTACGCATTTGTCGCTACGCAGATATAGCCATCGAACAGTCTAGCTCTGGTTGCCTTTGCTGCTTTGAGGCGCAAAATTCTGGGCAATGTGAATCCTCTCGTTCATGTCAGTATCCTTCCAGTCGGGCATAGTAGATAGAACAGGACGAGTGTTTGCAGTTGGACTCGTTTCTACTGCAATTAGGTGAATGTAGCTCAGCACAAAGACATTTGTCACATCTTATCGAACTTATTAGGCCTCAAGGGCAATAATTCCATATAGTAGCGTTGCGGAAGACGATACAACCCAGAGCAAAGACAAACCTATCGACCAAACATTACCGCCTGAACAAATATCGTACTCAGTTCACAACAAGCGTGGCAAAAAGTCTAGGTGTAGGCCTCACACCACCATTACGCGTCGCATGTCCATATCTCCATTACAAATTTTTCCCTCGAAAGAGTCCATTAGATTCCATTAGATGTGCCATTGCAGGTCGAATGGAGGTAGCAAGCGATTAGTGAAGTAGGACGTAAGATATATTCTGCAACACCCCGGTTCTCCCCAGGTCTCACTTTTATGTCTGTCCTAAATGGCACGAAAAGATCATGTGAAGAGGTATTGATCCTGTTCTCTCCAGATCGAAGCGAAACCCTGCATGGCATTGAGGACGCTGAAATAGTATTTTGTCGCCAATGCGCCCCAACGCCGTAGTCGAAGCACAACCGAATATGATTAGGTCGAAGTGGGGGTGTTGGAGTTCGAATCGGCGCAAGCTTCATCCATAGCTTGTGTGACTTCGTAGGCTTCCAAGATGGCACCAAAGCTGTACATGACATAGATCAGCTGGCATTCCCCCCAATAATCGTCTTGATTTCACAGCAGCTTACCCGTAGCAACGGCTCCTCGACTTGAGCGTAGCTTGCAACTTTTTGAAGGCAGAAATAGTTAGGCTAGCGAATCTCGGATCTCTCGCAATCATGAGTGCTGCCATGATGGGGGTGACCTCGTTGTTGCGATTGTATTCTTGACTTTTGGCCAGGAGTGAGTTGAGATCAGCGTTGCCGTGATTTGGAGGCTTGCACTTCCATTCGCCAGGATGGTCGTGGAGTTGCTTCATGGTAGGTGCAGTGAACATCAAAGCATGACCACTAACATCTTCGGTCGTATTGTCGCTGAGACGCTGGAACATGAAGCCGGCGTGGTCTTGGCAATTCTCCTCAAGGCTTTGTGAGCTCGTCAGTAAGGCTCACATAATGATGGGAACTCGTATGGAAAGCTCGTGATATCGAATCGTACAAGAAGCAGGAAACTCACTCGATCACGAATTCGATAAAGAGTGGATCATCGGGATCATTGAAGAACGGATGTGGGACGAGCTGGTCTGGGTCCCTCTTCACCCGGCCTTTTGTTTGATTGTAGTCATTCGCTGTACCGTTCCCATCAAAGTACTGGGTAGGAATGCTAGGATTGAGTAAAGGAGGCATGCTTACACCGCCATTCGTGATGGGAGGTGAACTAAAGTTAACCGGCGAAGGGTCATCGGGGCTATAACCGGGAGTTGGGCCAGCGCTCAGAGAGCCCTGTATAGTCGAACCATGGCCCGTGGAAGTATCGGTCATCGCCGGGCTTGGACCTAGAATCACGGATTGAGATCTAGAACCCAAGTTGTTGTTGTTGTTGTTGTAGTACTCATTCTGGTCAAAGTAGCTGTTGTACACAGAAGAGTTGCTATCAGACCGCGCATTGCCTCCGAGCATACCACCAGCAGAGAATGGTTGATTGAGGGTCATATGGGTCGAGCCTACAAAGGGGATGTTATTCGCCTGAAGAAGCTGCCGGAGCAGACGATTTTCGTTTTCGATGGCTCGCTTCTCCGCCTCAATAACTCGCTTCTCCTTCTCGACTCTGTCATAGATCGCAGTATTAGCCATGTTCGGGCGCAAGGCATGAGAGATTGATGACGTCTGCTCAGGCACAATGGGAATCAATGAAAGCACCTTGAGCTAGAGGTCCATTCCGCAGGCCTTTACCAAGCAGTACTGTCAGAAGTATCTCAACTTGAGAAATGGCCTTACGCTCTCTTAGCACCCTGAGCAGATGCAACAGTCTCCTTAAGAGCTTGTACTTGAACTTCCATCTCTTTGAGGTACCATTCCTTACGCTCACGGTGGGTTCTATTGATACCATCAGTTTCCGATCCGACTTGGAGAAGAAAAATTGCAGACGAAAGTTATTAATCGGGACTTACCGCTGCGCTTGACGATTCAATTCCTGGCGGCGATTCTGGGCTGGCTTGCTGTCTGGTTTGGGGCCACGGCGTTTTGGTGCCTTGGTGATAGACTCTTCTACAGTTCGATTATGACTAGGTCCACACAAGAAGTGCTGTCGAGACTTACCACTATTCTTCATGTCAGGCCCGATTGCAGTATTGGTTCTACTCCTGCTACCAAATACGTTGCCTAAGAACCCGCGACGAGGAGCTGCGGCCTCGATGGGACTGATCGGAGCACTTGGGATGAGCTGATTCTGCATGATCTGCTGATGTAAAGCTTGGTTGCTGCTTGATTGGGATACGGTGTCCATCTCCTCGTCCTGAATAGGGATCTCGAATTGTCGCTGCGAGAAATTCGAGAGCTGGAAGCTAGGAAATTGAGACATCTTGTTATGATGGTTTAGCAGTGACATCCGGACTAGTCTTTAGGTCCGAATTTGCTAGGTGGAGGATGTATCAGAAAGCGATTCTTGCAAGAGGCGCAAAAGCTGGTTGCAATGTCCTTGCCAGCGGCGATGATGAGGATGAAAGACGGAATATATTGATAAGAGAAGTATCATTCGGATGAGTTCGTGGTTGATTTGTATTTGTGCGAGGAAACAGTATTCTTTTAGGACGAATAGTGCGAGACCAAGGTGAATATTAGAGTCAATGTATAAGGACGCGCATCGTTTCGATGCAATTTGACGCCAGCGTCTGCACCGAATCTTCCACGTGCTGCCCAAAGGGCCGGGACCGATCGGTGACGACTATGGTACTGCAGATGCGAAATTGTGGTGTATGTTCACGGATACGGAGGATGATCTACAAGGCTGGTGTCTGGTATCGATTGCGAGTGAGGAAGCATGCTGTATTGAGGCAATCACCCCGTCATAGTCGTAGACTTGACGCGACCAATGTTCAAAAATAAAAGAAACCCAGCCTTCGATCAGATAGCTAAGCATTCAAAAGATCCATCAGACGAAAGTGTCAACGTAGATCTGGAGTCAGCCGCCGGGTGGGAAAAAAGAAGGTTCTCGGTGCGGGCGGCAGCGTCAAACCGTTACCCTTGTGAGTCGGTCTTTCCTGATATGGCCAAGCGCACAACACTATTATCGTCTGTGCGAACATCTCCCCTTTCAGCTACTGCATAAGGCAAACATTCCCACCAGGCTTTCAAATCGCATCGGACGAAATTGGACGGATCTAGATATATCGAGGTTCTAAAGCCACCATAGCCCCATATGGAAATCAGTGATGAACCACGGCCTTTTGGGAGCGTAGTGCAAACTATTCTGATTGGTCGTAGAGATTCGATTATTTGAGTTTATATCGGGCACGGGTCGGCATGGCTTACCTGATGCTGCGACCCGAGCGCCGTTAGACCATGGGAACAACCTGGGGAAGCAGGTTGTATACATAGTATACAGACATAGGAATCCAACCATGTAAATCTGAATACCATCCTAAACCCGCGCCTAGCGAGTACTCTCAAGTTAGCTAACTAGAAAGCCTGGCGCTATTCTTCTTCCTCACTCTTATCACACTTGTCTTGCCATCCAAGTCCTTGGTTTTGCCTTGTCCCAGCCTCCTTAATCATTTATATTACGACAACCCATACTGTTGTTGCAACGTTCGCAGACTGCCATCTCTAGCGCGTGTCACTTTTCATCACGTAAATAACACCACCACAAGCACTTGCAAGCTTTTCAAACCTGACCTGCTGCCCCACAGACGTGCTTCTCAGGCCACCCTTGAAGGCACCTTCATAGGTCAATGTCTAGATCTTGGGTTACTCGTCTGTATCGTCTGACACGCCATAGTACACGCCGCCATTAGTCACGACAAAGCTTAGGGTATCCGTGCTATATCGGGCCATAATCTCCATCTTCATCGCACTGAACTGACCGCTAAATTACCATCTGATACTACAATCTTCTTCAATCCTATCGGGCCGCTCAAGCCTTCTGCTACAAACATGCTGTAGGCGGTATTAGCAGCAATGGCGTAACCGAGCAAAAAGCCCATTGTAGTGAATGTGCCTCCGTCAGATTGGAGGTTGGAATGTGAAAGTGGGAAGACCGAGCGGGAGATACCCACAGTGTTGGCACCCTCAGAGACGTAAGCTATGCCTTTTTGTCAGGATTGGATAATGGATGGACGATTCGTTCGACGACTGAGATACTCAGTGATTGAGAAAGCATGAGTGTATGAGATATAAACCCTTATGGACGAGGCTTTCGAGGCGGCGTTGAATTTATATATCGATGTAGCAGCCGCGATTTACTTGGTGTAGAATAAGGTGGTCCTGGAGTATCACCACGCTTCTAGTGCGTGGGTAACCAGTGAGACAGCCACTCTGGCATTCCCAATTATTCCAAGCTCTGTATTTCCCAAGTGTCTTCCTATCTCTGTAGCTACAACGTCGAGCTATAGTAGTGGGGCAAAAGGGGTCCACTATCGATCGTCACCAAATTATAGACTCCAGTTTAGACAGACTCCTAATATCAGCGTAATACCTACGTGCTCCAGCACTGTACTAATAGCACTAGCTGTGTTAGCCGTGTGAAGAACCGGGACAATATCTCGCCCCATCGGTGTAGATAGAACAGTAGGTTCGCCTGATTAGTGAGCTCTCATATCATTCCCTCTGCTTTAAAATATACACCTATCTCCACCATAGATACCTTGGTTGATCTCATTGATCGAGCGGTCTTGAATAGCCTAGATTCATCCTCCCATGCCCTTGGCGCACCTGAACTTGGTTGCAATTTCTGGTACGTCGTCTGGAGCTTCGCTGGCACCGTCGATGGGATATCCGGGGAGATCCAAACGCTGTTTCTGGCCAATTGCACCACGCCGTTCTGTATACATGCTGTATTCCCTACGATATGCATTCAGGGGACGGAGGGCCTGAGGACGGCGTCTAATTCTTGTAACGCGTCGCAGGAGATGAGGCGAGTTTCGGAGGATTCAGCTAGAGGGAGAAGAGTGAATGCATTGACGTTTCTTTTTCAGATCCAATCACATTGTAGTATTCCTATTATTGTTGAGCGTAGACCCTCATACAGCCGCAATGGGCATGGAGCATACCACGGCCTCCCACCGCCAGGCAAATCCCAGGCCTGCCCGTCAAAAGCCATATGAACTCGCCGCATAGCTAGGTCGCCCCTGAAGCCAATGAGCCTAATCATTGTATTGATGGCTGCTCATGCAAGCTTGACGACTAGTATGTCCCAGGGATGACTCTGATGCCAAGGACTCGTAGGCTGCTAAGGGGATCTGGAGGCATGACCATTGACAAGTCGGAACTCATCGAGATTTGGATGAACGATATGGCAATGCTAATATTCAGCCCCAATTGCAAGGTATATTGCAACCTAAGTTATATGTAATGTGAGGTAAAGCAGTGAGAGGAGACTGGCCCGCAAAGCCATCGCCGCCAAGGCGCGTCGCTATGAGATAGTGGGGCGGCCAGTACGTCACTAGGGACCCTCCAAATAGCAAAACTCAGGAATACCTTAAGTACCGTGCCATCGCCTTAACAAAGTCCTTTGACTCAAGGAGGCCCCTCCCCTGACCGCATTCCACCTCTTACTCCGCCGACCTAGCTCGGTCTCGAATTTCGACGCTCGCGCCCTAGAATACAGAAGATGGACCCACAAGCCCCCTCTCAGCCTAATCTCGACACCGTCTACGACCAGCCCTCGAATCCGGCGCAATCAACCTCGGAGCACGAAGAATCCACATCTATTGCAGCCTCACATCAGCGCTCCGATCCCACAGCAGAGCGGCGGAAACAAGGTGATGTGAGCAACGGGGAGGACAAGGCGATGCCAAGTTCTTTGGGGTACGGTGCAAGAGATGCGCGTGGAGATAAAGGAGGCAGTGTACGAGGCCATTCGAGTTTGCTTTTTAGACCCATCTTAGCGTACATATATGCTGATCGTCCTCCATATTGCTTAGATGGGTGAAGCCGCCAGCGATCTAGATGGCGAACAGATGCGCGCGCCGGGCGAAGGAGACATAGCATCTGCTCAGGACAGCAAGCATGGTTTTGGTGAGCAAGGGGACCTGGCGTCGGACTTGGATCGGAAGAAGGATGAGCAAGCGACGATCAAAGAGGCGAGGGGTAGTGACCAGGGTGGGGGAGGCGTTGATGTAGGAGCCGCGATCGGCGGTCGAGACAAGGGCTTCGTGGGAGGGAACAACGAGAACACCAATTCGACGGGGCGCGGGACCGGTATGCAGAGTAGTCATGCTGAGGTGTGACGACTACTTGCATGTGAAGAGAGCGACGAATCTGATCTTAGAGAGATCATTGGTAACTGTCGTCCAGAAGATGAGGCATCCGATTCTCGAGATCGAGGATCATCTGGCCAAACATGCCATTGGCCCAGCCGAACCTGTGCATATTGTCAGCTCACATAGTTGTGTACGACTGACGAAATTCTGCTAAAGTCAGATCTTACCATTGTCGTGACCAGTCTTTGCTATTCCAAGAACTGATGCTCTCATGAACCAGTCCCAAACCATCAGTACTACCAAGAATCTCTCGTAACTCGTGACTTGCCTCTTCACCACTCACGTCTTCACTTGTCAATATCCGCACTATGCTAGCCAGTGGCCAGCCCTTAGTGGGTCCTAAATGTGGTCCGCCAATTGCATTATAGGCGTCGCCAAAGGCCCAATAAGGATTGGATTTGCTGAGAGCGAAAAGGCGGGTGTTTTGATAAACTTCATCGCGAGAGCTGACGTAGCCCATCATCGAGGCAGAGAGAAGACTAGGAAGGTTGGCGTCGTCCATGAGATTCTGGTATGCTGTCAGTGCTCTGTACCCAGCGAAGTAGGAGACGACCCTGCATACTTGACCGCCATAGCCATCGACCTCAAATGCAAACATGGCTCCGAATTGAGGATGTGAGACAATGCCATACTTCGTGATACCGCCTCGTATCTCTGTAGCCATTGTTCGCATCTCAAACGCTAAATTTCTACATCTCTTGGTGCCAATAATATCCATTAGTCCAGCAGCAGCTTCGAGTTGGCGCGCAAACATCATGTTGCCTGGAATAAAGAATTGGAAGATCGTCGCGTCATCTGAAGGCCTGAAGGTTGAGCGGACCATTCCAGTCCAGATGACTGGGTTTCCCAAGCCATTATTAGACGTTGTTTCCGTGGCTCGATCGGTATGGCCAGTCATGGTGTAGCCACTTTGTGCAATATGACCATCCGATGTATATGTTGCCGTCCGCATGGCGTTCGCAGCGTGCAGAATGACCTCCACAGTCTCTACCCATCTGTACTTTTTGAACGGCCCAAGATCGCGTGTCGCGTTGTAGTACTCAGAGCTTATCTGCAGGAAGGAAGCTAAAGAATCCAGCTCCCATTTACAGTCAAAGGTTTTTCTCTGATCATATCCCGGTTTCCCAAACATGTGGACTTTATTTTGGTGGTATGCGCCGTTCATAGGGCTCGAAAAGCCAGACTCAGGCGGTGGTGGGTAGGCATGACAGTATGGGGTAACCTTGATGTACCGAGATTGAGCATTGATGACGCCCCGAAAAAGGGCGGCGAGGGAGTTGGGATTGGAGGACGGCCGCAGGACATACAGGTAAGAGAGGAGTTGATTCGCAGAATCACGAAGCCACATTGCATCTCTGAGCGCTTGTGAGCAATTGAAAATCAATGATTCGGGGTTCCTCATACATGTCACCTGTGATAACAAAAGCGAGATCCTCGTCCGTAGCATGCCCAGAAGTCTCATTTGCCCATGCAAAACCTTTCCACTTGATCGCCGTGTCCAGAGTATTTGGAAAGGCGTTCTCAAACAGCCGGAAGAGGTCTGGATCTTGAATCTTGGATCCCATGCGCTCGATAGCATCCTCGACCTCTTCCGAATGATAGGTTCGGCATTCTTTGGACGGTCTTTGGAAGGGCAACTGATGCCTGCCAGCAGAAAGATTGTCGGAGTGCCGTATTCTCGAATAGGATGCATAATTGGGACAAGTCTCCTGTAGAGGAACACGGCTCTGAAAAGGCGGAATCACGGCCGAATTGACCGTTGCGAGGGAGGTCCAGAGTAGGGAGAGTAGACCCCATTCAATCCGGGGCAATTCCATGCAGTATTTAACAGAGGCGAAGATACTAGTATATCCCAAGGCAAGAGTATCAATACATCTGCCAAACCAGCCCGTACAGTCATCCAATGAAAGACACGATGCGTCTGAGGCTTCTCGCCACTCGCCCACACAAATGCCATGATGGTCGATTTAGCGGGAGTGCCACGGGGGTTTCGAAATGACTCGAGCACTCAATTGGTCGGGCTGTCACCTTGAAGATTCTCCTTTCCGTTACCAATTCATATTCTAGTAAGCGAGCCCCTAGACACTCTAGAGGGAGGTAGAGCATCCGTATATTCTTCCAGCTTTTGATTGGCCAATCTTGCAGCATGTTACATCGTGAAGGTTTTGGAATCAGGTCTTAGCAAGAACCTGAATCAACCTTCTTGCCTATCTATGGCTTCGGTACAACAAAGAGTTTCGTTATATCATCTCCTTACCATGGACTCACACCGAGTCTCCCTAAGGCTGTAGAATAAGACTCGAAAGCTTTGCTGCGACGAAGTTTTCCATAACGCATGAATGACCCTGCGCCACTGACTTCATGTCCCTCGCGCATATAATGCATGGCTGAATGGTATCAATCATTAATGTAATGAGCAGGGAACGTCAAAGATCTTTGCTTTTCTTCACCTGTCACTGTGGGACTCCACAAGGCGCCGGAGCTGTTGAAGTCAGCAAGAGAGCGCCGGTTCTCTTATCGAGAATTCTATGCGATATTGATATTACTTCTGATTTCTAGAAGATCTTCGCTTTGTTGGGCACACATCATACGAAAATGTGCACGTTGCTCATTTAATACTTACAGGCGTGATGCAAGACCTGCAGCACAATGCCATTGCGACAAGTGATTATCGGTCATCCTCTCCGCCACCCATCTTCCCCTCGCGGTCAAGTCCAGTGTTATAACGTCTTGAAACAAACCGCTTTCGTTCATAGGGAACACTCGTTCAGATGTTGTAGTCACGCTACAAGCTTGCCCGCGCTGGAAACCGCTCATGGCTTTCATGCCATGTTGAGCTGGCAGTCTCGAGGCTGGCCAGAGTCCCAAGGACTTGCACCGAAGCTCAAAAGTCTATCACTGATACGTTTTGATGTACAGGCATGCTTGAATTGCGCAGCCCGATGGTACATTCATGCTACTCTACACCAAAAGCTGTCTATATGTCCACAGGAAACACCCCAGTGGACACAAGACAGATACTCTGTGCTTTTATACCTTTTGTCAGAATCAAGACAATGTCGTGGCCGCACTCGCACTCAGTGTTGGTCCTGGCGCCGACATATTCATATCGGTACCTTTCAGGCCTAGTCCTCCTGGGTTGAACGGATTGACGCCTTTGCCAGATATCATGTACTGGGTTACCACGGTCTCGAACGGTGAGCCAGCTTCGTAGACATATACAGCGACGTATGGGATTTTGAAAATATCTTTTGGGGGCATCAATATTAGGGTCGCCAAACATTCCGCACTTGACCTCTCGCATCACATCTCGTGATTACAAACGAGGTCCATCAATGACGGTATGGCTACAAGAGAACGGTATACGTACCACTGATGACCCAGACAACACCTGACTGCAGACCAACCACACAATGACCTTGAACCGTGATCGTAGCAGATTGAATGGTCCCCCAGTCCATGGTGAGGGAGGGGGCTTTCACCTTACCATAGGCATCGGCGTACAGGAGCAATGTCAAGCGAGCCGTCTCTACAGATTACCAAAAGTACAATCAGCAAACTCAGATACAATATCGCCATCCCATCGAAGGCATAGAAGAAATGAAGGTAGCATCATCATGGATTGAGTAACCTACTATAACGCCAAATCATCGGCAATTGCACCATTGTGTGCGGCCATCCATTCTTGAGCGCACTGAAACTTGGCGTGAAGAATGCTGGCTCGGCGAAGACACGAGCGGCATTCATTTGGCTATCGGGATCGGATTTGGCGAAGGGGATGGCTTGGGCTACAGCTGCGACATCAGAGACATGCGGATTACCGTAGAGGATGGAGGAGCAGAGGATCGATGTACATTGTGTGCAAATAGCGAATAGAGGAAGGGCAAGGAGTGCTGGCAGGAGTAGCATGGCCAAAGGCGGAGAAAAGCATTACAGCTGGCAGGGCAGGATTACGTTGACTTTGCTCATATTAAAGGAAAATATTGATACGGGAGTCCTCGGAGAGCGCAAGTCACGATTTCCGCGTAGTGTGGGGACCCCATGGGGACCACATCGCGATGAATATGGCTGGACGAAGCGATTGGCATAAGATAATCTCCCTAGCTTCTTCAGCGTCTATGTTGACGATGATCTGACGTCTGCGGCTTTATGGGACTGGATGCTGGCGATATAGTGGTTGAGTCCTCTGGTAGACGCAAAGCGGATGTCGCGTCACTGGCAGGGTCTCTCACTTCTTGCGGCACTGCCCGCAACTTATGAGCCCCTGAGTGACCCTCGATGGTGAGTGATAAAGAAGTAGATCCCATCAATGGCGGTATTCCCGCCTGCAGCGTGGTATACATTATGAATGCTGACATATTGCTGTCAGCCTCTACATTCCCATGATGATCACGACTTCCTGCTTGTTCAAAACTCTTTATACAGTTCTGTTCACTTCGATGACTGCAGCTACCGTTATGGTTCCGCGGGATAGCTTTCAAGCAGACTGTGGTCAAGACACTTACGGATGCCCCAAGCTCGAGGATTGCCATATACTATTGGAGACTTTTGCAGATCATCGAGACAATGGCCTACGTTTCTTTGACGAAGAGCAGATGAGAGCCGATGCAGGAGGATCTTGGCCGGGCATTAACGAAGTGGTGGGATCCTCTCGCATTATCCCTATAATCCAGCTTCCCAGATACTACACCCTAAGTATGCGTTTCACTTACCACTCGGGTCCAATAATAAAAGTGATTTTGATACCTTTGTATGTTGACTATATCGGAAACGCAAGACTCGTGCAACTTCGCGCTCATGAGCTATGCTGGAGGTGAGGGAGATTATAGCGGTCTGGGAGGAACGAGCTGGGGTAAGGTAAATGCTGGCGGCACTTCCATGATGACACAATGCCTTCGTAGGCCGAAAGATCCTTCGGGAGGTGTTGTCGTCATCCCAAGCGGTAAGTCCGGGTGCATTCAAGCAGCAGAGTTTGGGATAAGACTTTCTGAACGACATTTTCAGTTGCGTCATCGGAGAAATCCGCGCTCAGTCTCTTCATGTGGGAATCGGGATCGATCTTTGATGGGATCATGAATTCATTTACGAACAGTCCGGCCCCAATGATACCTGCTCCTGGGAATGCTTTCGGTACAAGTGGGCCTTTTGCGAATGTCACAGCCGTATAAACTCGGTGATCGCCGGTAATGGTCGACGTCGTCACACGTCTATGGATGAGAGCAAGGAAAACCTCTTCAAATGTCAACTCTTTCGACTTGTGACAGCACGGAGTGATTGATCCAAAGCTTGTACAAAGCAGCACATGGCCATGGCCCCGAGGAGGTGCTCAAAATATAATAGAATACAACAAGCGGCCTCATCGAATCGTAAACACTAAAACATCGCATTATCAATGGATTCTCTCGGATTACTCATGAAATCCTATAGTATGCAATACAATGCGCCAGTCCATAGACAATCAACATAACGCCGTATCTCCAGCTTTGTGCATGAGCAAGTACTGACCATAAGTCATAACAGTTGACCTCCACGGCATCTGTGCACTCTTTGCCCATCATCTTTCCCCGCATGTAACATATATTATACATGCTCTTTCAGCCCAATACAATTCGTGAGATTTTCACCTTTCGATACATTCGCGATCACTGAACTCCGATGGGAGAACTACCTAAGTTCCTCGGATTGCTGAAGGGTTTTCGCCATTTCATCAAGTTTTCCAAGCATCCGAATACACGCCATGGGGTTATTTGATCGTAGGGGGGATTACTATGAGTTCAGGTCATCAGTAGTAAATGGAAGAGAATATGAGGATTGAGAACGGGTAGGAGATGATCCTCGTGAAGGTGATCAGGGCGATGGTGATTGACGAATGAGACCCATCGCCTCTTGGGAAGCATGTCGGCCTAGAGAAGGACACACCTGTGCTATACGAGCTTATAAGGCAAGATCGATTACCTAGTGATAAACATCAGGGGTTAGTTCCAGAGGATTTGTAATCCTACACTGCGTAGGTGGTCGGAGTACTGTCAAAGCTATGGAGGCTAGTCAGATGGGGACTCTATCATTAGTCTTCCACGAATCATTAATCTATCTTTCTTTTAGGCACTGCTTCGACTTCATGAGAGCGAGCTGAATGTAGGGATACCCAGCCTATTTCAAAATGTTGTTGTAGTAATCATACGACCACTGGTGTCGCCCAAATCCACAGCTGCGACAAAACATCAGTCAAACGAATATGTGTATGACACGAAGTCTGGTCATTGAGGTACTCCACAAACTGTGGGGGTGAGAGAGCGCGCTAGTCCTATGCTAGTGGTATACTAGTTCTAGGGCTGAAATCAGGGCTCTTGTCCACGCTAATTTTTTTTCGTAAATTCTCAAATCTTACATCAAGACTTGACGACTGAACTCCTATCAGTCTACAGAGTAGCCCAATCCAAGTTTGTCTCTGTCTTTATCATACGCATCAACATGTGAGCGAATGTCTTCTTCCTTTCCGTTCAACAACTAACAGCGTACTTCGGCAGGATCTGTCTCCGTCGCGCCACATTTCGCGTACTTTCGTCGACTCCCTCGAAGCCAACGTCCTTCCCACTCCGATCGCAATGCCGCTCAATTACATCCCTCACACCTCCTTCACTACGTACTGCCGTCTTCAGGTCATCATTTGTACCAACGCAGCGAAGATGGGCCAGCGAAGAAGTTACCCAAGCCGAGCCTGAAGCAGATGGGGCGACAGAAGCCCAACATGGCGATAACAGCATAGCGAAGTCAGCATCCAGTCAAGCAGGGGAAGCAGTGGAGAACGCCACAGAGTCCACGGGTGAGAGACTCACAGAGGCCGCTCCTGACGCTGTCACAGAAACCACATCAAGTGTAGGTGAATCCGTGTCGAATGCCGCTCGGAATGCCGCCGAATCTATCAAGAGCACAGCCGAGAGTCTAGGTGCCTCCGCGGGCTTTGCTTCCAATTCTGGAGACAATGCGGAAGGTGCTAGGCAGAGGCTCTCGCGAGCGGCAGAACCCGAGATGAGTTTAACGGTATATGTTGGAAATCTTTTCTTCGATGTGCGCGGTGAGGACCTGAAGAAGGAGTTCGAACGTGCGGGGCCAGTTGCCAGTACGAAGATAATCGTGGATCAGAGAGGATTGAGCAAAGGGTTCGTATCCCTCGCCAACTGAAACTAGCTCTTTGTCCTTGCAATCTATGTAGTTGCTGATGACTGTACCATGATACAGATTTGGATACGTTGAGTTCGAAACCCAGGAGGCGGCGACCAAGGCGATAGACCTCTTCAACCTCCAAAACTTCGAAGGCCGACGCCTCTCTGTTCAATATTCCATCTCCCGCAACGGTCCTCCCCGTCCAGGCCCAGGTACCTTTTCCGGCGCCAATGCTGACCGCCCCCTCCACGCCCCTACAAAGACTCTTTTTATCGGCAACATGTCGTTCGACATGTCCGACCGCGACCTGAACAATCTGTTCCGAGAGATCAAGAATGTCATTGATGTGAGAGTGGCTATTGATAGGCGTACAGGACAGCCTAGAGGCTTTGCACATGCGGATTTTGTTAAGGTGGAAGATGCGGAAAAAGCGATGGAATCATTGCAAGGAAAGGTAGTGTGTGGGAGGGCTTTAAGGTTAGATTACAGTACTTCTACGGGTCGAGCGGCTACAACGGGTGGAAGGTCAGGTGCTGAGAGAGATACTCCGGAGTCGTACTGAAGGAACAAGTAGGTAGATCGGGGCCAAGTATCAGAACGCCATGGAGGAGAACGAATGGTGGCTATGGAGCATGGCGGTACTGCTGGATCTGGTCATTTCTTTCTTGTATTCTCAGGTTTTCGATACAAGCCCGAAAGATAATTGTTCTGGGAGTCTTTTTTGTACTCTATATGCGTATATAGCTTGGACTTTACGATCCATCAATCATCTCACCTCAAGATCCTGATCTGTGCGGACTCGAGAGTAGCTGTAACAGTACCACTTCCGCTCAGATGCCATCAGCACGAAGCAAGCGTAGCGGCCATAACTGATCGGTCCCTGCGATATCCCAGGCCCATATGAAAACCTGGTTTCCGTTCCTCTCCAGACCCTCGTGGCCCATCGCATCCTCTGTAGCTCATTCTCTGTAGGCTTGATATCTGTTGGACTACTTTATTGATCTCAAAGGCCAAATACAAGCAGCAATCATAGCTGATCCATCAACAAATCGATTGGACATCTCCATGTGTCTTTCAATCACAATACCCGCGCCTCACACCGCTGTATCACCACTGATCTCACTCAAAGGGCTATCACTCTCATCCCCCGCCCGCCCCTCCACCTCCACCACTTCCTCTATACTCGCATACTTCTCCCTCAGCATCCTTCCCCACCCTTCCAAACTCTCAACCTCCCAACCCTCAATCCTCACCTCACCCTCCTCCTTATCCCGCCCCAACACAGTCCCCGCATACCTCGACTCCTCACCATCTTTCGTCTTCGCATGCTTCCGTTTCAACTGCGTCAGAAAATCCACCTGACTCGCGTCCTGCTCCAGATTGGCCGTCTCTGCCGCTGCAACTGCAGTCTCTTGATTCGCTACGATATCGGTAGCGGGATTGGCGAGAGCAAGCGAGGGCTCGGTCGTCATGCCAGCGATACGTCTGATCTCCCTGTTGCCCTCGCCCTGACACCAGGCTATGAAAGCGTCTACGCCGCGCATGTCCTCGCGGTCGACGACCTGCTCTTCCATTTCTGATATTGATGGGTAGAATGCGCCGGCATCTTGCAAGGCTAGACGTACGTCTGTGAGGGTTGTGGTGTGGGATGCGGAGGAGGGTTGGCGCAGGGCGGCGTGGCGTGCTGTGTTGGCGGCGAGGAGGGTTAGGTAGCGGGAGGTGAGGTCGACGAGGGTGTCGAGGACGGATGGGCGGGTTGTGGTGAAGCCCGCTGCGCGGAGGATATGGAGGATGGGAGGTCGGAGGAGTGAGGGATGGAGGGGGGAGGGATCCATTGCGGATTTGCTAAGGGTCCAAAGGGGCCTTTATGGCGGATACAGGGAGGCGCGAACAGTACAATGAGACGGGTCTAGCTGCCATGGTAGGAAGGAGCTAGATTGTCACAACATGGTATTATGTTGAAGAAGAGTGAAGTACCGATATGGCGCTAAGGGTTTACTAGCGCCGCTTGATCGATGCATTCCTAGCCTCACATCGAAATCTACGATAACCCTTCATTGGTATGCAGCACCTCGCTCAGGATCCACATTCAACTACCTCCATAGTTGTCGCCATAGCGTCACCACTCCACCGCCAACATGGCCGAACGTCCTTCCCAAAAGCTCAAGCTTTCCATGAAAGTGCCCAAAAGCGAGCACTCACCCCCTCCCCCACCCTCAGATACAACACCCGCCACCGGACCATCTATCAAACTCAAGTTTGGCAAGAAAGCTCCGCTGGCAACCCCTGCTCGTCAACCACATAGCCCATCCGTCCCAACCCCAAGCACAACCAAGCCCAAACCAGCCCGCAAACCAAAACCCACACCCAAGAAGCGCGCTCTAGAAGAGGACCCCCTCACATCCTCCAACGATGAAGAACCCCTGGCCTCCTCGTCCACCCCCGCTCCCGCCACAAAGAAGATCAAATTCACCATGGGCGGAACACACAACCCCACACCTCCCCCCTCAGCAACAAGAACGAAATCACAACTGCTAAAGATGAAAACCAAAGGCCGTGTCCCCAAGCGCCCGCTAGGCGTAGGCTACGACAGCGAAGCCTCCGACTGTGAAGAGGACCCTATGATCACCGAAGCCATCATCCTACGCATGGCGCCCGGCCCCGACTGCGATTATCTCCGCTCCGCCGTCGCTGCGGGCAATCTTGGCCTTACCACAAACACAAATGCCGGCGCTGACATACGCCTCCGCTTCTTACGCTCGGATGGGAGGAGAGCATGTATCAAGATCAGGGAGAACTATTACGCTGCCATCTTGGTCGATTTACCCTGCGTGATCGAGGCGATGAAGAGTTGGTTTCCGAAAACGATGGGGTGGATGAAGAGCGCGGATATCTGTCAGATGCTGTTGGTGCTTGGAAAGATAGGGAATGAGGAAGATGCGTTGGAGTATCCATTACCGAAAGGAGCTTTCGACGAGAAGACGTGGCAGTGGGCGCATGGGTTGACGCCGCCTATGCATTGGGTGCGCAAACGGCGATTCCGAAAAAGAATTAGCGTGAGGACGGTCATGGAAGTGGAAGCCGAAGTCGAAGAAATGCTAAGACTGGACGCTTTATGCGAAGGTGCGCCCATCATCGAAGATATCTACGAACACCCTAATCGCAACAACAACAGCGATCAGGGCAGCGACGACGAAGGCGATGAAAACGGCTACGAAGACGCCGAAGGCGACCTCATCGACGAACAAAGCCAAGTCCCTGAAACACCCCTCGACACTATCTCCGCCGCCGAAGACGAAGAAGCAGCACACGCGCGCATGGCCGAAGAATACGAGCGCGAAATGATGCTCGCCTCCACCACCATCGATCCCCCCCTCCCATCCACCTCCACCAACCCCCTCACATCCGACTCCCCCGCCACCCAAACCCCCCGCCCCTCATCCCCCTCCTCATCATCAGCCTCCTCATCCCCCTCCTCATCCTCCTCCACCGAAGAAAACCTAACCTCAGACCAACGCGAGCGCGCGCAGGAAATGCAAAAATTAAAAGAGGAGATTCGAGATCTGGACGAGCTTATCAAGGCTGAGCGGGGGAAGTTGGAGGCGACGGGCAATCAGCTGTTGAGGAGGAGGGTTGTGGAGCGGATTCGGGGGTTGGTGCAGGATCGGGAGTTGAAGGTTGCGGGGATGGAGTGATGTGTGAAGTGAGGTGATGGGATGGGTTGGGGGGATGCAATGGGTGGGTGCATGGGACATACCCTCTAGAATAGGTAAATAGGCACGATACCCATCAACGTTTTACTTCAATGGATGAAATCTATCGTCATTTTCTCAAATCGTACCTATAACTATCTACAACTAACACAACACCCCCATCGTTTTCTTCCCGGGTTGGATGGTAGAGGTTGTTGCCTCTTTCTTTTCAGTCAGAGGAGATGGGTATGGGATGGGTATACCGCAGGGGCGGAACAGCGTGGGATCGATGGAATGCGTGGGATGGGATGGGATGGAATGGGGATGATGGATGGAGTAGGGAGATAGGCTGGGATGGGACGTCGATTGGATGGGGGGGGGTTGAGTTTTCTGGTCCATGACCGATATAGAAATAGAAGCGATATTTACATATAATGTGAACAATATGATTAATATGTAATTACTATTAAGTATAGGTATTATCTAATTAGTTCCATCACCATACCCACATCTCTTCATATACACATATCTTCCCCGCCAAAACACGCCCATGCATTCCATCCATTACTTACTCATCTACGGCAAACTCAAAAACTTCGCCAACAGCTTCGGGAAATTCGGTGTCCCCAACCCGGTCACCGGATCCCACCCCGTCGTCGATTGAAAGCCCGGCGTCCCGCATCCCCGATTACCCCCGATCGTAATATCATTTAGTGCGTACGCATTCGCATAGAGCGTGGGATTGATGAATCCAATACTACTCTTGTCAATCGTCAATCTGGCCTCGTTGATCAATGTCAATATCGCACCAACGACGGGCGCAGATGCCGAAGTGCCATAGACGAGCGAAAAGGTGCCGTCGACGGCAACGACGTAATTGGCGCCGTTGGCCGAGATGTCAGGGTAGCCGCGGGTGTTTTGGGAGTTGTTGAATTGTGCGGCTGTGTAGGGTGGCGGATGGTTGGCGAACCAGCCTTTGACGGCGGCGGATTGGTAGTCGGGGAGGGGAAAGACGTTGGAGAAGCCGCCGCCGGAAAAGATGACGGTCTCGCACGCTTCTTCGGGTGCCGTGACGCTGGCGTTCGGCACTATCTGCGTCGCGCCAACGGCGGTCACGTAGGGACATGTGGGTGGGAAGGACGGGTTGAATTTGCCGCTGGTGCCGTTGTTATAGGTGCCGTTGGTGCCGATGCATTGGCCGCGATTGCCCGCGACGCCATTATCACCCGAGGAGTAAAGGAAGGTTGTACCTTGCAGACCGAGTTTCATGTATTCGTTGCATTGACGCTGCTCGTAGAAGGCGGTCAAGTCGGCTTCGTTATAGCCGTAGGAGGTACTAATGACTTTGGTTGCGGCGAAGCCGCCGCAGGTTTCAGGACCCTTGTAGCCGCCTGGGAGCGGATCGGGGTATATGCCGTCTTGTAACGGGTCATCTCCACCTTGATAACTGCAGTAGCTGGCGTCGATGGCGTCGAGAAAGTTATTAAATGAGGCGCCTTCGACAAGATCCCCAGTCTGGTATAGGGTTACTGGTTGAGGGTTCACAAGCGTCATGGCGTACTCGAGATCCAGGTCGGATTCGCCATTGAAGGCGAAACCTTGATTGGTGGTTTGGACAGTGGCACCGTCGATAAGATCGGTGGTGGGGGTGCGTTGGACTTGGTTTGTAGAGAAATTGGCGAAGAAGAGATCAAGGTCGCCCTGAAGGAAGGATTGAGGCGTGTACTCGACGATACTGAGGATCCACCAATTAGTACTATTGTACACAGTATGGTAGATTTTGACCTACCCAAAGCTATTCTTCGGATTGGCGGCGAAATTCGGCGGAAACCGGTACAATGCACGCAAGCAGTCCGGGACAATGAACTTGTTGCAATTCTGCAATTCAGCAAGGATATTGTCGATGTTGATCTGGGGTCCCTTCTTCGGTAGAAAGCCGCTGTTAGGGTTGGTGATGACATCGACAGCGGCTTTCGATTGCACGGGGGCCCCAGCAGCTGCGGTTCCCACTACTGATGCTGATGCTGATGCTGTTGACGTTGCTGATTCCGGCGTTCTTTCTTCCAGCCTTGCCTCGTCAAAGTCGCGCTTCGGCAGAGGCTTAGCCTGAGGGATTTTGGTATCGAAGTGGACCGTGGGAGTGATGAAATCGACGTGAGGCTGCACGTATTCAGGGATGGAGTATTCGGAGCAGCCGACATGGGGTTTGCCGGTCAGCGAGTGCTTGTATAGGAAGAATTTCGTCTTGAGCAGATTCTCTGCCTCCGCCACAGTTGCATCGAGAGTCAGCCAGCCCATTGATTGGGATTTCTTTATCCGTTCCGGTGCAATGCCGGAGTTTTTCAGCCAGGCTGTGACTGCATCGATGGATTCCTGGCTCGGGGCAAACGTCTCGGCGACTTGCTTCGCGGTCCAATGTTTCCCGAAGTTCGGCGAGTCCGGGTGAGACACGTCCATCAGGAAATCGTCGGCCTTGTCCAAGTTGCTCTGGGCAAGTGCAAAGCGCATGGGCAGGATCTCCTGCTTGGCGATCTTGCCATGCCTTCTCCAGCCCTGGGGCAACGAGGTACGCTTCTCATGTTGGACGTGGGAGGATGAGGGCGCTGCAATGGAGCTAACTACCAAAGCAGCCAAGGCAAGGAGGGAGGAACGCATGATGTAGAGCCACCTTGTCAAGTGTGCTTGGGCGTGGGATCTTTTCGAGAGCAGAAGCCTGCTTTATCATTCTTGTAGGCAGAGCCATGGCTCGACAGCTAGCCACAGCTCATGCAGCAGACCATTCCTGCCTAGCCCATTCTTTATCTCCCGGCCGTAACGGGTTCTGCAAGTGGAAGGCAGAAGCATCCATTCCCGTCAGCCATCTGGCTGTGAGATGCCCAGAGTGGTGTGGGCTAGTCGAAGAAGGAAGTTGAGCTGCATACTCATCTCGCATTGGCAAACCCAGCAGCAGGAGCCAATGCTCGTAAAGCTTATCGTTGTCTTGGCCAATTGCCACGATGGGAGTGTGTATGACGGGTGACTAGTCGATATCACTACTATGTAGTTTTGGTGGCAGGGTTCAATCCTGACAATACGGACAAGGCTCCATCGCTGATCATGAGGGCATTATCCCCATCTGTCCAAGAGGGGAAGGCCAAGTGGAATGGTGGGGAGACTGAGTCAGGCAAGTAATGAGCTCGGTCCACTCAAGATGGAAAGCTCCAGTACTACTACGTATAGTATACACTTAGTAAGCCACTAGATTGACCGGTGTCCGACATAAGCCTGATTAAAATGCTCGAGCACGGTCATCCTAAGCATGAGCTGTCGTCACGATCCTTACGGGATCCTCTACTGCCAAGACGCTAGTCGCAGACCGACTTATCCGCCATTCAAGCTTTCCCAAGGGCTTGCGTCATTTCTATCAATAGCTCCGTGTAATACGGACATATCATTGTGGTCATCCTTGGCTTTGTGCTATGGCATGCTAGAATTCATAGGAGCGTAATATGACATATGGTGCGCTGTCCATTTAGATTCACCCTAGACAAATCGTCTTCCCATTCTGCCTACCCAAGAAACCGGTGACAGTGGTTTCACATGCAATCCAATCTGGGGGTGGGTGGCTGATTCATTGTCGACCTGCTGCATGCAGTTACCTGCCTACAGGGAAATTGCTCAGATCTTGCATGCCTAGTGTACGCGGGAGCCTCGCCTATCACTGCTGTCTGCTGCCTTCAAGCCTCTACCTCCATACTTCGTAGTGGCTGCGTACTGTGAATCTCAAGAGTATCATCTATTTGTAATTGCGTGACCATGGGGGCTGTTTACATCACGGTGTGGTCGAGGGTGCCGACCTTGGTGGATGGTGAAACGATTTGGCCATGGATTGCGATCTGAATGATCAAGTGAACAGCCACACAGGTACGTACTTCAAACGTACCCTGCCGTCCGCCAGATCCTCCTCGGTAGTGAGCCGCTTCTTGGGGGCCCATAGGCCACCGCGCTTCTCGCCACCCTTCCCCTGCCGAGCTCCACATCCTCCTTCCCAATCTTCTCGGAGCCCCCAGATGTCCTTTATCTCACGGGACCTGGCATTGCCTCATCGTAGTCCGTCCAACTCATGACATGCTTCTTGTGACTAGCTACAGCACCGTTGCTGGCTGGGCCTTCTGATTGGTATAGATTGGGACGCATGAGCGGCTCCGTCCCTTGGGAATGCGCTGCACCCACGTCATCGGACGCAGGTACGACTGCTCGCCGAGGGGTGTTGATAGGCGAGCGCTCGGCGTTGGGCGAGAGCTCCGAGATACTGGGGGCAGCTTCTCCGCACAGTTCGGTATGGTCGTACGAGCCGGACATCAAGCCTTCGGTTTCGGGATGGTGACTGTGACGGGTTGAGCTCTCATGGAGATTAGCAGTAGGCCTGGTCGCACGGTACATGGGGGATAGTGGAGACACTGGACTAGATCCGGAAACGTTATGCGGGCTTCGATTGATAGATGCAGAATCTGCCTCCCCTCCACATAAACGGATTCCTAATCAGGCTAGTCAGCTTTGCCGCATGGCAGGCACCCTCCCCCAAGCACAACCGACGTTGAACCAGCGGAACTCTTCTCCAAGATGAAGGTGCAGACGGACGGGCTGGATCGTACATACCACCCTCGCCTTTCAATGCACTTCCCGCCCTATGAGCATCGATCCCCTGCAATCGCGGATCGTCATCAAGCTGCCCCTTCCTCATCTCCTTTGCCCTCCTCAATCCTTGCCATCGAACGAGCAACCAGATCAGTAGTGCTGCGGCGATCACGCCAGCGACGCCTCCGATCGAGCCTGCGATCACGGGCGTGTCGGGGTGGGAATGCGTGGATGATGACAACGATGTTGGGGTCGTTGTTGTTGATGTTGCAACAGCAGCAGGTGATGTGGACGACGAATGATTAGACGGTGCCACGATTAGTGTTGGTATTGACGAAAGAGCAGTAGACGTGACCATCGAACTGATTGGAGCGAGTGCAACTCCATTACTTGTTGGCGTAACGATTTCTTGTGACAGGAAGACCACAGAAGTGATGAGGACAAGGCTGGTGCCCTCCGCTGATGTTGTTGCGACGGGCGGTCGGGGTACTAGTAGCGTTGCTGCCTCAAAGGGATTCTTGGAGCTTGTGGACGAAGTCGTCGTCGGGCCCGAGGAACTTGACGCCTTATTTGAAGATGATGTAGCTGCTGATGCTGATGCGTCCGGCTGTCGCCCACTCCCGTTATTCTGTCCCGGACAGCCTGAAGTGTTGCATGGATCTACCGAGCAACAGCCTTTGAAGCCATTTGAGTTGCATGTGTAATACTGCAGGGGACTCTGGCAATCGTGCGAGGTGCCAGACATATCAAAAGTCTAGGCTGTTGAAGGTTCGATGCAAGAGGTACTTGACTGTAGTAATGTTATAGATGTGTGTGATTTTGGAACGCGACTGCCATGGTGACAAAGTGAAGGAATCGTTATCACTGACTTATCAACACACAGGTCCCAGTCCTACGCCTCGGCTTTGGACATCACATGACAATTCATACTTTTGAGAAGAACTCCATGACTGCCAGCTTAGCTACCGTTGAGGTTACACGTCCAGCTTTTGAGAGATACTCAGATGCTCGAAGCCATTTGGTAAGATTTCTCGACTCGATATACACCAGTCGAAGGGGTTCCGTTGCGGCTTCAGTAGAGTACCCAGTATATGACTGTCCTACTGTCAAAAGCCATAGTATTCGGCACTGTCTGAACCATGACTCAATGAGGTGCCGGGTTTTTGTCAGCTGGCTTCCCCCAACAACAATATTGGTCGACGACTCCCGTAGGCTTTCATAGACATACAACATAGATTCCTGGTCTGCCTACAGTCATGGTTTGATCAGATTTGATCAGGATTCATCTCCCAAATCTCATCTGAGCTTTCGCGTAGCTATGCAATGCTCGTAGGAAGACCTGATATCCCACCCCAGTGCAATCCTGTACATGGAAAATCTCAGTCAATCGAACTTGCCATGGTGGGTAGCCCTGTAATTCCACGTTTGGTCCAAAGAGAACAAGCAAATCAGGTTCCCCCATCACGCTTTCAGTAATTTCCGCATCTACCAAATCTAGTGAGATATCGTCTGGAGAGAGTCTCTTCCGTTGGGACATCTCCGTCAACGTTTTCGTCAGATCGACCAGAGTGGAGCGCCCATCCTCTGCAGAAAGTATCAGAATTGAGAGATGTCCTGTGATGATTTCTTAGCTACCATTGAATCGGAGTTATAAGTACCGGCTGACCTTGGGGAGTGGACATCGAAGCAAGTGCGTCAGAACTTCCTTCGTTCAGTAATGAAGGCATATGAGGCGCTCGCATCTGTAGTGAGGGTATACGTTTGCCGAAATACGCATGCAACTTTTTGGATATCGCTCGATTCGCCGCAGGCAGGTATGCTTTCAGCACACCTTCTGTATGTTAACACTATACTAGCGCGGGCATCAGAGGATCATGGCGCCATACCAGTCTTCTCATAGATGCTCAGCATGGGAATGCTAGTACATGCACACCATGCGGATATCTCTGCCACCTCATCCAGCAGCGTTTCCAGCCCAGCCATTCCTCGTTCATCCTGTTTCAATTCTAAGATCACGCTCAGATGCTCCGGTAACCGGCTCAAATTCTTCACATCTTGCCTGATCAGCTCTGGCGCTCTGTGATGATAGTAGAGGATTGCGAAGACTCGGTCGAGGAGTATATGGTAAATCTGCCGGAACCGAATATAGACTGAGAAGATTGTATGTATTATGGTGAAAACAATTATATGTAGTTGAGTCTGGAGAAATTTCCGGATTGGTGGTGACATTCGTCTTCGAGGCGTTGGAGGTGAGGGTACAAACAGAGGATCTGGGAGGTACGGTTTGACAAGATCCTCACGTTGCTTAGACGTGAGGAAGCTGCCCTTCTGTCGAGCATCTTGACGGTAGAGCTGTGTCTCACGAGCGAGGATCATGACGGCCAATCGCAGCAATTCCTATGAAAAGATTGAGACTAATGGAAGCAAGGGCGACCCCTCGGACACTCTCGGAGACCTGGTGGTAGGGCAAGGCAACATTCAGTCCTAAAGGTTCAGATCGCCCTGTGGAGGGACATCGCCTTGCAAAGATGATGTCTGTTTCGCTTGATATCGAGGTAGACACAATTCATTGCTTCAAAATAATCCAGAGAGGTCCAAGCGGAACACCTTCCGCCCATCAGTACAACATCGTCCTTGCGTTGTCACACACAATATAGTAGATCGTGATAAAATCGCTCGCGGTGACAGTCTGACAGCCTTGCTAACATGTAGACATACGTTGCGAACAGAAAAGTCAGGGCTAGACGATGCCGACCACCCTGAGCACGGGCTCTTCCACATCTCACGGCCCGTCTACATACTCCCAATCCAGATCAGTGTTTCCGCAGGCGCCTGTGTTCACCCTTGATACATTCTCCAACCGTAATTTCATAGTCAAAGAGTTCATTGAAGGACTTTCGGACAGCGCGGTCCCACCCAATCGCAGATCTGGACCGTCGCATAGCAATGCCTTTGACCCGAAGCCGCTCATTCGCAGCTTCGAGCATGCCCTCAGTCGGATGGGTGATATCTCTGGAGACCTGGAACTAAGAGAAAACGAGCTATCTGGAGCGGTGCGGCGAGCGGAAGCACAGCATACTTCAAACGTGCAGAACCTAGGGAGAAAGCTTGAGCAGACCGTGGACAACTTTGACCGCCTGGATTCCTCACTGAATGGTGACGAACACAATAGCGGAGGCAACGCTGTGGTCAAGATTGGTGAGAGGCTAGAAGAGCTGGACAGACAGAGACAGAGAGCTTTGGACGCAAGATTTCTCATACAGTGCTGGATGGAAGTCAGTGAGCGGGGGGAACTTCTTCTGCTTGAAGATATCAGGCGTCAAGGCAGCGGAGAGGGTAAGGTCAGATGCGCACACATCGCTCGTCAGCTGAGCAAGATCAGTCAAGGATTGGATCCCGAAAGCTGGAGCAATGTCAATACTAATGCCAAATACGTCAATGGCGTCAATGGGATCAATGGAGACTACAGCAGTAAGAGGCGCCATCACAACACCAGGGAGCTAATCGAGAAGTTCTCCGAGACCCTTGAGAAAGATCTATTGAAATCGTTTGACGACTTCTACAGGAGACAGAATTTTGAAGGCATGCGAGAGTGTGCTAATGTACTCCATGATTTCAGCGCTGGTGCAAGTGTTATAGCAGCATTTGTCAATCAACATGACTTCTTCATTCAGCGGAGTCAGTTAACCACCAATGAGGTTACGGGCGATGCCGAGACCTGGGATCGACTGGCGGATCCAGACGCTGAGCCTCCAGGTGTCGAGCCGACTCTACAATCGCTAGTCGACGAAGTCAAGGAAGTAATACAAGATGAATCAATGATCATTAAGCGTGCGTTTCCGTACTCTGATCAGGTCTTAGGGAAGTTTTTGCAGAGAGTCTTCCAGCAATCAATACAACAAAGGCTCGAGATGGTCCTAGAGAAAGCTAATACCATCTCTTCACTTGCATTCTTACGGTCGTTACAAGCAGCTAGAAGTTGCATCAGCAATCTGATAGATGATCTCAAGGCGCATGGTCTCACTGAATACCCTGAACCAGCCTCCCCTCAGATCGCCATAATTCTTGACCAGCAGTTTGATGACCTTTTTGTACCATATTTCGTTGGATCAGCGTATATAGAGCGGGAAAAACGAAGCTTGGAAGATTTGTATTCATCGCTATTATTCAAATTTACCATCTTCCATGTAGGGTATCTCAACAAGCCTTCATTTGAAAGAAGCTAAATCTCCATAGTCACGACGGCGCAAAGTACCCACTACGTTCATGAAATCATTGGCCAAGTCGGGAAGCGAAATGTTGTCGTCTGCACGAGATGCATTCGTTGAAAAATTAGATTCGTCAGATCTCGCACCAGCGCAGAAGGCTACGTTCCTGCGAGTAGCAGGTCTGAAGGACTCGGAAAACGCTAAATCCCAGACGGAAATCGAAGTCACAGAGCAGGATGGTGTTCTCAGTATCGATAATGCGAAGCGTATGTTGAAGTGGCTGGCCGAGGCAGTGGGTAGAGGCTTAGAGCTTAGTGGGGGTAATGAGACAGCAAAAGATGTCTCTGCTTTGCTGAACCTCTTGTTGAGCAACATGGGGGAGATCTATGTTGAAACAGCGCTGGACTCGTAAGTTGCTCAGCCTCCACAGCATCAAGCCTTGACTGATACCGTGGAAGGGCGATCGAGATTGCAGCAGGCCAGGAAACGGCTAAGAACGAGCCAGACCTATCTTACTTGATTGGAATGCGCTCTGCCATCAGTATATTACATCTGATGAACACCTGCAACACGACTGTGCTTGTTCCCCTCGCCTCGGCCAATGTTACTATCCGACGTGACATGGAGAAATCGTCGATTCTGGCGATGGAACGAACGGAGGACAAAATCAATACCGTAATGCAGAGGTCTATTGACGTTGCGATCACCTGGATAACCAAAGTCCTGGCACGTCAACCCAAGGCCGATTTCCGCCCAAGAGATGATACTTTAGGTGGAGGTGCATGGCTTGAGCAACTTCAGACGCCAGTGAGTATTCTTTTCGAGCTTTGACTAAGAGCTAGACGCTGAACAGTTCTACAGACGTGTCAGCTTATCTTTGGGTTCCTCACTCGCTTTCACAACCTTGCTCTCACTGCTCTCTCCCCTTCACCGAATCTCATTGCTTTGCTTACGGAGCTCGCCGTCAACTTTCGAAGCCTCTTGCTTGAACATTTCAAAAAATATTCGGTCAGTGCTACCGGAGGCCTCATGGTTAGCAAAGATATCAGCAAATATAGCGAGCTGCTACGAAGCTGGGATTTAGACCCGTCCTTTGAACCAAGCTTCGAGGTGCTGACCGAGATCGGTCACTTGTTCGTCATAGGGCCAGATGCTTTGAAGGATCGATTCCGTGCGAAAGGCGCGGTTGGTGGCGCCTGGGAGAAAAGTGACATGAGGCCTTATGTGCTGAAGAGAGAAGACGTAGGCAGTGTGGGTATGCAAAGCGTCTTGAGTGTCCTGTAAGACTCATTTGGATACCCAATATGATGGCATCGCATGGGAGGCTGGTTGCGGGCATGGGGAAGCGCTGTAGCGATTCGATATACCCATTGTTGATTACTTAGGTTCGCTGTATGGTAGCTGTTGCATAGGTAAAAAGGAGGTTGCAATCTTCAAAGCATGTATGTATCATATGCCTCGTGGATCCCTTTGATCTTGCTAGGCACGCACGCACGACAGCATTCCTCTCGGAAATGGGGCTAAAAACCTTAGCGGGGTCAGGTACCCGCTGCACAGTAGATCTATAAACACTCCCAACCTGTAATTATTCAGTCTCTGTTCTCTATGCATCCTCTGCTACTACGGCTTGTTACATAGAAGCCTCACCAAGATGTCCAACATCTTCTCCCTCTCCTCCCAATCCCTCAAACTCACCACAGCCGAAGACATCGAGCCCTACCTCAAGCCCCTCATCGCCTCCGACGCCATCACCGAAATCCACCTCGGCGGCAACACCTTCGGCGCCTCAGCCTGCGAAGCACTTGGCTCCGTCCTGAAATCCAAACGGACGCTGCAAATAGCAAAGCTAGACGACATCTTCACATCGCGTCTCCTCTCTGAAATTCCACCCGCCCTCTCCTCCCTCCTGACCGCTCTCCTCGTGTTGCCAAACCTTCACACCATCGATCTCTCCGACAACGCGTTCGGACTCAATACGCAAGCGCCGCTCGTGGAATTCCTGTCACAACATGTCGCGCTGCGGCATCTGATCTTGCAGAATAACGGGCTGGGACCTCATGCTGGAATACTGATTGCCGATGCGCTGACGGCGCTTGCTGAGCGCAAGGAGGAAGCGAGACGGAAGGGGGAGGAGGTGCCGTATCTGGAGACTGTGATATGTGGGCGAAATCGATTGGAGAGTGGGAGCATGGCAGCGTGGGCGAAGGCGTTTCGGGCGCATGGGAGGGTGCGGACGGTGAAGATGGTGCAGAACGGTATCAGGCAGGATGGGATGGCGTTGTTACTGCGAGAGGGATTGAGAGGGTGTGAAAAGCTCGAGGTGCTGGACTTGCAGGATAATACTTTTACGATTACAGGGGCGAGGGCGCTGAGCGAGGTTGTTGGGGGTTGGAAGTTCCTGATGGAGTGCGGGATCTCGGATTGCTTGCTGGGTGCTCGGGGCGCGAGACAGTTTATTGAGTCGTTAGGGAAGGGGGCCAATGAAGAGTTGAAGTTGTTGAGGCTGCAGTATAATGATATCGATGCTAGGGGGGTGAAGGCTTTGTTGGAGGCTGCGAAGAGTGGGTTACCGAATTTGAGGTGGGTGGAGTTGAATGGGAATAAGTTCTCTGAAGACGATGAGGCTATTGAGGGCTTGAGGGTGCGGCTGGCTGAGCGGAAGGAGGAGGCTGGGAGGGATGCTGTGGGAGAGGAGTGGGGACTAGATGAGCTGGATGAGTTGGAGAGTGAAGATGAAGAGGACGAGGAGGATGATGATGAGGACGCCGAGGGATCAGGGGGTGAGGAGGCGGAAGAGGAAGAGGGAGCGGAGATGGAAGCGAGGAGGGAGAGCATACTAAAGGATGCTGATCGGGAGGAGGAGAGTATAGTCAGTCAAAAGAAAGATGACGATGTGGATGCTTTGGCGGATGCTTTGGGAAAGACGGAGCTTTAGATGAGTATCATCCTTGCATTGGACTAGAAGATTGGATGCATGCCTTTAAAAGCGTTGATACCACTGTGCGGACATAACCTAATTAGATTCTCAATTTGGATCGAATGGGCATCATAGGCTCCTATATCTTACCAAGTCCACGGACCAGGAACGTGCTTAACAACAGCGGTAGTATCTGACCTTACGTGTATCCTCTTCCAATCGGGCTTCGTTGAGCTTGGATTTCAGCAGCCAGCAGCCTTCGCCTTCGCTTCTAAGAAAGGATTCCTCATTCGACTTTTCCAAAATCAAATATGATACATCGCCCCGGATAGCATTCGTTCCGGATCCTCAGCACCCAATCCATTTGATTGATACCATTTTTGTGTACGGTTTCCCCATCTAAACACGTGTGATTGCTTTTCGTTGGTCCAGTCGTGACCCTAAGTGTAACGGCCGATTGCTTTTTTTACCATCATGTATCAGATCGCAGACATTCGTTCGTAGCCATTTTGTTCGGGCATTTTCTATCATCAATACATATTGCGCGTCTCGTGCCAGAGACTAACACAACACGTCGCCCAGCAAATATTTTCACACAAGAAAAAGATTGGAACTCCGTTTTTCGGTCTCGCTCTTACTTCTGTCACTGGCCGCATACGCTTCAGAACACTGAACAGCAAGCTGTCTTGTTATGGATCAGACACAACAAGAGACATCACCTAGAGATCATTATCCTCCAAGCATGGACTTTAAGTCAACAAACATCAGCCTGGCGGATCTGTCGCAGGAGCTTCGAGATCATTCTCCTCCGACCATGGACTCTCGATCAACAAACATCAGCCTAGCGATTCTGCCTATGGAGCTTCGAGACCAGATCTACCATGATGTCTTTGCGGAAATCCCTAGTCGCAGCACAACTCCCAGGATCCAGGCTACTCTGACGTCGACAAACAAGACTGGCATTAGCTTGCTTCTCCTCCCAACAGAAATCCGACACCAGATCTACCGTCACGTTTTTCATACAAGATACATCATTCCGTCTTTCACAGATCTCACCTTTTCAGAGCAAGCGCCTTCCTACGCTGGTAATCGCATATCCAACACCAGCTTACTTCAAACTTGCAAAGACCTACATCACGACGCACTGGAGTTCATGTATGCCACTGTGACCTTCAGAGTGCTTTTCCCTCAGGGAACGCAAGAGACTTTGATAGGACCAAGCCAGTCAGTCATCGATCGCATGGAACATGTCGAAATAGACATCGACATGACTCACTACGATCTCCCAAGAGCGTCTCAAAGAACAGAAGAACACTTCACGAAACCCAAGCTCATAGACATCTTCTACACTACCATACTTGACAAACTCAGCGTTCGTGAAACCACGGGCGTGGCCTGTCGTGTGATTCTGCATAGCTGTTTCCGGAGTCAATCCCCATGGAACACGCTTCCCTTTTTCGAAGCGTTGAGGCGGGTACCTAATTTCACAACCGTCACGGTGGAATTGAGATCTCATTCGGCCACCTTTAGCCCTCGAATCGGCTCTGCTGATGCTTGGGGCATCGACTTTCGCTTCAAGTGCTTAGAGACTGAGCTGAATAGTCGCTTGCAGAAGACGATGAAGCTGAGTCGAGGCCAGGACAGTGGAAATTATCGATCTCTTGAGTTTCATCGTCAAGATGTTGTGGTGAAGGAGACTGTGACGGATATCGCTTCGGCAACGGAGGATGCTGACGAAGACGAAGCTGGCAACGAGGGAGCCGGTGAAGAAGGCACCAGTGAGGACGACCCTAAAGATGAAGACTCTGGCGAAGAAGACTCAAATGAAATGTACTCCGACGATGAGGACTGTTTCCAAGACTGGAAGTGGCGGAGTCTGTGATACTACTTTGTGATTCTTCCTCAGCATGCGGGCGTTATCCGGATTGGTAATTGTTTCAGGGCAGGTCTAATCCATAGCATCTGGCCTGTCGGTTCCTCATCACTTCCTGTCGCCGACTGAGGCCCATATCGCCCAATAGTAATATTAATAGAAGTTGACAAAACGAGCATGTGGAACCTACAAACACTTTTGGTTCTTTTGATGACAATTCCCCTAAAAAACCCACCTAATCTCATCGAAACCGAATGTCACAGCCACGTCAGTGTCTCGGTAGTCGTATGAATTTCTGCATCCTAATAAAAGTCACTTATCTTCCCTTTCATTCGACCAATCCTTCACATCCCTCCCATTTAAATGGCCACAATAGTACTAGCCTGCCATGTCAACCCAACTCCTCTACCCTCATCATTCATGATGCATCCGAATTCACTCAAACTTTTCACCATGGAGAAGTACTTATTGGAATATCTTGGGGACAGAACGACAAGGTTGAAAAGTATGCCACGCTTTTTAATAATGGAATAGGATATATTTCCATATTCTTCTTTACGTGTATTAGATTCGGAACAGCTTGTATTATTTTGAGGCGTATTTACCATAGAATCTCTCTTGATCGTAGTGACCGGATAAGTAAGGTAAGTATCTATCAGACTATCCCATCCATAGCAGAGGGTCACACAGGCGGGAGCTAATACTTTAGGCTTCAGCGGCCTGGCAAGCTAGAATATCCTAGGCTTAAATAATCCGAGCGTCATACCCTAAGGTAAGGGAAGGGAAGGGAAGGGAAGAACCTAATTAACGGAGCGACTAGTAAGTAGATCAGCGCTATTTCAATGTCATTCCGTTCTGAAGAAATGAAACCAATTCTTGATTAAGGCTTGGGGCGCTGCGGGTGGATCACCATGAAGCTGGCCTTAATTTAACGCCGATACGACACGCCATGCATGAGCCACGCATCAATTCTTGACTCATACTTCTGCAGGACTGTCATGCTGACATTGCCCCGCTGTCTACCCACAATGTCTTTCCCAAACAAACCCACTGATCTCCAGTCATGGTTACTCCAATGACACCCTATCCTAGCGACGCCATCAGGACCGAACGTCTCTTGCTCCGCCCTCTATCCCCTTCGGACAGCGACGGCGTCTTTGCGATTCGATCCCACCCCAAGGTGCTCTACTGGACTGAACCTGATACCCGCGAGAGAAGTGACGTGTGGCTGCAGACGAGGCTGGAAAGTAAAAATAGCATGGTCTACACCGTATCCCTACTCCCCTCACATCCGATCACATCTACCCGCCACGTAGACTCGCCAGAAAAGCAAGAGCTGCAGATCATCGGCCTGACAGGCGCTCACTCCCTTCCTGAGATTGGCTACATATTCCACCCTTCGTCCTGGGGTCATGGCTATGCGACAGAAGCTTTGAGAGCATGGATAGATATGTATTGGCGGAGGTATCCTGACGGGCATACGGTGCTCGATGAGGAAGAGAAGGGATATTTGAAGGCGGTCACAGGACCCGGTGGCGAGGGCAGTCGGGGGATTTTGAGGAAATGTGGGTTCAAGTGGTGGGCAGAGGAAGAGGTGGTGGATGAGAGGCTGGGTGCTAAGGAGAAAGGTATGAGGGTTGTATTGGAGGAATTTAGGCTGACGTGGCCTGGCTGAAAAGGTGACTGGAAGTTCCCATCATGATTGGAGAGATGAGAGAACGGTAAATTCGATGACGGGATAACGAGATTGACGGTCATTCGAGATTGCTGAGTAATTTACTAAAAAACAGAGATATTACGGCCGTGGCCCTACCAGTTTAGCCAATCAAGTCAGGTGGCGACAGTGCAATCTCGAATGACCGCCAATCTCGTTATCCCGTCATCTACGTTAGCCTTGTACTCCATTGATTGTGAAGCTCAGCATCATGCCGACTGCTATATTTCCAGGCTTCTTTCGCCATTCGTTACTGGGGTTCAACCTTCACGAGCGCGTACTCACCAATGTATCTAAACATGCCTTCGTGTGCCTTTCAAGCTCTTACTGCTGCCAAGGCAAGGTGGTGATAGGGTATCGTTGCATCATGCGCGGAGGGTGTGGCGCTACGCAACGCCTCATGAGCCTAGCGAGCTGGTGGTGCTGCGCAAGAATCTGGGCGTTTTAAATCATTCATCTTGGATGCCTTACCTCTGATAATGTATCAACTCCCTCGCCTGAATATTGAGATTTGGAAAACTTAGAGAATATCAGCCGTTGCATCAAGGTCCTATCTTCGACAAGCCGCAGAGCTCTGGACATACGTTGACCAACGTGCCAAGATAAACAAGTCTTTGTCGAATATAACAGCAACTTCAGGACTCTACGGCCATCGTCGCTGTGCCACGATACCCATACAGACTCTCGCGCTCGATCGGGATACCCAATCTTGATAGCGGTCTCGATCTTTAGTATCAGTCTTCCACCTACGCAACAGACCTTCAACGCTGCCAACATGCTCGTCCTCGCTTTTCTCTTCCTTGCAAGCTACGCCATCACCTCTACTGATGCCACGCAGAATGCAACAAGCGATACCTTAATCTACGGCTGGGTCTCAATTAATTGTGGGCGAGGGACGTCCGAAATTCTCCGGAGCTGCCTATTCACCATTTTCCTGTGCGTCTGGACGGTATTACACCGTCCTGTCCCTCGCTATCAAGGGCCGAGGGCCCACTCCTTTCGAACAAAGATTGTGAGAAGTAAAATAGTCCCAGCGATCATCGTTCTTATTGCCCCGGAGTTCCTTATCTTTACAGCCGTTAGAGACTTCCAGGATGCCATGCAAAGAAAGAAAGAATTGAACAATTTAGGAAGTTGCGAGTTCACCCTGACTCATGGATTCTTCTTTGACATGGGTGGCTTCTGTCTCAAATCATCAAAGCCGAGGATCTATCATCAACTTCAAGTGCAAGATTTAGAAGGTCTAACAGCAACACCTCAATCTGACGAGTGGATTCCCAAGCTAGAAAACATAAGTGAAGATCGGATCAAGGACTCCGCTACATCAGACAACATTGCCAAATCTCTGGCCTGCCTGCAAGGGTTGTGGCTAGCAACTCAAGTAGTATCTCGATCAGCTCATCATCAAGCCGTTACACTCTTGGAAGTCAGCACGATGGCCTACGTTATCTGTGCATTGATCGCATATGGATTTTGGTGGAATAGGCCCCAGAATTGCGCAATACCTGTCATCGTGGACTGCTCTGATGAAGCCATGGACAAGATGGAGCCCTCAAAGTATGGAGTCTGGGAGGGCACCATGTTTGAATTCATATGTTCTGGCCAGCACTGGATCCACCAAGGCGAACTAGGAATCTGGCAATGCACGTTGCTTTTTGTCCTGGCCCCTTCTGTCTTTGGCGCCGTTCACCTTGCATCCTGGGACATCCCACATCCTACCGATATCGAGCTGTGGTTATGGCGAGGAAGCATAGTCGCCTGCTTAGTTATCCCCATCCTATTCGCCTTGGTGGTATACCTTCAAGCTACCGTCATACTAAATCATGGTCTATCGGTAGCATGTATGCACATCCTGGTCCTAGCATACATCCTTGTCAGAATATACATGCTCGTCGAGGACTTCCTCAGCCTGCGCGCACTACCCAGCAGCGTCTATGACACTGTCAAGTGGTCGAGCTTGGTTCCTCATATATAACTTAGCATCATAGCAATGTCACTCACAGCTTCGAAGCTGTCATTGGAAAATACGTTCTCTACAACCGAGCTGAACAATTCCACTGTGGTTTGGTGACTTCATGCATGCTAGGGACCGACAAAATTGATGATTGAGCCCACTATGCTACTTACCTCAACCTAAAATAACCATTCCTTGGACAGTGATAAACAAAACAGCCCCCGTCGCCGAGATCCTAGCCCGAATGCATCCCCTTCGTCCCGAACCACGCAACTCAGCAACTCTACGCACACATCCAACTGAACCCCCACCATCCCCCACGACCCGAAACCCTCCACACAACCTCAACGACCAAACCTCACGCCCTCAAGCCCCCCCATACAAGTCAAGATCAGACAACATCCAGCACCAGCGGCGGGCCAAAGACACCGTTCTCTTCCAAGGGTGTTCCCCCTCGCAGCAACTCATGAACACCAATTCTCGGTGATCGGGTCGTCACACAAGCTTAAGAGATACTCTAGATAGTCATCCAGCGGAATTAGAAGGGCGATCGATTTCCCCTTCGAACGAGACACATATCTACTCTATATTATTATGAAGATGAGCCATTACTGATGGTTGTCTTCCTATAACCTTCTACCAACTCCGCCTTCACGGGCTGTGTCACCCCTCATCACAGTCGAACTCTCCAAAACGTACCCTCATCATGAGAAATCCTGAATCAAATCCGCTCTCGCGTTCTTAGAGACACCGCATCGACACGGCCCGTCGCACGGTGAATCACCTGTTTAAGCCAACACGATACGGTAGAATACAGCATGCCCGTCGCTCTCAAGGCCAGTGCGTAGACGGGTGCTAGATTTCTAGATTCACTAGAATATACTATGGTCTATCTAGAGGAATATTCCGGTGATTATACCTAGCTTAGGATGATGGGTAAGTAAGTTATATAATCTTTTCCTTTGAGAATTTCGTTGTTGACGGCTTTCTAGAGGACGGAGGAGAGGTTTTGTGTAGAGTGAATTGTATAGATTAGCTTAGCTTAGGTTATATACTAGGATTTTATACTTTCTTTATAGCTATATATATACATATATATATATATACATATTATATAATATTTACCCTGAACTTAGGATTAGTAATGATTGTTTTCGATTGGGAAAGGGAGGAAAGTTGCTTTAGGGGGGGTATAGACGAGTGTAGAAGGAGGAGAGGGGAGGGGGGAGGGGGGGGGTAAGGGAGCTAGTAGGAGTATAAAGGGAGTAGAGGGGATCGAGGAGGGAGTAGAGCGATAAGCCGCCTAAATAAACGCGGTAATAACTGATAATACCAACTTCAGGGTTTATAACATACATATAACTTCCTCAAATTTAATCTAACTATTTAATATATCATAATTTCTCCTTAATAGCTGTTATAAACGTAACCGTTTAAAGCGTTTATACTAGGCTCTACGTATACGACCCCCATGACTTGGATACCCTCCGAAACACTTGATTACCAACAGAAGGAAGTTGGTGTCGCAGCTGAATTGCGCTTTGCGAGATGGAATCTGGATCAATTTCTCGGATGGAACGCGTCAAGTCTATACTAGGAATTGCTCGCGTCTGAAATTTCATTTGGGTATTCACCAGCGTAAAGCTTTTTCCTCTTGACAAAGTTCTTCGTAGCGATTGATGTCACCCAGCCGGGGCTTTATGTGAATTCATTTGGCTTGAGATTCGACGGGCCACGGAGCAGGGTCGTAGTCTCATCCATGTTAAGTGACATACAGATGGTGGGACTTTGTCACACGCCTTATTTCGCTTGTTTTCAAGTGTGTTCTTCGATTAGTATTTCCCATCTCATTACTTCGAGTTTCGGATCCTTGGCCGAGAAGATTTGCCATCTTCCACTTGAATTCTAGGTCGTTTCCCGCTGGGTGAACTCGATACCTGCGCTGACGATTGTGAGGATTGGCTTTGAGTAGGTGTCGTTCTTTCACTGAGGGTCATATCAAATGATGGATTTGGCCTTGACGGGGCAGCCATATTCGACGAGGAACCCTGCTGCGTGGCATTCGGTGCTACAGTGTCGACCGACATGGGGCTCTGTACTGACTGGCTTCTTGACGGCCTGGGCGTGGGTATATTGCTACCTTTTGGCGTTTTGTCAACTTGTCCATGCCGATAGAAGTCTTTGTCTTCTCTCGGTTTATTTTGGTGGGGATTGGTGTTGAGATTGTCTACAAGGTCTTTGGCCGCATTTCGAAGTAAATCAAGAAGCTTTCCTACGCCGTAGCCAACAAGTATTTTTCCGAAGATCTCCAAGACTTTCTTGCGGTCAAATTCATGTTTTTTGACGTTGGCGAATTCTCGAAATTCAAATTGTAGTGGATATCCAGGTACGACAAAATCATATTTGGAACTATTTTCAGGGACCTCGGTTGCTCGATGGATACGAATATTGAGGCCTTCGGTACTGGCTACCGCCGAAAAAAATCTGACTTCGGAAAAAAACTTCTCTCTATGGTGCGGTCCTGCGTCCTGGAAGAACTCGAACATGTTGTGTAATGCTTGGCTTGCGTTGTTCAGACTTTGAAACATTGCCGTGTTATCGTCGGTTGAAGTTTGTGACCTTTTACCTTCGATAGTGAAGAAATGAAAAATCCTATCTCTTCCAATTAGATCTGGCCTCTCATAGCATGCGAGGCGCTGTGTTGCGTTAGGCATATTTTTCCACAAGCCATCTGGTATCAACTTTTCCCTGCAGAAGTATATGGCAAGGTCGGGCTTTGGTTGTGTCAAGAGCTTGTTTGAGATCTCGTAAGCTCGCGATGGCATTGGCGGACATGTCCAGGCCTCTTCAACGCTGAAATCAAGACTGAAGGGCCTGCTGGCGCTCCTCCCGTAAATCAAACAATGGCGCGCAATGAAGCTCATCATGAGCGTTCGCTGAAAGAGTGCCTCATTCGAACCATTCCCGCACTTGTCCTGATCCATTTCCCACAGCTTCTCATATGTCTCCCTCTCCGCATCAGTCTCCTGTAGGGAGATTTGTGGTAGATCATCAATAGAGCCTGCGTGTGGATCGGGGTCCATGTTTTTCTTTAGGAGGACATTTCGGCGCTCAAGTCCCCTGAGAAAATCGGGATGGGTAGGACCTATCCTCACGTAATCCTTACCCTTGGTAGGATCTGCCATGATTGCGTCTATGATGGCCGCAGCTTCTTCATCCAGGGGCGGCAAATATCCCCACTTCCGGTTGAAGGCTTCCTCCGAATCTATATCTTGTCCTCCTAGAGAAGCTTCCCCATTCGAATAATCGGTGGGGAGACTGTAGTCAATGCGACCTTGATATTCCTTCGGGATAGCCTCAACACTCTGTACAGGGTGGTCTGGGTGGATGCGAGCTGGCTTTCGCGGCCGCCCTCGAGCTTTTGTAGGTTTCTTGGCCCCCTTACCCTTGGGACGGTTGCGAAGGATTGACTCTGGGTTATCTACGGGAGGACGAGGTGTTTCGGTGGTACCTTTTGACCTGAGACCAGTTCTGGTACCTGGAGGAGGAGCTGAGGCCGTTGATGGCTCGCCTATAGGCTACAATTGATTGCAAAATGTTAGACTGTAAATCAAAAGCTTTCAGGAACGGTGAATTTATCGACGGGCTGTTGCGGGCAGAGAGATGCACGGGTTCTTACCTTCTGGATATTTCGTCGCTTTGTTTGTTTAGTGCTCTTTGAATTTTTCGAGGGATTTGACGCAGCATTTTTCCCTTTTTCACCCCGAGGCATCGAAAGCGCGGTCCATTGACTGAGCAGCAAGAAGTAGCCACTCTCTGGCGAGTCGGAAATTTCAAGTGGCCCAGGCCAGGAAGGTTCAAACTAGACTTCGATTGATCGGGTTGAAGGCAGATAGAGGCATAGACCCCTTATCTTAGACTTAGGGACACCTGAGATTCTGATCGATGAAATGAAAAGGACAAAGTACTAGGGTTCGGAGCGGGAAATCTGTAAGACATATATGGAGAACAAGGATGGATGAAGGATGATGAAGGGGGGGCGGCAATGAGGCGAAGAATCTTGAGGGGAAAACTGGGCAGGATCGATGGATAGCAAATACACTCAAGGCGCCGCACACCCTCAAAAGGTTGCTGAATCAGGTCTATGCTCCGGCGTGAGGTAGACGCAAGTCTAGCCCATAATGCAAATCCTCTTGAGTGCAATTGGGGGAATGACTGGGCTTGCATTAGGGAAAGGAGTGTGGAAATTAGCGCCGAAAGCAAGTGTATCACTAGGGCGCGGGATTGGACGATACGAGGTCGAAGATAAACAAGCGCCAAAGACAAGGGTTGGTGTCATCCCTTGTTGGACAACGTTAGGACCCGACTCGGGAGCAGGGCAATTCTGAGCGCTTACTTCGCAAGAGGACCCCTGCAACCTCATGGGGATGGGCTCGGGTACGTACCGCTAGAAGCTAACCCCAAAGAGTTAGATGACTCGTCTTAAGGGACTAAGGTTCGGGAGACGGGAACTATATATGTGTGTATATATAAGATATGTTATGGACATTGCGCGACCCCTTCCTTCTATCCGTGAATACTGATCAGCTGAATACAAGAGCAGTACACCAGCTATTACAGAATAAACTTTGATTGTCTTTGGGTATCTCTGGATGCTGGCCGTATATGTTGTACACAGGCTCTTTGATATATGTTTCTCATGTCACGCATGTCTTTTGACTATCCGCACCTAATTATCATTTCCCAGATATATAACATGAGGTCGTCAGGTGACTAGCCATTCGCGAAGCAGCATCGAATGCTCGTTAAGTATCAAGGCTGTCCTCACAACACCAAATCCACTGAGTCTTCCAATCCATGTCATGCTAGCCAATCATCATCAACCAATTCACATACAATCAGGATCAATCCTGCTTGATCAATAAAAACCGAAGCAACACCGGCTGATCTTTACCGAGGACCATTGAAAGCCAAGCAAGTCAAGATCGTTTATAGCACCTACTTCAGTACTGGGTCATTGTGTACTTACACTACAGTGGTAGTAACGCCATTATCAGCGAAACAAACTAGATATTAGCTATTGATTCTCAATATATTACGGACGATCGCTCAATGTTTTCTGGTATATCGTTGGTGTCGGCGGTGGATGACACATGGAACCGCACAATGGCGACTATCACTACGCTGACCCTAGAGCGGTAAAAATTTTGGGAGTTGCGTGGGGTTGTGTTACTTGGCCCTTTTCATTACAAAAGGTCTATCTATCTCATATCCAGCAAGAATAGCCAACGACGAGACCCAGCGACGAATCTCGTTCGCCAATCAAGACTTCCTTGGACCATATTTGGCGCTTCATTTGCTGTTTTCATTTATATACCTTTCTAAGTGATGGGATAACTCCATTGATTTTGGGCAGTATCTCTGATCTCACTCCAACTAAAGAAGTGATGGACTAAGGATACGTGCATCAAGCTATGCCGGATTACAAAGGTCTGCTTGTTTGCGCTGCTCGAATATCTGCTTCTTTGAATGCTCTAGCAGTCTGTGACCGTGTTTCTCTGATGACATAATTCCCTCGCCTCCTTTAGCAACCTCCAGGCAAGCCATGCACTTGGCTCACGGCCCTGAATTTTGACATACAGACGTTGTCTGTCCCACGGCACGCCAAGAGGTCTTGAGTTAGAGAGCTACTAATGCAAGATCTGAACTCAGAAAGGCGGACCTTCTACGAACAGAAACTTATACTATACCACAACCATCAGATAGTCCTTACCTACAAACCCAGTAGTCGCAAGATTGATGTCTCAGTCGAACTGGGGCGTAGCTAAATGTCGAAAAATGAACTTTCGCTAACAAAGATCCCAGAAGCAGCGGAATCAATCACACAATCAGCTATAACAGAAGTAAATCTCAATAACGCCCCTCACTTTTCCGAACCAAATAATCCCCTCCCACAAAACAAGCTCACTACCTCACCACTCCTAATCGAAAACATATACATTATATACAAGCCTATTCTAGCGCTAGCGAGCGTGACAGCTCTTAGGAATAGAAGGTGTACGCAACGAGGAGAGCGCGCTGGATATGAGATTCAGTGCTCAAGATTCGAGGCAGGAAGTGTTGATTTACATGTAGCAGGGAGGAGTAGTGGAGATTTCTGGTGGAGAGATCTAGGCTGCTAGGTACAGGTAGAAGGCAGGAGGCAGGGAAAGGGGGGTGACTGCTCTGAGATGAGTTTACTGAGAGGAGTTGATGAAACAACAAGAAGAACGAAGACCGCATGATTATTTTGCACGGACAGGTTCGCGTCAAGAGGGAAAGTGGAGATAAACTCGGCATGTTTCCATACAGTAATGTGTAAGGTATGCTTACTCATTGACAGCCTCCCTTTATCACGTCGCATTTTCATGCTTCCATACAACCAGCCACGTTTACGTCTATACGACAAATGCCACCTAATAGCCAGAGTAACACTTCGTACTTTCCCCAAATCAAAGAAAAAGAGTAACAATTCCAGAGATAGTTGGGATTCGATTCCAGATATCTCCTCCTGTTTTCAAATCTTGTTGGTGTCACTCGGCATCGGCGTCTCTACGTTTCTGAATGTTCGATAGTACATCACCTCTTTGTGACACGACACCTCAGCAGCATGTGTCATAGCAATCTCCTCCTCAACACTTCTCCTATGATAGAAAATTCACCATCACACCCACACACATCCTCCACCAAAAACCCAATATACAAACAATTTCCCCAACCCCATCCCAACAAAACCTCCAACACAAACATCCGCCCCCGAAAAGTCGCACACCCTCCACGCCATCCAAAAAATCCCCACCCACCACTCCACCAACCCATCCCCCCTCCGCTCAACCCTCCAAGCCGCCAGATCCACCCACCCAACCTCATCCCTCCGCCGAAACAGCATGCAACAAAAGCCTCGCTCTCGTAGAAAAAGACGAAGTACTCAGTCCCATCCTAAAACAGGACTAGCGCCTGTCTATGTAAGAGCATAAACGCAACGCATACCATACCACATCAACTCTTCTATCCGATATAATCGACTATCGCAGAGTGGGCGGACCGAATCATCCAGGAAGTTGCCGTACGTAAACGCGAATCTGGATCGGGTTTATAGGTAAAGTGCTGGGACTGGATGAGCATGTCAATCGCCAGGGAACAGGTGCTTGGGGACCGGTTCCTCAGAAGACGATGGCGGATACGATGGAAGCTGTACTTGGCGCTGTGTATGGAGATGGGGGCGTGGCGCCTGTGAGGCGGGTTGTGGATAGGTTGGGTTTGGTGCTTAGGTGATGAGCGGCATGTGGTTGTGGTGAGGGTGTAGATGGGTGGGATGTCGTTTGGTAGGAGTAGGCAGTTGGTTTTCTTGTCGTAAAGATGGGTACTTTGGGGTTAGAAGACTTGTTTCATTGAGTAGGGATTCGGAGAAGCAGCCTAGGTTGTTAGCAGTCCTAGGTTAGGAAGGTAAGGATAAAGCGAATTGCTCACATGTTCTTTACCACACTTCCTTGGCCAGCCCTTATCATCGCCGAAAACCTCCATCCCCCTAGAAAGACAGTCAACGCTCACCCACTCAATATGAATCTACACTAACCAGACATAACCATCCCTACCCTCGAAACCCTCGAAAAATCCCACAAACGAATCCCAACCACGACACTGAAAGAACGAAAAACCCATCCTATAAGCATAAGCATAAGACGTCCAACCCAACGTGACGAATATACTATTGTAAAGAGAGGTAAGAACCTAGTAGTAGATCTACCTTGAGGTTCTTGGCAAGAATGATAATATTGTTTTCTTGACCATTCTACAGATGAACTACAGCTACACGTAACATAACCTCCTCTATCGGCTTGAGCTTGTAAGATTACCGCATACGACGCGGTAGCTTTTCGTCCACCACAGTTAACGGAACGTATAAGCACAAGTACTAAATATTCCAGCTTCCGTACTCAGATACAACATAGACCCACGATAGGAGACGTTCTTGGGACACTTGTTGAGTACTTGCTCTTGCTCTATGGATCTATGGCCGGGATGAGGGGTGGTGCATGTTGAAGCTTGAATGTACATGTTGTAGCGGATTTTGAAAGACAGGTGGATTTCGGAGGGTTGGAATGGTGGCGCGATGAGCTTTGGATGGTTGTTTTGGGTATTTGATGGATTTGGGTATGGAGGTGGTGGTTTGGGGTTTTGGGGTTTGCGAGGGTGAGAAGGGCACGTGTGGAGGAGGGAGGGTGATTGAATCGGGATGTGCTGATTCGGGTTGCGGATGTTTGGGTAAGGGGGAAGGTTTGGTTAGGATGGATACGAAGCGATTTGATGTTGCGGTATTGATTGAAGAGCAGATAGAAGCGTAGGGGTGGCAAGGTTTCCCTGTAGTTTGGTTATGTATCTTGGCGGATGGAGATGTTGTCGCGTAGTCGTGGACGACGAGGCTTTCTCGGACGCGGAATACGATAGCAGGAGCCAGTACCGCGTGAAAGGCAGCAGTGTTTGTGTTCCATGTACTCTCCTCACTAGCTGTATTCGCTGTCCGTTGATCCATTTTGGTGCCGCAGCCTCAACCGAGGGACCCATCGGGTCATGAACTTATTCTATATATGTTAACCGCGTCAGCAAAGAGGTATGGAGATAAGTTATAATGATCCACGACACTTGCAGCTTCAAGACAACCCTTTTCCGAACAGTACTCTGCTTTACATTCTTTGGGCTTGCCTCGTCTGCTCCGTAATCTCCTCCTTGATCTTTTCCTCATCCAACTCATCCATACGTTCACCAGCCTCCCGTGCTATGTCCGAATCTAGGCCAGCAGTTTGTTTCAGATACTCATCAAAGTGCTTCGAGGCTTCCGCAACCTTCTCAAATTGGTCTACTTTCAGGGTAGGCTTGGGACACTCCGCTAGGTCGTACTGAATCTGTGCCTTGTGTGCGTCGTACTCGGCGAGCGCAATGGCCGTCTGGAAGGCATTGCGGATTTGGCGTCCATTCCACGTAGTCTTCAACGGCTCAAGCTCCTTGTAGTGCTCGTCTGCATATGCAAGAATCTTATCATAGTCTTTCGGAGTGAGTTTGATGCTATCTCCCCAGTATTTCTGAGTGCGATCGAGGTTCATCTTCCAGATCTCGAGGGTAGCCTTCTGCCCAAGCTTGGGATAGAAGAAACTCATGTGGATTCGGCTTCGAAATGCTTGATCAAAAACGCCCACACGGTTGGTCGTCAGGAAGAGTATACCCGAGTAGTACTCTAACACTCTCAAGAAAACACTGACGATTGCATTACGTTTAAGGTCGTTTTTGGTCCGTCTCAAGAGGAAAACATCAGCTTCGTCGAGCAGAAGGACGCAACCCCATTTATGTGCCAGCTGAAAGTGATTTTCCAGAGTCCTCTCAACCTTTTCTGCTGATTCGCCGATGTCCCCACAGGTTACTTGGAATAGTGGCCGGCTTGTATGCTCTGCAACGCACTCCGCCGTCGACGTTTTGCCGACACCCGGCTCACCATGGAGTAGAATGATCAAACCCTTGCCCTTGCCACGGACGAGGTCGATTTGTCGCTCTGTCAGTTTATGGCCAGTGTCAGGCTTCCTTCCCCTGGAGTGGGTTTCGACAAGCGCAAGCAGCGTGTCTTTATGCCCTCGAGGTAAGACCAGAGAGTCAAAACCACCAGAGTGTTCTTTAATGTCTTGGACCAACTTAACGTCAAGAGTCACCCATTTGCGGCTTCGAAGGACATATCCATACAATTTGTTAGGGCATAGTATGTAGTCGGAATCTTGCATCCCTTTCCGGCCTTCGGACGGGTCCCAGTCCGATGACATGTCTGTTAGTACTGATGCGCTCAGTATCTGATCTACCTCGTGATCTTGATGTATAACAGTGTTCTCATGGCATCCTTCCCGGCGACAAACGGGATCTAAAAATTCCATTGTCTCGCGACGATCTGCTTGAGGTAGGGATGAAATTCCGAACGATTCGCGAAGCGATGGGTTCTTCAAAAGGGCCATGGCCATATCGATGATGACCTCTGAGTCGACCTGGCCGGTGTCACGTAAGTTTCGGTGTCTCGACTCCAAGGATGTCTTCTTACCTCTTCACTGAGTTGCTCCAAATTCAATGTCAGTCCGCTATATTTCTTGTGCACGACATGAACTTTACTTCCAGCAAGTTCGATGAATCTCCTGCCTCGGCGAATAAGGTCAGCATGACCAAGACTCCCGCTCTTCCCATGAGCGAAATGGATAGGGAAAACCGGTAATGAGGTGACAAGCTTTGGATCGTTATAGCTTTTGATCTGAAAAGTTTTCAAAATAGTGCCGAGGCGTTCTCCATCTGAAGTGTAGTAGAAGCAGCTGATAGTGAAAGTGACGTTGTCAACCACGTCGGGCTCAGATGAACGGTCCAATGCCGTAATTGCATCCTCCCTGCTGAGGAAAGACCGCCTCCCTCCATTAATTTTCAGGACACGATAGACCTGAGAATGTACCTCACTCCCGCGAATGTCGGTTCCAGGACGGAAAAGATGCCAGAGATCGGAGAATGCTATGCTCTGAAGAGTCCCCTCATCGATCTGTCGGCGCAATACAAATGTGGCTTTCAAATCATTGTCAAGTAATTCTATTAAGACCAGCAGCTCTTGCAGACACCTCTCTGACTCAAGTCGTTCAAATTCCGCCACTCTGTTCGTTTCTGCCTGAGTCATCGGCTGTACCTTCACGTCTTTCGCATATTCCTGGCCTTCATTTGGGTGACCTGATGGCCCGTCGACTAGCGGGGCTTGTAAACGTGGCCTAGAAGATCTTTTCGCATTTTCCAGGACCGGTGATTGAGGCTCGAATTTCTTAGCCAGCCGGTTCGTGTAGGCTCTTATAGGTTCCTCGTGAATCACTAGCAATTTGAAGGGCCTGAGTATCACCTGAGACTTCAATTCAGACCCATCGCCCTCATAGACGGTAGGTTGGAATTTGTGACCAGTTATCTTTGTGAGGACTTCAAGTAGAAGTGCCGAATTAATACGGATGCGGTCGGGCGTGTCATATCTTATACCTTCTGCGGCTAGAGCTTGGTTGTAATGGTCTTTTGAAAGTGTTGAGTCCAGAACCACATCAATGAGATGACGCAGCGGTGTTTCAGAAGTGTCCGGCTTTGCGTGCGCCAGCCACGGAAATCTCATCGGACGTGTACTGCCCATGGTCTGTATCTTGGGTCGATACTCTTCAAAGCTTACCCTACTTAAGCCTAATATAGTCTTTCCGTCGCCCTCCCCCTCTAATGCGTTCACCCTGGAATCAACACTTGCCCCCTTGCTTTCAAGGGTTCCAAGTCTTTTCTCCAAATCAACAATCCTGTCCTCGACTAGCTTGGAGTATTCGATCTGCTGCAATACACGTTTATGAGCTTTCTTAGTACGGTCCTTCAGTGTGGTATCGGTGTCGTTGTTACAGATCTCTAATCCTACTCTTATACCAATTTGAGTAGCGTCTTCTTCATCGCTGATGGCAGAGATATCATCATACTTGACAGTTGCTCCTTTTCCTCGCTTGACCCCTCTACCATCAGCCTCGGCGTGAGTCTCCGAAATTACAGATTCCGCTTCTTTATATGTCGGATCCCCAAGCTCATTTTGCTCTCGAACAAGAGCTGTGAGTCAGATTAGCTAGACCTTCTGGGTGCTGTGTCAATTATTTACAGTCATCTGTGGATACACCTTGAGATGAACCGACATCGCGAGAAACTTCTTCGCAGCCGGACTGCTCTGTATCAAAGGCAACATGTCTCGCAGCCGTCATGGAGGCCACCAATTCTCCATTAGCGTGTGACAAAGGTATCGAAAGGCTATCACGGCCAAGGGGTAAGCTCGCTGTTAGGTCGGGCGAATCAGGCATTGTCTCTGAATCGGATAAAAGAACGGAGGAGTCTGACTCTTTGTGGTCGAGTCTGGTAGGTAGCCTCGCCAACAAAGAAGCGTATTCTTGTCAGCACGAGCGGCTAGTAAGGCACCCGGTGAGCAGAACATTACGGACGAGATCCATACCAAAGTGTCCGAATCATTTTGCTCACCGTGTGTGAGGCTCTGCCGAGGTACACTGTCTGCTGTTACTGATTGCGATTACGCTACGATAAGTGGATCTGGCACATATATGCAGTCAGCCTTGGAATTAATGCTAGCGTGAGAGACTGGTGTCCAATCATATACCGAGACAGTCAGGTCCTGCATACAGTTCGTCTATCATTTCCAGCCGAAGGGCGGGGGCAGCTGCTGGTACTAATCTTCATGCTATAGGAGCGTTTCCCCTGTATAATGATTGGAACACGTATTATTCGTTTAAGATCTGGCATTTCGAGCCGAATCTGCGAAGTGTGTGAACTTCTGCCTGATCCATACTTGGCGAAGTGAGCAGTTGTCGCTATTCGTCAGCCTTGTGGCCAGGAAGTCTGTCGAGGGTCGTGCTTGCATTTATAATACGTACAACCGTTTGGACACGTGCTTCAAGGGTGTGCATTGCTCGTAGAATGCGGATCTTTAACGACAGCGTGTACTGAAAACTGGTCGGACCCAGGAAAGGTGGACGATATCCCCCAATAATCTGTTAGACCCTTGCTACTACATTCTTTGGTAATGGTAGGTAGTAACAAGTATGATTGATAGTAGACGAATACGGTTGGAATCTGAGAGACTCCTTCTATCGTTGATCGCAGTGACTATATCCTAACCCTAATTCGAATACCATGTCAAAACCTGGAGGATGGAGACGGATCGTGGGTCTTCGTCCAAAGCAGTCGCCGAATATCCCAGCAACTTTCATGCAGGAGCACATTGAAAGTGATCTGAGCCCAGCTATCACGACGCCACCGCTGCAGTACACCTCTGAAATCAGTGCATTTGTGACAGCTAAGAAGAAAGAGGAGCTCCTGAGGTTAGCACCCACGACTGAGCAAGCAAATAATGACCCAATGTGCTGATGGCACCTAGTGGTGAGGAGGCGCTTTTCAGCGGTGCAAGTATCGAGCTGGAACAATTGAGAGACGCAGTAGTGCAGTATCAGATTAAAACAAACACGAACTCCCAGGCCGTGGCTAGCCTAGCCCGTCATGAATGGACTTGGGAAAAGGTCCAGGACGCTGTGAAGGAGGCGGCTCGCGAAGAGGGCTCCGATGATGAGAGCTCGATCGTAAAGTCTAGTTGTTCAAAAATCATTGAGAACATACCCGCGTTCGAGGCCTGGCTGGGACTCCTCCCCGCAGGAGACTATGGTGCGGTGATTTGTGGCCTGTTCAAGGTTGTCGTTGGGGTATTAGACACTTCTGCCTGCCAGCAGCACCATATCTAACCGTGATAGGCTGCCAAACGTGCGAACGAAGTCCGAATTACCGTTCTGAAAGCACTGGCAGATATACCAGATTACATAGCAAGGGCGGCAGAGTACCGGGAGTTGTATGCTGAGTCAAGGCCACACGAATTGTCACAAAAGACTGCTCAGCTATGTAGCGCAGTACTGGTGGCTCTGCGTCATGTGATGATATATTTCACCGAAGGAGTATTGAGTAGGCAATCCAAGTCCTGAGACCGAGCAAAAGCTATGCGCTGACAAGAAGTCAGAGGGAAGTTCCAAGGCGATGGCCCAAGGGTCGGCTTATAAAAAGACCCTGCAGCTTCATCTAGACGCGTTAAAGAATTGACAATAGTGATCGACCAGGAAGCCAATATACGGTCTCAACACCGGCTGAAAGACGTGGAGAAGTACGTGAAAGAGTTGAAGGGATTACAAGAAGCCAGCAGCCGCTCGCCCATGGCCGACGAAGCCCGGAAGCAAGACTTCATTGCTCAAATTGGAGACTATTGTGCGGAAATGGTTGTGAACAGCATGTTCAGCCATCTTTCGAGCAATTCCTGCATTGGCGGTGGGATGACCTGGAGTCCGTCTCCAAATTTCGAATGATGGTGTCTGCTAGCTAATCAACGTGAAGATGCGAATGCATCACGTCTTCTGGAATCCTCTGGATCAGCCTCTGAATCAAAATCCATGGATCGTACACAGCGTCAGTACTCTCGAGCTAGAATACATGATAGTTGTTGAACACTGACAGCTGCGCTAGTTATCAAAAAAGTAGACTTGCTGTCATTGTTGGGTATTCCAGAGGACGCACTTGCGCATGAGGTGCAGCTTTGCCTTGCCAAGGGTGGGCTACTCGAAGTAGAGGAAAAGGACCGCGTCAAATGGATCATGCGCTCGAGAGGACTCCGAGAATGGTTGAATTATCCTAAGTCCAAAGTGCTGTTGATCAACGATCTCTGCGACAAGGTTGAGACCTTCGGTCCAACGACATTCCTCTCGGCCAAGATGCTGGAAAGTCTTGAAAGCATTGAGCCGATCATAACTCTCCATTTCTTCTGTTCCCTGCACCACACAAGGACTAATGGCGTCAGAGACGACGCGGTCGGCATCATCAAAGGCTTGATCGTGCAGCTCATGTCACGCAGTGAGGACTGGAACCTGACATCACTGGACAAGGACTACCTGAAAAAGATAGAGGACGGTGAACTAGACATCCTCTGTAGCTTGTTTCGCCTGCTGATCGAGCAGCTTCCGGACATGACGCTTCTGTTCGTAGTGGTGGATGGTATCGAGTTATATGAGCGTGCCCAAAGGCGACAGGGCTTCTTGAAGGCTATGAAAGAGGTGATGCGAATTGTGGCCGATTGCCAGCATTCGGTGATGAAGCTACTTCTGACCTGCCATGGACGGAACTCGTTTGTTCAGAAGTTCGTCGATGGTAAGAATGTTCTGATAGTCCCAGCCGATGTCGATGGTGACTACCAAGGATGGAGTGAACATTCTTGGAAGAAGAGCATAGGTAAAGATGTTAAGGGACTTGGTGGCATTGCCGCTAAGGATGTTTCATGATCGTTACGTGGCGTTAGGAAACTACACTCATTCCCTGGCAAATGTAGGAGTCTCTTTCGGCACGGCACTGAGGTGATATCATAGGCATCTCTTGCAACGCTCTGCAACCGAAGGGCGGCCGATAGATAATGATATTGATATGAAGCAACTTATAAGGCATTTTGATTAGAACCCACAACGTTCGTCATTATGTAAAGCCGCCAGATGAACGCCACTGAATGCTATCCTCATCTCGTACTTTGTCTCATCCATCATGCAATCGTACCCATCATAACCAAGTTTATTGAACCCTTCTCTCTTGCATGGTTCTCTCAGACCCTGATCACACTAACAGAGCTCGCCCCCCACCGTAGCCTTCGTAATCCCTTCCCTACCTCTTTCCCGCAAACGATACCGTCCTTTCCGTTCATAGCGCCCGTCTCGACTCTGCCGACCTCTTTCCCGATCGCATATCCGGCTGAGAAGCTAATGGCACTGAACAGCACTACCACACCCGCGCTCACGACCCACGTCAGCAGCGTAGGTGAGATCTGAGGTGCATTCGGGTCCCAAAATGGACTATTGGCCCGTCGTTTCTTGCTCCGCGAGTCTCTATGCCGCTCTTTCGATGCGCAAGCCTTTCTCTTGCCATTTTCGTTGGCGGACAAAGATGTAGCGGAGGTACGATTGCGGACAGAGGGTCGGGGTGACAACACGGGCGGACACACCTCGCCTGTGATGGCAGATTCAGGAACAAGTCGCAAGGAAGAAGATTCGATGCGATTGGAATGCCTGATTGGCCCGTGCTGTGTAGACGAGCTCTCCCTTTTCGGAAGACCTCGGGCAGCTGCAGCGCAAGACAGCAGGGTGGAAAGGCTTGCTCGTAGCGCAGCATCGTGGTCAGCGGTATGGGCGGGTGCGATCACATTATAAGGAGTGTGACTGGTTCTGGCTCGACTAGGGTATGAATGTGTGGCTGGTCTTCGATGTGGTGATGTCCTCGATGTTGGAAAGTAAGACGTCCTCTCCTCAACTGAGCGAGGATGACGGGTGGAGTGTTGTTGTGGAGGATGAGAGAAGGCATTCGGCTGCGGTGTAAAGACCGGCTCATTAGTCAAGACTCCCAGCGCGGTCGAATTTTCATCATCATCAGCTTCTTCGTCTTCGGCAATGGTGGAAGACGTCTCTTCACACAACGACGACGTAGGGACAGGTGGGCTGGTGTCCTCCAAGGTATGGTGTTCCAGAGCCTCGTTTGAGCTCGTCATGATGCGATCTGACTCGCTCTCGCTCTCCTCGTATTCTTCTTGACTGCTATTCGCGGCACTCAACCTGCGTACCTGTACCCCTGGTGGTAGAGGCTCGTTCCTTTTCAGCCTCCTGCGCCTACGCCCATGTTGATCATAGTATACCCTTTGCCCGTTGGTGTTTGCGTCATCTGCACCTGTAGAGGACAGGGAGGAAGAGGAAGGTTGGGACGAAACTTCGATCCAGGATTCTGTAGATTGGGTGAATGAGTACATTGTCTCGAAAGCCATGGTCGCGAGTAGGGTTATCTACGCCTCTGATGCAATGATGCGGAAGCGTAATGCAGAGACAGATCGATGGATAGTGTGCGGCGAGAAGAAACGTACCATCTGATCTCAGTCTCCTGATGCCGGAGAGTGATCGAGCGAAAGAGGGTGCATGTTCCAACTGAGCTGTTGTGCGAGGACTAGACGAATCTTGTGCGCGAGCGGGATGATTGAGATGAGGCTGCATGATTATGCTCCAGCCAGTCCTCGCATGTACTGAGAGGGCGGTCGCACAAGGACTATTCTATTGTCGAGAGCGGTTCTTCGGGCGATGATGGGGGACGGTGTGTGGCATGAGGTTGCCCACTCTCCATACCGCCCTTTGTTGCTTAACTCATTGTTCGCAGCGCAACGACTGTTGCAGCTTGTATCAGGATCGAAGTCACCACAGCAATATCACATTCATGGTGATGAAACAGTTGGAAGAGCTGTCGTCGTGAATCGCAGATGACGCCTAGGTAGAGCCAAGGCTGGAAGACCCTGAGAGCTGCCGCTGCTGCGCTGTCACCTGAACCACTTTGATTGGCCCAGTCCCTGCATGCGGACTTTCATGGCCCACTCTGTGAGTTTGATTGCACAGATCTTATGTGCAGCACTTGTATTATACTATTCTATCGAACCGAGAAGTAACCTTGCGGCACCGTCTTGCAACTCTGATATCCTAGCCATTTCGCAAACTAATAGCGAGTACACCAAGGTACTGTACATGTACCGAGCATATCCATTCGAGCATGAAACAAGGGACTTTTGTAGAGCCGTGAGACGACAAAAGGAAACATCGTGTCCAGGTGGACTGACCGCAAGGAGAGGACCACGGAGTCTGACGTTGAGGAGCACTTACCTTCTCAATCAACTTAGAAGGTTTTCTTTTGACCCTTGAAGTCGCCAAAACCACCACGATTGGTTGAGCCTCCACGACCTCCACGACCTCCTCCACGATCGAAGCCACCACGACCACGGCCTCCACCGCGTCCGCCACGGTCGAAGCCACCACGACCGCCGCGCCCTCCGCCACGTCCACCACGTCCACCAGGAGAATCATTGTTGCGCGGTGGGCGAGGAGTGGAGTAGTCAAGACGAACTGGACGGCCGAGGATCATGGCGCCAGTCATCTTGCCAAACACCTCCTGCGACTCCTCCACGGAGCCGAATTGCACGTAGCCAAAGCCCTTAGGGTTACCCGTTTCCATGTCCGTGGGTAGACGAACGCCAAGGACAGTACCATGCTGACCGAACGCTTCGCCAACGATGTCTTCAGAAACCTCGAATGGAAGGTTGGCAACGAAGATGGTGTCGCTAGGGGAACTGGTGTTGTCTCCGTAAGATTTGGCGCGGTCTGGACGAGGCGTTCCTGCATCTGGTTTCGGCTTTGAGAAGTCAACATTGATCGCACGGCCATCGAGTTCCTTGTCGTGCATTGCTGCCTGGGCCTTCATGCCGTCTGCAGCATTGACAAACTCAACATAAGCGAATCTTGAGTGATGTCAGCGAATAGTAACTGTACATAGGGGTACTTGGTGGCTCACCCTCGAGATTGACCAGACTCTCTGTCTACCATGACCTTTACGCGAGACAACTCTCCAAACTCCTCGAACTCCCTTGTAAGCCATTCCTCGTCGATATTGTAAGAAAGATGTCCAACGAAAAGGTTTTTCTTGGCTTCATCATCAATTCCGATATCGGTCTTGGCCTTCTTCGGAGCAGGTGTAGCTTCGGCCTCGGCCTTGCGCTTCTTTGGTGGAGGAGCTGCCTCTTCGGCGCTCTCCTCGTCGGACTCGGAGTCAGATGTGCCAGACGATGTTCCGGCGCTGTCGGACTCTTCTTCATCGGATGATGCCTGTTTTGGTCAATCACTGACCGGTTTAGAAAAGCTTGGAACACGGGTACACACCTCTTTGGACGCCACGGCCGCAAGCTTACCGTTCAAAGCTTTAGCGTCAACCGGGCCTTTGTCTTCTTCATCACTCTCGGCCTCACTAGAGTCTTCGCTATCTTCCTCGCTCTCGAGATCGTCATTGGCACCGGCGACGGCTTTCGCAGCAGGTTTTGGGGCAGATTTGGGAGCAGCAGGCTCATCTTCCGAGGAAGATGAAGAGTCAGAGGTTTCATTTTTAGTCACGGCCAGTGCTTTCGCAGTACCATTGGCCTTGCCACCGTTGGATTTAGCAGCTTGCTTGGGAGCAGGGACTTCAACCTCGGATTCGTCTTCGCTACTTGATGAGCTTCCATTGCTTGCCGCGACCTCTTCGTCATCGTCACTTTCACTGTCTAGGTTGGGAGTAGGCTCCTTCTTGGCCTTCTTGGATTTCTTGTCAACCTTGTCAGCCTTCGCATTAACCTGCTTGGTCACTTCCTTGCTCTTGGATTTGAGCGCCTGTAAGATTTCAGTCGTAGAACCTTATCGAACACAAACTAGAGACTGACCTGAATGTCTTTGCTGGGCTTGATGACCTTATCGACCTGTGCGGATTTGCTTTTTGCCATTGCGGAAAACCCTCGTGCGTCTGCAGGTGAGTCGAGCTTGTCAGTGATGGACGCAAGAACGGGGGAAAACGGCATCGAGCAGAATAACGGAAAAGAGGAGTACCGGGCGTACTTACGTCTGATATTTGTGTGTTGGTCAAAGATCCCTCAGTATTCGATACAGTAACCCCCTCAAGATGAAAATTCAAGTCAAAATTTCAACGTCGTGCGGCAACCCTCTGATATGCTCAAGAGCCCACAGATTTGTATCGCTCAGATCAGACGCAGGATGCGAACGATTTAGTCTCTTCTTCAGTGTATGCTGAAGTCTCAAGTACCGACGAGAGTCGATAGGCCCACAGATGATCAACCCTCGGTCACAGTCAACGAACCCACAGAGTCTGCTCAAAGATCCCTCGGAACGATTGCTGATAATCAAGAAGGATGTTTATGAAAGTACAGATTTAATGCCCTCTGTATTGAGTGGATGACAATGGATGGTATCGGTGTCAAAATGAAGAGGGGAATCGGAGTTTTAAAGCTCCAGAAATTTTCGTGGCGGGCAAAGTCCGCTAGCGCGAGGCTAATGCAGCCGAGGACGCTAAAGTGGTTCTTTTCCTTGGCGAGATTTCTGACGCGCCAAGTCTTAACTTTGAGGAGACATAACCAATAGCATAGGCAAACAGGAGGTTGTGCTTAGAAGCAAGTGAATAATATGGCAGCCTCTGCTTCGCCATACAAAGGGAGGAAAGTGAAGAAGTCAATACCCCCAACGACGAGCAATGAGATCGCCTCACCAGACTCAAAAGCTGGCGCCCAAAGTCCTGCATTTCCTTTGGTTGCATTCTTTTGGCCTGCGAGGAAGAACACCTCGCAATGGGTGATCCTGCCCTTGGTCCTCATGATTATGGGCCTTTTCAGATGGTGTGCAGGACTATGGGGTTACTCTGGCTACCAAATGTCCTCCATGCATGGTGACTACGAAGCTCAGAGACACTGGATGGAGATGACAACACACCTGCCAGTATCAAACTGGTATTTCTACGATCTCGAGTATTGGGGCTTGGACTACCCGCCATTGACGGCATATCACAGCTGGTTGTTGGGGAAAGTGGGATCAATCTTCAATCAGGCCTGGTTCGCTCTCGACACATCTCGTGGAATTGAAGAGCCGCTTCTCAAGGTCTACCTGCGCGCGACGGTCATTGTATCGGAATACTTCGTATACATACCTGCCGTCGTTATACTGAATCGGAAGCTTGCGCAGGTGCGGAGTGTGAACAAGTGGGAAAGCTCGATCGCTTTGGTGGCCATCCTAATGCAACCTGCGACCATCCTTATCGACCACGCACATTTTCAATTCAATACCGTCATGCTCGGGTTTGTGGTCGCGAGTATGTCGAGCTTTTTTTCCCATCGCTATATGTGGGGTTGTGTCTTCTTCGTTGCAGCTTTGTGCTTCAAGCAGATGGCCCTTTACTTTGCTCCAGCAATTTTCGCTTACCTGGTCGGCGTCTGTCTCCTCCCTGAACCACAGATTGGCCGCTTCCTCGGTATTACTTTCATTACACTGCTCTCCTTCGCAGCAATGTTCGGTCCACTTCTCCTAGGCTCCCTTTATGACCAGTATAGGGGTATATCGATACCACTTTCCAGCAATGACCGCATAGTGAACCCTCTCTTCTCACAAGTTCTGCCATACATCGACCCAAAATCAGTACTCTACCCTATATATCTACAATTGACCCAGGTCATCCACCGCATCTTCCCCTTCGCTCGCGGCCTCTTCGAAGACAAAGTCGCAAACCTATGGTGCGCCTTCCACACCGTTCACAAGCTCCACAATTACCCTCTCCCGCCCCTCCAGCAGATCTCGCTATTCGCTACGCTCACTACCATTTTACCGGCTTGTATGACCATTTCGCTCTTCCCGCGAAAGGACTTGTTACCGTGGGCTATGGCAAGCACTGCCTGGGGTTTCTTTCTATGCAGCTTCCAAGTGCACGAAAAAAGTGTGCTGCTACCTTTACTTCCCATGACACTCTTACTGGGCAGTGATGGGGGCCTTGGTACTGAGATGAGAGCGTGGGTGGGAATGGCGAATATGCTAGGTGTATGGACTCTGTTTCCCCTTCTGAAAAGAGACGAGTTGCGAGTGCCATATTACGTCCTCTCCCTTCTGTGGGCGTACTTATTGGGCCTACCTCCAACGAGCCTGGATCTATATTTTGGAAAACATGCCAGGAAGGGCGATATACGTTCATCGACCAAAATTCTGCATCTGACCTTTTACGTTATGATGGGGATTTGGCATATATTAGAGGCATTCGTGAACACCCCGCAAGGAAAGCCAGATCTTTGGGTGGTATTGAACGTTCTCATTGGTGCTGGTGGATTTGGCATTTGCTACCTTTGGTGCACATGGCAGCTACTCATGAGAAGTGGTGTTTTGGAGGAGTGGTTCAGCTTCCGAGCTGAAATGGAGAAGAAGCTCAATTCCGACGCGGGGAAGAAGACTGTGAGAGCGACAGCTCCGAAGGACAATCGAGCTACGCCCCCGAGGGAAGCCAAGAAATTGGGGAGTGTGGGAGGGCGGAAAAAGACTTGAAGGCAGTTTTGAGGTGCTGGAGGATATGCTTGTAAGATACCCATATGGGCTAGGCTTTTTTGCTATAATATGTAATAGTGTATCTTGTATCGTCGAATATATATTGTGTCTATTCCGATATCTGTATGGTAGATTTCCGGTCTGCGTTCGGCTAATCCATATTATTTCACGCAACGTTCAATGGACATGCTCACCCATCAGGGCTGCACATATCGTCTGCTTGTCTGACTCACTCTGGCTTCTACAACGAGATGCCGAGGAATCCATACTTGCAGCGGCTCTTGCAGGAGACCTTTGGAAAACGCCCAGACTCTATCGACACACACAAAACTTTTCAGGAACATAAATGACTTCGATGGCGTCCTCGAAATCTCTATCCCAGTCACCCATATCTCTAACGAACCCCAATAGAGAAGAGTAAAAATTCCATTATTCCACACCCCAACCATGCAAATGCACCCAAACACTCCAAACCATGCAACACCAACCCTAATACATTATATACATCCACCCTATCATCATCCATCACCCATCCACCGCCCACTCCATCTCCTCACGCAATATTGAACCCAAACCCCCGCATACAACTCCTATACTTCTCCACCGTGCCTTGACACGCCTCCTGCGGATCTGCCGCGTTGCTGAAAAGCATGCATTCGTCCCTCGAGGCCTTTTCGTCTTTGCATACGCAGCAGGGCTGTGTGGGGTGGGGTGTTAGTAATTGTCCTTTTCAGTGTGGATAGCTGTAGATGCAGGTATGGGAGAGGGAGGGGACGATGTGGATACGTACTTTTACGGCTGCTGCAGCCTGGCCGGGGGGTTTGAGATCGGAGGACATGTTTGCGGCGGTGGGGGGTGCTGGGTGGGAAGAGGTGGGTTAGCTGGTGGTTCTCGTGGCGAGGGGTTGGAGTTGTGGGGAGAGACTTGGTGTTTTGGGCTGGGGAGGATGGGTAGAGGTACTGTTATTTGTGGGTGCGAGCGCTGCTTGTGACATGGTGACGGCGGTGTCGATATTAAAGTAGGCAAGGATGTTTGAAATCAAGAAGGGCGGTCACAGAGGTGATATTCAAGAGATTTATTTGGGGCTTGCAAGACTCTTGAGACCTCTTGGCACGCAATTTTTGTTCGAGTAGTACGAGCAGTTCTCGTAGTATTTGTACACAACGCCTAAATATACAGACGGAGTAACAAGTAACCTCCATGGAGGATGTTCATATCTTAGGATGCAGGTCATCTAAAGATAATGATGAGGTCGACGAGCTGGGGCTCAGGGCGTGGGAAAATTCAAGATCAGTGCCAAGCATTTCTGAGAGTAGAAGGGGTCACGTGGAAGAGGCCCACACCTAGAAGAGGCCCAGCCCTATAGGGCTGAATTTTACTAGATTTTAATTAACTTCTTTACTATTATATCTACTTAACTAATTTCTATTTAATAACTTTATAACTATATTAGATACTTCTTCTTTATCCCTTCTATTACTATCCCCTCCGGAACCTCCTCTCCTCCCTTAAGAACGACGTATTAAGCTTATATTAAAGTACTAGCGGGAGCCTAATAATACCCTTTTAAAGTTTAAGATTACCTTAAAATATAGTATCTTATAACGTATATTCTTTAGATAGATTAATAGGAGGTAGGTAAGAGCGAAGGCTTATAAGAAGGAATAAAGGCTAGCTCTTAAAGAAGAGTAAGTACTACTTAAATAAATCTTATACTTATAAAAATAAGGTTAGCTACTACGCGTTAAATAATTATAATTTATAATAAATAAACTATTATATAATAAAAATAATTATAACCTAGTTAATATTAATTAAATATAAAAGTTCTTAAGATAATATCCTATAATTTAGATAACCTATATCCCTCCCCTTAATAAAGAGTATATAATAGCTAAAGACCTTACTATCTTTTCTATATAGTTTAACCTTTATTAGGAAATAAAAAAAATATATAAGGTAGAGGATTTAAATACTTATAATATAAATAAGAAAGGTTTTATATAAAGAGTTATTATTAAGTTAAAAGTTATAATTTCTAAGTATAAAAAGAAAGTATATATAACTTAATATAATAATAGAGAATAAATCTTACTTATTAAGTATATCTCTATTAATAGCTATATTATAAATTTATAAATAATTTTTAAAGGAAAGCTATAATAGAAGGTATAATAGGAAGCCCTTATTAAGGGCTATATTACTATTAATAATAAGATTAGCCTAATATAGATTACTTAGGCTTTCTATCTAGAGTCTTAAGCTATTTAAAAAGGGGAATATTATATACTCTTAATTAATAGATATACTTCTTATATTATAATTATAATAATATAATTTTATATTAATAATATATCTTTTATAGCTACTGGATATTAATATTTTTACCCTACTAATAATTACTTATAAGAATCGGGTTTATAAGACTACCTAATATAAAGCTAACTATTTAATTAATAAAATAGACTTCTTAGAGCTATATTACCTAATATAAGGTAATAACCCTATATAATATATATAACGCGTAGCTAAAATACGGCCTATATTTATTTAATCTACTATTAATTCTATAAAAGCTCCCTCCTAAAAATAATAGATAGTAATTATATAATATAATATAGGTTTAATATATCTTAGAGGTAGTAGTACGCGTAAAATAAATAAATAGAGTAACTAATCTAGTAGAGCTATTAATAGTATTAGAAGAAAATAATATAAAATAATATAATCTCCTTAAAAAGGTAGGTAAAGTAATAATATGAATAATAGTTAATAGTATTATTTATAGTACTATTAATACTAAGCTTATAGAGTATAATAGGAAGTAAGAAAGGAAATCTAAATAGGTTAAAGGTAATTATAGTATAGCTTATATTATAAATAAAGATATTATTAAGGAGTAAAAGGAAAGATAATAAGAATAGTTATAAAAAGAAGCCTATATATATTATTAAAAAATCTATTATAATATCTTTATATATAGATTAAAGGTATTAAAGTAAAGGACGGATCTATTTATAAAAAAGGGAGTAAATAGATAAGGGAAATTAATAATAAAAGAAATATTAAGACTAAATATATAATTAATAATTAAACTATCTCTTCCCCTTATATTAACTCCTACCCCCCTCTCTCTTATAGTAATAGTAGAAGTAGTACTACCGGTTATATTAATAATACTAGTACTAAAAGCTAGTTAACTAATTAGATAGTAGAAATAAAAGTAGAAGCTAGTAGTATATCTATCTATTAGGGTAATAATTATAGAGTTAGAATAGGGCCTACGGGTAAGGTAGATACGAGAAAAATAGGTTAATTACGTAGTAGGAGGAGTTAGCTAATTAGGGCGAGGAATATATATAAGGAAGCTTATAAAGCCTTAATTTAGTTAGAATATAAATAATATAAAAACCCACATTTTCGTTATAGTATAGACATAAAAAGGAGTCATTTCGGTGGTAGCCCTATAGGGCTGGGCCTCTTCTAGGTGTAGGCCTCTTCCAGGTGACCCCTTCTAGAAGGGTTCACCCCCTTCTGGTCCATACCTACTTCTGGTCCACGCCCTCGCTTTCCACAACGATAGACTTTATCAACTTCTTTTCGCTATGTGTATTACAGGAAATCTTACGCTTAATAATTCTTATAGTAAACTTATATTTAGAATCGGCTTAGTTGAGGATCTATAGATGCGAATGCCATTAGGCCTAAGAGTACCCTAGAGCTGGGGCCGGGAGCACGGAGTCTTAAAAGCTCCGGGCCGCTAGCCCCTTAGGGTTGGACCAGAAGTAGGTTTGGACCAGAAGGGGGTGAACCCTTCTATTGCAACCACTAAGCTGGCCGAATCACGTTAAGTTCCTGGGGTACGGAGTATGTACCACTTCATCAAATGCACTCGTGCTCCTTCCACTCACCCTCATCCTCATCCTCCCCATCCTCCCCATCCTCCTCATCTCGTGGCAATGTGCCACGAATGGCTCTTCCAGAGGCGATCAGGGCCGTGGAGTCGATGTCATCATTCTCGGCTGTCTCGTCGATGGCACCTTCCAAAAGATGTTCATACTCGTGCCCCATTTCTTCGACGAATGCCATCAGCATTCCCTTCTTCATGAAACGTCCTTTTGTCCCCCAATACCCCCTTCTGAACTCCTTTTTCAACGCATCATTACGGCGCGCCTTGGGCAACCTCCAGGCTAGACGCAACATTGATGTGCAGTACTGCCAGTATAGGTACCTGGCCCGTGGTCGGTGATCGGTCAGAAATTGGATGGTTTGCCCATCCAGGTCCTTCCATGGCTTCTCATCTCCCTCTGGCCGACATGGAATATATTTATCCATGCCTTTCGCATTGGCGTCTAATACTCGGATCTTGTAGGGCTTTAATTCCAGGAGGTGCCAGTCCTTGATTTCCTCCACGGATGGAGAATCTGGGACGTCCGGCACAATTGCCAGTAAACCGGCGGAAATCTTCTCTTCGACGAAAGAGGACAACATTAAGCCATTCTCGATCTCGTTAAGTTCACATCGATCCGCCATTCCGAAGATGCTGTGCATCGTCGTCTGCCCCAACTCGTATGGAAACATGTGAGCTGCTTTGAGCGAATTTTCACTGCTAGTGTCGATCCACGAGCCTAGTACTGGACACCACATCTTCTCCGATAGTGGATCAGGATGCCGGCTATTGCAAGCTTCAATAAGCTTTGTTCTGAATGATGACTGGATTGCTGGGTCCCTCTGTCCCATGCCTGCATCTTGTTGGGACATACCCAGTCCTGACGGACTCATCGTGTACAATTGCATCCAGCTTCTTCGATTCAATTTGTCTATTTCGTCAGGTCCGATCTGCCTTCGCGCGGCTTCTTGTTTGAAAATATCAACCTCTAGGCTAAAGCTAGCCTCCTGCTGTTCGAGCACCTGTGCTTTCTCGGAATCCATCCATTCTTCTAACACGGCCTCTTTGTTCTCTTCAAAGAAGCTAGCCATAGATTCTTTCCTTGTCAGCTTTACTCTCTTGATTTGCATCTCGTAGTAATTTCTAGTGGCTTCAAGATATTGGGCGTCTATAGAGAGCTTTGGACGATGCTTGTCCTGCATCTTCTTGACCTCTTTATCAAGCTTTCTCTTCTCTAATTGATCCTCGGTGGTGTAATGCTCGGGCTCGTATGGTCTTTTCGTGCTTAGTTTATGACCTCGCAAAGGGACTTTATCCAAAGCAATTTCGTGGTGTTTTGTCATCTTCTCTACGGGTATACACTTCAGAAAAGGCCTACGATGTTCAAGGATCTCGTATGGTCTCAGAGGAGCAGGTTTTGTTTTGGGTTTAAGGGCGCCTGTAGTGTAACTTGTATTTTCTCTTTCGGGAATGACTCATCTAAGGACCCACATTTTCAAGCCTCCGCAAAAGTTTGTTGGTTCTGATACTGTATTGTAGGTCGGAAGCACCTGCCAAACAGACTCTTGTCTGGCGCAGTCTCGATCCAAACGTGAATTCATGTGAACCTTGTGGTACGACATGCTGGCAACACAATCAAGCAAGTGACAATGTCGGCGAGACATGGCGTTATCCAAGTTTGATGCAGATGATGATGTCAAGGCTATATGGCTATATTTAGATCGGAGATGTTCAAAGTTCATTCACAAACCTAGATCAGAACAAGAAACCAGATGTGAGATAGGGAAGGCATCCAGGATGAGCTATCACGGGAAATGGCTATCATGAGATTGGCCACTCCCCGTACAGGGATGACCAGGTTATGGCGAACTTCGTTCGGTAGAAACGAAGGTACCGTACTCAAGAGCTGGAACAACAGTTGTCCTTATTCAGTCACCAAACGTGGGGCGATATCGCTTTAAATTCGATATGCATATATATATATGTAACTGTTGGCTGTATTCATTGGGGAGTCACTCTGTGATTCCAATGGGTAAAGGTAGATGACGATATTCCAAGATGTAATATGAAACTTATCGCTCCAAATATAGATTTGAAAACCATGAAGAGCGCAATTTCTGAGCCCCACCCTCCCAATTTGCTATCGAGACTTATTGCCCACTCTGACAAGCCCCAGAACTCGACAGAGTTTTGCTCGATACCCGTTTTGTCCCGGTGAGATGGGTTGTCTTCTTCTGTACAGCCGAGCATAACAGGAACAGTACAGCCTTGGGGCTTCTTCCACCAAGCGGCGTAGGCAGTGACGGCGCAGAAAACGTACGCCAGGGTACTGATTTCTAGCAGTGTTATAGCGCGATGCTGGAACAGTCGAGATATGACGTGGGTTGCAAACCATAACGCTTGCATACATGTGATCAGCTTTGTCACAGTGTCGCTTTTCGCAGAACTGTTGACTTGTTCCTGCGATATCAACTTTAACTCGTGGAACCATCTTGGATGTGAGCTTGTTAGCACGGGTCCTCCACCAGAGCCTGTCGCTCTCTCATCTGACGAGATCTGCCTAGCCATTGCCACGTCATGGCCATCCTCAGTAACAGGTTGCTCGACGCATCTCCAAGGCTCCGAGGCTAGCCCCGTTGGGTATATGTGGACTTTCTTCACCGGAGGAGGCTCTGGCCCAAGGAATGTACAGGCGTCTGCCGCTCGAACTATGTCGTTGCAAGTGATCTGGAGGTATTCTTCAGCTGGCAACTTCAGGCAAAATCCACCCATATCGAGGAAAAAGCCATGGCAAAGGGACATCTTTTCATCAATCGTGCGGCGCAAGACAGCTCTATTTCTCCAAGCTTTGAGGAATCCAATAAACGCTACGAAAGCTAAGCTCTCTGGGGCTAACACGCTTACCAAAGCAGGTACCACGCTGCTTCTCCCGAGTTGGGCCCGCTTCGATAGCTGCCAGTCACCCGTGTATGGCGGTACTGGTAGATGTATGGCCGTCCAAACGCAAAGAAAAATGGTTACAAGACAGCTTGAGACAATGTCGTTGGTCCCACGGCCACAAGTAGCTGACCTCCAACCATGGACAAAATCTGTTCGATTCTGCATCGTAGGAAAACATCATCCACGACACGCGGTACCGAAACCCAAGGCGGAGACTAGAGACAATCGGCAAATTGCGGTCGAAAACCTCTTTTCTTATGAAAGAATAAACAGTTGATTACAGTATATAGGAAGGTATATGTTACATTGACAGTATAATGCTCAAGACTCGAGCATGAAGAGCAGTGACTAGTATCTTGAGAGAAAATGATCTACTCATCACGCATTCCAGGGCTGTGCCCGCTAGATAATGAAAAGTCGAACCGCAATACACTCAGACCCAAATGCACGACGAGAACGACATGTGGGGACACAGCCCAATCACTACGATCGCAGCCTATGATGACACGGGAACGTTGCACAAGCATCTGCATGCCTGCACCGTTGAACTCGATGCATGGCGCCGCGATAATACTGATGGCCTATCATCATTCTTTCCATCGATATGATGGTAGCCTGGAGCAAGCTGGAGGAACTTGATGGGCTGTCATCTATGCAGATGTGACCCCTCTCAGGAAAGAATACCTCGATCATGCTTTGATCTTGGAAAGGTGTAGGAAGTGTGCAGAACGAGCCAGGGATACATGTCGTTGAATGGACACTAGACTAGAAAGAAAAGATCTAGCGCTTGCAGAATGATTGGAGTATATTCTACCTTGGTCTTCACTTCTCTGATATGCGTATTCCATCCTAGTATATGATTACGAGTGGTAATGGAATCATCGGGCTTTGCTTAGACCAAAAATGAGGGAAATATATTGTACATACGCTGGTGCCGAGTAGCCAGCGCCATTTGCTCGATGGTGTCAAATCCACAGCTATACAAGATAAATTATCCCTGCAACATGAGAGCCTCCTGCAAGTTCAGTCATCGTTCCCATATCGTAGTAACGTTACTGTTATAGCCGACGAAATGCCTACACGCTAGTAATCGTCATTGTCGTTGCCGCCATCTTCATACGCATCCTCTGCCTCCTCTTCAGCCTCTTCACGCTCTTCCTCCTATTTCAGCTATTAGTGATTCCCTTATGTTGTAGTAGAAGAGGGAACCTACATCACTACTAGAGCTCGAGCTACTGTTATCGTTCTCCACCACCACGGTCTCTGCAACGACAGTTGTCTCAGAGTAACTGTTGTAACCCCCGCGATCTCCATACCCATTGTCTGCCACGATTGTCTCATTGACAATTACCGTGTCAGGCTGGGGCCGATATCCGTTACCGTAACCGTCGTCCACAACATATGTGTTATTCTCAATGATGGTTTCACCACCACGACTACCACCATAGCCGCCACCATATCCACTATTACCGTATACTTGTTTAGCACCATATACTTGTTTAGCCCCATATTGTTGTTTGGCCCCATATTGCTGGTTTGTGTTATTTCCATGTTTGTGCCCTCCGGCGTCGTGTTTGTACTTATCCTCATCTCTATCCAGTTCATCCTCTATATTAACAAACGCATGTCAGCCACACCTCGGACAATGCAAGCAAACAAGTGGTGAGATAGGTTGTACTTACTGATTTTGTCACCTGTATGCATCAGCATGGCACCCGCAGCTAGTCCAGCTACTGCCGATCCAGCTCCGATCAAAAGTCCATGACCCTTCTTCGGAGGAGCCTGAGCAGCAGCTTCTGGTTGCTTGAGGGGCTTGGCCTTGGGATCCAGTGACTTGGGGTCCTGCGCCTTAGACGCCTTAGAGGCCTTTCCAGGTGCATCCGCATTCGGGCCTGGGAGCCCGTCTTTCGGAGGTCCTAGAGGAGTACTTCCAGGGCGGTCCCAGGTCCGCTCGCCCGTCTTCTGGTTCACGAAGTATGAACGGTTGCTAGGGACGTCCTGTAGATATCGACGTCAACTCCTTTTCACCAAAATTGAGTTCTGGGTTGATTTATCAGTGAGGGAAGAGAATCTCACCCTTTCAGCTATCCAGTCTGGAGGCAGGCCATGATTTGGGTCCGACGGCGGTGCAGGCGACTGCGATGGTGGGAGATACGGAGATTGTTGATTAGGTGGATAGCCTTGACCTTGAGCGGGTCCTTGTTGGGGAGGCCCATATTGATGAGTTGGACCTCGATGAGGGGGCCCATAGCTCTGGCCTTGAGGAGGGCCGTAGGACTGGCCATGAGGAGGGCCATAGGGCTGGGATTGAAGGGGGCCGTAAGACTGAGACTGAGGGGCGCCATAGGAATGAGACTGAGGAGGACCGTAAGACTGACCCTGAGGGGGCCCGTAGGACTGGCCTGGAGGAGGACCATAGGATTGACCTTGAGGAGGACCGAAGGATTGGCCTGGAGGAAGAATGTAGGATTGGCCTTGAGGAGGCCCGTAGGACTGGCCTGGAAGAGGGGTACCGTAAGACTGAGACTGGGGGCCGCCTTGAGGGGGAGCGTAGCTGGTGTAACTCATCCTTGCAACGTCGACAATGATATGGGCAGAGACCGAGAGTATTGTGGGTTGTAGTACTCCGTATAGGCGGTTCGGTGGGTTCTTGTAGGATTTGGAGGAGATCTCACAGCCTCATGGCTTAGCTGAGGACAAGCTGTTGGCGGCACGCCTGATATAAGCGCTAGTATTGTCAAACAGGCTGTTGGTTGTAGTACTTGCTTTGATGACTGAGGATAGTACTCGAATACCCTCGCCTTGCATGAAGGCCCCATGATAGCCACATGCCATCCACCAAGGGTCTCCATCGGTGGGGAGATTCAGTAAGGGAGACTTCGGGCAGCGTACCGCTACACTCTATCAGTATTCCCCTATGCATGATTCGTCCAGATAAAATGTTCACTTCGAACGGAGAGCTTGGTATGGAATCAGCCCATCGATCTTCCGAATGTGGTTAGAGCGCGGACGGCCTAGCACGTAACATATCAGCTAAGGCGCCAGCTGTCTATGCCCCAGCCCACAGACCCCGATTCCACCCAATGATACCCCCTACCACTGGGCTTCCCTCGCCCTTCGGCGTCCTTAAAATGAGCTTCGATGTCAATATTAGCAGCTAGAGTACTCCATATCATGAACGGGTTTTCCCTCTTTCCATAGCCTCCCGAGCGTCCACCCTTACGGAATTCGTTTCTATGTGACGCACCGTATATGTGGCAGCCTCATCTCGTGGAGGTCTCAACTCTCGAATGATGAAGATGAAGTATTTCAGTTCAGACAATCTCTATTCTATCTAGAATACTGGCCTGGAGATTTACTCTACAGTGAGCAGACTAATGCAGGCTACTGTAAGGCGTCCAGCCATTCCGCTCATCTCCACAATGTTCAATCAGAAGCCCATCTGCCCGTGATCCTCGTTCTCCCATTCCCCTCAGGTCTACTTCTATGCACCAAGCATCCCTTGAATGGCTCGTAAGCTGCTGTTAGTACTCGTTGCCAATCAAATCTGTGACGTGACTTGAAGGGGTGGAAAGAGATCGCACGTACTGAAAAAACCCTCTGCCGTCAGGCAGACTTCCTAGAAACGTAGCAGCCAAGGCGGCCAAAATCTTCTGAACACCAGGCATCCAAGCGCTCGTAAAACATCGAAGTGACCGGAAAAGGCTGATGAAATAGTGAAATTTGACTAGTGATGTATAGATCACAGCTGCGCCGTTATGTTTCGTAACATTTGCGGTCTTTGGGGGATCCTCCCCTCCAATCACTACGTGACCTAGGTGCCGGCCAAATATTCAGATTCGAGCTCCAGCATGCCATGTCTGTTAGAGCTGTACCAGTCCTGATCTCTTTCTCTAAATGCGATGATTGCGATGAAATAAGAAGTGGGGCAAGAGAGAAGAAGAATGTAGACTCGATCAAAGATCCGTCTCTATGTACATCTTCGCTAGGAGAGTTAACGCCTGGAGACTAATCCACATTCACATGAGCAGAAGCCATGAACAAGGGTAAAGTCCGATCCCGCAAAATTTCGAGCTCGGAGGAAAGCGAACAAACCGTAAACCTTTCGAAGACAGTTTTGGCCGAAACACTATATCCCGAAGCCAATGCTCGGCTCGTCTGGAGATAGGTGTGACATGAAATTTAGTACAGGAGGAGGGGATGATTAGATGGCACCAAGGCCTCAATCTAGTACATTTCCCCGGTAGTGGGCGAAAACCGATATTGCTTGAGTTCCCACAACACTACTTATCAGCATGACTTACTTGACGTCCACACGAGTTGGTGCCAACCCGAGATCAACAGGTCATGGATCTCCGCACTCTTCACAGATAGTCCCATTGTCCGGACGGATGCAATTGAACATTATCGGGTCTTGCACAAAATAGATGTAGTAGCCTTGTGCGAAATGGGATTAACGGTCTCTCGATCCCATGGCTTTCATCTATGGTTCCCAGAAGGTGTATCGACTCGGACAGCGGGACTGATAGATAGCACTGAGTTAATAAAGGCGGCAAGAGCAAAGCCAATAGCCTCGTACTCATTTGTGAGACGAAATTGACGCCAATGCCATCGACTTAGAATACGGAGCACGCCGCCTATAAACAGGTGGCCGGTCACATTTCTGGACCCTGTATGATGTCGCTGTTAATAATGTTACTAGAAGGAGAGCAGCAGCAATGACGCATGACTGCAACCACAAGGGCTGCAAAGGCAGACATGTACTCGATCAATGAGGGCCTCCCTGATATGGCTTCAGGCTTGGTGAAGAGGAGCTCCAACCTTGGCGAATTAATGGCTGTATCTGAGAACGTACGACAGCGTGACGGAGAGCCCTAAAACTGTCAGGCTGAACTGCTAGCAAATGCGATAGTCCGACTCAAGGCTAGCGCAAAATCTGCTTCAAATTTTATCTTAAGGTCCTCAAAGTCTGATACTAAGCCGCCGACATATTGCTGTAATTCCTAAATCTGATCTGCCTGTCTGCCTTCCTTTTGAATTAGTCCTCATTTCATCGTGATTGTACCACTGTACGTATTCTAGGACCACTGCCGGAGAATCTTTGTCCCGGTGTATTCTAGAACGAGAATAACTGCCGACCTCAAGTCAACCATTGCTCCATGTCTCTTTTGCTAGCACCAATGCAACCATGGGAGGAAACAAAAATAGGAAGCGTGACCGCGCTCAATACGAGGAAGATGTAGCTGATAGGCAATCGAGCCCTAGCATCGTGACAACATCAATGCAGGATGGAAAAGGAAAGAGTTTGGGTTCCAATGAGTGGACCACTGTTGGAAGGGGAGGGAAGAAGCAGAAAAAGTCCAATTATCCCAGCTTAGGCTATAGTGAGCTGCATAAGTTGAATTCCAGTGTCAACATCAACCATTTGCAAGGCCTCGTACTGTACTGCTTGGCCGATGGCAATATGGCCCCAAATTGGGTCTCTGTGAGACACCACAACATGATCAGAAAGGCGGTGGTTCTCTTCGTGCCTGGTCTGGAGAGGGGCATGTTCGATGGTAGCATTGAGCTTGCGTCTGCTGAGAAAGACCTGATCGATGATTTTGTACAGGCTAGTGGAGCTGACGTAGCGCCTGCCAATGAGGAGGATGTGGTCGAATCTTCTGAGGCACCTGGCATAGCTAATCCGTTCACTGAAGACAGAGCGAAATCGGGATCTTCGATCGACTTCTCAAATTCCAACAATGGCCATAACAGAGGTATGCAGGAAGGTATGCAGGAGGGAGGGAAACCTTTGCCTGCGGCAGCTGTCGACCTGAAACACAATACAGAGCATACTAGCTACACCGTCAAAGCTCCTCCCCAATCCCCAGATGACTACCTGCCGATACCGTTAGCACCTGCCAAGCTGCCTTTGCCACTAAGACCCTTAGCAGATGCCTTCGCCCATCTCTGGCCTGTCAAGGCTCCTGGTGAAGAGAGATATGGCAAGGTACACTCGCCTCTCCACGCAATGCTCAATTCCCCCATCACGAAGACACAAGAGGAGAAGGTTGAAGACAAGCAAATCAAGGGCCCAAAGCCTGCCCGTGTGGGGAAGGACTGGGAAAACAAGCGGACGCCAGTGACAGCCTTTGTGGCGTCGAAAGAGGATCTACAAGAGAATGAATACTTGCTACATCCTGTGTGGTTTACGGATCCTACAGAGCGAACCGCGAGCTTAGAACGGAGGGAGTCAGATAAGCAGACAGCTACGGATGGTTGGACGGATACCCTTGTGGCAGACCTTGATGAAGGAAGTGTTGCTGATGAACATATACAAAAGGGCAGCGTAACGGCAGGGCGGGGCGTATATGCTATGGATTGCGAGATGTGTCGGGTCGAGGGGGGCGAAATGGCTCTGACACGCATCAGTCTTGTGGAATGGGATGGTACAGTGGTCATGGATGAGCTTGTGATGCCAAACAAACCTATAATAGATTACCTGACACCTTACTCTGGAATCACACCTGCCAGGCTCGAGGATGTCACCACCACCCTCGACGACATACAGCAACGACTTCTCCAGCTCATAACTCCAAAACACATCCTCATTGGCCACTCCCTCAATGCCGATCTCCTCGCTCTGAAGATGACACATCCTTATATAATCGACACTTCTATACTCTACCCACATCCTCGCGGGGCACCTATGAAATCCTCCCTAAAGTGGCTCGCCCAGAAGTACCTCAGCCGTGAAATTCAGAAAGGGCACGGTACCAACGGCCACGATAGTATCGAAGACGCCCGAGCTTGTCTTGATCTTGTCAAGATGAAATGCGAACGAGGCCCACAATGGGGTACCAGTGAAGCCATGAACGAGTCGATCTTCAAACGGCTGAAGAGAAGCCCAAAGCCAGGAATGGCCCACGACACCGGTCACGGCAAGACAGGCGCCATTGTCGACCATGGCACACCCGAGAATAGCATCGGCTCCATGGCGAGCTATTGTATCGGCTGCAAATCCGACGAAGAAGTTGTACTGGGGATAAAGCGCGCTGTACTTGGCGACGATGATGGCAGCTATATCCCTGGTGGGGGTGTGGACTTCACGTGGGGCCGCTTTCGAGAGCTTGCGGCGCTTCGCGGTTGGCTGCCCGATTACCGGCATTCCACCACCACGCAATCGTATCAAGAGACTTCATCTACAGCCCTTCCTGCAGTGGTCGCGCAGACAGTCCAGCACATCAAAGCCATCCACGACTTCTTACCACCGTGTACGCTGTTCATTGTGTGCAGCGGCACGGGTGATCCCCGCGAGCTGGGCCGCTTGCAGGAGATGAAGCGGACATATAAGCGGGAGTATGAGACGAAGAAGTGGGCTGAATTGAGTGTCAAGTGGACCGATGTCGAGGAGCAAGATTTGAAAGCTGCTGTCCGGCAAGCCAGGCAGGGAGTGGGATTCGTGACGATTGTATGAGCTTTGTTCAATTTGGGTCCCAGTATTCGGCATGTGATTTCATCGGGATAACCCTCATCCTACAACATATGCCAGTAGAGATAGACCAGGGAAGGATAGTAAGAAAAACTTGTCGACAATCATAATTTGCATGATAAGCGAACGTGAGCTAACAGCCATAATCTGCTGCTGGGAAATCAACCGCAACTTTTTCGTGTCTTTCAATCTAGTTGAAGAGAGGATCGATTCTGTAACGCATCCTACCCCAACCACCACCAATAACATCCTCAACCCTAACAGACCACAACAGCCTAACATCACACCAACTAAGAAGCAAAGACTCTGTCTCCGCTAGGGCCTTGAGTACTGGAATGGCTACCGACAGTGTCAACATAAGTAAAGCATCGATGGTGTAATTATCTAACAGCAGTATCCTAGTCACTTAGAATAAGTCAAGGTTGTTGTGAAATTCCAATACTCTCCGCCATCCTTTATGGAGATCATTGGGGCATACGTGTTAATGTACACGATAGTATGAAGTTCTACGCACAGGATGTGGAGTTGCATCTAAACCATAATATGGATACGATACCGGCTCCCTCACAACCTCCGGCCCATATCCTCATCTGAAGGTTCTCATGTCATGCCACCTTGTAGAAACTGGCCGACAGAGAGTATCGTTATATAGACCACTGTTGAACACTATGAGGAAGAGTTTTTTGTGCATATAACGAGGTGAGAGAGCAAACGTCAATGGGGTATCAACCGCCCAATATCCAACCCGAGTACCCAACACAGGTGTCAAGGTCCCATCCAATACGCCAAGGGAACATAGTTTACGCAGGTCTATTGATTTCCTTGGTGAAACGACGCACTATCTTCTCCAGGATCCTTATTGTTTTGTTTCATACTTGCAATCACCTTCTTGGCCCATTCCTGAGCAGCGGCCATTTTAGCTTTGACGTAGGCCCAGAATTTGTTCATGTCTACTTTTGTTTCTTTTGGTGTTTCCGTGGCGTTAGCGACTTCGGTTACGGTGAGGGCGCTTTCTGGTATGCCGCTTGATGCAGGCGTTTCTGGGGGTAGGACTTCGTCAGGAGAAAAATCAATCGGGCTGTCGTTTGTAGAGCTAGGAATGTCAGTGTGCAGGCCGATTGGTTTCAGTGGCAAGCGCAAGGTTCCATTGTTGGCTTTGGGCTCGATGCCGATGGAGTCGCAGATGATGTTGTACACTTCGATGTTTTCTTCGATGATGTTAGTCGACTTCAAGAGCGGAGTGATGTAGGACTTACGAAACACTTCAAGCCTACTATTAGGCTTATGAGGAAATGCGGGACCTCGAGCGAGGAAGATCGCTCGCATTAGCGGATGTTCATGATCGTACCCATGGAGGCCCTTGGGGTGATAGGTTTCGCCTGTGGCTTTCGCTGCTTTCACGTCAAAGTCCTCTTTGTGTACTATGGCGTACCCGGTCTTTGGCACGACCCACAGAGGAGCAATTCTTTCATTGTTCGAGAAGTGATACCTCACGGGCATATTTTCATCTCTGAGGTAGACGTCAAAGTTGCCGCTACTCTGGGATTCGACAAGTAGTCTATCGTAAAGACCGCGAATATCGATCGGATTTTTAGGACGTAGACCATAGAGTGGCCAGCCATCGATATGCTCCACAAGGTCGAGGTCAATAAGATCGTCTAGTTGGATACAGCGGTCTGTTGAGGTCGTGGCCATACCGTGGTCGCTTACCACCACCACATTCACTATTTCCGTGAGATTACGCTCATCGAGACCCTTGAATAGGTGGTGAAGCATAGTGTCAACATCAGATATGGTGATCCATATTTCAGTGCTGTTTGGACCATAGCTATGTCCATCAGAGTCGACCACGGGGACATAGGCTGCAATGAGCTGCGGTCGTTGACTGGATGCCAAACCGGCTTCGTGACCCGGGAGATCAAGCAGCTCGAGAATGCGTTCCGTTTTTCGCGGCAGCACCTCAGACATGTTGAACTTATCCACGAATGTAGCTGAAAAATCAGTCCCAGCTTCAGATCCAGGCCACATGTGAATAGCAGTCTTGACATTTTGTTTCTCAGCCGTGGCCCAAATTGGTTCAGCGCCAGTCCACCATTTCCTTTCCATGCTAGCTTTCTTCGTGCGAAATTCTTCGTTCAAGTCAGGGGCCCAAAATGTGTTGCCTACGATACCATGGCTCTCCGGGTATAAGCCCGTCACCAGAGTATAGTGGTTTGGGAACGTCACGCTGGGGAAGCTGGGGTACATATGTTTCGGCGAGACGCCTTCGGCAATGAATTGGCGCAAGGTGGGGGTGATACCTCGCTGCAGAAAGTCTGCTCGAAAGCCATCAAGTGATATTAGGATAGTCGTTGGTGCAAAGAGGGCGGTTCCATTAGAAAGAAGCGCGGCCGTTGGGGAAATCTTCGTAGATCGAGAGACTTTGTAAGCTCCAAACGTGAGCAAAGCGAAAAGGGTAGCAATTGATATGGCGAGTATATGCCAAAAGGCAAGCTTCCGTCGCTGTTATAGCAACACAGGCTGATGAGCTCACTCCACACTTCGAAGGCTTTGCTGGACTCACCTTGCTCGTTGATGACTGTACGGTGTCCATCTTATATAACTCAACTGAACTCGATGACGCCTGTGAGCTAATCTCGCTCTTGGGACCACCTTCTTCCATCTCGTACATGAGGTCGCCGTCATGACTGCTGCCCTTCGCTTTTCTTCTTCTCTTCCAAGACCTGTGTGCTATTCTCTTGCCAGTCTTGCCACCCGATCCTTTGGACTGCCCGTCATTGCGTCTATCGTTGAAGAAGCCTCGCGGTTTATCCCTAGTGCTCCCCACTATCAATAGCTTTTCCCGTTCGTCCTCCTCGTCCAGCAGCTCACGATCAAGCTGAGCTAATTCTGTCGAATTACGAGCAGGCTGAACGAGCGGATCATCCTCGAAGTCCGATTCTACATCTGAACTCAATGGTGATACCTCGTCGTAGACTTTCTCTGCAGTCTCTTGTTGAGCAGTGGGTGCACTTGAAGGCATGTTGCGCAATCAACAATCACGAAAGGGACTCTCACGGACCATTGATTCATTGGTAAAGAGATGTCATGGTAAAGGGTTGCTTCGATGGAGGTTGGGGGAGATCAGTAAGTCGGTGCGCCGCAGGGCTGAGTGTGAAGCGTTCCTCTTGTTTCACGTCTTCGCCTTCGACAGCTCGGGGTGGATACTAAGGTACATTTGCCTCACTCTACAAACGATCTTGTTAACTCGAGGGTGGATCAAATAATCATCGTCTACAGTTGCTTGATGGGAAGGATCCAATACGGAATGTTCTTTGAAAAGCCTATTGAATACCGTACTTTCACGAGTCTAAGGTATGGAAGGTACACCGAGCGTAGAATATTGGGAGTCACGGGAGTATGTCGCTTCCTGACCTCGTTACCCATGATCATGTGGGTTTCGTTTGCTGCACTTCTGATCTTGTACCAGAAATTCATGCGGCAATGATATATCAGTCATGGCCCTACTCGTCATAAATTTGACTGTCGTCTCTTCTCGACAGAGTCTTGTAATATCTTGATAACGCCTGCTGGATCCTTCGCGCCGAACACTGCAGAGCCTGCTACTATCACGTTCGCCCCAGCTTCCGCAGCTTGGTCTATTGTCCCTTCACTCAGTCCACCATCAACTTCAATATAGAGTTCTGGATATCGTTCTCGTAGCGCCTTCACTTTCGGTAGTTCCGAAGCCATGAATTTCTGACCGCCAAACCCTGGGTGGACCGTCATGACTAGAACCATCTGAAGCCAGCGTCAGCAGCGGGCCTGTAGGCTGAGCGTCTACGTCCTCACATCAGGAACTTCTTCCTTCTTTTGGTTGTCAAGAATTTCCCATAGCACGTCCACCGATGTATCCGGCTTGATGGCTATGCCCGCTAGCATGCCGTTTTCATGCACGTATTGGATCATCTCTTTTGGGCTAGTCTTAGCCTCGGTATGGTCTGCTGGATTTTCGGCGGCTGTCGATGTGATTGCGGCTTCGTAGTGAAAGCAATATAGGTCACATCCAGCCTTTTGGAACTCTTTTACCCATTTCTTAGGCTAGGGCGACCGAAGAGGTTAGCGAACAATGTCTTCAGGCTTGATCGGGGTGAAGGGGAGCAGCGTACACATGCCTACCTCGGCGATCATCATATGGCAGTCAAATGTTCCCCTTCCTTTAGCAATCTTAGGCCGTTGGACGTGAGGCCGTATCTTAGTCACAACAGGCGCTCCAAAAGTCATATTGGGGACAAAATGGCCGTCCATCTGGCATACGGAGGTTAGCCCCTACTGCAGGGTGACTTGCATAGCCACACGTTGAGCGGCAAAACTTGCTATATCGATGTGAAGCCATGTTGCCCCTTGCGCAATGGTATCAGAACATGCAGCGCCTAAGGCTCCGAAATCCGCAGACAATATTGAGGGCGCGATGACAGCTGGTGGGGACATGGCGGCTAATCCTGCAGAAGCTCTAGATGAAGCTCGGAGTACTCCACACAGCGCAATTCGACCTCACGGCATTTGTGACATGTCAATCGACGGTAGATCAATCAAGGAATGAGCTTGCGTCGTATACTGCTCCGGTAATTGAAGTGTTGCAGAGAACGACGTTGCTGGAAAGATCTTGTCTTCACATCCAGACCGCTAGGATCAAACGAGATTAGTGTCGATATATCTAAACCAACTTCGACTTCTCACATGCTCTTCTTTCATCTTCATCAACATCATCCATCATAGTACCTTACTTAATCTACTTTAGAGTCTGAGTACCGTATGCAATACATATCCGTCGCAGACCATCAGTGGTAAGCGTACGTACTACAACAGGAAAGATGAGGTCTCGTTGGGTTAGCGATCCCAAGATAGAAAAGTGGGCGCTTACGGTCATGCACGCTCACCCAATCACCCATTCCAACTGTGCTTACACCAATTGCTCCCATACTCATGATTGGCTTTGTCCCTTTCTGCTTGGCTCGGGTGCTCTCTCCACCCCTGGTATGTACGAAGCCGTCAGATCTGTATCTGTAACCGCCTGCCCGCAGCAGGTGGGATATTAATATATTCAAGGTGGTCGCGACCTTCTATCTCTTGTTCGATATGCAACTTCTTTTAGATCCCATTTCTGCTTCTCACAGTGTCATCTTTCTGTTGGTGTACGTCGTAGACCGAGTACCCATTTCATAGAGCCGTTGATCGGACACCATTTGAATATACTGCCTACTAATATTGTTTTCACTCTTGAAGTGCCAATTGATCTAACATATCCAGACTCTGCCAGCATTATGGACGAATTTCTTTTGCCGTCTACAGTTTATGAATCGCCAGCCCGGCTGGCCCAGAAGCATCCACTTAATACTATAATGGAAGATGAAAATAGCGAGAAGGAAGAGTGCAGTGGGCATGAAAGAGACGATGGTCGTGGAAGGAACCAATATTTACGCCCTGCACGATCAACATCAACGTCACCAGTGCCGTCGTTGACCTCGTCGATCTCCTCATACTATAAGAGCAGTCACCGATCAGAAGACTTCGACGAGATGTACGATGTATCTGATGATGATTCGGACATATCTCCCTCGGTAATGACTTCGATAAGCACCGGATCGATGGACTCGAACGATGCTCCTCCGTCGAAGATGAAGCCACAGCGATGTCCTTCGCTGATAATACCGTCGCCTAGCTACTGGCCAACAATTCAGAAAGTCCAAACCACATCGCCACCACGACCACCAAAGATCCCAATTTCGCCAGCAGTACTCTCCATGCTGGGCCACGACCTGCCATCCGTGAGCCACCCGCCGTCGTTAGATGGAAGTCTCAATTCGGACCCTTTTGCCGGAGCAAGTGCTCCTGTGACGCCTGAGCTTCAAGCACATTCTAGGAGTGTAGAAATATGGGGAGACGCTGGCTCAGGGCAGCGGAACAAAATTCCGAGGCCGGAACTTAAGATACGGATCGATGATGGGACCGGATGGCACAATGAAACAGGCTTCAGCCCTGAAGAAGGCATTAGTGTCCACGATTTTGGAGTGGACGTGGACCGAGACCTCTCCGACAGTCTAATCTTGGGCTCAGAAGACGGGTACTCAGAAGTCGGCGTCCAATTGCCTCCAGCCGCTCTGGATACTCTGAGACTTCTTTCACTCGATACGCCGGCTCAGGAGTTCGCATCACCGACAGACTCGGAGGGGGAAATGGAGGAAGTTGATATGGCTTTGACATTTTCTCGCCCGTGCCGACCGTCGAGCGCCGATATAACACCCTTGTCACAAACATCCGAATACAGCATATCAGGATTGAGTATACCGTCCCCGGGTGGCTTCTTTGCTTCATTGGGATCTAACGCAAGGTATACTTGGTCTTTCGCCGTGCCTGTTGCAATGTCTGAACAGGTCCCACCATCGTCTACCACTGCCGAGCAATTCTACAATTGCCCTTGGAACCAGAATACATCCACAACAGTACCGCAAGTAATCGAGATTAACGACACCGATACCGATGGGCCACCCACAGCTCGCCAGATGCCTGCCCTTCCCGTGGATGAGGCGCCAATCCATGAGCTCCCATGTCCGGAATCGCCGCACTCGCAGGATCATGATCAAGGATACGAGCAAGCAATCCAAGAGACTGCCGAACAGAGTCTCGACAGAACCAGCATATGGCTAGCTGCTCAAACTTCATATATGGCATCCCTCAGAGACACTTACCCAGCTAGCGAAGTAGGGCTCGGGAACGTCAATCTCAGGCGAGCTAGTAGTCATATGCGGGGCGACTCATTAGGTTCTCCAATCCATAAAGCAGTGCGCTTTCTCGAAGGCGAAGTTGCGAAACGGGCGTTCACTAGTGCCAAGAAACCCAGTGAAGGAGAATCAATTTACTATCACGCTTTCCAGCATATTCAAGCACAGCAAAAGCGCATCGATGCCTTCAGACACCGCCATACCAGGTCTGACTCGGTCCAGACCAGTCGCATCAGCCTGCCACATGAGCACCTCGAAGCCCTCCAAGGTAGCTTCAAAATCACTCATGTTGAGCGTCCAGATCCAAAAAGACCAATTTCAATGATGCCTGGTAAAGAGGAGCCCGAAGAGACAGCAGAGCAGAAAGTCATCGCAAGAGTCGACAAAGAACGTCAAGCTCTTGAACAGGTCAATGCGAGGACATGGGTTGTCGAAGCGGCCATGTACCTCAGCGGAGGCAGATTGCTAACCAGCCCAGCCGGGAAAGCACTTACCAATTCTCAGGCTCGTTGCGACGTCGAGAACGGCACATTGAAGCACTCATCACGCGTCTTAGATCTTGGTGGCCAACCCAACGGTGACTGGGCCTGGCATGCCGCGCGTGAATTCCAATACGTTAGAATTTACACGGCTTCGGTGGAACAAAACCTGGTCGATGCCGGTGTCCGCGGTCCGCGGAATCATCGTCGAGTAGCAGCGACAGACCTCTGGCAATTACCATACCCTGACAACTATTTCAACGCAATCTCTGCGCGCTCGCTCTTCACATTCTTGAAAACCGAGAGACCGCTCGGCCAGACGGCAGACGAATACGATCTATGCTTGCTAGAATGCTTGCGCTGTCTCAAGCCAGGTGGGTATCTAGAGTGGTTCATGATGGACTCCGATATTGTCAATGCCGGCACCCGCGGCACAGCCGTGTCGGTCGAATTCGGCTTCAATCTCAAAACCCGCGGCTACGATCCTTTGCCTACGAAAAGCTGGCTCGGTCGCGTACGCCGCGCAGGCTTCGATGATATTAAGCGCGCATGGACTTTCCTGCCGATGGGGACTGCCACCAAAAACCCGCAAGTCTTACCCGAGACGCCACCACCGGATATAGCAACGTTTGAGAACGAGAAGCTAGAAGCTGTACAGGGACCCGTGGGAAGTACTGCTGATGCGGCGACGATGTCGGGATTGGTCGGTAGTTGGGCGTGGGAGCAGTGGATGGTGAGGTTACAGACGGAGATGGGGAAGGAGGAGAGTCATATGCTCGAGGGCGTGGCTGCTGTTATGGAGGAGGGAAAGACAACGGGCGCTGGATGGAGATGTTTGAATGGGTGGGCGAGAAAGCCTGCAGGGTGAAGGGGGTGGAAGGGAGATTGTTGCGACTTGTATAGACTTGCCACTTGGGGTTTATTTGTACAGTGTTTAGATAGACATCTCTCCTTTGTCTGTGGCGTTGACAATGTGTTCGGTGGTAGATCTCGATCGAATTGATGTGTATATACAATGAGGATCTGCATCTCATAGATTGTTCTGAAATTGTCTACGTTCTGGCTTCTGAGCATCTGGTCTAACGCCTACCGTTCGTTCCTTTGGATCCATCGCCTCTGTATCCGCGGTTGGAGATGGGTGCATAATGGGAGGCTTGTTCAGATAACAACGACAAAATAGGCAGCATATGTTTATGACTGCTCATAGGGACAAATGCTCTGAGGGCGTTAGGTGACAAGTAGGCTAGGTTTTATACTTGTGTGAAGGGATTGAGCTGTCGACCAGATCACGTGACTCAGCGCTGCAGCTAGCCGAAAATGGCAGCAACACTTCTACTCCTCATCCGAGCAACCACCATGCCATACTCCACAGCAACAATGATTTGCCAACGCTGCACCCATCGTCTGTATCTCCGCTCAATTCCACGCTCCTCAACTTCACGCACCCTCTCCACGACCTCCACTCGCCCTAATCCCTCGAATCCACCACCCGCGACTTCAACCTCCGCTGCCCAACCCTTCTCCACGCCCTTCACCCCCTCGCCCGCGAAAACTCCTACAATACCTCCAAAAACAACGTCAAAGTCACAGACACCGGCGACCAAGAGTAGTGTTCCTGCTGGAACGCCTTTGAAGGGGTTGGGCTTTACGAAGAGACAGGAGCCGCCGACGGCGAAGGAAGATGATGAGTATCCGAGCTGGCTTTGGGGACTTTTGGAGAAAACGGCGAAGGGTGTAGAGGGGGAGGGAGAGACGGGGGATGCTTTTGGTAGGTTCTAGTTCTTGACGTCGTATTGAAAGGATAGGACTTGGCTCGCATAATCAATGTCGCAGGTTTCGCAATCCTACGCTCCCTCTTCGCCATTCGGGCCGGACATAGCACCTCTCTTGATACTAAATACTAATCATCCCATCTCGCAGCCAAGTCAAAAAAGCAACGCCGTCTCGCCTCCAAAGCTGCACGAGCCCTGTCCACCGGCGGCTACGCTACACAACACGTTGTCAAAATCCCGCTTGAGCAACAATCGATCGACTTGCCAGCCGGTATGGGCTTGGAAGAGGGTATGAATGCACAAGGGGCGAGAGAGGATCTGAACGCGGCTATGAGGAAAGCGAGGAGGAAGGGGATTAAGGAGAATAATTTCCTGAGAACTATGAGGTAGTGGTGGGAGGTTTTCCATATGATGGATGGAGAAAGGGATGTTTGGTATTTTGTTATAAATTATGTATATGGAGCTATAGGTTTATTGTGGCTTGTATACTGAAAGTGGTGTCAATATCTCGCATAATGCCCATACGCGTGTTTAGAAAAGAAAGAATCCATCTCGATAGATTTCGAAGAACATTGTTGGTCATTGACAAGCGATCATGGCTTCTGCAGTCGTAAATTGGGCTTCCAGTCTTGTACGCCTCTTCTCACAATAACATCCTAGAATACTCCGTACTACTACAAGCGACAAAATTGCTTGGCGACGGGAGCCAATGGAACTCTTCCAGTATTTGCTGTGCATTTGCCGCAAATCACCATCTTTTAAAACCACTACAGGCGTTGTCAACAAAACAATCAGCATCACCATGGGACGACAGTCTAAAAATGAGACGGAAAACCCGGAGATATTTCGCGAACCTCGTCTTCTTCGGCACCGCATTGTCTCTGATCATATACCTCAATCGCCACCAATCCAATAACAAAACCTTCGCATGGACTACGATTCGCTACAAAACCACCTCTAACACCCTGCCCGAAGCTCGCGGTACCTGTCCCGGACTAGCAAACACTTCGAAGCCCGCACTCGTCGTATCGCGCGTCGCAGCCGACGGCGACCCCAAATGGCTCGACCAACTAACAAACCTCTATCACCTATGCATCTACACCGTCGACACCCTCCCCTCCCCACCCCCCACAACCCTGCAAGTCCCTGCGAACCGCGGCCACGAAGCCATGGCCTATCTAACATTCCTAATCGACAACTACGCCGACATCCCAACCGCCGGCGCAGTATTCGTCCACGGCTCGCGCAAGGCCTGGCACAACGACGCCCCCGACTACGATAACGCGGCCTTGCTCGCCGCGCTCAACGTGTCAGCGGCGCTCGCACCGTCGGGGTATCACAATTTGCGCTGTGACTGGAGCGCTAGCATGTGTGAGCGCTCTTACGCGCCGCCGCAGGGCAGTTTGGAGGTTTCGCTGAGCGCGATGTTGGAGCCGTGGAACGCGCGCGCTGTTTCTGATGCGGCGCTGCCGGGTGCGCTGGCGGTTTTGTTTGGGGGCGAGAGGGTGCTGGGGCGTACTGATGCTGTGCGCGCGCAGTGTTGTGCGCAGTTTGTCGTTGCGCGCGAAAGGGTGTGGCGGCATTCGAGGGACGAGTATGTTGCTTTGCGGCAATGGCTGCTGGATGGTAGTAGTGACGGTCGTGCGGAGGAGCAGGTGCGGATGGGTAATGTTGCACCGAGTGATGATCGCGTCGCGGGCCGAATCTTGTCGTATCTGTGGCATATTCTTTTCCTGCAGCCAGAACAGGATTCGTCGCCGGGTGTACAGGAAGGTGTTGGCCTAGACTGGCTAGATAACATGGCATGCCCGCGCGCCGATGACTGCTATTGCCGCTTATATGGACGCTGCAACCTCCCAGATTGTAGGACTCCTGGTCATTGCCAAGGACAGTATGTCTTACCGCCGGATTTCCGACTCCCTGACGACTTGACCGCTACGCCGATGTAATCTACACAGCATAGGATCTGGATTTTACATAGCTCGAGTGAAGCCCGCTGGGTTTTTCTCGAATGAGCTGAGGTATAGGAAAATAGCTTAGTTCGTTCCTTATGTTATATATCTTGCCATATCTACATATCTTTATACGATCTATCTCGCGTACCTTTTATAACATCTTTAAGACTATCTGACACTATCACTTTTCACCCCAAAAATCCCCATCTACCAAACCCCCTTACATTCATCAAAGACTTTCACCCCAAATTTCCTCTGCTACAGCCCCATTTTGCGCTTCCCCATCACCACTCTATTACACCCCTCCCTCTCTATAAAAAGAATCCCCTCCAAAATCCCCTCCCTACAAAATCCCCCTCTCCAACCACCCCTCTCCCCCTCCAATCCCCCAAACCCCCAATCCCCCTCCCCAATACCCCCAAACAACCCCACCAAAACCCACACCAAAACCCAATCTCCAACCCCCAACCCCTTCATCAAACCGCAGCATCTACCTATCTTCGCCCATACATCCTCCTTTCCTCCTTTATCTTCGCTGATATAGCTTTTACAAATACTGTTACGGCATCGGCTATCATATCGACGTGAAGGACGTGTTTTGGGAGTCGAGTGCGTTGGAGTTCTATCGGATTGGATGGGGGTTTTGGTGGATCGGAGATGGAGTTTGATGGTGGAGTTTGGAGTTTGGAGGTTGGAGTTTGGTTGGTTGATAGGGGTGGTTGGAGTTTGGTTGGTAGGGGTGGGGTGAGTAGATGGGGTAGGGGTGAATGGGGGTGATTAGACGAGAAGATGGGGTGGAATAGGATGGAGATATTGTTGTATGTTGTGGTGTATATGTGTCGATCTCAAAGCAACGTATTGAACGTTATACCAACCCAACCCTACCTCAATCCCAAAACCAATCCATATACAACATACCTAGACCAAGCAGTACGTATCCATACCAACCCATCTCCAAGACCCGCTCGTGAGGAAATCAAAACCAACAAGATATGAGGGAAGTTCGGGCCATCTTGGGTGACATTCTGAAGTGCTATTCCAGAGTGAATTTGCGTGAAGTACGGATTGAAGAAGGATGGGAATGTGAGGGGGAGGGTCTAGAGGAGAGTATTACCATCAATACAACCATCTATGAAGAAGATGGAGTAAGGAGGGACTTGATCACGGAAGTTATAGATAACAAACACGTGTGGCGATCCGTGGACCTCTATATCGTATAGCATACTCTAGAGAGTCAGCTTCTGAAGAAAGATGTAAGCAAAAGAGAATATGCCAATACGTTGTAAATATCAGCGGATGGAATAGAATCAACATGGCTGGATTATAACGTGGAAAGTGGAATATCATCAGGTATTGCATGATCTGATAAGATGAAGGGGTTGAAGTAAATGGCTCTGTTGTACAATTGGGAAGAGCGTTAGTTATATGGTAGAGTAGTTCAGTACATGAAATGTTGCGTACGCGAAGTGTGAGGATAGGCTTGAGAGGGAAGGGATGGGGTTTCTTGGGGGGGGGACGGATGCGTGTGGGATGTAGTACCGGCCGTTGGTATTCCTATAAAAGAATAGTGCAAGACCCGTTCTACTACTATACCAAGAACGTCACCCCTCACTCAAGACTTACACTAGATAGATCGAACACCCACAATCCAGTCCTCTCCCCACCTGTTTCCGATGCTAGTGCTCCCAGAAGTAAGAACGATAGAGGAGCCGTAAGTATGTATCTAAAAAGCGTGTGCTATTGGAGGGGAGATAAGGCTCAATGTTGATGGAACGAGTATAGGTATATATGTGGTGATCTGAGTGGGGGTGGAAATGGGAGGGGGAAGAGGAAGATAGAGAAGAAGGGGAGGAAGAGGAAGAAGGGGAAGAAGGGGAAGAAGGGGAAGAAGGGGACACGACGAGAACGAGGTGCACGATGAACCCAACATTCAAAGACTCCAACTCAGCAAATACAAACCCCCTCGAAAACCCACGAATGCCAACTCGCTCGCACTATCAGCACAGTATCCTCCCATCTTCCCGTCCTCGTCACATAACCAGAATCCCATCGATACACCCATGAAGATCAAGCACGTACCTATAGTATAGTCGTAACCGAGAATTCCACAGTCCCAATGATGCCTATAGACGGTCGTGGAGAGATAGCTGCACATGAATCAGCCAAGCAACAGAGCTGTACGTATATCGGATCAAGTGGTTACCTTTCCCAACCGTACCTATTTCACCCATTTCCCTTCGCCATCGTAGACACTCAATCCACACCTAATTCCCTCCTCTCTTCCGTTCCCACCATCTCGTTGATACTGTCGCCTCCTGTCATTTCATGCCAAGAGGCAACTTCGTCATACCCGGTCGACCCACCAACGACCCCTTTAACACCGCCACCGGGTAACGCCCCATCAGCCCGCTCTCTGGACTTCCTACTACGTCTCCGCTCCCTCTTCAACAGTATGAACAACCCTCCCAACGCAGCCAGAAGCGGCACGCTCACCCCCAACCCCACCCCCAACCCCACACCCAGCCCTACCCTCATCTTCGCCGCCCACATTAAACTGTCGCAACGCGCAGACGTAGCAGGCTCCATCGAATTGAGCGTGTCAACAGCAATCAGAGTGTAGTCAGGCGAGAACGCCGAGCCGTTGTAGATGGTAGACAACGTGCTGCCGAATAAGGTTACATTCGGTTCATTGCAACAGGATGTTGTGTTGCTACCGGCGGAACAGCACCATTGACTGCTTGAGCAGCGATAGAGGCTATTGACCTCGGCTTGGACGAAGGCTATACACAAGGTATCAACAATGTTCACTTCACTCCGATTACTTTACGGAGATATGGGGAAAAGGTGTGTAGGATCGGATAGGGAGCGTGGACTGTACCTTTTGGGCATTTCTGAAAGCACGCGGGCGATTGCCACGATTGGTCTGTACAGGTGCCTGTGTTGATTGACATGTCGTAGATCGTGTAGCAGAGACCTGAGCTGAGGCAGGCCTCGCCTTCTGAACAACAGGTTGTTGCATTGGCTATCGTGTTGCAAGCGGTGAATTGTGGGGCTACGGTACCGTCTGGGTAGTAGCAAGGCTGAAAGAAAGCCGCGGAAACCGGGCCGAGGAGGAAGAGAAGATGCATCGTAGTCAATCTTAACTGAATGTATGGCATCGCGCTAACGTTGTCTACGAGAACAATGAAGATACCGAGCAGATATTACCACTATAACGATATTGTGGAATGAGATGGAAAAGGAAACGGACGTTCTGAAAAGAATCTGAAAGAAACTCGAGGCCCCGGGGGCTCAGCTCCTGCAGCTTGATTGATATTTGTTCCACCTTGCAAAGAAGTATGTATGGACTGCATGGTGCCAGGCAATCGACCGATCAGAACGTCCGGGCTATGTGCCGTAGCGCCCTTTTGCTGCACAGTGTAGAATACTGCAACAACGCCGCGAATCGAATTGGTCATTCAATGTATCGTTGAACGAATCAGAAGGTTCGAGGCTGGATCTGCATCTTCGTCAACTGCTAGATGGTTCGACCGGCTAATTGTGTCAAACTTGATGAAACCACAACTGAGGTCTTGAACCCCCAACAGCGCTGTCTGGGAGAACCAACATGGTAACGCTCTTAGACTACGAGAGGTCTTCTTAGTCGGCTTCCACCACCAGATCGAGATTCTCTTCCACAGCGACGTTTCCCAAAGGCCAGCTCTGAGTTATGAAGTTAATGAACAAGACGTCGTCGATACAAGCATCGGCTTGCCAAGAACGCCAAGAATCCATGACATCAAACCACGTGACCCGGCAGATCCTCGGATGTCCTCTTTCTCTTCGAATGTGACCATAGAAGTCATAGAACATACTTTAGCCACTGATGTCCCAACTATGCTGATGCAGACGCGCTGGGCTCCTGCAAGACGCCTCCTGTGCAGCCCTTATGATATATGAACACTATGACGATCCGATAGCCGGCTTGAATTTGAAGGTATACCTACTACGGCATCACCGTATACGATTGTGGCGCCAACGTCCGCTTAGGTATGTATCTTCTTCTCTCTACCTAGTCCACCATGCCAGGTACAATCACCCAACTTCGTTGAGGTTATACACGATGTTATGCACGTCAACACCTTGGATCTAGTCCGACTCAGGGCAGCACTAGTGGCCATACCATACGCATGTACACACTGTACAGAACAAGCCCTTGTCTTATTATCCTCTACAATCGTCTACCGCCTCCGGGATCTGAATCATCTGCAGGTACCCACGATCATCCGCTTTGTTCATGAATCAGATTGATGGTCTCCCGCAGTAGTCTGAGCGACCGTTGCGCCTAGTTTGGTCAAGTGAGACATGCGGCACGCGCGCATGTCACGGTACCTGATCACCACCACGATGCCACACCACTATTCATAAGCCCTTCCAATCTCATATACTCGTCCCAATATCGACTTTCATATTATGCACATTATTCATATGTGTTCTTGTGTACAGGAGTTGGGTGGGTAAACTTTGTCAGTCCAGCCACAGTCTCAGTATGGTGTATGGCCTGTTTGCTATGTTACTGCAGTCCTTTTGTTCGAGTGAGACATGATGCACAGGTATGGCGCACATTGTTCCCTTTGTACGTTTTCAGAACAGGTGCTGGTGCACACTGAGTGTGACATATAATCATGACCGTCTGCCTGATGGTCAAGTGTTCGTTCACTCATAGTATTCTTCTCGCTGTTGCTCTCATCATTGCGTCGTTATTCCACAAACCAAAGCAACACTCTATACACTTATTTCTCATTGCTATTTATCTCTATTACAAGATCCGGTCCTCGCCTGCCGCCAACTGTTTGACCAAGGCTTCTCTACTATCCCCATCCCAACCCCCAGTCACATCAGAATCAAACATGTGCATCCCCTACATAATCCCCGACCCCCAACCGCAGAAGCGACCTCGAAGAACCGGCCTCATATCCCAAAGGACCCCCTCAAAATCACCAAGACTCCAACCAGCCATCATCGAAATCTCCCCCCAACTCACCTACATCGCCTCTCCCAAACCCGACCGCTCGCCCATCCCACCTCACGCACGCCTTGGCGCCATGAAACCGCCTCGAACGCCCGAAGCAGCTTTCCTCGAAGGCTTCATCGCAGGCGAGCAGGCGTCAAGACAAGAAGAAGGGAGAGCATTCAAACCCGAACCCCAGCCTGCAGAACAGAAACCAAAACCAAAACCAAAACCAAAACCCGCACCCGCACCCCCACCACAAAAACCAGAACCACCAACTCAGCCACCACCACCTCAAAACCCAGCCAACCTACCCCCACAACCAGCAAAACCCATCCCAGCGCCGCAGTCACCACCACCACCACCACCACCCCAACAACCCACACCCCGCCCCGCCCCACCCGCCCCCACCCCCTCACCCTACACCTACATCCGCCGCCCCACCCCCCACCCCACCAAGTCTCCCCACCCCACAAAACAATCCCGCCCCCGCTCCCCATCCCCCTCCTCCTCAACCATATCCCGCCACAGCTTCGACCGTCTAAAACGGCATCTGCACCTCGTGCTCGAGCGTGTCAAAGCGCTAGAAGCTGAAAAAGCGAACGCCGGTGGAGAGTTTAAAAGGATGGGGCGGAGGGAGGGGAGTTTGATTCGGGAGCGGAGACGGGGGGAGAGGGAGGGGAAGGGGGAGGGGGGAAGGGAGAATGAGAGGTGGGATTGGGAGGGGGGAGGGTTGGGGATGGGGAGGTGGTGATGTTTCTGAATCAATTGTGGAGTTTGATATTGTGTCGTGGATAAAGCATTAGCTCAAGCATTCAAGGGAAAGAGATTTATAACAAGTAACGGAATCTGTATAAGAAACATACGTACCAAAGCGGAAAAAGTTGAATGACCCATGAACTTTACATACCTAGCCAATCCATCTTGTAATCCACCATCGACAAAGAAATACCACAGAACTCAAATCATCCATCATCCTCACGAGTACCCAAACGGCATATCTTATATGCCAAACCCCTCGCATCATCATTAATAGTACGAATAGGGACGAAAACGTACTTTCTTCTTCTATAAGGTAAGTAGCGGACTATATTATAGACCGGGGCTTTATTGGCAAAGAGGGTAGAGAATATGTTTTTTATTTATTTATTTGCATCGTTTCCTAGGGTACGCTAGGCTTAACTGGATTCGAATTCATCATTTGTTTAGTCGATGGACGATGGGATGAGGGATGAGGGGAGAGGGGAGGCCGCTACCTATTGCAAGGTGTGTGGGGGATGATTAGGCATGGGAGTTATATGGCAGGGTACTTAGATTGGTGCATGCTTAGTACAGTCAAACCGGGCTATAACGATAGGTCATTTGCACAAGGGGATATCGTTGTGACTAATATCATAACCTAATCCCAAAATATAATCAAATACACTGATAGATATCGTTACCAGCGGATATGTTTATGACCAATATCGTGAGTGCCCGGTTTTACTACATTAGTGCCGGAGTATTCGAGACGGATTTCCAAGTGTTCATATTTCCATTCGTTAGATCGTACGCGACGGTTCTCGATAAGATTTTGATATCTTGCTTCCCACAACCAATTCACCCTCGCCTCCTCACCCCAACCCGACACCCAACCGGCTTTCTCAAAAACCCCTCTCTCGTCCTCAACTCCCCCCCCTCCCTCAACACAAACCCAAACCTTCTCAAAACCGTCGCCACAATCAATACCAACTCCATCTCCGCAACGTTCCTCCCAACACAAGCGCGCGGCCCATACGAGAAAGGGATGAAAGCTTGTTTCTGGCGCTCGGTGAGGGAAGCGGGGTCCCAGCGGTCGGGGTTGAAGGTGTGGGCGTCGGGGCCCCAGATGGAGGGGAGGTGGTGGATGGTGTAGGCGGGGACGGAGAGGGTGGTGTTGGGGGGGAAGTGGTGGGTGGAGAGGGTTATGCCGGGGCCCGGGGGGACGAGGCGGGGGAGGCCGAGGGAGGAGGTGGAGTGGTGGCGCAGGGTTTCTTTGATGACGTTGGCGAGGCTGGGGGGTGGGGGGTTAGCGTTGTGGAGAGGATTATGCTGGGGGTTGTGGTGGGGAGGTTGGTGTGGGGAGATGGGGTAGGGGATGCTTACTATGGTAAGTCTTTTACGGTCTCGTACTTGGGTACCACCACCCCTTCTGGTATCACTGCATCTAGTTCCCTCTGCAATTTATCCACTACTCCCGGCGTCTTCAAGCACCAATAAAGTAGGGCACAGCTGGTATTACTAGTCGTGTCACTCCCCGCAATCAATTGGGTTAGAGCCTCCGCAGTCAACTCTTCTCTCCCCAGCTTATTCCCATGTTCATCTTTTCCCTCCATAAGTCTCGCGAGCAAATCTTTCCTCTCACCCTTCTCGGATTCAGGAGCGTCTAATCGGGCGTTGACTCGGGCGACTGCAATACCTGCGAGATTCTCGACGGCACGCACGCCATTACGGAAGAAAGGGTCTGGAAGGTACTTGGCGTAGGGCTTTATCATCGGGAGACAGCCAATGGTGCTAGATACCTCACCGCGACGGTTGAGCACTTCAATGGCAGGGGCGAAGGTCACGGGGCCATTGGGAGTCTTTTGCACTTCGGCGATGCCTTTGCCTTTAGAGAGCATACCAAAGGGTGCACCGAATGCCTGCACAAGATAATGTAAGCTCGATTACTTGGTTTGGGAGAAAGGTCTGTAGCTGTGTCTGTGTGGCGCATACCAAATCCCCAATAATGTCAAAAGCCAAATAGTTGAACCAATGCAGACAGTCCATATCCGCCCATTGATCCCCATTCTCCACCGCATGTTCGGCCAGACGATCCCACTGTTTCACCAGTTCTTGTAGATTGTATGTCATATACTGCTCGAACTGTCCTATGCTTTTCGTACTGAACGTATGGGAGATTGTCTTTCGTTTTCGGGTATGCTCGGCTCGGTCACGAGTATTGAAGAGGCCACGCTGGATTGAGACGAAGGCATCGTAGTAGTCACTAGATGAACATAACGATTAGCTCGCCGTGGCGCAGTGGGAAATTATAGGAGAGAGCATCAAGGACGAACTTTTCTAAGCTTAGTACTCACCTCTTCAACCAGCCTCCAGTCAAGCTGTAGATGACTGGTATAGCTTCCGGATCCGCCACACTCACATGGTCCGGCTGAATTCTGACCAAGGTGCCATACTTCTTATGTGCATCATCGACAGCCAGATATCTTCTGCCCCTTCTGCATTGGTACAGCAACCACAGATTGGAGAGAGCTGCGAATTTGGGGCCAGGTATATCGCGTATGGCATAGTTACGGAGATATGGGAGTAGATAGTAAACGACTGGGAAGATGAGGATAACGTAGGACGAAAGCAAAGCGGAGAAGATCATTCTCGATATCTTCGAGGACGCATATTTAGGGTAGATAGGCCAGTTGCAATTACTGGGGCGACGATGACGGAATAAATACACTTGGCTGTTCGAAACCTGCAGGTTATAGGTACAAAATTATATTTGTAGTCCTGTCTTAGATGAGGGTGGTCAATTGACTCAAATATAAGAAATATCTGGACGTTTAGCTTCAACAAGATATAAAAGCTTGGCACCAAAACGCCCCGCACTTGGATTGCGGGGACTGACTGGGCCGATATAGGCTAGCGCTGTTTGAAGCCCGGGGTGAAACGGACCGGAGAGGCTGGCAAAGATGTGCTACATACTCCGTATGAAAACAACTATTACATTCGAACGAATTGGCATTAATTGTTGCGACGAAGGTACATGTAAATATCTGAAACAAGTACAGAGCACCAAACTGTATCTCCGTAAACCCAACCCTCAAGCTAGGTCGGCCGACTTCTTATCGTGCATTTGCCTGTCTTGATGATCGATGCTGCCAGAGCTGGAATCTCCACTATCACTCGCTCCCTTGCCCTCAAGCACACCGCCTTCTCGGCCCAGCATCTGATGTTCGATGTTGACCTGGCAAGTACATTAGATTAGATTCTGCTAAATGACGAGAATGGAAGCTCACTTTGGGACCCTTGAACCATTTACGAGCATCGACGATCCACCAAGTGGTCGCCATCAGCATAGGTCCCCCGTACACGAGACAAGTCCAATTCATGCTGGACGGGCTGTTTAGGTCAGCACGTCTGTTTGAACATCAACATCCGGACTATTCACCTGAGATTAGAGCCAGTGACGCTAGGCAACATCAAGATAGGTACCATGAGCAACACAAACGCGCAAGCCATACTGCCGATGGGCATGCTATACCTTCCCAAGTTCCAAGGCCCAGGCCTAAATCTATTGCCCACGAGGAACACCCGGATGAAGATTGGGATCGTGAAGGCAACGAAAGCTGCTACCGCGGCAATCGAGAATAGGGCTCCAGCTGCGAGCTGACCCCCGAATATCAGCAGAGTCATGCAGATCCCAAGGCTTGTGTTGAACCAGACAGCATTGACAGGTGTCTTGGTGTGTGGGTTGACCCTTCGAATCCACCAGGAAAAGGGGAAGCAGCCATCGCGAGCATATGCAAATGTGACCCGAGAGGCAGCGACCTACAGCAAAGCGTTAGGCTTGACTCTTTTGAAGGGGGCTAAAGTCAATCTCACCATGCATCCTTGGCCCATAGAGAACGCAGCCATCACTGTGAGAGAAAGGGCTGCGAGAGCGGTCTTCTGAGGAAGGACTTGAAGGAGATACGATGCCCACGGCTGGCCTAGGTCTGACTTGATGACTTTATCAATATCGATGACAGTATAGGCGACCACAAGTTGTAGAAACCAGCCAAACAATCCTCCCACTCCACTTGTGAGGACGATTGCCCTTGGCGCGGCGATGTTTGCATTGGAGCACTCTTCACTCAGATGGAATGGTGCATCGTAGCCACTATTGATGGGTCAATGAGGGGAAGTTTGAGATAGGTGTTTAGGGTGTTTACCTCATGGTCCAAATGACTGCCACAAATGTCATGAGCAATGCGACGCCGTTTGGAAAATTAGTTCCAGCATAGAAGTTGCCCCAAACGACGTTTGACGATGTAAACCGGGGAATATTCTGGCCATCGACCATCTGATCCTGTCTATTGGTAGATGCCGGAATGAGGATGAGCACGATACATAACGCGATGATATTGAATGTCGAGCCAACGGAGTTGAAATTGGCGATCCATTTGGTCGGCATGCTGCTAATGCAACCATGGATAAGCATGATCAAGGTCGTCAGCAAGAAGGTTTGCCAATTGGTAGGGATGTAGTTGGGGTGGGTGATCGAGGCGCCTGCGAGTACCATTGCTGACATGGCGTAGTCTACAGATGGTGCGCCTGTCACTTGGGCCAACCAATTTGACCAACCAGTCAACCCTACTTGTTCATCAGTGCAAGATCCCTTTGCGTGTGTTTTATGTTTGGAGTATCCCACAAGCAGCTAGAGGTCCCCATCCAGGGGGCGCGAGGACCGCCGAAGCGTAATACAGTCCTCCGCTTGTAGGCATTGACGAGCACAGCTCAGCCATGCTCAACGCAACGCATTGGATGAAGAACATGGCGATCAGCCAGCCCCAAACCATTCCTGGTGTGCCTGCGTATCCCATGCCCTGTCTTCCACGTTAGGCGCCCTTGCTGTGACCATTATCCTCCGATGATCCTCACATAGTATAGAGTGCTGGCGAAACTCGGCAACAGTCCCAACACGGCGAAGCTGACGCAGAATGTTGTCCAAAGACTGAATTCCCTTCTGAATTCCGGCTTGTATCCCAGCGCCGCGAGCACCTCCTCATCGGCATTCAATTCGCGCTCGTAGATTGGAAGTTCGCCTGGCCCGAGGACCGATGTTACCGGCTCCTCCGCCACACTCTTCTTCCGCCCTGACGTGCTATAGGTACGCGATTCAGACATCGTCCCGGATCAAGGATACCTCAGTGAAAGTATTGTAGCTAGGGGACCATAAGTGGCAGCTTTGGAATGCCATCGACGACGTCGGCTGTACTTAACGTCTCGAGTATGCTTGTACCATGGCAGACGCAGTAGCCCATTGATCGCCCAGATAACGAGCAGAGGGGTAGGAACTAATCCACTGGGACGGCCGGTGAGCTGCGATCGTACCGTAGTAGCCTTTTCGCGTTATCTTTCCCCCTCTTCTCGGCTGATGCATGGCTGTCATTGGCCCACAGCAAGCCTTTTGCCACGGTCCTTGCTGTCGGCGTCCTGCAGCCCATGCTACCTCGTGGCTACTAAGACAAGATCCTTGCGTTCGCTGCACGAGTCTTCCTTCGTAGCGTGCTCATGGATACCTTAATGCCCGTATCAGCAGGAGTCGTGCTAGTTGAAGAAAGGCGGTTACGTATCTGGGGAATATCTTGGTGGATGTATTCGACTTCCTATTGCGGGATAGTCGCACGTGACCTACCGTTCGCCGACTTCACATCCTATTCACGCCTGCTTAACCCATCGAAATCTGCAAATCCGACTTCAATTTCAATAGTCTGGTCTGGCTGATCCAGTATTCTTCATTTTTAAATTCGATGGATAACGCAAGACTTCTAGATCAAAGCCATATAGAATAGCCAAAAGTATTTCGCCGTTGCAAAGCTCTTTCGCATACTAAAGCAAGGTGCATCATGAACCAACATATTTCTACTAGCAGTATCAAAACTTCCGTTGCTTTGGATTTTTTTGCACATTGACGATCAAAGTTGCCAAGAGAATACCGTATCATTCTCTCCTACACTTTCGTCCAGCTACGCAGGCACTCACTAGGATAGACGCCGAAATCCACCACAATCAAGAACTTGTGGCTCACTTTCATGTCTTTCTCTCCTACATTCTCGACTAGCTATGCAGAAACTTGACAGATGGGATATCAAGCGGGCCGTGAAAAGCGCTCTCGATGGTCTTGCCATTCTACATGCCCACAAATGCGCACACACTGGTTAGTACCGAGCTACCACTATGAGGCACCGTCCTCCTCGTACTCATGCTCGTGAGATGCAGACATCAAAACGGATAATATCCTTGTAAACCATGATGAGTTCAATGTTCGGTTCGATTCCTTCCAGCTTGGTGACTTCGGAGACTCCGTTTCCGAGGATGTGAGTACGAATAACGGGGAGCACATCATAAGCGCTCCAATATATCGTGCCCCTGAAGTCATGCTCAACGTGCCATGGACAGTTGCGGTAGACATTTGGGCTCTTGGTGCTACTGTAAGTTTGATTGTCTCGCATTCATGACTCGATGGGTCATATCTACTAATGCTATATGAAGGCCATATGCTACCTCCTTCGACGACATCTCTTCGTCCCTCACGGCCTGGAACCCGAAGATGAACTCTTTGCTTTGGCCGTGCTAATCTTACAGAACAAGTACTTCGGACCCTTTCCGAAGAAATTCTTCCAGCTTCTTGACGGTGAGGGTGCGGCTGTTCTCAAGTACGCCATAGACCAATGTGGTGAGGAGACGCAGTTGTTTGCCAAGTCGAATCCTCAAATCATCCATCCCGAGGACAAAGACTTTGTATGTTATCTCATGCAGCCTGATCCCAGAGACCGTCCGTCAGCAACCGACGCTTTGATGCACCCGTGGCTCGACGGTGTTCAGTGCTGACAAGAAATGTCTTACAACCGGAGCTCGCGAGGACATCCCCTTCGGGTAGGCATTTGATTTAATCACTCCCTCAATCCTCAGAGCTTTCCATCAAGCCGAAGTTTGGAATATATGTACCACTTGTTCAATCAAATAAGCTGCATCCGCGGTGTCTTAAACCCAAAAACCCAAACAGTCTCCATGATTTTCCACTCCACTCAACTCATAACCTCAAATCCTAAAAGCTCTGCGCGGACCACCTCCAACACACATAGGATGTCTGGTTGAAAAGAAGCCTACAGATACTGCCAGATATCACTCTAGGACTTTCATGTTCTATACAGTGAGCTGGCATTCGTTGCCACGCCTTCCACGAACATCCATGGAAGGAACAACAGCAAAATGGAAGGCCAGATGATACCGTATGGAGGAATTCCAGCAATGCAGGAAGTGCCCCGGAAGTATGTATCCCATAATCTATTCGATCCTCTCGTTTGTTCGTTATCCTACATGTTTCGCTTCCTAATCCCATCCTGTACAAGGCCTCGCCTCACTGCGCTTTCACTTCGTTTGTGAAACTTCGTGTAGACCTTTGTCCACGAAAACATCGTCCTATCCTCAACACATGACCTAAGGATTACTATCATCAACTGTAATCAATTCATCGACGCCTCGTAGATACTAAATTTGAACCCACACGACAAAAATACACGCAATATGCTCGAGCACATTAGAAATATACCCTATTCCTTTCCATGTGCCATCACCGCAATATATCAAAACCCAACAGCTGCAATCAAGACCTTCGCATACCTACCTAGACTATGATCTAAACCCCGAACTTTCCAGGTCTGCGGGCAGGAAGGTCGTCATCAGAGATCAGTCTCCTGCAGCGAAAGGTATTACTAATTTCAAACGGCGCGGAGAGCGGAGGAAGAGGGCTAGGTCTGATAAGATGATAGAAGCAGCGGAGAGGGTTTATGGTTTATGGTTTGTGTAGAGGATTGGAGTACTAGAGGGTTTTAATCGTAGTCCAATGAATTAAAGGAGGAGGGGGAGAAAGGATAGGAAAGGAGTGTAGCAAAAAAAGAGAACGCACCGCCCGCGATGCTACAAACCCTTTCCTACTCGAAGAGGCTGTAGTATAGTAAGGAAATGAGACAGGAATCTAAAATAAACATATCAACGAAATCTGGCATACGGAGTATATAATAATGCCAAACGATCGCATATCTCCATCAGTTCATTTATTACTCATCGCAGAACGAATTCTCTTATATAACATATACAACATATTCTATGTATTTTACTGGATGGGTTCACGTTCATGTGCCTTACGAATTTTTGGGGGTGAATACTATCTAGCACTCATGCTCTTGGTTGTTGAGATGAGATGAGATGAGATGAGATGGAGTTGTTATATGAGTAGTGGTGATGTGATCTCAAATATGTTGGCGTGGTCTCTTTAGGCGAGTACTGGGGAGTTCAACTGTACGTACGAGCCAGACTCTCGGAAGTGAAATAGAATTTCGTGTCTATATACGTACGTAGGTAACTTCTCTATACGTCTTTACCGGCCCTATATATACCCAAGAAATCTCCCGTATATATAACCCCACTCAAATCCAAAAACCCTCCCAAGATCCATCCGCAAAACATCATCCCATCTTTTCACTTCCCCCTACATAAATCCAGAAAACATAAATCCAGAAACCATAAATCCCCCAGACCCGCAAGACCGTACCATCACCCCTCCCACACCCCCACACCTTCGCAAGCCCAGGGTACGACGCACCCCTCCCTCACATCCGCCGCGACCGTCTTCCAAAGCACCGTTCGAACCTCCTTCCCCACCTTCTCAATCGCGTCCATAGCCCATAGCACATCCAGATGCTCATATTCGTCGATGATGCTAGAGTGCACAACGCGCACGTATGGTTCTCGGCCCTTCTCGAAGCGTCGGAGGAGTCTTTTGCCATCGACCAGTTCGTCGCTGCCCGCGACCCAGAGGGCGAAGGGGGGCACTTGGTCGTCGTACCAGGCTCGCTGTTTCCGCTGCGGTTGTTGTTCGGCAGGAGGTGCACGAAGCATGTTTTCTGTAGAGTGTTCTGGGCTTTTGACTTGATAGTTGTCTTCCTCCTCGTCTTCTTTATCTTCTTCGTCCTCTTGCTTTCCCTCCTCCCTCGTTGCCAAGATGCATTTCTGCGTCGCGAAACACTCCCTTCCGAGCCACCATCGCATACTCTCCGCGCTCACATACACCGGTGCGAACTGAAACATACGATTGCGAAGACCTTGGTCCCAGCGGTCGTCGGTCCAGTTGAAGAGGAAGGAGAAGACGCGGTAGCCGAGGGCGCCGTAGAGGCGACCAGGGAGGCAGGCATGCATGGTCATCATGAAGGGAATGAAGGCGTGGATGCCGAAGAAGATGCGGAACATACCCGACGAGATGATGCGCATGAATTTGAAATACATCTTTCCGATCAAAGGGCCGGTGTACACTGCAGGTGCGAGGGCGCAGAAGACGCTGATTTTGTTGCCGAGATCGGGACGCTGCTCTTTCGCCAACGCTACGAAGGTTTGGGTGGTGCCTTGGGAGTGGCAGATCAGACCCAGCTTCTGGAAACCTGTTTCTGAGAGGACACGGGAGACGTGGGCGGCGAGGTCCAAGACGCCCATCTGGCGGATGTTCCAGTTCCACATTCTGGGGTCTTTGTAGGAGAGGAGTTGATGGCGAGGTTTGAAGCCGCAGCGGTTGTTGCCGAGCCAGACGTCGTAGCCGGATTTGGCGAGGAAGAAGGCAAGACTGTCGTCGTCGTTGGCACAGTATGCGCCCGTAGACTGGAGGAGGCCGGGAATGAGGAGGACAGGATATTTGCGCTTCTTGAGGTGTTTGCTTTCGTCCGATGCTCCGCTAGAGGGAAGGCTACTCTGAGAGCTTTTTGGAAAGACGACTGCGGTACCGTGATCACGATGTGATGCTGGCAATGCAGGACGCTCTTTGGGATTATACACATGCAGCAGCTCGATGATGAAGCCGTCCTCCGTCATAACGCTGAATTCTTCAATGTCCAATCCCACTCTCCTGGCATAGTATCCCGCATCGCAAATCAATGGATCCTTCCCGCCTTCCGTTGGCTCGAATTCACTGCCTCCGACCTGAGTTGCCTGTTCTTCGTCATCCTTTCGAGCCTTTGCCGTGGTTTTCCCCTGCCGTCTCTTCCAAGCTTCAGCATCTGCTTTCCTCGCTTTCGTCCTCCGCTTTTCCTCTTGGTAGAACGGTCGTCGCGCATTAGGATCTTTCAGCCTCAGAGTTATGCCAATGTGCTTGAGCATCAGGGGTATGCTCGTAAAAGCGGAGCCGAGAACGATCACGCCTAGAAATGCGAGCGAAAGGACAGCAGATGAGCAGCGAAGACCGAAGCATTGCAGATCTCGAAGTAATGACGGCGGACCATACAGGGGTAGTTCTGGGAAGAGAGGGTTCGTTCGTGATGAAGGTATAGCGGTCCGTAGTGCAGCATCCGGTTTTTCAGATTGTTGTGATTCGTGGTCTGGGGGATGAGACCGCCCGGTTTCAGCGTTGTTGTTCCTTTCCCCTCTCGTACTGACACCAGCCTCGTCACGACTTTTATTCAATTCCAACGCCTCTTTGAGTGGAACAGTGGGTAATCTCGAACCATCTGCTGTCTCAATGATGGGATCCACAGGTGTGATGAAACGCGCTTTGACTGCGGCAGTAGCTTTGCTTCTTTCATTATTGACATCTTCGGCTTGAAGGGAAAGTTTCTCGGACTGCTGAGCAAATTTGGTTGTCGAAGTTGTCGTGGGCTTTGTGCCTTCTATAGCCATCGGGTGTGGGGCTCCTGCCAACAATAAAGGGGAGGATCAGGGGTCGACTGGAGAGAAGCGCGGAGTGCAAATGGACAGTCAATGGAGACAAGTATAGAGCAAGGGTAAAGCATGGCAAAGCAGTCAATATCGAAATCAGATTCTCCTCATCATGGCAATCACCAGAGCGCCTAGGCGCAATGGTGTGAGTGGTGGTCTCTAATGATCTGCAAGGAAACGATGTGGCGCTAGTGTTCCTTGATCCATGATAAGGTCGAAACCCAGTAGCAACACGTGTAGTAGTCTGGGAGGTCCCATATTGATCGTTGATGTAGACAGTTGCGCTCATCCATTGCCTTGAACTCGAGGAAAGGACGTGTCCGAGAGGTAGAAGATTGTCCAATTAATTGATGCATTGATATTCCTCCAATAGATCTATGATTGGTCCCGGCAAAGCTTATCCCCGAAAGTCCGATTACTACTGCTCTACAAGATATCTTAATATCTCATGCGAATATGGTTTAATCGTGACACAACGTCCAAGGAGGATTTTGACGCGAAGGTACTTCTCCCAGATGTGACTTAAGGCTGGTAAAGAGTTTCTACCCCTGTGGCTGTTCTATCTTGGCCTCCTCTGAGCCTCGGCTCCAACGGCAGCCCGTATGGCAAGGATAATCCGAAGGGAACTCCGCCTCGCGAACGGACTCCCAACATTGATCCCCTAAGCCTCAAAGCAGATGGAGCATCATAACAGAATTACAGACCACCCCAAGCGGAGGCGGCGGAGAAGAGCGGACAGATGCCCAATCTCTGGCTGGCTGGTACCGAGCGAACACTTCGAGGGGAATGTTGGTAGGATCTCTCAGGACTTCTTCGCCGATCTTTTCTGCCATGACATAGAACCAGATCGAACGGGCCCCAACATACTTTACCTTGCAGTTACTCCATGGTCGCCTTTGTCACAAGATCCGGTGGAAGATGCTACCTGGATCATATTGCCTGTCGAGGTACAGGGACATACTGATGAGGAGACGGACAAGCTAGGACCGTCATCGATACATTTCCCAGCCAAGTCTCCAGCATTCGAACCTTTTGCCGATGCTTTGCTTGGCAGCCTGTTAGCGAAGAGAAATGCAAAGGGAGAGACATGCTTTGAAATCCGAGTCTTGGATGTGAAGCCATTGGAGCTCAGAACAATCTATGTGACGGTCGACGGAACCTCACTGGACAAGCACGAGGAAGTACAAAAGCAGTTTGGTGGAGGTTTTGGCAATACTCGTACAAATGGATCTGCCAGCAAAGGCAAGGGCAAAGAAGCCGCCGGAATACCACCACACAGTGGAGTCAACGGCGATAGGGTAAGGTCGCAGATTCGAGAGCGGGAGGACCGTTTGACGTTGGCAGTTCGCGATGCGCTAGCTTCTACTATTGTTGTTCGCCAGAATGGCATACTACCGCTCCCATTGCCCACTCATCCAATCACCCATGTTCCTCTTCCACCAGCTAAAATCAGTCTCTGCGAGCCTGTCAGTCAAGGTCTTTTATCAAAAGACACGAAGATCGTCATCAATATCATGTTTCATGCCAATTCTCTCAGTCAAGCGCCGCCGAGTGCAGTTGCTCGCAAGGCTTTGTATAGTAGAGACTTGGGAGATGGATATGACACGTCGAATGAGCAATTTTTCTCTGCTGCCGAGAACGGTGTGAACGAGGATACGGCCCAATACGAGACATCAAATTCTGGTTCAGATTCAGACAGCTCCGACAAGGACTCTGACGATTCCTCGGATGACTCCATGCACAACATGATTTCAATGAATGTTTCACGGTTACTTACGAAATCCTCCGGTATTCTGTCCTCGAGGAATGCAGCTACGCCTCATGTGGGAGGGCCAAGAACGAATGGGATCAGCACTCCTGGCTCTGTGTTCTCCAATGTCACTGCGGCCACAGCTCGGCAGGCCTACAATGCGAATGGTAGAATTCTCCGGGCCAGAGGTCTGATGTCCAGCATACCAGATGAATTGCTATTCCCAAAGCCAGTCGCTGATGAAGACGAAGAAGCTAGGGTGATGGTGGATGTCAAAACATTGCTAAAACTTGGTTGCTTTTCAGGAGATTGGATGCAACTGGAAGCTGCATCCGCTCCGATCTCGCATCGCTCCGGCGCTTGGGGCAGTGATGCATTTAGCGTCGATGATAGCCGGGACGAATTCAGACCCGTCAAAGTCTACGGATTGCCTGACCTAGGTCAGACCACCCGATATCTAAAAGGTAGTACCAAGGGCAGAAAATCCGGCATATCTACACTACCCAGTCAAGATGCCTCAGGCTCAGCCGCGTGGCTATCACCGATCTTGATGGCCAACCTTGGAAACCTGTCTCATGTGAGGCTGACGCCTCTGTTAGCAAACACCCAAGAGAACGGAAGTCCAAAAATTGCAGTCAAGAGAACCAAGATCAGCACCTCCGCGTCTCCTCCAGTAGCCAAAGAGCTGACCATAGTGAGAATATCTACTCCTCTATCGACAGAGCGACCGCTGCAGATTGGTATATTCACAGCTCTGAAGCAGTACTTCGAGAAAAAGCGCCGCATACTTCGGCAAGGGGATCTCATTGCTCTACGAATAGACACCAGGGCCAGCAGAATGCTAACGCAGCCAAGTAGTGTTCCAGACGTGGAGTCCGAGGTCGAGGAGCTACTCTCCCATGCTCTAGACCCAGGTTCGTCTACGACAATCGATGTTGGTATCGCTTGGTTCAGAGTAGGGCAGGTAACGACATCAGAGCCTGATATCACATCTGGCACTATCCCGGCAGATGTCTGGGGCGGTGCTACATGCATTGAGCCAAAAATTACACGTATGCGTCAGGCTGGAAGTGTACCTAGCAGAATTCCATCGTCGGCCGACAACTCTTGGCAATACTACCTTGGTGTCAGGCCGCCTGTGAAAGCCCCTCTCCCACAGGTCAATACAACCGGGCAGTATGTAATTCCCATGCCGCAGCATTACATCGTACCTCTAAGACGCCGTCTTCGCGAGCTGCTCGCTGCAGCAACAAGTCCACGAGCGTCGCATTTGAGAATGGACCCATTAATTATCCTTCTTCACTCAACTCAGCGAAGCATTGGTAAAGCTGCACTTGCTTCAGGGGCTGCCTCTGATCTCGGTCTCCATGTCTTCGACATCGATGCATACGACATCCTAGCTGAGGGTGGGAGTGCAGGTGACGTCAAGACGGAAGCTTTGTTTAAAGCTAGGGTGGAAAGAGCGCTCAGCTGCGGGCCTTCATGCACTGCGCTCCTGGTCCGTCATATAGAAGCCATAAGTGCTAATCGTATGGTTGCCGCACTGAAGGAGGTCGTTTCCGATATCAGAGTACTGATAGCTACCACTACTGAGCTGAAGAATATACCTGACGAGGCTCGGAGCCTTTTCAGCCACGAGCTAGAGGTCTCTGCTCCAGATGAAGGTGAAAGAGAAGGTACACTGAGGGGAATTATAGAAGATCGAGCAATTAGGTTGGCTCATGATGTTGACCTGGCCTCGATCGCAGTAAAGAGTGCCGCTCTTGTGGCTGGCGATCTTGTTGATATAATTGAAAGAGCACTTGTGGCAAGGCAGGACCGTTTGGAACAACTCGTATCTGGAAGCTCATCTGACAGCGATACTGAACAGATCCTGGTCCGAGATGTCTTAATTTCCGGTGGAGAGTACGCACGATGCATGATCAAGGCCGACCTTGAAATTGCGGTGGAAGCAGCACGCAAGAACTTTGCTGATGCCATTGGGGCACCCAAGATCCCTAATGTCAGCTGGGATGACGTTGGTGGCCTCGAGAATGTCAAAGATGCTGTGATGGAGACCATTCAGTTGCCGCTCGAACGACCAGACCTTTTCGCCAAAGGCATGAAGAAGAGGAGTGGGATACTATTTTACGGTCCTCCGGGGACTGGAAAAACTCTTCTTGCCAAAGCGATTGCGACCGAGTTCTCTCTCAACTTCTTCTCCATCAAGGGGCCAGAGCTTTTGAACATGTACATTGGGGAGTCCGAGGCGAATGTGCGGCGTGTGTTCCAACGAGCTAGGGATGCAAGACCTTGTGTTGTCTTCTTCGATGAGCTTGACTCCGTGGCGCCCAAAAGAGGCAATCAAGGAGACAGTGGCGGAGTGATGGATCGTATCGTTAGCCAGCTGCTCGCTGAGCTTGATGGCATGAGCGACGGCGATGAAGGTGCAGGAGGAGTCTTTGTAATTGGTGCTACCAATCGGCCGGACCTCCTCGATCAAGCTTTACTACGTCCTGGCCGATTCGACAAGATGCTTTACCTGGGTATTTCCGATACGCACAAAAAACAGCAAACCATATTAGAAGCATTGACACGAAAGTTCACAATGCACCCAAAAGTGTCTTTACACCGGGTGGCGGAGTCCCTACCTTTCACGTACACAGGAGCTGATCTTTATGCTTTGTGCTCGGATGCTATGCTGAAGGCTATTACAAGGCAAGCATCCGCGGTTGACGCCAAAATCAAGGCTTTGCCTGGAGGCCTAGTAACTACTGCTTATTTTTTTGACCATCTTGCTACAAAAGAGGATATCGCTGTCATGGTCACAGAATTGGACTTCTTTGCGGCTCAGAGGGAACTTGTTGGTAGTGTCAGGTAATTCGATCATCCACTACTGTAAGATTTCAAGTGTGCTGACACTGTTTTCTCTTTAGCGCTAAGGAATTGGAGCACTATCAGCGTGTTCGCCGCACGTTCGAGGGCCCATCGAAAGAGCTGACTACGAAACTTCCACCTCCAACACCAACCCGTATCCCAGCACCTACCGCAGATGGCCATGTTGAGCGGCCAGTGCCGACAACTCGACCACCGATGAAGAGCCGATCTAGCACCATCAAGCCAAAGGCAAGCTCTACGCCCAAAGGGAAGGGCAAGGGCAAAGCAATGCAGTGGGACAGCGACGACGACGATGATGACGCTTACGTGACTAGTAATGATACCCCCGAGCGGAGAAGGAGTGGTGCGAATGGCGTCTTTGGCGATGTGGCTGCTAATGATGACGAGGAGATATATGGTTGAGGACCCGCCATACCTTTTCTTGAAAGCGATTTTGGCACAGCATCACCACGAGAACGCGAATGCATGTAGCATTCGGGGCTAAAGAGCACAGTATCGATAACACCAAATGCTATCATACTCAACGTCCGTGCAATAGCTCCAACCGGGCTTTCGAGGTTAGTCCGTTTCATGCGTGCATCGAGGCTGCTCGTCAATGTTCTTAGCTCTAGCTACCATCAGACATGTTGCCGTCGCTAGGGCAGTGATCAGATGGCTGCGATGGAGAAAGGACGATATACCGCCCTCTGCCGTGGTCGAAGAGCTGGCTTCCTGGTATTGAGGACGAGGCATCTTGTTTCTTTCGCAAATCACTCAATCGATGGGATGGAGCTCAGGCTTCAAGATCGCCTTGCTGCCATGAGAGGAAACCCAACTAGTGTTGAAGCTATCTGGAAACTAGATTTTTCCCCTTGGACCTCGCATAGAGTTGCCGGTCGTGCGAAAAAGAGAGCTGAATGATGTATATGTTATCAGACTCTTGTGAAACAGCCTTGCGTACCCTCGAACTTTCCCCGCACAGTTCCTGCACGGTTCTCCACAGCGACGGTAACCCATAATATGTATATCGAAAGAGCGAGGCGTTTTCCCGCGTACAGTACATAAGTCGCATATCACTTCTCAGTGCAGCTGTCGCCCTCTTAGCGTCATGTGGTTTCCCAAACTTGGACTGTCGTACATAGTGGCTACAAACATGAATCGACGAAAACTGAGTCAACGAGTTAAATAGAGATGATTGGGCGCAAAGTGGCGGTGGAAAAGTGGAGACGGGCCACTTCGATAATTGAACTTGCACCCGTTGGTGTGGCGCTGACGAGGAAAGGAAGAGTGACTCGGAGGCAAAGAGCAGCCGCGAATTCCGAGGTGTTCATGAGTCAAGTTCAACGGTAGGGAGGCAAGTATCCGTAAAATCTGCTGCTGACGTGGGAATTTACAAGATTGTGAAAGAAAACCAGGACCTACAGAGTGAATATCTCTGCGCTGAGTAGTGAAGAGAATTCAAGCTTGCCACTCCATGAGTCACTATACCGATCCTTCTCCACAAATCCCACCTACAACAGAATAAATATCCATATTTTCCCCCAAACTCTAGCATACCCCTCTCCCTCCCACCAGCACCCACATTCGCAATCCCGACCTCCTCATCCTCCGTCAACAATAAACATCATCATCCCGCTACCGCAAACAACCCCCTCATCCACCACCACCCCCCAAGTAAATGTCTCCCTCCACAAAACCACGACCCACCACTCGATCAAAATCGAAGACCAACACCCAAAAACATCAACACCCAAGAATGTCGAAACGCCATCCTCACGCTCAAGAGCCCAGACCGAGTGCTATCCCACCACCCATGCGTATAGGCGACGACACATGGCTCTACCACATCAACACGCGGAAACTGTGGGTGCGATCGCGAGAGCCTGTCGATTGGATACAGGTGGGTATGTGTGAGTTAATCCCTATCTTATGAACTAGTAGCTTTCACATGCTCTACTATACATTCAAGAAGCGCAGATGCAATAAAGGGGGAAGAGCAGATGAAGAATATTCGTATTGCTTTCTTTTTTCAGTTTGCACTGCAAGAGCTATTGTTTCGTGTGTTTTGCAGACAGGATAACAAATCGTGGCTGACATAGTTGTAGCGACGAAGGATAGGGAATTGGGTTATGATACCGACGCAACGGTGGATGACCCAGGACATCCGTCGCCGATAATGGTGGCAGAGCAGAAAGCGGAAGAGAAAGCACACAATGCAACGACCGACGGTCCCGTTAGCTCAAAAGACCAAGACCAAAATACTCCAAAGAGGAAAAAACGACATCCACCACCACCCCCAAAAGCTCCTCTCAAATTCCGCCCTTCCAAAAATCCAAAACCGCCATCCAACTCTACCACCACCACCAAGCCCACCAAGCCCACCAGCACAAAAGCGCAAAAGTGGCAGAAAGCGACAGGGGCATAACCCTTCCGACGCACAACACGAGCACGGAGAGCGTGGAACAGGGACGACAAAGGCTTGAGAGAGAAGGGCGAAGAATCGTTAGAATGCCCGTAGAAAGCCGGCGAATGAGACACAGATAATATAATATACACTCCCCGCAAAGTCCAGTCCACACACATACTCACACTCATCGCAAAAAATATATATTTTCCTCCATCATACCCATAAACCCCAATCATCTTCCTTCACGGCTATAACAAGAACGCGGACGCATAGATAGATGCCATTCATGATCACTTGAATTCGATGACAACCCTTACGTTACTATCCCTTTCCCTAAAACAACATATCATAACCAAAATCCCAAACCAACCTTATCCTCTCCATCCCATCCTACAGTCTCTTCTGCCACATACCCATCCCTCAAAGACTTCATGCATCTATACTACATCTAACGAGATGATCGATATATCAGAGCATTCAAGACTATAACCATCACACGGAAAAATTTCAGCTAGAATTGTCGATCCTCAAGATGCCCGAAAGATGAAGGGCGAGATGCTCGCTCGCTCGGCTTGGTATATCGTAGCCTAGATTTTCCCACGGAGGGGGGAGGAGGGGGAGGAGGGGTGGAGTGAAGGATTGCAGATGTTGGAGCTGGGAAGAAGGCGTGGTTGGTGAGTGGGGTGAGGATGGCGTTGATTGTTGGTGGGTTGGTGTGGTGTGGTGTGTAGAAGTGGCTGAAGAGGGAAGGTTGAGGTGGGGTGAGGTGGTGAGGTGGGGGTATAGAGGTGTGGAGGGGGATGGTTGTTGATTGGATGATTAGTCGGTGGTTGTGATTGGGAGCTTCGTAGATTATTGGGATTGGGGATGGGGATGGGATTGATGGTGTGGTGAGAAGAGGGAGGAGGGGGAGGGACAGGTCAGAGCTAGTCATGGTCGAAGAAGATCCACCTCTTTATTACTTGGCAACGGTCAGGACGGAAAATAAAGTATATGTGTTAAGCAAGTGATGAGGTATGCAATGTCTTGGAAATGTCAAACATAGTATCTTCGGGAGCCAAGCTATTCACCCAACGTGATGAATCTACTCCTGTCAATCCAGCGAAGAAAGGAAATCAAATCCCTGCCTTTAGGCCTCCTCGACTGCCAGCATCTAATGAGTTTTAGCGGAAGTCTGTAAAAGTTGCGCGGTATCTTGACATACCTCTCTCAACATCCTTTAACGAGAGTTCTATACTGCTCGTATCGTGATTCAGGGCAACCTTCCTCATCGACGCGCGCTTTCTGGCGATCATGTATATCCCTATGCCCGTGAAGAGGAGTGCTATGACGAAGATTGCGATCAGGATGATGTTGGAGACGACATCTTCGCCAGGGTTGAAGATTGGTGAGCGGGTGGCTAGATGGGAGGGAGCCATTTTCTCTGCCGTGGGAGATGATGGGGGTAGATGGAGTAGACAACCGATTGGTAGTGGTTTCGGAGCTGTGACTGTTGCTCGTCTTGGTTGTGATGTTGTGATGGAGGTCGATGTATCTTGGGTGAGTGTGACTGCTGGACGAGGTGGATGAAAGAATTACGGGATTGATATGGCCTGAAGATTTGTTCGGACTGGAATGTTGGGAAGCTCGAGAGCAGGAGAAAAGAGGGAAAGACAAGACCATATATAGAAGGGATGGTCAATAGAGTTTTGATCCAGGAACAATTCGAATTATTTATCTGCAGCTGTTAGCGTCTGCATTGGCTGAAAAGGTCATATAAATGAATAAGTATCCCCACATATAATAGAGTTCATCGAGCACTCATCTCCTATTGGTCAGCCTTCTTCTTATTCCTGCATAGACTTGCAATACCACGTCAATATACCTTACAATTTTCGACATACTATGTTTTCTGTGCCTGCTCTGTGGCGTTCCCCTCTCACTCGCTCGGTTATCCAGCCCCAGGTGACAGCCATAAGGTTCAAGGTCACGGGGAGGAGCCGAGTCACACTTGATGTGATGGCTTAGGAAAAGGGTTTGATGGAGCCATGGCCAAGCTCGAGGAAGAAGCGAGCCGAGCAAGTGATTGGGTTATTTCGTTATGTTCACTATGACCTTTGTCACAGCGCTGACGATACATTCCACTATGCACCTGTCGACCTGATGTTAGATGGAGTCAGATCGATACTGTCCTAGCAAACAACTTCCGTCCAATTTAAAGACGCACATATAGGTGTCAACTACTTAAGCAGTAGCAAAACCGTATCAATCGAACCGAATATTACTATCATTAAGAGAGATGATGGTATCCCACGGTCTGCAAGCCACAAAAGGAATTTCACGAGTTAGGAGATATCTGGTGGCTCAAATCGCCATTCAATCGAACCACCATGGTATTTGGTAAAGACTCCAAATGAGCCAGTACATGAACAGGAGTCAGGACGTATCTCCCATCACTAGGGAACATCATTCACTCGTTACCGCCTCGAGATATTCGACGACTCTTAGTACAGAGTGACTCAAATCACGCCAGCTTTGGCCGCTTCCGAGCTGAAACCCGGCCTGACTGGATCATGTTCATATTATCAATAGTGGTCTATCCTAAACATGGATAAATGGCGGGATATCTAGAATGTATGGAGTCATGTTAATCATTTGCAGTATACGCAAAGCAAAGTCAGGGGAAGAGGGGGAGTAGTAGTCGAAGGACGCTCTTTGCCAAGCCCTTGAGAGAAGAAAAGAAAAGTAGCTAACCTATAACAGCCTAGCGTTGTATCGGATTCTTATGATCAGCTACGAACCAAAACATTTCGCCATGTCAATCCCTGGTGCATTCACCAGATCGTAGATCCTTCGTCGCCGAGATACATTGAGGGACGGTAGGATCAATATGAATGATTATATCCTTCTACAAAAATCTAGCATCGCTTATAACAACCAGTTGCAGCGTTTTACAGACCGATTGATAAGCTGGAAGTGATGTGAAGTCTAAGACGATGGAAGATGCCAACGTCCCTGTCAATGCAGATTATGGCAAGTTACGTGCTGTCGATTATTTGCTACTTCCGTACGTGATAGCGCGTTTGCTGCGTAAGTATTCTGTCCAGGTCAGCCTTTCTGAATATGTCACTCAATCGATAGCAAAAATAAAGTATGGGAGACTCCCCAATTCACCATCGAGTATCTATCGAGAGCCCACACCAGGAGAGACTCTAAATATTTGGTTGATTTGAGACTCTACCTTATCAGAACGTACGTTTCGACCATGCTATACTCTCCAGAGAGCTTCCGCTAATGAATGAGGTTGCTGAATAGAGTCAACGAACTCCTCAGCGTCCACCTCATCCGCAATCTTGTCCGCGTCACCGCCTCTGCCGTTCTCTCATCTCCTCGATACCAGTCTTATCGCCCTAATCTCTACCAACTCGTCTCCCGCCCTACCTTTACAGGCTACTGGATCCTCCAATCGTCCTTCACTGACCCCCAGCCTCCCAAAAATTCCGATGTCACAATCTTCTACCTCCACGGCGGGGGCTACAACACCTCTCAACCATCAACATATCTCATCTTCCTCCTACGCATCGCAGAATCCGTCCTCGCCCAAGGTCTAACTCTCTCAATCTTCGCACTAGACTACCATCTCGCGCCCGAGCATGTCTACCCAACACAGCTGAACGAAGCTCGCGCCGCCTATGGGTATCTCCTCCAAGAAATGGAGATCTCCCCCTCAAAAGTCGTGATAGCAGGAGACTCCGCCGGCGGGCACTTGGCGCTCTCACTACTCGTCGATATCCAACAACGACAACAACAGCCAGCAAACCAAAGACCAGCACACCCTGCGTTGACGAAACCGGAAGGTCTAGTACTAATATCACCCTGGCTTTCTCTACACCACGCACGGGAGCCTAGCATCAACAATGACGTACTCACCGCCCCATTCCTCCTCACCACAGCAAAGAACTTCCTCGGCCCCAACACAGCAACCGCTCCAACATCGCCCTTTCTCGAATTCCTCAACTCGCAACCGCCGACAGATTGGGATTCCGTATTGCCATCCTGGACATGGGTCTCAGCCGGTACCAACGAGATAATGTTCACAGACATCGCTTCCTGGACGCACAGATTGGAACGTGATCCGAGGCTGGGAAGAGGGAGGGTAGGGTATAGATGGGGAGAGGGAGAGGTGCATGTGTGGCAGTGGTTGGCGACGATTGATGAGGGGGCGAGAACGAGGTTTCTGGATAAGGAAGGGGAGTGTGATGATTTTGAGGGTGTGGTGGAGATTGGGAGGGTGGTTGCGGATAGAGTCCTTGCACGTATGTAGCGAGACTTTTGAAGAATTCACGCATGGTGGTTTGGGAAATGTGAGTGGGTCGAAGAGCTGTGGGGAATGCCGAATTTATGTTGTAGTGGAGACGGGAGCATCACTTCTGATGTGCAGAGTGGAAACAGATCAGGAATGCGGTAAGAGTATTCCCTCTATAACTCAGACACCCAGTGAAAACCCTCTCACCCCCTTCCCAACATCCGAATTATCCCTTCTTCCCCAAAGCAAAATCTCAAAGTAGACTTTATACCTACCCCTATTAGCCCATCTCCCCATCTCCCCATCCACCCTCCCTACTCCCCCTTCCATTTCGATCACCTATTCCCCTCCCTTCCCTCCCACCAACCGCATAATTCATACATCACGATCTACAACACACATCTACCCACTTAAACCTCATACACCATGACCGCCGTATCTCGCGCATTATGGAGGCCGTAGTGGATATATGTACCGATCCGTTCCCAAAGGAAAGTGCTGTGATGGACGGGATGTTATTAGTTTTGATTATGTAGGGGAGGTGGGGTGGGGAGGGGAGGGATTTTCTTCCGATCCCTTATAGTACGTCTTTGAAAGGATTGTGAACGGGTGGCATGTGTGGCTATATGGCTAGATGGATAGGGGATTGTCGTCCGCATTTCCACTTATATTTACATGCTCGTTCAGTAGGTAATTATCAGATTGTCAGCCTCCGAGATATCATCACTCACTCACTCACTCACTCAGTAGTAAAACATCGGCAACTACCTTATGCATCCGACAAGCGCGTATGCGTATGCGACAATAAGTAATCAAAACGCCCACGTGTTTTGTCGCTTATAACGTCTCGTCATGTTCGCAAATTATTGGCTTCATGAATAATGGAAAGGTTAGGATTGGCCACTAAAGTCCTGGAACGGCATGGGGTACGTACGTCAGCGGGCATTCCGGCACGATGTATGCCAACCATCTTTGAGCATCGTCATCATACCTAACTCCAAAACCCACTCCATCGTCCACAATCCCCGACCTACAACCCATCATGCGCCTCCTCTACCTCCACCCCTCATCATCCATCCTCCTCCTCTTCCTCCTCCTCCTCTTCTTTACCCCCCCAACATATCCCCACCCCCTTTCCACCTTACTCCTCTCAACCGACCACCTAACAACCTACGACATCCGCACGTGCGACCCCAAAGAAACCCCCTCCACACCCACCCCCCTCTTCACCGACTGCACTGCCGCCATCGCCCTCCTCCCCCGCCTCTCCGTCCCCGACCCCTTCCACAACGGCCCCCCCGACGACCCCTTCCAGCTCCCCGTCGAAATAACGTCTGGAACCTGTACCGTGCGTGTGGAGTTAAGAGGTTCGTCGCGGGTCGTCAGTAGCTGGGCGCGCATTGTGGCGTCGTTGCGGATCCTGAACATTTTGTGTCTTTTTGGGGGAGACGGGTATGAGGCGGGGAGTGTGGAGATTGTAGGGGGGGTACGGATGGAGAGGGTGGGGAGGTTGTTTGCGGTGCTGGAGTTTGCGGGGGGGTGAGATTGTGAGGATGTGGGTTGGGGTGGTCTTGCTGGTCTCAGGATTCGGATCGAGGAGAATGTAAAATATATCGTTGCTTATCAGGTCGGTTATGGATGACCATGTGCTTGACGGGTAGCGATGCAGAACTGCAGAGCATTGTTCATGGAACACTGCTAGATTCACAAAGATATGAAAATGGCGACTGATGACGAGAGCTTCTCCGAGCGCATTCGTCTTTTCTGGCTCCTCGGGTTGGTAATTGTCTATACTGAAAGCGTGGCAAGGATTCAGACTCAACCAGTCCCTAAGGTCAATGGGTGAGATATAAATCAGTCCCTAGTCACCAGCAGATCCAACATAACAGAGGCGGTGTCGAGGATATCGAATATCGTGCCATGACGGACCAAAATGGATTGCGATCCGCCATACTTTGTAAGGACGATGCTACAACGCACTGCGTTTTTGGAAACATGGACGTCAAGACTTTTGTTCGACAAACATAAGAGGACTGAAATTACTCATCTTCTCTCAACCCCAGAGACTTGTGACTGGAGCAGTCTTGGAAGAGCTCTGGCCTCGCGTCTTGCGATGTCGATCCCCCGAGATCCGTCGTTGTCAACCCTCTGCACCGCCTTCATATACCCCTTTGCTATACTGATTCCCTCCCACTTCAGATCGAAAGTCATCCCCTCGAATTTTCGCAGATAACGGATTACATCAAGAGTCAAAATCCTCAATGCTTTAATAACATAGCTGTAGTTGACTTGGTGAGGACTGGCTACCTCGGAGACGTCAATTTGACATTTCCCTGATGCACTGGTCGCCGCCAGGTGTTGGAATTTGCTATCATCAATATACTGCGCGGAAGTTGCTAGGCCGTCCAACGCGGCGATGAAAATGTCTTCACTGGCAATTCGTCCGCCATCATAGGCGTAGTCTATCGTGAAGCGATGATCGTCGACGTCAGAAAAACTACCGGATGGATAGGTTGGTGTGGTAAACGACAAGGCTCCAGGTGAAATGTTTGTGAGGTTGTCGTTGGCTGTATTAACGGAAAGTACCGGAGAGCCCAAATCTTGAATCCGGAGAGTGCCCCTCTGCCTGCTGTGTGTCGATAATGAAGCTGTGACTTTACAGTACCTCTTGCTTCTCCATAATTCAACGATGGTGTAGTAGAGGCCGAGGACGATATGACTGATCAGGAGTGGAAGGGGGCCTCCAGGTTTCTGTATATCTTCAAGATCGACCTCGACCTTGTAGCCCGTCACCCATGTCCGCGCCCCTCCTTCGAATATGTCGTCCCAACCTTTTTGAGCATACTGATACATGCAATCAATGGCGCTCAGGTAAATCGCAAGAATACTGAGGGGTTTATTTGGTTGGAAGTGCCAGGATACGAAGAACCCAGAGGGAGGGTCGGGAATGGAGACAGCGGTGGCACTGGTAGGGCCATCGGTCAGCAGCTGAACTCTCGTGTCTTCAGTTGGGTTCAACCTACTTGATGTGTACAATAGAATCTGGAAGTGAGCCATTATTGTCAACAGCCTGTAGCGAAATAATTTGGATCAGAAGCAAACAGTAGACGAATAACCTTTCTAAAAGATGCGGGCCGTCTCTTGGACCCACGAGCCTTATCATGACTTGGAGCAAGGAAGATTGCCTGCGATAGAGAGCCTTGATGCTGGCTTTCGCAAAAGGTCACACAGGGTCGCCAATATCGCAACGCAGGACGCGTTGGCGACATGCGGTAACGCATTCGCTTTCGAAAAAAAGGGAAGCGAGGAATTCAATGCGAAGTCTTCAAATTGGAGGCACCGAGTGGAAAGTCTCACCAAGTAGGTATAGCGCTACAGTTCTTGTAAGGTGAGAGGCTGCAACGTCCGAAGATCTTCATAGAGCAATTACTGAAGATTCCAACAAAAAGAGGCATGGTCTACTTGCTGGAATGCGACAATTCTCAACTTGAGGCGTGAAACCTCAACCGCCTTTGTTCTCGCTCCATCTGCCCGAATGCTACGAAGTACCACTTAGGTCTTGTGTAAGGCGCAGCAAGGTTTTTAAATAAGAAGAATCGGACTTTGCAGATGAGACACGAACCAGAGGTCCTATTTTCATGTAAGATATCAACAGAGCCAGTTCTGCTGGATGTAGGTAAGACAGGGTATCATGATCTTGATGATGTAGTCAAAGCCGAGAGGTAGTCGGCTCATCGACGCTACCATCTCTCCCCTTGGTGGTAAATTTAGAGGCGGCTTCCTCTTCACGCATGGGGATTACAGACGGGGAAGACGAGAAGACATAGTGTCTTTGATGTTTTGGGTCTGTCGGTCGGCAATTAACAGAACAAAAGATGCGTCCAATCCATATCAGATCAGTTTCCAGGTGGCGGGGAGTGAGGTTTCTGGACATGTACATCACTTCCGTCCAGTGTGCTGTGTCTGTGATTCAGAGTGTTTATGTATGTCAATACCCAACGAAGTGATTGCATCGTGCGTTGCTGATATTGGACAACTGACATGTACTTTGCAGTGGCCATTTCTTTGCGGAGGAATCTACAAGCGAATAAGTTCGATTCCTACTGGCGCTGATGTAATGGCGAATATATAAATTTACGATAATGCTTTGTATGAGATAGAGTGGTGCCAAGACTGATTGCTTATCAGCGGGCGGAAGAGGCCGGAAGTAGCCGCAGGCGCTTCTGAGCCAATGAAAGTATGATCTCGAGACATGCTTTCCAATTGGCCCCTCTCATTGGTGGCGTCTATCCCGACCTTCTCTCTTTCTCTCTTTCTCTCTGCCTCTCTCTTTCTAAGTATAATTACTCCAACGTCCAACCAGATATGAGGCATCCTCCAGGTGCGCCTTGGTCAGCACCGAACGCATGTCAAAACTCACGGTATCGAATCAGATGAAGCAGATACAATGCTTGTTATGGGCTCGCATATATCCATACACACAAAGCTCCTCGATTGGCTTGGGATGTCGCATAGGTTGCGGTTCTGGACGGGACGCCCACATGGCTCGAAGCTTTGACAAGCTTGACAAGCTTTCTGCACACAGCCGCATTCCCATATCAACAGCCCGTACCGTACACTAAAGGAGTCAATAGATGACGCTTTCCTTCAAGGCCCTCACCAACAGCTCACTAGCCTCGTGAAACAGTATCGCCTCATCCGTGATTCCAACACGAAGGCAACATGCTTCGCCGTGGTTGAAGTCCTTTGAGTTGACGAGAGATATCCAACTCTGCGTAGACAACGTTGCTTCTACTGTTGTGTATGGGCAAGGCACATTTGAGGGCTCAATTGGACTTTTTGCTGACCGTGTGCAGTAACCCGTCTCGGCCCACACCAACAAGCCAACAGCCGGGCCCATATCTGATATCAGATGGATCCTATCAAAATATAACGCGGGTGAAGCAGTGAAATAGACCAGTATGATAAACCAACAAGCACGGCCAGAAAAGGAACTACAGCGAATTCATTGACCTCGTGCACCATATGGCATCAAACAACTCTCCCGTTCTCGACTGAACCGCTGTACTACCCGATCATCGGTTTACCGATAATCCCTCAACAACATCTGCGACGACCGACCCCACGAGGCATCCTAGAGGCGTTCTCGTCCCTTCGTTGGAATCTCCAATCCTTCACACCTCCCTTGCAACACACTAGTCGGTCTTACTTACCCTCCAGCCACGATAAGCCTACATACAGCTATCTCTATATTACATATCCATCCGACATCCAATCCTTGGGACTTCGATTTGCATCTCCCCTACAACACTTTGCAACCTTCGATCGTGCCTAGCCAATCGTACCAGAGGTACATCACAGTCCTTTGTCCATCATGGCGCACTACCAGGAATATGACCTCGCTGCTGCCCACCAGCCCGACGTGACCGCTACCCACGAACCAATTCATCAAATGACTGAGAATGAGAGGCAAATCTTTGACTACCTGATCAAGCCCGACGACAGCTACGACACTCATGGTGTTTACTGGGCTGATATGCCATTGATGAAGCGCGTTAAATTTGTCACTACGTACGATGCTGGAGAAGCTGCCCGCGAATTGAGAAGTATATGGCAGATGACCAAGCGAGATCCTCTGGAGCCTATCAGGTACTACTTCAGGAACATGGTCATTCCTGGTGCCGGTCTAGGTCTCGAAGGGTATTATTCACCAAGCCAACTCGCTTGGCACATCATTCAGCTGACCCTCCTTAGTTACGTCCTCTTCTCTATCGGCAACATTAAGCCCCTTTTCTCAGCTAGCTTTGCCTCGTGCTGGAAGACTTACAAAGTATGCAACAAGACCTGGGTCGAAGCTGTGGAATATCTGGAGATCTGCGGTATCATCGTTGGGCAAATACTGGTTGGCATTCTTGGTGACTGGTACGTTGGTTGAATACGGGGTCACGACAGAATATAGCTGATGAGCATAGGCTTGGTCGACGATGGGGTCTCATCCAGGACGCCGTCATTATGTTCATCGGTCTCCTCATGCTAGTTGCTGCCTGGGGTATCACCGAAAACGGCTGGGTCATCTGTTACGTATGGTCACTCTTCTTCTACGGCATTGGTGTCGGCGGAGAATATCCCATGACGGCTACATCTGGTATGGAGAACGCTGTTGGTTCTGGCAAGGTCTCGACCAAGGAAGACCGTCTCCACAGAGGCCGAAAGGTCACCAGTGCGTTCCTCATGCAAGGTTGGGGTCAATTCTTCAATCAAGTCATTTTGATTGTTCTGCTCCTGGTTTTCCATCACGGTAGCGGCAATCCACCCTATTCCAAAGTTGCGGCACAATGGACATACCGCATTTCCTTCGCTATTCCAGCTGTAGGAACCCTTTGGCTGGTGTACTTCCGTACCTTTAAGATGAGGGCTGCTGGCAAGCAGTTGGCGGCAGCCAAGAAGAAGCAGCGTGTTACCGGTTACGATACCGAGTCCCTGAAACTTACCTTCACTTACTTTGGCCCTCGCATGATTGCAACCGCCGGAGCCTGGTTCGCCAATGATGTCTTCTTCTACGGCAATAAGCTCTTTCAGAGCCAGTTTATAACTGTCATCACGAATAAAAGCACATCGATAATGCCAGGTTGGTTATACAACCTGATCAACGTCGGTGTTTCCCTCTGTGGATATTACCTAGCGTGTAAGTAACCTCTCACAAACCCCAATTCTCTGCTCTACGGCTTATTCTCCCCAGCTTTTCTTATAGACAACAAACTCTATGGCCGCAAGAAGATGCAAATGATTGGCTTCTTAATGGACTTTGTCCTTTTCGTCGTTCCAGCCTTCAACTTCAAACACTACACCTCCAAAGCCCACATCGGCGAGTTCCAGGCCATGTACTTTCTCTCGTCATTCTTCAATCAATTTGGGCCCAATGCCGTCACCTTCCTTGTCGCAGCTGAAGTATACCCAACGCCCATTCGTGCCACCGCTCACGGTTTCTCCGCCGCCTGCGGTAAACTCGGTGCGCTGACAGCCGCTGTCTTGTACAACTACATTTCAACTCAGATGATATTCTACGTCGTGCCATGGTTTGGCCTTGCGGGCATGCTTGTCACTCTGCTTTTCCTGCCAGATACCACAGGTCTCGACCTGAAGGAACAAGAACGTCGCTGGCAATACATCCGCGCAGGCCGTGAGCACGACTACCACGGTGTCGCCGTGCACCCCAAGCATCTATCCCTCTGGGAGCGCCTACGTGGTGTCGGTAAGCACTACAACGCCGAGCTCGACTATCAACAAAAGATTGAAGAGATGCGCGCCGAGTGGGAAACAAGTCAAGCCAGGAAGGCCCATGAGAAGGAAGGACACTTTGACGATGATGACGTGCACGACGACAACGAGTGGTCCTCGGATGTGTCGACGTACTTTGAGAAGACGTCGAGGAGTCCATTGACGAGGTCTGTTGAGAGATTTGAGCCCGAGAAATAAGGGCTCCATGGGTAAAGCATATGCTTAGGCTTGTGTATACAATTAGCGTGCGTTGTATTTTCATGTTTAGGGAGGGTCGACCAGGGCGTTTGCGAGATTTCCGACTGGACATATCGTCATAGCTTAGGGGAATGAAATGAATCTATACCCTGAAACCGGACAATGATCAACACATGTTAATTCTCCATGCCCCCTTTTTCCATCCATCTCCTCACCGTCCCTTGGTCTACTGTTTCTCCCTATGGCAGACGTCGTATGCTTCTACAATGAACGGTAGTAAGCACCGCTAACCCGTGAAGGCTTAGCGATTAGTCTGCCGGGGGTAGCTCGGGCCGAAGGAGGTGGGACCGACCGCGGAACAGACTTGCTACGTGGCTACCTACAACGATACACAACCAAGGTATCTGAATGAATAGATAAACATCGTTACTAAGCGGATATTACTATGACTACTATCGATACAGACCGGTTTGACTGGATCCACCATCATATGTGGAAGCGCAATCCCTACACGCCGGGCCCCCCAGCAGGAGCTTTGGCGACTGGGCGCCTCGATTGCACTGCCTCAGCCCTCCACTCCTCCTTTTCGAGTTGTTCTATTTTCTACTTTTCCGCATCGTAACCCTCGCGTGATAAGCCAGATGGAGGATTTTGACGTGATCGTTATAGGAGCGGGCAAGAATCTGTCTCAAGTCATGATATAGGTATCTCAGGTCTCTCCGCTGTAAAGTTCTATCTCGACATCCATCCAGATTGTCGGCTCGCTATTTTAGATAGATATCACTTTGTGGGAGGAACATGGAACTCAAGTAGGTGGTCCTATCAGAAATATCTCAAGCTTGAGTGATTGCCGGACTCTGACGCTCGATCATCACAGGGAGAGGCTACGATCATTTCTGGACTCGGTGGACAGTTGGCTGCGTAGAGTTCTCTGACACACCTATGCCCCGACCTCCAGAGCAAGACCTTTACTACGATTTCTTCAAAGCCAAATATACAACACAGTATCTCGAAAACTATACAACGGTCCATAGTCACAATGGACAGACGCGACGCGATAGGATTAAATTCGGCATGGAGGTCAAATCGGTCATAACGGATGATGGCAAATGGGCTGTCTCCACAAAGAGCGTGGACACCGGTATATTGCACGTGTTTTGCACTTCCAAGTTGATGGTCGCTAGCGGCCTGACACCTGAGCCCTACATGCCTACTCTGCCTGGCAAGGAAAAGTTTAACGGTCCCATTATCCATTAAGAAGCATTTGGATCCTCTTCGATCCTGAAGTCACCAGACATCGAGACTGTATGCGTACTAGGTGGGGGAAAATCTTCAGCCGATATGATATATGCTGCTGTAACGGCCGGCAAGAAAGTGACATGGATTTTGAAGGCCAATGACACCACTGGACCCGGATTTCTCTTCTCGCCAAAGGGCAAAGGACCCTACAAAAATGCCTTTGAGGTCGGGATGACACGAGCAGCTGCAACCTTTGGGCCGTCCGTATTGACCGATGAAACCCGATGGACGAGATTTCTGCATGGCTCCAAGCTAGGCGTCAGGTTGATGGGCTCATTCTGGGCTGCTATTGACAAGGATACGCGTAAAGAGGCGGATTACGAGCACAGAGAAAACGTGGGAGGTTTCGAGAAGTTGAGCCCTCATACCCCGTAAGACATTACCTTTCGTGGTCCCTCGAACACTGCAGCTACGACAAGAGACTATGATCTACTCCTAGGATATTCTGGCAGAATGGAACAGGCGGCCTTCTCAACCACGCCGACTTCTTCGACCTGATCGCCCAAAACGTCAGGACGTACAGCGCCGATATTCTGTCGCTGGATCGGAACCTCATCCGCCTCCAATCAGGCGAAGAAATCCCCTGTGATGCCATCCTCTGCGGCACGGGATGGGTCCCCTCCCTCCATTTCTTCTCTCGCGACCAGCTCGTCGAATTCGGCCTCCCCCACGCCCCTTCAGACGAAAGCACCGCCGAACGCGAGACCTGGGCCGAGCTAGACGCTGCCGCAGACAAGTCCTCTCCCGCTTCCCGCAGCTCGCCAACCCGCCCCCCTATTACCACAAACCAGCCACCAAGATCCCCTACCGGCTCTTCAACCTCATAGCCCCCTTGTCCGACATCGACAGCGCTCGCTCCATCGTGTTCATCGGCCACATCATAGTCGGTAACTACTTTCGCGGCGTGGAGTCGCAAAGTATGTGGGCAGCGGCGTATCTGGATAAGAAAGTGGCGTTGCCGGACGCGGAGGAGAGGCGAAAGGAGGTAGCGCTGTTCACGGCGTGGTGCAGACGGCGGTATCTGAGTAACGGGGAAAAAGGAAATCGGATCACGTTCGAAATGGTTGGGTATACCGATCGGCTGCTGGAGCAATTGGGATTGAAGACGCATCGTAAGGGGTGGTTCAGAGATTGTTTCGAACCGTGTAGGCAGAGCGACTTTAGGGGTTTAAGGGATGAGTATGTGGCTAGGTATGAAAACCCTTCAATTACTGCTGCTGCTACCACCACTCCTATCACCAACAGGCTCTGAAGGATTGAGACGAAGTCATAATCCGGAGGAGGAGGTGGTGGTGGCTGATAGATTCTCCACGGCGCCCAGTGATTCTGAAAGAACGAAATGGGCGCAACATAGTTCAGTTCGGATCCTCGACCCGCCTCTTCATGAGGAACACCCTACCCCTCATTATATTACCCTATTCGGTAATTCGCGCGACGACTCTACTATCTATCTATATACTATAGATTATAATAAGGTAGTCCTTTACTTCATTACTGGTCCTGATTCTAGGGGTATAAAGATACGGTTCGTTTCGAGTGAATTAGCACTATCATGATATTGCAAATCGGTGCATAAGTCCACATGATATGGCTATTACTATAGTATTCACCCGCTAAATCCCCAATTCCAACTTATCCCACCAGTCCTTCCACTCACGCCGTGTATTAGATGTGAACTCCCCCTGCGTAAAGATCTCGATCTTCAAAGAAAGCGGACGAGAGGTTCGAGTGGAAGGAAATCAGGGCAGCTCGTTGGATGGGAGTATGCTGTCGATGCTTTGAGGGTGCTTGGAATGATGTTTGGTATTTTCGTTTGAAGAGGGCAGGATTATGGGTTTGCTTAGGTATGGGAATTTGTGGCGAGGTTGTTGGAGTGTGAGTGTTTTGCATGTTAGGGCTATGAATGAATTTTAGGTGCATGGATGTCTCTTTGATGTCTCTGCTTCTCAGCTTTTGACGCCTTCATGGTTTTCTCCGTCATAATTCGGCGACGTGGTCAGCTATTTCCGTCTATTCCTGGCCTGATTTTTGATTCTCTCGTGAATCATCTCAGAACCTCTTAGATTACCACATTCCAATTTTGAGCCATAGGTAACGAAACTCTCAATGCCTTTCCTCGGTTACCAAAGCATAACTCACCTTGGCCCTCATCCCCGAAACAACTCGACCAATTCTCCCAACGCTTTCACCACCGCCTCCGGCCGACTCACAAACGGACAATGTCCGGCGTCCACATCCTTCACTACCCACTCCACCCCACTCTTCTGGACAAACATATCCTGCACAGAGGTGGGCAACGCCTGATCTCTCAAACATCTCAAGAACGCCAGCTTGCCCTCGAATGCCTCTTCCGCCCAGGCGGGCCTTGGCGCTGGCGAGTCGAAGGCAGACAGGGAGGTTGTTCCTAGGGCCTCGACCAGTGGGGCCGCATGCGCGTCGTCGAGGTCGTTGAACAGCACGTCTCTGGCGCCGGCGATGGTTGAGAGATTCGCCGATGGCTTGTTGGAGAGAGGAGATTATTACTTCAGCTTTCTCGGAGGTCGTAGAGCGAAGCGGAGGGTAGATGTAGGGGAAAACTTACATTATCAGAAACTACGTACGGTGCGTGTTTGCCGCCCATAACTTGCAACAGCGTCGCGCTCTCCGGCACTACGAAACCGGCCACGTACGCTAGACCCAGCAAACCACCCTTCAGACCCTCGCGGGCGCGAGTCATAATCGACAGGCCTGCCGCCGCGCCGCCGCCGGGAATGGCGCCGTAAGAGTGGCAGAGCATGATGAGTTCCCTGCCTTCGGTCTCGATCAGGGGGAGAATCCGCTGGCGGATTGCGGCAGCGTCGGCGGAGCAGGTGGCCTTTGATGGCTCGGAGCTGTTGAAGCTTGGAAGTGGGGTGACAGTGGCGAGGTAGCCGGCTTCGTGGAGATGGGTTACCAGGGTATCGTAGGCGGAGGAAGAGGTGAAGGCGCCGGGAACGATGACGATGGTGGGCTTGGAGGTTGACATGGTGGGCTGTTGCGTCTGGGTGTTTGATGTCGACGGTTACTGTGAGTGAGAGAGTGGACGTGATACTGGTGATGATAGGCTTTAGTGCCGTGTGTGGGTGGGTAACATCGGGAGCTTCTCATGATGGCCGCCTGTGTATGATACTATGATACTGTAATACTTCACCGCTTAATGAAACCACTTTTCATAAGTTACGCACAACTTACCGGCACAATCTGCTGTTGTGCCGAATGATGAACGTAAGGATGAAGGGTAAATTGGAAGGATGAGCGAAGGATGATGGGCGAAGGATGACGGGTGAATTAGCGACGACGATGATTCGAGGCTGGTATGAACTTAGGCACGCTAGCGGAGGGAAAAGCTACGGTACTTACCCTACTTACCCCTAATATTACCTCTAAAAGATATCCTGATCTTTATCTTAACCCTGATTTACGTAGGGATTATTTACTAGATAATATATCTTTAATTTCGGGTTGTATATAATATATGAATTTATATGCCCGAATGTCTTACAATGCTCTTTTTCCATTTCTATGCACAAGTATAGTATCTAGTACAATAATTGTGCCTCAAGCACAGCTCTAGTCCTCCGCGCAACATCCTCACGATGCCCATCTCTATCTCCCCGAATTCACAGGTTTCCTCCTCACCGACGCAAACGGCGCCATCTGATGCTCGTTCGTATTCGCCACCCAATATCCATTCCGATCCCTATGATGTGTCGGTTTCGGTCTTGCCAGGGAGTGCTCATATTGTTTCCGTCGTCGGAGCTTCTCGGCTTCGGCAGCGGCCCATTTGGCGCGGTCTTGTTCTTCGTATGTCATGACGAAGGTTTGCTTGTGGCGTTGGGTTTCGTAGGAGGGGAGGTGGGTGTGGATGTAGCGGGCTTGTTCGGCGTCGAGTTCGGCTTGGGAGGGGCCGCAGAAGCACATTGTGGGGGTTTTGGGGGTTGGTTGTGGTGGTGGTCAGGTGATTGGTTGTGATTGGGTCTTTGGGGGGTAATGTGGAATGGGGAAGGGGGCATCGAGACTGCAAGGGTATTGTTGGATTTGTAGGATTCGTCGACAAAGCTGGTGGTTAGAACAAAGGTTTCGGCGATACAATGGCGGTGTCAAAAGACCCATAGTCTTTCTTCTAACATTTCCGTTGTTCGAGGACGGAAAGACAATGACCTCCGTACGAGTCTAGGAGTGTCTCGGAGTCTGCTGATGGGATAGGACTGTGCTGATCGGACAGCACTCCGAATGGCGTTGTCAATCCTAACGACTAGATTGTCCTTTCGGAAACTTATGCTTCCTCATAACTCTGTATGACTGAGGTAATCCCCGAGTGCTCCAATAGTGATGTTTCTCGCCGAAAAGGGGAGCACCTTCCCCACAGGCGAGCATGGAAGGTTCGTCGAGGCGTACTTCTCTACTTCCAAAACCTCATGCAGCTTCCAATTGGCACTCCAGTACGATAGCTGGATAAATTGGTTGATGGCGAAATACTGCATGTAAACCAGCAACACCTGGAAGTAGTCGCTCCATGTGATCGAGGAGAATGCCTCCGCGACCGTCAGTCCTGGGCGGCGGAATGTTGCTCGGTCGTCGTAAGGCTTCAGGCGCGTCCTGTCACCAGAATGGAATGGGACGATAGCCAGATCTTCATCGGACAGCATCGATGCATAGACTCTCCTCATCACCATCGTTGCCGGGACAGTGACGACTGCTACAAGAAGCAGATACAGCATGAAAACCAAGCAAAATTCCATGGTCTTCGTCTTCTGGCCACTCTCATCAAGCGTATTCCAAGACTCGACGTCAAAAGCATAATGTTTGAGATCGAAGACGCGACTCAGAGCCAGCGGACCGCTCATGGATAATTGTTCGGAGACAGCCCAACAAGCAGTGATTTCCCAGAGCTCGATAACGGTATTCCTTCCTTTGGGAAAGTGAGCTTGAATCCGTTTCTGCGATTTGTTCGTCATCGTGTAGTGAGTCCACACGGCGAAGCCGGGACCGAATAACGTCGCTAACACGATCGACGTGGTGCCGTAGCCAAGCTTGAGTTCGCTAGGCTGGCCGGAGAGGAAGAAATCAATCGTCACCGGAATGAACCACTGACAGACTGCCATCTGAAGGTATGCGGTAAAACCGCGAAAGCAAGCTAGATTCGTGGTGCGATCCCATTTCTTCCAGAGTTCCGACTTCCCTTTCGGAGGTGGATGCTGAGCCTTGAGGGTATTTCGACGTTGAAGGGTGTCTCGAACTTCGCCCACGGAAACATTTCGCAGTCGTTTGGCTTTGGCGGATTTGAAGGCGCGCATTGTCTTCATGGCTCGGACAAGGGTATCCATTCGTGCATGATCAGACAATGGATGGCGTTGGGCATTGGCTGCGGCGATGCTTTTGATCTTTGTTGATGCTACAATGACTACTGTTGAAATTACTTGAAAGACATACCAAACCTGGGCATCCAAATTAGCACCTGCACCATGAATAATGGTGAGGTTGACTTACCAGAAAGGACAGAACGTATTTCGCGGTAGCTAAAGACAGGAAGACGAAGATGATCCACACCGGCATTGCTTCCTTAGCAGTTGTGCTAACGTTCGGGCTTCTTTGTGTCTGGACGAGGGAGTCTCCGATTGGTCGGTATGTCTTCGGTAGCGGTGGCTCGCCAATCGATGTTAGTCCATGAGATGTGCAGTAGACGAGCAGATACTCTAGGGCCATCTGTGCTGAAGACATGATATTTGCTTCCAAAGCTTGCCACGAGGTTTCCCAATGACTGGGACTAACGACAAGGAGCTGTGTGATGTTGTCGGACTACATACACTTGCTTGCAAAGAGAGCTCTGAAGATTTTGTAAGATCAAGGAATTTGATTGCATAAATGATCGGAATCAACAATCAATACTCATGTATGTCCTCTGGTGGATTACGTTGCAGACTGTCGGAATCGCACTTCAGAGTATATATATATTCGATCACCAACGGTCACAAAGAAGGAAAGGAAAGGAAAGGAGAGGAAAGAAAAGGGAAATGAAAAAGGAAACATTAGGATGTGCTGAAGATTAAGAAGGTAAGAAGGCGCTGAAGAGTGAGAGGCTGAGTGTTCAGCCTCACTCTCACTCAGCCCGATTGGTCTTGGCAGTCCCTGTCCTCTCGATACCCGAGCCTTGGCTCTGGCGGAGTTTATTTCCGCTACGGAGGACCGACCTTCAGCACCCAGTCCTCTGTCAATTGGGAAGCCAGTAATCAAGGCCGCAAGCCGCTCTCTACGATGCATTTCATATGTCGAGCGCTGCTTCGATCTTGCGTATGGAGTAGTGGACTAGACGCTGATTGGCGTCTCGGCAGAGATATAATCATCGTAAGACGTTGGAATATAGATATAAGGATCTGATAATTAGGAAGTCAGATTCTAGATCAGTCTTCAGAAGAAAGCATAGGTATGACCGTTCGAAAGAATTTGATGTCTAATCTTGGTGACCGCTATAATCCGCTGCTATTAAGTTCTCATGTATCCAACGCGCGACCATAGAGGTCCGTTCATGCTCCCAGATCTCATCTATGGAAATGCCCCTCCACCTCATGCATCTTCTCCACAAATCTTACACATTACCCCAGGGATTTCAGCCTAACCTGAAACAAAGCAACATATCCCTCCCGTTATCCCTCGAGGATCTCATCCCATCACCACTACCACCCCCAATCCTACAGCTACCCCCACTATTGCCATTACCATGCTCCCAACCTTCCCTCTCACAGCACTACTCCCAGCGACAACCGGCGCACTCGTCCCCGCTTCCTTCGGTGCACCACTCTCAGCCGGAGTACCACTCGGCACCATCCCCACGGTCGGCACAGTCGCGTTTCCCCCTCCACCACCCGTCCCCGTCGCCATGGCTGCCATGGTTGTATTGGCGGAGTAGAGTGGTACCTTAGGCCCCGGAAGCGATGCGGGAATTTCCTTTGGCGCGGTGGGCATGTAGGGGGGTGGGGCGAGGGGCTGGGTCGTGTTGGATGCGCTTTCCATAGGGTAGGGCATGGAGCTTGCGGGTATTACTGCTGGGGACGAAGGCGCGGGCGTTACTTCTGGAGCGGATGCTGGCATTACCTCTGGAGCGGATGCTGGCTGGATGGTGGAACTCGCGGTCGGTGCTTGGTTTTGGATCTGGCCGTCTCCGATTTGATTTATCATTTGTGCGTTGGTGAGGCCATGGGAAGCGAGGATAGCGAGCGCGAAAAGGGTGCTGATTTTGTCTAACATTGTGATTTAGGTGCGGAGGTGAGGATGGTGTTGAGGAGGGTGCGTTGCTGATTATTGAAAGCTGACCTCGTTGATGTGGGTGGCTTTTTTAGGTCCTGGTAATGAAAGCGATCTTAAGATGGCGAAATGTCGTAGAAAGGGGGTTTTGAATTGGGGAGATTGGTTTCAGGGCTGGAATGTTGAGCTAATACATCTCTTGCATTCCTCCTTCCGTGTTCCTGGAATTTCAAGCAAGGAGTAGCTCTCGGATCTGCAATCGAAGTTATAACCACTACCAAGCCGTCGAAGCTTCAGTGTTTTCACGCCGTTTTCGGTGCCAAGAGAAGGCAACGTACGCAGACATATTTAGTATACCCGAATTCCCGCAGACAGCCGCTGCAACCAGCAGTATCTTCTGCCACCTTCGCTCCACTTTCGAATCCCAACCCTTTCCTAAAGCATCCTGAGCGTCTCTCTTGTATCGTCTCTGCTGTGCGGTAACCGCATGAAATCCAGTTTCTCTTGGCAACGAAAAGCATAAACCTTTACACTTCGCTGTTTTTAGCTTGCACGACTTAATCACTCAAAATACGACCTTGCTCTTCCAAGCCATATTAATCATCTGAGTCGTTGTACTTTTCGTTTAGGATTGCCACATTGCCACTAACGACTACTGTTGCGTGGCCAGACTCTCTCTTTATGTTGGCATACATGAATCGCTGTGCGCGTGAGATGGCTCCTTTTTGGTGTTGTCGATATCTGAATGTCGGACCATATATGACAACAGAAGGTGGAGACCCGTTTTGCGGTCTTCATTATGCTATGCAATTGAGATTCGGCACTTGTGTTCAGGCGATGTCGTGATCACAATAAGCGACTGATTATTTATTGCGTATATTGTATTGCGTATATTGTAGGGTGACATTGAAGTTCAGTACGATCTGACTTGTGTAGAAGAGCACTACTCGCGACAGGGCTGCTCGCGATATTGCAACCGCATTTGCGAAAATCCTACCCCTGCGGTCTATTTGTAATTGAATGACGCGCATTTCTTTGCTTGTGGGAGGAAAGTGTGCTCACGGTCCCATTCAACAGTGGTCCGACTTTGATATCGACTCATAGCACCATGCTGCTGACAAGGGTGCCATCCTTGAGCGATAGTCGAGATCTGAGCCTACAGCATGGACCAATGGACCAAGACCATTTGAGCTCAAAATCTTGAAAACGGCCAAGAAACCGACCAGCCTGAGTAGGCGCAAGTAGTGATTGCAGCTAAGGTGATTGAATAGTCTTCGAAATAGTAACTGTCTTAAAACCGGTCGGAATGATGCCAAGTGCGATCATTCGTATTCGATGGCTTGCCATCCGTAGCAATCCCATTTCAATAGATGATCTAGATATGCCTCCTTACCAGGCAGTCTGCTCATCTGTAATCCGAAATAATCCGTTCTTCTTCTTGTCCATTGCCCACTTCTCACACCAAGCCTTCATCTTCTCTCTGCTTTTCGCGCTTCCCACGTTGACGGTCGGAATGATCTTATCGATCCGGAGTGCGCAGCAAAACATCGTCAACTCCCTGAAGCTACTATGCTCACTGTATGGCACGCCGAAACAGTTTGCTTCTCTTGTACTGCCCCTCTGCGGTACTAGCTCTGCCATCGAGTATCGTGACTTCCAATTTTCGTTATGCAAGACCGTTTGCACCGAAGGCGATTCTGTAAAGCGACTGTTTGGCGGTCGGTAGTTCCACCCTGAGGGTCTGAAGCCGACGATGCGGGAGAAGTGCGGTTTAAAGCCAGTCAGGTAATCGGCAAGGGTCTCGGCACGGATCTCCATGAGCATCTGCATGTGTACTTGAGCTTCGAGCGGGTCATTGGTCATTCGAGCGGAGAGCTCAGGGTCTTCAAGGGCGGCGCAGATCTTTTGTTTGTTGGGCGGGGCGTAGATTTTGCTGTTCAAAGCTTTTGCTACACCGAGACAGATGCGCTCCTTGCCGATGCTGTATGTGCCAACGATGACGAGAAGGCGACCTCGTGCTTTCGTTCGAAGGTTTGCGTCTTCGATCTTGATCTTCACGTCGTCATCGGCTATATCTGCCTCGTCCTTGATCGACACCTTTCGTACAAACTTGACCATGCCATCGCCAGCCCTCTCTTTCTTTGTCTTCTCCCAGCTATCACTCTCGTCGACAAAGTCCTTGCTCAAGCTCACACACATGTCGGCGCAAGCTTTGATGACGTCTCCTTGGCTGGGAAAGGCATACTTAGGGGTCAAGTAGGTGGTATCTAGGTAGCAAACATCAAGCTTCTGCTGGGCAAGGTTTCGTCGAGTGACTGTATCAACAATGTCTGGCCGTAGTTTCGGGTGTTGTACATGTGCAGGACAGGCACGGAAATCTCCACAGTGCAGTATCCTTTGCACCTTAGGATTCTTGCCTTTACCGACCACCTTTTCGAACAGATAGAGAGAGCTGCCTGGACAGTGATTTGCAGGTATCATGGTGACATCGACGCCTTGAGTTGCGGGCACCTCGACTTTCTTGTCGAACTCGAGATCCACTACCCACTTCGGATCCACTCGAAGCTGTCGCCTCACCAGATTCGCCGTGACATGACTGCAATAAATTGGACCATGGCACCATGAGGAAGTTAGGCCGATGTAATGATCACTATGGAAATGGCTGAGGAAGTAGGCGTTACATCCAGCAACTGCGCCATATCGGAATGCATCGACACATATGAATAAGCCTGGCATGATCTTATAGAATGGGCACGTGCGTTGGTAGGCTGGTTTTCCGCGTGACTGCTGTTCGGAGGCAGCTGCAGTGGCCCACGCCGCGTCTTCAGCATGCCCTGACATGAGTGTGGAGAAGGCAGAGGATGATTTCGTGGGGGTTGATGTGAGGCCGAAAGGATTATCCTGGCCTGGCCTCGCAATAGCAGCACGCTGAAAGCGCTTGTGGGGTGGTACTTCATTTTCTTGCTTCATTGGAGGCACGGCCGAGTTCTCTGTGCACGAGTTCGGTTCCGGCAACGGTTCGGTTTTCCCATCTAAGCAGTCATTGACGTGCATCGCTACTTGCTGTAGATTGTCAGACCAAACTATTCTTGCAACTTATCACGACTAACCTCCTCAGCCATGCCCGCAGTGCTTCCACCACAGATCGGACAGGATTCAGATTCACTATTTTGAGGCATGGGATCTAAGAGTTCTCGAGGGTCCTCTTTGGCCGTATCGGCAGCCCCTGCGTCCGTTCCATCGTCCTCCAAGCCAATCTCAAGCTCACCCTGCTCCTCCATCCATCGTCTCTCCATGAACTCTTCACCTTCTTCTGGAAACTCATCGTCGATAAAGTCGCCCATGCCTTCGAAGTCGTTGTCTCGGTTCATGCTTGTGGCTTCTCGTTTCAAGAGTGGAGGTAGATATTCCTGTTCAACTGGGTGTGGGTTGGTCGCAGACGTAGTAGCAGGTTCGGATATCTTGGCTTCGCTGTAATCAGGGGGTATCTTTAACACTGGCTTCATGATATCCAGCGGCCTCAGATCCTCATTTTCAGAGTCCGAGTCGTCAGCAAACGGTCCTTTTCTCGGACCTTGAAGAGCACGTCCATTCTCGAGCCTGGAATCCGCCACCTCCTCAATCCTCAGCCTCTTAACAGGTACAATATCTTCGTTGTAGCGTGACATCGGTGACTCTTCCCTCATGATACTGCCATCTCTGGGAGACTCCTCGTCTCTTGGTGGCGTAGGCGTCTGCATTGGCGTTTGGTCTTCTTTGATCACGAAATGTTCGTCGAGAAACAAGCTGCTCTCATCTTCCTTGCTGGTTTTCACGTTGATTCCGGTAGCCTCAGCTTTCTTGAAGAAGTTCATGATATTGCCATTGCTGTTCGTCTTTTCTCTCGCCTTTGCCGCGCTTCCATTCGCAGTGAATGGCGTCCTCCTTTGACCTGGCTTCGTCTTTCCAACCAATGGTGTAGAGGTGGCCATGTTGTAGGTAGTAGAGGTATCCGTTCGTGGTGCTTTCGGATGATCAGTCGAGGAGGGGGGTGTTGGGGGGCGACCAAGCCGAATGGGATCTTCGCTAGCTACTAGAGCCGGAAGATCTCGAGGCTTACGGAACATCAGCAGCAGCAGTAGCAGCGCATTGTCGATATTGGGAGTATATGTCGTATGGCAAATTATTGGAAGAGGTTTGCTCGGAACATCGATGGCAGACTCGCGTAGTCACGTGAGAAGTATATGGTCTTGGCATGAAGTTACTATTCTACCTTATGTATGGACGCGATACAGTCGTTCAATACGGTGGTGTCCGTAGTGATAGTGATACTACGGAACAATTTGCGGAAAAAGATTGCGGGCAGTGTGCTGCTATAAATACGGGCCAGAAGACTCGATCATACAATAGTGCTCTCGAACCACATTCTTTATCCTCTACATGTGGCCTCGCCTTTTCTGGTGAAAGCCCCGCTCTTGCAGGCATATCTTATGGCCTTCAGGCTCATCTATCGCCCTCGGCGCTTCGCGAAGTCTTTCACGACGCCCGTAGATCTATCACCAGATGTGGCTCATCGCTTCATGGTTGTCGGACAAGTGGTCCTCGTTTTAACGTTCAAACTAAGACCATTGTCATCGAGCCTTTGACGCCTGTGACGCAGCTTCTATAACAGGAGCGAGTCAGCATTATTGTAGCTGCATGTAATGAAGGCATAGCGCGAGATGTACCTCTCCTCGTAGCGTCCTCCAACAATGCCGTATCTACCGCCGCACCTGGCAAATGCACATAGCGCACCACACTGCCTCTTATGAAAACATTCTTGACCGAAGACTGTCACCACACCAATCAGTCAACGCTGAAACCTCCCTCATAACCGCCACGTTTTTCCCCCTCAACAACGCCAGTCCACACCCTCTTGCTACGCAGCCCCATTTCGGAAAAGTTGGCATACCAGATGCGGATACTTCAGCTCCTCCACAACCTGTATGTCGTCCAGCCGGATGTTCAGGAATTGATCCACGGACTTGAGGACGCCTTTGACTGAGATGTCGTTCTTTAGCTCGACGGTTACCTCGTGATCAACGAGGGTTTTGAAGAAACTGTGTGGGCGCAATTAGCGGGGTGTTGGGACTGGAACCGGAATACTTCATACCTGAAGAACAGCATCGCGATGAGCGTAGGATGTGTCGATTGACGACTATGCCAGTGGAGCTGCCGCACGACATAAAGAAGTACTTAATTGTTGTATGCATAAGCGCTCGCGCTTGTTGCTTCCCTATCGCCGATGCGTAACGCCGACATGTTGGGATTTCTGATGTTTCCCACAATGTAGGACTTGCTGGAACAAAATATTGGATTCAACGCTACAGTAACGCTTGCTATGATCCACGAAGCTTCTCAATCAGCAACGCTGTCGCCCGCATGTTCCCCTCTTGCCGCTGGTTGCTCCTGGGTCTTCCTGTCTAGCGTAGCCTCCGCTTCGTCCGTTGCGGAAACTGCGGTCTTCAGCGTCGATTCCTCATCCTCAGTAGTCTGCGCAAGTGTCTCTGTAGCCTCGCCATGGTTTGCCTTTGCATTCGGTGGCGTGGGGTCCTCTGGTGTTTGTCCGTGTCCTTTGAGCATGATATGTGACTTGTCCTGACGGATAGCTTCATTGGCAGCGGCTTCAGCCTCAATTGCGCTTGGTACCGGTGGAGCTTCCGTTTGGCCTTTGTCTTTTGGACCGTCAGGCTCCTCCTTTTTTGTAATGGTTCTGTTGGCAGATTCATCCCCCTCCTTTGAAGGCGGTAAATTTCCTCCCTTTCCCATTTCTGTAGCTGGACTCGAGCCCCCACGGCCTACCATATTTTCAGTACTTGACACATAATCTGCCTTCCCCTCTGACTTCGCCTCTCCACTTTTCCCCATGATAGCATCTTTAGCCTCCGTGGTCCCACTGGGCGGTGGCATCCCTGTCGGCCCAGCATTATCCAGCTTCTCCAAGCTACCACTATTCCCTTTCGCGGCATCAAGAGCATCAGTCCGTGCCTTGGTCTTCGCATCCCCAGCTTTCTTCGCGGCTTCGATCCCTGCTTGTCGCATAGCTGTCGTGAGGGGACTGTCGGTCGAAGTTGCTTGTGTTGACCGAGATGGTGTCTCTACTGCTGATGTAGGAGCTTTTGCTGGCGTATTAGTAGATCCTGTAGCCGATTTCGACGGTGTAGTAGGCAGCGCATAGGACTTTGATGGCGTTCCAGCCGTCGACGTAGGAGCAGTAGCAGTAACCCCCGGTGCTCCCACATTCTCTTTCAGCTCCCCATATTCGTTCCATTCCTCCACCTCTTCCAGATCCCCTACCACCAACCCAGCTCTTACCAAGCCCGGCAGTTTCCTCTTTCCCGCCCTTCGACCCCACAGCATGCGTGCTTTCTCATCAGTGGCGACATCGAGTGCTTCGAAGGGGATTCTGTTTGCTTTGAGGATGGTTGAGAGGCGAGAGGTTGCGGTTATGATATGCGAGGACCCCGCGGTCAATGAGGTGTAGAGGTAAAGGGTTGGATCTGTGTGGTAGGACTTAGGGGTTTGATCAGCCATTGGAAATGATTGGGCAAAGCGATAATTGTAATTGTAATTGTGGCAACACTCGAGTGGAGAAGAGACTTTAGGGTGACGAGCAGTTAGATCCTATGCGGAATGCTACAATATTTGTCTATGCATTTCATGCAGCTAATCATGCACCTTCTGTGCGGGTGCATCCAACTATAAGAGAAGATGCCCGGTATACAGGAGTACGCCACGAGTAAGTTGCTGAAAATAGTGTATGCAAAACTCTGTGAAAGCTTGGCACTGGGGGCTTTCGATTATTTCCGCAGCACACTGCAGATTCCATAATCGTTGTCAAAGCAATTTATCTTAATATAATCATTAAGCATGTAATTTTCTATTCCATCTAGACACAATCTTCGTCCCTTGTAGTCAGACCGAAATTCATACCCCCCAAGCATAAAAAAGCCTAACCCTCTGCCTATCCACGGCATCATCGCCACTGTTGCCCGGCCGGAACTCAAGACCGTCTCGATTCAGGACCTTTCCAAGGCTTTCAGAAGTCTAGGGCTTCTTGCCATTGTTGTGCCCGTCTCCCTCCTTCGGAATAATCTATTACGACTTGCCTGACGTCCCAAACCCAATTGTACTTCTCGTCAAGGTCCATGTATCTCCTCCATTCATGTTCAGGCCCGGAAGCAGGGTGGTGCGGAAATTTCTCGGAGATCTTTTGCCACGTCAGATTTTGAGCCAACCAATACCCAATTTCCTGCCATTCAAGCTCGATCCATAGATAAGGGTTCCTGCCGTTCTCAGCGCGAATACGACGGTCCTTGACCTTTTCTCTTTCAGTCCACGCCCAGCCATATGTCGGTGAACTGCCTAGAGTCAATGCCCAACGTCGGCAAGACGCTTCGTCCATGTCGTCCCCTCTAGACCACTTCAGCGCTATCTGGTAGTATTCTGGGTCAGTCCCTTCGGAGGTCGACATGGACGCATGCACGTTATCCGGCTCAGTTTGTGCGCTACCAGCCGCGCCATATGATTTTGGACGTATTTTGCGGGGCGGCTGGGGTTCCTCTATCGATTCATCGTCTTCAGGAGCGGCCCTCCGCAAGCGGTTGTGATTTGATGACGCAGTCTCAGTCTTAGATTCGTGTATTGGAGTGGCGAGCATTGACCAACCCTTTGGAACAGACTGCATATGAGATATTTGCCCTACTGGGTATGAGTATTTTGTTGGCGAAGACCCACCACCTTGATACGCGCCTCCGCTATCAGTAGTCGAGTATGGGAGTATCTGGGCCTGCGTCTTGACAATGTTTGGCCTGTCCCTTGCAAAGGCTTCGAACGCTGTCTCATCTTCCTATTACCATGGATTAGCTAGTAGCCAAGAGATTTATACTACAGAATGCTTACTCGTAGTATCTGTAAATGATCCGGCTTCAGTTGGATCAAATTTTGAATCATTCTGTTGGCTTCAGCCTCACCCGAGAGCGATAACTTCTCCATACAGTATTTCACAAGGGACGCGAGTATTTGGTCTTGGTCAAATTTTCCCAAGGTCGGAGCTCCACCCTTGCTACTCATCTTACCCTTTTCGTAAGACTTGTTTGTTCCTTCTTTGCTCTCTCTTTTCATGTAAGCCTTGATCTTACCCTTCATCTGGCTATGGTCTCGTTGAGGTGTTTCGCATACTGCTACCATGAGTGACGACACCACGTCCAATTTGAAACCGTGGCTAAGGTAGAACATCATGACTGTGACTTCTTTGGCCGTCCATCTCGTGTGGCTGCGACTACCACTCTTCTTGTCGTGTTTGTTTGGCATGGCTCGTAAGATCTGATGAAGGAAGTTGTCTGTGGGGACTTCCGCAACTTGGGATTAAGTAGAGACAGGTATCAAAGCTTGGGAACAGCTCCGTCGATGCGACTGGACGTTGCGATATAACCTAGGGAAGTCTGGAATTGAGGCTAGGGGGTGGCGTTGTCAAGCTGGATCGCTGCTGAGATAGGCACTAAGTGGTGGTATTGAGTCTTCCAAATAGTGTATTGTGAAGTAGTGCAATGGACTTTCTGCGACCGGGATCTTTCAAGAGAAAGTATGAATTTTGATACACAAAGACAAAGAGAGATGGAGACTTAATACTTTGCGTAGAACCCTCTACATAACTTTTCGCACGCTGCAGAGCCGCTGAGCAGGAATTTTGGGTCCTTACGCCACGTTCCGACGCACTGGGTGCCAATGAACATGAGGTAAATACCCTTTGTTCTCTCTCACGTTCCATGGGAAGGGATTCGCCTCTACCTACAATTAGGTTCGTCGCAACGACTCGCTCCCATCGTCTCAAAAAACAACCCACAAACCGAATCATCAACGAAAACAGGGAATAAGCTCCGAAAGCGCATCAAGATACCTGAACGGACCGATACCATCCGAAAGGAAGGAATATTGACTGCATTGGTATGAGCAGACGCCGCGAAAGCCAGCGATGCAACGTATGTGGTATCAACCTTCGTAATGGGACATTGACAAGGTGATAAAGAGTGCCCGACATTATGCTGGTAGCCCACAAATGTTGCGATCGGAGAGAGAATACTTTCACGTGGCCCTTCATAAGTGCAAAGAGAGGGATCCCACCAGGGTTGTAACGTGCGTAGACTCCGCTCTTACTCCCGATGTTTGAAAATGCAATACAAGACAGCCTATGAACAGACCGTTTGCCACCATTTACTGCATCTATGAGTTAGAAGAGTCTCTTGGATCATGCTTATCTGTTTGAGTGGGTCGCTATTCCGAGCGTGACGACGGCCAGCGGAGTGATGATTGTGTAACGAAGCCACATGCACTCAGGTACTCATGTTGCAGATCTTTGACAGCAAGGCCAACTTCGGAGTGGACGACATTGAGGATTGGGGCTGATTTTGGCATCTCTGTCCGAAGAATAGCATGTAAAGCCCGATATCCCATAAGATGATTTGCATGCGCAGTATTTGTGTCTTGTTCATGGGAGGGAGGTGGGTTGATGCTGTTTTCTGCCGTGGATGACTACGTGTGGAATCGGACAATGTGTACTTATAATCCGTCAGACTGTATCGATGAACACATCTTGTATTGTATTGTTCTTGTAGGTTGTTTGCTTCGGGTGAGGGGGAAATTGTAAAGGTTGAAGGGCGCACTACCGGGCGTTAGGCTAGAATAGGTATACTGTTGTAGCTAGGGTATAATAGGACTAGCTCCCATAGCGGAATCCGAGCCGTTCATCTATATAGACTTCATAATTTCCTGGGAATCACCATCCTCCTTTTCAAGTTTTCAAGGCGACCATGCTTCATTGGATTCACAGAGCAATGCGAAGTCCGGCGCTGGACTCCGCCCACAAAGTACTGTAGCTGGCTCTGCGGAACATCAGAGTCCAGTGTCGACATCTAGAGGATCGAACGAGCATAATTAACTACCCAGTACCCGAAGGAGCATTCGACAGCTTATCCTTTTACCTTTGCAGGTGTAATCATAAGACGTATCTACCGTGGTCAATATTCCAGGTACTAGGCTACGAGCGAAGACCAGGAGACAAGGGTTTTTGTTGTGTATGAAGAGGCAACACATACGACATATTGTGAATACACTCAGGCTTTAATAGCCCTCTTCCCAATATAGTCTCAAGCTATTTCACCTCAAATCTTCACGGGTAAAAGTCTCAAAAGTAGACTGAGCCTGGCTATTATGTCGCCAGAGACTAGACAGACTCTATCACCCAACCCTGCAGCCCAGAATGGAGCCGGCCCGGGCGGGGATCTGGAGCCTCTTGGGCCTCTTATGTTCTCGAGAGTACAGGAACCTGACTCCGATGGTCAGGTCTATGATATTGAAATACTCACACAGCCTATAGGTCACACACAACCATTCGTTTCCCTTTCCTCGCTGATCCGGTCGTAGGAACATCGGATGATGATGACTCCCATAGACTTGCGGCTTGCACGCTACGTATAGGGGCACCTGTCGACAAGAACAGGCAGAGAATGGTAGATGGAAAGATTGAGAATCTTTGGCTGAAGGATGAGGGGACCACCAATCGTTTAGACAACATCCGAATGCTAGCAACCCTTCTTGGATATGTCCGGAACTTCTGTACGGTCATCGAAGTTCCACATATCAGCAGTATACAAAAGTGTGATCATCCGGTATGGCTGAGAGATTTTTTCACAATAGCAGGCTTCAATCGCTGCGACTGTCTGAAGCCCGAGGCTGGGAGTCAACGCTATAGAGCGTGTGTCAAGCTTGGCAGTCCTGGCCAAGCAGCTGTACGAGAACCTCTCGTCTTCAAGTCCACGGGCGGACACATGAACGGCAATGATTGCACAACAGTAGAGGGGAAAGAAAACGAGGAGATCCACAGCCAGTGCGCCGTTGCCGGCTTGACAGTCGCAAAAATCAGCCCTGCGAAGCAAAAGCCTGGCCTTCAACTTCCTAAGGTCACCGAAGCTATCATGGCGAGACAGCGTCCTGATGTCAACCTGCCCAAAGCTGCAGAATCCGGGTCGTTGGGCAATGGCCAGGTTGATAAGGGGTCATTGAAGACCGTAGATATCAGTCCTGCTAAGAATTTCAGTGCTCATCAAGCGCTGGCATGGCTATCCGAAAACAAGGAGATTTTGAGTCCTATAACTACTCTATCAGCATCTAGCCCATCGCAGGCACAAGCAACAACATCGTTCAAGGAAGCCCAGCATATCGAGAATGGGGTGTCTGATAAGGGTGACGTGCTTACCGGAGAGAAACGCAGACGAGAGGTGGACAATGCTGGACTTAAGGATGCCAAAGATCTCGAACGAAGCACAAAGCAGCGACGCATCCCTAAGAATGAAGACGAGCTGCATATCGAGCAAGATGTACAAGACGAGAAGCTGACGTTAAAGCCTAGCACCCATCCGAAGCAGACATCGCTACCAGCAGCTAGATACTCATATACAATGGCTGACAAATCATCTAAATCGAAATCATTGAACGAAGGCCGCTTAGCCAGCTCCAGCATGACAGATGCACTTCTAGCCCAGGTCGCTAAAGCGGCAACGACTACAAGCCCCAAGCATATCAAGAAAGAGCCGACAGCTTCACGGCCATTATCATCGCCGCCGCCAGAGATCCGCCATCATAGATCGCAAGATATGCCGCCGAAAATGCTTACCTGCTTTTATTGGAAGCATCAAGGCGGGTGCAATAAGCGAGACGAAGACTGCCTATACGCCCACTATGATACAGGCCATGACGCCAGCGCACCGAATGCATGGAAATACAGCGTAGGCAAACGTAGGTATGCTTCTTACGCGGGGCAATATGATGAAGCGGCGGACTATTATGATAATCCCAACAGCATAAATTTTAAAGGATCGCATGATGGTACCAACGGCTCTACAGCCGCACCTACTGGCCCCCGTGCCGACGCTGAAGGACTATCTTATAATGGATCGCGATGGGAACCCTACGACAGCTACCGTCCCCATTCTCATAAGGGTTAAAAGCAAAGTGGCTAATGTGAAGCTGCGCTCCGGCCGTGGATTCTTGCTTATACTAATCGAAGCAGGGCGACCGGACAGTGTAGCTCGATGGCTTGGATTGAGGTTTGCGGTGGGAGATTTACTTAATCTACTATGTCATCGATGGACTTTGTGCATTCCTATATGAGACGGCTTCGGAGCGGACAACCATGGAGCTCCTTTGCCAGCATCTTGGGTCCCGGATATTCTTTGGACATATGGAGGCGAATTGATCAGTAAAGCATGTTCCTCTCACGGCGACCTCTGGCGTGGGAATGGCGATGCCCATATTCTCCACTTCGAATTAGCAAGTATTAGCACAAGAAAGGTTTCACAAAATATACCATCACAAACCTCGTTGACTTGCCTTTCCCCTTTTGCGAAGGGCGATGTACTATCCCTATTGTTTAAGGCTGTACACGCCAAGAGCGGGCTTCTAATTGACTTTCGCCGTTGAGCAGTCTTATACTCTATACTTATATATATGCATTAACTCTGACCAGAAGAGGAGAAGCAGATCTTGGCAGGGACTCCCATCATTCAGCCTTTCTATACACCTTATCCGCCTCTTCCTCTAACATTCATTTACATCCTTTCTCTTATAATCAAAGCTCATGCAAACTCTCCACCTCACCGAAGTTTCATCCCCACCGCAATCGCTCTCTTCTTTCTTCGTTCTCCAAAACACCCCAACATGACTCCCCTCACCACCCTCCTCCTCGTCTTTCCCCTCCTCACCCCCAACACCGCGATTCGAATCGCAACCTACGACCAAGCCGGCTCCACCCGCGTCCCCGGCTACACCGGCCCCCCCACCACCCAGCTAACCGGCGACATCCTCACAAACACCTTCTGCTACTGCGCGCCCACAACCCCAGGCGGCAACGCATCCCGTACTCCCCCTTCCTTCCCTCCATCCTTTCCCTTCCCCCTCCCCCCAAACACTAATCCCCCAACATCCACAGACCACTACCAAATCGACTACTACAACCACCACCTCTTCGAAACCCTCATCATCAAACAAACCTGTCTCCGCGGCGCAGATTGTTCACCTTGCCACGAGAGACCGACGCGGCGAGAGCAGACGACGTGCGATTTCGCCAATAATCGCGATTGTACGGCTGGGGTTGAGCGGAAGGATTGTCTGGCTGAGGGGGCGAATTCGTCGTTGTTGGTGGGGAGGAATCAGAGGGGGTGGGAGGGGAGGTGGTTTCGGGCTAGTTGGGCGGGGTTTTGGAGGGGGAGGGTGAGTTTCTTTGTTTCTGTTTTTGAGGGAGAAGGGAGAGTTATGAGGATTGCGAGGGGGTGAGGGGTGGGGTGGAATTTTCTGTGGTGTTATGTTTGAGGTTGGAGGATGAGAGAAAGGTGTACGATTATACATAATGCGAACCGCCAGCTAACACCCTACGCTCGCTCCGTCCAGTTCCACGACCACCTAACCTACCACCCCAACTATCAAGGGAAAGGGAGCGATTACATCGAGTTCAATGGGCATAAGCGCGACTTGGGTCCTGGCGGCGGACAGGGGATGAGGTTTGAAGGTCAGGAGGAGGCGGAGAGGGTTTGTGGGAGGGTGTGTGGGGAACAGATTGGGGGTGGGGTTTTTGGGGTGGAGGGTGAGAGGGGGAGAAGTCGGCAGGTGGTTTATGGGGGGGTGGATGATATGTGTGATGGGTGTAAGTGAGGGGAAGGGGGGGAGATTGAAGAGGGGGAGGATTGTTGTTAGGATTATTGAAGATGTGCGGTATATTAGGGCGACATATTGGCGTACTTTTAGAGGGAGGAGCGGTACTCATCGCGTGTACTGAAATCGACGTAGGTAGTGGGCGATATTTCTATTCATCTGTGGGCTATAACCCTTTCCTCCCAGCTTATACCAAAGGACAGGCACGTTACAGTACGTAACACCCTCCTTTCAATGGGATATTAGCTTGCGCTCTGGCTCTTCATTCCCCCTTCCTTGCTTGACCAGTAATGTTCCCGAGGCTTTAGCCTCTGAATGCCGTCATATGTCGAATAGTATAGAATCAAATTTGCACCAGTTCCCATATTCAATTGTGTCTCAACACCCTCATGTTGCTACTTTGTCATACCTAACTTCGGCGTCTGGGAAGTATCGTACGAAAGGATCGACTGAACATGCTTTCTAGTGTGCGACACCGATGGAACATCTTGTGTTCACCGCCCATCTTGTCTTGTCTTGGGGCAATGGATCGGAGGTTGGATATGCCGCTGGTCGTGTGACAGATCTATCGTCTCGTAGGCACTGTCATTTCGTGAGGTAGTGGAGTATGCTGTTAAACAGGGCAACCAATGGCGTTCCGTGCCTTCCTACAGCGTATTCGCATCTCCGGGACTCTGTGATTGTTGTGATCCCCGTGGTGCTCCTCTTGATAGCTCCATCGCCGAGTGTCAACATCGATCTCATCTCAACCTCCCCAAATGGAGAGATAGCCATGTCGTCTGAGCGTGGCGGCATGCTAAAGCCCAATCGTACTTGCAGGAAGCTACTGCAGCTGCCCCGCTCCTTTCCCCGAGCTGGAGCTCCAATTGTGCTATTGCGGACGGTCTGGTTTGTATATCCCAGGATAGGCTGACGGCAAGCCTTTTCATTCTTGAGAGCGCTTCGAGCTCAGCATGCTGGAGACCAAAGTCAGCTTGATTCATTGCTATTGTAGAAGGCTCCCATTTTGAAGGGAGGGAATGTTTCTATGACTACTTACACTCGAATAGTCCTTTGTGAAGAGACAGTGGGACACTGATCCGTACTATGCGAAGAGCGCAGTCAACGCTATCCGCGGTAGTACTCTTGTCTTATTGCAAGAACGACCAGATCCAGCCGCTTGTGACCATGTGTCTCCTTCATCCCTTCCTCACCATGGATACCGCTCACATCTATCATTGCTCTTGGACTTCAGTCAGGAATCAGCCTTGGAGCTGGTGTGTGCGCAGGGCGCTTTGGATAGAAGTTGGTCAGTACATGGCTGTCGAGTAAAGTACTGAGCTGTAAGTCATCAAGACTTTAGCATACACGTGTATCCTACTATATTCTACTATTCTAGTAATAGAATACGGTATTTTACATCGACTATCTTAATCCATGGCGTTATATTTAGCACTGAACATTCCGCAATAACTCATCACTCACCACGCAGCGACTCTGTCAATAGACAAGCTACCCCACGATATTTCCTGAGGCTCGACCAGAGACAAGAGCAGCTTGTTGCTGCAACAACCATCCTCCGGTAATTGGAGCATATCTGTAGATGACATGTACGCTCACGGGCCCCAACTGTTTCCTGGCACAAGCAGGGTTCATTCGGTCCTCCGCCGAACGCTTTCTTCACATCTCTGAGAGTTCACTTAACATGCACACACGGATGCGGGCAGAGCACATACAGCTGCGGCAGGGTCATTGTTGCACGGTAGATGGACTCAGCATGTCCTGACAGTAGGACACCTCTGCAGCGCTTCGATCGTATTTTCAGATCTCACCAAATTTATCCGCGGATGATACCTCCAGGTACAGTCCCTATTGACTGTGACCACGATATCCAAACCCTGGGGTAGCAATCAACGACGAAGCTTTGAGTTACCAACATTCTCTTCTTACCACCTGTCGAAGAGCCGCTCTCGTGTGATCACTAGCGTCCCCATGCTCTTCAAGTCGCGGAAGGGACATCATAGCGAGGCTTCAGCTTCCGGTATCTGGCTTCACCAATACTACCCTTGTATTTTTGCAATCTGTTGCCTTTCTTCCCCACTTTTGTTTTATTGTGGCGACCGCAGCACCGTTCCTCTCTACATTCAAAAAGCTGGCAATGATACTGAAGAACCCGACTTGGGCTTAGCGTTCACTCAAGAAACCCCTGTTGGTAAGCAGTGCGTAGGACATTTGGGCCTCACATCATGTGTTGTTGATACCATCCTTAACATGCGGTGATGCGGAAAGGTCACAGCGTCATAATAGAACCTAGTGGGTATCAGTGATTTTTAACCAACATATGGACGCAGCTAATCTGACAGCCCTGAGGCTGAAATGCTAGGCTTTGGTGTCCTCAAAGTTCGCTGGTCAATTATAAATTGCGTGAGACTGAGGATCCTTCTTCCCTTCGGTGCGAAGATATCGAAGAGCAACATCAAAGACTCACAACACCCATGATTGAGAGCACGGGCAAGGTAGCCTGGTGAGCCATCATTGCGAGAGTCAGGGTACATCGAACCTCTAGAGCATTTTCAAAACGTCGAAACGGAAGGATTCGGCTGTACCTGTTGCGCCATCTCAGAAGCCTTGAAATGTTCGGAATATTGAGGCAAGGAATATTATGGCTGGTGAACTTACCAAATGAGGTCCTCGTAGCTACTGGTACGGATCGATTAAGCTAGACGGCAAGGCAAAGACCGCATGTTTGAGATAACCCTTAAAACGTCGCTACCGGCAATTTCTCAAACTCTTCTCAAGGAGCGCCACCAATATGAGAGGTCGTCGTTCACGGGTGGTTGTATTCACCCCTTTCTCCCAATCCTAGGGTTGATGCATATCAAATCGAAGGCTCGGTTGGCCTCGAATGGTTCGCTGTTCAGGGCAGGAAAAGAAGCTACGCTGCCACATGCAATGTTTCAGCCAGTCGGTTCTAATCTTCGAGTTTACAGTGCCGCGCTGATACAGTCTTACGTAATATTCACGACTCGTGATTACATAAATATTTATGTACGATTGGGGGCATACTTCAAATGCTTGCTACACCTACGCGTCCAATCTGCTGGTGTTTTCAAGTGTGTTTTTGAAACACGTTTCGGGTTTAGTATTTTGTTTTGTGCAAGTCTTGCAGAATAATTACTGTCTAAATCCAATCATAAGTGCAAGATGATATCGCCCAAAATCTACTAGACCACTAACAGAACCTGGTAGGAAGGCATGCAAACCAGACGGATTGGTCTGTGAGTAGGCAGTCATGATCGTGTATCGGCTTTCTTTGGGCAGGTAAGATCCAATCCCCCAGCCCAAAAGGGAATGATTAATGTAATACTTTAATAACAGGAGATTCACGACGGTCATTATACAACTTCGGCGCTAATCGTTTCGGTCAGTAGAGAGTGCAAGCATTGTTGGGAGAATGATTGGAAAGGTGGTTAACTGCGGGATAACCCCAGGACCAATAAGCTGAGCTCTAAGTAGGGCACAGTCGTGAATTCTGCAGGATCTGCTAATGTGAAACTCAAGATGTGAGACGAGGCTGAAGAACCGAATTGGACAACTGGCCTTCAAAACCAAAGTGAGGTCTGTTGTTCAAACTAAACCAGTCGCTATATGGATAGGGGAAGCAATGAGTTCGGATCAGCAACCGCCACCATTAGCCAACATTTCCTTTCCCCCCGTAAACACTCAATATGGATTCAATTCGATGGACATTTTTGTGACCTCGTGGGTGACTCCAGTGAATTCGCAGGATCCTTGTTTCTTCTCGATCAATTATTGGAACGACTCCAGTAATGGGCCATGGATAATTAGTGTGTAACGCGATATGCTCCTTTTTCCGGAGTCTATTTCTCGTGTGCTGCTTCTGATCTAATAGGCTGACTGCGACGATCAGGACTGAATGAAACCGTTCCCCTCAATGGGACGAGACTCACGGCTCTCTCTTTCATCAACTCCACTGGCGGTGCCCAGGCAGAACTGAACTATGTCGATCCACTAGGCGGCCACAAGCATATCCACGGCGTGAACTTCAAAGTCAACTACGATCCGTCCCAAGTGAAAGCTATGACATGGAGTCAGGATACGCTCTCATCCACCACGATGACTCCAGCTTCCACCCAACCGTCATCGGTGCCCATACCATCAATATCTACATCTCCCACTTCATCATCATCTACGAGTACCCCCCCTTCAGTGACAGATAGTCGCACCCTTTCTTCTACATCCACAGCAGCTCAGTCCGCCGGCCAATCATCCTCATCTCCCCATGGCGCCGAATATGCCAGCATCGCCCTTGGAACGATCCTAGGCGTGGCCTTCGCAGCTGCCTTGCTCGCATTCTGGATTCGAAGGAAACGGCGTCGGAGATTAGCAGAACAAGCTGATCATACATTTGTGGCTGCGCCGGGTCCTGTGCAACACATAACACGTACGCCTCAGGAGAAGGATGGAAAGGTGGTGTTGTGTGAGATGGGAGGTGGCAGTGGTAAATGGGAGTTGGATGGCGATAGACGCCAGTGATTATCGGCAATTATTTGGACTCGCGTTCATACAGTGTAATTCTCGGATTGGATGCGATGCATTGTATGCAAAGTCAAGAGCCAGGGTGCATCAAGGTCGCCATGCTTTTGACTTCCCTAGCACCATGTTGATATATACGATCGTAAATCAGGTTGAATGTTATAGTCCCGCTCATAAGTCTTTGTACCCGAGATACCCCGCGCTACCCCACCAAAAAAAGGCTCTTTTCTCTATAGCTCCTAATACCATTATCTAGTTAATTATAAAGCTAAAAACCTCGTAGATACTAGAAAATATAGTATTTTATAATTCTACTAAGCTATTTTTTAATTAGTACGCCCTAGTATTTAGTATACTATCTAGAGGCCTTTATTACGGCCTTAACCCACCTTTCTATACTATCTATTAACGACTGTAGTATATTATTACTAATAAGGTATTATACTACTTCTAATATCTTATATAACTTCTCTAGCCTCTCCTTATTATTCCTATTATAGCTTATAATATCTAGTTCTAGCTTATAGTACTTTTCCTTAAGTAATTACTAGAGGTATTTAATAGGATTTAGGTCTAGTAAGTAGGGTAGCTAATTAATAAGTTATACCCCGTTTTCTTTAAACTATTCCCTTATAACTCTTATAGTATATATATAAGTATTATCTTATATAAACTATATACTAGGCTAGTAGATTATAGGGATTTAGTCCTCTAGAATATTAAGGTATAATATTATATATATCTATTAGCCTTTACCTCTAGATTATATACTATTTAGACTAAATTACTTTACTTAGTTCTAATAAATACTACTTATATTATAACTAACTTAGCCTTTCTTTTTTTAAATAGTTATATTATTTCTTTATCCTATTTTTAACTAATATAATAGAATACCTATTCCTATTAAAGGCCCTTATAATATCTAATAATAATATATTTATATGGCGGTAATAACGGGCGAACAAGCGTACGCGCAAAGACTGCAGGTAACGTACCAGGCGTTACATGCGAACTCACGGGAAGGAGACGAGAGGGGGGAAGGGGACGGAGGAGGTGGCAGAAGTGGTAGTAGGAGGGAAGCAAGAGGGGAGGCTCTTAGGGTCGCGACGACAGGACCCCCAACACCACTAAAGTCCCCGGAAATTAGGGAGAAAGAGTAAGGGAGACAAGGCTAGGAAGGTCAAGATATTATAGAGTCTATTATAAAAGCAAGGGATATAATCTAGGCGATCTAGAGTCTCCGGTTCGGGGAGATAATAGAGGCGATATAGGGCGTTACCTAGGTCGCCCTTTATACTATAATAGGAGGCTTTAAGGCTACGGAGGCACGTATTACTAAGCTAGAAACGCGTCTAGAAAGAACGGGGAGGGATAGAAACGCGTTGGTAGGGTGTAGCAGGGGGTTATAGGCCTAGGTAGCTGGGGCCAGCATAGGAACTAGGTCCTGGTAAAACCCAGGCCCGAGGATAGGACCAGGCCTAGGGGGGACGCGAGGTAGCTAGCCACTTAAGTAATTAGACGTTCGGAGGATAAGGGAAGTAGTAGTACGATTTAGAGATAAAGAAGGCTATAAGAAAGCGAGTTAGATAAAAAAGGAGGAGCTTATTAAAAGCTTTATTAACCCGGTAAATATAGTTATAAAGAATATTATCGGTGCCTATACTAGGGGCACGATAGACGTAGTACTATAGACGGCGACGGTTAAAGGGCGTAAGGCCCTTAAGAGAATACAGGAGTAGGCGAGCGTAGCCTACCCCTTAGTAAAGGTAGTAAGGAAGACCTTCTACGTGGCGGCTAAAGGGGCGTGTATAAACCTCCTCGATAAAAAGGAAAAGGAGAAGGGGCTAGCGAGAATTAGAGAGGATAATATTATTACCTACCTAAATACTAACTTTACTAGTTTTAAGTAGGTAAAATATACGGTAAGACTAAGGTAGGATAAGAGTAAGAAGACCTACTTAACCCTAATTATCGGGGTAGCGATACCGGAGGCGGTGAACCGCCTAGTTTAAGGAGGGATAGCTCTTAGTAGTAGTCTCTTAGTCTATAAGAGATGGGAGCAAGGAGTAGAGATAAGATAATACTTTAACTGCCATAGATACGGACACTTTACGCGAGAGTATTAAAGGGAGAAGAGGTACGGCTACTATGCAGGCAGCTATAACTTAGCGGACCACGTTACGGGCGAAGGAGTAATAATATACGCTGCTTATAAAGGAGGCTATAAGGCCTAGAATAAGGACTACCCGGTTAGGTAAAGGGAGTACTAGAGAGTAGTATAAAGACGCCGGACTAGGCCGGCGTTCTATAACACGTAGGGCTTGCGGGGAACTAATACCCGCAGCGAAGAGGAGATAGACGCAGATAGTTTCAGGGTAGTCCAGGGTATATCAAGGAAGAGGAAGTTACCGGTATAGGCGGAAAGGGAACTACTAGACCTAGCCCCTCCCCGATAAAGAGGGCGGCCAACTACGATAGTCTAAATAGCCCGTAAGGAGGTAGGATAACAGGTCCTCCCGCTACCCTAGGGGGCACCTGGGGTCGAGGTTACTCTTAGGGGCGCTTAGGCTATAAACGACTAAATAGCAGTGGACTCTAGCCTTATACCGACTATATAGTAGGATAACCGCTTAAGATCCTGTAGTATAACGTACGAAAAGAAAAGGACGGCGTGTAAACGCTACTCCTAGAAGATACTAAAGTCTAGTAAATGGATGTCTTAGTAATATAGGAGCTATAGATTAACCCGAGGACTAAGTCGACGTATAACCTATCTTATAATAGGTTCCATCTAGTTTATAGAGCTAAGGAAGATACTCGGGTATACTTTTACATTAATAAAAGGGTTGACATAGAGAGCTAGGAGGCGGACTTCTCGAGCGGCGACTACTACTCGCTAAAAGTCAGCCTTAAAGGAGGGTAATAAGGAATCTAAGCGGATAATATCTAGATATATAATATTTATAGCCCCTCTCTAACGATATATAAGTTAAAGGACGGCCTAATAATAATCCCTCTAATAGCGGAGGCCTTAAAGAGGCTAGGGGAATATATTCTCCTTAGGGACTTTAATCTCTACTATCCCCGGTGGAATAATAAAGGGAGAAGTATATACCACGTTATAGCAGATATATTACTAGGCGAAATAAGCGAATATAGTATAGAAGTCGCCCTACCGGAGGGTACGGTAATATGGCAGGGGAGAGGTCTGAAGTCGGTAATCGACCTAGTCTTTACTACCGAGGGTACTACTAACGTACTCCGAAACTACGGCCCGAGGGCAGACCTCTAGTATAGATCTAACCACCTCCCGGTATACACGGAATTCAAATGGAGCTAGGAGAGCTAAACCCTAGTCTAGAGGAGGGCGTAGAAGATACTTAAAAACAAGGGGGTCGCTACGAACGTAAGTAATAGGGCCTAGTAACTTAGACTTTCTCTAGGGCTCCCCTAGATTAGATCCACCGGCGAGGCGGACGAGTACCTAAGGTAGATACTAGATAGGTTCCAGGCTATTATATAGGAATATATTCCGTGGGCGAAGCTATCTAGTAAGGCAAGGTCCTTTTAAAACTTAGCTTATAAGGACATAATATAAAGGGCTAAACGGGAACTAAAGGCCTACTACCGGTACCGTAATACTAAGACGAGGGAGACTCTAAGAGAAGCGGAAAGGGCGAAGGTGGCCACGATCCGAAGAGAGAAAACCCTCTACTTCCGGGGGGCTATATACTAGGCCTTAGAAGACCCTCGGGGGGTATAAGTACTAGCCCGGTAGGGGAAGACCAAGAGTATGTCGCCAAGAGCCCTGCCTAAGTTCCCCTCCCTAAGCAGACAAGACGGGACGCTGGCGGCTACCTTCGAGGAGAGGTAGAGCGCCTTCGGGAAACCCATTTCCCAGCCCCTTTAGGGGCAGATTTAGAAGATATTACCGAGGTAGAATACCTAAGCCCGATACTAGGGGAAGGGGATCTAACGGAGGCGGAAGTCTATAGCTTTATAAAGAGACCGTCGCAGGATAAGGCTCCCGGGATAAATGGGATTCTAAATAGGTTCCTACGGGCCGTATATAGTAAACTGGAGTAGGAGATCCGCTATCTCTTCTAGGGGTACTTCGAGATTAGATACTACCCCTAGAAATTTAAGGAGGCTAATATAGTAATCTTAAAGAAACTGTAGAAGGAGAACTATACTAACCCTAAGTCCTATAAGCCGATCGCCCTCTTAGATACCTTAGGAAAGATATTCGAGATAGTAATAGCGGCTAGGCTTAGAGATTACGCGGAAGCTAATAACCTCCTTCCGGAGGAATAGATAGGAGTAAGGTAAGGGAGATTAGTAGAAACCGCGCTAGAAATAATTACTAACGTAGTCTATATAGTATAAGGAATAGGGAAGAGGAATATAACGAGCCTCCTCTCCCTAGATATCGCCGGAGCCTTTAATTACGTCTCCTACTCCAGGCTACTCTATATAATAAAGATAAAGAGGGTCTTAAAGAGGATAATACGCTAGACGGTAAGCTTCCTTACAGAGAGGGCGACTTTAATTACCCTTAGTAGGAGGACGAGTTAGATAGAGTTAGTAGAGATAGGGATCCCCTAGGGTTTACCTATCTCTCCGATATTATTCCTATTTTTTAATACTCCCCTAATCGAGGAGTATAAAAAGCTAAAGCTACTAATTTAAGTCGGCGGATTTATAGATAATATCTATCTACTAGCCTATAACAGGAGCATTAAACGGAACTATAAGATTCTAGAAAAAGCCTACGAGGTATACCTGCGGTAGGCGAAGACCTATAAAGCCTCGTTTATATTAAAGAAGTACGAGCTCGTTTATATAACCCGTAGAACGAAGGGTATAAAGATAGATATAATAATTAAGCTCGAGGGAATTAAAGTTAAACTAAAGACGTTAATTAGGGTCCTAGGACTTATACTTAATAGTAAGCTAAATTAGAATATACACCTAAGGAAGGTATAAGCTAAGATAGATAACTAGATTCAGGCGCTTTACTACGTCGCCGGCTTTATATAAGGCGCGATTCTACCGGTTAGTAGGCTTATATACGCGGTAGTAGTAAGGCCTGTAATAACGTTCGCGGCGCTAATATAATATAGCCTAAAGAATACCCCTAGGGCAGTAGGGAAGTATATAAAGACCCTGACGACGATCTAGAATAAAGGACTGCGTAAAGTACTAGGGGCGTATAAGGCCACCCTAATTCCGGTCTTTAAGGTAGAGGCGGGAATCCCGTTAGTAAGAGACTTCCTTAACAAGGCCCTACTACGGAGTAAGATCCCCTAAGGGATATATAAGACGGTCCTGAAAGGGAACGCGAAGATTAAGTCTCGGTTATAACTAAGAAGGGGTAGGAGGCTACGCCCCCCGCTACCCCCGTCAGCTAAGAAGGAGTCTTAGGCGAAGCGGTCGCTAAACGGGGTACTCGATAGCCCGACGCTATAGAAAAGGATGCTAACCTAGTAGGAAGGCCGGTAGTAGGGCCGGTAGCGCCACTACTAGCGGGGATTAGAGGGCCGAAACACGAGCCTAGCATAGAAGGGTAACCTAGTAGGGGGGAGATAGGACCTCTATAAGGGCCTAAAGAAGCCGGAGAGCTCTATAACGGTCTAGTTACGCACGGATAAGATTAGGTTTAACTACTTCTTATTTATTAGGAAGGTGCCTAGGATCCGAAGTCCTAGCTACCCGTGCGGGGCGGTGAGGTAGACCGGTAAATACGTCCTACTATTCTATCCCGACTATTATACTAGTAGGAGTTAGATATTACTAGAGGCTAGGTCGGAAGACTATAGTATTATTCTCTTATTACTAATAGGGATAAGGGCGGTAGCGAGGTAGTTAACTAGGTCAGGCGCCCTCTACTAGTTTATACTAGTAAAAGAGATGTTGGCGAGAACTAATAGAGAGGAAGGGCTCCGCTCTAACTAAAGAGAAGAGAATATAGTTAATAAAACCTTAGTATTATAGACGGTAGACTCGACCCCTTAATATACCGCCCCGATAGCAGGCCTATTAAGGGGGGGAGGGAAGGAGCCGAATAATAGTATAGCCTACGGATAGTAGGTAGAGTTTTTATCCCCTAGCTAGGTTTCTCCCCGAATGATAGGTACGCTAGGCGTACCCCTTAAAAAGTCTACCCTTATTAGCTTTAGCTAGTATAGGAGTATAATTAATTAATTAATTACCTATTCCTATTTTTTTTTACCTAATTCTAGCTCTATTAAATACTTATCTAACTAGACTATTAACGCCTACTCTATTATATACTAGTATCTCTAGGCCTTATACTAATTTAGCCGCTATTTTATATATATCTTCTAGAGAAGTAGGCGCTTTACTAAGAGTTAATTTATAATTTTATACTCTTTAAGTTATTACTATATAATATATCTACTAATTTTAACCCCTAGCTCTTTCTTAAAGTCTAAATAATATATCTTTAATCTAATCTTAATTAATTAAAGGAGTTTATATTTAGTATATACCCCTAGAAGTTATAACTAACTAGATCTAGGCCTATCTTTTTATAAGGGTTAAATAGTAGAGTTCTTAATAGTATATTAAATTATTAATTTTAAGATAATTTTAGCCTTTAAGATTACCTTATACCCCTAGCCTACTATATATCGCCTAATAATACGACCTCTTATAGAAGGAGTAAGATACTTTTACTAATACCTCGCACGAGATCTAGGAGTAGTAGGAGCCATAGTTAGTATAAAGGACGTAGGGGGGGAATATAACGATTTTTGGTGTTCTCGCTAAAAAGCGGGATGGTACTAAAACTTATAGCCTAGTACTATATTAAAATACGGAAGCATAGCGTTCGAGTATTGGAGTGTACTCATTTAACATACCTATCGCTAGATTGTTGTTTCGATAATATGAGAGTTTCTGTATTTAGTTTTCAATCTGCTTTTTCACAACAGGTACCTACATGTTGCCATGTATATAATTTTCTTCCCTTCTTGTATCGGCAATAGCCATGATATCCCGGCTTGTCGTCATTCGGGGGTGCCTATCCCATGTCCTGGCAAGGCTGGCATCCGTCTCGGCTGTACCTCGGTAAAAACCCTTGAGACGGATGCCATGCCAGGACATGGGATACCATGAATTGAGATGCAAGCGTTCTCTGGAGCCTTTACCGAGTAACATGATGACCCGACAGTCTTCGGTGTTATGTATACCGTCTCATCATCCAAGCTGGTTCCAATGAAATTCCTTTTTTGACTGTGGCTCCGAGCCTGGCCGACATAAAATCTCTCTCCGTCCTTGCCGATGATCCCGTGACTTGAGGAATCGAGACCCAGTCGAAAATAGGTATAAGATAAGGCGACGCAGATTCAAACCATGAAATCAGTATGTAGCTTGTTATAAGGAGCTGAGCTTTCAACACCCAATAATTGACTGTAATCTTAACATAAGGTGTACGGATGAACATCAAATCCAAAGTTAGGGATCGAGCTTGCCAAGACTCTAGCGTATCATGTAAGCTTGTTGCGCCAATCAAATCGATGCCTAAATCTCTAGCCTTGTCTTGGCGCAGTTGCGCCTACACTTGTTTCTCTTTTTCCTCTTTCATCCTTCGTAGCTACCTCACTCTCCGACCGCTCATCATTTGAAGACCGCGGTTGAGAGGTCTCCCTTCAGGCCAGATCACTTTACTCTCATCGCTAAGCGCCCACCATCCCCGCCCGCCCATGCGCCAAATCTTCGACCTCCTATCGAGAGACTCTTGCATCTTGAAACGATCAACGTTGCTATGGCGATTTTGGTCTTCCTGCAACAACTGGCAATCCTCCCAATCTTCCCAGGGCGTATCCAAGAGCCTCCACTGCCTCCATCTGGTGGAATCCCATATCACGTAGCCGCACCTCCGAAGGAAGGCGTGGCCGTTATAGGGATCATTGTACAACTGGCTCGATGAACATGTCTCGTGTGCCCAAAGCCAAGCGTCCTTAGGTCCGGTGTCGGTATCTGCAGCATCGAAGCGCTCGAGAACCTCAGCTCTAGATTTGGAACTCCAGTCCATAAGGCGAGTGCTCTCATAGCCCGGCTGATGCATGAGACCATCATACAACGAGAGAGTCTCGCGATACGTTTTGAAATCGAGAAGATTGTAGCGTACGTCGTAGTCTGGGGCATTGATGACTCTGCGCAGGAAGGCGAGACCACGCACGAGATAACGTTCCATCGGAGTGAACTCATGGGGCTCCTCGTCATCAATACTTTGGAGACCGAGCTCTCCCCATTCGATATCATGCTCGGCTACCTCGTTGAATGCTAGATGCGCTTTAGCCTTGAGATTGTGAAACACTCAAATCGTTGGGGTTTTGGGGGGACTCACGTATTGAGAAACGTCCGAGAAGGAAATCGCGCACGCAAGCCAATTGTTCATTCTCCCAGGTGGCAAACTTCTCGAAAAACAACAAGTGCTGTTCGTGCACGCCGAGTATCTCCATAGGCTCATTGAGAATGAGCTGGCCGCGAGCCCCTCGTCGTCCTACAGGCTGCCGCTTACGAAATAAATTACAGTACAATTCAAATCGGTAAAAGGTCCGCTGAATTCGGCCAACCTCTTCAGCAGATGGTGGCATGTCTGACACGACTTGACGGCCTGGGAGAGCGCTTGCGGGATGGACAGAGAGTGTCAATATGACAAATTCTTGCGTAAAGAACTCGACGTGGTTGGCCAGTTTTTCAAGAGCGAAAGCGTCCTGGAAAGTCCAAATCCTGGACCAAGAAGCTGAGCGGTCGCCATCATACATAGCCATGATTTGTCGCACTCTTTGTGGACTCCATGTCAGTTCTGTAGGCCCTAGTTTCGAGGCATCGAATGCTGCAAGAGCATCGAAGGCTACTGAAGGGTGCAATCGACTTTGCAAGATCTTGGGGAGTATTGTATGCCCAACTTCAAGGATAGTATAAAGGAACGATGAGCAGGTTAATGTGACAGAGAGCAAGCATGAAACATCTGGCAGATGCGAAAAGATGGCTTCTTTGAGTTCTGGCGCGAGCAACAGGAAGTGTTCATCCGACATCTATGGTAAGCTAGAATTGTAAGTGATGTGGTCTCGGTAATCTAAAAGCATGTAGGTAAGAAGAACATGAAAAATATTGAGAAGATCAGAGAGAGTAAGTCTTGGCAGGAGTCATTTGCTGTAGCATACCGAAATCAGATAACACAATCGGCAATACTTCCCTTTCCCATAATGAAAAAGCGAAGCAAGCCACCATCGTCGCTTGAATAACTTCGGAAGAAGGCGTTGTCTGGTGTTGTACACGTTTGGTGAGTGACCCGTATAGTAGGTCCTTCTTTGCCCTGCGACTAATCCGATACCACGCCTCATAGACTGACAGTCACTAGATAATACTCGCGGTCTTGGTCAGCACTCTGAGTTAGCACTCTGAGTTATCACGCGTCCTGGGCTCCGAATCCGCTCTCAGTACGACGCCACGCTGCCTGGTCGCTCGGCTCATTCTCCGCATTCGCATATGAGCCTACTACACAGTAACGTAGCTCAACCGAATCTAAGTCGGAGTGTATCATTACTGGTGGGTTCAACCTCGTGTTCGCCGCCTTGTGCGCAGGGAATTCACGCCCTGTGAGATTGATAAGTTCGTTGGCCAAATTCGTGTTGCCCGAAACAGCAAGGCAAGATGACGGCAACATATCACCCATCAGACGTACTGATCCCTGACAAATCGGCGGTCCAACGGTCGAGTGCTGCTTGCCTTGGACGGGGACGATGCATGTAACATCAACCATGGCGTTTATGAAGCTGTCTCTCAACCTCCATATCTGATCAACATTGAAAGTCATCTCTTGCATACCAGAACAGAGATTTGTGAGCGACGAAATCAAATTCCCAGTCAGACCTCCCAACAAACCCGAGATGTCTAGACTCTCTGACTATATCACCAATCACCGTTTGGGTCCCTTCGGAGATCCATATGATGACGCTCCATTTGTCAATTTCGACCGTCATCACAAGAATCCTTGTCATCGACGTTCCGACCCGGAAAACGTTCCATACGACGTTCGCTTGCCACGTAATCAATCCGACAACTTCTTGAGTGAGCGACATGACTTCCGGCTCTCGGAGAGGTATTCCCGAGGCTACAATCCTCCCTACAATGGAACACCATCATGTAAGTGCTCGCGCTACTGTTTACAGACAATATATAAACTGACCGCAGATACCAGCCGTTGCCGGCAGTGATCCAGGCAGAGACGACTATGGGTTCGAATTCGAAGACCATGATTATGCTCGGTATACCCCGATGGGCGACGGTTATAGCGAGTACAAGAACTATGGACAGCAGTCTCATGATCTAGCCCTCGGCTATTCAGCTCGACTGAAAGCCGTCGGAACTCGTCCACCCCGGAAGCAGCAGCGGGAGGAGTACGTTGGCAGTCCCTCATTGACCCGTGAACACCACCGCGAAATGTACGGTCTTGCGTCTAGGGCTGCGAATGCAGCATACACGTAAGTGGTGCATGCCCCGACATGTCCATTGATTCGCTCACTCGCGACCAGACATCACGAGGCGCGGTCGCAATTCGATAAGGACTATCGCTACCTTTACAAAAACCCTAAGCATCGAGAAGGGCATGTGAGGAAGATTGATGAAGGGAGAGAAAGTGAGCGAAAACTTCGCCTGAAAGAGCGAAGCCACCAGAAATGGCTCTGAAGCGAATTGCTACCATCATAGGAACTGCCGGATCACAAACCAAATTGACAAGGAAGAGCTCTGGGTTTACTAACGGCAACATCTACAAACAAGGAGATCCAAAATTAACAGCTTGGCGTTGTCCGATCATTGAGTAATTGTTGCTGCTAAGGATGCGGATCTCCAATCTTCGGAAGTATCCAGATTGTGTTACCCCCAGACATTGAAAACTCGATTTTCCCTCATATACAGATTGTCGCATTCCGCCCATTATCCGTCTTCAACCCCCCATCCATCCCTTATCTATCTCCCATCCATAATTCATTTCCCCTCTAACATCTTACATCCCTCATCTACCACCCATCTACCAATCCTCTCATATCACCCAAAAACACCAACATTCGTGCACTAGCCTCGAACTGACGTACAATAACCATAACCCATCTCCATCTCCATACTTATCTCTATCCCCCAAACCTCCTCCCTATACGAAACATAACTCCATCAACCTTATACCATCCCTCCACTTTCTCCTCCAGTAAATATCCCTACAGAACTATACATAGAACGGGATCGATTCAGCTCTATATATCGTCTCGATGATCGAAACGTTAGTAATTCGGCAAATTATAAAAATACTACACTTTTCAGGAATATTTTTAAAAATGCCACCCCTATATTTTAAAAATACTATACCTCCTAATTTAACTTATATAAAGCTATTCCTATATAATATTACTATTATTACTATTTAACTATTATTATTACTCTTACTAGTTATTATTAGACTAGTCCCTTTATTATTTTCTAGTCTAACTACCTAATCTATCTTATTATTACTTCTTCTTAGTAGGTAATCTAACTCCTTTTATTATAAATTTACTTTATAAGCGTAGTCCCCTTTTTAATATACCTTATACTCCTAGTATAACTAATTTAGGGTTTTCTTCTAATTCTACCTTAATCTACTCTATCTTAATAACTTTTACTAATGCCTTTATATTCTAACTAGGCCTTCTATAATAAGAGACTTCCTCCCTATATACTATTATAGTAGTAGCTTCTAGTTAGAGCTATTAGTCCGCCTAATAATAGATATAAAGAGATAATAGACTACTTAGAAGCTATACTAATAGTAAGGGAGTTAATATATATAAATAATAATTTAAATTAGCCTTCTAATAGTAGTCTAGATTATACTTTTACTAGTACCCTACTACTCTACCTAGTAAATAGCTAAGTAGATTATTTAAATTTATATAGTCTAGGTTATTAAGCGCTTATCCTTAAAGTTATTCTACTACTAATATTATATATAATAGCCTATTCTTAAATATTTTATTAGATTTAAGAAATAGTAGCGCTAAAATCCTATTAGGTTAACTAAATATCTTATTATATTCCTCGCCTAATAAATAGTTATTTATTAAAAGGTATTTTATTAATAATAGATAGCTTTTTATAACTTCTTTTATAGTAACTTAAGGGTATCTTCTTTTATATTAAAGGTATATATCTAGCTATTCCTAAAGAATTCTATTAAAGTTATTAATATTAGTAAGCCTTTAATATAATTTAGCCTCCTTATTATCTTCGCTTTATAGTTATAATATCTACGCGTTAATATCCTCTTTATTAGTCTCCTTATTATAAAAAGTTAAGGGTAAATAATTACTCCCCTTACTACTACTAAAGCTACTATAGTTATTATATTTAGAATATAGTCTATTTATAGAGTATAGATAACTAGGTATTAAGTCTACCTCTTTTATATCCGGTCCTAGCTAATAATCCTATTTAGACTCCTTACTCTTAGACTCTTTATCCTCTTTAATAGTAGTCTCTTTCTACTTCCCTTTAAGCTGTACTAGCCTATTAGGCTAGAATAATTATAGCAGGTAGCCGTTAAGATTAGGTAGGTAATTACTACTAGTAGAGCTATTACTATTATTATTACTACTTTTAGAAATTTATAGTAGACTTTAGTAACCTAGAGTTATATTAGTAGGCCTAGACTTATTATATTTATTATTTATAAGAGATAAAAATAAATATTAGTAAGACTTTAAAGAAAATTATAATAGAAGCTAATCTAGTACCTTTTTTTTATAGTAGGGAATTAGTAATTTAAAGAAATACTACTATATAAGTAGGTATTATACTTAGATTAGCTATATCTTTAAAAAAACCCTTTTTAATATATAAAAATAGAATAAATAATTACCTTTTTTATATCTAACCCCTTATTTAGATATATACACCTTACTCTTACTCTTACTACTACTCCTTTTACCTTCTTCTTAATTATTCAAGTATATCCTTATTTATACTTTAGATAATCTATTAGATAGATTATTAGGACTCCTACTAAGTAGGAATACTAGCGGGTAATCTCTATTATATATATATTTATTATACTCTATACTTCTATATTTAAAGTAGTAATACTATTACTTCTAATTTACCCTAGCGCGGATACTCTTCTTTTAAGGCTATCTAATACGTGGAGTAATAAGAGGCGCCTTATAATAGTCTAATAGCTCTATATTATTAAGTATAACTAGTAGTAAAGAGTATTAGTAAGTCTTCTACTATTTCTCTATTAAGTAAATCTTATTAACTAGATCTTTAAGTTCTATAACCTACTCCCTATATATAGTATATATATACGCGTAAGGTCTTTATTAATCCTAAAAATCTAGATATATATATATCCTTTTAGTAAAATTAATAATATATATACTACCGCTCTTAGCTTTTATAAGAATAGTTATTAGATTAGATAGTTATATTATTATATAATCCGCTCTATTAGTAGTCTTTATAAGGAATTTAAGAGTCTTATCTATAAGCTTAAGACTTCTTTAAGCCTTAATCCCATGCTTATATATCTTTAATATAAGACTAATCTAAAGGAATACTAATATAGTAGTAATAGGTAAGTCCTATAACTCCCTCTATTAAGAATTTACTAATTCCTAGATATTTAAGGTATTATACTTAAAGCGAGGTCTTAAGAAGGCGAATTTAGTCTATTAATTATAAGAAATTACCTTAAGGTAATTAGTTATATTACCCTTTTTCTCTTTTTATATTTAGCTTATAATAGCTCTAAAAGCTCCCTTAGTCCTAGCCCTTATAGCTTACTAAAATAGGCCCTTAGTACTAGGTTATAACCTCTAGATATTATTATAAATATATTTATAATAATAAGAATAAGCCGCCCCTAGGAAGTATATTTATAACGCGGGTTTAATACCTTTAAATCTATTACTAATAATAACTATATCTTCTATATTAAGAGAAGGAAAAGAATACCGTACGCCTTATAAGAAATATATCTAATACTATTAATTTCTTTTAAGATAAGAGCTTATATAAGAGGAAGTATCTTATTATTACTATTAAGGGTAGTAATACCTAGTAATATTATAGAGTACTTTATATATATATAATAGGTATTAATAGTAATAAAATTTCTATACTCCTTAAACGCTTTATAAGTTACCTTAGGAATTACCTAGTATTAAATAAACCGTCTAGTCCTTAGATTAATATTAAGGTTATATTTATATTTAAGATACCTAGGATTACCTTATATTATTAATAAAAGACTAGGATTTTTTTTAAATAACTCTATACTATTACTAAATAGCTTACTAATAATAGTTTAACTAGCCCGCTAACTTAATATATAGTTAATCTAATTACCGCCTAATTATTTAAGGAATTATATCTACTTTAATCTTATACGTAGCTTAAAGGTATATTATAATCTTATTATAAGATTTTTAGTAAGTATTAACGGAGTATACTTTTTCTTCTACCCTTTATAAGTAGAGTAACGGTAAAGTTTATAGTTAGTAAATACTAAATAGTAGATAGATTCTTTATCTAAATAGCTACCTTTCTTAATAGGGGTAATAGGAATAATATATACGCGGAAATTATAGGTAGAAGTATCTCTATAAATAATAATCTATCTCTTCCTATTAATATATTAGATGTTATAAGATTTATAGTTTATAATAATCTACTTTAAAATATCTTACTTAGCTAACTTAATACTTCCCTAAGTCTAACTAATATAGATATTATTTATAACCGGTTATTATTAAAAACTTCTAGTAGTACTAGAGGTAGAACTTTTAGCTATAATTATTAGTAAAGGGACTTAATAGTAAGAGGGTTATAAAGTATTAAAGTAGGAATAACTAAGGAAAGAAAATGCTATATAAAGAGAAGCGGGATAGTAGGAACGCTAATTAGTAACTAATCTAAGCTTATATAGGCTAATTTATTATTATTATTATTAGAATTTCTTCTTCTTCGTTTTTAATAATTTAAAGTTATTTCTAACTTAAGGAGTAAGAGTATAATTAAGTTTATATTAATAGTAAGGTAGTAATAATAATAGCCTATTAGGTACTTACCCTTAATCTATAGTATTAATACTACCTTTAAGCTAAATATAAAGCTTATATTTTATAATATTACTATTATAAATTATATTAAAGAATTTAACTTAGTAGAAAAGAGCTTTTATCTCTATTAGGGGCTAGCTATTATCTTAAATAGTTAAGTTACTTAAACTAATTTATTAGAATTAATATTAGTATATATTAATAAGAGCCTTTATAGTTCTAAGACTTTATAAGGAAGATAATAAGGTACTTCTAAGGTAATAAGTATACCTACTTTCCTAATTAAGTTAGTACTACTATCGCGGTATATTACTATTAATATTATTATTTCTTTATCCCTTATAACTTTTTCTCTTTAATAACTCTAAGTAGGCCTAGGCGTATATAAGAGTAAATTCTAAGATAATAGGATACTTAAAGTAAGTAAATATTAGGAGTAAGTAAGTAGATTCCCTACCTTAGAGTTATATTTATAGATTCTCTAGGGTAGTATAGTATATATATCTTAAATAAGGAAATACTAAAATATTAAGTCCCCTAAAAAAAAAAAAAAAGTAAGTAGATATCCTAGTTAAGGGTTATATTAATATATACCTAGACTAGTAGTATATATTCTTAGGATATTATAATAAATTTAAAAATAGAGTATAAGTATAATATTCTTAGTATATTATAATATATATAATATATATATAATACTTAGGCGTTAAATACCTCTAATATTATTATTATATTATATTCTAAAATTAGGAAATAACTAAGACTTAACCTACGTACCTTAGTTAGTTATAATAGGAGTACTTAATAGCTAGGCTAACTATCCTTTTATATAATTTAAGTCTTATACTTTTATATATACTACCTTACTATTAAGGGAATATTAACTATTTATTATTATTATAATAGGTAATAATATTAGATAATTAGTATATAAAGTATAAGTATAAATTTAATTAATTATATAAAGGTAATAGGAGGTACGCTACTTATAATAAATATATTAATTTACTACTATATTACTATATAACTTATAATATATTATATATAAGAAGTATATATATCTACTTAATAAAGTAAACCTAATCCTATAAGTAATTAAATTATTAATACTTATACGTTAGGTATATTATAAGTATAGCCTAGATTATATAAATTATTAGATATTAGAGGAATTAATAATATCTTTATAGTATTATATAAGATATTATAATATAGTTAAGAGTTAATTATATAGGAATAGCTTTATATAAATTAAATTAGGAGGTATAGTATTTTTAAAATATAGGGGTGGTATTTTTGAAAATATTCCTGAAAAGTATGGTATTTTTGTAATTTGCCGTTAGTAATTGGAATGAGGAGACGAGGAGCTGAGGGGGTGGAAGTGGAATTGGAATTCACGTTCCGTGGTATCGTTTTGTTGGACGGGTGCTGAGGGATGAGGAGTGAGGGGTGAGGATTAAGGATGAGAAAGTAAGGACTTCGGTTCCCTATGGGAGAAGGAACGGGGTGGGGGAGGTTGAGAGGGGGTTGGGGTTACAGTTTTTAGTGAATGTTTGAGGGGGCATGGAGGGAGGAATGGGGGTTGGGATTGATGGTGGGGGATTGTCGGAGATGGATGGATGGGTGGATGGGTAGGGTGGGGGGGGTGGTTGTTACGCGTATGGGTAGTGAGGGTGGTGAGGGCATTGATTTTCTAATTGGTTGTGGGAAGGGAGGGAGGGAAGGGTCTGGGATTAAGCATTTCGTACGGGGATGGGGATGAGGATAGGGATGGATTTATGGGCGTGGGCGTGGGGTTCGTGGGGGGATTAGATCTGAAGCGTGTGAATAAATGGATGGATGGATGGGTGTTGTGGTGTACTATACAACAGCCCTGTGCGGAGTGGGGTTTCGTGGCTTGTACTGTAAGAGTTCGCGGGTGGGGGGGGGGTAAACTTGATTGATTTTTTATGTTGTGTTATGTTTTGTATTGTTTTGTATTGTTTTGTGTTGTGTTGTGTTGTGTTGTTTTATGTTGTGTTTGGTGTTGTAGTGTTGTTTTGTGTTGTGTTATAAGATAGTGATATAAGATAGTGATATGATACAATGATATAATGTGATATGCTAGAGAGACGTGAATCAGGTGGGTGGGTTATAGTACGATAGGAAGGGGGATTTGTGGAGGATAGTGGGGATGATAGATTTCAGAAACGTAAAGCGTAGGTGATTTGGAGTTTGCTATTGATTTTCTGTAAATTAATTAATGATATGCTAGACGCTAAGTGGGTATCTAATAGCCTGGCTGGCTGATCTGTGGGTATTAAGCGCATCACGCTCATAAATGAAAATTCGGAAAAGTAGCCGCCATTATCGCCACCTCCAACGCCTCGCTGTTCCACCATCTCCCCTCGCAACGTCCAACAACCGTCGCTTAAAAGATCCCAAACTTCTTCTTCCGCATCGGCGCCGTATTCGGAGTGGCATATCCATTCCCATCCCCGTAGCGGTTATCATACCCCGCACCATCGTGGCGTCCTCCGTTCATGGTAGTCTTCTTCGCCTTCCGGGCACTGAAGCAGGTGAAGAGCACGAGGATCATGCCCAGGAAGAGGAGGAGCATGGCGACGAGACAGGTCCACATCCCGGTTGAGTAATAGGCGTGCGAGACGTGGTGGCTGTTGACGTGGTTTTTGATGGTCTGTTTTCCTTTTGTTAGTCATGAATGATAACATTAGGGTGTGTGAGAAATACGCCAAAGAGACTGAAATCGATGGCCATGACGATCAGTGTTAGGAGCCAGGCTAATCCTGCCACTGAGGCTCCGAGTAGTGAGCCTAAGACGCCGGCGGAGCAGCTGAGGGCGAAGGCGATGAAGGCGAGGACGCAGGCGATGGGGTGGAGGATCATGGCGCGGGTGAGACCGTGGACGGTGCTGGCGGAGGCGGAGCTGAAGTGGGTGCCGTCTACGGCGGCCATGATGTCGGCGGGGCGGTAGCCGATGTGTTTGGGGTAGCAGAGGTCTTGGTCGGTTCTGTGGATTGAGGGTCAGTCGATGTTCTGAGTTTGGCTGCAACGGAACATTATTGCGTAGCGCAACTGTTGGATTTGAGGTGATTGTATGTGCATGCTCTTTCGCATCGCAACAGTCTTGTTGGAGAGCAGAACGTACTGGATAGGCGGAACATCAAGGATGCAATGTCCAAAGGTGCCGAATGTCACGCTGGAATGGCGTATGTCCGTCTTGTTCGTGAGCATGACTTTGAGGATGGAGAGGTCGCCGACGACGGGAGCTGAAATTGTCGTGACGAGGAGGAGGATGGCTGCGATGAGGAGGGAGATCACGCCGACCCTGGTGCGCTGTTAGTTTCTTGTTTGTATCACCTCATGAGGTGGAAGGTGAGGGCGAGCGAAGGAGAGAGGTTGGTTGGCTTACCAGTGGAGGGGAGAAGTGCGTGCCATGATCGTGAATGTGGATGTGGAGGTCGCGTTTCTTCGAAGGTGAGGGTGTGGGAGGTATGGGTTACTGTTGCTTTGTGGAAGGCTTGTGAGGTTGTACGACTCTTCGGGATTGTACGAGAACTGGCTCTGCAACGAAAAGTGTGGTGTTTGTTGACTGGTGGGTGGGTGATGGAAGAATATATCTGTTCAAGCCGGCTGATAGTTCCGTAATTTCCAGGTTCGCGGCAAATTGTCGATTGTCGTCACTCTCGTCTGGGTCGCTGGATGGAATCAAGATCAAGGAAAGACGCTCGCGGTCGCCACCATTTGCCGCAGCACCGCGTCATCAAATTTGCCATCGTTCGACGTCGGTTAGCTCGTTGCATTTGGAGAGTAGAGATAGCTTCCATCGGAGGCTTCATGGAAGATCCATGCTTTATTGATTATGCCCCCTCTTGGAACTTGGAAGCAGCAAGGGCGATGTGCCAAGGATTGCGGACATGAGATCGGCAGGGATTATGCCAAGCTTTATACACCGGCGCTAGCGGCGGAAGCTTAAGCTTAAGCCTACTTAAAGTAAGTACTTTATTTACTTTAAAGTAAACATGAGCTAGGAAGATAGGATCCTTGTTGCCCGTACTTAAAATACGGTGTCACTATTCGAATTGGCGAGACTCATATCATTCGCAGATCAAAGGCGATCTCGCGCTGTCAATGATGCACCGTAGAGACGTGGGAAAATTGCACATCGCTCCACATCAGCATGGCCCTTGATTGGTCGACTGCATTCTTCCCGCCTCCATAGGGTCGCAAGAACGCCTACAAGGAGTTGCAATGACCATGTACCCTCAGACCCTGATTCACAACCTCCATCCATCACCCTTTCTCCCTCCATCCTCTCACATGCATCTTCGACTCTCCTCCTACTGCGCCATTCTCCTATCCTCCCTCTCCATCATTTCCATCTCCACAGCCAGTTTCCCACTCACCAGAAACGCAACCCTAGAAATCGCCACCAGCGAAATATTATGCACACCACCGCCCCGCATCTACAAGCGCGACCCTCGCCCTAGATACCCCGACTGCATCACCGCGATCCAGCAGCTCCCGCGACTACTACAGCCAGCCACCTTTCATCTTGTTGGCGCCGATGACGGCTTCAAACTTCCCATCAGCGAGGCGTATGGTAGCTGTCGCGTCACGGTGAGATTACCGCCGGGATCGGAACGAGATCAATCGAGCTGGGTGGGGATTAGGTATGCTGCCTTGACGATTGCAGATGGTTGTGAGCGCGAGGGTAGGTTTCGTGTGCTGAGAACGGGCGGGTGGAAGCTGGTAGGGATTGCTACTAGAATTGTGGTGGAGCTGACGGGGGAGAGGGTGAGTGAGCTTGGGGTCGGTGGTCAGTCGGCCGCGGTGGCTGAGCGTATGGGATTGAGTCGGACAGCGGTCAACGATGCGTGAATGAGAGGATGGACCGAGTAGCCCTTCTTTCGAGCGATGATGAAGAATGACAGTAGGAAAGAAGTATACATGCTCAGGGGAACCTGCTTATCAACATGGACTCCATTTGTCAGAGAAACGATCGTAATTCGTTGTTTCGGCGAACGCGCATTGCAATTCTCAAGTTCCACGGCTCGGTGGGCCATTGAATCTCAAAATTCAGCATCGTCTCTGGGTTGTCACAAGGGCTCCAAGAGCAATGTGGAAAGCTGCAGTGATTAGTCGTGACTTTGTTGTCACGAGGTTTGATTGAAGCTTGGGGCTTTTCTTGGTCCATAAAACTTGCGGTTGCGCTCCCAGGTAGTATTCAGAAGGATCTCTCAGTGATACTGAAACGCGTGGAAGTTTGTAGCATAAGCGGAAGCGTTGAGCAAGGGGAGGCAAGATACGACAGACTGTATCCGGGAACCGTGACCGTAATTGGCTGCTGCTTTATCTTCATCCATCCAATTACCTCGCTGAAGTTTGAGTCTGGTGTAGGAAAGGCTTCCGTTGAAGCATCAATCCGTCGCAGCCACCTTCCCGGATTGAATCCTACGGCCTGAATAGTAAGCTAAGTAGACAGTCAGAATGGGAGGTGGGACGCCTTACTTTGGATGGCTCGTGGCTGTAATCCTAACAAAGTGTACCAAACCCACCAGCCATCCGAGCCCACGTTGATTAGACATAGGAAGCTTTGCGCACCCTGGTTGAGCCTGCGATTGGCACCCGGATAAGTTTCGGTGGCTCATGATCTGATTCTCTTGAATGGATCATAAGCTAGGATAAGTTGTCCTAGGCCTTGTCCTTTAATTTTGGAGGGTTTGGCACAGTTGCTCCGAGTCTACGGTTTGCGCCCTGAATGAAATGTTCCCGGTATTCGTGGGCCATATCTTGTGCATTCCTGAACGCAGTAACCCCTTCGCGGAACGACTCAACCATTGCGTCCAAGGATCGAGTTAAGATTGATGTCATATGGTAATGGGGCTCGAGACCCGGGCCCTCCGGTTGAGTGATGTGATGGGCATAGATATCTAGACGCCCAGACTGGAATACCGATGTGAAAGTATAAGCATTGTTGTCGAACGCTATGGGTAGACTATGATTCTGGAGGTGATGTATACCACGAGCTCCTAAAGCGCCATCATAACACGTTTGTCGCCGTGCCACGGCCAATGATCCTTCCTCACCTTTGACCTCGACGAAGAAATTCGGAAGGAATAGTACGTCGGAATGTAGCGAAGGGACAATGTATGTGTCTAGATCCCGCCTAATATGCATGCTGCGAGCGTCTTGGGCATTGCCCTCACAATAGTCAGGCTGCGCGGTTACTAGATCGGCTTCTTTCGACAGTTGACTCAGTAGTGGAGCCCAGTTTCCACAAGGTCGATCCGTTGCCGATGGATATCTAGCGGGTCCCCGAATTTTGATGAAGATGTCGCGCATAACTTCTGGTTCACCCTTAGATCTCTCTAGTTCGTCGAGAAAAGACTCGTGATCTTCATCAGTGAAGGATGATGGAGATAGCGAAATTCTAGGGGCGTTCATGCGGCTTTTCAATTGTTCCAGATTTGCGGGCCGATTGGCACGAAGAAGCGGATCAACGTAGCGCTCTGTGAGCAGTCGCTGGAAGTTGTTGTCATAGGCTGATGATTTACCTGACTTCTTGGTCTTGCTGGATTCGGTATTTGGGTTCGTGCCACTTGGCTTCGAGACGCGGTTGGTGCCTGGACGGCTTGACCTCATCGTGACCTCTGAACACGCGGAAGGTTCTGGATATCCTTGAATATCGGAAAGATCTGGACCTCCGAGTCGTGCAAAGCGCTTGATGTCTCCTACGACGAATTCAACCTCGTCGACCTCCGTAGGCTCAGTGGCCTGTGGTATATATATAGAGTTTCTTCGGTCAAATTCTTGAAGTGCACGACGGGTGAGAGAGATACTCGAGATTGCGTCCCAGAATCCAGGAAGATGGTATTTCGTGCTTTGATTTGGTTTACTTGGAGGACAACAGCGCTCTTCCAAAGGAGGGGAAATGTAATTGTTGGCGATATCGGAAGGCTCCGTGGTTAGCTTTCGTCTTTTTGGAGGAAGAGGACGGGTGCTTTCGTCCGTTATAAGTTGCTTCTCCTCGAAAGCCTTGCGCTCTCGCTTCTTTGGTGAGCCCAGCATAGCTAGATCGGTGGCTGTGTTCCAGGTTTCGAGGCTTGAGAGACGGAAACGCTGCCACCTATCAAGCAGTGCAGGACCAGTACTCAAATAGAATAATTCAAATTTATTGGCTACTATTTCATACACTCTGCATGTATGTGCCTAGCCATCGTCGAGCACCGATCAGGAAGGTATATGAGTGCCAGAAGTCGTCTGCATGAAGAGGCTATGTTCGGTGATTGCACGCGTTCTGTGCTTGCTTCGAGTGAGCTTAGTCTCGGCTCTGAGTACTGCCAATCCTGACTACAACATCCCTAGCAGGAGATGAACCTTGAAACGCAGACAGATATAGTTCTAACCATATGTCAGAGGATGGGGCGAAGATGTTTGAGGAACAAGTGAAGTCGCACGAATACTTTAGTTAAAGGACTGCTGTTTTCTAGAGGCTCGGCGGCTGCATACGCGCTAGAGATCGCTGGAGCTAAGGTACTTAGCTTCGGGTGATAAGGACCTAGCCATATCGGGTATAGCCGCACTTGGCATCTATTCGACCAATGAACATCAATTCATCACGGAGCTGTTCGTTTTTGAAACATAGCGGCAAAACATACCAAGTGCCCTGTGATAATGGCAGAATAGTATTATCAATGATTGACGGGACTTGAAGCTCGACTCTCATGTCTACAGCTATAGATACAACATACACGTAGACTAAAATAATGCAAGCCAATCGCACTTGTAATGAATTATGTAGACTGGACTATAGAGAACCAATCACTTCTGAAGAAATATATAATCCCCTGTTATGCAGTGACCTTTTACTTCACACCTTATGTGGGAGCTCACCATCTTAACATCCGTAACATGAAGATCCTCTTGAAAGCAGTATATGAAGAGTTCTCATGCGCTGAATACCCCGCGAACAATTGCGAGTGGTTGACACTACGCCTCTGCATTTAGCTACCGTATATTAGTCACCACCTACATACAGGATTCACTCTCCGCCAATCAGGTCGACAGCAGACTTGCTTGCTGAGGGGCGTTCGTATGCATGCATCAGCCTTACCATGCTTACTGCGCCCCTCACCTCTCTTCCAGTTTGCATTTGGCCCAGGATGTCTACCAAGGGCTACACTTCCAGTCCCTTGACCATCGAATCTGCGTCAGTCACTCTGTGTCTCCCTATGAGATCTACAACCTCAAGCGATGCAGGCTTGAGCCTTATGGAAAATTCGCCAGGAAGTCACGGCGAAGATGAAGTGTATTGCAAAACAACCAAGGATATTGATGTCAGCCTAGAGGGATCGAGATTCGTTATTAATCCTGCAGGTCACGCAAGCCGCACTCTTGGCATGATATCAAGTCGGTGTGTACTAGCATCAGGCCAGGAATGGGTTATTCCAATCTTCATCAGTTGTCGAGTATGGTTCAATAGAAACCATCTGGCGTCGACAAGCGCCCACTCGAATGCAGTAGCTGTCAGCCAAGAGCGCCTCTGTGTGACGTCAGTCAACCATCTATTAAGTATGCCCAGAGCGCCTCCATGTAGTCTCCAGATATCCAGACCGTTCGTGCTGATCAGGTGGACGGCCAATGCATGAAGTCCGTCCAATGTTTGAGCAAAGGCCTGTTGTGGCTTCTGTAATCACACGTATACAAACAGCATTACGAGAGTCTGAGCGTTCTTGGCTACCGGGTCCTCCGTTATGGCTGAGCAATCGGCCTAGGGATGCGGTGAGATTCGATGTAACATGCTGCCCGTGATACTGTAATTGCCTCTGCAACCTCTCCATGCCCCAAAGCCCCTTAAGACCCGGCTCCCCAGTACACTCCACCACGGATTCTCCCTTTCATCCCTATACCAAGCAAGTAAGCCTACATATTTGAAAGCAGCACTACACACCTGAGATCAGCACCCACCTATCAGTAAAGGCACAATGGCTACCCCTGGTCCTGCTCCAGCTCCAGCTCCTGCCCCCTTGGACTTCGGAAACGTACAAGGCGACATCCTGTAAGACATCATCAACGTAGGCAGGTAAACACGCCAGACTGACCGGAGACAGGCTAGGAGGTATACCGAAGAAGACTGAAACATACATCTTCTTCCAAATCGACAAAGATCGCGTCCATGACTTTCGCACTCAGCTCGCACAGCTCGTGCCAATAACCACGACCACGGCTCAGATCATCAGTGACCGAGAGAAAATCAAGAAGAACAAAAGCGACGCTGCAGGGGGCAATGCCACTCCGCCACTCTTGAAACTAAGTGGGGTCAACATAGCGTTCACCCACAAAGGATTGGTACAGGTCAGTTGCGCCACTCGACATTGACAAGTATAATTAGAGACATATGGCTGATACTTTCCGGCTCTTCTCGAAGATGGGAATCAACGATGATATTGGCGACAGCGCCTTCAACACAGGCATGCTCGCCGATGCATCAAACCTTGGTGACAAAGGCACCACGTCAGCCTCGGGTATATTTGATCCTGATTGGGATCCCGAATTCAAGCAAGACATTCACGGCCTTATCTTGGTTGCCGGTGACCACCATGCAACAGTCGATGACTTAGTCAAGCGTATTGAGAAAACCTTCTCCGTGGGTACGCAGAATGCTACTATTCACGAAGTGACACGCAAGGTTGGTGATGTCCGGCCAAAGAAGGAGGCGGGTCACGAGCAGTACGTTGATCATCTCTACTTCGAGGGCCTACTTACTGCTGACCCCGACGCGAAGCTTTGGATTCCTGGATGGCATCTCACAGCCAGCTGTCCAGGGCGTTGATACGACCCCGAATCGCGGCCAGGAGACGGTGCCTCAAGGTATCATCCTCCTCGGGCGCGATGGCGACAAGCAGACGCGTCCATCTTGGGCTTTGGACGGAAGCTTTCTTGCTTTCCGCTACCTTCCTCAACTAGTTCCAGAATTCAATGCGTTTCTGAACGAGAAACCTGTTCCTGGTTTAGATGCTGATCAACTTGGGGCCCGCCTTGTGGGTCGTTGGAAAAGCGGTAGGTGATCACTAGCTGCTTCGGGCCCTGAACGAGTTGACTCATACATTGGTGGTGGCTAGGGGCACCTGTTGATGTGACACCGACGATCGACGACCGTGCTCTCGGCGCGGATCCGACCCGTAATAATGACTTCAGCTACAATAGTGTCTTTCCTAACGACCAGCAGACGCAAGATAGGTGCCCGTTCGCGGCGCACGTTCGGAAGACCAATCCCAGAGGCGATCTTGCAACTCGCGGGGGCACCGAAATTCGTCGTATCATCCGCAGTGGTATCGCGTTCGGACCAGAAGTTTCAGCAGATGAAGCTGGGGCCGGCAAAACTAGCCAAACTCGCGGCCTGCTTTTCGTGGGCTACCAGAGCAATATCGGCAATGGCTTCAGGTTTATCCAGCAGAGTAGGTGACCTCTGTTGATTCCCGTGTGCCTATTTACTGACACTGCTTAGGCTGGGCGAATGAAGCTGGGTTCCCACCAAAGAAGCCTGTGGTGCCAGGGATTGACCCCATCATTGGCCAGACCAACGACCCGACACTTTTTAAGATGTCAGGCACGAACCCTGGCAGCCAGGGTACGGATCTCACGCTACCAAGGCAGTGGGTTGTGCCAAAATGGGGCGAGTACTTTTTTACGCCTTCGATCCCAGCTCTGAAGGGAACCTTTGCTTTAGCGAGCTCGTCGGTGAATGGGCCATCAGTGGAGCTTCGTTGATGAACTGAGATGGACTGAGGATATACGGCTGGTCTTGGTGATGTCTGCGAGCTGATACTATTTGTTACTGGGGTTCAGTATGATATCGTCCTGGGTTTTGTATCCGCAATCATGACTAGCTTCGGTCGCACTCTGCTCCCCGCAGATGCCTTAGGTCGGAAGATCCCTAGGTGCATGTGAAGTTTTTCAGTTCTGTTCAAGCACATCGGCCCCTCCATTTGCCCCCATGCTTTAGCTACTGTGGACGCATTCGCATCAACCAGTCTCGCCACTGGAGATCTTTCGCCTTCCACATTGCTTCCGAGGTCAAGCTCCGCATCGTATAATCTGCCGATCAACCTCAACAAGAGCAGTGAGCAAATCCTGGAGCATGCACACAAAGCTCCAAAGACCCAGGAGATGGATTCCTGGGTCCTGCGCTCAGCCTTCATCATCTTGAAACCGTGTGCCCTCCACCTGATTGCTGTGTATCAAGAATGACTTGATCATCTCTCCTCCTATTCTTCCCTCTAGAAACCTCTAGGGTATGCATCCATGGGCCGTTCGTCTTCGTCGCCTTCCTCGTACGTTGAGGAGCTTGCGATATTGTAGGGACTTCGTGGGCATGGGCGCCGAGGAGAGGGGTATCAATGTAGTCACATCTTTTCGCTGGACATGCAAATTTCGATTGGCAGGGCAAGGTGCATCCGTCCATTGTCTTCGAATCGATGAAAGACTATTTGCTAAGTGTAAAGTCGTAGAAGTACAGGCTGTCACTCATTGACTCCCTAGTCTGCTTAGTCAGCAGAGTCGCCCTAGACTAGCGTTGGAGCTCCTGAGCGCCATTTTTCCTTCCGATTCTTTCCACCTCATCACCCACAACATCAGCAGCTCCCCCATCCACCCGATCCTCTCCGCTCCACTCATATCAAGCAAAGTCATCAATTGATCTCAATACACACTCAAGATGTCATCTGCAGCCAGATTCTCTTCCAAGATGGCCTCAATGGCCGTTGCCCGCCCAGCTCTCCGCTCCAACGTCCAGCTCCAGCAGCGCGGCATTTCTGGTAACCTATCTTTTCGCATCCTCTAGTACACTCCAAAGCTTGCGAAGTACAATCGAGAAAGATGTGGCTGACTTAGGCTCTCCCTACAGGCATTGCCCGAACCCTCCAACGCGATCATGCACCTTCCCTGGCCAAATCCCCCTTCCAGTCCACCAAGCGTGCCAATCCCGCTGCCTTCAACATGGCCGCTCGTCAGCTCGTCAGCCGTCAAGCCATGCGCCCTTACTCTAGCGAGCTTGCAAATGCCCTTGTCGAGATGGGTTCCAACATTGGTACCGGTGCAGCAACAATTGGTCTTGCAGGAGCTGGTGTGGGTATCGGGACCGTCTTCGGTAGCTTGATCACTGGTGTCGCTCGCAACCCGAGCTTGAGAGGTCAGCTATTTGCGTATGCTATCCTGGGTTTCGCTTTCGCAGAGGCTACTGGTCTGTTCGCCCTCATGGTGGCATTCATGATTCGCTTCACTTAAGGCTCTGATGCATGGCTGGGTAATTGATTGCGCTACATATGTGGAGGATGTACATTCAAGAACTTCGGCCTCTCAATTTCGAACATGGTGGGGATAGCATGCGGCTGAAGGGGGCAGCTAAGATCGTTGGTTGTTGAGGTGTTGCTCAAGCTTGTACTTCCAGACTTTCTGCTCACAGCTACTTCACACAGCATCAGAGTAAGACATGTAATACTACAATGCTGAATGCTGCCTGACTATTTAGTCCCCATTCATTGGGTTTGAAGGACCCATACTCTAGTTTCTACCTCTTCATACCTCCAGTAACGGTGATGTCCTGATCCTGTAACTTCATGGATTCGTACTTGACAGAACTTGATATTGTAGAACGAATTTGTCGCCATCACACACACCCAGAGTATTGGGCCTTTGGTCTTTCTTACCAAGCACGGTTTATCAAATGCTAAGATTAGGCACTTTATGCATAAACACTATCTTTTATACTGTATTTGTGCTGCGCTACAGTTCCTCAAACTGCAGCCAGCACGAGTCACATCAGATATGACATCTGCATCATGTTGGTGGTCTTTGCCCTCTCACATTGACTCCGTACGGCCAGCAAACCTCGAGAATTGAAAGAGATGGACCCTCTGGCTCTGGCGGCCTCTCAAACATACCATATGTCGGCTTCAGATCCTAAAAGTTACTCTCCTCTCACGGCAGAATTGCGCCTACGAGCCAGACCTAGCGAGCTTACCCTCATTGGAAGCAAGTGAGACTCTCTCGTGGGATGTTGCCGTTGGGTGTTGATCGCCAATATTCTAGCGGGCGGAGGCCACCTCGATAATTTTCTCAGCCTCTGAACTCATAGCTGCATTGGCTAGCTCAACAATTGGCTCGTCACCACCTACCTCTACCTATCAAAGACACCACTGATAATTGGATGAGCGATCTAGGCAGAGACGCCGTTGCGGTGCTTGAGGAGGAGGAACGATGATACCATAACGGACAAGGAAAGGCACTAGTGGTACACAACATATTGGAAGAGGTTCTATTTGGTGCTTGGTTCAGCAAAAGCGACAGCTTCGCTGTACTGAATCTGGACCCTGGCGGATCGACCTCACCAGCTCCCGCTGCGTCATGGGCTGCTGTCGGCTTTTCACGCACAAAGATTCCAATGACATGATCGAGCGTCGAATGGCATCGCGGTGCCGTATTGGTCTGTTTGGATACACTGGCTGTGCCTGCACGATAGGATCCTCATGGACACTCTGGCTCCTCTGAAGCAACATCTGCAGCTTTGTAGGAATCATGCTATCGGACCTATACATAGGACGTTGGGATACATTTACCGAATTTCTACCTCACATCATACTCGTTGCGATACAATCTATGTCCACAGCATTAGGTCATCGTCTGCCTCGCCAACAGGGATCAGACGTCTACAGGAATTTCTAAGACACGGACAGGGACACCTCAATGCAAAATGAGAGACATATGAGAGAAAGGAACGAGGCCCTTGATTATGGACGCTCGAGCACCTTCGCTGTAGACAATGACATACTTTCGTAGAAGTATGATGATGTCACCAACCCTTCTATGCGACCTGAAATGTAGCACAGACTACAAAAGCTGACCCAGCCTTCCAGCATATCCCTCGAAACACTCTATATGCTTGCCAAGGTCAATAGTAGCGTGGAGTCAAGTGACCCGCGTTATAGCAGTATGTCGAACGGCGCATTCTACAGATGTTCTACATGAGCCATCACTTCATGGTCTGGCCACGCTCTGGCTATCAGTCCTTCCAAAGTTGATGATTCGAGTTGGTGATACCGGAGTGGCCAGATCGCCACTAGCTCCGGACGATCGAAAAATATAATCTTCCAGTCTCCGGATCTGTGATGTGTCTTCTCTTCTTCTTTACTGAACTAGTCGAGAAAAAATACTCGGCAGTGAATGGCTTCTTCGACTCCGCCTCAAGTCCGGTATCAATACCTTCCGGACTCGCTTTAGTAGCCTTTGGCCTTTCAAAGATGCACGAGATCGGTCGTAGCGGCACTCCAGAAGCCGCCCCAGCATCCTCCCATAGCTTCACGAATGAATCAGTGCTGTGACGGAACACTGTTCGTTTTTGGCCATTGCTGTCTTTGTCGAATGGTGGTTTGAGCGGCTGTTCGATTGGGTCCACCACGCCTGCTTGCGAGCCGAGAACTATACTTCCCGGTCTATGCGAGAGGAGGCGGAGAATCCGCGTCGCCACTTTGAGCTGGTTGTCATAATCAAAAAGGTGCATGAACATGTTGATGACGATCATATCAGTCTGCCCCGGCCCTAGATTACGCATCAACGAGCCTTGCATGAACTCATCATTATCTGCTAGTACATCATCGGCAAGGAAGTGGCCTTGGGGAAACCTGTCGCGGTCTCTCCAGAGGTCGTAGGATAAGGCTTCGTACTGGCTGAAGAGATCGGATGTGTAGAGTTTATCTGCTGGTGCGCCGTCGAATACGCATTTTCGCACGTCTTGGCCCATGCAGGCGCCCAGGTCGAGGAGTGAGTGTCCGGACTTCAGACGTGGGAGTACCACACTGTGATAGAGCGGGTGTTTGGCGAGACCAAAGCTCAGAAACCAGAATTCGCCAATGCAGGGCCAGGGAAAGAGTCCCCAAGCTTTATCTCGCTATAGTCCTCTGATAAGCTGAGCGCTTTACAGGAGGTTGGTATGGGGAGGTTTGGAAATAGGGACTCACAATCCGATATACGTGATGCTCCACATCTTGAGCTGGGACTCTGCTGTATTGCTGTAGTAGCGTCCGGGCATCCGCTGTCAGCTCGGTGGTCAGTGTATGATGATACCAAGGCCATGATACACTGCGCGCGCCAGCAGGTACCGGACCATCTAGCATCTTCGCCATGATGACTCAAGCTTCTGGCCAGTTTTTCGGCGTGGAGCCCGGACTATGAATTGGTTGTGGTAGCGTTGTTTGGAAACTCCGGCTGCTTGATGATTACATGAGAGGATCATAGCCCGTTTTGAACAACGCGTTTCAATACCGAACGGAAGTTACAGCTTGATGGTCCGACTTTACTAGTCGTTGTAAATGTGCCCTCTTCTCCGCTGATCGTCGGCGAGAATAGAGCGCTTGCTGTCTCCTCTCTACCATGTTAAAACTCTCTAGATTCAGAGAAAGGTTCATCATACACCTGGTTGGGACTGCAATGGTCGGTCGAGATATGGCAGAGTTCGCAACCTGTTGAGACGGTCAGTCGACGGTTGCTCTTTCCTGATGCTCTCCGACCTTCGAAGCTGAAGTTGGTGGCTTGAAGTCTATTCTGGGACACGGCTCCTCGCCCATCTGATTGGCCACTGCAGATTACATAATTTATACGAAACCGAACGACAGGTTGCCTTAGACCGATGCTCGAACAATAGCCGCTACTCCGTACTCCGTACTCCGTAAAGTGGCCAGCGACGCTGATTGTGCGCGTCAGCAGTGACAGCCTGAAGGGGTTTAGTGACCATCTTGCTGGCAAATGGCACGTCTGAGGTTAGGAGGCAAACCAAGGATCTTCCACTATGGATCCTCGAAGTTCTTCAGGAAGGATTCGCACTCCATACTGAACTTGACGAAGCGTTGTTGACGTCCTAACAGCCGCTCGTATATATCTCAAATCTGGCCCTTTCGCTGCCATGATCCAGCGCCACGCGTACAACATCTGTACGAATAGACGGCACGATGGACTTGATGAGACTTTCGGGGTCCTTATCGGCCAAAGGCCTTGTCCTTTCGAGTGTGAGAGCCATGATTCTAGAATGTTTTGGCTAGTCGGTTCAGCTCGACACACCCTCGTCTAGATCTCTGACAGGCCGCGGTAGCCAGCACCAAGCTGAATCCAAGAAACGGCAGCGGAGTGCGACGAAGTGGCAAGGTACCACCGGGTTCGTACCCTCGGATTATCTGCAATCATACATATAATGAGGACCGCCCTTCACCGCGAACAGAAATCTAGCGCTCAATACTGCCAACCGGAAGCCGATTGAAAGCTTTGAATGCCCAAAAAAATATTGTATGGTCGAGCCTTGAAGGGCGTAGCGAACATCGCCTGACACAGTGGGAATTACCCTTAATGATATTGTAGAGTCGACCAGGCGCTCACAGAGCCCTACTGCACCTACTTGCTGCGAAGGATGACGATTAAATCCGTGATACCACTTATCCTAGGTCTTCAGTCATTAGCTTTCGTTAGGTATTAGCCGAGGCTGCTGAAATGCTCTAAGTGAGCCTACCCGAAGGGCAAAACAGCAGATCTCCGTGAGCGGTCAAATTGAATAAAGGAATCCTGAGTCTGGTGGCGCTTATTAGTTTGCAAAATCTCCTAAGCTCTTACTGTATCTGTTTCCACACGCTGTTTTCTTGAACAGATTACCACCTGCTATATCTGTTTTTGCAGACAATGACTTTTTCCTACTGAAATACAACAGTAGGTCATTTGACAACGAATAGTAGAATCTTGTCGTATTGGCCAGATCCTTGATGCGAGATCAAATGACTCCAAAATCAGCAGGAATGAAATGAACATTATATGAGATCAAAAGGGCGGACTGAGATGCCAGTGACAATAATGAGGGATACTTCGTAAGGTGCCTTGTCCAACATGAGGTGAAAGCGATGATATGTTACTCAAATACTATTCCCCACAATGCTTATTCGCGGTATTTGTTATCCTAAGAAAGCCATGGCCTCTTTGACCCCGACTTTCAACACTCAATATACTCCACATTGAGCGCGTGGCATTATTGCACATTCGAAATGCGATCACAGTTGTGAAGATGCCTTTTGAAGTATTCGACTGATACTATTGCATATGTCGATATACTTCACGACGTACTCTCAGTAATGATTGTAAGTATATTACTTTCTTCACATAGGACATCACAGCGGAAGTCTTTCCTACCGATGTTTGAATGAGCGAAGCAACCTATGGCTATCTTCACGGCATTCCGACAGATGATTTGATGTTATCAAGCTAGCTTCGACGAGCCTTGCGTTGGACGAATGTCGTGATGTACGACGATATCGTTATCGGTAATTGAACCATGTCCATGAGGGTACTGTTGAACATAGCCTTTGATTCGGGGGTTGAACAGCTCTTTGTTGGTGGAATTGGAACATAAGTTTGTATCACTCGAGTGACGTCAAAACCAAAAGGTAGACAGGAAGCTCAGATACAAAGAAGGCGACTGTCACTTTCGGTGGTACCAAATCGTGTGGGACAAAGGCTGTTTGCCCTACACACGAACGTTGTGGTATTTTTAGCCTTGTCTTGCTAGCTTCACACGGGACAATCTTTCGCTCAATGTGTCCTTTGTACGGGTTGGTCGTGAGTTTGTCTCCCAAGTAGATTCTTTCAGTTCAGGTTCACCATAATGCTTTGTGGCTCGTGCTTCGACAATTTCGTATATTCCTTCATCAAAGTGTTGCTTTACACTTGCCGGGTCTTCAGTGCCTGGGTCGCTTCACTTTGGCTTCAGCAATCGTAATGCATACCAATATTATTTCAGCCGCCATGCTGGTCATGACCTCTGTGGTCCAAGGACGTGGATTTCCAATTATCGTTCGCTCTTCGTCGAATCCGGCGGGTTCTACCCCATTGCGCGATACCTCTCCGGCTGGTCCGGGTACTGTAGGCAAAAGTGATAAAGCACAGACATACAGATTCTTATTCGATACAGGTATAACATACACATCAAAGCCATCATGTTGCAAAAGCTGACATTCGCAGGCTCGGACAAAGTCTGGGTTCCGGGTAGGAACACTCCTGGTGCCTCTGGGTATAATTGGAGCGGCAAACCGCTGAACAGGATCCAGGACATGAGTTATGGAGGTGGCCTCGAAGTCAAAGGTCCGTTCTACGAAGATGATATTTCTATCGGCGGTGTCACTGCTCATGATTTTCAGTTCTTTGTAAATTCGGAAGGTAAGGGTGAGTTTAATGACTACAACGCCGACGGCATCTTCGGCCTGTGCTATTGTCCCAGTACGGACAAGAAGAACTCGTCGTCGTTTTTCGAAAACTTACTCATTCAGAAAAAGGTGAAAGAGCCGGAGTATGGCGTCTTCATCGGTCGATGGAACGAGCCTGGCGAGCTGACGCTTGGCGGGTACGATTCCACGAAGTTCATGGGCCCCATCACCACGGTTCCGGTGCTCTCGCAGGGACCGTGGAGTATCAAAGTCGATGGCGCGTATATGAATGGGAAGCTGGTCCCTTCGGCTGGCGGCAATGGTGCGTTGACCTGCACTTTACCTAATCCACCTTTATACATGGGCTAATCCATCTTCCACAGCGATCGTCGATACCGGTACCCCCGGCATCTCCGCCCCCTTCGCAGCCGCAAAGACCATCCACGACCAAATCCCCGGCGCCGTCCGCACGAACGACAAGAACGACCCGAGAAGCGTATGGGCCTACCCCTGCAACACCCCCCAAGCATCGATGCCATCTGTCGTCATCGGCGGCTTCGCACATCCAATCGATACGGATGACTTCAACAACGGCGCCGTGACGGACGAGCAGACGCTCAGAGCTATGGGCAAAGGTGGGGGAAAACCATCGTCGCCAATGTGTGTTTCTGCCCTTGTGGGGTTCGGCGATTCGTGGAACTTGGGCAGACCGTTTTTGCAGAGTTATTATACTGTTTTTCATTGGGGGGAGCTTTATACGGGGTCGGGGGTTGGGAAGGGGGCGGCGGTTAGCTTTGCGCAGGCGGTTCATAGGAGGTGAGATGGATGATGTTCTCGGTCAGGGGTGGGAGTTGTTGGGGTGAGGGACTGCTTCCGGACTGTGTGAGGATGAAGGTGGTGAGTCTTTCCGAAAGAGCCGACTCGAGCAGAGCGCTCACAGCTGCCGAATTTAGTGTTTCTGGGGACATCGAACAAGCAGAATAAGGCGAACCTCCGACGACAGGGTTGCCACGGCCGCTTGCTGGCGCCTGGCGTTCTTTGTCCGTACAAAGAAAGATAACCGCGTTCGGGGCAATCATGTGGGATAGCAAACCATCAGCACCTCTCCTCAACATATAAAGATTGACTTCTAGCTTCTAGCTCAACTTTTGGCAACGCATCATTCCTTACAAAGTATATAAAGTATATATACATATTTTTCCTTATTGCAAGATCATACCTTCGTTGGCGGCGAAGCCTCAACTTGGCAAAGTCTTGATTTTCTTCCAGCGACCCACCTTTATTGTTAGGCACCCTTTTTTCGAAGATGGCTTGGGGAATTAGGAAGCTGGGCTTTTGCCAGAGGCTTGTTGAGGGTCGAGGTTTTTGGGACTTGAGTATATATATGGGTGGTATAGGATATGAGTGTTGGAGAAGGCGATTTTGACACATACTCTTGCACACATACTTTTGACATACTATCAACATGGCGAGGTACAATACTCTGCGCCTTTGCTTCGGACATTTATACATTCTTTGCAAAGCTCTTGAGTTTCATAGATACTCCGCAGCATCCACCTCAGTTGGCTATACCACAGTCTTGCCGTCAACGATCAACAGTCAGCTCATACCTGTGCTATTGAGATTATCGGGAGTTATATCTCATCAGTTTAGGACAGGTATACGATATTGTACCTGGAAAGATGTCTTCGTCGTCGACTCCAATGGCAGCTGCCGTCGGCCCATGGTTGGGTCGACTCCCATTGGAGGTGCGAGAACTGATCTACCAGCAAGTGCTGGTAGAGAAGATCGAGCATAGGATGAAAAGCGCCGAAGTGAGTAACAAGATTCCACGAGCGCAATTCGTTGAGGCTGACACTATCAATCCACAGTATGATCAATACCGGGACGAAATCCTGAACGGTCTCGATCACACATGGCGCTACAACACCGCCATCCTCCGAACGAACTCCGCCCTCTACCGCGAAGCCATCAACGTCTTCAAGCGGGACAACTTCCTCATCTGCCTGCAACTGCGGCAGTGGAACGTCGCAGGCTGCGAACTGCGAAGCTGCGGCTTCCAACCCTTCGCCACATACGACAAGGCGGAGGACGTGCCGGCCGGCGTGGCTATGACGCTGGCTTTCGGTCCCCATCCCACCGCTCCCGGACACGTCGGAGCGGAGGAGTGGGAGTCGCAGAACTACGTGTTCGATAGCGAGGATTTACACGCCGTCTGCACGAGTTTGCTTCGTGCGGGTGCGAGGACTAGTGGTGGGTTTGGTGGTGGGTTTTTGGGGATCAGGATCGATGCTGCGATGGGTGTGGGTTTGCGGGAGATGAGGGATGGGTTTCCGCATCCGCAGTCGAAGCTGAGGGGGCTTTTGGAGCCGCTAAGACGGCTTCACGGTTTTGACGAGGTCAGTGTGGAGGGACCGGGAAGCGTCGTCTTTAAGGATGACATCGTCGCGGTTCTGATGAGGGGAGGTGATGCGAAAGAGACGATGAGACTGGCGCTGTTGGCTATGTTTCGTGGAGATGAGGCGTGCGGAGCTGGAGACTTGGCGCTGGCTATTCATAGGTATAAGGCTGGTCTTGAGCTGTCTCGTGGTAATTTTCCGGATGTGGTGGCTACTGATGACGATTTGGATGGTGATTCGGAAGAAGGGGGAGTTGCTCAGAGGTACGTGGGATTCAGCTAGGTGTTGTCTTCTGCAGCCTATACTAATCTCATCTCCACAGTGCAATCGATGACACCAACGTCCGATTGCAGACCCGCCTAGCAGCCGCATACCTCCAGTCAGGAAAGTTGAGGATGGCCCGAATCTACGCCGAGCGCGTCTACGGCCCCCACCACGACTACGACATCCGGCACAACAAGCAAAAGTTCCCTCTCCAGATCGACGCCGATAGAGGACCCCTCTTCGCCAAGGTTCTCGTCGTAGCGGCACAGATCAGCTACACGCATGGCAAGGTCGACGAGGCGTTGGAGGAGTTGCGGAACGCGGTCGCGCTTGATGAAGAGTGTGAGGAGGCTCGGGGTCTGCAGTCGCGGTATCTGGAGCGTCAGGGGCAGCTTAGGGAGAGGGAGGCTGTTAGACGGGAGGCGAGAGATCGACAGGTTCGGGTGCAGATGGTGGTAGATGAGGATATGGTCTCTGAGGTGTGTTCGGAAGAGGTCGCCGCGTGGGATCCAAGTTCTGAAGAGATCGCGGCTTGGGATTCGAGTTCCTCATCGACGTGGTAGTCAAGAGCGTGGCAGTGTTGGAAGTGTCTTCAAAAGCGGAATGTGTGTATGCGTCATAGATGGAGTGTCTCTCCACATATGTAACATATATGAGTGATGGTGGTCTGATACTGCCGATCTGGACCGTTTGTTCGTGAAGAACGGCATTTTCACTGGTATCCCTTTCGAAATCTTTCTTTAGGGAGCCAGATACCCCTATTCTTCCTACTCCTTAGCAACCCCCATAGTAGCAAGACAAAATCAGAAGACGAAAAGTCACAAGACAAATCCTACATTTTCTGGCTTGGAGAAGCTCAGCGCTAGTAAACAAGTGGCTTGGCAGATCGGAGGGCGGAATCGTACCGCAGTCTTGGCAGCGCTTTCCGCTGGAATTGTACAACGTCAGGAACACAACGCCGCCAACTGCGATTATGAGGAGGTGGCATTCAAAAACAAAAGAAGTCCACCTTGATGTTGCCGACTCTTTGTACTCCTTACCTGCCTTTGATGGACACTCTTTGTCCTTTTCGGTTGAGCTGACGGCATTGCTCAAGGCCTATCGAGATGTTCATGGTGCGCTCGTCAAGCAGACTTCAAGGATGATTCTAACGCTCCCAGAGAAGCGCCATGCAATCCGAAAATGCAAGTAGGAGGGATCACGGAAGGTATTCCCTGCGGAAGCCGTAAAAGGATATGGATATCGTGTCGGATCAGCATGACCGTGGAATTCTAGAGACGCATGGCACATCTTACGCCCTCTACGACCTATAATACATGCCCCGAAATACCAGGCTCATGGAATGCTTTATGTTGCTAGGCGTCCTACGGGCGACTTGGCGTCATGTGCTGACGTCGTATGAAGGCCTGAAATCAAGTTGTGCCTACCTTACATGTGTCGGGTCACATTCAAGACAGTGGTTACTCCCGGCCCAACGAAATAATCCATAGCCGTGTGGTACTTGTATTACCTGGAAATTCTAAACTCTATCACATCTGACAACTTACAGGGATTGGGAAAAGAGAATTCGCCACTCTCTTCAGCCTTCGGCACTTCGGCGGCTGTATATGGGCAAGTCGGGACGTACGAGGAAGAGCAACACGTAACTTTCCTCTGTTACGTATCCACGAACGTGGACATGGTCCCGAATCGAACGATTGCGGCCGCTCATCCAATAACACTTCCGTTTAGTTACGGGGCGCAGCTCTTGGAAAATTGTAACAAAGCAAAATAGATGTTCCGAAGTTGTTGGCAAGGATGCCTAAAGAGATCCGTGGGCACAATCGATAATTACTGCGGAGCTTACCGTATCGGTGGGTTCTCTTAGCCTTGGTGGACTCGAACTCCATTGGCACCTACTAAACGTTCAAGACAATCCATTGTCTACAAAGAGAAAGGTACATGCGGTGCTTTGCCAGTCTTTGCGTGGACTGACTCATAGTCGTCACGACCGAACCTTCTCATTCGCTCTCGATCACCTTCGTTTCCGTACGTATGCGACAGTTCGTCGCGAGCGACCAACGTTGGCCTATGCGTGTGCACAACTGCGTACGTAGACCGGAACGCCGGTAAGTATCACGCTATTCTTGATTTGCTACTTGCTTATGGACCCTCTTCAGCAGTACAAAACCTGTCCCTATCCCCTCTGACCTTTGCTTCTCGGGAAAGAATCATCCATCTGGATCAAGTCTGACCTAAACATTGCAATACTGGCGAAAGCAGTTCATACCTTTCCCGCACCACCCAGAAACTTATCTATCACCTTCATACCTACCTCTACGTTGGTTTCTAAGACCTAAGCCTACCACCACCGGCTCACATACTATACAGCCAAGCTTTGTGCCTAGCTCGACACCCTACAACATAGTAGCGTCCAATTAGCACTTGCTCAATCTGCTACTGTGCTGGATCAAGTAAACCATGGACATGGGTCCACTTGAATGGGCAGCATTTCCCTACTACTGCTCTCGCGACATTTCGCCAGGACTTGTTAACAACTTTCTCAACGACAGATTCAACACGGGACAACGATCAGTCGAATCAATGTGGGAGTTGCGTCAATTCGCCCCATGGCAGGAGCTGATGGATTTCAATTTCTCCGAAACCAATTCCATGATGCTTGAAAATTCTCATCGTGGGGATTTCACATTGGAGCAATTCCTGCCAAGATTGAACTTCACAGCGGAAGAGGAAACCCTATTGAAGGTAAGCGTGAAGACTACAACTGCCGCTTGTACATTTCCTGACCGAAGCATGTAGCAAACCCGTTGGTTTGACGACATTGTAAATGCCCAGACAAGCGAAGATCCTCTGTTGATACAACTCGAAGCGGAATTCATAGCCGCAAAACCACGCTTGCTCGCGGGTACGACAGCCATGACTCCTTCACCGTCCCGAGCGGCCCCTACCCTCCCAGCGCCCGCTATCACGTCCAACCGCAAACGCGGGATTCTCGACCGCAACGCATTTGCGTACGAGCCTTTGGGGTGGGGGCAAGAGATTCCTGCAGGCAGATCAACGAGCACTCCAGGTGAAGGTTCCCAGCCACGATCTTCTGAGCCTGCAGCCCGTGAGTCAGGTCCCTCCAACACCGCCAGCACCACTGGACGTACGGATCCTCCTCCTGGACCAAGATAGTGAGAGGGTCTTTCAGTCACGCTACTGACGGATGGTGTTCCGTCACGCATATATCCTTCAAAGGGCATATGAGCAATGGGCAGTGGGCGGACTGGCAACAATAGCGAATGGATTTGTACATGGTATTCCATGAAGCATGCAGGCATTGTTTTTGGGAAGCAAGGACTGTGGTTGAGCATGCATGTTTTGAGGAAGCGAAGACTGGTAATGATTTGATTTGGTATGCATTGTTTTCAGAAAGCGACAACGGGTGATGACTTTGCTCTAGCATGCATTCTCTTGAGGAAGCGAAGACACGTAGTAATTTGATCTGGCATGCGAAGACCAGGGTTAATTTGCTTTGACATGCGTTGTCTTCCGGAAACGATAACTGGTGATTGCTTTGATTTAGCATGCATACTTTTGAATCTGAGGTGGGGTTCTCGTTGGCAGCAATAGCAACAGCATGCATGATTAATTGATTGGATTGAATCTTCAGGAAGACCTTGTTGCGAATGTAGGTTTCTCACATGGACTGCTACGGTACTATCGTAGGGCCTGGCTGAATCGATTAAAAGTAAGTTCTTGACGCATCAACCGTTCCTCACCCCGCTCGTATCTCAAGAAGTTTCTGCCAATCCAGAACTGGAGTGACTCCGATATCTCCATGCAATCTTTCTATCGAGAGGACTTACGATCCTCTTTTTTGGTCATTATGTTGTGGAAGGTCCTGGATTGGATTGGGTTTTAACGGTGGGATAGTCGTAGGCGGGTAGAGGATGGTTGGGTTTAGTGTTGTAGGGCTAGGTAGGTGGAAGAGTAAGAGTGTAGTTAGATGGATTTATGAGGTTATAGATAGGTTGGAGGATATTCCAAGGGATTGAGGTGTGGAGATGGAAGTGTGATGGGGTAGGTTGTACTACTCTTATAAGGATATCTATAGTACCTATCCTATTTCCCAGCGAGTTTAGTACTCGTCTCGGCTGTACCTCGGTGAAAGCCCCTGAGACAAGTGCCTTACCAGGAATTAGGATAGCATCTTTAGACCTTAGGCCCTCCTAGTTGGAATGACATGTCCATGATGCATCAATCATAGATCCCGGCCGAGATGTCAACAAATCACGCCCGCTTCTTCCCCTTCGACCGCATCGACCACCAACTCGACGACGACGACGACGCCCTCGAAACCGACGCGCCGCTAATCGAAGTCTCCCGACTCCCACTCCCCACACTCCCCCTCTTCGCCTTCTTCCGCTTCGCCAACAACGCGATAATCTCCGGCGAACGCCTCCTCGCATGTTGCGCCGCCGCCAACGCATCACGCCCCCCCTTATCCCTCGCATCCGTATCCGCGCCCGCGTCCAGCAGCAAACGCACCATAATTTCTAATCTACACTCAATAGCCGTCTGCAGCGGCGTGCGGTCGGCGATATCGCGGGCTTCGAAATCCGCGCCCGCGGCGAGGAGGAAGGTGACCATGGGCTCGTTCCCCTTTTCGATGGCGTGGTGGAGCGGGGTTTTGCGGAAGGTGCAGCGGGCGTCGATGTCGGCGCCGTGCGTGAGGAGCATCTGGGCCACTGTTGCGCCGCCGCGGGTGACGAGGGCGCGGTGGAGCGGTTGCCAGCCGAAGTCGTCGGAGGCGGAGACGGAGGCGTTGGCGGCGAGGAGGGCGGAGACGGTGGCGGTGTGGTTGTTTTCGCAGGCGCAGATGAGGGGGGTGCCGTTGCTGGGGCTGCGGGCTTCGATGTGGGCGGCGTGGGAGAGGAGGGTGGTGACGACGGGTTCTTGGCCGTCGTGCGCGGCGCGGAGGAGTGGGGTCCAGCCGATGGAGGCGTCGGAGGAGGCGGAGGCGGCGTCGTGGTCTTCGAGGTCGGCGCCGCTGGGTAGGCGGGCTAGAGGGTGCTTTTTTGGGGAGAATTCGCGGGGACCTCGGGCTTCGATGTCGGCACCTCTTGCTAGCAAGAGATTTGTTATGGGGAGGTCGGCTAGGTTGGCTGCCCGCTGCAGTGCCGTCCAGCCGGCTGTTGTGACTTCGAGTTGGGCTCCTTTGTTGAGAAGGAGTTCCACTACCGAGAGCAGCCCGTGGTTTGTAGCGTGCATGAGGGGAGCGATCTGATCGACACATCTCGCCTCGACGTCGGCACCTCGCTGCAGCATCAGCTTGACCAATTCGTCGTCTCCGGTCAGAATTGCGGATATAAGGGGTGTCTCTCCGGATTTCGTCGGCGCATTGATGCTCGATGAATCCACCCAGGCGTCTGGCGCCCATCTGACGCGTGGTGAAATCGCTTGTCGTGTCTCGTCTGGCCGAGAACGGAGTGATATTTCACGTTGCTTTGACTTTGGCGGCACTTCAGGCGGTGTGCTCTCTGTACGATAAACTCTTCGCAGGGCATCTGCCGTATCACTTTTATGCTGCAGTTCGTAGATCGTAACTAGGAGGTTGACAGACTCAAGTAGCAATGCATCGTCTTTCTCTAGAGTCTTCTCCCTGCCTAAATATGCACGTTTGGCAAACTTCTCAGCTTCTGCTAGCCTACCTTGTTCGTGATAGATCTTGGCCACTGCATGGTAAAGCCGCCACTTTCGGTCCGTTTCGCCTTTTTCTTCTGTTAGGAGGTGACTCAATACTTGCTTGGCCTTCTTAAGATGCCCTTGTCTGATGTATATTATTGCTAAAGTCTCGTGCATGTCTAGCCTATTATCGAAAGGTATGCCCAGCTTCCGCTCTCTGTCCGTCATATATTCCATTGCTCGCCGTTGAGAGTGTTCTGCCTTTGGGTAGTTACCGGCTTCCATCTCCCTTCGGACTTCTTGCTGGAGGCCACTGATCAGTTCGGAGTACACCTCTGCGGGAAAAGAGTCCTCGAATTCAGGCTCTGGATCGAAGATGGACTCAGTGTCCGAATCAATGCTGCCTCGATGCTTAGCATTGATATCGTGAGGATGAATTACGATCGGCACTTCTATGGATTGATTGGAATCTTTTGATCGGTAGGCCTCCGGTCTCAGGATTTCCTTGGGTGATCCTGGCGCGACCATTAGTGCTAACAGACTCTGTTTCCTCTTGGCCGGCGGTCGTCGCTCTGTCGCTATCAAAGAATCATTCTGCCGTTCTTTTTCTGGTTCCGGTGTCTTGGATTTGGGGGTACTTGGACCAGGGTCCTCGGCTGGCGTTCCCGGTAATTCGAACGGTAATTGTGTCTTTGGAGACTGTGTATATTCATAGACTGTGGTAGTGGTGACATTCATGATGATCTCGGCCGAGAAGACACATTTCTCCACGTCGTACAGAAATGTCTCTTCCTGGATAGGGCTGTGCAGGGCATCACTTTCACTGAGACCTTTACGGTGCGCTATAGAGTCTCTGAGACGCTGAAGAACCTTGGACAACTCCTTGTGATGAAAGTAAATACCGTCTTGGGGAAGTTGGCTCTTCCACTGATAGACCCTACACAATATTATTAGAGGCGACAATTTTCGCAGTAGCCGTACTGTAACTCACAACTTGACAGTCTGCAACGACATCTGAAATGATTGGATATAAAAGGCCATTCTCCCCCTTAGTGCTAATACTTCTGGCTGTTGTAGTTCAACCAAAGCATTCTGCAATGCATGTTGAGAAGCAGCCTTCTGATACCGGGCCTTCAGCACTGCAAGGATGTCGCAAAGTCGTGAAAGCGTAGTTCGACAACGGTTCAATAGGACCTCTACATCGCTGAAATGCTCATCCTCAAACGCCGTCCGGGGCGCATTGGCTTTTCGGATTCTCTGGATCAAGTCTGCGAACCTGCGAAGGGTCTGCACTTCGCCACGGAAAGCGTTGATGTCTGCTGTGGCGTCTCCAAAGCTCCAGAGCGTCTCGAGGATCACATCGCATAAATACGCGATGGTGGGGATCCCAGTTGAAGATGGCTGATCCATGACCTCAAGCGTCACTGAACCAAGCGGCGGTGATTTTTCGAGTACTGCTGCATGAGGAGGATACGTTGTATGTTGTATCAAGGAGGTGGAACCGCGGAGTGGCTGGAGGGCGGAGTCGTCTGGCCTGAGGGCGAGGCTTGCAGCGTGCAGCGTGCAGCATACATAGCCCTACACTACAACATATGTGGCACCTTTACAGTGTCCAATCGGACATCGAGCGGGCTCTTACAGATTCTTTACATACTCGGATGTCGGTCAGGGCTTACAGTGCTTCCGATAGCAATTTTGATGTGAGTTTACAGAACAGTGGGGAAGCTAAAATTAACTGATATCAAGTGCTGGCAAATTGCCGTGGGAATCTCTACTAAACGCACACTCTGCGACTTTTCTGCCCGCTGGATATTACCCGTACCTTCCTACGCCGAACATGAAACAAATTCAGTAGGACCCCTGAAATTTATAGAGTGGCCGTAGATCCACGTCCTTTCGTAGTATGTGCCTGCGGAAAGCCCATGGTAGGACCTCGAATACTTGGTATCGCATGTGCTGCCGCGTTGGAACCGCAACTGTGTCATTATGTCAGTTTTTAATTCGTGGATGCTGCTCAAGGCATGGCTCACATATGTAATCAAGCTCTTCAAGCGTTCGCTGCTTCGTCTCCGGTACCCAAAGAAATATCATTATGAAGGCCAGTACATTTAGGCCACTGCATTGGGGTTGCCGATTAGCGCGTATCATATGAATGGTGTGAGTGAGATCTTACGCAAAGAATCCTATAGCACCCGTCGGGCCAAAGGCATGTATCATCCGGGGAAAGGCGACAGTCAGCACCCCAGCCCAGAACAGATTCACGGCGACAGCCAAACTCATTCCAACCTCTGTATCATTGGTCAGCGGAATTCAATCACTGGGAACAGATGGGACATACCACGATGGAAAAGGGGAAATGCTTCCGCAGAATAAGTGAAAGGGACTGGTCCTTCACCAGGCGAATAGAAGGCAGAGAACAAGTAGATGAACAACGTGATTATCGGAATCCGTGCCGAGTTCGACGCTGGGATGTAGAAACTGAATCCGGCGGCAAGTAGTGTCCAAGCCATGTTGGGGAAAGTTACAAGAAGTAGTGCCCGCCGTCCGAAGGTGTCAATAGTTCGAACTGCGGGCCAAGCAAACCTAGGAAAGGTGAGTATCTTCAAGTAACACCGCGCTGATCATCGTCCCAGCTTACACGAAGTTGATTAGTCCAAAGCCCCAAGATGCAAAGAGCGCCGTCCGTTGGCTCGCATGAGCTTCCACAAAAAGTGTGGAAGAGTAGAATGCCATGATGTTGACTGTCATTGGGTCAGCAAATCCAAAACGAATTTTCGGAGATTGAAAACGCACTTCCACACATCTGCTGGGCAATCATAACTACAACTGCGGCCAAAGTCGCGCGTCGTACCCGAGCGATTGTGAATAGCTGAACCATGCGAGCCAGATATCTACCCCTGCTAACAAAATGTTCTTTCCCGTTCTCGATATTCTTCTTCTGTATATCTCCATCCCCCAGCATGACCTCCTCGAGTCTGACTTGCGCATGTATATAGTACAAATCGCGAGCTGCTTGTAGTGGGGTATTGCGAAGACGGCGCAAAGACCGAAAGGCGTCGCTATAACGACGCTTCTTGATGTACCAGCGAGGCGATTCTATGGAATGTTAGCAGCAACGCGACATTCCATCTGGCCATCTTACCCGGACACATGTAGATGCCGATCAGTAGAGGGACTGCCGGAATGAAGGCGGACCCAAGCTGTAGACGCCAGGAAATTCTTCCGACTTGATAGACCGCGAGGTTGGCGGATGAACCCCTGTCGATAGCAGGTTAGAATTGGCTAGCATGAGTATGACCGTCAATGAACTTACATCAAAATTCCAAAGGCAACCCATAGCTGCCAGCCCATGACCAGACTTCCTCGAATGATCGCGGGAGAATTTTCGGCGGCGAACACGGGGATGGTCGATGCCTTGGTGCCCATACCAATGCCGAGTAGAAGGCGGCACGCGAATAGTTGTTGCCATGTTTGTGTGAATGCAGACCCTATCACGGAGGCGAAACAGAAGAATGCCGAGACACAGATCGTCCCCCTTCGCCCAACTCGGTGATTCAACGGATGAGATAGCCAGCAACCTCTGTCAAAGCAAACATGAGCTACGGCCAAGTTAACTAGGCGCGAAACTTACATAAGGGCCGACGCGAAATATGGCGCTGCGTTTACAAGACCAAAAATCCAGACGTCATTAGGCCTAAGCTGCTGGTCGAGGCCAAAGGCTTGTGGCCAGTTCAGATTCGCACCCGCAGACCCTGTCTGATCCCACCCCCTAGCATGCATCCATATCAGCTACCAGATCTCGCAGCGCTCGGGCATACATGGAGCTCACTGAACGGCAGCACCGACAGAACATGTGATGATGGTAATGTAGAGTGCGAACGGTTGGCGAAACCGGTGATTTTCCTCATCTCGCAATGCCTGTTTCTCATCCTCCGTTATCCCTCGTATTGCTTCGAAAAACCTCGGGTCTTTGGCGATCTGGGCGCCTTTCCTTAACAGATCGAGATGCTCTTCGAGGTGTGTGGATCTGGCAAAGTCCCGGACGTCTCGCAGTAGTTGCTCTGGAGTAAGGTGGGCAAGAGGGTTCTCGATACTGCAGTCATGGAAGGTGTTTAGCCGCAGGACGTATCATGGTAGGATTTGGTGTGCGACATACAGCGCTTCAACGTTCTTGTTCAGGTCCACGTGCGCAAGTCCGTCCTCGGTCGATCGAGTTGGCTACATGGTGCAATGTCAGCTTTGCCGTATGAGTCAACAACGGCATTGCGATGCGCTGTCGTACATACATGTATCCTGCTCGTCAAGTGGAAAGAGTCCTTGTGCTCGTCCATTCTGGCCTAAGCGATGATGCATGTATCTTCGAGGTGTAGTTTGGTCGACCTGATGTAGGAGCAGGTGAAACATGGCAGGACATGAAGGCTGGCCTCATCCTGCGTGCCTCAGCCTCACCGACCCCACTAGAGCTCGGTTGGAATCTTTCGGTAGGATTCGGATTATGAAAGGAATCTTATTGCAGGACTGGAGTCATTGGCCGGACACCTGCATTCACAGCCCGCCCAACTTCGAAGCCCCTCACTTTGGATCTCATTTCCCAGAACCTCTGCAGCGCGGAATTGCCATAGCATCAACGTGTGTGATAGTCCCGCATGCTCTTTCGGATTCACCAATTTCAACAGTGGACAAGCGCCCCCTATCCACCTATTACCCCACGAGTAATTCCCCCGAAGATCCTTTCGTTGAGACGAGAAACTGACAATGTAGGTTGGATCAACGGGATGGGGACTGGCGCATCTCTCGCGACTCCTATTGTACCAATCAGCATGTCTGCGGGAGACTAGGATCTGCGGTCATGCTGCGGCTACATGCATCGTTCGACTATCCTCCACCACAACTGGCAAAGATTGTCACAGCCTTCGCCTCGGACCGCGCTAGTACATGGGCAGCGCTTCCATTAGGCCCTGTCAGGTATGCTGTGGTCTGTGCTGAGGTACACACTGTGTCTGCTGTTGGCTTGTCTCCGCGACATCAATCCATGCGCTTGACCCTGTTTCACTCTGGGACAGCCAGACTCATGATGCTGTCGCGGCATTCGAACTGAGGCAGTGAAAGGGTGTCTGTTCCACCGCTCGGAATTGAAAGACGGGCAGAAGTCTGAAATATTGTAGTGTCAATTTCCATCCGTCTCAGCCCTCGCTTACAGACGCTAGGGAAGACGGTAGAGCTAGTGCAAGGCTTGGCACGCTATTGGCGCGCCTTATCTTAGTGGAAGGACGTCCTTTTGATACCACGAGAACTTCTTTTTTCCCCTGAACATATGAGCTTTCTTAGCAAGGTGCACGGCAGGCAGGAACGATAATGGACAAAGACAGACTGGCAGTTATGACACCGAGCAAGCAATGCACGTGATCGAATGGAAATACCCTGACGAAATGTCCTTTCTCTTTCTGCGAGGTTGAACAATTCCATGTGGTGGCGAACTCGGTCATCACAGCCATGACTCGACTACCCATTATCAATCTCATAACATGTGCATTAGACAAGAGACTCCAAGAACTTGATGAGCTACCAATGAAAGACGAAGGCTGTAAAGGCTTCTTATTCGATAGTGTTGATGGAGATGATGGGGTTCAGCTTGTATCTTGATGAGATGGTCCAGCCGAAATGCAAATATTTCACAATCATTACGAGTTGACACTGTGTGTTGAAGCAATCAAGCCGGTATGCAGAGGCCGTACAGGAAGCAGAGACTCACACGCCAGTTGGTATTAGCCATATTGTTTCGGTCAGAAGCGCCACCAGGATACATCAACCCAGCCAAGCAATATATTCATGCTGGTAACATTGTGGACCAGTTATGATGAGCTTTTCTTTGTTGATAAGACCTGGATAGTTGCAAAGCTCCTTGATGCGAGTGAAAGCTCCCCCCATTATCCACAAATGAACGCCATCGATCCGAGTAAACATTCGTCCCTTTGACTAATCCTTGCAACATAGACAAGAGTCCAACCAGTTGCTCATCCCTCCCATCCTTAGCAACAACCACGCCCACCGTCCTCCTTGTCCATGCGCTGCGAAGCATCGCCAGCCCCAAGCACCAATCCCGCCACTTCAAAGCCATACTCACTTCCACCGACACCAACCCTGATCTTCAATCTTCCAACGGCCCCCTCTCTGCCGACTAATGGGTCCTGACTATACTTCCTCTGTCTTGGAAACCTTGCTTCATGTCTTGATCTACTTTCCTCTTGGGCACGTATCCAACCCGGTACCCCGCTAGCATCTTCAACATCGCGGCTCCATGACATATTACCTGCCTTCGCGTCCTAGCGTACTGTGGGTGTGGCCTGTCATTCAATATCAGGCTTATAACATACACATATATATGCTCTCAGCATATCCTATATCTGTTTTGGGCGGGACTATATGCGGTCTCAAAGGTAATGTAGTGATCGTTGTTTGTGAATATAAACCATCACCAAGAATATGGATTCTTTCAAATTCGCAAACCTTGGTTTTTGGCGCAAACGTAACCAAAACTCACAGAATCACTACCAATCACATATGTTCGGAAACAGTCGGGTAATATCTATCTATAATGATCTTCCAAGACTTGATCATCTCAAGAAATTGTGCCAAAGAAAAAAGAATTGAAGACCTCAGGATCGAATGAACGACTTTACAGCAAGGTAAAGTGATCACACTGACACAACAGTTGATCTAGAGATATCCTCGCCTCTTTTTGGGAAATTAAATAACCTGAAAGAACAGGAACCCAACGGGGGTCGAACCGAATCGATCTCAACACCGGAATGGGAAGTGACATCTTCGCTCAACCGTTTCCGGATGATGCAGCAAGCTTGCCACTAGGCCATTTCACCTGTTGTCCACATGAAAATAAAGGTCCTATTCTGGAATATAAGTTTTTTGGATGGGATACTTCCCATACTGCAACCTTCCTTCCCATACGGGATGTATCAAATAATAAATCCTGACCCGCCATCGCATTTTCCCTCTTCTAAGAACTTCAACGCCGAGGCCGTCCCTCGCCACGGAACCCCAATCTTCCTCTACCATCATCCCTTACGAACCCAATATAACAATAATATCCCATATCCCATCATCACTAATCACGACTACTCTTCCCCAAGCCATGTTAGATTGCTTTCTCGGCATCTTCAGGCTTCGGACTTTTGGACGGAATCGTCTCATCTGAGCACTTCCATCTTGCGAAAGAGCTTCTTTTTACATTGCATGACGGTACGGCAGATGTTAGTTATGAGCAGATCGCAGATTCTTTCACTTGAGCCTAAAAGGCCAAGTTGGAACAGAGTAGCTTTGTAGTAAGTACAAGGAGCAGAGTACCTCCGGATCGCATTTCAGATCAATTGCGTGCCATTTGGTAAAGAAGTGGAATTGTTCAAGATATGCAAGATAGCGCGGCGAACTTGAAAGTCATCATAATTCATCATACTGCCACGTCTTCCATGTCCGATGTCTACTGATACCACTGATAAAGTCCCTCATCCCATAACCTTGCCAATCACCTTTCCCCTGCAACCTGTCTTCCCGTATTCTCCAGAAAAGACTTCCATCATAGCACTGCCTAAGGTCATCCTTTTACACCCGGCCATCCCTTTGCAACAACAACCATGTCGTCCACCACTCCATGAACGCGAAACTCCACCCCGCCGGATCGGCCGCAACCCGATCCCTTTTGAACAGAGCGAAAAGATCGCCTACGCCCAAGTTGCCCGTACCGCTGCTATCGAGCTTCTCAAACATTTCATCGAAGAGTGGCAGTCGGAGGTGCCCGTCGGAATCGTCGGTGCCGGTATCGGAGCCGTGCTTGGCTCTGTGAATGCTGTCTACATGGATGTGGAAAAAAGGGTCGGGTAGGTAGCTGTGGGCGAGTGGGGTGGCGTAGGAGAAGAAGACGTTGATGAGGAAGCCGCCGAGGGAGAATGGGATGGAGAAGCCGAGGGAGCGGAAGCCGGTGTAGACTTCTTTGGTGGAGATGATGCCGTCGCTGTTCCTGTCCCAAAGGAGGACGTGCCGTTGGAGGGCCGTGGAGCTGGCGTTTGTGTTGAGTCCATTTCTTGCAGCGGCTACGTTTTGATTTAATTCGGTCACGAAGTCGTACGTAACGGCTAGCAACATGGCTGCCATACAATCATTGGTCGTCAAGACTGCACGCCTGCACAGGTTAGCCCTGCGATGTTGATGAAATTGATGGAGCTGGGTCGATGCGCGTCCATGCAGACCTCATCAAGAAACACCGGGCGTTACGGATAATCACGTGGAGCTAGATCTTGAGGCAACTTGAAAGCCTCTAGAGGTTGTCACGTTGAGCCAAGAAGTCGTAGATCAAGACATATGCAACGTCAACCGTAGAAGGGGAGGCGTTCGATAAGTTGGACAAGCCACAAGCGCCAAGCGGGAAAGAAACCAAGGGGACGAGGGGGCCACTGAGAGTAAGTGTTATTGGAGCTAAGATAGTAGGCTTTGCTGCCTGGATAGTGATAGACCGACCCTTGTTCCGGAGCAAAGTATCCCCAAAGCGCCAGTCCACCATGGTGTTCGCTCGATTGCAGCATTTCAATGTAAAAAGTGACCCTTATGTTGCATTCCCGTATCCGGAGTCCTTCGCCATAGAAGGAGCACCAATGTCTGCTCGAATACTATTTTTCACATCGAGAAACGCGGATGATTGCTCCCGCTGACTTTTATCAAGCTTCTGATCTTCTTCGCAGAACGTGACAATACGCATATGCCAATGGAGGCGCGTGACAGCGCTCGTTTGAAAGTTCTTAAAATGTATCTCCTCGTCAATCTGTGGCAGACTCTCCGAGTGATAGACTACCTCTTCTTTCCCCAAGGTTTTCGGTGCTATACTTGGGCGGTAGATTCAAGTTGAGAGATGCATGGGGTAAATACAGCTCTGAGCTACGGAACGTCTTGCGTACAGTGAGATATCCGACTAAAGCTCGATAACCTTTTCGACATCGAATTCCTTCTCGACTCTATCTCTCCTCCTCAGCATGCGGTGAAAAATAGACTGCCGAGACGTGGCAATGGCTTGTCCTTGCAATGGGACTCCATTGAGCACATAGCCTCTTTGGTTGCTGACTAGCTGCATTCGTCTCCTTTTGAACTCCGTACTGAAATGCGTGTGTCCAAATACCCAGCACTGGGCATCCGCGAAACGTCTGGCAGGAAGAAGGTCAGTTGCAAAAGCCGAGCTCAAGGGACTCCCAACGTCGCTAGGCTTCGAAGTTCCTTTCATCGTAGGCGCATGATGCGTAACGATGAGAATCCTGCGCCGTAGCCTGTCGATTCGTATTTTGTTGACCTCTTCTTGGAGCCATTTTACATCAGCTTGGTGCTCGATATTGTGGTCGTTGACAGTCCAGTTCTCGATTTGATGGAAGTCGCTGACCTTCATTTGGACTATGAGCTGAGCCTTAGGCGGAACTCGAGAGTGAAGAGTACACCCTAGCACTGTAATGTTCACATGGTCCAGATCGACACGAGTCCGATTTAACACATACAACTTACCATCACAGCCCGGCTCTGATTCGAGAGACTTGGCTATTTCGAGCCCTCTAGCTCGAGATACGCCGAAAAACTCGTGATTTCCAGGTACCAGAAAGACTTTGGTGAAGATTGCACACTGTCGACGAAGAAATTGGAGATAATATGCATAGTCTTGAAAGCGTCCGATGTCCCCAGCGAGTACAAGATATGGAGCCTTTGGGGGAATATCAAAGTCAGGGTATTGCTGGCCAACCTCAAGGTGAAGGTCAGACATTATCTGGAATCGCGACTTGGGACTGTGACGGAAGTCCCGCTGCGACCTCATTTTCAGGACGGCCGTGTTAGTTAGCCATCGTTGGTAGGCTTATTGTCAACCTTCGAAGAATTGCTTGGGCCCACCTCATGTTTGCCCGTAAGGTCTCTAGTTGGTGACTTCTCACCGGAGTGTGGCGCCTGACATCGCTTGCAACAAGCGGTCAAGTTGACAGTATTAACGACTGTGGCGTCGTAGCTAACCTTATACAATCTTGAGAGGTAGGACATAGGGTTGAGACTGGCGTCCGGAGTTAGTGATGGCTGTTAAACAACGTGATTATGGGCTATGTACATGATACTTCAAGGAGGTAGGTGTTGAAACTTTACTTTATGTTTCCATTGCCAAGCCACTAGAAATAGTCCAGTATGGTAGGGCTGAACGTTTTATCTTCCATGCTACAGACCTCCAGATTTCTCCTTCCTTTGCAATCGTTATCTACAGAGTGCAGCAACTAGAGATGGACTCAAATGCCACAGTACAAGAGAATATTGACTGTGTGCTACGAGTTTTACAAGCGTATAATGTCTCGGCTTGTATAATTGGAGAAATCGCACTGAACTACTACAACGTACCACGAGTGGTGCATGTAAGCGGCCCACCCTGCTACTGTTCTGCAGTATTGCACTTACCAATGCTATATAGGACTTGGAATTCTGCGTGGACGAGGATGAGCTGAGTAAAGGGTCGCAGGCTTTGGCTTCGGCCCAAGACTTATTCGCCCCAGCGGACGAGGACGAGTTTAGTATATACACCGAATATAGGCAAGCAATGCCTAGATTTCGATTTATAGACGGCAGTTCGCTCTGCGTCGTACTATTTCCAGATGTACGGCTGGAAAACGCCGGATTACTTGACAGTGTAATACCCCGGTCGCTTCATAAGTACGATTCAGCATATAGCTTAGAGCTTGATGATATTCCGCATGAAAGGATTTCTTCACTACCATTCCCTTTCCTGGGACCGCTTCTGACAAGATACTGTCTGAGCTATATTGCCTCAAAAGATGTCATGGCAGCCATGGCTATCGATGGTCTCATTGACGGAATGGATCTGGACGAGCGGTGGTGCATCCGACATCTCTCCCAGTCAGACGAAAACGGTGTCGAATACGCGCTTTCCAGAGTTCGGGGCAAATTGCGACGGATTGATTATCACCAGGACAACACTGTGACTTGTATCATTGCGAATGAAGACGAAAGAGAGAGACTTCTCAAAGTCCCTGGTCGCGAAATGAATCAATTATCAGCTACAGTCAACAGATATGGAGTCTCATGGAAGCAATTTATGGATTTTCTTGATCGACAAAAGCATAAATTGCCGTATAACATATAGTAGCTTGGGGAAAGTTGCGTCAATCAAGTTTCATGGACGAAAATCGCCTTGTACGACAGACTTGCGACTACTATATCGTTCCTCGATGGTACTTCGACTCTGTTTCTGGTGCGACTTGGGCGACATGTTGATGATCTTCTAAACTCTTAGCATGGGCGCAAGAGATAGATTCCTGACGTCATGTTATCACTTTCTAAGCCTGCCCTCACTTTAGATTCACTCTATGATCGAGCCTGAAAGCTCACATATTTGCTCATCATAAAGACGTTGTATCCACACGTTTCATCAAGTGTTAATCATCATCGACAAATCTGTCGAATTCCCCCAAGCATGATACAATCTAGACTGAACGACGCCGCAATTATGCTGTCCAAGATTTTGACCGAGGCAGGCATCAAGCATGGAGTTTTTGGAGGGTTCGCGATCACTGTGCTGGGCGGACCCCGGGAGTCGAAAGACGTTGATTGCCTTGCGTCGGCAAATAAAGAGCAGATCGTTGCTCTCTTGACCAGCAGCAATGGCTTTACATTCATCCCTCAGCCTTCGCCAGACTATGCTGCATTCCTATGGTCCGCCAAGCCCGAAGACAAGGGAAATGTGCTTGTAGAGCTATTTGTGGACACTTTCAAAGGTAAGCTACTACGTTTCGACTTCGTGAGCCTGCCACTGATCGTCGTCTCGACTTAGGATCGGAGGTGCAGATGGCAAACATCCACCCAATCATCAGATCGATTGAAGGCCAGACTCTAGGCAATGGAAATGTTTCATTCCTAGACCCTGTCCATATCTTTAAAGGCAAACTTCGTGCTTGCGCGGAACGCGAGAAGCCCCACGACGCGGCCGATTTGAGATGGCTGGAAGGGAAATATCGAAGTGATCTTCAGCAGAAGAATCATGAATTCAGCCTGATTTGGGCGGGCTTGGCTCTGAAACGGTCGCCCGAGCTGGAGTACCCTTTCATCCGCATCGGACTCGATGTGGAAGGTGCCAAGGTTCGAGTTGCAGCTATCGACTTGGACCAGATAGCTGCCCCACAGCCTGGAGATGTCCAGAAAGGATTACTTGCCCTACCATAGAGTTGCATCACTGGTGGATCGCAGAGAAGACAAGCTGATAAATCTACAAAGTATCAGATATAATATTATCATGAAGTGGACCGAGATGTTTTTGACAAGGACGCATCAGCGACGGTAGGAGGCTGCATGGTGAAACTCACTGGCATAGCGTTTCAAGATAGAGTACTTTTGCTAGCCCAGCCAACAGTGATGGATACATTTCAGAGACAAATTCAAGGCATCTGCTGATTGCAGAAAAGACATGATAGCTAAGAACGTCGGAGATACATGTTGCTGCCTACCATATGTACATCCCTACCAATGATCACCAATGAAGGCAATTCACGTAGTATACTCGCAGAGTCAAGACGTATTTCCGATGGCAAATCAGCGAAGTTAGAGTAAAATATCCACTCAAGGGTACCACAAAGCTCATGATTGGCTGAAACCTGGTAGATAAGCTGCTTTCAGGGGTGTACCCACTGGCGATCGCAAAGGACTGGAAGGAAGTCCGTTGCATCGAAAAGGAATCGAGTGAAGGCCGATACAGTATTGTGCCAGAGGCTGAGATACTGAAAAATGTTATTGTTGATGGTTGGACCGGAGAAGCCATGCGTCGAACGTTTGGTGAGACTAAAGGAGTTGTAGAGACTATCATTGGTGCTGACGATGACGCTGTATCACATCCTATAAATCCTAAGGATTGCAACGTCTTAAGAACAGTGTGTTTGGCGTGGCTGAGTTCGGCCACCCTGGAACCGCACTGGTGGACCGAACAAAAATATCGTGCGAAACTGAAATGTCTCGGATACGATGTCGAAGAAGCAATATGGGACGATGTGTAGACCCCTTGGGTTGTTTTATTTCGAAATGGCACTGTAAGTACTCTGTCGCCTGGCCCGCCTGTCTCCCAAGACCTCTCTTGGATTTTTGATCCTGCAAGGTTCGGGCATCCCTTAGACGGCGATGTAGGACGGAATCTATCAGCGGAGGCTCAGGAGAGAGTCTATCACGTCTAGACGCCGATTTCAACGTGTTATAGATCTTTACGTGAGCACTTCATGGCCGGTGAAAGCTGGTGGAGGCTTGTGCAGCACTAGTGGTGTGGATGCTGGAGAAATTTCAACAAGACCGCTGCACCAACTTGCATAAAAAATCTCATAAGGGATGCACGAAACGATGTCGGGACCTAGCTTTGAGATTTGTCTTTTGAAGCTCTCTATCTTTACAGACACGAATGGCGAGTTGAATGGTGCTGCAATATACTTGATCGAGGTACATCATGTCAACTTCTCGGGCTCCATTGATACCACGATCACTCGACAAAATCATCACGGAATGTGATTTACAAACTGTGCAATGCAACGCCAAGGTGCTGGACTCACAATCGAACATCAGTACAAGCGGTGAAAGTACAGCGATTATCAACGGTAGACCATTCAAAGTAAAGAAATAATTAATGGTATACAGCTGGTGACTGAGCAAACAATCAAATCTCTGCAGAATGAGTGCACCTTCAGCTCACCACGATGAATTGGTCTCGAAAGTGTATGAGCGTCCACGGACTATTATACATTAGACCGACTTCTCGCTCACTCCCGCCCTTGCTGTTGTTGTAGCCTCTAGAAGATCTAAGCCCCCGAGCCGTCAGCTCAGCGAGTACCACAATCCTTTGGAGAACCCTTCCAAGAACCAAGCAGTCCAAGCCATGGTCGCTGCATAACCCCTGCAAATCAGATTGGGAAGCGTTCGTCGAGCAGATCACCAACCACCTTTTTTGAATAGACCTCTGCGGCCAACTCTTTTCCCCGAACAGGTTCTCCGCGCATTGCAGCCTCTGCCTTCTCCCTTATGAAGAAGTACAACGACGTTTCAGACAGTCTTGGCGGTTTCGCTCACATCATGCCCATGGTGATGTTGCTCTTCACAACCCCAGTCAACACATAAATGGCATAAATACCTGATATCTATAGCTCCAGACGTATACTATCTATTAATCGAGCAACAGCACTCTTTGAAGCTCCCTATACGTTTATGAAAGGAGAGTTGATATACAAAAGTTGGCTGCCGTTATTGACAATCATTCCTTTACTCTCAAGCAGCAGGGTCAGGAAGGCCAGCGTCATCTCAGCAACAGGGAAGAAGTTGACATCGAACGTGCGCCGGAGGTTAGAGATAGTATAGTCGGAGAATGGCTATATATACACTTCACCAGCGTTGTTGAAGAGATTGTCAAGAGAGGTCACTCTTTGCCGGAGAGCATCGATCGAGGCGGACGATGTCAGCTCGAGCTCTTCAATATGGATGCCGAGGTCTTGAAGATCAAGTATACGTTGGAGCGATCGTGCTGTTGCGATCACATGCCATCTTCTTCCGTGGAATTCTCGAGCAAGTGCATTGCCGATGGAGCCTGCAGAGCAACCTGTGATCAGGACGACTTCCTTTGCTGGAGTTGTCATCGATTCACAAGGCATATCAGAAATCAACATGAACAGCGTTGCTATGCAAGAACGAAGAAAAAAGCACGAGGTCATGTTGAAAGAGGATTACCGCCCACTAAGCCTGCTAGTACGGCACGCCTAACAAAAGTTTATGAGGTTGTGGGAAGGATGGATTGTTGTGTTTATGGACGTGATAGGCCTGTATGTAACGTAAGTGACGGGTTTCCGAGAATGATGGCCATTCGAGAATGCTAAATAAACTGCCTACGAAAGGTCGAGAAAAAGGCCTAATTTACTACCACCCTACCGCCGTTTTATTAGCATTCTCGAAAGCCCCATTTTGAGAGAAACTGGCTTCGCTAGCGCGAGCATTCTGCCGCTGCTTCGACCAAGCTTTCAAGCGAGCCTTTCCCGGCTCACTTACCTGTCCCTGGTACAATTGTTAGAACGTAGCCATTGATGAGGCAAGGATATGAAGGATTGATTGTTTGTTTGTTTAGGAAGACATGTTGTACGACGCAGATTCAACCAATTTGCAACAATAATGCAAAGCTTTCCCCGCGAGCCTTTCAAACTGCGGTCTTTTACTTCCTGCACACTAAAGACAACCTTGTCGTAACATCATCAAACGTAGCTCCTCAGAGACTGATGCATATCGAGATCACTAAAGACGCTGATCAATCCTCGCTCCCCTTCCTTCCGTGCCTCGTCGACAGAGAGTGAGTCGGCGTGCCTTGATTGCATCTGTGTAGACCTCGCCGTGATACCGCTAATCATTGTACGTATGCCCGTCAAAGTCGCACCTGGAATACTCGGCAACGGGTAATGCTCGTTCGAGATCGGATCCCCGAATTCGTCGACCCTACGCTGCTTCCTGCGGTTGAATATGTTCCTTCTATACGAGGATATCCAGGGCTCGTGGCGCTTTTTATCCTTTTGTTCTGCTTTTAGTGTTTTGATGCCGTAAAGCGACCGAAAGGCAGTCAGCGAGACGACCGTCACCGCGACGCTGGCCTCGATGATAAGCCAGAAAATGTTACTCTGGATGTCGAGGGTGGTACCGGTGTTGCCTTTGACGGTCTGGCGAGCTGCGCGCACGAGACAGATGACGAACATGCAAACAGAGAGGCACAGGAACGTGCCGAGGATGATCTTCTGGTTGAGCCGGATGTTGACTTTCCATAGGAGGCTTATGGGGACTGCGACGACTACAGGAGAACGAACATCAGTACAAAGGAAAACATAGAATGAGATTTTGTGAACGAACTGAGAAGATCCGTGAGCAGGTTCAGGGCGTTTTCGAGCTGAGAGATGATGATCGTCCTCGTAAAGCCTTGTCCTTGAGCACATTGAACTGGTGATGATCTAATCAGCACACTGCAGTATTGAGAACTGCATGAATGTGGAGGTACACACCGGAGGAAACGCCGAAAAGCGGACACGCGATGATAAAGCCACATACACAAAATATGCCCGAAATGATGACGATCCCTTATGTCACCCTCCAATAAGTCAAGTGGGATCTTAGCCGATCGAGAAGGTGGCGGAAGAAGAGCAGGTAAGATATTTTGACGGCGAAGATGGTGACCCAGCACATGGTCTCTGTGGAGATGGACAGCTGTTGATATCTAAGGATACCGTTCACGAAGTCCACGGACGCGGACTCCTGCATCACCACCTCGCCCGGGCCTAAAATTAGACTCATATTAAAGTGAACATCTTCGAACATGACATTGGTGAGCGTGAAGGCCGCGATTAACGCAGAGCAGCCTAACAGCAAAACGAAATCGTCGGCGAATAGGCGATTCTGATAACGAAACCGAATGGCGAGCCGGCTAATGGTCGCAAACATGGCTGCGATGAAGAGTATCGAAATGACTGTCTTTTTTGCTTCAGCATTGTACACGTTTTGACGTTCTGAAGGTACAGACTTTGAAAGCGACGCGATCAATTCGGCCATATTCATTGCCCATGTTTCTGGGCTATCGGTTGGGAGCTGTTCGCCAACGAAGGGAGAAGTGCTTGATCATAGGTTGAATGATGGGCAATTGACCGTCTAGAAGGATGCACTGAAAGGGAGGATCTTATATACATGTTAGTGCGCCGTACTGGGCTTAGAACTGTCTTCGCCGCAAGGGCGAGAGGTACCTCCTATACCGTACATTAGCCTACGATTTGCATGAACGTGTACCTTAGATCAACAGGAAACTGGGCAGGCTCCACTCCTAGACCGCATTGGAGAGGACTCACAGATCAAACCCTGGTGGACGCCCCTGCGTGATGATAGCCATTGCGTATGCCGACAATATCCTGGCATTAGCGTCTTGCTTGCAGCCATTTGGTAGTCGCATTGCATTTGCTCGAGTCCTGCACTTCCTGCACTGACGCCACCTTTCTGCGTTGGAACTGACTTAGCAAGCTTGGTCAGAAGGATAGAGAAAGGCGATCACCTTCAGACAGTGATCTCATAAGACACCAGTAAGCGAGTTTTCGCTACTCTTGCTGCCGCTAATGCAACCTTGATGTCGTCTTATGGCTCTATAAATCCATCTCAGCAGAGTCTATCGACTGCATATAGCTGAGAAGACACTTCTGCTGGAAAGATTACAGGTGTTGGTCCTCTAACAGAAATAGCCTAGGCCTCTGCAAGACCGGTGTGATGGGCAACGGACAGAGGTTGATGCTAGCATTCTGGCAAGAGTTTGCGTAGTAGATGATGATGTTCAGAAGTCTCACCTGGGCGCGGCTGCCGGGTCCATTTTGCGTGACTGTGCCTTTTCCCCGGCTTTGGTAGTCGTTTGCCTTAATCCTACATGATATCATTCGTCGATGCAAAGCGATTGCTCCATATCCGTGTAGAGCAGCGTTGAGTGCATGCGGAAGAGATACATGATCCTCATCTCCTCCTGCTGGGGTGCAATAACCACAACCATAGAGGACAAGGCTTCACAGGGCGTTATTGTCTGATTCGTGCGCTTGAGGGAATCGCAGTCGCTCTTTCCTGTATGCACAAACAATGACACTCGGTGCCGATGCATGCCCCGAGGCTCAATATTACTTTATCTGGTAAAGGTTGCATGATACAGCATTGTTCTTGGAAACATCGCACAAGGCTGACCAGGCATCCGTCTCTTGCATACGGCACGGAAACCCTCTTTCAATGCCCCACATCGGCTACCGGATTATTTGCAGCGGGTGGAGAACGCAGATCGGTGCACGCCTGTAATTCCCTCACATCATCACCTTTTCCCTTGCAGATCACTTCAAACATATTGCTGATATCAAATAAGGTGCGTGACCAGCGGCAACTTTTCGATACCGGTGAGCCCGCAGTACTCGATTAATCATGCAAATTTCAAATATCGCGAAGCTCGACAATCGAGGCATCCCCTCGCTTAGCACACCGTTGGGAGTCTGGGAGCCTCTTTCACAAGTTACATACCTCGGTGTCTTTTCAGGACGCAGCTGATCCCATTCGTCATATGGCATACTAAGATGGTTATTGGCATCGAGCTAGCATGAGCACTAAGTTCATGCGGAGTAGACCACGCTCTTTCCCGATGCAGTCCCGGGGCACAAGCTCGAAGGGTCTCCATGTTCGTCTCTTCGGATGTAGTAATGACCAGGCTGTACCAGTCAGAGATCTGGGATGAAATTGTCTGGACCTGGCAACAGGTTGGCGAGAGCTGAATGGTGTGCGGACTCGGTCAAACGAGGCATTCATTGGTCGGGTAGACTCTGCCATCGACGGTTACAGGCGAGCAGCTACAACAAGGCAAAATGTAGCCTCATGGCAGTGTTTAACACATACTGCTATTGGTGTAGTAGACCTGTACTAGATACAGCTACTAAGTAGGTTCGAATCCTATAGGGGTATATTATTATTAAGTTCGGGGTAAATATTAGTATAATACTTATTAGTCTTAGAACTATATAGTAGGTCTATTATACTACTTAATCTATAAAATAGAGCTAGTATAAGTAAAGTTCTTTAGATCTTACTTTAGTAGGTAAAAAGACTTTATAAAGAGCTAGGGACTCTTAAATATAATAGATAGAATAGTTAATTATTTAGTTATAGATATATTAGCTATTTATAGTTTATACTAAGTATATAAGGCTAATACTAATATCTAATAATCCCCTTTAATAGAAAGACTTTATATACTTCTTTAAAGGCCTTTAAAGTATTATAATCCCGTCTAATAGCAAGGGAGAAGTAGGGTAAGGAGAGCTAGTAGTAGTAATAATACAAGAACTTAATTACTATTTAGTATCCCCTTAGGATAGGTATAACTTAGTTAAGAGAATAAATGTTTTAAGTTAAGTATACCGCTTCTATCTAGAGGGAAAGCAGCGCTATCTATATAAATATAAGAAACCCTACTAAGAGGTATAGTTTATATAAATTACTTAATAATCTATATAAATATAGATTAGGTAGATTATATACTAATCTACCTATTTATAATAAAACCTGTACCGGCTTATACGTAGTATAAGGACCGAGTCCTAGTTATAATATCAGGTTCCCCTCTATTAGTTTTCATCTTAAAAACTTTTTAACTTTATTATACTATTAGATAGGTACTATATCTTATTAACTTAAAGGAGATAATAATTCCTAGACTACTTAGGTCCCTTAAAAGAAGTTATACGTCCTTATAAGAGGTATACTAACTTAAACCGTTAATATAAAACTAGTAAGGCCTTAGATAGGTATATCGAGTATATTAAGATAGGATAACCCTGTAACCTTATAATTTCCCCAGTGAAACTTCGCCGTATTAACCTTGAATAACTCCGGCTCTATTATAAAGTAAAAGAAGTAAGAGTTAAATACCTTTAGCTCGAAAAACAGTTGGAATATATAGAGAATAAGGAGGAAGAACTAGTCGCCGCGGAATGGTAAAATATTAATAAGGCTGAGAAATAAGAACGGACTAAGGCTGGTCCCCTAGACGACACGCTCTTTAACGTCCTTTCTAAGCAAGTCGAGCTTCCTTAGGGAGTGGAACGGTCGGACTAAGCTCTCTCCCTCCCTGAAACGGTTATTATAACCGGGTTAGAAAGTCCCTTTAACTCTTAAGTCTTCCTTATCCTACGCGAGTAATTCGCCTACCTACTCTTTTTCTAATCTATAAGGTATATAATCCTTATTATAATAAATTTTCTAATTGATTTATATATAACCGGTTCTTTTTATAAGTATAAGCGTCTTATATATCAAGTTCTCTTTAAGCCGCCTGTAATATATTACTATATATCCTTTCTAATTATACTTATAATACTAATATTCTCTATTTAAATTCTTTCTATTCTAGAACACCTTTATAATATCTAAGTCTATTAGCTCTAGTTTATAAGAGTTCCTATTCTTAGCCTTTAAATATCCCTTAGACCTTTTTATATTAATATATTAATCCTATTATAAGTCCTAGAGGTACTTATTAACTTCCTTTATAATATAGATTAATTCTATAAGAGAACCCGTCTTCCTTTTATAAACTATTTTATTTTTTATAATATCCTTTAGATCTAAGTAGAATTATAATTAAAACGCGGTATTATTCTATTTTAGGTCTATAGTAAACCCTTAGAAGTTAGAAGTATAGATAGTAATAGATATTATCTAGTATAACCTTCTAATTTCTCTATCTATATATACTTCTTTATTAGTAATCTTATATAAGCTCTTAAGCTTTTCCTTAAACTTTAAGTAGCTTTTAAAGATTACCTTTATTTCTCTATTAGGTACCTCGCCTAGGTCCTAGTTATCTAGCTATTCCTTCTAATAAGGTTAAAAACCTCTTACAGCTCTTCTTTAAAGGTATAATAGTATATAGAGTACCTTATCTACCTCTCTTAAAAATTAAGTAGAGTTAAATAAGATATATAGCTTAACTTATATTAAAAACTCCTTGAGTTTACTTAATAAACTATTATATATTTCTAGTATTAATACCTTTAAAGCCTTAGTTAAAATAATAGTATTACGCTACTTACTAGTATTAACTATTAAAGGTATAGGTATTCTAGCTAATTTCCCCGTAGTTAATATCCTTGTAAATATCTCTATTATCCCTATATATAAGGTAGGTCTTATTACTAAATTAATATCTTAATAAGCTTATTACTCTATTATATACTACTAGGGTTCTTTAATATATTAGTACTTAAAGTATTATAATTCCATCTAATAGTAAGGGAGAAGTAGAGTAAAGAGAGCTAGTAGTAGTAATAATACAAGAATCTAATTACTATTTAATATCCCCTTGAAATAGGTATAACTTAGTTAAGAGAATAACTATTTTAAGTTAAGTATACTACTTCTATCTAGAGGGAAAGTAGCGCTATTTATATAGATATAAGAAACTCTATTAAGAGGTATAATTTATATAAATTACTTAATAATCTATATAAATATAGATTAGGTAGATTATATATTAATCTACCTATTTATAATAAAAACTATACTAGCTTGTATAGTATAAGGACTAAGTCCTAGTTATAATATAAAGGTATATATATAACTCTTTAACTTAATATAATTCCTCTTAAACTATATTTATTCTATTCTACTCTAGTACCTTATTAAACTTATAATCTTCTACTTAATTTACTTATTCTTATATAAAAGGAAATTAGGAAGAGTACTATAAATAGTATTAAGATAAGGTATTATTATCCTTATTTCCTTCCTTTATAATATAAGGTATTATTACTCCTATTTCCTTCCCTTATAATATAAGGTATTATTACTTCTATTTTATTCTCTTTATTTAAGTATTATAGCCCTTATTTCCTTCTTCTAATATATAGAATACTCTATTAAGAGGGCTTTAATATACTTCTACTTATTTCTATCCTAGTACTTCTAGCTAATAAGATACTCTTAAACTATTCTATTCTAGTTATATAGCTTTATATTATTATAGTTAATAGTATTTAATAAGAGGGAGGTACTATTAAAGATATAAGCTTACTATATTAATACTAGAAAATACTTATAAAAATTTAAGATTTTTATATTAGAAAACTACCCCTACTATCTAGTATTTAGTAGAGAAGGTAAATAGTAGGGAGTATATTAGATATATATATCTATTTTAATAGTATTTTATACCTAGTAATAAGATTAATATTACTTCTTATTTAAATTAATATTAGATATATTAGTAGGTAATATAAATAGTAAGGAGTATATTAGTAGATAGCTAGCTTATAAATATAATAGTATTATATACCTAGTAATAAGATAGATATTACCTCTTATTTAAACTAATATTAGATATATTAGTAGGTAAGATAAATAGTAAGAAGTATATTAGATATATTAGTAAGTAGCTTATATATATAATAGTATTAGTTATATTATATATATATATATCTATTCTAATAGTATTTTATACCTAGTAATAAGATAGATATTTCTTGCTATTTAAATTAATATTAGATATATTAGTAAGTAAGGTAAATAGTAAGAAGTATATTAGATATATTAGTAGGTAGCTTATATATATAATAGTATTAGCTATATTATATATATATACCTATTCTAATAGTATTTTATATCTAGTAATATAATAGATATCTCCTTTTATTTAAGCTAATATTAGATATATTAGTAGATAAGATAAATAGTAGAAGTTTTAACTTATAAATATAATAGTATTAGCTAATATAGTAATATACTAATTTAGATTATATTAATAGTATTACCTATCTAGTAATAAGATAGATATTTCCTTCTATTTAAATTAATAGTAGATATATTAGTAGGTAATATAATAGAATAAGTAATTTATAGATAATATTAGGATTTTTATTATTTATAACTTATATTCTAGCTATTAGTATATATAATAGTTCTATATTATTAGTTTACCTAAGGTATATTATATTAGATTATATTATTATTAATTCTTATAAACTAAGATATATATATTAGAGCTAATATAAGTATTTAAAGCTATTAACTACTTCTTTTATTTATAATCCTCCTCTTATACTTTATAGCCTTTATAAAGTCTAATACCTTACTATTAACTTCTAAGTCCTTTATTAATATCCTATTTTAAGTCCTAATCTTTAAGCTTTAAGTCTTCTAGCTTTATAAGAGTAGGTTATTCTTTAGTAAATTATATAAGTAGATAAGTTATAATATAATCTAATTTAATATATTATAGAAGTATATCTAAGATATTATAATAAGGCGGGCCTTTATAATTTATAATATAACTAATATCTAGATAATAGGTTATAATAGAAGTAGTTAGCTATCTAACCTTATTATAAATTTATTTTACTTTAACTTATAAAGTCTTTAAGACCTTATTACCTTAATAAAGTATTTAATATATCTTAGAGGTAATATTACTCTTAGTTATATTAAAGGCTTTCTTATTCTTTATAATAATAGCTTTAATTAAGGGTATAATATCTTTAATAGCTTTCCTAGTAAATACTATTATATCTACTTAAATAAGTAGAGTACTATCTAAGTACTTTATAATAGTAATTATATAAATATATTACTTAATTAGATTAGTAAAGGCCTTTTAAAGATTCCTAGTATTAAGTATTAAAGAAGGCGTAGCCTTTATTTCTATTATATTATAATTATAAAATTAGATAGAACTAGTAGAACTACTTATAAGAATCTCTTTAAATTCTTTAAATTCTATTATATTATAGTAATAAGGTTAGATAGAACTAGTAGTACTACTTATATAAATATCTCTAGATTTACTAGCCCTTATATCTAATAATTAGTAAGGCGTATAGTTAAATTTATCTAGAAGATTAGAGAAAAGTTTTAAGTTTAAAGGTATTAATAGAGGTACTTATAATTAATATAAGATAGATATACTAATACTTTATAAAGGTCTAGAAGAGGACCTAGGCTTATAAGAGTTAACTCTAGTAGTTAATTCTTTAACCTAGGCTTTAATAGCCTTTAAGCCTAGTTATTATAAGATAGTAGTATAGTATATTTTTAAGTTATAATCTTCTTAATTATAAAGAATATATATATAATATTTATCCTTACTAAATTAATTAAATATACTATACTTATTATTAAACTTAATATTAAATATATTACTTTAATAGATTTTAAGAGGTATTAAAATAGTAAATCTTATAATATTAAAATCTAGAAGCTACTAGGCCTTAATACTAGTAATAGAGATATCTTTAAGAATAATAAGACTTATAATAGAGTTTAATAGCTTTATATATTTAAGTAATACCTCTCTATTAAATCTACTTATAATACTATTAAGAGTAAGGACTTTTAATAGATAGTTAATATCTTTTATTATAGAGTTAAAAAATAAGTACTTTAAGTATAATTTATCTTCTAGTTTATAATTATAATAGGCCTTTTAAAATACTTAATTTATAATATTAATAGTCTTACTAAGTATCTAATAATTAGAATTCTATAATATAATAATAGTATTAATAAGATCCTCTTTAATTTTATAAGTCTAATATAAGTTTAAATTATATAAGGTTATATAAAGTTTATTATCTTAAGTAGTAATATAAAGCTAATAGACTATTAAGTTAAAGGAGGATATAATTAAGTTAGAGATTTAATTAATTAATTAATTAATTAATTATACTCTTATACTAGCTAAAAAGCTAATAAGGGTAGGCTATTTAAGGGTATATATTACGTATATATTATTCGGGGAGAAACCCTACTATAAGGATAAAAACTCTACCTAATAATTACGGTTCTCTTAACTATTTACAGCTCCTTCCCTCCCCCCCCTAGTAGGCCTACTACTAGGGAGGTAGTAGAGGGGTCGGGTTTACTACCTATTACACTAAAGTTTTATTTATAAGTAAAACTTCTTTTCCTTATCTAGGGCCTAGCCCCTTTCTCTTTTCTATCTCTACTAGCTATTCTTAATCTAATCTATTTAGCGTAATAGATAAATCCTTATAATAGATAATTCCTTATAATCCTAGTTATAATATCTGTAATAGGGAGGGTATATATATAAAGGGAGGTAATAGAACTAGTACTTACCTACTAGTCTATTAGTACTAGGTACTACTAGGTAAGAAGGCTAGCGGCCCTAGCGTGCTTATAAACTATTAGGTAGGAAGGCTAATATCTATATATCTTTATACGGGTTAGGCCTCTACTACCTACTACTATATTATAGGGACTACCTAGGTATAGCTAAGTATCCCCCCGCCGTATAGTAGTAAGGTAGCGGATACCTAGTATATTTACCGCGGTTATATTAGCTGCTACTATTAAGGTATATACGTGTAGAAGATAATAGGTACTATTAACTAACTAGACTAGCGGCCCTATTACACTTATAAGCTATTAGGTAAGGAGTTTAATACCTATATCCTATTTCAGGTTAGGTACCTACTACTTATAACCGTATTATAAGGACTACCTAGGAAGGGGACTAGAGTATCCTCGCTACTATATAATAGTAATAGCGGTAGTATATACCTAGTATACTATCTAGCTTACACTTAATTATTAAGAGGAAGGAAGGGCTAGCTCTATAGTATTACTATCTTTTTATTATACTATTATTATCTATATATACTATAACTACTTTAAGGTAGATAGACTTAAGCTACCTAGACCGCGCGGAGTAGAATTAGCTAGAGTATAAGGACGTAGCCTTATAAGAGACCTTATAGTAGGTATAGGTATAGAAGTACTATATATATCTTATAATACTATAGAGGTTTTATATTAGTAGTATTTCTATTATCTTATACTAGTATTACTAGTATTACTAGTATATCGCGTTTATAATATATATAGGGAAGCGGAGGCTATATTAAGGAGAGGTAGAAGGGTATTTATATAGTATATATTTTTCGTCTATATTTATATATTCTATCGCGTTATATCTTTTACTATAATCTTCTAAGAGTTCTCCTTCTATCTTCTCTATTTTTCTATCGCGTTAGCGTTCCTATTCTTATTATTACTATACTCTACCTACGTATTAATTCTATAATAACTAGGTAACCCTAGATAGTACTTCTAAAATACTATAAGATCTCTTAGCTCTCCTAGTACTAAGATACTAGAAGGTTTATAGCCGGTACTATATATAAGTAGATCTCGTCGCCGGCTAGTTAGAGATTTATAAGAGTATAAAGTAGTAAATATTATAAAGTATAAAGTATTAATCTAATTCTACTTAATAGGCTTATTACTATAATTATAAACTTAATAGCTAAGATTAAATAGTTTTATTTTCTATAAGATAGCTTTATATCTTAAAACTATATAATTAAAATAGCTTTATACTTCTTAAATATATAAGAAATAGCTTTATACTTATACTTATTTTAAAATAACTTAAAAGGTTTAACTAATAGCTTTATATCTTAAGACTTTATATCTTAAGACTTTATACCTCTAAGGCTTTATACTTATATTATTATAGTAATACTTTAAAAGAATACTCTTAATAGAATTATTAAACTAGGTCTAATATATTTTATATATCCTTTACTAACTCTTATAAATTTTCCTCTAGTTTATATTCCTTTTAAGTTATAAGATATTATAGTTTATAATAGTAGAGTTTAAAGTCTAGAATCTTATCTACTTTATACTCTCTCTTATTATTATACTTTATAATTTTACTAATTAGAAGTAGTAGTAGTATAATATAGCTTTTAATTATATTAATATAATAGGGTTTTATTAGATATATATAAAATACTAGGTATATCTTTATTTATAAAAGTAATTTAATCTTATAAGTATTAGATATAATAGCCTTTACTACTAGAAAGGAGCTAACTTTTTTATAGTCTAGCTTTTTATAAGGTTTTTATAATAAGATATTAATATTATATAATATAATATAATCTCCTAGTTAGAGGATTATAAGCTTTCTCCTCTTATTATAATATTAAGCCTAGGTATTTTAAGTTATAATAAGCTCTTCCTTAAGAATTATATTAAGGTATTCTAGTTCTTTTACTATTTCCTAGGTAGTTATATTAGAGCTAATATAACTAGAAGTATCTATTAATTAGAATAAGTTAAGTTCTTTACTACTAGAAATAAAGAATAGGCTTTAATATATAATATTATAAATACTATTATTATAAGTATATTCTCTAAGATTAAGTAGAGTAACTTAGTTATTCTACTAGTAATTTATAAAGACTTATAAGTATTATTTAATAACTTAATTTTACTACTTTATTAAGCTATCTATTTATTAATAATATACTATTAAAAGCTTATAATTTATATTAAAGGCCTTTATAAGAGTTTATTAAAAGTATAAGATAAAGAGGGTATTCTAGTTACTAATAATTATATTAAGTATCTTATATAATTAAAATATATCTTATAAGAATAATATTATAAACTATTTAAAGGTTATAAATTTATAATATATAATATAATAGTATATCTTACTAAAATAGTCTATTATTATTATAATATAATTATAAGTAATATTATTAATAGAGCTTTTACTATTTAAGAGGTTTATAATAAAATCTATTATAATAGATCTTTATAATATATTAGGAATTAGAATAAGTACTAATTCCTTATATAATAGGTATTTTAAAGCTTTAATTCTTTAGTAAGTATTATATATTTTTATATAATTACTTATATTACTACTTAGTAATAGCTAGTAGAATTAATAGTAGATAGTTAAAATAGTCTAGTTATAATTAAAGTAGCTTACTATTAGAGAATTATAGAAATTTTATATAATATAGACTTTTAAATCTATATCCTTAAGTATATAGAAATAATTACTTTAAAAATATAAAAGGTTTAATAGCTATTTATAACTTAATTCTTTAATTTTAGTTACTCTACTATTAGTCTTAAACTTTTCTAAGATTTCTTTAAGAATAGTTTATAAGAGCTTCTTAATCTAATTATATTTTTATTCTATTAATTCTAGGTCTATTATTACTTAATAAGTTATATCCTACCCTTCTTTAATAATTATAAGTACTAACTTAAAGAAAGGGATTATAATATAAGTAGTATTAAGCTTATTATAATTAGCCTTTTATAAGGGTATATTAGTAGGATTCTTCTTCTTAAACTAGTATTAGATTTTAAAGTTAAATACTAAAAGAAACTCTACTTAATAGGCTTAGTATTAACTTAGTATCTTAGTAGTAAGGAATAATTTAAGGTTATAATAGTTTATAATAACTATAATATAGTATTAAGCTCTTTTAAAGTATTTCTATTATACTTAAAAGGATATAATAATAGCTAATAATTTCTAATTTAAAGTATTATAAGTTATTTTAACTAGATTAAATTTATAGTTATAAAATATAATTAGATAGATATAAATATTATCTTTCTTTTAAGAATATACTTTTAATAGTAGATATATACTTATATCTATTTTTATTTATAAAGATAGATTAGAATTATAATATACTAGTAGTAATACTTTAGTAAATATCTCTTTAAACTCTTTAAATACTAATTTAACTTATTATAACTATTAAAAAGTAATTATTAACTTTATTAACTCTATTAATTCTCTTATAATTTAGTTATATTCTTTAATAAATTAATAATAGAAGTTATAAAATTCTAAAAAGGATTAGACTTACTTTATAATTATAAGAGTAAGTTAATTTATAATAGTTAAGACTTATATTAAGTCTATTATAATACCTTTAAAGCTAATAATAAACTCTAAGAATTTTATAATATTAATATTAAATTTATATTTTTTTAGTTTAGTAAATAGATTATACTTCTTTAATACTATTAAAACCTCCTTAATATAATAGTTATAATTAGTAGAATTATTAGAGTAAATAAGAATATTATTAAGGTATATAATAACTATAATATTTATAAGGTATAATAGTACCTTATTAATATATAATAAGAATATTAAAGGGATATTAACTAGTTTAAAAGGTATAATATAGTATTTAAATAGCTTATAATAAGTATAAAAAGCTATTTTCTATTTATTATCTTCTTTTATTTAAATTAGATTATAAGTCCTTTATAAGTTAATTTTTATATATATTTTAACTCTTTTTAATTAGTCTAAAATATTTAAGATTAAAGGAATTAGATATTAATCTCTTATTATTATTATATTAAAGCCTTAGTAATTTATATAAAGATATAAGCCTCTATCCTTTTTCTTTATAAATAGAATTAATATTCTAGCTATTAACTTTAAGTATTTAATAAAATTTAATCTAAGATTCTATTTATTATATATCTTTAAGATATCTAACTTAGTCTCTAATAAGTTATAAAGTAGATTAAAAGGTAGTATAATTCCTAGTTAAAAGTTAAAAGTATAATTAAATTTATTATAATAAGGTAGTAACTTACTTTCTACCTCTTTATTAAAAATATTTAAATATTCTAAGTACTTTACTAATAAGACCCTTAAAGATAATTAGTTAGCTTCTTTAATTATAAAGTAATAGATATAAATAGTCTCTTCCTCTACCTTATTATTAAAGTCTATTTAATCTAATACCTTAATATTATTAAGTATATTAATCTTTCTTTTAATTTAATTTATAATAGAATTAATTTATTAAAGTTATAATAAGCTTATAATTATCTAATAATCTTATATAAGAATAGCTTTAATAGTATAATAAGAGTAGTAACTACTTAAAGTACTAATTTTAATATAAAATAGTACTTATAATAAGATAGAACTAATTATCCTTTTATTTATATTAACTACCCTTACTACCTTAGTATTTAAAGGTATAAGGCTTATATTATAATCTAGAATAGAGGTAAGATTAACCTTCTATTAAATCTATTCTACTCTACTTCTACCTTAATCTAACTAGCTTCTCCCTCTATTAAACTTTTATTAATTCCCTTTCTATATAATATAATTTATAATACTACTCTAACTCCCCTTCTATCTCTATTCTACCTTAAATCTATTCTAGCTACTTCTATTATATTAATATACGCGTTTAAGTAAGCTTATAATAGCCCTTTACCTACTATTAATATACCCCTTAGCCTCTAAACTAGTACTATTCTCCCCTTCTTCCTCTACTTTTCCTACTTACACCTAATCTTTTATACTACTTATTACTACTTCCTCCCTTATAATAAGATTTATAAATATCTAATTAATAGCTACTCCCCCTTTAATAAGACGGGTTATAATATTCTTATAAGGATAAAGGTAATTACCTCTACTTATAACTTAGTTAAATTTATAACTACTTATATATATCTAGTAGAGCTCCTTCCCTTTATTATAAAGCTTAGAGACTTAATACTAAGGTATAAATATACCTATTCTACCTCTTATATCTACTAGACTAAGGCTTATAAATATATTAATCTCTATCTTAAAAATATATATAAGTAGTTTATTTATTATAATATAACTAGACTAATTTAGTAATATCTTATATAGTTTCTCTTTATTATTAACTACTCTCTACCTACTAGTTATATAGTTATTTAGTTAGAAAATACCCTAGTAATTCTATCTACCTTAGATTAGAGAGGGAAGTAGTTAATATTTATAAATTTACCTCTACTTAATCTTAAGTAGACTCTAATTATATTAAAACCTCTCTACTTCTTATTAAAGGAGTCCTCCTCCTTTATAATCTTATTATATTAGTCTAGTTCTAACTAGTATATTAAGTCTTTAAACTAAGTACTAGCTATTATAAAGCTAATTAATATATAGCTTTAATAAACTAGCTAGTATAAGATATTTAAGGGGTATAATTAATATTAGATCTAGGCTAGTAGCTAGCTTTCTACTAGTTCTAGTTTCTTCCCCTTTAATATTAACTTCTAATACCCCCTATTAACTTTAATTAAAGATAGTCTAACTTAGTAAGCCTTAAGTAATAAGATAATAAAAGAGATATACTAGATTATTCTTTAATTCCTCCCTTAACTTTATAAAGAAGTTATCTATTCTATCTAATATACCTCCTTTTAAATCCGCGTATAATTAAAAAGCTAGGTTTATAAGTAATCTTTAAGAGATTATTACCCCTTCTACCTTCTAAGAATAGTAATCTTAAAGAAGTATTATAATCTAATCTAGATATATCTACTTATCTTTATCCTCTACTTAACCCGCCTTAGTAATTATATATAATAATAGTATTAGGGGTTAATCCTTCTAATTAAGATTTATAATATAACTACTAATATAATTAAGATAACTTATAACTTAATCTAGCTTCTTATAAATAAATTAGCTATTAGTTATAAATAGGAATAGTCTATTAAGATATTATACTAGGAAGAGTATATTATAAATAGTTTATACTAACTTTTAATTACTCTTATTACCTTATAAAAGTAGTTAGAAAGCTTATATTCTTACTCTATTATCTACTTTATTAGTATTCTAGCTTTAATAGAGTCTAAGATAATCCTTTATCTTTATATATATATTATATACCTCTTAATATTAATTTATATAAGTTAGATCCTCTTTCTTTATAATTATCTCTCCTTTTAAGTAAGTTAATAAAGTATTATTACTAGTCTTTTAATTACTAATAAAGAGTTTTAAGGTAAAGATTTAATTAAATTAAACTTAAATAATAGAGAGACTAAGGTACTACCTAGTAATATAGACCCTATTAAATCTAAATCTAATATAAGTAAGAATAAAGTAGATTAGAATAAAGGAGAATAGATATATAAAGGTCTTAAAAGTAATTAATTATACTTCTAATAATAGATAATAGCCTATTATAAGAGATAAAGGTAGTAATAAATATTTTAAATAGCTTATTTAATTCTAAGTTATATATTAGTAATATCTTATACTTCTCTTAAATTACCCCTTTTTAAAGTTATATTACCTTCTACTACTAAGTAGTAAGCTTACTACTTATAAATAGGGGGTATTAGAGGTCTACTAATTAGATAGAATATAAATATTATAGTTAAGTTAGAATAGATTAACCCTTACTATCTTATAATTTTAAGTCTTTACTTAGTCTTACTTTAATTAGATTATAATAGCTTTAAATAAGTTATTATATATTATATATAATTATTATAACTTAAAATAGATAGAAGATAACTTATATAAGTATTAATATAAGTTTTAATTATATTAAAGTTTATTTAAGTTATACTTATTCTAATAGATATCTTTATTACTTACTTCTATACCTTAACTATAAATAATAGGAATTATAATAGTCTATTTACTACTTATAAAGACTTAGAGTAATCTCTTTAAGTTACTAACTATTAGAATATCTTAATATATCTAGCTAGTATAATATAACTTACTAGTAATATTCTAGTAGTATTAATTTAACTTCTTATTATCTTAATAGATATCCTTTTATCTAGATATCTAAGAGGCTAAGGAGCTTCTTTAAAGAGTATTTAAATAGTCCTCTCTTTACCTCCTTAGAAGGTAGAGATTAGTTCTTTTAAAAACTATAAAGTTACTAGAGTATTATTATAACTAAGTATAAGTATACTTATAAGTACTATTACTTATAGACCTTTAAGACTAGAGTAGTAGTAATTAGTACTAAGATAAACTAATTATAAGTAATTAGGGTAATTAGTTACTAATTAGCCTAAGTATAAGTAATTAGAGTAATTAGTTACTAATTAGAGTAAATATATCTCTTAGTAGAAGTTTCCTTCTACTATATAGCTATAGTCTTTACTTATAGTTTAAGAGCTTTATACTTAACTTAAAATAGTTATTCTCTTAACTAAGTTATACCTATTCTAAGGGGATATTAAATAGTAATTAGATTCTTATATTATTACTACTACTAGCTCTCCTTACCTTATTTCTCCCTTACTATTAGACGGGATTATAATAAGTATTAAGTCTACCTTTATAATACTACCTACTTACTAGTAGTTTATACTATCTATTCTAGCTCTTAAGAACTAGCCTTCTAATCTAGTTCCTAATAGTTCTAATCTCTCTACCTTTAAAGGGGGATAGTCTAGATTATAATAGTATAATAATATAAAGATATTAAAAATAAAATAAGATAAAAATATATTAGAAGTCTAGTATAATAAAATTAATATAATATTAGAGTCTAATATAAGAGATATTAAAGTAAGAAATAATATAAATAGTAATAGAATTTCTAATAAAACCCTTACTAGTATTATTATACTTAATAAACTTATTACTACTACTAAAGTTAAAGAAGAGTAGTTAATAAAAGAAAGAAAGCTTTAAGGTATTTAAGAAAGAGTAGCTTAATTATAAGTAGAAGTAGAAGTAGTTATACTAGGATTATATTAGATTACTAGTAGATTACTAGGCGGGATATAATAAGGGTTAAGACTAGGCTTAATAAATAATTAATATCCTTTAAATTAAAGTACTAATATATAAGGTATATTAGACCCTAAGATAGACTTTATTTTTAGTAGTTTTACCTTAAATTAGTTTATTAGAAGCTAGTTAGAAGAACCTAGTAATTAATACCTTAGAAGCTATTTAAAGTCTAAGGACTTACTCTTTTATAAAGGGAAGAATATATATAAGTATAAGAAATAGTATTAAGTTAATAGAAACCCCCTAGAAATTAAGAACCGCGTGCTAGCGATTCTTCCGTTCTACTCCTAGTTATAGCTACTTTTTAGTAGACCTAGAGAACCCTTTTCCCGCCCCTAGGGCTAGGCCTAGAAGGTCTAGCTTAATTATTAAGAAAGAAGAAGTTAAAGAGATAGAGTATTCGCGTTTATTTTTAATTTATAATTAAGGTATTTACCCCTTATTACTTCTACCTATTTTTCCTATATTAAGAATATATCTAAGATCTATTTTTAGATCCTAGTATCTAGGATTAGAGCTAGGTATAACTCGACTCGAAAATTCTTACTTTTTAAAATAAGGAGATTTAAAAAATCTAGGCTAATTAATTTAACGACTCTAGTATTATAACCCGTCGTCTTCTAACTAGAAGGCTCCGGAGTCTAGGTAGATCTCGTAGAGAGGAGTATTAAGGATTAGGGTAAATAGGCTTCGTATTAAACTAGTCTAATACAGGTAGAGTATTATATTTAGTATCTAGGAGATATCTAGGTTAATAATATAAGTTAAGCACGAAGCTCCTATCTAAGGGAAAGATCACGCTTTCTATATAGATATAGGAAATCCTACTAAGAGGTATAGTTCGGTAGACCGACCTATTTAATCTATACGTGGCTCTTATAGTTTAGTAAACTAATCTATCTAATCTACTTATAAGTCAAGTCTCTCTCTAGACTAATCTACCTATTAGTAACGAGAAGTACCTTTACTAGGCGTAGTATAAGGACCGCCGGTCTATACTTATAATATTAGCTCCTCCTCTAAGAATTATTATCCCGATAATCCTAACTTCTACTATACCTACTAATAGGTATAAACTATTAAGTTCTTCCCGTCGCGCTTAGTTATTATTATTAATCGCGCCGGTAACTCTAATACGCGTTTATAAGAACTATAAAAAGGTAAGGCGCCTAGAGAAGTATAAAGTAGGGGGTTCGTTTAATTATTACGTGGAATACGCCCGACTAGGCTATAGCTGCGATCTTACTCCCTTTTCTCCTACTCGTTAGGCTCGCGTATAGAAATAGCGCGATGCTAAGCTAGTAGAGTAGAAGGCTTTCTAAAAGGAGGCCTAGGCTCGAATAGTTCGTCTTACTATAGAGCTGGAAATATTAAAGCGAGTCTAAAGAGAAATAGTTAAAGGGGAGCTATAAAATATTAAGGAGGTCGAGGTTAATAAGTAAACGGCTAATCCTTCCTCTAATAACTTCCTCTTTAATATTTCTTTAGAATAGGTTGAAGTCCCTCTTAACTTTAACTAGTCTAGGTTTACTATTATTAGCGGAACTATTATAGGAGGACCTAGTAGTTCTTAAGGTTCTTAATTAGTTCCTAGGTACTTTCCGAATCTCTATACCCTTTCCATTTTACTAGGTACTTCTAACTCTTCTATACTAGAATTCTTTCGGCTTTAAATTCATTTTCTTCTTCTATTTTAAAATAGAAGGTTTCTTATAAAGGTATATTAGGGTCTACTAGTTCTAATATTAAGATATAGAATACTAGGTAGATTTTAATATTAGGTAGAAGCTATAATTTATAATTAACAGGCCCTTTATTTCTAATAACTAAAAATAGTCCGACTTTAATATAGTCTAGTTTCCTACTTAGTCTTATTCCTTTTAATTTTTTTATAAGGAGGTATACTTTATCCCCCTTCTTTAGCTAAGGACCTAATTTTCTTCTTTTATTTACTAACTTTCTTATAGTAGTATTAGTCTCGCTAATCCTATACTATATATCTTTATATAGGCTTTTTATATTAGAAGTTAATACTAAGGCTTTCTCGGTATCTAGTCTTTATTAAGGATCTAGAAATAGATTTATATATTAACCGTAGTTTATAAAAAATAGTAATAGCCTTATTATATCTAATCATTTATTATTATATACTAATTATACTATTAGGAGTAGTATAACCTAATTATTTTATCTTTTATTAACGTAGTACCTAAGGTATACTTCTATTATCTAGTTAGTACGTTTAGTCTATCTATCCGTTTATAAGTAATAGGCTATTAATATTCGTAATTTAGTTCTAATTAACGCGATTAAAGTCTTCTAATAGTTTAATATAAAGAGTTTATCTCTATCTAAAGTTATTAATTCCGGTATATTATAATCTCTAATTAGTCTATCTAATAAAATAAACCTAAGCTAACTAGCGTTATAGGATTCCTTATATAGAATTATAATAGCGTACTTAGTAAGTTTATTAATAATAACTATTATTAAATCGTACTTATTATTAGTTACTAGGTTAACTAACTAAGGTAGTTTTATAATAAAGTCTATTATAATATCCTTCTACGGTGTATCTAGAACTTTAGTAAACTAAATTTATCTATACTTAATATATCTTATAGATTTATTCTACTAGTAGTATATATATTCCTTAATATATTACTCGACTAACGCTCGTAGGTTTAGTACGGCGTATACTCTCTAAATAAGTTCTAACGTTTTAGATACTCCTAGATATCCTAGTAAAGGATTATTATAGTAATCCCTAATTACTTCTTCTATTACTTTTAGTAGTAAGTACAGCTTCTACTTATATAGTAATAGGTCCCGGTTAGGCTATTCCTTTCTAAGTTATCCGGCTAGGTTATTATTCTTATATACTTCCTTTAAATCGGGAATTATATATGTCGTAACTCGTATAATTATTACTAGATTCTTTACTAGTATTAACAATCTATTATTCTCTTATTTTAAGATAGGTTAAGTTATAACATCTTTTATTTATATATAATTAGATTATCTACTTAAAGCGTCTACTCGTCTATTATCTTTTCCTAGGGTATACTAAATTTTAAATTTATATTATTTAAGGAGTTTAGACTATTAGACTTATCGTCGATTTAACTCTTTTATAGTTATAAAACCTACTAGGTTTTTATAATTAGTAAAGATAGTAAGTTCTAAATAACTTTTAGTATATACTCTCTAATACTATAAGGAATAGACGACTACTAGAAGCTCCTTGTTATATATATTATAATTCTATTCTACTAGGGTTATTTTACGTAAGTAGTATACTACTAGATACTACTTGCCGTCTCTCTATTAATAGAGGTATACTCCGATTATAAGATCTAAAGCATCCGTCTTAATACGTACTAGTTCTCTATTTTAAAACGTATAGAGTACTAGAGGATCTACGTAGGCTTACTTAAGTTTATTAAATACTTTCTTTTAATTAGTATCCTATTAAAATCCCGTATCCTTCTTAGTAATTTCTATTAGTAGTAAGGCCTTCTTAGAGTAGCCTTCTATAAAACGTCTATTAAAGTTAGCGAATCCTAAGAATCCTTATACTAATTTAATATTATACGGTGTAGGCTATTCCTATATAACCTGAATCTTCTTAGGGCTTATATAAACGCCTTTAGTTATTACTATAAACCCTAAGAACTTAACTAAGGTCTTGTAAAACTCGTATTTCTCTAGTTTTAAGAGGAGTCTAGCTTGTAATAAGTATGTCAATACATCTTATATATAAGGGATATATTCCTCGAGAGTCTTAGAGTAAATTAATATATTATCGAGGTATATAATTATTATAAGATCTAAATAAGCTCGTATAATATTATTAACTAATACTTAGTAGGTTACTAGTACGTTAATAAGACTAAACGGTATAACTAGATACTCGTAATATCTATATCGAGTCCTAAATACTATTTTCTATTTATTACCTTCTTTTATTTAAATTAAGTTATACGCTCCTTAAAGATCTAACTTTATAAAGATCTTTACTTTAGCTAGCTAATCCTATAACTCGCTAATATTTAGTAGCGGGTAATAATTTTTAATTATTATATTATTTAACTTTTAATAGTCTACGTATAACCGTAGTAACCTATCTTTCTTCTTCGCGAAGAGTATTGGATATCCTGCTAGTAATTTAGATTCTCGAATAAATCCCTTTTTTAGGTTCTTATTAAGGTACCCGCGTAGTACTATAAGTTCCTTTTTAGATAACGCATAGATAGGTCTAAATATTAGTTCCTTCCCTAGTTTAAGTTTAATCTTATAATCCTAAGGTTAGTATTTAAGTAGAGCTTTTACTATTATCTCTTTTATAAAGAGGCGTTTCTATCTTTAATACTCTTATAAGATATTAGGAGTACTATTAATTACTCTAAGAACTCTAACTTATTAACCTAGCGGACCGCTACTAGTATCTATTAAGTCGGATCCTTATATTTTAAAGTTATCCTTATTCGAAATTAAGGTAATATATACCTTAACCGTTTTCCGCTTTAATTTCTTATCTACCGTCGTCTACTATTAATATATAGGTTAGAATCTAGTAATATTACTAGTTCGCTTAAACTTAAGTACTTTTCTTCTCTAGTTAATTACTAGGTTATACTTTTCTAACTAAGGCATACCTAATATAATATAATAGGTGGCTATTCCTATAATATTAAAGGATATTTCCTTATAGTATTATTAAATTATAAATAGTAGCGAGGTTATCTCCTTATCTACGCTTCCTTTTAATAGCGTTAACCCGTCGGCTATTTATAAGTTATATAGATCCTTCTTCCTCCGCGTTAGTAGGCCTACTAACCGTACTAGTACTTTAGAGATAAAGTTTCTAGATACTCCGGAATCTATTATTACTATAGTCCGTTAACTATCTATTCTAACCGGTACGTTTATATATATTATATAGTTCGTTGAATATAGCTAATATATTTTTAAGGTAAGGATATTAATCTCCTTATACTTCCCCTTAATATAAGGGATTACTCTTTTCCTGAAAAGGCTAGGAATCTAGTAGTTCTTTTTATATATATATGCTTCCTATAGTTATTATAGAAATAGGTATACTAATTATCTAAGTAGTACTCTAACGTATACTCGTCGTGCTTAAGGTACTTATAAAGACTACTATACTATCTTTAGTTATAGTTTAGAAACTACTTTCTTAATCTTTTAGTTACTAAATACTAATAATAACCTATATTATTATAACTTAACTAAACTTTTCTATACATTTAAATTCTAATAGATTTTCCTAAGTTTATTTTTACTTAGTAGTAAATTATATATATTTCGTCGTCGTAGGCTAACTAGTATATTACTCTATACTATAGATATACTAAGTCGTTTCTAAACTCCTTTTATAGAAGCCCTCCTACTACTTTTTCTTAGTAGAACTCTACCCGTTCCTCGAGTTTTATCTATAGATCTTTTAATATAGAAGCTTGAGATACTACTCTATTACCTTCTTTCTTAGAAGTATAGCTAAGGTTTTCCTAGTCGGAATTATCCTCGCTTTCTTAGCTTTATTCGGGTTTTCCCTTCTAAATATAACTACTATTATATTCGTTATTAGAGTCTAATTCCTTAAGTTATTCGTGAATATCTACTAGCCTTTATTCGATTTTTATAATATTCCTCTATTTCTTAGCTATTTCCTCGCGTAATTCTTCTTCTCTAGATTATAGTTCTCTATTAATAGGTAGATTAATAAGGGCTAGTAAATTATTTATAATTATATCTAGCTTAGTATCGTCGTACTCCGCTTCTTATTAATCCTTTAGAGGTTTAGTCTTCCTAACTAGAACTCTTTCTAATATATTTAACTAAGGTCGTTTTACTATATTTTTTAACCTGTAATCCTTAGCGATATAGCCCGGTTTACTACAGCTATAGTAATTTATTACTTTCTTACCCCCTTACTATTTCTTACCTCTAAACGGTTTCTTTTTCTCGGTGAAGTCTAGCTCTATTAGTATTAGATTATAAGGATCTCGTAAGAATCGCTTCTTCCTATAACTTCCTCTGGAATAGAGTCCTATATAACTAAGTCTAGAAACTCTACTATTATAGTATAGTTCTATAACTAACTTATAGATCTAGTTATTAACTCGTATCAAGGCTCTTATTAATAAGTCTAAGTTATTATAAACGGCTCTATCTCGTATAAGTTCCTTCTTTACCTAAGGTTTTAATCCTCTTTAATATATTACTATTAGCGCGTTATTATCCTAGTTAGTTCTTATAAAGTACTATTAGAATTGTATTATATACTTAGATACCGACTTCTTTTATATTAAGTACTAGATAACTCTTATTACTACGCTTACTTTACTAGAAGGTCTGAATATTCGTCTTATTTCCCTATAAAAGAGTATTAGGCTCTCTATTTATAACTTAATAGAGATATTATTATCGTCGTCAAGATCTTCTATATATTATTTAAGAAATAGGGCGGACTATCTCTAGGCCCGTCCTCTTATATAAGTTATTATAAATAACGGTTATTTCTTTAATCTAATAGCGTCTTTATTAAAAGAGAAGTATAGTTATATTTATACTAACTACTCTTTAAGTTTATCTCGATCGTTATAATATAAATCTAGTTTAGTAACTTTAATACCTTCTTTAACTTCCGCTATTACTAACTATTATAGACCGCGTTTACTTAGGGTAAGGTCCCTTTATCTTAAGGTACTTATCTTAAAGGTACTTAAAGTGTTACGACCCGTCGTCTTCTAACTAGAAGGCTCCGGAGTCTAGGTAGATCTCGTAGAGAGGAGTATTAAGGACTAGGGTAAATAGGCTTCGTACTAAACTAGTCTAATATAGGTGGAGTATTATATTTAGTATCTAGGAGATATCTAGGTTAATAATATAAGTTAAGCACGAAGCTCCTATCTAAGGGAAAGATCACGCTTTCTATATAGATATAGGAAATCCTGCTAAGAGGTATAGTTCGGTAGACCGACCTATCTAATCTATATATAGCTCCTATAGTTTAGTAAACTAATCTATCTAATCTACCTGTAGGTTAAGTCTCTCTCTAGACTAATCTACCTATCGGTAACGAGAAGTACCTTTACTAGGCGTAGTATAAGGACCGCCGGTCTATACTTATAATATCTAGCCCCTAGCTAGAAAGGACTAGATAGATTACCTATCTAGGTAGCTTAAATAGGCCTAAGCTTCTTAATTTAATAGGGGAATCTAATACTCCTCTATTAAAAAATATCTAGCTCGTTTTTAATTATCTTACCTAAAAATCCTAGTAAGCCCTATTAATTATAAGCTACTTTAGACGCTTTAAGATAGTTTAAATAGAAAAGGGCTAATCTCGCGCTAAACCTTTTTAGACCTACTAGGATATTAGATAGATTTTAACTTACTATTAGCCTTAGAAGTAAATACTTAGCTTTTTTATTTAAACTTAAAATAATCTAAATTTATATAAATACTTAAAGTATATATTTACTTTAATCTAGGCTAGCCTCTTTAATTAATTTATTCAAGTAGCTTCTTAGCTAAAGTTAAAAGATCTAGAAAAGCTAGATATTTTAACTTCTAGTAACTAATCTAACTCTAATACTAGCTAGGAAGGGACTAGCTTTAAAGACGAAGATAACGTTTAAATTAATACTTAAATTACCCCTTAAAAGTCTAGAAAGATAGCTCGATTAACTAGAGTTGAAAAAGCTTGCCTTAATTTTTTAATTTCTCTCCTTAACTAATCTACCTTAGGGAAAGAATACAACCTTCCCCTAGTATATACCCTAGCCCTATTAAGGCTTAAAGAAAATGGATTTCAGGGGCTTAAATCCTATCCCTCGATTTTATCTTCCGTTTTAAAGATAAGTCGATTTTTTATTCTTTACTATATATTTAAGGAGATAATTAAATAGTAAATTAATTCTAGATTAGATTTAGAATCTAGTACGTCTTCTACTAGCTTAGAAAAACTATTCTCTAGTATTAATCTTAGAGATAATACCTTACTTTAATTAAGAAATCTTATTAATTAATTTCTTATTTAAGGTATATATTCGCTAATTTACTTTCTACTAGACCTCTAAGCCTATAGATTAAAGATAGACTGGAATACTACTATAAGTAGTTAAATTAACTAGAATAGTAATATAATACTTTATAAGAGTCTTTCTTTCTCTATCTCTAATTTTTAAGTATTTATCTATAGTCTTACTTTATCTACTTAAGCTACCCTTTTCAGGGATATTCTTTTTAAAAATAGGGTATCTACGCGAGTTAGCCCTATTTAAAATATTCCTAATATCCCCTAGAAGTGTATCTTTAATAATCCTCTAGATTTAACCCCTTTTTTAAACTTTCTCCTTAATCCACGTACTTAGCTTAGGCTAGATAGTCTAGAAAAGTAGTTATTTAATTAAATAGCTACTAGTCCCGATTTAACTAGTTAGTTTTTAATCCCTAGGCCTTAGCTTACCTAGAACTTATAGAAACTATTAGACTAGATTTTAAATATTTAGCTATTTCTTAAGAAACTTCTTATACTAGCTTATATTATTAGAGGTTAACTACTAAGGGCCTTAGAGCTAGCCTTAATCTAGTATTTAAATTCTATAACTACTAGGGTATAAAATATCTTTATAGAAAGTAGCCTCGTTTATTTTATTACCTACTATTATAAGGGGTATACTATTTAAGGTTCTACTAAGATTATTTATTAATTTCTACCTTAAGAAATTAGTAAATTACTAGTCTATTATCTATAGCTAGTAGTTCCCTTCCTAGCTAGGATTTCATTTAATATCTTTTAAAAACCCCTTACTAAATATCTCTTTAAAAACCTAGCTAGGAGAACGCGTTTCAAGGCTTTAAAAATTTAATTAAATCGATTTCAAACTATCTTTTAAAGGGAGATACTAGCTAGGCTTAGGCTAAGTATTAATCCAAGCGAGTATTAATATATTACTATTAGAATCTCTAGGCGTTTTCTCTTAAAGCTATACTACTTTTAACCTAAAGATATAAGGGAGATAGAGGATAAAAATAACTCTAATTACGAAGATAAAGTACTAGATTTATAAGCTAGGTACTCTACTTATATTACTAGGCTTACTTATACTTATAAGCTTCTAGAACCTTCTAGAGAGATTTAAAGCTTAAAACTTAGGTTTTAAGAAGCTAGTCTAGTAAGTTATTATTTTAGGATTATATTTATCTCTTTTATAAGATATAAGAAGATAGAGTCTTTATTTCTTTAATTAAAAGATATATTACTAATTTCTCTACTAGAACTAGTATTAACTACTAGGCTTTACTAGTTCTAGTAAAGCCTTAATTCTTAAAGGGCTTAGTACCCCTAGTTTTAAAAACGACTTTAAAACTTAGTATCTTACTTAGCTAGATCGTTTATAAAAAGTCGACTTAAATATAAAACTTCGAGATCTACTAGGAAGGAATTCCTAGTTTTAACCCTAGTAAAAAGAGATCCTAGGAGATATACTAGTAAGGGTTAGCCTTATACTAGCTATACTCCCTACTACTACTAGAAAGAGTCTTCTTTTTTAACTCCTAGCTAGTATCGGATTAATAGGGGTTTCTATTATTATAGAACTCCTAGTTTCTCTACTTTAAGACTAGTAAGTAAGGGCTAAAAAGCTCGGTATTTCTTCAGCTATTTTCAACGTATAGAGCCCCCTCGACTCCTCTTATCTAGTCTTTACTACGCCTGAAACCTTCCTTTTATTAGATTTTCGAGATTTTATTAATCGACTTTAGATAACTTAATAGCTAGATCGAGTTATAATTAACGAGTATTATATAATTCTAAACTCTAGATAGAGTTTCTAGAAGTAGCTAGCTTAGCTTAGTAAAGTTATAGAGTTAGATACCTAGCTTATTCTACTTATAATAACGCTACTACCTTAGTACGAGGTAGATCTTCTTAGGAATTTATTCCTAGAGTCTTCTAGGTTAAAGATTACCTGAAGTTTAACTAAACGGGTAAATATTAGCTACTCTATTTATTAGATAGACTTGAAAGAAGAGATACTAATAATTATTCGCGAAGAAGAGAAAAGATATTTAAGAGATTAACTTCTTATTTATACTTAAACTTAAGAGCTAGCTAGAGAGTATAATAGGGTCTTAGACTACCCTACTTACTACTCTAATAGTAGTAAGAAAGAACGAGTACTTTCTAATTTTCTCGAGGGGAAAATTCGAGTATTTATTACTACTAGCTCTTTAAGGCTAGGTTTAAACGTTTTAAATATTCAAGTAGTTTTTTATATTAGGCTTCCTTATATCCTATATAATTATACCTAGGAGACCGGCTAAGCTAGTAGAGATTTTAAAATAAGTAAGGTAATACTTCTACTTTTAACTTCTTCTTTAATAATTTCTTATCTAGGGCCCCGCCCTAGTAAAGATAAGATATTTAAAAATAATATTATTTAATATTATATTTTAAATAATTATTAAAGGGCTATCTTAAATAGCTATTTTAATAGAAAATCTAAGGAGAAATATACTCCTTAAATATTTTACTATAATTTCTACCTTAAGTATTAAGAAGGTATATATATTACTCTCTTATAATAATTTACTAATAGTAAATAGTATATCTATCTACCTCGGAGGTTAATAGTAGAGTAGAGTCCTCTCTATTATTATAAAACAATGAAAGTAGTTAAGAATTAAGCCCTAGACCTTAGGCTATTAGTAAGACCCCTTTTCCCTACTTAATAAATAAAACTAATAAATTCTATAGATCTAGATAAGATCCGAGCTTAAGAGGTTACTATTTCTTTAATTTTAATTGAAAAATAAAGAAATAAATAAGTAGAAGCCCTTAACTTAGAAGAGATAAAAGCTCTTATTTAAGCTAGCTACGATATATATCCTTAGTACCTAGTTAATAAAGAACTTAAAGTTAGAGGGTATACCTTATTAAGGTATTCTAAAGCTAAAAGTTAAAGCTTAAAAATTAAGGTTTATAAGTTTTATTAGTACCTTTAAAGCTATATAGCTATTACCTCTTACTTAGCCTATTTTAACTATTATTTACCTTAGAAGCTCTATTATAAGTAGTCTAATTAGGGGGGTAGAGGCTTTATATAAAATAAGGCTAAGGAGAATTATTTATACTCTAGTTTTATTATTCTAATCTTTATAATTAGGCTTTTAATAGAGGGCTTTTTATCTAGATATCTAGATCGATTATAAAATAATAGAATAACTTAGAGTACTTAAGAGGAATATCTCTATCTAGGACGAAAAATAGATTAAGGAGAAATTAAGATAAATTAACTTTTTATTAAGTTCTTTCTAGCCCTTAAAGTAGTTCTTAAAGTATATTAAGATTTTATAATTAGAAATAGGTAGCTAGTTATATTAGGTATTAGGAGTTAATATTTTATAAATAGACTACTTTAAAATACTTATAAAGAGTAAAAAGATAGAGATTCTATATTATCTTTAAGATTTACTAGTAAATACTATTAATACTCTATTAGTAAGCTTTATATACTATAATATATAACTCTAACTAGTATATCCTATTTATATTAGCTTGATTTAAATAATAAGCCTATATAAATTTAGCGCCGCGCTTATATATAAGGGGGTTAATTTAAATAGTAGGGGGGGTTAATCTAAATAGTAAGGGGATTATAAATAACCCGCCTACTCTACTATTTTAAATAGTAAGAAGAGGAAGGTTAATTAAACTAAGCCTAAGGAATATATTTATTAGGTTAGAAATATCTAGTTCTATATAATAGGCTCGTTATTACTAATTCTAGTAGTTAGGGATAATTTAAGGTATTAGTAATAAATATTAGTAGCGGAAGGTTATTTACCCTAGTTACTTTATTAAAAAATCTAAAAGGCGGTAGTTAATAGTAAAGGATACCTTTAAACTAGATAAAATTACGGGAAAAATAAATAGAAGGTATAGATAGAGTAGAGTTAGAATCTATTCTAGTTTAGGCTTAAAATTCGTATTATAAGTAGAGTAGGTCCTATTTATAATAGACCGCCCTACTACTTATAGAAAACACGCTTCTAAGTCGCGTTAAAGTAGGGAGAAGAAGATTAAGGTAGAATAATTTCAAGTAGATAAGAAGAGAAAGAGAGATAAGTAGTAGGATTAGGGTTTCCTCTAAGAAATAGGGTTTAGGTTAAAGAGGATAGGGGTAAAGAGAAAGAGAGGATAGACTAAGAGATTAAGTTAGGGTAAAAGATAGAGAGGAGAAGAAAGGGAAAAGTAAGAGAGTTAAATTAGGGTTAAAGAAGTATTAGAATTAGGGTTAATAGAATAGGATAGAATTAGAATTAAGAGCTAATATTAATAGTTAAAGTAAGTAAAGAAATATAGAATAGAGAGAGTAAGGATAAAGATAGAGGATAGAGTAGAAAGAAGAAGATAGAAAGATAGTAAAGTAAGATTTAAGAAGTAGTAAGTAAGGATATAAAGGTAGATATAGAGATTAGATAAAATAAGGATTAGAGTTTATAAGTAGAAGATATATTTAAATAGAAGAAAGTATAGGATTATTAGAGAGAGGTAGATTAGATTTTAATAGGATTTTTTTTCTAATATAAGATTTAGAAGAGGGAAGGGGCTAGAAGTAGAAGAGTAGAGTTAGAGTTTATAAGTAAGGGGATTAGAATATATAAAAATAGGGTTAAGATAGAAATAAGAGTTAGGGCCTAAGTAGATAAATAAGAATAAGGGTAGATATAAGAGGATAGATTTAAGGATAATAAGAGTTTAAGTTTAATTAGAGTTAATAATAATATAGTATTATAATTAAGAGTAAGGGATTATATATAATATAATAAGTATTTATAAGATAGGTAGTTAAATAGTATTACTAAATAGTATTTAAATAAGAGCGGGTAGATATAAAGGAATAATAGTAAAAATATAAAGTTAAGTTAATAGAGTTATAAGTAGAATAAATTAGAGGTAGATAGATAGAAGGAGAATTCTATAAGAAGTAATAGAGAGATAAGTAAAAGTAATTAGAAGAATAGAGTTATAAGTAGAATAAAGGGAGAAAAGAAAGATTAGTTAATAAGACGCGTTAATATATAAGTAAGAAAAGAGGTAGAGTAAGATAAATTAAAATGTAATAGAATAGGTAGATTAGTAAGGTAAGTTAAGGGGAATAAATTATTAATAGATAGAAAGATTATATTTAAGTATTTTAAATAGTTTTAGATTAAGTAAAAGAGAGGGGAAATTAGAAAGTAGAGGTAAATAAATTTAGAGAGTTATAAGAAGAAGGATTATAGAAAGGAGATAGGATAGAAAGAATAAATAGAAAGATATAATTAATATATAAGATAAAGTAGAATTATAAAAGATTAGAATTTTAATAAAAGAGAGTTAGAATAGTAAAAGGATATTAGAAAGAAGATAAGAAGTATAATAAGATAAAGATTTTAATTCCTAATATATATATTATAAAAGCGTTTACTAAATACTAATAGTAAGCTTATATAAGTTTAGCGCCGCGCTTATATATAAGGGAGTTAATACTAATAGTAATAGGAGTTAATACTAATAGTTAATAACCTATTAACTATACTAGGGAAAAAGGTATAAAGTTATTAGACTATAAAATTAATTCTAAAGAATCTACTTATTAAATTAGGATAATTAAATTCTAATTAGTAGAGAAGTTGTAATTAATATACTAGGTAGAACTAAATTTTAATATTTAGTAATTAATATTAGTAGTAGGAGGTTATTTACCCTAGTTACCCTATTAAAATTAGATAATAGAACTATAATATCTATAAATAGAGACCTTTAAACTAGATAGGATATTATATAAGTTAGGTTAAATATAAAGATAGATAAGGATTTAAGTTAAGATAAGTTTAAGCTTAAAGTTTATAGTATTAGTAGAGTAATTCCTATACTAAGTAGATAGCTTTAGAACTTATAATAAATATATCTTTAAGTTATATTACCTATCTAATTTATTATTATAATAAGCTTAATACCTATCTTATAACTAATCTATTATAAAGCTATTAATTTATTTACTTATATATTAGATAATTATTTATTTAGATTTATTATACTAATATACTATATTACCTAGTAATATTAATACTTATTTATATATATAATATTAAGTTTTAGTAGGGAAATAATAGGATATTATTAGCTATATTCTATCTATCTTAAACTTAATTATTAATAAGGAGTATTTAAAGGTAATCTACTAGAATCTATAACTTAACTAGATCTCTATTCCCTAATTACTAATATATTTAAATAGATTAGAATATTTATATCTATTATACCTATTTATTTACTAGTTATAAAGATATATAATTAACTATTATAATAAGAAGTATTAATAGATTAACTTATAGAAAAGAGGTAGTTTATTATAAAGTTATTAGGTTAAAGTAGACTTATAGTAAATAAGGGTCTATTACTAATACTTATTTACTTATAATATATAGTAGAAGTATTTTAAGGTTAGCCTAGTATTAAGGGGTAATTTAAACTTACCTATTATACCTAAGTCTAGTATAGTAGAGAAGTACTAGTAAGAGTTAAAATAGATTACTATATAATAGGAGGTAATTACTAGTTAATAAGTAGTAGCTTAACTTAAATAGATATCTAATACTAATTTATAATTAAAATAGGTAGAATAAGCCTATTATTTAATAGGTTTTTTATTTAAAGAGATAATTTAATAGGTAGAATTATTCTAAGATAATAAGATTATATTATAATAGATATATAATAGTTTTAACTAGATAATTAATATAATCTAGTAGTTAATATTTAACTAGTAATATATATTTTTTACGCGGGTTAAAATCTATTAAAAGGAGAAGGAGAAGATATTATAATAGCTATTTTAAGCTTAAATAGAAGATAATATAAAGAAGTAATATAAGTAGATATAATAGTAGATAATTTATTATATATACTAGACCTATTAGATAGAGAATTAATTATAATATTAATTAATATCTAATTAGATATAAGAGTTAGAAGGGTTAGTTTATTTAATTAAAGAAGTTAAAGATAAGGAAGCTATTAGATCTAATATTAAGAATAGACTAGATAAGAATAATAATAATTATAGTAGATATAATAAGCCTTAGAATCTACTTAAATTAACTTCTATTTAATAATAATATTTATATTTATATATTATTATTAGACTATTAAGTTTATAGTAGTTATTATTATAATACTATTATTAGTATATTAGTTATATTAGAAGTTAATATAAAATATTTAATATAATTACTAGCTAAGAATTATACCTCTAAGTTATCTACTATTATTAAATTAGTATAAATAATAGTATCTAGAATCTTAAAGAGATAGTTATAATTAAGATAGTAAGTTAAGAGATAGAGTAGTATATAATAATAATAAAACCTACTCTAATAAAGTAGATCTTTATAACTAAAATATATAGTATAAAGATTTAATATAATACTATTATACTAGGAATAGTATAATAGTATTAAAGTAATTATATTTAATACTAAGGTACTATATTTAATATAATATAGTTATAATTATAAATATATAGATTAGAAGAAGAATATTAATAGTTAATAGTATATAATTTATTAATATTTAAGGTAAATAGTAAGGATTAGATATCCTAGATTTTATAAGAGATATTATATAATAACTCTAGTATTTATAAGCTAGAGTATAATTTTATTTATAATAAGTAGAATATATTTCTTATAAATAAAAGTTAATAGTTATTCTAGTAGGTAATAGATTAGAAAGAGATTTAAGCCGATTTTATTTATAATAGTAGAGAAGATCTATTAAGATAGAAGTAAGCTTAAATTAACTAGTATATAAAAGCTATTTAATAGTTTAAGAAGAAGATAGCTATATTAATTTAAATTAGTACTAGTTAGCTTATATAAGGCTCTAAGTTATTAAGTATCTAATATTATAATATTTATTAAAGTAGATATTAGACTATATTTATTAAGAATAATAAGGTAGTATTTATAACTATATATTATAAGGGGTATAATTTAAGGGGGAATACTAAGATTATCTATTAATATTTACTTTAAGAAGTAGAAGAAATTATAGTCTAATATTTATAATTAGTAGAGCTATTCTAGTACTAGTTAGAAGTAGTTATTAAGAGTTAATTATTTAACTAAGAGTATTTATAAGAATAAGGAATAGATAATAAGAAATAGATATCTAAGTAGATTAGGAAATTAATAGAGTAAGAAAGCTAGATTAAAATAGAAGTAAAAGTAGGAATTAGTAGATACTAATAAATAGCTATTACTATTACCTAATATTATTTAAAAGAGAAGGGGATAGTAGATAATTATAATAATAAGGAGGGGATAAAGAATAATAATAATAATAATCCTTTAAGTTATAATTATATCTTAGATTTATAAGCTAGGTATAAGAGTTATATAATAGGAATAATATACGCCTAGATTATATTAGAAGCCTTAGAAGAAGTAGCTAGTATCTAATAGTAATATTAGAATACTAGTAAGGCGTAGTATTAATTATTATAATTTCTATCTATATTAGAGGTATTAATTTAGAAATAAGTATAAGAAATATAGGATTAGAATTAAGAGTATATTAAATAGAAATAAATATAGATATTAAATATTAATAGTCTATTAGAATAGATTATAAGGAGTAGAGCCTAATTTTAGGGGTTAGGGTTAGGGTTAGGGTTAGGGTTAGGGTTAGGGTTAGGGTTAGGGTTAGGGTTAGGGTTAGGGTTAGGGTTAGGGTTAGGGTTAGGGTT